>Ga0233429_1000002_pt1 | contig 784812 bp, 772 predicted proteins | sample SI_118_April2016_3_FD_179879 | JGI IMG/M metagenome (GOLD analysis project Ga0233429, IMG submission 179879) | Seawater microbial communities from Saanich Inlet, British Columbia, Canada - SI_118_April2016_135_MG | ecosystem: Environmental > Aquatic > Marine > Inlet | place: Canada: British...
CTTGACCCGGGATCCAGAGAGGATCAAGCATTCTTACTGGATGCCGGATCGGGGTCCGGCATGACAAGTTCTTTTTTGATTTCTATAAACATCTGTCCGTCATCCCGGGCTTGACCCGGGATCCAGAGAGGATCAAGCATTCTTACTGGATGCCGGATCGGGGTCCGGCATGACAAGTTCTTTTTTGATTTCTATAAACATCTGTCCGTCATCCCGGGCTTGACCCGGGATCCAGAACGTATTATTCGTTAATTTGATCGTAGAGATCATCCCAGTAAGGATTCTTTTTTTCTATTAAATTTAGCTTCCACTTTCGTGTCCAGTTTTTTATTTGTTTTTCTCTTTGTATAGCAACGTCAATGCTCTGTGCGACCTCATAATAAACTAATTTATCTAGATTGTACTTTTTTGAAAAACCTTCAACTATTTTTTCTCTATGCTCAAATATTCTTTTAAGGAGATTTGATGTTACGCCCACATAAAGGGTGCCGTTTCTTTTGTTTGTCATTATGTAAATATAACCCCTTTTCATAACACAATAGTTTTACTTACTGGATGCCGGATCGGGGTCCGGCATGACAGAATACTATTTACAGATAAACAAAAACAAAAAACTACGATTCAAGCTTTCCGCCAAATTTGTTTGGGAGCAAGGCTTTTATCTCTTCTACCCTAACACCCTTTATCGCAAACAACACGGCAAGGTAGACAAGTGCACCAAGCAAGATGTCTGTGAGGACATGTAAGGAAGGGAAGTAGAGAAGAAAAAGATACATGGCCACAGAGGCAAGAAGAGCCTTTCCAACGATTGCTAGGTTTGGAATTGCTTTTGTGACAAAAGTAACAACAAGGAAAGTAATAAGTGCAAGTGCAAGCTCTGAGAAAATGGTGACATACACCGCTCCCCACATACCAAAACGTGGAATGAAGATGAGATAACCAACTACAGACACGATTGCAATGGCTGCGTAGCCAAGCGTCATGATTTTTTGCTTATTGATTGCAATGATTGTGTGTCCATAAAGTGCACCCAAGAAAACTCCAGCAACAGCCAAGATAAGCATTTGTAAAACAGGGCCAGAGGCAGTGTATTGATCACCAGCAATCAAGACCATTAAAGGAGTAGCAACAATTTGCGCACCAACAATAATAGGAATGAGTACAATCATGAATACATCAAAAGTACGTGTGAGTTGTGTGCGAAATTCTTTAATCTTTCCATGTGACCACGCATAGACAAGGCTTGGGAGCAGAAGCCCCATGAACATTGTTGGGAGTGCAGTAAGAACATCAAGGATGCGGTAGGTAACACCGTAGATTGCCACATCGCTTTGTGGGCGAAAAAAGGAAAGTGCAATAATATCACCTTTAAGATACATCAAGTTAAATGCAATCGAGATGGCAATGGGCCAGCTGAGCATGGCTGCACGTTTCCAAATATCCCAGTCAATACGCGGACGAATTTTTATAAGCGGACGCGCAAGAGAGATAGTAGAAAGAAGCCAAATGGCATTTGCAACAACAGAAGCGCCAACCATGGCAACAACTCCCATATCAAAATAGACAAAGCAGGCAACCATTACGACAAGCACAGAGCGATTAATAAGCTCTGCAACGGCTGAGCGCCACATGCAAGCAAACCGTTGGAACACTCCTACAAGCATGGTGGCACCTCCCATGAGCCAATAGGCAACAGCCCCAACAAGGACAGCTTGTTTTACAGTGGCCGACCAAGGGAAAAGCAAAACAAAAAGAGGAGCAAGCGAGAAAAGCAGTGCTCCACTAATGAGTCGTAATGTTAAAAAGTTTCCCGCAACCTTTGCTTCGTCTGCTCCTTTTTCTGAAAGCATGACCACAAGTGTGAGCGTGAGACCAAAGTCAACAAGCACTCCAAAGAATTGAAGATAGGTAATGGTGGTTGTGTATTCTCCAAACCCTTCTGTTGAAAGGTGGCGGGTCATGAGCCCTATGGCAATAAGACCAATCAGGACCGCTAGGATACGTCCAATAATTTGGATAACAATGTTTCCAGCAAATTTTTTCGCAGTAATCATAGTGGCTTTAGTGTATCAAAAGTATGTATATAGATGTAGGGGAGGCTGGCAGCCTTCCTCTGTGTATTCTAAGGAAAAAAACAACCGAGCTGGGCTCGGTTAAGGGGCAAGATCGATGTCCCACCTGCAGCGTTCGTATCCTTGAATCTCCTCTGTGTACTCTGTGAGTTCATAGCCTTCAGGGAGATCAAATTGGAGAAAGCCGTTATTGTCGATGAAACAGAAAGGGTTTCCACTAGAGCTAACTTCTCGCACAATGACTTGAATTATCATTGGGGTTGAAATGACTGGCGTCCAGAATTCATAGGCAAGGTGCGGGTGCTCGCTATCAAGCAAGCTGTAGCCAGCAGCACGAGCACCTCCGGTAGCATGATTGTTGATGTCAATCACCTCGATGTCAACAGAGCGGATGTGTGTTGGGTCGTGCGCGACAGTGATCTCTACCATGTCGTACATTGAAGGAGCACAAGAAAGAGTAAAGAGAGAAAAGAAAAGAGCAAAAATGCGCATGGGGTCCTCCTGTGTAAACACTCTCAGATATGGGTGGGAGTGTCAATGAAAAAAGAAAACCCCCGCAACAGCGCAGCCGAGGGGGCTTTCTGTCGTGGGGGGCTTGAAGAAGTTCTACCAGTGCTTGAGGAGCACTCGTCTAGCGAGTGCGTAGTGCAACAGGTGGAAGGGTTGGAGAAGGATGATCGGTGGCCAGAACAAGAACACGCCTGCCACTTCGCCAATTGATCGTTTCTTTCTTTGCACAATGTAGACAACGGGTGCTGCTGCCGCAAGCCACATGAGTTCATGCACGGGTTGCTTGCGCTTGTTGAAGACATCTTCGTGAAGCAGGTTGCGTCCACGCCCGCCGATAGTCAGAACCACCAAGCCAAGCAGGTAGACACCAACCATGGTAAGGGCGAGGATTCGCTCGAAGTTGAACAGGCCGGCGATCATGAACAGGTCGATGTAGAACAGCAGGTAGACAGCAATGTTGAGGATGGCTCGCACAGTATCTCCCTTAGGGTTTCCCCTTTGGAGCGTAAAAAGAGTTTTTTTGGGGTGGGCTTAAGAGCCCTTTGTACGTCAGAGGTTCTAGAACCACTCCGCACAAATACTCAGATTAGATCTGATCAGAAACCTTGAGTGAATCAAGATCTTTGATCAGACCCCCGCACACAGACAAGAGGTCTGCGGCGGGGAAGAGAGTTAGTTCACGACGGCTTGCGGCTGAGTACCGCTACCTTCGCAGGGCTCACCCCACGCATCGTGTGTGTCCATGACCCAGTCGACGATCTCGCCGTCGAGGTCTCTGTCGGTCATGGGGTGACCGACATCTTCGCGGCTGGTCTTGGACGGACGCAGGGGGTGGATGGACTGACAGGTGCAGCAGACACCTTGGACGTTGTTGCTCATTGGAGCTCCTTTGGAAAGAGGGGGGGAGGGCGTAGGGGCGAACGGTGGTTCGTCCCAAATGGAGGGGGTGAAAAAACCCGCAAAACAAGTTATTTGGAGTATAAGCTGGATTGCGGGGTCCTCCAATATAACAACCAATATTAGCACAAAAACACGGTTTTGTCAATGGTAATAGGCTAAAATTAGCGGTTTTTAGAGTTATTCACAGCGTTGATAACTTGTGTATACCCCTTTTTATTTGAACACATATTTTATGTTATAATGAATGCAGAAAATATGAATTATTCGCGCTCGCGTGAAACCCATGCTAACACAATAGGCGCATCCACTTTGCGTACTCCTACTTTGTTTATGAAATATTTCCCTGCTTTACTGGCGGGCTTTTTTATTGCCTTGCTTTCTTTTACTTCGCTTCCACTTTTGGGTGCCCAAGATGCTCATGCTGAGAGTCGGCGTGGTTATGAGGCAATGCAAGTCATGATGTCTGGTGGCGGAAATCTTGAGATGGCACCAGGTGAAGTAAAGTCTGTGTCCGTGCAATTTTTAAACAAAGGTCCTTATAGTTGGACAAATGATGGTGACGCCTATATTTCTATCTATACCTACGATCCACGCTATCGCATCTCAACATTTGAAGCTGCAGACTGGGACGCGCGTTCTCAGCCAACCAGACTCACAGAATCAACTGTTGCTGTGGGAGAAACAGGAACAATTCAATTTCATTTAATAGCACCAAGCACAACAGGAGTATACGAAGAGACATTTTATCTCACCGCAGAGGAAACAACATTTGTTCCAGGTGGGCTCTTTACCTTTAATATCACGGTAACCGATGAAGAGCGCGGGCTCACAACAACAGAGCCGCAAACATCAGAAGACATCACAGAAGAAATCACAACAACAGAAAGCACAGAGAGCTATGAGGCACTAACAGACGGCACAGCCTCTCCTCTTTCAAATGATGGGCTTTCTGCAACCGTGCTTTTGCGTAGTCACCGCGGCACTATTAAGGCAAGTGCAGGAGAAGAGATTGAATATAAAGTAGGAATCAAAAATTCAGGAACCGTTGCTTGGGAGTCGCGTGAGGTGAAGACCTATGATTTATCTGTTGCTTCTGTGCAATCAACAAATACTGTACATAGCAGCTGGAAGTCAGGATCAATTTTGCTCGCAAAGAGTGATCGCACTATTAAACCAGGGGCGCTCGACTTTTATACTTTTTCCTTCAATGCACCAACAACGAAAGGCTCGCATACTGTTCGGTATAAATTGGCAGTAAATAGTACAACCATTCCAGATTTTTATATCGACATCCCTGTTGATGTTACAACTGGTTCTGCATCAGCTGTGGAAAGTGAGTTAGAAGACAGTGTTGTGCAGGGAGATATGATCGAAGAGCCAATTGTGCGTATTGGAGTACTCATTGTTGATGAAGAAACATCTGACCAAGTTGTCATTTCTTGTAATAGTGATTGGAATTTGCGTGATGGGATGGGGAACTTATTAGCAGCCATGGATTCAGGCGAGGAAGTGACTGCGTTTTATAAAAAAGATGTGTATTGGTACAACGCAGGCGATGCGCTTAAACACACGCAATATCATTTACGTTTTGTGCCAGAAGAAGATACAGCAATCTGTACCATAGAAAATTTTGATCGACGCGCAACGCGTAATGCTGGGTACCCAGACAATACGTTCCGTGATGTGCTCGAGCTTCGTTACAACGACCACAAAGACCGTGCGTGGATTATCAACGAGCTTCCAATGGAAGAGTATCTTTATGGGCTTGCAGAAACCTCAAATATTTCGCATGAAGAATATCAAAAAGCACTTGTGACTGTTGCGCGTACGTATGCAACGTATCACTGGGAGCGAGCAACAAAGTACAAGCACGAATATTTTCATATGAGCTCTTATTCATGGGATCAGGTCTATAACGGAGAAGGGCACGAAGAGCGTTCTCCGCGCATTGTTGAGGCTGTGGAAGATACGCGCGGTATTACCGTAACTTATGATGGTGCAACAGCTATTACGCCTTATTTCTCACGCTCAGATGGGCGCACACGCGATTGGTCTGAGGTGTGGGGTGGCAGCGTTCCATGGTGTCAGTCTGTAGAGGTGCCAGGAGATGTTGGGCGTACTCTTTGGGGGCACGGCGTTGGCCTTTCTGCAACAGGGGCGCTTTCTATGGCAAATGACGGTAGTACCTTTCAAGAAATTTTGAGTCATTTTTATCAAGGAATCGAGCTCAATATCCATTGGGAATAGTTCTGTAAATAGTCAGTACAAGGGATGTATAAATCCCCTCTAGACAAAACATGAAAATTAAAACCATCACTTTATTTTTAAGTTTGATGATACTGGCCGCGTTTCCCGCGGCCTGTTTTGCCTCTGTGGATACAACTCTTGCAAGCGTTTATGCTGCACGAGGTGACTTGCAGGCTGCATTTGATTCAAAGACCTATCTTGCGAAGCCAGATTCTGCAGCAGGGATACTGATTGACCTTGAGGACTGGGCTGTGCAAAGCGGATGGCGTGAGTATGTAAGCTTGTCACAGTATGGTCCAGACACTGATGAGGCCTATCCTATTGCTTTATCTGGTGCGGGGGTGCCTAGTGTTGATTGTGCTGCGTATCTTGTGCTTGATCGGCAAACTAGGCAGATTATTGGAGCAAAGCACGCAGATGTGGAATGGCCAATTGCCTCTATTTCTAAGCTTATGACTGCCTATGTAGTCTCTGCTGTAGGTGTGCCCACGTGGCAGGTTGCAGATGTGACCACCGCAGACGATGTTGGGGGTGCAAAGCTCTGGGTCTACTCAGGCGATACATTTACGGTAGAAGATCTTTATTACGCAACGCTTGTGGGTTCCGCGAATAATGCTGCAAATGCACTTGCGCGTTCAACCGGATGGAGTAAGGAGGTGTTTGTCGAAAAGATGAACGAGGTTGCAGTTAACATGAATCTTCCAAACACGCAGTTTGCAGACCCAACTGGGATTGAGCTTGGAAATATCTCAACAGCACGTGAGGTTGCGCGCTTAGCAACAACTGTTTTTGATAACCGTAACATGCGTCGTTACACAACCACAGCAACAACATATATTGATGTCCTTTCGCAAGGCACAACAAAGAAGCTTACCAATACCAACTGGATGCTTTGGAAGCCAGAGTATGACGATGTGTTTGTAATGAGTGGAAAGACTGGGTATTTAATTGAATCTGGGTGGAACCTTGTTGTTTCATTGCGTCCTGATCTTTCTGATCGTGATCGTGAGGTCTTGATGGTGATCTTTGGCGCTGATTCGCGTGCAGAAAGTTTTGTGGATGCGCGCGCGATAGCTGACTGGGCATGGGAGAATCACTCATGGGTGGAGGTAGACTAATAGTGAAAAGTAAAAACAGCCATGAAGGCTGTTTTTTTGTTTATTCTTTTTCTTTTTTAATTTGTCCAAACGGTGTGCTTTGTCCGTGGCGGATTTGATCTTGTTCAACCAAGTGGATTACACGTTCTTTGATTTCTTCAGGGTTTGGGATGCCTTTGAAATGAAAGCGTTTTACTTCTCCGGCTGTTTGAATCACCACATCTCCATAATCAAACAGGGTGCGTACAAGCCCCTTAACGTCTGAGGTAACATCTTGCACAGCATTGAGTTGAAGCTCTGAGGCCACGCGATTAAAGAGTCCTTTTTGTTCAATGTTGATAATGCGTTCATTGGTGACAATCCAGGTATCAAGATAATAGTCTGCATACTCTACAAAGCTGAAAAGAATGATCGCCATGGCATAAATAGTCGCGCCTACAATAAAAACTGGTCCAACAATTGGGTGATTTAACCATGTTGTTACATCGTGTGCTAAGACAGTAAAGACAATCATGGGAACTCCTGCTAGAACAACAAGTGTGACAAGAATACGTAAGGTGACAAGCCAATGTCGGCGCAAGAAGAGTTCAACCTTTTCTCCTTTCCGTTGGTTTGGGAGGTGGTTTAGATTCATCATAAGCCTGGGATTAATTTACCTGCAGCAGTGCCAAATAAACTTTCCATGGTGATAACGTCAAAGAAGTTGTATCCCATAAGGAAAAAGGTGGCTGCAGAAAGAATGCCTAGTGTTACGAGTATATAGAGTGTCATGATGAAGTACATGCCATAGCTATAAACACCAAAACGAATCAGGTGATAAAAGTTAAAGATGCTATAGATCAGAAAAACGATCCCAAAGAGTGTAAATGGGATGAGTATTACCCAAAGAGGGATTCCTGCTGTTACAGTTGTGAGTTCCATATAGGCTTATTGTAACAAAAACTCCTACATCATTACAGGAGTGTGGGAGCGGTGTCATCGATTTCTAAATGGTCGTAGGCTTTTTGTGTTGCGATGCGTCCGCGTGAGGTGCGTTGCAAGAGTCCGAGTTGCAGCAAGAACGGTTCGTGCACTTCTTCAATGGTTTGTATTTCCTCTTGGGTTGCTGCAGCAATGGTGCTGAGCCCAACAGGTCCTCCGTGGAATTTTTCGATGATTGTGCGAAGAATACGGCGGTCAACATCATCAAGACCAAGCGTGTCAACATTGAGTATCTTTAATGCATCTTTTGCAACACCTTCGTTGATGATGCCTTCTGCACGTACTTGTGCAAAGTCGCGCACGCGTCTAAGAAGGCGGTTTGCAATACGTGGGGTGCGGCGAGAGCGCTCTGCTAGTAAGTCGGCAGCAGTGTTGTGAATCTCGACCTCAAGTTTCCCTGCGTTACACCGTACAATTTGACCAATATCTTCGTGCTCGTAAAAGTTCAGGTGGTGGGTGACGCCAAAGCGGTCGCGAAGTGGGGCAGAAAGAAGAGAGAGGCGAGTTGTAGCACCAATGATTGTAAAGCGCTCAAGGTTAAGACGAAGCGTGCGTGCAGTTGGGCCTTTTCCAACAATGATGTCGAGCGCAAAGTCTTCCATGGCAGGGTAGAGCACTTCCTCAATGCTTTTGTTCATGCGGTGGATTTCGTCGATAAACAAAATATCACCTTCTTGAAGATTAGAGAGAATGGCTGCAAGGTCGCCAACGCGCTCAAGGGCAGGGCCGCTGGTAATACGCAACTGGGAACCAGTTTCATTTGCAATAATGTGCGCAAGCGTTGTTTTTCCAAGTCCAGGGTTTCCGTAAAGCAGCACATGCTCGATTGGTTCTTCGCGATGCTTGGCAGCACCTATAAAGATATCAAGATGTTCCTTGATTTCAGGTTGGCCCACAAAATCTTCCAGTTTCTTTGGACGAAGCGCCACCTCAAAGTCGCGCTCTTCAAGCGTTGCGCCTGTGTTTACAACAGGCTGTTCTTCGGGGCTGAGTTGTTCTTGCGAGCGTTCGATCATAGTGTTTTCATTATGCGTGTTTTTGGCTCGATCAGCAACCACGCTTATCCAAAACAAAAACCCCAGGAAAACCTAGGATTTTTGTAGCGAGCACATCTCATGGGTTGGGGTGTGAGATGCACTCAATGGTGGGCGAGGCGGGACTCGAACCCGCACGGGGTTTCCCCCAGAGGATTTTAAGTCCTCCGCGTATACCAATTCCGCCACTCGCCCGTATTTGGTAGCGCCAGAATAGCAGATATTACCAGATTGATCAATGGTTGGGATAAAAAAAGAACCTCAGCTAGTGAGGTTCAAAGCAGTGGGTGCAACGCGCTTCATACGCATCTGCATCTCCCACAAGAGTGCGAGCGTTTGTTTTCACAAGTCGCTGCGAGCGCGAGCCATATTCAGATCCGCATTGCACACAGACAGCACGTGTCTTCGTGACACGGTCTGCAATTGCCATCAAGAATGCAACAACCTCGAAAGGTTTATCACTTGCGTCCAAGTCGAGGCCTGCAACCTTGACATTGATACCGTGCTTGCGTACAAGCTCCAAGCAAACAAGGCCCAAGAGCTCGGGTTCTTCCATGTCCCAGAACTGCGCCTCATCAATACCTACGGCAGCGATGTTGGGTGTGATGTGTTGCAAGATATCGCGTGCGCTTTTGCAGGCGATGGCAGGTTCTGGTTTTGAAAGGCTGCGCGAGCCAATTGTTTCGTGTTCAGTGCGAGTGTCTGTTTCTGGGTAGAAACAAAGCGTCTTTTTTTTGGCATATTGCACGCGGCGAATGCGGCCAATGAGCTCCAAGGACTTGTTGGAGAACATCGGGCCTGCAATCACATCAAGCGTAGCTGGATGAGTGGAGTGTCCATTGGTGTGATGCGACATAACGCGCTCCAGGTGAAAAGATCCGCATGCAGTATAACAAAATTCTTTTCCTTAAACGGTGGATAATTGACGCTCGGCTGTGGATAGGGTTAACTAGGCATGGTTCTTTTCCTGGAGGATGTGATGTCACAAAGTGTCAGCTTTGATCAAGAGATCAGAAAGCAGAAGTTTTTCGAGCATTTGTGGAGAATTTGTGCTATCACGTCTGGGCTCATTGGGATTGCCATTGCAATCTCGCTTACTGAGCCAGCACTGATTAGCACAAGCCTTTTCCTTGGATTTCTTATCGGAGCATTCTGCATGGTGAAGTCCTCTGCGGCACACAAGAGCTGGCGTGGTCTGCGTGAACAGTGGATTCACCAGATTGTAGAAAAGGATGATCAAGAAACAGAGTCACTTCCGCACTCAGATTAACTAAAACACGAGGTCTGGCCTCGTGCCTGCCCGTCGCATTAGCGGCGGTTTTTGTTTACTCCGCCTTATTGTATCACCGTGGCGGATCTTTTTTTTGATTTGCGTCTTTGTTTCAGTATTTGTTTTTCTTCCCCCGTCAACTTCTCGGTTGAATAAGAGAATGCCGTTGCAGATAAGTTCAAGATCTCTTTGGTCAGAAATTGATATGTTTTTTGCGGATAGAGCTTGTAGCATTCACGCAGTGTCCATCCAACCGCTTTTTGAATATACGGGTCAGGGTCTGTAATAAGTGGTTTTACAAGCGGAAGCACTTTGGTAAGTGGTGGGTAAGTGCGTTTTGGGGATGCGTAGTAGATAAGTGCAAGCAGGCCATTGCGACGCTTCCATGGATTCTTATTCTTATTCCACTTTTGCCATACCGGATAGAGTGCGTCACGATTGTATTCATAGAGCACTGCATAAATCGCTGCCAAGCGGTCGCCATGTTCCCATCCATCAATCTGATCGATCCAGGTTTTGAGCGCTTTCCAGTCTTTGAGTGTGTTGAGATTCTTTTTTGCACGTGCCTCAAAATAAAAGAGCGGCATTTGCATTACTTCGTGGTTGTTGCTGTGCTTCCAGACATAATCCCAGATCGGTACTTGTTCATCGTGAGGAAGATCAGAAAAAGAAAAGCCTTCTTGAAAGACTTCTCGTAGTTGCGGAAGACGAATGCCGGAGACATCATAGTTTGTGCAAAGCTTTCGAAAGTCTGCATAAGGCTTATCTACTTTTGCAGCATAGGGATTAAGTTTTTGCTCAATTTCTTTGAGGTGGTGTTGCATAGTGCTTCTAGTGTATCACTTGACTTCTTCCCTGTCTTCAGGCAAGGTTGCCCGCCTCGCAAGAGGGCGTTCGATCACAAACACGCACATGTACAAAGGAGTACTCAATGCGTAATCTGCTGAGCCTGCTGCTGATCTCACTCTTCTTGGGTGGCTGCGATGGATTCTTGCTGTGTGATGCAAGCGATTGCTGCAAGGATTACGATACGGGTCTGGGAGAAACCGAGGGCGAACAGCTCTATGGCGCTTGGGAGCCCGAAGATCTGGGAACCGTTTCTGACGGGACTGATAGTCTGGACTCAACACATGGGACGGATGAAGATCCGTTTGCAACGTGCTATAGCGCTTCTGGAATGGAGGGACCGACCAGCGATCCTTCGAGTTCAGAATCCTATTCGTTTGCCATGCATTATGGCTGGTGTCTTGAGCCTTACTACGACGAAGGCGACTTCACTGCACTGGCAACATTCATGGGTGGGATCACAAACGAGGGTCATTTGCGCGCACGTGCAGATGTGGACTCTCAGTGGCTGACCAACAATGCCGATGACTATATCGGCTATGGATCACATGCTGCGTGGGCTCCTTTGCTTTGTGTGGAGGGTCCTGAGGATCACTTCCAGTGTGAATGGTACACAGACAATCGCACAGCTGACTGCGGAGCTTATCCGAGTCTAAGCCTTGATCTGACCACGGACAGCAATGGGGTTGAGGTGCTTGAGCTGACGCGCCAGAATGCTGGTACGGAAACAGTCTTTGCCACCTACACAGGCAATTCCAATTGTGCATCTGTGCGCATGGAAGATACGGTTGTCCTCTATCGTACGGATGTGGGTAATAGCCTTCCCAGCGGTCTTGTGACCGACTTGCAGGACTCTGATCACATCATCGACTGCGAGCCAATCGATGTTGGTGACGAAGGGGGAGAAGAAGAGCTTGAGGATACTGGTGACAGCAATGACACTGGCATCGACGACATCGAAGAAGAAGAGATGGGTAAGGGTCGACGTCGTTCTGGCTACTACATGGGGCTAACACGTGCACAGTGGGTGATTGATGTGGGAACATTCCTGCGCGAAGACCAGGTGCTCAATCAGTCTTCGCCTGAGCAGGCCAAGGCCTTGGTTGCTGGCTATGTTGACATGAACGTGGCACAGCCGCATCAGGAATGGGTGCAAGGCCGTGCCTATTCGTGGATTGGACTCTTCTATGACGATACCTATTCGTCGCAGATGATGAAGATGCTTGCGGGCGAGGCGATCGATCGGCTCGATACGCTCCCTGAAGGACCGCGCGGAATGCGTATCGCAGATGCAATTGGGCGTTTGGCTATTCGCTACGAAAAGACGCGACTTTACTGGGAACTTGCCCAGTAAGTAATACCGAGGGATCACTTCCCTCGGTTTTTTGTTATACTAAGAGCTGTATGGAACAATTCATGGAAGGTGGGGCAGCAAGAAAGTTGCCTCCAAAAGAAATTAAAAGCGGTGTTGAGGGTCATTATGAAGACAGAGAATTTCGCAGTGTTGGTGCTGGGTGTGTTTGGGATGTGTTTAAATTTACAGGTCGTGAGTCTGAAAAGTTTTCGCGTGACTATGTAGTAAAGGAGTTAAGGGGCTATGAATTGATTCCTTATTATCATGAGCGTGATGAGAGGATGGTAAGATATGCGGCCGATCGATTGCGTCGGGAGCGAAATTATCTTAAGCGTATGTATGGTAAGCGATTGCCAAATTTGCTTCTTAGGGAAAAAATCATGTCTATCCCTCCAAAATACGAGGGTCAAAAAGGAGAAGTTATTTCTGTGCAAGAGCGACTGGGTGGGTATATTCGTCTTGATCAGATCTTGCGGGATGCAAAGCTTCATTTTAAAGACGAAAAAGAGCGAGAGGTTCAGTTGGCATCCATTAAGGAACAGTTAGGGGTGTTTGTGGAGATCACTAAACAACTGCTCACTCGTGAGGATGAGGATTCAGACTTTTCTCATGCCATTCCAGAAATTACCCATTTTGATAATCTGGTGGTTGAAATAAAAGAGGGTAAGGCTATTTTGCGTCTTGTGGATACAAATTTTGTTCTCCCTATTGAGCATCCAAACTCAAAAAAGAATCAGTTTGAAACACGCTCAACCTACTGGCTCATTTACTTTGAGCATCATTTTTTAGGAAGGTCTCTTGAAGACATGGCACAAGACCCTGTTTATAAAGACAATCCTATATTTGCTGGTGTGATGGAATATCATCCAACACTTCCGCTTTTGGAAACGAAGTCCATTCCCTATGAGCTTGGGATTCTTGGAGAATCTCCAGAGGTGTTTCGTCGCAAAGAGCATGCGCTAAGAGAAGAATGGAACGAAAGGCTTGATGGGTTATTTGAAAAACTTGCTTTAGAACCCTATGCACACATGCTCACATTTCGGACTGGTAATCCACGACAGATCACCATCGAAACACCACAAGGGGAGACTATTATCTATTATGATTACTATAGGGTGAAAGATGAAATGGCTGGAATGATGCGTAGAGATGTTAATAACAGTCGATTGGGTGGAGGCGATATTCATCTTTCAATGCTTGAAGAATTTATTTTGCGAGAAGTGTCAGATTAAAAAAACCGCTCATGGAGCGGTGGAGCGACGTGCGGGGAGGAATTGAATGCGTAGTGGAGCACGACTAGTTAAAGGCGTGAACTTGCCTTGATAGGCTATCTTTACAGTATTCCTTTGTGTGTCATACTCGGCAATATCCATCACCCAGACTTGCAGAAATACTTCTGCGTGTGGAATGCCTTTTGGAGCAAACTTTACAATCTGCCCTACACTAAGCGAGAGTGTTTTGCCACCATTTGGGTGGGAGATGCCTAGGCGTTTTGTTGTTTTGGGAAGAACAAGGTCTAGTGTTTCTATTCCAGAAAGCGGCATGAGTCTACCTGGGGCACATGAGTTGTGCACGCATCTTGGGCAAAATAAAAAGAAAAGTCAATATAAAAAATTTATGGAAGGAGCAGCAACGCATCAGCTACCACAAACAGAACTTACTGCAAGAGATGTCCGAGAAGGAATTAATGAGCATTATCCTTCGCGAGAATTTGAGAGTTTTGCATCAGGGGCTGCATGGGAGGTAAGTAAATACACACATCCTTATAGCACTGCTGAACAAAGTAGATATCTTGTGAAACGACTAACCAGATACCCGCTGGTAAAAGAATTTTCTTTAGATGAGCTTGATGAGAATGATCGAATTAAACCTCCTCGCAACAAAGAAACGGTTATACGGGCTGCAGAAAGGTTGCGTCAAGAGCAAGATTATTTGCATCGTATGTATGATGCCGAGCTCCCGGGATTGATTCCTCGACAAAAAATTATGACGGTTGCCCCAAGGTACGAGGGGCAGGTGGGAGAAGTGATTGCTGTGCAAGAATGGGTGCGTGGGTATAAGCGACTCGATCAGATTATTCCTTATTTAAGGAGTCGGTATGAAGGAGAGGATTTGGAAGTGAAGCTAGAGAAGTTGCGAGAGCAAGTGGAATCTTTTGTGAGTATTACAAAATATCTTTATACACGCGAGGATGAGAATCCAGATTTTTCTCATGCGATCCCAGACATTTCTCATTTACATAATCTTGTTGTGGATGTACAAGACGGAAGGGTCGAGCTAAAGCTTGTGGATACGAATTTTGTACTTCCTGTAGACTCAAAAGAGTTTGCGGGTTATGCCTTTGGCATGAAGGCAAGGTATTGGATTGTCTATATGGAGCATCATTTTCTTGGAAAGCCCTTGAAAGAGATTGAAAAAGATCCATTCCATGCAGATGATCCTGACAATATTGCAAAGCGCGTGCGAAAGTATCTCCCAGAAGTATCAAAAGGAAAGATAAAAAAGATTCTCTATATGCTTAGGATTATTAATGCACAGCAGGCAGGAGTAGAGGAAGTGTCGAATCCTTTCTTGGAACAGATTGAACGTATTTATCAGAACTTAGTGGCATTTGTAAGAGAGGAGGGAACAAGAAAGCAGGATGTTAAGGCAGGGAGCGAAAAGCCGATCAAGAAATCAGCAGACGCTGCACCTATACCAAAGACAGTTCCATTGCCAAAAAAAGAGGCCGCTTAATGCGTGTCTTTTTTTGGTATAATAAAAATCTATGGCAGCAGTATTTCATAAAGGTGTTTCCTTGATTGCGTGGGCAACAGGGATTCGATGGATTGGGTGGGCGTTTGTTGAGCCTATTATCCCACTCTTTTTTTATTCGTTCACAGAGTCTTATGCTTATGCAGGTGTTCTGCACTCTGCTTACTACATAGTCTTTTTGCTCTCTCTGCCGATTGTTGGTGAGTTGGCAGATCGCATGCAGGCCAAGACCGTTATTCTCATAGGGCTTCTTGCCTATCCGTTCATTGGGTTATCGTATTTTCTTGCTGGGTTTTTTGGGATCGCTTTGTTTGTCGTGATTGCTCGTGCACTAAATGGATTTGGGTATGCATTTGATAATGTTGGGCGCGCCACGTATTACATGCGTGCGGTAAAAGAAGGGAGGATGTCTGAGGCATTTGGACATTTTGATGCAGTGAGCACAACCGTTTATGTAAGCGCGCTTTTTCTGGCGCTCCTTGTGATTCCGTTATTTGGGTTTGAGTGGTTAGCGCTCTTTATTATCCCCTTTAGCATTGTTGCGATCATATTACTTTTCTTTTGGCTTCCAAAACAAAAAACAAAAACATCAATTCATCCTTATCATTACGCGTTTACAAAGACAGCTTTTACAGAAATGATTAATGAAGTGCGTGGTTGGGGTTTAGGGCTGAGGCTTGTAGGATTGTTTGTCTTTTTCCAAGGTTTTACAAAAAGTGTTGCACGTTTTATTTTGCCTATTTTTGCCTTTGCAACAGGGTCTTCATTACTCCAGGTGATTTTTATGGCTGTGCTGTTTGAGGTGCCAAAATTGTTTGGGGATTTGCTTGGTCGCGCAGCAGATAAAAGAAGGGTGGCAGCATTGATGTTTGGGATCACCTTATCTTGTTTCTTCTTTGTTGTTCTTGCCTTTAGTCAAGAATATGTCTTTTTACTTGTGACAATTTTGGGGATAGGGTTTGTTAGCGAGCTCGTTGGGTTGTCAGAAAAAGGATTAAAAGCGCGGCTCACCAGACCAAGTCATTTTGGAAAGATGAATAGTGTGATGAATGCGCTTATGACGATTGGTGGATTTACAAGTCCGCTTGCACTTGGGTTCATGCTCGATTTTTCAACAGCAACGATTACTTTTTTAACAATTGCTCTTTTTGGCCTTATCCTCCTTGTTCTTATTGGAAAATATCAAAACGAATTTGAGAAAGTGCCAGCACACGCCTATCAACAAAAGAGACATCTCTCTTAGGACAATAAAAAAACCACCGTTTGATCGGTGGTTTTTTGATTCTTAGATTTGTGAGGCAACGAATTCCCAGTTGATATGCTCAAGGAACTTGGCAATAAACGCAGGGCGTGCATTTTTGTGGTCAAGGTAATAGGCATGCTCCCAAACATCGATGACAAGCAAAGGTATAGCGTCTGTTCCAATAGGTGTTTCTGCATTTGAGGTTTGGAGGATCTCGAGCTTATCCTCTTTCATAACAAGCCAGGTCCAGCCTGAGCCAAAGACAGTCGCTGCTTTGTTTGCAAATTGCTCTTTAAAGTTTTCGATTGATTCAAAGTCGCGCACAATCATCTCCTTAAGGCCCTCAGGAATCTCCTGTTCATCCTCGCTTAGGCAGTTCCAAAAGAAGCTATGGTTAAAGTGCTGTGCAGCATTGTTAAAGACTCCTGGCTTATCTGCACGACTCTTTGCAATAATTTCTTCAAGTGTTTTATCTTTACACTCGCAGTTTTCAATCGCTGCATTGAGTTTGGTGACATAGCCAGCATGGTGCTTGCCATGGTGATAGGAAAAGGTTTCTTCTGAGAGAAAGCCCTCAAATTCTGCAGGGTTAAAGGGGAGTTCTGGAAGTGTGAACATAATGATTGTTTATTTATTAATAGAATTGATACAATAATACCGTATTAATTCATTAATGGATAATTTATGAAAAAACCAGGAAGTGGTGTTGAGCAGGAGGCTGCGCGCGAAGCACATATTCAAGACCTAAAAAAACAGGCACGAAAAGAAACAAATCGTACTGGTTCTTTGTTTTCATCCGAAGGTTCATTCCAGTGTTTTTCTGTTGATGGAAAAAGGTATTTAGTGAGTCATGCTCCTGAAGCTTGGGGTGAGTACCCACCACAAATAGAAACAGATGATCACGAGAAAGTGCCGGTTACCGATTTGGCAATTCATAAAGAGCTTGCACGCATGATGAAAGAAGATGTTGATATTCGTAAAGCAAGAACTGATCTTGTAAAAGAGCTTGCGAATGGAGATGAGGATCTTGAGCATATTTATTTGTTGAATATTTACTTTAATCAAGGGGAGTTGGATGATCCAAAAACAGAGTCTGATATAGGTTTTTATCAAGTAGGACGGAATGCTTCACATCTTTTCTTTTTTGGTGCGAGGGATGGAAAGAAATATATGATGGTTGAGTCAGAAGGCATGGTGCGGAAGTCGAATTATAAAGATGGGGTTCCGTCCACGGTTGTTTTGCATGGCGATGAGATTGAGTCGTTGCCAAACAGTTCTTACTGTGATCAGTTCCCTCATCGTGTTGAATGCGTTTGGGTTTGTCGTGTAGAAGAAGTTAAGGAGTGGCCAAAGTACTTCGGACATCACTAAGAAAAAATAAAAACTCGACCAAAAGGTCGGGTTTTTTGATTGAAGAACTGCTATACTAAACAGGTAAGTAAAGATGATATTTATGGATATTCACAAAGACACAAAGCCGCTTCGACTTTTCTACTTCTATCTTGGCGTCATTGCCACGTTTGCGTATCGCATTATTATTGTGCTCAACTTTTTTGAGCCAGCCTATGTAAAGGTTGCGTGGTATATAGGAACCATTGGGTTCATCATCTATTTTTGGAGTCGGTACCGTGCGGTTCAGCAATACCATGAGCTCATTGACGAACAGAGGCTTGAGAAGGCCTTGGAGAATCCGGGCAAGATGACTGGCGATCAAAAAGCAGCGCTCATGCATATTGTGTCTACACTCAAGACCACGAAAGCACAATTGAACTACGTCATCATTTTCATCTTGTCGTTTTTGGCGCTCATTGCTGGGGTGGTGCTAGACATCGTTTCACTTTCCGTTTAAGAAAACTTAGTTGATTTTGTTGATTATGAACAAGCGCTTGCTCTATCTCCTTCTTGGTGTAAATGGTGTGTTCATTGTTTTGCATTTTGTTGCACATTGCTTGGAGCGATTTACAGATTTTACATTTGGTGCGGAGCTCACCCATTGGTTCAGCATGGATATTGAATACAGCTTGCCAACATGGTTTGCCACATTGTTGCTACTAAGTATCGGCGCCATGTTTCTCTCTATTTGCATGCAAGCAAAGACAGATCGTATTGCTTGGGGATCGCTTGGAGTAATCTTTTTCTACTTGAGCGCAGATGAATTGTTTTCAATCCATGAGAACTTGATAGAGCCCATGCAAGAGCTGTTTGGGATTACAAGCGGACCGCTCTTTTTTGCCTGGGTTATCCCGGTTTTTTTCGGCGTTGTGCTATTAGGGATTGCGTATTACCGGTTTCTTTTTTCACTTCCAAAAAAATTGCGTATATATCTGTTTATTGCCGCAGGAATATTTCTTCTAGGAGCGATTGGGGTAGAGATGATCTCAGGGGCCTATTGGCAAGCCCATCACTTTGAAAATGATATGGTCTATCGCGCACTTAATGCATTAGAGGAGGGGCTAGAGAACATGGGCTCGATCATAGCTGTAGCAGCACTGGTAGCCTATAAGAAGAAAAACAAAACAACCTCGTAAGGAGGTTGTTTATTTAAAACAAAAACTCCTACATTCGTAGAAGTTCTTATCTGGAGCGGGAAACGGGGGTCGAACCCGCGACCTCTTCCTTGGCAAGGAAGCGCTCTACCACTGAGCTATTCCCGCAGAACTATTTCTTACTTATTCTTTTCTTTAAATAAGCTCTTCCAAATCCTGTTTTGAAATATTGTTCGCGTTGTTGTGCTGACTTTTTTGATGGACAGGCCTCATAATAAATGAGTTCGAGAGGCCTTCTGTTTTTTGTTGACCCAACAGATCCCGTTAGGTGTTCATTGTGTCTTCGTTGCAAATCACTGGTGCTACCAATATACATTTTACCATCACGGCATTTAAGTACGTAAGTGTAGTAAAATTTCATATTTTGTATAAAGCGCTCCCCGCCGCTCATCGGCCAGCTTGCTGGCCTCAGTGCAGGCGGGCCCGCCTGTCCTGCAGCTTTGCTGCTGGACGGCGTGGTACCACTGAGCTATTCCCGCTCGATCAATTTGTGTGCAAAAGTGTAACATCGCTTTCTCAATTTGGCAAGAATAGATTCGTACAAAGAAAAACTCCCACCTAGGCGGGAGAGGAGAGTGTGCCGTTTTTATTGGCACGCGCATACAGGTGGGCATGTGCAATATGCTTGAAGTATTTACATTCCAGCATGCTGGCCTCGACGAGTTCTTTGCATTGGCCTGTACTGTCTTCCTGTAGGTTCTTGCCGATGTTGTGCAGGTCGTAGGCATTCCATGTTGCCACCAAAGACTTCATGACACCCCAGGTAGCACCACCGGCGATCACGGCGATGATAAGCGAGATGCCCAGGTAAGTAAATTGGCTTGGGGCAGTGCTCGATGTGATCACGCCTGGGTCGAATCTATCAAACACAACACCGATGATAAAGACCAAGAGGAAGGTTAGCCCCCACACAACTGCACCGATCTGAATCGGGTTTTCCTCTCGCCCAAGCACCTTTTCGATCAGCTTCATGGTGTTGTGAATGATTGCTTTTTGTGAAAGCTCCATCCCCTCTGTGTTCACAGTCAAATTCTTGCTACCAACCTTCATGCTTACGCACGCCATTTAGGCCTCCTTGTGGTTTGAGAAAAGATCGTTGGTTCAGCAGGTTAGCCAATTGCACCAGTTTCGTCAACGGAGTAAGATGAATTTAGTAACTATTATCAAAAAAAATATGGATTTAGCACATATTATTGCAATCGCTATTGCGCTTGCGTATATTCCCGCAGGAATCAGTATTCTTGCAGGGCAAGTTAACATGGAGAAGATGATGAAGAACTTTGAAGAATCTGAGGCTCTCACTTTTCTCTCAGGACTTCTCATGGTTTTGGCAGGCGTCTTCCTTATTGAAGCTCATAATGCATGGGTTGCAGACTGGACTGTGCTTATTACCATTGTTGGCTGGGCGATTCTCATCAAGGGAATTCTTTTCCTTTTAATTCCAAAAACCTTTCTCGCCTTTAGTCACAAAGTTTCCATGAGTGGCAAGTGGCCAGGTTGGGTTGTGTTGGTGCTTGGTTTCGTCATGGCCTACTTTGGCTTCTTTGGATAAGTATGGACGAGTTAAAGAAGATTAAGGAAGAATTAAGAGAGATCAGCCAAAGAAATAAACGAGTGGAGGCGGATAAGGCCTGGGAAACAAGTGTGTTTCGAGTCGTGAGCATCACGCTTATTACCTACATCATTGCAGTGGCCGTTATGTGGGGGATTGGTGTAGAGAATCCATGGACCGGAGCACTTATTCCCACAATTGGTTATTTCCTTTCTACGCAATCCTTGCCGATTATAAAGAGATGGTGGATTAAGAGAAGATTAAAGAGATAAAAAGAAAACACTCGCCTTTAGCGGGTGTTTTTAAATTCAAATAAATTTCTATTACTGTGTTTTAAAGAAAAATACCACCCAATGAAGGGTGGCAAGGAGCTATTCTTGTTCATCGGCTGCATATTTTTCACACAACCGGAACTCTGCAGGCCAATAGGGATCGAACTCTCTGAGTTCCCAAGAGCCAGCGTAGTTGTGAGGTCGTCCGGTCACAACGTCGTAAGCATGGGGCTTCTTCCATCGATGCACCCATGTCTTAGGGCACTCTGCCTCAGAACGAATTCCGTCCTTGAGGAGCAGCAAGACTTTTTCCATCTCGCAAACTTCTCTCTCAAGATCTTGCATGTTCCAGGTTGCAGACTGCAGAAACGTACTTACGTAGAACGCACGCATGCGTTCATGTTGTTGCGTGACTTCGGTCTCAGTACAGACAGCATCTCGCTCTCTTACAAGATCAGTGATTTGCTCAATCACTTCTTCTTGCAAGAGCACTGCTTGTTTTGCCCTATCTTCAAAGCTCTGTTGTGCGTGCTCGCACAACTCTCTTGCTTGCTTGTATGCTACACGTGCTTGGGCACAGCCTGATTGTCCGGTTACAATCTGCTCCTCAAGGAGTTTGAGATTTGCTCTCTTGTGTTCTAGTTGAAGCTCGATGTGAGCAATCGCTTCTTGCCTGCTTTCCATTTGTGTTGTTTTTGCAGGCTCTTGCGCATTCACGCCAGAAAGAAGAAGGAAAAAGAGAGTTGCTCTGAACATTTTGTGCTCCGTGAATGAGGGAAATGGACGGGAAAAGAGCTTGGTAGAATAGCGGAAAATACCAGTTTTGTCAATGGTTTATTGACGTTTTTGTTTTGAGCTGCTAAGTTTTCACGCTCATTCACAAAGGAGGAGAGGATGATCTTTACAAGCGCAGTGTTCGAGAAGGTGCAGTCTGGTCCTGGCACGCGCCGCTGGTGGCCGCTGATTGATCGCATCGACTACGGCGATGGAGTCTGCTTGTTTACACACGTAGAAGGACGCGGAATCCCTGTGTCAGAATTCCCCGAAGGTTTTTCTGAAGAAGTGCAGCGACTCGTTCAGTTGCAAGTAGATGCAGGTGCGTTTGGTGACATCAAAGGAAATGATGTTGGTATTGGAACCAGGAATTACGGTCTTGAGATCCACACAACCACCGACGCAACACCAATCGCAATTCAGAAAGATTCTGAAGCACAGATGTATAGCCTTACGTTCATGACACGCGTTGCGCGTCGAGATGACGATGCTGGTCAAGGAGGGAATTGGTCAGATAATTACTGGATGGTTGGGCAGGTGCTGCTCAGTCTTGATGAAGCCTTTGATGTCGCTTGCTATGCGCTTGCCGAGCAGCTTGTTCGCAAGTTTGCGCTTTCGTATGAAGAGTATGAATTGCGAAAACGTGAAGTCCTTGAGCCGTTGGGTCTATACAGGCAATCCAGCAAGTGTCTTTTCTGCAGTGGATGCGGAGACTTGGCTAAAAGGCGTGAGGAGGCGCTTCGTCCACACAACTTGGACAGCCAAGCAGGCGCGCGGCAACGTGAAGGATTCATGCGCCAATTTAGCGAGGCTTATGGAGAGGCCGCTGACCCCAAGGATCCAATCCGAAGCCTGTTCGTTTGGAAGGATTCAATCTCACCACCGAAATAATCGGTGGTTTTTTCTTTGAGTAAAAAAAGACCCCTCAGGTGAGGGGTTGTGGGAGGCTTAGCCGCCGCCAGTCTGGTATTTCTCGAGTACGCCTTTTACGTTCTCGTAAGCGTAGTGACTTTCGACACCTCGCGCATAGCGGTACCAGGTGGTTTCTGTTGTTCTGATGATTCCGCCAGGAGGCAGGTGTTCCATTTCGTCAATCAGGCGCGGGAGTACATAGTCACCAGCATTGTGACGACTCACAAAGGTCCCTGTCAGCCTACCTGTTTCTTGATAAGCAAGCTCGTAAAGCACAATCCCTTCAGGAACTTGCTTAAGTGCACCAATTGCTCTGAGTACCCAGCGGAGATTGTTCCACAGATAGTTTACAGAGAACACAACTCCTTCACTGCATGCGTGGTGGTCGCAAGCTCCAACCTCTTCAATGTCAACACGAGTTTCGTCAGGGAAGTACTGGGGCAAGATCGACAGCTTTGTGATGGTTTGTGTAATGCGGAAATGCTTTCCGTCAAAGCACACGATATGTGAACCATCAGGCTGCATGCGAGTGATGAGAACCAGCACCTCAGTTTCTTCACCAGAGTAGAACTGACCATCACTTGGGAGTCTGTGTAGCGCGCTTGTGAAAAAACGCTCCATTCGCGACATGTAGGCATTCACAGGATCGCCGACATCGAGCTTTCTTTTCGTTGTCATGTTTTCTCCAAGGGAAAAGGGAATAGAAAGATCATAAAAGACGTCCAAGCATAGTCGATTATTACCTTTTTGTCAATCGTTTGATGCGGAAATGTTTGGTATGCAGTATAATAGTTAACGTATGAATAAACTTTCACTTTTTGCGCTAGCAGCGCTTTTAATCGCACTCCCAGCGGCTGTGTTTGCAGCCGGGTGGGTGGAGCAAGACGACGGTACGATTCAAGGGTATCGCGGAATTACTTATAGCAATGGGAACATCATCGCAACAGGAAATTCAGGGAATATTGTTTTTTCAGAAGATGATGGAGAAGCATGGCAGGTCGCGGAGAATACACCATCTGTTTGGATGTACGATATTGTCTCTTTAGAAGATGGGACGGCTGCAGCTGTTGGCGAATCTGGAATTTATATTGAGTCAGAAGATGGAGGTGTTACTTGGGAAGATTATAGTTTTGGCACAACTGCGCGTTTTCATGCAATCGACAGAACAGAGACAAATGGATACATCGTTGGTGAAAATGGCACGGTTTTATACTATAGCGACAATGTAAGTAATTGGTTTGTAAGAAGTGGGGTTGTAAATGAGGATTTGTATGCTGTACAAGATATGGGAGACGGAACTGCCTATGCTGTTGGTGAGTTTGGGCGATTGGTGTCTTTGTCTAATAATGGCATTTCTTCTGCGGATCGTGGTTTGATGGCATCAGAAACATTACATGGACTTTATTTTGTCTCAGATCAAGAGGGGTGGATCGTGGGTGAGAACGGAACAATCAGAAAAACAGAAGATGGAATGACGAGTTGGACAGACATTGAGGTTGAGGGACTTGATCTTCAAGATCTTTATGACCTAGAAGTAAGCGGAGATCAGATGGTGATTGTGGGTGATAAGATTATTATTACTTCTGAGGATGCAGGAGAGACTTGGGTAGCAGAGAGTTTTACTGAAGAGAATATTACGTTCTATGCTGTCTATAATGGAGGCACAGAGGAAATCTGGGCAGCTGGAACAGATTATGATGTTTGGTCATCTATATATCATTATGTACCAGACGAAGAGGTGATTGATGAGGAGAGTTCAGAAGATGCTGATGATGAGGAAGAGGATAGTGATGAGGTGCCTGAGGTGGAAATGGGGAATTTAGTGAAAACAACATGTAGTGAAGATGCGAGCACAAATGATCCATGCCGCGCTGTGTATTATTATGCAGACGATGGAGCGCGACATGCATTCACAAATGAAAAAGTTTTTTATACCTGGTTTGAAGATTTTGATGCTGTTGTAGAGATTAGTGCTGAGCTCATGGCAAGTATTACGCTTGGATCAAATGTGACCTATCATCCTGGGACCAAAATGGTTAAGTTTCAAACTGTACGCACGGTGTATGCAGTAGAGCAGGGAGGGGTTTTGCGTGCAATTGCGAGCGAAGAGATGGCTGAAGCACTTTATGGAGAAGATTGGAATCAACAAATCGATGATATTGCAGATGTCTTTTTAGGCAATTATTCATTTGGAGAAGAGATTGCGAGCGAAGAGGATTATGATGTAGATAATGTATCGGCAAGCGTTACTTCTCTTGATGAGAATTTTTAACAAGCACAAAACAAAACCCCCAAGGACTACTTGGGGGTTTTTTTGTTAGGCAGCTTCTTTTTCAAGCTGCTTTTGTCGTTTTTGTTCATTTTTTGCTGTTCCATGGCGTTTGCGCTCATGTTCCTTGAGGTATTTTTTACGTACACGGATTGATTCTGGAGTGACTTCAACAAGCTCATCATTATCAATATATTCAAGCGCACGCTCAAGGGTCATATCAAGAGGAGGTGTAAGCTTGATTGACATGTCAGCACCAGCAGAGCGGATATTTGTTTGTTTTTTTTCTTTGACGGGGTTAACAGTCAAATCTTCCTTCATACTAATACCAATGATCATGCCTTCATAGACAGGCGTGCCAGCCCCAACAAAAAGCGGTCCACGCATTTGGAGTGTGTCGAGTGCATAAGCTGAAGTGTTTCCATCAAAACCAGAAATAAGTGAGCGCGTTGAGCGTTTCTCAATTTCTCCTTTGTAAGATCCATACTGAGAGAATTGATGAGAAAGTGTTCCTTCACCCTTTGTGTCTGTGATAAATTCTGTGCGATAACCCAAAAGGCCACGTGTTGGGATGGTGAATTCAAGGCGTGTAGATCCATTTTCACTTTGCATGTTTGTCATTTCGCCTTTGCGCTTTCCGAGTTTTTCAATCACGGCTCCAGCAAGAGCGTCAGGCACATCAACGACAACCACCTCAATTGGCTCCTGCCTTTCTCCGTCTTCAGTTCTCATTACTACACGAGGCTGGCCAACCTGAAGTTCAAATCCTTCGCGTCTCATTTGTTCGATCAAAATTGAAAGATGCATTTCACCACGCCCACTTACAGTGAATGTGTCTGAGCTTTCTGGGAACTCGATTTTAAGACCAACGTTTGTTTCAAGTTCTTTAAGGAGTCGTTCTCGGATTTGTCGTGAAGTCACAAGTTTTCCTTCGCGACCTGCAAACGGGGAATTGTTAACAAGAAAGTCCATGCTAAGTGTTGGGGGGTCAATTGCAATGCTTGGCAATGCTTTGGCTTCTGAGTCTTCCGCAATTGTGTCGCCCACATAAATATCTGGGATTCCAGCAATTTGCACAATATCACCTGCCTCAGCCTCTGTTACTTCAACTGTTTGTAGTCCACGGTGAGTAAAGAGTTTTGTGATTTTTTGTTTTTTACGTTCGCCCTGAGGTGTTACAACCGTAACGGTCATTCCATTTTTAATAACACCTTCATAAACACGACCAATTGCAAGGCGACCAACATAGTTGTCGTAGCCTAAGTTTGCTGGCTGCATGCGCATAGGCGCTTTTGTGTTGTGAGGAGCAACAGCAACATGTTTTAAAATAAGATCAAAAAGAGGTTCGAGATTATCACTCCGGTCGTTAATGTCTGTGTAAGCAATTCCTGCTTTTGCATTGCAGTAGATGTGTTGGAAATCAAGTTGTTCATCAGTTGCACCAAGTTCCACGAAAAGATCGAAAACCATGTCGAGTACAGCATCAGGGCGCGCCATTGGTTTATCGATTTTATTAATCACTACAATTGGCCTAAGGCCAAGTGCTAAAGATTTACGCAACACAAACTTTGTTTGTGGCATTGGTCCTTCATAGGCATCTACCATTAACAGCACAGAGTCAACCATGCGTAGCACGCGCTCAACTTCTGATCCAAAATCAGCATGCCCTGGAGTATCAACGATATTGATCTTTTTCCCATCGAGCATGATAGAAGTATTTTTTGCATAAATAGTAATGCCCCGCTCTTTTTCAAGTTCGTTTGAGTCCATGACACGTTCTTCGATTACATCGCGCTCTGAGAATGTTCCAGATTGCGCAAGCATGGCATCAACAAGTGTTGTTTTACCGTGATCAACGTGAGCAATGATTGCAATATTTCTAAATTCCATAATGGGTTTGTGTGTAAATACAGAAGCGCAAGTATAGCAGCAGAAAGCGTCTTTGTAAAGGATCAAAACTAAAACCCCGTTGCTGTGAAAGGGGTTTTAGAAGAAGATTTTATTTTTTCAAGTTTTCTACCATGCGAGTAAGCGTGTCGAGCCTGTCTTTAATGGAGCGAAGGTCATTTTCTGTTGCTCGCTGTTTGTCCTCTTGTTTTTCAAAAGAACGTTTTGTTTCTCGTGTTTCATTTTCCATTTTTTCATCCGCATCTTTTGCAGTGCGCAAGAATTCTTTTTGTTCTGTAAGCATTTGCTTAATCTCTGTTACATCTTTTTTTGTCCAATATCCTTCTTCTTTGTCTTTTTCTTGGGTGCCTTTAATTTCTTCCAATGTGGAGCGTAATCGATCGAGATCATCAGTAAGTGTTGTGACTTTTTGATGAACTTCTTGAAGTTGGGTGAGAATGGCTTCATGTTGTATAACGTCTGGCATAGGGGAGTTTTGGTTAATGTAAAAACCAACCGTGATGGTTGGTTGTATTATGACGTAAGTCCGGTCTGTCTGTCTAGTCGACGTAGATGTGACCAGGTGGCAGCAGTTTCTGAATCAAGTTTCTTGCTGAGTTGTGCAAGCGCATCTCCATTTTGTACAACTTCATGTTTTAGGAACGCAACACTTCTTTCGTTTTTATCGAGCCTTTCGTTTACCTTTGTGAATTCTTGACTAACACTGAGGGCAAAATGCTCAAGTAAGTCTTGCGATTCATTGAATCGCTGATCCATGGATTCAAAACGTTGGTCCATTGATTCAAAACGTTGGTCTATTGATTCAAAACGTCCGTCAATACTGGTAAATATTGGTTCAAGTCCTTTGAGTATTTTTTTTACAATTTTATCTTCATTCATAGTGCCTGATTATTATAACATATCGGATCGGTAGCCCGGGGAGGTAAGTCCCCGGGCAAGGTGATCATGCTCGTGTTGGCGCACTGCGCTTTTCAATTTGTTCATGCGCCCACCGTATTCCGCAACTATTCCCAACTTTGTATTGTGCCTTTGCGATTTCGAGCACAGTGTCGCGCAAGCGCTGTGTGCTTACTGGGTCAAGCCCAAATTCTTCGGCCAATTGGTTCATTTTCGCTGTAACGCGTTGATGCCATGGGATAAATTTTTGTTCACTCATAATTTTTTTTGTTTTGTTGGGTTAATTTCGCTTGCTTTATTAGGTCGATAACATATTCGCCCAGCAATGCACAGACAGCACTTGAAACCCCATAAGCAAATGCTTTTGTTTCAATCTCTTGTTTAAGCTTTGAGGCCGACAGGACGACGGGTTGCATAGGTTTTGAGGTTAGGAAAGTAAAAGCGTAGTGCAAGTCCGACTAGTCCAGCGAGTGTGATAAGCCCAATATAAATAGCGGGGTTTGTTTTGCTTGTACTTGTTGTTGCTGGAAGAATCGGGAGATCTTGCTCTAACACAGAAAGAGCCTCAATATCCTCATTGCTTCTTGGAATTAGTCGAAGCTCACTGTTTGAACTTGTAAGAATGCCAGTGACGCGCACTTCAGACCCTCGCACAAATAAGTCTGTATCAATATCTGTGTAGGAGCTTAGGCGAACAATTTGTTGCAAACCGTTTTGTTCTAATGTGACAGTGTTTCCAGAGCGACCAAGAACGATGCCGTCTATACGCACAAGTCCTCCAACCAAGCTTTCTCCAATCTCTTCAAAGAGAAGATGGGCAGGCGCAAGAACCTCAGAAGAGTTCAGGGGCTCAATTGTTGTTGCTTTAATACGTCGTTCCCCACGGTTAGTGCTGAGCACACCTGTTATCTCGAATCGGTCACCGATGTTCATTTCAGGAAAATCTGCATCGTATTTGTAGATTTGAATCCCTCCTGTGTCATCGGTGAGATAGAAGAACTGTTTTCCTAGAGTGTTATTTGTTGCAATAACTATTCCGGTCACAGAAACAATTGTTCCATCATTTTGTTCTTTTGCTTGCTCAACTGTTACGTTGTTAGTGGTGTTAGAATAGGCGTAAGTGGTAGATGTATAGGTGGTGCTTGGCGCAGGTTCGGATTGGACCACGCTTTTCTCTGTTTTTGAATCGTTGACCAGCACAGTTTCAGCAAAGGTGTTTGTCTCATTTGCTGTATGTTTGGTAGTCCAGCTCCAGTTTCCGTCAATGCGGGCAAGCGCCATGCCTTGCGTTGCTTTTTCATAAGAGAGTTCGTCTATAAGGGTGCCGTCAGGCGCATAAAGCGAGACGGTGTCCCCAAGGTTATTAAGTGCAATGTTTGTTTTTGTGCGCCAGAGTGTGTAGTACGAAACATTGGCGAGCTCAAGGTCTTCGGTTACGGTGAATTCTTTCCCTGATGCATCATTGATAGTGATCCCGTTAAGATTTATCAGAGCATCTCCGTAGTTTTCAATTTCAATATATTCCTCAATCGCATCAGAACCTTCGGTGTTTGGATAGATTTCTGAAAGGCGAAGCTTGCTGTAGTCAAAAGTTGTTTTCTCCACAGTCTTTTTGGTTTCTTTTTCTTCACCAGACACCTCATTTATTGTTTCTTCAGAAATTGTTTCTTCCACCACTTCTACAAGTTCCTCCTCAACAGTTTCTTCTTCCACTACTTCTGTAATTTCAATCACATTCATTTCACCAGGTGTTAGTGCGGTGGTGAGCTGAAAGACATTTCCGTCATCGAGTGCGAGGGCATAGCCTTTCTCTGGTGCTGGGATCTCCTCTGTCCCATAACTCATCTCATCGAGAATAGTTTGATGTCCGTCACGAATAATAATTGTGTCACCACTGTTGTTAAGTTGTCCGCTTGGGTTTTCCACGACCACGAATGCACCAGGCTCAAGATTTTGTTCAGGCAAAGACGTTTGTCTGCCTGTCGCATCCTCGACTGTGCAGCCAGTAAGGTCGATATCTTGCGAGCTGGTGTTCACAATCTCGATCCACTCCTCGCCCTCGAGCGGGTCTGAGACAAACTCATTGATTGTGAGGTCGCCAAAGGTGTAAGTAGGGAAATCAATTATGTTCTCAGTGGCTTCTTCTTCTTGAGTTTCGTCTTCAACAATTTCCTCTTGTTCTACAATCTCCTCTTCAGTTGTTTCAGCATCTTCCTCAACAGTTTCTTCTTCCACTACTTCTGTAATTTCAATCACATTCATTTCACCAGGTGTTAGTGCGGTGGTGAGCTGAAAGACATTTCCGTCATCGAGTGCGAGGGCATAGCCTTTCTCTGGTGCTGGGATCTCCTCTGTCCCATAACTCATCTCATCGAGAATAGTTTGATGTCCGTCACGAATAATAATTGTGTCGCCGCCGTTATTAAGCTGACCGCTTGGGTTTTCCACGACCACGAATGCACCAGGCTCAAGATTTTGTTCAGGCAAAGACGTTTGTCTGCTTGTCGCATCCTCGACTGTGCAGCCAGTAAGGTCGATATCTTGCGAGCTGGTGTTCACAATCTCGATCCACTCCTCGCCCTCGAGCGGGTCTGAGACAAACTCATTGATTGTGAGGTCGCCAAAGTTATATGCAGGGAAATTAATTGTGTCCTCAGCGGCTTCTTCCTCATTCTCAATAATGACTTCTGTATCTCCCTCCACAACCTTTTCGGTAATTTCCTCAATCACATCTGTGATTGTGGGAGCTTCAATTTGTTCGTTCGCAATGTCAGTCTCTTCGTTAGAAATAATTTCTTCTTCATCGAGTTCGGTACTATCCTCACTTATCTCTTCAACAACCTCTTCGGTTTCACACACATCATTTCCAACCAACCCAGGGGTTGCATAATCACTTAATCCATCAATGAGTCCTGATTGGCAGGACGCGTTTAGCCACGCATCTGCAAGATTGCCACTTATAGTGAAGTCTGCTCTTGCCATGGATCGATAGCGTCCGTCCTCAGTTGCTCCAGCGCTGCCAGATACTCCAGCGAGAGGGGTTCCTCCGTCTCCTGCGCTGTCGATGAGGGAGCCAGTGTCATCGAGCAAGTCAATCCCAAGCTTGCTATTTGAGAGAGAAAGGCTCGCAGTGACCACGTTTGGGAGAGTGGTAAGGGAGCAGTTTTCATGGGCATAGTTGTAGTTGGAAATGAGTAAGACTTGAGAAGGCTCAATAATTGAGCCTTCCTCAAATGTATAGATGTCGTCACCTGAAAGCGCGCCCGTAAGTGTCCAGCCAGAAAGATCAGCAGCTTCATCATCTAGATTGATAATTTCGATCCACTCATCAGAGCTACTAAGCGATGAGCCTGCCCAGGCGATTTCTGAGATGCGAATATTAGGAGCTGTATCAGCGATGATCTCTTCTGCGCTCGCAATACTTGGCGCAAACAGAAGTCCGCACAAGAGCATACTTGCTATGCATTGTTTTAATTTCATAATTGTTTTGATTTTAATGAACACTTTCCGAAAAGTTTTGAATCGCACGTCTGCGCACAAAAGAAAATCCCCCTTGCTCCACACACGCACGGGGAGTGCGTTTATAGAGTAAGGGGGGTTCAGTTGTTATATTCAAAACATCATGAAATGAGCCTTTTGTCAATGGACAGCTTGGGGATAGTTTGTTAGGTTTGAATGAGTTCATTCAAAAATGGAGGGGCAAGTGTGTCACGACAATGACAGCCCGTCAGACGAAAGGCTTAGGAGATTAATTGAGCGAAAAGTAAAAGAGGCAAGCGTGAGTTTGTCTGAAGGCGATCCTTTTGGGGACAAGTTGCGTGAGGTTGTCGAGCAACTTGATCTGGAAGACAGAATGGAAGATCCTGGTGGGATTACTCATTCTGATTCAGAACACAACCATACCATTCTTCGCATCATGCCTGAGTCGGCAGATGCCTGATTTTCTCAGAAAGGAGAGAGAAATGTGGTCAAAGCCTCCTCCGCCACCCTCCATGTCACCAAGAGTATCTACGACAGATACCGAGCTTTCTCCACCCGAGCCCTATACAGAGATGGGAATTTCCTGCTATGGGCCAAATCGATGCTTTGATGTAAGTTCGGCTGAACATGAACGAGATAGGTGCAAGGATAAATACCAGAGAATGCATCGTATAGCCATTGGTCTTGGTGCAGCATTGTCATTTTTTGTGGCCCTAAGCTTGCTCTTGCTTGCATTGCTGCTTTTTTAATACAGCTCAACAACCAGGGCTGTTTTTTCTTGTCTGTTCCGTTGACAGCCAAGAGGTCTCATGATATTATTTTGCCACAAATATATGGGCGGGTGGTGGAATTGGTATACACGCTAGTCTTAGGAACTAGTGCTTCGGCATGCGGGTTCGAGTCCCGCCTCGCCCACCAAAAATACTTCGTGAAAACGGAGTGTTTTTTGTTTGTGCGGAGCGACTCAAAAAAGCAATCAACTCAAAGCTCGACAAAGGGGTGCTGCTGCGATACTATCAATCTAGTATGAGAATAATTTTAGTACACGGGTTTAACTCAAGCCCGGAGATGAATTTTCACCCTTGGCTTGCGAATATGCTTCGTAAAAAAGGGTATGAAGTTATAACACCAACACTTCCACTCACGCGCAGTGAGTTTGATCTCACAACCGTTATAGAGACCATGCAGGAGCAGGTGGGGTATTTAAAAGGAGATGATATTGTGCTCGGTCACTCACTGGGTGCGCTTATTGTTTTGCAGTACTTAGAAGCGGTTGAGATGAGCGAGCCTCCTCGTGCAGTTGTGCTTGTGGCACCTCCATGGAATGTGACGCGTGAGGAAATTCGACGCTTGTTTATCGCAGACCTAGACGCTGATGTGTTGATGTGGAAAGCGCGAGAATTTTTTGTTGTGCATTCGCGTGACGATAAGTTGGTGCCGCTCGACCATGGGAAGCGCATGGCAAATGCACTCAAGGCAAAGTTAATTGAGGTTGAGGGAGAAAATCATTTTATGGATGCAGAGCACCCCGTGCTTGCAGAGGTAATTGAGAAGATTGCAAACAAGGAGTTGGAGTATGATCCAGGGCAAGGGCTAGAGGATGCTTATAAAGATGTAGATTAGTATGTTGTGCGTCTATGATTTTGATGGGACTTTGTATAGAACCGGAAAGATGTGGGAGTTTTGGATTAGCGCATTGGAGCAAGAGGGGTATCAGCGTGAGAAGTGTGAACAAAAAGGACCGCTTGTATTTTGGGAAGGGTTTACGCCTACGCGTCATTTGCTAGAAATTGATCCAGAGTGTGCACAAGAGAAAGTAGAAAAGCTTACAAAGCTTTATCAAGATCATATTCAAAAACAACACAATGCAAATTTGTATCCGGAGGTTGAAAGATATTTAGCAGAAAGAGAAGTGGGGCAGCAGGTGATTATGACGCACGGAGATCCTGAGTTTCAAAGATTTAAAGTGGGTGCAACAGGGGTAGATAAGTTTGTTTCTGAAATACGCATTTCTCGACCAGAAAATAGGAAAGTAGATCAACTTGCAGCATTAGCAAAAGAGCACAAAGAAGAAATTATTTACGTAGAAAATAATCCACGTGAGCTTAGGGAAGTGCTGGAAGCCAAGCTGCCAATCAGTCTAGTGCGCATGGTGCGCGAGGGTGAAAGACATGCAGACAAACCATGTCCGGAAGATGATAAAGAGTGGAAGGTTGTGACAAGTTTAAGAGAAATTTAAAATCACCCCACAAGGGGTGATTTTGTTTATGCTGCAGCACGTGTTTTTACTTCGGTTGTCTCAGGTTTTGGTTTGAGATGTTCTGGGATGTAAGTGGGTTGTGCCGTAGGTCGTTCAAGTTCTTTTTCAATTGAGAGATCACGACCTTTATGATTTCCATGAACAAAGAATCTAAGCCATTCTGGTTCTGGTTTGTCTGGAATTCTTTGTGTGCTATAAACAGGCAACTGATCATCCGGTCTAATGTATTCAAAACTTTGACGGAGTGTTGAGTTAGCTTCTAACCATTCTCTTTCATAAGCCTCCCCGTCTCTTAGGAACTGTTCCCAAATGTGCGTTGCTTGTTCGAGATCTGTCTCACCTAAAGCTGCCATGTACTCATCATGCAACACATCTCTGGAGACAAGCAATAGCCGTTCTTTTTCCAAATAGGCCCGTTCGCATTGGCGTACTTTAATTTTTAGAGCCGCCATTGTTCGGTCATAGTCTCTTTTCTCTTCAGTAGATAGCTTTTGAAATTCATCCCCTTTTAATTTTATTTGTGAGCGTTCACTTTGCGCATCACCTATTTGGTCATGCAAAGAATCAATAGAGTCAACAAGTGTCCCAAAACGTTTTTTTACTTCGTCAAAGAGAATAATCCTCCAAGCATCACGCGCTTTTTCATCCACGTACTTACTTGAAAGAAAACGGTTATATTCACGCACTCGAAAAAGGAATACGCGTGTATTTGGGATTGTGAGAATTGACTTCAACTCCTCTGCGGACTCATAATCAAGTTCTTTTTCAAGCACTGCTAAATTTCGTTCAAGGTTCGTGTATTCTTCATGCCATTCTTTCAAGACTCTTTCCCTGTGTTGTTCCATGTATTGTTTTGGGATCATTTGTCTTGCTGCATCCTCGAGCAAGTCATTAAAGGCTGATTGTGCTTGTTTGTCAGAGATGGGTCCGGGATTGAGTTCACGGTAGGCAAGAATGATGTTTTGTGCAGAGGTTTTGTAAAGTGTTTCTATGGTTTGGTTGATTTTTTGTATGATTTTTTCTTGAGAAAAAAGATCCTCGACTTCTCTTTTAATTTTCCCCTCAATCTTTTTGATTTGATTTTCATTAGCATCTCTTGGCGTCTCTGCAAAAGCAATACCCGCAACAAGTTTTTCTTTTAAGCGTTCGATAATATCATTGCTCATTTCATCAATGCTGTATTCAGAAACAAAAATTTTGAGCATATCAAAGAGTGTGGACTCCAAGATTATTAATCTTTGTTCTTTTGGGTCTTGCTCAGTGCTCTCAAGTGAAGAGGTAACAGAATCTAAATAAGTGTCTCTTTTTTCTTGTGCCGCATCTCTTCGACGAAGTGTCTCAAAAAGAGGTGTACCTTTTTGTGTAGGATTACGTTCCTCTGCAATCTCTTTGCTGTTTTGTTTGAGTCCGCGCAAACGGTCGATTGTTCCACGTAGCATAGTTAGTAGTGATAAGTTTTACCTGTTTGTATTGTGCACGCTCGATAGAGTTGTTCAAGAAGCATGACGTGTGCAAGGTCGTGTGGGAAAGTCATGGGAGAAAAGGAGAGAAGGGTATTTGCACGTTTTTTGATTGAGCGATGGAGTCCAAGGGGTCCGCCAAGGATAAAAACAATGTGTTGTGTTTGTTGGTCACTCCAAAAGTTGATCTTTTCAGAAAACTCTTCAGAGGAATAGGTTTTTCCATCTGCTTCAAGCACAACAACGAAGCTTTCTGGTGGTATAGCCTTTTTTATTTTTTCAGATTCAGTCAAAAGAATACGTTCGCGATCACTCTTTTCATGAAACTTTTCTTCCTTCACAATAACGTCATCTATCTTTATATAAGGAGCGAGACGTTTGAGGTATTCGTTGCTCAATTTCTTATGTGGTCCAGATTTTGATTTTCCTACGTGTATAAGTGTCATTTTGTACATATAATAACAGCATACCAGATAAGGCTTTTTTATGCATTTTTAGCTGTTTTTTCTTATGCACAGACCCTGTGGAAGACCTGTTGGTAGATCTCTTGACACTTTTTATTCGTTGAAGTAACATACTCGCGACCTAAAAAGCACTACATCAATGACAAACGAACACAACAACAACTAATCGTTGCGGGATGACGAGAAGTTAAGAAAATAAATTTTCACCCGCGCACCTTGCGCGGTTTTTGTATCGATTCGAATCAGAGACGAGAAGCTGAAAAGAGCTTTTCATCCTTGATCCGAAAATCAGAATCTAGATCAAGAAACGAACATTACAACTGAATAGAGAACCAATAAACAAACGAAAATTATCGAAAAATATTATTATGGGAAACTGATAGGCGGGGCCTATCAGAACACAACACTGAAGATTGAATCTTTCAGTGGTTGTAGAGCATCTAAGAGTATATGGTGGATGCCTAGGCAGAACGTGCCGATGAAGGACGTAGCAGCCTGCGAAAAGCTTCGGGGAGGTGGCAAGCAACCTTTGATCCGGAGATATCCGAATAGGGAAACCTAGTGCGGGGAATGCCGCATTACCTTGTACTGAATAAATAGGTACGAGGAGGGCACCTGGGGAAGTGAAACATCTCAGTACCCAGAGGAAAAGAAAAAGAATGTTCGTTTCTCGTTCGTGTTATGCATGCAAATGTACTACGCGAACGAAACACGAGCGCATTCCCTGAGTAGCGGCGAGCGAAAAGGGAAGAGCCCAAACCTTGGTGTGTGAAGCTATTGTGCGTGCTTGGACTTCGGTTTAAACACAATCGATAGTGAAAGATGGAAGTCGTTGCCATCAAGGTGTTGTAAGACGACTGCGTTGTCTGCTTCCACAGACAGGTAGTGTTACTTGTATGGTTCATAGTTGAAGTTGTTGGAAAGCAACGCCAAAGAAGGTGAAAGCCCTGTAGATGAAATGAATCCATGCCACTACTGTAGTTGTTCTTGAGTACTACGGGACTCGTGAAATCCTGTAGGAAACCGCCGGGACTATCTGGCAAGGCTAAATACACGTTCTGACCGATAGTGAACAAGTACCGTGAGGGAAAGGTGAAAAGCACCCCGGGAGGGGAATGAAATAGTATCTGAAACCATATACTTACAAGGAGTCAGAGCCCACTTGTTGGGTGATGGCGTTCCTATTGAAGAATGAGCCAGTGAGTGTGCTGTATGTCGCAGGTTAAGTCCTACGGGACGGAGCCGAAGTGAAAGCGAGCGTTAACCCGCGCATACTTAAAAGTTTGTTTTACTCGATTTATCGAGTAAAACGATCTTTTTTGTACTGTGGCATGCACACAACCCGAAACCGAGCGACCTATCCATGGCCAGGTTGAAGCGGGCGTAATAACCCGTGGAGGACCGAACCCACGCGCCGTGCAACACGCCGGGATGAGCTGTGGATAGCGGAGAAATTCCAATCGAGCTCGGTAATAGCTGGTTCTCCCCGAGATAGCTTTAGGGCTAGCGTCGGTTAATAGCGTGCTGGGGGTAGAGCACTGAATGGATTTTGCGCCTTCGGGTAGCGGATCTAATCAAACTCCGAATACCAGTACGCGTTCCCGGCAGTCAGACTATGGGGGCTAAGCTCCATTAGTCGAAAGGGAAACAGCCCAGATCTCAAGCTAAGGTCCCTAAATCATTACTAAGTGTAAAAGGTGGTGGGAAGACTTATACAACCAGGAGGTTGGCTTAGAAGCAGCCATCCTTTAAAGATAGCGTAACAGCTCACTGGTCAAGTTTTCCTGCGCCGAAAATGTACCGGGGCTCAAGTAATGTACCGAAGCTGAGGGTGTCTCACACTTGATGTGAGGCGCGGTAGGGGAGCGTTCGCATTGCGCTGAAGCAGTATCGTGAGGTGCTGTGGAGCGATGCGAAGTGAGAATGCTGGCATGAGTAGCAAAAAGATGGGTGAGAACCCCATCCACCGTAAGACCAAGGTTTCCTGGGCAACGAAAATCGTCCCAGGGTTAGTCGGGAGCTAAGGCGAGGCCGAAAGGCGTAGTCGATGCACAGCAGGTTAATATTCCTGCACTTCGTAATACACTGAAGCGGGGACGCTTCATGAAATTTCCTGCGTCCTATGGCTATGGCGCTGGGTGCATTTTGGTGACTGGTAGGCAAATCCGCCAGTCGTAAGCCCGAATGTAAGCGCGAGTCTGTCGCAAGACAGGCGAGAGGAAAGGACATGGAGCCAAGAAAAGCCGCTAGGGCTAATGTATTATGAACCCGTACCCCAAACCGACACAGGTGGTCGGGCGCGAGTGTGCCAAGGTGAACGAGAGAACCTTCGTTAAGGAACTCGGCAAAACAGCGGCCGTAACTTAGGGATAAGGCCTGGTTGCCTCCGGGAGGAGGTGACCCGCAGCGAATGATGTCAACCGACTGTTTATCAAAAACACAGGTCCCTGCTAAACTGTAAAGTGATGTATAGGGGCTGATGCCTGGCCAGTGTCCGAACGTTAAGGAAGAGGGTTAGTTATTTATAACGAAGCTTTCGACTGAAGCGCGGATGAACGCCGGCGATAACTATAATCGTCCTAAGGTAGCGAAATTCCTTGTCGGGTAAGTTCCGACCTGCACGAATGGCATAACGAGTTGACAGCTCTCTCAACGAAGGACTCGGCGAAATTGCAATGTGAGTGAAGATGCTCACTTCCCGTGGTAAGACGAAAAGACCCCGTGAAGCTTTACTACAGCTTGTTCTTGGGTTCATGTTCCATATGTTCAGTATAGGTGGGAGCCTTCGGGCGCCAGTGAGATACCACCCTTATGTTGTGTGAATTCTAACCGGATGCCTTGAATCAGGTGTCTGGGACAGGAGCTGGTGGGTAGTTTACCTGGGGCGGGTGCCTCCCAAAAAGTAACGGAGGCGTCTACAAAGGTCAGCTTAGCGCGGATGGAAATCGCGCTGGACGTGCATACGCAAAAGCTGGCTTTACTGCAAGTCCTACAAGACGCGCAGTTGCGAAAGCAGAGGTAAGTGATCCGACCGTTCGAAATAGGACGGCGGAAGCTCATCGGATAAAAGCTACTCCGGGGATAACAGGCTAGTCTCCCCCAAGCGTCCACAGCGACGGGGAGGTTCGGCACCTCGATGTCGGCTCATCGCATCCTGGGGCTGGAGAAGGTCCCAAGGGTTGGGCTGTTCGCCCATTAAAGCGGTACGCGAGCTGGGTTCAGAACGTCGTGAGACAGTTCGGTCTCCTATCTACCATGGGCGTCGATGATTGAGGGAACCCTTTCCTAGTACGAGAGGACCGGAATGGACAAACCTCTAGTGTACCAGTTGTTCTGCCAAGGGCATTGCTGGGTAGCTACGTTTGGTTCGGATAAGCGCTGAAAGCATCTAAGTGCGAAGCCGATCCCAAGATTAATCATCATTTGAGACTCCTACGAGACGAGTAGGTCGATAGGCTGCAGGTGTAAGTGTAGTAATACATTCAGCCGAGCAGTACTAATCAGTCAAGCTCTACAACCTCTTAAAGGTTTAATAGTATTCTAGCGTATCCCAAATACACATAAGTTTATTTGGTTCTCTATTCAGTTGAAATGTTCAACTTACAATAAAGGGTTTTAGTGTCTCGGTGCCCCGTCCAGAAGGGTCACACCTGTTTCCATCCCGAACACAGCAGTTAAGCCTTCTAGGGCCGATGGTAGTGCGTTGGCGCGAGAGTAGGTAGGCGCCGGGACAGTGAAACTCTTTAGAAAAACACCCATTTTGGGTGTTTTTTTGTTTGCTTGATTATCTAGCTGGCATTTTGTAAGGTATCAGCACGTTCTTTTACAAAGGAGGAAGATATGTCAGTGTTTACCACGCAGGGTGATGGGAATCGCCTTTGGCTTGTAGCCGACTTGCATTCAAAGCATGCGCAAGGTCTTGCAGAGATTGTTCCATTTGATCTTTTGCTCTACGACGAGCTTGTTGATCAGCAGATTCGTGAATTGCTTCGTCAGCTTACTTCGCGTGAGTTGCCGCGCACGATCAATATTGAAACAATCGTGGAAGAGTCCTTTGTACTTGTTGCTTTGGATCCTGAAAGGACCAGAGTTGTTAGCATGGGTGTATTGACGCCAGCAGGCTCATCTTTTCTTGGAAGAAAGGGAATAATTGAGGAAATTGTGACACATCGCGATCATCGTGGTCGTGGACATGCACGAAGGATAATGCATTTACTTATTGGTACTGCGTGGCATTTTCGGCTCAAAGAGCTTTGGCTTACAAGCAATTCAAATAAGCCTGATCGGCAAGGTGCCATTAAGCTCTACAAGAGTGAGGGCTTTACAGAGCCTGACACAACGCTTCTTACTCGGAAGCTCTAGCCCCCTCTAGTGGGGGTTTTTTCTTTATGATAAGGTTTGAGTGTATGAAAATAATAAAAATAACAGGGTTAGTGATTTTTGGCCTTGGAGCAGTATCTCTTGTGGGTTATTGGCTTTACCTTATGGCTATTGAGTTCCTCTGGGTTGCTGAGATTCCATTCGTAATACGTTTTGGTGTCACTGGGATTATCCTCGGGATTATCATCACTCTCATCGCACTCACTATTGAGCGCATGAAAGATAAAAAAAATGAAAATTTAGATTTATGATTATCACATCAACACAAACAGTTCCTGGAAAAGAGATAGTTGAAGTACTTGGTCTTGCAAAAGGAAACACCGTTCGTGCAAAGCATGTAGGAAAAGATATTCTTGCAGGATTGCGCACAATCGTAGGAGGAGAGATTAAAGAGTATGTTGAAGCACTTAACGAAGCGCGTGCTGAAGCAGAAAAGCGCATGCTTGCTGACGCAGAGTCATTGGGCGCTCATGCAATCGTGAATGTTCGATTCACTACTTCACAAGTGATGACCGGAGCTGCAGAGCTGATGGTTTATGGAACTGCGGTGAAGTTAAGGTGATATGGAGAAGTTTGAACAAAGATTAAGTGAGCTTACAGACAAATCAACAACCGAACCTCGTTTTGCAGCCGTTATTGTAAAAGATGGTGAGATTATCTCTGAAGGATATTCTCAAGAGCTGGTAGATAATTCCACTGATGACAGAAGCATGATTCATGCAGAGGAGAGTACATTATTGTTTGCGCTGAAGAACAAGAGAGATGTTTTTGGGTCAGATATTTATGTGTTGGGAGTCAGGAGTTCTGGAGAAAAGAGATATTCAAACGGATCATATTGTTGCCCAATGTGTGCAAGAATGATTATGCAAACAGAGATAGAGAACATTCATTATCCAACAGAAGAAGGTTGGAAAATTAAAACTCCAATGGAAATGTGGAAGCAAGCAAAAGAACGATTTAAATAAGAAAAGAAAGAATCCCCCGGTGTACCCGGGGGATTTAAGTTATGTCTACTCTTCTGTTTCGTTTTCTTTGAGCTCAGGTTTTTGATTGCGTGCTCGCCAAGTATCGAGCATGGCTGCGAAATCACTTTGGTAGAAAAAGCTTCGAAGGTCTAGGTGAAACAGTGGTTTCATGCCAGGACCAAAGCTGACAGAAGCGCCGGGCATCAAGCGAAGGTGGTCTCTGTTTGGTGGTCGATCACGATTGCTCATAGCGTTCTCCTAATCAGTGGTTTGGTCGATCTTTTCGACCAAACCCTTTTCGACCATTTCCTGCACAGCTTCACGCATCTTGCTGATCATGGGGCGCACGATCTCAATACCATCAGCCACCAGGGCCTTATTTGCCACGTTGTAGATCTTTTCCGCGTACGGGATTTGGCCCGCAAAGAACGTGGCCATGAACATTACCGTGAGCGATGCCACGATCGGCTCAGCACGCTTGAAGAGATTCGTCTCACACACCCAGATAGGGAAAAGATCATTGGGGATCACCTTCCAAAAAAGGTCGATGACGATTTGTCGTGCTTCAGCGCTGGTTCCAACAACCGCACCTTCCTTGATCGACTGCGTGGCGTCGCCTCCCACATGCGTGAGAATATCCTTAAGATTCATTTTGTTGCTTGTGTCGGACATTATGTCTTCCTTGTTTGTTGAAGTGAGGTTGGGGTTGTCGATTGGGTGGTTGTGTGCAAGGTATGTAAAGGCCTTTAGAACACCCGGACCTTCATTGTCACAATAACCAGCTTCGTATTGGTGTTCGGTGCAAGAAGAATTTTTTTGTGCTAAGCAGACAATCAAGCATTGGTTGAAAACAGGGAGGAGAGCGGTTCTGTCATCATCAAAGATAATTACTGACTGCGACCCACAGTGAGCGCAGTCCCAATTGTTATCATGGATTCTTGAAAATCTCTTTGCTTTGATTTCTCGAAGGATTGCTTCTCTTTCCATTGAGGTCTCCTGTTGTAAAGAACAGCCTAATCTATACCAGAACGTCATTATTGTCATCAAAACATGTGGATATTTTGTGGATTCATGTGAATAACTTCATAGATATATTGACAAGTTAGCGAAAAAAGGCTATATTAAATTCGTCAAAAATAATGACGTTTTATGTTGGAAAAAGAATTAAAGAAGATTGGGCTTAAGGAAAAAGAGGCAAAAGCCTATCTTTCTTTGTTAGAACTAGGTCCTTCCTCTCTTACAGCAATTGCGCAAAAACTACAGATGAACAGAACATCTCTTTATGATGTTCTTGCAGGTCTTGAGCAAAAGCAGTTATTGATCGTATCAGTGTCTGGAAAACGAAAGGTGTATGCGGCCGAAACTCCTGAGAAGATTAAGTTGCTTCTAAAAGAGCGTCTTGCGTCCATAAATGACCTGCTGCCAGAGCTACTCTCCATCACACAGAAAGGAAAAGTAAAACCAACACTTAAATATCTTGAGGGAATCGATGGGATCAAGACGGCGTTCCTCGATAGTCTTCATGCAAAAGAAAAAACGATTATTGGATTTTCTGGTGTTGAAGCACTTACTATCGAAAGCAAAGTCCTTCTTAGGTTTTGGGAGAAAGAGTATATGCCCAAGCGCAGAAAGAAAGAGATAAAGGTGAAGCTCATCATGCCCGATAGTAAGATGGGTAAGTACATGAAGGAGAATGATGAGCGCGATTTACGCGAGTCGCGACTCCTCCCTGCCTCAAGTTATGATTTTAAGTCAGAGATTTATGTATGGGATGATGTGCTTGCGTTTACTTCGTATTCTGAGGGCGAGGAGTTTGCTCTGCAGATTGAGAGCAAGCCCATAGCAGACACCGTCCGAATGATCTTTAAGATCGTGTGGAACCAAGCGTACTAGAAAAGAAAAATCCCCCCGGGTACGCCAGGGGGATTTAAGTTTCAGGACGCACCTAAGCTGCGTCCTTATTTACAACTCACACCCTGATCATCCGCCAGGCGGCGGAAGGTAGGAGAGAGTTTGTAAGCCTCTTCAAAAGAACTTGCGATGATATCGACTTGCGATTCATCACCGCCAAGTCCTTCTGCAGATCGAAGCACAATGATTTTGTCGCAGAACCTTAGTGTATCGAGGCGGTGCGCGATGATAAGCGCACTACGCTCACCCTCAGAGAGGATTTGTTCAATAGCTTTCTGCACCGCGCGTTCCGTTGTTGAGTCCAGCGAGCAAGTCGCTTCATCGATGATGCAGAAGTGCGGCTTCTTGATCATGGCAGCCCCAATCAGCAAACGCTGCTTCTGCCCTCCTGAGAGCTCGATACCTTCTTTGCCCACCTTGGTATCAAGCCCATTTTTAAGACGCTTACCAAAATCGATCTCGAATGCACGCATGAGCGCCCAAAGCTCTTCGTCCGTGATTTTTTTGCGCTCCTCAGGTGTGAGTGCATAGACAATGTTGTCACGCAGCGTTCCTGCAAATACCTCAGGCTTTTGTGCAATGCAGGCCATTTTATGCAGCCAAGAGCGCAATTGCACTTGACACAAGTCAATGCCATTCACATTCACAGATCCTCCAACAGGATCCATGGCACGCAAGAGGAGTTGTGTGATGGTGGTCTTGCCAGCGCCGCTTGGTCCTACGAGCGCGACCTTTTCGCCGGGCATGATTGAGAACGATACATCGCGCAGCACGGGCTCATGGCCAGGATAAGCATGCGTAACTTGCTCAAATGTAATAAGCGGCGCACCAGCACCATTGATCTCAACAGCATCATCAGGCTCGGTGATGTCTGAGGGAAGGGTGAGTGCTTGCATCATGCTTTTTACGGCAGGAAGATTCCAGTTCAGGCGATGTTCAATGTTTCCAACCTGCCAGAGCTCGTTGGCAACATAATAGCTCCACGAGGTGAGTGGGATTAAGGTGCCAACATTCCAAGCACCAAGCCAGACCTGCCACGCACCATAGCCCCAGATGAGCAATAGTCCGACGTAGCGACTTATTGCACGAAAGTTGTTGATGTTAATGAACCAGAGCCAGAATTTACGGTCTTGCATTAGTACTTTGCACATCCAGTTATCAATGTGCGTGGTTTCTTCCTGTTCCTTTCCATGTGTCTTAAGGCGCGAGATACTGTCCCAGCGGTCCGTACGATAGCGCGTGATCGCACGGAACTCTGCATCAAGTGGCTCAAGCGAGCTTACGATTTTGGAGTTCAAAAAGAATGTCCAAGTAAAGTAGTAGATTGCCACTAGGGTCAGAATTCCTCCTGCTACTGGACTTAACACCCAGAGAAGTGCCATGGCAACAAAGAGTCGAAGAAGTGTGGGAAGCCCTTCAAAAAAGAGCATGAGCGCAATATCAAAGACACGTGCTCTCCCTTTTTCTACATTTGCAGAAGAAAGGATTTCCGTTTGCGTTAGGTGTTGGCCAAGCGACTTGTTAAAGAAAAGTTCGCTTGTTTTTACCTCAAGCTTCCAGAACATCTGGCCAATACCGTGTTCACGAATTCGGTCTTGCATCCACCGAACAACCTGCTCGATGGCAAAACAAAGGCCTGTGCCAATAAACCCAACCCACAGAAGGTTGCTTGAGTGCTGTACAGCTCCATCGAGCATGCGGCCGGCAAACCAAGGTTGTGCGGTTGTAAAGATCATAGAGACGCTCATCAGTCCGAGCATTTGTTTTGTCCAGCGTTTTCCTTTTTTGTCGATGAGTTCATTCCAAACCCAGGCATAGACTTGGAAGCTTTTTTTGAGATCGAGAAGATACTCAGAAAGTGAAGAGAATTTGCGAAATTGTTCTGCCATGAGAGATCTCACATGTTCGTGTTGGGGGGAAAACAAAACACCTTGCCGATTTGACAAGGTGTGTAAGCTCCCGAACAAACAGTCTTAGTTCCCCAAGACTCTCACACATTGCCAAATATAAAAACCAGCACCAAGGGCAGTAAATACCCATGCAAGAAGACGCACCAAAACATGGCGCGGGACTCCCGCACGTACAAGATCTGAAATTGTGGCAATTCGTAGAATCATAATTTCTTAAATTTACTCCGCACCCTAACAACAGGGTCGAGATCTGTCAAATTTGTTATAATACGGCTATGTCAATCGCATTATTTTTTCTTGCTTTGTTTAGCATAATTTTCTTTGCGATTCGTCCAATAAATAAAGGGGGAATTGTTTTGAATATGGTCACCGTTTCGCTTGCGGTGATTTTTGTGTTATTTGTCTGGGGAATGATTGATAAAACTACTTTGTTAAGCGGTTTTTTTGGGAATGGTTCGATTGTTCCTTGGGAGATAGTCGTTCTATTTTTTTCTGCAGCTTATGTGAGTATCAGTACGGATGCTTCAGGTGTGTTCGATTGGGTCGCCGCACAGGCAATAAAAGTCGTTGATGGATCTGGTTGGAAACTTTTTGTCTTTATTTTTGTCTTTTCAAGCGTGCTCACAATTCTTACCTCAAATGATATCGTGATCCTTACACTTACCCCGATCGTTTTTTACTTAAGCCATTACGCTAAGGTAAATGTCATCCCGCTTTTGTTCGCGCAATTTTATGCTGCAAACACAGCAAGCATGTTTTTCTTGATTGGGAATCCGACAAATATCATTGTTGCAAATGCGCTTGATGTAAATTTTTGGGAGTATGTGCAAGTAATGGGTCTTCCAACCATTGTGACACTCTTCGTGCTATTTGCATTACTGATCATCCTTTTTGGTCCTCAAATCACACATCGTTTTGAGCTTAAGCGATCAATTCATTTTTTTCTTCCCAGCAAGGTGAATGCACTGGTCAGTTCAGTATTGCTTGTTGGAATGCTCGTTTCACTCAGTGTTGCACATCTTTTGAATCTACCGCTTTGGTTTGTCGCGCTCTTTTTTGCAACAGTTATGTTGGGAAAAGATTTGTTGAGGCAATTCATACACGATCACATTCAAAAACGACAAGAGAGAAATTATTTTTATCAGTGGTTTGAGAAAGAGTATGACGGAGTGCTAGCTGTCATGAAGCGCATGCCTTTTCAGTTTTTCTTTTTTCTCATGGCAATGTTTATTCTTGTCTCCGGGCTCAAAGAGGTAGGTGTTGTTGCTTGGATGGCGCAAGGACTTGCTTTGCATATGAGCGATCTTTTTTCTTCCATTTTTTCCATGGGGATTATTAGCACAGTGATAGCTAATCTGGTGAACAATCAACCAATGACCATATTCTTCTCCTATGTAATTACAAGTGAAACTTATAGAGCACTTCCATCGCTGTGGCAGGAAGGTTCTGCCTACGCACTTATTATCGGAAGTAACCTGGGGGCGAATCTTTCACTCTTTGGCGCACTTGCTGGACTTATGTGGAGCGCAATTCTCAAGGAAAAGAAAATTCTGATTTCATATAAGGATTTTTTGGGCAAAGGAATAATTATTGTTCCAATCACCCTTTGTGCAAGCTTGCTTACACTTGTTTTTGTGTTACAGTAACCATCTATGAAAGAAAATAATACCTGTTTGCTTTGTGTGCTTCTTAAATACTTTTTTGCGTTTATTATAGGTCTTATTGTGGGAATGTATTTATAAATCGTACCGTGCATAACCCTGGTTTTCAAAAGTAAGCTCGCCTGCTATGATAAGGGCGAGTTTTATGAATACACGCATTGTCATTTTAGCTGCGGGCCTTGGGTCACGCATGGGAGCAGATGTGCCAAAAGCCCTTGTTCCTGTTGGAGGAAAGCCTATTTTGCAGCATTTAATAGATTCAATTCAACGCTCAGGCGTTGATGAAAAGCCTGTGGTTGTTATTGGTCATGAGCGAGATCAGCTCTGTGAGGCATTTGGGAACGAGTGTGCTTATGTGGTGCAAGAGAAGCAGATGGGTACTGGGCATGCTGTTCTGGTCACAGAAGAAGAGGTTGCAGATTCAGATGCAGTGATCGTGCTTTATGGGGATCATCCATTTGTTTCTCAACAAACATTACGCTCACTACACGAGAAGCATCATGGTGAAGGAAATGCGATTACAATGATGACGGTTAATCTTCCACATTTTAATGGATGGCATAAGATTTTTTCTCATTGGGGACGCATTTTACGTGATGACACTGGAGTAATTACCGGGATTCGCGAGCATAAAGATGCGGCTGATGCTGAACGAGAGATTAAAGAGGTTAATCCATCACTTTTTTGTTTTGATGGGCAATGGCTTTGGGAGAATATCCACAATATCAAAGACGAAAATGTACAGAAGGAGTATTATTTGACTGATTTGATCGCAATGGCATTTGAGCAAGGGCAGCCAATTGCAACCATGACCGTTGCGCCAGAAGAGGCAATTGGAATCAACACGCCAGAAGAGCTTGAGATTGCAGAAGACATTTTACTCTCGCGCGGAGAATAAAAAGAAACAAAAAAACGACCTGTCGAAAGGTCGTTTTTAAATTTATCGATCATCTCCATCTCCTCCGAGTGTGCCACGATCCTTGCGAGAGAAGAGTTTATCAAGGTTTTGCTGTGCTACCTCATCCATATCAAGCCCAAGTTCATTACAAAGCCCTGCAATATACCAAAGCACATCTCCAAGCTCTTTTTTGAAAATAGGCACATATTCTTCAGGAACCTTATCTTCGTGGTCGCGCATGACTTTTTTTACTTTGTTGAGCACTTCCCCAACTTCAGCGCTTAAACCAAGGGCGGGGTAATAGATGTTGTTGCCAGCATTTGGGTACATAGCCGTTTTCCAAGACTCTTTTTGGTATTCAGATAATTGCATAGATTGATGTTAAGAATGTTGGTATGATAGCACAGTATGAGACAAATCGTAGACTGGCATATCCACTCTAAATACTCACGCGCCTGTTCGCGAGATTTAGAGCTCCCAAACATCGCAAAAATGTGTGAGCGTAAAGGAATCGACATTGTTACCACAGGCGATTGGACACACCCTGAGTGGATCAAACACATTGAAGAAAACCTTGAGGAGACTGCGCAAGGTATATATAAGCTAGGAGACAACACAAGTAAAACGCGCTTCATGCTCACACAAGAGGTGAGTCAGATTTATAAGAAGGGTGAGAAGTGTCGTCGCATTCATAATTTGTTGTTTTCTCCTTCCGTTGAAACATGCAAGAAGGTCAATAAGTGGTTAACTGATCATGACTTTAATTTGAAGTCTGATGGACGACCTATTTTAGGGATTGATTCTGAAGATCTTTATCGTGAACTTAAGAATATTGATGAGAAGATTATTTTGGTGCCAGCTCATGCGTGGACGCCTTGGTATTCGGTTTTTGGGAGCAAGTCAGGGTTTGATTCGTTAGAAGAGTGCTTTGGAGAAATGACACCGTATATTTATGCGATTGAGACAGGGCTTTCCTCAGATGTACTCATGAACTGGCAGCTCTCAGCACTTGATAATGTGGTGCTTATCTCTAATTCTGATGCGCACTCGTGTCGTAAGCTTGGACGTGAGGCAAATGTATTCGAGATGGCTGAAGAAGACATTTCCTATGATGAGTTTGTTCGCATTTTGAAAGAAAAAGACCAGAGTAAGTTTAAATACACAATTGAGTTTTATCCAGAGGAAGGAAAGTATCACTATGATGGGTGCTCAAATTGTAAGTTCTCGTGTCATCCAAAAGAAAGCAAGAAACATGATTATAGGTGCCCAACATGTAAAAAGAAAATGACACTTGGGGTACATCATCGCGTAGACGCATTGTCAGACCGTGATGCAGAGTCGGTGCGAGAGCGCAAAATTCCATATAAATATATTGTGCCACTTGCAGAGATCATTGCAGAAGCCTACGGTCTCAAATCTTCAACAGGGAAAAAGGTGATGGCAGAATACACAGCACTAACAGATAATCTTGATAATGAATTTGCTGTCCTGCTTGATCAGCCCATTGAGGCAATTGCAAAGCACTGTCATAATCAAAATATTCCTGAGGCGATACGGCGTATGCGTGCAGGGGAGATGAATATTGCTCCTGGGTATGACGGAGAGTTTGGGGTGGTAAAGATTTTTGGAGAAGGAGAACGGGTCGATGTTCCAAAACAGAGGAAGCTTATTTAATCAATACAAAAAGTAGTCCAGTCGGACTACTTTTTTTGTAGCTCTTTTATTCAAATTTTTTGTTGTCACCCCGGGCCTGACCCGGGGTCTATCGATTTTCAGGGCTCGATGGGTTCCGGCTCGTGGGCCGGAATGACAACAATAGCACAATCAAAATATTATTCGTTTTACTCACGCACCTCAACTGGTATGCCGACTTCGGACCAGTGATAGATCCACATCATGTTTTCTAAGTTTGCATTTACACACCCATGACTCATTGGTTCTCCAAAGTTATCATGCCAGTACGCGTAGTGGATATAGATATGCGGATAGATGCGCAGGTTCCAAGGGACAAGTCCAAGACTATAGTTGTTTACATTTCCTTCGCCATAATTCCAGGAGTAATCAACATAAGGGAGCTTTGCGAGCACGCTATGGACGCCACGCGGAGTTATCCAAGGATAAAGCCCTGCGGAGATAGGGAAGGTGTTTGCAAGAATGCCATTTTCAAATGCATAGAGCTGTTGCTCGGAGATATCGACAAGGATGTATTGAGCATCACTTGAATAGTCATGTGGTCTTGTGGGCGCGCTAATAGTTTCACGGAACTCATCATCACCTAAGTCTACTCTGGCAGTTGATACAGCATTCATGCCATCAATTTCTTCTGTCCAGTATTCTGTGGCTTGTAGTGGGCTTGCTGAGGTGAGAGTAAAATACTCGCGCGTTGTTCCTATTTGAGAGGCGATAATGATTTCTCCTTCAGAGTAGTTTACAAGGACGCCGCGGGAATCGGTTGGTTCAAAAACAAAAAGTTCTTCTTCAAGATTCCATCCCTCATCATAGCTCCAGATTTTTAGATGTGGTCCTCCTCCTGGGCCCGCGCCTGTAATGAGCTCATTTATTCCGTCATCATCATAGTCACCACAGCTGATATTTACTCCGCCACGGAACGCTTCATTATAAGCAAAAAACCCAGCATCAATTAGCTTTCCATAATTACTAAAGAGACGCACGTGTGGGCCGCCGCCGTACTGTGTGCCGGTAATAATATCTTTTGTGCCATCACCTGTAAGATCACATGCTGCGATAGTGACACCTGAGCCCATTCCTTGGTCGTACGCAAGAAAGCTCATTATTTCAGATCCGTCTTGTCGAAGCATGGTTACATGTGGCTCGTTTCCAAGACCATTAGCAACAAGAATCTCTTCAACACCATCAGTTCCCATATCAACCACCTCAATCTCTATTCCTCCTGCCCAATTGGCAAGAGGGAAGTTGATGGTTGAAATAGGTGAGTCGTCGTAGCCCGTGATGGCAATCTCCACAGAGTCTATTTTTGCAGATGCTGCGCCTGGAATTAGAAAAAGCACAATAAGTGCCCCAAGATAGATTGATTTGAAAAAGGTGTTCATACAGCCCTATTATAAAACATTTCCATGAATCAAAACACCAGTCGTCACGTCCCGACTGGTGTTTTAAATTTTTTTAACAAGTTTATTTCTTGCGTTTTTTTGTAGCTTTCTTTTTCGCTGGCTTACGCTTCGCTGGCTTTTTCTTTGCCACCTTACGCTTCGCTGGCTTCTTCTTAGCCGGCTTCTTCTTAGCAACCTTCTTTTTCTTTACAACTTTCTTTTTGGCTACTTTCTTTTTCGCTGGCTTTTTCTTTGCTACTTTCTTTTTCTTTGGAGCCGCCTTTTTCTTCTTAGCAACCTTCTTTTTCTTTACAACTTTCTTTTTGGCTACTTTCTTTTTCTTCGCAACCTTTTTCTTAGCAGGCTTCTTAGCTACCTTTTTCTTAGCGACTTTCTTTTTGGTTACTTTTTTCTTGGCTGCCTTCTTCTTCGCAACCTTTTTCTTAGCAGGCTTCTTAGCTACCTTTTTCTTGGTAACCTTTTTAGCCGGCTTTTTCTTGGCTGCCTTCTTTTTCTTTACTGCCATAATAATCCTCCTTACAAGCGTCTTAAAAATGCGCTCATAAATTTTACGGTGCTCGACCGAGCACTGCAGCACGAGGAGAAAATTCGTGTTGCAGTCTTGGCGCAACGTTGTGACGTGACAACGCAAACGACTACTACATTATAAAACGAAAAAAGTTTTGCAACAAGGGTTTTTGTAAAAAGTTTTTAAAAAAAGATTTTAAAAAAATTAATAAAGAAAAAAGTCGCGCTAGTTTTGCGCGACCAAGAGATATCCGTGATAGATATGCGTATGCAGGAGCGAACTTTCTTTGTAGATAGTTTCACGCCCAGTGAAGTTTGAGAACGACCCAACCACTGCGTTGAAGTAGCCGTACGGTGCCATGGGAACATACTTACCTGGACCTCGACAGCCCAAGAATTCTTCCATTGTGAGTGCATGGCGTAGTGCCATCTTCAGTCCTTCTGTGACCTCACGGCATGATGGTCCATGATACTGCATAAACCAGACTACGCCTGCTTCAATATGACCAATCAGGGTCGTACCGAATCCATAGCCGTTCACACTGTGCCAGTTGTCTTCGTACCAAAGTCCATGCTCTGAGTCTTCATAACGATGCGTTTTGCTTCCATCCTCATTGTCTTCAGGTTTCTTGCCAGATGCATAGGTTGCATTTGCGGCTTCACGCCAAAAGGCTTCGATGATCTCAGGGGTAATGCCAGTAGGAAGAGCGGTGTCAGGCATATGTGTCTCCTTGTGAAAGAACGACTGCATCTTAGCAGGTTTCAAAGCAAGGTCAACATGACGGCACAGCTCAGACAAAGAGATGGCTTGATAAACACTGTATTTAATGCCCAAAGTGTTGTTTTCCAGAATTGTCGGAAATAACCAGTCGCAAAAGTGAGAGAGATCGGTATGATGGATTTGTATGTGTGGAATTATTGGCTACTTAGGAACAAAACAAGCAAAGCCCTATTTGTTGGGTGGACTAAAGCGCATGGAATACCGCGGCTATGACTCAGCAGGTGTGGTTATCGTTGATCAAAATGGGGCACAGCTTTGCAAGAAGCAAGGAAATGTTTCCGCGCTTTTATCTGCAATCAACAAGACCGAGCTTGATGGCACGCTTGGGATTGGTCATACGCGCTGGGCAACGCACGGGAAACCGTCAGACACAAATGCGCATCCGCATACTTGCTGTGCAAAAGAGCTCTACTGTGTCCATAACGGTATTATTGAAAATCATCTTGAGCTACGTATTGACTTAGAGCGTCGAGGTCATTGCTTTCAATCAGATACGGATACGGAAGTCATAACACATTGGATTGAAGAGTATGCAAAACGCATGCCGCTTGAAGCTGCGGTGCGCCATGGTCTTGTAGGGATTAAAGGATCTTACGCACTTGCAATCACCTCAATACGCGAGCCAGACAAAATTGTTCTGGCAAAAAAAGGTTCTCCACTTTTGGTTGGACAACTTGGGGATAAGTCGTTCCTTGTTGCAAGTGATTTGTCTGCACTTGTAGAGCACACAAAAAAAGTTTTGTTTATAGAGGACGGCGAGGTTGTTGTGTTGAAAAAAAATTCCGTGAATATTTTTACAGTTGATAATAAAAAAGTTGCACGAGCTTTTCAAACAGTTTCAATGGATGTCGTGCATGCAAAAAAACAAGGGTACAAACACTTCATGCAAAAAGAGCTTTGTGAGTGTCCGCAAATGATTGCAAAGTCTGTGAAATTATCGGAATCGATTATTCATTCTGTTCATTTGCACAAACACCATTGGCGCGAAGCAGAGAGAGTGTTCTTTGTTGGGTGTGGGGGGATGGATTATGCAGCAATGCTTGGGGCAGGATTTGTAGAGGAATATTTACGCATCCCCTCACAAAAGATCTCTGGCTCAGAATTTCGGTACGGATCAAGTCTATTAAACGAAAAAACAATTATTATTGTGCTTAGTCAGTCAGGGGAAACAGCAGATACACTTGCAGCGATTGCAAAAGCAAAAGAGCAGGGTGTGTATGTGCATGCATTTGTAAATGCTGTGGGATCATCGATTGCACGCGCTGCCGATTCTGTCACCTATTTACACGTTGGTCCCGAGATTGCCGTTGCCTCCACAAAAGCAATGCACGGGGTCGTGGCTTGCATGGCACGGTTTGTGCATGAGGTTGCAAAAATTCGGTTGTGTAAGGTGTCATTAAAAGACGAGCTTAATCAATTGGGGAAAGTTCTTGGAATAATTGCACTGCAAAGAGAGTATTTTGAGTCTATTATGAAGCGTTATAAAAAGAAGTCACGGATATTAGTTATGGGAAGGCAGTATCAGTTTGCAGCTGCAAAAGAGGGGGCATTGAAGTTTATGGAGATAGCCTATGTGAGTGCCCACGCGTTTGAGTCAGGGGAGTTAAAGCATGGTCCGCTTGCTCTTGTTGAGAAAGATACGCTTTGCATCTTTTTGGCTCCACACGATCGTGTTTTTGAAAAAAATATGAGCAATATTGCTGAGGTGAAAGCACGCGGAGGGGATGTGGTGCTCATTACGGACAAAATGCAACCTGGGCTAGAGGGTCAAGTTGATGAGGTGATTGTGTTACCATCACTTCCCGAGCCTCTGGCCCCGATTGCGACCATGTATTGTCTGCAAATACTTGCGTATCACTTTGCTAATTTATTAAAGCGACCAATCGACCAACCGCGCAATCTTGCAAAGTCTGTGACAGTTGAGTGATTTTTAATTATTTATAAGGGATTTCCAACCCCTTAAACCCCGGCTCTCTTTTCTTTGACCACCAAAGAAAAGAGAGGAAAAGAAAGGTGGCCCCCGGCTGCGCTCGTCTAGGCTGCTAACCGTCATCGGTTGCTTTGCTTGGCAGATTCATGCACCAAACATCGCTTGTCTAATCACCTCGTACTCGCTTGTTTGTTGCATTCAGTCTGCAGCATTGCTGCGCTTACGCTCGCAAACAGCAACCTTTTGCCGGTGCAACCTAAACGTGCTCGCAGGGGATACTTTACACACAAGGAGGCGACATGAAGTTCTTTCTCGCTACAACGCGACACACACGTACACAATGGAATGATCAACGAAGATATTCTGGTCAGGCCAATCCACACCTTGATGAGGTGGGTATTGAGCAGGCAAAAGCACTTGCAGACACGCTTGATCGCTCCTGCTTACACTATATCTATACTTCAGATCTTACGCGCTGTGTTCAGCTCGCAGAGATCGTCGGCTCTGCACTCAGGATCCCTGTGATAAAAGACGAGAGGTTGCGTGAGGTCGATGTTGGTGCCATGACAGGTTTGGTTAAAGGTGTGGTTGAGCAAACATATCCGCCAGATCGTCACCGTACACACTCAATAGATTTTGACTTCAGTGATATTGGAGGTGAGTCTGCCGATCAGGTACTTGCGCGTTTTGATTCGTTCTTTGAGACAATTTCATGTAGGCATCTACCCATTGTGAGCTGGGGTCCAAAGATTTTGATCGTGAGTCATGGCACTTCGCTACGAAGATGGTTTTGGCACATTGGTGCTAAGTGGAACATGCCCCAAGGCACGCGCCAAAATATCCGCTTCACTCTCTAGGAAACTGGAGAGTTTTTTCTTTTGTTCGAATCCCATTATGCAAACAAAAAATCCCTAGAGGACTAGGAATTTTTTGGTGGACCTGAAGGGATTCGAACCCTTGACCCCTTGCTTGCAAAGCAAGTGCTCTAACCAGCTGAGCTACAGGCCCCTGATTAGTTGTGGCAAAATAATAGCAAGGATACTTATGATAGTCAAGGTAAATGGGGATGGATTTTTTCTATAATTATTTAAAACATCATTCTTTTCACGGTTGACAAAAGTCATTTTTTCTGCTAACTTGCGCAGTCTGTTCACTTTTAACTGCGGGGAAGACCTGCAAAAGGAGATACGATGTCTCTAATGAATCGTTCGCCGCTCAGTAGTATTCTTGACAGGGTGCTCTTGGCAGAGGAGCTCGAGTTGATCAAGCTTCCAACTGACGGTACTCATGCAGTTGTGCTTTTGCGCAGCAAGCTCATGCCAGGTTTAGCCTTTGTGCTTTGGGATCAGTTCACAACTGGTACGCTCAGCCAGATTGCATTCTGGGAGGTTGGTCAAAGGTATCGAACCGAGATTTACTCGGTTTTGTGTGCCTGCTGTGACTCTGAGAATTACGGGGTTGAGGATGCGGATGATGATCCGGTGAAATGGCCCAATCCTCGAGGAGATGCTTTTGCCTCTGCGTTGATAGAGCTCTGTCAGCAGCATGGCATCCATACCATCTTCATGCGTCGTGCAGATTCGTTCCATAAGCACTATCCAAGTGCTCCGCGTGGAGTGCAGGTGGTAGAGGCTGAAGATCATGAGGGGGAGTATTGTCGCTTCTATCCACGCGAGTTCGTGAAGGAGCACCTGGCGTTCATTGAGCCCAGCGCTTCTAGAGGAATGGGTAGCCGCTGGTAGTCTCTTGGCACCTTGAGTAATCAAGGTGCTTTTTTCTTTGCAAAGAAAAAACCACAGCCGGGGCTGTGGTAAGGGTCTAGCAAGTCCGGCGTTGTGCTGCCTGCTTTTGTGCTGCCTGCTTCTTGTTGTCATTAGTGCATGTATGCGCTGCAGATTCACCAATCGCCTTACGTACTTCTGCTTGGGCATCTGCCATGCGCGCTTCCACGTGTAGTGGAGCAATCATGGCATGGTTGACCCCAGAGATTTCGCGATTGATAGCCTCTTGCAAATCGCGCGCATGCTCAAGGTGGTCTGCGATCAAGGTGTTGCCTTGCATCTCTTCGAAGTCACCCGCATCAACCATAGCCTTGTATGCATTCGTGATTGCAACATGGCGCTCGATCTCTTTTTTCATTTCATTCAGTCGTCTGTTCATTTGGTCGCGATCGATCGAGCAGGCGCATGCGCCTGTGTCACAAAGCGCAAGATAGCGTCTCCATCTACTCAGTAGCTTATTGTATTCGCGTGCTAGCAGGATCGACATCACAACCATGCGTTCATCTTTTCCCTTGATGAATGCAGGCATCTGATTTTTCTTGATGGCATGCAGGATTCTTCCATGTCCAAGCGAGAGAGTTCCAAAGTATATGCACCCTACAAGAGGTGCCAGCAGAAAAACACTCAAAACATTCAAGATCGTCTGTTGTTCAGTGGTCGCGTCAGGAACAATCACTCCGCTGATGAACAAAGGAATGGCGATGAGGAAGAGAAGTACGCCTGCAAATCGCAATGCAATTTGCCATTTTGCATTATACCCATGCTCTCCATGGTGATGTGTGCCAAACAGGTTTTTGTGCATTTTTGAGACAGCGGTGCCATTGTCACCGACAGAGATGCTGCCCGGGGTACTGACCTTCTGTTCTTCAGCTTTCTTAGCTTCTTCGTTGCTCATGATCATCTCCTTGAAGAGGGGAAGTGTTATGAAAAGAACTGAGAACACTAGCGAAAAGAGAGGGTTTTGTCAATGGTGTATGTAGGGGGTTTCTGGTATCCTATAAGAAAGAAGAAATAAATTTATGGAAAAACCAAAAAGACAGCAGCCAGAAAATAATCAACCTGACGATGAGCAAATCGATGAGGGGCGACGTAGTTTCATGAAAGGTCTTGCAGCATTTGCTGCAGGGACAGTCATAGGAGGATTGTCGATTGGTGTGCGTGAAGCCGCCAAAGATGAAGAAGAGTGCTCATCAGAGCCAGAGGAGAAAAAAGGAAAAGAGCAATCAGTAAAAGAAAAGATTGAGCGCATATTTGAGGGTGAGTATGAAGAGGTGGTTCCAAATGAGTTTTTTGATTCAAATCCTGAGTATCTTGGAGCAATAACAAGCCAGGGCGGAGAGTGGTCAGCAGAGCAGCGTAGAGAGCGCACACAAACACTTCCTGGTGGAGAGCGTGTTTTCCGGGATGTTGGTCTTACATTTTACTATGTCAACAAAGGGGATACGATCAGTTCTATCCGTAAAAGACTTTCCGAATATGAGGAGTTTTCTTATCTTAAGAGTGGAAGCAGTTATAAGCTTTATTCATTTAATATTCCTGCACGAAAGCTGCGTGCTGGTCTTTGGATTCCTATCCCAACAGAAGCAAGAGACCGTCATCTTTCAGAAGCACAATTTATTAATTATGCAGGCAGAGCCATTGATGAAATAAAGGAGCATCCTCACTATGGCGCAGAAGTAGAGCGTATTTTACAGAAAGTCAGTGAGCGTGAGCTTATTGCTACCATGATCGCTGTCGCGCAACAAGAAGGTGGTGATAAGCCGCTTGGTCAGTTTGTGCTTCATCGATGGGAGGATCACCAGCGCGCATTTTCATTTTCTTATTACCATGTGCTCATGAAGGGTCCGGGGTTAGAAGCGCGAAGAAAATTAAACCTTACCGAAGGTCAGCTTTATCACCCGCAGAATGCTGCAAAATTATTTTTAGCGTTCTTAATTGAGAAATGTGCAGAGCGAAGAAGGCACGCAGATCGTTATTTTCCAATCTCAGAACATCAAAAAGATTTTGCTTCTTTTTATAATGGTCGACGTTGGAAAAAGACAAATCCAAATTATTTGGTCAACTACAATCGTTATTATGCAATTGCAGATGAGCACTTAAGCAAAGATGGAAGAAGGTGGAAAAAACCAGTTCCTCAACAACAATAAGAAAACACCGCCCCTTAAGGGCGGTGTTTTAGGTTTATTTTACTCCTCGCCGTCTTCTTCTTCTTCTTCTTCTTCGATTTCAGCATCTTCGCCTTCTGTTTCATCCCCATTCTTACAAGTTGTGGTGTTCTCACGCTCTTCTTCTAAGAGCTCTGCAGGGGCCTCGTAGGTTAGAGGTCCATCAAGTGAGTTTTCAATGTTCAGTGTCATGAGTTCATAATTGTCTGACTCTGCGCCAACGAGCCAGTAGGAATCGCAGGAATCAAACTCACTATCAAGTGAATCCATAAAGAGCACTAAGTCGCCGCCTTGCTTTCCAATAACGCGCAAATAGCGTGGTGCTACATCTCCATCTGCTTTATAGGTCTTCTTATACAAGCGATGCCAGCGGTAAGTGACAGCATCATACTTGTAGACACCGACAAAGACTTCATTGAGCTCTGTGTTATGTGCGTAAGTAGAGAAATAGACAAGGTTTTCTACCTCACCATCTTCAACAATTCCTGATTGCACACGTTCGTATTCCTCTGTTCCCTCAAGCTTGCTTTGTGTTGAGTTGATTATAAATTCTGCTTGCTCACGCCCCTCGAACTCCTCTGTGTTTAAGTAGGTGGTAGAAAGTAGTTCAGGAACCATCTCTTCGCCTGTTGCGACTTCTTCAGTTGTGCCATCTTGCTCAGCTGATTGAGTGTCAGCCTCTTCTGCTCCTTCGCGCTGTGCTGCAACAAAGACGATAAGAACAGTGACAAGAATTACCACAATAGGGAACCATGGGATTTTCTTTTGTTCCTCCGGGGTATTGGTGTTCTCCTGTTCCTCCTTGTTTTCAGGGAGATCAACGGTAAGTGGATCCATAAGTGATTTCTTACAAATTAGTGAAATTAGTTTACTTGATTAGGTGGTTTTTTGCCATTGACGAAGGCAAGGATGTTCTCAAGCACCTCTTGGTTCATCGCATGTCTTGTTTCAATGGTTGCAGAGCCAACATGTGGCGTCATAACCACATTATCCATTAATCTTAGCTCTAAATGGTCATTTGGGTCACAATCAATAAGTGGCTCACATTCATAGACATCAAGCCCCGCACCTGCAATCTTGCCTTTATTTAACGCTTTTAGCAACGCCTTTTCATCCACAACTGGTCCACGGGCCGTATTGATTAAATAGGCGGTCTTTTTCATGAGCGCAAGCTCTTTTGTACTAATAAGGTGGTGTGTTGCAGGAAGGAGGGGGACATGAAGGCTTACAAAGTCTGCTTTTTTCAAAAGTTGATTGATGGAGCAGTATTTTGCCCCTGTTTCTTTCTCTAGTTTTGGGCGTTTTGCGATATCATGGTAGAGAATCTTCATTTGAAACCCGTTATGCAAACGGTGCATAACCGCAGAGCCAATTGCCCCTGCACCAATAACTCCAAGCGTCTTTCCATAAAGATCATTTCCTAAAAAAAGGATTGGATCCCAAGCTTTATAGCGTCCAGCGCGCGTGAATTTGTCTGATTCTACAATGCGGCGTGAGAGCGCGAACATCAGTGCGATTGTGTGCTCAGCAACAGACTCTGAGGTGTAGGGATGCGGGGTGTTGGTCACGACAATGCCGCGCTTGTCTGCTTCTGCAAGATCGATATTGTTAAAACCAACCGCATAGTTCGCGATCATTTTTAATTGAGGGCCGGCTTTGTCCATTACTTCTGCATCAATTTTTTCTGTAAGTAAAGAAAGGATGATGTCCACCCCCTTTACACGACGTAATAATATCCCGCGCGGGATTTTTTTGTTTTTCTCGTAAACGTCAAGTTCGATCTTTTTGTTTTTTTTGAGTTTTACCAGCGCTTTATCGGGTAAGTCCCTGGTCGAAAATAGTTTATACGTCATAGGTTTATTCTTTTGTTTCCCAATATTCATCATCTGATGAATTGTATGTTTCTCCTGCCCATTGGGCTGCTGCTAAATAGGCAGCACCGCCCCAAGCATAGACAACGTCTACTGGGTCATCTATTGCTATCTCGAGCACCGTTCCTTCTTCCGCATGTTGATCAATGATTTTTTCATTTTCTTTTGTGTGTGCTCCGTGAGGGATGTGTGCGAGTTCGTGCATGACAATGCAAGTCCCCAAATTTATAGATTGTAAAAAATCAAGCCATTCTTGGTCAAAATCAGTAAGTTGTCCTGCGTCGCGCATGTCGCGATAAAGAGAAGTGAAGTTGCCTAATTGATACTCTTCCCAAATCCATGCTCCGTTTTCATAATTTTCAAGCGCATATTCAAATTCCTTATCACTAACATCAATGGTAATAACCTCAGTGTTTGTGTTTATGCAGCCACCAATATCATCTGAGTGCTTTTTTTGGACACCACATTGAAAGGTTGCTGTTTCAATATGTGAGATAAGTTCTTTTGAGGTGACATTAATTCCTGGCCACAACTCTTCCATTTCTGATTGTATTTCTTCTGGGTGATCTTTTACCCACTGTACTGCATGGTTGATATAGGCTTCTTGCCCTTCAGAGCAATCAACGGTTTTTAATTCGCCACATCCAACTAATAGGGTTCCAAGTATGCACGGGAGTAAATAGGCTCCCAACTCACGCGACGGAGAGATGCTTAATTGCACGCCTTTTTCTTTTCGTATTTTTGCTAACGCACTCATCCATTGCATAAGCGCACCAGTAAAAACTTCACGTTTTTTTTCTAGTGATTCTTTTTGTTCTTTCTGTTCAGTCGTGCTTCCTTCTTGCTTTCGTTTTGTCTCCTGGCGTGCCATCATGGCTGCATGCATCATTCGTTCCATACTTACATTTTTATCTGCGTGACCTTAAGTTTTTTCAAGGCTGTTTTGCTAGGAAATTTCGTTAAGATTCCAATCTTAGCTCCAAAACTTTGAATCACCGATTCTGCGTTTAGGACCCCGATCGATAAGGCTTCTTCAATTTTGTGATCAAGCATAAGTGCCGAAACAAACGCAGAACCAAAGGCATCCCCTGCACCTGTTTGGGAAACAGCATTTACTCTGGTTGTATTTATCTTATAGAGCTTATTGCAACAATGCGCATAAGCACCTTTAACACCATCAGTGATAAGTGTAATGCCATTTTCACGTTGGAGCTTAGTAAGCATTTCTTTTGCTTCTGTTTTTTTTGTTAGCAATTCCGCCTCTTCTTTATTTATATTGAACACATCAACAAACTTGAGAGTTTCTTTGAATGCACGCATGCCTTTTTTAAGCTCGCCTGTTCCTGGGTTCCATGCGATCTTGCAGCCGTTCTTTTTTGCTTTTTTAATAATCTCAGCAGAAAGTGCAAAGTTTCCTCCCAGGGAGGTAAGGTAAATCCATTTAGCATTAAGTTTTTTCCATGGAATATCTGCGCGCGTAAACTTGCTTGAGACACCGCGGTGCACAAGAACAGTACGCTCTCCATTTTTCATCGTAAGGATTGTGGAATAACCTGTCTGGCCGCGCTGGACTTGTTTAACAAATGTTGTTTTGACTCCATCGAGTCGCAGTGTCTCCAATACATCACGCCCCGGTGCATCTTCTCCCACCTTGCAAATGCAAGCCGTTCGTAGCCCCAACGAAGCAAAGGTAACAGCACTATTTGTTCCGCCGCCCCCTGTTGTAAGCACTTGGTCCTTGAGTTCAATCTTTGATCCAAGGCTCATGCATTCAGCCATGCCAGTTTCAAAGAGGGATGTTTTGATTGCTTTGAATTGATCAGAGACCAAAAAGACATCACGTGTTGCTGAGCCGATTGTAATCACATCGTACATACTTACTAGAGTTCTTTTACATTAAAGGAGGGGCGTTTTTTTAGGTGTTGTTTTATTTTTGTTGTTGCAAGCAGTCCTGCTTGGGGCCCAACATGTTCTACAACAGAGGCTGCATTAATCGCTCCCCAACGCAGTGCGCCTGGCATATTAAGACCGTTCATTAATGCTCCCATATAACCTGCTGCAAAACCATCGCCTGAACCTGTCATTTCTTTGAGTTTTGCAGGATAGATCGGGCAGTGATAGAGTTGTTTGCCATCAAATCCATAAGACCCTTGCCCGCCGTCAGTAATGACCACTTGTTTTGGGCCGAGCTTCCACAATGCAGTTGCAAGGTGATGAATCTCACGCTCTTCTCCTGTGATTTTCATTGCTTCTTCTCGATTTACAAAGATCAATTGTGAATTTTTAATGAGTTGAAAAAGGGAAGGCTTCTTTTCATCTATTTGAATACTTCCTGGATTGATTGCTAAAAACGTTTTGCGTTCACGAGTGTATTTTCCAATAGAGCGATAAAGCGTTTCGTAATCCTCTCCCATTTCGCAGACATAAATCCATTTTGTTCTCGGGAGTTTTTCTGGAATGCGGTAGCGTTGTTTGATATGAGAGGTCAAAATGGTGCGCTCGCCTTTAAAGTTCAGCACAATCGAGTAGGAGCTTTGCTGGCCTCGCACGCTTTGGATACAGCGTGTAGAGACTCCTTCTTCGCCCAAGCGCTCAAGCGCAAGCTTGCGCGTACCATCTTCTCCCATAACACTTACAACGCCTGTTTTCATTTTCATGCGCGCAAGACCAATGGCAACATTAGGTGCTGAGCCTGCCATTTGTGAGTCAACAACGTCAACATCAATCTTTCCGCCATAATCGATGCAAAGTTTGCACTCAGGCATTTTCAGTTCACAACTTTTTTGTGCATTATCAAGTACAGCAAAGGTGTCTAGCTTAATGTCTCCAAAGGTGATCATGTCGTACATATACCTTTATTTTAGCAAACTTAAGCGCCAAGCGCATGTTGATGAGTAAAAAAATGCTATACTTGTATTGTATAAATAAAAATATGGACAAACACAAAGAAAATTGCACAATTACCTGCAAGGGTATGCGCATACTTTTTCTTGTTGTCGCAGCACTTCTTGGATTAAATATTCTAATTGTTGCCACCTACGGTCTTGCATCAATTATTATGCCTGAGCCTTTGCAGGACGAAATCTTCCTTGCTACTTCTGATGCAGAGCCGGGCGAGGAAGAGGTTGTGGCAGGGGTGGAGATTGAGGAAACAGAACTACTTCTAGGTGGGGAATTTCAAGATTTCACACAAGGTGAAGTTGCACTCGAAGAGGAGAGTGGTCCTTATTACACATATCTACAAACTGTTTTGGATGCCCGAGAATCAGAAACTGAACAATGCACACTTATTACAAATTTAATGAATTTAGAGGATCAGTATTTAGCAACGCGGAAAAACATTGAAAGCGATGCGTTTTATGCTGTTGCTGGAAAAAGTTTACCTGGGGGAGAAATCGATGATTTTATGGACTTCTTTTTAGAGGGGTCAGAAGGAGTAGATCGGTATGGGCATTTATGTGTGCTAGATGAGCGCATGTATATTACGGCGCTGCCTGAGCATAATGATTTAGAAGTGTATCTTTGGGGGCCAATCGCAGCAGATGCAAAACACTACTACTTTGAGTCATATAAGGGGATTATTGGAATGGTTGATTCATTCTATGGTTTGTTTTTAAGTCCGGTAAGTGATGGGTTACTTGTCATGACAGGTTATGGCGATGCTGGTCACTTGGGATGGAACTTTTTTGACCTAAATCCAGAGTTGCATTATGCAGACTTGATAGAGAAGTGTTATATCCGTGCGATATTTGATTTTGTTACTGAAGAAACAGTTGGTCTTTCGAGCATTGAGTGCGTGCGTCAATATCAGCCAGAATAAAAAAGAGAGCCATCCAGTAAAACGGATGGTTTTTTGAATCTCTAAAATGCGATACACTGTATTCATATGGAACACAAACACAAGTTAACAATTGCAATTCTTTCCCTTATTGTGCTTGCTGCGGCATTTATTACCGTCTCTCTTTTAGTGCAACGCGTTGCAGATGAGCAAGAGTCAATAGATGAAAGTGACGAATTGATCATTGATGAGGAGAAGGCAGTGACACCAGGAGCGGATTTGCCAGATGAAAAAGAGGCGAAGAGCAATGAAGCAGCTGTGCTTTCGGTTGCCTTTATGGTGCACATGGAAGGGTGGAGCAATGAGGCTGAGGATATAAATGCCTACGAAAGTCATATTGGGGCGATTCAAGAGTTGCGAACATTGTTTGATCGCTATGATGCAAAGCTGACACTTGAGGCTAGCCCAGAGCTTATTGAGGCAGACGCAAAATGGGGTCAGTATTGGATTGCGAAATGGGATGAAGCAGGGCATGGTATTGGTGTGCATGCAGATGTTGGTGGAAGTTTGCGTGAGACGCAAACGTCTATGACACTGGAAATGCGTGTGATGCGTGAGAATCTAGAAAAGCTACTTGGTCATCAGGTGCTGCATGTTAGTGGCGTCTGTTCTGCAAACGATTGGGTTGAGGCAACCATTGATGCAGGGTTTGAATTTGTGACTGGTATTGTGGGGTATTGTGCAATGGCCATGCCAGCTGAATCAAGACCAGCAGAGTTTCGGTTTTGCGCAAATCCTGGCGAGTGTCACGACCCAATGCCAACGACGATTGCAGAGAAATTGCATCCTTGGAGCACTTCTGATGTGAGCACTTGGACTACACCTGATGTAAATGGGGAACTAACACTTCTCCCGGGAACAGAAATCATCAAAGGGCTAGATGGAGACAGTAGTGCATTTATGCCGCCTGATGTTGATGCGTATGAAGTGCTTTTGAAAGAAGCGATCAGTTTGGCAGAGCCAGGTGAAGTAAATCTTTTTTATACTGGAGTTAGTGTAGGGAATGCAGGCATCAATGAAGATCTTTACAATGATTTTTTATCTCGCACACAATCTTATGTTGATCAGGGGCTAGTTGAGTGGAAAACACTTCCCGAAGTTTATTTAGAATATAAAACTAATTAAAAGTTATGAGCAAAAAAACAGTTGATGTAATTTTTCTTTATGGCGCAGTGGTACTTGTCACTTTTGCTGTTGTGTACGCAGCTTTTGGTGCTGCTGTCTATTTTATGACTCCAGAGGAGGAGCAGGATCCTGTTGTGCAAGCTGATACCAAAGAGCCGCCTGTTGTGTCGCAAGAGCCAGATCAGCCTGTTGAGAAAGATGAAATAATATCAGGCCCTTTTAGCTATGCTGATACAGAATTAGTTTACGATAAAGATGCACCAGTCTATGTCACTGTTTATTCACACAATGAAGACTCTTGGTCTTACAAAGTGAGCACAGAAGACAAGTATGATAAATATCGCCTAGGATTGATTGATCGCGCTGAGCTCTTAGCAAGTTATGGAGTTGAGTGGAATTGGCAAACAGATCAGCCGGTTATCGAAGCAATGATTGAGTATGAAGATGATCCTGCGCGACGTGAGCGTACAGAGGGTGTGAATGTGCTCAAATACCTTTCAACACTTGGCGTACATTTTGACCCGCATGCGCACAAGAACAATTATGCAGACATTGCCTATTTGATGGAAAAAGAACTTGGAGTGGAAGCAACAAACGTAATCGGAGGCACAATTCATGTGGAGTGTGGAAATGAACATCTTGGATTTTTAGATTTTGATTCCTGGATGGAGAATGTGGAGATTATGTCAGATGGATATGTGCATGGAAAAGATTATCCAGAAGCCTTGTGGAAACCAGAGATTCTTTCAGATCCTGGTATGGGTGGGCACTATTTTGATGACTGGCATAGTGGTGTTTGGAAGCCAGGGGACGACGATGATTTTTATTCGCACTTTCCAAGCAGTGACATTGTTTACATTGGAGAAGGATATCCGCATGATAATTTGTTAGTAGGCAGGTATCAGGCAAGCGGGTCCTCGATCTTTGCAAATGAGGGACAGTATCTCAAAGAGCTTACACATATGATTGATTCTGGAGTGCTGCCAACAGGAACGAAAGATGGAAAACGTTTCATGTATACTGCGAGCATTCATGTGCGCGACACAACGGTTATAGAAGAAAGCGAGGAAGGTATTGTTACTTTAGAGGGGCTTGAGGTATTGATGGACGAGCTAATGCCAATGGAAGAATCAGGAAAAATAATTTTTGTTGATTTTGAAGAAGCGGCACGTATCTGGGAAGAGGAGTATGAAAGCATTCCATGGAAACAAAACTTAACTGATCATAGTTTTTATTCCCTTGTTCATGATCAGGCAGAGACCTATTGCAAATCAAACGAACCGACACGATAAGAAAGTTATAAAAACACCCGTATTACGGGTGTTTTTTAGTTATTAGGATTGACAATCCTCTATTTTTGTGCTATGGTTGTTTTCCGATCTTTTGAGAAAACTTGGAGGTGCCCTTTGGGCTAGACTAGTTAGATGCGTTCCGTTCGGGAGCGCGTCTTTTTTTTGCATTACTTTCTCGACTTTAGGCTTTTGTCTGCTTTTTTCCCGCCCCATTTTTTTGGGGTGCGAGCAAGTGCTTCTTCGTTTAACTCACAGCTCATTTTTTCACGTCGTTTAAGTGCAGAGGTAATACGAACAGGGATAGCTGTTACCTCTTCTCCATTTTTTCGCTTGAGTACGCGGATGGCAGCAAGGGCAATGTCAGATGCGCTAAGACCCATAGCAGTCAGCACGTGCTCTGAGTCACCAGAGGTACCAAATTCATCTTGCATACCAATGCGCTCTACAGGAACAGGTGTCATTGCGCAAAGCGCTTCAGAAACTGCGCCCCCTAAACCACCGACCACTTGTGCTTCTTCTACAGTAACAATCGCACCTGTTTCTTTTGCAGCTTTTGCAATTATTTTTGTATCAAGTGGTTTAATCGTGTGCATGTTGATCACACGTGCTTCAATATTCATTTCTTCTGAAAGAACCTCGGCCGCAACAAGTACATCATAAAGGAGTGGTCCAGCGCCGATAATCGTAAGATCGTCGCCATTGCGCAAGGTAACTGCTTTTCCAATTTTGAATGGGGTTTTCTTTGTTGTAAAGACTGGGGTTTTCTCGCGAGCAAAACGGAGGTAGATGGGTTTTTTTGTTTTTGCAGCTGCAATGGTCGCTTTTTTTGTTTCAATGCTGTCGCATGGTACGACCACAGTCATGTTTGGAAGTACGCGCATGAGGGCGATATCTTCTGTCATTTGATGAGTGGCACCGTCAGGCCCTACGGAAACGCCAGCATGTGCTCCGGCGATTTTAATGTTTGCTCCTTGAAGCGCAGCGGCTGTGCGTATTTGTTCCCAATTGCGCCCTGGAGAAAACGCAGCATAACTAGAGATAAACGGAACTTTTCCTGCAAGTGCCATACCAGCTGCAATAGACGCCATGGATTGCTCAGAAACGCCCATTTGTACAAAGCGATCAGGAAATGCCTTTTTAAACTGCGCGCTGCGTGTTGAGTCTGTAAGATCGCAGCAAAGAACCATGATATTTTTGTTTTGTACTCCTGCCTCAACAAGCCCTTCGCCATACCCATTGCGTGTTGGAATCTGTTTTATTTTTTCTGAATCCAAAACACTGCGCACCAAAAAGGCTTCTTTATTTAATCCTTTTTGTGTTCGTTTAGGCATAGTTAGCGTCGTTTCTTTTTAAAGATATCTTTGCACTTTTTTTTGCAAGTTTTTTTGATGAGGAGCCATGCAAGCCAAATAATGAGTGCAAGTGGAAGCAAGATTCCTCCGCCAACAATTCCGATCCAGATAAGTCCTGTGACTAATCCTTGAAGCACAGTAACAAATGCGCGCGCTGCTTCTTTTACGGTTGTCCATGGGCGGAATTCTTTATTAGGCATAGCCAAACTTACTTCTTCGCTAAGTGAGATAGTAAGTGTAGACATGCTGGTGCGATCCTCGAGGTATTGTAAGCGTCCCTCAAGAACCTCAATTTCTTCACGAACATCACTTAGTGCTTCTTGTACTGCTAAAATATCTTCTACCGTTTCTGCGCGCTCAAGCACTGCTAGGTAGGCTGTTTCTTCTGCCTCAGCATTTCCTAGGCGTGAAAGGTAGTCAGTGTATTCTTCCGTTACATCAGTTCCACTAATAGATTCATATTCAACAAAGGTTGCATAGCTTTTTAGTGTTTCAAGTGCAGTTTCAAATTGATCTGCTGGGATGCGGATCGTGATCGAGCCTGAGTGCGATCCATTACTTAACTCTCTTAAGTGTGAGTCTTGTACAAAGCCGTTGATGCCTGATGTGTAAGAAGTGATTTGTTCAATGCTGTCAGTTACAAGATCAACAACGAGAGTAAGTGAGCCTGTTTTAATAATTTTTTGTCCAATGTCTGCTGCGGTATTATATTCTTCTTCGTAATCGTATGTAGTACGTGGGGCAGCATAAGAAGAAACCATAGCGTCTTCCATCATGATGTCATCGTATCCGATTGAAGTATCATAGGTAGAGAAACTTGAAGTTTTTGCACCAGGACCAAATGGCCCGAGATTGCCAAAAATAGCAACAAGTAAGATCACGGCACAAAGACCTAGGATGGCAAGAGGAGTTACAATTCCCCATTTGAAGATTTTAGATTTGAGAGACATATTATTTGTGTTCACTAGTTATTGTTCCATAAAGTGAGCGGACTTGTTCAATAGCAGTACGAGATTCTTCGCCAGGAGCTGGCGGCTTGCCATGCCAGGTGAAGTCATATTCCATATAATCGACCCCGTAGCCAGGTACGGTATCAGCTAGGATAACCGTTGGTTTTTCGCTAATGCCTTGCGCGTGCTCAATAGACTCAATGATATTTTTAATGCTATTTCCAGAGCAGCGGATGACATGCATGCCGAATGATTCAAATTTTTCTGCAAGTGGTTCAAGTGGCATGATGTCTTCTGTGGTGCCATCAATTTGAATATTGTTCCGATCAATAATAAAAGTGCAATTATAGAGTTTATTGCGCGAAGCAAATAGGAGCGCCTCCCATGTTTGTCCTGCTTGAAGCTCGCCATCGCTCATGGCGCAATAGACGCGCCAAGGTTTTTTATCAAGAAGTGCGGCGTAGGCCATGCCAACAGCATGGGAAGAACCTGAGCCAAGTGGCCCAGAGGTTGTTTCAATGCCTGGGAGCGCTCCGTATTCTGGGTGGCCCTGGAGAGGTGAGCCAAGTTTGCGCAAAGTCATGAGGAGTTTTTTTGGAAAATATCCAGCGCGTGCAAGAGCAGCATATTGAACAGGTACAATATGCCCATTGCTGAGAATGAGTCGATCGCGATCTTTCCAGTTTGGTTGTTTTGGTTTATGGACTAAGACATGAAAATAGAGCGCAGTGAAGATGTCAGCCATTCCAAGCGGGCCAGCTGAGTGGCCAGAGCCTGCTTCGACAAGCATGTCGATAATATCCTCACGGATAAGCGCCGCTTTTTCTTCAAGTTTTTTTAGTTGTTGGTCGTGGAGGTGCAAAGATTTGCGCACCCGTGGACCTCGTGATAAGTCTGGCATAGTAGTTTTATTGTAACAAAAAACCCACCTCTAGTCGTGGGCGAGTTTTTTGTTTTGTGTTTATCGGAGCACTCCTCCCCACTCAATCACGGTAAATCCTTTGCGTATTGGTGTTCTTGGGAGTTTTGGAGGGTTTTCCTCTATTGGTGCATCAAGCTCAGTGTAATCCATAAGGATGCGCAATAAGGTGTTTGGCTCCTCTGAAAGGGTGAGTGGTGCTATTTGGTTCATAACAGAGGTTCCGTGGAATCCAATTTGGTAATAAGGCGCATCTTGCATAAGAGGGAGCCAGAATTCTAGGAAGTCTTCTGTTTCGCGGTCATTAAGTCCAAGTGTGGCCAATGTGTCATAGAGGAAGGGTTCAACCTTTTCCTGCGCAACAATCCAATAGTCATTTGGTGGGAGATAAAGATCCCCTGAGCCTTCCCAGAAGAGATAAGGATAGAGCTCCCCATCTGCCTTATTTGTGAGGGTGCCATTTGGATAAGCAGTGATATTCCATCCAGATTCATAATCAGGAACAGATTTACTCATTCCGCCTTTAAGCTCGATCTCAACAGAGAGGTCAGTTGTTTTTTCTGGGTAGAGATAAATTACAGGCTTTCCACATTCTGAAGCAGGGAGTACAGAAGTGTTGGTAAATTCAATCCAGCGACCTAAGTTATCTTGCCAGTAGAAGTAAGGATGCATTGTAAGGAAGTCTTCCTCAGTAAGTTCTTCATCTGTGCGTTTTGCATTTTCGTAGGCAGATTGATAGAGCTCAGTGTCTTTATTCTCTGGTTCATAAATACTGCCAGACCTTCCTTTTACAGAGTAAGTTCCTGTTTTTTCTAGCGTCCCATAGTCATCGATAGAGACAACGCTTGTGTAAGATGTCATTCCGCAACCCCCAAGGCTTCCTTTTGTAAAGAGTTGGTCATTTTGCGTGCCGCTGCTCCAAGTGATTTGTGGAGGCATTGCCTCTTCGCCTGTTTGCACATAAGGGCTTGTCCAAAATGGAACTTCAAGATCAAACCAAAGTGTTCGTCCGTCCTCGCGGGTGTAGAAAAAACCACGGTCTGTTGATTGAAGACTTGGAGAGTCTGGGTGGTCTGCAAGATATTCACGAAGTTCAAAATCTTCAAGCACTGAAGCGATGCGATAATTGTTTGGTTCAAGGTTTGAAGGGTAGTCATTGCGGTTCCAGATTCCATTAAAGACAAACAGATTTCCATCTTTATCAGCAAGCGCTTCAGTTGGCTCCTCGAGTTCTGGAATCGTGAGTGCTTGTTCTGATTCTGTGTTTGTATAATTTCTTGGTTTTGTAAAAACAGAACTAACTTCTGTCGAATAGCGCTCTAAGAGAATGCTTGAAGCGTTTCCGTCTGGAGAAAGAAGATAGTAGTTTGTGTGGTAGTTGACTCCCATTGAAGGAATTCCGGCATAAGAGAGGACAAGACGATAGTCTTCATACGTTCCTTCCCTAACTGTTCCAAGTAAAAAAGTGTGATACCCCTGATCGCTTAGCTCTTGATTTGATTCATCGTCTGTTAAGACAAGCTCGCGAGAAGCAAAGTAATCAAGTTCTTCTTGAGTGTAGCCTGTGCGTTCGTACCAAAGAGCGTCTGGGTCATCGCTTACATCTTCATCAAGACGGAAATAACGATCAATAATATCTTGAGGGGTGTTGATAAGCGTTTGTTCCTCAACTGGGATCCAGTTAATTGCAAGCACTCCTTCTTCTGCCGTTGGTTCATCAATAGGATCTTGTACATCAACCACAGGTGTTTCTGGGGTGATTTCATTAATAGAAAGGAGATTGAGGAGTGAGTACCCAAAGAGTGCTCCGGCACTAAAAAGGAAGATGCAAATAGCAACCCATAAAAATGCGGGAATTGAGAGCTTAGAAGTGTTGCAACATGATTGTTCTTCACATCCTTGAGAGCAACACTGCTCTTCAGGGTTTAAATTTTGTTCGTTCATAGTTAATAAGGTAAGACTAATGCATTTATTATAGCTTGTTTTGTATTGTTTTGCAACAAAGCATAGAAACGGCTGAGTATCTCTTCCTCTTTTTCAGGTGTTGGAGGTTGTGGTTGTAATTGTTCGATTAGAGAGGGGAGAAAATAAGCCGTGAGTTGTTTTGTTTCTTGATCAAGCGTGATACCAAGACCAATGCCTTCCGTGGTTCCTTCCTGCTCTTGGTCAAATATAAAGTTACCAAGCGAGTAGACAACTAAGACGTCATCAATGAGCTCAACGCCCTGGATAACATGTGGGTGGTGCCCGACAATTAAGTCTGCCCCAGCCCCTACAAGGAGTTGAGCATCTTCTTTTTGTTTTTTGCTTGGTGTAGCAATGTATTCTTGACCCCAATGAGCAACGACAATAGCAAAGCGCTCCTCATTAACAGCTTGTAGCTGGTCGAGCACATCTTGGATTGGGGTAGCAAAGGCATTGTAACCAATGAGCGTGAGAGAAAGTGTGCCAATTGTTTCTTCGAATATTGGGAGGGGAGATTCTGCTGATCCAATTGTGTGAATGCCTGCACTCTCAAGTAAGGAGACTGTCTGCTTATAGCCCTCTACAGCAAAGTCGTCAGAGTGGTTGTTTGCAAGTGAGAGCACTGTAAACGATTCTGCCAGTTCTGGCACCAAACTTTCATTAAAGGAGAAGAGAAGATCATCTTCTAGGGTGCTTTGTTGTCCTATTGTTCCCTCAAGGTTGCCGACTGTATGATCTGTTCCAGATAAATAGCGTTTCATTCGGGCAAGCGGGTAATTGACTCCTTCTTGGTCGATCATTTGTTCAACTGCACGATCAAACATCAGGTCGCCCACAAAGAGCAGGGAAGCAAGAGGTTCGTTTTTGTTTGACGCTCCTTTTGTATAGTAACCAATAAGATGACTAACATTTTCAGAAGGGAGCTCTGAAGAAGTTCCGTGGTAGGTGAGGTTCCAAGACTGTGTTTGCCTCTTTTCATTAACAAGCAAAAGTGTTTCTAACACTGTTTGCGCGTCAATTTCGAGTCGTTGGTGGTTGGTTTTGCCTGAGGTAAGAACAGAGCTTGTTATTTCATCATGGAAAAGCGCAACAGAGTTTGGAAGCTCGTGTGACATATCAATACTTGCCACCACAAGCGCGTCAGGTAATTGTTCGGAAATAGTTGCGGCTAATAGATCGAGCGTTTCTGTATCAATTGATGGCGATAGCACAATAGGAACAAGTGTTGCATTTGGGAACGAGCGCTTAAGAAAAGGGGTGAGTGCTGAGATACCATGTTCATCTTCAAAAGTTTGTTCTTCTTGGGCTGTATAAGGGACAGTGTTCAACAGTTGGTCAACTGCTTCTGTATTTGTTTGAAGGATTCCATAAGGTGTTTGCCAAGCGCCCTTAGAGAGTTGAATAGGCATGTGTCCGCGAGAAAAATGGTTTGGGCTAATAAGTACAATCGTCTCAGAAGGAAGGGTAATTGTTTCAAAAAGAGAGGCGATTTCTTCTGCAACGAACAGATGGTGAGCAACAACAGCAGAATTGGCAAGAACTTTTTCATCTTTTTCTTTGTCCAATGCCTTTTCATAAGCTGCGTCAAAAAAAGATGTAGGCTGATAGCCATGAGAATAGAATGTTTCAGCTTCTTGTGGCATTACCTCTTTGGTAAGTAGGAAATAAGCACCAGCCCCAAGAAGCAATAGCAGCACAACAATTATTGATGACCAAGCCCGTTTGTTCATAAGAAAAGTTAGATCTTAATGTGTTTATTATACGGTGTTTACACAACAAAAAACAGGATGTAGTACATCCTGTTTTGAGTTATTGTTATTCAACAATGATGGTTCCTGTTGCACTTCCGTAGCGGTCGTAGTAGGTAAAGGTACCTGTTTCATCAAAGTAGCGTGCAAAGTGTTCATCTGGTGTCAGTGTTCCTGACCCCCAAGCCTTATCGTCTGCTGTCGCACTATGGTTTTCGTCGTCTTCGTTGATCCAGCGAACAGCGGTTCCTGCATCAACGCTAACACTGTCACTTGAAAATCCGCTTCCAGTTACGGTCACTTCGGTTGCTTCCTCAAGGTCTTTATCTGCATTAATGCTATACGCACTTGCCTCTTCCCCTGAAGGGCTAAAGCTTGAAGAAAATTCGATCTCTGAACCTATTTCGTAGTTTGAGAAGAATCCATCAGCGACATCATGGATTTTTGTATTCCAGTCACTTCCATAAAGGTCAATCGCAATGTCTTCTGTCTTTACCCAGCGAAGTGTTCCGCCTGAAGCAACGGCATAGGTTTTTGGATCTGAATTGATCTTGAGCATAAGTGCTCCTGGCCTGTATGTAACATTGCCTCCAATCTGAACAGTGGTCATATCAGCGTCGGAGATCCACTTCACATCATCAAAGTCGTCATACCAGGTGAAGTAACATTTGTCGTTTGGAAAGACGTAACGGAATCCGTCTGCGCCATAGTAATAGACAGCGGTGAAGCTTTCGCTACGGATAAGGTCTCCTGCTTCCAGACTATCAACATCAACGGTAGAAGATGCGTTTGCAGGAGAGATCGCACCAATTCCGAAGACAAATAAGAGAATAAACAAGTAAGCAATACCCTTTTTCATAATGTTTGTTTATGTATTAGCTAAACTATTATAGCACGACACTTAGGAGAGCGTCGAGATGTAGTTATTCAGGCTTTGTAGCTCCTTTGTTGGATTTTCTGCTTTAAATAGCAAAGAAGCGCCACAGATACGGGTGATCCCGGCATCCACAAGAGCGGGGATAAGTTCGCGAGTTACGCCACCATCTAGCTGAAGTGGAATGTTTGGGTAAAGATGATGAATGCGTTTAATTTTTTCTAAAATATAGTCACCTTCGAAAGGTTGGCCTGATGAGCCTGGGTGCACACCCATGAGAGTGAGTTGATCGATGTGTTCAAGAGTGGGGCGCACTTGTTCAATGGGAGTTTCTGGGTTTAGTGCTACACCAACCTCGAGTTTGAGGTGGTTTTTCAGGTGATCAATAACCGTGCCAAGCTGTCGGTTGATCTCGGCATGAATAATGACGCGTTTAAGGTTTGGAATCTGCTCTTTCCATTGTTCTACAATCGGGATTGGGTTTTCGACCATGAGATGAAGCTCGTAGGCAACAGGACTTTCAACGGTGCCTACTTGTTTTGCATCAAACCAGCAGGTGTTTCCAAATAGGCTGCCGTCAAGAATATCGACTTGTACTATTTTGCAGTCGTTTTTAACAAGACGAAGTTTTTCTTCGAATTCTTCTTTTGATTGAACAAGCAGGGCGGGAATGATTTCAGTCATACTTATGGGGTTGTGTTGTATTCGTTCCCCTCGATCTCTTCGAGTTTTTCCAAGCGGCGCACATGGCGCTCTTCGCCACTAAACGGGGTTTCAAGCCAGTGGTGCACAATCTCACGTGCTTCCTTTGGTTTGAGGTGACGACCAGGAAGGCAAAGAATATTACTGTCGTCGTCAGTGCGGCTTGTAACAGCCACCTCTTTATTAAATCCAGTTGCTGCGCGGACTCCACGTACCTTATTGGCAACAATACAGATCCCTTGTGCGTTTCCGCAAAGCACAATGCCGCGTGCGTTTTCGTCCGTCATGACGCGTTTTGCAACCGCGTGCCCAAAATCGGGGTAGTCATCTGTTTCGACTTTATTGTCATTGCCCATGTCAACGACATTATATTCCTCCTCTGCTAAGTAGGCCTTTACAGCCTGTTTGAGCTCGAATCCTGCATGATCTGAGCCAATATAGATAGTTGGTTTCATATGGTGGGTATTATATCAAACGATTGACAAAAAGGGGATTTTGAGCAAATGTGTCCTTGTTCATTCTATTTGTTAATAGTAGCGCTTTGGTGAGATTTGAGATTTCATCAGGACGCTGCTATCAACAAAAGGCTACTCATGATCATTCGAGTTTTCAAGATCGTGCACGCCAGCAGCTTTCAAAGGAGGGCTACGTCATGACGACACGCCTGATTGAGATTCCGTACAACGAGCTTCACCCAACCATTCGTGCATTGTCTGATGCAGGGATGACAGATGAGGATGCTGCTTGGCTTCGAAGGTCAAACAACAGTTCGCTCGCAGTGCGTCTTATGCGTCATCATCGTAGATTCTTTGCTGACAATCCTCACAAGCTTTCAGAGGTTCAGATCTTTGATCGGCTCATGAGAGCGAATCAGCGATCTGAGTTTGGGTTTTCACAAGCTCAGATTACAGAGCTTATGGAAGCAATGCCTGCATGGCCGAAGGGAGAGTGGATGTTTCTTGTGCCTCGTATTCGTATGGGGCAAGAGAATGAAGGGGTGTACGAAACTGCCAAGAAGCATCTGGATGAGATTCGTGCAACTCACTACCCTCATTGGATCTGGGATATGATCAAACTTGAGTCTGGTCATTTCTGGCTTCAGGTTGGGGACAAATCACATCAGCCATGTCTTGAATGGATTACATGTGACATGAGCCCTGATTTCATGCGTGAAACAGAAACAGCCTTTGATAGCCCTCGTGCGTTGGCAGATGAAGCGCTGGTATTTACCTGGTTGTATTCTGAGTTCATGGGGGCAAAGAGTGTATCTGGTCAACGCTCAGAACTCATTGTGTGTGGTTATCGTGCAAAAGTTGGATGTGTAGATGAAGAGCAAACTCAGCGGGTTTTGCGTATTTATCAGGAATCTGGAAGGGTCGGTGATTTGTGTGTGTTAGGACTTAAAGATGATCACGGTCTTTGGGAGCCACTTTCTATTCCAATCGAGATTTTGGATCGAGAAAGCATGGTTGCGTATCCTACTAAGTAGGGTCTTAGGTGATAGAAATATTCTGTCACCTTTTTTTATTCCCATGATTTAACCGTGGTGGGGATTATTTTATAACTTATCGTATAGAAGCTTAAAGAGTTGTCGTTGAAAATTTGCGATTTGTGGGTTTTCGATGATTGTGGCGGTTTCTTTTTTGGGACGCAGCTTAGCTGCGTCCTGCAAGAATTACCGATAATCGTTGACAAAGGGCTTGTCTACCAGTAAGGTATTCAACTGCTCTTTCTCAAGGAGTTCTAATGGCAAAGAGTCGTTATCAAAGAAAAATCAGAACGCGCGCACAGCGCTCAAGAGGTGGTCACAAAAACGGGGAGGGGAATCCTGTGCTGACCATCAGGGAGATCAGGCAAAGAAAATGGGAAACACGCCAGTTGATTCAAAAACATGGCGGAAGGTGTGTTTATTGCGATGATCCAGTGAATTTGATTCATGGTGACCTCAAGCAAGCAACGCGGGATCACATTGTTCCGCTCTGTAAAGGAGGCTCCGAGCTTATGAGTAACTTGCAACTTGCTTGTCGTGCATGCAACGAAGAAAAAGACGATATGACTCCTGAGGAATATGTGGTCTATCGAGCAGAGCACTACCCAGCAGACTAGCTGGGTTTTTTCTTTGGGACGCAGCTTAGCTGCGTCCTGCAAGAATTGCCCAAAATCAACTGTTTTGCTACGATACCGGCTGTAATCAATCTTAGTAAAGGCAGTCTGATATACTGCCCCAACGATTCAAATATATGTCCGAACATCGCTCTTCTCTTCCCCAAAAAGAAAAAGAAACCCTTGAGTTTTGGGAGAAAAACAATATTTTTAAAAAGACGCTCGAAAAAGACTCTCCAAAGGGTCCCTTTGTTTTTTTCGAGGGGCCACCAACTGCAAATGGTCGACCTGGCATTCATCACGCAGAAGCACGGGCGTATAAAGATGTGATTCCACGCTTTCGTACTATGCAGGGTTATCTTGTGAATCGAAAGGCTGGATGGGATACTCACGGGCTTCCTGTGGAGCTTGAGGTGGAAAAGCGTCTTGGGTTTAAGAATAAGATCGACATTGAGAACTTTGGCATTGAGAAGTTTAATGAAGAATGTAAAAAAAGTGTGTGGACGTATTTGGAGGAGTGGCAAGAGTTCACCAAGCGCCTTGGGTATTGGGTAGATATGGAAGATCCGTACATTACCTATAAACCTGAGTACATTGAATCACTTTGGAGCATTATCAAAAAAGTTTGGGACAAAGGTCTCCTTTATAAAGATTACCGCGTGACTCCGCATTGTCCGCGTTGCGAAACATCGCTTTCCTCACACGAGCTTTCACAAGGCTATAAAGATGTTAAAGATCTTTCTGTGACTGCGAAGTTCAAGGTTGAAGGAAAAGAGAATGAATATATTATCGCCTGGACCACAACACCCTGGACGTTGCCTGGAAACGTTGCGCTAGCAGTTGGAGAAAAGCTTTCCTATGTAAAAGTTAGTGTGCAAGCAGAGGATGCAGAGGGGTCAGAGGTCTGGATCATGGGTGAAGACGCTTGGAACAAAAAATATAAAGCAGAGGTAGAGGTAAAAGGCTGGAAGGTTCTAAGTGTAGAGGCAGTAAAAGGAGTTGATCTCGTTGGAATGAAGTACGAACCTCTTTACGATTTTCTTAAAGAAGCGGCTGACGATGAGAACAAGGTAAAGATTGAAGAAAAAGCATATCAAGTTTGTGCAGCTGATTTTGTAACTACAGAAGATGGTTCTGGTGTGGTGCATACTGCGGTGATGTACGGAGTTGATGACTTTAATCTTGGAAATGAGATTGGTTTGCCAAAAGTGCATACGGTTAATCTTGATGGGAAATTTATCGAGCAAGCAGGATTTTTAGCAGGACGTTTTGTTGTCGACGAAGATGTTGCAGTGGATGTGATTAAAGATTTGGCTGGAAGAGGTTTGCTGTTTGGAAAGGAAAAGTACGAGCATAGCTATCCGCATTGCTGGCGCTGTAAAACAAAGATGATTTATTACGCAAAAGACTCTTGGTATATCCGTATGACTGAGTTGCGCGAAAAGCTCATTGAAGAAAATGGAAAAATTAATTGGGAGCCGTCACACATTAAAGACGGACGTTTTGGAGAATGGTTGCGTGAGGTCAAAGACTGGGCATTTTCTCGTGAGCGTTATTGGGGGACGCCGCTTCCTATTTGGGAGTGTCAGGAGTGTGATCATCAAACCTGTATTGGAGATTTTGATGAGCTGCGCAGTTCAGCTTTGCAAGAAGTAAGTGCAGAGTTTGATCCGCACCGTCCTTATGTAGATGAAGTGGAAGTAAAATGTGAAAAGTGTGGAGGGGTGAGTCGGCGCGTTCCTGATGTGTGCGATGTTTGGTTTGATTCTGGTGCAATGCCGTTTGCGCAGTGGCACTATCCACGACACAACAAAGAAAAGATTGATGAAGGTGTCGCGTATCCAGCTGATTATATTTCTGAGGCGATCGACCAGACACGTGGGTGGTTTTATACCTTGCTTGCAGTTGCTGTTTTACTTGATAAGGAGGCTCCGTACAAAAATTGTATTTGTTTAGGACATGTTCTTGATAATAAAGGAAAGAAAATGAGCAAGTCGCTTGGAAACATTGTGCTTCCTATGGAGATGATGGACAAGTATGGGGCTGATGCTGTGCGTTGGTATATGTACACCATCAATTCACCAGGGGAGGGAAAGCGTTTTGATGAAAAGACTCTTTCTGACATGGTGAAGAAGAACTTCAATCTTCTGATGAATGTTACGCGTTTTTATGAAATGTTTGCCGATCAAGCTGGGGAGGTTGGTGCACCTACGCATGTAATGGATCGCTGGGTGCTGGCACGACTTCATAAGCTGACAGGTGAAATGACAAAGAATTTGGAGAATTATAAGGTGATGGAAAGTGCTCGTGCGATTACAGAGTTTATTAACGATCTCTCAACTTGGTTTGTTCGTCGTTCGCGCGATCGATTTAAAGGAACAGATGAAGTTGATAAGCAATCTGCCATCAACACGCTGCAAACATGTCTTGAAACACTCTCTCGACTTATGGCACCATTCACGCCATTTATTGCAGAGACTGTTTATGGTCGCGTGGGAGGAAAGGAAGAGTCTGTGCATTTAGCTAGCTGGCCAGTGGTAGATGAAAGTTTGCTCGATGATGCATTGCTAGATGAGATGGGGCGCGTGCGTTCTATTGTGTCACGTGCCATGGAGCGTCGTGCGGAAGCGGGGATTAATGTGCGCCAAGCACTTGGTGGTATGACTGTATGGCGTCCTTCAGGTGAGCTTGAGGAGATATTTATTGAGGTCATTAAAGATGAAGTAAATGTACATGGTGTCATTGTTGAAAAAGGAGATTATAGAGTTGAGCTTGATACAAATCTTACTCCTGCGCTTATTCGCGAGGGGACCACTCGCGAGATCATTCGTCGACTAAACGCCATGCGAAAGAACAACAAGCTGACTATTGAAGATAAAATTGATGTGTATGTGGAAAGTGTCGAGGAAGAGGTGAGGATGGCACTTGAGGAACATAAAGATGTATTGCTTCATGGTGTTCAGGGTGTTGAGTTGCAGACAGGCGGTGACCGGCCTGAGATAAATGAAACACTTCGTATCAATGAGTTTGAAATCACGCTCGGATTTACGAAAAAGGAATAAGATGTAGGGGGAACCTACTATGGTTGCCCTCTTGGAAAAAGAAAACACATTCGTCTGTTGATGAATGTGTTTTTGATTGGCGGACACTTTTGTTACAATAGGTTCATATGGCATTAGATTTTTTGAAACTATTTACAAAGCTTGGGCTTTCTGACACAGAAACACGTGTGTATATTTCTGGTTTGCATTTAGGTCCTTCAAGCGTGCAAGAGATTGCAAAAAAAGCGAGGCTTTCACGCACAGCTACTTATGACGCTGTTGCAGCACTGCAGGAGCGTGGATTAATGAGCACTCTTGAGCGTGGAAAGAAGCGTTATTTTGCAGTTGAAGATCCAGATCAGGCAATTGCGTATTTTAAAGAGCAGGTAAGAAAGATGAAGGGTCAGCTTGAAGCGCTTGAGAAAGCAACACCAGAGCTCAGGCTTATGGCAGGAGGCGAGAGACCGACTGTAAAGTTCTTTGAGGGAACAGAGGCGATCTATACACTCTTTAATGACTTGGCAAAAGTTGAGCCAAAAATGGCCTGCGATGTTTCAAACCTGAAGTATGTTAATCAATATATTGATAGCAAGATTTTAAAAGATGCGCGTCGTTGTTTGGATCCAAAGAAGACAAAAATGCGCCTTTTGTATACAGGAACTCGGATTCGTCCCCGCGAAGGCGTGGAGGGTGTGCAGGCGCCGGATGGGATTATTGATTTTCAAGGAGAGATGTGGATTTATGCGGATCGTGTCGTCTTTCTTCATTTCATTGGGAAAGTTGTTGCAGTACAAATTCAGAATCAATTTTTCGCAGATACGGCACAGTTTCTTTTCGAGCTTGCATGGAAGTGTGCGAAGCAACTAGAAGAAGAGAGGGAGAAAAAAACTCAGTACTAATAAAAGAGGAAGCCCCGCATTGCGGGGTTTTTTGATAAACCAAAAACCCCCACCGGACTTACGCTCGAAAGCTGCGGGTTGGGGGTCTGTGGTTTCTAATCGAGCATAATGCCTCCGACGGGTTCGTGGTTGGTGCGATCTCATTGGATCATTGGAATAGGTGTCGTTCTCGACTCCTTTACCGTAGTTACAATAACCTGTGATGAACATCATCAAAGGTTGTTGCACCAAACTCACTTCTCCGCCGTAACAGTAGCCGCTTAAAAACCGAAGTGTCCTCCTTGCGCCCATAAAGGGCAAATAGGGTTGCTAGTAATGAACAGGAAAAGGACATTAACATCAAAAAGTCGTTTTGTCAAGCCTATATAGGGCTTTTTTTGATTAAAATGCATTTTTGTCCAGAAGTTGCAAACAGTTTTTTTTGCTAAGTTGCGTATTTTTTTATAGTTTTGGCCGTGATCCCTTGACGTAATGAAATCCTTGTGTTAGTCTGCATTGTTGGCTTGAGAGGAGAGAGCAAGCGAACAGACAAAATGTTCATTAAACCCAGTAAACATAGCATTAAACACAGATCTCGCTTGAGATCGCTGGAGAGACGGTTTCTAGCGAGGTCTGTGTGGCTCTGTTTCGGCAACCACTAGACTAAGAGGGTGCTTGGCACACCCTGGCTTCGGCCAAAGATAAGCCGGGATAAAAACCGGGATAAACCTGTGGGCTTTGGACGGCCCTCATGAGATGGAAACATCTCGGGGATGGTGACTCTCTTCGGAGGGAAGCCATGCATAGCGCCATGAACTGGAGGAGCTGAGTGCTCCAAAGGGGATCCTGTGTCTGGTAAGCACAGGAATTAGTCAGTGGAAAGGCTAACCAGCTGGAACATTGATGTATAGGGGATGGCCATGCCATCAATCCTAGACAACCTATTTGCTGTCCATCATCATCGATCATTTTCGAGCACGTCAGTGTTTTTTGATGTCCGTCTAAGCGGGAGCAAAATAGTCTAGGGGTTCATAGCATCAAAGGGCCTAACCCACTTTTGTGGGATCAAACGTCGGGTAGGAGTGTGCTCCGCACCTATTCCGGCACAGCCAAGCAATGCGGACGGCCATCCGTAGTGTAGAAGCTGAGACGATGCTATGTCCTAATGGAAGACCATCCAGCCCGCTCCTTTTGGGGAGTTGGGTCGAAACGGTCGGGTCAAAAGGGTGCTTTAGGGGGTCGCTCCCCGTTTCGTTCGCCTTGAAAGAGGTAAAGCGCTCATGGATTTTGGGACTAACGTTCCCTCCTTCCACCCCCCTTCTTGCTCGAGCCCCACTAAGGCTCGAGCAGATACATGTGCTCGTAAGCTACGGCTTGTGAGTGAATGTCATCTGAGACAGTCGACAACGGAATTTTTCAGAATATGGATGATTCTGTGCGGACGCGAGCCGTCACAGAACGATTTCGAACGACCTCTTGGCTTAGTAGTAATACTAAGGCGCCTAGTAGCGCATTTGATCCGCTTGTCGGATCTTCGGAGGGAGAGAGAAAGGGCGAAGCACTGCTTCGCCTCACAAATGTGATCACGTGTGTAACTACGCGGTCGCGTTTGTGGGAATGGGTCCTGCAAGTAGAGCCTCCCGGGTTCGTGGTGTGTAAAAGGGAGGTGTTTTACGTGCTTGACACCCTCCCTGTTCTGCCCTGGTGGTGGGGCAAACTAAATGAGTGTTGATGCGAGCCTTCGCTTCACGCTCGCTGGGCAGCGGCCTGGCACAAGTACCTTTCTTGAACGAACTGTGGTGGTGCTGACTTGGCACCTTGACCACGTTGCGAAACCGGCAAGCTGGCAGCCTAGATGGCGTCAGGCTGGGAGTAGCAACAGCCCCATGTCGGGGAAACAAAGAGTGTGTGTACTGGCAAGCAATGACGCTGCACACGCTTTTGTCTCGCATATGTTGTCTAAACAGAAACTCATCAGTAACCTCTTTCTGGGGTTGCGGGCATGCCTGAGAGGGTGTGTTGGCGGTCATGAACGCGTGAGTGAAAGGGAAACCCAGTTCCAGCTGGGGGATATCATATGCGGATACAAGTCAATCTTCTTTGCGGAATCAGAAATGGTTCCGCTCTTTTTTTATTTGACTTCTGCTATAATGCTTTTGTATGAAAAAAAGTTTAGTGATTGTGCCAGTGAACGATGTTGAAGCAGCGCTTATTGCACGTATTGCAAAAGCCGCTAATATCGATGTTTCTATTTCGCGCCAGCAGCATGGGGCCTCGATTGATCGTGGCCGTGATTATGTAAAGATTCTCAAAGAAGGGGATTGGGACGAGGTGGTGATTGTGGAAATGCCAGGATTAACGACAGAAGAGAAAGTGGAAAAGATGGGGATTGATGTGGTGATTATTGATCATCACAATTACACAGGTCTTATCAGAGCAAAGTGTCCGCGCTCTGGCAGGATGTTAAAGTCGTCCCTTGAGCAATTCATCAAACATTTTAAGTTTACTGATGCAAAGTTGAAGAAACTTGGGTTTGATCCGGTTTTAGTAAAGGGGGTTGGGATTTTTGACCGAAGTTATATTTGGGGATTACAAGAGGAGGGGTATTCTGCTAAGCAAATTGAACAGGTAATGGACTATCAAGATCTATTAATGGATGATGTGCCAGGACATAAACATCAAGAAGAGCGCATAAAAGCAGCAAAAAAGATTTGGGAGAAGAAAAGAAAGTGGAAAGAGTATTTTATTGTAGAGAATGAGACGTCTTATCATTTACGCTCACACCTCTCGCTTTTAGCAGCAAGAGAATTTAAAAAACCTACACCACTTATTGTGCATGAGAAAAAGTTGAAGCGGATTTATGTGCAAGAGTGTAAGGACTCCATGAGGTTATTTGAGGTGTTTGGGGGATTTACGTATGGCACACATCAAAACTGGGGGTATCGCAATGATAGGGAGTTGAAGAAAGTGTCGTTAGTAGATGTAAAAAAAATTTTAGAAGGATAAGAAACAGCCAAAATTGGCGATCTATCGGCTTATGGGGCCCCGGCACTTCCTCGTCGTACATTTTAGTACGACTACGGAAGCTGCCTTCCCCATGCACCGATATCTCATCCAGTTTGTGGCTGTTTTTTTGTTTTCTTGTTTTTGCTCCCCCCCCTGCGAGCACGTTTAGGCTGTGCCGGCATAAGATCGCTGATTGCGACCGCTAGGGACGCAATGCAAACTGTTGAATGCAACAAACAAGCGAGTTCGAGGTGAGTAGATGAGCGATGTTTGGTGCATGATTCTGTTTGCAAAGTGAGCGTTGACGGTAAGCAGCCTAGACGAGCGCAGTCGGGGGCCACCTTTCTTTTCCCCTCTTTTCTTTGGTAGTCAAAGAAAAGGGGGCAGGTGTTTAAGGGGATGGAATCCCCTTTATAAAATCACCTTAACTTAGCCCAAATAACGCCTAAACCCCTTGACAAAACCCTAAATCTGTGCTATAGTACGTCTCCTATACAATTGAAAAGAGCGAGAGAGCCCTTCACCCGGGGTTACAGGGTGGGAAATGCAGGTTTGCGTATCTCTCTTTTTGTGCAATAAGCACACGAGATACGAAAACCTGCCTTTTTGTTTAGGCTCCGTTCATTCAATTCGCGTAGCAGGACCTTGTTCCCTGTTACATTATGTGCACCATTCTCTTCATAAGCCGTAAACAAATACGGTGAAGAGACCCTTTGTCTGGCCTTTGGGTTAGATGAGCAAGAAAGGGAAATATCCAACAGGAGTCATCATGACCCGCAAGTCCAACACCACCGGCAGCAACGCCACCCCCGTCCGCCCCTGGATCATCCGGGAGCTGAATGTCTCCATCCCGAACAACGGGAACCGGAAGCACAACACCTGGGCCCTGCTCAACCAGCGCGGCCAGGTGGTCGAGCTGTCCCAACAGGCCCTCGCAGCCGCCCGCGTCTTGGCTGACGCCAAGGTGCGCCTCGTGGCCGCCGATCAGGCCCGCCAGGCCGCCGAGACCGCCCGTACCGAGGCCCCCGCCAAGGTGCAGGCCGAGCAGGACGCCACCCGCAACGCCCAGGCTGCCGCCAAGGCTGCCAAGGCCGAGCTGGTCGAGCTCGAGGCCGCCTACACCGAGAAGGCCATCGATCCCGAGCTCTCCGAGCTCGAGGGTGTCGTGACCATCAAGGCCGCCGCTCGCGAGCTGGCCAGCGCCATGCTCGTGGCCGCCCAGGTCGCCGAGGCCAGCGCCGAGCAGGCCTACGATGCCGACGGTGCCGACGAGTCCGACATGGACGCCTACGAGGCAGCCATGGAAGTCACGGTCAGCGCCAAGGCCGAGCTCAAGGAGGCCGAAGAGGCCGCCGAGACCGCACTCAAGGCCGTGCAGGCCAAGCTGGTCGAGCTCGGAGTGGACGCCATGTCCATCGAGCTCACGGCTCTGCGCCAGCAGGTCGCCGAGCTCGAGCAGGCCGCCCAGGCCGCCCTCGAGGGCGAGTCCGGCCGCATCAATGCCATCGAGGCCGAGGTGCTCGCAGCTCAGCAGGTCGACGCTCAGGCCTCCCAGGCCTACCGCGGTCAGATGACCGTGGAGCGCGCCGAAGCCGAGCTGGAGAAGCTCAGCAAGCAGCGCGTCGGTGCCGAGCGTCGCTTCCGCAACATGCGGGATGCGGCCAAGCGCGGTGAGAAGGTTTACCCCTTCAACGCCGAGCGCGAGCGTGAGTTCCACGCCCGCAAGGCTGCCCAGCGCGCTCAGCGTACGGCCGACAAGGTCGAGCAGCGCGAGCTCGAGGCTGCCGCTCAGGCCGCGGCCGAAGAAGCGGCCTAGGCACCGCTTCCATCAACTAGCACAAGTTTACATGTGCGACGGGTTTGCTACATATCCCGTTGAGTAGCACTTTCTCGAGGCGAACCACCTGGTTCGCCTCCTCCACTAAGTGTTGATCACCAATAAAGATCATCCTTTAGAGAGGAGAGAGACTATGACCTACACATTAGCTTACGCAGCCACTTCGGTTGCTACCGTGCTATTACTTTCAGGTATTGCACTCTAAAAATTCGCGGAATCTTGGTTATTCCGCAACAGCTTCCCAAGGAGGAGAGCGTCATGGAGACTTTGTACAAGTCCCTTTCAAAAGACGCCTCCACTCTCTCGCGAGGTGTCTTTTTTAGAAAGATGCTTGGGGTAGCACCCCGTTGGGAAGCTCTTACTGAATAACCAATAGCTGTATGCTTACCTTGACATTTCTGACTACTTGTGCTATTATCTGTAGTCGTGCATTAAAAAGAACGTAAAGAAATATTGTAATTTGGTAACACTCTTTGTGCGTAAAACCCTGTGTTTTACTCGCTAAGAGTGTTGTCACCTGCAGTGAGTGTCTCGTGATCTTGAATCCCTCCGTCTGTTGTTTGGAGGGGACTTGATATCACGGGTCGCTTGCGCGACCTGGCCTACGAGCGGCGTGCCGGTCGGCGAGTGGTGAACTTCGGTTTTGCCTCTTAGTCGAGCCCTTGCACGCGGCCGTGTACACTGCTTTCGCTCAGATCTGGAGCGGAGGCTGGTGAGCCGGGCGCGCCTGAGCAGTACTGACGGCCTCGTTCCTCGGGGACTGGCTGGCGAATGGGCCCAAACGCCCGCCAGTCCCCTTGGGACACTATGTAAGGGGAGATTATCACCTCGAAGTGACGATGCCTGCCGCAGCGAGCTCTCGAAGCTACGCACTGCCGCACCTCATCGCCGCTTGGCCCAGCTGAGGCTTGTGATAATCTGGTGGAAATAACTGTGGCGCGCAGTGTAGCGTCGCGACACCCACTTGGTCTCTGAGTGCCTACCAGAGACAAATCCGCCGGCCCTACGAGGATCGCCGGCTGCAATGGCCAAGGAGGCCGACTTGCTCGAACCTTTTCTGTAAGTGGCGCGGCTTGCCGCCGCTGCTTGCAACCGGAAACGTGCAACCGCCCCCCCCCCCGACACCTTGGGGTAGGGCATCACGACCACCAACTCCCGGAAGGTCGGGGGAGATGAATTTCTTCCCTGGCCTCCGGACCAACTAAGAGCTCACAAGTTCACTTGTGCTCTCCTAGGTGGTCCGAACTTAAGAGAATATATCGTGATCTGGAATGTATCTGTTGCGCCAAGATTGAACTTGGCATGAATGTAACGAATGAATAAAAAGACATGCAGAACCAACTTCTATTCTCGTAATTTCGTGAGCTTGTCTCACAACGTCTAATAAGACGGCAAAATACTCAATCAATCGATTGGGTATTTTTGTTTGCATATGCCGGACAAAAAAACAGCAATAAAAGCCTATTAATTGACAAAAAGGCTTTTTTTTGTTAGTCTGGGGTGTTCAAGTTCAACTTTTTTTCCTTGGAGGGACCCATGAATTCGAACAAACAATGGATGCAGGCAGATCAGCGCGCGGTCATGAATGGAACGAGCAATGCTCGACCTGGTGGTGAGGTTGCTCTGGAGCGCCAAAACTATCTTCATGCAAAACGCGAATATCGCAACTATGTGCAGCCGCTCACAGCGGCTATGAGCCTTGTGCTTCGCACCGCTGGTTATGTGTGCCCAGACACACTGCGAACCCCGTGCCTTATGCAGGTGCGGGAGCGCCGTCGCGAGATGGTGCTGGTCCTTTCCGGGACTGATACAACAACGCATCGCCAGACTCTTGTCTGGTGTCGTGTTCCCAAATGGCTTGGTCGAAAGATCATGAAGATGTGTCCTCTGTATCATGACATGCTTCGTGCGCAACAGCGGCAGTTGCGTGCGTCCCGTGGGAAAACCACACAACAGCCCAGCCGAGGGCAATCTAATGGTTCGCGCGTGATTCGAAGGAGGATCCGCAGGACTCTTGGGTAGCAGGGAAACTTGCTACTTTTTTCTTTCTCGAACCTGTAAGACGAAAGTGTTACAATATCTGCGTATGGTAAAAAAGAAAACAAATCAGTTTGTGGTGCGTAAGCGTGACGGGCGCTTGCAGTTGTTTAACAAAGCAAAGCTGACAAAAGCATTACAGCAATCTTTTCATGCTGCACGTGCGGGTAATGGGTATCTGAGCAAGCAGATCGCTTCTCTTACAGAGGAGCGGCTTAAAAGTGAATATCAAAAAGTGATTCCAGGCTCTGAGGATATTTTACGTATTGTGCATGAAGCATTGATGGAAAAAGGATTTGTTGATGTTGCGAATGCTTACATTCTATTTTTTCAGAGCACGGCTAAGCGTGAGTATATAAAAGAGTTTTTTGGGGTGCGTGACGATTTGCATCTTGGAATGAGCGCCATGTCGCTTTTAGTTGATCGTTATCTACTAAGAAATGAAAAAGGAGAAGTCATTGAAACGCCAAGTATGCTTTTTCGTCGAGTTGCAAGGGTTGTTGCTGCCATTGATAAGCGACATGGAAAGACAAAAAGAGAAATCGATCAGACAGAAGAATGGTTTTATGATATCATGGCAAATAAGGCTTTTTTACCAAACACTTCACTTTTTTTGCGTGCAGGTCTTTCAAAAAAACAACAAACAAATCGAGTTTGTCTAAAAAAAGAAAAAGTTTCTGTAAATCTTTCTGCCTTTGCAGAGCAGGTTGTTTCAAAAGATGGTTGCTGCAATGAGTTGCAGACAATTTGTATTGCAGATTCGTTCATGAAGTCTGTGAAAGAAAAGAAAACCATTCGTTTGCAGGATTCGGTAACAGGAAAGACAAAGAGGACTGAGTCTACAAAGACACTTTTTGATCAATTGGCAAAGTGCCTCAAGGCTTCTGACAGAAGTTCCTTATTATTTATTCAGGCAGCAAAGAGAAAGAATCCAATTTGCCTGCCAGAACAAGGTGTGCCAAACACACTCAAGAAACAGGGGCAGTGTGTCTATTTTGACGAGATGAATTATGGGTCAATTAATCTAGCCGCTTTTTTGAAAGGTATTCCAACAAAAGGATCAGTCGATTGGGGTCTATTGCGGCAAGTTGTACAAGGGGCAGTCAGATTTTTGGATAATGCGATTGATGTTCAATGCTACGCAACGACTCAAGAAAAAAAGTTTGCAAAAGAGTATCGCTCAATAGGTTTAGGAGTAGTTGGCTTTGCAGAGTTGCTTGTGCATATTGGTGTTGCCTATGATTCAGCTTCGGCAATCCGTGAGGCTGAGCGGGTCATGCGTTTTATTTCAAAGGAGGCAAAGAGGTCATCAGAACAACTAGCACTGAAGCGAGGTGTGTATAAAAAATATCCTTTGGGCAAGGGAAAGAAAATGAAAATGCGCAATGCGTCATTGACGGCAATTCATTCTTCAAAAGAAATTGCATTGCTGACAAATGTTACTCCAGGGATTGGTTCGTTTCATGATGTGAGTGCTTTTAGGGAATCTCTATCAGGTGCAGAATTACTAAAATTTTCTGCAGCATTTGAGAAAACAGCAAGGCATTTTGGTTTTTGGGATTCACATCTCTTACATCAAATTGCTCATACAGGATCAGTGCAAGGGGTAGATAAAATATCAAAACGAATACAAAAACTTTTTAAGACATCTGTTGAAATCTCTCCAAGAAAACAGATTGCATTGCAGGCTACATTTGATAAGTGTGTAGATGGGATTGTTGAGCAGAGAATTATTGTGCCAGAAAGTTTTTCGGAGAAAGAGATTCAGAAATTGATTATTCTTGCTTGGGAAAGTCGGTGTAAAACACTGAGAATTTGTTTTGTAGATTCAGATCAATAAGTGCATTGAGCAGGTAATGCAAAAAACCTTTACTTTTTAGAAAATTTTGCTAAATTCAGCAGAAACCCCCTTGACAAATCAGGGGGGTTTTGTTAATTTCGTATCTTCATTCGCGTTTTTGCGGATCGGAGAAAAGCACCAAAACCGAAAGGTGAACTGATGCGAATGCTCCTTACAACTGCTGTGCTGTTGCTTGTCTCTGGGTGTATGAGCGACTGGGATGCAAAGTGGTATGGAAAAGATACCGGCTATGCCGGTTATGTCGATCACGATGGTGATGGATATGACGAGAGTGTTGATTGCGACGATGCCGATCCAGGAGTGAATCCTGGCATGATCGAGATGTGCGACTCTCGCGACAACGACTGCGATGGGTTTGTCGATGACGATGATCCTGATCTTGCAGATGGCTACGAGCTCTATGTAGATACTGATGCAGATGGTTTTGGTTCTTCGGCAAACACAACGCGTGATTGCGATGGTGTTGATGCCGGCTACGTTGCTGACAGAAATGATTGCGACGATACCAATGCAAGCATCAACCCAGACGCAAACGAAGTGTGTGACGGCATCGACAACAACTGCAATGGCATTGTTGATTCAGATGCTGACCCCTCCGAAACGCTTACGTGGTTTGCAGATGCAGACAGCGATGGGTTTGGTGATGGGGCAAGCATGATCGAGTCGTGCACGCAGCCCACCGGCCACGTCGCAGACAGTACCGATTGCAATGATGCTGATCCTGCAGTAAACCCAGACGCTGATGAGTACTGTGACAATGTCGACAATAACTGTAATGGTGATGTCGATGAAGCCGACGCAGTGGATTCTACAGACTGGTATCTAGATGCAGATGCGGACGCCTATGGTGATCCGTCTGTGGTCGTGACCGCCTGCAATCAACCCATGGGTTACACTGTGGGGGGTATGGATTGCGACGACACTGACCCCAACATCAACCCAGACGCCAACGAAGTGTGCGACAGCATCGACAACGACTGCGATGCGCTCGTGGATGACGCAGATCCCAATGTGGATCCGCTTACCTACGTTGACTGGTTTGCAGACAACGATGGTGACGGCTTTGGTGATGTGAGCATTGCTACAGCACAATGCGATGCTCCCTCCGGGTTCGTGGCAAATAACACTGACTGTGATGATGCCAATGCGTCTATCAGTCCGGCAGAACGTGAAGTCTGTGGGGACGAAGTCGACAACAACTGCGATCCGACCGACGACGAAGACGGGTCTGACTGGATTCTGGATGCGGACGGTGATGGCTACGGTGAGGCTGGCGGAACGTCCGTTAGCGACTGTGCCGATCTTTCCGGCTCTGGCTACAGCTTGAGTGCGGATGACTGCGATGACACTGATGCAAGTACCTACCCAGGTGCGGATGAGTACTGTGACTCGATCGACAACGACTGTGATGGTGATATCGATGAGGCCGACGCCCTTGATGCGGCTACCTGGTATCGCGATTACGACGAAGATGGCTACGGTGACACCAGCGTGACCGAAGTAGGCTGTTCAGCCTCCTCGGGCTACGTGGCCGACAACACCGACTGCGATGACTATGAGTCTGCAGCCAACCCCGGTGCCACAGAGATCTGTGATTCGATCGACAACAACTGCGAGGGAACCGTTGATGGTTCGAGTGAAGTCGTGGATGGTCTGGACTGGTTCGCAGACACTGACGGCGACGGTTATGGCGATGCCTATACCAGCGCCTATGCCTGCGATGCGCCATCTGGCTACATCTCAGACAGCACCGACTGTGACGACACCGACCTTGCGACCTATCCTGGCGCCACAGAGATCTGTGACACTTTGGATAACGATTGTGACGGCGATGTTGACGAAGGGCTCTTCTATGTGTCCTACGCTGACGTTGACGGTGACGGATTCGGAGATGCGTCTTCCACCTTGGAAGACTGTGTGACTCCTTCGGGCTACGTCGCGGATGCAACTGACTGCGACGACGCTGACGCCAGCATCTACCCAGGTGCGGATGAATACTGCGACTCGATCGACAATGACTGTGATAGCACGGTCGATGAAGAAGCTGTGGATGCTAGCACATGGTATGCAGATACCGATACTGACGGCTACGGCGACGTTTCCTACTCGCTCGATTCGTGCACTGCGCTTTCTGGCTACGTCTCAGTCTACACGGATTGCGACGATGCTGATGCAAGTGTAAATCCTGGTGCCAACGAAGTGTGTGACTCCATCGACAACGACTGTGACGGTCTTGTTGATGACGCAGACTCCAGTGTGGATGCAAGTACATTCACGACCTGGTATGCGGACACAGACGCTGACGGCTTCGGTGATGTTTCCAACTCACTGGATCAATGTAATGTGCCCTCCGGGTATGTTGTAGATGCAACCGACTGCGACGATGCTGACTCAAGCATCAATCCAGATGCGGGTGAGTACTGTGACTCGATCGACAACGACTGCGATGGTCTCGTGGATGATGCTGACACCGAGGTGGTGGATGCCTACGAGTACTACCTAGATGCAGACGGTGATGGGTTCGGTGATGAAACCAGTACGCTGTGGTCTTGCACAAGCCTGACGGGTTATGTGGAAGACGGGAGCGACTGCGACGACACCAATGCAGACGTCAATCCAGACGGCGTGGAGCTTGATTGGAGCATTGACAATTGCTCTGACTCCATCGACAACAACTGTGACGGAGACACCGACGGTGCAGACTGGGAGTGCATGGACATCGATAGCGATGGCGTTGGTAATGCAGTCGACTCTGCCTTCCCCTACGACATGGACAGTGATGGGATCACGGAAACAGTCTGTGTGACCGTGGATCTCTACGCGACCACCACCTACGGAAGCGTAGATGGATACTATGTTGGTGTGGGGTTCTCTGGCTCTGGAGGAAGCTCTTACTTCTCTTCGGATCTGGACGAAGCCTGCTACGACTTCGATGGAGATGGGGCAGCAGACAATGTTGCCTACGTCACGACTGTGGATGTGGATGGTGAAGACATCGATGCACAGTGTGCTGACCTCTCTGTTCCAGGAGACGGAAGCTACTACATCGATTTTGTCTCAGGACGTAGTGCCTATGACGAACTCACAGATGTTGACACCAATGATTGCCACAGCTTTGAGTATGTGGATCTTCCCACCTACTGCATTGCTTACGACGATCCCTACTGCATTCGACTGACCGAGACAGATCGTTGCTCGTACGTCTACGAATCTCTGGCTGTTTCTTACACCTCCACTGGTGGTGTAACGAGCACCCATTAGATTCCTCCCCCTCACTTAAGAGTGAGGGGCTTTTTCTTTTTTTAGAACATCTTTATACTAAGCATGTATGAGTTTTCAAAACGCACTCTATTTAGACGCAGATTTTGGCGGAGCACCCGCAATCGATCTTCATGGACTACGAGTTCATGAGGCGCTTGATGAGCTTGATCCGTTTTTGCAACAAAATGCAATGGCAGGTGAGCGTGTGGTGACCATTATTCACGGAAGAGGAACAGGTGCGCTTCGCACAGCCGTGCACAGTCATCTTAAGGTGTCAGGAGTTGTTGAAGATTTTCAAGATTCGCAAAACCCGCATTCTCAAACCGGCGCCACTCACGCCATCCTCATTCCTTTACAATAAGCAAAAAATACCGTAATTTAACCTCTTGTTCATTAAAACCAGGAGGTTTTTGTTTTGAAGCGTTATCAAAAGCATTTGCAGCGAAAACGATTCTATTATTGGGCTGGGTATGCTTGGATCTATCTATGTAGCATTGTCTGTATGATTGTTGCAGGTGGTGAATATCGATTTGTTGGCGAAGGCTCATTATTCATTAATACATTTTCTTTTTTCACTACTTGTTTTGTCTTTTTGTTTCCTTTCTCTGTATTTCGTTTTCGTCCAAAGAAAGAGATTTCTTTTTATCCAGAGATGAATTTGAAAATGGAAACAGTAGAGATGAAAAGAGTGCTTGAAGAGTTAATGGGTGATCTTGAGGTCGACCCTGATTCAATTCAGATTCATTGTGTCCATTCAGATATGCTTGCATTAGCAAGGCCGTGGCAAAAGTTAATTCGACTAGGAAAAGGTTTTTTCAAACAGAGTCGTGTTGTTCAGCGTTATATTTTTTTGCATGAATATGCGCATGTACAACAAGAAGACCGTGTTTTTCAACTATCTTCCTATGCGATTCCTTCATTTCTAATGCTGATGATGAATCTCAGTTTTGGTTTTGTGCTTTTTGGTTCTTGGTGCTGTGGTCTTGTTGGCTATCTATTGTATTGCTCTTGGTCTGTGCAAAAAGAATATGCTGCTGACGCCTATGCAGTCGAGTTTCTTTCAAGAAAAGGGCTGGTAACAAAGTTGCAAATGAAGATATTAAAGATCGACTATCTTTCTTTTGGTTTTTTGTTGCTTTGGTCCCTCTGTTGTTTGTTTGCCATTTTCTCTCTCTCATATTTTTTATGGGTGAAAGAGCTATTGGTTTGTGCTCCTTTCATTATCCTTGCATTTTTGAAGATTGCAAAAATGAGCCACCCCTTTTACAAGAGAAGGAATAGGGCTATTGAGCAATCAATACAAGAAGGTCTTGCAAACAGGACGTAACCACCGGACATCGGTGGTTTTTTCTTTGATGGGAAACGCAAAATCGAGTAAAATAAGAATACTATGTGGCGATATCAATCTACACACGAGCGCGGCGAAACAGAATATTTTGCAAAAGCCATGGATCGTGTGCATTCAAATAAACGTTGGCAAAAGCGAGCAAACACGCTTTTAGATGCGGTTGCAAAATCAGAGCCTCTTCTAGCAGAGTCGCTTGGTGCACCACAATCTGTGCACCATCACTGCGAGGGTCCATTTGTGCGCGACCACCTGCGTTCAATGTTGCAAGTGCTTTATGCAATAGAGGAGGAGCAGTTACATCTTATTGATATTGAAGAATTTCGCAGAATGAAGTTGTATGCAGGAGAGTTTGATGAGCTTGAAGAAACAATAAAGGAATACTTAGCACTCATGGAAGTCTTTGTTCTTTGTCATGATGCTGCTAAGTGGGCAACAATTTCTTTTCATGCAAATGAAGGAAGTAAAGGCGAGGCAATTGGATTTGCGGTTGCAAACAAACATCATTTTGAAGATGAAGGTTTTGCACACAGGGCAAAGATGCGAGAAAAGTACCTAGAGCTTTATCAGGAATTTGTTGAAACACATCACGAAAAGGCAAATCAGCAAAGTCAGGAAGAGTTTTATCATGAGTATGGTATTTCTGTGCATTATCCAGGACATGACCGGTTGGTTCATTCTCCACTTTATCGACGATTGCTTGTGCGTATAAGTGAGGCGCATGGACTAACAGACCGAGAAACTGCGCTTCTTGAGGACATTATTGCCCATCATTTAGAGCCAATTACAGATTTCCAATCCACGCGCCCAAACAAGATTAAGCGTTATCATGCATTGGCACATAAGCACGGATTTGATTCAGATGATTTTATCGATATCTTTCAGGCCTGTTTCTTTTTGGATGCGGTCTGTGGGTCAAAGCAATATGGGGTAGGGAAAAAGGGTTACCAAACTGAGCTTTTTGAGAACTTTTTAAGAAGCGAGCATGATTATGCTCCATGGTTGCGTGAGGCACGAATGCAAAAGCGTGAAGAAAAAGAAAAAAGAACGCGCAATCGTTTATTTAGAAAAGTTGGATTAGACGGAATTTCTTTAATGGATCTTTTGGAAATGCCTCCAGGCCCTGAGTTTGGAACACTTTTGCGCGCCATTCATGATGCAATTTTAGGACGCACACAATGGCCTGCACTTAGCAGCTCTGCACAAACCGAGCTTGAAAGACGTGCAGAAGCATTTTATGAACTTGCATTTGAACGTGAATAAATATGATGAGCTATCTTAAGGGGGAAGTTATTTATAGAGGAAGTGGATTTGTGATTGTAGAAAATCAAGGCGTTGGATATAAGACCTATCTTCCAGATGAGATTGCTATGGAGCTGCAAGGCGAAGTGGCATTTTATTTACATGAAGTTATTCGAGATAGTGAACGTGAGCTTTTTGGGTTTCAAGACATCGAGGGCTTGGAGCTTTTTTGGAAGCTTGTAAGTGTATCAGGGGTTGGGGCGCGCAGTGCACAGAAGATTGTTTATGCAGATTCAATTGATCATGTGCGCGCGTCTATCATGAAAGGAGACCTTTCTTTTTTGACCTCAATTTCAGGCATTGGAAAAAAGAGCGCACAAAAAATCATCCTTGAGCTGAAAGGAGTGTTGATGGATGAGCCAGAAATTGCAGCAGTTGATACAGATGCGCTTGATGCGCTTGTAAGTCTTGGGTATAAGCGCAAGCAAGCAGAAGAGATTCTTTCTGGTATTGAGGCAAAAGATACAGAAGATGCAATTAAGCAAGCATTAAAACACGCAGGTACGAATTTATAATATGAAATGGAGTCTTGTTGAAGACAAAGGGCGTTGGGATACATTTATCAAGGAACACGGACCAAGATCTGGTGCGTTTTTACAATCTTGGCAATGGGGAGAGTTTCAAAAAGCAGTCGGCAAGCAGGTGTATCGTTATGCTTGGGGCTTTGAAGGAAAGTGGCGCATGGTTGCGCAGCTCATAGAGCACCCTCTTCCGTTTATGCAGTCTTATTTGTATTGCCCCAGAGGCCCTATTGTTGTTGAGCAGCTTTCTGATGAAATGATCAGGAAGTTATTGCGTGAATTGAAGACAAAGCACAATGCGCTGTTTGTGCGGTTTGATTGGCCACGAGAACATATCTCGAAACGAGACTTGATACAGGTGCCCACAAAAAGTCCGGCAACAACATTTATCACAGACCTAACACAGGCTGAGGACACGTTATTTAAAAGCATGCACCAGAAGACACGTTATAATATTCGTCTTGCAGAAAGAAAGGGTGTAGAAGTTCAGTTTGAGGGAGGGGTTGAAGAACGCGATATGCGTAGGTTGTTTGAAAAAACGGCAAAGCGTGGAAGGTTTCGTTTACATCCCTGGGAGTATTATGAAGAGATGATGCGTAGTCTACGCTCACAAAAACAAGACGGGCACATACATTTAGCAGGCGCTTATCTTGGAAAAGAATTAGCCGCAATTGTAATACTCATTGATTTTCAGGGAACACGTACGTATTTGCATGGTGCATCAGATTATGATTTGCGCAGCGCAATGTCACCTCACCTGCTTCATTGGGAAGTAATGAAGCGTTCAAAAGAAGTTGGTATGCATGCCTATGATTGGTGGGGGATAGCTCCAGAAGGTGCAGAAAAAGGTCATCCTTGGGAGGGTGTCACTCGTTTTAAGAAAGGATTTGGTGGAGAGGCGGTGCACTACGCAGGGACATTTGAATTTGTGCTTTCGCCAACCTGGTACAAGCTCTATAACATGGCAAAAAAATATCGATAAAAAGACCCGCCGCACATTATTCTGAAATAGATTCAGTGCAGGCGGGCCAGCACCCCTGTCCGTGTGACAGGGGTTTTGTGTTACCCGGGGAAACCAGGCAAGGAGCGCACATACTGGATCACACGCCAGTGATCAAATGCCATATCGCTCTCACAGATCTCTCGTAGTGACTTACGCACCACCTGCTTTGCGTCAGACGCAGCACGAAGGTGTCTGATGCGAGCGTCAGAGCTAGTCAGGTCGACGTGGTAGACAAGCGAGAGTGTGTGTCCTGGGCGCGGGTCACGCCCAGGGCCGTCAAGTAGCATCAAAAGCTCGACATCGCGTACATCCACAGAAAGATTGATTTCTTCTCTGGCTTCGCGCACGGCCGCTTGTACGCACTTTTCATTCTCAACATGCCCGCCAGGAAGCGCAAGTTTATTGAGAAATGGCTCTTTCGCGCGACAGATCAACACAACTTCTTTCTGGTCAATTGTGACGACTAGGTCTGCGGTCGGATAGGTTGCTGGGTAGTTGCTTTGCTGGTTCATTGAAGTCTCCTTTTGGCAGAACGGGCGTCTTCCAGTGAGAAATTGCCAGGGCGTCGCATTATTTTCAGAGATGTCGGTAATGGCTCCGCATAGTGGGCAAGTGAAATGCGCACGCATTTGTGGCGGCTTGCCGTTATAGGTCATAAGGAACACAAGCTCGATATCTTCAAGAGAAATTTCAAGCTTTGCCTTGCAGCCCATTTGATACTTTTCGTAACCAGAGCAAAAGAATTCCTTACTCCAGTGATGAGCAGTTTTTTGTGGATGTGTGAGCACTTTCATGAATCTCTCTGTACAGGAGGATTGTTCTTCATCCATGCTTTCTTATCCACCAGGTCAGACCAGCTGCCTGTATACTCGCGATTCACATCAGTTTCCACACCACAGCTGCAACAACGGAAGGTGATGGAAGTTTCACTCTCTCCCATGCAGGAGTAGCTGATCTTATAGAGGTCGGCTTGTTCCACCAGGAGCACAGCTCCACATCCGCCTCCGCCATTACCCTGACCAGTACACTCAAATTCCTTACTCCAGCCACGTTGCTGACGACCAGGCTTGATGACGCGCATTGTCTTCTCCTTGTGTTGTAAAGAACGTTTGTGTCAGGGGAATCCCGCTGACAACTCCACTATGCCAGTGAGAAGGTTTGTTATCCACAGAATTTCGTAGTTATTCACAATTTTGTGGATAAATTGACTTAACATGGTGGAATAATGTAGACTAATTACGACGAAAAAACTCGTAGTTATGAACAATCTTCCACTAGAAAAAGAGAAACAAAAAGAAATATACGAAGTATTAAGTGGGTTTGGGTTAAAGAAAAAAGACCAAGATGTTTATCTTGGCTTAATACAAATTGGGCAATCTACTATTACTCCGCTTGCAACAGCTGTGCAACTTCCTGTGACAACGGTGCAATCTGTTTTGCAGCGCCTTGTCCAAAAAGGGTTAGTAGATATTTCTAAACAAAAGACACGTCGGGTTTATGAGGCAAATAACCCAAGTGTGATGAAGAGGATTCTAGAGCAGCAAGCACAAGAAGTAGCAGGGGTTATCCCTTTCTTGCAAGAGCTTAGGACAGAGCCATTGCTTGCACCGCAAATAAAGATTTATCAACGTGAGCGAGTGCGTGCAATTTTTCACAAGGCGCTAAGGTGTAAGAAAAAGCTTGTGTATGAAATTGTGTCAGCCGACGATTTTCAGCGCATTATCGGAGAAAAGTTTCACTTTACGCGTCGTCGTGTTAAACAGAAAGTGCGGCTTAATAGCTTGCGTGTAGAAAGCCATGAGATTAAGAACTATTCGAAAAAGACACATGAGCGTGAACTCAGAAAAGCAAAATTTTTACCATCCGAGCTTACATTTCGTTCATCCATTATGTTTTGGGATGACACTGTTGCTTTTTTCACCACAAAAGAAGAGGGGCTTGCATGGACAGTTGAGAGCAAGACGCTTGTCGCAACCTACAAACAGCTATTTGATCTTCTTTGGAGCATTGGGAGACGGATGGAAACAAAGAATGAGGAAGAATAGAGGTAAAATCAAAACACCCCGCTTTGCGCGAGGTGTTTTTTTGTTTTCTTAGTCAGCAACCAATCCGCTTTCTAATGCATGCGGGTCGCTTGTAAGATTTGTGTTAACAAAGTTGATTGTTTGTGTGAGAACATCTTCTGTTGCTGTGTCTTTTGCTGTGAAATTGACCGTATTCGTTAGTTTTACATACGTTCCTACTTCCTCTTGTTTTGGGGTAATGGCCACCTTGAAGAGACCGGCTACGTCCCCTGTGTCTGTTGGCAAAGAGGTGATTGCCCATGTAACTTGGCGCGTTGTTTGATCAAAGCTCATTGTTCCAATATCTGTACTCACCTTATCCATCCACGCAACATCAGAAGGAAGGATGGTAGTCACTTTTACATTTGAGAGGTCGTGTAGATTATTTTCAAGATCCCAAAGTACATAGAAGCTTGTTGTTTCCCCAACGCTTGGTGGCAAGATGCCATCTCCGATCTCGTTTCCATCATTGTCATAATAGCGCGGTTCTGCAAAGAGGTGTGCATCTGAATTAATTCCAATAACAAGCGGATTTGATTCAATTGTTCTTGTCACAATAGTGTCTCCTGTTGTTGTGTAAGTGATTGCCAGCTTGCAGGTAAAGGTATCTGAGTAATTACTAAGATCTAATTCATTATAGAGAGGGAAGGTAAAATCGATCACTCCTTTTGCGCCACTTTCAATAGCGGCCAATGTCTCGTCTGATGTTTCATTCCAGTAAATTGTTGCATTTTCTCGACTTCCTTCTGAAAGAAAGGCTTGGTCCCAATTAATTGGCAAGCGTGTTTCATCAGCGTCTTCAAGCGTTAGTGCAAATTCGATATTTTCTACAGCGTTTATGCCAGTATTTTCAAAATCGATTGATGTATGGAGCACATCCCCCAAGTCAACAAATTGATTTTCAGCTGATCCGTTCACAATAAAATGAAATCCAATTGATCCTCCAACAACCTTTGTTAAAAGATTGCTTGTAGATTGGATGGCAGCTTCGTCGTCTTGATAAAAGGCAATTGAACTCGATAGCTCTTGGTCTCCTTCGGCAGAAGAGGTGAAAACACCTGTAAACGTTACTTGCTGGGGGACTCCTGGCTCAAGGCTATAGAGCATCCATTTATAAACATCCTCATCATCGCGTTCTGGTACAGAAGAGATAAATTCGAATCCTTCAGGGAGTTCAAGTTGGACAAGGGCAAAGCCCAAGGCTGTTTTCCCAGTATTGTTAACAGCAAGTGTGTAGGTCATTTCTTCCCCAGCCAATGCGGTTTCTGGCCCTGTTAGCGCAAGGTCTAAGACAGACTCTGAGAGCTCAAGTGTTTTTGTTGCAATTGCCTGCAGGTCAGCTGAGCTATTTGCGGGCTGAATGGTAAAAAGCGCTTGGAAGTGTTCTGAGCTTGGAATTTCAGAAAATAAAATACCTTTTACAATAATTGATCCATCTGAACTTGCGGTTAGTTTTCCTAATTCCCAAGTTGTTCCATAGGTTGCTGCAGGTGTTGTGCTTGTAAGAAAAAACGAAGAGGGCAGGTTTGTTGTTAGTTCTAGATTTTGAATATCAACTTGAGAGATGTTCTCGTAAGAGATCCGCACTTCCATTTCTTCTCCCATGCGCACACCTTCATCTATTACAACTGTGGCCTCAAGAAAGTCTGATGTCTGAAAAATACTTTGTGTCCAAAGGAAAAATCCTCCCCAGGCAGCACCTGAAAGTACTAGCAAGATCAAGATAAGACGGAATAAAAATCTTGTTGTCTGAGAGCTCTCACGTTTTTCAAGGTGAGTTAGATCAGGCATTTTCCCATCATCTGCATACATTGCTTCAAGTTCTTTTTGTATTTGCTTTGATGAGCGCTTGTGTTTTTTCTTTCGAAGTATTTTTGTGGGCATATTACTCTTGGCGTTCGAGCAGTAAGCCAATAAACTGATCAGTTGTATTATCGATACGGATATTTTCTAGCGTGTGAGATGTCCAGAGTGCATCAAGTGTTTCGGGAAGGGAGAAGTCGATTTCAATTGAGCGATCTTGTATGCCAGATTGTTTTTGTATCGTAAGTGTGTAGGAGTTTGTTTGTGGAACACCTATCCAAGATTGGGCTTTTGTAAGAAGATTTTTTGGTGCCTGTAGCGTATCTATTGTAAAAGGGAGTCTGTAGCTGAATGTGTAAGTTGATGTTGTGCCTGGTTTTGTTTGTACCCAGTTTCCAAAAACAGTTTTTCCTGATTCTTCAAAAATGTCTGTTCCTGTTTGTGTGTGTGTACGTTTTGTGCTTTCACTAAAATATAAGGCATCAGCAACAGTCCAATCTTCTTCTGTGAATTCAAAAAGGTCTTCATCTGGTGCATTAAAACCAGACGCGGAAAGAAGTTCGCTACCTCGTGGTGTGTAAATTCTTACGTAATCAACATTGTTTACGCCTGAAAAAAGGGCGCCTTGAATGCCTTCGTGCGTGCGTGAAACAGTGAGCGTGTTAATGATTGATCCATCAGGTTGGATCGCAACAGAAAGGTGGCCATTTTGTGTGATAACACCATCAGTTTTCCCCCCTCCAAGATTTGTGTCAACAATTAATAAGTAATCACTGTCAGTTTGCTGTAGCGCCCCAGCCCAGCCTAGTGTGAGCGTTTGGCGTTGAAGGTCGTCGTCTGTAAAGTAGATTTGAATGTCTTTTGTTCTTAGTCCCGTATTGGCATGAGAGAGCAAGCCCATGAAATCTTCTGTGTTTGCATCCATGACACGCTCTAATAAAATTGATGCCAAATCACCAATAAAAGCTTTTGGCTTGTTTTCTTGCTTGTCATATTCAAGCTCTACAATTTTTTGTGCTTCAAGCAGGAAGTTTTCTTCATTGATTGTGCGGTCGTAGTCATCCATTTTAACAGGGCCTAAGACGCCAATAAGATCCTCGACATAAGTTGCGTTTACCGCAATGACACCATCAACTGTTGGGCCGCCTGCATCTTCGTAAAAATCAAGCATCATACGTGCACTTGTTGGAAAGTCCGCAAACCAGTTTGCGTCTTGGAATTCCCAGCGTCCTGAGAGAAGTTGGAGAGGTGCTGGGGAAACAAGATTTGTTTGCAATAGGCCTTGCAGGTCATAGGTTCCTCCTCCCGGAACAGTCATGTCGATAATCTCGCCATCATGAACTTTGATTTCTGCAAAGCTTCCCATAAACCCTCCGGTTGCACGTATTTCTGTGTTGTTTTGAAAAATTAGCAAATAGCGTTTTGTCCCCTCTGCTCCAAGGATTGTTTTTGCCATTGTTCCAAATTGCACAAATTCATTAACAGAGCTTGCAAGTAACGGAAGGCTTGTTTCTAGTTCTTTGAAAGTTGTTTGGTAAGAGGCAGGGATAACAGAGGTGTCTATTTCTTTGAGTTCGTTTTGTGCTTTTTCTAAAGAAGGCAGTGCATTTTCTGCATATTCTAAGATGAGCTCAAGTCGTGTTGTTGGGCTCATGTGCCAGTAGTCTTGCGCCATTTGCAAGCCCTTTGAAAGCGATGCTCCAGCTTGTGAAAGTGATGTTCCTGTTTTTGTGAGCGCTTCTGCAGTCTGGAAGCTTTCTTTTGTTCCAGGAAGAGTGGAGAGGAGCAGGGAAGCTGTTGATCCTATTTCTTCAATGGTGTTTTCGGCATGTTCAAATTGGGAGGCTGCGCGTGTAAACGCTGAGCCAGCACTTGCAACATCTTGTCCAAGAAGTGCGGATGAGCCAGCTTTAAAATTTTCAAGACCAGATGTGCCAAATTGCTCAATATCTCCTTTTGTTTCACGCATGTCTTGTAAAAGGTGCATGGCTTGGAGCGGGAGCACAAATGCAAAAGAAACAATCACAAATGCAGCGACTGTTTTAAGCCACCCTTGAGGAAGTGTAAAACTAGCCTTTGGGAGTGCGAGGTGCGGCATTTGCCATGCAGGCATTTTAACTGTCTTCTGTTTTGTTTTTTCTGTTTGTTTTTCCTCTTCTTGTTGGATGCTTTGTGAGAGCAGGTCAAGGTCAAGTTCCTCGATTTCATCATTGATGTGGGTTGTCTCTTCGGCTTCTTCTTCTGGGAGATCAAAATAATTTGAAATGTTTTCTGGGGTAGGGGCTGGAGAAAGTGTTTCGATTGAAAATGTTTGAAGAGGTTTTGTTTCTAATGCTGCAAGTCGTTCTTTGGCTTGTTTGCGAACAGAAAGACTCAGAGAATCTAATGAAGGGAAAGACCAGCGTGGCCATTTGTGCAGTGCAAGTGGGGCCTCTGAAAGTTGTCCTTCAAGGTCGGTTGCTTGCAGCGTTAGTGTGTCTTCTTCTTTTTCTTCTTCTTGTTGAGGCACTTTGTTCGGTTCAGCTGATGTTTGTGGCAATGTGTCCAGATCACGCGCAAATAAAAGATTTGGCGCACTTACATGCAATTCTTCCATTTCAATGATCTCTTCTGGAGTCATGACATGCTCATTGAGATGGATGATGTAGGGGGACAAATGTAAGACATCAGAAATAATAATGTCAGGACGAGTCTTTTTTTGTGCTAATTTTGCTTTTGTACGCAACTCTTCAGGCAAGCTTTGATCAAAGCGTGCCGCAGCACGCATAGCAACATGTCGACGACTAATGGTTTTCTTTAGGCGAGATGGTTGAATCTTTGCAGTAATGGAAACTAAAGGAGCCGCACGTTTGCGTGAGGTTTTACGAGTGTTTTTCTTGCTAGAGGTTTTAACACTTGCCATAGATGGCATGAATGGTTTTTGCCATTTCTTTCCAGGAATAGCGTTTTATTCGTTCAAAGCCTTTTTCGATAAGTTCTTTGCGCTGACTCTCATTTTCAAGAAGTTCTTCCATGACCAAAACGATTTCTTCGATATCATAGGGAGCAAAGAAGCGTGCAGCATCTCCGAGAATTTCAGGTAAACAAGAGCTTTCGGCTGCTGCAACTGGCGTGCCCTCTTGCATGGCTTCGAGCGGCGGGAGTCCAAATCCTTCAATAAGTGAAGGGAATAAGTAAAGCGTTGCATTTTTGTAAAGTGTTTTCAGCGCGGCGTCAGAAGGATCCATGATGAAATGCACAATATCTTTTGGGATATCAAGCTCCTCAATTTCTTTTTTCAATCGCTCGTAAAATGCGTCTTGGCGTCCTGCAAGGACAAGGTTGACCTCTGGGTGTGTTTGGTGAAAAAACGAAAATGCATGCAATAAGGTAATGAGATTTTTGTGCGGATAAGCATTTCCAACGTACAGGAAGTAAGGGGTATCAATTGTTGGGGTTTCTGTATTGTCTGTTGCGGGAGGGAGTTTGGTAAGTCCGTTATAGACAACGGTAATTGATTCTTTCTCTAAGTAAGGAAAATGATTCAGAGTTGAGAGCTTGGTGTATTCAGAAATGCTAATGATGTGTTTGGCCTGCTTGAGTGCATGACGCAGAACAAAGCGGTGCCCCAAGCGCTTGAGCCAGAAAATGAGCGGATGACGCGTTGTGACATGTGCAGACTTTGGTTGCTCAAGCAAGATTAAGTCGTGGATGGTGACGACAAATGGTGTTTTGATCGTGCACGGTACATTCCAGTGAGGAAAATGGATCAAATCAAGTCCTTCGGCATCGATTATTTTTCCAAGTTGAAGCTGTTCTTTGAGTGTGTACCAATGAATGTCCACCTTTCGTTTTTCAAAGTTTGGATTGGTAATGATACAATCATCAAAGTTTTCAGGCTTGAGAAACAAAATATAGCGGTTCTCAGTGTCGATTTGCTGTAATTGAGTGACCAATTGTTCAACATAGCGACCAAGACCGCCTCCCCCCACTTTTGGGCCATAAAATCTGGCATCAATACCTATCTTCATGTAGGTAAATTATACCAAAGTTTGAGCTTTTTTGGATGTGAATAAAACAAAGAAAAAAGGCGGTTGCATTGCAACCGCCTAAGGCGTAGAGGCGACCCGATGTGGTCGCCTCTTTGATTCATGCGGGGGATTCGTGAATCCCCCGTACGGACATGGTTACGGTGCGTCGGTGGGGTCGCGAGGGAGATCTTCCTCCTCGTTTTTGTTCGCACCTCTTACTTCCACGCCCGCGAACGCGATGAGTTTCCATGCGTGCGGATGGATCGGCTTTCCTTCACCATCGATCAGCTTACCTCTGTTGAGCATGTCAGCCACTGTTTCGCGGAGCATTTCAGGCTCGAAGTGATCGAGCCAGCCAAGGGCTTTCTCGCCGCCAGGATGGCTTGTCAGCAGTTCGATGAAATCCTCTGTGATGGCAAGGCGCTCACTTCGAATGTATCTTCGTGCTTGAGCGACTGACTTGGCATCACTGACATCTCGTTTTGGATACGCATGCCAAAGCGTGTTGATGTCTGCAACAAGTGCTTGCATGGCTTGGTCAGCCATTCTCTCTCTTTGCTCTTCCAGATACCTTGGGAGAACCTTGAGCAGCATGTGCAGGAAGTGTCCCAAGCGGTGCTGGCGGTCCGTGACGGGTACCAAATCTTCAGGGATCAGTCCCTCGCCATCAAGGTCAGCAAAGCGCGCATTGAGCGCACAAAGATCAGCGCTCAAGTGCTCCATCTGAGCTACGTGTGACAGACCACATGACCGATCAGGTTCAAGTCGTCTCTCATCACTGAGCATGACCTGTGCCGCATTGCGCACATGACGCGCAAGAGGGATGAGGTGATCGACAGTGAGGGCGTCAAGCTGTTTGAGCATAGCCTCCCAGTCATCGAACTGGAGATAGTCGACATTTGTGAATCGTGCGCCCAGTTGATTGGTTCGATCCGTCACCTGTTCGGTGTAGTGGCGGATCATTTCTGGGATCCAGCTGGCCATGCGGGCGATGTCTTGCTTGCTGGTTGCTTCGGTCACAGGTGCAAGTTGCACAAACCCGTCTCTTGAATTGGTTGGTGCTGAGTTTACCCAGCCTACCGGCACTTTTACAGGCATTAGAGCCATCAATCCATTGAGGTGCTTGATGTACACCTTACGCATGTCCAGATACAAGTTCGCGTATCCGAATGCTTGTTCGTGTAGGTAAAAGTAGAAACCCACCAAAACAATAGTTGGAACAATGATGAGAACAGGCATGAGGATTTCTGCATTTGTGATTGCATCACCAGCATATCCATGAATCATAGAAAACATGGTCCACGAGAGTGCAAGGCTTGCAAGGAAGCAGATTAGCCCAATGATTGGAAAGATCGTTTTTGGGAGTTTTGGGATTCCTTGTTTTGTACCCCTCATAGTTCCACTCCTTTCCGTCCCTCAGCAGGGCACGGGTTGGCATTGCAACGAGCAACAAGAGTTGGTCGATTGACCCGCGGCGCATAATCAGAATCGATCTTACGCTGCGTCCTGCCCTCAGTGTTGCAATGGGATGAAGGAAGGTTAGGTTAGGTAAAAATAGGGGTTTTGTCAATCGATAAGGGGATTCCATACTAAGAAACAAAAAAGGGGGCGGTTGAGTGAACAACCGCCCCCAGGGGGCTAGGAGGACGTGTCGTCGTCCTCGTCTTCGTTCTTCTTGCTCGGGCCAAGAAGTCCGGCAAACCCGGCGATTCGCTGGCCATGTGGATGCACGTTTGCCAGCGTGTCAGGGTCGATCAGCGTGCCGCTGGTCAGCCAGTCGTTTGTGACCTTTGCGATCATCTCAGGCTCGATCTTCTTGAGGATCAGCTCAAGTTCCCTTACTGACAACTTGTTCATGCCCATGAGCCCAATCAAGCCCCTCACAAGTGTTTCGCGCTGCTCTCGCAGTTTGCGACGCACGTTTGCAAGAGCCGCCATCTCGTCTTCGCGTTTTTCCGGGAAGGTGTTCCACAGCTTGGCCACACTCATGGCCAAGCCGATCATGTGCTCAACACGATGTTGATGTGCGAGTTCAGCAAGCTTATGCTCACCAGACTCACGCGCACCATCGAGGAGTGCGTCATAGGAGACGCGCTGTGCCTCGAGTGCCTTTTCATGGTTTTGGACCAGGGTGGGCAGGTTGGCGAAGATGCAGCTCACTGCTGCGGCCATATCACTGCGATAGGCCTGCTCGACCAGTCCACCAAGGACCTTTCTGCCATTGGGCATTGCGTCCCATGCGAGCTTCATTTCACGCAGGGTTTGTGCAACGTCCCGCATCTTCAGCTCAAGAGGTTTCTGGCTGTGGGGCAGCAAGTAGCGGCCTGCGGCATCGGCACTGTGTACGATATCAGTGCAGGTGTGTCGACACTTCTTAAGTGCGGTTAGCGCTTCTTGCCATTGGTCGCCTCTAAGGTGCTCGCGGTCAGCTCTGACGCTGCTGTGAAGCAGGTTTATGTGAATGATCGTTTCACCCACAAAGTATCTGATCGATCCCAGGATCGCACGTTCGGTGTTGAGGAGCCTCTGGGGATCCATATCGGCGTAGACGCGACCGAGCTCGAACAGGTCATCGTCATCCAGTTGTCTCTCAAGCCTAGTCCAGGTAAGGGGGACCTTGTCTGGCATTTGGGCGATGAGGCCATTGAGGAATTTTCCGTACCTCTCTTCTGTTGCTTTGCGCCGACCGAGTTCGTCGAGGTAGGCAAAGAGCAGCATGATGAACAAGAGGACGAGGATTGCGATGAGTACTGGGAGTGCCCAGAGCCAGTGGTTGAATGCCACTGCAGCTGCGCAGGCCTCCACCTTGAGGTTGGAGATGCCAACCAGTGCAAGAGAGGCAAGGAATGCCGCTATCGCAAAGCTGGCAACATGCCATGTGTAGTTGTAAAAGAATCGACTGTCCTTCATGGTTCCAATCTCCTTTCACGTTCCTCTAAAGGCAACGCAAGTTGAGCAGAGGTTTTGGCAATAGGAAAAGGTCAAGATGACCCATGAGTGGCACCAGTATCGGCACAACACATGTCCTACCCCGCAAACTCTGGGATGAAGGAAAAGGCTGTTTTTATAAAAAAACAGACTGTTTCTTAATCTCAGTCTGGTTGAAAAGAAAGGGGGTGGGTTAGGGTGCGTAGTTGCACCCTACCCCGACGTTCTAGGCAGCTTCTTCGTCCTCAGGGGACTTCTGTCTTGCCACGAAGAACGAGATCAGTTCACGCGCCTGAGGGTGGTCCTCACCCTCTTCTGCGATCAGCTGGCCGTTCTTCAGCGCGTCCTGGATGACGTCGCCCAGCGCTGCGCGCAAGGTTTTCTCGTCCAGTCTGTCACCACCACCATGCTCGGTAGCAATGAGTTCGAGTACGCTCTCAAGGCTCACACCATCCGTACGAAGCGCCCGCACAAACTCTTGTGCGCACTCTTTGCGAGAGCGCTTCAGGGTTTGCACAACGCCCAGCAGCTCGTGGCGCAGTTCTCGGTCCGTCATCTCATCGAACTTGCCTTCAGGACGCATTGCGAAGAGGCGGCAGGCCATAAGAAGAACCAGGGCTGCACTTTCGTGTTGCAGATGGCTGATCTTTCGTTCCAGATCCCACATGTGCCTGTTGTTGCACCGCTCTGCAGCATCGCGTAGTCGCTCGCGGAAGAGGTCGAATGTTTCGACCGTGTCTCGAAGCGTGGGGCGGCGTACTCCCAGCGCATCACTGGCTGTGTGGAGCATGCAGTCAAGGCGACCGAGAAGATCGAGCACCCTGGAAAAGGTCTCAGGGTCAGCAGAGCTGAAGTGAGTGTTTCCATTGCGCCCGGTCGGCGGATCAGTCATATGTCGCGCTTGGGTGTAGGTGTCCATCCACGACTTCACACGACCTTCATAGTGCGCGAGCTTGTGCTTGAAGGCTTCGTTTTCACTCAGTCCATGTCGCGGATGGAAATGCCCAGTCAGGGTTCCGAGCAAACGCTCGTATTGCCAGCGCTGCCGCTCTGCCTCTACCAGTTGGCTCCAGAGGATAGTCAGTGCATCAATAGCCTTTCCATCATGGAACGCATCGATCACCTGCCAGCGTTCAGCGCACTGTGCGTTGTCGGTGTTGGCAATGCGCCCAGTCATGAACCTGCGCACACGATCTCGACCAGCACACTCGACATCGAGCTTGGTTCTCAGCTCGCTTTGTGCACGATGATTGCGTCTTATTAGGACCGTGAGTCCCACTGCGTAGCCAAGTGCGGCCACAGCATACACGATGCGTGTGTACAGGTTGGGCTCGAGCAGATTTGCAGACACACCCATCATGAGGAAGATGGGGGCAGCAAGCACGAGCATGCCAAAGATGTAAACAAAACCTCGTACGATCAGAGGTTGCTGGCGCGCGCCAGTCTTTGATTCCTTCATACTACCTCCTTTTGCTCCAGCCCTTCACAAAGGCACCAAAGCTAGATATAAACAAGAAAGTCCAACTATACAGGTAAAGCGGATGCCAGCTGTCGATCTCTTATTGATCGAATCAACTGCCTGTAATTTGCAACCTTCTTGGATGAAGGAAGAGGGGGATTATCAATTAATCCACCTTTTCCCAGATCCAAAATAACAGCCAACTATAACATAAAAATGCTGTTTTGTCAACCGTTCTCTGCTAATTTTAGCAAATTTTATACTAATTCTTCAAAAACCTTGAGTGTTTGTTTTGCTGCTTTTTCCCAAGAGAACTGCGAAGCTCGCTCAAGGCCTTTTTCTCTGAGTTCCACAAGAAGCCCAGGAGATTGCAGCGCCTCTTTGAGGATTGCTGCTAAGTCCTGTGGTTGATAGGGGTCGACCATAAGTGCGGCATTGCCAACAACCTCAGGAAGCGAGCTAGTACGAGAGGTGATAACAGGAGTTCCGCAAGCCATGCTTTCAAGGACCGGCAGGCCAAAGCCTTCATAAAGAGAGGGCCAAATGCTCAGTGTCGCAAGTCGGTAGAGCGAGGCACGGTCGTCTGCATTGATATAGCCAAGTGTGTGTACAAATCCTTGTGCATCATGTGCTTTGAGACGTTTTTTTAACTCCCTATTATTCCAACCCCATCCACCAGCAAGCACAAGGTGAATATCGTCACGCGTCTGTTTGCGATAGGTTGCAACAGCATTAATGATTGAGAGAATATTTTTTCTCGGTTCAAGCGTTCCCATAAAAAGCACAAAACGTTTTGGGAGTTGATGGTGTTGTTTTACGTAAAGGTCATGTGGAATTGATTCTGGGAAAAAGTTACGTGGCACACCGTGTGGCACAACACTGATTGCACGTTGCGACTTGTTGAATATTTTTACGAGATCATGTTTTGTATTTTCGCTTGGCACAATAAGATGTGTCACGCGCTTAATCAATGTTCGTGGTCGTAAAAAGGTATGCCAAAAACGCATACGCTGTGAGTAAAAGTGAGGAAACAAATGCCAAGAAAGATCGTGTGCGGTTAATACGCTTGGGACAAATTGTGGAAGGATTGTGTAATTGAGGTTTGGGAGGAAGACTAGATCGGCAGAGGTGTTTGCAAGATGGTCAATGCTTGGGGTTTTTTGGAGTAGGGTTTTGAGTTTTAGAAGTTTATTTGGTGTGTTGTTGTGTTGATGGCGGCAGGAGTTGCATTGAGATTCTGTAAAAAATGTCTCAAGATTAACTTTCTTTTTCCCAGATGTAAAAAGCACAAATTCATGACTTTGTGCTTGTGCAAACAGTGTTCCTAAAAGTTGTTTTGTATATTCTCCAACGCCACTAAGAGGTTTGTGGCTGAGGTGACGGGCATCTACAAGAATCCTCATATTATCGATTTTTCCATTTTTCTCGCACAAAAGTACGCATTTCTTCTTCAAAACGATTAACACTAAAGCGCAATGCGTGTGCTCGAATTTTATCAGGATCGTATCTTTGCTCATCAAAACGAATCAAATAGTCTGCAAGCTCTTCCCAGCTTTGCTCATCAAACAGTTCTCCTGAAAGGCCTGGCATGACTGTCTCTGTTGCACCTCCTTTATTATAAGCAATAACAGGGCGTCCAGCCGCCATGGATTCTACAGGGGTAATTCCAAAGTCTTCTTCTTGTGGGTGTAAAAAGGCTTTTGCATTTGCGTAAAGATCTGCGCGCTCCTTATCAGAAACACGTCCAAGAAATTGGATATTTTTCTTTGCCAATTTTTTTAAGTCTTTCTCAACAGGCCCATCTCCAAAAACTTTTAGGGGAAGCCCGGTGCGATTACATGCTTCAATGGCGAGGTCGTAGCGTTTGTAAGCAACAAGGCGTCCTCCTGTAAGGAAATAGTTTTTTGGTTTGTTGGAAATGGCAAATTTATTAATCTCAACTGGCGGATGAATAACAGTACTTTCTTTATTGTAATACTTTGCAATACGCCCCTCAATTGTTTTTGAATTTGCAATAAAATGATCAACACGATCTGCTGCTTGGCGGTCCCACATGCGCAGCCAAGAAAGAATTGGAGGAAGCAGTGTTTTGATTGGTTTTGGTATGCGCAACTCTTCAACATAGCTATGTGTGTCAGACCAAAGATAGCGTGTAGGGGTGTGACAATAACAAATATGAAGTGCGCCTGGGCGCGTGATAATTCCTTTTGCAAATGCGCTTGTTGAGGAAACAACAATATCAAACTCGCTAAGATCATAGCGTTCTGTGGCGGTTGGCATAAGCCAAAGGAGCCACTGGTATTTTTTGAGTGCAAAGGGAATTTTTTGTAAAACAGATGGGCGTACATCTAGATGCGCAAAACGCTTCATTTTTTTCTTATCAAAAAAGAGCACATAGGTTGGTGCGGTTGGCCAAATGCGATGAAAGACTTCTAGAACTTTTTCTGCACCACCATCTTGGATCAAATAGTCGTGTACAAGTGCAATTTTCGGTGTTTTCATAATGACAAAGAGGACTTGTAAGTCCTCCCTTGTTTAATATGCTTTTTTGAGTAACACCACAAATGGTGTTTTTAAGAGGAGCTTAAGGTCAAGCCAAGGGCTCCACTGTTCAATGTAGTAGATATCTAACCGCACTTCGTCATCGAAATCAAGCTCTTGGCGCCCACTTGTTTGAGCCATGCCAGTAATGCCAGGTTTTACGGTCATTACTTTGCGTTGGTGAGGTTTGTATTGTTCAACCTCCTCAGGGAGATGAGGGCGTGGCCCCACAAGAGACATACGCCCAAGAAAGACTAAATAAAACTCTGGGATTTCATCAATGCTGAATTTACGAATAAAGCGTCCAACTTTTGTGATGCGTGGATCATCCTTGAGTTTAAAGAGAGGTCCTTCGCCACGTTCATTTCCGTGCTTTTTTATAAACGCTGGGTCAAAGCGTAGCTTGTGCGCATCTTTCACCATTGAACGAAACTTGAAGTAATGAAACTTTTTCCCTCCTTGTCCTACGCGCAAAGATTTGAGCCCATCAGGATAGCGAGAGAAAAGGATTGGTCCAGGATTTTCGATGAGAATTGCGAATGCCACAATAATCTGAAGGGGGAGTGTCAGAAGAATAAGAATACTTGAAACAACAAGGTCAAAGAAACGTTTGTAGATTGCTCCCCAGCCATCGAGTGGGGTTTTCTTTACTTCTATCACAGGAATGCCGGCATAGGTGAGCATTTCAGAGCGTCCAATTGCAGAAGCAAAAAGGTCTGCACAATAGCGAAAATCAAGATGTTCAGTTTCACTAAAATGAAGGATGTTAAGCGAGGTTTCTTTAGAGACATCTGGGTCTGCCAAGATAATCTCATCGATTTTATCAGCACGCTTGAGTTTGCGGATTTTTTCCTCGGTTGATTTTGAAAAAGAAGTGACCGTTTCTACAACACGGAAGCCAAGTCCGTGTTTTGTTTCAAAAAGATCTTGAAGCACCTGGCTTGTGTTTCCTTTTCCGATAATAACAGCGCGATGCACTCCAACCCCCCAATACAGGAGTGAGCGTTGCAAGCCACGAATAGCCAATCGTATTGTGCTAACAAATAAAATAGCAAGGATCCAAGCAGCCAGTGCAATAAACCGCGATTCAAACAAGACGCGTGAGAAAAAAGAGATTGCAAACACCGCGGTCATAGAGGCAGAACAGGCAATTGCAATGCGCACAAGTTCATTCATGACTCCGCGCAAGCGAATAACATAAAGACCAGAGATCGCAAAAACGCCAATCCAGAGAATGGCGATTGGGATCAGGAAGGCAAAGTATTTTTCTAGGGTAAGGTTAAAAATTACCGGGCGCATCTCGGTGAAGAATGGGTGGAAACGAAGGTAATATGCGGCTGTCCCCGCAGCAATAAGTGCGAGAAAATCGAGCGGCACGCGCATCATGGTAAATCCTAGCTCTGAGCGTTTCATAGTCCTTGTATCGTATCAAAAAAGAAGCACATTGAAAAACAAAAACACACCGGCTAAACCGATGTGTTTTTGTGTCTTAGGAGTTCTCTGTAAGCCGGATTTTGTCTGCTCTCAAATTTATGTAAGAGGAGATGGTCATCTATCTAGCCCTGTCATTGCTGACAGGATCAAGCAAGCTACCAAATTTGCTTTTGCACCAAAGCGGGTTTACCACGCATCCATGTCACCATGGAGCGAACTGTGTAGCCAGCAAGCTGACATCACAGTACTTTTCACGTTTCCCACGCCGTCCATCACTACGTTCAGGACTGGCGGGTAGTATAGTCTCTGTGGCACTTTCCCTAGATTTATTCTTCAGAGATCAAGGAATCTTTAAACCAATTCCTCGCGCCCTGATGAGTATGTCTGGTCGTCGTTAACGACGCTTTTTGTCAGTGATCTTTGCAGATCAAAGGGTGTCCGGACTTTCCTCGGGCTGATTTTTAAGGCCAGCACGCGACCATCCGATCGTCCTAAGACAGGGGGAATACTATCAGGATAGGGTGTAATTGTCAATGGGCAAATCAAAAAACAGGGGATAAACGCCCTGTTTTTCAGTCTCTTATAATTGGGTGCCAATAGCGCTACGCACACGCCTCATGGTTTCCTCAGCTTTGATTGCTGCTTTTTTTGCACCTTGGTCTAAGACAGCTATTAGCTCATTTTCGTTTTTCAATAGCGTAGCAACTTGTTTTTGCAATGGTGAAAAATAGGCAACAACGGACTTGGCAAGTGCTTCTTTGAAATCTCCATAACCTTTTCCTTCGAACTCCGAAACAATTGTTTCAATTGGTTTTCCCGTGCTTAATGAGAAGATGGTAAGAAGGTTTGAAACAGCTTTTCGATTTTTAGGGTCATAGCTAATAGTTGATTCAGAATCTGTGACCGCACTTTTGATTTTTTTCGTTATGGTTACTTCGTCATCAAGTAAGGAGAGATAGTTTTTTGCAGACGGAGCTGATTTAGACATTTTGTTTTCAGGGTTATCAAGTCCGAGAATGCGTGCGCCTTCTTTGCGAACAACAGCCTTGGGAACGACAAATGTTTCGCCAAACTTGTTATTAAAACGTTTGGCTATGTCACGAGCAAGTTCAACATGTTGACGTTGGTCATCTCCTACAGGCACCACTTCTGTGTCATAGAGGAGAATGTCTGCTGCCATTAAGACAGGGTAATCAAAGAGTCCAACAGAGACGGTGTCAATCTTTCCTTTGCCTTTGTCTTTAAATTGCGTCATGCGTTCAAGTTCACCCATATAGGTGAGGCAATTAAGGACCCATGCAAGCTCAGTGTGTTGACTTACTTGTGATTGTTGAAACAAGAGTGTTTTTTCAGGATCGACCCCTGCTGCTAAATAGACAGCTGTTGCGTAGAGGATGTTTTGGCGTAATTCCTTTGGCTCTTGTGGGATCGTGATTGCATGATAATCAACAACAAAAAGTGTATTTTCGTTTTCTTCTTGCAATTGCAAAAGGGGCTCGATTGCGCCAAAGTAATTGCCAATATGTAGATTGCCCGTTGGTTGTAGGGCTGTGAGTACTCGTGCCATATGCAGGTATGATAGCAAGCTTGTATCAAAAAGAAAACAGGCCATTTTGGCCTGGATTCTTTAGACTTCGATAACCACTGGGAGAACCATTGGTCGGCGTTCTGTTTTTTTGAAGAGGAATTTTCCAATCTCACTGCGAAGTTGGTTGCGGATATAATTTCCGTCAGCCGCAGACTTTGGATCTTTGTCTACTACTGTCTTTTTTACTTTGCGGCGCACGTCCTCAATTAATTGTTTGTTTTCTTTCATGAAGATGAATCCACGACTGATAATGTCAGGAGAGCCAACGAGCCTTCCTGTCTTTTGTTCAATCTGCACAATTACCACAACCATACCGTCATCAGAGAGCACCTTACGATCGCGTAGAACAATTTGTGACACATCTCCTACACCCAAACCATCAACAAAGACATAGTCTGAATCAACTTTTTCTTCTGTGAGTCGCCCTTGTCCATTCCTAAAGGTCATTACTTGGCCGTTGTCTGGCACAAAGATATCTTCATTTGTGTATCCAAGTTCTTTTGCAACACGTGCATTTGCTTTAAGAAGATAATGATTTCCTTCGATAGGGATGTAATATTTTGGTTTTGTTAAAGAGAGCATGAGTTTTACATCTTCTCGCTTCGCATGCCCACCAGCGTGTACATCTAGGATTTCTTTGTTTAGTACACGTGCATCTTTTCGAGCCAAGGTGTCACGAAGGCGTGCAACAGCTTGTTCATTTCCAGGAACAATAGAGCTGGAAAATACAATTGTATCTGTTTTGTGGATTCGTAAAACTCGGTGGTCATTGTTTGCAATGCGGTTGAGTGCAGCGTTTTGTTCTCCTTGTGCACCTGTGCAACAAATCACAATTTTGTTTTCTGGATAGGCGTCAACTTGTTCTGGTTTAATCAGTGTTTGTTGACGACACTTAATAAATCCAAGTTGTTTTGCAATCTCAACGTTTGTTTTCATTGAATAGCCATCAAGCGCAACTTTTTTCCCAAGTTTTTCTGAGATTTCAATAATTTGCTTTACGCGAGAGATCAACGAAGAGAAGGTTCCAATAATCACACGTCCTTCTGCCTTAGTAATGATGTCCTCTAGCTCATCTCCAATAACTTTTTCAGAAATTTGCTGTCCTGGAATACCTGCATTTGTTGAGTCTCCAAGAACGGCAAGTACTCCCTTTGATCCAAGTTCTGAAAGTGCATGGAAATCAGGCATATCTTCACCTGAGGGGTGGTAGTCAAATTTCCAGTCACCTGTATGCATGATAACTCCTTCAGGAGTTTCAATGACAACCATTGCTGAGTCAGGAATGTTGTGGTTGATGTGTACAAAAGAAACCTTAAAGGCACCAAGTTGTAAAACAGAATCTGTTTTGATGGTTTTGAGGTTCAATTGTTTATTGTGGAAATCTTGTTGACGCTTTTTGATGATTCCTGCAGCCATTGGAAGGGCAAACACAGGAGGATTTCCAATGTTTGGAACGGTGTGAGGAATGCCACCAATATGATCAAGGTGTCCGTGAGTAATTACAACGCCACGGATATTTTTTTCTTTCCCCTTTAAGTAAGACATGTTCGGAATAATATAATCCACTCCAGGCATGTCTTCTTCCGGGAATTGGAGACCCATATCAACAAAGATAATGTCGTTGCCATACTCTAAAAGTGTACAGTTTCGACCAACCTCTTCACATCCACCAAGCATGATCACGCGCAGTTGTTTGTTTGGGGAAGAAGATGAGTGTCCTTTCTTTTTATTGTGGGTTGGTTTCTTTTTTGCGCGATAAACCTTTCCGCGTTTTTTTGCAAAGCCTTTTGGGGCTTTTGGTTTTGTGTCTGTGCTTGCGCTTTTTTGTTTTGGTTTGCGCTTTGTTTGTGCACGACGTTTTTGCACAGGTTTTTTCTCTGTGCGTTTTGGTTTCTTTTCTACCATAAAATCAAATATTTTATTGTTGTAATGAATAGACTCTCTCTCCTTGAAGGAATCGATAAGCCTCAAGAGGCTTCTTAGATTACGAAAGGTAATCCGTACACGTGATCATTGTGCAGGCCACCGATTGTGATGACCTGAGGCAATAAGCAAGTGTTACTTAAGAACTTTTTTTGTTTCAATGTACCAGTTTTCAATATGTGCAAACCGATCAGATGGTGTGGTGATCTGTGTAATTGTTGCGCCTTTAATTTTTGTGCTTTGCGCGTAGGTGTAAGTTGATTGGTACAAGAAGATGGCCGGATAGTCTGCAACCAAGAGATCTTGGAACTCAATGTATTTTTCTATGCGCGTTGCTTCGTCTATGCTTGTGCGAGCTTCTTCAAGTAGTGTGTCAACATCTTCATTTTCGTAATCTGCGAGATTCAGTCCGGTGTTTGCTTGTGAAGAATGCCAGAATGGATATGGGTCTGGATCATCTCCTAGAAGCACGCCTGTAAGAAGGAGTTCGTAGTTACGTGGAGTAATAATAGTTGAGTAGAAGTCTTCACTGCGCACGGTCTGGATTTCTACGAGGATACCTGCTTGTGCAAGTTGGTCGCGAATCAATTCTGCCGCACGGACAAATTGCGCACTTTCAATTGTTGTTAGGTTTAAGCGCAAGAGATTTGTTTGTGGATCAGTTGTTGTCTCCTCCTCTTCTTCTGCCACTTCTTCCGCAATGACGGATTCCTCTTCTGTTTCTTCTACCACCTCTTCTTCTGTATCTTCCTCCGCAACTTCCTCTGTTGACTCTGTTTCCTCCTCTTCTTCAGTTTCCTCTTCCTCTTCAATCAATTCCTCTTCCTCTTCGTTTGTTCGGTAATCACTTCCTTGCTCCCATTCGTAAAGGTCGTCTAATAACGCATTTGCTTCTTCTGCATCTTGCCAGTTCACATCAATCGCGCTATGGAATCCAAGGGTATTTGGTAGGATTGGTCCGTGAATCACCTGCCCATTCCCATTTGTTGCAGAGGAAAGAATTTCTTCTTTATTGAGCGCGAGCGTGATTGCTTTGCGCATATCTTCATCAGCAAGAGCTGGATGGGTTGCTTGATTAAAGAAGAGGACAATTTCTCGCGGGATTGTTGGGTGTAAGAGTGTTACCTGCTTACTTTCTTTTAGGGATTCTTCTTGGTCCGTATCTACGTAGCTGATCCCTTCGATATTTTTATTCTCCAATGCATCAAGTGCCGAAGGAGCATCTGGGTAAAATTTAAAGTGCAATTGGTCGATCATTGGTTGTGTGCCGTAATAATCGCTATTGCGTGCAAGTGTATAAGAGAGGATGTTTCCACTTTTATCTTTTGCAAATTTTGAAAATTTATATGGACCACTTCCAATAGGCTCAAGATTTAATGAGGCAAGTTGTGCATTGCGTGGTGCAATAGTGCCCCAAGCACTTGCTGGCAAGATGCCAACAGTAAGTGAATTCAAAAATGGGGCAAATGGTTCTGCGAGCGTAAAGGTGATTGTCTTATCATCAACCTGTGTCACTGTTACTCCATAAAAACTCACCGCAAGGGGACTATGGTAATCCGCATCTTGAATTGCATTGATTGTAAACAAGATATCGCGTGCGCGTACATCTTCTCCATTGTGGAACAAGGCACCCTCACGAATTTTTACAGTGTACTCAAGTCCATCCTCTGAAATTTCAATTGATTCAGCAAGGTCGTTGACAAGACCTTTGTCTGGATCCCATTTCAATAAACCAGAAAAGATTAATTGAGAAAGATCTGCGTCAACATCGTTGGCAGATGCATAGATAGGATTGATGAATTGTGGGATCCCAATAAGTCCTTCTGTATACTCTCCTCCAACAGCTGGAATTTCTGTGCGCTGTGAGAGAATATAACCTCCAACAAGACTAACTGCTGAAAAGACAATCAAAAACAAAAAGGCAAGGAAGATTGTTTTTTCCTGTTTGTTCATAACGGATGCAAGTTGTTTCCATTGCCGCCAGCTAGGTAAGCCAGATGATGAGGCAGCGGAGAGAACCTGACGTTCTGTGAGTTGATCTGCAGAATGTTTACGCGAACGTCTGAATCTGTCGAAAAACGAAGTTATAGAGTTACTCGACAAAAATTAGAAAGGGGTCTTAGAACAATGCGTTTGCAAGTGCAACCCCGAAGAAGATAATTGAAAGCACGATGCTAAATTGGTGTAGGCGCATTTCCATTCCGCGTTTTGTGCGAAAGTTTCCACCAGCGGCTCCTCCGCCACCACCGATTGCTCCCATTCCAGCTCCTTTTGCTTGAAGCAAAATAACAATCATTAAGAGGATGGCTAGAATTACTTGGGAAATATTAAGGATAGTATCAATCATAAATTCCATTAAGTGCGAGAAGGATAGCAATTTTTCTTCTTTACGTCAATCCTTCCACACCGTTTTTGCGTAGGAAACAGTAAAATTATGATATACTTTTTCTGAAGACTAAGCAAAAAATATTATGGAGGAAGAGCGACAAATTCATAAAAAACGAAGTATTGCTGGCATTGTTGCCACGATAGTTGTTGTGGTTTTGATGGGGTTATTCACCTATCGCGTCGTCTACTTCACCAACCTTATCAATACCGGAGACCTAGCAACACTAGATCTTGTGTTTGAAGATTCACTCACAGTAAATGAGACAGTGAGCGAGATTTCTATTCGTGAGGGGGAGGTAGATGTATTTACGCAAGACGACCCAACACTTGGTTCGCCAGATGCACAACTGGTTGTTGTCGAGTTTGCAGACTTTGGGTGTCCTTATTGTAAGGAGGCAAGTAATACCGTGCGTGCACTTGCAACAAAATATCCAGAGAAAATTTATTACCAATACCGCGACTATCCTGTAGACGAATTGCATCCTGAGGCACGTCTTGTTGCTGAGGCTGGGGAGTGTGCGTATGAACAGGAGAGGTTTTGGGAGTTTCACGATAAAGCTTATCAAAATCAGGATAGCCTTTCAGAGCAAAAGGTTTATAAAATCGCAGAAGAGATTGGGTTAGATACAAAACAATTTTCTGATTGTGTTGAAAGTGGAAAGTATCAAGAAGAGGTGGAGGGAGACTACCAAGATGGTCTTTCTGTGGGAGTGATTGGGACACCGACTTTTTTTATCAATGGTAATAGGATTCCAGGTGCAATTCCGTATATCATTCTTGAGTCGTTAATTGAACAAAGTGGATAATATGAAAAGGTATAAAGCGTTCATTGGGGGAGTCTTGTTGTTTGTGAGCGTTTTTTTTATTGCTGCACCACAATTTGTTTTTGCAGCTGAGTGTGATTGTTATTGTGCAACCATGGATTACGGTGCGGTTCCAATCAGTAATGCGGGAGACAATAGGATTTATGAGGATTTAGCAACCTGTGACTACATGTGTGAGTATTGGTATGGGGATGGTGCGCTGATGTGTGCTACGCACGAATCACAACTTCCGCAATACAACACCTATTGTTTTAAGGAGGACATGTGTGCAAAGCAGAATGGAAAATGGTCGGAAAGTCAGGCTCCAGATTGTTTATTAGATTACCGTTATTGCTATCCAGACCCAGCAAAAGATGAGGATCTGAAATTGGCTGTAAGTATTGGGGAGATGTCACAGCCTGAGGATTTGGCTGAGTATGTTCAAAATGTATATTCATGGCTTTTGGGAGCAAGTCTCTTGGTTGCAATTGTAATGATTATGGTGAGCGGTTTGCAATGGGTGCTTTCTGCAAGCGGCACTTCTGCAGAGAGTGCAAAGACACGCATGAAGTCTTCGGTTGTGGGAGTTGTGTTGCTTATGGCCGTTTCCATGATTCTTTACACAGTGAACCCGCAATTGCTTGCGCTTCAGATGGAAGATTTACCAATGATTCGAGGTGTCTACTTTTTGGATGACTCTGTGAAGTGTGAGAATTTTCTGAAAGCTGGATACACAGTAGACCCCGACCGTTCTGCATTAACAGAATCGTGTGGAGAAGATGTTTCAAAGGTGACAAAAGATGCGGCTGGTGTAGAAATCCCAGAAGATGAGCAAGTAGAATGCGAGTGGTCAACATGTCCGGTTGTCCCCACACCACACTCTAATATGCAGGCTTCGAGTGTTTGTTTGGTGCATCCGTCCTCTGGGGATAATGTTTGTGTTGGGTGTTGGGATGTGGTTGCAGATAATGATTTAGATGTTATGCCTTCTCCTGCTGTGTGTGAAGCTCTTACTCCAGAGCCTATCACTAGAGGTGATCAGTTTTCTTGCGTACATACGCTTGACGGAGGTTTTTCACAAGCGTCCACCTTATCAGCTGCCACAGAAGGACAGTGTGCACTTATTGGATTTAATTGTGGAAGCATCGATTCTTGTAGCGAATATGACACTATCCAGACAGTGAATAATGATGGAGTAGAAGATCTTGATGGGTTGCGTGAAGGTCGCGAGGGAATAACAGAAGAGCTTGGTGAGTATATTGGAAGCTATGCTGAAAATTGGGTGATGGAATTTCCTCATTGGATAGATATGTGCAATGCAAATGTGTGCGGGTTTAATGGGGGGTGTACTCCAGACACATCAGGTGATTGGTTTTATGCAAGCTCGTATACTGTTATTAATGATTGTATCTCAACTGAAACAGCAGAACAAAATGAACAAGAAGAAGCCGCAGCAGCAGCAGCAGTTAGTGAGTCCTCGAGTTCTTCGATGACAGATTTGTATGACTAACAACAGGTCATAAATATGTATAAAAAAACGATCGCAGTAAAAATGGTTTTTCTTCTTGCGCTCGTTTTTTTGATTGGCGCACCTATTGGTGTGCTTGCAGAAGAACCTGTATGTATGTGTTTTTGTGGCACAGATGCGGGGGCAGAACAGGTGGGTGAGTTAACCTCTCCGGAGTGTTATGGTACTTGCGGTGACAAGGGGCAAATTGTAGCAGCTTGTGCCTATACATTTGAAGAATATCCGGCACAAAATAGCAACTGTTTTTCCAAAAGTGAGTGTGATAAATATAATGGCACTTTAGGCGAGAAGCCTGCTCCAGACTGCATGTCCGGTCAATATTATTGCTATTATGATTCTGCAAAAGCCGGAGAAGAATTTGGTCTTGCAGTATCTATTGGTGAAGTGGGTTCAGTAAAAGATTTAGGAGAGTATATTCAGGTAGTTTACACATGGCTCATGGGGGCCGCACTTCTTGTTGCCATTGTGCTTACAATGGTGGGTGGTATTCAGTATGTTCTAGCAGCTGGTGGTGCATCTTCTACACAAAAAGCAGTTGAGAGAATGAAGAATTCTGCTGTCGGTCTTATATTGCTTCTTTCTGTTCATTTTATTTTAGTGATTGTTAACCCGGCATTTGTTGAGTTAGATTTTAATAAAGTGCCTCTTGTAAAAAAGGTGGGCTATGCTCCTACAACCAGTTGTGAGTATTTAGAAGGGAATATTGCATATGCCTCAAAGACTTATACGGTAGAGAATGGAATGGCAATTGATTCTCCTTATGCAGACCCAAACATAGATGGATACGAGATTGAGTACACTGTTTCAAATGCAAAATGTGGTAATTATGGGCAGGTGAAAGTTGATCCTAGTGGCGCCGAGTTGCCAGAGGGAACGGTTTGTGCGTTTGAGTATTGTGAAGATGAGGGTGATAGGTGTATTGGTGATGGGGCAAGTGCTGCCTGTTTGAGTTGTGCTGATGCCACATCTAATAACATCCAAGAGTTTGATAAAACAACTTGTTCATTTTTTGAGAAGAGAGATATTGTTGATTCAACTGGAGGTATGGTACAGGCAAGTTATTGTAATTTTGGTGATGGGGTGTTCAGTGCTGCCTATGGTGGATTGCCAACAACGCAAGTTTGTATACAAGTTGATGTTTCTTGTCCGACCATAGCAAGCTGCCGAAGCTATGATGATGTTTGGGGATATCACCACGAGGATGATAAAGCAAGATTAGACCATTTTAATAGTGAACATTCGTCAAATACATTTTATCAGATCTGTGAAGATGATCCTTGTGGTGTGGGTCCTTGTAAAGTAGAAGAACCTGGGATAAAACACGATTGTGTTGATGAATAAGAAAACCCCTCCCGCGTGGAGGGGGTTTTTGTTTTGCTTACTTATGCGCTCCCTTGCCAGGGTGCGCATTTCATGATAGACTCGTCTCACTTCATTTATGCTTTCATTTAGGTGAGAGGGTAAAAAGGCTTGTCAGTTCATTTAGCTAATCGTTACATGACTATGTCAGAGCAGCTTTCCGTACGCGGAGCACGCGTCCACAACTTGAAAAATATTAATGTGGACATCCCAAAGAACAAACTTGTTGTTATTACTGGTCTTTCTGGATCTGGAAAATCTTCTTTGGCTTTCGATACTATTTATGCTGAAGGGCAGCGTAGGTACATGGAGTCACTCTCCAGCTATGCCCGACAGTTCCTAGAACTTAAAGACAAGCCAGACGTGGACGAAATCCTCGGCCTGTCACCAACGATCGCAATCGATCAGAAGTCTTCTTCTCATAACCCACGTTCAACCGTAGGCACCGTTACCGAGGTCTACGATTTTTTGCGCGTACTTTATGGAAGAGCTGGGCGTCCGCATTGTCCAGACTGTGGTGAGCCAGTGCGTGAGCAAACACTTGAACAGATTGTTAATGAGGTTGTGAAGCTTGTGGGAGAAGATACTGTGCAGCTTTTTGCGCCAGTTATCAGAAAACAAAAGGGTGAGCATAAGCAAGTGCTTGTTGCAGCACTAAACGCTGGGTTTACGCGTATTCGTTTTGATGGATTTGTCATGGATGTTGAAGAGGCAATTGCCATGCGTAAGGATAAAAAGAAGCTGCATGACATTGAGGTGCTTATCAAGGAGCTTGCAGGCGGAGAAAAGCATAGCCCAGGGTTTGTGAAAGAGCTTGTGCGCAAAGCACTCGATTATGGGAATGGACTTGTTTTAGTTGTGAATGATGATTTAGGTGATGAGCATTTATTCTCACAGAGTTTTCGTTGTGGATTTTGTAACATCAACCTTCCAAAACCAGAGCCGCGACTTTTTTCTTTCAACTCTCCTTATGGGGCTTGTCCTGAATGTACCGGGCTTGGTGTAAAACTTGTGCTCGAGCCAGAGCTTGTGCTTCCTAATAAGCGTCTTACCTTAGCAGAAGGTGCAATCCGTCCATGGACGCGTATTGCTGGGAATCAAACAAGTCATTTGCGATTACTTGAGGTTGTTGGGAAGCGTTATAAGTTTAATTTGAATACAGCAATTGAGAAGATGACCCCGCGTAAGGTGGACATTATTTTGAATGGAACAGGAGAGGAAGAATATAAATTTGAAGGAAAGGTTATTCAGTTTGAAGGGATCTTGGCCATGCTTGAGCGCAAATATCGTGAGACTGATTCTGAATATGTGCGCAATGAGCTAGAGGTTTATATGCGCAAGATGATGTGTCCTGATTGTGAGGGGAAGCGTCTTCGACCAGAGGTGCTTGCTATTACGTTGGCAGGGAAGTCTGTAGCTGAGATTGTAAATTTGCCAATTGAGGACGTTTACGCCTTGTTTGAATCGCTCATGGAAGAAGGGAGCAAGGGGATTCGTGAAGGACTGACAAGTGATGAGCGTTTAATTGCCGAGCGCGTAGCAAGAGAAGTTACATCACGTTTGAGACATTTGCTTGATGTTGGTCTTGGGTATCTTACGCTTGATCGCTCTAGCATGACGCTTTCTGGTGGTGAGTCGCAGCGCGTGCGTTTGGCAACACAGCTTGGGTCTGGGCTTTCTGGGGTGATTTATATTCTTGATGAGCCATCTATTGGGTTGCATCCACGTGACAACGATAAGCTCATCGAAACCATCCGTACTTTGCAAGACAACGGTAACTCTGTGATTGTGGTAGAACATGACGAAGCAATGATGGAGGCAGCTGATTATATTTTTGATATTGGCCCTGGTGCTGGAGAGTATGGGGGGGCAATTGTGGCAGAGGGTGATGCTGATGCTTTGAAAAAAAATGAAAACTCATTGACTGGGCAATACATGTCTGGCAAAAAACAAATCAGGACACGTGCAACTGTGCGCAAAGGGAGTGGAAAGAAGATTACGATTGAGGGTGCAACTGCGTTTAACCTTCAGGATGTAACAGCAGAAATCCCATTAGGAAAAATGGTTTGTGTGACAGGTGTGTCTGGGTCAGGAAAATCAACACTTGTCCTCGACATTCTTGGAAAAGCACTTTCACGCAAATTTTATCGTGCAAAGGTGTATCCGGGCGAACATAAAGAGATTAAAGGGATTGAGCACATTGATAAGATTGTGGCTGTTGATCAGTCGCCAATTGGACGCACGCCGCGCTCGAACCCTGCAACCTATACAGGTGTCTTCACCGCAATCCGAGAACTTTTTGCAAACACTCCTGAGGCTAAGCTTCGTAATTTTGATGCAGGGAAGTTTAGTTTTAATGTAAAGGGTGGTGGTCGTTGTGAGGATTGTAGTGGTGAAGGAATGCGCCGTATTGAGATGCAGTTCATGCCAGATGTGTATGTGGAATGTTCTGAGTGTCATGGCACGCGCTACACACAAGAGGTGATTGATATCCATTACAAGAACAAGAACATTTCAGATATTTTAAACATGACTGTTGAGGAAGCACGTCGCTTTTTTGCAGATCAGCCAAATATTTTTGAAAAGCTTAATGTGCTCCATGAGGTTGGGCTTGGGTATGTCCGGCTTGGTCAGCCTGCAACCACGCTTTCTGGTGGTGAGGCGCAGCGCGTGAAGCTTTCAACTGAGCTATCGCGACGCGCAACTGGAAGCACTCTCTATATCTTGGACGAGCCAACTACTGGTTTGCACTTTGAGGACATTCAGCGTTTGCTTGGTGTTCTTAATCAGCTTGTTGATAAAGGGAATACTGTGGTGATTATTGAGCACAACCTTGAGGTAATTAAAGGAGCAGATTGGGTGATTGACATGGGGCCAGATGGTGGAATTAAAGGTGGGCTTATTATTGCAGAAGGTACACCAAAGGAAGTTGCAAAGAATAAAGAAAGTATTACTGGAAAATACTTGAAAGAGGCGATGAAACCGAAAAAGAAATAAGAAAAGTAAAACACCCGCTATGATGGCGGGTGTTTTTTTGTTAAGAAAAAAGCCGCATAATTAAAGCGGCGAGCTGATGGTCCTCAATGGGTTTCATTCAGAGAAGGGGAATAAGATTCTTTTGAGTGTGTATGGGATAAGAGGCCATAGGAGAATCCAGAGGAATATTTCGGGGGAGCCTTTGCATACAAATAGGCACACACTAATTGGTAGTAGAGTGAATGGTCCAACATAGAGCACAATTTTCTTGAGTCCAATCTCTTTTGAGACCAGAATCAGGCCCCAAAAAGGAAGAGAAAAAAGTGCTGCAAGGAATTGGGCTTGGAGATCTGGTGAGCTGAGAAAGTTCGACATTGAGGATACTCCTTGAGTCAATTGAAAGAACATTTAGTAGCTTTCCAGATAGAGAGCCTGGTGTCAATGGCTAGGAATAAAACACCCGCTGCAATGGCGGGTGTTTTTGAATTGTTAGTTTTTGTAGGGCTCAGAAACAGACCAGAGCCCCTCAAACATTGCAGTCATGGTCTCATGCATTTCTTGCGATTGGATGAGGATTGCTGAGAGCTTGTCGATTGAAGAGATGATGGCGACTTTATCGTCAAAGAGGATAATGACAGATTTAAATCTTCCATGCATCACCTTTGGGAGGTAGCGAGGGTCGCGTTCTTTCACAACATCTTCTGTGACCTTGCGACCGCCTGGGGTTGTTTTTTTGTTTTTGCGCTTTTCCCACAAGGATCGGGAGATAATTTTGCGGCGTTTGCGAGTTTTAAGAAAATACTCTGCATAAGCCTTATCAAAATCAGAGAAAAAGTTTTTTGATGGAGCAATGATATCCCATTTTCCTTCTTTGCAATAAAGCGCTTCGTCTACCACCATCTTAACCCCTTCAATTCCTTCATACTGCGTAACCTGAATGGCCTCATTCTTTTTTGTTTGTTGCCTTTGCTGCAAGATCGGGATCAATTCTTCTACATGCAGTTTTTGTTCTTCAAGTGCGCGCATTTTTTGATCAATAAAACGCTTCATCATCTCAGGGGCAGTCATGCGATAAGCTCGCTTGTTCCCAGAGGTTTTTTTTGAGACCAATCCTTTTTGGATCAATGTTTCAAGTGCATGGTAAACCGTTGGGCGTTTTATTTGTGTAAGCTTGGCAAGTTCATTTGCGCTCACGCTAGGGTAGGAGAGTCCTGCAAGATAGATTGATGCTTCGCGATCAGTAAGGCCGATTTTTTTTAGGAGATCTTTTAGCTGCGTCATACAAAGATAGATTACAAGACTGTGTATAAACTGTCAATATCATTTTAAAACAAAAAATAACTAACCTTAGTCAATTATTAAATATTGTTTATTTTTTTTATAAACGTGTATTAACACTTTGTCCACAGAGGTTTATGGTGGAGACAGTTCTTTACAACGTGCAGTTTGCACAACAACAAAGGAGACACTTATGTCTACTTCCACTCGACCTCTTCGTATTCTGATCACTGCTGGTGGCACAAAGGTGCGCATTGATGACGTGCGGCACTTGGGAAATTTTGCCAAGGGCGGGTTTGGAACCCTGCTTGGTTCTGCGTTTACAAAACGTGGTGCCGAGGTAACGCTTCTTGGTAGTGAAGATTGCCTTGAGCGTATTCGCCACCGCGGCCTAGAAGATCGATTTCATCAACTGGTGTCGTTTAAGTTTTACGACGAGCTTCATCACCGCCTGTTTGGTCTTATCCGTGATGTACAGCCTGACGTTTTGCTGATGTCTGCTGCAGTGAGTGATTGGCTCTGCGCAAACCCGCATGTGGGCAAGATTTCTTCTGATGAGGAGCGCATGTCCATTGAGTTCGTGCGTGCCCCCAAGATTATCAAGGAGCTGCGCATGGCTTGCGGGATCAAGACATTTCTTGTTGGGTTTAAGCTTCTTTCTCGTGCATCAAACGAAGAGTTGATTGCAAAGGCTGGGACACAGGTGCGAGATAATCGCCTTAACCTCACCATTGCAAACGATCTTTCAAAGATCAAAGATGGTCAGCATCCAGTGCAACTTGTGACCCCAGAGGGTGGTGTGATTCCTATTGAGGGAGCGCGCAAGGATGTGGCACAAGAAATCGTTGAGTTTATTCTTCGTCGCTACGATGTTGCCTGGAGCAAGAGTGTGCAAGTTACAGAAAGGGGTGCGTTTCACTCCGCACATCCGTTCTACTTTGACTTTGATAAAGATATGCAGAAGCTGCGTATGTTGCTGCGATTCACAAAGGAGGTCAATATCTTCAGTGGTACATCTGGAAACATTTCTTGGCGAGATCGCAATAGCGATCGGTTCTACATTTCTCCTCGCAAAGTTGATAAGCGTGCGGTACAAGCGCAAGACATGGTGCGTGTAAGCTATAAGAGTGATTTGCATCAGGTGCATTATGAAGGGCCCGTAAAGCCTTCAATCGACTCTTGTGTACACGGCGCACTCTATCAGTATCTTTGGGGTGGATCGCATCAGGGGTTCTTGCATTTCCATGAGGGATTTGTTGTGCCAGATATGGAAACAGCTTTTCCTTATCCCTGTGGCACGCATGAAGAATCTCAGGAAATCATTGCGCAGATCAATCGAGTGGGCCAGCAGAGCGATGGGGGCCCGGTAACTTATCGATGGAAGTCCTTTATGGTTAAGCTTGTTGATCACGGTTATATGATGGTGCTTTGCAAGGGCGATCCTGAGAGATTGCTTCGCGAATGGTCTCGCTTGCTGCACGCGTATCGACATCACCTGTTTGCGGTCGGTCATGGTGATATTTATGACACGCTCGTGCTCTATCCCGTGTTTCACTCAGCTTCGATTGTGGGGCTGGTAGCAAAGACTCAGGAAGGGGATGTGTCTGTCTATCTTTCCAAGTCTGCACGCGGCAAGGGTGTGGGTAATGTAGTTGCGCGCGAGCTGTGTTGTCGTGGCTGGCCTGTGAGAACCGACCCTCAGTGCAAGGTGGTAGATTACTACGTTGCGCGCGGATGGAAGCCAGAGACGCTTAAGGATGGAACCGTGCGACTCATTCCACCGTCACTTCGCGATGATATGCGCGATGCTGTTACAGTCTGTGTGATGAGCATTAGTGAAGGAAAGGTGCTTCTTGGGAAGCGTAAGACTGCTACCTGGAACGGACTTCTTGCCTTTATTGGTGGTGCAGTTGATGAGGGTGAGCAAGGTCAGCCTTTACTCACTGCAAAGCGTGAGGTTGAAGAAGAGGTGAGGATGCGTCCATACCCTTCTTCTAATGAGATGGTCGCAGAAGTGTTTACGACTGTTGGGACCAATAGGGGCGAGCGTGCATTCCGAGTAAAGACTCTCATTTACTTTGTGAATAAACTGCCAGAAGTTTCAGCGTCTGAGGAAATGGAGCCGCACATGCTTACATTTGAAGAAGCACTCGTTGCTCCTATGGGCCCTGGAACCAAGCAAGTGCTCACAAAAGCATTAGACTTGATTTGGGCAAACGCAAGCCGCAGCTAACCCTGCGGCTTTTTTCTATAGATCTGCCACAGCGATACAAAAAAGAAGAGTAAACAAAAAAAACCGCACCTAGGTGCGGTCGGGGGAGTCGGCCTCTTCAGGTTCCTCGTCATCCCAGTACAGGGCAGGACAAGACCAGTTGTGAAAGCGATTCCACAACCAGCGGATTACAGACATTTCAGCCGGACCTTTTTGGTTTGATCCTGCGAGTTCTGCAATTTTTTCGATGGTTAGGTATTCAGGCTCTGACTCAAAGAGCACATCGCCCTTCCTGTTGCGTGCCTGGTACACAAAGCCATTATCACCCTCCTTTCGTCGAGCAATGAAATAGTAAGTGTATATCTGCATTTGCACGTAGCGCACCGAAGCCAAGTAGTAGTTTCGGAAATAGATCCGTGCTCTTACGCGTCCCTTCGTATCGATGAGATGAATCCCAGCAGAATCAGTTGTCTGGTGCGGGTGTTTTTCCTCGCGCTTTGTCCATCCTTCTGGGATCTTGGCAAAGCGGAAGATTGGGTCGCCTGGAACTGTTTCTGCGAGTTCAAATCCCATTGCCTCTAGAGATTCTGGGAAGTTTGGGTAGATACGCGTTGCCGGAATAACATCGCATTCAAGGAGCGAGCGCAGTGCGCGCTCGGCGTCGGTTGGTTCGCCTTCTTTGCGACCAAAGATTGCTTGCATCAGCTTGTGTTCCGGGCCTTTGGTAGAAGCATTATGCGGAAGACGGTCACGGTTGATCATGAAGATCTCCTTTTCAAAAGAACAAGCCACACTGGCGTAAATAATGCGTTTTGTCAATGGTAAAGCAAAAGCTCCCGGCTAATGCCAGGAGCTTTCTATTTATCGTCTTTTCTTTTTCTTTTTCTTGCTTGTGGTGTCGAAACGAGTTTCTTTCAAGCGGCGTTTGAAACGCTTCTTGAGGTTCTTGAGATAACCAAGCTTTGCGCGTCGGACCTTTGCTTGCTTTACAAGCTCAACCTTTGCAACAACAGGAGAGTTGATTGGATAGATCTTTTCAACTGCGAATCCTTTGCTTGACTTACGTACAGTCATGGTGCGAGCCATACCTGAACTCTTGAGCCAAAGAATCATTCCTTCAAAGACCTGGATTCGTTCACGCTCTTCACCTTTTGGAGAAACGTCCTTGATGCGCTCATGCACACGGACAGTCATTCCAGGCTTAAGGTCAGAGAATCCTTCAAGCTTTGCCTTGTAAGGCATTTCTGTTTTTGTTTCCTCGTCTACCTTTTTTTCTTCAGTGGCAGATTCCTTTACCTCTTTTTCTTCAGGTGCAGGGGCAGTTTCCTTTTTTGTTTCCTCTACAACTTCTGGAGTTGTTTCTGTCGCAGTTTCAGTTTCTTTTACTGCGTCATCTTTCTTTACGTCATCTGACATAGTTTTTTGATTAGTCACATCTCAGAGGATCACATTCCGTAAGGAATCAGCGTTCATTCAAATGCGCTTAAATGTGACAAAATAATAGCTGAAGAAGGGGATTTCGTCAAGATATCAAAGACCGACTTATATAAGTCGGTCTTCGTTTTATGTGTTTTTTGGGAGCGTATCGAGGATTTCTTGAGTGATCGCTTCAGGGGTCTTTCCAGTGGTGTCTACAACTAAGTCATAATTGCTACGATCAAGGTAGTCGACTTGATAGAACTTTTTATAACGGTCACTATCTTCGGTCATTCGTGCAAGCACAGCTTTTTGCACCTCTTCTTCGTTTGCATACTCAGGCTCCTCGTTTCGTCCTCCGCTTTTTGATGACTGATAAATCCTTCTTGCCGCCTCTTCTAGGCTCACATCTAAGAATACCTTGAAAGAGTCTGGGATAAAGTGCCATGAAAGCCTTCCGTCCATAATGAAGTCATTTTCTTCTTGTCCCATCTTGCGTTGCATTTCATCCATCTCGTAATCACTCGTTGGATCATCTTTAAATTTGCGGTTGTAGGCAAGTAAGTCCATGCCATGACTTGCAGCGATCTTGCGTCTTACAGAGCCCATGGTCTGATAGGGGAATCCAAGTTTTTCTTTCAAGCGTTTTGCGATGGTGGATTTCCCGCCGCCTGGCACACCAGTGAGTGTAATGATCATACGTTAGAGTTTTGGTAATTCATCAAGAATGTTTTGTAATTCTTTTGGTAGAGGAACCTCGAATGTTTTTTCCTCTCCATCCATTAGTTTAATGGTCAGCTTATGGGCATGGAGGAAGATGCGGTCGAGTTCCATGCGCCGAATGTTTTTCATCTTTTTCTTTTTGTAGAGCTCATCGCCAACAAGCGGGTGGTCGAGCGCTTTGAAGTGTGCTCGGATTTGGTGTGTGCGTCCAGTATGGATTTTCACACGTACATAACCGGCAGTTTTATATTGCTCAATAAGGTCATATTCTGTAATAGCTTCTTTTCCATCTTGCTCGGTTGGGCGCGCGACCATGCGGCCTAATGTTTTTGAGCGCGCTATATGCAGGTTGATGGTGTCATGCGGTTTGGAAAGTTGGCCGTAGACAAGTGCTAAGTATTCTTTTTCAACTGTGCGGTCTTTAAACTGTTGTTTAAGGTGTTCAAACGCAGCCTGCACTTTTGCGATCACCATAACGCCAGACACTTTTTTATCAAGTCGGTGCACGATACCAGGACGAGACTCATCGTCACCTACACCTACGACATCTGGGCAGTAGGCAAGCAGCGCATCTACAAGGTTCATATTTTTATCCCCTTCAAACGCTTGGTGTACCACAAGTCCTGCAGGTTTATTGACTACCAAGATGGCATCATCTTCATAGAGGATATTGAGATCTGGTATTTCACCAATTTTTTTATCATCTTCAACTTTAAGCTTTGGGTAAAAAAGAAGATCCCCGGTTTGCACCGCGGTGTGAGGTTTAGTTTTCTCGTCATTGAGAGTGATTTCTCCTGACTTGATCAGCTTTTGAACTTTGCTGCGAGAGATTTCGAGAAGTTCGGTTGCGAGCTTGTCAAAGCGTTGATTGTTCTCTTCTTCGAGAATGGTATGTGTTGGCATAGTTAGTAGAGAAATGTTAAGCCTCGGTAAAAGCCCCCATAAAGAGCAATGAGTAAGAAGCCGGCAAAGACAAAGAGGAGCATAGCTTTTGCGCCTGCATGGTCACCTCCCTGTTTTGCTTTGCGCCAGACGACGGTGCCGAAAACAACAAGTATGAGTCCGAGGAATACAAATGTCATAGCTGTCATTATAGTATCAAATCCAGCTGCATAGTGCACAGAATTCAAAGAAAAAGCAAGAAAAAACCGCCCCTGAGAGTCAGAGGCGGGGAAGAGGGTTAGGTATCCACGAACTTGAGGCGGACACGTGGCCCATCTTCGAACTCGTGGACAAAGAGCTTGACCTCGAAGAAGAGTTCTCCGTGCTCCTGGGCGCCTGTGGCCTGTTCGGTCATGGTGCGATCAAGCCGGGGCGAATGTCCAGCAAACACCCAAGAGGTTCTCATGCCGGTTGTGATATGGATAAAGGCACGCTTGCGCTCACGTGCTAGTTGCCAGACGATGTCGCTATGAGCGGACTCCTTGTGTAGGCCACGGATACAGATTCCCATGTCTGATTTTTGCCAGCCAGTGTGGGAGCTGAAATGACCAGCACCAAAGGCAAATGAGCCAATGACAAGCGTTTGCTCGCCACCGATTTCAATTGGCAGGAACAGCGCGTCAGGACAAACCTGCTTGCGCCAGGTCTTGTCGACGGCATCGATCGCATCACGCAGGGTTTCGGGGGAGTGTCGCATGAATATCTCCAAGGTGTAAGGGTGACCCATTGTGGTCGCCCCGTGGGATGTGTGAAAATAGCATGTCAGGGGATTCGTGAATCCCCCGTACAGATTTGTCAAAAGACTAAGAAAGATAGCAAAAACAAACGCTTTTGTCAACGGTTAAACACAAAAACACTCCGGAAACCGGAGTGTTTTTGTGGTGGGCCTGGATGGACTCGAACCATCGACCACGGAGGTATAAGCTCCGCGCTCTAACCACCTGAGCTACAGGCCCAGACTTCCTAAAATTGTGCTTTGACAGCTTGTGTCTGCGCGTTTCGACAACGTACATTCGAGTACGTTTTACTCCAATGCTCGTCGCGCGCTATCACAGCATCAATTTTAGAAAGTCTAGATCTATATTAAACTTCTAGTTCAACAGTCTCTATTATAACACGTCATTTGTCAATAAAAAGAAAAAACCCACCAGTGGTGGGTTAGTAGATTCCTTCAGGAGGAAGTTCTGTTTCAAGCATGCCTAGGCGCAGACGGAGCTTTTCAAGAAACGCTTCAACTTCATTGAGGCACTTTCTTCCAAAGCCTTTCAGGCGCATCAGCTCCACAGGAGTAGTGAGCACGAGCTGCCTAATCGTATTGATTTTTGCGTTGTAAAGACAGTTGCGCGTCCGTACTGACAGCTCTTGATTGTTTGGGTCACGTGTGAGCACCCATGGATCAAAGGGGTATTCGTTGTCTTGTATCTCTCTTTGCTGCCGGCTTTGTATTCTTTGTTCGTATTCAAGGATTGTTGCTTGCAGTTGTTCTCTTGATTGCATGAGCGCGAGTGCAAGCTTTGTTTCTGCACAGAGCAGAAGTTGAGAGAGAACACATTTTAAGATCTGATGTGAACGCTGTCTTGAGCGCTCGATGAGTGTTCCAATTTTTGTGTGTGAATGCGCGCTTTCCCCCCAAAGACCGTAATGGAGACAAGCAACTCGACACCCTTGTTCATCGAGTTGCGCAAGACTGTCGTCGATGAGTCTTGTGATTTCCTGTGTGATTTGAGGTGCTGGTTCGTCCGGCATACATTTACGAGCTTGTTGTTGCAGGTAGTGTAGGCAACCGTGTTGATCAGCAGGCGCAGGAACACTCTCTGAGGCAAGAAGGGCTAGAAAATCATTCCAGATTTTTTGTGCACACCTGCTTACATCCAGCGGCTCATGCTTTGTTGCTCCAAGATCGGTAAGCACCAGTCGATAAGGTGATGCTGCCTTATCTTCATTGGGGTAGTAGATGTCTTGCATGGCTTGCATATAACCTTGCAGGTTCGCAAGGATTGCATCTACCCTGAGCCATTTTGCCAGCAGGGCACGGTAGGCTTCTATATCATTAATTCCTTCAGGGGCAACCCAGCCGTCAGTATGTGTTTTTGCATATTCTACAAAAACAGTTTCAAAGCGGCAGTCGTAGACCTGTGCAGCCAGTCTCCCAAGCTCTTGATGCTCGCCGCACTTTTTAAGGTGTGCACGAATCGTTATGCGTGGCACGCCAGTAAGGTCCGTAATGCTTTCCCAGGGGATTCCAAGTAGTCGCAAGTGCTTTGCAAGCGAGATAATCTCAAGACCATAGAGTGAGCTTTGAGGGATCAGGCGTGCATAGCGTTGAAGCCAGCGTTCCAAGTAGTGAATAAGTTTGCGATGTCGGCGCGGGTTCTCTGGCGACTCTTCAGACTTCAGCTCGATGAGTCGTGCTTGCACAATTGGGATGATTGTAAGCAGCTTTCGTCTGTCAGGAAGATCGCGTGTGATTATGTCGTAATCAGAGATGTGATTGCGGTCACTGGTGATGAGATCCCGTTTTACGCGAAGAAAGCGCGCAATATCACCCATGGAGATTCCGCAAGCGAGAAGCTCGCGCACAAACCAGCGGCGTTTTGCAGTTTGGTCTTTTACCTTTTGAGAAACAGACATTTTTTCTCCTGTATGAAAAGAGCAGCCATGCAGTAAATCAAAAGAGAGGGTTTGTGTCAACCTTGAATTATTGGGGTGTTTGGCCTATAGTGAGCGCACATATGGATGCATCACTTATCGCATTTGCCCTCTTTTTGGGGCTTATCTGGTTCCTTGTTTACTGGATCCTTGGCGGGGTCTTTTTTGCGTTAGTGGCAATTATGCGCTTAGGGCGCGTGCGCAAGGTGCGCTTTAGTTGTTTGTTTACTTTGTGGTCGCTTGCTTGCGCATTAGGATCTGCATGGTTTGGAATTTTTACGGTTGAAGATGTGGTGGGAGAGTGTGTTGCAAATTCGGACACAAGCACAGAGATGGTGTCGGCCGTTTTTGGATGTGGGTTTGTGAGTGTGTTTGGATTCTTTTTGATCGGAGCTGCACTTTTGGTGCTTGGGGGGTTTGCGATTATGGCGGTCTCAAAGAGTAAAACAAAACCGTGGTTTGATTTGGAGTTTGAGATTGATGATGAGGAGCCTGAGCGCGAGCTTGGGACTGGTTATTTTGATAAAGAGTAGATAATAAAAAACCACCAAGGTAATCCTGGTGGTTTTTTGGTGGGCGATAGAGGATTTGAACCTCTGACCTCCACAATGTCAATGTGGCGCTCTAACCAACTGAGCTAACCGCCCCTGCAGTTACTGAGCAAAATGATAGTTCATGAATAGGTGATTGTCAATGTGTGTTTATGCAAGTAGCTTTTTGATAATTTCTTCTTTTGTTCTCCCTTCTCCTGTGAGCTGTAGATCAACGGCGCGTCTAAGGATTTCTCCTACTTGTGGCCCCCCTTTAACAATACCAAATGCTTGCATGACGTCATTGCCAGTTACAAGTGAATGGATCTGTGAGTAGTGATCAACACCACAGTTTCGCATCATGGCATTGCGTGTTTTTTCGAGCATTGATGCTTCGTGTTCGTGTCCTAGCGCACGCAAACAGGTAAGGTAACGCTCTCCTTGTGTGTTAAACAGTTTTTTACGGAATTGCCAAGGGCGAAGCTCCATAAGTTTTTGTGGTCGATTGGGATCGTTAATCCATTCAACAAGCTCTACAATGTCTCTGCGCTCAGCACGTATAGCTGTTCCTCTCCCTTCTCTTTGGAAGTCAATCATTTTAAAGCTGCGTCTAAGTTCCTTTGTAGACAGTCCTCGCATGATTAGTGCATAGATGATCGCAAGATCAGGTTTTTTGATATGAGAAAGCACGGCAAAGCGCTCAGGGTCTTGTTCTCGTAAGGCGTGTAGATTTGGTAAGAGCATTCGCATTGCACCACTTTCATACAAAAGGTTTATGGCCTTGCTAGGGTTGCGTGTTAGTGCTTTTGCAACCTCTCGTGTAATCGTTTCGCGTGGGATTGCATAGCACATGATGATATTTCCATTCTTGTCTTTTTGAATCTTTCCATCATCATCTGTTGCAGGTACTTTTTTATTGATTTCTTCCATTTTAAGAACAAGCGCCCCCCAGGTTTCAGGCTCGATTGTAAAATCAAGTTGTGAGGCCATACGAATCGCACGAAACATGCGCGACATGTCTTCGTTGAATCGTTCTTTTGGATCTCCTACTGCACGGATAATACCTTGTTCTAAATCTTTCCTCCCTCCATAGAGATCAATAAGATCACCTGTCTTAACATCAAAAGCCATTGCGTTAATGGTGAGGTCGCGTCTACCTAAATCTTCTTCAATAGGCATCTGATGGTCTGACTGCACTTCGACATCTCTATAAGCACCGGTGCTCCCTTCTTCGCAATGCTCAGTGCGCGGCATCGCAATATCAACTTCTTCAAATCGACTTGCAGGAAATCCTTTTGGCGAAAATTTAAACACTCCAAAGTTTTTCCCAACAGGCTTTTTTTCGTCACCCGGCTTTCTTGGCTCCTCTCGTGACTCTAGCCATTTGCCAATAGCACTATGAGGTAATCCCCGTATGACAAAGTCGTAATCCTTATTTTGTTTTTTAAGCAATGCGTCTCGCACAGCTCCGCCGACAAGAAAAAGTTCTGCATGGGGGTGATCCTCGAAGAATTGAGGAATCCAATACAAGATAGGTTCGCGCTCGATGGCTCGAAGCATCTTTCCTTCAATTTTAAGAAGTCCTATTTTTTCTTCTTGGGCGTGCGTTGTTAGCTCTTCCGTCCGTTTTGTGAGCAAATCAAGAGCTGGGTTGCCGGGTGTGTGTTTCATACTACTTGTATTTTCTCAGACTGCAGCAAATCGAGCAAGCAATGTGTACAAGCCAAGTGCAGGCCTTATTCAAAATGGTATAATCAAAAGCGAATAGATATTTATGAGCACAAACAAACACTTACATTTAGCTGATGCCTTTACATTAGCAACGCGCTGGATTCTTTATACGCTTACATTTTCTCTCCCGCTTTTCTTTTTACCTTGGGGAACGAGTATTCTTGAGCTAAATAAGCAGATGCTTCTCATGTTTTTGGCAGTGGCAGGAATGGTGGCATGGCTTGGTGGGATGGTTGTGCAAAAAAAGGTGTATTGGAGAAAGGGTGCTCTTTTGCTTATTCCGTTCCTTTTTGTGGTAAGTGTTTTTGTTGCATCCTGTCTTTCGGTTGCTGGTTATCAAACATGGGTAGGGCAAGCAGCGCAGGAGTACACAAGCTTCCTTTCCTTCATTCTTTATTTATTTGTTTTCTATTTGGCTGTACATGTTGCAGATCACGAGAGGGTGTTTGATGGTCTTATCAAATCTTTATTAGCCTCAGGTGCTGTGAGTGGTGTATTGGTTACTTTGAGCATTTTAGGGATTGCACGACTTCCGTTTATTGTCGCACAATCATCTGGATTCAATACTGTGGGAACATTAAATGGAGCTGCACAATTTTTGCTTGTCACACTGTTTGTAGGCCTTGCTTATTGGCTTGTTTCAGGAAAAGGAAAAAAAGATCTTTTTGTGACAACAAAGTTGTTCATTCTACTTATCAGTCTTTCAACAGTGTTTCTTTTATTTATTCTTGATTTTTGGGTGTTTTGGGTAATGCTTATTGTGGGCGTCTTCTTTTTGTGTGCATTTAGTGTTTTGCAAACAAAACAGTTTCCTCAAAGGAAAAGATTTGCCTTTCCGTTTCTTTTGCTTATTTTGAGTGTTGTGATGCTTTTTGTTTCTGCTCCTTCTATTGTTGATGTTCCATTTGTGGTTTCGCCGTCATATGAAACAAGCTGGTCAATTACGAAACAAACATTAGCAAAAGATACTTCTCAATTCTTTTTTGGATCTGGACCAGGGACATTTCTTCAGGATTTTCAACTCTACAAACCTGCCGTTGTTAACGAAAGTGCATTTTGGCAAACAGATTTTGATCGTGCAAAGAGCTGGGTGCTAACAATGGTAGCAACATTGGGAGTTGTTAGTGCTGGGTTGTGGCTGCTGTTTATTTGCTGGCTTGGTATAAAGGGACTTGGTCGCTTATTGCGAAAAAAGGACGTGAATGAGTGGCAGCATGTTTTTGTTGTCTTTTCAGGTTGGGTAATTTCTGCCCTTGGGCATATTCTTTATTCATCGAACACAACATTGCAGTTTGTCTTTTGGTTATTGTCAGGGCTTTTGGTGGCCGGACTCTTTTCAAAAGTAAAAGAAAAAACATTTGCTCGCGCACCAAGGCTTGGACTTCTTGTATCTCTGAGTTTTGGAGTTGTTGCAATTATCTTATTCTCTACAATTTTTATTGGGGTGCAGCGCTATTCAGCAGAACTTGCTTTTGCACATGCTGTAGAACTTGATGAGGCAGACACGCCAATTAGTGAAGTGATTGAAGAATTAGAGCGCTCTGTGCAGTTTAATAAATGGAGTGATATTTATTATCGTAATTTGAGTTCTGCCTATTTTGCACAAGCACAAGAATATCTTGGGGCAGTAAGCGGGCAGCTTACAGAAGAGCAAATGACCCTTGTGCTAGAGTCTGTTGGGAATAGCGTAAATGCAATAAATACCGCAACAGCACTCGAGCCTGCTCTTGTGACCAATTGGGCTATAAGAGGAGTGATTTATCGAGAGGTGATGAGTTTTGCGCCAGGTGCAGAAGATTTTGCTGCAGAGTCATTTTTGAACGCAACCATCTTAGAACCGAGTGATCCTTTGCATTTTGTTGACTTGGCAAGAGTCTATCTTATTGTTGCTGATCGAAATGCCGCTCTTGTAAATGCCGAAGATGCTGATTTGGCAGCATCGGCACAAGAGAATGTTGAAGTGTTGTTAGGTTCGGCTGAACAAGCTCTTGTTTATGCTGTTACTGTTAAGCCAGATTATCTTGTTGCTCATTATTATCTAGCCGCTGTTTACGAGCGCCAAGATAGATTACTTGAGTCAGCTGAGCGATTACTTGCGCTTCGTAATAATGACATTAGTAATATCGGACTCGCTTTTCAGCTAAGTGTAATGCTTATGCGACTTGAAGAGTATGACCTTGCTCGTGAAGAGCTTGAGCGTATCATTGGCATTTCACCAAACTATGCAAATGCACTTTGGTACCTTTCAGCACTTTACAACTTACAAGGAGATATTGAGGGTGCTATTGCACTTGCCGGGCAAGTGCTAGAGCTTGATCCTGGGAATACAATTGTTGTTAATCGTATAGAACAACTAAAGGCTGGTCTTGTGGTTGAGGAAATACCTGAGCCGGTGGTAGATGAAAATGGAACCATAATCGAAGTTCCAGAAGGAGAAGTCGTTGAAAGTGAAGGATAGGTCAATAAGAAAAAAACTCCCTGCTGTTGTGGGGAGTTTTTATTATTGGAGTTGGTTTGATTCTCGGATTGTTTCAATGAGCTTCTTTTCTGCTTCAACGATTGTGGTTTTTTCAAAGAGGACGCGTGCTTCATCTTTGGATCCTTGGGGCTTGAGTGGTGCAACAAGATTTTTTGCATGCATACCATGGTCTGTGTGAACAATTGCACAGATTTTCTTTTCTTGATTTTCGTAAAGGATCGCAACAATTTCTGCATTTGGGGAAGAGGAGATGAGCTCGTCGATGACATCGGGAAGATCGTGCTCATGTGCTCCTGCGTGCATAAAGTCTTGCTGAGAAAGAAGTGTCCAGACAAGCGCATGTTGATCATCTGATTTTAGCCTTGCGAGTGCGCGTCCCCACAGACGTAAGGTCTCAACACTGCGTGTTCTGTAGAGATTATGAACAATCGTATCACGGCGCGCACCAAATGAGATAAGCTTACTTGCAGTTTGGAGTGTTCGTGCGGTGACATTTTTTTGTTTAAAACTTTTTGTTTTTGCAATCATGCCTGTTAGAAAAGCTGTTGCAACTTCGGTGTCAATGAATACTGGGTCAATCGCATGAATAACATCATGGCAAACTTCACCAATGGCTGATGCGGTAATATCTACTAAGTTGATTTGTCCAAAGTGTTCATTTGCAGGCGAGTGATCGATGTTAATGATTGGTGTATGAAAGAAAAAGTCAGGGTGTTCTTCGTAAAGATACGAACAGCTTTCAAGGTCTTGCGCGCCAATACAGACAATAAGATCATAGCGATAGTTTCCTGAAGAAAAGCGCACGTCATTATGGTCCCAGGTTCCTGTTTTTGGAGAGAGATAAACAAAAAGTCGATCATCTTTTAGTTCGTAAGATAGTTTATCGACTTCTGTTTTGCTTGCATCAAGCTCGATAACAAATTGTTGTAAATTTTGTGTGGTTGTTTTGATGTCCTTATGATTTTCAAGAAAGTGAAGATTTTTTGGTGCTGGACCATCAACAGAAATTATGTGAGGATTTTTTTCTAGCTTTTGTAAGACACGAGCAATTCCTACAGCACTTGCAAAATGATCTGGCGTACTTCCTTTTGGAACACAAATAAGCGGGGACTTGCTCCGCTTTAAGGTTTCAAAAATTTGTTGTGTTTCATGAAGTGCCATGCCGCTACCCTTTAGAGTCGCTTTCCTCCTCAACAAGCATGGGGTTGAGTTAAGGGAGTAGGTTACTAAAGTCTCAAAATAACGTCAAGGGATAATGGAGGTAAAGAAAAAGCCCCTCACTCTTAAGTGAGGGGGAGGAATCTAGTAGGTGTTCGTCACACCACCAGTGGAGGTGTAAGAAACAGCCAGAGATTCGTAGACGTACGAGCAGCGATCTGTCTCGGTCAGTCGAATGCAGTAGGGATCGTCGTAAGCAATGCAGTAGGTGGGAAGATCCACATACTCAAAGCTGTGGCAATCATTGGTGTCAACATCTGTGAGTTCGTCATAGGCACTACGTCCTGAGACAAAATCGATGTAGTAGCTTCCGTCTCCTGGAACAGAGAGGTCAGCACACTGTGCATCGATGTCTTCACCATCCACATCCACAGTCGTGACGTAGGCAACATTGTCTGCTGCCCCATCTCCATCGAAGTCGTAGCAGGCTTCGTCCAGATCCGAAGAGAAGTAAGAGCTTCCTCCAGAGCCAGAGAACCCCACACCAACATAGTATCCATCTACGCTTCCGTAGGTGGTGGTCGCGTAGAGATCCACGGTCACACAGACTGTTTCCGTGATTCCATCACTATCCATGTCGTAGGGGAAGGCAGAGTCGACTGCATTGCCAACACCATCGCTGTCGATGTCCATGCACTCCCAGTCTGCACCGTCTGTGTCTCCGTCACAGTTGTTGTCGATGGAGTCAGAGCAATTATCAATGCTCCAATCAAGCTCCACGCCGTCTGGATTGACGTCTGCATTGGTGTCGTCGCAGTCTTCAGTGTTATCTGTGTAGCCAGATGGCTCAGCGCACTGAACGATGATTGAGCTATCAGTGCCGTATCCATCACCGTCACCATCTGCATACCACTCAGGGGCAGAGGAGGTGTCAAGATCAGTATCGTCATCATCGATGGCGCCATCACAGTCGTTGTCAATCTCGTCACAGGTTTCTGTGGCAACAGGATTGATTGCTCCGTTTGTGCCGTCACAATCAGTATCGTTGGCAACATAATTACTTGGTGCGTCGCAGGCATATGCGTAGGAACTAGCATCTCCATACGCATCACTGTCCGCATCTTCGTACCAGTAACTCCCATCTACAACTTCATCATCACCGTCTGTGTCTCCGTTACAGTTGTCATCGACCTCATTGCAGGTTTCTTCTGCACCAGGATAGACAGAGTCGCTTGTGTCATCGCAATCCGTATCATTGCTTGTGTAGCCCGTGGGTTCTTCACAAGCAATCTGTGTCGAATCTGCATTGCCGTAGTTGTCTGAATCAGCATCCTCGTACCAGGTATCACCAAGGGTGATGGCAGAGTCTACGTCATTGCAGTCCGTGTTGTCGGCAACAAACCCTGTGCGTTGCGTGCAGGTAAGCACGCTCATGTTCTCGTTGCCGTATCCGTCACCGTCTGCATCCTCGTACCAGTAGGTTGCAGTTGCAAGGTTGAGTGAGTCGTCTGCATCGTCTGTGAGTTCATCACAGTCGTTGTCGAGCTCGTCACACACTTCTTCTGCGCCTGGATAGATTGCGTCAGTTGTGTCATCACAGTCGGTGTTGTCCGAAACGTAGTTGGTGGGCTGGTTGCAGGCAGTTGTGCTCACATCCGGGTCACCAAAGCTGTCGAGGTCATTGTCTGCATACCAGGTGGCAGCGTTCAGCGCATCGTCTTCGTCCACGATTTCGTCACAGTCGTCATCGAGCTCATTGCAGTACTCATCTGCGTCTGGATACACACTTGCGCGCGTATCATCGCAGTCAGTCGCGTCTGCAACATAGCCTTCGGGCTGCCAGCAGGTTTCGGTGGTCGATTCTGCATTGCCAAACGAGTCAGCGTCTGTGTCCTCGTACCACTCAAGCACGTCAATTGCATCGTCTTCATCGATCTGCTCGTCGCAGTCATCGTCGATATTATTGCAATGCTCGTCTGCACCTGGGTGGACGCTATTTAGCGAGTCGTCGCAGTCAGTCGCGTCTGCAACATAGCCAGCAGGCTGTTCACAGTCGATGTCAGAGATCTCTTCGTTGCCAAAGTTGTCCGAGTCTTGATCACGATACCAATTCAGTACGTCAATTGCATCGTCTTCATCGATCTGCTCGTCGCAGTCATTGTCGACAAAGTCACAATACTCGTCTGCGCCAGGGTAGGTGGTTTCCTCCCCGTCGTCGCAGTCAGTGTAATCTTCTACGTACCCCTCAGGGTGTGCGCAGTCTTGGGTCGACACATCTGGATCACCAAATGAGTCATTGTCCGCATCTGCATACCAAGGGTAGGTTTCTGCGTCGTCGTCTACGATGGTGTCGCAGTCGTTGTCTTCTCCGTCATCACACAACTCACGCGCGCCAGGGTAGGTGGTTTCCTCCCCGTCATCGCAGTCAGTTGCGTCTGCAAGATAGCCCTCGGGCTGGTCACAATTTTCGGTTGGGTGAAGTGGATCTCCGAACCCATCCCCGTCATCGTCTGGATACCAGGTCGATGCAGCGCCAATGGACGCATCGTAATCATTGCAGTCAGGTTCGTAGGGGATTCCATCCCCATCAACGTCAACTTCACCAACAAATACACAGCCGCTCAGTAGAAGAAGGCTAAAAAGCAAGGTTTTGTGCATGATTGCTCCTTTCGAGTTTATAAAAAGAACGAACCGCCCATTCTTATGAAAAACAGGCATTTTGTCAAGAAAGAACCACCTTCGTTATACCATAAGTGTATTATTGCAAAAACCCTTCATTTCTCGTAAACTGAGCAGTGTTATGAGTGATAAATTAATGCCAAAGGCGTACGAGCCTCTTAAGTATGAGGACGCCATTTATGCTGCTTGGGAAGCCAGCGGCTTTTTTAATCCTGACAACTTAGATGGAGAGCCTTTTTCTGTCATGATGCCACCACCAAATGTGACTGGCGTGCTCCATTTAGGGCACGCACTTGAGAATTCTTTAATGGACATCATGGTGCGCTATCAGCGCATGCAAGGAAAGAAGGTGCTTTTGCTTCCGGGAACCGATCATGCAGCCGTGGCAACACAGGCGCGTGTTGAGAAGAATTTAGTTAAGGAAGGGGTGGAGAACCCGCGTGAGCACTATGGGCGCGAAAAACTTTTAGAGATTATTCGTGCCTACGCAGAAGAATCAAAGGGGACGATTTTGCGTCAGATTCGAAAAATGGGAACAAGCGCTGATTGGTCACGTTTAGCCTACACATTTGATGAAGAGCGCAGCCGTGCTGTCAAAGAGGTCTTTGTAAAAATGTATGAGGATGGATTGATTTATCGCGGGCATCGTGTGATCAACTGGTCTGTGAAAGGTCAGTCAACCTGTAGTGATGATGAGTTAGAACATGTTGATCGAGTCGCAAAGTTTTACACCTTTAAATACAGTGCCGATTTTCCATTTACCATCGCAACAACACGTCCGGAAACAAAGCTTGGAGACACGGCTGTTGCCGTGCACCCAGAAGATGTGCGTTATAAGGATTATATTGGTAAGACATTTAATGTTGAGTTTTGTGGTGTGTCACTGAAGCTACAAGTGATTGCTGATGAAGGGGTGGACCCTGAGTTTGGAACAGGTGCACTGGGTGTGACGCCAGCACATAGCAGTGTTGACTTTGAGATGTATGAAAAGCAAAAAGCAAAAGGAAAGGCAATCGATCTTATTGAAGTGATTGGACTAGATGGCAAGATGACTGTGTATGCAGGCGAGGAGTTTGTTGGGCTTTCTGTGGAAGAGGCGCGTGAAAAAGTTGTTGCCAAGCTAAAAGAGCAAGGGCTTTTTATTGAGGAAAAGGAGATTGAACAAAGTGTTGGAACATCAGATCGTTTTGGGGATGTGGTAGAAGCGCTTCCAATGACACAGTGGTTTATTGATGTGAATAAGGAAATTCCAGAGAAGGGAAAAACACTAAAAGAACTCATGAAAGAAGCGGTTGCTGTTGGTCATCAAGGAGATGTAGAGAAAAAGGTAAAGATCACTCCTGCCCGTTTTGAAAAAAGCTATTATGCGTGGATTGATAATTTGCGCGATTGGAATATCTCTCGTCAGATTTGGTGGGGACATCGCTTGCCGGTTTGGTATAAGGGAGAAGAGGTCTTTGTAGGAAAAGAGGCGCCTGAAGGCGAGGGTTGGGAGCAAGACAGCGACACGCTTGATACCTGGTTTAGTTCTGGGCTCTGGACGTTTTCAACACAAGGTTGGCCTGATCAAACAGAAGACTTAAAAAATTTCCACCCAACAAGCTGGATGCAAATGGGGTATGAGATTCTTTTCTTTTGGATGGCGCGCATGATTCTTATGTCTACCTATACGCTTGATGAGATTCCATTTAAGGACGTCTATATTCATGGAATGCTTCGTGATAAAGATGGACAGAAATTCTCTAAGTCACTTGGAAACGGTATCGATCCAATCGAAGTTGTTGAAAAGTATGGGGCAGATGCTTTGCGTTATAGTTTGATGGCTGGTGTGTCTCCTGGGAATGATTCTCGTTTTTATGAGGAAAAGGTAGAGAGCGCACAACATCTTGTGAATAAGCTGTGGAACATTTCACGTTTTGTCCTCAGTTCAGTGGAGGCGGTGAAGAGTGTGAGTGAGGTAGAGGCAAAGACGCTTGCAGACAAATGGATTTTGCGCAAACTTAGCCTTCTTTCAAAGGAGATTACAAAACTTCTCGATAACTATGAGTTTTCACTTGCGGCTGAGAAATTACGCGATTTTACCTGGAATGAATTTGCAGATTGGTATTTAGAAATTGCAAAGGTTCAAAAGAAAGAGGGGGAGAAGAGTACAGATACAATCCTTCTTTATGTACTTGAGCGCATCCTTGTTCTTTGGCATCCGTTCATGCCATTTGTAACAGAGGAGATTTATAAGCAGTTTGGAAACGAGGGGATGATGATTGTGCATCCATGGGTAAAAGATGTGCCAGCGTTTGATGAGAAGCTAGAGGGGCAGTTTATGCTTGTGCAAGAATGTGTGGTTGCAATTCGAAACTTGCGCGCACAGTACAAGCTTGAGCCTGCAAAATTTATCTCGCTTACGATTGTGCATCCTGAGAAGATTAAGCTTCTCAAAGAGCAAGAGTCAGTACTAAAACAGCTTGCACGGCTTGAGACGATTACTTTTGCCGAAGAGCTCGATCAACCAGAAGGTTCTGCAACTGCCGTTGTTGGAGATGTAAAGATCCTTCTTCCCTTAGCAGGGCTTGTTGATCTTGAAAAAGAAAAACAAAAATTAACACAAGAAAAACAGGAGGTTGAAAATTATATTACCTCCTTGGAGCAAAAGCTTTCTAATAAAGCGTTTACTTCCAAGGCACCCGCACATGTTGTCGAAGGCATGCGCGAAAAGCAGGAGGAAGCGCAAAAGAAGTTGCTTACTATTGAAGGGCAGCTTTCAACACTTTAGCGTATGACTATTTCAATCGAGCTTCTCACACAACTTCTTATTGCCATTGGCATTCTTGTCGGTGCACGTTTTGCATCTGCACTTGTGATGTATGTGTTGCGTCATTCAAAAATGATTACTGAGCGCACAAAAACAACACTCGACGACTTGTTGGTTGAGCGCGCATCAAGACCAATTCATATTGCTTTTCAGATTGCAGCAGTCATTGGCGCGCTTTATTATCTGTTTCCAAGTTTGGAATATGGCGGGTATGGATATTTTGATGCTGCTATTATCCTTTTAGCGCTTTGGGGAGGGTATGCGGTTAATCGTCTCGTGCGTGGGCTTATTGATTGGTGGGAATCTCAGGGGAATGATGAAGAAGAACAAAAAGGAACGTTTGGATTTCTTTACACACTTGTCTCTGTTATTATCTGGGGGCTTGCAGTGACATTTGTGCTCAATCAACTGGGGGTTGATGTGAGTGCGCTTTTGGCTGGTCTTGGGATTGCTGGTGTGGCAATTGCTTTTGCACTTCAAAGCACAATTTCAGGACTTTTTGCAGCTGTCTACTTAGCGATCGACCGTCCACTCAGGCCTGGAGATTATATTTTGCTAAGCGATGGGACTACGGGGTATGTAGAAGATATGAGCATGCGTTCCACACGCATTTTGACGAAAGAGAAAAATTTGGTGATTGTGCCAAACCACATGTTGGCAGATATGACAATAACAAATCATTTTCTTCCAAATAAAGAAGTGCGTTTATTTATTGAGGTTGGAGTGGCTTATGGGTCAGATTTAGAAAAGGTAGAAGAGCTGCTTATTAAAACTGCAAAGTCACTATTAGAAGAAAAGAAGCTCGTGGGTTCTGCAGAGCCGTTTGTGCGTTTTACAATGTTCAGTCCGTCTTCAGTCACTGCGCAAGTATATGTGACCGTGAAATCATTTTTAAAGCAGGCAGAATATAAGCATGAGCTTATGAAAGAGGTAAAGGCCGCACTTGAAAAAGAAAAGATTGAAATTCCATTCCCACAAATCCAAATTCATCAGAAGAAATAACTATGTCCGTTTTACTGGATGCAAAACAACAATTGTTAAAAGAGATTAAAAATGCGATTGGGAAAGAATACACACCAACCATTGATGATCTTTTGACCCCACCTGATCCAACATTGGGAGATATTGCCTTTCCTTGTTTTGTGCTGGCAAAAGCTTTGAAAAAGGCGCCAAACGAAATTGCAATTGAGCTTGCAGCTAAAATTGCGCCAAAAAAGTTTGTGAAAAAGGTAAAGGCTGATGGGCCTTATGTAAATTTTATTCTCTGTGAGGATGTGTTTGGGGGAGCCCTTCTCGAGGAAATTCGAAAAGAAAAAGAGAATTACGGAAAAGGGAAGGAGAAAAAGGAAAAGCGCATCATGGTGGAGTTTGCACAGCCAAATACACATAAGTCATTACATGTTGGGCATTTGCGAAACTTTTTAGTTGGGCAAATGATTGCAGATGTACTTAAGGCAAATAGATACGAAGTGATTCCAACATCGTACATTAATGATTTGGGTCGGCATGTTGCACAGTCTCTTTGGTGTATGAAAACCTTTCATAAAGAAGAAGAGGTTTTAAAAGATGAACGCACTCAGTATTTGGCCAAGGTTTATAAAGAGGGAGCAACAAAGTCGAAAAAAAGCAAAAAAGCAGAAAAAGAAATTTCAAAAATATTTCAAGAGCTTGAGGAAATGGAGGGAGAGGATTTGGTGCTTTGGAAAGAAACACGTAAATGGTCCATAGAGTACTTTAAGTCTGTCTTTAAGGAGCTTGGCATGACGATTGATGCGTATTATTTTGAGTCAGAGCTTCTTGAGGAAACACGCAAGATTATAAAAGAACTTTTAGAAAAAGGTATTGCAGAAGAAAGTGAGGGTGCGGTTATTGTGCGCTTAGAAGAAGAGGGTCTTGGGGTCTTTGTGCTTGTGCGTTCTGATGGGACTCTTTTATATACAGCCAAAGATCTTGCGTTAGCAATAAAAAAAGACAAGGACTACAATTTGCACAGAAGCCTTTATGTTATTGATGCTCGCCAAGCTTTAGCCATGAAACAAGCATTTAAAACACTTGAGAAAAACGGTTTCAAAAAAGAGCTTGAGCACATCTCTTACGAATTTGTCACAACTCCTGAAGGGGCCATGGCTTCACGAACTGGAAATGTTATTAAGTACGAAGACCTGCGCGATCAAATGATTGTGTTGGCAAAAGAGGAGACTGCCAAGCGTCATGAAGATTGGAATGATGAAAAAATCGAAGAAGTTGCGAACAGGATTTCATTTGCAGCTATTCGTTTTGGAATGTTAAAGCAAGATCTTGATAAAAAGATTGTGTTTGATATGCAAGAAGCACTTTCTTTTGAAGGGTTTACAGGCCCCTATCTTCTTTATACTTATGCACGTGCAAAGAGAATTCTTGAAAAGGCAGGTAAGGTAAAGAAAATAAAAACTGCAGCAAAACTATCACTTTCAGTAGAGCATAAACTTATTGTGCAACTTGCACAGTTTCCAGAGGTTGTCTTTAAGGCTGGGCGTACCCTGCAGCTGTCTGCGGTCGCACAGTATGTATTTGCACTCGCACAAACATTTGCAGAGTTTTATCATGCCGCACATGTATTGCAGGAGGAAGACGAAGAGGTGCGCATGCAACGGCTGAATCTTGTGCAAGCAACAGCACAAGTGCTTGCAAATGGACTTGCGCTTATGAAGATTGAGACATTGGAAGAAATGTAGCTTGTGGATGAGTGCATTTTGCGTATGGAGCGACTTTTATTACAATCAATTCATCAATGATTAACATGGAGGACAGAAAATTATGTCACATCAAGAAACAATTATTGCCCAAGGCGTCAAAGTAGAAGGGGATTTTATCTCCGAGGGCGACGTGAGTATTGACGGCGAGGTTACGGGCTCTATTGAGACCAAGCAATCGCTACGTGTCGGGGAGACAGCAAAGATTCAGGCCAACGTTGTTGCGCGCAATGCGATTATTGCAGGCCAAATTGTTGGGAATCTTCGCGTCATGGAATCTTTAGAGCTTCTTTCAACTTCGGAGATTAAGGGCGATGTTGAAACACAAGACATCACCGTTGCTTCAGGGGCTGTAATGAACGGTCATATGAGCATGGGGGGCGGAGCCGAGCGTCATGAAGAAGAGGAGGGAGAAGAGGAAGAGGAATACGAAGAAGCGTAATACAACAGAAGTGTGTATTACTACATTTACGATGATTACTTAGGTGAAAAACGATTCGAAAAGGAGGTGCAAAAAGTTGAGGGTCGTTTAACTGATCTTGGGATAGCCGGTAAAATTGCCAGGTTAGCGCTTTTTCGTAATGCAGAAAGCATGATTCGTGATGAGTTACGTAAAGGAATTGAGACGGTTGTTGTTGTGGGGAATGATGAGACAGTGCGTAAGGTGATAGATGTTATTGCGCAAAGCGGTGTGGTTTTTGGCATTATTCCAATTGGACCAAAAAATGAGATCGCGCGCTTGCTTGGTATCCCGCAAGGGGTTGCTGCATGTGATGTGCTTTCCGCACGTATTTTGGAAACCATTGATATGGGGAGTGTGAACGGGCGTCGTTTTATTTCTGGGCTTTCTATTCCAGAATTTTCTGGAGAGATAACTTGTGACGATCGCTACCGTGTCTATCCAAAGGAGGATGGTGCGCTTGAGGTTTGGAATTTGTATGAAGGGTCAGCAAATGATCAGGGAAAAATTTCAAATCCTTGTGATGGAAAACTTGAAACAATCATTCGCACAAAACCTTCTTCAAAATTAAAGTTATTTGGAAAGAAAAAGGCGTATGAGAGCATGATTCCTTTGGAGTCATTTGCGATCAGGTCTTCAGATCCAATGATTTTGTTTGCTGACGGTGAAAGAATGGAGGCAACACGATTTGATGTTAGCGTGGAGGCAAAGGTGCTTCGTGCAATCACAGGAAGGAGTCGGTTATTTGAGACTTGATCATTTTTAGAGGATTCGCTATTATTGCGATCAATGCAGACGTGGTGGAATTGGTATACACGCTAGCTTGAGGGGCTAGTGCTCGCAAGGGCTTGGAGGTTCGAGTCCTCTCGTCTGCACCACCGAGCTGAGCTCGGTTGTCTCAACAGTGAACTAAAGCTGAGCTTTAGTTGGGGACAACGTTGTATTGCTCAGTGAGGTGAGCCGCGCTTAGCGGGGCCTCATCTCAGAGATCAACTCGGTAGAAAAAATCAGCCTTGGCTGGTTTTTTCTTTTTACGCTATACTTTGCAAAAGTAATTAAAAGTTATCCACTTATGCAAAAATCAAAATTATTTCTTTACAGCTCTGCTATTGCGTTTTGTGCTGTTCTCATCGGTGCGGCAGTAGTTTTTCCTGTAGAAAAGGACGATTCTGCCAATCATACTGATTTAGATTTTTCTGATGTTGAACTTGATCATCCCATTGATGTCTATTCACTTGAGCGTTCAGAGGAAGATATGAATTATATTTTATCTCTTACCGAAGAAGAGAAAACTTCGCTTGCACAGCAAGTCTATCAAGGATTGTTAACAGGAGATGCAGCAGGACATGATGCAAACGGGCTAATGCTTTTTGAGTTCGCAATTAAGATAGATGGTGCTTTTGGTTTTGAAATTACAAATGAACAGCGCAGTGCGCTTATTGAGGCATATAGAGTTGCGCAAGAGGAGCGAGATGTTGTTGAGGTGCCAGAAGAGTCAACTGCAGAAGAGTTAGAGGTCATTCATGCAGATATGGTAAACAGGTTTAAAGATGCTGTTCATGAAATACTTGCTAATGAGGAGTTGGAGTCAAGATTTTACGAAATCTAAGAAAAAAACCACCAGCTGTCTGGTGGTTTTTTGATCCGCCTTTTTTATACATTTGAATCCCACCCGAGCAACAAAAACACAGCAGATAAACTGCTGTGTTTTTGGTGGGTGCTAAGGGATTCGAACCCCTGGCCTTCTCGGTGTAAACGAGACGCTCTAACCAACTGAGCTAAGCACCCCTTATTTACTTTGTGAGAAAATTCTATCTTATCCATTCAGATTTGGCAAGTGTTCATGGTATACTATTTTCATATGGGAATATTTTGGAGAATTATTGTTGGTCTACTCATTGCGTTTGTGGGTTTTTGGTTTGTATGGAAAACCAGACTTGCTGTTTCGTGGTTTGGGATAAACAATTGGGCAGAGATGAAGTTTGGCCCAGGAGGCACTCACTTCTTTTATAAAATTTTAGGTATTACCGTTTGTTTTATCGGTATTTTTATTGCTGTTGGAATTATGAACGATATCCTAACCTCTTTTGCTAACTTATTTGTTCAGTAATTATGGCTGTTCTACCAACAGGTCGAGCATTACTCGATCCTCTGAAGATTCTAAAAATAGCAGGGCTTGATTATGGTATGCGTTATGCAGATTTTGGTGCTGGAACATTGGGGCACTTTGTCTTTCCTGCCACTGACCTTGTCGGCCAAGGCGGACATGTGTATGCTGTGGACATTCTTAAGGGAGCTTTGCAAGGAATTGAAAGCCGTAAGCAGCTTGAAGAGGTTGATAATCTCACAACTGTTTGGGGAGATATCGAGCGTGCTGGCGGGTCAAGACTTGAAGAAGACTCACTTCATCTTATCTCCATGATTCATCTTATTTCTCTTTTAAGAAAAAGCCCGCAGATTCTTGATGAGGTTAAGCGTGTCTTGCGTCACGATGGCAGATTTCTCTTGGTTGACTGGAATCCTGATTCAGGTCCGGTTGGGATGCTTGATGGAACACGTATGAAATTTGAAGAGGCAAGAAAAATTATTGAGCAAGGTCCGTTTGAGGCAGAGCGTCAATTTGAAGCTGGGCCACATCACTGGGCAGCAATCTATAAACCTAAATCCTAAGAACGATTATGACGATTCCGTTTTATAAGTTGAGCTATTGGCTCTCTATTGAACCACCTGTCGTTGGGGGAACGATTGGATATGTCCTTTTTGGTATTTTTCTTTTGTTTGTCTTAACAGGTGTTTTCGTGCGCATTCGACGCATGAAAGAACTAAAAGATAAGTTTGAAAAAAGGCTTCTTAGTCAGATAAGTATCATGCTTATTTCAATGGGGCTTTTTGGTTTGGTGCTTTATTTTTTGAGCTTTGAAGGAATTCCTTTTCTTGGCGCTCGTTTTTGGTATCCTGTGTGGCTTGTTTCTGTATTGGGGTGGGGTGCGTGGATTTTCTACTATGCACGCGTAACAATTCCTGAGCGAAGAAAGCAATCGGGTGCACGTAAGCATATTGATAAGTACCTACCTCGCAGAAAGAAGAAGAAAAAGAAATAACTATGTCTTTGGCGCGTCAGTTGCTTGGAAAAAAGGGCGAGGCGCTTGCAAAAAAATATTTGCAGCAAAAAGGTTTTCGTGTTTTTGCAACAAACTATTCAACAAAATATGGAGAAATTGATCTCGTCAGCCAACAGGGTGACGAGTTGGTTTTTGTAGAAGTAAAAACACGAAAAAGCAACCGCTTTGGGCACCCTGAGCAGTCAGTGACAAAAAGAAAGGTGCAACATATTATGCGTGCAGGTCATGAGTATATGCGCATACATCACTGGACAGACCGTCCGTGGCGTATTGATGTCATTGCAATAACAACAAGTGAAAATAATGAGCCAGAAATTGTGCACTTCACTCACATTGACAATCCTGCCAACATTTGATAGTCTTTAGGCGTTACAGAACCTGTCGGAAACGACGGGTTCTCTTGTTAAAAACTTAACTATTCGTAGAAAAATAATTTATGGCATCACCAATTGAACAAGCGATTCGCCAGATTTGTGAAGAAAAAGGTCTTTCTTATGAGTCTGTTATCGAAGCAATCGAGTCTGCACTCGCAGCTGCGTACCGCAAAGATTTTGGAGACAAAATGCAAAACATTGAAGCAGAGTTTGAACCTGCAACAGGAGCAACTCGTGTCTTTGATGTCAAAACGGTTGTTGAAGACATTGACCGCGAGGAGCTTGAGCGCGTTGAGGAAGAGCGTCGTGAGCGCGCAGAAGAGTTTGCAAAACAGATCGAAGAGGCAAAAGAACGAGGGGATGATATTAGTGCGCTTAGCATTGAGGAAGATGATGGGCCTCGTTTTAATCCAAAAACAGAAATCATGCTTGGGGACGCAAAAGTTTTGAAAATGGGTCAAGAGGTGAGTCTTGAGGAAGTGATTCGCACAGAGTTGCCAATTATGGATGAGTTTGGGCGAATGGCTGCTATGACTGCAAAACAGGTGATCACACAAAAGCTACGTGAAGCAGAGCGTGAGATTGTCTTTAATGAATTCAAAGAGCTTGAGGGAGAGATTATTAACGGAACCGTGCAGCGTCGTGAGGGGCGTGCAGTTCTTGTTGACTTAGGGCGAGCCACCGGGATTATTCGTTCTGAAGATCAATTGCGAGGAGAGCGTTATTCTCCAGGTGAGCGCATTAAGATTTTTGTTAAACAAGTTTCTCTTACAACAAAAGGACCTGAGATTTTACTTTCACGTGGATCCGAGGAAATGGTGAAGAGCTTGTTTGAAATGGAGATTCCGGAAATTGCAGATAATATTGTAGAGATTAAGTCTGTTTCACGTGAGGCAGGTTCTCGTAGTAAGGTTGCCGTTTTTACAGATGATGACAGTGTTGATCCAATCGGAGCTTGTATTGGGCAGCGCGGATCACGTATTCAAACGATTATTGCAGAGCTTGGCGGTGAAAAAATTGATATTATTGAATGGGATGAAGATCCTGTCGCTTTTATTACTAACGCACTTTCTCCAGCAAAGGTGACTGGTGTTGAGGTTAATGAAGAGGAGAAGCTTGCCGCTGTTATTGTTGATGCGGATCAGCTTTCTCTTGCCATTGGAAAAGGAGGACAAAATGTACGCCTGGCAGCGCATCTAACAGATTGGAAGATTAATATTACAGAAGATGGAAAAGAAGGAGAGGTTATGGGTTCTTCTGATGAAGAGGAGATTAAAGAGGTAAAAGAAGAAGAGTCTAACGAAGAAGAAAAAGAGGTAAAGGAATCTGCTGCTGAAGATAAAAAGGCAGACAAGGAAACTCCTGTTGAAGAAAAAGTTGAGGAGACAGAAGAAAAGATCGTTGAAGAAAAGGAGGTTGTTGAGGAGATTTCTGAAGAAGAAGGGGGTGAATAAACTATTCTATGATGGAATTTTTCTATACCATTCTTTACCAGCCGCTCTATAACTTGCTTATTCTTATTTATAACCTGCTTCCAGGTTGGGATGTCGGATTTGCAATTATTGCACTTACAATTTTGATCAAAGGACTTCTTTGGCCGCTTACAAGCAAATCATTGAAGGGGCAAAAAGCATTGCAAGAAATCCAGCCAAAAATTGAAGCGCTCAAAGAAGAGTGTGCGGATGATAAAGAAAAGCTTGCAAAGAAGATGATGGAGCTCTACAGCGCCGAGAAGGTTAATCCACTTTCTTCTTGTTTGCCGATGCTTGTGCAGCTTCCGATCTTGATCACACTTTATCGTGTGCTCATGGGAGGGCTAAATGACAATCCAGCAGAGCACCTTTATGGTTTTGTGGAGAACCCTGAAGTCATTAATCAAATGTTCTTAGGGTTTTTAGATCTTTCAGAGCCAAGCATTTATCTTGCATTGATTGCTGGAGCATTCCAGTTTGCACAGACAAAAATGTTGAGCGCACGTCGTCCGCCTAAGAAGCTTCGAAAGAAAAAGGGGGCAAAAGATGAGGATATGCTTGCAAGCATGAATAAGAATATGCTTTATTTCATGCCTGTAATTACGGTTGTGATTGGTGCAAGTTTGCCAGGTGGATTAACGCTTTATTGGTCTGCGGTAAACCTTATCTCTGTTGTGCAGCAGTTAGTTATTTTCCGCAAGAACAAGAAGGAAAAGAACGAAAAAAGCAAAGAGAGCACAAAGAAAGAGAAAGAATAATAGTACACAGCAAAACAGACGGTAGGCCGTCTGTTTTGTGTTACACTGTAGGCATTATGGTAGATGAGAGCGGGAAAGCGCTGAAGGAGGCAATTGTGCGAACAGTCAGCTGGTTCTCGCTTTTTTCATACCCAGTTTGTGCGGAGGATATTTGGAAGTGGCTTATTGCACCAGAAGAAGCCTTCACACTTTCAGATGTTCGACAGGTTCTTGGTTGGTCTAAGTGGAGCGAAGGGATCTTACAAGAGCATGATGGGTGGTATGCACTTGCAGCACACAAGCCTATTTTAGAGATGCAACAAGAAAGAAGAGATTGTGTTCTTGACTCGGTCCGCAAGTACAAAAAACTACGGAGGGCAGTTTGGTGGTTTGGGTTGCTGTCTGCAGTAAGGGGCGTTGCTGCTGTGAACACGCTTGCCTGGTGGAATACAAAACCCACAAGCGATATCGATCTTTCTATTGTGGTTAAGCCCGGAACATTGTGGATCACACGATTGCTTCTTGTTGTTCCATTTGCGCTTTTAGGAAAGCGTCCTATGAAGAGTAAAGAGGGAAAGGTTTCTCTGGATCCATTTTGTTTTAGTTTTTTTGTTACCACAGATGTGGGGGAAATTGAGAGGTTGCAGATTAAGGGAGGAGACCCAGACCTTGCGTTTTGGGTGCGTGCAACAGTGCCGCTTTTTGATCGAGATGGGTGGTTTGGTCATTTTCAAAAAAAGAATACGTGGGTGAAGAATTATTTTCCTAATGCACCAGAGGCTACAATGCATGAAAAATTAGCAGTGAGATCTTTGTGTTCAATTTCTTTTCCGTGGAAGCAATTAGATGCCTGGGCAAAACGCATTCAGAAAAAACGTTTTCCAGACAAGATTAAAGAACTTGCCAACAAAGACACTCGTGTTGTTGTCAGTGGGCAGATGCTTAAGTTTCATGTCTGCGATCGTCGAGAAGAGTATCGTGATCGCTGGATAAGTACCTATAATCAATTATGACGCGTCAACAGTTTACCAACTACCTTACTTATTTCATCTTGTTTTTGTTGCCATGGCAGGCACGCTTTATTGTCGCAACACCTACCTTGCAAGGTGGGGAGTGGGAATATGGAGTAATGGGCCTCTATCTGATCGAAGTGCTCATTTTACTTGCAGTTGCATTGCGCGGACGACCAGAATGGATTGATGGATCTTGGCGTGTTCGAAAAGCAACGACGCTTTTCTTGGGTGGTATCTTTTTTTCTGTTGCATTCTCTCTCTATTTTCATCTTTCTTTGTTTACGCTCTTGCACATTATGATGGCGTTGTTTTTGTTCGGGCTCTTGGTGGATCGGCGTGTTTGCACAAAAAAGATTGTAGGAAGCTTTCTTGCCGGACTTGTCTTGCCATCTGCTCTTGCTTGGTGGCAGGTGGTAACAGGCGGAAGTGGTGCATCAACTTTGCTTGGGTTGAGTGCGCAGAATGCTGAGGTGCTTGGCACATCTGTTATTGAGGTTGGAGGGGAAAGGATTTTAAGAGGGTATGGGAGTTTCTCGCATCCAAATATTTTTGGAGGCTATTTGGCGGTAGGGCTTTTGTTTTTCAGCTGGCTTTCTTTTAAACATGAGCACATGGCCCTGAAAAGTCTTAAGTTTGCAGTTTTACAAAAAATTAAAGAGCAACCAATTATCAAACCACTTTTAGAGAAATGGGGGAGTTATAGTTTGCAGCTAGTTGCTATGGGGGCCGGTATCGCAATTTTTGCCAGCACGCTTGTTATTACCTTTTCTCGTAGTGCCTGGCTTGGCTTGGTTGCTGGGATTTGTGTTGTTGGTTTTTTTCATATCCTTTTCAAGAGAAAAATACACAAGAAAGCTCTGCGATTTGGAGCAATCGGTTTTGCAGCCTTGTTGATCACACTGCTTATTTTCTCAGGTCCTGTTCTTTCACGTTTTAACCCAGAGGTTCCGCTAGAAGCTCGTTCTATCGAGGAGCGTATTGGGGGTTATGCATGGGTTGATGACATTGTGAGCATTAATGTGTTTACGGGTGTGGGTGCAGGGGGTTATACGGCCGCATTAAGTATCGTTGATCCTGGGCATGAGTCCTATCTTTATCAACCAGTTCATAATACGTTTGCCTTGATGTTTTCTGAGTTGGGAATGATTGGATTTGCCTTTTTTATCATTTGGTTTGTGTCTATTGATCTAACAAATTATCGCACAGTAAAAAAGCTTGGTGGGATGTTTGGAATGGGTCTTGGGTTAACAATTCTTGTGCTGGCACTTTTTGATCACTATCCATGGAGTAATTGGTCTGGTTTGGCCTTAATGGCCGTTTCCTTTGGATTAATGTTGCGTTGGGGCCTAGAAGCAAAAAAAACTTAGGAAAGTAAAGAAAAATTAAGACAATCCCCCTTGTCAGAAAGGGGGATTTTTTGATATAGTTTCAGCCGTACATAAGAATTAATCAGTAATTCTAATATGAAATTACGACCACTTGGCGATCACATTATTGTGAAAGCTGTTTCAAAGGAGGAGACTTCCAAGGCTGGGATTATTATTCCAGATACCGTGAACAAAGAGCGTTCTGAGCGCGGGGAAGTAATTGCAATCGGACCTGGACGCACACTTGAAAACGGCACCCAGACTTCTATGGATGTCAAAATCGGCGAAAATGTTTTATTTAAAAAGTACGCACCAGATGAAGTCAAAGTAAAAGATGAGGAATTCCTTGTGATCCGTATGGACGACATCATGGCAGTAATTGAAGAAGAATAACCCTATGGCAAAGCAAATTAAATTTAGCAAAGATACGCGTGAGGCGCTTAAGAGTGGTGTTGATCAACTTGCAAACGCAGTAAAGGTTACACTTGGTCCAAAAGGACGCAACGTGATTTTTGATCGAGGGTTTGGCACGCCATCAGTTACTAAGGATGGTGTCACTGTTGCCAAAGAGATTGAGCTTGAAGATAAGTTTGAAAATTTAGGCGCAGAGCTTGTAAAAGAAGTTGCAAGTAAAACCAATGATGCGGCAGGAGACGGCACAACAACGGCGACCATTCTCGCACAAGCAATGATCGCAGAAGGATTGGCAAAGATGGATGACGGTGTAAACGCACAAGCAATTCGACAGGGAATGGAAAAAGGTGTTGAGGCTGTTGTGGAAAAGATCAAAGAGATTGCTGCTCCAATTCAAGGAGATGAGATTGAAAAAGTTGCCTCCATTTCTGCAAATGACCCTGAGATTGGTTCGCTTATTGCCAAGGCAATGGAAAAGGTTGGAGAGACTGGTGTGATTACTGTTGAAGAGTCTCAAACCTTTGGAGTTGATGTTGATGTGGTAGAAGGGATGCAGTTTGAGAAAGGATATGTGTCTCCGTACATGATCACCAATACTGATCGCATGGAAGCCGAGTATCAAGATGCCTACATTCTGATTACAGATAAAAAGATTTCTTCCGTGCAAGATATTGTGCCACTTCTAGAAAAGATTGCGCAGGCTGGGAAGAAAGAGTTGGTTGTGATTTGTGATGATGTGGACGGAGAGGCGCTTGCAACACTTGTTGTAAACAAACTTCGTGGCGCATTTAGCACACTTGCAATCAAGTCTCCTGGATTTGGTGATCGTAAAAAGGCCATGCTTGAAGATATTGCAATCCTTACAGGAGGAAAGGTTATTTCTGAAGAGGTTGGTTTGAAGCTCGACACAACTGAGCTTAGTGATCTTGGGCAAGCAAAGAAAGTAATTGCCACAAAAGACAACACAACGATTGTTGATGGGCATGGTGATGCAAAGAGTTTGGAAGATCGTGTTGCACAAATTAAAAAGCAAGTTGCACAAACAGAAAGCGAGTTTGAGCAAGAAAAGCTCATGGAGCGCATGGCAAAGCTTGCTGGTGGTGTGGCTGTGATCAAGGTGGGTGCAGCAACAGAGATTGAGATGAGAGAAAAGAAAGATCGTATTATGGATGCTGTTGGTGCAACTAAGGCCGCAGTTGAAGAAGGTGTTGTGCCAGGAGGTGGTGTTGCGCTTATTCGTGCGATTTGTGCACTCGACACCGTTGCGGTGAGCGATGACCAAAAGGTTGGAATTGAGATCTTGCGACGCGCACTTGAAGAGCCTGCACGCATGATTGCAGAGAATGCTGGTGTTGATGGTGCCGCAGTTGTAGAGAAAGTAAAAGCTGCAGAAGGATCGAATGGCTACAATGCTGCAACGGATACCTATGAAGATTTAACTGCTGCTGGAGTAATCGACCCTGCAAAGGTCACGCGCTCAGCATTGCAAAACGCAGTTTCAATCGCAATCATGATTATCACAACTGAATGCGCTATTACAGAGATTCCTAAGGAAGAGGCACCGGCTCCAGCAATGGGTGGAGGGATGCCAGGGATGGGAATGCCTGGAATGATGTAAATTGATGTAGGGGCGGGTCTTGTACCTGCCCTTTTAAAAAATCAGCCCCAGTGGGCTGGTTTTTTGTTTTAGATAGATTCATTGACAAAACGAGTAGAATACGCTATTATTCTGCGTTCTTTTTACTTGGAGGGAACATGGATACAAGTAAGCTTTTTCGAAAGATTCCGCTTCTCGACGATCAGGTGAAGGCGTATCATCAATATCAAGCAGTCCTGGCAAGTCAGCGTGAGCTTGCAAGAGCACATGCGCTTCACGGGAAAGGGATCGACAAGTTCCTCTCATCTCGTTGGCTAGTTTTTCTGGGATTGCTCGCTGCCCTTGTTGGTGTGTTTGCAGGCATGCAGCAAGAGCATTGGTGGCCGCTGCTGGTTGGCCTTGCTCTTTATGCGGCATGCATGACTCCTGGCGTTCAAGCCTTTCTCAGCATCTCGCATACTTGGGACACAATCCGAAGATTGAGTTCTGTTGAGTCTGAGATGCTTCGCAATCAGACATTGTGGGACCAAGAGATCAGGCTTGTGTGGTGCGTGATGCAGCGTGCCATGAGTCACAATGGTGCGATCTATGCAGGGGAAGAGATTATGGGTGGATTCAGCGATGAAGAAACCAGAGAGCTTCAGCGTTTCCGTACCGATGTCATGGATGAGTTCGCAGAGATGGACGCGTTGCTCGATGTGCTCAAGCAGCAAGATTACGATGGACTGGCCAAGACACCTGTGCAGTCTCGCCTGCTTGGGTATCTCACCATGAGCCCTGAAGAGTTCCAGTGCGAACACCTGTTCCGCTTTTCAAGCCCCGCCAACTAGGCAGGGGCTTTTTGTTTACTCCGCCGATCTGTATCACCGTGGCGGATGTTTGCTCCGCTGCCTGGTTATCTGCGGTGGATTTTTTTATTAATTCTTTGACATCCTCTCTTATTTTACTTACTCTTGAGGCGCGTTCTTTTCCCGGAGGCCACAATGGCTAAAAAGCGTTACTTGAAACTGATTCCGCTCTTGGATGTTTTTGCAGAGCAAGCAAGCAAGTATGAAACAGCGCTCAAAGATGACATGATGGCTGCATCTTGGGCTGAGGCTGTCGAAGAGTCACGGCAAAAAGTTTGGAATTTTATTCCGCTTGTCGTTGTCTTGTTTTTGATCGGTGCCGGAGGGCTTGTTATCGGCACGTCAGAGCAATGGCTTTTCTTTGCAAGCTTCGCACCTACGCCTTTTTTCTTTTTTTTCCTTTGGTTCATTCTGCGTCTTTTGACCCTCAGAGAACACAAGAGACGACTTCATGCATTGAATGCAGAAGGAAGGGGTGAGGCTAGAAAAGTACTACTGAGCAACCCGGAGAAAAAGCTTCGTTGGGCTATCTATGCACGCGTGGCTTCCTTCAATACTATGCTCAAGCATCTTGCTGAGAACGAGATTGATTCTACGCAAGAATATCTGGTCTATCTAGATCGATACCACCAAGAGATCATCGAAGAGCTTGCTGATTTGCGGCCCACGATTGCTTACGAGCAAGACCCGGAGAATAATCCCGAGCCTGATACCCCTGCGAGCGATCGGCTTGGTGAGTATCTCTTCATGAAGCCTTTGGAGTTCTTGGGACAAGAGCTCGTACGTCCCCCTTCCCCTCACTAGAGGGGATTTTTTTTCTAAGAAAAATCCGCCTACTTGTAGGCGGAGAGAAAACGAACATCCCAGTTAACAGACCCTTTCCAGTACGTCTGATAAAACACTTTGGTGATGTCGTAGATGGGAATTTCGATCATGAGTGTGCGCATGCAAAGGATGTGTGTCATGATTCCTCGCACACATGCCAGAACCAGAACCACCAATCCCATAAAGAGAATCAATAGATGTTCCCAGGTGTCTGTTTCAAAATCAGCAATGAACGCGAACACAAGGATCATTGCAAGCGTAAAGAGGAAGTCTCGTGTATAAATACGCACGAGCCCATAGCGCGTTTCATCAATACGTGTTTTGAGTTTTCGAAGTTCATCCTCAAGTCGAATAGGGTCTTTGTCTCTGATCATGCACGCATGAAACATGTAGAGCATGCTGTAGAGGATGCTGACCTTTGGTTCAAAGGTGCGCAGATAGTTGAGAAATGAAGCTTCATCACGTTTTTCAATTTCTGCAATGATACGGTTCTTGAAGCGCTTTCTCGGGTACTTGAGTACACGAAAGCGTTTCAGGTAAGGCGAGAAAAGCCAGCACGAAATGATGAGTGCGATTGTTGAGAGCATGACTGAGTCCACAATGTCCTCCCGTTAAAAGAGCAACACGAGCTTAGCTTTTTGCTTTTTGTTCGTCAAGAAAAAATCCCACGCCTAGGACGTGGGGAAGAGGGGGTTTTGACGAGCGTTGCGTGGGGGTGCGGATTTTTCTCGCCGACGAAAATGGAATTTCTTTTTTGGAGGAGGTTTTTTGTCCGCAAAGAGCGCGCCTTGATGCGCCTCAGTGCGCGGCATCTCAGAGGGATCAGGTGGAGCGGTTTTTACCCAAAGCTCCATGAATTCCTCGCGTGTTGTATTAATCAGCGCAAAGTCGTAGGGAAATTTTTGCCCATCTTCAAGCTCAATCGGGCCCACAAGCTCTTGGTGTGCGCGCAGGTTGTACAAGATACTGGAGAGATGTGCGCGGCACACATTCCATTCAGGGAGCTTGCTCCAAATAAGCTCTGCTTGGAGCAAATGCGCGCGCTTGCGCAGCTCCTGCATTTCACCTGCATCTGTTCCGATGTTTGTGAGTGTGGCCCCAACTTTTTCAAGATAGCGCGGAATGTAGTCAAGGAGCACAACGCTTGGGTCTCGCCTACACGCATTAAGGTCTCGCCTGGCAATTCCGCAATAAAGGTGCCAGCGCAAGTCATCATAGTCTTGCTGCTCAATTCCAACCACTGAAAGTTGTAGTCCGGCTGACTTGAGTCCGCTTTCAAGCGAGAGTAGTGCACCAAGATTGTTGTAGCGGTTTGCAGTCGTCCAAAGACCTTTTGCACACCCAACCATTTTGCACTTCTTGAGCCGTGTTTCATATTCTGCATGTGTGATGCCAAGGTCGTCAAAAGTGACTCCTTCACGCTCCATGGTTTTTTTCATGGCTGTGAGTGCGGATGCTTTGAAGTCAGTCCCCGCATTTTTCCACCAGCGCTTCATGAGCTCAATAACGCCTTCTTTGCTCATAATCCACCTCATTGTTCCGCCACTCATTACAAGATGGCGGATAATAAAAAGATCTATATTCAGCATAGCAAGGTGGCTTATCCACGTCGTGGGGATGGATTGTGGAAAAGAAAAAGACCGTTCCGAGGAACGGTCGGCAGGTTAGTCTACCTGCAAGACAGTTTTGAGTGCATCCTTGGGCACATCGATCTTGTTGAGTGCCTGGTGTAGATCATCGACAAAGAGCGGAAGGTTCTTTCCCTCTGAGGCGATGAGTTTCATGATCGCTTTGCGACCGATCCACATGTAGCCACCCACGAGCAGGCCAAGTACCAAAGGACCAATCACCCAGCCAGTCTGAAGACCGTCCCAGTAGAGGAGGCCTCCAACGCCAGCGAGCAGGATCAGGTCCAAAACGGTGTAGATCATCTTGATCTTGAAGAGCATCGGAGGGATTTTCTGAGTTGCTCGCATTTCGACATCGTCGAGAACAGTCTTCGGGTTTTCGCCCGAAACCTTGCAGCCAAGGAGACCGCGAGTCGCTTTGCCTACCAAGGTGTCATTGCGCATTGCAAGGGTCTTGGAAACGCGATCAGCGTACATGTTTTTGATGTCGGTCGAGCCATGACGGCTCTTCCATTTTTTGCTGAGCTCTTGAAGCTGCTTGGTGAGTCGCTCCAGGAAGTAGGGGTTATTACCTCCAATCAGCTTGCTGTGGAACATGTTGGCAGATTGAGTAATGGCACTCTGCAAGAACGGGAAAAGGAGTGCCATAACGACACTGAGCGCGATGAGCATGCTGTATCTCCTTGAGAGATGTGAAAGAAAATGTTCAAAGGCGAACAAAAAAGATTAGCAAAAAAGAACCGTTTTGTCAATAGTTTAAAGGCTTTTTTAAAAACCATAAGAAAAACTCGGGGTTAGTCCCCGGATCGGTGCGTAGAAATATTTATTTAGGAAGTCAAGCAAGCTTCCTGTTCAATTCTGAGTAGATTTGTTATGATTTATGCGTTATTGAATAATAAAAACTATGGAAAACGAAACGCTTACACCAAACACAGAGCCGCAAAATATTGATGACGACAAGCTCATCGCGGCTATTGGTTATCTTGGGATCCTTTGTTTGATCCCGCTTCTTGCAAAGAAGGATAGTGCTTATGCACAGCATCACGGAAAGCAGGGGCTTGTACTCTTGATTGCATGGGTGATCCTCATGTTTATCAATATTATTCCAATTTTGGGTCAAATCCTTTGGATGCTTGGAGCAATCGGACTCGTTATTTTGCTCATTATGGGAGTGATCAATGCGCTGAATGGAAATATGTGGGAGATGCCACTTTTGGGTAAGTACGCAAAGCAGATTAAACTGTAATTTTAGTAGGGGCGAACAGTTGTTCGCCCTTTCGCATTTTATTCGTAATAACCGGTCCAGGCTGATCGCCTGGTCGTGCTATGAAAGAGATCATCAAACAATTGGTAGATTTGCACGAACGCACCTCCCGTACCTGGGGGTTGCTTTGACCTTGATGCCGTTAAAACACAAGTAAAAACACTTGAGAAGGAAATGGAAGATCCTGCGTTTTGGTCTGATCAAAACCATGCGCGCACTGTTTCCAAACAAGCTGCCGACCTTCGTACAGAAATAGAAACCTGGGAGGTTTTTTTAGTTGAGATAACAGACCTGCTTGAGATGGCGAAGATGCTGCAAGCAGATGGAGATGAGAGCGAGCATGATGCGATCGCACAAAAGCTGAAGGGCCTTGAAGCGCGTTTTGAGCAGCTTGAGTTCGCGACATTGTTCTCTGGAGATTATGATGATCGTGGTGCAATTATTGCTTTTCATGCAGGATCAGGCGGAACAGAAGCAAACGACTGGACGCAAATACTTTTCCGCATGATTCAGCGTTTTTGTGAGAAAAAAGACTGGAAGATGGAAATTATTGATGAGTCGCGCGGTGATGAGGTTGGTCTTAAGAGTTTAACCATGCGTATAGAAGGGCGACATGCCTATGGATATCTCAAGAGTGAGGCAGGAGTACATCGGCTTGTACGCATCTCTCCGTTTGATGCTGAGAAAATGCGTCATACCACATTTGCGCTTTTAGAAGTCATTCCAGAGATTGAAGAAGCGGGCGAGATTGAGATTGATCCAAATGACTTGCGTATCGACACCTTCATGAGTGGAGGAAAGGGTGGGCAAAGTGTGAATACAACGTATTCTGCCGTGCGCATTGTGCATCTTCCAACAAAGATTACCGTTTCGTGTCAAAACGAGCGTTCACAATTGCAAAATAAAGAAACAGCCATGAAGATTTTGCGCTCAAAGCTTCATCAAAAGCAGTTAGAAGAAGAGCAAAAGAAAAAGAAAGAGTTGCGCGGAGAGTTTCAGAGTGCAGAGTGGGGGAATCAGATCCGTTCTTATGTGCTGCATCCTTACAAGATGGTGAAAGATCATCGCACCAGTTTTGAGACGCAGGATACACAAGCGGTGCTTGATGGCGAGCTTGAGTCATTTATGGAAAGCTATCTCCGATATTTACTCGATCAATCCGATCGATTTGAACAGTAATATGCCAACAAAAAAACACAAAGTCGCATTAGTGACAGGAGGAGCTGGGTTTATTGGTTCCCATGTTGTTGATGCGCTCATCAAGCGTCGGTTTAAAGTTTATGTCGTTGACGATCTTTCTTCTGGTCGTCGGAGCAATGTGAATCCAAATGCACGACTCCGTAAGTTTTCAATCACAAGCCCAAAACTTCCTGAGCTTATCAAGCGAATCAAGCCAGATTATGTGTTTCATTTGGCTGCGCAAATTGATGTGCGCAAAGCAGTGAAGGATCCGCTCATGGATGCGCGCGTGAATGTTATGGGGATGCTCAAGCTTGCACACACTGCCGCAGAGGTGGGGTGCAAAAAGTTCATTTTTTCCTCAACTGGTGGAGCAATTTACCCACCAAGCAAGAAGCCACCTTACTCAGAAGCCGTTGAGCCTGGACCAATTTCGCCCTATGGAATTGCAAAACGCACAGGGGAGATGTATTTAGGGTTTTTGCAAGATATTTATGGAATGAATTATGTGGCGCTTCGTTATGCAAATGTGTATGGTCCGCGTCAAAATAAAGATGGAGAAGCGGGTGTTATTGCAATTTTTGGCAGTAAAATGCTTAAAAATAAACCTGTGAAGATTTTTGGAACAGGTAAGCAGACCCGTGATTATGTCTATGTAGGAGATGTAGTGCGAGCAAACATGTTGGCAATGAAAAAGGGGGTGACTGGCATTATAAATATTGGAACAGGTAAGCAGACCTCTGTAAATCAGCTTTTCCGCAAAATAAAAAAACTCACCAAGTCGAGCGTAAAAGAGATGCACGTATCAGCCCCCGCAGGCGAGGTGCCAAAGAGTGCGCTTGTATGGCGCAGAGCCAGGCGCATGCTTGGATGGGAGCCAAAAGTTGATTTAGATACCGGACTTCGCAAGACCGTTGTTTGGCTTCGAAAAAAGTGACCTGAAAAGAAAGAAATGTTTTCTCTTTTTCAAATATGAAATTCCCAATTGCAAAAAAATCTTATAGTCAAAATTTTCTTAAGGATCAATCGGTGATCCAAAAGATTGTTGCTGCTGCAGAAATAATAGAAGGCGACATTGTTTTAGAGATTGGTCCAGGGACAGGTGTGCTTACACGCGCGCTTGTTGAGGCTGGTGCAAAGGTTGTTGCCGTGGAAGCAGACCAAAGTTTAATCTCACCACTTCAAGAAACGTTTGGAGAACATGCAACAATTGTGAACGCTGACATTCTTTCGTTTATGAAAAGCGCAGAGCAGCTTTCTGAGCTTGGGATCAAGCAAGGGGAGTATAAGCTAGTCGCAAATTTGCCGTATGCAATCACCTCTGCAATCTTGGAACAATTTCTTGTTCACCCCCCTTGCCCAAGCCGCATGATTGTGATGGTGCAGCGTGAGGTGGCAGACAGAATTGTGGTCAAGCCAGGAGGGATGAGTGTGCTTAGTGTGATGTGTCAATTGTATGCGTTGTGCAAAAGGGTAGTAAATGTCAAAGCAAGTGCATTTGTGCCTGCACCAAAGGTAGATTCGGCTGTTGTGCGATTAGATCTGAAAGCGCAGGAGGGCTTTGACCCAGAATCAGTTATTTCTTTAGCAAAACAAGGGTTTTCAGCACGTCGCAAGCAATTGCATCATAATCTAAAAGCAGGCTACAAAGATGTTAAAGAGGCACTTGTTTCTATAGGGCTTGACCCACGCGTGCGCGCACAAGAATTGTCCGTTGAGGATTGGGTAAAACTCACAGAGCAGATTGTAAAGAAATAGCTTAGTGAACACAAAAAAGTTATCCCTAGAAACTTCTGTAAACACAGGAGTTTTTTTGTTACAATGGGAAGGAATTCACAAGTTTTTTTAGAGAGATTTTCTCTAAAAAAATTGTGCCAGCACGTATGCCGGAACAACTCAAAAATAATAGCCCCAAAAAGGACCTTTCTCCAGAACAGAAGGTTGCCTTTACGTTATTGATGATCCTTGGAGTCGGAGGATTGATCTTGGGCATTCGTTCATTTAGCACACAGCTCACACGTCCGTTTGATTTACAACTTGTTGAGTATGCAAATGAACTTTTTCAAACACCTTCCCAGCAGCGCGAAGAAGAAGTGGAACGCCAAAAGCTCATGGACACAGATGAGGATGGGCTTAATGACTATGACGAGCTTTATGTTTTTAAAACAAGTGCTTATTTAGCTGACTCAGATTCAGATGGGATTGATGATTATACAGAAGTTTATGAAGGCGGTGATCCAAACTGTCCACTCGGAAGAGATTGTAATTCGCAATTAGCATCTCCTGAAGGTCAGGGGGAAGTAAGTGCAGATGTTGAGGGATTAATGCCAGGCACATCCGCGATTTCACCAGTTGAGGAAGTGATTGCTGCAGGGGAGATTGAGGAAACAGACGATGTGTATGAATTGCTTGGAGAAATGACTGCAGAGGAAATACGCACCATGCTAAAAGACGCAGGTATGCCAGAGGATCAACTTGACGCACTTGATGACGATACGCTTATGGCAGTCTTTAACGACGCGCTTGCACAAACACAGGCAAGTGGTGCAGTGGAAGAATTTTTGGATGAAGCTGTGCCAATGGAAGACACATCAACACAAACAACAGAGTAAGTATGACCAATTCATCAAAAAATAAGAAAAAACTACTCAGCACAAGCCTTGTGCTGTTTGTGCTTTTACCAACCGTTTTTGGGGGAGTATTTGGTGCAATGAAGAAAGCGCATGCATTTGACCCAATGGCAATTCCACAAGCTGGAACAGAAATTGCTTCTGGTGCAGCGCCTGGATTATATCCAAACCCTGCGGAAGGAACTGCAAAGGCAATGAGTACCATTTGGCAGCGTATTCTTTCGCCATCAATGCGAGCAGCATTGCTCAGTGCCCTTTTGAACGTGTTTACCTATGCGCTTGATCGTGTGGCCTACGAGGCGGCAACAGCAATCGCAACCGGAGGAGAAGGGCAAGCACCATTGTTTTATGACGAAAAACCTTCAGATGCGTGGAAAGATCTAGGGCTTGATATGGCAGGCGAGGCATTTTATAACCTTACGGAATTGCTTGATGAAGAGCTTGATATTGCATTTGATCTTTGTATGCCAGGGGATCCCTTCATTAAGCTCAGCATGCAGCTTGGAATTCAGCAGTATTATCAGCCTCGCGAACCTCAATGTGAGTGGGAGGATATTGCAAATAACTGGAGTGCTTCTTGGACATCGCTTACATCCACCATCACAGATCCAGATGCTGCACAAACACAAGTGCTTGCAATGTTTGCTGAAGGGTTGCGTCCAGGAAATAACGAGGTTGATGTTGCGATACGCATGAATATTAAAGTGAATCAACAAGTGGCTGAAGCACGACTTACGGAATTTTACGAACAAGCATTTGGTGATTCGTTTAAAGACAAAATTAACTTCATTACAGGAAAAGTAGAAACACCTTCAGATGTACTTGCGTCCGCATTCGACGATGCAGTTGTAAAAGCAGATGGGAAAAAGGCAGATGTTCAGCTAAAAACCGTACTTGCTGACACAAATCTTCTTGGGCAACTTGGTTTGCATGTTGCAAGCACTTTTACCAACACACTCCTTTCTACGCTCATGAGCCGTCTTTATAACGGTTTGTTTGATGTAGAAGATGTTGATTATGATCCTTTTGATTCAGAGACTGTTTCTATTCCAACCATAGAAGATGCACAAGAGCGTTTTTCAAGCATTATCACAACTTCACCGATTTCTCTCACAGATTACAATGCACTTACTGAGTTTGTGATTTGTCCTACAGACGGGGTGGTAAATCGTAGCATTAATAATTGTGTCTTTGATGCAAACTTTGCAGCTGCAGTTGCGCGCGGAGCAACAAGTGAAATATTAACAGTGCAAGAAGCCATTGATGAAGGGTATCTTAATGGAAGTTGGCCTTTGATTCCGCCTGAGTCTACATCGAAAAACCAAGATCCGTTTTGTTATTCTTACGGATATTGCTACACAAACCTTGTAAAACTAAGGAAAGCTCGTATTTTGCCAACAGGGTGGGAGATTGCAGCTTCTAGGAGTGATGTCTCAAATCCAGCTACACTTCAAGAGGTTGTTGATGCATTTGATGATTGTTCAGACGATGGAACGCTTGATGGAGAGACGTATAAGTGGTGCCATCTTATTGATCCAAATTGGGTGATTAAATATCCAGAAACACAATGTCGTGCTGAGGGATTTGGGGAAATATTGGCAACAAGCATGGCAAATGCACGCCTTTCTTCTTGTGTGGACACACCAAGTTGTATTTCTGAGGATGATGACGGTCAATGTGACGGAGGGTATGGCTATTGTGTGCGCGAAAAGAATACTTGGCGTTTTCGAGGAGACGATTGTCCTGAGCAGTATGCAACTTGTCTTTCTTTTTCAAATACAAATACTGGTGGCACAGGAGATTATCTTTTAAGCACCGTGGATTACGCAGACTGTACTTCTGATAATGCAGGATGTCGTTGGTATAGCACCACAAAGCACTATAGCGATGCAGGAACAGCGGACGATACTTCAGATGATACGTATGAGTGGCTTGCAGATGGGGAAGTCTATAACACCTATGCTAGTTTAGACGGCACAGACCATGATGACGATTATTACTCTGACGCGAGCACGATTGAAACGTATGCCTACACCAGTTCTTCTGGAGAGACCTATTCCACAAGTTCTTATGTGTATGACGATCGTCTTTATCTCACACATGCAAAAGAAACATGTGATGCAAGTGATGCTGGATGTACTGAGCTTTATGAGATTGATGAAGATTTGGTGTTAAACCTTGTCATGAATTCAAGTTTTGAGGATGACGAAGACGCAGATGGGCTGCCGGATTATTGGCAAGTGCGCGCAGAAAACAGTGGCACGACTTATGCAGAGGATCAAATTTCCTATGTTTATGACGAGTCTGGAGATTTGTCGTATGCAAGCAATGATTCTTTTGCTCCTGGTGTTTCAACCTCACTTGTGCAGGAGGGGATTTTCTTAAAAGCAAATACGTTTTATACATTTAGTTACTATTATGCATACGACCACGACACCTCAACAGTGAGCGTGGATGCAACGGCAAATCTGCAATTTGTTGATCTAGAAGGCGAGCAAGTAGATTTTTCAGGGCTTTCTTATAGCACAGACACCTGTACTTATGGAGCAAATACTGCAGGGGTTTATGTGTTTGACACAGATTTAGCTGTAACACCTGAGGATGGATGGCTTCGTGCAGAATGTACCTTTACCACACCAGAAGATGTCTACGCCTCTATTCATCTTGAGTCTGATGAATACGCAATCTATGACGCTGTGCAGCTTGAATATGGCGAAACAGCAGGAGATTATGCAGGTGGATATAATGAATCTTCTCCAACAACCAATTATATTAAAGTTGCACCAGACTACCTAGGGTGTTCTGGAGCAGCAACAGACCCAATAGAGTGTGATAGTTATGCGCAGGTTTGTAGTGCTGTAGAGGTTGGGTGTCATGTTTACACACCGTCTGACGGAGATCCAGATGTTCCTGCAATTGCTTCAAGCTTAGATGAGTGCCCAAGCGAATGTACGGGCTACACAACCTATAAGCAAGAAGAAACACTTTACGATTCAGAAGATTTCCCAATTTACTTTATTGCAGACGGGGCAACACAATGCTCTTCACAATATGTGGGGTGTGACGGGTTTACCAATTTAGAAACAGAAGAAACAGAATATTATACCTATTTGCGCTCTTGTTTGACTGAAACAATGGCAGATGGAACAGCTGGGAAAGTTTCAACCATTTATTACACCTGGGAGGGATCAGACAATGAAGGCTATCAGCTTGTAACTTGGAACCTTCTTGAGTCAAATGGAAGCACAGCGGTTACCTATACGCAAGACGATGATGCGGACGGAGCTTATGATGCTGCTGCTGATGCAAACCCGGCCTCTGCACCATGTACCAACTGGGAGGTGACGAGTGAGACCGAGATTTCTTGTAATGATGATGACACTGACGATCTTGATGGCGATGGCCGAGCAGATGTGCTTCAAGCACTCGAAGATGATGACACCTGTAACGAGCATGCTGACATCTTTACCAATTCAGATTGTCGCGAGTTTTTTGATGAGGACGGAAATGTTCACTACAGACTTTGGACTGAAACGATTTCAGTCACAGACTCTTGTACAGCGTATCGAATCAATGACACTGACGCAGATAATTGTAGCTACTCAGGAGGGTATGAAACCGCTTCTGGTGTGTGTCGCTACTTTGGATATGCAACAGAAAGTACAACATGTTCTCAAAATGCTGACGGTTGTCGTGAATATACAGGTGGCGCAGGACGCAACTCAACAACGATTTTCGAAGACTATCTTGAGGATGACACAACAGCAAACTTTACTTCTGCTAGTGCAACCTTAACCATTTCTGAGGAATCGCTCGCACAAGACGGGCATTCATTGCGCATTGCACCAACAACTTCAGGCGAGAGTGTTTCGCTTGCTGAAGGGTCGTTAAGTGAGCTTTTGGTGCAAGGGAAGACCTTTGTTCTGAGTTTCTGGGCAAAGGGATCTGGAGATATTGAGGTCGAGCTTGTTGAGAGTGCAGGAACAGGAACAGCCTATGATTTTGTCGATCCAAATGATGGAGAGAGTGATGCAGATACTATTTCTCTTGATGGAGAATGGCAGCTCTTCGAGCTTGGGCCGCTTGACACAACCACATTTGAAACACTAGACGACACAGCGCTTGTTGTTTGGACAGATGCAGGGTCTGGCAGTGTGTTCTATCTAGACAATGTCATCCTTAAGCAGGTTGAGGAAAACATTACCGTGATTAAAGACTCTTGGGTTATTCCAGCAACCTGTGACACAAGTCCAACAGGCGTTTCCTCTGATCAGTATTATCTTGGATGTGAAGAATATACAGATGAAGAAGGGGAGCTTGGATATTATTATCGATTCTCAGACCTGTGTTCAGAAGAAGCAGCAGGATGTCAGGCCTATTACGACACACAAAACTCTAGCTCAGAATATGGAGCGGTAAGCAATGGGCTTTGTTTCTATGACACAGATGCAGATTTAAGCACCATTGAAACCGCGCCAGAAAATACCAGTTGTGAGATTGATGGAATCTCTTATTGTACGATCTCTTCTGGGCTTACAAGTTGTCACTTTGACACTACATACAACATGCCAGTGCCGCTTCCTTCCTCAAGCACGCTTGTAATTGCATTTGGAGCAGAAACACAAGTTGTCACAAACGATGTTCCTCTTTTCATTATTGATGACGGAAACACTGATTGTTCTTCAGGGGCAGTTGCTTGTGAGGAGCTTGGAGAGCCAACGTATGCACAAGACCAGCGGTCTGTTGAGTCTTATGAGTCTGTGTATTACATCAACGATCCAGACGATTATGGCAGTGTGCTTTGTGAGCATGAGGAATTATTCTGTGAAGAATGGGATACAACGCAAGATGGAAATTATTACTTTAAAGACCCGGTTGATAAAACCTGTGATTATGAAAGCAGTGTAGTCTTAGGGTCTGTTGAATATTATGGTTGGTTCCGCTCAGGAACAGAGGAGCCGTGTCATTGGGAGGATACTGATGCAGACGGCGCGTATACCTATGGAGTCGATACTGCCTACTTGATCTCAGGCGAGAAGTCTGGTGCGTGGTACAACGGAGATGATGATTACGACGGATGGGTTGCGGCTTGTGAATCTAAGTATGACCTTTGTTCCGAATTTATCGACCCAACAGATACTGCAGGCGGTCTTAATGACCGTGGGGTTTCCTATTACTATATTAATGACGAACTACTAAGCGAGGACTTGTTGTCAGACACGCAGCGTTGTGATGGTGCAATTAGTCAAAAGGCAGGTTGCGTGCTCTTTAACGACACCACAGATTCATCACTTAACTACAATGCTGCAGCGAGTTATCTTGTTTCCGTGCATGCAGATGAGCTTTTGGGGCAATCACCAAATGACAAGCAAGACCCGATCAATTGTGAGATTGAGGGCGGGGGAGAGATTACAACTCCAGAAGGAGCTGTGATCGACTTGTGTGGACAGCGCTGTTTTTACACCGTATCAACAACAGACGACTACATCGATACCGCTCTTGCAACACAATATGGGTCAGGAACTGGTTATTTTGAGCGTTCTTGTTTGAGCGACGATGATTGTGCCACTATGGAAACTGCGTATGGAGCAGAGGCGGATGGAACCTGTATGGTTATTGAAGATACGCTTGATGCAGACGAGGTTGCTACCTACACACTTTTCAATGATACGAATACGATTTTGAAGGTAAACCGCGACCGTGAGTGTGCGGCATGGCTAACTTGTTCTAGCTCGCAAACATCGTGGAGTGTGCAAAGTGCACGGTATGAAACCGTGTGTAACGAAGTTTCGTTGTGTAAAGAGTTTAATTCGCTTGGAGATTCTAGTTTCTGTTCAGAATACTTAGAAACCGACCCAACCGTATTGAATGCATACGAGTACTCTTTGCGCGATATTACGTGGAGCGGATGGGATTACTCAGGGTATGCAATCCCAGACCAGCTGCCAGTCGAGCATTACGGGCAATACAATGTTGCACCTTCAAAGGTGTGTCAAACTGTGTACGGAGGGTATGACGAAGACAATTTTACTATTTGTAGCACTGAGGACGATTGTGAGGGGCTTACCCATGTTAGTAGTGCAGGGATCGAGCTTCCTGCTGAGTCTTGCACAGACATTGACCCAGACTATCGTCTTGGATATTTAGCTGGTGGGTGTGATGCGGATGCGGCCGGATATGGAGGAGATTGTTATGTTGGATTCTGTGAAGATTCTGGTGTTGCCTGTGAGGACACTGCTGATTGTGCCTCCGATGACACCTGTGTGGTTGGGTACTGTCAGTCTGTTTCTGAAACAGAGTGTACGACTGATGCAGACTGTGCAAGTGCTGTGGATGGAGTGTATACACTCACACCAACATGTGACACCTTGCAACGCATGTGTGTAGACCAGCTCACACCAAATACTACTCCGTGTGGAAGCACGAGCGATTGTGCGCTCGGTGCCTGTGTGCCAAGTGCAGGAACATTTGCAGGAAGTTGTTTTAACAATAGTTGTTTAACAGATATTCGCGACACAGATGGAGATGGTGTGCCAGACCAGTTGTCCGAGGATCAGGCGCGCGAAAAAGAATGTCGAGGATATCCAGAATCAACCTCTCCGTTTGGAGCAAGTGAGGATATCGGATTAGTTGAGTACTGGCGTCAGTACACAGACTCAGCATTTGATTCAAGCTCTTCTGTTGCAACCTCGCTTGATGCTGCGCCGTACACCATGGCGTATGGGTATCAAAATGCAGAGGTCTGTGCACCAAGCTATGCCACTTCCAGTTCTATTGAGGCGTCTGATGATTGTATGTGTAGTTATCAAAAAGCAGAGTATGGGGATGGGTATACACATCGTTATTATGGATTAGATTACTCATCAACCATGGCAGCAGGATTTTGTCTTGGTGGTTCGCTTGACGGAAAAGAGTGTTCTACTGATGAGGAGTGTAATCTTGATTCCTCTAGTACGTATTCAACCGCATACTGTCAGTTGCAGACGCGTTTGGACACAGTGTATGGATGGGAAGGATATTGTTTGGAGCGCGATACTGCGATTCAGCTTTATGGAAGCACAGACAGCGAGCACCGTGCGTGTTTGACCTGGCTTCCTGTTGACCAGTTGGCTGGCTCTACTGACCTGTATGGAAAATATACGGAAGCAGGGCACGAAATTGAGGACGCTTATTATTGTGGAGAACTTGGGTATTATGTAGATGCATATGTTTCAAACTACGACTCCATTTTGGCTGCAATGGATGAGAGCATGATCGGGGATTTTGGGGAAGAGTATGCAATTGCCTGTGCGGATATTGGTGGTTATGGCAGTGGTGATAGTTGTGGTAGTGATGGAGAATATGAAGGATGTATAGATTCTGTGGAGTGTCCAGATGGATATTTTGCACTTTTGGGTAGTTGTGCAGATTCAAGCAGCAGCAAACAAAACCAGTTTGCCTATTACTGCAGGTATACAAATCAAAATGATCTAAGAGGAAGCCAAGGGGATTCTGATTGTCCTTATATGTGTATTCCAAAGGGGTCCGTGCATTTGTATGATGGGGTTGATGTGTCAGGCTCGGAAAGTGAGCACGAGACAGGTGAGGCTTGCCTGCCACCAGATGAAAATTCTGATGTTACATTTGGAGGAAGCACCGAGTCTGGAACCGCCTTCAATGGAAATATTTATGTATTTCCAGGGACGGGCGGAGAGACGTTTACGAATGCAGTGAAATATTATGTTGACTGCGCATTGCTTGGTATCGATTTGAATGAGTTTGGGAGTTATTTTCCGTCAACACTTATGAGTAGCAGAAGCAGCGGTTCAGAGACAGATCATGATAGTTTAAATATAACCAACTCAACCTACTTTGCGTGTGAATCATTAGTACAAGTAAATGATGAAGACCTTGGAAACAAAGCATGGACAGATAGGTTGTGGGCATATACTGAGGATTTTAGCAGGATCGATTATGACAGTTCAGACGGTGACCTTGGGTATGACTATGACGCTGTTACAGCTCCATACGGTGTTTCTATTGGGCCAGAGGATATCTTCCTAGAGCAGTATTACACGGCCATTTTGGGAGAGAACTTAGATGTCCGTCCTGTAATGATTAGGCAGTGTGCTGACAGCACAGGGATAAAATCACCACTCTCAGCAAGCGAGAGTTGTGCTGCGGCAGGCGCGACCGCTTACTCAGCGCAGAAAACTGGTGAGGGTGGTGATAATATCAATACTGAGACTTCGGCTGGTTTTGCAAGAAGTTACCAGTATGCAGAAGCGCAAGGAACTGCGACCATAGACATTTATGGAGATACAGATGATATTGCTGGGCTCTTAGGGCAGATCTTTGCCAAGTCTTATGGTGTTATGGAGTATGAGGACTGGGATCAAAACACTTCTGACATTAGCGGAACGAGTGGAGACGAGGTTGATCCTGAGCATTATGGAGTATATGAAGTCCTTGAGAGTAGCGATAGCGATTATTGGGAATGGGATTATACGAGCGAGCTTGAGAGCGGGATTGTAGACGAGCCAACCGTTGTCTCTGTAGGGCAGTGTAAGGATGGAAAGTGTGAGGAGGATGATGCTGGCAAGTTCTCAGTAAACGAGCAAGATAACGGCACTATTTACGGAAGTGGAGGAAACGAGCATGCAAGTGTCACTTTCTTTGCCTATGCAGACGAAAACCACATGCCGATCAAGAACATCTTAGTTGACTGGGGAGATGGAGATTTGGGTGATGTGGAGGCAGATGAGTGGTCACGAAACATCTCTGGATCAGTTGCACCTGATAATTATTACAAGAACTATCGTGGACTAGAGGTGCTAGAGACTGGGATTGAGAATTGTAAGAGCAGTACATCAGACGCTGATCACTGGGGAGTGTATGCAGATGCGTGTATGACCAGTTATCTCAACTTTACCAACGATTATAACTGTACGCTTGGAGACATCTACGACATGACTATAGATGGTCGTTACTGCGAGTTTAATGATGATGGAAACCTAGAATTCTCTCCATGTATTGGAGGAATCACCGCTGCAGACTCGAATTCGTGTGTGTTCCAACCGCGTGTGTTTGTCAAAGATAACTGGGGCTGGTGTACTGGGACGTGTGAGAGTGGATACGACTCTAGTAGTGGGTGTTATGATGCTGGGGATGTTGAAACAGTTGATGATCATTACAATGAATGTGATTGGGATGTGTGTCCCGGTGAAGAGTGTGGAGGATCAAGTACAGGTTTAAGTGTTGACCCATGGGTGTACTATGATGGATGGATCGAGGTAAGTGTAGATTAAAGAGAATAAAAACCCGGCCAATCGGCCGGGTTTTTTGATGTGTGGATTTGTGATGTAAGGGTCAACGGCGTTGACCCTTTGTATCTTTTATGTGTAACCATGGGTGGGCGAACCACCGTTCGCCCCTACATTGATTGACACACATATCAATTGACAAACCGTTATTTCCATGATGAGATGGATTTATAAATAACCCCCCGAAATAAATCGAGGGGTTTTATGTTTGATCGAAAAAGCGTTCGTCTAAAAGGGTTTGATTATTCCACGCCCGGGGCTTATTTTGTTACGATTTGTACGTATCAAAAACAGTGTTTATTTGGAGTAGTTGAAAATGGTGAGATGAAGTTATGCAAAGAGGGGAAGTTGATTGATAAGTGGTGGAAAGAGATGCCTATTCGTTTTCCACAGGTGAAATTGGATGAATATATCATTATGCCCGACCATATGCATGGGGTGTTGTGGATTGGCAATGGCGTAGGGGCGACCCGATGTGGTCGCCCTCGGACTCGGAACCGCCCTGTGGAACAAGATATGTTTTGTTCCTATGGATTCCGGAGAAAAACAAAGGGCGACCACGCCGGGTCGCCCGTACGACCGAGCATGACATTAGGAAAAATGATTGGTTGGTTCAAGACAATGACGTCAAATGAATATATAAATCGTGTGAAAGAGTGCGGTTGGGAGCCATTTGGAGGAAAAGTATGGCAGCGAAATTATTATGAGCATATCATTCGCAATGATATTGATTTGATGAGAATACGAAAGTATATTCAAGACAACCCAACAAAATGGGAAATGGATTATTGACGTAGGGGTCAACGGTGTTGACCCTTTGTGTCAACGGCGGTTCAACATGGTGGGCGAACCACCGTTCGCCCGTACATCGAAAACAAAAAATCCCCCAATCTTTCAATTGGGGGGGGCCGTAAGGCCAGGTGCTAGTCCACCAGGGTGTAGGTGATGTTCTGCACTTCCTCACCTTCCCAGATGGCAATGTAGTGAATGGTGCGCAGATCTTGCGAGATATCTCCGTAGATATAGCAGTCATCACGATCTTCGTTGGTGTTTTTGTAGATCTGGTTTCCCGTGATATACAGACCTCCCATAGACAGGCCATTCATCAAGAGAAGATCCTTGCCCTCGTATTCGTAGAAGAAAGTATAGACTTCCGTATCATTCCCGCCATCGCTGATATACGTACCGTCAGGAGCCAGGCCGCCAGCACCCTCGCGGGTGAAGTTGACTTCGAAGTCACCATCACCGGTGACATCAACATCGAGTTCCACGAACAGGCAGTCGTCGCAATCGGCTGACACCGAGTAGGTACCAGTTGCGCTGACCGGGTAGGCGCACTCGTCGTCTGTGCAGTCTTCGGCCGGGGAGTCGTCCACGTACACATTCATGAAGCTCAGGGACTTGAGTGTGGTCACGGTCGCTTCGATCGTGTCCGTGTCCGTATCTGTGTCCGTATCGGCATCCGTGTCCGTGTCACCTTCGGGGGTGCCGGTGTCGTCGGGGCCACAACCCATGCTCAGGGCGCCAAAGGCGAGGAGCAGGGCGAACCAGAAGAGGTTAAAAAACCGTGTCATATGTCACCTCATTGGTGTCCCTGCCTGTTGGGCAAGGGGTGAAGAGGGCAGGGCCAGGGGAATACCGGGCGCTGCAGTTGTTTGCCCGCCACGGCAAATCGTTATGGCGGATTGTTGAAAAAAGAACGTTGGTCTCTCTCTACTTATATTATCGCAGAAAGCCAACAGCACAGTCAACCAAAAATAAGCCCGTTTGTCAAGGTATGGGGGGGGTTTTTTTATTTTTTTAGCGAATAATAGTCATTTTAAATTGTATTTAGAGCCTTGATCTATATTTTTGAATGTTATAAAGTCATCTGTCAATCTGACACAGCACCTTAAAATGGAGCTACCATGCTTCCTCAAACTTTTTGGCTTGTTCTAAATTATCGTTGCAATAACCGTTGTCGGTATTGTTACGTTTCCCCTACCGAATTTCCAAGCGACAAACGCATGTCATTACAAGATTCACGTCTTGTGATGATGGCGATGAAAAATGTGGGTGCCAAGAGCATGATTCTCATTGGTGGAGAGCCAACATTGCATCCAGAATTGCCCACAATAATTCAGGAAGGAAAACAGAATGGATTTTTTGTGGGGATTGTAACAAACGGAAGAAAGTTCTCTGAGAGATCATTTGCGGATCGGATGATCGGAGCAGGTCTTGATGCCGTTGCTATTTCATTTGAAGCACCCGAAAGAGATTCTTTCAATGAAATAACACAGGTTTCAGTAAGTTGGGATGAAACACTCGCAGCTTTACATCTTTTGTCTGAGTACGATGTTCGGTTAAGCACAATTACCACCGTTTCTCCAATGACAATTTCTTTAATAGAAGATATTGCGAGAGTGGTTAGTGCATGTGGCGTGAGTCAGATTTCATTTAACTTTGCCACACCGAATTATCCACAAGATTCAAGTTTGGAAGATTTTTCAATCGATCCAAAAAAAGCCGCTGAGGCAATAGAAAAAGCATTTTGGGTTTTGAAGGGCGAGGGGATTGGTATCAGTTTTCTTCCTACATTGCCAATGTGTTTGTTTAGCGAAGAGCTAAGGCAGGAGCTGTTTCCTGTTGCAAAGATGGGGTGTGCCTGTCATGTGTATACTGGAAAAGGTGTTGTATTTGGTCCATCAAGAAATTTGTTGCCCTGCACACACTTGACAGAGTTTCCGACAGTCAATAACCTAAATCTTGAGGACTTGTCTATTCCAGGGAGATTCAAGTTGTTTTGGGAAGATCAAAATGGTCAACCTGAACTTCTTCGAAAAAATGCTTGGAAATATCCTTCCAGACACTGTAAATCTTGTGACTATTGGGGAAAATGCATCGGAGGCTGTCCTCTCTTCCGAAAAAACTATTCACCCGAAAAATATATTGCAAGTGCAATCAGTATCAAAAAACCACGAAATACCTAAGGAGGAAAACGTGGATCAGGAAAATCGTGCGTCTGAGTTCTTCGCTGAGATCCCCGGAGAAGAGACTTCGCCTGTAGAGGCAGAAGCGCAAGGGGTTTCTAGCGGAGATGTTTCAAACTGTGAGTGTGCGGACTGCTGCGACTGCGGCGACTGTTCGTGCGACTGTGGCCGGTGGTAATCGCGGTCATTCTTACCCCTGTTTAGTCAGGGGCTTGAGCCCATCCTTGGGCTCTTTTTCTTTTGATAATATCTGCACACCACACTCAATAAGGTTTAAAAAATTTTGGTTTTCTTCCCAGTGCTTTGCCAACTGCTTTCGAAGTTTATTATGTGATGAGTAGCCCTTGTCTTTTGCTGGAAGAATATCTGATAAAGGTTTTGTGTTTAGAAGGAAGGTCAAAGCTTCTGTGAGTTTTTGCGCATTGTTATTTGAGAGTTTCTTTTGTGTTTTTTTTCCAAAATGAAATAGGAAGTGTAGGTGAAATAACTCATGAGCTACAGCTGCTATTTGTTTTTCAGTATTATGGAAAGCATTTACCATAAACCAGTTGTGGTTTAGGTCATATGGGCAAAGTGACGCTGTTGTTAGTTGGGCCGTATACTGTTTTGCCTCTATTTCTTTATTCGTCAATTTAATTAATGCCTTGAAGAAACTTGGTTCAATCTCATGCCAGTTTTTTTCTAGGGTTGTAATCGTTTTTTCGTGAAACTTATGTTGTTTTGCATCTGATTTAACAAAATCTTTTATCATCTTGTCAGACAATACGTTTTCTTTGAAGGCTGTTTTCATTTTTGGTGGTAAAAAAGACAATACTAATGAATCAGAAATATCGTGGGGATTATTTTTGAAGTTTTTCAAGATTCTGTTCCAATTTTTAACATCTGAATTGATGTCATATGAAAAATTAACTTTAGGCATATCGATGCGCATTGCTTTATTTGTATTTTAAATACATGACCGGTAAGTTATTTATAGCATATCATAATATTTTTTAATGTAGGGTTCTTCTGTTAACACGAAGACATATGTCAGAGCAAGTTATTAAAGAGATTCGTAAATGTGTTGCAAGTAGTGACTATCATAATAATCGTAATAGTATTTTGAAATGGAAAGAAGAGTATTGGGAGACATTTAATGTATTGTCACAAATAGCAAATTTCTTTGTGCAACATAGTCAAAATTGTGAGAAGTGCAATCAAGATATTTTAGAGAAAGACTATGAAGAAGGAAGGTATATTTATCAGCGTGTTTTAGAATTAAATCCAAAATCTCAACCAGCGTTATTATTTTTCGCCAAGGAGTGGTACGGCAAACCCGGCTTAGAATTTCAGAAAGCAATTGAGCGAATCATTCATCTTACTGGAGAGAAAGGCTGTTACACCTATTTGGGCCATCATTATCAGGCTCAAGGTGATTACGAGAAGGCAAAGAGCTATTTTCTCAAAGCCGAGCCGCATATCAATGATCATTATGGGATCTATTATTCTCTTGCGAAACTCTCGGACTTACAAGGCAATAAAATGGAATGTGTCATGTGGGCAGAGAAAGCATTGGAGATTTTTAGTGGCATGACAGATAAGTATAAGGAAGATCCCATCACAAAGCAGTTTATTGATGAGTTGAAAGGTTGGGTAAGCGAGTAAGTCTGGTGACAGCACTGCCTTACACTTTCTTTGTATGAATAAACACAATGATTGGTGGCAACGTGTCTGGGGTGATTATGACGACATGCCGTATTCCATTGACTCCCGGCGATTGATTATCATCGCGTATAAGTAGGGAGATAGTTAAAAACAAAATTAAAAGAAAAACACTGGGGTCTAATCCGGTGTTTTTTGCTTTGGGTGGTGATTGTTCTTTTCCCCCAAGTTTAGCCCATAAACACTTAAAACCTTTCATTCTCCCATTGACCAAGGTATGCTTTTTGTGGTGAGATACACCGTCTTTTCTAAGACAAGAGACGGGAGAATCTCGTCTTTTCGATCTTTTCAATACATCTTCAAAGGAGGCCATTATGGCTATCATGCGTTGGGTCCTTGTTGTTGTGATTTGTGCTGCTTTCCTCTCTGAGTGTGTGAGTACTGCGCGTGCGGAATGTACCACTGAAGCAATCCATCAGGCTGTTGCCGATGGAGAGCAGGCATTTGCAAACCGCAACATGGAAGCGCTTCTTGGCGCCAAGCTGGGGGCCAGCACTATGCTCGATTGCTTGGATGCGCCAGTAAGCCCGGCAGACGCTGCTGCGTACCATCGCCTGATGGCGCTCGCCGCGTTTACCACAAGCCGCGACCTTGCCAAGCTCGAGTTCCATGCGGCTCGCCGTTTGGAGCCTGGTTATGCAATTCCGGCAGAGGTAGCGCCTTCTGGACATCCGCTTGTGCTCTTCTACGACGAAGCAGCATCAGTGGACCCAGGTGCATTGCAGGTTATCTATCCTCCATCCAACACCTATGTGGTGGTGGATGGGGTGCGTGGAGCCCAGCGTGCACAAGGGGTGCCGGTAATCCTTCAGCTCGTGTCCGACGACGGGCGCGTGATGGAGACCAATTACTTGCTTCCTAACGAAGGGCTTCCGAGCTGGTCTATGAGTCCGCTCGATATCCCGCCCACCGTGGCAGGAGTGCGCCCAACCTTGCGTTGGAGCGCTGCGGCAACAGGAGTGCTCGCAGCTGGGTTTTACTCAGCGGGCGTGCTGACACGCAATCGGCTCTATGACATAGATCAGCCCGTGCCCGAGTCAGACGTTCCTGGATTCAAGGCCCGTGCCAACACCTTTGGTGGGCTCGGAGTTGGGTTCGCTGTTGTGTCGATTGGGCTTGGTTCTGCCTCGCTTGCAGTAGGAGGGGACTAGATGTTCGATATTCCTGCGCTTTTTTCTCAATTTAGGGAAGGTCGGTTCCAGATCGACCACAAGCTTGGAGAAGGAGCAATGGCCACCGTGTGGCTTGCGCACGACACTGACTTGGACATCCCGCGTGCAATCAAGGTCGTCAGGCCCATGGTGGCAGCCAACGAGAAGTTGTGTAAACGCTTTTTGCGTGAAGCACGCATCATGGCAAGGCTCACACATCCGCACACGGTGCAGGTGTATGACTACGGCAAGGTGGGAGAACTTCCTTTCTTGGTCATGGAGTATCTAGAGGGAGGCACGGTTAAGGATTTCTTGCTGCGTGTTGAACTCATGCCCCCACGCATTGCTGTGCGGGTCATGCTCGAGGTGCTTAGTGCACTCGAGACGCTCCATGCGCTCGATGGTGGACGCTTTGTGCATCGAGACATCAAGGCCGATAACATCCTTTTGACAAAAAAGGGTGTGCCAAAGCTTGGTGATTTCGGGATTGTGCACGACGAAGACGATGGCATGACCAAGGATATGTCCCAGATGGGGACACCTTCGTACATGGCGCCAGAGCTTTGGATCGATGCCAAGTCCGCAGATGCGCGTACAGACTTGTATGCACTGGGTGTGACCTTGTTTGCTTGCCTTGTTGGGATCGACAAGCTTGAGCGCAATACGGGCGGAGCAATTCGTTCGCGTGAAGAGTTGTGTGCTGGAATCCCCAAGGAGTTGTTTGCAATCATCCTCAAGAGCACAGAGCGCAAGCAAGAAAATCGTTATCAGTCCTCAGAGGAGATGATGCGCGCGCTTCGTGCAGTGGAAGATTCTTTGCCTGCAGTCCCCGTGGATTGTAAGTGGCCTGGATGGCAGCCTCCAGTTGTGCCCGTGGGCGCAACCATGATTCCGTCTGAATTTCATGATTCTGTCGCGTCAGTTGATGCGGGTGGTGGGGTTTCGGTGCAAAGCTCGCCTGGCGAACTTGCACACTATACGCATGTTGGCTTGCTTGGAAGTGAGGTGCCTGAAGAGGCAGCTCCACCAAAGCCAGGTGACGTGCTTGAGCCCATTGCTGAGCAGGAATTTGAGCCAGTCGGTAATTCTGAGACTTTGTTTGGGGAAGACCCAGACACGTCCGAGATGACCCATGAAGGAGCAAAGAAGCGCTTTTGGATTGCTCCTCTGGTGCTTGTACTGCTTGCTACTACTTGTGGTGGTGTGTGGTGGATGCTGCGCGAATCAACGACGGTCGAGTCTGTACCCGATCCTGAAGTCGTGGTTCAGCCAGAGCCTGAGGTTCTCCCCGAACCTGAGGTCGCTCTTGCGCCCGAGCTCGAGCCTGTGGTGCAGATTGCGCCCGACCCTGACCCCGTGATTGTGCCTGATCCAGAGCCTGTAGTGCACGAACCTGTCCAAGATGTAAGGGGGATTCATGAATCCCCCGATGTGCACGCACTCGACCTTGAGCCTGAAGTCGTCGAAGACCCGGCTCCTGCTGAACCCACAACCGCACATGTTTCCTTTACGGGCGCAGAAGCGGTGTGGCTCATTGGTGGCAATGGGCGTGCAAAGCTTCCTGCTGATGTGCCGCCCGATGTCTACAAGGTAGACGCTGACTTTGGCAGTGGTGCATTCCCCGCTGGTGCAGGGATTGTTATCACAGCTGGTGAAGATGTCACGCTTACGTGCAACGCAGGGTTCGCAAGTTGCGACCTCTAGCCCCTAGATTCTCTAGGGGTTTTTTCTTTTGCTCTTCACTTTTTTTGTTAAATCAGGCACGATACAGAGGTTATTCTTAATCGCTCCAAGTAGAACTTGGACAAAAGGACTATGATTGACATCAAACTCATCCTGGAGCAACCAGAGATGGTCGCTCAAAATAACCACAAACGTTCTGTGGACCTTGATATTGCAAAGGTGGAGTCGTTGTCGTCCTCTCGAAAAGAGTTGATTGAGAAGGTGGAAAAGTTGCGCGAGCAAGCAAATGAAGTTGCTGCAAGTATTCCAAAAGCAAGCGAGGAAGAACGTAAGGAACTTGTAGAAAAGGGTCGTGCACTTAAAGAAGAGGTTAAGGGGCTAGAAGCTGAGCTCACAAAGGTAGAGTCTGAGCTCGATAGTCAGTTGCGTCAGTATCCAAACATTTTGCAAGAAGATGTGCCAGAGGGGAAAGATGAAACAAGCAATGAGGTGTTGCGCGAGGTGGGAGAAAAGCCAGAGTTTACATTTCAACCAAAAGACCATCTTGATCTTGGAGAGCAGTTGGGAATGATCGACATGGAGCGTGCAGCCAAAGTTTCTGGTGCGCGTTTCACCTATCTTAAGGGCGATCTTGTACTCTTACAGTTCGCACTCATGAACTATGTCTTGCAGACATTGAGTAAGGAAGGATTTTTACCAACAGTTGTTCCACATATTGTGAACACTTCTTCCATGGCAGCCATGGGATATCTTGAGCATGGTGGGGAAGAAGAGGTGTATCATTTAAAGAATGATGACGCAGTGCTGATTGGAACTTCTGAGCAGGCAATGGGGCCAATGCACATGAATGAGATTCTTAAGGAAGAAACATTGCCACTTCGTTATGTTGCGTATTCACCTTGCTATCGACGTGAGGCTGGGAGTTATGGAAAAGATATGCGTGGCATTTTGCGTCTTCATCAATTCGATAAACTTGAAATGTTTAGCTTTACCACTCCAGAAACCTCTAATGATGAGCATGAGCTTTTGCTCTCTTTGCAAGAAAAGTTAATGCAAGGCCTTGGTCTTCCGTATCGTGCAGTAAAGCTGTGCTCAGGAGATACGGGCACTCCGTCATCTCGTACTTATGACATTGAAACATGGATGCCATCTCAAAACTGTTATCGTGAGACACATTCTACATCCAACACAACAGATTTCCAGACACGTCGTTTGAACACAAGGATTAAGCGAAAAGGAAAGAATGTGCACGCACACGCATTAAACGGAACAGCCTTTGCCATCGGACGTATCTTAATTGCGCTCATGGAAAACGGACAGCAAGAAGACGGCAGTATCAAAATTCCAGAGGCATTACAACAATGGATGCACAAAGACACAATCAACTAAAAAGAAAAACACACGAGGTTATCCCCGTGTGTTTTTTTCTCTTTGTTTAGCAAAATGCTATACTTAGACCATTGAATTAACGTACATGTTTATGAAAACCTCATTGTTTCATTGGGGCTTAGGATTAGCACTTCTGTTAATCGCTGTGTATGTAGGAGGGTCACTCATTTTTTTACAAACACAAGCATCGACCGGAGAAGTTGTGGTTGAAAATATTGGGCCAACATTTGTTGGGAGTCCAGAAATTTCTACAACAATAGGTGGGTCTGAAGCTTATACTTCTGGCACCATTTCTAATGTGATCGCCGGGTCAACACGAGATGTTTTTGTTAAAGGTCAGGTGCAAGATTTAAATGGCGCATCAGACATCAATTTTGTGAAAGTAAAATTTTACCGCAATGATGCTACTTGTAATACCATATTAAATCGAGATGGAAACACTTGCTACTATCGAGATAAGTTAACTGATCCTAGTAGGTGCTCATATTCGTATTTGAATGAAGTCACTGTTCAGTACACTTGTAAGCTGACATTATTTTCTTGGATTGATGCAACAGACACCACCGCAGGCACAGACCAAGATTACTATTGGGTTGTCGATGTTTATGTAGAGGATGATCAAGGGGAGAGCGATCAAGATAACTCGCGTTCGGTTGAAATTGCTTCTGTAACAGGTCTTGATATTCCTCCAGGGATTGATTTTGGCACAATGGCCGTAGATAGCCAGACATCGGATCCAATCTCACAAGAAATTACACAGCAAGGGAATGTTATCCAAGACGTTACCGTGTTGTCTGGTGCAGAATTTTTTGCCTGCTCAGGGTCTGATATCGGAATCCCAATCGAGAACCTTCATTGGTCTACCTCACAAGTAGGGTGGGGGGTTGAAGGAGATACAACAATCACTGGTGACGCTTATGATACAAATCTTGCCGTGCAAAAACGCGTGCATGAATTTATTGCACCAACAAAGAATCTCTACTGGAACCTAAAAATTCCAGATGGAGTAGATGGCACTTGTTCTGCCACCATTAATGTATCAGCAAAGAATGCAAATATTTAACAACGAATAAACCCCCTTGCCTTGTGTGAGGGGGTTTTTGTTTTCCACAGAAATGTGTGAAGGGTGTGGGGTTGTGCTAACGAATTTTTGTGCAAGAAAACTGTTCGTCTTTTAGCAACTCAAAGGAGGGTGTTATGTAAAACTGAACAAAATTGTATCTAGCACGCATGCAAAACAGCATGTCTTCTTTTAATTGCTTTTTTGTTTTTCGGGCACGGAGTTGTTTTAACGTCTGGTCTGATCGCAGAAAAGATGTCAGGTAGAGCTGACAAAAAATACCCCTAAAACTAGCAAAATATCGTTTGACGGAGGGGTAGATGTTTGGTGTTGTAAAGATAGATCAGCACCCACTGTCTTGTTGGAAAACAAAAGAGATCCCGTTTTGGTAAGAAACTCTTTTTAACCCACAACGCGGTGGTAAAGATCACTCATTGTTTGTATGGGGCGGGGGGCTTCGTGCATGCAATCATCATTTGTAAATTGTGTAAACCACATGTCTCGTGCGGGAGGCCTAGCGCATGGGGCGGGATGGTAATACACCACCCCGTGTTCCCTACAACTAAACGGAGAATCTCATGCGTTCGACCTTTCTGAACCTTTCAGCTTCCTTTTTCCTTTCAGCAAGTCCATTTTTGGCAATTGGTTTTGTGAGCGGTTGCGGAGATTGGCTTCTTGTAGCTGCTCCTGGGCAAGAGGACTCACACTCGGGTGCTGGCGACTGGGGCGGTGGCACAGCTGCGCTCGAGCTCCCATTTGCGCCCGGTGTTGGTCACTTGTGTGTGCAAGGTGTTGGCGGATCTTATAGCCACACAGGCACTTCAACGTATTATGATATTGATCTAGATACATCCAACACAGAAGACGAGGAGATCTTTGCGCCAGTTTCTGGTGTTGCTCATGTGCAGACAAGCTCAGCATCAACTGGGTTTGGGTATCATGTGAATATCGAGCTTGGTAACGGGACCTATGTCGTGATTGGTCATTTTTCCGAGATCTTTGTGGAAAATGAGGAAGAGGTTGCTGTAGGTCAGCTCATTGGATATGACGGATGCACCGGAGCGTGTACAGGCGATCATTTGCACATCGGACTCCACGAGGGTGATGCAAGCCAGACCGCAGAGTATGGTACTTCTCTTACAACAACCTACTTTTCATCTGACACATCGCTTGGAACAGATGCAGGTGTCTATACAAGTGAGGAGCTTGTGTGTGGACTTGCAAGCATGGGTGACGAAAGTGATGGTCATTACTATACATCCGACCTCACCATCAATCTTTGGCATCCTGATGGAATGTTTGTGAAGAGCCCTAGTTCGAGCAAGGTCTATCTTATCGAAGGTCAAAAACTTCGCTGGGTTGAGGATCAAGATACATTTTGGAGTTGGGGTTACAGCTTTGATGATGTTGCGCTTGTTTCAGACCACGAGCTTTCTTGTTTTGGGCAAGGAGAGTCCTTGAGCAAGCAGGGCTTTGTGGAAGCGCTCTACGACAGCAGTGGTGATCTTTGGCTTCTTTATGGGCTTGCAAGTGACCCAGATCGATTCCGTGCGCAAGTGCGCGAGACCTCTTGGGAGGCAGTGCTTGCTTCTTGGGGGCTCAACTATTCCACGAGCAACTTGCCAGAGTCTGAAGAGACCTCGTCTTACAGCCTGGAGGAGTGGCCGCGCGTTTCAGATTATTTGCGGTTTCGCGATGGTGCGATCGTGCGTGAAGAGAGCACGTCTGATGTCTATGTGATAAGCGGTGGTGTGGCAGTGCCTGTTTTGGACTGGCAGACCTATCTATTGCAAGGATACTTCACACGCGAGGTGCTTTATGCAGACGATGGTTCTATTGAGACCATTATGGAGGCAGTTGGGAGTTGTCGTGCAGATCAGATGTGTTTAGATCAAGAAGCGATCACAAGTTGTGGTGGTGGGCTCGATCTGGGTGACTATGGAGATTATGGCGGCATCATCGAAGAAGAAGAGGAAGACACTGGCGAGGAAGAGGAAGAGGAAGAGGAAACACAGGATCCTGACTATGATGACGAAGAAGATACAAGTTCACCTCCTGACACAGGGTATGAGTGGGATGACTCTGATCCTTGCGGTGGGGAAGAGGCTTGTGTAGAAGATATTGACGGTGATGGTCTTTGTGAAACCTTGCTTCTAAGCGATGTTGCCTGGCTTACTTCTTCTGTGTATTCAGAGGATGCCTATGTCTATAGCGCAACGGGTGGGTGTTTTGACGGCACGCTTTCAAGCAGCGACCTCTTTGCAACAGACCCTTCCACTGGCTATTACTTCGTTGATTTCTCTTCCTTTGCCCATGCATGTGAAAGTAAGCTTACGCTTATTAGCAGTATTGGAACTGATGGGAATGCGCCTAATAGTGCTATGAGCAATTGGTATTGGTGGCAAAATGCAAGTTTTTGCGCTAGTGGCTCATTGCTTTGCGAGCTTATGGACAATGGGACAAGTTGGGAAGAATGGCTCCTTTTTGTTTCTTGGGACCCCACGAGCGGTCTTAGAGAAGCTGGGAACGGATACACGTCGAACGATCAGCTTTGATCACGTACCCGCCTGAATGGGCGGGTTTTTTCTTTCTGCAATTTCATCCACATTTTACAGGAAAAAACGACTGATAATCCTTTGCTAAATATGGTATAATTTTTACGATTATGGCAAGTCGAAAACATCTGCTTGTTTCCCTTTTTTGCAAGGCCCAAGCATACCTAAAAACAAGATCCGTCACACCGCTTAGTCGTGTCGGAACTATTGGGATTTTTATTTTTCTCGGAGTGTTCGTAGCAGCTCGTCCTGCATTGGCAAATTCGCCATCTGCTGGCGACTGGCTCATGTTGTTTGTGGCACAGATTTCCATGGCAACTGCGATGATTCTGATGAAAATAACGGTCGCCTTTTTGGGGGTCATCATGAAGCTCATGCTTTATAATGGGTTTTCAACTTCACCAGTTGTGTCAGCCGGGTGGTCAGTGGTGCGCGACTCAGTCAACATGTTTTATGTGATTATTCTGATCGGAGTTGCGGTAGGAACAATTTTTGGAACAAGTAAATTTAAGTGGAACCAAGTGCTTCCGCGCTTGCTTATTTTTGCAATCGTGATCAATTTTAGCAAAACACTTTGTGCACTCATGATCGATTTTGGGCAAGTGATCATGCTGACGTTTGCAAATGCTGTGCGTCAAGTAGCGGCAGGAAATTTTATCCAAACATTAGGCTTGGATAAAATCATTTCTCTTTCAGATACACAAATTAACAATTCACTTAGTGAGCATAGCGATCAAAGGGGGATGAAAGCATTTGATCTTATGGCAGCAGGTGTTGCGGCTGTGTTTATGATGATTATGGTACTTGCAACCATCACTGCACTTCTTTTTATCTTGCTTTACCGAATGGTCATGCTTTGGGTGTTGATTGTGGTTGCGCCACTTGCCTGGTTTGGAGGAAGTCTCAAAGGTGGAGGTATGTCTGTTGTTAAGCAGGGGCCTGAGGTTTATGCAAAATGGTGGGGGAAGTTTACCTGTGCAGTTGCGATTGGACCGATTGTGACATTTTTTCTTTGGCTTTCGCTTTCTGTTGCAGGCTCAGGGAACATTGCAGCCATGGAAGGGTTCTCCTCAACAAGCGCAGAAGAAAACTTAAACCCTGGAGAGAATTTTCTTTCTATCATGGATTCAGGGCATTTACTCGCATTTTTTATTGGAATCATGCTTCTTTGGGCTGGGCTTGAGGCTGCCATGGATGTATGTTCTTCAGAAGGATTTATTAAGTCTGCGCTTGGAAAAGCACAAAAATCAGGAAAGACAGCCTTTAAAGCAGGAGGGAAAATGACAAAGGGTGGTCTTGGTCTTGGTTGGAGAGGTGCGAAAGGCACCGCTGGTCTTGGTTGGAGGGGCGCAAAGGGTACAGTTAAGCTTGGTGCTAAATATGGTTGGAAAGGCGCAAAGATAGGGGCGAAATATGGTTGGAAAGGCGCAAAGGCTGGAGCAAAAGGCGCAGGATGGGCAGGAAAAGAATTTTGGAAATACAAAGGAGGAGATATTGAGGATCTAGTTTCAGGTGGAACTGGTGGAAAGCTTAGTCGTGGAGCCGCCGCTGACAAGTTAAGAGAATTGGGTGCAGATCCAAATTTAGGATCTTCAAAATTGGGTAGGTTTTTCGGTGTAAAACAGCGCCTTGAACGTCAGGCACAAAAAGTAGAAGGGACTATTTCTGGTCAAGTTGAAAGAGCAGGTGAGCAGTGGGGTGATGCGAATACAGAACAAAAAGTGAGCCGCATGCGCGAGCTTATGACAGCCAGGAGAAGCGGAGTGAAATTATCTGGTCATCAAGAGCGTGAAATGACGTCCTTGACCATGAAGATGATGCAGGACAAGAATATGCAAAGACAGCTCAGGCAATCTGGGGATGTTGAAGATATTTATGATGCTTATGGAGATGCGGTCAAACGAACTTACAGAGCAGACGAAGGAAAGATGCAAAGTGTTCAGGCGTTCGATCGTGCAAATGCTGGTGTTTCAAAGAGGTTTGATGTTCGTTCACAAGGGGATATCGAAGGTCTTGACGACGCATCACATCAATTGTTAGCAGAACTTAATTTTGTTACAGATGAAGCAACGGGGGTCGTAACAGCAACTGCAGAATCTTTAGCTACAGCAAGCTCGGAGGCAAGAGATTTACATGATCAAATCAAGGGGGTGAAAACGAAGTATGGGGGTGGAAAAATGGATGGTCTCACAGCTCTTGTTGGAGGAAACTTTGGGACAGACAAAGCAGATCTTGCTACTGGTGGAACAACCGTAGCGGCGCTTGCTATTGAGCAGGCATCTTCTCGCGAGCTTTCTACGCTTGATCCAGCGACCATTGCAGCAAATGTAAGGCCTGATTCTATCCGCAAGAACCCGAACTTGGCTGACCACATGACAAGAACAAGAAGCATAAATCGAGATTTTGCATCAGGAGGAAGGGGTTCTGATGAAATACGTGAAATTGGGGAGCGTCTTATGGCAAGGTCTGGATATGATGTTTCTTCAAATAGCGTAACAAACAAAGATCGTTTGGTGCAGGCAATAAGAGAAAATCCATCAATCCTCGGGACACTTAGCGGGTATCAGCAAGAGGAAGACATGGCAAATAATGGTGAGTTGCTTGAGGCGCTCGCCGAGGCGCTTGATACGGGGACATTATCAAGAGCAACATCAGAAATAAAGAAAGATCCAGCAGCAAATGAGGAGTTGTATAAAAAAGTTCGTTTAGCTCTTGAGCAAAGGGCTGCGAGCGGTGATCATGATGCTGATGTGAAGCTTGGGCGGTTTATGTCGCATATGGATAGTGTGGAAGGAATAAACAAAGGGCCTGGTTATCGAACACCACCACCACCAGCACCGCCAATCGCACCACCACCAGCACCACCACCACCAGCACCAGCACCACCTTTGCCAGTTACAGCAGATAGTGTAGCTGCTGCTAGGCGTAGAATGACCGATGCTCAATCCGCTGCATATGCACAAATGGAGAACAGGCTTGCAAATCTTCAAAGAGAATTTGAGGATGCTCAAGCAAATTTAGTGAGAAGATCGAGTGATGGGTCTAGAGATTCGGACGATCTAGCAATCCTTGAGGAAGCGGTTGCTCGTAAGGCCGATGCTCAAGAGAGGCAGATTGAACAAATGGATTCACAAATACGTGACATATTAAGCTAATCGATCAGTGCAGATTTTATGGAGGATACAAAAGCAAAAACAATTCAAGATTTGCCAGAAGAAGTGATTGATTTCCTTAGCAGTTTTAGTGTCTTTGATTATGCAGAGGACTTCTTTAAGAAGTATTCAGAAGGAAAAGGTGAGGTAAAAGACATGATTCAGCTTTGCGAAAGTGTTGCAATTAATGAAATAAAATTCGATCAATTACCAAGCATTCTCACCGAGAAGCTTAATGTTACGAAAAGCATGAAGGAGCAAGCTGTGGTAGATTTTGCCACACATCGTTTGTTCCCAATAGCAGGAGTTATAGGCGGCGATGTTGCAGGGCAGATTGTGCGTTGGGGTGGAAAGTTGGAAGATCTAAAAGAGATTGAAAATATTGTTTTACCAGAGATGAGTGCGGAAGAATTTTCGAGTAAGGTTGCAGAAGATTTAAAGCTTCAGTTTCAAGAGGAGAATGAGTATAAGCGTTTTGCCTCTATCATTACCTCGAATGTAAAGGGGATTCGTGACACAAGCGAAACACTTGAAACATTTACAAAGTCGAGAAAGGTTGGGGGGTTAGAGATGGATAAGGTTACAGCCGATCTCGTTCTCAGTTATTTGAAAGACAAGTTAGCGTTTTTAAAGATAAGCACAAAAGAAGTGCAGCCAACCATGACCGATGTGCGCGCGCCACAAGCAGCGCCCGTTGGGTTTGAGGGGCCAGTTGTGCTAAGGCAAGGCTGGAAAGATCCTGTGCAAGAAGAAGTTGAGGAGGTTGAAGAGGTAGAGGAAGAAGTTGAAGAAGAAATCATTGCTCAACCTAAAGAAGATGAAGAGATTGTCGAGGCTGCAGAGGAAATGCCAGAACAAGAACAAGAAGAGGTTGTGGAGATTTCGTCAGAGCCAGAGGTTCCTGTTGATCTTCCTATTTCCGAAGAGGTTGAGAAAGAAGAGGTTCAAGAGGAAGCGATCGAGGAGTCAATAGAAGCACCGATTGAACAAGAAGAGGTTATTGAACAAAAAGTAGTCGAAGAGGCAGAGGTGCCTGAGATCGTGCTAGAGCTTGAGGAGGTGGAGGTGCAAGAAGAAGCATTACCCCAACCAAGTATTGATGAGGTTGCAGCAGAAGTGTTAGCACAAAAAGAAGCAGAAATGGAAGCATCTAAACCAGTTGAGGTCGAGGCAACACCAGAACCAGAACCAGAACCAGAACCAGAACCAGAACCAGAGAAACCAATTGAATCTACTCCTGAGCCAGAGGTGCAAAAAGAGCCAGAATTATCCGCAAAACCACAAGTGTCAGCACCTCCTGCGCTTCCACAAAAAGAAGAGAAAGGGAATGCACTTACAGACGCGCTTACAGCCACTGTGGCAGAAACAGGGCTCGACCTTAGTGATGCAGATTTTAAGGCGCGTTTAGAAAAATTGGTGGAGACACGCTTGCGTGATGTGCGTGACGCATACGCAACACGCGACTTATTGGGGCGAACAAAAGAGAAGGGTGGTTTAGGACTTAAGGGCGGCGAGCTTGCAGAAGTGTCTGTTGTAATCGAGCGTCATGCAAAAACATATCAAGACGCAGAAGCTGCAAAAACAAAGACCGAGCGTCCTATTATGCGCCACACAGCGCGCGAGCAGAAAAAAGAAGCAATCGAGGGTAAAGAGGCAAAGGCGCTTGCAAAGCGTTATGCTGAAATGACAGGGAAAGCACCTGAAACGCATGTGAAGCCTACAGCCCCAACAGGCGCGCGCACCACACTTGCAAGGACGGTTGAAGAGCATGTGGCAGGGCAGCACGACAAAGTCGATACAGCAAAAGTAAGGGCTGCAGTGGAGAGCATGGAAAAGAAGATGCCTCCAACACGCAATGTCGCACACTCACATGCAACGATTTCTGCAAAGAAAGGGAAGGCGCAGATGCGTGATATCCATTTTGCTCCTAAGCTTACAGGGCCAATGGACGAGCTTAAGCGAATGACCATAAAAGAATTCCGCTTGCTTTCCAAGGATCCTGCGCACGCAACAACCAAGATCAAAGATATTATTGGGCTATTAACTGAGCAGGGGATGGATCGCCATATTGATGCTGTACACGCATGGCGTCAAAGTCCAATCCAGCAGTTTTATATGGAGCTTATGCGTGAAGCAGTGGCAACAGGCAAAAATATTACAGATGTACTTCATGCAAAAACAGGAGAGGATATTTTTACAGTTGCTGAATTGCTTGCGCTCATGAAATTAAATGATGAATTACGTTTCTAAGTATGCCAAGTCAGTTTGTTGTTCCACAATTTATTGAGGCAGAAGACCGTATTATCGGGCCAGTTACGACTCGACAGTTTTTAATCATGCTTGTTACCAGCATGTTTTTAGGGATTCTTTTTAAACTGTTACCATTTCTTTATTTTATTCTCTGCGGAGTTGTTTTATTTACCTTTGCCCTTGTTGTTGCATTTGTAAAAGTTAATGGAATGCCTTTTCATTTCTTCTTGCTTAACATCACGCAAACAATGCAAAAAGCACGTGTGCGCGTGTGGGATAAAACACCAACATCTGCAGATCTTCAGCGTTATCTAAAAAAAGAAGAAAAAGAAGAAAAAGTAGAGCCCCCACGCAAGCGCGCTTATAAATCCTCTCATTTAAGAGAGCTCACCCTTGTTGTTGATACAGGAGGGGTGTATCGCCCAGAAGGAGAAGAGGAACAACCTTATTAAGTTTTATGCAGTCAAAACAACTAGCAAAATCAAAACCAGGTCCTGCAACTCAGAAATTTTTGGATATTGCAGAAATAAAAGATGATACCGTCATCTTAAAAGATGGGACATTGCGTGCAGTGCTTCTTATTTCAAGTATTAACTTTTCTCTCAAATCTGGAGATGAGCAAGAGGCGATTATTCAGTCCTACATGAGTTTTCTCAACAGCATCGATTTTCCTTTGCAGGTTGTTGTACAATCGCGCCAAATGAATATTGATGGCTACATGGAGTCACTCAAGTCTCGACAAAAAGAAACAGAAAACGAACTTTTAAAAGCACAAATTGCAGACTATACAAACTTTGTAAAGGAGCTTGTGGAATTAGGGGAGATCATGCAAAAGTTTTTCTATGTTGTTGTGCCGCTAGACCCGCTTGAGGCAAAACGTTCTGGATTTTTTACACGTGTATCTGCTGTCCTTTCTCCAGCTGGTCTTTATGAGATGAAAACAAAGGAATTTTTAGAAAGAAAAGAGCAGCTTGATCGTCGTGTTGGGCATGTGCAAGGACAACTTTCAAGCATGAGCTTAAAGTCTGCACGTCTTGATACGCAGAGTTTGATTGAGCTTTATTATAATGTTTATAACCCGGATATTTACGGCAGAGAGATTCTTGAAGATCTTTCGTTTATCCGTCACGAACGCTAGGTATGCCTATTGATATTGGACAACTCAAACAAGTTACCCCTACTCCTCCTCCTAAAAAGCCCGAGCTTAAGCCCGAGCAAGTAAAGACAGAAAAAGAGCAAACGCTTTTAGAGGAAGAACGCATTTATCGTAAGGGTGTTATTACCGTAAAGGACCTTATTGCACCATCGTCGTTTCGGGTCACCCCAAAAACACTTGAGCTTTCAGGTGTGTATTTGCGCACTGTCTTTGCGATCACTTATCCGCGACATATTGGTCTTGGATGGAGTGCGCCGATCATCAATTTGAATAAAACACTGGATATTGCGATGTTCTTTTATCCAATGGGTGCACAAGTTGTCCTCAAACAGCTTCGGAAAAAAGTGGGTGTCTTGGAGGCGACAATTATGGCTGCGTCTGATAAAGGAGCGCCTCGCAACCCGGCTGACGAAACTGCTTTACGTGACGCAGAGGCATTACGTGACGCAATCACACAGGGGATTGAACATTTTTTCCAGTTTGCCTTTTATATTACGATCTATGCTGATACTGAAGAGGAATTAGATCGACAAACAAATGAGATTGAGAACTTGCTTGGCACAAAGCTGATTTACTCAAAGAGTGGTTTTTATCAAGCAGAGCAAGGGTTTAATTCTACAATCCCACTTGGCAACGATGAGCTCATGATTACCTATAACATGAACACCTCGCCGATTGCCGCATCTTTCCCGTTTATTAGTGCAGATGTAAGTTCTGATGATGGGATTTTGTATGGAATCAATCGTCATAACAACTCGTTGATCTTGTTTGATCGTTTTGCGCTGCAAAATGCAAACTTTGTTGTGTTTGCAACCTCAGGTGCAGGAAAGTCGTATGCGATTAAGCTTGAGATCTTGCGATCGCTCATGATGGGTATTGATGTTATTGTGATCGACCCAGAAATGGAGTACAAACATTTGTCTGATGCAGTAGGTGGAACCTATGTCAATATTTCTCTGGCATCTGAGGCAAAAGTAAATCCTTTTGATTTGCCGCGTAAAATGAGCGATGATTCAAAAACAGAAGACCTTATTCGAAGCGCAGTTATTACATTGAAAGGATTGTTGCGCATCATGATCGGTCAGCCAGTTGGAGAAAAAGGAACATTAGGGTTTACGCCAGGTGAAGATTCTTTGCTTGACCGCGCGTTGATTGAAACTTATGCAAAGAAAGATATTACAGGAGATGTTACAAATCTAGAGGATGTTGAAACACCTACCATGCAAGATTTCCAAGATGTTTTGGAAGGAATGGAAGGGGGAGAGGATATTGTTGCACGCTTGATGAAATATACGGACGGAACATTTTCAGGACTTTTAAATTCTCCAACAACTGTTGGAATGGATAATCAACTTGTTATTTTCTCTGTACGCGACTTAGAAGATGAGTTGCGAGCTGTTGGGATCTACTCAATTGTTAATTATATTTGGAATGTGGTGCGAAGCGAGAAAAAGAAACGTATTTTGGTGATTGATGAGGCGTGGTGGCTCATGCAGCAAGAGGATTCTGCGAAATTTGTTTTTGCACTTGTGAAACGCTGTCGTAAGTACTGGCTTGGTGTGACAACGATTACCCAGGACGTTAATGACTTTTTGCGTTCTCCTTATGGACAGGCAATTGTAACAAACTCAGCAATTCAGCTTTTGATGAAGCAGTCTTCTGCTTCTGTGGATTTAATCCAGGAAACATTTAATCTTACAGATGGGGAAAAATATTTATTACTTGAGTCAGGTGTGGGAGAGGGGATTTTCTTTGCAGGTGATAAGCATGCAGCGATAAAAGTTGTTGCTTCTTATACAGAAGACCAGATTGTAACCACAAACCCACAACAACTCCTTGAGATTGAGGCTGCAAAGAAAGAGTTTGAAGCAGAGCTTGAGGCTGAGTTGGCAGGAGGAACACAAGAAGAAGGGCCAGTTGAGCTTGAGCCGAAAGTTGAGGTAAGCCCAACATCTCAAGCAGAGAGTGAGGAGCAGGAGGTAAGCCCAGAGGATGCAGCAGCAGCACTCTTGGCATCAGAAGAACAGGGAAAAGAGGAGGCGGATCGTATTCGTAAATCATTATCTGTCTAGTTATGCCACTATATCTTTCTCACAAAGCAAAAAGAAATTTGATTGCATTGTTGATCTTTTTGATCATTTTACTTATTTTTGCTTTTGTCTTTCTAATGCGAAAACCTGCCCCAGAGCCACCAGTTATTGATCCTGTTGTTATCGAAGAGCCAGAGCCAACAGAAAAAGAAAAAGAAGTTATGCAGGCTGTGGAAGAGCGAACTGGTGAAGTGAGTATCACAAATCTCTCAAAAACATTCGCTGAACGCTATGGAAGCTATTCAAATGAATCTGACTTTGCAAACATTAAGGATGTCTTAGTGCTCATGACAGATGCATTTGTAGAGCAGACAGAAGCATTTATGCAAGAGGCGCGTGCTGGTAGTGAGTATTATGGGGTGACGACACGTGTGATCAGCATGGAGGTTGTTGAGCAAAATGATGAGGAAGGATTTGCAACGATTCAGGTAACAACGCAGCGTGAGGAAGCAAGTGGGAGTCCTCAAAATAGTAGTATTTTTTATCAGGATTTGATTATTGAATTAGTACATGTTGAAGGTGAGTGGAAAATCAGCAATGCAAGTTGGCAATAGGACGAGCTGGTTAGATTATGTGTTTCCTAGATTTTGCTTTGGATGCCAGAGAGAAGGTGAGTTGTGGTGCAGGGCATGTCAGCAGCAGCATGTTTTACAGCCTGGAGAAAGTGAGTGTCCTTTTTGTCGAACACATGGATCCCTTCGTACTTGTGCGCCTTGTAGCGAGCAAACATATCTTGATGGCTTGTTTGCCCTTTCCTTTTATGCAGACCCTGTGATGCGCCGCGCGATTCGCTTATGGAAGTATGCAGGAGATCGCACGGTTGAGCCTGTAATAAAAAGGTTTGTACGTTCCTATGTGATACAAAGGCATTTGAGTTTTTTGCCTGACGTTATTGCCTACGTACCGCTTCATGTTCGCAAAAAACGTTTAAGAGGATTTGATCAGGCAAATTGTTTTGCTGAGATTGTTTCGGAAACTTGTGGAATTAGGTGTCAACCATTATTGATGCGATCAAAAATGACGGCTTCACAAGCTGCTGTCACGCAGTCACAAAGATATGTTGGTGATATGGACGGGGTCTTCAGGGTTTGTGCAGATCTGCCAAAAAAGATATTGATTTGTGACGATGTGTTTACCTCAGGTGCAACAATGGATGCTGCTGCAAAGTCTTTAAAAGCTGCAGGAGCTAAAGAGGTTTGGGGCCTTGTGTTAGCAAAAGGTTCCACAGGTGTGTAACTTGATTATTTTTCATTATTAGCGTATTCTTTTGCCCACAGCGGGCTGTTTACAACAGAAGATTATTGGAGAGGTGGCAGAGCGGTTGAATGCACTGGTCTTGAAAACCAGCAGGGTTAATAGCCCTCGAGGGTTCGAATCCCTCCCTCTCCGCCAGACGCAAGATACGGAGCAATCAGTGTCTTGCATCTGGCAAAATTAACCCCCAAGGAGAGGTACCCAAGCGGCTGAAGGGGACGGTTTGCTAAACCGTTAGGTCGGTGTTTATCCGGCGCGGGGGTTCGAATCCCCCTCTCTCCGCCATTCAAATTATATGGAGGAAGTACGACAAGAAACAATTGAAGAAGAGGCATATCCATACGGACGCGGCCTTGTTCAGTGGGAGATTGATGAGTATCCAAATCATCAACGATCTCGCCGTTGGTATATAGGCATGGGTTCATTGGGAGCTCTTATGTTCATCTATGCGATTTTTACAGCAAACTTTCTTTTTGCTGTTATCCTTTTGATGTTCGCAATTATCACCGTGATTTCAGAATACAAAACACCTGATAAAGTTCCTGTCGTCATTACAACAACAGGCCTTATTGTGGGGGACACCTATTACGAGTTCCAGGCCATTAAAACATTTGCAATCCTTTACGATCCACCAGAGGTGAAGAATCTCTACTTGGATTTTGATTCCTATTTACGTCCTTTGTTGACGGTGCCTTTGGAAGAGGTTGATCCAAATATCGTTCGTGAGATTTTGCTACCATTTATCATCGAGGATGTTGAGCGTGATGATGAAACATTTGGAGATATTCTCCGAAGGGTGTATAAGTTATAGTTGTTAAACAAGAAAGTTAGAAAGCTTTCTAAAATGGATGAGATTTTGATGAATGAGCGAGGATCGACCGAGCCGTATCCAGATATACGGTGAGGAAGGACCGTAGTAAGTAAGTAAAAATATCGCAATTATTAGGAGAAGCATTTACCGGTGCCTGTAGCTCAGTTGGATAGAGCATCAGTTTGCGGAACTGAAGGTCGCACGTTCGAGTCGTGCCAGGCACGCCAGTAAAAACATCAGGGAAACCTGGTGTTTTTTCATTAGATGACGAATTGACAACAATGAACTAAGATACACCTATATGGCACTTCATTTAACAGACTCTGTGGGCAGTTTGCCTGGGATTGGCGATAAAGCGCGTCGTGACCTTAAAAATAGCGGCGTGGTTTCCATAGGTGATCTTTTGTATTATCTTCCTTTTCGTTATGACGATTTTTCAAAAACAAAGCCAATTTCTGAATTAAGGGCAGGAGACACAGTGACGCTTGATGGTGTGATTAAAAATATTGAATCACGTCGTTCTTGGAAAAATAAAAAGCTTTCGCTCACAGAAGCAGTTTTTGAAAACAAAACAGGGGCTATAAAACTAACTTGGTTTAATCAGCCGTATTTAGAACAAACGTTAAAGCCAGGCACAAAGGTGAGTATTGCAGGAACAGTTGAGGATCGGAGTGGTCTTACGCTTACCAATCCAATACACGAGCCTGCAGGAAAGCAGATCCATACAGGGCGCATTGTGCCGGTTTATGGTCTTTCAGGGTCGCTCAAGATGCGTCGTTTACGTGAGGCAATTAAGTCTGCTTTACGTGTTGCTGATGAGATTGAAGAATGGTTGCCAAAAGAAGTTCTAGGAGAGCAGGGCTTCCCCTCTTTGCAAAAAGCTATTGCAGAGATTCATTTTCCGAAGTCCATAAAGAAGCTAGAAGAGGCAGTGAGCCGTTTAAAGTTTGATGAGCTTTTCTTGCATCAATTATTGTTTGCACGTGTGCGAGATGATCGAGTAAAGAGAACAAGTTATCAAATCCCAATCAATGAAGAAGCTTTGAAAACATTTGTCTCTTCTTTTCCGTTCGAGCTAACACCTGCACAAAAGAAAGCAGCTTGGGAGATTGTGCAAGATATGGAGCACGAGCATCCAATGAATCGTTTACTTGAGGGGGATGTTGGAAGTGGAAAGACCGCTGTTGCTGCTGTTGCGATTAATCATTGTGTGCAAAATACAAAGACTGCTGTGTATTTAGCTCCAACTGAGATTTTAGCTGCGCAACAGCATGCAGGGTTGCAAGGGTTTTTGAAAGGCTATGAAGTTGCCTTGCTCACAAGAGGGCAGCACAAGCTTGGTGCAAAAGAAGTATCAAAGCAGGAAGTAATAGATGTTATTAATGCAGGGGAGGTGCAATGCATTGTTGGAACACACGCGCTTTTACAAGAAACAATTTCTCTAACCAACCTCGCACTTGTGGTGATTGATGAACAGCATCGTTTTGGTGTTGAGCAACGGCATGCATTGCTTGATACGGGTGACAAGCCAGCGCCACACTTGCTTTCCATGACAGCAACTCCTATCCCACGCTCTTTGGCACTAACGGTTTATGGAGATCTCGAGCTTTCCATAATTAATCAGCTTCCAAAGGGTCGCAAGCCTATTGCGACAGCCTTGGTGCCAAAAGCGCAGCAAGAAGGGATGTGGAAGCATGTCAAAGGAATGATTCAGGCTGGCGATCAGGTGTTTGTTGTATGTCCGCTCATTGACCCATCTGACAAACTTGGAGTTAAGTCCGTGACCGAGATAGCCACAGAATTAAAGAAGGGTGTTGTCGGTGCTGCGCGTGTGCAAATTTTGCATGGAAAACTAAAGACAGATGAAAAGGCAACGATTATTCGTGATTTCAGAGATAAGAGAATTGATATTCTTGTTTCGACTACTGTGGTAGAAGTTGGGGTTGATGTGCCAAATGCGACCGTAATGGTTATTACGGGCGCAGAGCGGTTTGGGCTCGCACAGCTCCATCAATTGCGCGGACGTGTTGGGCGTGGGGAGAAGCAGTCGTATTGCTACCTTTTAGCTGAGCATTTATCAGACGTAAGTCGTCAGCGCTTACAGGCAATGGTGGAGTCTACGGATGGGTTTGCACTTGCAGAAAAAGATTTAGAGCTGCGTGGGCCAGGAAATATCTTTGGAAATGCACAATCGGGATTTCCAGATTTTAAACTTGCGACTATTGCAGATGTAGAGCTGATGAAGATAGCAGGGGATGCAGCAAAGAGGATTGTCACGCAAGACCCAGGGCTTCTTGAGCACTTAGACTTAAAGAAGAAGGTGGATCAAACATTTGAAAGTGTGCACTTGGAATGATAGTAGTTAAGAGAGGATAGGGGTAGAAGTAATTTGGTTATCCACACCTCATGAAAGGTCCGTACGGCACTTATATGAAGTCAAAAAAGAGAACACAAAGACAGATAAATCAAACATCGGTTGCTGGTCGATTGTTAATTGAGATATTTGAGGCAATCAAGCATACATTTCCCACAGAAGATAGTCCTGTCATGATATGGAAATACGGACATGAGGGCGCTCGGAGAATTCGTGATGTGCAGGAGAAGAAACGAAGATATCAAGCATTGAAAAGACTAGAATCAAGAAAATTGATTAAGATTAATAAGGTTGCAAAGTCCTTTCAGGTTGCGCTTACAGAAGATGGCGATTATCAAGTATTTAGCCTAAAAGCAAAACAAGCCGGCTTTTTATATAATGATATTGTTTGTTTGGTTGTATTTGATATTCCCGAGACGCACAGGGCATTAAGGAAGCGTCTCAGACATCTCTTGTATGATGTTGGTTTTATTCCGATTCAAAGAAGTGTGTGGGTGTCTCCTTATGATGTTTCGAAAGAGCTAGTGTCTTTATTCCGCAAAGTAAAAGCACACAAATGGGTGCGTGTTTATAATGCAAAAGAGATTGTTGATTAAAAATACACCTCATGAAAGGTCCGTACGGCACTTTGGTGAGGTGTATTTTGTTTACAAGTTTTTTATTGTGCTTATTTGTTTGATGAGGACTCCTTCTGTTTTTGGTTTTTTCTTTCCTGGGATAAATGCTTGAGTCATACCAAGCCGCTTTGCTTCTTCAAGCCTACGTTCAAGCAAGGGGATTGATCGCGTCTCTCCGCTTAACCCTACTTCACCAAGATATATCGAAGGTTGATCTTCGGTTTTGTTTTTTGCAGCTCCTAAAATTGCTGCGCAAACAGCGAGGTCGACTGCTGGCTCTGTGAGTTTCAGGCCTCCTATTACATTTACATACACATCTTGCTCGCCAAGTTTGAGGCCTGCATGTTTTGAGAGAATCGCGGTAAGCATTTGTAGCCTGTTTTGATCAAACCCAGATGCGCGGCGCACAGGTGTTCCGTAGGACGTTTTTTCTACCAATGCTTGCACTTCCACCAAAAAAACACGAGAGCCCTCTACGGTTGCGGTAATGACAGAACCCGAGCTTGCAGATCGTTCTTCTAAGAATCGTGCAGATGGATTTTCTACAGCCAAAAGACCCTTAGCCGTCATTTCAAACACACCAATTTCATCGGTGGATCCAAAGCGGTTTTTTCGCGAACGCAGAAGTCTATATGCATGGACAGGGTCCCCCTCTAAGTAGAGCACGGTATCAACCAAGTGTTCTAGTGTTTTTGGTCCTGCAACATTTCCGTCTTTTGTCACCTGTCCAACAATAAGAATGGTTGTTTCTGTGCGCTTTGCTAAGTCAAGCAAGAGTGAGGTGCCGTAACGTACGAGGGTAGGGGTGCCGGGTGCACTTTCGATTTCAGCAGATGTCATGGTTTGTGCAGAGTCGATCACCACAAAGGCTGGTTTTTCTTTTTCAATCGTTGAAACAATTGTTTCAATTGGGAGCGGGTCGATCACTCGCACGTGTTCTGTCTTTTTTTCAATACGAGCAAAGCGTGCAGCAAGCTGTGCAGCTGATTCCTCACCTGAGACATAAAGCACCTCTTGTTTTGCATTTGCAACTTCACCGGCAATAGCCGCAACCATGGTTGATTTGCCAATCCCAGGCTCTCCTGCAATCAAGATTAGACTCCCTTTAACCATCCCTCCACCGAATACGCGGTCAATCTCAGGGTCTCCTAAGACAAATCGGTCATATTCATTTTGTTTTGCCACATCAAAAAGACGCGCACTTGTTGCAGGCGCGGCTTTCTTTTTAGGAAGATGCGCAGCTTTTGCTGTTTTGACCTCCTCTTGCATAGTCCCCCAAGCATTGCAGACGCTACAGCGCCCTGCCCACTTGGGGGATTGTGCATCACATTTTGTGCACGTGTACATAGTTTATTTTTTACAACATTATTCCTCCACTAGCATCATAGCAGTCACCGCTCGCATCACAACAGCTTACATAATCAAGCTCTAGCTCGTATAGGTCTTCACAGTACTCGGCTGGTTCTTCTTCCTCGCCCTCTTCAGACTGCTCGCTAAGAATAATCGTTCCTGTGTCGTCATAACAGACACCGCTTGCATCACAACAGCTTGTTTGTTCTTGCTCGCAAAGAGCCGGAGTTAAGGTCATAGTGCTGCTGTCTTGCATGCAGGCAAGTAGTGCGTGAGTTTCTGATTGGTTTTTCCAGGTGACATGAACATGAGGGCCAGAAGTGTTCCCAGAGTGTCTTGTGTACTGACACTCACACTCTTCGCTTTTTTTTGGGTCTGTACACCTTACCATTCCTACTTCTGCACTCCTATCACAGATGTAGTCCTTTGTAACAGAGGTGTCTCCAGAGCAACAACGCCCACCAGAATGTCCAATTACTTCTCCTGCAACAACAGTTCTTGTTTTTTTGTACGTACCGTCTGCACCTATGAAATCTTTTGCATGACAAATTGAGATGCTTGCACCACTCCCATCAAGCTTGATGAGGTTTCCACAAGATGGTTCTGGTGCCTCAAGATACGTAACTGTTCCTGAAAAAGGTGCGTAAATTACCCCGCCAAATGCAGAGCCCCAGTCCATATTGTTGATATTTTCCCATTTTCCATTTTCTCCTCGGTCAAACCAATGATGCTCTCCATAGTTTGGTCCTCCGCCTGTTGGTGAAAGCATATATTCTCCAGGGTCCATGCCGCAAGCTCCAAATTGCTGTGCGTCCTCATAGATAGCTGAATAAGGGTAGGGGAGGTCTGCGATACCGCCACCCGCAGTGTTTCCACTCCCTCCTGGTCCGCGTGTTGCAAGCCCAATCTCTACCATCTCAACAGTGTCTAAAATAATTGAGTCCAGATCTGTAAGCTGAGGGTTCACAATATAGAGAATAGTTGTGACAGAGAGTAAAAGCACAATGCCCATGGCAGCAGCTTTAATTTTTTCCATTGCTTTTTGTGTGCTTGCTCCGCCTGCCGCAAGGACATATTGGACTCCGCGCGCCATGACAAGAACGATTGCAATCGCAAGCGCTGCTCCAAGGAGGTATGTGTAGACGCCTTGGATATACTCTCCAAGCCAAGTGATTCTAATTTTTCCGTCTTCTTCGTAAAGATCAGAAAAGATGATTCCTGAGATTTTAACAGCTAGTTCTGGTTTTACAGACTCAATTACTTCTCTTGTAGATGTTGCGCTTTCATCTGGTTCAGTCGTTGCTTCCGCAACCATTTCTGTACAAATATCTGCAACAGCCTCTCCTATTGCACTTGATGTGTCCTCGACAAATTCACTAGAAAGATAATATTCACTACCGTGAGCGCTGATACAGTTTTCTTCACATTTTTCTGCAGAGGCAACAGATTCATGAATTACTCCATTTATAGAGCACATATCAGAAAAATGCTGACTTGGATCATACCAATTGCAATAACACAAGTTTCCTGCAAGTGCAGCTTGCGGGAAAAGAAATGCGCTAAAAACAATCAGGAAAACAATTTTATTCAGCCAAGAGCTCTTCAACATAGGTTAAGATATCATTTGTTGGGATTGCGCCTGTGCCTATCTGTTTCCCGTTAATAAAGAGAGTGGGAGTTCCAATGAGTCCAAGTGCCATCCCCTCATCATAGTCTTGCAAGACTACAGGGAGCGTACTTTGGTTGTTGTAGCAAGAGGCAAATTCATCTGAGTCAAGCTCGAGTTCGGTGACAAGAAAGGAGAAGAGATCCTCCGAGAACACACCTTGGTTTGCAAATAACGCATCTGCGAACTCCCAGAAATTTCCTTGGTCATGCGCACACTGGGCTGCAATAGAAGAAGGGAAAGCATAAGAGTCAGGGTCATCATAAGGGAGATGCTTCCAGATAACGCGCGTTTGTTCTGGGTAGGTTTCAACAACAGTATCGAGTGAGTCGTAGAGTTCCTTACAGGGTTCGCATTCAAAGTCCCCATATTCAATCAACACCACAGCTGCATCTTGTGCACCTTTAGAAGGATTAATAAATGTCACAATTGGCTCTGCTTGTGATCCTGGCTCTGCTGCTTGCGGTAGGAGCGCATCTAGATCAACAGGTTTACTCCAAATGAAAAAGAAGACAAGCACAAGAACGCTAAGTGCGCCAAAGATGATAAAGGTGAGTAGTCGTTGTTGATGCATAGAGAATTATTTAAGTCGAATCATTTCTAAGTTTCCTGTTGTGCCATTTGTAAAATAAAGCACACTCTCATCAGAGGAAATCGTAAGATTTTGCATTGGAATTGAGCTGTCTGGGACAGCAACAAGGCTTGTCCTGCCGCTATTGAGGTCTATTTTGTAAAGAGAGTCAGGAATGCTGTCATAAGCAGAGCGTTGGATTCCTGCATTTGGAGGAAGTGCTGCAGGAACAGCGCAGTAAATTGTTGTCGTAGAGGAGAAAGTGCATTTGTCCACCCAAGTATTTACCCCCAGGCTTCTTCTGTTTTCTCCCATAGTTGTAGCAGTAGCATCTACAATCCAGAGAAGAGGTTTATAGTCGCTATAATCGCCTGAAACAGAGTAGAGAAGTTGTTTTCCACTCGGAGACCAAAGGGAGTCAAATCCCATTCCTTCAACCGTAAGGCCAGGAAGGTTTTCGTCGTTCATACCAACTGGCAGTATCACTTTGCGGTCAAATGAACCTGTGGAATTTGATGCTGTATCAGCAAATGCAATCACTTGATCATTAGGAGACCAGTTGATATCTACTTTATCTGCATTTTCTCCAAGTTCATGGAGTGTTTGAATATTTGTGCCATTAGCATTGCTTACAACAAGCCAGCGGTTGTTTGGGTCAACGCCAATACTTTTTGCAATAATTTCATCGCTTGTTTCTGAAAAGTCAAAGTCTTCCCAGTGAGAGGGGAGGGTGACCTGTTTTTCTGTTTGAAAGTCGTAAACAACATTTGATCCATCAGGGAACTCAATAACAGCTTTGTCTGAGTCATTATTCCACTCAATACTTTCTGCTTGTGGGAATTGTTGATCTGAAAGCATGACCATTTCTCCGTCTTCATTAATTGTATAAAAGCGTCCATCTGAAGGGTTGTAAAAACTGATATCAGAGCCACTTGCGCTTATTGTGACCCCTTCAACATCTGAGGAGGTAAGTTCGGTTGTTTTTGTAATACTACCATTTGCAATCTCGTCAGCTTCTGTGAGTTCTGGGGTGGTTGTTGGAGAGGTGGTTGTTGAAGGAGCACCTTCTTGAGATCCTGGGAGTGCTGCGTAAGAATCTGTTTGCTCTGTTGTGAGTTCTGGGGCTTTTTCAGTGAAAAAACCTCGGAAAAAGACAAAGTAGAGGGCTGCAGCAATCCCAACAACAGAAAGTGCAAAAAGCCCAATAAGCATGAGTTGTCTTTGGCGAAGTGTAATCATAGGTAGTTAGGGTGAGATAATTGGCAGCCATGAAAGTGCTCCCATGTTTGTAATAATAAAACCAAAAGTGCTTGTAGAAATTTTTAATGCAATACCAACACCAACTGCAAAAAATGTCATGGTGAAAAGAACCATAAGGCCAATAAAGAAGGCACACATAAGTAAAAACATGGTGTAGGCAAAAACAAGTTCTTTGACATTTGGGAATGGGTAGATATCAACTGGGGGAATGATTTTGCTTTGCCCCTTTAGCATATAGGTTCCCACAACAGCTCTTGTAAGTTCCCAGGTGATTGTAGGGATGTATTGAAAACAGTTGATAAAAAAGGACACCCAAGACGAAGCATCTGTCGAGATTCCTACAGCACCAAATAATTTTGGCGCTCCTTGTTTTATGATTTTTCCAATCGCATCCTCAGCCATGCCTTCAATTTTGTCTTGTGCTTTGTCTCTTGCTTGCTGGCTTACTTTTTGTGCAATGCGGTTTGTCTGCTGCGCTGCTTGTATTTGCTCTCCAAGACCTAGACGTTCTCCCCCTACAACTCCTCCTTGCATGGACTCTTGTGGTCCCATCATTTCCTGTTCGTCGCCTTCCTCTTCTTCTTGAATGGGTCCTTTTGCACCTAGATGACCCAAATTACCCAATCGATCTGCTTTCATTTGGGTGCTTAACGCCTGTTGTTTAGAACTTCCGGTGTAGCGACGTTTTTCACGAAGGGCTGAGATGCGCTTTTGTGATTTTGCTTGCACAAGGCGTTCCTTGAGGTCGATAAGGTTTTGTTGTTTTGGTTGTTGTTGTACTTGCGCCATACTAGTTTGTGCGTCTTGCTAGAACACAAAGGGATTTTCCTTTCTTTTGAATGTGAAGATTTTTCACCTTTTTCTTTTTACTGATTTTTTCTGCGATCGGGTTTTCAATCTTTTGCTGAATTTGTTTTCTTACTTCACGGGCTCCGGTTGAGAGATCAATTTGATTTGCAAGGTAGTGTGCAACTTGCTGTGAGTGTGAGAGCGTGATTCCTTTTTCTTGCAGGCGCTCTTTTAGCTCAACTAGTTCTTTTTCAACAATTTGTGCAATCACTTTTTTGCTTAGTGGTTTAAAAACACAAAGATGGTCAATGCGATTGATGAGCTCAGGACGTAGGCGTTCTTTAAGTTCTATTTTGATGTCTTCTGTGAGTTGTTGGTCTTTTGCTTCTTTTCCGTGTGCAAAACCAAGGCCACTACGTTCAAATCGTTCTAGTCCAATATTGGAAGTGAGAACAATAATTGTATTTTTCATGTTGATTGTTCGGCCTGTTGCATCCGCAAGTTCTCCTTCTTCAAGAATCTGCAATAAAACATTTTGTACATCAGGATGGGCTTTTTCTATTTCATCGAACAAAACAACACTGTGAGGACGTTTTTTGATTTGATCAGTAAGCTTGGCAGAATCTCGATAACCAACATAGCCTGCAGGGGAACCAATAAGCTTAGAAAGTGAAAAGCTTTCTGAGAATTCGGACATGTCTAAGCGGATAAGATTTTTTTCATTGTGCAAAATGACTTCTGCAATCACTTTTGCCATTTGTGTTTTTCCAACCCCTGAAGGACCTAAGAAAAGAAAGGATGCAAGCGGTCGATTTGGATGTGCGATTCCTGTTTTTGCACGACGCAGTGCATGCGCAACCTCGGAGACAATGTGTTGCTGACCAAGAATTTTATCGCCTAGTTCTTGATCGAGCGTTTGTAGCTTGCTGTAATCGTCAATCAGGTGGGGGATCGGGATTCCTGTTGTGCGAGCAATGAGTTTTGCAATATGCTTTTTCTGTACAATAGGAGCAGTGCTTTCATCTAGTTTTGATTCTTTCTGTAAATCTAGAATAATTTGATCTTCGCGCGCCGCAAGTTTGGCAGCTTGTGAAAAATCTTCTTCAACAACAGCAAGACGTTTATCTGATTGGATTTCTTGAAGCTCTTTGCGTAATTTCCTCTTTTCATCTGTCTGAGTTGGTCGATGTGATTTTACGCGTAGGGCAGCAGATGCCTCATCAAGTAAATCTAGCGACTTGTCAGGTTGGAATTTTTCTTGGAGGTAGCGGTTTGAAAGTTGTACTGCATAGTCGATCGCCTCTTCATGAATTTTTACTCCATGGAAAAGTTCGTAGCGTGGCGCAACGCCTTTGAGTATGGTGACAGTCTCCTCTACAGAAGGCTCTTCTATCCACACAGACTGAAAGCGTCGCTCCAGAGCACTGTCGTTTTCAATATGTTTTTTAAATTCATCTCCTGTTGTGGCTCCAATGCAACGAATTTCTCCTCGTGCAAGTGCTGGTTTCAAGATATTTGCAGCATCCATAGACCCTGAGGTTGACCCTGCTCCTATCAATGTGTGAAGCTCATCGATAAAGACAATCAGTTCTTCGTTGTCACGAACTTCTTCTGTGATTTGGCGCAAGCGTGATTCAAATTCGCCGCGATACATTGTCCCTGCAACAATAAGTGCTAAGTCGAGCGCAATAACACGTCTGTTTTGTAGTGCTGGAGGAACAGATCCTTCAACAATGCGTTTTGCAAACCCTTCGACAATAGCGGTTTTACCAACGCCAGGGTCTCCTAAAAGAAGCGGATTGCTTTTTGTGCGTCGGCAGAGGATTTCCATTAGGCGCTGAATTTCTTCGTCACGTCCAATAACAGGGTCAATCTTTTTTTGTTCGCTTTTTGATGTGAGATCTCGTCCAAAAAAATCGAGGGCAGGCGTTGCGCTGCCTTTTTCAGGATCATTTTTGTCTTGCAAAAACTCTGAAGGTGAAAGAGGTGGGTGGTCTTGCGAAAAGGCTAAAGACCCTTCGGCGACAAGTCGGTCAGCTAGTTCTGGAAAAACAGATGCGCTTTTTAGTAATGTGTTGATGTGGCGTTTTGCGTTTTTGAGATCAATGTTTTCTTGTTTAAAAAATTGTACAAGATCATTGTCACGGATTTGCATCATGCCAGAAAGCAGGTGTTCTGTTCCTACGTAGCGCTGGTTGTGAATATTTGCCGTAAGCACAGCTTTTTCAAGCATGCGCTTTGCATTGTCAGAAAGGAGGAGGTTTGCAATTGCAGTTGCACGTTTTTTTGTCTGCGGAATATTTGAGACAAGCTTTCTTAGTGCAGTTTGCTTAACTCCTGCTTTTTTGAGCATCTCTGCGCCAACACATCCTTTTTGTGTGCCCATTGCCCACAGCAGGTGGATTGGCTCTACTTGCAGTTGTTTTGTCTGCACAACATAAGTAAGCGCCTTGGTCAGAACATCTTTGAGGTTTGAAGAAAATTTTTCAACAATGTCTGCAGACATAATTAGGTGCCCATTTTATGTAGGCGTTCAATGCGGTCGTTAATAGGTGGGTGTGTGCTAAAAAGACTTTCAAATCTCTTCGTAACATGTGGGTCGAATGGATTTGCTAAAAAGAGATGTGCAGTTGCATGGTTTGCACGCTGTAGAGGTTTGTCTTGATTCGCAATTTTTTGTAATGCAGAAGCAAGTCCCTCTGGGTAGCGTGTCAGGAGTGCTGCTGAAGCATCTGCTAAATACTCACGCGAGCGGCTTACAGCAAGCTTGATGAGCTGTGCAAACAAAGGAGAAAGCCCTGCAAGCACAATGCCAATGAGAAAAAGTGCAAGCGCCGCTTGTCCGTTGCTGTTTCGTCTTCCTCGGTAAATGAATGAGCGCAACATAATGTCTGAGAACAGCACAATGGTTCCCACAAGGACAACCACTAAGGTCATGACTAAAATGTCGTAGTTTTTGATATGTGCCATCTCGTGAGCAATCACAGCTTCAAGCTCGCGTTTTTCCATAAGCTGAACAAGTCCTGTTGTGACTGCAATGCAAGCTGTTTCAGGTTTGCGCCCAGCAGCAAAGGCATTGGCTGCATCATCTTGGATGAGATAAATCTTTGGGCAAGGAAGCCCTGCGGTGATAGAGAGGTTTTCAACAAGTCGATAAAGCTCTGGGTGATCTCGCTTTTCAATTGGTTTTGCTCCTGAGGTTAAAAGGGCTATGGAGTCACCTTTGAAATAGCCTATGAGCACCATGATGGTAGCGATGATGGTAGCAAGAATAATTCCTGCTTCTGGAAAGTCGCTCATGTAGCCAAAAAACCATCCAAGTCCAATAATAAGCACCAAAAACAAAAAGATCAGAAAGTAACTACGGCGTTTATTTGAGGCAATTTCTGCGTACATGTTGTTAGAACTTCACTTCAGGTACTTTTTCTACTTCCTCTGGTGCATCAAAAAAGTCGCGTGCATTGAATCCAAACGTGCCAGCAATAAGGTTTGTTGGGAATACTTGTAGCTTGGTGTTGAAGTTGCGCACATTTCCATTGTAAAAGCGACGTGCAGATTGGATTTTGTCTTCTGCGTCCACAAGCTCTTGTTGAAGTTGAAGAAAGTTGCCTGTTGCCTGAAGGTTTGGGTAGCTCTCAGCAACAGCAAAAAGAGACTTGAGTGTATCAGTTAGCATGTTTTCTGCTTTTGCATGCTCTTCCATGGTTTGTGCGCCCATTGCAGCTGTGCGCGCTTTTGTTACATTCTCGAGTGTGGATTTTTCATGTGTTGCGTATCCTTTTACTGCATTAACAATATTCGGAATAAGGTCATAACGACGTTTCATTTGAACTTCAATATCTGACCACGCTTCCTCCACACGGTTGCGTGAGCGAATCAATCCGTTATATGTTAAAATAAGCCAACCAGAAAGGATGACCAGCAAGAGAATAAATCCGTAGAGTAATTCCATAGTTTTCGTTGAAAAATTAAGCTATTTCTATAAAAATTGTACGTGTTTAAGCCATTAACGTCAATGTAAGTTATGCAGATAAATCGCTCTATTTTTAAGATGTACGATATCCGTGGGATTGTGGGTGAGGATGTGACAAAAGACCTTGCCTATCATTTAGGTCGTGCATTTGCAACGCTTTTAAAATCGGAGAATCCAAATAAGAATTTGTCTGTTAGTGTGGGGCATGATATGCGCGATAGCTCAAAAGAACTACAGGCAGAGCTGATGCGTGGTTTAACAGAATCTGGTGTAAAGGTGTTTGATGTTGGGCTTGTATCCACGCCTGCGTTTTATTTTTCTGTTGGGCACTTAGATGCGGATGGAGGTGTGAGTGTGACAGCGTCTCATAATCCAGGGGAATACAATGGGTTTAAAATGACGCGTGCAAAAGCACGTCCTGTTGCAGGAAACACAGGGATCACTGATTTGGCAGATATGATTGAAAAAGAAGACTATTGTGAGCAAGGTGAGGCAAGTGTTGAAAAAGTAGAGGGAATTGTTGAGAAGCATGTTGATTTTGAGATTGCATTTGCAGGCAGTGATCCAGTTAAACCGTTTAAGATTGTTGCTGATCCTGGAAATGGGATGGGTGCCACCTATCTTAACGTCTTATTTGAGAGAATCGGCGCAGATGTGACAAAGCTCTATTGGGAGCTTGATGGCAATTTTCCAAACCATGAATCAAACCCGCTCAAGTTTGAGACCATGGCGGATTTGCAGGCAAAAGTAAAAGAAGTGGGCGCAGACCTTGGGATTGCAACCGACGGTGACGGTGATCGCATTTTTTTTGTTGATAACAAGGGGGAGATTGTGGAGCCAGCTATTGTGCGCGGAATTCTTTCTAAGATCATGTTGCGCGGGAACGAGGGGGCGACGATTTGCTATGATGTGCGCCCAGGAAAGATTACAGAAGACATGATTCGTGAGTCAGGTGGCGTGCCGTCGCTGACAAAGGTTGGGCATTCGCTTATTAAGGCACAAATGATTGAGGAGAATGCGCTTTTTGGCGGAGAATCTTCTGGGCACTTTTATTATCGTTTTGAAACAGGGATTTATGATGGGCCTGTGGCAGCTTGTATGCAGATCATGCAAGAAATAACAAAGGAAAATAAAGCTTTTTCTGAGATTGTGAAGCCGCTTGCGCGTTATGCCCATTCGGGCGAAATAAATTTTCAGGTTGCCAGCAAGGAGGCGGCTGTCAATAAAATCAAACAACAGTTTGCCGATGGAGAGCTTAGCGAGCTCGACGGCATTCTTATCACCTATCCAGACTTTTGGTTTAATGTGCGCGGCTCAAACACAGAATCTGTGCTACGCTTAAACCTTGAGGCCGTGGATCAGGAAACCATGGAGAAGCGGCGTGATGAGATAATCAACCTTATTAACGAAAACTGATATGTCCGTAATTACAGATCAAGAAAAAATCGATCATTTACTTAACCGTGGCGTTGAGAATGTGTACCCTTCGCGCGAGTTTATGGAGGCGCGTCTCAAAGAAGGTGAACCGCTGACGCTCTATCTTGGGATCGATCCAACAGGACCAGATCTTCATATGGGTCATGCTATTGTGCTTCGTAAGATGCGAGAGTTCCAAGAGTTGGGGCACAAGCTCATCCTACTTATTGGAGATTTTACTGGTATGATTGGGGATCCAACCGATAAGTCAGCAACCCGCGTGCGTCTTACACGTGAGCAGGTGCTTGAGAATGCAAAGAATTATCAAGTGCAAGCCGCAAAGCTTTTGGTGATGGAAGGAGAGAATGCGGTTGAAGTAAAATATAATAGTGACTGGCTTGGAAAAATGACCTTTGCGGATGTGGTAGAGCTCGCGTCACACTTTACGGTGCAGCAGATTTTGGAGCGCGATATGTTCCATAATCGCATGAAAGAAGGAAAACCAATTCATTTGCATGAGTTTTTGTACCCTCTCATGCAAGGGCACGACTCTGTTGCTATGAATGTTGATGGTGAGATTGGTGGAAACGACCAGACATTTAACATGCTTGCAGGGCGCGACCTGATGAAGTCTGTGCAAGGAAAAGAAAAGTTTGTCATCACCACGAAATTACTTTCCGATCAAACCGGAAAGAAGATGGGGAAGAGCGAGGGGAACATGATCACGCTTGCGGACAGTGCGGACGATATGTTTGGAAAAGTGATGAGTTGGACAGATGGAATGATCCTTTCAGGGTTTGAGCTTTGTACGCTTGTGAGCGATGTGGAATTGAAAGAGATTGAAAAGGAGTTTAAGGGCGGCGCAAACCCACGTGACTTAAAGGCGCGTTTAGGGCGCGCAGTTGTAGAGTTGTATCATGGTGCTGAGTTGGCTCAGAAAGCGTCTGATAATTTTGATCAGATGTTTAAGAAAAAAGAAATGCCAGATGAGATCCCTGAGTTTAAGGTGGAGACAGAGAAAGGGGTGATCGATGTGCTTGTAGAGTCTGGGCTTGTAAAGTCAAAGTCTGAGGCACGCCGCGCAATTGATGGAAAGGGTGTGAAGGTTGATGGGGAAGTTGTGGAAGGCTATGACACAGTGATTACACCAACTGATGACGGAGTCGTTGTGCAAAAAGGAAAACGACATTTTGTGCGTGTGGTGAAATAAGATGTGGGGGTGGGCCTTGTGCCCGCTCTTTTGTATAGGGCAACCCCAAAGTGGGTTGCCTTTTGGATTTGTCGCGCGCATAGACAGTACGGGGGATTCATGAATCCTCCGTACGGACTTTGAGGCACAGCGGATTATTGACAAAATCGCACAAAAGCGGTAAAAACATTCCTCGATCTTTCTATTAAATGTCTCAATAATGATGTGATCGTATCATTGTGAGGACAAAAACCTTTCCCAAGGAGGATACAATGGGACTCGTGATCAATGAAGAAACGCAAGGTTATCTCGACCGCGGCTGGTTCCCGGTTACGGAAAACAACTGGTGGGCCTTGCAGCTCACGGAGTTGCAGCTGAAGGTGTATTTGCGCCTGCTTGCCTACTGGCGAAGGACTGGCTCGCGTTACATTTCAGAAGAGCTGTATGAGACGCATATGCGACATGCTGGCTATGAGAAGCCTGGCCCTGGCAAGAAGGCTCTTGCGGGCAAGGGAATGGCTATGCCGTTCGAGCTCATCGAAGGTTGTCCGCTGATTCGCATCACCGGCATTTCCTATTATGAGCGTGGGCAAATGCGTCGTGAGGCCGTGGCTTCATGGCCCTGCAAGACCAATGCGCTTACGCGAGATGTTGCGATGTGGTGCATGCCCGAGGATGTAAAGCCGATAGTGCTCGAGCAGGATGTTGCAAGGTTCTATGGAGATCTTTTGCGCGAGGTGCAAAAGACAGGGTCTCCTCGTATGCATACCAATGCCATATTGAGGAAGATTATGTTGGATCTTTATGCTTCCGATGAGCGTGCAGCAGAAAACTTGTGTATGCACTTGCGAAGCATTGGTCTTTTCCGTTCTGATGGTTCTCAGAACGAGCTCATCCAAGTTCGCCCTTATAGGGTGAATGGGTACGAGGTGGTCACTATCCCGCTCATGTGCCAGAAGGTCTGGAAGGAAGAGGTGGGTGAGCAGCCTGTCGACACTTCCGAGTCTGAAGTACCTGCCTGTGCCGAGGTCGATATAGATAAGGGTGAGGACCTGCGTCTCGATCTTCCTCCTGACCTCATGGAATACGAGATCACCGAGTTTCGTGCTTTGGTAGATCGGGCAGAGGAGGCGCTTGAGCAAGAGGCCAGAGAGATTGTTTCTCCGTGCCCACTTTCCACGATTGAACAGATTGTGGTTGGGAACGAGGTGGGGCTCGATGACATCCTCGACCGTGCACAGCTTCTGTGGAAGGTTCAGAAGGCTTTAGGTTCTGTATCTGGTGTGCTTGTCATGTTGCGTAGTGCACGCGAAGATCTTGTGCGCGCGATTGGCACGTATAATCGTTTTGACAACGAAGAATAGGCTCTGCCCGTTATCGTAAAGATAGCGGGTTTTTTCTTTAGTCTGCCGCTTTGTGGGCTGTAATAGATGTGTAATAAATCCCTTGCAAAAACACCCCTAAAGCGGTACCATTTTGGTACTGATCCTAAGGTTTTCTTAGGGATTATTAGAAATTAACCACTGATCACATGTTGCTTACGATTTTGCTCTTCATTGTCATTCTTTCGCTTCTTGTTTTTGTCCATGAGTTTGGGCACTTTTTTATTGCCAAAAAATCTGGCATGAAAGTAGAGGAGTTTGGTTTTGGGTTTCCGCCACGTTTGTTTGCGATAAAGAAAAACGGAACAGACTATTCAGTCAACTGGATTCCGCTTGGTGGATTTGTTCGTATCAAAGGAGAAGCAGGCGAGAATCGTGAGGATCCTGACAGTTTTGGTTCGCAGGGGTTTTGGGCCAAGTTTGGTGTGCTTATTGCAGGAGTGACCATGAACTTTGCACTTGCAGCTGTTTTGTTCGCAATTGGGTTCATGATTGGACTTCCGACCATTGTTTCAGACCATCTCCCTGAGTCTGCAACAATCGAGCAACAGTCTGTGCAGATAATGACTGTGCTTGAAAGCTCTCCTGCTTCTGAAGCAGGGCTTGAGCCAGGAGATGTGATTGCTTCCCTTGATGATCAGGTGTTTACAGAGGCAGAGGTAGCACGTGCTTACATTGCAGATAACGGAGATGAGGGGATTAAAACATTGATTTATCACATGGATGATACCTATGAGACCATCACGCTTACTTCTGTAGAACTTGAAGAGGCTGGGATTTATGGGGTTGGTCTTGGGTTAGTCACAACAGGATTGATTTCTTTTGCTCCACATCATGCAGTTGTGCAGGGGGCATGGACAACTGTGCTAATGACCTGGGAAGTGTGCAAAGCCTTTGGTGGGCTTGTGCGCGACATGGTGGTCTCCCAAGAAGTGGACGTAAATCTTTCTGGGCCAGTGGGAATCGCAGTTATGACAGGTGAAGTTGCACAAATGGGGTTTGTTTATTTATTACAGTTTGCAGCTATTCTTTCTATCAATCTAGGGGTGATTAACTTGTTCCCATTTCCTGCACTTGATGGCGGAAGAATTATTTTCTTATTTATTGAAAAGCTCACACGCAAACAACTCAATGGGCGTGTAGAGGCCGTAATCCATAATATTGGGTTTATTGTCTTGATGGCACTTATTGTCCTTGTGACCTATCGAGATATTGTAAATTTTGGAGGTTAGTATGAAAGAAACGTTTAACGCATTAGAAAAAGAATTTTTACAGGCACTTAAAAAAGTGTCTGATCGCGCTTTGTTAGACAAGCTCAAGATTGAATTTTTGGGGCGCAAAGGAAAACTTGCAGGGCTCATGAAAAACATGGCTAGTCTTTCAGACGAAGAGCGTCGTGAGGTAGGGAAGGCAGCAAATGAGACAAAGAAAGCAATGGAAGCTGCGTTGCTGGCGCTTGAAAACAAGCAAAAAGAAAAAGAGCGTAAAGAAGCGTTAGAGACTGAGTGGATCGATGTTACACAGCCTGTGATGGGTGCGTGTGCAGGCGGCACCATTCATCCAGTGACACGCATTCAACAAGAGCTTGAAGACCTATTTGCTTCAATGGGATTTATTGTGGCAGATGGACCAGAGCTTGAAAGTGATTTTTATAATTTTACTGCGCTCAACATCCCACCCACTCATCCTGCGCGCGACATGCAAGACACATTTTATATTGAAGGGCAGGAGAATGTGGTGATGCGTACGCACACCTCGCCAGTGCAGATTCGCACCATGCGTAAATACGGAACCCCGCTGCGTATGATTGCACCAGGTCGTTGTTTCCGTAATGAAGCTACAGATGTACGTCATGAGCATACATTCCATCAGCTCGAAGGGTTGGTGGTTGATAAAGGGATTCATATGGGGCATATGAAGGGTGTGCTTGAGATCGTGGGAAAATATCTTTATGGACCTGAGACCAAGATTCGGCTACGCCCGAAGTTTTATCCTTTTGTGGAGCCAGGAGTAAATGGTGAGGTGACATGCTTTATCTGCAAAGGAGAGGGGTGTCGCTTATGCAAAAAAACAGGATGGCTTGAGGTGTTTGGTGCTGGTATGGTGCATCCTAATGTTTTAAAAGAAGGCGGGATCGATCCAGAAGTCTATTCAGGGTTTGCATTTGGGTTTGGATTAACACGTCTTGTGATGCTGAAGTATGGCATCGATGATATTCGTCATTTAGAAAGCGGAGATCTTCGCTTCTTAAAACAGTTCTAGTATGTTGCTTTCAAAACAATGGTTAAACGATTTTGTTAACACAAGTAAAAAAACCGATCAGGAACTTTCTGATCTTATTAGTCTTTCCACAGTAGAGGTTGAGGAGTTTGTTGATCAGGCTGAGTCCATGCAAGCAATGGTTGTTGGAAAGGTGATAGAGCTTGGTAAGCATCCAAATGCAGACAAACTAACGCTTTGTCAGGTGGACATTGGAGAGCGTAAGACACAGATTGTTTGTGGAGGTGAGAATTTACGTGAGGGAATGATTGTCCCAGTAGCACTTCCGGGAAGTAAGGTGCGATGGCATGGAGAGGGTGAGCTTGTAGAGCTTAAAAAAACAAAGATTCGCGGTGAGGAAAGCGAGGGAATGATTTGTGCGAGCGCAGAGATTGGGCTTGCGCCTGCAGAAGGTGAGGGCGAGCATGATATCCGTGATCTTGGAGAGATTGATGTAAGTCCAGGCACTTTGCTCGCTGAAGCGTTAGGGATGAACGATATTATTCTTGAAGTGGAGCACAAGTCTTTAACAAACCGCCCTGATCTTTTTGGGCATTATGGCATGGCGCGTGAGATTGCTGCGCTTATGCGCACAGACCTCACGCCTTATAATCCCGCATTGATTATAGAAGGAGAGGGGATTGAAATTGATGTTGAGGTAAAAGAAGAAGGTCTTTGCCCGCGTTACATGGCTGTTGCTATGGAAGGTATTAAGGTAGGTCCTTCACCACGTTGGATGCAAAATAGGTTAAATGCATGTGGGATCCGTCCAATAAACAACATTGTAGATATTACGAACTTTGTCCTTTTGGAAACTGGGGAGCCAATGCATGCATTTGATACAGAGCTTTTGGGGGGTGACCATGTTCATATTGGTGTGCGTACAGCAAAAAAAGGAGAAAAAATTGTCGCACTTGATGAAGAGACATACGAGCTTGAAAAAGACATGCTTGTGATTACAGATGCAAAAAAGCCTGTGGCTATTGCAGGTGTGATGGGTGGAGAACATAGTGGTGTTAGTGAAAAAACAACGCGCATTGTGTTTGAGGCTGCAAATTTTGATCCTGTTTCTGTTCGCAAAACATCGCAGGCACTCGGGCTTCGCTCAGAGTCTTCCGCGCGCTTTGAAAAGTCGCTTGATCCAGTGGTGTGTGAGCAAGCGCTCGCACGCGCGGTTGAGCTTGTAAGAGAGCTTTGTCCAGAAGCAAAGGTTTGTTCTGAGGTTGTAGATACACAAACAAAGAAAACAGAATTGAAAGTCGTTGAATTTACAGGTGCGCGACTAAACAATCATTTAGGCTCAGAAGTAAAAAATGAGGAGATAAAAGATATTTTGACCCGTTTAGGTTTTGGTGTTGAGCAAAAGAAGGATCTGTTTTGTGTGACAATTCCAAGCTGGCGCGCAACAAAAGATGTTGAGATCGCAGAAGATCTATTTGAAGAAGTGGCGCGTGTGCATGGGTATGATGCGATCGTATCTGTGCTTCCAAGCTTTACAATTACACCACCTGAACAAAACCCTGTGCGAGTACTTGCAAGAAAGGCAAGAGCTTTGCTTTCAATGCAGGCTGGAGCAAATGAGGTGTATCAATATGCATTCGTGAGTCCTGATACGCTCAATACACTTGGTTATGCACCAGATAATCATGTGAAGTTATTGAATCCTCTTGCAAGCGACCGTCCATATCTCGTTCGTTCATTGGTTCCTAATTTACTTGAGGCTATTTTACGCAATCAGCGACATGAGGAGACAGTGCATTTGTTTCAGGTTGAGAATGTGTTTTTGCAAGAAGAAAAAGGGTTAGAAATGGGAGAGGGGAAGGCATTGCTTCCGCAGCAGCCTTGCATGCTCTCTGGGGTGTTTGCAAAAAAAGGAGAAGAGAATCCATTTTGGAAAGTAAAAGAAGACCTTTTGGGTTATCTCAATAGTCTTGGTTATCAGGTGGAGCTAAAAGAATCAAAGAAACCAGAAGGATGGCAACATGCTGTGCGTCAGGCAGATGTTTTTGTGGGTGAGGAAATTGTTGGCACACTCGCAGAAGTTGATCCAGAAAGAGCACAAGCACTTGGGCTTGACCATCGCGCAGCTGCATTTGAGATTAATCTTGATTTGCTTTCTGAGCTTGATGAACCAAAGATCGCCTACACATCCGTTGCCACACATCCATCCGCAGTACGTGATTTGGCCTTTGTGGTAGATGAGAAGGTGTCTTGCCTTGCTATTCAGGAGCTTATGAAAGAAACATCTAAGCTTCTTACCACACTGGAGGTTTTTGATATCTATTGTGGAAAAGGTGTGGAGGAAGGAAAGAAATCTGTTGCGCTTCATTTGAGCTTTTGCGCTGGAGATCGAACGCTTGCATCTGATGAAGTTGACACAGAAATTGAGAAGGTAAAGAAAGTGCTAGAAGAAAAAATTTCTGCTACAATAAGAGCATAACTGTAACTTAGGAGGATATGTATTCATCACTCGACATTCTCTATATCGTCATCGCCTTTTGTCTTTTTTGGCTTTCGGCTGCAATTTTTTGGCTCGTTTGGCAGGTTGCAAGTATTTTTCGCAACATTAACCATGGGGTTTCAGAATTGCGTGAGAAAATAAAAAAGATTGAGGAAGCGGTTGAATTTATTCGTGGCAAGTTTGATCACATGTCGACTACGCTTGGAGTGGTTGTCTCTGGACTAACAAAGGTGATCGAGTTTGCAATGGATCATAGAGAACATAAAAAAAGACCTTTGTTTTCACGAAGGCATAAGTTGGCAAAAGAAGAGGAGGAGATGGAGGAGGTTGATTTAGAGGAAGAAGATTAAAAAACAACATATGAAAGGTGAGGGGTTTCCACAAGCAAGTCCTGAAGTAATTGCAGAAAGAAAAAAAGAGCACGATTTAGGAAGGGCACGTATTCAATTAGATCAAATAGATGCCAATTTAGATTCTGTTGAGGGTCAGATTCAGAGAATTTTTGATAAAGATAATTTTGGAGGAACAATGCATTCGGGTCCTGAAACGATTTTTGTTGATATTGGCAAGATGATTTCAAAGACACAATTTGAGGATTCTGTGCATGGTGCAAGTTTCATCGCAGAAGCAAGTTCTCTTTTGGGAAAAATAAACGGAGCACGCAATGCAGGAATGCAAACACTTGAGTCAACAGCTTATTGGATCAAAAATACTGAAGAAAAGTTACAGAAATATAATGATGAAAAAGCTGAGCAGCTGCAGAGTAGTCTGTCGAGTTTTCGTCGTAAATACGATCGATTAAAAAGGCGACTAGACTCTCTTGAACAAGGACTTGATTTTGTAACAAATAAATACGAGCGTGTTCTTGCCGAGGTGGAAGGGAGAGAAGCGCCGCAAGAGATTAATGAAATCCCCACACCAAAAGAAAAAGCAGCATAAACAGAGTAATAAACACCCCAGCCTAAGCTGGGGTGTTTTGGTTTATTCGTCTAGGTCTTTCTCAAAATCGCCACTGATATAGTCGGGTGGGATGAGATAGATATCGATGAAGGCTTTGTAGATTGCCGCAACTTCACGTATTTTAAATTGTCTACTGAGGATGTAGGGCTGAAGGCTTGCAGAAACACCAGTGCTTTCGATGCCGAGGCGCTTGCAGGTCCAGATAGCACGTGGAAGATGGTAGCCTTGGGTGATGAGTACAGCATGATCAACGCCCCAAATTTCATTTGCACGCACACAAGTGTCATAGGTGCGCCGACCAGCATAGTCGATTACAATGTTTTCTTTTGGGATTTGGAACGTTTCTTCTAGGGCGCTTGCCATGACTTCAGGTTCATTGTAATTTTCGAACCGATTATCTCCTGAGACAAAGATAGTTTTAATTTTCTCTTGCGCAAAAAGATCTGCAGCAACCGTAAGTCTATCCATGAGTGCATCTGAAGGATCGCCGTTTACGGTAAGCCCAGCACCAAACACGATTCCAACCTCAACTGGCTCAACGCTTGCAGTGTCTAGATAAATTGCCTTTTTCCCACTTAGCACAATCCAAAAAGGGATTGTGACGAAGAGCACAAGAATAACAGAGAAACTTAATAAAATTATATTTCGTTTTTTCATGCAGGTAGTATAACAGATTAAAGGATCAAGAATGTTTGGGGGGTGCGCCAGGGCACGTCTTGGTCGTTAGGACACGTTGTCCCTGTAGTTTTCTTTGGGGGGTTTTTACCCAATCTTTCCACTTTTATCCCCCTCAATAAAATGCTAAGCTCTGATTAGTTAACTCGTCGATTTTGCCTATTATGAGCCCTAAATTTGTTCACTTGCACACGCATTCTCACTATTCTTTGCTTGAAGCCCTTCCAAAGGTGAAGGATTTGATTGCGCACGTGAAAGATTTAGGACATGACACAGTCGCGGTTACGGATAATGGGGCAATGTACAGCGCAATTGAGTTTTATAAAACAGCAAAAAAAGAAGGAATCAAGCCGATCTTTGGGATGGATGCTTATCTTGGTCGTGAGGGGCGTCATCAAAAACGTCACCGTATTGACTCGCGTCCTGACCGTCTTGTTCTTTTGGCAGAAAATAATGAGGGCTATCTAAACCTTTTAAAAATCTCTTCAATTGGATTTTTGGAAGGTTTTTATTATAAGCCACGAATTGACAAAGAGGTGTTGCGCGAACACGGCAAAGGGCTTATTGCGCTTTCAGGTGGTTATCTCGGAGAGATCGAGCAACATATAAAGAATGATGCAAAGGATCGTGCAATTGAGGTGATCAAAGAATATCAAGAGATTTTTGGTAAAGAGAATTTTTATCTCGAGCTTGTTGATCGCCCTGAGATTGCAGAGCAAGAAACGATTAATGCGCAAATTATTCAATTGGGACGCGAGCTTGATGTTCCGCTTGTGGCAACAAAGAATACGCTCTATTTGCGTCCGCAAGACGTGGAGGCATGGAAGGTGCTTAATTGTATTAAAGGTGGAAAGACGCTTGAGCATTTTGATCGCGTGAACCAGTACGACTTTGATGCATCCATGGTGAGCACGGAGTATATGGTTGACCGATTTGAAGATGTGCCTGAGGCAATTGAGAACACGGTGAAGATTGCAGAGCGCTGTAATGTCGAGCTAGAGCTTGGGAAGTGGAACTTTCCCGTATTTGAGATTCCAGAAGGTAAGACCTTTAAGGATATGGTGGTTGAGCTTTCTTTTGCAGGGCTCAAAGAAAAGCTTGGGGAGGTGAGTGAGGTGAATCGTGAGCGTTTGAATTATGAGATTGATATTATTGAGCAAAAAGGGTTTTGTTCATACTTTTTGATCTTCTCTGACTTTCTTTCTTGGGCACGAAGGAATGATATTGTGACCACAACACGTGGGTCTGCCGCAGGGTCACTTGTAGGATATGCCATGAACATCTCCAACGTGAATCCAATGACATATGAAATTCCATTTGAGCGATTCTTAAACCCAGAGCGTCCTTCCGCACCTGATATCGACGCCGACATTGCAGATAACCGCCGCGACGAAGTGCTCGACTATGTGCGAGAGAAGTATGGGCATGAAAAAGTGGCGCAGATTTGTACATTTGGAAAAATGCTCGCGCGCGGAAGTCTGCGAGATGTTGGGCGCGCACTTGGGTTTGAATATGATTATGTAGACGGTATTGCAAAGCTCGTACCGATGACCGCAAAGAACCTGAAGCAAGGGTTAGAAGAAAGCGCAGAGCTAAAGCAAAAGTTTAATAGAGAGGCTGACACGCGTCGTATACTCGATCTTGCACAACAAATTGAAGGTTGTGCACGGCATGTGTCTATCCATGCAGCTGGTACGGTAATCTCTCCAACCGAGCTGACCGACTTTACCCCATTACAGATTGATACGCGTGAGGGTAAGATCATCACTCAATACGAAATGCATGCAGTGGAAGATGCGGGGCTTATTAAAATGGATTTTCTTGGAATTAGAAACCTGTCTATTTTGGGAGACGCGATTGAGATTGTCGACAAAGTAAAAGGAGTAAAAGTGATCCCAGAAGAAATCCCAGTAGAAGACAAAAAAACCTTTAAGCTACTTGCAGCTGGGAACACCATGGGAGTGTTTCAGCTTTCAGGTGAGGGGATGACAAAGTGGTTGGTGGAGCTAAAGCCTGAGCGTATCGAAGACATTATGGCCATGGTGGCGCTATATCGTCCTGGGCCAATGGAATCGATTCCAGATTATATTCACATGAAAGAAAACCCGGACAAGGTGACGTATCTTGATCCGCGATTGAAAGAAATTTTGCACAAATCCCATGGAGTGTTGGTTTACCAGGACGACGTCATGCTTATTGCCATCAAGCTTGGGGGGTATAGCTGGCTAGAAGCTGACAAGCTGCGTAAAGCCATGGGAAAGAAGATTGCGGAAGAAATGGCGCGCCAAAAGATTAAGTTGCATGAAGGTCTTTTAAAAAACGGACTCTCCAAACAAAAAGCCGTGCAGCTTTGGAAGTTGATTGAGCCATTTGCACAATACGGGTTTAACAAAGCTCATGCATGTAGTTATGGAATGGTGGCGTATCAGACTGCATACATGAAGGCTAACTATCCGGCTGAGTACATGACTGCGCTCATGACCGCAGAAAGTGGCGACCTTGAAAAGATTGCGTTTGCAGTAAAAGAGTGTGAACGCATGGGGATTGCCGTGCTTCCGCCAGATATTAACGAATCACTCAAAAAGTTTACCTATGTGGATGATGACACCATTCGTTTTGGACTTTTGGTGATTAAAGGACTTGGAGAGGAAGTGGTGCAAAGCATTATTGGGGAGCGTAAGGAAAACGGGCCGTTTAAGGATTTAGCTGATTTTGCTGGGCGTGTTGCTCACCGGGCGTTTAACAAGAAGAGTTTGGAAGCACTTGTAAAAGCTGGGGCGCTTGATGCGTTTGGGGAACGTAAGCAGCTTTTGGAGAACATCGACCGCATCTTGATGCATAATAAAACCATTCAAAAAGAAAAAGAGACAAATCAAGCTTCGCTTTTTGCTTCTTTACCAACGTCTGTTGCAAATACTATTACTTTGCGTGAGATTGTGCCTGCAACAACGCAGGAAATGCTTGCGTGGGAGAAAGAGCTGCTTGGGCTTTATGTTTCCGCACATCCTTATGAAGAAGTGGCGCGTACAAGCGGAAAGCATTTAACCCCGATTGCCGAGATTGAGAATATTGAGACAGATAAGTTTGTGAAAGTGGGAGGGCTCATGACGTATTGTAAAAAGATTCTCACAAAGAAAGGCGACCCAATGGCGTTTTGTGGGCTCGATGACATCAAGGGGCAGATTGAGCTGATTGTGTTTCCGCGAACGTTTAAAGAGTATGAAGATATTATTGATGAAGACGGGATCTATTTGGTAAGCGCAAAAGTGAACAGGCGTGAGAATGATCCAGTGAAGTTGATTGCTAATAGTTTTGTAAAGATTGATGAAGGCCAAGAGCAGGGAACAGCCGAGATGGTGCAAGGAGGGATGTGGATTCCGACGAATAAAGAACAGCTTCGCCAAGATGCGCAGCGCAAGGAAGATGAAGCAGAGTTTGTGCCACCTGATCCAAGATTGATTGTTAAGTTGCGCGGGAAACCAGATCAAGAAGTCATCGGCGCACTCCGCGAATTACTCCAAGAACACCCAGGCAACCGCCGCGTTGCTTTTTCCATCGAATCTGTTGGTGGGAGTAGGGTTGTAGAGACAGATTATACAGTGACATCTAGTCCGGAGTTGATTGGTGGGATTGAGGAGTTGCTCGGCCACGGCTCCGTCGGATCATAAAAAATCGATTCCTCCCCCTTTCCAAGGGGGAGTTAAGAGGGGGTTGCCATACTCTTTTGTCGCTCCGACCTCTGATGCCTAGCAAGTAAAACAATGCAATTGTAAAAACCTTATGGAAACACAGCTAAATTTTAAAAACCCCAAAAAAATACAACAACCAAAAAAACCCCGTTTTTTATTGTTAAAAAAATTCCTCCTCAGCGCACTTGTTTTAGTGCTCATCTTGTTTATCACAGGTGTCTATATCGCAAGAGATACAGAGCCGGTTCGATGTTATCTTACCGGAGGAACCATGGTGCAGCGATCGAATACTTGTGGAGTGGATTTGTGTAGCAAGGAAGAGTCAGCACAAAAGATCTCTGAATCAATGGACCTATTTGGTCTCGACGTTACTAGTGATGTGATGTGCGGCCAGAGTTTTTCTATGTCTTGTTTTTGTGGGAGTGGGAAGTGTTGGGATGGAAGTGGGTGTGTGGATATTTGGGAGTAGGGGGGGTTGGTGTTGAGCAAGAAAGAAATTATTATGTCTATCGAGAAAGCAAAAAAAATAATTTTGGAAAATGGCAACAGTTTTCACTCAAAGGTTATAAATAAATTTAGGGATACAGGTTGGCATGTTTTAGTGAGTCCATATTATAGTGATAGCTATACAAATAAACCAAGAGAGATCGATTTAGTTGTTGAAAAAGATTATTTTGTGAAGGAGGCTTTTGGATCTGTAATTGGAAAAATAATTGTAAGGTTATTTGTTGAGTGTAAATATTTTAACAAAACTCATGTCTTTTGGTTTGATAAAAAGAATAAAGCACAAGCACAAAGAAGAATTGTTTCTGATACAATTTTTGATCCCTCTTATGAAAATATTCAAATTTTGAGTCATAGATATTTGAGTGAGGATAAGGTCGCAAAACTGTATGCATCAGAAACAAATCCCAGCACAAGAAATGAACAGTTTTATAAAGCGATATCTCAAAGCTTGAGTGCGATGACATATTTTCAGGGAAGACCATCTAATGTATCCAGAGAAGACACTGGTAGAGAAGGGGTTCTTTCTGAGTTAATATATCCTGTAATAATTTGTAATAGATTCGATAATTTTTTCAGTTGTGATATTGAGAATGAAGACAATATTCAATTAATAGAATCAAATTTTCAATTTGAAGTGCAATACGCATACTTTGACAATAAGCAAAGAAAAAAGAATGAGTATTTTCTTGTCGATATTGTCGATTTTAATAATATGGATAGTTTTACTAAATTGATGGAAGAGTCTGAAATAAAAGCGTTAAAACAAAAATTGCGTGATGAAGCTTGTTAATTAAAGAAAACCACTCAATACGGGTGGTTTTTGGGTCCAAAAACTCGTTTGATTTGCTGGGGGAAATGGGGGATAATACATGAAATAAAGAAAACGACAGAATCTAAACTATGACAAAAGAACAAGAACGTGCGGAGTTGCACCGTGCTATCTGGCAAATTGCAAATGACATGCGTGGGGCCGTTGATGGATGGGATTTCAAGCAGTATGTGCTTGGGATGTTGTTCTACCGTTTTATTAGTGAGAACCTCACTAACTACATCAACGCAGATGAACGACGCGCAGGTAAACAAGATTTTGACTATACTAATCTTTCTGATCGGGAGGCTGAATTTGGTCGTGTTGATACGGTTAAAGAGAAGGGGTTTTACGTTTTACCAAGTGAGTTGTTTGTAAACGTACGCAAGCACGCACGCAACGATGCCAACCTTAATGAAACACTTGCTGCTGTATTCCGTAATATTGAGAGCTCTGCAAAAGGAACAGATAGCGAACCTGACATCAAAGGACTTTTCGATGATATTGATGTGAACTCCAACAAGCTTGGAAACACGGTTGAGGGGCGTAATAAGAGATTGGTGAAACTACTTGAAGCAATTGGTGATCTTCGGCTTGGAGAGTACACAGACAATAGCATCGATGCCTTTGGTGATGCGTACGAATACCTTATGACCATGTACGCCTCCAATGCTGGTAAGTCTGGGGGTGAATTCTATACCCCACAGGAAGTCAGTGAACTCTTAGCAGAAATAACCACAGTCGGAAAAACAGAGGTGAACAAAGTATACGACCCAGCTTGTGGATCGGGCTCCTTGCTCTTGAAATTCGCAAAGGTCCTTGGGAAAGAGAACGTTCGTCAGGGATTTTACGGGCAAGAGATTAACCTCACTACTTACAACCTTTGTCGTATCAACATGTTCTTACACGACATCAATTACAACAAATTTGATATTGCGCATGGAGACACACTCATGGATCCGAAACATTGGGGCGATGAACCGTTCGACGCCATTGTTTCCAATCCTCCATATCGTACAAAATGGGAGGGTGACGCGAATCCCTTGTTGATTAACGACCCGCGCTTCTCTCCTGCCGGAGTTTTAGCACCGAAAAGTAAAGCGGATTTTGCATTCACCATGCATATGTTGTCTTGGCTTTCTACAAATGGAACAGCTGCAATCGTAGAATTCCCAGGTGTGCTTTACTGTTCCGGTGCCGAACAAAAGATAAGAAAATACCTTATTGATAATAACTACGTTGATGCCGTTATTCAATTACCAAAAGATCTGTTCTTTGGAACAAGTATTGCCACCTGTATTATCGTCCTCAAGAAGAGCAAGAAGGACAATAAGGTTCTGTTCATTGATGCTTCTGCTGAGTTTGTTCGTGGTGGAAACAAGAATAAGCTTGCTGACGAAAACCGAAAGAAGGTTCTGAGTGCATTCACTAAACGGAAAGATGCGGAATACTTTGCCAAACTTGTTGATAATAAAGACATTGCTGAAAACGACTACAACATTGCTGTTTCAAGTTATGTGATTGCTGAAGATACTCGTGAGGTGGTTGATATCAAAGAGCTGAATAAAGACATTGAGAGTATTGTTGAGCACCAACAAGAACTCCGTGTCTCGATTGATGAGATTGTGAAGGATATCGAAGGAAGCGTATGAACAACGAGTTATTACAATCAAAAATAAACAGAGCCTGGTCTTTAAAAAAAGAGGGGCAATACAATGATGCACTTAAATTGTATGAAGAAGTTATTGATTTCATGTCAAAGGAATCTGCTGATTATGCAAGGAGTTTTGAGGGTGCTGTGATTGATGAAGGTGACACTCGAAAAATAACCCCAACATACTTAACAAAAGCAAAAGATTTTTTAACTAGAGACAATGTTACTTGTACCGTTTTCAATAATATGGGGGTTATATACGCCGAACAGGGGGATCTTGAGTCTGCAAAGAGTTGTTTTATTCAATCGATTGAACTTACTCCAGAGGAGTTTGATTACCCTCATCCCGTAGAAGGACTAAAGGCACTTGGGGAATATGAATAATCATAAATCCAAAATCGAAAAATTAATTACCGAGCTGTGCCCGGAGGGGGTTGAGTTCAAGAAGTTAAGAGAAATTGGAAGTCTAATTAGAGGAAGTGGTTTACAAAAGAAGGATTTCACAGAAGATGGTGTGGGTTGCATTCATTATGGGCAGATCTATACGCACTATCGGCTATTCGCTGAGAAGACCAAAACTTTTGTTTCATCAGAGTTGGCACAGAAATTGAGAAAAGCTCAAAAGGGGGATGTGCTGATTACTGGCGTAAGTGAGAATATCGAAGATGTCTGCAAGCCACTAGGATGGCTTGGTGATGAAATTTGTATCAGCGGAGATATGTTCGCATTTCGCCATAATCAAAATACTAAATTTATCACCTATCTTTTGCTAACTATAGATTTTCAAAGATACAAAGAACGGAATGCTCAGGGGGCTAAGGTTACACGTGTAAAAGCTGATAAAATACTTGATTATAAGATCCCAATCCCACCCCTCCCAATCCAAGAAGAGATCGTCCGCGTGTTAGACTCTTTTACGGAGTTAGAAGCGGAGTTAGAAGCGGAGTTAGAAGCGAGAAAGAAGCAGTACGAGTATTATCGCGATGATTTGTTGGTGTTTGGAGATGGGGTCGAGCGGAAAACTTTAAATGAAATATCTACGAATCTTGATTCAAAGCGCAAACCAATAACTAGATCCGCTCGAACACCTGGTGATATTCCTTATTATGGTGCGTCGGGGATAGTTGATTATGTTAAAGAGTATATTTTCGACGGAGACTACCTTTTGATTTCAGAGGATGGAGCGAACCTGCTTGCGAGAAGCACTCCTATTGCTTTTTCAATCTCTGGAAAGACATGGGTTAACAATCATGCGCACGTACTTCAGTTTGAAAAATACGAAACACGGCGTTTTGTTGAAATCTACCTTGATTCAATAGATTTAAGACCATATATCAGCGGAGCTGCTCAACCAAAATTGAATAAAACAAACCTTAATCAGATACCAATACCAGTTCCATCGGCCGCTGAGCAAAAACGCATCGTCTCAATTCTTGATAAATTTGATGCGCTTGTGAATGACATCTCGATCGGACTTCCTGCCGAGCTGGAGGCGCGGCGTAAGCAATACGAATACTACAGAGGAAAACTTTTGACGTTCAAAGAAAAAGAATATGTCACAGAATAATCGTTACAACATGGTTGCGGAAAGTTCACAGAGTACCGTGATGGCAGAATTTACGCCTGATAAAAAACGAGCCACTAATTATCAGAGTGAAGATGAGCTTGAAAAGGCGTTTATCAAGCAGCTTGAGTCACAGGCTTATGAGTATCTTCCAATTACGTCAGAGGAAGATCTGGCAACTAATCTTCGAGTTCAACTTGAAAAACTGAATGACTATTTGTTTACAGATTCGGAATGGGATCATTTTTTCAAAACGGAGATTTCAAATCCAAATCAAGGCATTGAAGACAAGACAGCGACCATTCAAGAGGATCACATAAAGAATCTTACTCGAGATGACGGTACGGTGAAGAATATTTATCTGATTAAGAAGGATAATATTCATGACAATAGTCTGCAGGTGATCAATCAGTACGCCACAGAAGATGGAAAGCGTTCAAATCGTTATGATGTCACTGTGTTGGTTAATGGATTGCCTTTGGTGCATATTGAGCTCAAGCGACGTGGTGTTGCGATTCAGGAAGCGTTTAATCAAATCAACCGTTATCAACGAGAAAGCTTTTGGGCATCTGCTGGATTATTTGAATATGTACAGTTGTTTGTTGTTTCAAACGGAACTCACACAAAGTACTACAGCAACACAACTCGCAAGGCACATATTAAAGAAACACAAGAAGGTTCAGTTAAGAAGGGTAAACGAACAAGCAGCAGTTTTGAGTTTACGAGTTGGTGGGCTGACGCTACGAATAAGCCAATTACTGATCTTATGGATTTTGCAAAGACATTTTTTGCAAAGCATTCTCTTTTGAATATTTTGACGCGTTATTGCGTATTTACTTCTGATCAGTTGCTTTTGGTCATGCGTCCATATCAGATTGTTGGAACAGAGCGCATCTTGAATCGTATTGAGGTGAGCACAAATCATAAACAGCTTGGAACCGTTGAGGCGGGTGGGTATGTGTGGCATACAACTGGCTCAGGAAAGACATTAACAAGTTTTAAGGCAGCACAGTTAGCAAGTAAGTTTGAGTCTGTCGACAAAGTACTGTTCGTTGTTGATCGTAAGGATCTCGATTATCAGACCATGGCAGAATACGATAAGTTTCAAAAAGGTGCTGCTAATAGCAACACAAGCACGGCTGTCCTTGCTAAGCAGATGGCAGATCCCAATGCACGAATCATCATCACAACGATTCAAAAGCTAGATCGGTTTATTGGAAAAAATGGTAAGCATAAGATCTTTGATGGACATGTAGTTATTATCTTTGACGAGTGTCATCGTTCGCAGTTTGGTGATATGCATGATCGAATCACTAAAGCATTTAAGAGCTATCACTTGTTTGGTTTTACAGGTACGCCGATTTTTGCGGCTAACGCATCGTCAGGTGGTCGACCTGATTTAAGAACAACTGAGCAGGCTTTTGGTGATAAACTTCACACCTACACGATCGTTGATGCGATTGCTGATAAAAATGTCCTTCCGTTTAAGGTGGAATATGTCTCAACCGTACGAGAAGCAGAGGATATTGATGATGAACAAGTAAGTGATATCGATCGTGAGGCAATTCTTGCTGCACCAGAACGTTTAGAGAATATCGTTCGGTATATTCGCGAGCACTTTGATCAGAAAACGAAACGCAACAAGTTTTACAAAGTTAAAGATAGAAGGCTTGCTGGTTTTAACTCTATCTTCGCTGTCTCCTCTATTGATGCAGCAAAGAAATATTATGCAGAATTTAGAAAGCAGCTTGCAGATCAGCCAAGTGACAAGCAGTTGAAGGTTGCGCTCATTTATAGTTTTGGTGCGAATGATGAGGATGGAAATGGGATGATTGATGAAAACTCAGAGGACACAAGCGGGCTTGATAAGAGCTCGCGAGATTTTCTAGAGTCTGCAATCGAGGATTACAACAAGATGTTTGGAACCTCATACGATACTTCTTCAGATAAATTTCAAAATTATTACAAAGATTTGAGCTTGCGAGTGAAAGCACGTGAAGTGGATGTTCTGATTGTTGTGAATATGTTCCTTACTGGCTTTGATGCAACCACACTAAATACGCTTTGGGTAGATAAGAAGTTGCGTTTACATGGGTTGCTTCAGGCATACTCAAGAACGAATAGGATTTTGAATAGCGTGAAGACATTCGGAAATATTGTTTGTTTTCGCAATCTTGAAAAAGTAACAAATGAGTCGATTGCTTTGTTTGGAGATAAGGGGGCGGGTGGAATTGTTCTGATGAAGTCTTATGAAGAGTATTACAATGGCTATCAAGATGGTGATAAGGAAGTTCGTGGATACGCAAGCATCATTGAAGAATTGAAGGAAAAATATCCTATTGGCGAGCGGATCATTAGCGAACAAGCACAGAAGGAGTTTATTCGTCTTTACGGTTCGGTTTTGCGCTTACGGAATATTCTTACGACTTTTGATGAATTTGAAAGCAATAGCATGTTGTCTGAACGTGATATTCAGGATTACCACAGCATGTATATTGATCTCTATAATGAATTCAGAAAGGTTGTTGAGAATGAGAAGGAGAATGTTAACGATGATGTGATTTTTGAAATGGAGCTGATCAAGCAGGTTGAAATCAACATCGATTATGTTCTCAGCTTGATTAAGAGGTATCACGAGGACAACGTGAAGAACAAAGAGTTATTGCTTGATATTAATAAAGCAATTGACTCAAGTGTTGAGTTGCGAAATAAGAAGGATCTTATCAATCAATTTATCAGTAGCCTTGGTGTGCAAGCATCAATCGATGATGATTGGAGGAAGTATGTTGATAAAAAGAAAGAAGAAGAGCTTGAGGAGATTATTGAGAGTGAGAAACTAGACCGCAAGGCAACAATGAAATTTGTTCAAAATTCGTTTAGGGATGGAATGGTGTCAGAGACAGGAACTGATTTGGCTAAGGTATTGCCACCTGTTTCACGATTCTCACAGTCTGGAGAGCGCACAAAGAAACGCGAGACCGTGCTTGAAAAGCTGATGAGTTACTTTGAGAGATTTTTTGATATTTCTGGTAATGGTTTTTGAAGAGTTGTGATTTATGACACTATCTGAGGTTTATTTACTTAAAGCTGGGAAAGAAATAAATAAGTTAATGAAAAATAAAAAAACTCTTTTTATTGTCTTTGGTTTAATTAGACATAATGTTGCAATTAGTTCGTACATAAAACTTATTGAGACGGAGAGAAAGAGATCTAGTTCTCTAGATAGAGGTTTGCTGAATTTGAAACAAAGAAAAGATGTTTCGCAGGAGACTATTGAACGTTTCCAGACCGATTTATGGGCCTCTATTAGTTTATCCGCGCAATATTACGAAGATTCTTTAAATAGGTTATATTCATTTAGGGATTGTTTGAAAAAGCTTGGATACAAATTCGTCCTTCGATCTAAAAGAATGATTAAGGATAGAAATTCTTTTGTCCATCCGAATTTTCAAAATATTAAACTTGTTTTAGGAGAAAATTTCTTTCTTCTTCCAAAACCTATTGCTTATCAGAAAACAGATTCTGCATCAGTCATGGTTGAAAAATATTATGCAGCTTTAAAAAAAGCAGAGGAAGAAACTGATGAGATTTTACGAGATGTTTTAACTAAATGAGTTTTTCGTTCTCGATATTATTAAGTCAATTATGCACATCACAAAAACCGACTATCTTGAATACACTTACTGCAAAAAGAATCTCTGGCTACATAAACATAAGCCAGAGCTTTTTGATGGCGTAGAGCTTTCTGAATTTGAGAAGAAGATTATTGAGGAGGGGAATTTGGCAGATGAGGCAGCGAGAGGGTTGTTTCCTGATGGGGTGTTGGTTGAGATTGTTGGCAGCAACGCCGTTCCGTTTACAAAGAACTTGATAGACACAAAGACGCAGACCATCTTTCAAGGAGCCTTTCTCTTTGATGAATTCTTTGTCCAAGCAGACATCTTGCGCTTTAACGAGGTGCTGGGCGGATGGGAGCTCTATGAAGTAAAAGCAACGAACGATGTAAAGCGCGTTGTTCCACATCATCATATAAACGACCTTGCCTTTCAGAAGACCGTGATTGAAAACGCAGGGATCAAGGTAGTAAAGGCAGGGGTGATCCATCTCAATAGTGAATATAGAATGCTGAGCAAGGTGAACTATGAAGACTTGTTTATCATCGCAGACCTAACGGATGAAGTATTAGAAGCAGAGGCGGAGGTGCAAAGCCAGATGAGTGACTTGAAGGCGTATTTGCATGACCCAGAAGAGAAGGGGTGTGAGTGTGTGTACAGAGGGCGTAATGCACAATGCACAACGTTTGCGTATTCAAACCCTGAAGTGCCTGCGTATTCTGTGCATGATATTAATCGGATTGGTGGGAGTAAGAAGTTGTTTTATGACTGGATTGATCGTGGGATATATGCGATTGAGGACATCGATAACCCGGAGAAGTTAAAGGGGGCAAAGCTGGCGCAATACAATGCGTATATGGCAGGCAGGCCGCTTGTGGACCATGAGGCCATAAAGGAGGCGTTTAGCGAGCTTGTATTCCCATTGTATTTCTTTGACTACGAAGGGTATTCAAGCGCGATCCCGCGGTTTGGTGGGTTTGGTGCGTATGAGCAAGTGCCGTTTCAGTACTCGCTGCATATTCTCCACGAAGATGGGGAGATGGAGCATAAGGAGTTTTTGATCACCACGCCAAGTAAGGATTTAACCTTGCCACTGATTGAACAGATGAGAAAAGATGTGGGGGAAGAGGGGTCGGTTATTTCTTGGTATAAGTCGTATGAAGCCCAGCGCAATAACAAGTTGGCTGAGTTGCATCCTGCGCATGCAGATTTCCTTGAAGGGATGAATGACAGGATGTTTGACCTCATGACCATCTTTTCAAAGAACATGTATGTTGATGCAAAGTTTATGGGGAGTGCGAGTATTAAGAAGGTATTGCCCGTGCTTGTGCCAGAGCTGGATTATAAGGTGTTGAATGTACAAAAGGGCGATCAGGCGGTTGAGCGGTGGGAGAGGATGATTGATGAGGAGACGCAGCAAGAGGAAAAGGATCAGATTGAGAAGGACTTGTTGGAGTATTGCAAGCTAGATACCTTAGCCATGGTCGAGATCTATCGGTTTTTGAAGAAGTTATAAAGAGAATATAAATCCCACTTACGTGGGGTTTTTGTTTACTCCGCCGTTATGTAATCCGTGGCGGATGTTTGCGGGGATTGGGAGATTCGTTTAGTATTCAAAGAGATATGAACGTCACAAAACTTGAGCAACAATTTAATGAGTTCATGAACCAGATGGATTATCGGGGTGGGGTTAAGGTGTTCAAGAGGCTAAGGGGCGGAAAGAGAGATGTCTATCTAGCAATGCTTTATGATCATCTAGCAATGCAGAACAAATTTAGAAAATTTTATGAATATAAGGCTAGGTATTTGTATCGCAGAGCATTGTTTGGAAAATATCGCATTGAAGCACTATTAGGACTTGGTCGTATATATTGGCATCGTAATGATAGGAGAGCATTACGATATTATAAAAGAGCATTGAGGTATTCACCAAAGGACCCCAGAGTTTTGATTGCACTGGGAAATATTTACAAAGCACAAGGTGAAAACAAGAAAGCGAGAAAATATTACAGGAACGCGATATTGCACAGCAAAGATAATAACTTTGGATTGTTGTTGAATCATTCATTGTTTTGGCTGAAGCGGGGGAATGCAAAAAAAGCCCAAAGTTATATAAAGGAAATAGAGGGTGCAATAAGGGGAATGAGAGAGAGTAAAACAAAGGAGATTGCAAAAGAACAATTAAGACAAATAAAAGAAGCCGCTTAGTGCGGCTTTTGTGTTAGAAGTCGGATCATGGCGTCCGAGAGCGGAAGTCCGGTCTTTTTTTCAATCCATCCCCATTGACCATTTGGGTTGATTTCCAAGAACCATATCTTGCCGTCAGTGTCTTGCACTAGATCGATTGCACAGTAGTGCAGACCAAATGTGGTACGGAGTCTATGGCAGTATTCAGCGGTTTTGGGATCAAGATCAAACGGTATGTGCGGAAGATCAATCATTTCTCTACGGATATCTACGCCTGTTGAGAGCTTGCCTTCGATCGAGACTGCAAAGAGCTCTTCTCCCATGCATGTAACACGCAACTCGCGCGCCTTTTCGATCTTTTGCTGGTAGATGCCAGGGCACAAGCGGATACTGTCAGCACTGAGAGTGTCGGGAGACATAGCAGTTGCATAAATAGCAGCCGTTTTTCCGTCACCCGTATCAATCACACCCCAAGTAAGAGGTTTGTAGATACATTCACCCTCACTCTTTGCAAAAGCGAGAACCCGTTCTGGGTTGTTGCTGACCACTGTTCTTGGTACAGAGAACCCAATCTGCTCGGCAACTTTGAGTTGCAACACCTTGTGGTTGGCACGCTTGTTTGCATAAAGATCGTTTACCCACATTGCATCCAGCGAAAGCAGGCGACCAAAAAGTGCAACTTCAGCCTCTCTTGCACAGAATTCATGAACATGGGGCTGATGAGCAACAGATTCAATTGTTGGTGTTTGTGGGCGCCGGTTCCAGATTGCTGTTACTTTTTCAAGCATGTCACCGGTGCTCTTTTGGGTGCCACAGGAAAATTCTTGTTCATTGAAAAATCGATCCGTATCAATTCTCGTGAATGGAATTGATTTTTCTTTCAGTCGTGCAATAAGAAAGTCAGCATGTGGGTCAATACTATTTGTAAGGATCAAGATCATTTTTTCTCCTATTAGAAAAGCCAGTGGTTAGCTGGCTGAGAGGCGACTACGAGTCATCCCACTCTTGCCTGCTTGGATCGGTGATCCAGGTAGACATCTGCTCAACGGCTCCATCTTCGCCGACCCAGGCTTGCTGGTTCTGGTCGTAGGTGCCGTCGGGCTCTTCCTGTCGCTCTTCAGCGACCCGGAAGCCTGTTGGGAGGGGGGACGTAGTCATTTTACCCTTTTCCATTGGATTTCTCCTTGTTTTGGAGGTTGTTGAGGGCAATTGAAGAATCTCATGTATGAAAATTATTGTCAAACACAACGGGCTTGTTTTTTGATTGCTGTTTTACAGCTAGATATTTATGTAAAGAAAAGCCCCCAGGAGATTCCTGGGGGAGAAGTCGTTACTCGTGCTGGGTTTTATGTGTCTCCCAGCCGATTGCGGTGCAGTCCACAGGTGTCACGCCCATTTGATGCACATGGGAGATCACCAGAAAACATTGGTCAGAACGACTGTCGTAGATATAGCGACTGCGTTCCCGAGCATCTCCCAAAAGCACCTCGACTTCTGGAGAGATGAGCTCAAGGTCTGGGCCGCTTACCAGGTCCGAAGCTTGGGGTGTCGGGGCCTTGTATTTTTCGTCGCGACCGTCGAGCGCCAGGATAACCAGGCAGGTAATCATCGCAAAGAGAGCGATGAGTGTTTTGCGGATGCTCAGTGAGTGCATGGGGCCTCCTTTGACCACACGAGAGTACCTGCATAGTATAGTCCTGCTCGTCAATCTGAAATAGGGATATATGCAGTGATTTAGCTAGAATAAGCAAAGTATTTTATTGTTATTTTTTCTGTATTCAGAAGTGGTGAAAATTTGTTACACTAAAGGCCTATGGGAAAAGTTGTGTGTAAATTACGAAGAAGTAAGCGTGCAAAACGCTTGAGTTTGCAGATTGATGCAGATGGTGGACTTGTTGCTATTGCACCAGTGAAAATTGCAAAGAGCACAGTATTAGCTTTTTTAAAAAGTCAGACCGCTTGGATTAGAAAGCACAGAAAAGAGGTGTTAAGCCGCGAGCGTCATCCTGACATTAGCATCAACTGTAAAACCCATTTTGCAAAATATAAAGCCGATGCACTTGCATTAGTCGAAAACCGCGTTGAACACTTTTCTTCCACACACGGCTTTGAGGTGAATACGATTCGTGTGAAGAAGCTCAAAACACAGTGGGGGAGTTGTTCTGTGCGAAAGAACCTAAACTTTAATTATAAGATTTTGTTTCTCCCAGAGCATCTGCAAGATTACTTAGTGGTACACGAGTTATGTCACTTGTATGAACTCAATCATTCAAGGAAGTTCTGGGCGCATGTAGAGGCTATTTTGCCAGATCATAAAGCGCGCAGAAAAGCGTTGAGAAAGATTTATTTTTGATTATGTGTTTGGTAGATCTGTTATACTGAGATTAAGTTCGAAATTATTGAGTTGTTATTATGCTAAAGAAAATTATTTTTGGGGTCACTGTCTTCTTTTTAGTTTTAGGTATTGTGGTCTTTGTTAATCTAAAAGACACAGATCGATTCGAGTGCTATCTTTCGGGTGGAGTGTGGAAAATGTATCAAACAACTTGTGCGGACTTTTGTGCAGAAGAGAGCATGATTGAACAAGAGGATAGTGAGAGCGCCATTACTTCTCCTGATGACTTGTTTGGAGATGCAGTTGCTTGCGGGCAGGCACCGGTATTTTCATGTGATTGCGGTAAAGATAAATGTTGGGACAGTGATGTTTGTAGAGATAAATAGCCTTCTGGTGCGTTTTTAATCACCCTTATTAGGATAACAACATATGAATCTACTCAAAGAAATTTACTTTGGTGAAAAACCTGTTGAGACAAGCGGGTGGGATCATCGGAAATCCGCACGTGCTGTAGTTATTGATCAAGAAGGAAAGATTGGTCTTTTGTACGCAAAAACATTCCAGCTCCCAAAGCTTCCAGGTGGTGGTGTGGAAGAAGGGGAAGATTTAGAGCAAGCACTAAAGCGTGAGTGCAAAGAAGAGCTTGGGTGTGAAGTGGAGGTTCTAGGAGAGGTAGGATCAACGCTCGAGTATCGTGAGGTGCGTAAGATGACGAATGAATCTTTTTGTTTTTTTGTACGCGTTCTAGGGGAAAAAGGGGAGCCAACATTTACAACCAAAGAGCTTAATGAGGGGCTTGAAATTCTATGGGTGCCCATTGAGGAGGCCGTAGCGATGTTTGATGATTCCCTGCCCGATGGTTATGAGCCTAAGTTTATCCAAGTGCGTGAAAAAACTTTTTTGCAAGAAGCCCAAAAACAGATTTAACAAGATCCCACTTCGGTGGGGTTTTTTGATTTTTTAAAAAAGAGGAAAAAACCTTAATAAATAGCTAAAATATGGTACGCTACGGTTGACAGATAGGAGGTTTCCTGTTAATCTAATTTGTCCTTTACAAAGCCCTTACTGAGCTTTTTTGGTAAGGCAAGGAGACGTCATGTACTTGATCATTCTTGTTGCTGTTGTGCTTTGTGCACTCACCTTGATGGTTTATGGATTCCGTAGGGAATTCCTGCTTCGTCGCAATGAGCGGTGGAATTCCATCATGCACGATATCAAGGATCCGCCCAAGCCAGCTGTTGCCACGCTAGTAGATGGAGAGGTTGTGGCTTCTGGAGCAGTAGCTGAACCTGAGGCACCAAAGCCTCCTCCAAAGCCTCCTGAGGTTTTGGGTGCAGCTACATCCCCAAGGGTGATTCGCCGGCGTAAGAGCGATTCCCCCGAGCTTCCCAAGCGAGAGGTGCTTGATCCAGCCAGGTCCGCCAAGGCACGAATGGAAAGGTTGGGCAGGATTGTGGGTGCAGCCAGAGGGAATCTGTATCGGCTTCCTTTTCCGGCTCGACGTCGCACAGTCGACACGTCCCCCGGCAAGGAGATGGTTGAGCCCCCACGGCTCACCGAAGACTTTCTCATGCCTGACCCCAAGCTCGAAGAAGTAAGGATTTTTGAGGTTGATGAGGATGGTTTCCCTGTCTTTCTCATGAGTGCACGCCATGTGGGCGGGCGCTTGATCCACTTCTTCGATGAAGAGGGCGGAGAGATCGATCTTGCTCTTTTCCGTAAGCTTTGGATCGAGATGGCGCGCGAGCGTCGTGTGGCTCCGAGTTCGGGCCGCCACTATCTCTATGAGCTCCTTGAGTACTATGCGCAGTCCAATAGGCCTGGTGCCTGGGTTGCAATCGGCAACCTTGAAGGAGTGCATCAGGCCGAGGTGGCCTAGACTCGTCCTCTGTATCACTTGATGCAGAGGGCTTTTTTATTTTTAGACTAGTTTTCATAATGACGTAATCATAATGATTTGTTATACTAGACGTACAAAACGTATGACTCCAACAAAAAAACCAACATCCAAAAAAACAGTGCGAAAAGTGCGTGTTTCTTCTGAAAAGAAAAAGCCAGCAAAGCGTATTAAGCCAAAAGCAGTGGTTACAAAAAAGAGGCCACGACGCAAGGTTGCAGGAGAGCAAACAGTTATCTCTGCGCCCTCGTTGAAGTTTTATCGACGCATCGCCATTGGTTTTGTTCTGCTTGTTTTGGCAGCATTATTAGCAGTTGTCTATGTTTCCACTGTTGAGGCAACAATTTACGTTACTTCAGTGCATGAGGATTTACAGACGGAGTTTGTTGTTGATGTTGTTGAGACGCCTGTAAAAAATAGTGAGGTAGCTGGGCGCGTGCTTGTAGGCACGCTTGGAAAGACAGGTAGTTTTACCCCAACCGGGGAGGGGGCAACGCTGGTTGATGGAACGGCAGTAGGGACGGTTACGCTTTATAATGAACTCAGCACATCTCAACCACTTGTTGCAACAACAAGACTTTTGACTCCTGAGGGAGTGCTCTTTCGGATGAAAGACGGAGCAACTGTGCCAGCGGGTGGCAGTGTGGAAGTTGAGGTGTATGCTGACGACACAGGTGCAAGTGGAGATATTGGTCCAAGTACTTTTACTATTCCAGGACTTAATGCAACCAAGCAGCAGTCTGTGTATGCAAAAAGCATAACAGCGATGAGTGGAGGAGTGGTAACGATTTCTGTTGTGGGCGAGGAAGAGATGCGGCAAGCAGCAGATCAGCTACACGCAGCCTTAAAGGAAGATGCAATGTCTATGCTTCGTACAGAGGCAGGAGAAGATCTTGCAGGAGAATCATTTACGACAGAGGTTGTTTCTGAAGAATTTAGCATTGAACCAAACACTGAGGCAGATGGCTATGATGCAACCGTTACGATAAAAGTGATTGGTGTTTTTTATAACCTTGAGGCACTTAAAGAGATTGCAGTTGCACAATTGTATGACCAGCTAGGAGAAGGGCGCGAGTTTATCTCTATCAATACTGATCAAATGATTATCGATGTTTCTCGTTATCAAACCGAGCCCGAAGGAGCAAATCTTCATGTGGTTGTTGATGGAAAAGTGATTACTTCACGTACCTCAGATGCATTAGAGGTTGATCGTTTCACAGGCATGCTTCCAAGTGATGTTTATGGCTTGCTTGTTGGCGAAGGGGTTGCCACAGGTGTGCGTGTAGAACTAGAGCCGTTTTTTGTGCGGCGCACACCACGCATGGCAGATCATATCTATTTAGAAATTGAATAAAAAGAGAGCCCCGCATTGCGGGGTTTTTTTGTATGGGGAGAATTTGCTAAAATAGAAGGAGAATAAACAGTATGACTTCACAAACAACAAGACAACAAGCTTGGGACGAGTTTCAAGAAACACTGCACGCGCTGCGACAAGAGCAGTTGTGCGTTATTGAGGAATTTGAACAACGAATTGCAGGAAAGGAAATTGCTGATTTAACGAAAGAGGCTGAGGAACATACTCACTAAATATGAATATGCAGCACGAACGTTTAGATGCTATTGATGGAGCTCCAGAGCAGAGTTTTGAGGCATGGCTTAATGAGCCAATTCAAGATTGGATTGAAGAGGAAGGAACTTTTGAGGAGCGCGCGCAGGCAGAAGTAGACATCTTTGAAGTAACAGGTCAGGGTCTTGTAAAGAAAGCAGCTGAGCGGCACGAGGTTTTGCCCGACAATGCAGTAAAAGCAAAACTTACTGAGCTCAACAGGAAAGCACAAGACGCGCTTGAGCGAGCGCTTTTTGCTGTTGGCGAGGGTGTGGGGGTTGTTGATACGCCATTAGCAATGGTGAAGAAGTTGCAGGAGTCTGGGGAGAAGGCTGATAAACGAACCATGCGAAGATTTATTAGAGAGATTGAGCGGTTTCCACATGAAGCAAGGTCTTACCTTGAGGTCTTTGACTTTGACCAGTTGGATCACTCAATGCAAATACAGCTTGTGGAGCTATTGATGGAACATCGCTTACAATTAGTAGACACCTATTTTGATGAGTTAGGTTTATCGCCCAGTCAACAAGAAAGGTATTGCAGGGAAGTTTTTTTGCCTACAAGCGCTGAGCCGAAAGAATATTTACAGTTGTTGTTAATAAAACGTATTCCAGAATTACAAATTCCAGAACAACTTAAGCAAGAGTGTGTTGAGCAATACTGTATTCAAGATCAGGATTACGGATGGAAGAACATGTTAGATCTTCCCCTTTTTACCTATATGTCACAAAAGGTAAGGCAAGAGGTTGCACAACAAATCAAACAGAGGTTAGAAGAGGGAAAATCCACGTTATTATTTCACGAATTAAAGCAATATAGAGAGCAGCTGGCTTTGCTCACAAAAGAACAAAGAGAATTGCTTGTGGGAGCAATCAGGGATTCTGCAAATCCAAGCTTTCTTTTGTTTTTTGGAAAAGAATTGCACATTGATGTAACGCAGGCAAAAAAAATACTTGTTTCAATTTTTGAGAATTATAGCGTGATCGCAGAAGGGTTGCCTGGATCTGTTGTGCAGGCTGCAATTGAGCAGTGTGGAGTTTCGGCAAAAGAGATTGCGGGCAGTGTGTTGCATCACGCAGACCGCTCAACAAAAAGCCGTCTTCTCTATGGAGACACTGAACTTGCAACACATTACATTGATTGTGTTGTTGAGTCAGGGGACGCTGAAGGGTTTGATCTAGATCAATCAACAACAACAGAATTGATTAGTCTTCTGGACGAGAGGGTGTTGCACGAAGAGTATTTTATTACAAGCCTTGTTAAAGCATCAGATCTCTTGTTTGAAAGGGTGGATGATTGGTCGCTTCCTTGGGTGCAGAAAAAATGGTTTTGGGAGGAGCTTAGTGTTGAGCAGGTTCAGGAAATGACAAGTATTCTTATCCAGCGTAGAAAAACAGATTTAATTGAGATCTTGTGTAGAAAAAAATTACTAACATTATCTGATGAGCAAAAACAACACGTGTTAATTGCAATTGCTCACACAGTTGATTCGAGAGGAATGACTGCTAGATCAAGTTATTTAGAAACCTTCATTGAACCAGAAACAGGAAGAGAAATTAGAGGAGTGTTGATTGATCGTGCAAAGAAAGGAGATTATGAGGCGCTCGAAAGAGGTGTGTGTGAAGCAAATTTGTCAGATGCAAGCGAGGAGCTTGTCTTTACAAAAGAAGAGCTCACAGGCGTTATTGACGAACTTGAGTCTTTGGACAATGGGGCAGCGAAGAGTCTTGTTGTTGCGATTATTCGAGCTCGTGGATTTTCGCTTGAAGAGAGGGTTGTTAAGAAGGCTTATCAATTGTTGTTGGATCAAAAGGAGTATGACTTAATCGTTCAAGAGTTTGCGAAAATTATTGTCTCTGGAGAGATTAAAGTTGAAAGCAGAGTGATTTTTGAAGAGTATGTTGAGAAAAAATGTTACAAAAAAATTGTTGAGTATAAAGAGTTTTTAAAGTTGACAGCAGAGGATGTTACAAGATTGTTAGATGTTTCTTTTGAGGAAGATGGGCTTTCAGAAACGATAGAATTAGTACAGGCCCTTCTTACTCCTGAGGATGCTGCCATTTCAAAATCAGACCTAGAACGCATTTTTGATTTTTTGATCAAACAACATTTGAATTCCCTTTTTTATTCAGCGCGTGATCGTTTCATGCGCGAAGGGATTAGGCCTGATGTTATGAGGCTTTTTGATAGAATAGCCCAATCTCCTTCTCAGGCCATGCAGCGAATTAAGTTCAGTCTTTCAATGGCAATTGCACATTCAGAAAACCCAATGCAAAAACTTGAAGAAATAGAACGCATTTTTACTGGTTATAACTTGCCGGATGTTGGAAAGATGCTGAAAGTGTTTGAGGCGTTGTTTATTGATGGTCGTGAGGGGATGAGAATGGGTGCTCAAGTGCGCTTAGCTGGGATAAGTAAGCGAGGAATGCGCATGACTGCCTATAGAGAGTTGGTGAGGATTCATATTGATTCAAATAATGCTTCTTTACGCACTTATCTAGAATCGATTCAATCAGCTGCACCACTTCTAGATATTGTTGATGCGCAAGGTGTTGATGCGCTAGATGAATATCAGATGACTGAGTTTTTACGCTTTTGCAAAAAAATGCAAACACTTTACGATCAGTCTTTATTGGGGCGCACAGATGATCATCAAGTTGGTGAGATTGCGCGCGAATCAGCCTTGAAACAGTATGAGCAATTACGAGAAAGCATTGGGGTAAAAGAAGGACAGTCGACCATTGGTCGTTTAGAGCGAATGTTTTTGCGTCCAGCAGGTTTTGAATCTATTCAGGATGCACTTGAGAGAATGGATGAGGCGCGTCAGTCTGCAGATGCAAGAGGAAGGCAGTTTGCACACGACATTGAGATGGGAAATTATCAGTATGGGGAAGGGAGTTTTATAAAAGCCTTTTTCCCAGACGTGCTTAGAAGCATGCTTTCTTCTGGTTGTGTTGCCAGAGAGTTTCTTGGTGCAGCTGTGCAAGAGGATCTGACCCCACTCAATACTGATCTTGTTGAGGCATCAGCAACATTGCATGAGGACTTAGTTTGGTTGCGAGCTTATGGTGAAGTGGGATTGCTTGTGCGCGATAGAGGGCAATTTGCACGTACTGACAAAGGAGAAAAATTACCTCTTTTTGGAAGAAGGGCAGCAAAACAACTTGGGAAATACGAGCTTTTTACGACAGGAGTTGTAAGTAGCGAACACCATGTTGGGATTAGTACAGGGATTGCTTCCTCGGAGATTGATGCATTGGTGATTTCTCCAGCTGTAACGCGTGAGAAAGAGAAGAGTTTGTTTATGGATACAGTGATGGCAGGGTGGTATATCCCAATCATAGATACAAATGAAAGTCTTCTTTATACCCCTGCACAGTTTGATGAGGCCCGTGCACGGTTTTTGCAAGGACTTCCAGAAATGGGAGGAGGTCCATTTGTTTTTGCTGACATGCCAGGAAGTCGTAAGCATACAGAAAATATTGATCAGATCATGAGGGAAAAAAGAGAGGACAGAGAAAGAAGTAGGCAGATTCGGGATCTTGTTATGGGGCAGTTGCATGCACAGCTCAGTGAGATTGGAGTTTCTTGGAGAGAAAACCCTGAAGAGATGTTGTTTGGTGCTGAGCTGCATGAAACAGGTTCCATGAGTCGTGCAACAAACAGGCCTAAAGATTATGATTTTGATTATGCGCTGCGACTTGATTTGCCAGATTATGAAAACAGAGAAGCGTTGCAGGATAAGATAAGTAAGATCTTACGCACATTTGGAGGTGCTCCACAAAGCGGAGACAGGGTGGGGCAATTGCGTTTTGTTGATGTGAAAATTCCAGGGTTAGATTTTCCAGTTGGAATTGATTTGGCCTTCACGCTAAAAGCTGAGACACCAGAGTTTTCTTCGCATCAAGCTGTGAGCGATCGTCTTAAATCAATTCTAGCCACACATGGAGAGGAGGCGTATGAACGCGTGGTTGCAAATATTCTTTTTGCAAAACAATTTTTGACAACTCATGGTATTTACAAAAAATTAAAGCATGGATTGGGCGGTATTGGTGTAGAGAATTGGATTTTGTCACATGGAGGCGATTTTCTTTCAGCTGCAAAAGCGTTTGTGCAAGCATCGTCAGACAAGGGGAGGAGAAAAGATTTTGATGAGTTTCGTCGTAGTTATTCCATTATTGATCCTGGGATTGATATTAAGAGCTCAACGCATGATGACTTTGTTGCGCACTTAAATAAGGAGTCCTATTTAAAGATGTGTGAAGTGCTTGGCAACTATCTTGCGGTCCATACAGGGTATGAAGAGCCTAAGTGGGAGCCGCCAGAGTACAATGAAGGTGATGAGTTTATTTTGTAGCTGTACACAGTTGCCTTGACGATCAGGTCAATCCGCATTATCGTATCTATATCGCAATGAAAGAGGACATGTTGGTTTAAAAAGGCCCACAGAGAGAAGAAGCCGTGGCTGAGAGCTTCTTTAGGCACATTTAGGCGCAATACCACCTCTGGAGTGATTCAGGCCCTGAAGGGCAGAATTGAGTGATTTGTTAGGAAAAAACTAACAAGTCGATTCGGGTGGAACCGTCCTGGTAGTTCAGGGCCCCGAACTTCACGTTTTTCGTGAAGTTTTTTGTTTAAAAATAAACATATCTATGAAGAATTTATCAATCATGCGCCACTCCATGGCGCATCTCATGGCAGCAGCTGTGAGCGAGCTTTATCCCAATGTAAAGTTGGGAGTAGGGCCAGCAATCGGAGAGGGGTTTTATTATGATTTTCATCTCGAAGATACTATTACCGAGAAGGACTTCAAAAAAATCGAAAAGAAAATGCGTGAGATTATCAAGTGTGATGACACGTTTGAGAAAAAAGAATTTTCAATCGATGAAGCAATCGCCTTTTTTAAAGAGCAAGGGCAAGACTTTAAGGTTGAGCTTCTTGAGGATCTTAAAAGCAAAGGAACCACGAAGTTTGGCGCAGATGAGCTTGCGGACGTGGGGGAGATGGGGGATGTCGCAATGGTGTACTACACAGGAGATTTTGTTGATCTTTGTCGCGGGCCTCATGTTGAGCACTCTAAAGAGGTAGGAGTCTTTAAGCTTACAAAAGTATCTGGTGCGTATTGGCGAGGAAATGCTGAGGGGGCACAGATGCAGCGTGTGTATGGTGTTGCGTTTGAAACAAAGGATGAGCTAGCCGAATATATGGCAATGCTTAAAGAAGCGAAGAAGCGCGACCATCGAAAGCTTGGAAAGGAAATGGGGTTGTTTCATTTCTCTGAGCTTGTTGGGTCCGGCTTGCCGCTTTGGACACCAAAAGGAACTGTATTACGTAATCAGCTTGATGCCTTTGTCTGGAGTCTTCGTAAACAATATGGATATGAGCAGGTGACTATTCCGCACATCACCAAGAAAGACCTTTATGAAACCAGTGGGCATTGGGAGAAATTCCAAGACGATCTTTTTAAGATCACCACACGTGAAGGACATTTGTTTGCTATGAAGCCAATGAATTGCCCGCATCACACACAGATTTACGCAGCAGCAAAACGTAGTTATCGCGATTTGCCACAGCGTTATGCAGAAACTACTATGGTGTATCGTGATGAACAGTCAGGAGAGTTGCACGGACTAAGCCGCGTGCGTTGTATTTCACAAGATGATGCGCATGTATTTTGTCGTGAAGCTCAGGTAAAAGCAGAAGTGTTTAAGATTTGGAACATTGTAGAAGGATTTTATTCACCTTTTGGATTTGATTTGCAGGTAAGACTTTCTGTGCATGACAGAGATAATATGGATGCTTACCTTGGAACAGTTGAAGAGTGGGATGAGGTTGTTGAGGTGTTCCGTGGTTGGTTTAAGGAGCGCAATGTTGAGTATGTGGAAGAATCAGGAGAAGCAGCATTTTATGGTCCAAAGATCGATTTTATTGCAACAGATTCGCTGAAGCGCGAGTGGCAGGTGGCAACGATTCAAGTGGACCGCAATATGCCGCGGCGTTTTGAGTTGACTTGTGTGAACGAGAAAGGAGAAGAAGAACCAGTTGTCATGGTTCACGCTGCCATTATGGGTGCTATTGAGCGTTTTACTTCTGTAATGATCGAGCATTATGCTGGAGCATTTCCGCTTTGGCTTGCACCAGTGCAAGTGCGATTTGTTCCAGTAAGTGATGACTTTGCTGATTATGCACAAGGGCTTGCACAAAGCTTAGAAGAAGGAGGTGTGCGTGTTGAGGTGGATACAAGTAAAGAAGGAGTTGGGAAAAAGATTCGTGCTGCAGCACTTGCAAAGATTCCTTGGACGATTGTTGTGGGAGAAAAGGAAGTTGGTGGAGGAGATATTTCTGTGAATATTTTTGGAGAAGAGGAAGACCGCATTATCCAAGCAGAAGAGTTTCTTAAGACCACCATTATGGAAAGCGAAATACCTCATATTGAAATGCCAGAAGTTGAATAGGAAACAAAGGAAATTAAAAACACCCCTTGCGGGGTGTTTTGTGTTAGGCTGCTTTTTCTTCATCTGCGCTAAATAGTGATTCATCCATTTCATCTTCGGGTTTTGCTTTTTGATCTTCCAATCTCTCTGCTGTTTTACTTTTTGGCCTTTCTGCTTTTTTGCCTGTTGTTACGCGTGCTGCATAGCGTTCAGGAGTAGGAGTTCTTCCTGCTTGGTAAACACTACGTGCTGGTTGTTGTTGACTTGCAAGCATGTCAGAGCCGCTCACAGAAAGTGTTTCTCCACGTTCTATCGCCTGATAATAAGCTCCCATGATTTTATCAAGCATTGCTTGGCGTGGTGTTTGGACAATGAGGAATTTCGTAAAGATTTTTCGTGCTGTAGAAGGGTCATTTGCCATGAAGTCATCCCAGGTAAAGTCGATACCATGGTCTGCAGCAGCTTGGCGCGCCTCTTTGCTTGCATCTGGCCCTGTTAAGTTGTTGGTGATGAGTTCAAATTCACGCAAGCCTTCAATGTTCATATCAAGCTCTCTTGCAACACGAAGCTCTTGTGCTGTCACCTCGCGATCTCTTATATTTTCAACAGTATCGTCTTTAAGCTCATCAATCCCTTTTTCTTCAGGGGTGAAAATTCCTTTATCAAGACGGTCTACTCGTCGGATGCCATCCTCATCTGCTCTGACGACAGTAGTAGATTCAGATCGACGACGCTTTCCTTCTTCTTGCTCTTTTTCTTTTCCTACCATCTGTTCCACAGCCTCTCTTGGAATCATCACTGCATCTTGATGTTGTGCTAGCTCAAATTCTTCAGCGCCTGCTATTACAGAGAGACCATCTTTATTTGTAAGTCTGAAAACAGGAGGGTTTTCGTTTCCAATTGAGGAGATCTTCCACATTTCATCACGCCCATCGCCACCAACGCCTTTGTGAACAACACGCTCTCCAAGCATGTAAGTAGTTTCATTTCCTGCTTTGTCACGCTCGGTATAAAAGGTACGCCCGGTAGGCTCTCCGGTCTTTTCATCAACGCTTGCATAACTTGTTTGCACTTCATCTGCATCATCCTCAACAGTATCGTAATCCACTTCCTCTCCCTCGGCAGATGCTTCAACTGGTCGTCCTGTTGTTGTGTCGATCCATCCAGTCCTCCCATTGTCAGCATAAGCTCTCGCAATAGGGGACATCTCGGCTGAATCTTTCGCTGGCTCTTCATTGTTTGCCAATGCAATCATTTCTGCCTGCCTTTCTGCGAAGCCATGGTAGTTATCATAGAATACTTGCATCCATTCGCGCCAGGTGTCATCAATATCATCTCTTTCTAGCGTGCTCCTTGCAGCTTCGATTGCTTTTACTGGGTCTTGTCGGAATGCATCAACCATTCCTTTGAAGCCAATAGAATCTCGTGGGTCGCGCTCTGGAATAGCTGAAAGATCGTCTTCGAGTCCAATTTCAGAAAGGGCTTCTTTTTGTTTCCAATAACCCTCTGCATCGTTTCTCATGATTTGAAGCTGTAGTCGTTCTGGGCTTTCTGACTCAAGGTCTTTCATTTTTTCATCTAAGTAATCAACAAATTCTTCTGCCTCAATATCTATGTCTATCGTCTTGTCGCCAGCACGTGCCCGCTCTACAGCTTCAAGGAAATCCTCTTTTCGACCAATAATTTTCTTTGTTATTGTCAGTTGTCCGATTTGATCAAGGAGATGATCTTGATGAGCCTTTAGTTTTAGTTTTTCCGTATTATCTGATTCTTTGCCGATTTGTTCATCAAGCTCTCTGAATTTTTTGGATAAATCAGTGTGGAGCTCGTCTAGCTGATCATATCCCATGGAATAGAGCTCGCTTGGTTGCAGGGCGATGAATCGTTGTTCAGGCTTGGTTGGTTCCAGTTCAGCAAGGGGTTCACTTGTGTTTAGTTGGCTCTCAAGAGATGCTAGAAGTTTTTTTAGAAAACTAACTTCTTTTCTTTTTTTACTAATTTCTGCTTGTAGATCTAAGCCATAGCTTGAGTTCCTTTCTTCTTCAGTTGCTTCTTCTAGTACTCTGGTTCGAGAGTCAAGAAGCCTTTGTTCAATGCGTAAATATTTTTTTAGCCTTGTTTGTGCGTTTTCTGGGTTTGTATTTAATTCATGAGCAAATCGATCAAGTTCGGCATCAAATGCTTTTTTTGTTGCTAATTCGAGTGCTTGTAGACGGATTATTTCGCGTTCATCATCTTGGTCTTCAGATAATGATGCTGCTGCTAACTCTGCATTTTTTCTATTTTTTACAGCAGTTTGATAGTCCTCTTGAGAGAGAAGGGTGGAGAATGCGCTTGCTGGTCTATCCATGGTCTCACTCAATGAAGGGCTGTCTCCCATTTTGTCAATTTCTTTAAATCGATTCAATAAGACTGCTTCTGGATTGTGATCAAGATGGCTTTCTATGACATAGCAGAGCATGGTCTCTTTTTCTCTTTCGCATCGAGATCTAATAAGATCTCTTTTTGATGCATCAATAGTCCCCAAATAGACATCAAGTGTTTTGTTAAACATTTGCTCAGCATTCTCAACTGTTGCTTCTGCTTTTTCTTGCACACTCCCTTCTCCTTCTGGAACAAGCTCAAATCGTGGTCCGTCTTCTGTTTTAATACCAGCAATAGTGTCGCCTTGTTCTGTTGCGCCAAGGTTAACCCCCTCAATTGGTGGCTCTCCCTCATTGCTTTGAATTTCGACAGTTTCACCAATGCGCTCTGTTCTTGCGCGGTCTTCTTCCATGACTACGTGCAATGCTTCGATTTCTTTTTTTGTGAATTTGCGTGTTTCAGGGCCCATTTCAGCATTGTCAGGAGAATTTGCTTTTTCTGCTCTTCTTTGTGTGGCGACTTGGTCCAATGTTCCAATTCCAAAAAGTTTCTCATATCTTGCTTTGCCTCGTTTTTTAGCCGCTTCATTCCTTGCGATTCCAATCTGGCGTCCTTTTTCAAGTCTTGTTGCTTCTTGTTTTGCTCTGACCTCCTCTTGTGTTGGCGGCATGTCGTCTTCGAGTCCTGGTGGGACCATTTTTGATTTATCGAATTTATTTCGTTTTGCCATAAAAGTAGTGATAATAATTACTCCAAGTATAGCAAAATAAGCCTTGTTGTGCTATCTTGAGCGCGATATGATTATCCCCAAGTATCATCTTGTCACTTACGGGTGTCAGATGAATAAAAATGATTCAGAGCGTGTGGAAGCCATTCTGCAAGGAATGGGTTTTGTGTTTACTGAAAATGAGGAAGAGGCTGATCTGATCATTATGAATACGTGCTCTGTGCGTCAAAGTGCAGAAGACCGTGTGTTTGGCCATGTGCGTGCATGCAATCGGCTCAAGAAAAAGAATCCAAATTTGATTATTGGGGTGACAGGATGCATGGCAGGGCGCGATCGTGATGGGGCTATTAAGAAGAGGCTTGAGAATGTTGATCTTTATTTTCCGACAACAGAAATGACACAATTGCCGCGTTGGATTGCGGGGCTCAGACCTGAGCTTGTAAACAGCGGAGATCTTGCGGAAGATTATTTAAAGATCAAGCCGCTTCGAAAAAATACACGTCAGGCATTTGTGTCTGTGCAAACTGGGTGTAATAATTTTTGCACGTATTGTGTGGTGCCGTTTGCACGAGGGCTTGAAAAGAATAGATCATTGAAAGATATTTTGGAGGAGTCACGCGAGTTGGTGGAAAATGAGTGCATTGAAATTACGCTTTTGGGACAAACGGTAAATAGCTATCAGGCACCCGACCCAGAGCACTACAGCAAAGAAAATCCGTATACGCATGAGTTTGCAAAACTCCTTTGGGAAATGAATCAGTTAGAAGGGCTAAAGCGTTTGCATTACACGGCTCCACACCCAAACCACATGACCGATGAAGTGATTAATGCGATGACATTGCCTGCGCATCTCAATTATATTCATTTGCCTGTACAAAGTGGAGACAATGAGGTGTTGCGCAGCATGAATCGTCGTCACACGATTGAGGAGTTCTACGAAGTGATCAAGAAACTTAAGGAGAAGATGCCAACATTGGCGATCGGAACAGATCTTATTGTAGGATTTTGCGGGGAGACAAAGGAGCAATTTGAAAAAACGGTGGAGATGTTTAGGCAGGTGGAGTTTGATATGTCTTACCATGCGCAATACTCTACGCGCTCGGGAACTGCTGCGGCAAAGGCGTTTAAGGACGATGTGAGCCGTGAGGAAAAGCGTCGACGTTGGGATGTGTTGCAGGAGTTACTTATCAAAACAGCCTATAAAAAGAATCAGGCTTACTTGGGGAAAACCGTTGAGGTGCTTGTGGAGCGTTTTGAGCAATCAAAAGCTGCAGATGGCACGCTGAAAGATTTTTGTTATGGATTTTCCCGTGAGATGAAGTTGACACGTTTTGAATCTGATGAAGATCTGACGGGCGAGCTTGTGAGTGTTAAGATTGCTCGTGCAGACAAGTGGCTTTTAGAAGGAGAACAATTATGAAACAAAAACTTATTGCAATTTGTGGCCCAACTTCCTCAGGGAAATCCTCCTTAGGGATTAAGCTTGCAAAGAAAATTGGTGCAGAGATTATTTCTGTGGACTCGCGTCAGATTTATCGCGGCATGGATATTGTGACTGGAAAAGAGATAGGGGAGTGGGATGGTGAGCGTGAGGCCATGATTGTTGAGGGGGTGGTGCATTTTGGGCTTGATATCGCAAATCCAGACGAAGACTTTTCAGCCGCAGATTTTAAAGGGTATGCAGAAAAAAAGAGTGAAGAGATTGCTGCGCGCGGGAATGTGCCCATGCTTGTAGGTGGAACTGGATTTTGGCTCCAGGCGCTTATTGATAACTTTGATCTTACAGAAGCCAATAAAGACGAGGAGTTAAGAGCCAAGCTTGAAACAATGAGTCTCGAAGAGCTTGCGGAAGCATATAAGGAACTTGATCCAGAGGGGTTTGAAACGATTGATACAAAAAATAAGCGTCGACTCATCCGCGCAGTCGAGGTCTGCAAGCTCACAGGAAAGCCGTTTTCTAAGCAGCAAACCGTGAGTGAATCAAACTATGATGCGTTACAGCTTTGTATTGATGTGCCAAAGGATGTGCTCTATGAGCGCATTAATAGTCGGATTGATGTGATGGTTGGGATGGGGTTATTGGATGAGGTGCAGAGCCTCTATGAGCAGTATGGATGTGAGGTGCCTTCTATGACAGGGATTGGGTACAGGCAAGTTTGTAAATATATCGATGGGCTCACAACATTTGAGGATGCCATTGAAGAAATGAAAAAAGATTCACGTCACTACGCCAAGCGCCAAGTGACTTGGTGGAAGCGTGATAAGCGGATTGTGTGGGTGAGGAGCCTTGAAGAAGCAGGGGGGTACATCAATAAATTTCTCAAATAGAAAACAGGCCTAACCAGCCTGTTTTTTTTGAAAAGAAAAACGCCGGCCCAAGGCTGGGTCGGCGTCTAGCTTCACACTACTGGAAGCAACTTGCGTAGCTTCTGAGCAGCGTGCTTCATCTGGCTTACAGCCTCTTTTAGCCAAGGTTCACCTTGTCGCGTGCGACAGAGTGATTCGATTTGCTCTTCAAGGTTCTCGGCCATTTCGAAGAGATCCTCTTGGTTTAGTGGTCTTAGTTCGATTTCGATCATACCCGCATCACCATAATTCACGCTCCCCCCTCTTCCCTCGAGAAGGAAAAGGGAATGAGCGATTCTTATGATGGAACGGATGCGAGCACACCCATCAGTGCCCATTTCGACCTTGAGGGTCGGGGAGCAGCTGATGGAGACGTCGCCGTCAACAGGCACTGCCCACTCGGGCTCGGTCTTTCCCTCAAACCACCAGTTTTCGTCTACCAGGCTAATCAGATGATCCATATCTTCTCCCTGTGTTTGGAATGATAATCCTTAGGGTAGGAAGTTTAGAGCATCAGATGAAGGGCGGAGTATAACAAAAGTTTGCTGTGTTGTCAACCCAAAAACCGCCATTTCAGGCGGTTTTGTTGATGTTTTTCTTCTATTTTAGTTTTACGAGCAGAATGTTCTTTGTTGCGCCAGGGTCTGCGTTTCCTTCTGTTGCGCGCATGACTAAACCAATGAAGAGTTTGATCAGTTGTGTTTCGCCTTCTTTGTAGCGCAGCACCTCTGCTGGATTTTGATCGAGTACAGTTTGCACCGCTTCAGCGAGTTCGTCTAGGTCTTCCATGGTGCCAAGCTGCTCCTCTTCCATTACATGTGATGGATCGCTTCCATCCTCAAGCATCCTTGTGAGCACTTGGAGCCCGTTGGCAGTATTAAGTTTTTTCAGTGCAATTAAGGTGATAAACTCAGCAAAGTTTTCTGGGCTGATCTTGATGATGCGAATATCAATAGAACGTTCAGCCATGAGTCCTGCAAGTTTTGAGAGAAGCCAGCCAGAAACAAGCTTTGCCATTTTGCTGCGATAGCTTTCAAGGTCTTCTGGGGAAATATCGGGTTGTGATTGTAGCCAGGCCTGAAGTTCTGAAAAGGTGTGCTCAACATAGTCAGCAAGTGCCGGGTCCTCACAGATTTGTTTTGCATCTGCATGCTTGAATCCATATTCTTCCACGAATCGAGTACGTCTTTTTGCAGGAAGCTCTGGGAGTTTACGTTTTATATCTTCAATCATCTCAGTTAAATCGAGCGGAGGGATATCTGGCTCAGGGAAGTAGCGATAGTCAGAGGAGGATTCCTTGATGCGCTGCTCAACTGTGACTTGCTTTGTGTCGTCCCAGCCACGTGTTGTGTCGCGCTTTGGCTGGTCACCTGTTTCCCAGAGTTTGCTTTGTCGCTTAATTTCATGCTCAAGCACACGCTCAACATGACGGAATGAATTTACATTCTTTACCTCACTCTTTGGATTGAATTTAGGCCCAAGGAGATTTCCGTCTTTATCAATTTCACGCAAGGAGATGTTTACATCGCAGCGCAAATGCCCCTTTTCCATATCAGCACTAGAGATATCAAGGTAGCGCGCGACTTGTCTTAGTTCTTGCAAAAAGACTTTTGCTTCTTGAGGAGTTTTAAAATCAGGTTCAGTCACGATTTCAATAAGTGGTGTTCCTCCTCGGTTATAATCGACAAATGTACGCCCCTCCTCACCATGGAAAGATTTTGCTGAATCTTCTTCTAAATGCACGCGCGTGATGCCAATGCGAGGTTTTTTGCGTGCACCTGTTGGGATTGAGAGATCAAGATGGCCTTCGTAAGCAATAGGGACATCAAACTGAGAGATCTGGTAGCCCTTTGGGAGGTCTGGGTAAAAGTAGTTTTTTCGATCAAATTTTGTAGAGGGTGCAAGTGAGCAGCTAAGCGCATGACCCATCAGAAGTCCAAAACGCACAGCCTCTTTATTGGGGACTGGGAGTGTGCCGGGGTGGCCCATGCAGATAGGGCAGATATTTTGGTTTGGAGAAACAGCGCTATCATGCGTTGGGCATGAGCAAAACATTTTGGTTTTTGTTTTGAGCTGGATGTGGATTTCTAGCCCAATGACTGGTTCTAAAATCATACAGTTTTCTTTTTTGTCAGTTTCTTCTTTTCTGTACTCGAAAGTGTTAAAAACAGTTTATAGACAAGTGTTGAATAGATGAGAAGGACTGGGAGAAGGAAGACTTGTGCAGTAGAGTCGAGCACAGTCATCCAAAGCGGCGTTTCACCACTTGCAATATATGGAGTGATGTCATAGTCGATCGCTACAGTGATAAGAGAAATACCCATGCCTAGGAGCAGATAATAAACAATGACAAAAATAAGTGGCCCAGCAAATAATTTCCAAAAAACGCGCCAAAAGTGTCCTTCAACAATTTGCTTGCTCCATGCAAGCGCTTCAAGACCGCGCTTGTTTTCTAAGATGACGCCAAATTGTGCAAAGCCGTACCAGACCATAAAAAGAATGCCCGGAACAAGAAGAAGTAAGAACCCTCCAGTAATAATAAGCAATTGAAGTACGGCTACGACAAGCAGGGGAAGTATTGTGTATTTTGCTGAGGCAGCGATTTTTTCAGCATGAGGTTTTTTCTTTTGTGTGATGATAGAGGCACACCGAATAAGAACAATCCCAACCCAAAGTGAAAGCACAAGCTCTCCAAGGTAGATAATAGAAAGCACTGTTTCTTTTGCAACATTTTGATAGGGGAAGAGCTCTAGGCAGACAACAAGCAGGATGGGGAGAAAGAGCCAGGACGCATAGCCCAAAAAAAGGGCCGCATGTTGGCGATACATGCGGACACTTGCTTGCAAAATTTCTATTACTGACGGAAGGAATAACATATTACCAACGAGAGCGGAGGTTTTTATATAAGACCACATCGGCAAGAACAAGAAGTGGATTGAGAAGAATTGCTATGATGGCGGGAATGATTGTGCTCGAATAGGTGGTGAGGCGCGCGAGAAGATCTGTGTTGAGTCCAGCAACTGCACTAATGATCATGCCGGTGAGGTAGGAAGCAATCCACATCAACAAAACGCCCACAATTAAGAAAAGAAGTTTTGGAAGTGCGATACGTAGCAGCACAGACCAAAATTTATCTTTTGTCATTTTTTTACTTACTTCTAGTGCTTTTGGCCCACGCTTTCCTTCTAAGACAACCTCATAGGGAGCAAAGATATAAAAGACAGACCATCTTAGTGAAAGAATAAATGCAACAAGCACCCCTGCAATAAGTAAGAAATTTGATGTGCCAATAAGCACTCCGCTTCCAAGCATTCCTCCAAGATAGCCAATAAGCACTGGAGGAACGATTCCGATTGCTATTGCTCCAAGGATGACGAGTATGACAAGAATGGCCACATAGACACTTGGAAGAAAAAGTTTCCAGCTTTCTTTGAGGACAGACTTAACATCGATACTCCTTCTGTTTACTTGTGCGTAGGCAGCTTTGGTGAGTGCAATAAAGATCCAAAGTCCCAGCACTGGTCCTAGAAAAATCGTAGAAAATCCGTAAAGGAGTGTGCCAAAGCTTTCCCATCCACTCAACAAGGCTCCTGTTGAAAGCGTTGTGACTGAGGGGTAAAAAAGAAGGGCAATGATTTGTACAATTAAAATAAGAATGAGCCAACCTGCAATGTTTAAATAGGTTGTAAAGCGAATTCGGTAAAAATCCCAAGCTGAATCAATTATTTCGCCGATTGATATGAGTTTTGCCATACTTTATGAAGAGGTCACTAAAGGTTTTATATGTTGCCAAACCATCTCATGGATGGTGTCGCGGTCGTGAAGTTTATTATTTTGTGTGCATTTAACCAGGGTGAATGTGTCAAAAAGTTCAGTCATGTGCTGGTAGGCTTCTGCAGCGTCTCTGAGATGCTGCTCGTCTGCTTCGTGAATATCTGTTTTAAGGTTGTGTTTATTTCCTTCTGTGATATTGCGCATGCGCGCGAGTTCCAGAGAAATCTCAACAGGGACATAAAGAACAAGGTTTACATCAGGTACAGGAATGCCAAAAAGTTCGTGTTCTAGTTCCATCTCCCATTTATAGAAGGCTTCGCGCTCTGCGCGGTCCCGTATTTTTCCACCTTGATGCCCCATATTTGATCCAACATAACGATCAATGATGACAATGTGGCCTTCTTGGAGCCATTGCTGTATTTCGAATGAGGCAGCGTATCGGTCGACTGCATAGAAGATGGACCCTCGGTAAGGCCCCACCTCTTCTGCGGATCCATAATGCCCTTCGAGGTAGTGTTCAACAAGCCCACAGCTTTTTTGTCCGTAACGTGGGAATGAAGTTGTTTTCACGGTAAGTCCTTCGCTTTGAAGCCGTTCAATGAGGCGTTTGGTTTGTGTGGCCTTCCCAGAGCCATCTGTGCCATCGATAACAATAAGTTTTCCAGAATAGGTCATAGGCGGATTCTATCCACATGTTTTGTCTTCGCCCCTTATTTTACCGTACTTTTCGCTTGCTGGAAACTGTGCCGCAGCTTTGATAAGCTGGATGTAGTTAATCCCATGCTATGACAAATTTTGACAAGATCTACCGCACGGCAATTGAGCACGTGTATACACAAGGAGAGGATGTTTATTCAGAGCGCACTGGCATAAATACCAAGGCTGTTCCTGGGTATACGTTTAATATGGATCCAGCAAAAGGGTTTCCATTATTGACGCTAAGAAAGATTCCAATAAAACTTTTCGTTGCAGAGGTTGTTTGGATGATTACTGGGCAAAAACATTTAGAATTTTTGCGTCGTTATACGAAGGTGTGGGATGAGTTTGCAGAAGATGATGGAACAGTTCAAGCTGCCTATGGACATCGTTGGCGTAATTATTTTGGACGAGATCAACTAATTGACCTTGTAACACACTTGCATGAAGAGCCGTCTTCGCGCCAAGCGGTTGTGATGATGTGGGATCCAGCTACAGATGGCTTGCGCGCACCAAAGCGCAAAAACGTTCCGTGTCCGTTTACTTGGGTGGGGAATATTATTGGTGGAAAGTTTAATTTGCATCTTATTATTCGCTCAAACGACATGATGCTTGGGAATCCACACGATACTGCAGGGTTTGCGCTTTTGCAGGCAATTATTGCTCAAGAGCTTGGTGTAGAGGCTGGAAAGTTCACACTTTCTATTTCTCATGCACATATTTACGGAAGTCATTTTGAGCAAGCTGAAGAGGTTCTTACGCGCGAGGATCATAAGCATGAAGAAATCCTTTGCAAGTTACCAGAAAAGACGTTTTTGCGGGCATTGGCAGGTGATGCGCATTTGGTTGATGAAATTACCGAGATGTTTCTAGAACAATACAAACCAGCTCCGCCAGTAAAACGCATGAAAGTTGCCTTGTAATATGAAAGTGAGCTTACTTGCAGCAATGTCGGTTGATGGCAAGATTGCAGAATCAACAAATCAGAATTCAACAGACTGGACATCCAAAGAGGATATCCGGTTTTTTGTGCGCAAATCCAAAGAGATTGGTGCGCTTATTATGGGGCTAACGACCTACGAAACGATTGGCCGACCGCTTCCTGGGCGTACGATTTATGTGCTTTGTGAGAATCCAGAAGAGCAGGTGGAGCAAGAGGGGATTGTTTATACAGGAGGAGCGCTTTCTGAGATTTTGAAGCAAATTCAAAGAGATGGGCATGAACAGGTGCTTATCGCAGGTGGGGCATCTGTGTACTCGCAGTTTTTACAAGCAGGATTAGTTGATGAGTTGTTTTTAACCGTAGAGCCGTACTTGTTTGGAAACGGGATTGGATTTGTAAAAGATATTAAACGTATGAAAATGGAATTTGTTGCTGTGGAACAGATTGGAGAACAGACAATTGTTTTACAGTATCGCATTCCAAAGGAATAATTATGCCTAAGTATCCCTATTTGCCAGAAGGGAAGGTGATTCAACATGTGTCTTTGGATCATCCTTTTATGATTGCTGCACAAAAAGCACAGCAAGAACGTGCGGGAGATCCGTTTTGGCCTAATGGTGCTGTGCTTGTTAAAGATGGGAAGATTGTGTCTGAGGCAGGAAATGGTTTTGATCGTGGGGCGCATTTGATCCATGTCTGTCCTCGTATTGTGCATGAGTGTGCAAGTGGTGAAGGATATGATTTGTGTTCATTGCATGATCCTGAGGGGCATGCAGAACAAAAAGCGATTGCAAATGCTCGTAAGAAAGGGATAGACCCTCGAGGTGGGGATATCTATATGTTTGGGCATTGGTGGTGTTGTAAACCCTGCTGGGATGAGATGATTCAGGCTGGTATTAAAAATGTCTTTTTACCTGAAGGCGCAGATGATCTTTTTACATTTGAAAAGGTGCGTTTGCCAAAGTTACAGCCATCCGTTAAAAGTGCTTACATAGCTTGTGCAATTAAAAACGTGCCCCTAGAGGCAAAAGCGCAGTATCACAAAGCGCTGGATGTGATTGGTGTTGTGTGTGAGTCGATCGGGTGCACGCCTTATCATCCACATAAGGTGAGTACACCTGAGCTTATGCCTGATAGCGATCCAGGCGAGATTCATGACCTTGGGTGCAAAATGGTAGAAAAGCATGAGATCGTCATTGCAGATGCGAGCTATCCTTCAACAGGTCTTGGGGGAGAGATTCAGCTTGCAAAGGAGCGTGGGAAGCCCGTGGTGCTTGTGTCAAAAAAAGGCATGCTTGTTTCCAAGTTTGCAATCGGTAATTCAGCAGTTGTCTATCATCTTGAGTATGACGATGATTTGAAGTTATTTGCCAGGCAGCTTAGAAATGTTTTAATACAAATATAACCCCGCAATTGCGGGTTTTTTCTTTATTTTACCGTTTTGCAATAAACGGTTGATTCATTGACAAATTATCCTTTTTCAGCTATGGTAAGTCGTTCTTTCACTGGCTCATTGAGTCAAAAGGAGGCCAAATGGCCATGTTTGCTGATCGCACCTATGTCATCGCTTACAGTATCAGGAGCGGAGTCACTGGCACGCTTAGCGAAGAGGTGTCAGCATGTTTCCGTCGTGCAAACTTCGGAGACATGTGCATGCTCAAGCGAGGTGATATCATCTGGCGAAACATTGACCTTTTCCCAAAGGCAACCACGCTTGTCGCAACTCGCGTCACCGAAGTCAAGTTGAGTGATGACGGAAGCACTGTCACTGTCCATACGAGCGCAAACCCCAGAGGGACCACCTACGGCCCTGAGAGTAGCACCTCTCCTTACAACATTGTTGAAGAGGAGATGGAAAAAGAGCTTCGGCGACTCTATGATGCACACGAGGGCGTACGACGTCTTCTTCCTGCTCTTTGATCTTGGATCTTTGATCAGCGCTGTGCCCTGCAGGTTTCTGTAGGGCATATTTTTTTTGAAAGATTTCCACTAGGGAAGAGTGGTTTTCTTTGTTACAATGCCTGCATATGCATCAGAAAAAAATGAACATTATGGGGTTGGTTGTGCTGCTTTTGGGGTTGGTGCTTGTTGTTATGGTTATCGTGTCATTGTATTTGCGCACACAAACAATCAAGAGCACGATGCAGCAAGAAAATGAAGTGGTTGTGCAAGAGGATTCTATTGAACCAGTAGTGCGAGAAGGAGGCGAGGACTTTATTGCCTATCTCCCGCTTGAGGGAGTGGGTGATATTGCAGTGCGTGTTGTTGTGCCAGATGAGCCACGGTATGTAAAAGGGACCCCAGTGGTCATAGAGATTCCAACCTTTTTTACTCCAACGGATACATTTGGGTATTTTACGGATTTAACAAAAGAAGGAGTCATACATCTTTCTTATCTTTATCCTGGACGCACAGACAAGCAGTCTGGTGTTTCAAGTGAGGGGGAGAATGATTATGGGGGAGATAATTCTGTAGCTGCCACAAATCTTGTTGTGCAATTTGCACTTGGGAACGCGACAGATAGTGATGGATATTTGCTTGATGAACTTATTGAGATGAATGTGCTTTCTACCAATGTGGGGCTTTATGCATTCTCACATCCTGGGATTATGGCGTATAAAACACTGAGCATGTATGCAGATGAGCTGCAAGAAGTTGATTATCTAGTAGGGCGTGAGAATCCAACAATTCCCGAGATCAATGCCATGGAACTCGGGTTTTATGCAGAAGATTCAGAGGTGAATATTTCTGTTTACAATCCACTCTACAAATATCCAGAGCATTATACCCCAACAAAATTCACTTATGATGTGGGGCTTGTGCGATATGATGCTAATAACGAAGTTCCTTATTTTGATATTAATGAAAACGGGTCCTTTGAACAGATCACTGATTATCGGTTTCCAAGCTTTGGACCAACACTTTATGGAAAACGTTATTTTTCTGTGAGAGTGCTGGAGGCCATGCGTCAAACAGAAGGATTCACAGATGCCACATGGCCGGAGACGATTGCAACACCAGAGGAGTCACAAGAGGTGTGGAAAGAGCGTCAAGCAGTGCCGTATTTTTCAACACTTCCAGAAGAGCTAAAAGTACTGCTTGTTTTTGGGGAGGAAGATCATGTGCAGCCAACATTTGATAAACCAAATGTCCATCAGGCCTATGATGGGGTGACTGCTCGCGGGCTTTGGGTGCGTTTGAATCCTGATCGTGCTTACGTGCTTGAGCTTTTAGAAAAGAAGGCGATTGATATTTATAGTGATTATGAGGCCTATGATGAGCCAGATGATTGGTCGTATGCCTATGAGTGGGGATATGCGTCATCGCTTCCGGGCGTACAGATGGGAAGTGCGGGAATTTTGGAAATGGCTGATCGCACACAGCTTGATAATTGGGAGGTAGATTTAGACGGAGTACTTGTGGAATAAAAAAGAAAACAGCCTGAAAAGGCTGTTTTTGCATTGACAATTTATCTTGTTCATGGCAGTGTGATCTCTCGGTTCTTTTCAACTGCTAAGGAGGCAAACATGGCCAGCCATCAAAAAGAAGCTCTTCGTCAGATGGTTTTTAGTGATATTGTGCAGCTTGCGCGAACGAAATACCACTTGCTTCAATATACGCATTTAGTCAACGAAATGCTTGAAAGTAGCGATGGTGTTGATGAGCATGCATTAGCAGAGTTGATGCGCGCATTCCGTGGTGTGATCGGTACGCGTAAGATGGAATCCGTCCGTGTGATTGATCTTGAGCCACTTCGTCAACGTATCGATAATGCAGAGAATCTCGATTATTTGCGTCGTCAGCGAGCTTTTTACCAAGGTCTTGCAAAAAGCGAGATTTTGATCAGGGACTTTTTGCGCATGGAGATGTTGCCTGAAGCCTATCAGTCTCTGGTTGAATACTTACGCAAGATTGCGGGTTCTCGTTTGAGTGATGTGCTTTCGCTGACTCGTGGTCAGCATTACGGGTTTGCACAAAGTCGCCACTTGATTGTAACAGAAGATTTTCTTGATAGCTTGGATGAAATGTTTTGTCAGGTGTTGGGTTTTGGTCTTGAGACAAGACCGCAGGAGATCGTGGACATTTGTCTAATCAATGCAGAGGTTCTGAGCTCAACCATTCATCTCACTGAGGAGATGGGGGATTGTGGTCCTGAACGCAACAAGAAGCAGTAGTTTCAAATCAAAACACCCTCCCACAACGGGGAAGGTGTTCACCAGCTGTAATGGCTGGTTTTTGTTTTTTAGAGCTCTACTTTGATTCCAGGACCCATGGTTGAGGAAATGGAAAGATTTTTTAGATAAATTCCTTTTGTAGACGCTGGCCTTAAGCGCTTGATCGCATCAATAAGCGCTTGGAAGTTTTCTTTCAATTCTACTTCTCCCATAGATGCACGACCAAAGATTTGGTGGATGTTTGAGGTGCTGTCGTTTTTAAAGCTCTCTTTTCCAGCCTTTTGTTCTTGGATCATTTTGCTCACGTTCTGGTTTACTGTATCAGTCTTTGGGTTAGGCATAAGTCCGCGTGGTCCAAGTAGACGCGCAAGCTTTGCAAGTTTTGGCATCATAGTTGGAGTAGCAACCGCAACATCAAAATTGATATTTCCCTTGATTGCAAGCTCTGCGATCACTTCTTCATTTCCAATAATGTCAGCACCAGCTTCTTTTGCCTCAGCTTCTTTTTCAGGGTCAACGAATGCGGCAACACATTTAGTCTTTCCAGTGCTATGAGGGAATGTAATTGTTCCACGCACTTGTTGGTCAGACTTTTTTGGGTTAACACCTAGGCGGATATGTAGCTCGATTGATTCATCAAACTTTGCTGTTGCTGTCTTTTTTACAAGCGCAAGCGCTTCATCAACAGAGTAGGTTTTATTTTTGTCTACGAGCTCCTGGAGTTCGGTTTGTCGTTTGTTCATAATGGTTGTGGTTCAGGCGTCCCGTATTGTGGGACTCCCACGAATTTAATTATTTGATTTCAACACCCATTTGACGTGCAGTTCCAGCAATAATCTTCATCGCTTGCTCAACATCGTCAGTATTAAGGTCTGGCATTTTCTTTTCTGCAATTTCTTGCAATTGTGCCTTTGTGATTTTGGCAATTTTGTCTGTAAGAGGTTTGCCTGATCCTTTTTTGATTCCAGCTGCTTTTTTAATAAGTTCGCTTGCTGGAGCCACCTTCATAATATAGTCGAAGGTGCGGTCTTCATACACATTGATGATCACAGGAACGAGCTCTCCGCGACGATCTTGTGTATCGTTGTTAAAACGGGTGACAAAGTCTCCGATAGGAAGACCATGCTGTCCGAGTGCTGGCCCCACTGGTGGGGCAGGGGTTGCGCCGCCTCCAGGAATCTGGAGTTTAATTTGCGCCGTAAGTTTCTTTGCCATATAGCGTTTTTTTTAAGTGGATTCCCTTGCGTCTGCAAGAGCTACCACAGCTATGAGTTAAGAGCCCTTTTGAGCTTAGACGAAAAGCTGTTTTTGCTTCTCATCTAAGCCCGGGAGCAAAGCTCCCAAGCCTTTTAGATTTTTTTGACTTGTAAGAAGTCGAGTTCAACTGGTGTTTCGCGTCCAAACATGGAAACAAGTACTTTGATTTTTCCACGCTCTTGGTCGATTTCTGAAACTTTTCCTTCTTGGTCTTTAAAGGGTCCGTCTGTAATAAGGATAGGTGAGCCAACCTCGACATCGAGTGTGTATTCAGGCTCTTCTACACCCATGCGTTTTTGTAGCGCCTCAACCTCTTCTTCAGCAATTGGTGTTGGGGTTGTTCCTGCCCCGATAAATCCAGTTACATTTGGTGTGTTACGCACCACATACCAAGAGTCATCAGTTACAATCATTTCAACAAGCACATATCCAGGGAAGATTTTTTCTTCAACAACTTTTCGCTTTCCGTTCTTCACCTTAATCTTTTTTTCTTTTGGGACAATGACATTGAAGATTTTTTCTTCCATGTCCATTGTCTCGATACGTTGCAACAGGTTTCCTGATACATTTTCTTCGTATCCAGAGTAAGTGTGGATCGCATACCAACGGCGACCATGTTTGGCGGTTTGTTTTGCCATAGTTCCTCCTTATGTTATGCCACGAGCGCGTAGAGCTGCTCGAGACCTGTACTTAGAATCCAATCAAGTCCTCCAAAGAAAAAAGCAACAAAAAGAGAGATGGCGATAACAAGTACGGAATACCTGATTGTGTCTTTTTTAGATGGCCATGTGACTTTTCCAAGCTCTGTTTTAGAGTCCTTTGCGTACTGAATAAGCCACTGAATAATGTTTTTTTTGCTAGCTTCTGCCATATTTTGTGTTTTTTAAAACCCCCTGGTGGGGGAAGTCGCCTTTATAATACGGCATTTTACTTGTTTTGACAAGAGTTGTTTGTTCTGTGTAAAAAAATGTCGTCCACAGCGAAATGTGAGGAATTCATGTATAATAATGTCAGTTATTCAATGACATTTATTATGCGCTATATCACCCCTTTTCTTCTCGCCTTGATTTTGCTCGGAGCTGGTTGTATGGGTGCTGTTGAAACAGACGGCACAGCACAGGTTGCAACTCCTCCAGTACCAGAACCAGAGCCTGTAATTGAGTATGAAGAAGTTCAAACCCCTCAAGCAGCAGTGGAAGTGCTCTCAAAAGAAGAGTATCAACGAAGACTTGAGGCAGGTGAATTGTAGGTTGTAATAAAAAACATCCATAGGTTCTATGGATGTTTTTTTTGTTGTTAAATATCAAGGTTCTTTACTGCTTTTGCATGAGTTTGGATAAAGCGTTTACGTGGTGCTACATCTGCTCCCATGAGGATGTCAAATGTCTCGTCTGCTTTTTCCGCATCTTCAATCGTGACCCTTTTCATCACACGAGTCTCTGGATTCATGGTCGTGTTCCATAGTTGTTCAGGGTTCATTTCTCCAAGACCCTTATAGCGTTGAATATTTACTTTCACTCCACTGACTTCCATTTGTTCTGTTTCAGACTCCTCTTCTCCTTCTTTGTTTTTATCTACTTCTTCCTTTGCTTTTTTCTTTGCCCCGGCTTTTTTTGTGAGGCTTGTGATGACTTCTTCTTTTTCTTTCTCTGTGTATGCGTACTCAAAACTTTTTCCAACTTGAATGCGGTAGAGCGGTGGCTGTGCTACATAGATATGATCTTGCTTGATAAGCTCTGGGAAATAACGGAAGAAGAGGGTGAGAAGCAGGGTTCGGATATGGGCACCATCCACATCTGCGTCAGTCATGATCACAATGCGATCATAGCGCAGGCTTTCAATATCAAACATTTCACCAATATTTGTTCCAAGTGCAATGATGAGGGATTTTATTTCATTGTTTGCTAGCATTTTGTCTAAACGCGCACGTTCAACATTCAAAATCTTTCCACGAAGAGGCAGGATGGCTTGATGCTCTCTATCTCGCCCTTGCTTTGCACTACCGCCAGCAGAGTCTCCCTCAACAATAAAGATTTCAGATGCGTGTGGGTCGCGAGAAGAGCAGTCTGCAAGCTTTCCTGGGAGCGTGAGTCCTTCGAGCACACCTTTGCGCAGAACAGTATCGCGTGCAGCGCGTGCAGCACGGCGAGCTTGGGCAGCAAGAAGACATTTTCCAATAATCGACTCAGCATCGCGCGGATGTTCTTCTAAATAGATTTTCAAAGCTTCTCCAAAGATCGATTCTACTGCTGTTCGCGCTTCTGGGTTTCCAAGCTTTGCTTTCGTCTGTCCTTCAAACTGTGGATTTTCAATTTTTACGCTAATGATTGCGGTAAGACCCTCGCGCACATCGTCACCTGAAAGATTTGAATCTTTTTCTTTTAAAATGCCTTTTGCACGCGCGTAGGTATTAAGCTCGCGTGTAAGAGCTGAGCGAAAACCAACTAAGTGCATTCCTCCCTCTGGGTTGGTGATGTTGTTGGCAAAACAATTCATGGACTCGTGATAGTCCTCTGTATATTGAACGGCAATTTCAACTTCAATGTTTGTTGATTCGTCTCTTTTGTCTACATAGAAGACGTTTTTGTGTTTTGCAGCTTTTCCGTGGTTGAGGTGTTGTACATAGGATGCGACACCACCTTCGAAATAAAATGTATAGAGCTCTTTGTTTGATTTATCGCGTTCATCAACAATAACAAGCTTAATGCCTTTTGTAAGGTATGCACGCTGACGTAATCGGTTAATGATGATGTTGCGATCAAATTCAATTGTCTCAAAAATCTCTTCGTCTGGCTTAAACGTAATGGTGGTTCCTGTTCCACGTACGTTCTTTTTAACGATTTTTACTTTTGATTTTGGTTTTCCACAACAGTACTCTTGCATGACCTGTTTTCCATCTCGCTTCACCTCTGCTTTAACATAGGTAGAAAGTGCATTTACAACAGAAACTCCAACGCCATGCAGTCCTCCAGAAACTTTGTATCCTCCGCCTCCAAATTTTCCTCCAGCATGGAGTTTGGTCATCACAAGTTCTAGTGCAGACTTTTTGAATTGTGGATGGATATCAATTGGGATTCCGCGACCATGGTCTTCAACAGAAATCATGTTGTCTGGTAAAAGACGTAAGGTGATTTCTTTTCCGTTTCCTGCCATGGCTTCATCAAATGAGTTGTCCATTACCTCCCAAATAAGGTGGTGAAGTCCTGTTGATCCAGTTGAGCCGATATACATTCCCGGGCGCTTGCGCACAGGCTCCAAGCCTTCAAGCACTTGAATTTGTTTAGCTCCGTAAGATCCTTTCTTTGCCTCCTTTGCTTTTTTTGGTGCAGTTTTTTTCGCTGCTGTCTTTTTTGTAGCTTTTTCAGTTTTTTTCGTTGGCATACGTATACATTGAATACAAACAGGTGGCTTTTTGCCACCTGGGATGGATGGTCTACTTCCGCCTATAGAATAGCACATTTTTTTAGTAATATCTATGGGTTTTCTTGTAGTCTTCTGTGCATAAATCAAGAGTTTTTCCCCACATTTTTCTGCCCAAAAGAAGCAACCTCCTGTATACTGTAAGAGTATGCAGGAGGATAAAAACAACACACAAAATTATACACAGATTCACCCCGAGGGATTGCTTCTTGAACAAGAGGTTGAGCAGGAACGTCAGTATAAAATTTCACTGTGGTGGGTGCAAAATAAAAGCAACCTAAAAAAGGTTGGGTTGATCATTTTTTTAATTGTTGACATTGCGCTTTTTGCCATTGCTGCTGCGTATTTGATTGATGCGTATTTGCTTAACTATGAAGCAGAGGGGCAAGCAGTAGAACAGATGGTGGCAAATGGGCAGGCAGATCTGAATGCTTATACTCAAGCTACGGCTGCGAATGATCTTGATTTTGAAAAAACAAAAGTATTTGCAACTGGTGATGGTTCTTATGACTTTTATGCAATATTGATAAACAAGAATACTGACTGGTGGGCAGAGTTTACTTATCAATTTTCTCATAAAGCAGGAGAAACAGAGACTTATTCTGGTTTTATTCTGCCCAATGAGGAAAAGCCGCTTGTTGCTCTTGCTGTAAAGTCAGACTCTATTTTGACATCTGCAAGCCTTTTAATCCAAGAGGTTGTGTGGCATAGGGTCGATCATCATATTACAGGAGAGTACGAACAGTGGCTTGCTGATCGTTTCCAAATAAAGATGTCAAAGATCGAATATATTCCAACGGTTGAGCTTGGGGAAGAGCTGGATCTAGGGCGTGTAACATTTACCGTAAAGAACGAAAGTCCGTTTAGTTACTATTCTCCAAAGTTTTACGTAGTATTGATGCGAAACAATACGCCTGTGGGTATAAACACGACAACGCTCCAGGTGTTTGAGAGTGGTGCAGAACATGATGTGACTGTAAATTGGTTTGGATCACGTCCTAATGCAAGCAGCGTAGACATTGTGACAGAGATAAATATTTTCGACATTGATTCCTATAAGCCGCTTGAAGGGGAGTTGCCAGACGATTTAAGAACACGTATTTTTACCGATTAAAGAGACCAAAAAACCACCTGTTAACAAGGTGGTTTTTATGTTAGGCTTTTTGTGATATGGCATTACGCTTATCCACAATGAGGTCAACAGATTGGTGGCTCACAGTTGGAATATTTACGCTTATTCTTTTTGGAATGGCTGCAATTTATTCTGTGGCACTTTCTCAAGATGGGGGTAGTTTTTTGAATGTGAAAAAACAATTTTTTGCCATCGTTATTGCACTTTTTTGTTATGTGTTTTTAGCAACATCAAATTATCGCTTATTACGGAGTTATGTAAAGGTTCTGTATGTGGCTGGTGTGTTGTTGCTTGTTGGAGTGCTTTTTTTTGGATCAACCATTCGTGGAACAACTGGATGGTTTGATTTGGGGGTTATTAGCTTTCAGCCTGTTGAGTTTATGAAGGTTGCGCTTGCCGTAGCGCTTGCGACCTATTGTTCTGAAAGGGCGCGTCGGGCATTTGGATGGAGAGAAGTTATTGAAACGATTGTGTTAACGGCAGTTCCTGTTGGGCTAACGCTCCTACAACCTGATTTTGGGTCAGCTATGTTGTTGGTTGGTATGTGGTCCATTATGGTGTTGTTTGCTGGGATTCGAAAACGACATATCGCAACACTTGTTCCTATTGGTATGGCGGTAATCTACTTTGCTTGGACTTTCTTTTTTGACGAGTTTCAACAAGCTCGAATTATGACGTTTATAGATCCATCGGCAGATCCTCTTGGGCGAGGGTATAATGTTGCTCAGGCAATTATTGCTGTAGGGGCCGGGGGATGGTTTGGGCGAGGCCTTGGGTTTGGTTCGCAGAGCCAGTTAAAATTCTTGCCAGAGAGCCAGACTGATTTTATCTTTGCTGTTATTGCAGAAGAGCTTGGTTTTTTAGGAATTTGTCTTCTTTTATTTGCTTTTGCACTTGTCTTTATTCGTCTTATTAGCATGGCAAGAAGTAATAGAGATAGTTTTGCTGTTTATCTTCTTGTTGGGATTGGGGGAGTAATGTTTTTACAGTTCATGGTAAATATCGGGATGAATATTGGGCTATTGCCAGTGACTGGTTTAGGGCTTCCTCTGGTGAGCTATGGAGGTAGTTCACTTATTCTGTTTATGATCATGATGGGGGTTGCACAAAATATCTATGTAACGCAAAGACGTTGATTTAAATATGGTATTATAACCTTATAAGCATCCTTGCTTACACCTATGTCATCATCACAAGATTCGTGGAGTCAGCGAATAAAAATTTCAACCCCTTGCCCTGCCTGTAGTACATCTTTTGATGTTCTTCATGCAAAGGTGATCGAAACTTATCCAGATGCTCACCTTGTGCATTTTACATGTGATAAGTGTCGCAATGCTCTGTTGGCTGTTGTTGCTCTTTCTTCTGACGCCACACAAACAGTAGGGCTACTCACAGATTTATCTTATGAAGATGTATTGCGATTTTCAAAAATGCAAATGATTTCTATTGAAGATGTTGTTGATGCTCATGAGTACTTTGAGAAAAAAGGTTGGGCCAATGCTTTTTTAAAGAGAAAAAAGCAAAAAAGAAAGAAAAAGCAGTAAAATAATGAAAAACAAGTCTTTACCTATCTGTGTATTGACTTTTTTGTTAGAATTCAGCACAATACCGACCGATTATAAACACTATCATTATGCTAAACGCTACTATTCGTGAAACACGTGGCCGTAAAAATTATGTGCTACGAGAAGAGAGTAAGATTCCCGCAGTTGTCTATGGTGCTGGAACTGAATCGAAAATGATTTCGGTTGATCGCAATGAATTTCTTCATATCTATAACACACTTGGTGAGAGTTCAATTTTTGAGCTTAAGATTGGTGAAGAAAGCTTAAATGTGCTTATTCATGACTATCAGCTTGACCCAATGCACAATAGTGTTGTGCACATCGACTTCCTTATTATTGACATGAATAAAACCATGGAAGCAGACGTTGAGCTTGCGTTTATGGGTGAGTCTGCGGCCATTAAGGCACTTGGCGGAACACTTGTGAGGGCTCGTGAGCATGTAACAGTTCGTTGTTTGCCAGCAAACCTTCCTGCGAGTCTTGACGTTGATATTACGAAACTCACTACTTTCGATGATGCATTTCAGGTAAAAGACCTTACACTTCCAGAAGGAGTTGAAGTGTTAAATAGCCCTGACCGCACACTTGCTGTTGTTGCTGCGCCGCGCGTTGAGGAAGAGCCGGTTGTTGCTGAAGAAGCAGAGCTACCTGAGGGGGCAGAAGAAGAAAAGAAAGAAGAAGACGGATCTGAAGAAAAGAAAGAAGCCTAACATGGCAAAAAAGGGAGGGAGGCAATCAAAGATATATCTTCAACACATCATCGCAAGTGCGGGCATTGTGCTCTTTGCGGTGATGTTTGTTTTTGCGCTTACCTTTTTTACAGACATTGTTTTATTTGAGTTTGCACAAGAGTCGGTTGTTGCTGAAGATGAGCAAAAACCTATTGTGCGCCATCCGCTTACGGGTGCATGGCTTTATGAGGAGCTTGAGGAATTGCCGTCCGTATATGCTGTTGTTGTGGAAAATCATTATGATGCACGGCCTCAATCTGGTCTGGAAGAAGCATTTTTAGTTTTTGAGGCACCAGTAGAGGCAGGGATTTCGCGCATGCTTGCGTTTTATCATTCTGGGCAAGATGTAGAAGAGATTGGCCCTGTGCGTTCTGCACGTCCTTATTTTGTAGACTGGGCGCATGTGTTTGATGCATTGTTTGTGCATGTGGGCGGATCACCACAGGCGCTTGAACAGATTCAGGAAGATGGCACTTTTGATTTGAATGAATATTGGTATGGAGGTGTTTATTTTTGGCGCTCTGGTGAGCGTTTAGCACCACATAATGTTTATACATCAACAAGGCTGTTAGAGGAGGCCTCAGAAGCACTGGAGGTGCCTGTATATGAGTCATGGGGATATAAAGACCCATCAGACCTTACGGAGGATCCAATCGATATTATGATCGATTTTTCCATTTATGACTGGAATAATGTGCAGTGGTTGTTTGATAAAGAGCGCGCAGGCTATGAACGTTACGATCAGTCAGCGCCTCACAAGACTGCTTCTGGAGTATCGATTTATGCTGATAACATAATCGTGCTAGAAGCGGACATTGAGCTCATCGATGATATTGGTCGTAGGGATGTTGAGGTGCTTGGATCTGGAGATGCATATTTGTTGCAAGATGGGGGTTTAATAGAGTGTGAGTGGCAAAGGGATATGCTTGATGAACGTTTGCGACTTGTGCAAGATGGAGAGATGTTATTGATGAATCCAGGAATAACTTGGGTGCAGATTGTCCCAACACTCAGTGATGTAACAATAAAATAGAACAAAAAATTCCCGCATCATACGGGAATTTTATAATTGTGTTTTGACAATACGATCGTGTCCTTCAAGGTCTTTATGGATTTCAATTTTTGCATGTGGGAAAAAGTGTTTTACAATTTCGCGAATGCGAATGATTTGTGAAGGGTCTATTTCAATCAATACAACCATGTCGTGTGGAAATAAAATACGGTTTTGTTGTATTTGCTTAACAAGTTTCCAATAATAGTCCATGCCATCAGGGCCAGCAACAAGTGCTAAATGTGGCTCATAGTCACGAACGTCTTTTTGAGCTTTTTCAAGCTGATAGGTGGTCAGGTAAGGCAAGTTTGCACACAAAATAAGATGATTGTAGGAGGGGGATAGGGGGTCTTGTTTTTTTTGTTTTCTTAATGTGTTCATGATTGGAAGTATTGGTTCTAACAAGTCACCATTACGAAAATCTGTTTTTTCCTCAACGGTCAATTGTTTTGCATTTCGTTTTGCTACCAAAAGTGCTTCCTTATTAATGTCAGTGGCAATTACTGGGCACAAGGTTTCGCAAGCTAGTGTGAGTGCTATTGCACCTGAACCAGTGCCAATATCAAGACAAAGTGTTGATTCTGTGTCGCGCACATCGATTTCTTTTATCGCAAGGTCAATGAGTGTTTCTGTGGCAGGTCGTGGGATTAACACAGAAGAATTTACAAAAAAACTTCTTCCATAAAATTCTTTTTTACCAATAATGTAAGCAACCGGCTCTCCGTCGATGCGTCGTGTGAGCAGTTGTTTTAATTCTGAGAGTTGCTTATCTTCGAGTTCTGTATTCATGCGTGCGATGAGTTCTGGTTTTTTGTATGAAAGCGCATGAGCAAGCAACACCTCAGCATCAAGAAGTGGTGAATCCAGCGGAGTGGTCATCTCTGTCTTTAATTTGTTGCTTGCCCATTTAAGAGCTTCCATAATAGTCATAGATATGTGCATGATGGCTGCCAAATCTACCTTTGTCAATAATTTGCCTTAGATAGAGAAAAAAGAAAACCTGTACAAAGTACAGGTTTAAAGAAAGAGGGGTGGCAGGGGGGTGGTGAGGAGGGGGTGGGAAACCACCCCCCTGCCGGAGCCGAAGTTGCGGCTGACGCTCGCCAAGGCGGGAGGGGGAAACGCCTGTGGGTCTTGCTCGCACTTCAAGCCCCTGAACAAGCAATTGTCATATCAAGCGTTTTTGCACGGCGCTTGAGACCGGAGGGGGGTCGGTCGTTGTGGGAGACAATTTGCTTGCAATGGGGCACAGTATGTATTGTCCGTGCTGTGGGGGTAATACAGACTGCTTTAGAAAGATCTTGCGCAATTGCGCTCTTGTCGCAAATGCTAGCCAAACGTCCGTATTTTGTCAAGGCTTAGGGAAAAAGAAAAAGAAAAACCACGAGAATATTCGTGGTTTTGTGTGTTTATAGATCTTATTGATTTTGTCTATTTGCACGCTCTTCAAGTTCGGCTACTTTCAAGGCATCGAAGATTTCCTTCAGCTCACCATTCATGATTTGTGGCAGGTTATGCCAGCTTTTTTTTATACGATGGTCTGTAATACGATCTTGTGGATAATTGTAGGTTCTTATTTTTTCTGAACGGTCACCTGTTCCAATTTGACCGCGACGCGCTTCTTCGCGCTCCTTTTGTGCTTTTTCTAATTCTAGTGCATAGAGGCGTGATCGCATGATCGACATTGCGCGTTCTTTATTTTGTTTTTGTGAACGCTCCTCTTGGCAATACACAATAAGACCAGTTGGGATGTGGATAATACGCACAGCAGAATAGGTGGTGTTTACACTTTGTCCTCCAGCACCAGTTGATGTCGTTGCTTCAATTTTGAGGTCTTTAGGGTCAATTGTTAAATCGACTTCTTCTGCTTCAGGTAAAACTGCAACGGTTGCAGTCGATGTGTGCACACGACCTTGTTTTTCTGTTTCTGGAACACGTTGCACGCGATGTACGCCGCTTTCATACTTTAGGTGACTGTAAACATTTTTTCCTTCAATTCCAAAAACAACCTCTTTAAACCCTCCAAGATCATTTTGACTTGAGGATATGAGTTTTGTTTTCCAGCCCTGTTCATCTGCGTAAAGTTTGTAAGTTCGGAAAAGATCGGCTGCAAAGAGTGCTGATTCATCCCCTCCAGCACCGGCACGAATTTCTACAATAATATTCTTTTTATCAAGAGGGTCGGGGGGGATCAGGGCAAGTGTAATTTTTTCTTCGAGTGTTGGGATTTTTTCTGTGAGCTCGGCGATCTCTCCTTGAGCAAGCTCTTTCATTTCCTCATCATCTTCTTTAAGGGCTTCTTTTGCTGATCCTAAGTTACCAAGCGCCAGTTTGTATTCTTTCCCTAGCTCAAGAATATCTCTCACATCCGCATAATCTTCATTTACTTGTCTTATTTTTTTTGGATTACTAAGAATGCTTGGATCAGACAATTCTGATTCAAGTTTTTCTTTTTGTTCTTTTTTCTTTTCAAGTTCATGTAGTATATTCATACAGATGTATTGTAGAATACAAAAAGCACCTCAACAAGAGGTGCTTTTTGCTGTTGTTATTTTGTTGTGTCCACAATGTCAGCTTTTTCTTTTGCTTCACGCTTTTCTTTTTGCAATTTTGCGCGACGTTCACGCTTCTTGGTTTTGCTGACAGTGGCCTCATCTTTCTTTGCTTCACGTGCTTGGAATTTCTCAACACGACGAGCAGAGTCAATGATTTTTTGTTTTCCAGTATAAAAAGGATGACACTTTGAGCAAAGCTCAGTTTCGATCTTTTCAACTGTTGATCCGATGGCAAATGTGTTTCCACAGGCGCATGTTACTTGCGCGTCATCGTTGTATTGTGGGTGAATATCTTTTTTCATAGATTTCGATCAGTGGGCGAAAGTGTAGCAGGAGCACTTATTATTGTCAATATGGGGATAATGCGTCATGATGTCAGTGTTTTATGAAAAGATTTACTCCAATCAGTGACTTCGATTACCATCTTCCACAAGAGCAGATTGCGCAACGCTCTGTAGAGCCGCATGATCATGCGCGTTTGCTTGTATTAGATAAGCAAACAGGCGAGCGCTCTCATAAGATTTTTTATGAAATTGTGGATGAATTACAAGAAGGAGATGTGCTGGTGATGAATCAAACAAAGGTGTTTAAGGCACGCCTAGAGGGGGTAACTCAAGGGAAAAAGATTGAAGTGTTTCTTTTGCGTGCAAACAAAGACGGTTCTTGGCAAGCGCTTGTGCGACCAGGTAAGCGTGTTGCAGAAGGAGATACGATTGATCTGGAAGGAATTACCATGACAGTGCGGGAGAAAAGGCACGATGGTGTTGTTGTGCTTGAAACAGACCTAGCTCCTGAGGAGGTGATTGCGCACGCAAACAAGGTGGGAGAGGTGCCTATCCCTCCTTATGTAGAAAAGACCAAGGAAGCACTTGAGAACTATCAAACTATTTATGCAAAAGAAATTGGTTCAGTTGCAGCACCAACGGCAGGTTTTCATTTCACAGAGGCACTGCTTGAGAAGATTCAGGCCAAGGGGGTGCAGATTGAGTTTGTCACTTTGCATGTGGGGATAGGGACGTTTCGTCCTATTAAGACTGAGACTATTGAAGAGCATCAGATGCACGCAGAGTTTGTTGAGATTGATGCGAGAGTTGCTGCGAGGATTAATAAAGCAAAAAAAAAGGAGCGGCGTGTCATTGCTGTAGGCACCACCTCTACACGTGCGCTTGAGGGGGTTGCGATTGTTTCAGGCGGGATGCTTCCGGAGACAGGATTTGTGGGCGATGTAAACTTGTTTATTAGCCCTGGATTTGAATTTAAGATTATTGATGCGCTTATTACAAATTTTCATCTTCCTAAATCATCACTTCTTGTTTTAGTGAGCGCACTCGCAGGCCGTAAATCAATTTTAGATATTTACAAAGAGGCTGTTTTGCAAGGTTATCGTTTTTTCTCTTTCGGTGATGCAATGTTCATTCGATAGTACATTAATATGCGGCATATGAGTCATTGACATCTGGCATAATTTTTGTTAGATTTTTTTGTTGTTCTTTTTAGTCATGGAGGTGAGTGATGGCACACGTAAATCAAACAGTTCTCCCTGGGGACCACAAGCGTGCGCATGCGATCATGGGCGAGAATATGCTTGGTATTACTGAGGTTGAGCGTTGCTTTGGTAGGTTGACCACTGAGCAAGCACTAGAGCTTGTTAAGATTCCGTTTGGTGATGAAATACTCAGGGGGTGTGCACAGACACACATCCTTGTCGCTGACATTGGGATTTCGCTTCTTGAAGTGTTGGTAAGGGCATGTGGCGCCCAGGGACATGAGAATGATTGGCTTAACGATAAAGAGTTCGCTCAAAGCACAGGTGTGGTTGCTCGCTGGCGTCTTGTGCGTAAAGAACCGATTGAAAAAAAAGCTTATTGTTCTTTTGTGGGATTTTTCACTGACGAATGGAGTCAGCAGAAGGTGTCCAAAGATGGGGTTGTTGACGAAGTGCCCACAGCAAGAGAGCTTGTTTACACGATGATCTTGTATTTTCTTGTCGTGGGAAAGCGTCTGTTTCAGGGTGGTTATGTGAATACAAGTGACAGCATTCCTGGGTCAGAAGTTGATCATGTCAAGATTGGGCGTTTCAAGGGGAATAGTTTTGGTGTGTACTATTGGGCAGGATTTCGTCCGCATGGCAGTCGGACCATTGCAAGAAGTCGTACCGCGGACATTGTGGTTTACAGATCTTAGTCTGTCTAAGACGGTCTTGCCTGGGGGGGGTGTTTGCAGCAGTGCTGTGAGCATCCTCTTTTTTTATTTTGTGTAGGCAGAAGGTTCGTGTCACTAAGTATTTTTGTTATCTGGTCTTGTTTGATTTGGTGCTTAATTAGTCCTCATCGAAGGTCCTTTTTTTATCTTGACGAAAATTGCTTAATTATCTATACTTCCGCGCGTAACTGAAGGCACATTAAGTCTTCAGAATTTAATCAATCAGGTGGGTTTTTGCTTAGCAACAACCTCTGTCTAGCGCAATGCTCTAGATGGGTTGCAAGTACCACTGAAGTAAAAAGGAATTATGTCACAAAATTTACCTTCCATGACCGACATGCTGAAAGCCGGCGTGCACTTTGGTCACAGCACATCACGCTGGCATCCTAAGATGAAAGAATACATCCACGGATCACGCGGACATGTGCATATTATTGATCTTGAAAAAACAAAGCAGCAGCTTGCGGATGCGCTTGAGTATGTGCGTGGTGTTGTTGCTCGCGGTGGAAAAATCATGTTCGTAGGAACAAAAGATCAGTCAAAAGCAATCGTGCAAAAATATGCCGAGAGTTGTGAGATGCCTTATGTTACCGAGCGTTGGCTTGGAGGAACGTTGACCAACTTTCATCAAATCAAAAAAAGTATTAAGCGACTTCGTAAGCTCAAAGATCAGCGTGATAAAGGCGAGCTTCGTAAGTACACGAAAAAAGAGCAATTGCTTTTAGGTCGTGAGATTGAAGATATGCAAGTAAAGCTTGGAGGTGTTGAAAAGCTTGAGCGTGTCCCAGACGTACTTATGGCACTTGATGTGCGTTTTGATAAGACTGCGATTGAGGAGGCAAAAGTTATTGGAATGAACGTTGTTGCTTTGTGTGATACAAACGTAAATCCAAAGCTTATCGATTATATTATTCCAGGAAATGATGACTCAGTGCGCTCAATCGAAATGATCTGTGCACTTATGGCTGATGCTGTAAAGATTGGAAAAGCAGAGCGCGTGAAGAGTGAGCACAGTAAAAAAGTTCAAAAAGAAAATTCATCTAAGGAGGAAACCAAATAACATTATGGGAATCGATGCAAAACTCGTGGTGCAGCTACGCTCCATGACTGGTGCTGGCATGATGGATGCCAAAAAGGCGCTTGTAGAAGCTGAGGGCGATCTTGAAAAGGCTGCTGAAATTCTGCGCAAGAAAGGTGCTGCAAAAGCAGAAAAGCGCGCTGAGCGTAAAACAAGTGAAGGACGTGTTGCTGTGTACCATCATGCAACAGGAAAACTCGCTGCGACTGTTGAAGTGCTTTGTGAGACAGACTTTGTGGCAAAGAACGAAAACTTCCAAGCTTTCGCAAGCGACATTGCAATGCATATTGGTGCATGCGCTCCGGAATATCTTTCTCGAGAAAGTGTTCCAGAGGATGTTGTTGAAAACCAATTGAAGATGTTCCGCGAAGAGCTTGAAAGTCAGAATAAGCCAGAAGAGGTAATCGAAAAGATTCTCGAAGGCAAGCTCAATAAGTGGTATTCAGAAATCGTACTTCTCGAACAGTCTTACATCAAAGATGAAGACAAGACCATTGATGAGTATCTCAAAGAACAGATTGCAACCATTGGAGAGAATATGCAGATCCGTGGTTTCTCTCGCTTTCAAATCTAGTTAAAAGAAAAACAGTCCATTCGGGCTGTTTTTTGGTATAATGATTTGCGTATGGAAAGAGCAAGTGAACAACATCGTGAAGCTGCGTCACAGCACGCAGAAAAAGAACGTATTAGAGGATTGGTAAAAGACACTATCAGTGCTGTCAATGATATCGTGCAGCATAACCCTCTTCTTTTTGGTGATTCTCGCGTCTTTGAGCTGGAGAGAAAAATTGAGGAAATAGAAAACAAGCAGGAAAAAGAAGTGTTTACAATGCTACTCGCGCGCCTACGTAAACATCCAGAAGAATTTTTGAAGCATCTTTTCGAATTTACAACAAATGAAAGCATGCAAGACATGGTGTTCGAAGTCATTGTAAAAACCATTGGGCAAACCGATCCAGAGCGAGGCTTTCAACTTCTGCGTCAAAATTTGATGCAATCGAACCCAGAAATTCCAGCAGATAACTTAAGGTATGCGGAGCGACGATTTCATGAGCAAATGGCTTGCGCTGTACTTGTGCAAAACTTAGAAAAAGGACTTCTTTATATTGATACTTATCTGTGTAAAAAGATCACGCCAGATGAAAAGCGTTTGGAGCGCTACCAAAGAGCGCTTAGTCATGCAAAGTATGAATCATTAGGACTTGGAAAGCTTGAGCATGCGCTTGTGCTTCACAAAAAAGAGCAGGAGATTGAGCAAAAACTGAAACCAGACAAGTTGTTAAGGTTTGGTCATGAGTTTGAGGCGCGTGTTGCAAAAAAGATGCTGGGTGTTGATATTGAGCGCGCGATTGAGATCCACGAACAATCCTTGGAAGGCAACACAACAACACTTCCAAGAACTGAGCGTGAGCATTTTGCCGTCGATGTAAAAGAGGCGCGTGTCAGAAAGCTTTTACGAGAAGGTGATGTGCTTGGTGCAAGAGAAAAGATGCAAGAACTAGAGCAGAGCGAGGTGCCAGCTGAAAGACATCGTGCTGTAAATTTATTGCGAGAACTAAAAGGAACAGTGGAGAAAAAGATGGGAGAGATTTATCGAGGGAGCGAGTCTATAAAGCCTCTTTTGTCATTTTACAGGACGCTTCCAGAAGATTTTCCAAGTATTGAACAGTATCGAAAGAAAGTTCTCGAGTATTTGTATGTTGAGGCAAGTGAAAATATTTATGAAGCAGGTCAAAGGTATGGCCGTGCGCAGAAAGAAGAGAAAAATGAGGCAATTGGAAATGAGATGAAGCGTCTTGCATTTGCTATTGCTCCTGAGTTGCTGCTTCCTGGAGCAGAGGGTGCTCATGCTCGTGATGACATGCATTGGATTGATCGCTATCAGATTACATTAAGAGCAACAGAGTGGACAGGTATTGCTATGGCGTTGAAAGATGTGCCTTCGCGCCAGCAAGCATTTGCTGCTGTGCCTGCAGATAATCTTTTATTTGGACATGAGCACACTCGAGATGATCGCGGGGATTTGATTGATAAATTATTTCAAGTGCAAAGAAGTGGGTCTATGAAGGTGTTTGCAAAGGGCATCCCACTTTTTGCTGATAAGATCAATTCACTACCAAAAGACGAACGGAACTTTTTGATCAGCCAACTTATTGGTGCTGATGCTTTTGCTGTTTTTACTGATCTTTATTTTTTGCCAAAGCTAACTTCTGCCCATCAAGGAGAGCTTAGGCGATTTTTATCCATTGCCGCAAAAGAGCTGTTTGCAGAGAGCCCTGCACAAGCTGCTGTTTTATTTAATGAAGTCCTCTTTGGATCTGAATCCTATCAATATCTTACAGTTTCAAGGTCTGATTTCATTGAGTCATTTGTAATTGGGTGCCCAGTTTTATTGTGTGAGTATTTGCAAGGGAAAATAACCGAGATTGGAAGAGGTGAGGTGGTTAAGTGGGTTCCACAGTCAGATTTAGACAAGAGTTTTCATGCGTATCTGCTGAAGGTGTTGCATTTTGAAAATCTGCGAGGCATGAAAGAGTTGTTTGGTGTTGGGGAGGTTAATATAGACATAGCTCATCAGGCGGTTACAAATTTTTTACTGAGAACATTGTCCGACCCGTTGGGGTGCTCAAATGCACACGTCATCAAGGCTATGAACGATGCGTTTGAGGGGCTTGGGATTACGCTCGATTATAAAAAGATCGCGAGGCAAATTGCACAAAGGGGCTGCACTGTAGAAGAAATGCTGTTTTTAATGGAGCACATCCCTGATTTTAAAGATGGGTTCGCATGGGGAGAGTCTCTTGATCGCCTGCTAAAACTTCAAGCCCGTGCAGCAAATGAGGACAATGATCCGTGGAAGACAGATTTTGAGCCGCTAGTTGAGGAATTGATGCAGGAAAAGATTCTAGATACAGCAGAGTCTGAGGATGGAGAATTGTTGGTAGAATTTGTGCGTGTTTTCGGAATGGTAGACGCTCCAAAATTAGCACGTGTTTTCTTTGATCTAAAGCGCGCATCAGGAAAAGAGAAGCTTAAGCTTAGAAACAGAAAGCTTATTCGTGACTTTATTGGCGAGCGTCAGTTTGGTCGATTAGAAAGTCCTGCTGATCTTTTAAATGAGCTACAGCGCGTAAAAGCAGAGTTTTCACATCAGCTTTTGGAAGACGGTGAGGTTCCAGGGCATCTTACAACCGAGCTTGGCCAAGATATATTTGGGGCAATGATTGGAAAAGGGAGTTGGGAGCGTGGAGACAGTGTTGAAGATTTAGCACAAGCATGGAAAAGAAGACGAAAAGAGATCCCCGAACGAGCCAGAGTGCCAAGGGGATATGAGGAGTTTGTTCTTGACGTGCCCCTGTTGGAGCGTGGAGTTGAAACCTTAGATGCAGAGCAAAAGCGTAAGCGAAGAATTGAAAAGGTTGTAAAAAAGCCTGGTGTGCAGGCGGCGTGTAAAGAGTTTTTTGATGCATTTTATTATTTTGGGGAAAGCCAAATTATTGCTGAGCAGCTAATGAGCCATCGTGAGATCATTGTTCAAAAAATTCAAAAGAAACTCAAGGGGCTTCAAGCTCGTGCGGCAAGAGTGGAAGGCAGGGTGCTTGAGAGTATTGAAGGTTCTTTGCGAAGGAATAGGGCTCTTATAAAAGTGTTGCGTGAGATTGATTTAAGTGTCGTTGATCAAGATTTGCCTGCAAGAGAAAAAGAAAAGGCTATTGTTGCTATTATGGAGCAAGTGGAAGAACTAAAGCTTTCAGGTTCTACGGCAAGTAAATTTATGAGACTTTTGAGTCTTGCTCATATCGGGGTCATTATGGAAGATAGATTCGTCCATTGGGAAGCAAGAGTGCATGACATGTTAGGTGATGATAAAGAAATATTTGATCAAGAGGATCTTTCAAACTTTTCCGCGCTTATAAGAGATTTTATAAATGAGCATTATTTACATGAGGACCAAAGGGGGGAGCATACTGGTCATACCACATTTTCACCTCAACTGCTTAGAAAGCTTGTTGCAACATGGGGGTTGATTCAGAAAGTTGATGGGCATTTTATTTGTCGTGCAGACAAGAAAGTAAAAATAATAAAATCGAATAAGAATGTGGGTGGCGAGACAGTGGCTATTTCAGCCATACCAGGGCATGGTGTGATGCGTATTTTTTCAGGTGATACGGGGAATGCTTGTTACACATCGCGTCATAGTGAGTTAGCAAATGGAGACTATCCGAACTTGCATGCTTTTACACTTGTGTCTGGTCGTAATACACATCGCGAGCGTTTTGTGGGCAGCACACTTGCAATTGAAGCACGAAGGAAAAACGAGAAGAAAAATTCGACCCTTATTGTTCGAGCAAATAATCCGCGTGAAAACTTGATTCAAAATGTTGATTCTGAAGCATTTTTACAGAAGATGCTTGATGAAATGATCGAGCTTGCAAAGCGTCGTGGTTTAGATCGTGTTGTTGTGCCGCTTGATGGTGCAAGTCAGTCGTGTTCAAATCGTGATGCCATTGCAGATTTTTACCAAAAGTATTTTTCAGAGAACCCTAAAATATCACTCGCGAGCACACCTGAGACAAATTTTAATGGGTATGATGTTTATAGAGCAACGGGAGTTCATCCTTGTGTTGTTATTTGGGATAAAGAGCATGGAAAGATTGGTGCAGACGGATGGGGGGATGTGAGTGGAGAAGAAATAAAAAAGAAAAAACGTGAAGCCATGAAAGGGATGTCAGTATTTTCAGAGGCAGCTTAACTCGGGGAAACCCGAGTTTTTAAATAAAAAACCCAGGTCTAGGACCTGGGAAGGGTGAGGACTTCGAACCCATCGGTTGTCTGCACAGCGTGCACAATGGGGGCAAAGTTCTCAAAGAAGTGGCTGCAGCAGGACATGGCTCCATGAAAATCGCCAGACGCAAGGTCGCCATCGATATCTTTTTCATGATCATGGGGGACCACTACAGTCCTTACTCCGTCAATAACCTGGCTGCCAAGCACCATGGCTGGAGCGCTGCCAAGATATTGCTGCAGGAGACAGCTTAAGCAAGGTCTAAGGTCGCACCCATCAATAAAGCCCTGGTTTGGGCACTGGTCGATTAGATCAGCCATGCTAGCATTCTCCTTTTGGAAGCTTGATGTTGAGGTGTCCGGTCACGTAGATGCGTTGAATGCTGACTTTTATGCCTGGGAACGCAGCTTGCAGACGGTGGTCTGCTCTCACGGCTGCCTCCATGGCTTCAGTGCAAAGAGGGAGTGGTGATTGGTCCTTGGTCCGCAAGATACAAAAGCATCCTGGGAAAGTGCGATGCTCGAACCGCTTTTCATATTCGAGCGGATTTCCAAAGCGAGCGGAAAGTGCTGCGACAACAGCGCTTGCTGCACGGTCCGAGAGTTCAGGGTTTTCGTGGGACATATTGCCTCCAGTGGAATGAGCGCGGAAAGGATAATCTATCCCCACCAATACGTCAAGACAGCAGGGGGAGAAAATGCTAAAATAGACGCGATAATACTAATTGTTTTCTTATGTTACGAGTTGCAATAAATGGCTTTGGCCGCATTGGGCGCAATACACTTAAAGCAGGTTGGGGACGAAAGGGAATTAAGTTTGTTGCCATTAACGATTTAACTGAACCTTGGATTCTTGCACATCTCTTAAAGTACGATTCTGTTTTTCGAAAATGGGATCATGAGGTGAGTTTTGACACCAAACATCTTATTATTGACGGAAAGAAGATTCCTGTCTATGCACAGAAGAATCCAGAGGAGCTTCCTTGGGGAAAGCATAAGGTAGATGTTGTTGTTGAGTCTACAGGTTTTTTTACAAAGCACGATGATGCAGCAAAGCATTTAGAAGCAGGGGCAGGGAGGGTAGTGATTTCCGCACCAAGCAAGGATGCGCCAATGTTTTTGATGGGGGTGAATCACCGTACCTGCAAGAAAGATCAGAAAATTGTAAGCAATGCATCGTGTACTACCAACTCAATCGCGCCTGTTGCACAAATCATGCATGAAAAGTTTGGAGTCAAAAAAGCCATGATGACAACGATTCATTCAGTCACTTCAGGGCAAAATATCGTAGATGGGCTTCCAAATCCTCGTAAACCAGATTTGCGTCGCGCACGCTCGGCACTCGTTAACATTCTTCCAACAACCACAGGTGCTGCAAAAGCAACAACAAAAGTTATCCCTGATTTAGTAGGTAAGTTTGATGGGCTTTCTGTGCGCGTGCCATCTTTGGACGTTTCTCTATCCGATTTTACTTTTGTACTTAAAAAGAAAACCTCTGAAGCAGAGCTTAAAAAAGTTTTTCGACAAGCAACAAAATCAAAGCGTTGGGGGGCGGTTCTTGGAGTAACTGACGAGCCTCTTGTCTCAACAGATTTTATTCAAACTCCTTTTGCAACAGTGATCGATCTAGAAATGATAAAAGTCGTTGATGGTGATTTGGTGAAGGTGCTTGCTTGGTATGATAATGAATGGGGATATTCTGAAATGCTTTTGAATATGGTTGAGCATGTCGGGAGCCTTAATTAGAGCATGTGAATTGGTTTTTTGATGCCATCATTTTCCTTTTCTTGATAAGTGCGGGCGCATGGTTGATCCATGTGGCAACATCGTGGAAACAGATTAAGAATAAACAAGCACACGCACTACTTGCGGTGCTTGTTTTGACTTCTTGGTGCATCATTTTTTATGGGAGTTTTGTTGAGTCACAGCGGCTTGTTGTTGAAGAGCAGCAGATCGAGATAACAAAAGCTGCGGATCATCTGTTGCGCGCTGTTGTTATTGGGGATCTACATGCTGGTCCGTATCGAAAAGAAGGGTGGATACAAAAAGTTGTTGAAACAGCAAATGCAAAGAATCCAGAGATTATTTTTTTGCTTGGAGACTATGTCTACGACGATGCAGATCAGGTGAGTTATCTTACGCCACTTAAGAACTTGTCTGCTCCACTAGGTAGTTATGCAGTAACAGGGAATCATGACCATCGTTCAGGTGAGCCAGAGCGCATCCGTCAGGCATTAGAGGGGCTGGGTATTGAAGTGATCGATAATGCACAGATTGATTTGTTTCAAGACACCTCACTTTATTTAGTTGGGGTTTCAGATGTTTGGTATGACGCAGATTTGCAAGTTGCTTTTAAGGGGTTGGATGTTGAAGACACAGTCATTTTTTTATCACATAACCCTGAGGTTTCACTTTATTCAACAACGTACAAGGCTGATTTAGTAATTTCTGGACATACACACGGCGGGCAAATTCGATTACCTTTTTTGGGGTCTGTTTCAGAGATTCCATCACTTTTAGGACGTGAGTATGACAAAGGTCTCTTTGAATACAAAAATTGGCAGTTATTTATTACATCAGGCGTGGGTGAGACTGGGCCGCGGGCACGATTATTCAATCCTCCACAAATTGATGTCTTAGAGATTTCGTACTAGGCGCACAGTTTGATAAACTAGAAGAACTATGGGACTTCGAACACTACGCAATAACATGAACTTGCAAGGCAAGTATGTTTTGGTTCGCATTGATGCGAATGTGCCAATTCATAAAGGAAGAGCTGATGATGGGCCTAGGGGCCGCATTGCACGCGCAGCTGTTGATATAGACTGGTTGAGTCAGCGAGGAGCGCGTGTCATTGTGTTGACGCACCTTGGTCGTCCAGGAGGAAAAAAGGTCACAGCTTACTCTGTTGCTCCGATTGCACGGCGCCTTTCTGAGTTATTGGCTGTGCAAGTAAAAACAACAAAAGCGATTGATGGGCCCCAGGCAAAAAAGGCAGTGACACGTTTAAAAGATGGAGAGGTTTTACTTTTAGAAAATGTGCGGTTTGATCCTCGCGAAAAGCAAAACAGCCCTTCGTTTGCGCAATCGCTTGCGAATTTGGCGGATGTTTATGTAAATGACGCCTTTGCTGTTTCTCATCGCGCACATACTTCTATTGATGCAATCACAACGGAACTACCATCTTATGCAGGTCCGCTTCTCGCACAAGAGGTGCAAATGTTGCAAAAAGTTGTACGCAATCCAAAACAGCCCTTTGTTCTTGTTGTTGGGGGATTAAAGATGACAACAAAGCTTCCTGTGATTCGTCGTCTTTTGCCTCAAGTTGACCATGTGCTTATTGGGGGGGCGCTAGCAACAGTTTTTTTGCATGCACAAGGCCATGAAGTTGGAAAGAGTGTTTATGATGAGGAGGGGATTACAGAGGCAAAGCGCATGTTGCAAAAGGCAAAGCAAAAAATCTTGCTTCCACACGATGTTGTGGTTGCACGTTCTTTGCGCAAAGATTCACAAATGAGACCATCAGCAATTGATGCAATCTTGCCTGATGAGCGCATTGTTGATATTGGACCAGAATCATCAAAACGTTACGCGGAGATTATTGGGAAGGCAAAGACGATTGTGTGGAATGGTCCATTTGGATATTGCGAAGTTGAAAAATTTTGCACAGGAACTTTCCATGTTGCAAAAGCAATTGCTGATCGTACTGGTAAGGCTGTAACGATTGTTGGAGGGGGAGATACGGGGCCTGTTATTGAGCACATGAACTTACAAGATCAATATTCTCTGCTTTCAACTGGCGGAGGAGCCATGCTCGCATTTTTGGCCGGAGATGATATGCCAGCCATTGATGCATTAATGCATTAAGACTATTTAGCAAGTAAAAATAATTCTATGTCACGCAAAATTGAGTTTATCCACGCACATGAGATTTATGATTCTCGCGGAAATCCTACGGTGAAAGTTTCTGTGCTTTTAAAAAACGGAATTCAAGGTGAGGCTTCTGTGCCAAGCGGAGCATCAACAGGAATACATGAGGCGCTTGAGTTGCGTGATGGTGATAAAAAGCGATGTCATGGAAAGGGTGTATTAAAAGCAGTGCGCAATGTAAATAAAAAGATTGGGCCTGCGCTTGTGGGAATGGATGTGACAAGGCAGCGCATGATTGACGAAAAGATGATTGCGCTTGATGGGACAAAGAATAAAGGCAAGCTTGGAGCAAATGCAATCCTTGGTGTGTCACTGGCATGCGCGCATGCCGCAGCTCGTGCAAAAAAGATGCCACTTTATGCATATTTACGCTGGGCTTACGATATTCCTTACAAAAAGTATAAACTTCCAATCCCAACCATGAATGTTCTAAATGGCGGGGCGCACGCTGGGTGGATTTTGGATTTTCAAGAATTCATGATTGTTCCACAGCAGCGCAAGTTTTCAGATCGAGTGCGATGTGGGTCTGAGGTATTTCATACATTAGGGCGTGAGTTGCGCAGTAAAGGTTTTTCTACTTTGGTTGGAGATGAGGGTGGATATGCTGTGCCATTAAAATCAAATGAAGAAGCGTTTAAGGTGATCATGAAGGCAATAAAGCTTGCAGGGTATAAGCCTGGGAAAGATGTGATGCTTGCTATGGATCCTGCAGTCTCAGAGATTTATGATGCAAAAAAGAAAGTTTATAATGTTAATCGTGACAAAAAGAAATTAACGGGTCGTCAGATGATTGCGCTTTGGGAGCGTTGGGTAAAGAAGTATCCGATTATTTCACTTGAAGATGGTCTTGATCAAGATGATTGGGAGCACTGGAAGATTATGACTGAGAAGTTGGGTGACAAGGTGGCATTAGTGGGAGATGATTTGTTTGTTACAAACACAGAGCGATTACAAAAAGGAATTGAGGAAAAGGTTGCAAATGCCATTTTGATTAAAGTAAACCAAATAGGAACGCTTTCTGAAGCAATTGATGCAATTTTCCTTGCAAAATTAAACAAGTATAAGATTTCCGTTTCTCATCGTTCTGGAGAAACGGCAGACACAACCATTGCAGATTTAGCCGTTGCTGTGAATTCAGATTTTATTAAAACCGGATCACTTTCTCGTTCTGAGCGTTTGGCAAAATACAATCGTTTGATGGAGATTGAGGAAGAGGTAAGCTCGTCATGAAATCACAAGAACACACAATAAAAAAAGAGCCAGTTGTCCTTGTTATCATGGACGGATTTGGTGTGGCACCAGATGCAGACGGGAATGCGATTACAAAAGCGCGCACTCCCGTTTTTGATCGATTAACCAAGCAGTATCCAACGACTACATTACGCGCTTCCGGAGAAGAGGTTGGGCTCACTTGGGGGAAGATGGGAAATTCAGAAGTTGGACATTTGACAATTGGTGCAGGGCGCATTGTGCATCAAACTCTTCCACGTATTGATAAAGAAATTGCGTCAGGGGAATTCTTTCAAAATCCAATACTTCTGGATGCAGCAAAGCATGCAAAGAAAAACAAAAGTGCTTTGCATCTTGTTGGGCTTCTTTCTAAGGGGTGTGTGCATTCATGTGATGACCATCTTGATGCGCTTCTTGATTTTGCTGCTGCACAAAAGATCAAAAAGGTTTTTGTGCATGCAATATTAGATGGGCGCGATACGTTGTTTAATGCTGGGGTAGATTATTTGCGTCATGCGCAAGAAAGGATGAAAAAAGTTAAGGTGGGTAAGTTGGCGACAGTGAGTGGGCGCTATTATGCAATGGATCGTGACAGGCGGTGGGGTCGAACACAAAAAGCTTATGAGGCAATGGTTTATGGGAACGCTTGTCCAGTTACTGATGTTGTCGAATGCGTGAAGGCATTTTATCAAAAAGATGTCTTTGATGAGCATGTTGAGCCATTCACCTTAACAAGCAAGGGAAAGCCTGTTGGATTAGTGCAAGACAATGATGCTTTAGTGTTTTATAATTTTCGTGCTGATCGCATGCGTCAGTTGGTAAAGAGCTTTGCACTTCCTCATTTTGATCGTTTTGATTGCAAAACATTTTCCAATCTTAAGATTATAAGCATGGTTTCGTATGACAAAACATTACCCGTTGAGGTTATCTATCCTCAAGAAGATGTGCGAGAAGGACTTGCAGAAATGATTTGTAAAAATAAACTCACCCAACTACATGTTGCAGAGACTGAAAAGTACGCACATTTAACCTATTTTTTTAATGGAAAACGTGAAGAGCCCTATAAGGGGGAAGATCGCATACTTATTCCATCACCTCATGTTGCTAGTTATAAAGAAGTGCCTGCCATGAGTGTGAAAGGTGTGTCAGAGGCAGTTGTTGCAGATTTACGTAGCGAGGAAGGGCATGATTTTGTGTTGGTTAATTTTGCAAACCCAGACATGGTTGCGCACACAGGAGATCTTGGGGCTACAATCAAAGCAATAGAGGCAACAGACCAAGCGCTTGGGAAAATTGTTGATGAGGTTGTATGTTGTGGAGGAACAGTTATTGTGACAGGGGATCATGGAAATGCAGAAGAGGTGGAAAATTTACGAACAAAAGAGATTGATACAGAGCATTCCACAAATCCTGTTCCATTTATTCTTGTGGGAAACCAATTTGAAGGAAAACAATTTGTCGCAGGGGATGCGCCTGGCGGAGATTTGTCACTTCTTGCGCCATCGGGTGGTCTTATTGATATTGCGCCAACCGTGCTTTCTCTTTTAGGTATTGATCCTCCTGCATGTATGGAAGGGCAATCTTTATGGCAAAAACACTAAAACAAATCGACTACAAGTACACATCCGCAATCCATCATTTTGCACATAAACGCCCGGCACTGGACGCTGCCGGATATTTTATTGCAAAGATTTTTCCATTTATTTTTGCCGCACTTGGTGTGTTGTGGTTGTTCTGGCAAGGCTTTACAATTTTGTCATTCGTTTTTTCTCTCTTTATGGGTTGGGTCTTTGCGCTGGGGCTGGAGTTTCTTATTGGGCGCAAGCGTCCTTATCAGCGCACGCATACAAAACCACTTGCAAAACCAATTACACACACACCTTCGTTTCCATCCGGGCATGCAACACTTGCATTCGCTGGGGCGGGGGCACTTTTATGGATTCACCCAGTTGTAGGCATATTCTTTTGTTTGTTTGCTGGTCTTATTGCGCTTTCTCGTGTTTTTTTAGGTGTGCACTATGTGAGCGATATTATTGCTGGCGCCATCTTGGGAATTACGGTAAGCTTTTTTATACATTTGTGGATGTTTTAACCAATTTTTATTATGAAAGCTGTTATTTTAGCAGGGGGCATGGGGACACGTTTATGGCCCATGAGTCGCCAATCTCGTCCAAAACAATTTTTTGATGTGGTGGGTAAGGAGCCACTGATTCGTGATACGTATCATCGTTTACAGAAATGGTTTCCAGAAGAAAAGATTTACTTTGCCATCTCACCCGCATATGAAACGCTCTTAAAAGAGCATTTTCCTGAGGTTACAGAAAACCGAATTATTATTGAGCCAGCAAAGCGCGACACTGGACCTGCAATGGGATATGCCGCAGCCATGCTTGAAATCGATGATCCAGATGAGCCAATTGTGTTTATTCCGTCTGATCATTTCATTAAAGATGAAGCCTTGTTTTTGAAATGTCTTGAAACAGGAGACGGGCTGATTCGCAAAACAGAAAAGTTACTTGATATTGCCATTGACCCAGAATTTCCTTCAACTGTCCTTGGGTATACAAAAATTGGAAAGAAATATCAGGAAGAAAACGGAATTAAGGTTTATGAGTTTGAGGGACACAAAGAAAAACCATCGTATGAGGTCGCTAAGGTTTATGTTGCTGACGGAAATTATCTTTGGCATGCCAATTATTATATGTGGACGCCACGAAAGTTCATGCAGGCATTTGAGAAGTTCGCTCCTGAGATGGGGGAGACGTTGCGTTTGATTCAAACAGCAGTAAAGACAGATCAAGGAAAAGAAAACTTAGAGGCACTTTATAATAAGCTTGAAAAGATTTCTTTTGATTATGCGGTTACAGAAAAAATGGATCCAGAAGAGGTTCTAATCATCAAGGGAGATTTTGGGTGGAGTGATATTGGTGCTTGGGATACGCTCTACGACTGCTTGTCTGATGATGGGTATCAAAATGTTTGCAAAGGACAATGTACCATGATGGACACAACAGGTTCTTTGGTATATGGACCTGAGGAAAAAATGATTGCTGTTGTGGGTGTTGAAAATATTGTTGTAGTAGATACCGGAGATGCACTTTTGGTGTGTCATCGCGACCGCGCACAGCAGGTAAAAGATGTTGTGACACATTTGCAAGATAAAGGACTTGATACTTATTTATGATGAATATCTTACGGGCAATTTTAGTTATTGTTCTTGGTACAATTCTCTTATGTGGTTTCTTGGGTGTGTCATTTTTTTATGACGCTTATTTGCAAGGGCCAGATGAGGGAGCAGAAGAGATTTCTGTTGTTGTGCAGCAAGGTGAGACAGTAAAAATGATTAGCCAGCGCCTGCAAGAGCTTGAGATTATCGATAGTCCATTTTGGTTTGAGACCTATGTGTGGCTTAGCAAGACTGAAGGAGAATTTCAGGCAGGATCATTTGTTTTGCAAAAAGGAATGAATTATAAGGAGCTTGTTGGTGCGTTTTCACATGCTGAGGCTGATGAGGTACAAGTCACCATACCTGAAGGATATCGATCTTATGAGATTATTACAGCTGTACAAGAAGAGCTTGAAATTACGGAAGAAGCATGGGGAGAGATTATTGGAGAACATTCTTTGCTTTTTGACACCTACACAACCTTACTTTCAACAGTTCCTGAGGGCCAAGGCTTAGAAGGGTATTTGTTCCCAGACACCTATCGCTTCCGCGAGGATGCCACTGCTGAAGTGGTAGCCGAAACAATGCTTTTAACACTTGAGCGTCGGTTGGCGGAAAATGGTGTTATTATCCCAGAAGATGGATTGATGGAAAATGGGATGAGCTTTCACGATGTGCTTACACTTGCGTCTATAGTTGAAAAAGAGGTGCCAAGTGAGGGAGAGATGAAAGTAGTAGCAGATGTGTTTTTAAAGCGCATTAATGAAGGGATTGCGCTGCAGTCTTGTTCGACTGTGAATTATGTCACGCGCAAGAGCGATCCAGCAGTAACCTATGAGGATCAACAAATTGATAGCCCCTACAATACCTACATGTATACAGGGATGCCGCCTGGGCCAATTGGAAATCCTGGTATGAATGCAATTTTGGCAGTACTTGAGCCAACATCAAACGATTACTATTACTTTCTTTCAACACCTGAGGGTGAAACACTCTTCTCAGAAACCTACGATCAGCACGTGTATAAAAAGAATTTGTATCTAGACTAAGAAAAAGACGACCTGAAGGGGTCGTCTTTTGTGATACACTAAAAAGAGTTCTTTGCATTGGAGGAGTTATGGAGACGCTGACACATGGAGCGAAGAGATGTAGTGAGTCGTCTAGAGATCGCGGGCGCAGCATTCAGTATACGTTTCATAGCTGGAGACGTGGTGCGCTTGCACTAACGAGTGAGAATTCAATTCTTGTTTTCGACCTGCGTCAAATGCGCTTGTATGCATTTGCTGACGGCGAATGCTTAGTGCATAAGATTTCTTGCGCTGTCTCAAATCAGACACAGGGCCGTTTGATTCTTTGGGTCAAGCTTACAAGCGAGCAGCACACAAAATCTATGACTGAGCTTTCTGAAGATTTGTGGCAGCGTTGCTTGAAAGAATTATCTCCATTTCAAGATATTCTTACGCGCTTTCTCTATTACTATTGGTTTGCGCAAACGTTTTGATCCGTGCCTCGCACGGGTTTTTTGTTTGAGAAAGAAAAAGCCCCACCTAGGCGGTGGGGGTAGAGGGGCGGTAAGGCAAGAAGCCGATCGACCTCGCATCGAGTCCAAGTGCTACACAGATTGCTGCGATGTGGTGAATGTCGGAGCGTGTGAGATGACTTTCGCAATCACGCACCTGTTCTACAGTGAGGCTGGCTTGCTCTGCAACTTCGTGTTGGTCAAGATCAAGTTCGTGACGTCGCACACGCAGTGTTGCACCAGGTTCAGCCTCGGTGCGTGCAATGATAGCTGTTCCATAGTCGATTGCTTCATACATCTTTGTTAGACCAAAGATATTGAGCACTTCACGTGCGGACATGATGAGTCCGGTTGCACCAGGTTTGAAGATAGCAAGATGATCTTGGCTGCGCACCCAAAGGCGTGGCGAGGTGTTGGCTCGTTCCTCAGGTGTTTTCCCGCGGCTTTCTTCACCAAAGATGATAGAAAGTGACACTTCGTCCAAAAGATCTTCAGGGTGATTGTTCACAGTAGGCTCCTTGGTTGAAAATGAGCGGTTAAAGAGATTATCAAAGGAGACTTTTTGTGTCAATTGACAGGAGATTTCCTGCTTGCTAAGGTTTTTGCGGTTCTTTTCCAAGGAGGAAACAATGTCTGAGCAAGAAACCAAGTCTCATCTCCCGCCTGTGTATGTACACAAGGCCATGATGAATTTTGCAGATGGGCGTCGATTTGTTGTCTGTTTTATTCCACGGGCCAGAGTTCCTAAGGAAGATCTTCGTTCTTTGCGTTATTTTCCTGGCACTGACCACGATGCAACGCATTTGGAGATTTCTGACCGATTGCGTGAGAAGTGCTTGCACAGCATGGGCAAGTTCCTTTCTGGCTCTGTTGGTAAGTTGATCAAGATCAGGGTGACAAGCTTTGATGAGGCTCGGGCTTGGGTTCACACCAATGCTGGGGCAATGCTCATTTTGACTGATTCAGTTGAATGGGCACCACTTGGCAAACTTTTTGACTCAAAGGTCATGCCCCACAAGGGCAAGAGCGAAAAAAACAGTGAAGTCGTGATTGTGCTTTTTCCCGAGCACTACTAGCACCTAACCAAGGTGCTTTTTTGTATCCACATTATAGGACGCAGCTTAGGTGCGTACTTGTGGTACCATTGGAGCACTATGAAAGAATTCGTGCTTGGGAATCAGATGAGTCCCAAAAATTGTAAAATTGACTACGAAAAAGAGCTGAATAAAGAGCAGCTCGATGTTGTAATAAATGGGGATGGTCCATGTTTAGTGCTTGCGGGTGCTGGTTCTGGAAAAACACGCACGATTACGTATCGCGTCGCGTATTTGATTGAAAATGGCGTAGCACCTGAGAATATTCTTTTAGTGACATTTACAAACAAAGCCGCCAAGGAAATGATTCAGCGCGTTGAGCAACTTTTGGGTTCATATCCGACAGGGCTTTGGTCAGGGACCTTTCACAGTATTGCAAATAGGGTCATGAGAAAATACGCGCCTCAAGTGAGTTATACAAATAATTTTACTATTCTCGACCAAGAGGATGCGAAAAGTCTTATCAAGGTTGCTGTTAAGGAGTTGCAAGTTGATACAACAGGACGTCGTTTTCCTTCGCCTCGCAATTTGATTTCCATGATCAGTTACTCGCGTAATGCAGGTAAGACGATTAAGGATGTTGTGGAAAATAGGTATCAAAACTTTTTTGATCTTATCCCGATGATCGAGCGTGTTGCAGAGGTCTATGAGTCAAAAAAGCGCCAGGCAGATGCAATGGACTTTGATGATCTTATAATCCTTCTACGTAACTTATTGCATGAAAGCCCAGAAGCACGAGAGCGGCTTGCAAATCAGTTTCAGTATGTGTTAGTAGATGAGTATCAAGATACCAATGTTGTACAAAGTGCTATTGTGCAATCACTTGCCTCTGTGCATGAGAATTTGCTTGTTGTGGGGGATGATGCACAAAGTATTTATTCTTTCCGTGCAGCAGAGATTCAGAACATCCTTAATTTTCCAAAAGTCTATCCAAATGCAATAACCTTTCAGCTCACCTCAAATTACCGTTCTTCACCTGAGATCCTTGATGTTGCAAATAAGAGCATTGAACAAAATACAAATCAGTTTAAGAAAGCTTTGGATGCAATGGTCGATTCACGTGAAAAACCAAGCTTAGTCCCAGCAAGCAATGCACAGGAGGAGGCACAGTATATCGCAGAGCAAATACTCGTATTACGCGATGAGGGTATAAAACTTGAGGAAATGGCTGTTCTTTTCCGTGCAGCATTCCACTCACAGGCGCTTGAGTTTGAGTTAATGCGCCGCGATATTCCCTATGAGTACCGCGGAGGCATGAAGTTTTTTGAGCGCGCACATGTAAAAGATGTGGTGAGTTTTTTAAAGCTTGCAGCAAATGTGAAAGACCAGGCGGCATGGCTTCGTGTGCTTGGTTTGCAGCAAGGGATCGGTCTTGTGACAGCAATGAAGATCATCGATAAGCTGCAAGGGTGTGAGTCTCTTGAAGATGTTGTAAATGCAGATTTGAAACTTGGAAAGCGTGCTGGTTATGGGTGGGGACAGGCACTTGAGATTTTTCAAAAAATGGTAAAGGTTGATAAGCGACCAGCCGAGCTTATACGTGCTGTTGTGAACAGTTCTTATAAAACGTATCTAGAAACTGAGTATCCAGACTTTATGGATCGCCTGGATGACTTAGAGCAGTTTGCAACCTTTGCGGATACTTATGAGGACCTTTTTGTTTTTCTCGATGAGGTTTCACTTACAGAAAATTATGGCGGTGTGCGCGAGCAAGCGTCGCAAGACGATGAGCGTATGGTGCTCTCTACCATTCATCAAGCCAAGGGTCTTGAATGGGATGCCGTGTTTATTATGCATCTGACAGATAATAAGTTTCCAAATCCACGTGCGCTAGAAGAAGATGGTGGGCTTGAGGAAGAGCGACGTCTTTTTTATGTGGCAACTACACGTGCGCGCAAGCATCTTTTTTATACCTATCCAGTCGTTTCAGGTTATGATGCACTTGGTATCAATCAACCCTCTACATTCTTAGAAGAGATTCCTCGCGTTTTGCTTGAGCAGGTTAAGCTGCGTCGTACACCCGCAATGCAGTCACGCCAAGGTGGTTGGAACAATAGTGATCCTGTTATTGTGTTCAATGAGCTTGGAGAAGAAGAGAAGCCAGACAAGCCAATGCCGAGTAGTTTTTTAAGAAATCTTGATGAGTTATAATAGCGATCTATGAGTCCACGAGTTTATAGTAAGCGTACAAAGCGCATTGGTTCTATTGCGATCACCGCAGGTGTAATTGTTCTATTATTTATAATTTTTGTTGTTGCGGTTACATGGTTTCGCACATCAAAGCCTGATCCAGAAGAGCCGCTTGTTGAATCTATTGCTGATGTGCTTACCCCAGAGACAGTTGCAGATGCAATAATTGAAGGTGGGATAGACACGCTCAGTAAAACCGCAAATCTTTATCATCTTGCAAATAATGTTCCCGTTGGTGTGACCGTACGTGGGGTTAAGGATGATCATTTTTATATTGAGATGAAAACAACCCTGCCAGAGATCGACAGGGAAGCTTATTTTTATGAAGTTTGGCTAGTTCGTCAGGTGCCCTTTGATTTCATTTCTGCAGGTGAGATGTTAACAAATGATGATGGGGAGTTTGTGCTTGAGTGGGTTGCTGCGGAGGAAGAAGATGATTTCAGTGATTATACACAAGTGGTTGTGACTATTGAGTCACGTGAGAATTACGCAGGCCCAGGCGAGCATGTTGCTGAAGGAGTGTTTGGTGAATAGGTTATCTTTCCTGGAATCCGTGCGAGACTTGGTGAAAATTCACACCAATCAGCGAGGCACGAGTCCATGAATGTTGGCCATAACGACGCTGTACAGAATCGAGTGATGAAAGAACAGAAGAAATCTTTTGTTCTTTTTTAAATAGTGGGGACTGCACAGGACCTTTGGTAAGAGCGCCTGTGCTAATGCCCATCAAGCGCACAGGAAGATCTCTTTTTCGCCAGCGATCGATCATGCGCCAAGCAATTTTGTAAAGTTGCAAGCCGTCTTTTATGGGTTCTTGAATCCGGAGCTCTTGACCATTTCCAGTGAAGTCACCATAGCGCACATACGCACGCACGAGTTTTGAAGAAAACCCATCGCGGCGCAGGCGCCAGGCAACTTTGTCTGCTAATCCTAAAAGGGTGCGGCGGAGTGTGGCTTCGTCATAGGTATCTTCTGGGAGTGTGTAGGAGTGGCCCATGGATTTTGGGTCCGCCAACTCACTAATGATGTTATTGTCGCCACGACCGCGCGCAGCATTGAAAAGCCAGTGTCCATAGCTTTTGAATTCTTTTTCTAAAAGAGTTAGGGGGGTATTTCGCAATTCTTGAAAGGTGGTGATGCCTATTGTAAAGAGTCGATTGTTGATGCGTGGGCCAATGCCGCAAAGGTCTTGTAGCTCGCAGGTGTTAAGAAAAGATTCTTCTTTGCCTGGTCGAATAGCTGTAAGGCCATCTGGTTTTACTTGTTCAGACGCAAGTTTTGCCATCAGCTTATTCTTTGCAATTCCAATTGAGCAGGTGATGCGCTCACCACAATATTTTTTAAGATCGTGTTTGATCATTTGGGCAATTGCGATTGCGCCCAAGTAATCCTTTGCGCTCTCTGTAATATCTAAAAAGCTTTCATCAATACTAAACACTTCTACACGATCTGTGTAACGCTGAAAGATAATGTTAAAGCGTTTCGTAATATCTGTGTATTTTGTCATGTCACCCTGCACAAAAATAAGCGATGGGCAGTCGCGCTTTGCCTGCCAGGTGCTCATAATTCCTTTAATACCCATATGCTTTGCTTCCAGGGAAGCTGCTGAGATAATAGATCGTACTGGTTTTCCACTTGCTGCATCTTTAGCCTTCCCTGTGACACCGATTGGTTTTCCACGTAAAAAAGGATTTGCCTGCTGCTCAACGGAGGCGAAGTAAGAGTTCATGTCGATGTGAAGGATAATGCGGTTATTGGTTGGCATAGTGATTGACAAGCAGGTTAATGAGTGGCACCATGGTCGCGGATCTTTCAAAGCCCTGAGGAGGGAATATGAGCGCAACAGTTTTTCGGGTGCAGCAGGTACAAAACTCTCAAGATCTTGTTGATGCTTTTGCTTTTTTTAGAAAAGGCGTGCAAACAGAGGTGCAGCGTGATTTGCTTAGGAGCTATCAGGTTCCTCAGGAAGGCATGCTTCCTCCACCACTTCCGCCTGTTCTCTTGTTTGTTCGTAGTCGCAACCGTCATGTGATTGGCGTGGCTACACTTATGGTGGAGCATTGTCCGCAGCGGGGAATTGTTGGGACCATTCGGTTCCATACAAAGATCAAGGATATAACACGTTATGAGGAGTTGCGTGGCGTGCTCTTGGCGGATGCGTGTGAAAAGCTTTTTGCGATGGGTGTGCAGTCGATTTTTCTCGAGCTTGAGAAGATTCCCAACATGGCGCTCGTAACACATCTCAGGCGTGCATATTTTCAGACACAGAAGCCCGGAAAGACCTTCCGTTTTCACAAGCCGCTCGAAGAAGAGTAGGTTCTGCCGCTAGTCACTGACTGGCGGTTTTTGTTTATTCCGCCATCTCGTAATCAGTGGCGGATCCGTCCGCTTTCTTGTATCACAGTGGCGGATTTACCCATCTGTATACAGCTCCACTAAACGCCATTCTAAAAATTCAGGGTCGAGGCGGAGTTTAAAATAATTGGTGAGGTCTGACACAGAAAAATAAAAGATCCGTTTCGCGCCTTCGCGAGAAGTGTGAACAAGATTTACATTTTTAATGTCATAATCTCTTTCATTCCAGCGAAAGCGTTTTGGAATAACGCGATTACCTGCAAAGGAGACAATGACATCAATTGGATCGTTTAAAACCTCGTGCATAAAATCGATAGGTGAGAAGTCTTGGATGGTGAACATAATTATTTGCGTGCAATTGCCATGCGAAGTACTTGCTTAACGCGGCGGCGGGATGCACGTACGCGCACACGTCGTATTGCACGTTCGATTTGTTGGTCGCGGCGGTTGGCGATCCAAGAAAGTGTAAGAGGGTAGTGGCGTAGGGTGAGGGTGGTCATACGAGTGTTGTTAAAACTGCATGGGGGATTCATGAATCATCCATACGGAATAAATAGATTCAACTAAGTGATTGGGAAGTGGGGTATCGTTGTAAAAAGAACAAGGTGGTCATAAAGGTTTCCAGGTGGTAACCAGCAGAGCTGGTTGGCACTTCCCAATAACTTGAGTTTTTTAATGAACTTGCTAGAATACAAAAGACGTCAGGATCGTAAGAGAATGATGTCGGTGAAAAGAGTGTTGCTGTCCGCCAAGACATTAGGCAACGCTCTTTTTTTGTTTTAAATAGATTGAAATTTTCGGATGACTGCTTTGACTGTTCCTTGAATGATGCAGTCTTGGACATAGATAGGATCCATGGTTGAGTTGGCAGGTTGGAGACGAATTCTATTAGGCTCACGATAGAAACGTTTCAGGGTAGCGTAGGCGTTGTCGAGCAGCGCAACGACCACTTCTCCATTCTTTGGAGATGGGTTGCGTTCGATAACAACGTAGTCGCCGTCAAAGATGCCGTCTTCAATCATGGATTGTCCTTTAACACGCAGTACAAAGGAGTTTGTGCCATCAACAACAAAGTTTGCAGGCACGGCAATTGTCTCACGGTCTTCTACTGCTTCAATAGGAACACCCGCAGTAATGAGTCCTGAGAGAGGGAGGACAATGGCATACTCGGTACTAAAGTCTTCGTCATTTACCAGCTCGATTGAGCGAGCTTCGCCATCTTCTCCCATACGGATTGCGTTCTTTTCTAAAAGGGCTTTGACGTGCTGGTGTACAGTAGCAGGGGAGGAGAGGCCGAGATGGTCGGCAATCTCGCGATAGCTTGGAGCATATCCGTGCTCAAAAAAGTAGGAGCGGATAAAGTCGAGCACCTCTTTTTGTTTTTTTGTTAGGTTGGCCATATGTTCGTTGTTTGTTCGGTAGTATCGTACACCGAACAAAAACCGAACGCAAGGGTTTTGTTGTGGATAACAAGCAGTGGAAAAAGAGGATTGAAAAAAGAGATAAAACTTGGTACGCTCACCACTGCTTTTATGCCTAAAGTCGTTGAAACAGTCCTTGCCGGACATCCTGATAAAGTCTGTGATCAAATCGCAGATGCCATTGTAGATGAATATCTTCGTCGCGACCCTGAGTCGTCTGTTGATTTGAATGTGCTTGGATCAAATGGGATGTTGATGATTGGGGGTGAAGTAACCTCGAAAGCAGATTTTGATTTGGCCGAGCTTGCAAAGAAGGTCTATGCAGAGATTGGGTATAAAGATGAAATTGAGGTCTTTGCAAACATTGCTCCACAGTCTGATGAGCTTGCAAAGGTAAAGCGTGGAAAAGCACTCACGACAGTAGTGGTGAATGGGTATGCAACAAAGGAAACACGTGAGCTTATGCCGCGACCTCTTGTGTATGCACAATCGATTGCTCGGCGTGTTGACGATCTTCGCAAAACTGATCCTTCTTTTTCTTGGTTGCAACCTGACGGAAAAGTACAGATCATGATGAAGAAGAGCGAGATCAAGGCAGTGACATTGCTTGCTTCTCACCTACCAGACATTAATGAAAAAGAAGTACAAACTGCACTTCTTGATAGGGTGGTCATGAATATAGTGAAAGATGATGGGGTCAAGATTCTCATTAACCCTGTTGGTCCATTTACACAAATTGGATTTATTGCTAATTCGGGCGCAAGCGGGCGCAAACCAAGCGTGGACACTTACGGTGGGCTCATTCCACACGGCGATAATGTGCTTTCTGGGAAAGATCCAATGAAGGCCGAGCGTGCTGGTGCGTATATGGCGCGTTATGTTGCTCGTTGGCTTATAGAAAAAGAACTTGCAAGCAATGCGTTTGTGAACATTGCTTATGCGCTTGGAAAAGCTGAGCCTCTCCATGTAAAAGTACAAGGGATGGCAGACAAGTCTCGAGGTGTGCGAACAGATCTTACGAATGTGATCATGAAAGAGTTTGATTTTCGTCCAGAGGCAATTGTTGAACGACTCGATCTCTTAAAACCAATCTATCGCTCCACAGCGTGCTATGGACATTTTGGAAGAGATGGCTTTCCGTGGGAGGAAGTAAACAAATAGAATTGAAACGACCTTGAGCAGGTCGTTTTTTTATTGTGGGGGATTGTGCCCATCCCCCAAACTCCCCGGCCATACTTTTCTTTGTCCGGCAAAGAAAAGTATGCAAAAGAAATCCGGCCCCCGGCTGTGCTCGTCTAGGCTGCTTACCGTCAGCGCCTGCTTTGGCTGCACAACTCGCATGCAAACATCGTTCGTCTAATCACCTCGAACTCGCTTGTTTGCATTGCTCAAACAGGGGTTCGCCATTGCAAACTAAGTTTGCAATCAGCAGGCTTTTGCCGGTGCAGCCTAAACGTGCTCGCAGGGGGAGTAAATAACAGCCTGTCATCCCGGGCTTGACCCGGGATCCATCGTAGCTTGACATGGATAGCAATCTTTCCTAATCTAACCCCTCGATCTTTTCAAAGGAGGACGAGATGAGTCCAGGAAAATCGTACTGTTCGTTCTGTGGAAAGTTGCACAGTCAGGTTCGTATTCTGGTTGCTAAAAAGGGCGGTGCTTCAATTTGTAATGAGTGCATTGCGCTATCTTGCGACATTTCATTCGATTCAAGTATCAAATATCCAGCAAGCACTGAAGAGCGCATGGAGCTCTTGATGGGTTTGTTGGGAGGCGACACCAAGCTTACTGCTCTTATAGAGGAGGTGGGGCCTAGAGGTGAAGAGCTAATGCTTTCTGATCTTGTGCTCTTGCTCACTGGCACGAAGCGAGCCGAGAGGATTGAGAAAGGGATCGCTAGACTCAAACTAAGGTTAGTTGATCCACGTTGGCCTGAGAATGATCCAAGTCTTGATACTACAAGAATCGAGCAATTGGAGATTTTGGACAATGTCCAACAGTCACTCATCAGTCTTAGTTCTGAGCTTGTTGAACAAAAAGACTGATCCTGTGCCTGCTATCTAAATAGGATAGTGGGTTTTTTGTTTGTCGATCATCTTTCCTAAATTTGCTACAATAATGACATATGGCAAACACGAAGATTTTGGCGATGACAAAAACAATTGCAGGGAGTAAGGCGACAGTGTTTACGCTCCTTTTAGCAATCTCAGTCGTCGTTCCCTCGCTCATTCACTCACAATACATCACTGGCCCATTGGTAAACGCCATGCTGATTTTGGCAGTCATACTGCTTGGTCCGTTTGAGGCAGTGATGATCGGGATCATTCCAAGCGCAGTTGCACTTGGCTCTGGGCTTCTCCCACTCCCACTCGCACCCATGGTGCCGTTTATCATGATCAGCAATGCGATCCTTATTGGATTCTTTGCCTATCTTTATAAAAGTAACTTTGCGGTTGGGGTGATTATTGGTGGACTTGTAAAGTTTGCCTTTTTGTATGCAATCGTAACTTGGCTTATGCAGACCATGCTTGCAGACGCACTCGTAAGCAAGCTCGCAATCATGATGGGGTATCCACAATTTATCACTGCACTTGCTGGGGGGCTGATCGCCTTTCTTATTCTTAAAGGAATCAAGAAAGTATGAGCTTGCTAGATGAAATCAAAGAGGCTGGTCTTGTTGGAAGGGGTGGCGCCGCATACCCTTCGTGGAAAAAATGGGAAGCTGTAAAAAATGCGCCAGGCGCAAAGAAGTATGTGGTGTGTAATGCAAGCGAGGGTGAGCTTGGTCTTTTTAAAGATCTTTACATCTTGAAGCATTATCCGCGTCAGGTGTTTGAAGGAATGAAGCTTGCAATGGACTTTCTTGGAACCAAGGAGGGGTACATCAATTTTAATAAAAACTATTTAGATGAGGTGCGCAATCAAGTTACTTTTACAGTGCGACAGTTTGCGAATAAGGGATACAATCTTCATCTTTTTGAAGAGCATCCAAGTTATATTGGGGGAGAGGAAACCGCACTGCTCGAAGCCATTGAAGGCAGGCGCACTCAGCCGCGATTAAAGCCTCCGTATCCGTCTGACTCTGGGCTCTTTGAGTGCCCGACGCTGATTCATAATGTAGAGACGCTTTACAATATCGCACTTGTTGCTGAGGAAAAGTATGAGCAAAAGCGTTTTTATTGCTTGTCAGAAAATGGAAAAGAATTAGGAGTGTTTCATTATCCTGACAGTTGGAGTGTTGACCAAGTGCTTGAAGAGGCGAAGTGCAAGCCGCCATTTGATTACTTTGTACAGATTGGTGGAAGTGCGAGCGGTCTTGTAATCACAAAGGAACAAGCTAAGGAACAAACAATGATTGGCGCTGGGTCGATCGAGGCCTATCCGATAGATATTGATGCTCGCACACTTTTAAAACGTTGGTTTGATTTTTATGCAGCAGAGTCGTGTGGGAAATGTACGCCCTGCAGGTTTGGGTCTTATAACTTGTCACACTTTGCACATGATGACCGAGCAATAGACTGGGGGGCGATTATGAAAATTGTCGAAGCAATGGAAGCAACAAGTTTTTGTGCGCTTGGGCGATCAGTCGGGGTGCCTGTGCGGAGTTTTAGAAAAAACATTTTAAATTTGGAGGATTAGCTAGGACGCAGCTTAGGTGCGTCCTGTAAAAAGGTATAATTATGAGGTCGATTGATTTTGTAAATGATGGTTATTATCACGTATTCAATAGAGGGGTCGATAAGCGAGATGTCTTTTTGTGCGAAGTAGATTTTCAAAGGTTTTATGAGTCTCTTTATTTATTCAACGACAAGAACTATCGTCATGAAAATGGAAAAGAATTTGAAAGATGGGGCAAGTTGTCTTGTTATGAGATTAATGAAGAGTTGAGAGATCCTTACGTCACGATTGTGAGTTTTTGTTTGTTGCCCAACCATTTCCACCTGTTACTAAAACAAAATATTGATGGCGGGATTCCAAAGTTCATGCAGAAGATTGGACAAGGATATACCAATTATTTTAATAAAAAGCATGAAAGAAGCGGAGCGTTGTTTGAAGGGCCCTATAAAGCAGTTGAGATAAAAGAGGATAATCATTTTAAGCATATCCCTCGATACATACACTTAAATGTCTTGGATCATACTGATGCTAAATGGAGAAAAGGAGAGTTGGAAGACTGGGAGAGAGCAAAGAAGATTTTGAGTGACTACGAGTGGTCGAGTCACGGGGTCTGTGTGGGAAAAGGACAAATATTGCCGGTAGTTAATGAGAGTGAGATTGATAATTATTTTGGCACTCCAGAGAACTATTTAGAATTTTTGAAAGAGTGGGCTGTTGGAGCATTAAATATTCATCACCCACACTTATCTTATAACAAGGACGCAGCTTAGGTGCGTCCCAAATATATGGAAGAGATTTACATTAAAATAAATGGAGTCGATTGCAAATGCAAGGAAGGTGAGAGTGTGCTTGCGGTAGCGCTGGAGCATAAGATCGATATTCCACATTTTTGCTATCACGAAGATTTGCCAATTGATGGAGCTTGTCGGATTTGTTTGGTGGAGCACGCTGGAAAGGTGGTGACCTCTTGTTCGCTCAAAGCTGCAAAAGGCATGGAAGTAAGCTCTGAGACGGAGCAGGTGAAAAAGTATCGCAAGGTTAACCTTGAGCTTTTGCTTTCTAACCATCAGGAGCACTGCAAGAATTGTCAGCGCGGTTATGCCTGTAATGCGCGCGAGGTCATGGAAGCCTATGGTGCAAAACCAAAGCAGTATTTGAAACCTCCAACTCATTGCCCGCAACATAAATTAGGTACAGCTGCTGAGCTCGATCCAGAGCTTTGTATTGGGTGTAATAAGTGTGTGGAGATGTGTCAAAAAGTTGGGGTTGGGTATTTGCGTTTAGCAGAGAATGGTGCGCATACACATGTGGCGCCTGTGGAAGATGAAAACATTGATTGTATTTATTGTGGGCAGTGTACGGTGCATTGTCCTGTTGGTGCAGCGCGCGAGCAATCGCATTTAGAGCAGGTGATTGCAGCCATTGAAGACCCAGAGAAAATTGTGATTGCACAAATGGCGCCATCGATTCGGTGCAGTATTGGGGAGCTGTTTGGTGCAGAACCTGGATCAGAGCTCACGGGCGAGTGTTATAGTGCCCTTCGCACGTTAGGGTTTGATAAGATTTTTGATGTGAACTTTGGGGCAGATATCACGACGTGGGTAGAAGCAGAAGAGCTCGTGCATCGCATTAAAAATAACGGAGTGCTTCCATTGTTTACTTCGTGTTGTCCAGGATGGGTAAAATGTGCAGAGTTTTATTATCCGCACTTATTAAAGCATCTCACCACCTCACGCTCGCCACAGATTCATGCAGGGGCAGCGTACAAAACTTGGTGGGCGCATAAGCATGGAATTGACCCTCACAAAATTGTTGTTGTTTCCTTTATGCCGTGCACAAGTAAGAAGTATGAGGCTCAGATGGGGAAGCTTGATGTGCATGGAATGAAGCCAGTCGACTTTGTACTCACAACGCGTGAGTTTGGAAATTGGATGAAGAGTAAGCAAGTTGATCTTTTAAAAATGGAAAAGACAGAGGCAGATGAGCTAGGAGTATACTCAGGCGCAGCAGCAATTTATGGTGCAAGCGGAGGGGTGATGGAAAGCGCGCTTCGCACAGCCGCTTATATGCTTGAGGGGAAGGATCTTGAGCGACTCGAGTTTGAGAGTGTGCGTGGTATGGAGGGTGTGAAGAAAGCAGAGGTAGAGATTGCGGGCAAGAAGTTGAAAGTTGCCGTTGTTGCAACAAAGACAAATATCGATAAAATCTTAGGGGAGCTAAAGAGCGATCCTCATGCGTATCATTATATAGAGGTGATGGCTTGCCCTGGTGGGTGTATAGGAGGAGGTGGTCAGCCAATTCCTTCGACCAATCGCATTGTTAAAAAACGTATTGCAGGGCTTTATGGAATTGATAATAAGGCCACGCTTCGTCTTGCACACAAAAATCCGCAAGTGCGTGACTTTATGACACATTACATTGCCGCACTTCCAAAAGAAGAGCGCTCAGCATTGCTGCATACAACGTATAGAAAAAGAGAGAGGGGGGAATAAAGAAAAAAAGAAAAACAGGTCGCAAGACCTGTTTTAGGATAAAGAAAAAGGCCCCCCACCGACCGGAGTCGATAGGGGGCGAGGGCTCATGGGGTAAGCGCCGCAGAAAAAGGCAGTGCCGTCCATGTGCCCGAGGGCCAGTCGCAAGCGTCTGGGTCCTCGAGGGGGGGGTGACTAAGGAGCTTTGCCACTTTTGCTCCAAAGTCATTGCTGTGATCCCTGCGTCTTACAACGCTGGCAGATGCTCATGTCCTACGACACAAGCACGCAGCTGTAGAGGTCGCCTCTGCAAGCAAGCCTGCAGCAGACCTTTAGGGTTTACCAAGTGCTGGGTTGATTGTCCTTTTGTGGGAAGGTCTTGGTTGTATCTTCCCATCAACTCTCATCCATCAAGGTATTTCTCAACAAACCTTGTTAGGCCCGCATGACAGGCCAGTTAGGAATCGCTGCATACACCAGGGGTGCATCAGGACTGCAAAATGCCCAGCAGGGCGTGTGGCACCTTAGAGTCTACAAACTCTCCAAGGGCGGAGGGACAGACCTCCGGACAACCAAGGTGCCAGATTATCTCAAAATTGTCAAGGTATGATACAATAAATGCACTATGGCTAGGAGGAAAACAAAAAAGACACACATGTCGCGTTCAGAAAATATGCTGATCGGGTTTGTGATGTTTCTTCTCATTCTTGGAACACTTGCAGTGATAACAACACAGGACCCAGAGCACATTAACAAAACATCTGAAGACGGATTGTTTCACATAGAAGGAACAGTGCTTGGATCAGCTGCTGTTGGTATTCAGCAAAGAGATGATCTTGCGCAAGTCATAAAAGGAGCTTACGGAACGGTTTATCAAGTTTCCGTTTCAGAGCCTGGGTGGTTTCCTTTTGCTGATATTTCTTATCGTGTAGGGGAGGAGTTAATCGACCAGGTCTCTTTGTATCATTATGATGATCAATGGCTTGCTTGGATTGAAGCAGATTTTTTACAAAGCTCCCTTGACTCTTTTTACTTAGAGGATGTGCGACTGAGCGACCAAACACTTTGGGTGTTGCGCACAAAAACAGAAGATAGCATTTCAGAAAGGGCAGCAGTTGTACTTGATGAGCTTATTGCTTTTTCAGTTCCAAATGCGGTTGCTTATAAGGCAGTTGTTGCAAAAGCAGTACAAAGCGTAGAGTTTGTTGTCGTAGAGGAGGAGTACAATAAGGGAGGGTGTGAGGGTGTTTACACTGAAACGAGCAGCTCAACAATCACCTCGCATGAATACGTGGTAGACGATGCAATTGAGCGCATAACCGTGCGTTGGTATTTAGCAGAGGGGTGCGCAGAAGGGGAAGAGATCGAATCAAGCTGAGTTATACACGGAAATATTTTGTGAGCACAAAAGTTGTTTGGTATAATACAAGCAACTTTTATTTTTAAGTTGCAGTGCTAAGCGCTGTAGAATGGTTTCTCAGTCGTTCTCTTCGTACTACGCCCGAAGAGAAGGTCTGAGAAGACCAGGAGGACAATAATTATGGCAAAGAAAACAACAAAAAAGCCTGCGGCCAAGAAAAAGGCACCAGCAAAGAAAAAGCCTGCGGCCAAGAAAAAGGCGGCACCAAAAAAGAAGGTAGCAAAAAAGCCTGCGGCCAAGAAAAAGGCACCAGCAAAGAAAAAGCCTGCGGCCAAGAAGGTTGCAAAGAAGACTGTGAAGAAAACAGTTAAGAAAGTAGCCAAGAAAGCAGCTCCAAAGAAAAAGGTTGTAAAATCTTCTGCGCCTCTAGCAACACCAGAAACACCCGTTGTGCTTGAGATCGAAACAACACGTGTAGAAAAACCAAAAGCACCTGCAAAAAGAAAGGAGCATGTGGTTGTAAAAAAGCATGTTGTCTTTGTTCACCGATGTCAGAATTGTCATCATGTACCTGTTAGCGTGAATGCACTTTTTAGTCTTTTTGTTGCGCTCATTGTTGCACTTTCAACAATGGTTATTGTAGGAGCTGGTGGCGTAGATCTTCAGCCAATTCTTGCAGACGCAACACCGCAAACATCTGCTGTAAGCGTTGTACTTAATCACTAAAGAACCTATGAAGAGATCATTGCTCTGGATTGGAACTGCTGCCCTCGTGTTATTAGGAGGAGGGTGTGCAACAGTTGATCAACCTATAGAAACAGTGGAGGAAACTGATTCACAAGAACCAATAATCATGGAAGAAGAAACACAAGCTTGGGAGCACCCAGGCATCCTCGCAGATGAGGAGATTCAAAATAAGCAAGTACGCATCACAACAGAAAAAGGGGATATCGTTTTCGAGCTTTATGCTGATACCGCTCCTCTTACTGTATCGAACATGGTCTATCTTACAAATGACGGATATTATGATGGACTTACCTTTCATCGTCGCGAAGAAGGGTTTGTGATCCAGGGCGGAGACCCAAGTGGAAATGGAACAGGAGGTCCGGGTTACACTTTTGCTGACGAACTTGAGGATGAATATAGTTATGATAACGGTGTTGTTGCAATGGCTAACCGCGGTCCAAATACGAACGGCTCTCAGTTTTTTATCATGCTAGACGATTACCCACTTCCAAAGGCATATACTATTTTTGGAAAAGTGACCGAAGGACTCGAGATTGTTGCGGATATCAAAGTGGGAGATGAGATGACAAAGGTAGTTATAGAGGATGTGGCAGAAGAAGCTCCATCTGAATAAGTAAAAAAGAAAGCCCCGCAGTGCGGGGTTTTTTGATTAAAAAAAATCTTCCTAGAGTGCTAGGAAGAGGACAAGTGCAAGTGCGAAGAGGCCTGTGCCAATTGCCCAAGAGATTTCAAGACGAGAGATTTCGCCTCGGGCGACCTGGAAGCCGATGATGGCAAGCTGCCAACCGACCCAGATGAGATAGAATGTGGTGAAGGAAACTTCAATCCAGAACACGGCAGGGAATGCAAGATAGAGCCCTAGTAGCAGCAGTCCGATGATGATCATCGGGGCCTTAGTTGCATTGAACAGTCGTTCGAGCGCATTTGTTTCTTTGTTGGTCATTGTGATCCCTCCGAGAAAAGAACTGCGGCAAAACCTTAACGAAAATGTCGTGCGGTGTCAAAATCGGTTCCATGTTAGGGCCGGCCGTCACTAATGTGGCATCGGAAAGAAGAAACCCCAAGGTTTGGGGTCAGGAAACATAGAAGAGCGCTATGATGGCTACATTGATGTAGTAGGTCTTCAGCAAAACTGTTGTGATCTTGCGCTTGCGGTTCCATTCTTTAAGTCTCAGATCGACTTCCAGGAATCCAAGAGAGAAAGTAGAGAGCGCACAGATAATCACTGAGGCAAGTTCGAATGCTGGGTGGGCACCAATCGCATCGAGAATCAGTGTGATGATGAGAAAGATGACACTGACAGCCCCAAGGATCGCAAGGAGCTTGTAGGTGTTGGACCGCATGAAGTAGAAAAAGCATTTGTGCTGTGGTGCTTCCATGAGTTACCCCCTCAACCAGAAGAGAAGAACGACGAGTGTGGTTGAGAAGGACATAAGTCCAAACCCGAGTCCGCAGAACTTGTTTGCGAAGGTGAGTTTCTTTTCTGCTCCCAGTGAGTGGAAGGAGATTGCTAGATAGACGAAGATCAGATGCCAGCTGATCATGATGTCTGGTGCGTCAGGCTGCACAATAGCCAAGTAGAGCATGCGGAAAATCCACCAGGGCCCCATAACGAACAAGAGCGGAACAGCAATCAGATTGAGGGTCTTTTGCCAGTCTTTTACATCATCATTACTGGGTGCATACCAGCTATGCATTTTGCGTATAAGTTGTTTCCAGCGCGGAAGCATTGCTTGTTCAGACATCCGTCCTCCCATTTGAAAGATCTGCCTAAACTCTAGCGAGAATGTATCACAGTGTCAAAATAAAGATCATTTTGCTACAATAGATTTGTATGACAACAAAGGAAAAAACAATTAGCTGGAAGGTGCTTTGGTGGTTACCACGCATTCTTTCAATTTTATTTATTTTATTTCTAAGCCTGTTTGCAACAGATGTATTTTTGCATGGGTATGTGTGGTATGAGTTGATTATTGCGCTTCTCATGCATCTTGTGCCAACAATTATCTTAGTGAGTTTATTGATGCTTGCATGGCACCAAGAGCTTTTTGGGGCTGCGGTATTCTATGGAGCGATTATTGCGCTCACATTTATTATTGGGCCAGGGAACGAAGACTTAATTGGCTACCTTGTGATCGCACTTCCTTTATTTGTGATTGGCACACTGTTTTTGATTCTTGGCATTGAGGGCAAGCAAGGACGCGCATTGAAAAGACAGTTTAAAGATAAGGAGGCCTGGAAGAAGTTTGTAAAAAAGAATAAGAATGGTCTTTATTTACTCGTGGTCGGTCTTGCGCTTATTGTTTTGGCAATCATCGGGACGCAGCTTGGTTGGGATCAAAAGATGCCGAGCGTGCAAGAGCAAAATGATTTTCAGTTAATGGAACAACAGGAATTAGAGCGCATAGAGGAACAGCTTATAACCACACAGGTAGAGATTGATCCAGTTATGCATTTAAAAACACCAGAAGAGGTGCGAGGTCTTTATTGGACTGCATCAACTGCAGGCTCATCGCGCGGCGATGAGCTTTTGGATTATATGTTGGGTAGCGGGATTAATAGTGTGGTCATTGATTTGAAAATGGACAATGGTCAGCTTGCTATTGATCCACTTAACGATCGTCTGGATGTCTATATGATGACAAATCCAGTCCTCGATGATCTGGAAGTTGTTTTGCAAAAACTTGCAGATGCAGGGGTGTATCGGATTGCACGGATTGCGGTGATGCGCGACTCTGCGATGGCTTATACGCACCCTGAGGTTGCGCTTCGCTATAGTGGTGGAAGTTATTGGAATGATAACACTGGTGCTATTTGGGTTGATCCAGCGTCTGAGCATGTTGCTGCAGAAGCCATTGCTCTTGGGCAAGAAGCCTATGAGCGCGGATTTGATGAGGTGCAGTTTGATTATGTGCGCTTTGCGTCTGATGGATCAATTAGCGCGATTGTTTATCCAGTTTATACTGGGGTCGAGTCAAAGTATGAGGTGATGCATCGGTTTTTTGAAACGGTTGGTGGGCACTTTAAAGAGCAGGGGATCCCAGTTTCTTTTGATACGTTTGGAATTACTTGCTGGTCGATGAGTGACTTTAATATTGGCCAACGACTAGTGGATGTCTATCCATATGCAAGCTACCTCTCTCCAATGGTGTATCCATCGCACTACCCTGATGGGTTTGAGGGCTATGGAAATCCAGCCGTGTATCCTTATGAGATAGTGTATTCATCTATGGAAGAGTGTGTAAATATGATTGGAGGAATTCGCTCAGAGCCTGTTGAAGAAATAGAGCGTGTTTTTCGACCGTGGATTCAAGATTTTGATATCGGGGCTGTGTATACGGCGGAACTTATTGAGGCACAGATTCAAGCCGCGCGTGATGCCGGTTCCTCAGGATGGATTCTCTGGAACGCCCGCAATGTCTATGAGCCAGCAAATTATTTATAAAGAAAAGACCCGCCGTTCATCATCTTGCTAGACAAGATTTAGAACAGGCGGGCAGGCCGCTCTTGTATGAGCGGTTTTGTTATTTGCCAGCGATAGCAGCGAGCTTGTGTGTGTCTTCTTTTTCCTCCTCCTCGGGGAAGACACAAAAACTCCACCAGTAGTGGCTAGGGCAGGATGAGTCAGAGCAGGTGTTCATGCCAACCTTTTTTGCTGAGCGCATGGCATGGCAGTCTGGGCATTTGTAGGTTCGCACCTTTCTCTTGTGTTCGTGGATTTCGATTTGATCCCACATTCGACGACTTCTTGCGTCTTGCACCCAGGTGTGGCGATGGATATACCAACGCAAGAGTGCAAGTCGAATACGCAACTCTTCTCTGCTGCAACCAAAAAATGCTGTTGGAAGCGTTTTGATGATTGCAATATCGAATGTGAGGTTAGTACTCAGTCCGTTGTTTGGGGAGCCAAGCAGTAAATGTACATCAAGCCCCCTGCACATAAGCTCGAGCCGACGCAGATCCACCCCTTCTTTTCTCATGATCGCAAGAAGCGGCCAGATAAAGTACGCTAGACGCGGTGCGTCATTGCGCAAAGAATCAAAGTCAATGCTGTTGCTATTGCGGTAAAGAAGACAGAAAAACTCCTCATCTTTATCAACGATGCGCCGCAGAACAAGTGTTCCATCTGGCACATGCAGTTCTGGAAGTTCGTGAAGGGTTACTGCACCAGAAACTCCGTCGTCCACTCATCCCTCCTTGTAAAGACCTTTTCCTATACTAGTGGGATTTTTTGTATCCGTCAAAACGCTCAACAATTAAGCGAAACATGTTATAATGCGCTTAAGCATATGTCTAGAAAAATTACCGAAAAAACGTTTTATCAATTCATCAAATGCCCACATTGGGTTTATTTAGATGCACATCACACAGAAGATCGCCCTCACCATCAATTGCTGATGAAGCTTATCGATGACGGTCTTATTGAAGAAAAAGCATGGGAGATTATCTCAGACCGCGATGAGGTTGCAGAAGTAAAGGCTGAGGATCTTGAGGAGGCCTATGATCAAACGATTGAATACATGGCCATGGGGGTAGAAACAATCTATCGAGGTGTGCTCATTGATAAACATTGGGTTGGACACCCTGATGTCCTTGAGAAGGTTGAGGGGCGTTCTCGGTTTGGAGATTATTATTATGTTGCAGCAGATTTGAAAAGCTCTCGCAGGCTAAAGAATGAATATAAGTTCCAGGGGTGTTTTTATGCAGAGCTTTTAGAAAAGATTCAAGATGTGAAGCCTTTGCAGGGGTATGTGATCAATCCAGACAAAGAAACCCAAGGGTATCTCATTGAAGAGTTTGAGCATGAGTACGAACTAACACTTTCAAAAATTGAAGAAGTTGTTTCTGGAAAAGAGCCTTCGCATTTTTTAACTTCAGGATGCCGCCAGTCTCCGTGGTTTTCTGAGTGCAGAACAAAAACAAATGCATGCGATGACCTCTCTCTCTTGAATCGTGTTTGGAAAGAGGAGGTAATGCGTTTAAGAGGTGCGGGCATTGAGACAATTGCTGAGCTCTCAACAAAATCTGTTAATGATCTTGAATCTTTGGTGCCAAACATGCGCCCAGAACGATTAGAGATTTTAAGAGATCAGGCGATTGCCATTGCAGAAGAGCGACATATTATTCGTGGACCAGTTGAATTTACAGATGGAGAAATCGAGGTTTATTTTGACATTGAAAGCAATCCTTTGCGTGACTTTGATTATTTGTTTGGAGTGTTAGTTGTCCAAAATGGCGAAGAGCACTATCAGGCATTTGTTGCAGATGATCCTGAGAAGGAGTCAGAAATGTGGGATCAATTTGTTGAGTTTCTTGAGAGTCATCACGATGCAACGATTTATCACTATGGACTCTTTGAGCAAGAGGTTGTGCGTCGTTTTGCGGCGCGTTATGGTGTTTCTACAATTGCGCAAGAGGTGATTGATCGCAATATGGTGGACCTTCTCTATCTCTTTCGACCACATGTTATTTTTCCGCTTAGTTTTTATTCGCTTAAAGACATTGCAAGCTATCTTGGTTTTTCTTGGAGGAGTGAAGATGCGTCAGGGGCAAATTCTGTTGTTTGGCATGAGGAGTATCTTGCAACAAAAAAAGAGGAGCAACTTAAAAAGATTAAGGAGTACAATGAAGACGATGTGCGTGCAACGCATTTAGTAAAGAAGTGGCTTGAAAAAAATACACAATAAGTATGAATAAAACGATTTGGATGATTGCAACGGTCGTAACCATTATTTTACTTGCGGTATTGGTTTCTTTTCAGTTGATGGGAAATGAAGAAATCATTGTTGATGCTATTGAGGAGGTGCCGGCTGAAGATGTTGTGCTAGGATTAACAGAGACAAATTGCACAGACGCAGGTGGTGCATGGAATGCATGTGGGTCTGCGTGCCGTACTGAGCCGGGCGCACCATGCATTGAGCTTTGCATAGAGCAGTGTGAATGTGAAGGTGACCATCAATGTCCTGCCGAACATCAGTGCGATGAATATGTAGAAGAAGTTGGTGTGTGTAAGATTTTTTAGTGTATGAAAAAGTTTTGGATCACGTTGGGAGGGTTATTAGCACTTGGCGTGATCCTTTTTGTTTTTGTTAAGAGTAGTGAGAGTCAGTTGGTTTCTGTAGAGTTGCCCGAGTCTATTTCCTATCAGCAAACAAAAGAGTCTTTTGGCGAGTCTTTGAAAGAAGAGGTGGTAGATGTTGGTGTTGAGGTGAAAGAAGAGAAAGAAGTAGAAAAGGAATCAGGGCAGGAGATCTCGGAGGAGGAAGGGGTCAGTGAGGAAATGCAAGAGACAGAGCAAATAAATGCGATTAATCTTGCAGTGCCGTTTACCCCACAAGCTCCGCATGCAAACTGGGACATGCCTTATCAAGAGGCGTGTGAAGAAGCGTCGATCCTTATGGTGGATGCCTATTATCAAGGTGTGGATGAAGGGCTTATGGACAAGGAAGAAGTTGATAGCATGATAAAAGAAATGGTGCAGTTTCAAGAGGAAGAGTTGGGTTTTACGCCTGACATGACAGCAGAAGAAACAGTTCATTTTATCACTGCAGCATTTGGGTATGAGGCAGAGGTAATCAAGAATCCATCAATAGAAGAGCTGAAAGACCAGTTGCGCACTGGACATCCTGTTATTATTCCAGCTGCTGGTCAGGAGCTTAATAACCCTTATTTCACGCCGCCTGGACCTGTTTATCACATGTTGGTTTTGCGAGGTTTTACAGACACGCAATTTATTACCAATGATCCAGGTACGCGTCGAGGGGAGGCCTATCTCTATGATGTAGATGTTGTTATGGGGGCCATGCACGATTGGAATGGGGGAGATGTTGAAAGTGGTGCAAAGGTCGCGATTATTATTTATCCATAAAGAACGAGATGTATGGAACTTTATTTAGGAGCAGCATTGGGAGGATTGATTGCTTTTGCATTTTCTGTGCCTGCAATTCTTTTGGAAGTGATGGAGCGCGGAAAAGTAAAGCAGCTGCCTCTTCTTGTAGATGTAAAAACCATTTTTAACCGCAAGCTTCACAAGTACGAAGTGTTTTTAGTGGCCGTGCTTTTACATGTCCTCATTGGAATGCTTTATGGGCTTGCTTATGTAGTGTTTGCGCTTCATGGGTGGATGTTTATTACAGGCGCGCCCTATACGCTTCTTTCGTTCATTGTTTTTGCGCTTCTTAGCTTTTTGTTTACAGGACTTATTCTGTTCCCACTTTTGCAAATGGGATTATTTGGTCGCAAAGAGGGGCGGTATGTGTGGGCAGAAATGCTTGTTTCATTTTTACTTCTCGGGCTAACGATGTGGCTTGCAATCCATCTTTATCAACCTGTTTATTTTGTCGCCTGACATAGGACGCACCTAAGCTGCGTCCTTGAAATAACTACGCATCCATGGAAGAACAACAACCAATTTTATCTGTTTCTGAGTATCTTGAGGTCGTAAACGAATCCCTCAAGCTCACCATCCCTCCGCATATTGCGATAGAGGGAGAGGTTTCTGATTTTCGTTTGAGTCAGAAGAAATGGATTAGTTTTGATTTAAAAGATGAGGAAGAGCAAGCCGTGCTTAAGTGCTTCATGACGATTTGGCAGATGAAGATCCCGCTTGAGGATGGAATGCGTGTAGTGGTGAAAGGATATCCAAAGGTCTATGAGCGGTTTGGGCAGTTTAAGTTGAATGTGCAAGAGGCCACGCCTGTTGGTGAGGGTGCGCTTGCAAAAGCCTACCAGCTTCTCAAAAAGAAATTTGAAGAAGAGGGACTTTTTGATGATTCGCACAAACGAGTACTTCCAAGATTTCCAGAGCGTATTGGGTTGATCACCTCACGTGATGCAGCAGCATTTGGCGACTTTGTGCGTATTTTGAATAATCGCTGGAGTGGTGCGTGTGTTGATCATGCGCATGTGCATGTGCAAGGCAAACAGGCCGTACAAGAAATTTTAGGAGCCTTTCAGCATTTTAATGCACTCCCTGCAAGCAAGCGACCTGATGTGCTTGTGCTTACGCGCGGAGGGGGTGGGCTTGAAGATTTGCATGCCTTTAACGATGAGCAAGTTGCACGCGCAGTGTTTCAAAGTAAGATCCCAGTCGTGGTAGGGGTGGGGCATGAGCGCGATGAGTCGCTGTGTGACTATGTGTCAGATGTGCGCGTTTCAACGCCATCGAATGCTGCAGAGCGTATTGTGCCAGACCAAAGGGAAGTGCAGCGTGAACTTGCGCTTATGACTGAGCGCATGGAAGAGACTCTTTCGTCACGCCTGCACGAGCATCAGCAATTGATTACACATACAACAAATATTATTGGACTCATTTTGGAGCGAGAAAAGCAGCGATTCCTCACTATCTCCTCTCGGCTATCAGAACGACTAGAAGAGTGGTTGCCAGATATAAAGCAGCAGCTTACAAGTCAGTTGCGCATTCTATCCCAGATTGATCCAAAGCGTGTGCTTGCGCGTGGGTATAGCCTTGTTACTGTACAGGGGAGGGTGGTGCGCTCAAGCAAGCAGCTTGCTGTGGGGCAGTCGGTTCACGTACAATTAAGTCAGGGTGAGGTAGATGCAGACATCACCGCACTGAACGGAAAAGGACAAAAGAAACTTATTTAATATGCCAGCAAAAAAATCAACAACAAAGAAAGTTAATTTCGCAAAAGCTTTTGAAGAGCTTGAGGGGATTACCGAGTGGTTTGAAACAGAAGAACAGCTCGACTTGGATGCAGGGCTTAAAAAGTTTGAGCGAGGGCTCGAGCTTGCAAGCGCGCTTAAAGGAAAGCTTGGAGAAGTAGAAAACAAAGTGCAAGAGATAAAACAAAAATTTGATACAGATTTATGATGTCACTTATTTTTCGATGGATTATTAATGCGCTCGCGCTTTTGGGAGTTGCTATGCTTGTGCCAGGATTTGAGGTGGCAAGCTTTGGATATGCGCTCTTAGCAGCCTTTGTGTTAGGGCTTGTAAATGCGGTTGTGCGTCCATTACTTTTCATTCTCACACTTCCAGTCACGATCATCACACTTGGGCTTTTCACTTTTGTGCTTAATGCACTCATGCTCTGGTTGGTCAGCTCTGTGCTTGATAGCTTCACTATTGTAGGGTTTGTGCCAGCGCTCATGGGAGCCATTCTGCTTTGGTTCGCAAGCTTTGTGACCAACTTTATCATCAAACACGCAAAGGAAAGTTGAGGAAAAAGAGGGGATAAGTGGGCTAGAAATCAAAATCGAATATGTTAAGATGTGAACCTCGGGAATTCCCGAGGTTTTTCGTTCTTTTTCTTAGGACGCACCTAAGCTGCGTCCTGGATTCGTTCTTTCTCCTAAACATCTAAAAAGGAAAACACTATGTCTCTTCCCAAACACGAGAACATGTTCCCCGAACCTACCACTTTGGTCATTTCGGCCGGTGGATCCCTTGTCGTGCCTGGCGGAAAAGTCGATATCGACTTTCTGCGAACTCTCAAGACGCTTCTTCATGACCGCATCAAGGCGGGCTTTCGGTTCGTGATCGTTATTGGTGGCGGCGGGACTGCGCGTGAGTACATGAATGCTGCGAAGGAAGTGGGTGATGTTTCTCAAGATGAGATGGATTGGCTTGGGATTGCAGCGACGCGTCTCAATGCTCGCTTGCTTCTTTCTGTGTTGGCAGACGTAGCTTATCCAGAGGTCATCACAGATCCAACAGCGATTCCTGAAGGAATTGAGCAGCCGCTTATTTTGTGTGCGGGATGGAAGCCGGGCTGGAGCACCGACACTGTGGCTGCAATTGCTGCCAGAGAGCGTGGTGCCAAGATGGTGCTCAATCTCTCCAACATCGAGTACGTATACGACGATGACCCAAGCAAGAACCCAGATGCCAAGCCGTATACGGAAATGGGTTGGGATCAGTATCGTGCCATGGTTGGAAACGAGTGGTCTCCGGGCATGAACGCACCATTTGACCCGATTGCTTCCAAGATCGCGAATGAGGAAGGGATGACTGTAGTTGTGGCCAATGGCCGCCTCGAAAACCTCACTGCGATGCTCAGCAATGAGCCGTTTGAAGGAACGATCCTTAAGTAATACGATGTAGGGGGCGACGTTCTGTCGCCTTTTATTGTAGGGCAACCCCACCGTGGGTTGTCTTTTTCGTTGACAAAGAGTGGGTCTGTGCCTATGATGAGGCGTCGTTCTTTTTCTTTCGGAGTGCCAAATGAGATATGTGACTATCAACCAGTATGCAAATTGGTTTGAGCTCAGCGTAACAGGAATGAAGCCTTTTCAGGGAATTTGTGGGCGCGTGCTCAAAGGAACAAGCCCTGAAGACTTCGAAGTCTTTTCTCCAGACATTCATCGTCGCATTGTGCTTTTGCTTGATGCAGAGGGGATGCGTGGTTTGCTTGGGCTTTCTGGGTGGGAGATCTTGATGTGTATTGGGCATGGCGCAGAGCGTACGCTTGATCGGATAAATGCAGGAGCAGTTTATAAGCTTGCTATCTTTCCTTCGCGCATCATGCAGCTTGGCACATGGGACAATATGCTCGATATGGTCATTGAGGCCTATCCTCGTGTAGAGGATATTATCGATGCGCAGCGTGTTGCATTGAAAACAACGCCTTATGTAGAGATTGAGAAAAGAGCAGTTGAGCCGTTCTTTGTCTCCAATAGAGTAGGGGAAGCATCGCCACTCTTTATGACCGAGGACCGGCTGCTCCAAACAGATAGTTCACTCACAGCTGTGCGCGCCTTTCTCTATCACACCGTGCATCTCTACGAGCTCTATAGTGGTGATGGATGGACTTATGATGCTAAGGGCAACCGCGGGGCTCAGGAGTTCATGGCGCCCAACAGACGACTTTCAGAGATGGGTCAGCACAGACTCCTCGACCTTGAGGTCACTCCTCCTGCAGCAGGCTAGCCCTGCTGTTTTTTCTTGACAGACCATCCTCTGTTTACTAATCTTTCTTTGCGGCCTGAGCCCCCCAAAGTCCCTGTTCTGGGTGGGGCCGCGGTAATTGGAACCACACACCCTTGGCAGGGCATCCCTTTTCTAGACCTGAGCAGCTGTTCGGGTCTTTTTTCTTAGATATCCCCACACCATTGACAAAAACCACCTAGATTGTTATTCTTCGTGCACAAGTTAATAACCGTAGAAAACGGGCTTCCATAAGTCCCGTCGAGGTCACATCGAAAACACTCTGTTTTCGCCCGTTTTCTGCGATTATCGCAGAATTTTTTCTTTAAAGGTCGTTATACTATGCCAAAAACACGTGAGCAAAAAGAGCAAATGGTCAAAGAGCTTACGGACAAATTTGGTCAGATGAAATCAGCTGTCTTTACATCGATTTCTGGTTTTACTGTAGAAGACGCCAATGACTTACGTTCGAAAGGACGTGAGCAAGGGGTCGAGCTTGCAGTAACAAAGAAAACGCTCCTCATGCACGCACTCAAAGAGTTTGGTGTAGAGGCGAGTATTGATCAGTTTGACGGAAGTATCCTAACCACGATTGGTTATGAGGATGAAGTCGCGGCTGCAAAGCTCATTGCTGAGTTTGCAGAAGAGCGCGAAGGCATCACCATGGTCGGTGGTGTGCTTGAAGGGGCGCTTGTTGATGGGGAAGCCATCACACGTCTTTCAAAACTTCCATCAAAGCAAGAACTTCTTGCAAAGCTCGTTGGGTCTCTCAACGCGCCTACATCTGGCTTTGTAAATGTCCTAGCCGGCAATTTGCGTGGACTCGTTTATACGCTTAATGCGATAAAAGAACAGAAGTCCTAAACATTATTTAAGAATAATCTTTATCAACTACAATTATGTCTGACGAAGAAAAGAAAATCGTTGAGGTGCCAGAGAAGTTTAAGTCTTTGGTAGAGGAGATCGAAAAGATGTCTGTCCTTGACCTGGCTGAGCTCGTTTCTATCCTAGAAGAGAAGTTCGGTGTAAGTGCTGCAGCTCCTGCAATGATGGTAGCTGGTGGTGCTGCAGGTGGCGCTGAAGCTGCTGAGGAGCAAACTGAATTTGATGTTGAGCTAGCAAGCGTTGGTGAAAGCAAGATCAATGTCATCAAAGCTGTTCGTGAGATCACAGGACTTGGACTCAAGGAAGCGAAGGGAATCGTTGATGCGGCTCCTAAGGTAGTGAAGGAAGGTGTTTCAAAGGAAGAAGCAGAAGAGCTTAAGACTAAGCTTGAAGATGCTGGAGCAGCTGTAAACCTCAAATAATCGTTTTATCGATTTAAAAAACAGACCCATTCGGGTCTGTTTTTGTTTACGCGGCTAGAGGCTCGGGGATTTCTTTTATCTGTACCGGCTCGGGTTGCTCAACGATTTTTGCAGCTTTACGCGTTAGTTCTCTAAGCTTTCTCTTAATTTCTGGCTGGAGTTCAAGCAATAGATCTAACGCTCTTTCTTTTACATGACGGCCCTGCTCTGCTTTTTCTACATTCAACCTCCCTCGTTTAAAGAGTGGTTGGACAACTTCGATAATATCTTTCCAAAGATCGGCAAGTTGCTCGTCTTTTTCAGAGCGTTCTTCTCTGTTTGCTGCAAAACAACAGGCTGCAAGGAGCGAGGAGTCAAAAACTGTTCGGTAAAGCGTTTTTTCTATTACAGAAAGACTACGAAGTTCTAGGCGTCCTCTGTACTGTGCAGATCCAACTGCTTCTCTTGTGTTTGGGTTTGCTTCAAAATTTGCTCTATCCTCCATTTCAAAAAAAGCTTGAAATTTACCTGTCCTTAAACGCGTTTCATCTGCATAAGCACTTGAAAGAATGTAGGTGATAAGACCTGCGTCACGATCTGAAAGATCAATGTCACTTGGAATGCCGATATTTAAATGCATCGTGTATTTATTCCCTTCCATGCTCTCGCGAGCGATCCAGTCACCGGCAATAAGTTCTTGTGCAAGGCGTGTTTGCATTCGCGCATCTGTTGGGGGCAGGGTGAACTCCCATCGTGCATCTTGCGAGTTTGGGATACCAAAAACACTCGTGAGATGATAATCATTTTGTTCTTTTAATGAATCTGCACGACTTGTTACTTCAACCTCTAGTCCAACAGAAGGTACATAATGAGAATCTAGAGAGACGCCAGTTTCACGGGTCATTTTATTAATAAATGTTCTAACGGATGCAAAACATTTTTCTGAGGGCGTTCCTTTTTCTTTTAGACGATGAAAGTGCAGTCGAATATAGGGAGCAATTTCTGGGTGTTCTTCAAGAAATATCTTTACATCTTCTTCAGATTGTAATTGTTCATCAACAGACATTCGTTCAGAAAAAAGTTTTGCGTAAAATTCAATCTTATTTTTTATCCCTTTTATTTTTGGCGCTCTTGTGTGGGAAAGAATAAAGTTTGGGTCTTCTTTGATGAGGTTTGTTAGATAGTCGTCACCACACCCTTTTCTAATTGCACGTAGGACAATGGAGAGGTGCTGATCATGCATGATGCGATGAAGGAAGTGGGTGAATCTTGCATTGTCCATTGATAAAAATGCTCTTTTTTGATCAGGGGTAAGAAGTGTGAGTCTTTTTGTCATCTTCCCCCTTTTTTCTTCATCTGCTTCATAAAAATCTAAAAGACGCACATCATCATAAGGGGTGCTCAGGCTCTCAATTCGAGAACGTATTTTTTTCAATGCCCCAGGAATCATGTGTTCAATTGCTCGCATGTTTTCTTCAATCCTCTTTCTTTTTTTAGGAGAGGCTGTGCGATCAAGTTTGTTTTTAATAACAATCATTGTTTGAGAAACCTCGTTCTCGCAGTGTTGCTCAATAGATTGTTCGTGTCTTTGTTCCATAAAGTTAGGCGGCCTGTTGGAGTTCTCGCTCAACTGGCTCGGAAATAACCTTTGCAGCTTTGCGGGTAAGAATGCGGAGGTGTTTTTTTACTTCGCCTTGAATAGAGAGCATGAGCGGTGTTAAATCCTCTTTCCAAATAGTTGAGTTTGGATAACCTGTATTCAGACCAATCTTTTTAAAAAGAGGCATTACGCTTGTTTGAAAATCAACCCAAAGCTCTGCAAGCGCTTGTTCTTTTTCATCTCGTTTTTCTTTTGTGTGCGCAAAACAAGCAGCAGCTAACAGGGAGGAATCAAAGATAGTGCGGTAAAGGGTTTTTTCCATTAAAGACAGGGCGCGCACCTCGAGCCGCCCTTTGTAATAAGCAGAGTCAACGGTGTCTGTGGTCCCACCGTCTATATTAAGATCTACATCGACCTTAAGTTTAAAAAAGATGTCGTGCTCTCCTTCAAGCAGCCGTCTCTCATCAGCATAAGCAGTTGTAAGCGCGTAAGAGAGGAATCCAGCATCTTGCACGGAGAGCTCAGCGTCTTCCGGGATGCCAATATTTAAGTGCATGGTGTATTCATTTCCCTGGAGATTTTCAGAGTCAAGCCAATTGCCTCGAATGAGTTCTTGGATAAATCTCGCTTGCATGCGTGCGTCAGATGGAGGGATGGCAAACTCCCACTGTTCATCATAGGAGTTAGGAATACCAAAGACAGCTGTGAGAAAATAGTCATTTTTATCGCGTGGCATTGGTGTTCCAAAATTGATTTCCGTTTCAATTCCAACTGAAGGAGTGTATTGAGGATCAAGAGAAACACCTGTTTCTTTACTCATTTTACGGATGAGTTCAAGAGTTGCGTTCAGAGATTCTTTTACCTGTTGCCCCTCATCAAGCGCGCGTTGGAAACGAAGTCTCAGAAATGGTGCGGCAGATGGATGTTGTTGTAAAAAGAGAGTGATGTCAGGATGCTTTGAAAATTCTCCGTCGATGAATTGGCGCTTTTTGTACAGCTCAGCATAAAACGGCACAAGGTCAGCGGCTAAGATGTCGCTTGGATCTCTTTCTTGGTCTCTTAAGAACAAGGGGTTTTCCTCAAGAAGTAGGGTGAGATAGTGTTCACCGGATCCTTGCAAAATTCCTTCTAAGATAAATTGTGTTTTTTGTTCTGATGCGGTCCAGAGGAAATCGAAGAGTGTTCGAAGTCCATTTTTTGCAATAATCTTTCTTTGTTTTTCCGTTAGCAGTGAAAGTGTGTATCTTAAGACCATCTGCTTGCTTATTCCTTGCTCAGAATAGTTTTCAATTGCTTTAAAGCAAAAATTATCACCTAAAACATCTGATTCATACTTGATTGGTTTGATGATGCCAGGAAAAAATGTTTCTAGTGTCCTGAAGAGCTCTTTCACGGGCAGTAGCTTTTTTTCGTGAATAGAGTCATCGAAATTCATGAATTTTAATCCTTCAGTAACAGCTGATGCAATCCGTTGTGCATTTGATTCTGATTCAGGTAGATTTTTTCGCATAAAGCTTAAAGATGACTGGCGGCAATGGTGTAGATCTTTGCGCCTGAAAGTAGATAAATACTGCGCGTGCTTTCGTCAACAAAGAAGCCAGTGAGGTCAGTAAAGACAGGGGAGGTATATTGAGAGATGAATTCACCACTTTCTTTTTCATAGACAATTACACGGCTATTTGTTGGTTCTAAGATATAGAGGTGATCGCTTTCACCGTCTGTCCAAATGCGTGTTGGATTGTTAAGGGGTGGATCTACTGTTTCAAGGGAATAACTCACCTCAGAGCCACCTGCAAACCGAACAACTGAACCATCACTCTTAAGGATGATGATCGTTCCATCAATCGTAAATGCAACTGCGTCAGAGATAGGCGTTTCTTTTACCTTGATCCATTCCGAACCAGACCCAAAAGAGTCGCCAGAGCGTAAATGACGCAAGATATTTGTTTGATCACCATTTGTGTTCAGAATATACAAACGACCAGCATAAAGCCTAAGATCTTTCCAGCTTCCTTCTTGTGCTTCTTGGGAGAGTTTAATCCATGTTTCATCTGTTGCTGAAAAAAGGGAAATACCAGGCCGGTCATCAATAAAGACAATCTCTCCATTTTCTGCACTCATGAGTGTGCTTGCATCAATCTCAACATCTTCAATAAGTGGAGAAAATGTCTTGTCTACTTTATTAAGTGCATAAAGCGTCCTATCTGATCCTATAAGATAAATTGTGCCATCAAGTATCGTGAATGCATTGATAAGTAAGCTTTCCTCAATTCCTGAGATATCTCCTAGGAGCGGAGGGCTAGGAATTGTGACAATATGGCGAAGCTCATTGAGTGCTGATTCGATTGTGTTTTCAAAATCTGTTTTTGTTGTTTGTCGCTCAGGGGTATCTGTGGGGAGCAGGGCGATGAGTTCGTTTGCTTGGCTGTAGTAGGCCCATGCCTGTTCTTCATCTTTGTAGATAATAGCACTTGCACCACGTTCAATGACTTCTTGCGCTTCTGTGACTTGAGCTGCATAAGCCTCTAGTGCCGCTTGTTCTTCTTTTTGTTTTGAGATCATTGAAACACTCACAAAAACAACAACGACAATAACAACAAGAGCGATGCTTAGAATTTTTGTAAGAAGTGGTAGTCCTGTTACGCGTCCCACTGAGCTCTTTGTGTTTTCAGAGGTGCGTGAAAAAAGCTTATTACGATAGTCTTTTTGTGTAATAAACTTACGAAAGAAACGAAGTGTCCCGCTAAAGATGTCTGAGAAGATCCCCCATGTAACAGTGAGAAAAGAGAGGCAGACACGTGTGAAGAAATAGAGTAAACGGTTTTTTCTTTTTCGCTGTCCTTTCTTTTCTTTTTTAATGCCAAGTTTTTTCAAGAGGAATGTAATGAGCAAAGAAAATTTTGGCGACTGGTCTTCAAGAAGGGTTGTTGTTTGCTTGCGCGACTCACTTAGGTTTTCAATGGAGACTTCAGAAAGTGGTTTTGCCTGTTCAAGCTCTTTCATTTTTTGTGCTGTTGCCGGGGTGTGGGATTGAATGATCAGAGTTGAAAGAATTGATTTGTGTGAGAAGTACTGTCTTAGTTTTGCCGCTGCACTATTTGGGGGGAGTGTTGAAAGAACAGTGTTAAGATCATCAGAATTGATCGTGCGCTGCAGGTCGAGATTTGAAAGTGTAAAGACATCTCCTGGATTTAGATCTCCATCAAGAACAACTGCAAAAACTTTTTCCCATGTTGGAAGTGATTGTCCTGTTTGAATACTGCGACTCAGATTGAAGATTTGGTACTGGCTTTCTTTTTTCTTGTGCAGGAAGAGAACAAAAAGTTCTCCAGTCCCTGAGAGATACATCTGGTTTTGACACGCGATTCCGACCACTGCATGAAATCGATCTATAGGAATTGAGAATTCGCCCTCAATAACAGCTAGGGATACCTGCTCATTAAGTGTGCTCAAGAATTGTTCAAAGCGATGTTGTGGATTCGCATCTTTACCAAATGTGTGTGCAAGACGCTCCATTTGCTCCTTAAGTATGCGGAAAAGTGATTCCGCATCGCTGCGTTTGTCCACAACAGCAAGTAAGAAGACATATCCACGATTTGCCTCCAAAGGAAGCAAAATTTGCAGCAGATGCTGCTCCTCCTTCTCAATTTGGTCCTGAAATTGTCCGGCTTTTAGCAACAAAGTCATAAATTTAAGAGTTGCCCGTTTTTTAGAGGTTGTGTACATTATACCTGAGCCTGAGGGGTAAGCAAAACCCCAAAGGTGAACAAAAAATGGTATTATTTTAGACATTATGGTTTCAACAGGATTTAAACTTGAACAGCTCTTTGGTTCAAAGACGCGTGCGCGTTTGCTTGCTCTACTTTTACAGTACCCAGATCAGACTTTTTTTGTACGAGAACTTACGCGAAAAATTGATGCACAGCTCAATTCTGTGCGTAGAGAACTCAAGAATCTCATAGAGCTTGGGCTTGTAGAGGAAAGGGAGGGTAAGACAGGTCCAACGCTTGCGGAAAAGAAAAAGTATTATGGAGTGAACAAAAAATCGATTGTTTACGATGATCTACGTTCTTTGTTTCAAAAGATTCAAGTACTTTTGAAAAATACATTTGTTCAAGAGCTAGATACGAAAGGGGAGGTTGATTACTTCATCTTTACAGGAAGCTTTATTAATGATCCTCAAATCCCGACAGACATCTTGTTAGTTGGAAATATTGAGGAGTCATCATTAAGTAAGATGATCCAGGGGTTTGAGAAAGAGCTTGGGCATGAGATTAACTTTACTCATATGCAAAAGGAGGAGTTCACTTACCGTCGTCAGGTATCTGATCGGTTTCTAGCAAGCATCTTAGACAATAATAATATTGTCATGATCGACCGTTTATAATATGTCTATCAGGATCCTTTTGTGCGCACAAGATATTCAAGAATTACACATTGCACAGATTGAAGAAAATAAACTTATAAAGGAGGTGAATATTAATGTATCTCCTGAGGAGTATCTTCAGCACTTTGCAAACACACTCACTAAGTGGGGGCTAGCACCAAAAGACATTAAGGAATTGATAGTTGTTACTGGCCCTGGGTCGTTTACAGCAAGTCGTGTCAGTGTCACCATTGCAAACACGCTTGCATTTTCACAAGGGGTGATGCTCAGAGGGGTGGAAAATAAGGAGCATTTAGCATTAGCAGAGCTTTGGGAAAAAAGAAAAAATTCATTACCAGACAGCTCTTCGGTCTTGCTGCCAAGTTATGATCGAGAAGCAACAATAACGAAACCTAAAACATAAATTATGTCATTTTCGACAGAGATTATTCAGGGACCATTTCTCGAGCTTTGGGATAGCATTGTAGATTATCTTCCACATATTATCGGTGCAATGATTGTTTTTATTGTTGGAATCATCATTGCTGTTATTTTGAGCCGTGCAATTATTAAGGTGGTTAAACTTTTGGGGGTTGATAGGCTTGCAGCAAAATTTGAAATTACAGCAAGTTTTGAAAAAGCAGGAATCCGCTTGCATGTTGGGAGGCTTCTTGGATGGATTGTGAAGTGGTTTTTCATTATTGTTTCACTTATTGCCGCAACCGATATTCTTGGCTGGGAGCAGGTTACAGATTATTTACAGCAAGTCGTGCTCTATATTCCAAATGTGATCATTGCAGTTATTATTCTGCTTGCAGGTATTCTGCTTGCAAATTTTGTTAGTCGCATTGTGAAGTCAGCTGTAGATGCTGCAAAGCTTGAGTCTGCGCATTTTTTGGCAGGAATTGCAAAATGGGCAATTTTGATTTTCACATTCATGGCAGCGTTGGTTCAACTGCAGATTGCCCCTGATCTTATTCGGGTGTTGTTTACAGGTCTTGTTGCTATGCTTGCACTTGCTGGAGGTCTGGCGTTTGGACTTGGAGGAAAGGAGCATGCAGCACGTGTGCTTGATCGATTAAAAAAAGATATTTCTAAGGAGGAATAAATAATTGCATGCCTGTCGAATTAACGTACAAGTACGGCAAGATGCGTTTTTGGGAAATGCTGCCTGGCCTTTTGGTTTGGAGCACTTTTCTCTTTGCGATCACACTGTCGTTCATTGCGCCTTTTTGGGCCATTGTCTTCATTATCATTTTTGATTTGCTTTGGCTTTTTCGTGTCATTTACTTTGTGTTCTATCTCTATGTTGCCTGGAAGAAATATCGACAAGCTCGCAATACTGACTGGCAAGCTCGCCTAGAAGAGATTTCAAAGGCTGATGCCATTTATCATCTAATTTTCCTTCCAACGTATAAGGAGGGAGTTGATATTATTCGCACCACACTTGAGTCATTGCGCGATGCTACCTTTCCAAGCGATCGCATGATGGTTGTGCTTGCAGGAGAAGAGCGTGATAAAGAACACTTTCTCTCAAATGCCGAAGAGCTAAAAAAGGAGTTTGCTGGCGTGTTTAAAGAGGTTTTTGTCAATGTGCACCCTATGGATCTTCCAGATGAGATTCCTGGGAAAGGATCAAATTTAAACCATGCAGGAAAAAATGTCGCAAAGACTTTGAAGGAGCGCTATCCAGAAATAAAAGACGAAGATATTATTGTGACTTCGTTTGATGTTGATACGATTGCACATGAACAATACTTTTCAAATTTGACGTACTTGTACTGCACGGTTGAGAATCCAACACATGCGTCTTATCAACCTGTCACAATCTTAGCGAATAATATTTGGACAGCAACGGCTCCTGTGCGGGTTTCTTCTTTTGGGACGACTTTCTGGATTCTAGGAGAGCTTGTGCGTCCAGAGCGCTTATGGACATTTTCATCCCACTCAATGCCTTGGACAATGTTGAAGGATGTAGGGTTTTGGCAAAAGGATATTGTCTCAGAGGATTCACGTATCTTTATGCAGGCATTTGTGCATTATCACGGCGATTATCGTGTAGAGCCTGTTTTTTTACCAGTATCCATGGATACGGTTGTGGGGGATGGTTATTGGGGAGCGCTTAAAGCACTTTTTGTACAGCAGCGTCGTTGGGCATGGGGTGTTGAGCACACTCCTTATATTATTGAAGCTTTCATAAAGGATAAAAAGATTCCTGCAAAAAAGAAGCGTAAGTATTTATTCAATCATTTTGAGGGGATGTTTACCTGGGCCACGGCACCTATTTTGATTTTTATTTTAGGTTGGTTACCTCTATCTCTTGCCCAAGAGGAGGCTTCTGCACTTGTGCAGGCCGCCCCTTTTACACTTGAGCTCTTAATGCAATTGGCCATGGTGGGTATTTTTGCTTCTGCGATTCTTTCTTTGCTTTTACTTCCACCACGACCAAAAAGTGTAAAAAAACATACGTGGATTGTGATGCTGTTACAATGGGTGCTTCTTCCTATTACCTTTATTGTTTTCGGCTCTTTCCCAGCCGTAGATGCACAAACGCGTCTTATGCTAGGAAAATACCTTGGCTTTCATGTCACCAAAAAGAAGCGATGATATGATGCCTCGACTTTATCTTACGATTGCAAGTTGGAATAGCATGGATGTGTTGCCAGACTTGCTCAAATCACTTGAAAATCAAACATACCAAGAGTACCAGGTGATTGTTATAGATAACAATTCTTCAGATGAAACAGTTGATTTTGTGCGCAAGAATTATCCGAGTGTTATGTTGATACGCAATATGCGCAATCTTGGGTTTGCACAAGCGCATAATCAAGGGATTCGCCATGTGCTTGCGCATTGCGACCAAGATGCACTTGATGATGTTTTTGTTTTAGTTACCAATCACGATATTGTGTTGAAAAAAGATTTTCTTGCAAAATTAATGCTGCGCACAAAAGCACAGAAAGAGGTGGGAGCATTTACAGGCAAGCTATTAAAGGCTTATGCGGAAAATATCACAGATGAAGTATTAAAAGAAAATGTCCATTCAGATATTATTGATTCAACAGGTTTGCGAGCAAAAAAGAATCGCACGTTTGCAGATCGCGGAGCTGGGGAAATAGATGAGGGGCAGTATGATGAGTATCAAGAAATTTTTGGTGTCTCAGGTGCACTGGCGCTTTATCGCGCTTCAGCATTAAAAGATGTGATGCAGGGTGAGCAGGTATTTGATCAAGATTTTTTTGCCTACAAAGAAGATGTTGACCTTGCTTGGCGCTTGCAATGGCTTGGATGGAAGGCGCGTTATATCCCAGAGGCTGTTGCTTACCACTATAGAGGCATGTACGGGAAAGAGCGCATGAACTTATTTCAAAAGATTAAAAACAGATTTTCTAAGTCAAAGGTGCGTAGCTATTTTTCAAATAGAAATCACTGGTGGCTTCTCATAAAAAACGAAAGTATCAGTGGGATGCTGTTGGCATGGCCTCGCATTCTTTTTGTTGAATCCATGCGGTTTATTTACACACTTGTGTTTGAGTTTAAAAATATAAGGGCATTTTTTGAAGTTGTTTTTGGTCTACCAAAGATGTTAAAAAAACGTCGTTTGCTTATGAAGCAGCGTCGTGTGCGACCAAAGGAGATTCGTGCCTGGTTTGTTTAATATGATTGAGCTTTCCATTTTAATCGTGCACTACAATACGCCTGGTCTTTTGCGCCAGACACTAAAAGGGATTCGACGCGCAGCCCCGAATTTTGTTTATGAAATTATTCTCATTGATAATAATCCTCACTGCCGTGTTGATAAAGAGGTGCGTCGTGAATTCCCAGAGGTACGTATTGTAAAAACAGCAAAGAATCTTGGGTTTGGAGGGGGAATGAATTATGCGATTGAACATGCGCGAGGGACGTATTGTTTGATTTTTAATCCCGATATTGTTGTGCTTCCAGGTTCTCTAGAGACGCTTGTGCAGCACTTGCGAGACAATCCAGATGTAGGAGCTGTTGGGCCACAATTGTTGCATCCTGATAAAACAGTGCAGTTTAGTTGTTATCAGTTCATGAAACCATCAATCATTCTTTATAGAAGAATTCCATTGTTGAAATATCTTCCATTTGCAAAACGAGAAATTGACGCTTATCTCATGTCTGACTGGGATCATAATGAATTACGAGATGTTGATTATCTTTTGGGTGCAGCTATTTGTGTGCGCCGAAAGTTGTTAGAGGAAATAGGTGGTTTTGATCCGAACTTTTTTATGTATTTTGAAGATCAGGATCTTTGTCATCGTATTTGGAAGACAGGACAGAAAGTCCAGTATCTTCCTTTGGCAAAAATGATTCACTACCATCGTCGTGAAACAGCAGAAGGGGGATTGGTAAAACAGGTCTGTAATCCGCTTACGCGCACACAACTCAAAAGTGCGGTATACTACTATAAGAAGCATCGTAAAGCATCAAAATAAAGGAGGGTTTGTGTCACATTCATATAACTATCTTGAAACATTAGAGCCAGAGCCAGTCCAAAAAGCTCATAAGAGAAAAAGGGGTCTAAAAACAATCCTTCTTATCGGAGGGTTTCTTTTCGTTGTCTGGGGTATTGTGCTTTCTCTTGCTGTGGGACAGATTGTTGCGTCAATGATTGATGCTAAGGAGGTGCTTTTAGAGGCTCAGGATTCTGTTGAACACATGCAGTTTAATGAAGCAAAACTGACACTAGAAGAGGCGAACACTTATTTTGTTCAAGCAGAGAAAGCCTCGCATGTTTTAAAAACAGTTGAGTGGGTGCCTTACTTTGGTTCTTATTTAAAAAGTCTTCGGCTTGGATTCTCTGCTGCAGAGCAAATCGTGACTGTTTTTATAGAGCTTTCAGATATTGGGTCTGAGCTTGTGCGCCTTTCAGGGTATGCAGAAGAAGAGCTAGCAGCCTTGGAGGGAACAGAACATGAAATCACTTTTGATAGTTTGAGCGCACAGACACGTCATGTAATCCTTGAGCGTCTTTCAAACACCTCTTCAGATATCTTGCTTGCAAAAACACGACTCACACTTGCGCGAGAAGAGCTTGAGTCTATTGATCAGTCATTGATCTTTTCTGCCTATAGAAATTTTCTTAACGATGTCTTAGACAAGCTTCATGAAGCAGAAAGTCAGCTTGATACACTTGTCATTGTTTCTTCTGTTGTGCCAGAGTTGGCTGGTGTAGAAAGTGAGCAGACAATCTTGTTACAATTTTTGAATAACACAGAACTTCGTCCTGGTGGGGGGTTTATTGGAACGTATGGAATTGCCAAAGTAAAGGATGGTGATTTGGTAAGTTTACAAACGGAGGATGTTTATAATTTAGATCGTCTCACAGAAGGCTTGATCACAACAGCAGCACCAGCCCCGCTTCAAACCTATAATAATACAAAGGTCTGGTACTTTCGTGATGCAAACTGGTCACCAGACTTTGCGATAAGTTCCTATAAGTCAATTGAACGTTTTGTTGCAGAGGTGGATGTGTTAACAGATGAGCAAAAAGCCTCTATACCAACAGCTCGTTCAATCCATGCCGTTTTAGGCTTTACCCCAACGCTTGCAGCAGATATTCTTGAAATTGTTGGGGATATTACTGTTTTAGGGCAAACATTCACGCCTGAGAATATGGCTGATGCACTCGAGTATCAAGTTGAATATGCGTATGTAGACCAGGGGATTCCAGAAACACAACGAAAGCAAATATTGGCTGATATGGTTGAAGAGGTAAAGACGCGTCTTTATGCTCTTTCTTTATCTGATTGGATGCGAGTCTTAGAGGTTGTGCAAGAGAGTGTTGAGAAAAAACAAATTGCACTTTATAGCAGCAATCAAGAAATAGAAGAACTACTTATTCATGCTGGTTGGGCTGGGCGTGTTGTGCCAAACACCCCTGATCATTTAATGGTTGTTGATGCAAATCTAGCAAGTTTAAAATCTGATCCTGCAGTAGACCGTGAGATTATTTATCGTATTTCAAAAAATACACAGGGTGAATATGTTGGGACTGTCACAGTTAATTATCATCATGCTGGTGTATTTGATTGGAAGACAACACGTTATAGAACCTACACAAGACTTTATGTGCCACTTGGTTCTGAGTTGATTGCGGTGCATGGCTCTTTGGCAAACGACAAGATACAAAACCCATCTTTGCAAGAGGGGGTGATTGATGAGTTTGAGGATCTTGAGATGCAGGCCTATGCAGCTTTTACTTCTATTGAACCAGGAGAAGATGGTCAGCTTGTCTTTGAGTTTTTGCTTGCACCAAGTGTGGTAGAAGAAATTGAGAAGGGTTCATACCTACTTGAGATTTTTAAACAAATGGGATCCACAGATTATGCGTTGACGCTGGACCTTGATTTTGATAAAAACGTAACAAGCGCAACCCCTGGAGAAGATGAAAATGAATGGGGGAATGATGTCTATTCTTTGAACACTTATTTAGATCAGGATACAACAATTAGTATTTCGCTGTAGGAGGCCAGCGCGACTCATATGTTTCACAAAAAAATCGGAATTGACCTAGGAACCACTACAGTGCTGGTGTATATGCCAAAGCGCGGTATTATCATTCATGAGCCGTCTGTGGTTGCTATTTCACGTATTGATAAAAAAGTATTAGCAGTAGGAAAAGAAGCAAAAGATATGCTTGGTCGTACTCCAGATACGATTGTGGCACGAAGACCATTGAAAGACGGAGTTATTGCAGACTATAAGACCACCGAAGCAATGCTTCGTTATTTTATTAATAAGGCTGTTGGAGGAATTCGCCTTTTTAGACCAGAGGTAATGGTTGCAGTGCCTGGTGGGATTACTTCTACTGAGCGACGGGCTGTTATTGATGCTACGCTGGCTGCTGGCGCAAAAGCTGCTTATATTATTAAAGAGCCTATTGTGGCAGCGATTGGTGCAAATATTCCAATTGGTTCACCTTCAGGCCACATGATCATCGATATTGGAGGGGGCACATCTGAGATGGCAGTTATCTCGCTGGGAGGTATTGTTGCATCAGAATCTGTTCGTATTGGTGGGGTGAAGTTTGACCAGGCTATTTCAGAGTATGTGCGCAGAAAATATGGATTAGCAGTTGGTGAGCGCACAAGTGAAGATATTAAGATTCAGATTGGGGCAGCGATGTACCTACCTGACAAGCTAACGATGGAAGTCAAAGGAAGGGATATGATTACCGGGCTGCCAAAGATTATAGAAGTGACTTCTGATGATGTAACAGATGCGATTCAAAACGAGCTTGAAGGAATTGTAACAACTGTCAAAGAGGTATTGCACAAAACACCCCCTGAACTTTCCGCAGATGTAATGGAAAAGGGGATTATTCTTTCAGGTGGTTCCTCACAGCTTAGAAATTTAGATACCTTAATTGCAGAAGCAACAGGTGTACCGACATTTTTAGCAGAAGATCCTCAACAATGTGTAGTAAAAGGAACAGGTATTGCTCTTGAAAACTTAGATGCGTATAAGCGCAGTGTATTTACAAGTTCATAAATTATGGAGGAAACAATTTTTGGCATTGATGCCTCAAGTGCAAATAAGCCACAAAAATCTGGCGTAGAGTGGTATGCGCATCATTTGATCGAGTCATTAAAAAAACAGGCGCTTTCTGAAAATGAGCGTGTGTTTTTGTATGCACCCTCTCTTCTTGAGGAGCCGCTTTCAGAGCTGCCACTTGGTTGGGAGCAAAAGATCTTACGCTGGGCACTTCCAAAAGCTTGGATGCAAGGGCGTATGAGCTGGGAGATGAAAAAGCGTCCACCAACGGTGTTTTTCGTGCCAGCACAAGGGCTTCCACGCATTGTGCCAAATGACCGCACAAAGAAGCAGGCAACAGTCACAACCATTCATGATATTGGGTTTTTGCATCGACCAGATATTTATCCAGCAAAGGATCGTAAGCGCCTGGTTAGTGCAACAAATCAAGCAATCAAAAAAGCAACACATCTTTTGACGGTTTCAGAATTTACAAAAAAAGAGCTCATGGAACGCTATCAGCTTCCAACAGAGCGGATTTCTGTTACGCATTTAGCAGCGAATACTGATGTATTTAAACCGCGAAGTGAAAAAGAAGTAAAAGAAGTGCTAGATGCGCACAGGCTTGGTCCGCATTTCTTTCTTTGGGTTGGGCGTCTTGATAAGAAGAAGAATTTAGAATTATTACTTAATGCATTCACGCAATTTAAAGAGCATCAAGGAATGGGAGATCCGTTTGAGCTTGTTTTAGTAGGAAGTCCGGGGTTTGGGTATGGAAATATTAAGCGCGTTTGGCAAAGTTCTTCGGCTGCAAGACAGATAAGGCATCTTGGTTATTTGCCCGAAAATGAGCTTGCTGCACTTATGACACAAGCAAGAGCATTTCTTTTCCCGTCTTGGTATGAAGGGTTTGGGATTCCTAATGTCGAGGCAATGGCTTGCGGGGCCCCTCTCCTTATTTCAGATATTCCTGTTCATCATGAGGTGGCAGGTGATGCTGCATGGTATGCATCGCCAAATGACCCATCTGCTTGGGCAAGAATGATGAAAAAATTTGTTGATGAGCCTGCTTATGGAGATCAATTGCGTGAAAAGGGTTTTGAACAAGCAAAGAATTATTCGTGGGAAAAGACGGCACAAAAAACATGGGAGGTATTAAGGGGGGTTATTGGTTAGTCTATGGATTTAGAAAAAGAACTCCAGCGCCTTGGTCTTTCGCAAAAAGAGTCAGCAGTCTATCTGGCCGCACTTCGCTTGGGGTCAGCGTCAGCTGGGCAGTTGGCCGAAGCATCTAGAGTGAATCGCGCAACAACCTATCTTTGTCTAGAAGCACTTGCAAGCAGAGGTCTTATTTCAGAAATCGAAAAAGATGGGAAGCGACTTTTTGTTGGTGAGACACCTGAGAGGATTTTGTCATTGATTCGTTTTCAGCGTGAAGAATTAGATACCAAGCAACAGCAGGCAGAGTCCGTTATTCCGTTTTTACTGGCACTCCAACAAAAGGATGGAACTAAGCCGCATGTTCGGTATTTTGAAGGCAAGGAAGGAATGCTTGCTGTGCGCGAGTTGTTCTTGGGGCTTGAGGGGGAGTTTGTTCAAGTTGTGCCTTATGTTGATGCGCGAGAACAAGAAGAGATTGCGCAAAATGCCGATAAACATCTGGGAGATATTGAATACAAAGAGATTGCGCACAGAGTGTTGCTCGTTGTTGATAATCCAAAAGACTGTGTTGTTCCTCGATTATCTTGCGGGGAAGTGTGCTTAGTCTCAAAAGAAGAGTTTCCATTACAGTCCGAGATTACCGTGCGTGCAAATCATGTCTTTTTGTTTTCTTATGACCCAACACTTCTTTCCGTGGTGTTAGAAGATGCATCTATTGCACGGGCATTAAAAGGGTTATTTGATTTAGCTTGGAAAAGCGTGAAAAAGACAGGAAAAACAGATGGCTATCTTGACGAAAAAGAAACAATTCGATAAGGTTTGATCCTTTGCTCTTTGTCTTATCCTCAAAACATTGCTTAGGAGGTTGTGATGAGTAGTGGAGCAAGAAAACATCTTCAGCGTTGGCATAGAGAGTTAAACGCCATGAGCGCCTATGAGCGCACGCAGCGTTTGCACGGAGATCTTGCAGATGCAGTCAAGCTCTATTTTGAAGAGCAGAAAAGCGTTGATGAGCCCTTTGTTGTTTACGAGCTAGAGCAGGGAGGTGAGAGTGTTCCTCAGCTAAACACTGGGCCTACGCTTATCATTTATCTTCTTGAGCGATTGCTTTCGCGAATTGCCTCTCATGAAGAGTTGATGCGGTTTTTGGAAAAGCACAGAGAAGCGATGCAAAGCACTGTTTCTTACAGGAGGATTCTCTATACGCTTGAGCGATACAATTCGCATATTCAGTGGGAGAAGCTCAAAGGCTCCCATGAAACACAAAGAAAAAACCCACCCAGAGGTGAGTTGATTCCTTTCCCCAACTAATTGGGGATTTTTTTTAGGCTGCTGCAGCCATGGCTGGTCTTGTTTCTTCGTTATCAAGTGCTTCAAAAATAGCTGTTGCATATTTACCAATTTCAGCTGCCTCTTCAGCACTCATGGTTTCTAGTTTGGCAAAATATTGCTGTGCTTGTTTGCGTGAATCAATACTGTCCCAGTTAAGCCCATCTTCACTTTCCTCGCTTTTTGCTTTGACAATATGTTCTATTGTTGAAAACCAGCGAGCAGCTTCTCGATGCTCAGCCTCTTGCTCCGCACTTGGAGGAGCTCCTTCTCCTTTTATTACATCAAATCCCATAAATAATTGGTTAAGAATTCTTGTTCACAGTATACAAAGATATAAGGAAAACGAAAACACCTCGCACAAGGCAAGGTGTTTTCTTTGAAGATCGATTGAAAACCGGAGTTTTCAGTCAGTCTTTGAATCGGGAATCGATTCGGGGGAGAGAGATGTGGGATAAACCCACGCTATATACACGACATGGCATAACCATAGCGCGAGATCTCTCTTGATTGAATTAGTTCCCAACCTGAGCGAGGCAAAGTGTTTGTCTCGTTTAGGTTGGGCTCTGAGGCATGGGAGTGCCCCAGAGCAAGGTGAAGGAAAGAGCGGGAGTGCGGTCTAGGCCGCGGCGGCCTGTTCGACCTCCTCCTGCTCGGTGTCGTCGTTGGTGTCCGACTTGCTGCCGGACAGGTCCAGGGGCACGCCGTCCCGGTCGCGCTTGCGCGCCGCGGCCACTTCCTCGTGGAAGCGGGCCAGCGGCTCGTTGGCCTTGGGGGCGGACACGCCCAGCGCGATCGCGAGATTGCGCTTGACCCGGAGGTCCTCGACGATCCCATCGAACAAGTAGTCGAACCGGCCCCTCGAGTCCTTCAGGGCGCGGCGACCTTGGCCGTTCTGCACGTTGATGTCGGTAGCCACCGTGCGGTGGGCCCAGGTGAGAACGGTCTCGATGAGGTGAGCAGCGGAATGAGCCATGGAATCCTCCTGCGCTAATGCGCGGGAAAGAGGGAAAAAGCAGTGAATGGTTGGCGACCACTCGCTGCGGGAATACGAACGGGGATCCGTCCGAAAGGTCGGAGAAGAGCTGAAGTGACTAACGAGTTAGTGTACAAGCTAATGACAATAGGCCAACGAGTAAAGAGAGCAAAAGCCCTGTTTGCACGCGTTATTGTCTCCTCGCTTGCTGGTAAGCAAGCAAAGCATTCTCCTCCGATCTTTCGGAAGCATCAAATTGTAGGGGTAAACGGCAGTTTGCCATTTACGTGACCTGCAAGGACAGAGACGGTTAGGGGACATCTCTGCCACAAGTAGGCCCATGCGAAGTGCCCGAGTAGGGGTAAACGGTGGTTTACCCTCTCAGAACCTTTGCATGGCGGAGCACGTCAGATGACGTGCTCCTAGAGTTCGGGACTAGGACGCTTCGCGACCACGTCCTCCATGGATGTTTCCACCCTGAAGGTCGCGGCGATGCTTCTTTTCGAGCATTCCGATGGTTTGCGCAAGCTTGTAGACTTCCGCATCGGTCTTGCACTTGGCACACCGGATCGTTTCCGAATGCACCACATCCACCGCATTCTTCGCAGTCCTTCCCAACGCAGTCTTGATCTCATTGATCGCTGGTACGAAGAGTTCGTTCGAAGGGTGACTCTCGCCACACTGCGAACAGGTGTACGAAGGATAGTAGCGCTCTTGGTGCTGCCTACCGCGATGCTGGCTCGAAGGCTGGCGACCGCGGCTGTGACCACTCCGACGTCCACCCGAAGGCTTCTGCCAGGCACATTGACCTGAGGAGGCCTGCGCCCTTGTGGTACGCTGTGGCTTCTTCCCAGGGGGGTTGGCCTCCAAGCGCTTTACCTCAGCATCGGCCTGGTCAGCCAGCTCGAGGTTCTGGTGCTCAGGGGTAGCGTAGAAGTTGAACTTCCATTTTGCGACCCTGATCGCCTCGCGCCAGCGCATGCGCTCGATGCGCAAAGCATCGCGTTCTGCTTGTTGGCGCAGGAACTTTTCATCGCCGTGTCTGCGCGTCAGCGCAAGCTCTTGGCGAGCTAGTTCGGCCTCGATGCCTTGCTCAGCAGCCTTGCGTCGTGCTTCCTCAGCATCGATCTTGGTCTGGATGGCTTGCTCAGCAGCATCCAGACGCGCCTGCTCTTCAGCCTTGAGACGCGCGGTCTCTTCGGCTTCCAAGCGCAGACGCTCCGCTTCTGCTTCGGCTTCTTCGCGCTTCTTGCGCTCCAAAGCCAGCCAAGCCTGCGCACTGCGCATCTCGGCCTGGCAGCGCTCGAACATGGTGGCGTAGCGGTCTTCGACCACTTCCACTGGCTCGTCCCAGCGGTAGCCGCTGTTGGACAGGCCGAGCAAGAACATGTCGTCCTCGCTGACCTGGTCCCAGTCGACACCGATGAGATCCATTTCTTCGACCTGCACATCCTCATCCTTTGAGGGGGAGGGGAATGCACGCTCGATTTCGTGGCGGCGCATCACGAGGAGTTCTGGGCTTTTACCCAACGTCCTCGAGCCGCGAAACCGCATCCTCTGCGGGTTTGCGCGCTGCTGCACTACTGCCTCGCGGTTGTGCATGTTGGCATTTTCTTCGCCAACGTCTCCATTGTCCGGGCGGATATCGCCTCGGACGATGCCGTCGTGTCCGACGGTAAGGGGTTGAGGCATTGAAGGCTCCTTCCCAGTACTACAACAGCACTGGTGCAAATATGTGGAAAAGGAAGGTCAACGGATGTCGACCTTGGTTGAAAAACGCAACTGGGTTAAAAGTCCCAGGATTCTGAAGGCGAGGATTCAGTGATCACCCAAGGGCAGATATAAATCATCGATTATCGTGCGTATGAATTGAGTCAGCACCGTAGGGATCAATGGCGGTTGATCTTCCACAGTGCCAAGTCAATTCATTTGATAATCATGCGCAGTGCTGTTAAGCAAGGCGCACACTCCTCCTTCAGAATTCCAGGACTAAACCCATGTGTTTAGTCCCGAATGTAATGATCGTGGTACTTATGAGTGCAAGCACTCGAAGTGGTACCATTCTGTGAGCGCGAGAAGTCTCGTATTCACAGAATGTGACCCAACCGCAGAGTGGATGGCGGTTGGGTGTAGGGGTGGTGCAGCGGGCTTAGTTGATACCGCCGTCCACCAGGGATCGCAACTCTCCGAGGGAGAGGTGTGCGATTTCACGGTGCTCCCAGCCCATCTGCACGAGCGTGCGGCGCAGATACTCCATTTCTTCCGTCATCCAGTCCACAACGGCGGACTGGAGGAACAGACCGGCCAGGAGGCCGGGATGGGGGTGGTGGGGGGTCGTGGGGGTGGTTTCCAGGCGCAGCATAGCCACTACCTTTCCCGACCTTTGGTCGGACCAGAGTTTCGTTGTAGGACACAGGGCGTATCCATCTAAGGGCATATCAATGCACTTAGATGGGTGACCGAGGCAGAAGGCTTCGAGCACCCCTGTGGTGCCTTAGCCTGGGGTCGGGCCTCGGTCGAGTGGGCATGTGATGAGCATGCTCCCTCCAAAGTTTGTTCTGCTGAGTTGCAGAATTCTGAAGGAAAGGGCAACAGTGACCACCCGAAGGCAGGTATATCGCATGATTATCGTGCGTATGAATGGAGTCAGGTTGCCCCGAGTCTATCCATTTGATAATCAACACCTTTCTCCGCGCTAACGCATCAAAAGGATGTTTTACTCTCTCCCCTCAGAATTCTAGAATTCAGAAAGAAAAAACCGATTATTGTTCACATTTGGGAAATATGTCCAATAATCGGCATTCACCTAAAAAAGGTGGTTGCATCTTTTTGCCAAGTGATGCGCTTGGACTCTCTCCCAAGAGGTGTGTTTTCGATGAAAAGATCTTTTGTAGATTCAGTGTAGGAGATGTAGGATATCACAATTTAAGGGTTTTGTCAAGGTATTAGCGTTGTTTTGGTGCTAACTTAAGCTGATTTATCCATCCACTCTATAAACTTCTCCTGCCCCAAAATGCATGTTATACTGAGTATGTTATGAACAAACGGATGTTTTCTGATGTAATAGGTCACAAAGCTGCCTGTGACGTTTTTTTGCGACAATTGGAGGCCGAGCGTCTGGCACACGCTTATCTTTTTATAGGTCCAGAACATGTCGGGCGTACTGTGTTTGCAACAAAGTTACTTAATGAGCTTTTTGCAAAGCACAAAGGATCGCTTGCGTCACATGCAGATGTGCGGTTTGTAACGCGTGCCGTTGATGAGAAGACAGGGAAGGAAAAGCAGCAGATTTCTGTAAAACAAATCCGTGAGTTGCGTGAGCATTTGAGCATGAGTGCAATTGATGGTGGGTGGAAGGCTGTATTTATTGAAGAGGCAGATAAGCTCAACATTGCCGCTTCCAACGCCCTCCTTAAAACACTAGAAGAACCTTCTGGAAAGACGATAATCATTTTGCGTGCACCAAGCATGGAAAGTGTGCTTCCAACCATTGCTTCGCGTTGTCAGATTATGCGATTTCATCTTGTTAGCAAGCAAGAGATCGAGAAAGCACTTAAGAAGCGCGGTCTTTCTCCTGTGGAAGCCAAGCGTTACAGCGCACTTTCTAGCGGAAGGCCTGGATGGGCATTGCGTCTTGTGACAGATAGCGCGTTTCGCGCAGAAATGGAAACAGCTGTGCATGCAACACTTGAACAATTAAACAGTTCTTTGTCTGGGCGCTTAAAGTCAGTGCAAAACATGCTTCCTAAAGATGAGGTGAATAAAATCACTGCTGCAAGACTTGTTATGGATCGTTGGGAGCAGGTGATACGTGATATTTTGCTTGTGCAATGTGGAAATGAGAAGCACGCAACACATCAGGAAGCTTTGGAAGAAATTAGTGCTGTTGCAAAAACGCGCAGCAGAGCCCAGTGGCTAAAGATACTTTTAACAATCTCTGAGTCACGCCAAGCGCTTGCTCAGAATACTAATCCTCAAATAGCTCTTGAACATATTTTAATAACTTTATGAGATATACCTACGTTTTTTTAACCCTTTTATTATTTGTCTTCCTTGGAGCAGGTTGTTTTGGAGGAAGTGATACGTCTGCTATTGATGGTGGCGTGTTTCAAACAGCTGATGGTGGAGGTGAGTGGACCCAATCAGCAGCCGTCTTATTGCCAACAGGTCTTGGGACTTTAGTTGGGGCTGATGTGGAAACAATTGAAATGGACCCAAGTGATACGCAGGCACTTTATATTGGAACACGAGAGAACGGGATGCTTTATAGCTATGACGGAGGAGTGTCATGGATGCGGCCCTTTCACGACGATCTTACAAGCGGAACCATTAATGCAATAGATGTGGATCCAGACAACACTTGCTCTGTTTATGTTGCTAAAGGGGGGAGCTTGTATCACACTCAAGATTGTTCACGTCATTTTCAAACAGGTCTTTATGTAGAAACGCGCAACGGTGTTGAGATTACGCAGATCATTGCAGATTGGTACAACAAAGATACGATTTGGCTGGGGTTAAATAACGGAGATATCTTAAGGAGCCAAGATGCGGGAAATTCTTGGAAGACAATGACAAATACAGATCGTCCAGTTACAGACATGATGATCAGCAATGCAGATAGCCGTTTTGTGCTTGCTGGAACAGATCGTGATGGAATGTATCGAACAGAAGACGGAGGTGAAACATGGGTGCATATTGAAAAAGAGTTGAAAGAGTTTTCAAATGCATATCGTGTATATCGCCTTACACAAACAAGTACAGCCGATGTTGTGATTGCAGCGACAAAATATGGACTTATTCGCAGCTTTGATTTTGGCCTTACTTGGGAGGCGGTAGACCTTGTGACTGCGCCAGGAGAGGTTGGGATCTATGGTCTTGCAATAAATCCTAGTGATGCGAATGTTATTTATTACACTTCTGGTAGCACATTTTATGTCACAGGAAATGCTGGAGATACGTGGTCTACATCCGAACTTGCAACCTCTCGAGAAGTGCAAACGTTAGTAGTTGACCCAACAAACGTATCAGTGTTATATATCGGAGTAGCACGCATTGAAGATTAATGAAATTCTATAAAATAAGTTAAGTATGCATCCATTTTTAGAAGGGAGAAAAGGAGATTTTCAAGCCTCTATTGATCATTTCAAAAAAGAGTTGTCAACACTTAGAACAGGTGTTGCAACCCCGGCACTTGTCGAGGATATTAAGGTTTCAGCCTATGACTCTTTAATGGATATCAAGGGCGTTGCTTCAATCAAGGTTATGGATCCAAAGACCATGAATGTAGAGCCTTGGGACAAAAGCTTGTTGCAAACAATTGAAAAAGCAATTCGTGATGCAGATATTGGGATTAGTCCATCAGTTGATGGGGAGGTTGTCCGAATAAATATCCCTCCTATGACAGAAGAAAATCGTAAGCAGATTGTAAAAAAGGTTAAAGAAAAAATGGAGGATGCACGTGTGAGCGTACGTTCAACACGCGAAACATTGCGCGATGAGGTAAACCGCATGGAAAAAGAAAAAGAAATCAGCGAGGATGAAAAGTTTAAAATTCTTGATGAGATTGATAAAGCAACCAAAGAATTCACACAAGAGATTGATGAGATTGCAACCACTAAAGAAGAAGAGATAATGACTGTGTAATTATGGCTACGAAAGAACCAGAACAAATGGAAAAGATCGTGTCGCTTTGCAAGCGACGCGGTTTCGTTTATCCCTCTTCAGAGATTTATGGGGGGTTTGCTGCTGTGTATGACTATGGTCCACTCGGGACAGAGCTCTTGAACAATATTAAGCAAGCTTGGTGGAAAGAAATGGTTCACAAGCGCGATGATGTTGTTGGGCTTGATAGTGCTATTTTTATGAGTCCTAAGATTTGGGAGGCAAGTGGCCATGTGAGTGGTTTTGCAGATCCGCTAACTGAGTGTAAGCAATGTCATGCACGTCATCGTGTTGATCACATGCTCGAGTCTGTTGAGGTGTTTGCAGACGAAAAGATGATAGAAGAAGAGGTCGCAAAGATTTTTGAGGAAAACAAAGAAAAACTTAGCTGTCCAAAGTGTGGCGGAAAAGAATTTACAGATATTCGTAAGTTTAATTTGCTTGTGCAAAGTAATCTGGGAAATTTCACTGGAGATTGGACAAAGGAACCTGTGTACTTGCGAGGAGAGACTTGTCAGGGAATCTATGTAAACTTTAAGAATATTCTTGATTCCATGCGGGTAAAAGTTCCGTTTGGTATTGCGCAAATTGGAAAAGCGTTTCGCAATGAGATCACTGCGCGTCAGTTTATTTTTCGCACACGCGAGTTTGAACAAATGGAAATGCAGTATTTTGTGCATCCAGATGAAGCAATGAGCCAATATGAAGAATGGAAAGAGCGCAGAATGCAGTTTTATCTCGATCTAGGAATCAAGGCTGAGAACTTACAATGGCATAAGCATGAAAACCTGGTGTTTTATGCAAAGGAAGCTTATGACATTGAGTATAAGTATCCATTTGGTTGGAAAGAGCTTGAAGGGGTCCATGCACGAGGTGACTATGATCTTACGCAACACACCAAACATTCTGGGCAAAAGCTTGAATATATGGATCAGGTGAAAGGTGAAAAGTATACACCGCATGTTGTTGAGACTTCGGCTGGTGTTGCACGTACGGCACTTGCTGTGCTCGCCGATGCTTACACAGAGGAAAAAGTGGGTGATGATACACGTGTAGTCATGAAGTTCCATTCTAAGTTGGCACCATTCAAACTTGCTGTATTACCGCTTTCAAAGAAAGATGAGCTTATTGGGCCAGCGCGTGAATTATTTCAAAAACTAGCAGGAAAATACCATACAGATTTTGATGTCACACAATCGATTGGAAAGCGCTATCGAAGACAAGACGAGATCGGGACTCCGCTTTGTATTACAGTTGATTTTGACTCACTTGAGGATAAAGCGGTTACTGTGCGCGATCGTGACACCATGGAGCAAGAGCGTATCAAGATTGATGTGCTAGAAGATTATTTAGAGAAAAAGTTGAGTTTATAGCTATGCATGAAAGAAAAATACTAGAAAACGGCATGCCCGTTTATCTTATTCCATTTGAAGGAACTGAGGCAGCAACTGTGCTTGTACTCACGCACGTGGGTTCGCGTTTTGAGCCAGAAAAGATCCAGGGAGCATCGCATTATATTGAGCACTTAATGTTTAAGGGGACTGAGCGTCGCCCGACCACACTAGAGATTAGTCGTGAGCTTGATGCGGTAGGGGCAGAATTTAATGCGTATACAGGCAAAAACATCACAGGTTATTATGTAAAGGCTGATGGGGCGCATCTTGGGCTTGCAATCGATTTGTTGCATGACATGATTTTTCATTCTAAGTATGCAGAAGAAGAGGTTGATCGTGAGCGAGGGGTGATTTTAGAAGAGTTGAAGATGTATGAAGACAATCCCATGGCACATGTAGAGGAGCTAATCGAAAATGTGCTTTATGAAGGAAGCACGTTGGGTCGTGACATTATTGGAACACGTGAGACTTTGAAGAATATGACGCGTGAGGATTTGGTTCAGTTTCGTGATGAAAATTATCTTCCAAATAATATGTCCATTGCAGTATCTGGAAAGATTGATGGGCAAACAATGAAATGGCTTGAGGAAACATTTGGACAAATTCCGAACGGACAAAAAGAACCAGCTGCGTACGAGGCTTATGCAGGTCACAGTACACAAGAGGTGCCAAAAGTTGCGCTTCAAACAAAAGAGACAGAGCAAGTACAGCTTGCAATTGGATTTCCTGCGTATGGACTAAATGATCCAAAGATCCGTGCTGCCTCTGTGATGGCAAAGATTCTTGGGGGGACAATGAGCTCACGTCTCTTCATTTCTGTGCGTGAACGACATGGATTAGCATACTTTGTGCGTTGTCATGTTGACCCAGTTGAAGATACAGGGTCATTAATCATTCGAGCTGGGCTTGATAAGAGTCGTTTGAAACTCGCCACTAAAACAATCATGCAAGAGTTACGAAAGATGGTTAAAGAAGGGGTGAGTGAAGACGAGCTCCATAAAGCAAAAGAAAACATTCGTGGAAAATTGCTTCTCAAAATGGAAGATTCTTCTAGTCGTGCCGGGTGGTTTGGGACACAAGAGCTTTTAAATGATTCGGTAAAAACCACACAAGCGTATATTGAAGAGATCCAAACAGTAACGCGTGAGCAGGTGCAGGAAGTGGCAAAAGAGATGCTGGACGAGAAAAAAATGTGCCTTTCGGTTGTTGGTCCGTTTGAGAACAAGGAAACCTTCTTAGATGCTATTGATTTAACCTAAAAATAACTCATTCTTAAAACGTCGCTTATGAAAACAATCATAGGAAACTGGAAAATGAATCTGGGGGTACGCGAAAGCGTTGCGCTCGCACGCGGCGTGATTTATGCTATTCGCGGGAAAAAATTTGTTCCAGATATTGTGATTTGCCCATCCTACACAGCGCTTTCTGAGGTGCGAAAGGTGATTGCGCGAAGCTCGATGATGCTTGGTGCGCAAAATATGTCTTCTGAGGATAAGGGGACATACACAGGAGAGATTTCCGCACGTCAATTACAAGAACTTTCTGTTAGTCATGTTCTTGTGGGTCACTCAGAGCGTCGTGCGCAACACAATGAAACAGATGAAGTTGTAAATGCAAAAACAAAAAAAGCACTTGAGAAAGGTTTTGTGCCAGTTGTTTGTGTAGGAGAAGGAAAAGAAGAGCGTGATGCAGGGGGTGAGTATGGGGTGATAAAAGAACAACTAAATAAAGTCTTTAAAGGAATTTCCTTGAAACGTGAGCAAAAGCTTTTTGTTGCCTATGAGCCGCTTTGGGCTATTGGTTCAGGAAATCCAGCAAGTCCTCAGCAGGTTGTTGAAATGCATAAGCACATTAGAGAAGTTTTGGAAGAATTGATGCCAGGAACAATGGGGTGCGTGCAGGTGCTTTATGGGGGAAGTGTAAATCCAGAAAATGTTTATCATTTTTTGCGTGAGCAAGAAGTGGACGGGATTCTTGTTGGGGGCGCAAGCATTAAGTTAAGTAAAATGCGAGAGATTGTTTCGCAGGCCATGGATGTGGTTGAAAGTTATACAAGTAAATAATATGCAGTGGTGGATGATTCCTCTCGTTGTCTTGGTTGCATCGTTAATTGGTGTGCTGATTACGTTAATAAAAAAGATTCCAAAGTTACGCATGATAGATGTGGACTCCATGCCAGAAGAGCGTGGTCGAAAAGTGAAAGAGCGTATTATTTTACAGAGGCTTAGTAGAATCAAAACAAAGAAAGTTGGGGGTGCACAAAAAGTGTTAAAAGGCGCGGGGAAAGAGGTGAGTCGTCGTGGGAGACGTGTTGTGCAAAAGCTTTATCGTCTTGAGCAGTATTATCAAAAATTGAAGAAGCAAACAGATGGTCAGTCTGGTTTGAATAAGGAGAGTATCAAAAAGCTTTTAGCTGAGGCACAAGACCTTGAGAAGCAGGAGGAGTATATTCCAGCTGAGAAGAAATACATTGAAATCATCTCTCATCACCCAAAGTGTGTAGAAGCCTATGAAGGGTTGGGGAATATGTATTTTTTGGATAAGAAGCTTGAGCAGGCACGTGAGACACTTTTATTTGCTGCTAGGCTCGATGAAGGTGACGCAAGTGTGCAAATGCGTCTTGCAGAGCTTGAGGTGGAAGAGGGTGATTTAGAAAAATCTATTGTTTATGCGCGTAAGGCTGTTGAGATTAGAGAAAAGAATCCAAAATATCTTGATTTATATATTCAAATAGCGCTAAAAAGCAAAGAGCCTAAAGATGCAAGGAAGGGGATTAAGCTCTTGAAGGAAGTGAATCCTGAAAATAAGAAAATTGAGCAATTTGAACGAGATTTAGAGGAAATTCGTAATAATTACATTAGTACAGGTGGTCTTGAGGAGGGTGGGGAATAGCATGTGGACGTTGACTCTTCACAAGATTAAAGAAGTTTGTTACTATTCTGGCACTGATTTTTAACTGAGTCATTTCGCCGTTGTAGCTCAGTTGGTAGAGCGCGTCCATGGTAAGGACGAGGTCTGCGGTTCAAGCCCGCACAACGGCTCCATGGGTAGGTACCGAAGCGGTCAAACGGGGCAGACTGTAAATCTGCTGGCTACGCCTTCGGGGGTTCGAATCCCTCCCTACCCACCAGAGAAATGATGCCGATGTAGCTCAGCTGGTTAGAGCAACGGTTTTGTAAACCGTAGGTCGTCGGTTCGACTCCGACCATCGGCTCCATTTCTCTGGTATTGACGAAAAGGCCCAGTAATGCTAAGGTCTGGCTGATAAAAAAACATTATGTCTCAGGATAATCTCATCAAATTCGAGTGTACCGAGTGCAAACGCATCAACTATCATTCTCGTAAGAACAAGAAGACGTTGAAGGAACGACTAGAACTCAAAAAGTTCTGCAAGTTCTGCAAAAAGCACACCATGCACAAAGAAACCAAATAAAAAAGACCCCCGGCAGTTTGTCGGGGGTTTTGGTTTTCCTGCGCTAGGGCAGGACATGGAGGAGTTGGAGGTAGGCACGCATTTCATCTGTCTTTTTGTACAAGAAGGGATTGGCAAGCCCCACAAAAATGACAGAACCTGGAATGCGTTGACCAACAGTAATTCGTCCTTCCCTGACTTGCGCAAGGAGTTCTGGGTCCTTGATGGGTAAGTAGATTCTCTGTGCATTGTGCCAGATCGTCACCTGGACTTTTTCTTCCTCATGTCCGGGCGCACCTTCCATGACGACGCGGATCTCACGCACGCGCAAGTAGCCGGCTGAACGTTCAAGTTCGGGGTGGTCTATATAGAAGGCCTTTTGCCAATCTACTGAGATACCTGGGAACAAGTCGTAGAGCACGCTGTGTGTGTGGGGGCGGACCTGTGTTTTGAGGATTTCTAGGCCGATGATGCGCCTAGCTACGCGCACATCACCACGTACGACTCTATCTTCTGGGTGTGTGGGGCGTCTGCGTTTGCCGCTTGGGCGTCCGTCAAAATGGATGTTTGCCACACGTCCTGGGGTCCACAAAATCCTCTCATTGCCTGCTGGCAAAAAGCGACCATAGCTTGGTTGGTACCCACCACGGACGAGCGGTCGGTAGAGTTGTCCGTCTTCGCCAAGCACCAAGGTGCAAAAGCGATTGTTTCCCATTTCAGTTCGGCACAGTACTACAGCACGCAAAATGTCTCTCCTTGCTCAAGACTGTGAGCTTGAGCGATTTTTTGAGTGGTAAGGTGTTGAACAACAACGTTGGTATGCCAGTAGGCAATAAGGTTTGCAACCAAAGAGCGGTGGCAAACACGTGCATTTTCTTCTGTGCACAAAAGCACAATAACCATATCTTCTCCGTGCAAGACGGATTGGACATCAGTATGTGTTGAGCCAAGCACTCGTTTTTTAACCATTTCTCGATTGAAGCGTGTGACATATTCACGCCAGGCCAAAGAGCTTGGGTCGCTCCACTGCTTTTTGGGTTGCTGCTTGTACCAAGTAAGAAGCTCGTCGCTTGGCGCAAAGGCCGGAAGATAGGAGTAACTCATTTGGTGAAGCTGCAAAAAGTAGGGGAGATCACGCTGTGTTGCAAAGCGTCCAAAAGCGCTGTTTGGCCTACGACGAATATCAACAAGGCGGGATACGCCAACTGTCTTGAGAAGACGGAAGAAGTCTTTTGCACTCAAGCCATTTGTGCCAATGGTAAAAACAGTCCGCAGATGTGGGAGTTCGCCCAGTTGTCCAGGCTGAGAAATATGTGCGCCATTTTTGGGGCTTGGATCCATAAGGACCTCCGGTTGTAAAGGACTAAGGGAAGAGTAGGAGAAACGGATCGCTTTGTCAAAGGGCTAACACAAGCTCTTTCTCTCTTTATGGTAAACAGTTCTTATATTTCAAAAAGGAGGTCACAATGACCATTCAAGCCCCCATGCCCACTCGTGCTTTTTCAAATAACATGGGTCGCAAAGCTCTGGTGCAAGCCAGGGCTTTTTTCTTCAAAAGTGGCTAAATAGAGCGTAAAACGGTTGACAAAAGTGTTGTTTTATGGTAGTCTTTTCCGTTCTTTGTGTCTGTATTTGAAAGAAGAAGTAAGATAATAAAACGTTATTTTACTTGTTGTTTCAAATTTTCCCCAACCAATTTCCTTCTTGGAGGTTTTCATGAACGCTATCCCCCTTCCTGATGGGATTTCTGATCGACGTCGTGTGCATGTGATTCGTATCGCGGACGCGATGAGTCCTGACCCAACACGGTGGATGCTCATCGGTGTCGATTGTGATGAAGATAAGGAAAGCTATTGCGTGTGCGGACAGCGCATTGCATATCGCTTCACCTTAAAGAACAGGGACACCGGAGGCACAATCGTCATTGGCTCTACTTGCATCGAAGCCACGGTTCCGTGGCTTGTGAAGATGCACGCCACAGATCTGGCTGATGCTGTGAAGGCTGAGTGGCGCGCCATCATCAATGAGGCCGCGCGCGTTCGACGTGAGGCAAAGGGTCGTTTGGCCTATCGCGAGATCTTGCCTGAAGCCATTGCGCTTGATGCGTGGTGGAGTCGGGCTAAGCAGAAGACCACTCGTGGCGCTGTTCCGGACTATTGGTCCGGCCGCTGGGATAAGTCGCTGCGCGAGAAGCTTAGTGGCACGTCCGCACAGATCGCTTCGGTGATCCGTCGGCGTATTGCCAGTTTCCGTGAGCGCATTCCGCTCCTGAAGAGGTCTCTGGGTCTTGGTGTTTGGATCATGCCACCTGTGAAGCCTGAAGGCTACACTGAGGAGGATCTTGATTTGATCGCAGAGGCAGATGAGCTTCGTGCTGAGATTTCCGAGGCAGAGAGGCAGTTCAATAAGCTGCTTTTGCTCACGCTTGGTGCAGGTGATTCCTCGGCGCATGCCGATATCATCTTGCATACGATTCCGGCAAACCCGCGGAATCTGGCAAAGTGGATTGAGCGCGCCCGTCAGCTGGCAGTGCTGATCAACAGTGAGGGTATGGCAGTGGAGGTCGAAAAGACCAGGGCTGCCCTTGCTCGCACTGAAGAACAGTACCAGGAGATCAAGAAGTACGAACTTGTGATCGTAGAGGTTCTAGGAGCGCCTGCTGGGCGTTTGTATGCGCAATTGAGCGCAACGCCCCCGAACCCTTCTGAGGTTGCGAGTGTGCAAAAGCGTCGTGCGGACATGCAGTCACTATATGCGCAGGTACAGGTGTGTCAGACGCTTCTAGACGAAGCGCTTTGGGCGCATGAGTTTCGAGGCCGTGGCGCACAGAGGTTGCGCTGGCAGGTGAGTAATCGTGCGCGTGACTTCCGGGACGTATTTGCGTACGTACTTTCTAAGGAAGAGGCTGGTCTGTACAACAAAGTCATGATGGGGCCGATTCCCAAGAAGTTTGAGAGTTTGAGCCTTTGGGTGCAGCGTGTTGAGCGTTTGATTGAGCTCCTGAACGACCCTGAGGTTGTCGCGAAGTTCAATGCTGAGCAAGAAGCGTTTCGCAGGATGGATTCGCGTTTTACGATTCTTCGTAACAATGCGTGGATGATCGAGCATCTTTTGGGAAGCGAGGTCATGGAAGATTTCAAGGCTTTGTCTTGGCCGGCTCCTCGCAGGTCTTTGGTAGAGCAGAATCTGAAGCGGCGCGAAGTCGTGCACGCGCTGTACGAACAGTACGAAGCGCACCGTGATGAAATCGACGCACTCTGGGAAAGGCGCAAGAAGCTTGAGCAGGAAATGCTTGAGCGGATGCGTTATCTAAGGGATTTGCAGGTGTTGAGCCAGAGCACATCTGATCTACCGGTGATGAGTTCATTGCTGCGCAGGGATCTTGAGCGGCTTGCACAAGGGCCTGTGAACAGGCGTCTTGATACGTTTGAAGCGTGGCTTGTCCGCGTCAATGCGTTGTTCGTAGATGAGGAGTTCGGTGTGTTTGCCTTCAGGGTAGACACAATCATGCGAAAGCATGATGGGACGAAGGAACTTGAGAGGGCGTTGGAAGCGGTTGCAGATAATGAACTGCTTCATTTCATTGCCCCTGAGGTGTGTTCGAATCTGTTGTCCTTGGGGCTGGGTCATTCCACGTCCGAGGATATTGACGAGCGTTTCGATGCGCTGCGTACTGCGGCATACTCTCTTCCTTCGCAAACCGTTGTCCAACAGCGCGTGCTAGAACTCAGGCGGGGGCGCGTTTCACACGAATGTGCTTTGTCTGACAGGCGTCATTTTGTTTTCGAACAAGAGCGACGTCGCGGACAGGACAACTTGACCACCAGTCGTGGGAGGGTTGTGTATGTTGTCGAAGGCCGAAACAGGCGTGCTATGAATGTGCGTCCTGGGGATATCTGCTGCTGCACACCGGGTCGGTATCTCGTGCGAAGCCATCGCAAGGAGGTGCAGCTTGTGCATGTGCAGCGGTTGATGCGACCAGACGAGCTTGACCAATTTGTAGAAGACTTGTTGTGTCTTTTGCAGGATGTGCGCAAGTTCTTCTAGGCTACTCGCCCGGGTGGAGTTTATCTCCGCCCGGGTGTTTTGTTTTCATTTTTTTTGAACATGTTATGATATTTGCATATGACATTTGATCCAGAAATACGTGAGCGTAAAGAAACGTATCGCGAAAAGCAGATGATCTCTCCTGAAATGGAGGAGAAGATCAGGGAGAAGCTTGCCGTGCAAGAAACTTATCCAGATATTGTGTATTGCCCCAATCGGTCTTGTGGGACGCCGGTAGAGATTGTTGAGGAGCAAGATTCCATTGCGCTTCGGTGCAAGAATTGCGGGTTTGATCGCATTATTCCAAAAAAGAAAAAGTATGACAGAGAATAGTCAAGAAAGAGGTTCGGGAGATCTAGAGACAGAGAGACCAGTAGCTGCAGAGCGAGTTTCTGAGAAATTAAGTGCACGCGAGCTAACAAATTCTGAAACCATTGAAAGAATTCTCCTTCATGGCACAGGTGAAGAACTAATAACACTTAGAGAGTTTCATGGTGTTCCACAAGAAAAGTTTTCTTTTCTCCAAGAGTCAGCAAAACTTCGAAGAAAGGTGATTGATCAGAAATATAGGGAGCAAGAAGAGAGAAGAAGGGAAAAACCATTTGCGTCTGATGAAGAGTTTGATTTGGGGTGTTATCGGGAAGACTTAGAGCCTCAAGTTAGAGATGTGGTTTTTAAATTGTATAAGAAGGGGTATGTGAGCATAGAATCAGGTTTTACTGGATTGAGCCCTGGTCAATATATTGGTTTTACTAAAGAATATTTTCATGAGTATCATCCTTCAGATAGTCTTGTTGAGAAGTTGACGTCTTTTGGTGTGCAATTAGATGTTGAGCCTAGCAGAATTGAATATAGGCAAACAAGAATACTTTCCGTAGAAGAATTAACACAGATTTGGGGTATGATCGAGGAAGATTTATCAGAAAGCGGGGAGTCGATCATAGAAAGCGATGTTGCGTCTGGAGAACATTTTAGAGAATCGCAGAGGAAGTTAAGAAAAGCTGTAACAAAAAGACCATCCGTTTAAACGGGTGGTTTTTTAGATTCATTAAACTAACTCAATTTCAAATGCTGAGAGGAGTTGAATGGCTTCTGGGAGCGAGAACGCTGCTCCTTTTATGGAGTTTGACAATGGGCTGATTGTATAATTTTTTGCTGAGGAAAAATCTGTTTTTTGAAGATTGGTATCATGGAAGACAGATCGCTCAAAATCACAGTTTGCAAAGGTTGCTTTTGCGAGATTTGTTTCTGAGAAAATACATTCTCGCAGTGTGCAGTTATTAAAGGGAGTGTTCTGCATGGGGAGGGTGGAGAAGTTGCAGTTATCAAGGAGCGTGTTTGAAAACAGGAGTTCAAAAAAGTTTGTGCTGCATTTGGTGAAGTCAATCCCAACAAGCTTTGAATCTTTAAAGGTAATTGCTCGAAGGCTACAGTTTGGAAGTTTTGTAAGACTAAGGCTACAGTGTTCAAAAGTGCAGTCTGTAAAATTTGTTCCCGTCAGGTCGCAAGAAAGAAAATGACAACCAACAAATTTACAACGATCAAAGTCTTTTGCCCTTATTGCTTCATGAGTCAATTCTAAACTTTTGAAGTTTTGGTCTGAGAATTGTGATTCTATAAAAGGAATTTGCATATGGCATATCATAACAAAAGAGAGAGAACAAAAAAACCATCCGAATGAACGGGTGGTTTTTTTATTGTTATTGTTGGCGTTTTTGTTTACGACGGTCGCGTTTCTTTTTATCGCGCGGAGACTGTTGTTTTTTTGCATCTTTGCGATAGCGATTTCCAGGCTTGCGCCCACGTTGCTTTCGGTTCTTCCCTTTTTTCTTTTCTGGTTCTTGTGGGGTGTTGCTTACCTCCTCCATGCTTACAGATTCTTTTGCTTCCAAAACAGGGATGCGGATTCCGACGATTTTCTCAATTGTTTTAATAGTTCGGCGTTGGTGAGGAAGTGCGAATGAAACAGCGTGTCCTTTGTGGCCTGCGCGTCCTGTACGCCCAATACGATGTACATAATCCTCAAGTTGCTCTGGGAGGTCGTAGTTGACTACGAGCGCAATCTCTTTGACATCAATTCCACGAGCAGCCACATCGGTTGCAACCATTACCTGGCTTCTTCCTTTTTTAAAGTTCTCCATGGCTTTCAGGCGTTGTGCAAGCGTTCGGTTTGAATGCAGCTCTTCTGCATGAAATCCGTCGCGCGTGAGGTTGCGTGCCATCTTCTTTGTTCCGTGTTTTGTACGACAGAAAACAAGAACAGGCTTTCCTTTGTGTTTTGTGAGCAGGTGTTTAAGGAGTTCAACGCGTTTCTCAGGTTTGATGTAGTAGATGCCTTGTTGAATATTTTTTGCACTTGTTCCTGCGGGCGCTACTTCTACTGTGACAGGGTTTTGCATATAGCCTTGTGCAATTTTTTTAATTGCAGGTGGCATGGTTGCAGAAAAAAGAAATGTTTGGCGGTTTTTTGGAACTTCTTTTAGGATCTCATCAATCTGTTTTGTAAATCCCATATCAAGCATACGATCAGCTTCATCAAGGACAAGGTAGCCGATATTGCCAAGTTTTGCCGTTCTGCGATCAATGTGATCATTCATACGTCCCGGAGTACAGATGATAATATCTGGCTCACGCTTAAGGCGTTGAATTTGGCGTTGCATATGTGCACCACCGATAATGAGCACTGTTTTGAATCCAAGGTTTTGTGCTGAGCGGTCGATCTCTTCTTTTACTTGTAAAGCAAGTTCTCGTGTTGGCACAACGACGATTCCTTGTTTTCCATCGATCCTAATTCGTTGAAGCATAGGTAAACAAAAAGCCAGGGTTTTTCCTGTGCCGGTTTGTGCAATACCAATAATATCCTTGCCTTTCAAAGCAAGCGGAATTGCCTTTTCTTGAATTGGAGAGGGTTCCACGAACCCACGTTCTTTGATGATCTTGAGGAAGTCTGAAGACAACCCAAGCTCACGGAAGCCTTTTGTGGGCTTCTTTTTATCCTGTTTCATAGTGTTTGGGGATGAGATGAACTCAAGCCCCTAGAAGGCATAAAGCCTTCTGGTGTACAGGATTAAGTTCTGGTTAAGAGAAAAGCAGGTGTCTACCTGCTTTGTACAACTGCGCAATGATAGCTTAGATTAGGCTTTTTGTCAATCCTTCTTAGCTGCATGCATGCCTGCTACATAGCCAGTAGTCCAACATAGTTGCAGGGAAAAACCACCAGAAGGCCTATTAATATCCACTACATCACCAATAAGATACAGGTTTGGGTGTAATCGAGAATTCATGTGCTTTGAATTGATTTCCTTTGGATTTACGCCGCCATCTGCCACAATTGACCAATCAAGCCCCATCAAGCCAGTGATAGGGAAGCTGAGGGCTTTTAGGGTGCTTGCAAGCAGCTTACGTTGCTCTTTGGTGACTGAGTGCATTGGTGTGTCTGCAAGTGACGCATCTAGTTGTTGGAGAATAATATCAACAAGCTTTTTTTGCACTAAGTCTTTAAGAACTGTTTTGAGTTGTTTGTTTTTATGTTCTTCAAAACGTCTAAGTAGGAGATCGTTAAGCTCACCAAGGTTGAGGTTGGGGAAGAGATCAATGGCAGCATCAACCTTTCCGTTATCAAGGAGTTTTTTGACCTTGTGTGCACTATTGATTACAACTGGCCCAGAGATTCCAAAGTGTGTGAAAAGAATACGTCCGCTTACCTTGTGTTTTGTTTTTCCGTTCTGCAAGAAGCGCAGCTGCATCATGTCTATGCTCACGCCTGCAAGTGCGTGTACCCACTTAGTAGAGGTTTTAAGTGGGGAGAGATTGGTGTCAGGTGCGGCAACAGTATAACCAAGTGTTTTGAGCCAATTGAGCCCATCGCCTGTAGAACCAGTTTCTGGGGCAGCAAGCCCGCCAGTTGCAAGGATAATTTTCTTTGCTGTAAAGTTGCCGATATTTGTCTTTATTCCCTTAGCTTCACCCTTTTTTGCAATGAGTGATTTTACCGTCACTCCAAGTTTGACTACCACTTGGTAGCGCTTCATGAATTCTTCTAAGGCCGTACAGACATCTTCTGCGCTTTCAGATTCAGGGAAGGCGCGTTTGCCATCCTCAACCATAAGCGGGAGTCCCAGGCGCTCAAAAAAAGCAAAGGTGCTTTCCGTGTTGAATTGTGAAAAAGGGGAGAGGAGGAATTGCTTCGCCTCAGAGAAGTTATCGAGGAAGAGGTGATTGTCAAATTCTGCATTAGTGATATTGCACCGGCCTCCGCCTGTGAGTGCAAGTTTTTTACCTAGACGATTATTTTTTTCCAAGAGAAGCACACGCGCACCTTGCTCTGCTGCAATGCCCGCAGCCATCATTCCAGCCGCACCGCCTCCAATTACAATGATTTCGTAATTAGTTTTCATAAAGTTGCAAGAATTCTTCTCTGCTTATAAGTGCATTTTTTCTCGGTCGATTATCTGAGTGTTCATAGCCCTCAAGCTCTTCGGGTAGAATATCAGAGATGGTGAATCCAAGTCGTTCCTTCATGGCTCCATACGTTTTTGTGGCATTTAACCAAGACCATCCTCCGATGACTTCAATTTCTGGGTGCGCTTTTACAAACGGTACAATTTTATGCAACGCATCTTTATAGAGGTCTTCGACTTGATTTTTTCTTTCATGCGATGCAAGGAGGTGTAGGTGAAGGCGATTGCCATTGATTGTAAAATAAATACGTTCATTCACTGGGGTGATGTCTTTATTTTGCATGCGCATTTCTGCATCAGCGTCCTCGTATGCAAGGGCATGCTTGGCACGCAGTTCTATAAGTGGTGTAAAGGCAGCGATGACCGCATCACAGAGCCCTTCTTTTTGGGAATAATTAATTACTTGGAAGGAATGAAGAATCTCAGCCCGCTGCTGATCATCTAAGAATGATTGGGTTAAGGGTTGGTCAAGATGCTTTGTAGCACCAAGAAGAACTTTTTCCATTAATTCTTCAGCCGAAAGAGAGTCAATAAGGCGCCCGATTTCCTTCTTTGCTTTTTTGATAAATTCTTCTTGTTTTGCGATTTGTTCTCGCAAGAGATGTCCGTGTTCTTTCATATGTGACAATGTTATCAAAAAACCCCCAGATTGTAACCGGGGGTTTTATTTTTGAGCATTATTGTCCAAGCACGTCTGAGAGGGTCATGCCTTCGCCTGATTTTGATGAGTTGCCTGAATCTCCAATCACATCAGAAAGTGATAGGTCTTGTGTGCGCGAGGTTTCATTCCCGGCAAACAAGTCACTAAGTCGGGTGTCGGAGTAGTCGGGGTGTTGTGGGATCGAGCTTGATCCTGATGGTGATTTATTGGCTAGCGCATGGTTGGGGTCGATCATTTCTGCAATGCCACGGTGCCAAGCAAATTCTCCAAGTCCGAGCGCAGACATAAGCCAAGCCCAAAGGCCTGAGTTTTCACTTGCAGCTTGCGCGGCCTGTGAATCAAACTGCTGAACGATATCGATAATGGTTGGAAGGTCCATATTATTTTTGTTTAACCCAGGCAAGGTAATTAGCACCGCGCACTGCTTTGCAAGCATGCAGTAGAGAAGCTAAGTCTTTGATGTTTGAGAGAGCGGTCTTTAGGTGTTTTGCAAGTTTAGGAATCTTTACAAGCACTTGCCTCAGTGAGAAGAGGTCGAAAGTGATTGCTCCAAGGAGGCAAAGAAGAAGGATCCATGGTGTCCACATCCCTCCGCCAAAAAGCGTAATTGCGCTTCCGTTTGGGGTGTAATAGTAATTGAGGATAATGTGCTCAAGGCTTACCCAGGCAAATGGAACAAATGCTGCAACAAACCAGAAAGCTTTTTTCTTTCGAAGCAGCTGGTAGCCAAGCCCTAAACCAAGCGCAACAAAAACCGTTGCAGCAGCGTGGCCAATATAGCCAAACTCTCCACCGCCTGCATACACACCAAGTGCATCACTAAAGAAATAAAGGTCGCCTATGTGTGGGCCGTAGGTAAACGGGAAAGAGATATAATCCCAGAAGTATTTTTCAAGCATGCTAAACCCTGCTCCAGAACAAGCTCCAAGAAAGGCAAAGTCGGAAAGGTTGAGGCGAGGGCGCTTGATGCCACCAACGCTTTTGAGAAGCACTAGGATTGGGAGGACTTTTGCGACTTCTTCTATAACGGGCATGGTAAATGAGCGGAGTGCTCCATCAACTCCAATGAGCTCAAAGAGTGAGCCGATGATAAACGAGGCACCGAATCCAAGGAAGATTCCCATCAAGAGTGCAAGCGCGCCTTGCTTGAGGGAAATGGTTCTGGTGAGTGAGGTGAGGAGAATGATCTCGATCAAAAACCAAAGCTCTACCCAGAACCAGCTTGGGTCGTTGATGAGAAACAGGAGGAAAAGCGCTGTGACTCCAAGAAAGGGGAGTGCTCGTAAAAGTGTTTCTTTATTGAGTGTTATTTGCATAAAGTAGTTATTAGTTGTTTTCAGTATAGCATTTTGGTCACAGATTTCATAAAAAGAAGCAGGAGCCTCTCCTCTTTTACTTTTTGGCACTTTTCTGTATAATAGCGTCACAATTTATGGGGGTGTGGTGAAGTGGCCTCAGCCCCTCTCAAGGGGCTGGGTAAATATCACACGGGTCTCCAACCCCGCCCTTCGCGAAGGGTGGGGCGATTCCTCTCACCTCGATAAGAGACTTATGTACTGTGTTTATCTATTGAAAAGCAATAAGGATCAAAGGTTCTATATTGGATGCTCTTCAGATATAAAACGTCGTTTTGATGAGCACAAAAATGGAAAAGTACAATCTACAAAACATAGAAGACCTTTACAACTTATCTATTTTGAAGCATATTCTTCTGAGAAGAAGGCGAGAGTACGTGAATTTCAACTGAAAAAGTTTGGTTCTGCATACACAGGTCTTCTCAAGAGATTAGGTTTTAAATGAGGGGGTGTGGTGAAGTGGTATCACACGGGTCTCCAAAACCCTTGTCAGAGGTTCGATTCCTCTCACCCCTGCCAAAAAACCCTGACAGCAAAGCTGTTGGGGTTTTTTGATATGTGAGCAGGATGAGAGCCTCTGAAGGTTCGATGATGGAGTGAGTGAGCGAACAATAATGCTAGCATTATTGATTCCGAGCGAACGACAGCAATATGGGCGTAGCCAAGTTCAATGTGGCGAAGCCCATATTCCTCTCACCCCTGCCAAAAGTCCTTCGCTTTGTTAAGCGGAGGATTTTTGTTGACTTATTAAAGACAGGATCGATTCATGGTATTATATGCATTATATGAAAAAAGAAGCACAGAACTTTAAAGTATTAGATGATGCCTATCAACGATTTGTTGAGGAGATTTGTGATATTCAAAGTAGATTTCTCAAGTTACGCTCACGTCATGATCGGCGTCAGTCTGCGGAGGATATAACCAAAGTAAAAAGCACTATTTTAAAGCGTATCAGCAATAGAAAGAAGTAATATGCTAAACAAAGTCGAACAAGTCCCTCAATCCGATGTCGAGCAGCAGGAGAAAATGGAGCATAGAGTTGAGAATAAGGAAACTGAAGGCGCCCTTGTTGAAAAGGCAAAAGTGTTTCTTGCTGATGCGTTTGCTAGTGTAGCGAAAACATTTCTCAGCGCAGAAGAATTTGGTGATGATGAGGTGCTTAGTGCACAGGAGCAACAAGAAGAAGATATGCTTGTGCAAGAAACGAGTAAGGCTTTTCAAAGATTGTATCTTGCTATAAAAGAAACATTGGGAGATGCCCCACTGTCGCTTCTCTTAAAAGAAGGTTCTGCAGAGGAGGGTCCTGATATGCAGCCAGATTCACCCTCATTTTTTAAGAGAATTGCTGAGCGAAGAGACGTTCCTCTTGCCGCGGCATTTATTGATCTATTTGCTGGGTCTAGTCTTTCGGAGACGTATCAAAAGTGTGTGGATTTTAAAAAAGCTCGTATGGACGGCCAGATGACTCAAGAAGAAATTGATTTTAAAGAACAGTTGTCGCAAAGAGTCTCTCCTTTTAATTATGAGTCGGATTTATCAAGCATGAAAGGCGTGAGCGACACCATCCGAAGCGGCTTAAAGCGATTGCGAGATATTAATGAAGGTGATGGTGAGATATATACCAAAGAAGATGTGGATCTATTAACTGTTGAGGGTGAAAGAATGCGTTTTGATCTTTTTAGAAAGTATCTTGGTTTGGAACAGTTTTATGCATATATACAACAATCACCATATAGACCTTCAATGGAAAGCGACAAGAATGCAGAATATTTTACATTTTCTCCTGAGGTTGTAGTTAATAGCATCTGTCGCACCGCACAAGACGCAAGAGAAATAAGCGCAAGTCCTCCTGAATTTTTTTCAAAGGCTGCATTAGAAATATTATATTGCGGAACAACTTTTGATGAGCTTGTTAAGTTCACTGAAGAATTTAATGAGCTTCCTCCTAATCAAGCTACAAATCAATTAGGTAAATACAAAGCTTATAGTGGATATGATAAAGCGCGTGGAGAGAGATATGTGAGCTATTATGATCTGTGGGATCTTGACCCCCCTCAACTAAAGTTGCTTGGGGTTGATATAGATCAGTTCAATTTTCCGTTCGAACTATACGGTAGGATTTATGAAAGTGATTTTGACCAATATTCTTTTGAAGAGGAAATAAAAGAACCTGATCCGAAAGCAGCAGAGCCAGAAGGAGAGACTTTAGATACTGAGTACAATCCCTTCTAGAAAATAACTCAAGCTTACAAAAAACTATATAATTATCCCAAAACAGTTCGTACGTCCAATGCGAGCCCCTGCCAGGAAACCACCAGTGTGAAACTGGTGGTTTTTTGATTTTGTGTACTTCTTAGTATTACGTATTTTTTCATATTTTTGTTTATTTTGTTGCTGTTTTTGCTATGAAACGGTTGACAAAACTGTTGTTTTGTGGTATATTTTTACGTCAAAATCTTGATGGAGGAATGTCCCGCTAAGCAGGAATTTTTCATAGAATATTTGTTTTGCGGGATTTTTCTTGGAAGGTTGTCTTCCACCCATCTTTCTCTTCAAGCGTTTCATCCCTGGAGGATTTCATGCGCTTTTCCCTCGTCAGCCTGTTCGTTCTCGTCGCCATCTCCGGAACTGCTCTTGCCGCCGGCTACGACCGTGGTCCGGCTGTGCAGAATCCGATGCCCGACTATGAGAATTACTGCACCGACCCCGCGGTCACCGCTGAGATGAACTTCGGTCGGATCTGTGATGAGATGCGTGGTGTGGTGCGCATCGACCTGTTCAACGACGATCAGTCCGCGATCCAGGTCAAGAACCACGAGACTGACTGGCCTGCCTTCGCTCGCGGTCCGATGACCAAGCCCTATATCCCCTTCATGGTGGACACTGGGCAGGGTCAGCAGACTCTGGACTTCGGCGATGTGCGGTGGTACCTGTACGGGCTCGACATGGAGGTGACCCGTATGGCCATTCGGGTGAACGGTGTCGACAACATCGAAGTCTGCTTCCGCGGCAGGGAGGGGTGCCCCACGGGCTATCAACTCACCGACGAGAAGGGGTTCTCGGTGTTCAAGCCTGACATCACCAACCTGGCCGTCACCAGCCTCTCCGGAGAGCCGGTGACAGTCGAGGTGGCAATCTTCACTGTCGAGCGCATCGAGGACACTGATACTCATGACGTGAGTCACCATCTCAACACCTGCCAAGGCGAGCTTTCGACCGACATCGAGTCGACCCGCTGCGGTGGCTGGGCAGTCACGCTTCTCGAGTACCGCACCTACTCCATCGGTGAGTGGGAGACCCAGGCCAGCTCTTTCACTCTCAAGTAGATCGTTACGCAACCGCATTCCGAGTACCAGTCAAGCTGGGCAGAAGCCGCATTCCATGCGCTTCACCACTCTCAGAGTGCGGTTTTCTGTTTATTCAAACCAAAAGAGCGGTCCTGGCTACTCAGCCACGTGCACACAAATAGTTCGAACGTCCAACACGAACCCCTGCCAAAAGTCCTTCGCTTTGTTAAGCGGAGGATTTTTGTATTTGAGCACTAACTGAGGCGAGAATTGAGTTCATGTAGATAAGTGTCTGTGAATAGCCATATAATTTGATATTATAAGTTTGGAAGATAATTAATCTATTATTTTATGGACGGAGAAAGAAAGTCACAAGAACAATGGGGGTTAAAAGATATTTCAGAATGGACAACATCAAAAGATGTCCCTGCCTGTCCTTATAAACACTATAAACCGGAACAGCACAAAGAAGTTGTCTTAAAGATAATTGAAATTGAGACTAATTTTTTTCTTTTGGACATGACTCTTGGTTTCTACGAAAGCCTGGATGTCGAAGTATCAGACGCTCTTATTGAAAAACGTCAATTTGAGATTGTGTTACGTCACCTCAATTCTTTTAAAGATGCTGATTTGGAAATAATTGGGATGCTTGCAATTAATCAGGGCAAGTTTGATCTTGTATTGAGATATTTGAATAAGTTTGTACCAAATGGTGACAACAGGCTTGCTACTGCACTGGTTTGTGAAATTATTAAACAGCATTCTGGATATGAAATATTAGAACATCGTGAGAAACATGTATTTGAATTGATAGACCACGACCTATTTGTTGAGCAAATGATTTCGCTTTCAGAGCAATATGTGAATCATCTTTCTTGTTTTGCTCCTTACTTAAAAAACTTAAGTCGTGAAATAGCTTTGAGCCTCATTAATACACAAAATCCGAATGTTGTTGGGTGGATGATGGTTGCCATGATCGACTGTTTTGTTGTGCTTGATAGCGAGGTTGCTTTCGTTTTAATTGAGCAAGGTGGCGCTTTGTCTGCTTCGCGTCTTTTAGATAAATTTATTGACCTTGATCAAAAGGTTGCTAATCGTCTGGCTGAGTCTGGTTACGGTCTTGTGATTTTTCAAAAGGCAGAGTTGTTCATGGACATAAATCTACAAGAGGTGATTTATAAAATGGCCTCTGCAAAAAGCAGTGTTGAAGATATTTTTCATGTCAGCATATACCCTGCAGGCAAGAAAGCTATTCAACAAATTGATTTTGTTATACTTTCAGACAGAATGATTGAGCACGGAAATGAACAGGTTTTAGCAGAGCATGTTGATAGATTTCCAGTAGAACTTCATAAGACAATTGCTCTTAAACTTATAAGTGAAAATTCTGGGGTTCTTATAATGCGTTTTTTACAAAAATTTTCTGGATTAGATGCAGAGGTTGTTCAAGCGCTTATTGATGCAGGCTTTGGGAAGGGTCTTGCTGAAGAATTTGAAGAATGGAAGAAAATAGATTCTAATTTGCTGTCGAAACTTAGAAATGACCCAACAGTGAATTATATTGACCGCAATCCACCTTGGCAGAAGTGACACCTAATCCACTGCACGATTTCTCGCGAGGTAATAAGCTAATCAAATTCACCCCTATGGGGGGCGCGGGGGTTTAGTTCTGGATGCAAGCAGTTCGCACGTCCAACATGAGCCCCTGCCAAAAAACCATCAGTTTAAGCACTGGTGGTTTTTTGATATAGTGGGCACATATGGTAAACAAATCAAAAATAGGAAGTCCTAGGCAGTGGAAGAAGTGGGAGAAATCCGGTGCTGTTGGAGAGCATCCTGAAGCAGAAGCAAAACGAGAAGCTGCTGCAAAAAAATATCTAGAGGAAATGTATGATTTTTCAGATCATGAAATTGCAGATGAAACAATAAAAGAATTTATTGAAAAAATGGACGAAAAGAATAAGGAAGAGAATACTCCCGGGCATTACCAGACTGTACTTGATAGAGTGGCACAATATCCCGAAATACCTGAAGAGCAGTTTGTTGATTTTTTATACAACACCAACAAATATGGGATGACAAATAATTTTTGGCGTCAACTATTTCCAGATAATGCATTGTTTATAAAAGGCAAGTTACTAAAGGGGGAGATTCCAGGGAGCGTGGAAGCACGATTTTTTTATTGGCAACAAAAAGGATATTTAATGAAGGCATTTGAGATTGTTGGTTTTGATAGGATTAAAAAAATGCATGATGCGTTTAAGTTGTATTTTGAGCTAGATAAAAAGTGGAGGGAGCTTGGGAACGAGGATTCTCTTGGTCTTCCACATTCATCTTGGCAACTCGAACATTCTCCTCTTGATGAAAAAGACAGGAAACTTTTTTTGCGTGCACAGTGTGAATATACAAACACTTTGAGATTATTGGCAATTGAGTTGCAAAAGATGGGTGTTTCTGCAAGTTGGATTTTTGGTTAGAGTTGCATTTTCGTTGGTGTTCAAATTTAACTTACAAGCATTGTATGTAAGTCCGACTCTATGGGAATAGTTCTGCATACAAACAATCTGCTGTATCTTTGATACTATATAATTATATGAAAAAATTAACGAAAAAGATGGTTGAGGATCAATATAAGGATCCAGCTAATCTAGAGGCTCGTGCGTATTTGAATAGGACATTCGGAGTAAAGAAAAATAAACTTGGCTGGTATAAATGGCTTTTTAAACATATAAGCTTTCCAAAAAAGGCAAAAGTTTTAGAGTTGGGATGTGGTTTGGGTAATATCTGGACAAGCAATAAAGAGGATATACCCGAAGATGCCGAAATAATTGTATCTGATTTTTCAGAACAGATGCTTAAAAAAACAAGAGAGAATTTAAAAGAAGTAAAACGAGATTTTAATTTTGAGTTGGTTGATGTAGAAAAATTACCATACGAAACAGAAACAATTGACATTGTGATAGCCAACCATCTTTTATATTTAGTTCCAAATATAAATAAGGCTATTGGAGAAATATCAAGAGTTTTAAAAAAGGGAGGTGTATTAGTTGCTTCAACTAATAGTAGTAGATACATGAAGGAGCTTGAAGATTTACTTAGAGAATCAAAGTTACCTGTACATTTAGAATATACGAAGTGTCCTTTTTCTTTAGAAAACAGTAAAGATTTTCTTTCAGAGATTTTTTCTAAAATTAACACTTTTGAATCTGAAGGTCTTTTACGGGTCACAGAAGCAGAACCTTTGGCTAACTACGTTCTTTCAACAAATACAGGTTTAGGCAAAGCACAAAAAGAAGATGTCTATAATTTTTTCAAAGATTATTTCAAAAAAAATAATCAATTAGAAATACGAAAAATTTCCGGGGTAGTGATTGCTGAGAAATGAGTTAAGGGTTCAGTTCAGCAACTAAGGTAAGAGTACTTACAGCAAACTTCTCGTAAGAAATAATATCTATCTATTTCTGAAAAAAAGAAGGAAAGAGGTGTTGATCACCGTGAGCAAGGTCACTCAAAACCACGATCGCCTGAAGCTAGCGAGCAAGTAAGACAACCTGGGGGGATTGGAAAAAGCGCACATAACAACACACTTGAAGATTATTATTAAATCATCCATTTAATATTGGGTGAAGATGAGTGATATGGCAGAAGGATCATCTGTGCCGCCAGAGTTGCGGCAACAAATACAAAAAGAGATAAAAACAACAGAAAGCCCTGAATATCAGCAGGCTTGCAAGGAGGTGAGTTATTCAAATTGGGATAATGTATACAAATTGCTTTCTGCCATGCCCCAAGAAGAACGGAATTTTTTTGCAAGAAAAGAATTGCTAGAGCGACGAGGTTGGGCTAGTCCCATTGTTCGACGGATTGATTTGTTTACAGGGTTTACAGGAGAGGAGTTATTGCCATTTATAGAAAAGATTTCAGGAGATAGCTTGAGGTTTGTAAATTTGATGTTTGCTTTTCCGGAGCTTGATCGCAAGAAGTTGTTTGAGCGCATGCTTGAGAAGGAATTCTATGATGAGTTGCTTTTTTGTATTGTAAAATGGGTTTATACAGATTTAACCTTGGAGAATGCTGAGTCTCTATTTGAACACAAAATAGGATCATTTATTCCTCGCTGGATTGATCGGTTTGGAGGGATGACCGCAGAGGAAAAAAAGAAAGTTATTTTGCGCGTTTTTCAAGAAGAAGAATCGCGTGAGGACAGGGCGCTTATCGTTTCGCATGTGGAGCGCTATGAAGGATTTTCAAAAACAGAAGCCTTATTCTTTATTGAGAATGGTTTTGGGTATGAGGTGGCAAATCATTTATGGGCATACGAAGGCATTGATGAAGAGGTGTTTGATGCACTTGTGGAAAAAGGAACAGTGAATCAGGCAGCAATACATTTTTTCTTACCAGTGCTCGGTGAACGTAATATTGTAAGAGCAACATTCAAAATAGAAGAGGGTAATAAAGATTTCCCTCAGATAATGCTCAAACACGTTTTAGACTCTCGGCATTTTGATATGTGTGCGACATTAGTTGATTGGGGGATTGTTGACGTGGATCTTTCGTCTGATGAGGGTGCGGCAATTGCTCAAGAGTTGGAGGAGGCTGCTTTGCCATTTCAGGCATCAAGCTTGCTGGAGACTCTTGTGCGTGAAGCTATTCCTGTTGATGAAGAGGTTCGCCAGCGTTTGTTGGTCGAGGCAGAGCAAGAGCAAGCCCGCCGATCTCACCGTGAAAAACGAGAAGTGGTTACACGAGAGGTGGAATTGTTAGACGAGTTAGTGGAATTTTATGTAAACGATTTTATTCGATCGCGCACGCAGATATTTTTGGAAAACAAAGAGCTGCAACAAGCACATGACCGGATGTTTGGAAGTCCGCTGGAGTTGTCACTGAGAGACCGTGTGGCTCTAAATGATCTTAATCGTGCGCGCAATCATCAAACTGATGAGTTATTTCGCATTATGCGCGAGTACGGTGTTTATGCTGTTAATCACATCACTCATCATCAAGCAGAGCTAGAGGACCCGATAAATGATGTTTATTTTTCAACTGAAGTCATGTGTATTCCGGGAGGTGGTGAAGGGCAAGGTTTTGATGAGCATTTTTTGGAATTTGCGACGGATGAAGAAGTTCGTGAATATCTTTATCGGAATAGGCGTCGGTATAGTGAGAAGTGGGGAGAGATTGGATATGCAATTGCAGCTGGTGCACCATGGAGGGCTATTATTCGCACTATTGAGAGTGCATGGAATCCAGCCGGCGGGAAAACAAAAGAAGAATTTATTGATGCGATGGTTGATTTGGAGCATAATAATGGCATGGTATTTGATAAACACCCTGGACAAATACATCAAAACGAGACAGAGATTAAGGGTTTTTTAGATTTTAAACGTGAAGCACAGACAGCAGATGAGTGGCTTGCGAATTTGCATAATTTTGTTGGAGGGGATGTGTTAGATCGATTAACAGCACGCTTAAACACTTTGAAAAGACTTGAGCCAAAAGTTGAGGCGTTAGTTCATAAGGTGGGAGCAAGGAGAGGGGAAGAGCGAATGAATGCAGGTGAAATAAATTAATGTAATTAGGAGCGAATTGTATGGCAGCACACATAGAAGGGGAGCATCCTGGAGAAAGAGAGCACCGACTTAGTGAGGTGAGAAAAGGTTTACAAGATCTTTTCCCAGCGAGCGGTGAAATGAAACACCTTGCATCTGGAAGTGCGGGTGATGTTTTTGTTTCTGGAGAAGGAAAAGAGAAGGTGGTTTATAAGGTGCGACAAATAACCGCTCGAGTGCGACCAGGCTATTGGGAAAAAGAAGCGCTTGTTTTACATCTTCTTTCAAAAAGCAAAATGGCACCGAAGCTCTTAATTTTTTTGCCTGATACAAAAAAGGGGGCACTTCAAGCAAATCAAAGAATGTTGAATATGGATACGCAGACAATTCAGGTTCTAAAAGCTGGGCTTGATGAAGAAGCTTTGCGTTCGTTTCAAGATGTCACGCTAGCACGAGGGGAGAGTGTTCCTGTTGAAACAGGGGTTATTTGTATGGAGTATGTTGAGAACGATGTGTCTGCCTATAAAGAATTAAAAGAAGCAAATCCTGAAGAAATCGATCGTCAGCTTAAAGAGATTGCAACGTTTCTAAGAATGCATGAGCTTTATCCATCTGATGTTGAGCTTGTATTTGATGGGAGTGATGGTAGGCTAAAATTTAGAGATGTTGGAGGGTTTCGTGTGTGCCGTTTGAAAGAGGGTGATTGGAATGAGACGGAAGAGATGGGCATGCCCTTAGAGGAAAGGTTGCAAGATCTTTTAGTGAGTCTTGAAAGGTTTTAGGTTTAAAAAAAAGATCGTTGAAGATGATATAAAAAACCACCAGAATGTTCTGGTGGTTTTTTTGTCCAATCATTATTTATTCATTTTCCAAGGCGTTGGCCTTTCTTCTGATCATCCATCCAGCAATGATGAGCACGGCAATGTAGATGACTGTAGAGAATTCTGGAGCACCCACTGGCGCCACTGTGTCAAACAATGTTTCTGCAAGACTTGCAATCACAGAGTGGCCTGTATCATTGGGGTGTACATTTGTTGTAAGGTCAGCGTAGTATTCAGTTTTCCAACTGCCGTTTGTTTCCATTTCATCAAGGATTGATCCTCAAGTCCATCCATTTGATGTACATGCTGAGGAGACAAGTGTATAGATTGCATCAACGTCAGTGTTGTTTGGCGGGTTTCCACTAATGCTTGAGATTCCTAGAAAGACAGGTGTTATTCCAGCAGCTTCTATTTTTTCCATGGTCCTGATGATTTTATTTGCTACCTGTGTATTTGTTTGGTCAAATCTTGGTGTGATGACATCATTGATTCCAACAGAGAAAATAAGTGTTCTTTCGCGCCCGCTCCAAAGACTTTGATCAACAGCAAAGAAAAGCCCTTTTGAGAACTGGCCACCTAGCGCATAGTTCTGCACTGTGTATCCACTCAAAGAATTTTCCAAGACAGTAAAAGGTTTGTCGTCTTCTGTGGAAGCTCCTGTTCCATTCATCACCGAGTCTCCATGCCAACCAATTTCACCCGAATTAGTGTTTGGAAGACTTGTTCGTGCGGGGTTTACATAGGGTCCAACATCGTTTACTCCATACGTTGTGCCGTTAATATCTGTTCCATCTGTTGGGTGATCATTTGCGCCACGCCCTGCAATAAGAGAGCTTGATTGCAGTGTGTAGTCTGTTCCAATATTGGTAAATGAGGGGTTAACAAACCAGTTTTCTATAGGAAGATGAGGGACAATTCGTGTGCTTGAGATGATGTCAGCATAAGTCGTAACATTGAATGGGCTATCTTCTGAATAGTAATAGTTGTATGTGGCATCAAGGACAGAGCTATTACTCGCAAGCGTTGTTCCAAAGTCTAGGCCAAGGTTCCAGGTTTTGTCTGCATAACCTACTCCACCATTCACAAAAATATTATTAACAGCCTCAACTGTTGTGTCAGCTAGGTTTAGATGGAAGCCGTACCCTGTTAGTCGTGTAAAAAGATTATTTTTCAAGACAAGATCTGTTGGTGTTGTGCCAGTTCCTGGAGTAAAAAGGACATGGCCATTTCGTATAATACTACTGTAGATAGTGACAGTATTGCTTCCTGATCCTGTGCATTTTGCTTCAACTAAGATGCCTCCATTAGTCACATCAATTTTATTGAGTGTGAGATTGTGTGCTTGTGTGCCATAAAGCTTAAATAAGCGAATATAATTTGTGCTACTTTCTCCGTCAATTGAGGCATTGCTTACGGTCAGGTTTACTGTGGTTGATGTGGAATAGAGGCCAAAAAGGAATTTGACAGACATGGCAACGTTATTGTTGTCAAAATTAACTCCATCAAAAACCATGTCTAAAGAGTTGATAAAGATCCATCCATTTGGTGGGGCTGATCCTGTTTGGAGAGTAACGACATCATCGTTGTAGTTGGTGACTGTAACTGCTTCTCCATTTCCTGCACCAACAGCTACGCTTATTTGGTCTTCAGACCAAGTGCCTGCTTCAAGGTAAACCGTATCTCCTTTTGCGATACGAGAGCCTGTGAGCGCATACTTTAGTGTTGCCCACGCATCTGTTCCAGTGCCAGTACCATAGGACACATCATCAGTCCCTTGGCTATTGTTGACATAGTAATCTGCCGCGCTAACTGCTTGAGGAATAAAAAATGCAATTGTGAAAAAAAAGAAAAAACAAAAAAAATAGTAAAAGCTTTTTTGATTTGAAAAAAGAATCATAGTAAATAAATAAGGATCTTATAAAACTATCTAGGATAGTTAAATAATAACATAATTTACTAAATTTATATATTTGGATTTTTTAAAACCTCGGGCATGCCGAGGTTTTTTCTAATAGCGTTCTGCATTGTAGATCCAGCCAGGACCATTACCCACCGTTTCGTTTGCGATTTGCATTTTCCACACAACCTCTCCTTCAGGAGTGATTTCTAAAATCGTTGAAAAGTCATCTTCGGTGTTAACGGCATTTACCGTGCCGCCATTGTAGACACCCACAACAAGTGTGTTTCCATTTTCTAATCTGTCACAGTCCCTTGTTGTCCTAAAAGCTGGGTGGTTATAGGTCCAAAGGAGTTCCTCTGTTCTTGTGTCTATTTCAGCAACTTCATAAGGAGAATCGTTTTGTAGACACACGATTAACGAATGCTCGTCTTCGTTAATCTCTGGCTCGTGTGGGTCTGTGTTATCTCCATAGGTTGTCCAGTCATATTCTTTCACAACCGCCCCTTCTTGATTCACGATAACTGTTTTAAAGAAATTACGAAGATTAACCATGGTATTTCCATTGTCTAGTCGTTGTGCTGCATTGATATGTGTCCAGCCCTGCGTTTCAAGGTGTGAGGTATTTGCATAGCTATAAACATCGCTTGCAGACCATTGCCAAACAACAACACCTTCTTCTGTGACTTCTTTGACGTGCACATCACCATTTTCATCCCAGTTACCAAAGGTAAAGAGCGTGTTCTCATTTGCAAGCCTGTCTGCATCATGGCTGTTGTCTGTGTCCTTATAGGACCAAACAATTTCTCCCTCTCGATTGATTTCATAAATGCCTTTTTTTGAAACGCAGAGAAGAACATTTCCATTTTCTAGGCGCTCAACATCAAATCCAACAATTCCATTTTGTCCTATCCATTCATCAGGAAGCGTATATTCCCAAATAACTTCTCCGAGCATATTGATTTCAACAACTCTTTGTTGGTGTGCAAGACCAAAGAGCGTTGTGCCATTTTGTGCACGCTCAGAATCATACACACTTACTTCAAATGATGTGTCAGGCGTTCCACGCTCCATCTCTGTCTCTAATTCATCCGTGACAAGGTCTGTATTGTTAGTTGTGTTTTGCTGGTCGTCTAATGCGTGCAGCAACACACCCACCAGAAAGAAAAAAGCAAACGTAGTAAGTAAGAGAGCTATGATGGATAGTGACTTGTGATTTCTCTGTGGTTTTTTCATAAAGTTATTCTAAAGAGAGTAAAGTACTCCTATTGACGTTTTTCGTCTTTGTATTTTTTCTCCTGTGCCTTTTGTGCATCCAATCTGTTTCTTCGCTCAATGATCCATTCTTTGTTTTGATCAAACCAGAGCATAAAGATTCCGAGCAAAGTAACAAGTCCACCAAGTACGTAAAAGAAGGCGGCTGGGTTATTGTTTGGTGGGAATAGGTAGTTGAGGTAACCGGTGAGTGCTCCGACAATCATCATTACTATTCCTGCAAATTTAAAAAGCAGCTTTGTATCAATGAGCCAGAGCACAAGCTTATAACCAAGATAGGTTCCAAGAAGCAGCGAAAGACCGATCAAGATTGGTTCGAAAAGATGTTCCATAACAAACAGATATATTATATGAATTTATCTTAGCATATTTTTATTGTTCAAAATCTTTTGATAGAATAAAGCTATTCATTTTTTATGAGTCCCTATAAGAAATACAAGAAGGCATCTCCAGGAGGAAGGCGTTTTGTGCGTTCTGTTTTTTTATTTTTGGCTTATTATGCTGTGCTTCTTTGGGTTCATCCGGTGATTACGAGTGCCTTTTTAGGGTACGCCTATTCCCTTTATGAGCCATTAGTCTTTTTTGTTGTTCCTGCATTTTTTGGGTGTTTGCTTTTGATGTGTTGGGAAAAAATACGGAATCTTCCAACATTTTCAATAAACAAATGGCTTTCATTTCTTTTGTTGGTGCTTGGGATTATGGTGGCATTTCCTCCCTTGAGATTATTGGGACCTATTGATGCTTATTCAAGCATTTTAGTTCTCTATGTCCTTTTTCCAGTTAGTTTTTATTTAACGTTTTTAGGGGTTTTTGGAACAAGATCCATTCATTATTTTTTCAAAGAGCTGCTCTCTGTTCTTTTTGTGTTTGCAAGCTTGATTGTGATTCAGATGGTACTTCATTATGCATGGGAACCAATTGCATTTGTTATTGTCGAACTGCTGTCTATTATTATGCCTGTTTTTGTTTCTGGGATTGAGTTTAATCCAGAAGTCTACGGAGTGGTCTTTAATGGTTTTTCTGTGTTTATTGGGCCAGTATGTGCTGGCATGTATTCTGTGATGACATTTGTGTGTCTGTATTGTCTTTTATTGCTTTGGGTGACTGGAAAAAGAAAGATATATCTTTTTCGTTCATTTTTCTTTCTTGTCTTGGGTGTTGTTACGCTCTTTTTACTTAATGTTTTGCGAGTGGCAGTGATCATTTATGTGGGAGGGGTTTGGTCAAAAGATCTTGCAATTGATTTATTCCATGGCTATTTAGGTTCAGTATTTCTATTAATTGTTGTTGCACTCTATCTTTCTAAGGTGGTCCCAAGGATTCTAAGCAAGGAGAGAAAGTAGAATTGAATGCATTTATTTTAGAAAATTATGGAAACAACTAGTGAAAAGCGAACAATAGATCAGATCATTGAAGGAGGTGGTTATGGTCTGCCCGAGTCTGTTGTTAAACTTTTTTCAGTGATTGTTAAAAAGTATCCTTTTTTGGGTGTAGTAGAGTTTGGATTTATTTGCCCAGAGGAAATGAAACATGCAGTGGGGTTTTATGATTTTGTCACCAATGCTGATGGAGAAGTTGTCCCAATCATCTATCTTAATGCTAGAGACAAACAATCGATTCTTGATTTGATGCGCGCACGCCCGAAAGCAATTGCAATGAATGAGCAGATGCTTGGAATCAAGTCAGGTTCCATGACAACAGCGCTTCTACAGATCTTTATCGTCCTGCATGAGCTTGGTCATGCAAAAGACTTTCTTGAAAACTATCAGGGCAAGCCAGAGCTTGAGGGGAAGAGTCCTGAAGAGGTGATGGAGTGGCAGCGCAAACAAGTGCTTGCAACACTGCCTGTGAAGAACACAAGTCCAAGTAAGCTTGTGAGGTCTATGGAAGAGTGTGAGACATTTGAGGAAATTGTCGCAAAGCATCCAGAGATAAAAGAACATGCATGCGCAAACAAAATTGTTGATCAAGAAAGTTTATTAATGGTTCAGGAAGATGCGTACAGAAACGCAGCGCCAGAAAAGTATGCAGATGAGTTTGCGTCTCAGATATTGAAAGAACATGCAGAAGAGTTGGGTGTTCAGGACATTTTGATTAATTCTTGATAGAATTTATACGTAAATTAACAATGATGGATTTATGAATATTTCAACACTGACCTGCAAAAAGTGCGGGAAAAAATTTAACCTAAAGACAACGTTTGGGACGCGCATGAGTCCAAATCTTCCAGAAGAAGGCACGCCACCAAATGTTGCTGTTGCAGCACATGCGAAAAAAGTAGAAGAAGAGGTTGATCGTGTTTTTTTAGAGTTATCAAAACATGAGTGTGTTGATTTTGAGTGCGGAAAAACCATTGCCTGTTAATTGTTTGGGCACTTACAAAAGAAAGAATAAATTTGAAAAATACATTTATGACAGAAAGACCAACACCTCCAGATGCAAGAAGGGAGCGTATGAATGATGTTATCTTTGATAGTGCCGTAGAGTACTTGCTGCAGGAAACTGACGAAGGCAGAAAAGTAAGCTTTCATGCTTTGCAGACACTTGCTCAAGAAGGGGTCTCTGATGCAGTAAAAGGGCTATTGAACGACCACCAAGTCCATCTTTTTGAAGAGTGGTCTCTGGAGGAGGTAGAACGCCTCACGGAAACCTATTATTTGGTGATGGGGATGCGACGAGCACTTCCAGGCATCAGAGCAGATTTACTGAAGTTTGTAGAAGGTCTTACGGATCAAGAATTGATCGCAAAGCTCGCACAAACACAAAAGTACTTGTAAAAAAACAACCACCCAGTTTGGGTGGTTTTTGCTTAGAGCAAGAGCTTGCAGGATCCTGTGTTTTCTTCGTTCCCTGCTTCAGAGACAAGGAGCCTGTAAACATTCAGATCTCCATCTTCAAGCGCAAAGAGCGAAAGCCAGATCTCTTCTTCGTTGATGAGCGCTTGTGCGCCATCCTCCAAAAAGAAGTCGCTAAGACTGCTGCTTACATGGGTCTCTGAAAAGCTCATGAGGAACCCTGTTTGACCATCGTCACTTTTGGAGAAGTGAAAGTTTGTGCAACTTACTTCAATGAGTGAGATATCTTCCAGGTCGTCATCTGCATCTTTGTAAAAAATGAGAATGACACCAGTGCTGACATCTTCTTTGAGATAGTCGACTGCAGCCTGTGTGATGTCGGCGTGGGTGTAGGAAGGGTTTGTCAGTTCGCAGGTAAGGCCATGTGCCTTTTCTGCAACTGTTGTTCCGGTTGTGTCCTCGCCTGACAAATAGCCGACGTGGCACGCAGAAAGAAAAAGGGTGAAAAGAACCAGTCGCATTGTTTCCTCCTCAGAAAATGCATGCACATTCATAGCATAGTTCACATACGCGATCAAGGCTAAGTTAAGCACAACTACTATTTTTTTGTTATACTAATTGAGTATGCGAGGATTCAACATCAAGCTAACTCGGTCGCAAAAAGGACTTTTACTCAGCAACGTAACAGTGATTCTTCTAGCGCTTGTGCAAGGGTGGGATCTGGCCATCTTGCTTTGGGGGTATTGGTTTCAAAGTGTGACCATTGGGCTTTTTCAGTTTAAAAAGATTTTGGATTTAGAAAAATTTGACGTAGAAGGCGTGAAGTTGGGTGGCAAGCCTGCAAAGGCAACAAGGGGAACACAAATTCTTCTTGCATATTTCTTTTTGTTTCACTATGGGTGTTTTCACCTTGTCTATTCTGTTTTTCTGATCCAACTTGTTCGACCAGCGCTCTGGTTTCCTGTGCTTGTGACTGCAGGCATCTTTTTTATCAACCATCTTTATTCTTATATGGCAAACAAAGAGTTTGATAGACAAAAGAAATCAAACATAGGAAAGATGATGACATCGCCTTATGTGCGCATTCTTCCCATGCATTTTATTTTAGTGTTTGGCTGGATTATCTTTGTTCTCAAACCCATCGCTCTTGTTGTTTTCCTTTTGCTCAAAACAGGAGCAGACATTATTTCACACAGTATTGAACATAAATTCAATACGTTTAAATTTCCAACACGCTTATGAAAAAGAAAACAAAACTGTTAGAGCTCGTTGTGGGTATTGTGATGATTAGCGTCATTGCAGCAGCACTCTTTGTTCTTATTTGGCCAGAGCAGCACCGAGTTGTAAATGAAGAAGGGGAATCGATTGGAGGAGCGTATCTTATTTCAGGTGAGACTATTTTGAAGACAGACTTAGATGGTTTGTGGGACAACAATGAGCTTGCAGATAAAACCGTCACTGTTTTTGCACAAGGATACGAAACGCTTGTGACAGAAGCAGTAGAAGAGATTGTACTGACAAAATTGCCAGAGCAAAGTGTGCTTACATTTGTCCACGATGAGAATGGAGTGTTGGCAGATGCTTATTTATTTGCGCTTGATCCAAATTCCTACGAGCTTGCGGCGATTCATAAAACTGATGAAAACGGACTTGCGTGGTTTCCAGAGCAACTGCAAGGATGGACTGTGGTGTTTGTTTATAAAGAGGGGTATGAGATTGGGTGGATGTATCTAAATATTGCTGAAGGGAATGATAATACGCATATGCTTGCATTAAGTCCTGAAGCAACAGTTGTCACTCGCCACGATGTGAGGCAAGAGAAAGTTTTGCCTTTTATAAAAATAGCTCAGGCACAATCTGGCCCAGGGATTGTACTTCAAGCAGATGGGTCGGGAATAGGGCATGATTACAGATCTATAGAACCGATTAGTGTTTACATGGCTGAAATAATTGAGAGGCTTGAGCCCGAGTTTTTTGAAATAGAACCACTTCCTGTGGGCGATCTCAACTTTTCAAGTTTAACCATGAGTAGCACAAAAATTACTAGTATTCATGAAATTCTTGTAAAAGATCGACTGGGTACGGCTGAGATATATTCCCCGATTACGACACGGGAGAATAACAGGCCGCTTTCTGAGGAAACAGTCGCAGATCTTAATGCACTTTATGGCGCAGTTGCAAAAGGAGACACAGCTACTACTTTGCCGGTAAGTGGGGAGGGGCTTGTTGTTGCAACGTTTATGGAAGATGCAGATGGGTCGGTAGGAATCACAACAGGCGTAATGCTGGTCAATCCAGCTGCATTTGATTTCACTGCGGGCATGGAGCCTATTACGATCTCAAAATTAGATGTGGGGCGCACGGGCGTATCAAGCGATGTGTACGTAGAGGATTTGTATTTAGATTTACCACCAGTAACACTAGAGTTGTCAGAGCCTGTTGTTCCTGATGCACAAGAAGACAATTTTACAATTGATGAATCAGATACGATTAAAATGAATGTAGAGGCTGATTTGGATGAAGGGCCTGAGGAGCCGATGGAGCCATGGCAGTTTGAGCCTGAGATCACACCACCAGAACCAGATCTCGAGCCTGAAGTTATCGAGCCAGAACCTGAGGTTGAGGAAGTGGAGGAGTCAGAGCAGGCAGTTGTGGAAGCGGAGGAGGAGTATCAGTTTATGTGTTGCTATGACCCCGCGTATCCAGACGAGCCTTACTTTTGGCCATTCCCAGGCGATGTTTGCACAGATGTCCCTGGTGCCTATGAAGTCAATCTTCCTGAGTCTGAGTGTGCAAACGATTGGTTGCTTTATTAAGAAAGGAAAAACCACCCAGAGAACAGGGTGGTTTTTTTGTACAAAAAAGCCGCCCGGGTGGTCCACGGGCGGCGTTCGCTTACGCGTCGAGAGGTTCGGACTCTCGATTGAAGAGCTTGACCTCACGGTCTTCTCTCCTCTGTTCATCGCGGACTTTGCGAATACCTTCGCGTAGCCTTGCAACATGGAAGTGGTCCATACGGACACGACCATGACGTTCGGTTACACTGAGCTCGCGCCATCTGCGACGGTGGTTTTGCTTCTGAAAGACCTTGCTCGAAGGATTTCGGCAGGTCAAGCAGTCGCTGCGGCCACAGCCACATGTTTCGGATTTTGGGGATCCGATACCCCGTTCTTGCGTCATGGGAACTCCAGTTTTGGTGGTCTCGAGGTGTCTCGTTGTGTTCCCGTATTGACGCGGTGTCGCCTACCTCCTAAATGAGACGACAACACAATCTACCATAAAAATGCCGTTTTGTCAATCCTAAGACCCGTATTTAAGGGTATGATATAATGCGCGCACTATGGCAAAGAAAAAGATTATTATCACCAAAGAATTCAAGCAGGCCTTCAAGACCATGGAGGAGTCACGTGACCATGTGTTTTTGACAGGTCGTGCGGGAACAGGGAAATCAACACTGCTTAAATACTTTCGAAAGAAAACACAAAAGAAGCATGTGGTGCTTGCGCCAACCGGTGTGGCAGCGCTCAATGTAAAAGGGCAGACCGTTCACTCCTTTTTTGGGTTTCATCCTCGAATCGAAAAGTCATTGGTGCGCAAAGCCTTTGAAGATAATCTCCCCATGTTTAAAAACTTGGAGATGATTATCATCGACGAGATCTCAATGGTGCGGGCTGACTTGCTTGATTGTGTTGATCGAGCATTGCGACTTAATCGCGGAAAAATGAAAGAGCCGTTTGGTGGCGTGCAGATGGTGTTCATAGGGGACTTGTATCAGTTGCCACCTGTTGTTACGCGTGATGAACAGCATCGCTTTGAAGTCGAGTATCCGTCCCCATATTTCTTTCATGCTGACGCTATGCGCGCAGAGCAGATTAAAATTATTGAATTGCAAAAAGTGCACAGGCAAAAAGAGGCAGCCTTTGTTGATCTTTTGAATAATGTGCGGACTGGGCAGGTGAGCTACGAAGATGTTGCGGCTTGGAATAAGCGTCACGATCCGTTTTTTGATCCCACTGAGCAAAGCGAACACATCGTGCATCTATGCACAACCAATAAGATGGCAGATGGGCGCAATCAATACGAGCTCAAGCAACTTGAAAGCAAGGAGTGGAAGCTTAAAGCAAATAAGTATGGAGAGTTGGGTGAGCGCCGCATGCCCTCTGAGCCAGTCATCAAGCTCAAAGAAGGGGCACGCGTCATGTTTACCACCAACGACCCTGAGCGTAGATTTGTAAATGGGAGCCTTGGAACTGTAGTTCGAATTAGAAAGAAAGGTTTAAGCAAGTTGCCAATCCTTGATGTTGAGCTTGAAGATGGGGGTGAGATCGAGGTGGGGCAGCACACATGGGAGGTGTTTGAGTATGCCATGGGAAAAAAAGGGAGATTTGAGGAGCAGGTGGTTGGTTCCTATACGCAGTATCCAATTGTGCTTGCTTGGGCTGTGACGATCCACAAAGCGCAAGGAAAGACCTTTGATAAAGTGCTTATTGATGTGGGGTGGGGCGCATTTGCGCACGGACAGCTTTATGTGGCACTTAGTCGCTGCACCAAACTGAAAGGCATCACACTTCTAAAACCGTTTAAGAAAAAAGATGTGATTATCGATGAGGCGGTGCTGAAGTTTATGGGGGAGAAGTAATTTGATAAGAGGATAAAAAACACCCCGTCGTGATGACAGGGTTTTTGTTATGTGTTTCGCGTGCAGCCCTTGTCCTTATCCAGGAACGGGCAGGCTTCGAGCTTAGGTGGGTCGGTGAAGTGTTCGTAAAGCGTTTTTCCACCTGCTTGCTTGAGTGCTTCTCTGCGCTGGAGCCAGAGATCTCGTTCGTGTGCAGGGTCGCAGATGTCAACCTGGCCAGTATCGTGGCGACGTGTGAGCCAGGTGCCGTCCAGCAGCTGGATAAGCGGCATGCTGCGGAAGCCATGTTCATGACCAACATCACATCCATGTAGCCACATGTACCCCATTACGCACATGTCCTGGTAGCGTGCATCCTGGTCGTGGGGAGGTTTGCAACCAGTGCGTTTTAGGAAGTCGTTTGGATGCAAGGTGACCGTGCCGCCATTGTCCTGGATTGCTCTGCGAGCTCGTTGGGTAGGCAAGGTAGTGCCAAAAAGAAGAAGAACAGGACAGGTACTCATAGTTTCCTCCCAGAAAAGATCTGCCTAGAGATTGCAGGATTTTTTGTTTTGCGTCAAGAAAAAGACCCCCGCCAAAGTGACGGGGGTGCCCGAGGTAGGCAAGGGGTGGTTACTCAAGCAGCCAGGGACTGCCTGTAGTACACCGAGTAGACCTTGCGGTCCGATGGGTCCACGAAGACGATGTATCCTTCCTCGTAGTCGTCAGAGACATCCTGCATGACCTTGGCGGCCACGATCATCTCATAGAACTCGATGTCCTCTTGGCGGTGCACGAACTGGTGTTCTGGGAAGCTGCGCGCCCAGCGAATGCGTGTGGGCTTGTCCATGATCCTTCGTGAGGTCTCCCAGGCGTCTTCGACGACTGGCTCGGCTTTCATCAGGTGTCTGTGCTGAAGTGCCTTGCGAGCCTTCTTGATCTGAGAGCTAAGCGCTTGGCCGATCTTGTTCAAGATTCTTTGTCGGATGTTCATGCGAACTCCTGCGGAAAGAGGGGTGGAGAAAGTGCTACCGAGCCACGTAGGCGATAGCGTAGAGCTTCATGTCTTCAGGGTCGAGGAAGGCGAACATGCCAGCCTCGCAGGGGTTGATGGTGCGTACCCAATGGGTGACATACAGCACGCCGGCTCGATCCATCTCATCTGCACGGCTCACCCTGGGGTGGTGTGGAAGACTGCGGATCCAGTCGCGAAGTTGGTCGTCGTCCATGTGTGAGCAAAGTTCTTGCTCTACGAGCACGCGTGCCTTGGCAGCGCACAAGCGTTTTACACGCTTCTGCTGAGCAAGCCCAGCATCATCCAAGCCGATCAGGCTCAGGGTTCGTTGCAGGGGGTTCATCGGAACTCCTGGGAAAGGGGAAAAGAGCATGTCAAAAGACAACAAATAATAACATAAATTGGCCGTTTTGTCAATGTATTTGCGTGAAAGTATTGACGAAAAGCCTTATTTTTATTAGTGTATTCTCTTCTGCAAAGAAGGCAAACGATCTTTCAAAAGGAGAGCAAAAATGCTGCATGGACCAGAAGATGTTGTAAACAAGGATCATGTTGCGTTCATCGATCCTGCGACCGATTTGATCATCGATCACATCTACAGCGAGATGACCACGGTTGAAGGTGGTGAGCTGCGTATTGGCATTAGTAAAGATGTGCTTGACTGTCTGTCAAGACACAACGATCTCTGTGTTTCCGATTTTGAGGAAGCGCTTGCCAAGCTTGAGAGGCGTGGTGTGTTGAGCAAGTGCGGGAATGGCTGCGATGACATTTGTGTCTATCGTGTTCGCATGGAACTTGATCGCATCTACTGCGTGCTTATTGGTGAGCGTGATGCAGTTGAGGTTTTCCCCACCGTTGGAACTGTTGAAGTGCTTGGACTCGGAGAGATCGAGTTCTTCCATGCGCCAGAAGGTGGTTCTTCGCCTGCAAGAGAGGTGTGGTACACACTTGCTTCCAAGCATCATGTAAAGGCCCTTCCTGGGTATGAGCATGTGGCTTTGAAGTCTGTGAGGCCATCGCTTGTGGATATTTTGGAGGAGCTTATCATCTTGCGACTTTCTGTTGAGGAAGCGAAAGTGCTTCTGAAGATGGTGGCTGGAATCGTGGGTGTTCCGATTCGTGACATTAGCAAACAAGTCACAGATGTGCTTCATCACAGGTATGGGGCCCTCAGTAATGAGGGTGAAAACCCGCAGAATCCGCACTGGACTGTTGACTCAAACAAGATGGCTCGGTTTAGTTTCGAACACTACGTCATTCCTGAGGGGCGAAAGCGCGGAAAGCGTAAAGATATCGTAGAGTGGCCTGAGGGACGCGGGAAGAGTGCGTGGCTAAAGGAGCTGCGGCGTATTTCCTGTCAGGAGCCAGCTGTTGCCGCACCACCACCTTCTCCTCCACAAATTGAGGAAGATCTTCCGCCCGAGGCTGATGAGGTCTTGGAAAGCGAAAACCTGGCAGATCTCCTCTCTGGTGTGAGGGGTTCCGTGCTTATTCAGCTCGACGAACCTTTGCCTGAAGGTGCAACGATCAGCATTCAAGACATGGATGACGACAGGCTTGCAAAGGCACTTGTCTTCCACGAGTCTTTGCTCGAGTGTGCACAAGCGCAGATTGAGGCTATCGAGACTGAGCAAAAGATTCGCGTAGAGCGTAGGCGTCAGGCGCGCATCGAAGAGCTAAGACACAAGGAGCGAGAGCTTCAACAAGAGCTTCAGGCCGTTCAGCAAGAGCTGCTCGGCATTTAGCCTTAACCCCGGACCACTGGTCTGGGGCTTTTCTTTTGTACTAATTCACGCTACACTTGAATACAATATGATTTCAAAGCGAATTGAGACAATTCAGGCGCTGGTTCCAAGCATGCCAGCCTATCGAGCAAAGCAGATTCAGTCTGCGCTTTTTCGTCTAGAATGGAAAAGTTGGGAAGAGGTAAGTGTGCTTTCAAAAGAAGTCCGCGCGCAACTTGTTGGCCTGCCATGGATTTCTCTTGTTGAGGAAAAAAGGGTGCAGGATGAGGGGTCACAAAAAGCACTTCTTAAAACACAAGACGATCTTTCAATCGAAACTGTCCTATTGCCAAATAATCGAGGGCAGTGGACTGTATGTGTTTCTTCTCAGGTGGGGTGTGCGATGGGATGTACATTTTGTGCAACAGGGAAGCTTGGACTAAAGCGTAACTTAACCTCTGATGAGATTGTTGACCAAGTGCGTTATTGGCGAGGGAAGATCGGCGAGGGTAAGCGCATAAGCAACATTGTCTTTATGGGTATGGGCGAACCATTGGCAAACTATGAAGAGGTCAAGGAAGCATTGAATATTATTCTCGATAATACCGATATTGGACCAACAAAGATTACTGTATCTACTGTTGGGGTGCTTCCACGATTAAATCAGATTTTAGAAGATAAAGACTGGCCGCCTGTTCGGCTTGCAATTTCACTGCATAGCGTGGATGCGAAGACGCGAGAGTCCTTAATGCCTTCAAGTTCACCAACATTCTTAAAAGACCTCACGGATTGGGCAAAACGGTATGAAGAAGAGCAAGGGAATAGACAGCATCATTTAACCTTCGAGTATTTGCTTCTTGCAGGCGAGAATAATGCCCCAGAAGATGCAAAGGCACTTGTAAAGTATTTAGCGCCACTAAATAGGGTAAAAGTAAATGTGATTGTTTATAATGACACAGGTGTGTTTAAGGCGCCAAGCGCAAAACAGGTTGATGTATTTTGCGACATGCTTCGATCTACGGGGGTTGATGTGATGCGTCGAAGGTCACACGGGCAAAGAATTGACGCTGCATGCGGACAGCTTGCTAATAAAGAATAAAAGAACAGGCCAACATGGCCTGTTTTGTTAATGAATGGTTTCTTCATCTGTGTCGAATTCTCCGGTAAGACGCCTGCGGTCTTGAAGCTCCATGAGTTTAGCAGCTTCGATATCTCTTAGAGTTTGCTTATCTGGCGTGTAATCATCTGGGTCTGTATAGCCTGCAGGAATTTTTTTCTTGGGTTTTTTCTTTTCTTCTTCCTCTTCTTGTGCGGCAGCTTGTCGCTCTGCAAGGAGTCGGTTTGACTCTTCGTGGATTGCTTGAAGCTCAGGACAGTTCAGAAGAAAGTCGCGAAAGAGATTGTGGCGCTCCTCAGCCTGTGTGCTCGTGAGATCTTCCTTGAGCAATTTGCCTTCATTTTCAAAATCTCTTAACACATCAAGAACAATAACAAAGAATCGAGGTATTCCGTCAATTGTTTCTTTGTTTTCCCAGCGCTTTTTTACTTCCGCAACAAGGGCGGCTTTTACGCCCGCAATCTCTTCTTCATTAATTGGTGGGCGTTCTCGTTTTCTCCAGTAAGGCATAGTTTTTTTCTTCCCTTTGATAATAACACGCTCTTTAGACAGAGACAAAAGAAAAATCCCCAGCAAGTGCTGGGGAGAGGATCAGTCTGCGCTGGTGACGCGCACAACTTCATCAATAGAGGTAATGCCATTGCGGAGGTGCTCGAGCACGCTCATGCGAAGTGTTTTCATGCCTTGTCGTATGGCTTCACGCTTGAGTTCTGTTGCTGAGGCACCATTGAGGATAAATTCTCCAATTTCTTGGGTTACAATCAAGACTTCATAGATTGCAATGCGACCTTTGTATCCTGTGTTGTGGCATTGTTTGCAGCCTTTTGCACGTTTTGGCTCGAAATCAGCCGTTTCTTCAGGGGAGATGCCAAGTTGTACGAGTGCTCCCGGAGAGATGTCAGCATCTGCCAAGCAGTGCTGACAGAGCTTGCGTACAAGGCGCTGGGCAAGTATTGCACGGGCGCAGTTTGCGATAAGAAACGGCTCGATGCCCATATTAAGAAGGCGTGAGACTGCGCTGGATGCATCATTGGTATGAATTGTTGTCAGCACAAGGTGTCCGGTTTGTGCTGCCTCAACAGCAACTTCGGCTGTTTCAAAGTCACGCACCTCACCAACCAAGATAATATCTGGGTCTGCACGCAAGAATGCACGCAAGAGACCCTTGAAATCGAGCCCCTTTTTTTCGTCTACCTGATGCTGAGTAACGCCGTGCATGCGGAATTCAATCGGGTTCTCAGCTGTTACCACATTGACATCTGACCTGTTTAGGTCGGCAAGTGCTGAGTAGAGTGTTGTCGTTTTTCCACTACCAGTAGGACCTGTTACCAGAATGAGACCATAGGGCGAGCGAAGTGCTTCTGTGAAGTCGTTTAGGGCATCGGTTTCAAACCCAAGTTTACTCATGTCGAGCTGGAGGTTGGAATCATCCAAGATACGGATGACCATCTTTTCGCCATATTGAGATGGTGTGATGTTGACACGTAGATCAACACCGATCGAGTCCCCGTTTGGTTTTCTGAATCGAAGCTTCATGCGACCATCTTGCGGGAGTCTGCGCTCCGCAATATCCATACCAGAGAGAATCTTCAATCGCGAGATAATAGGCTCGCGCAGTTTTACTGGCGGCCGCATTACGATATGGAGCACGCCGTCGATCCGAAAACGAATACGGAATTCTTTTTCAAATGCCTCTAAGTGAATATCGCTTGCGTTTTTTTGGATGGCATCATGCAAGATAAGGTTGACCATTTTGATGACTGGAGAACCTTCTGTGCTCCTTCGAAGCTCGATAACATCAACGTCCTCGTCAATGTCTTGGTCAAATTCCATTTCATCCAGGTCAAGACCAATGCTCTCCATAGCATCGCGGAAGTTTTTCTTTGAACGATAATGTTCTTCAATAGCCTCGATGATTTGACTATGTGAGCAGGCGACAGGGTCAACATCAAGTTGTGTATTGAACTTAATATCGTCGATTGCATCCATATTGCCCGGGTCAACCATGGCCACCAAGAGCGTATTGCCATTTCTGACCAAAGGCAGCACAAAGTGCCTGTTTACGAGCTCTGAGGGGAGGAGTTTCAGCACCTCTGGATCAAGGGTGAAATCATCTAGATCGATGCTGGGAACACCAAATTTTTTTGCAACAATACGAACAAGTTCGTTTTCGTCCAAGACGCCATACTTGACAAGCGCGCCGCTGAGTGGCGGGCCGTCTTCGTTATCGCGCATTTGCTGCAGTGTTTTTCGGAGCTGAACAGCCGTGATTGCTTTTTCACGAACCAACAATTCACCAAATTGACGGTCTCTAGAAGGAATGAAGGTATCAGACATCGTTTTTCTCCTGTTTGAAAGAGCTAATCTCAGCTTCCCAAATCTGCGGGAAAAATGCAATCAGTGTATAATGCATACAAATATAAATATGATGAAAAACTACTTTGTATTACTTATCATCCCACTTTTGTTTCTTTCAGGGTGTGGGTCAACCATGCGTCCTTTTGAAGGTGCGAGCGATCCTCCAACAGAGGAACAAAATCAGTCTGCGCCAATTTATCTTGGGGTTTGGGAGCGGCTTGGGACCTATGTAGAGGGCTCGCTTGTGGGTGAGGTGCCAGCTGAGCTTACGCTTAATGAAGAAGATTTTTATTCTGAGTCTGAAGCATGTTGGGTGAGTGGAGAGTTGTTTGTGGGAGAAGAGATGGTGATGACGATCACAGACGGAGATTGCCCGGTGGTACCAGGGGCTGAAACAATCGCCTATACCCACTCATTTTCAGAGGATGGGAATGAGATGACTGTTGTAACGGTTTATGAAGGTACAGAAGTAATGGAGAAATATCAGCGTGTTGTAGAAGAGATCGAGGAAGAATAAGAATGAAAATAAAACCACTCCGTACTGGAGTGGTTTTTTTGTAACCAAAAACTCCCGCACTAGGCGGGAGTCTTCTTGTGTTGGTTATTCTGCTTTTGGACGAGCAACAGAAACGTTGATTGGGCGTCCCAAGAAATCCTTCTCGTTTAGTCCTTCAATCGCAGCAGCTGCCTGCTCATCGGTAGCCATCTCTACGAAACCGAATCCACGGCTACGTCCTGAGAACTTATCCTCAACGATGCGTGCTGAAGTCACTTCACCAAACTCTGCAAAGAGCTTTTCTAGATCTTCATTTGCCGCATCCCAAGAGATGTTTCCGACGAATAACTTGTTATTCATAATAGACAAGTATCAATGAATTAAATGAACTCTTTCCTATTATGTCTAACAGGTCAGGTCGCGGATACTCTAGCACAAAATGACCATTTTGTCAATGGTGCATCTCGAAATATTCAGATAAAATTGCGCGATAGATTGTGCCACGACTCACCATACCGAGGAGCTTTTTGTCTTGTACAATAGGCACCTGATGAATGCCGCTTGCAACCATGTAGGCACCAATCTTGAGGATGGGTGTTTCAAGCGATGCGGTAAGGAGGCGCGGAGACATTACCTCGCCAACTTTGCGTGTGGTTGCCCCTTGGACACTTGCAAGCATCCGGTCATAGTCTTCGTTTGAATACTCGTTTTGCATCCACTCTTTAAAGTTAGGGAAGAAGGCTCTAAAAAGGTCTTTTTCCGAAAGAATACCAACGAGCTTCCCCTCGTCATCTACAACAGGCATTGCAGAGACGCGATTTGTAAGAAGGAGTGAGGCAGCGTCTTGCCAGGAGGTATTTGGTGTGCAGGTTGGAACATTGCCTGCGATAAAGATATCTCGGACTTTCATATGTATTCATGTAATCAGGAAATGGACAGGAACGCAAGAAGTCTTTGTTGTTTTAGGTTGGGTTTATCCCTTAGGATGAACAGTGGATATTGTTGTGTAAAACGTGCTTTTCATGACAAAAAAATTCAGGCACACTAGGGGGCATATGAAGCACAACAAACTCTTTCTTTTCTTTGCTCTCTTTACAGGATTGTCTTTTTTGGGCCTATTGCTCTATATTCCTCAGATTTATGCTCCCTTTCAATCGGGTAGGGTTCTTTTCCTTTGTGCGGTTGTTGAACTGCTCCTTCCTTTCTATTTATTTTTCCTCTTGCACTATAAGCAGCTGAGACCAAAAATGAGCGAGTGGGTTGTTGTATTGCTGCTTTTATTTTGTGTGGCACAAGTGGTGTCATTAGTAATGGGGGACGATTTGTACCATAGCTTATGGGGGCGCGTGCAGCGCATGGGCGGATTCTTTTTATATACGCACTTTGTTCTACTCTTTTTTTATCTCCTTCTTATTTTTAAGGCAGGTAAAAAGTGGGGTCTACGCATTGTTGAATTTTTTGTCTTAATTGCTACTGCTGTTGCCATACATGCGATTTTAGAAGGTGTTGGTCTGTTGGCTCCTATTGATCCCCAGTATGCACCTCGGGTTGTGGGCTTAGTAGGTAACCCTGCTCTTCTTGCCAGTTTCTTTGTTATTCCATTATTCCTTTCTGCTTATATTGTTGTAAGCACAACAACGCGATGGCGGCTCTATGTAGGGTCAGGTGCCTTTTTCCTTTTGCTTACAGCAATAATTATGACAGGAACACGTGGGGCATTTGTTGGTATTTTTATTGCTCTTTTTGTTGGGCTTGTCACTTTCTTGATTACATCAAAACAGGTCAGCAAGAAAAAACTTATGCTGATAGGTTTAATTATGCTTATTGTTGGAGGTGGATTATTTGCAGGAATGCGCTATGCAACACCGGAAGATTCTCTTTTTTACCGCCTTTCACATTATTCCGGTGGGTCTTCTGATGACAGAATTGTCTATTGGCAAATTGGGCTAAGGGGCTGGTTAGATAATTTGTTTTTAGGGTATGGGCCAGAAAACTATTATCGTGCAGCCGAGCGATACTATGAGCCGCATCTTTATGCAGGCGCAGGTGCGTGGCCAGATAAGCCACATAATTATTATATTGAGATTCTTGCAACAGGTGGTATTCTTTCCTTCTTTTTCTACAGTGCGCTTATTGGAGTGATTTATTATTTGATTGTATCTGCATGGAAAAGAAAACTTCTTTCAAGATCTGCGTTTGTCGTGTTATTGGCAGGGCTTACTGCGCACTTGGTGCAAAATATCTTTTTGTTTGAAACGCTTTTTTCTTACTATGGATTTTTTCTTTTGCTTGCTCTTGTGGCCTCGCTTCATTATTCGCAAAAAAAGAAAATTTCTTACGAAAAAAGAGGTGTCTTTTTGGGCGTTGCTCTTGTTTCTCTTTTTGTCCCCATCTTTCTCATTTATCAGTTTTTGATTCCAATCGGTCAGCAATATGTAAATGTCTATCGTGCCTTTTCCGTTTTTGAGGAAGATCAAAATGGAGGAGTTGCTGTTTTGGATGCTGTAAAAGAGCAACGATTTGTACATGACTACAGAAGCCTTGCATTGAATTATTATAAGTTCTTGCAAAATGCATCTTTAGATCCAGGAAACTCTATGGAATTTTTGGATGAAATAGGCAAGGGGGGCATAGATGCTTATCAAAAATGTTTAGCACGAGAGCCAAAAGTTGCACGGTATTGGGAAGGGCTTGCTTCTATGTATCTTTTAAATGCATCCATTCAAGAAGCACAAGTAGATGAGGCAGCAATTGAGGCAGTGAAGAGGAGTAATGAAATTACCACTGCGCGCATTGATGCAGACATGGTATTAGCAAGCATTTATCGACACAACAGTGAAATAGAAAAAGCATTGGATGTCATTGAGCGGGTGTTACAGATTGCTCCAGATGATTCAGGGGCACTTTGGGTTGCTGCTAGTATTTATCATGAATTAGGAATGATTGATCAGGCAGTAGATGCAACACATCGTTCATTTGTTCGGGGAATGGAAATATTGGAAGACTCTGTGCTGTCGTGGCTTGTGGAGGAGTTGATTGCAAGAGAGGAATATGCAAAGCTTGTAGAGCTTTTTGAATCAGTCATTACAAATAATAGTGACAGGACTGATTTGCTTGTAAATTTGGCTGTTGCGTATACATATACCGGGGAGTATCAAAAGGCTAATGAAACAGCGTTGCGCATCCTCGAGCACTACCCAGATCAAGAGGAGGACATCTTGGCATTTATCGAATCTCTTGAACCATACCTTGAATAATATGAGAATCTTGCATGTAAATAAATTTTATCCTCCACATTTAGGTGGAGTTGAGTTTGTGGTGCAAGAGATTACGGAAGGGTTTGCAGAGGAGATGGAAATTGATGTCCTTGTTTGTCATGAGAAAAAAGGAAGTACAAATGAACAGGTGGAAGGAAACGTGCGCATTGTTCGTGCGCGGAGCTGGGGGACAGTCTTGCGCATGCCTATTTCTTTTGATTTTTTTGTGCGCTATAGAGAGATGGTTAAGAAAGCCGATATTGTCCTCGTGCACCACCCTTTCCCATTAGGGTTTTTAGCTGCAGCCTTCTTTGGTCGTAGCAAGCCACTTTTTGTGTTTTACCATTCAGACATTGTTAAACAAAAGATTGCGGGTCTTCTCATTAAACCCTTATTGAATCGTGTATTTACACAAGCAAAAGGAATCTTTGTCACAAGTAAGAATCTTTGTCGTTATTCTGAGATCTTAAAGAGTTATCGCGAGAAGTGTATTGTGACTCCGCTTTGGGTACAAACAGAAAAGTTTACTCAAGGTGATTTCTCTGAATCGTCACGGCTTATCCGACGCAAGTACGGATCTCCATTGGTGCTTGGTGTTGGTCGGCTTGTTTATTACAAAGGCTTTCAATACTTAATCCGTGCCATGAAGTCGCTAAGTGCACATTTGCTCATTATTGGAAATGGTCCATTGAAAAAAGAGTTGAATGCATTGATAGCAGATTTAAAGATTCAAGATCGAGTGAGCATTATTGATCCCGTAGAAGATCTTGCGCCTTATTTTCACGCGTGTGACATATTTGCATTTCCCTCCACACATCCTTCTGAGGCATTTGGACTTGTCCAGCTTGAGGCAATGCTTTGTGAAAAACCTATTGTTAACACGCTTTTACCAAGCGGGGTTCCTGAGGTGAGTGTTGATCGGAAAACAGGGCTTACTGTTGAGCCTGCAGATACAAAAGCACTAACACTTGCTTTGCACACACTGTTGAAAAACAAAGAAATTGCATTGCAGCTTGGAAAGCAAGGAAAAGAGCATGCAATGGGTTATAAAAAAGAAACAACGCTTGAGATTATCAAACAGGCGTTTACCAAGGCTTTATGACTCAAATAAAAAGACGATTCATAAACAATTTTACGTTATTTTTACCTGCAGTCGCACTTTGTTACGCAGCGCTCTTTCTTACAATACTTTGGCGTTATCCAGAAGGGATGCATCCTGAAGAGTGGAGCAGGCATCTTTTATTTTTCAGTGGAGTATATGTAGTTTGGTTATTTGTGTTTTATGGGTTTCGTCTTTTTGATGCTTGGAGCCTTCGTTCACTTGATCGATTGTTTTCAGCGCTTGTAAGCTCTACTGCAATAAATCTAGTGCTAGCAATGGGTGTTTTTTATTTGCAGCCTGGTCTTATCCTTACGCCACGAAGATTTTTGCTCGTGCATATTGCAATTTTGTTTTTTGGTTTGTTTGTTTGGCAAATAGTAATGCGACGTATTTTGCGCAGAAGAGCGCAAAGCGTTATTTATTTATTAGGAAGCAAAACAGAGGGAAACCAAGAGTTGTTGGATGAGACAAAGGGACATCCATTTTATTGTTTTAAGCTATTGAGTGAAAAAAAATTGTTTGAAGAAGAGTTTTGTCCTGAAGAAAATATGTTTATTGCATATTCTTCTGCACACGAAACAAAAAAAGAGCTTCTTTCCGTGCTCTCTTCCTTGCATGCAAAAGGCGTTGGCTTTATCTCAAACAAGCGTCTTTACGAGGAGACATTTCGTCGCATTCCTCTTCATGGGCTTAATGAGTGGTGGTTTTTAGAAAATACAAGACAGAGAAATTTTGGGTTATTTTTAATGATGAAGCGTTCTATTGATTTATTTGTCGGATGTTTTATCTTCCTTATCTTCATTGTTACTTACCCAATTGTTGCGCTCTTCATCAAGTTCTCAAGTAGGGGTCCTGTCCTTTTCGTGCAGGAGCGAGCAGCATTGCACGGCAAGACGTTTAAGATTTATAAGTATCGCACCATGCGTGCAGATACAGATTCGCATACATGGACAAGCGATAAAGATCCACGTATTACGCTTACAGGACAGATTCTTAGAAAGACACGCATTGATGAGCTTCCACAATGTCTTAATTTAATAAAAGGAGATATGAGCCTTGTGGGACCACGTCCAGAACAGGCACATATTGTGAAAGCACTTGCAGAGAAGATTCCGTATTATACGGAGCGGCATCGTGTGCGTCCGGGAATCACCGGATGGGGCCAGTTGCATGTCTATGCTTCAAGTGTTGAGGAAACACGTAGAAAACTTCAGTACGATTTGTATTACATTAAGCACCAAAGTATCTTTTTTGATCTAGAGATAATGATTAAAACGTTGTTTCATATTTTATTTATGGAAGGAAAGTAATATGGATGCTGTGTCCATAAAAAAAACATCTGAAAATTTTTGGCAATTTAACACTCTGCCGGCATTTTCTTTTTGGGGAGTTGAGATGGCGAGTGATCATTCTTTTTATTCTTGCACGCATTCGGGGTGGGGTGTTGCAACAGAAGCAAAAGAAGAAAGAAAAAAAGAACAGGGTTTTTTTCTTAGGAAGGAGATAAGTCTTTCGGGTGCAGAGGGCGTACTCTTAAAAGAGGAGTCATTACAAGAGGGGGAAATTGTACGAACACACTCCTTTGAGGCAACAAAAGATTCTGCACTTCTCGATTTTGTTAGTAGGTATGTTTTTCCAAAGAAGATGTTTGAATCAGCACACATTGACGGAAAGGAAATTAAACACAAGGATCAAAATGTCTATCGTCAATTTTCTTCAGGTATTGGTGGCACGGTTGTGTTAAAGAGCAATGGGTATTCAGTTGAGATTAAGATAAAAGAGATTTCTTGCACAAGTGCGTTTGTTCCAGTTCTTTATGTGCGTGATGAGCCGGGGAATTGGGTTGTTCATATTCGTTTATTGCCTAAAGTTTTTTCAAAAATCGTGACAAAACTAAATACGCGGTGGTATCACCGCGCATTGCCAGATTGGATAAATAAGTTCTTGTTTTCGTTTTGTTTTGGGAAGCATTGGTTGTTGTATCGAGGTGAGCGAAAAAAACAGTGGGGTTTTATGAGAAAGGTGCGTTATCGCTTATTGCCACTTAGTGCATATCCGCTTGCAACTCTTCAGAAAGGGGAAGTGTTGTCTGTTTGTTCTTCTTGTCGGTTTGAAGCAAATTAATTGATTCTTGCATCATAAGCGCAGTGAAGGGAAGGTAATCGAAGAGGTTATTGTATGTTTCCCAGTTGCTTTTATCATCATGCTTGCAAAGAACAAGCGGGAAAGAGCCATCGCTCTTTTGAAAGCCTTGCAAATAGTGAACAACGCGCTCTAGGGCATGTAAGGATTCTTTACTCCCATGTTGGCGATAATCCCACGCAAGTGCATAAAGTGTATTTGCATAACCAAAGAGCTGGTCTTGCCCACGTCCTTTTGGTACTATTTTTCCATTCTCTAGTATTTGATTTTTTAAGTAGTGAATACCTTTGGAAAACCAATTTGCATACCAGCTAAGTCCTGTGACATCATAGAGGTTGCTAAGAAGTACCAGAATAAATGCGTGGTATTGATGGGATTGATAGTCTTCACGCGTATCTCCTAGAAGAATGCGGCCTATGCGCCGATCAAGAAAGAGTCCGTTTCGTTGATTGAACATGAGGGTTAGGCAAGAGATGATGATCCAAAGCAATCGCTGCCAATGTGTTCCGTAATGAAGATAGGCAAGTGTGCGTAGTAAGATCCAGTTTGTCGGTTTTTCTTTTAGTGGGCGCGGGAAATTAAGTGAGAGATAGTTCTCAACAAGTTTTTTGTCTTTAAGTCGATAGAGTGCATATAGGTGGAATTCATGGTGATCACGCGCTGCTTCATGCTGAGCATGTTTATGCGCAAATCCTTGGAGAGATTTTTGAACAAGGAGCTGTTTGTTCTGTTGTTCAAAACAACATGCTGCATAGGCTTCACCATAGAATGTACGCTCCGCAAATCCCTCAGTTGTTACTGAGTTTTCAAGATAGGTTATTAATGCATTAAAACTTTTTGCTAGGTCTTCGTATGGCTTCATACAATAAAAATCCAAAATATAGTTTTGTTGTCACTGTCTATAACGGTGATGAGTTTTTAGAAGAAACGTTAGAGTCATTTATTGCTCAAACAGAAAACGATTGGGAGGCTGTGATTGTTGATGATGGCTCAACTGATCGAACAAAAGAGATCTTAGATCACTATGCAGCTAAAGACAAGCGTTTTCGTGTGTATTATCCAGAACACCTTGGCCGCATTCCTGTTTTAAATAAAGCAGTAGAGTTAGCGCGAGGGGTCTATTTAGCAATAAATGATGCTGATGATGTTAATGTTCCTGAGCGCCTAGAGCTAGAAGGGAAGTTTTTAGATGAACATCCTGACCATGCACTTGTTGGTTCATTTGCAACAAAGATAGACACGAAAAGTGAGGAGATTGGTTCTGTGATTACTGCTCCTACCCGCGATACATCATTGAGAAAGGTGATGGTAAGGTATAATCCATTTGTGCATAGCTCCATGCTTTACCGTCGTGAAATTGTTGAAAAGTCTGGTCTTTATTCTGATCGGTTTTTACCAGGGTTTGAGTGGGAGATGTATGTAAAGTTGATGCAGTATGGTAAGGCGGCAAATCTCCCGCTTTATTTAGTGAAGTATCGAACGCATGAGAAGAGTCTTACATGGTCTCGGAAAAAAATGAAGCGTTTGATGAATGTGACACGTGCTCGGTTTTTTGTCTGGCGTGCGCTTCGCCGCCCACTCAGAGAACTGCCGTTTATTTTTATGGGCGTGTTTGATCTCTTTTCTCGATCAGGTTAAAAAGTGTATCGAATTCTTTTTTGAGCACAGTGTTTTTATCGAATGTGGTGCGTATTTGCGCAGATCGATCAGTTGCATTTGACGCATGCTTGGGATAATCCTCTAAAAGATTCAAAAGAGCTTCTTGAAGCTCTTTTTTTGTTTTTGCAAGCATCACCGTGTTTTTGTATTCATCAGGACATGCCTCGATTGAAGCAATTGAAGGAACGCCAAGCATGAGTGCCAAAAGAAGTGTGAGGGGACTTGCTTCAAAAAGTGAGGGGAGCACAAAAGCATGTACTTTTTTTGTAAGAAAGTTTGTTATTTCTTCTTCCGTACACCAGCCATGGTAGTGAATACGATTTGTGTTCGTGCCGTTTTGTCCAAAAATATGAAGAATAATATTTTTATTTTCAGGGAGATCGGTAATTGCAGCAATTAGCTCAGAGAGGTTTTTTATTCGATCATCTCTTCCAACAAAGAGAAGATGGAAAGTGTTCTCTTGCCCATATTCTTTTGTTTGTGGCTCGGGGAGTTTTGAGGTGTCGATAAAATTAACTGTTGAAAGAAAATCGTTTACACCAATATGCGCGAAAAAATCTTCTGCTTTTTTTGATGCAGCGATTGGGAATCGAGCTTGCTTTATGGATGTTATCGCAACAAGTAGCGCAGGAAGATAGAGAAGTTTTGATTTGATGGGAAGGTTCCAGAAGAGCCGAAGCAGGTTGCCAGGTTCGCGGTAGGCAAGTCCTGTCTTTTTTGTTTGCCAAAATCCAGCAGTGTGCGTGAGTACAAGATCAAAATCTTTTAACTGTTTTCGTGCAAGAATAGATGCCAAAATATTATTGTAGGAAACAAGTTTTTTTGGAAGAAGTCGAGGGATGCCAAGTTGAGGAAAAGGACAGTCTGTTCGCTCCTCCCCCTGAAAAAGTCCGAGTGTTGGAGTGATGTCATATTGACCCTTTAAAAACAACGCCATGTCATGCATCACTTTTTCAGCACCTCCTTTCCATGCGCCCTGCCAAATGAAAATTTTAGGCTTTTTGTTTTGCTCCATAGAGACAAGCGCGTAGATAAGTTGGAAGCAAGTTGACCCGTCCTTTTAGCGAACGCAGTAAGGCTTCTAGGAAACCAACAAAGATTGCGGGGATAAATTTCCAACCAAAATGTTTTTTAAAATAATAGATCTTATGTGCTTGATAGTAATAAAACCAGCGTTTTGGGTCATGGTCACGATTTCCTCCAGAAGGTGCTTGTAAATGGTCGAGCTCAAACTTTGGTACAAATCGTCCGTTAACATGTGAGTGTTTCATGACACTGTGGCTAAAATCTGCATCATCTAAGTAACCGGTTCCTTCCCCGATCCATTCATCAAAACGCACAGGTCCAACAAGCGAGCGTTTAAAGACCATCATTGCTCCTGGAAGGTGCTGGCAATTCATTTCTTTCTTGAGCTTGCGTGCAAATCCTCCAACAAAATAACCAAGGCAGGGATAGATTCTGCCAGTGAAGTTGCTCTCAAGCCAGGTGCGAAAGCAAGAGGGGGAAGGGGGGTTGTTAGGAGTTTTTACGCAACAGGAGAATAAGGCATGCCGCTTACCGGTTTCTTTGATATTTTTTAAAAAGTCTTCTTCAACACGCACATCATCATCTAAAAATACAAGCCAGTCCCCAGTTGCTTTTTCAATACAAGCATTACGGCTCATGCAGGAGTTCGTGTGTTCTTTGCTCTCAAGATAAGTGAGTGGAAATTCCCAGTCACGGGAGCAGAGTTCTTTTGTATCTTTGCACGCACCATCGTTAAACAAAATGACTTCAAATGATTCCGTAAGCTTTGCAAGATCTGAAAACAACTCATCAACAGACTGAGCACGAAAACGTGTTGGGATAATAAGAGAAAATTCAGGAGAGTGTGTCATAAAGATGTTTTGTCAACTGCGCAACATGTTTAAGCGAGTAGTGTTCGTATAGATTTTCTGCAGCTCGTTCTTGCTCTTGATAAATATTTTTGTCAGAAAGAAGCAAGTAAATTTTTTGTGCAAGATCGTCGGCATCGTCTTTTTTGAAATAGAGACAGCCATTGAGCGTATGTTCCTTAAAGGGTTCAAGGTTAGTCATAATCATTGGCCGCTTTGCCCCAATTGCATTTGCAAGAATTCCAGACATGGTGATGCGGCGATAGGGAAGCAGCACAGCTCCTGCTTTGCAGAAATGGTGCTCAAGATCTTGTTTTGGAATAAAGTCTGTGATCAGGTCAATGCGCTTTGTTAATCCCTGTTCTTTAATGAGCGATTCAAGCTGCTTTGCATAAGAGGGATCGTGGGCTTTCCCAACGATCGTCATTGTAAGGGTGGGGAGTTTATCTTTTAGGATTGCAAGAGCCTTTATTGCTAAATCGTATCCTTTCCATGGATTAATAAAACCCGCAAGCAATACAGTGTCTTTCTTTGCCTTGAGTCGGTGGGTTGCCTGAAGATTTGGAGACGCATGGGGGATGACGCGCACCTTTCTTTGTAGGTGTTTTGGAAGTTTATTTTTATGAAAAACAGTATGTACAATCAGCGCGTCTGCAAAAAGGAGATACAGTTTTTGAATGATCGTTAGCAAAGCTTTGCCTGTCGCATTGTCATTTAGCTCATGCAATGTAAAGATTACTTTTTTTCGAAGTAATTTTGCAAAGAAAAGAAGAGGGAAGAGATGCCAGAGATAAAGGCCTGCAATATATTGAATGTGCAAAACATCGGTGAAGAGAAGTGTAAAAAGGTGTTTAGGATAATCTTTTACAGGCAACAGGAGTCGTGATCGTTTTTTTGTATAATTCCATGGAAGCGCACGCAATCGAGTGGTCGTGTGGTCTTTGTGAAATTGCGTGAATAACTCTTCGCTGTAATGGCGAAGTCCATCTTTGGCTGGCTTCCATGGTGTAAGCATGAGTATGCGCATAAGTATCCTTATGATAGTGAAAAAGGGGGGGGAGAGCAAGCAAAAAGCCGCTCTTCCGTGTGAAGAGCGGCTGCGGTCATTGCTAGGCTTTTTCCTAGCGAGTCTGATGGTTCCCTCCCTCCACCCTATCGTAATCGTCGTGCCGGCTTGATGTCGCCGACACCGTCAGCTGGGAAGCAGAGGCAGTCGCTGGAATGGAGAAGCTCCAGGCGACGTGCTTTCTTGCTGAGGGTGGACCAGAGGGACTTGGTGTCACGAGGCTTGTTCATGGTTGCACCTTTCTGGGCATGAGAGTGACCCCTGTCGCGTCAGGAGTCGGAATCGTGGTGGGCAGATGCCACACCGCTGGAAGGAAGGACACTCCTTGCAGTCATCGGGGAGCTTGAGTGCCTCTATGGCAACTGCACGCAGCCTAGTAAATTCCTGAAGTGGAATTGCTAGGTGTTGTGTAATTGCGCACGGACACACTGTTCCGTTGGCGGTGAGAAAGAACGAGCGCGACCCAGCCAAACACTCCGAGAAGTGTTCCATGGGTTCACGTTCCGCACACCGCAACTGCAGCGGAGCAAGGTTGCCCTCCACCGTGGGGATCATGTCGCGCATGATTTTATGGAAGCCGTAGCGTTCTGCAAGCACCACCATTGCTTCTAATTCATGCACGTTCTCCTTCGATTCAAGCACCTTTACAGCAAGCCGAAGACCTGCCTTTTGTGCTTTCCGAAGACTTGATTGAATCTTCTTCCACCCTCCAGATCGGTTCGTTACCCTCCTATAGGTTTCTTCTGATGCGCCATACAAACTTAATGAAAGGTAGTACGGGGGCATGCGTGTGAACAAGTCGATCAGATCGTCTCGTTCAAGAAGGAGGCCGTTGGACATCACTGTGATAATGAATCCAAGGTTCCAAGCATGTTCGTACACGTCTGCGAAATCTGGATCTGCAAGCGGTTCTCCGCCTGTGAGATTAAGCCAGATAACACCTTGTTTTTCTATGAAGTCTAGAGCGGACTTCTTTTGTGAAAGAGTGAGCGGGTCTGCTGTTGCGCCACCCAGGTAGCAATGCGTACATGCAAGGTTGCATGCTTTGATCAGTTCGAAGTAGGCAGATGTGTAGCCGGTTGCGGGTGAGCGACGAATGATGCCTTCGGTTGGTAGCTCTGCGACATCTTCCTCTTCAAGCTCAACAGATTCATAAGTTGCTCTGTTGAGAAGCAGCCAGCCATGTTTGGGGTGTTGCGCCAGCACGAGTGTGCCTGGCGTCATCGGGTTGCGATGAGTCATGTGCACCTCGTGGGTTTAAGGGAATCAAAGCGACTCCCTCTTGGTTGTAGCTTAGAAATTTTTGTCTATTTTGTCAATGATTATAGGGTTTTAGAGAATGAGTGCCTGTGGTACACTAGAAGAAATAACTATCTTTCTATGAAAACAAAACATCCAGCACTTTGCGGGTTTTTGCAAGCCCTCGGTGTTATGGCCTATATTGGGCTTATTAGTGTGATATTGACCTTTCTTGATTTGGGCGGCTCTGGTGCGCCCGAAGTGCTTATTGGCATGATTGTTCTTACATTGTTTGTTTTTTCTGCTGCGGCAACTGGAGCCCTTGTGTTAATTTACCCTTCGTTTCTTGCGATAAAGTTAAGGTTTAAATCTGGTTTGCTTGTTTTTTTCTACACACTGCTTTTCTTGCTCATCTTTGCGCTTGCGGGTATTGTAGGTACCATTATTCTTTGGTAATGCATTATGACATTATTTTATATTGTTCTTGCGACAACGGTCGTGAGTATTGTTTCATTGATCGGAATTCTTACTCTTGCGCTCTCAAAAGAATTATTGAATAAAATTCTTCTTTTTCTTGTGGCGCTTGCCGCGGGTGGTTTAATGGGGGGTGCCTTTTTCCATCTTATCCCGGAGTCTTTGCATGAATTTGAGCATGCTGGATATGGCCATGAAGGTGCAGGATTATTGTTTTTATTTGTCGTGATAGGATTTTGTCTTTTTTTTGCTATAGAGCAATTCTTGCATTGGCATCATCACCATCATGTAGACCATGATTGCAAGGCTTGTAAAAAGAAAAAAACAAAACCGCTTGCGTATCTGATTTTGATTGGGGATGGTGTGCATAATTTTATCGATGGTCTCGTTATTGCCGCATCATTCATGGTAAGTCCCCTCACAGGAGTCATTACAACACTTGCTGTTGCCTTGCATGAAATTCCACAAGAGATTGGAGATTTTGGTGTTTTAGTACATAGTGGGTTTTCTCGCATGAAAGCGGTGTTGTTTAATTTTCTTTCTGCGCTTACGGCTGTTGTTGGAGGAGTGCTTGGGTATTTATTTCTTGAGCGCGTAGAGGGATTAATTCTATATCTTTTACCGCTTGCAGCCGGAGGGTTTCTCTATTTGGCAGCGTCAGACCTTATTCCTGAGATTAAACATGGAGATAAAACAACGCGCATGATTGCGAATTTTGCCTGTTTCTTGGTTGGGCTTGGGATTATGTATACACTGACACAACTAGAGCTTGGTCACGAGCATTAAAAAGAAAGCCCTGCATTGCGGGGTTTTTTTATTTGTATCATTGACAGCATAGAGATCACATGATAGAAACGTCCTCCTGTCACGGTGGCAGGGAATTGTTCCGTCAAGGAGAAGTCCATGCGTCATTTCTCGCCGATCATCATGTTGAGTGCTGTTCTTGCCGTTGGCGCTTGTGGGGCCGATGACCCTGTGAGTCTTTATGATGGCTTGGGTGAGGTGGAGACCGACCAGGTCGTCACTCTCTCGCAAATCGACCTTTCTTATCAAGGTCCATCTGACGAAAAGACAGATCGTTGTTTTTCGCTCGAGGAAGCAGACAGCGGAATCTTCTGTGATGCAGAAGTTGCTGAGCTTGTTTTTGATGGGGATTTTTGGGCCCTTACACTCTCAGAGAGCGGGGACTATGATCTTCAGCCCATTGATACAGGTTGGCAGTGCACCGAAGATGGGAAGGTATGTGGTCGAGTGACTTCAAGCAAGCCGCCTTCTGAGAGCAGGTGGGCTGAGTGCGGGTGTCCGGAAGGGTGCTCAGACACTGATTGTCGTTGGGAGTATGGTACTTCGTCCAATTCCTATACTTGTGAAGGCGAGTGTCGTGGTGCGCACTGCAGTGAGTGCACGGTGGACTTCACGAGCTCCCCAGCAGAGACAGCTGCTCCAATAGAGTAGCTGCTCACTATCCCTCAGATTGCTGAGGGATTTTTTCTTATCTGGTATAATGAAGTTACTATGCCAACAATTTTCTTTCGCACACAACAAGAGCGTGATAAAGACAGCGCGATTGAGCGTGTTATTTCTGAATCAACACCAAGGCCAGAATTTTTTGTCATGGTTCTCCTTTCTGTTTTAATGGCAACGTTTGGATTATTGATTAATAGCGCAGCTGTTGTGATTGGAAGCATGTTGATTGCCCCAATTCTTTCTCCTGTTCTTAGTCTATCGCTTGGTCTTGTTACGCTAGATATACATCTTGCTTTACGTTCTTTTTATACGCTTTTAAAATCGATTGTAATGGCCGTATTGGCTGCAACAGTCGTCACATTTGTTTTTGCTCCGATCGCAGGACTTGATTGGCAATTAAACTCTGAGATCCTCTCACGTATGGAGCCGTCAGTCATGTATGTGCTCATCGCGCTTGTGGCAGGTTTTGCCGCTTCATTTGCGCTTTTGCGACAAGAGTTAAATGCAAGTTTGCCTGGCGTGGCTGTATCTGTTGCAGTGATTCCTCCGCTTGCGGTTGTGGGGATAGGGTTTGCAACATTGCATTGGGATATGCTTGTGAACGCTTCTTGGCTTTTTATGGCAAATTTGGTTTCTATCATGTTTGCAGGAATGCTTGTGTTCTTTTTTGCTGATTTGCACGAAAAACATGCGCTTGTGAAAAAGGTGGTAAAGCGTGAAGATAAAGAATTAGAAAAGGAATTAGAAAAAGCAAATGGAAAGAACGGAAAGAGTTAGTTTGTTGTAACTATTGACAAATAAGGGCAGAGGGCGTAAAGTCCTCTGCCTTGTTCGTTACAGAAAGGAGTAACAAATGCCCGTTGATCACTATGAGATCTTGGGGGTGGCGCCTGACGTCTCGCCCGCTGATCTCAAGCGGGCATTTCGAGCGCTTTCGCTCAAGTATCACCCTGACCGCAATCCTGACGATGAGAAGGCGCGCGACCAGTTCGAGCAAGTTCTGAAATCCTACCGCGTGCTTAGCAACACTTCCAGGCGCAGAGCCTACGATCATAGAAGCAGGCCAGAGAGAACAATTGCTGACTTTTTCCGCACAAGTGAAGGTGCGTACTTGGTTGATGAGGTGTTGCGCCCACATGCAGCAGCTGCATCAGTATCCGGTCAGGATCTTGTGCAAATCGTTCCTGTGCCTGCCTCAGTGTTGGAAGATGGTGGAGTTGTGCTTGTGACCATTAGGTGTCCAAAGAGCAAAGAGGCCATGGAGATACAGCTTCAGGTGCCTGAAGGGCGAAGAATTGCTCGTCTTTTACGTCTTGGTGAGCCTGGGGTGAATGGGGGCAAGGATGGAGATTTGATTCTTCATCTTATTCCCAAAAAGCCCTAAAATTAGGCTCATACAGTCCCTTGCTGCAAAGCAGGGGATTTTTTCTTTCTTTTGCTTTTGCTTATTTAAGTAAAACTATTGACAAAATGGGGTATACTATGTAAGTTGACCAGCCGTTTTTGAGCATGTGCTCAGACGGGTTTTCAACTCTTTTCAACCGGAGGAAGCCATGAGTGGCACCGAAATTTCTTTTCCTGAATTCCAGATGGCGTTTCAGGCCTATGTCCGTAAGGACAGAGGTGGTCTGGAGGACACGCGCGAGCAGATGGCCCAGTCCTTGATCGGGCTGGGGAAAAATGGGGCTGAGCTGATGGAGCCTCACGACCTTGCAGCAGTTTTCTCTTGCTGGCTTGGTTGGGACCCCCAGAAGAACGAGCTTGTCTTCCGCGATGAGGCCATGGAGAAGTACTTCAACGGTCTCAAGGAAGAGGTTCAGCGAATGATCCTCGTCTACATTGCTCGTGCATTTGCCGACGAGGGCAGCATCAGGCCTTACCTTTTCTCAAGCTCTTAGGAGGTTTGTATGAGTAGCAGCAAGGATCAGACAGCACTTGTCACACAGGTGCGTCATGTGATCGCGCTCAAGAACGCGTCTTCACTGCGCCTCTTGGCCGGACATGCTTACGGAGTTCATGGGTACAAGGTCAGGACCAAAGACGATGAAGGAGAAGTTGTCGTGCATGAGCCTGGCACGATCCGTACCGTGAACGAAGAGGGGGACGTCGTTCTCCTCAGTGGCGACGCTGCAAAGCAGCATGTTGCCGCGGTGCGTAAGGCTGTCAGGTCAGACCCTGTGACCGCGCTTGCGGTTGTGAGCAAGGTTGAGGGCAGTCCTGCTCTTCGGGCCTTTGTAGTCGATCAGGTGATCGGCGACATCGGTGACGACGTAGCTGCAGCCAAGCACATTACCAGCGTCTTTGACGAAGGTAGTGGCGCCGCGCTTCGAGAGCTTCTCGTTGCTCGTGGAGGCGTACCTTCCGCACTTCCGCTCGTTGTAGAGCGTGGGCTGCTTATGAGTGCAATCTACGAAGATGCAGAAATCCAAGAGGGGTTCGGTTTCCATCAGAGCTTCCAGTTGCTCGGGTGGATGCAGATCATCAAGGACCGCGCTGATTACGAAGAGATCTTGTCTATGCAGGTAGATGACGAAGGTCGTCAGCTTGCAGACTATGTGATCTGCTCCATTCGTATTGTTCACGGGGACCAAGGTGGCAGCATCGATGAGCTCAAGGGAGAGTATGGCGTTGAAATGCTCGACTTCCATTCCAGTGTAGGCTGGACCTCAGAGAGCACTGAGGATGAGGAAGAAGAGGATTGGGAGGAGCGTCTGGCCTCTGATCGTGAGGAAGATGACCTTGAGAAGGATGATGGCAACATGCCCAGTCCTGAAGAGGTCGAGCAGCAGCGCATTGCGTTTGCTGCGGCAAGGGCGATGCGTGAAGCTGAGGCAACAAAGGCTCAGCAGGCGCTTTTGGCTGCTGCTGGCGAGCTCGAAGGCGAGCTCTAGGCAGTGTAGCGGGTTTCTAGCCCGGTCGGTGACACGTACCGGCCGGGCATTTTTCTTTCTTAAATAGTAGTGTGAGGAAAGTATCTATTTTCCTGACCCTAGTATTAAAAACTTACACATAAGGAGGGCCTCATGGGTCACGTTCCTTCAAATACGCTTTATGCACTTGTATTGTATCGCGATGAGCGTCAAGATCTCCACCATGCGCCTTTTCAGGGTTTTTTGAAGCATCTGCGTCAGCGCTATGCTGCACCAGCGCTAAGCACCAATACAGGCATGGTTAGTTGGGATGGTTTTCCCATTGATGAAATTTTGGCTGCTGGTCTTATGACGGTGTTTACCATGGTGGCAAACAAGAAGCTTGGGAATGAGTTTGCTTCTTCTTTGCAGCGTCAGGAAGTCCTGCAAATCGTTGAGCCTGTGTTGAACATCGGCATGCTTCTTGTACATGGTTCTTCAAAACAGGCAGCAGAAGCCTTTATCCACGATGTGGTGGGGAAGGTTGAGCAAGCAATGGCCAGCGGATACCGTCCTGGTATGAAGGTGCCGGCATCAGTGTGGAAAAGCAGTGATGTGGAAGCGGTTGTTGCATTCATGTGTGCTCAGGAGCAGGAAGAGGATCATTGTGATTCTTTGATTGCGTTCTGGCAGCTGCCTGTTGCGCTTTTCTTTACGCCTATGATCAAGGCTGCGCTCGACTTTGAGTCTGAGTATTCAAGACGAGCGAAAGAGCTTCAGCTTGGAACCAAGGTTTCTCATCGGGGTGTGAAGGTAGATATTTCGGACAGATTTTCTCCTTCCTATTTCTACGGCTCAGAAGCAAATCTACTTGCGCCTGCGCGTTTGCAGAAAGATCAGCCTGATACAACACATCGCTCTGAATCACAGTACCTTTCACGCATCGAGGAGTTGCGTGCATTAGTTGAAGAGCTTGAAGAGCTTGCTCAGCTGATACAAGCACTTCCAATGGACCTTTCTATTTACCCAGCTTCTGTGCTCGATGTCTACGACACTGATTTGGGTCATAGGGTGATTAGAACGATCGACGGTCCTAAGATGGTGATTGATGCATGGGTGAAAACTCAGATGCTTCTTGAGCTTGCAGGAGAGCGCAAAGATACGTGGCTTACTCCTGTGACGTTTGCACAAGGTGCAGAGCTTCTCCCTCATCTTACGGTGCGTGAGGTCAGGGAGCGCATGGAAACTCGGCTTGCCCGCATGGGTGTTGAGGAGTCTGTGATCCGCGCATTGCAGCCCTATCTTTTTGAGCGTGCACGCACTCTCAAGGAAAAGGGTACAAAGCTTGGTGTTTACCTGCATGAAACACTCTTCATTGAGATCCCTCTCGATGTCTTTGAGATGGATGCAAAGGAGGCACTGGATGTCGCTGCTGGTGATGAGCGATGGGCAAGAGCGCTTGCGGTTATGGAGGATGCTGAGCGCTTGCAGTTTTTGCAGATGCTAAGAGACTTGATCGACTGGCACTCGCTTAACGACGCTGGGCTCGATTATCTTCTGCAAAGCTCTTGCTTGCTTCCCCCGCGCATGATTGCAGAAGTTTTGCCGCGACTCAATGAGAGCATTGATGTGAAAACAACAGTTGACTGGCTTCTGGAGCGGGACGCAACACTCGTTCAGGTTCTGGTGGACAATGGTTCTCTGGAGATGACCCGCCAAATGGTGATCGACCATGGAGAGAGTTTTGACAGGGGTCGATTGGAGACCTGGGTTAAAGCAGAGTTTTCGAAAGAGAACTTTGAAGGAAGAGTAAGGTCGATTGTTGTCGCATGCAATGCGCTTTCCAGCGATCGTGTGAGAGCGATCATTCTGCGCGCCCCCAACCGGTTTGAGTTTGTCAACAGCTTCATTTCCCTGCTTGCTAACCATAGCGACCGGGAGCGTGAGGGGGTTGAGATCGCTGAGCGCAATGCGTTCATTGATCGGCTTGGAAGCGTGTTGTGGTGTAAGTGCATCTTGGCGCTTAATGCACGCGATCGTTTGGGTGTTTACCACACAGATGTACCTACGCAAGAAGATGGTGGGCACATTGGGCCCTGGGAAGAGGAAGAGACATTTATGCACAGCACCATGATCACCCTTGTGGGTGAGAGGGTGTCTGTCTGGATTTCTCAAATTGGAGAGCTCGAAGCGTATGCGTGGATGTGCAGAGATTCTGATCCAAAGCTTGAGCAAAGAGAAGTTAAAGAATATCGCGAAGAACGCGATGCCTACTACGCACTACCACTGAGTTAAGTGGTGCAGGCGGCCCCCGACAGGGTCGCCTTTTTTCTTTTGTTTGCCTTTTTGTTTTGCTGTGGCGGACCTTTGACAAAACACTTCTTTTTAGACACTATAAGGCCACTATGGAGCGTTGGCAGCAACAACTTCGTGAGTCCATCACCTCACTTGAGCAGTTAAGTGAGGTGTTGTTGTATCCATTACATCCTGGTGCAATGGAAGTGCTTTTGAAAGCAAGGTTGCTTATCACCCCACAGACACTTTCCCTTATTGATAAAGAAAATCCAGCGTGTCCTATTGCGCGCATGTGCGTGCCCCATGAGCATGAGCTAGAGACTGTTGGAGAAGAGTTGAAAGATCCAATAGGTGATGAGGCTTATTTACAGGTGCCACATCTTGTACATCGCTATCAAGACCGAGCGCTTGTGCAAGTAAATTATGCTTGCGCACAACAGTGTCGTTTTTGTTTTCGTCGCGAAAAAACAGGATGTGCAACAGCGGGCCCGCGAGATGAAGATTTTGTACGCATGGCTGGATATTTGCGAGAGCATCCAGAAATCAAAGAAGTTATTTTAAGTGGCGGAGATCCGCTTTTGTTGCCAGACGCGCGACTTAATTTTATTCTCTCTCTTTTTGCTTCCATTGACTCTGTTGAGCGTTTACGTATTCATACACGTATCCCAACCGTGCTTCCAAGTCGTATTACTCCTGCATTTGCTCGAATGCTTTCAGTGCAAGCAAAAACCTTGACGATCGTGACACATTTTAATCATGCCAAGGAGCTTGCAAAAGAGAATAGATATGCGTTGCAACTACTACAAGGCGCAGGTGTTGTTGTGAAGAACCAAGCGGTTCTTCTTCGGGGTGTGAACGATCAAACAAAAACGCTTGCTGAGTTATTTCAAGCCCTTCTCGATCAAAAGGTGACGCTTTATTATTTGCATCAATTAGATTTAGCTAAAGGCACCAATCATTTTCGCGTACCAATAAGTCGCGGGAAAGAGTTAATGACAGGGTTGCGCAAACAATTCCCCGTAGGAGCACTGCCAGCCTATGTGCTTGATATTCCAGGTGGTGGAGGAAAAGTTTCGATTGAGTCTGATCAAGTTGCTCTTCTTGACGAGGGGGTCTATGAGCTGACTGATCGGTTTGGAAATAAGGTTGTGTATAAAGAGCCGGTTTGTAAAGAAAATCTGTTACAATAAACTTCTATGAAAAAACGTGCGAATATTTTGCTTATTCTTCTTATTTTGCTCTTTTTGTTTGTTGTCATTTTCTTTTTGATGAAAAGGGCTGATGTGCAAGAAAATCTTGTCTCAGGCGAGATAGGGCAAGAGAATTATGTTTCTACTTATTTGAGCTCGGTTCCAACGGGACTTCTTTTTGCTGAAGAAGATTTTTCTAAGGGAGCGTTTGGGTATGCAGATATAAGCGAGGGGATTATCTATATAAGTGCACTCAGTCAAGAAGCGGGAGCGAGTGAACTTATTGCTATTGAGAAAAAGACAGCAAAACAGTCTGTTAGATATGCAGCAGAGCAGGGGTTTGTGAATGTTGCTGGAACAGATGGAAGTACCATTATTTTTTATGTTGATGAGAAGAGTGCAACAACCTGCGAAGATCTTTGGAGTACAAGTCACGTCTATTATGGAATCAGTAAAGGGCTCGTGTCTTATTCTGGTCCAGCAGGATTACTTATTGAGAAAGATGCAGAACTAATACAAGACATGCTTACTGCCTGTCACTTAGCAGAATCTAATTCCTAGTTGACAACTAGGAATTAAGGGGGGATAATTGAGATGTTATGAATTACTTAAAACGATTTTTACCAGTAGTTGTCATTGGGGCGTTTGTTTTAACAAACGTTCTTCCTGTTTTTGCACAAAGCGCGGTAGAGAATGATCCAATCATTCCAGAGATTGATCTTATCAGTGCAGATGAGGTTCTTGGAGGAGTGGGGAGCCAGGAGATTAATCTTTATTTTTTCTATGGAGATGGTTGTCCACACTGTGCAGATGAAGAAATTTTCCTAGAAAAGCTAGAAGATCTTTATCCAGAACTTGCAGTCTATTCTTTTGAAACATGGCATGATGCAGATAATCGTGCATTGCTTCAAGCTGTTGGTGATGTGCTTGAGGTTGCTATTCAAGGAGTGCCACTGACAGTTATTGCAAATCAGCCTATTGTTGGTTTTTTGAGCGAGGAAACAACTGGGGCTGACATTGAATCAGCTGTAAAATACTTGTTAGAAAATGAGGTAGAAGATCTTTTGGCACCAGTGATGCTTGAACATGGCGTTGAGCTTACTCATGTGCAAGAGACAGGTGAGCTTGTTGAATGTGAAGAACTTGAGTGTGAAACAGACGAATTAGTCTTACCAATATTTGGAACCATTGATCCAACAGCGATTTCACTACCAATGCTTACTGTCATGATTGGTGTGCTTGATGGATTTAATCCGTGCGCAATGTGGGTTTTGTTATTTCTTATCAGTCTACTGGTGAACATGAAGGATAAAAAGCGCATGTGGATTCTTGGAACCGTATTTATTGTGACATCAGGAGCAGTGTATTTTGTTTTCATGTCTGCATGGTTAAACTTCCTTTTATTTGTTGGGTTTTTGGTTTGGGTGCGCCTCATTATTGGAGGGGTTGCGGTTGTAAGTGGTGCTTATAATATCCGTGAGTATTTCACAAATAAAGAGGGTGCGTGCAAAGTAACAGGGGGCGAAAAGCGACAAAAAACATTTGCAAAACTACGTTCTTATGTGCATGATCAGCGCTTTTGGTTTGCGCTTGGGGGAATTATTTTACTTGCATTTGCGGTTAATCTTGTTGAGCTCGTATGTTCAGCAGGTTTCCCAGCCGTGTATACACAAGTTTTGACAATGAGCGATTTACCGACCTGGCAGTATTATGGGTACCTTCTTTTGTATATCCTCTTTTTCATGCTTGATGATTTGTTTGTCTTTATTGTTTCCATGTTTGCGCTGCAGGTAACAGGTGTTACTACTAAGTACACGCGTATCTCAAATATGGTAGGAGGGATCTTAATGCTTGTGCTTGGAGCAATTCTGATACTGAGACCAGAGTTACTCATGTTTGGATAAAGTATAAAAAAGAAACCGGCCCAGATGGGTCGGTTTTTTAGTCGCGCTCAAGTTCGCGAAAGTAGGTGTCGTGCAGCATCACCAAGTCGATGGTCGTAGGTGAGCTCCGATACGAAATCACCGTGATTTCAGTAGTGAGCGGGAAGTGGCTCAATGTGTGTCCTGCCACAGCAACTCCCCTTGTCCCTTTTGCGCAGGGTGTGGGGCTTAGGAAAGTGTTTCCCTTGGGGGTTGTGCGTGTGCACATGAGTAGGGTGGGGTGGTCAAATCCGGGGATACGCACATGCACATCATCAGTTGTGCTTGCGCGCACAAAGAGTCCGCCATGACCACCAGTACTCACCTTCAAGATAGCAGATGAATACGCGTCCAAATGTACGCGCAGTGTCCGTTCGATGTGTGGGTCAAGTTGTACATCATGAACGCCTGCCATTTTTCCTTGGGTAACACCCGAGGAATTTGTCCGTCTGTCGATCGTTGTCCAGACTTCGCAGTCGTTTTCACGCAAGTGCTCTACATGCGCACACCCAACCATCAGAAAGGCAAAAGCCAACAGATGAAGAAAAGATCTCATTGAATCCTCCAGAAAAGAACGAGACTTTATCCTAGCAATATCAATACTTTTGTCAATAATACATTTTGACGCATCCAGGCCGCGTCTGACGCAGCCTGGGTGCGTCATTATGTCTATGTGCTATACTGATCGAGTATGAAAGTTATCTTGCTTCAACATATCAAAGATGTTGGTCCTCAGGGGGCTATTGTAAACGTTTCTGATGGTCATGCGATCAATTGTTTGATTCCTCAAAAAAAGGCTATATTTGCAACAAAGAAGGCAATAACACAAATGAAGCATAAGGCAGAAATAGAAAGTGCTCGCGCGGACAAGAAAAAAGAAAAGCTTGAAAAGTCTCTTGGAAAACTTGATGGGTATAGGCTTACACTCAAAGAGCGCGTGAGCGAGAGTGGGACACTTTATGCAGCAGTAACACCTAAAAAGATCGCAGACGCCTTGCAGCGTGCCGGGTTTGATGTTCTTGAAAATGCTATGGAGCTTAGTGCTCCGCTCAAGGAAGTGGGGGAAACCTTGATCAAGCTTAAGCTTCCACACGGACTTAGTGCAACAATAAAACTTATTATCAAATCAAAATAACAACCGCGGCTTTAAGGCCCGGTTTTTTCTTTATGGAACAACGCTATATTTTTGTCGTCGGAGGGGTGATGTCCGGCGTAGGAAAAGGAACTGTCACCGCATCTTTGGGCCGCGTGCTTAAAGGAAAAGGGTATAAGGTCACTGCGATCAAGATTGATCCTTATATCAATGTCGATGCCGGCACCATGAATCCAGTGGAGCATGGTGAGGTTTTTGTGACGCTTGATGGAGATGAAACTGATCAGGATATTGGGAATTATGAACGCTTTTTGGACATTGATATTTATAAAGATAATTACATGACTACTGGGCGCATCTATCAAAGTGTGATTGAGCGTGAGCGCAATCTTGGTTATGGAGGGCGTTGTGTGGAGGTGGTGCCTGATGTTCCTAATGAAGTTATCGAGCGCATCAAGCGTGCGGGTGAAAAAGCAGAGGCGGATTTTGTTCTTATTGAAGTGGGAGGAACGCTTGGGGAGTATCAGAACGTCCTTTTTCTCGAAGCAGCGCGACTTATGCGACTGAAGGACCCAGAGCATGTGCGCTATATCATGCTTGGGTATATGCCAGTGCCGCCGTCGATTGGGGAGATGAAGACGAAGCCAACACAGTATGCAATCCGCACTATGATGGGTGCTGGATTGACGCCTGATTTTGTTGTTGCGCGTTCTGAGCAAATGATTGATGAGCCGCGCAGAAAGAAATTGTCGTTTACTTGTGGAATTAAACCCGAGTGCGTTATAGGGTCACCAAATGTTGATAGTATTTATAAGGTGCCTATGATGTTTGAAGATCAAGAATTTGGAGACAGGGTACTTGAATCGTTTGGGCTTGAGGCAAAAGCATCCTCTGCTATGCGAGATTGGCGCTCAATGGTTGAGGGGATTGAAGCTGCAAAAGAAGAAGTAAAGATTGGGGTCGTGGGCAAATATTTTTCCACAGGAGATTTTGTCTTATCTGATGTCTATATTTCTGTGCTTGAAGCCATTAAGCATGCAAGTTGGGCACAGGGGAAGAGGCCAGTTATCGAGTGGCTTAATGCAGAGAGTTATGAGAAAGACATAGATAATATTAAAGAACTTGATGACTTAGATGGTGTTGTTGTGCCGGGCGGATTTGGCTCGCGCGGAATTGAGGGGAAGATTTTGGCTATTCGTTATTGTCGTGAAAATAAGATTCCTTATTTTGGCCTGTGTTACGGCATGCAATGTGCTGTGATTGAATATGCACGCACAGTTTTGGGATGGGAGGACGCAAACACCACAGAGATTGATCCAGAGTCAACACACCCAGTTATTGATTTTATGAAAGGGCAGCAAGAGAATGTGGATGAAGCGCGTTATGGAGGCACTATGCGTCTTGGTGGATATAAGTGTGACCTTCAGGATAAAACAACTGCCAAGCAGGCCTATGGGGCTTCACAGGTCACAGAGCGCCATCGGCATCGATATGAGTTTAATAATCAGTTTCGTAAAGACCTTGAGGATGCCGGGCTTGTTTTCTCAGGAGTGAATCCTGAGCAAGATTTAGTCGAGATCGTGGAGGTGAAAGATCATCCGTTCTTTGTTGGGGTTCAATTTCATCCTGAGTTCCAATCGCGACCGCTTGCTCCACATCCGCTATTTATGGCATTCTTAAGAGCAGCAATTAATCAATAATGAATTATGAAAAGAAAAGAAAAGGTGATATTTGTTTTTGTGTTTTTATTGATGTTAGTATTGACCGGTTGTGGTGTTGGGAATATGGAAGAGGAAGAAAAATCTCAAGAACAGCTTAAAGAAGAGATGCAAGAATATGTTGAAGAAGGAGATGTCGAGTCTGCTGCTGAAATTATATTTGAAGCAGATTATGAAGACTTGGGGAAGCCTCTTGTTGACCCAGGCATAACAGAGCTTGCAGAATAAATAAGAGTTTAAAAATAGTATCTTATGAAAGTACAAACATTGATTGGAGGAGTTTTTATTGTGTTATTTGCGCTTACATTTAGTGGTTGTGGAGTTGTTGCAGACGAAGAGGGTGCACAAGAAGATGTGGGTACCGAGGATGCGCAAGAGGTGCAAGACCTTGAAGAGCCAACAATCGAAGACCTTGAAGACAAGTCTCTGGATGGTGGAAAAAAGAAAGGAGGACAGCAGGGTTTTGAGCCAAGTAGTACCAGCAAGGAAGAGCAGGGAGATGCAAGTTGGAGCGTAGAGTCAGGGGATTGTGCAGATTTTATTACAGCACTCAATACCTGCTCAGAGTTTAGTTGTACTTTTGAGCATCCAATGACAGGGGATGAGCTTGAAAAGCGTGTGCTTGGGTATGACGAAGACCTTTGTGTTTATGAGGAAGAGATGCCAAACAATATGATGATGACCTGCAATTATCCAAATAGTCATCTGGGAGCAGTGGCAAAATATTATGAAGATCTTGAGGAGGCAGAATCAGCCGGTACCTCACTAACAGATGAGGGTGCACTTTACTTTATTAACGGAGAGCAGGTTGAGAATCCACTTCAGGATGCTATGGATCAGGGATTTTGTTTAATTAGTATGTAAAAAGTAGTAAAAAAGGGATAACTCCCTTGACAAAAAGGGGGTCAAACTCTATACTATTGCCACAATTACATTTGACACAAAAACCCTATGGCACATAAAAAAGCGGGTGGTTCGACCAGTTTGGGTCGAGATTCCCAAGGAAAACGCCTAGGTGTTAAAACAGCTGACGGCGCACACGCAAACGCAGGACAAATCATCGTGCGTCAACGTGGAACAAAGATTCATCCAGGAGTGAATGTTCGTCGCGGCAATGATGACACCCTCTATGCAGCAGTTAGCGGCGTTGTGAAGTTTGCAAAGCGTAAAGCTCGCAATTTCACCGGAAAACTCACATTGCGTACCTATTGTGAGGTTCACCCAAAAACCAAATAAACAAACAAATCCCTGCGTAAAGTAGGGGTTTTTTGTATTACGTTTTTACGGTATTATAGAGTTATCTATGAATCAAGAAATAAAAGATCAAATTGAAGAGGCTCTTAATGAGATTCGTCCAATTTTAGAACGAGATGGTGGAGGGGTTGCGCTTGTTGGTTATGACGAAGAAACAAAGATTGTGAGCGTGCGTTTCAAAGGGGCTTGTCAAGGATGTCCAATGGCACAAGTGACACTGCAGTCCGTCATTGGTTCACACCTTAAGGAGAAGTGTCCGTTTATTAGTGATGTAGAGGCAGTATAATATGGGCCGTTTTTTCCATCGAAAAAAAATGAGTGTTAAACGTTTTGGGAAAGATTTTTTGCATCTCATCAAAACTTCGCGGTTGTTTCAGGTAACAACCGTTTTATCATTTTTGTTTTTAGTTTGTATCTGGATTCTTCCGCTTTGGCGCATTATGCCACTTGCAGCTGAACAACCATTTATCCCGCTTCATTACAATATTTACATTGGCATTGATCGTTTTGGTCCTTGGTATCACACGCTTTGGCTCCCTGGGCTTGGAACTATTCTTTTGGGGGCAAATATTTTATTTGAAACATTCTTTTTTCAACGCGAGCGTTTACTCTCAGTCTTTTTTATGATTGGAACCGTTTTGGCAGAACTTTGTCTTTTGGTTTCCATGGCACTTATTGTTCTTCTAAACTTATGACACTCGAATCATTTGAACTCATCCGGATTCTTTTTCTTGCAACTGTCGCGTTTTTGCTTGCACAAACTTGGCAACCGGCGCTCATGAAGCTTTTAAGGCAATTTAAGGCTGGAAAAACAATACGTGACAGCAAAGAGGCTCCTGTGTTTGCAAAACTTCACGCAAAGAAAGCAGGGACCCCCACAATGGGAGGGTTGCTTATCTGGGTTACTGTTCTTGCGCTTGCGCTTCTTTTTTCCTACGCAGACAAGCTGTTTCCTTCAACAAGCTTTCTTTCGCAACTAAACTTTCTTACTCGCTCTGAAACACTGCTTCCATTGGGCGCGCTTGTGGCAGCTGCGCTTGTGGGGTTTGTGGATGATTATTTCAATATCAAGAAAAAGGGTGCGCATGGCGGAGGGCTTCGTGCGCGTCATCGCTTGGCTATTTATACACTCATTGCACTTGTGGGCGCGCTTTGGTTCTATCTCAAGCTTGATTGGGATTTGCTGCGCATTCCGTTCATTGGTGACTTTAACCTTGGTTGGTGGTATATCCCGTTTTTTATGCTTGTTATTGTGTCCACGGGTTTTTCTGTTAATGAAACAGACGGACTTGATGGGCTTGCGGGAGGAGTGCTCATGACCTCATTTGGTGCTTATGCAATCATTGCCTTTTCTCAAGGGAAGTTTGATTTAGCGGTTTTTTGTGCTGTTATTTTGGGTGCGCTTTTGGCATTTCTTTGGCACAATATCCACCCAGCAAAGTTTTTCATGGGAGATACGGGCGCAATGTCTTTGGGTGTAACGCTTGGTATTGTTGCCATGCTGACAAACACTGCGTTTATTTTACCCGTGATTGGAATAATTTTTGTTGCAGAGTCGGCTTCCGTTATTTTACAGATTTCATGGCGAAAGATTTTGAAAAAGAAACTCTTTCGCTCAGCGCCATTTCATCATCATCTAGAAGCAATCGACTGGCCTGAGCCACAAATTGTCATGCGTCTTTGGCTTGTGTCTATGATTGCTGCTGCGGTCGGTGTTGCGTTAGCGCTTATGGATGCATTAGTGATTTAGTTATTAGGTTTTATGCCACGCAGGGCAAGTGGACAAGTTGATTATCTTTTTTTGGGTATCGTTGCAACGATTGTCTTTTTTGGGCTTATCATGCTTGCTTCAGCGTCAGCCCCAAGTGCTTATAGCGAATTTTCTGATTCGTATTACTTTGTCAAACATCAGATTATTTTTGGTCTTATCCCAGGGGTTGCTGGGCTTTTTTTGTTCGCTCGTGTGCCGTATCTTTTTTGGAAAAAACATGCATGGAATTTACTTTTACTCTCAGTTGTCCTGCTGGTGCTTGTTTTTATCCCAGGGCTTTCGGCCGGGATCGGGTCTGCACATTCGTGGATTTCTATCGGAGGCGTGTTTTCAATTCAGCCCTCAGAGATCGTGAAGCTGACATTTTTGTTTTATCTTGCGGCGTGGCTTGCTGAGCGTGGAAGGCATGGGGTAAAAGATATGCATTCTGGATTTTTGCCTTTCGTACTCGTGCTCGGTACTATTATGGTGCTTATGATTTTGCAGCCCGACCTTGGGACAATGTCTATCTTGGCTGCTACTGCGCTTGTTGTTTATTTTGTCGCAGGTGCACCCATTGCTTATGTTGGCGGGCTTATTGCAGCAGGGGTTAGTGGGCTTGCCTTATTGATTGGGGTCGCTCCTTATCGCGCAGCACGTTTTACAACATTTTTGCATCCAGAGCTCGATCCTCAAGGGATTGGGTATCATATCAATCAAGCCTTGCTTGCAATCGGGTCAGGTGGTTTTTTTGGGCTTGGATATGGACACTCGCGTCAAAAGTTTGCTTATTTGCCTGAGGTTGTGAATGATTCAATTTTTGCAGTCATGGCAGAAGAAATGGGTTTTCTTATTGCTTGCGTGATTATTATGCTTTTTTTAGCTTTTCTCTGGCGTGTTATTTCTATTGCACAGTCTGCGCCTGATAATTTTGCAAAATATGTTGCGATTGGTGTTGGGGCATGGGTTTCTATTCAGGCACTTGTTAATATTGCATCCATGGTATCGTTAATGCCTATGACGGGCGTACCATTGCCGTTTATTAGCTATGGAGGAACTTCGCTTGCTATTTCGCTGGCAGCGGTAGGGGTTGTCTTAAATATTTCAAAATATTGTAAACGATAATATGAAAATTCTTTTTGTGGGCGGAGGAACGCTTGGGCCTGTAACACCGCTGTTAGCTGTTGCAGAAAAATGGCGTGAGCGCGACAGCGAGGCTGAGATTGTGTGGGTGGGGACACCAAATGGTCCGGAGCGTCACGCGGTCTCAACAGTAACAGATCAATATTACAGCCTTCCTGTTGCACGCTTGCCGCGTTATCCCTCTTTTGAGTGGCCTCTTTTGCCCATAAAGCTTTGTCTCGCGTTTTTAAAAGCTTTTTATTTGCTCTTGCGCGAGCGTCCAAATGTAATTGCAACTGCTGGAGGATATACGGCTGTTCCTATGGTGATTGTGGGAAAGCTTTTTGGGATGCCGTCTTGGGTGCATCAGCAAGATGTTACGCCAATTTTGACGAATAGATTACTTGCTCCCTTTGCGCGCTGGGTCACAATTTCTTGGGAGATGAGTAAGGTGGCATTTCCATTTGATAAAACAGATGTGATAGGAAACCCTGTGAGAGATTCTGTTTTGCATGGAGATAAAAAGCGTGCCTTAAAAGATTTTGGGCTTAATCCTGACAAAAGGACTGTTTTGATCTTTGGTGGCGGAGGCGGTGCACGTTATTTGAATAAAGCAATGGAAGCAATTGCACCAAAATTATCTCAGCGTGTGAATGTTATTCATATTGCCGGAAAGAAAAAGATAAGCAAAAAACTAAGAGCTGTTAAGGGAGATTATTTTGTCAGAGAGCTTTTGACAACACAGATGGCAGATGCGCTTGCGCTTGCAGACGTTGTTGTGTGCAGGGCTGGCATGGGAACAATTACTGAGCTTTCGGCACTCAAAAAAGCTTCTATTATTATTCCACTTCCAAAATCTCCTCAATTAGCAAATGTCCATGTTCTTAATGATTCACGTGCAGCAAAGATTCTCTACGAGGATACGACAACACCAGGTGAGATTCAGATGGAGATCATGCGGCTTCTAGAAGATGATAAGGCGCGCACAGAGCTAGGAGAGCGTATACACACCATGTTGCCAACGGATGTGGCTGGAAAGATTGTTGATTTATTAAACGGATAAAAAACAACCGCCTTCAGGGCGGTTATTTTTTTCTCAGTTCCAATCTTCGTATTTGTAACTTTTTTCAAAGTCGTTAGTGGGCGATGTGCTGTCTCCAGAATCATCTAGCTCACTAAAGGTCTCAATACAATTTGTGCATTGCTCTGTTGATGGGTCAAGCTCCACATCTTCAGTGTTGCAGGTCGCACAGGCACCGAAATCTTTCGCCATAGATACTTACAAGCAAGGATTATGAATAATGATAGTGACAGTATAGCTGGTTTGTGGGAGAAGTTGGAGATGAAGTTAAGGGCGGGGTGTGAATAAATGAAGATGTTTCTCTCAAAGATGCATGATAAAGTAAATGTTGTTAGGATTAATTTTGCAAAGAGAAATTCTATGTCACCAGAGCGACCACAGCCATGGAAAATTGATAAAAAAGAAAACATGCCAGAGTGGCGTAAGCAAGAAGAAACAAAGCGTCCTGTTGAAGAAGAGAAAAACTGGGAGTTGCCAGAAAAGCTTTACCGCGAACCAACAATGGCACAGCTTTTTGAGTTGTTTGCAGATGGGGAGTTGCCTTTACAGCATCACACTACTGCCCCAGATAGTGATGTTGAAGAAAACAGTGTGGGCACTTTTTGGTTTGGGAGACCAGCGTTTTTGGCGCATGGTAATTATGGAAGGATTCTTATTGAAACCCAGCCAGAGCATTGGCCTGAAGAGCCGAAGTTTCTTCAAAAAAGCCAAATGGAATATTTAAAAGGCCACAAACCAGAACCAGCAAATTCTTGGGAGCCAAGATGGGCTACGCCTGACAACAGAAAGGTTCACACAGAAGATGAGTATCATATAGGAAATAGTATTCCTATTTATGCAATCACTGCCTATGTCCCAAAAAACATAAAGGAAAAAGCAAGAGAATATGTAAGAGCGGCAAAACAGTTGCTTGCTAACAAAAAAGTGGATCCTAATGATGCGTTGTGGTTTGGTGAAGACATAAAAACAATAATGTACAATACAGACTCAGCAGTTGATAAGAGCAAACTAGATGCAGCAGCAGATTATCCTAAGCTCTATGAGATTCCAGAGGAGATTGCAAAGAAGTTATATGGTATTAAAAAAGAGAAGCAGCCAGCAATAGCAATAGAACTTACAGATGAGAAGAAGGCAATCATTAAGAAGTTTATGGGGTTTTATCAATGGCTTTCAGATCAGGAGACGCTAGAGGACCATAGAGAAGAATTAGATATTGATCCATTGTTCAGCAAATCATCTTATTAGAGAAAGCTAGTTAGTGAGATAATAAAAAAACCGTCACTTTTGTGACCGTTTTTTTATGGTACGCCGGGCGGGGTTATGGGCTGCGCCCATATTGCTCTCGTTCGCTCAAAATCAACAAAGCGAACTTTGTTGTTCTCTCACTCACTCCAGCATCGAACAGGTGGGTTCTCACCCTCACCCACATAAAACAAAAAAACCGTTACAGAAGTAACCGTTTTTTTGTGGTACGCCGGGCGGGGTTCGAACCCGCGACCTTAGGCTTAAAAGGCCTCTGCTCTACCACTGAGCTACCGGCGCATAATTACTGTCCGGTAGTGAGGTGGTTTGTTACCACTGCTTGTCCGCCATAATCGTTAAGATAGAGGCGGAAGCTACCGGCGCTTGCTACTTGTGGGCAAAAGAATACCAAATAATAATTGATTTGGCAAGACTTGTGTATAAAAAAAGACCCCCTAGAAATTTAGGGGATAAATGATTCTCCATCACGGCTTTTTTCTCCCATGGCTTGGGAGAGTGCCATAAAAACAATTGTGAAGACAAAAGCGAGCAGTCCCCACAAAAAAAATGTCATTGATTTGAAAGCAAATGCTCCATAGATGTAGAGAATTCCTGACGTGGCAAATGCAAGCCAGGGGAGTGCTCTGAGCAAAAGCTTCCAGCGAACAATGGGGCCTTCTATGAGTGCCACAAAGATTGCGTTCAAGATCGGTGCTGAGCCACAGACTGCAAGCATGATGCAAAGAAAGAGTTCGGCAGTGTCGGGCATTGTAGCCTCCTTTGAAAGATCCAAGCACATCTCACCATAGTGGGTGTTCTGCGTCAATCATTGACAATCAGCAACGGATTCTCTATGCTTTTTGCGTCGTTCTTTTTCTTGCAACAAAGGAGGCTACAATGATTCGTGGTGAAATGAGCTTTTCGCTTTCTGAAACACTTCCGCTTGGGTTTGATGCCTACAAACCAGCTTCCAGCACACCAGTTCATCGGCGCCAAGACGCTGAGCGTAGCTATCGGCATGCGATTGTTGAGTGGTTGCATAGCTTGTTTTTCGGAGCCGTAAAAAAATCAACGCTGCAAAATGCGGAGATTTTTATTGGTCCAAATCGAGAAATCAAACTTGTGTTTCCTGCGCACTTTGAGGCTGAGACAGAGTCATGGGTAGAGCCTAGCTCTCAAATCTCATTTCCTTGTTTGCTTGAGCTTATTGGCTCGCATGTTACGCATCAAGAGTTCCGATGTCTCTTTCCTCACATTGAGGGCATGATTGTGCGACCTGCGCTTTATCGCCATGTGGTGAATGAGGATTGTTGGATCATGGGTCAGATTGAGATTGAGGAATTTGATGGGCGAACCATTCTCTATATCATGCGTGTCTGGGTTGATGGGGGAGATGCAGATCTAGCAGATGCTCTGCGCGCAACAACACTTGCGATCATGACCCAAGAGCTTGAGCCCTATATGGCGCTTGGAAAGCTCGAAGACGCTGTGCTTGGGCCAGGAGAAGAAGTCTCTTCAGAGGAGTAGCAACTCCTCTTTTTTGTTTTGTCAGGCATCATGTGGTTTATAGAAGATCTTTCCCAAGATTTTTGAAAAAATGCTACAATATCTGCGTATGAAGATTGCCATGATTGGACAAAAAGGGCTTGAGCTTGGGGCCAGTGGAGGAGGGATCGAGACACATGTGCATGTGTTAAGCCAGCAGTTAGCTTCACGCGACCATGAGGTGATTATTTATGCCCGTAAGCGATATGTTTCCACACATCAGCCAGAAAAAGGTATTCAGCTGCGTTTTTTACCTACGATCTATCGCAAGAACTTAGAGGCGATTGTGCATACTTTCCTGGCAACGCTGGATGCACTTGTGCGGCCTTATGACATTATTCATTATCATGGGGTTGGCCCTGCAACACTTTCTTGGATTCCGCGCTTGTTGAAGCGTCGAGCAAAAGTTGTTGTAACCTTTCACTCGCAAGATCGTTTTCATCGAAAGTGGAATTGGTTTGCACGCAAGTATTTGCATTTTGGCGAATGGGCATCATGCAAGTTTCCGCATGCCACCATAGCCGTTTCACACGGGATCCAACTTTTTGCGCGAGAGCATTACAATGCTCAAATCATTTACATTCCAAATGGGGTAGAACCACAAGAGGTGCATGAGCAGCATTTATTGCGCCCGTTTCATCTTAAGCCGAAGCAGTATCTTCTTAATGTGAGCCGCTTGGTGCCACATAAAGGTCAGCATTATTTGGTAGAAGCATTTAATCGATTGGAAGAGATGATGCCAGAGCGCATGCGCGACATGCATTTGGTGTGCGTGGGCGGTCCATCTTATACAGTAGATTATGAAGAGCAGTTACGAACATTGTCTGCAAATAATCAGAAGATTCATTTTGTGGGATTTCGCTCCGGAGAGGAGTTGCGACAATTGTTCGCGCATGCGTATCTTTACGTGCAGCCATCTGAGTCTGAGGGATTGTCTGTGGTTGTGCTTGAAGCTATGAGCTACGGGCTTCCGGTGCTTGTGTCCAACATAGAGCCAAATCTTGAAGCCATGAATCATACGGGTTTTTCTTTTGAAAATAAAAACGTTGATGATTTAACACATCAGCTTTTCGAATTATTACAACGTCCAGAAGCAGTCGCAAATGCAGGGCAACGCGCACAAGAGATGGTGCGGTATCATTTTTCCTGGCGAGTGATTACGGACCATACAGAAACAGTTTATCGAAGCATAAGGCACTAATCTATGAAGCAAAAAGGATGGCACGCATTATCAATTGATGATGCACTTAATCAGTTTCACACAACCAAAGAGGGTCTTAACACCACCCAGGTAAACAAACAAACAGAATCGTTTGGGCAAAATGAATTGCCGCGTGAACAAGTGGCGGCTTGGTGGATTGTGCTTGCGCGTCAGTTTGTTGGGCCAATGGTATTAGTGCTTGTTGTTGCAGCGCTTCTTTCTGCTGTCTTGCAAGAATGGGTCGACACAGCCGTTATTGTTGCGGCTGTTTTGTTAAATACGGTGATTGGGTTCATTCAAGAAAACAAAGCAAATCGCTCACTAGAACAACTTCGCAATCTTGTGCAACCAAAAGCAATTGTGAGACGCGAAGGAAAAGAGCAAGAAATTCTTGCGCGCGAGATCGTGCCAGGAGATTTATTGGTTCTTTCTACAGGCGATCAGGTTACTGCAGACGCACGTCTTATTGAGGTGGTTGATTTAGATGTAAATGAAGCAGCACTTACTGGAGAATCGCTTCCAATCAAAAAAAATCTTGCAGCACTTGGTGTTGGAACAGTGCTTGCTGAGCGTGAAAACATGGTGTACGCAGGTACGCATGTGGTTGGGGGTCGTGGGATTGCCATTGTGATTGCAACAGGTTTGCAGACAGAGATTGGAAAGATTGCTTCGCTTGTAAAAGAGGCAAAAGAGGGTGTGACACCACTGCAGGCGCAACTTAAGCAGCTTGCGCGTTGGCTTGCGACTTTTATTATTGGTGCAATTGCAGTTTTGTTTGTAGTGGGGCTTTTGGCTGATCATGAGTGGTTTGAAATGGTTGAGCTTGGTATTGCGCTTGCCGTTGCTGCAATCCCAGAAGGATTATTGCTTTCAGTTACGGTTGTGCTTGCAATTGGCATGCAACGTATCTTAAAGCGCAAATCATTGGTTCGAAAGTTGGTGGCTGCTGAAACGCTTGGGAGCGTGTCAGTGATTTGTTCAGACAAAACAGGAACCATTACAGAAGGAGAAATGCGTGTAGTTGAAATTGTGGCAGGAAAAGAAGTCTGTCGTGTTGAAAAAGGAGAAGTGCTCAAAGGTGTGTGTAAAGAGATTCTTGCCATGTGTGTGGTTTGTAATGATGTTGTTGCCACAAAAAAGAAAGGAGCGTGGGAGTTTAGGGGGAGTCCAACCGAGCGCGCATTAATGCTTGCAGGAACAGAGCAGAAGATCGATCCAAAAAAGATCAGAAAGGACTATGAGCGTTTTGCAGAAATACCATTCGATTCTGCGCACAAGTACATGGTCACCCTTAATACTTGGGAGAAAGAGCAGAGAATGATTTTGAAAGGCGCGCCTGAGAAAGTGTTAGCTTTTTCTGGAAAAATGTTTGTGGATGGAAAGGTGCAGCCGCTTACTGCGGCTCGTAAAGGGAAGCTAGAAGCACAGGCGGCACAATTGACTGAGCAAGGGTTAAGGTTGATTGCGGTTGGGTATAAAACAGCAACAAAGAAGACCGTTTTGAAAAAAGGTGCATTAAAAGAGTTTGTCTTTTTAGGATTTGTTGGGCTTCGTGATCCACTTCGCAAAGATGCGCGCAAACAAATCGAGCGTGCTCGCGCAGCTGGGGTGCGTACGGTAATTATTACTGGCGACCATCCAAAGACCGCACGTGCGATTGGAAAAGAGGCAGGGGTACTCACAAATGAGAAAGGGGTTGTTACCGGAGATGAGCTTGATAAATGGAGCGATACAGCACTGATGAAAAAGGTCGAGAATATTCATATCTATGCACGCGTAGAGCCACGACATAAAATTCGTATTGTTAATGCCTGGAAGGCACGTGGAGAAGTTGTTGCTATGACAGGTGATGGGGTCAATGACGCGCCGGCGCTGAAGGCATCTGATATTGGTGTGGCGCTTGGTTCTGGAACAGAAGTGGCAAAGCAGTCTTCAGATATTGTTTTGTTAAATAATGATTTGGCAACAATTACGGCTGCAATTGAGCAAGGGCGTGTTATTTTCGACAATATTCGCAAGATTGTTATTTACTTGCTGACGAGTAGTTTTACTGAAATTGTGCTGGTGGGAGGAGCGATTCTTATTGGGCTTCCAACACCACTGCTTGCTGTGCATATTCTTTGGATCAATATTGTCCAAGACAGTTTCCCTTCTATGGCACTTACCATGGATCCAGGAGAAAAAGATATTCTTTTACGCCCACCGCGACCACGAGATGAACCTGTGCTAAACAAAGAAGCGTTGACCATTATTTTTGCTGTAGGACTTCTCTCTGATTTAGTCTTATTTGGAATTTTTATTTGGTATCTCTCTATGGGAGATTTGGCACTTGCACGCACACTTATGTTTGTTGCTGTAGGGCTTAATGCGCTTTTATACATTTTCGCGGTGCGGAGCTTGCATCAAAGTGTGTTTAAAATGAATCCATTTTCAAACCAATGGCTTTTAGCAAGTGTTGCTTTTGGCTTTGGATTTATGCTGTTGGCACTTTTGTTTCCACCTATTCGCGATGCGTTTGAGCTTACAGCACTCACCTTGTCGGATTGGGGAATCTTGCTTATGATAGGGCTCGTAAAGGTTTTTGCAATTGAACTTGTAAAACTTTACTTTAATTACAAAACAAAGAAGGCAGACTTGCTGTCTGTATAAAAGAAAATACATGAATACACCAGCTATTTTTTCAGAATTAAAAGAACAGCATCTTTCTCGGCACAAATTGCGTGGGGAAGTGATCGGGCTTTCAAATCAGGCATTAAATCTTTCAAAGCGTTCAATCTTTGCACTTCATAGAGATGATCTAGAAGCAGCAAAAAAACTTCTCGCAGAAGCAGAAGAGCGTTTTGAAGAGTGTGAAAAGAGCATTGAGCAGTTTTCGGGGCTAAGAGAAGGGGCGTATAAGGCAGCAGTGGAAGAGTATGCAGAGGCGCTTCTTTTTCTCCAGTATTTAGAAACAGGAACATTCACCAGTCTTCCTGATCGCGCAATGCGACCAAGCACCTATCTTGCTGGGCTCTCAGACACTACGGGCGAGATTTTGCGCTATGCAACAAAGCATGTGACACGAGGAGATCTTGAGAGTGCAAAAAAAGCAGAAGAGGCTGTGGGTATGGTGATAGAGTATATGCTTGAGCTTGATTTGACCGGGTATCTACGCACAAAGTTTGATCAGGCAAAACGGAATTTGCAAAAGCTTGAACAGATGATGTACGAATTAAGTCTTCGTAAGTAATTATGTCCATTTCACGTGTTGTTGCTATTGTCCCTGCTTATAATGAAGAGATGACGCTTGCAAATGTGCTGACTGTGCTCGCTGAGTCACCGCTTCTAGATGAGGTACTTGTTGTTTCAGATGGGTCAACAGACAAGACGGTTAGTATTGCTGAGTCATTTGGTGTTTCTGTGCTAGCACTTAAGGAAAATCTAGGAAAAGGAGGCGCGATGCGTGAAGCTCTTAAAAAGACCGATCAAGAGATCGTTCTTTTTGTTGATGCGGATTTGTATCATTTTTCACAAGAGCACATTGAGCAGCTTGTGACACCAGTACTAGAAGGTGAGTGTGGAATGTGTGTAGGGATTCGTGATCGTGGGCAAATTGTAAGTCGGATTGGGCGCCACCTCCCCCTTATTAGCGGAGAGCGTGCAATGAAACGCGAAGTGTTTGCGCGTATTCCTGCTAAGTATCTTTCGGGGTTTATGGTGGAGCCAGCACTGAATTTTTCTTGCAAGATGCAGGGGTGGAAGATTTGTACGACGATTCTTTGGGGAGTGCGTTTGCGAAGAAAAATGCAAAAAATGGGAGTGGCTAAAGGAATGTTGGGATATGTTTCAATGGTCTCTCAGCAAATAAAAGCGTATTGTCTTGTGCGAATCGCACATCTATTTAAACAGTTTTAATATGACACTTACATCAATTGAACAACTAAAAGGCGCGCGAGTGACCGTGATGGGTCTTGGGCGTCACAAGCAAGGGAGTGGAATTGGGGCAGCAAAATGGTTGCTGCGTCACGGAGCTATGCTTGTGATCACTGACTTGCAGTCCGAAGAAGAGCTTACAGATTCAAAGAAAGAAATTTTGTCTTGGGTAGATAATTACGGTGTAGAAGTGCCTGAGTTTGTTTTTGGAGAGCATCGCACACAAGATTTTCAGGGAGTTGATTTGGTTGTGAAGAATCCAGGCGTGCCGTTTGAGTCAAAGTATGTACAGATTGCACAAGAGAATGGGGTTCCTATTGAAAGTGATGTCTCGCTCTTTTTACGCTTTTGTCCGTTTCCAGTAATCGGAATCACAGGCACGCGTGGGAAATCGACCTCCACAGCCTGGATGGGAGAGATGTTGCGCAAAAAACACCCAAAGGCAGTGATAGCAGGGAATATCCTCCATTCACCACTTGAGGATTTAGATTGGCTGCTGGAAGAAAAAGAAGAGGTGCCGATTGTGCTTGAGTTGTCTTCCTGGCTTTTGGAGAGCATGCAATACCTTACAACACCGTTGGAAGTTGCTGTGCTTACGAATCTTTACACAGATCATTTAGACCGGCATAAGACATTTGAGGCCTATCAAGAAGCAAAGGAGATTATTTTTGCACATCAAACCAAGGATCATTATGTGATCATAAACCATGATCAAGAGATTTGTCGTGAAGTGGCAAAGCGGGTTGGTGGGCAGGTGTTGTGGTTTTCCACAGGAGCCCTTGAACTTGATGGGGCTTTCGTGCGTGAGGGGGTTTTGACCCTTCGCGTGGAAGAAAAAGAGATTTCTTTATGTCGCGCAGACGAGCTTGTGCTTGGGGGTGAGCATAATCGTGCAAATGCACTTGTTGCTGCGCTGGGAGCATATTTGGCTGGTGTTGGGGTTGCGGATATTGTTGAGGTGCTTAAGGCCTTCTCAGGGCTTGCAGGACGTCAGCAGATAATAAGAGAGGTGGAAGGTGTGCGTTATATTAATGACACAACAGCAACATCGCCTGAAGGAGTTATTGCAGCATTAAAACGATTTTCACAAGATGGCCCAATTGTCCTCATTGCAGGTGGAAATGCAAAAGGATTTACGTTTGAAGAGATGGGAGAGTGGATTAATAAAACGTGTAAGCATGTAGTGCTTTTTGAAGGAACAGGAACAGCGTTGATGGAAGAAGCTATTGGAAAGGGTCTTTCAATTGAGCGTGCTGACTCTATGAAAAAAGCAGTGAACCTTGCAAAAGCTGCAGCCAAGGAAGGGGAGAGTGTTCTAATGGCACCAGGCGGATCGAGCTTTGCCATGTTTAAAAACGAATTCGACCGAGGTGATCAATTTAATGATGCGGTAAACAGTTTATAAAAAAAGAAAAACCCCGCCTTTGGTGGGGTTTTCTGATTAAAAAAATTCCCTTACTCAGAAGTAAAGGGGAAGAGGTCGGGTTTGGTAATCAGTTTTTTTTGACCGCGGAACTGGACCAAGATGTTTATTCCGCGCAGATAGGTGAAATGCGCAACTTCTGCAGGTCGAAGTGTGCCTTCTTGCATATCAAAATGATCCTGCAAGAACGCACCCAAGAGCTCGATATGGGTAACGACCACAATATGCTTTCCCTGGTTTCTTGCACAGAGTCCATGTAGTGGGTTGCGCAAGAATTGAATGAAGCGAGATTTGGTCGCGTCCAATGTTTCGCAGATTACTCCATCACGGAACACTCCGTGTGTGAAGTGGTGTTCATCCCAGGTTTTATGAATTTCATGCACATCAGTTAAATGTCTTGTTACGCGTTTTACATGGGCAATAAAAGCTGCCTTGTAATACATGTCGACAGTGCGGATTAGGTGCAAAATTTGAATTGCGCTCATGTCAGGCTTAAGACCAAACGCTTTCATGTTTTCAAGAGTGGTACCGATTGCACGCACGGCTTGCGAAGAAACAAAGACTGGATTTTTGCCCTGACTTTGTTTCACGATTTCTGCGCAGCTTGCACGCAGCGCGCTTAGGCCTTCTGGTGCAAGGTCTGGCGCAATCTCTGTATAGCGCGTGGCTCCATGGCGCATTACTGATGCTGTGCCAAAAATTTCAGTTGTCATCACAAGCTCCTTTTAAAAGATCTGCTGTGACGTTAGCAGAGGCTTTAGCGGCGTGTCAATCAGTCCACATCTTAGCCGCCAACAACATCCAGGAATTTGCTATACTGTACCTACATGCTATTGGAGGAACTATTTTTTGAAATTGGATTTATTTTGGTGGTTGCGGCCGCTGTTTCGATGGTGCTTCACAAGCTCCGACAGCCGCTTATTATCGCCTATATCATCGCTGGAATCATTGTGGGGCCAAGTCTTTTGGCAATCACACATGGCAGCGAGATTTTTGATGTCATGGCCGAGCTTGGTGTGGCATTTTTGCTTTTTACTGTAGGGCTTGGGCTTAACTGGCGTACTGTTAAAGATGTTGGAGGGATTTCGCTTGCAACAGGTGTTGGACAAGTGCTGTTTACTTCTATTGCCGGGTTTGGAATTGGGCAAATGCTTGGGCTTGATGTGACAACAAGCATTTATCTGGCAGTAACGTTTACCTTCTCAAGTACCATTATTGTCGTTAAGCTTTTAATGGACCGGGATGACCTTGATTCTCTCTATGGGCGTATTAGTGTTGGTTTTCTTTTGGTGCAAGACTTTATCGCCATGTTGCTTCTTTTGGGTCTTGGTGGGTTTACTTCTGGTATTCCGCTTGAACAAGTATTTGTCACCTCGCTTCTTAAGGGGATCATCATCATGCCGATCTTGTGGGCGATTTCCGCCTATGTTGTGCCGTACATTTTAGAATATGTTGCAAAGAGCCAAGAGCTTTTGGTGATGTTTGCACTTGCATGGTGTTTTCTTATCGCAGGGCTGCTTACCTGGTTTGGGTTTGGGGTAGAGATCGGGGCGCTTATTGCTGGTGTGACGCTTTCAGGGTCTGTGTATCAGCGCGAGATTGATGCGCGCATGCGTCCGCTTAGAGATTTCTTTTTGATTATTTTCTTTGTGATTTTGGGGACGCGGATGAACTTTCTTGATATTCAAGCAACAATTATTCCAACAATCGTTTTCTCACTCTTTATTCTTGTGAGCAATCCGCTTGTGGTGCTGCTTATTATGCGTTCACTTGGGTATCATCCTCGCACAGGTTTTCTTACTGGAACAACGATTGCACAAATTTCTGAGTTTTCATTTATTGTCCTTGCGATCGGAATTGAGGCTGGGCATATTGGAAATGACGCGCTTGCAATCGCAACTTCGGTTGCGCTTGTGACTATTGCAGGAAGCTCCTACTTTATTAAACACAATGAACAGGCCTACGAGGCATTGCATCCGCTTTTTAAATGGATTGAACCGCGTCGCGTGTTGCAAAGTGAGAAAAAAACAAAATTAAAACCCTCAAAGGTGATTCTTTTTGGCCATCATCGCATGGGGCAGGTGTTGCTTCCAAGTATCAAAAGCTTGCGCCAAAGCTATACAGTTGTGGATTTTGATCCTAATATGGTGCGCGAACTCTCAGAGATGGGTGAGCCGGTTGTGTATGGGGATGCAGGAGACGATGGGTTTTTGACAGATATTCGAGCTGACAAAGCGCGCTTTATTATCTCAACAATACCAGACGCCTCTATCAATATGACGCTTCTTGGTTATTTAAAGCGAAATCATTATAAAGGGAGTGTGATTGTCACGTCTCATAGAAGGGATCAGGCTGAGCGTTGTTATGAAATGGGGGCAAGTTATGTGATTGTGCCAAGTGTGCTTTCAGGAGAGAAGTTTACCGAGCTTTTAAGCATGAAAAAGACACAAAAACGTACCTGGGAGCAATGGCGTAAACAACAAGATTTTTTTACTAACAAGCCGCAATAGTCAGCGGCTTGTTTTGCAGGTATAATCAGACTATATGGGAAGTTCAAAAGAACTTGCGGCAAGGATAATTTCGCAAATTGCTGCAGAAGAACAAACAGTACCAACTGAGCAGATGCAGACAAGAGAGCAGAGCCTTTCTTCAGAACAGGGTTTGCCTGCTTTTTTTGTTGAAGATGAAACGCGTGGCCATGAAGGTCCAGAAGGAAGAGAGATGAAGAGGGTGCTTGAGGCATGCAAGGTGAATGATCCAGAGAATGGATTTGTGGCAGTGGGAAACAGAGATTCTTATTCAGATCCGCTTGAGCCTGTTGCGCTTATGGTTCAGGGATTGCGTGACACAATGCAGGCGGTTGACGAAAGTGTTCGCGCAATGAGAAGTGCGAAGCAGAGAAACTATAGTGAATCTCAAATACGGCACCATGTCGCGGAGGTGATAAAAGCGCAGATGCGATCGCGAGCAGAGCAGTTGGGTACACTAAGAGATATTGGTGGTGTTTCTCTGGCATTTGGGAAAATTATTGAAGGTGCTGATGCACCGCGCTTGGTGATGTCTACTGTGGGTAATACTGAGGCCTATATTGTGCGTAAGAATAAACCAGTAAGAATCGGAAGCAGGAGCCCAGAAGAGCGTGCGAATCTGGCTAATCAGCGATTGGGGGATAGTGCTGCACAGATTGGGGTATTTACCTATAAGCTAGAGCCTGGAGATCGAGTGGTCTTGTTTACACAAGGCGCTGATAAAACGCGCAAGCTTAATGAGTCTGATGCAAAGCAGTTGATTCGTGAAGGTGGGCATGTAAGCGCTATTGAGCAAGCATTGCAAGAGCAGGCTGCGCGCAAAGCACGTGATCATTATGATGAACATGCTTCAAATCTTTTTTCAGCAGTTGTTATGGATGTGCCGCGCGAAGCAGAGCATGCAGGAGTGGCTGTAAGGGAAATACCAGACGCAGAACAAGTCATTTCAAAAAAAGAGACTTCTCCACAAGCTTTTCCAGAGCGTCCGGAACCTTCACGAAGAGAGTTGTTTTTAAAAACAAAACGAGCTGAAATACAAAAACTTGTTGGAAAATTAGCAGAAGAGCTTAGAGTGCAAGAAAAGCGTGGTGGATCAGAAAAAGAGATTCTCGGAACAAAAGTATTGCTTGCACAAGAAAAAGGAAGACTTGCTGAAAAAGATTATCAATTAGCTCGCTATCAAGAAGATAAGGCAGAGGCTGAGATTCCTCCTCTTTTCACGCAAGGGCAAAAGGGTATTCAGGAGGTTGATCCTGATGGATTGCCAACAAGCAACACCTTAACGGTTAGGCACTATAATGCAGGAAGCAGAAACTACACCTTACAACGACATGGTCCTTCTGGTCAGCCAGTGGGTGAATCTTTTGAAATAAGCCGTTTTAGATTTGATTCAAAATACGCAACAGACGATGCGCAAGAGCAAGCTTTATACAGAGCCTCACTTCAGCGTGGTTCTATGGAGCGCGCACGAAAACAGCAAAGGTTAGCAGAGGATCAGTTAAGGGGCGCAAAAAGAAAATGGGATCAGATTTCCTACCAAGAACAAGAGTCAGCTCAACGGTCGCAAGAAAGCGAACAAGTGCAAGAGATGGGGTTTGAAGCAGAAGATATCCAAGCGTTAGAGCAAGCAAGACAGGAGCTATTGCAACACAAAGAACGGCTTCAATTAGACACACAAAGGCTAAGAGATGTGCAGGTAGAGCTTAGAAGATTAGGGCCACTACGACGCGAAACAACAGACGATGATACGCGGCAAATTCATGCATTTAGGCAAGAGGAAAGGGATTTGCGTTTGCGGCTTGGGATTAAAGGAGGGAGTCTAAGAGGGCTTGCGCAGCAGCTATCAGCCATAGATACACAAATAAAGGATTTAGACGCGCGCATTGCCGCATAAATTGTCTTGACAAAGAATGAATTAGCACTCTATAATACAGAGTGCTAATTTTAGTATGAACGAAAGACAGCACCTCATTCTTAAACTCATCGTGGAGGAATTTATCGGTTCAGCAGAACCGGTTGGTTCAAAATCGCTTTTAGAGCGTTACGGTCTTGAGGTGTCTTCTGCAACAATTCGCAATGATATGTGTGCGCTTGAGCGTGCGGGATATCTTCTCCAGCCTTATACATCGGCTGGAAGAATCCCCACAGAACAAGCGTACCTTTTTTATTTAGAGCATCACGCTGAACCAGTTTGCGCTGACGAAGACCAGGAAAAGCTGTTGCAGAGCTTGGGAAACCTTGAAAGTGAAGAGGTAACCATTAAAGCGCTTGCAAAAACAGTTTCAGGGCTTTTGGGCCAGGCTGTATTTGTGGCTTTCGACCCTGGGTGGAGTTATTACACAGGTATTTCTGAACTCTTTTCCAAGCCCGACTTTCGTGAACTAGCGCATGTGCGCGACTTGTCAAAAGTGATCGATCGGTTTGATGAAGTGCTGCCACTCTGGTTTGAACAAATGGAAAATGATCTTGATGTGTTGATTGGCGAGATGAATCCGCTTGGGAGCGATGTTGCGTCTGTGATGACAAGATATAAAACAAAACAAGGAACAATTGGACTCTTTGGGGTCGTTGGGCCAATCAGGCTCGATTATGAGCGCACGATCGCATTGATCGATCAAGTAAAAGGACTTATTGAAAACAATATATGAGCAAAAAAGAGAAAAAAGATGTAGGGGCAAACGGCGGTTTGCCTAATAATGAAAATGAGCTCGAGGAGCTTAAGGAACAAAATGAAGAATATTTGGCTGGATGGAAGCGCGCGCTTGCAGACTATACAAACTTACAAAACGAGCTTGCAGAGCAGCGTGTTGGCATGCGAGCCTCTATTAAAGAAGAATTTATCAGCTCCCTTTTGCCTGTTTTAGATAACTTTGATCAAGCGCTCAGGTTCAAGCCTGAAGCATGTACAAAAGAGGTTGAGCAGTGGCTGATGGGTGTTTTGCATGTAAAATCGCAATTTGAATCACTCTTGGAACAATTTGGTGCAATGCCATTTGGACAGGCAGGAGAAGTATTTGATCCAGCTTTGCACACAGCAATTTCAACTCGCGAGGAAGAAGGGAAAGAAGATCAGCATATTTTAGAAGTACAATCGCGCGGATGGAAGATTGAAGACAAGGTGGTCCGTAGTGCGAACGTAATTATCAATAACCTTAATAAGTAATCATCAAACATATGTCACTTATACGATGGTCGCCGCATATGGCGTGGGATGGGTTTGAAGATCTTGCGCCTGCACGTCATCTCGAAAGAAAGTCCACAGCAACTGGTTTTATGCCTGCAGTCGATATTTCAGAGACAAAAGATGCAGTGCTGGTGGAAATTCCTCTTGCAGGAGTGAGTCCAGATAATGTCGAAATCTTTATTGCTGAGGACGTACTCCGTGTAAAAGGGAGTGTAAAGAAAAAAACAGAAGTAGAAGATAAAAATTATGTACATCGTGAGATCCGAGTCGGATCTTTCGAGCGAGCCATCCCGCTTCCAGCACATGTTAAAGGAGATGCTGCAAGCGCAGTCTCAGACAATGGGATGCTCAAAATCAGTATTCCAAAGGTGGAGCGTAAGAAATTAAGCCCCATCAAAATCCAGATAAATAAAAAGAAAAAATAATAACAACAAATCAATTATGTCAAAAATTCTCGGAATCGATCTAGGAACAACAAACAGCTGTATGGCTGTGATCGAAGGGGGACAACCAAAAGTATTAGAAAATAAGGAGGGTTCACGCACAACACCTTCTGTTGTGGCTGTGACAAAAAACGGAGAGCGCTTAGTGGGAACGCCTGCAAAGCGCCAGTCTGTCACCAATCCGCATGACACACTTTTTTCTATCAAGCGCTTGATTGGACGTCGTTATAATGATGCAGAAATTACGCACGATCAAAAGGTGATGCCTTATAAGATTGTACAAAAGGGTGACGGTGTTGCAGTGGTGATGAATGAAAAGGAATACACACCTGAGCAAGTTTCTGCTATGACCTTGCAGAAGATGAAGCAAGATGCTGAGGAAAAAACAGGTGAGAAGATTACAAAGGCAGTGATTACTGTGCCAGCGTATTTTGATGATGCACAACGCAATGCAACCAAGGTTGCGGGCGAGATTGCAGGGCTTGAGGTATTGCGTATCGTTAATGAGCCAACTGCAGCAGCGCTTGCGTATGGTTTTGATAAAAAAGTAGGTCAGCAAGTATTGGTGTACGACCTTGGTGGCGGAACATTCGATGTCTCTGTGCTTGATGTTTCGGAAGATACGGTAGAGGTAAAGAGTACGAATGGAGATACTCATCTAGGAGGTGACGACTTTGATCGTGTGATTATTGACTGGATTTTGGATGAGTTTCATAAAGATGAAGGAATTGATCTGCGCGGTGATGCACTTTCACTTCAGCGTGTAAAAGATGCAGCAGAGCGTGCAAAGATCGAGCTTTCAACTGCAGAGCAAACAGAAATCAATCAACCATTTATCACTTCTGGTGAAAGTGGACCAAAACATTTAGTAAAGACAATGACACGAGCAAAGCTTGATGAACTTTGTCACGATTTGGCAGTGAAGACACTTGAGCCAGTAAAGAAGGCGCTCAAAGATGCGAAGTTTGAAAAGGGCGACATTGAGGAAATTATCCTTGTGGGTGGAATGACTCGCATGCCGCTTATTCAGAAAACAGTAGAAGAGTTTTTTGGAAAAAAGCCAAATATTACGGTAAACCCTGATGAGTGTGTGGCTATGGGAGCTGCTGTACAAGCAGGTGTGCTTCAAGGTGAGGTGAAGGATGTGCTTCTCTTAGATGTCACCCCACTTTCACTTGGAATTGAAACGCTTGGTGGTGTAATGACGAAGCTTATTGATCGCAATACAACCATTCCAGCATCGAAAGGACAGATCTTTTCAACCGCAGCTGACAATCAGAACACCGTAGAGATCCATGTGCTTCAGGGTGAGCGTGAGATGTCGGCTGATAATAAAACGCTTGGACGCTTTATTCTTTCTGGAATCCCACCAGCTCCTCGAGGGGTTCCGCAAGTAGAGGTGAAGTTTGATATTGATGCAAACGGAATCCTAAACGTCTCTGCGACAGATAAGGCAACAGGGAAGAGTCAGCAGATCACCATCACTGCTTCAACTGGGCTTTCTGATGAAGAGGTAGAAAAGATGAAGACCGAAGCAGAGTCGCATGCTGCAGAAGACAAAAAGAAGCGTGAGCATGTCGAGCATCAGAACCTTGCAAACACCATGATTTATACTGCTGAGAAGATGTTAAAGGATGCAGGAGATAAAATCTCTGATGAAGAGCGAAAGAATGTTGAGGAGAAAGTTGAGACATTGAAATCTGTAAAAGACGGAGATGATCATGAGGCAATTAAAAAAGCCGCTGATGAGCTCTCGGAGGTAGCACAAGCAGTTGGTGCAAAGATGTATCAAGCAGAACAAGCCGCAGCTAGTGCCGAGGGTGCTGAGGCCGGTGCAGAGGAAAAGACTGATGGTGAGAAGAAAGAAGAGGAGCCAATTGACGCAGACTTTAAGGAAAAATCTGATGAGAAGAAAGATAAATAATTATGTCACGGGTACCACAGACAATTGAAGAAATCCTTGTTGGGCAAATGATGGTTTATGAAGGGTGCACAAAGGAGGCGGTGATTCCGCCTCCTTCAAGCTGTTCTGGTACTGTTCAAGCAATGTATGGACTTGCAGGCACTCATCTTATTACGATTCTCATTGCTGCTGTCTTTTTGTTTATGATATTTAGTATGAGTTCTGTTGCTTGGAAGCTTTTGGTCACATTGACTGATGAATAGTTAGGTAAGTCCGCCATGGTGACACAAAACGGCGGAGTAAACATCCACCACTAATTACAAAATGGCGGAGTGAACATCCGCCACTAATTACAAAACGGCGGAGTAAACAAAAGCCCCGCCGTTCATCATCTCGTTAGACGAGATTCAGAACAGGCGGGGAGGGGCTAGCGTTCGATCTGGATAGTGGAAGACGGTTCGTATCCTTCTGGGATAGAGTCTTCAACACCCTCTACGTAGAATTCGATTGCCATTGTGCCATGAATGCGGCGTGACCGAATTTTTGTGACGCGGAATGCCGAGTCTGGAAGGTTTGGATAGGTGTCGCGTGCCACTGCAATGAGTGACTTGATGAAATCCCCCCTTCCTGAGCGGTGTCCACAGAGGTGTGCGTAAACAATGTGCATACCAAGAATTCCGTGGGTGCGTGGGAAGAAGCCCTTGATGTACTCTAGGTTCAGCCGGGCCTTCTGGAGGGCAAAGAGAACAGTGAGTAGTTCAGCAGAGCGCGCTGCGGCACATTCGTCCCAGCCGTCAGTAGGACACATGCCGATCCACAGATCACCGGCAACAGGCAGCGTGCTCGCAGCACCATTCACGACAGAGATGCCAAGCTGTTCGGCCATGCCTTCGATTAGCATAATGAGGCCGATCTCTCCTTCATTGTTTAGACCGCGATAGATCACAATGCGCTTGAGCAAGAACATCTCACCAGCCCAGGGGATCAGATAGCCAGTCATGGATTACCTCCAGTTTTGAGAAAAAAGGAACAGAGAACGTCTTAAGAAAGACGACTAACAATAGCTGAAAAACGACAATTTGTCAAGATATGTCCAAAGATTATTATAAAATTTTAGGAGTTGAGAAAAACGCTTCGCAAGATGAATTAAAGCGTGCATTTCGTAAGCTCGCACATCAACATCACCCTGATAAACCAGGCGGAGATGAAGCAAAGTTTAAAGAAGCCAATGAGGCTTATCAGGTGTTAGGTGACGAGCAAAAACGCGCACAATACGACCAGTTTGGGTCTGGTGCGTTTGATGGGAGTGCTGGCGGTGGTTTTGGCGGCCAAGGGTTTGGTGGATTTAATGGTGCACAAGGCTTTGGGAATATTAATATGGACGACCTTGGCGACATCTTTGGTGATATGTTTGGGTTTGGTAGCGGAGGCCGACGTCGTGGAAGTGGGAGACAGCGCAGAGGACAAGATATCCAGGTTGATGTGCAGCTGAGCTTTGAAGAAGCAGTGTTTGGACTTGATAAAGATATTTCGCTCACAAAGCCAATAAGGTGCGAGCGTTGTGCGGGTGAGGGTGGTGAGCCTGGAACTGATATGCATACCTGTGGCACCTGTGATGGTCAGGGTGTGATTATTACAGCACAACGAACGATTCTTGGAATGGTACAGCAAAAGCGCACCTGCTCTGACTGTCAGGGCAATGGAAAGATTGCAAAAGAAAAATGCTCATCCTGTGCTGGGGTTGGTGTGGAGAAGAAACAAAAAACCGTCACAGTGACGATTCCTGCAGGAGTTGATGATGGGATGACACTGCGTCTACAAGGAGAGGGAGAGGCTGTGAAAGGTGGTCATCCAGGGGATTTATTTATTCGCGTATTTGTAAAGAAAGATAAACGGTTTGAGCGTAGGGGACACACAATTATTTCAGAGAAGTTGATTGGATTCACACAAGCTGCACTTGGTGACAAAGTGGAGATTGAGACGGTTGACGGAGCTGTGGAGCTAAAGATCCCATCTGGCACGCAATCGCACACGCAGTTTAAATTGCGTGGAAAAGGTGTGCCACAGAACGCATCAAGCCGCGGTGATCATATTGTTATTGTAAAAGTGGAGACGCCGAAGAAGCTCAATAAAAAGCAAAAGAAGTTGTTGGAGGAATTGGCCGATAGACAGTAGGGGGGATTCATGAATCCCCCGTAAGGATTATGTGCATGATGCAAAAAGAAAAATAACCCCAGCGAGTGGGGTTAGGTGACGACACTTACGATCTTGAGCGAGTTCAAGAATTGATCGTATCGTTCGCAATTAGCCTTTGTGCCAGTTGCGCGAAGTGTAAATCTTCTTACAAGAAATCCACCATCATCAGTTGTGTGCAAACGTACATTGCAATCATTGGCTCCTCGACGAATTTCGTAAAGGAATGAGTGAATAAAGCCTCTGCTGACTTGGTATTCCCATTGCTCAGTGATGTCTGGGTCAGTGAGCAGCTTATCGATCGCATGCAGGATGCTTTTACCATTATGCGGGAGATAGAGATGTGTTTCATAGGCGCTATCGTGTTCAATGACCTTATTGACACCATGACCAAATTCACGAGTCATTCCTGCCACAAGTCCTATCACCTCAGCATAGCGAGATTTTGGGATCATGTAGATAAAGACAGTTTGTTTGTCAGACATTGCGTCCTCCTTGAAAAGATCAGTGCATTACCTTAGGTTATCAAGTCCTTTTTGTCAAAAGAAAAAAACCCCAGCGTGTGGGGTTAGAAGGAGCGGTGTTCAGAATCGATAAGATCGAGCTGTCGTTCCATTTGCTTGAGCCAGGAGGTGTTTGGAGCGTAAGGGTTGTAAGGTACCTTAGGTTTAGGAAAATGTGTGGCTGAAATGATGTTTGCAGGCTCTGTTGGAACTTGTGCAAGAACATTACGAAACATTATATATTGCCAGAAAGGAATATATTTCCTCATTGTTACTCCTTTTATTTAGAAGACAGACTTGATGGTGAAGTGATATTCCTCTTGCATCGACTCTATCAGCTTGAGCATGGGCTCTGTGCGCTCAGGGAGTGCGACAAGGACGACTTTGAGTGGATAGGTGTGGAAACCATCTCTTCGTTCAAGTGTGATAGAGATTTTCATCTTATCTGCAAGTTTTTTCAGTTCTTTCTCAAGATCACTGATGAAAAAACCACTTACTGTGAGCATGATGATCTTTTTTCTGAGAGATCTTACTCTTTTTTTCTTTCTCGCCATCTCTCCTCCAAAATTTAAAGATCTAACTGTAAAGTACTTGCCGTCGTGGCATTTGTCAAAATATGTTTACCCTCAAAAATCAAAAAGGAAAAGCACGAAGAGGTCGGCTCGATTTGGCGCATGGCAGTATTGAGACACCCGCCTTTATGCCTATTGCGACCAAGGGTGCGGTAAAGACGCTCTCAAGCAAAGACATGGATACACTCGGTGCACAGATTTTACTTTCAAATACGTATCATTTACTTTTGCGCCCTGGGCTAGAAGAAATGAAGCAGCACGGTGGTTTGCACACGTTTATGCGATGGGACAAGCCAATCCTTACCGACAGTGGGGGATATCAGGTGTTTAGTTTGGCAAAGCTGAATTCGACCACTGAAGAGGGTGTGGAGTTTCAGTCGCATATTGATGGGGCTAAGATCAAACTCACCCCAGAGCTATCCATGCAAATGCAGCAGGCGATTGGGTCTGATATTGTGATGCAGTTTGATGATGTTGCAGCAGGAGACTCTGACCGCGCACGGTACAAAGAGGCTATGGAGCTCTCGCTCCGCTGGGCGGCTCGATGCAAAAAAGAGATGGAAAATGCTCGAACACAAAAATTGTTCGGCATTGTGCAGGGTGGAACGCATGAAGATTTGCGCGAGGAGTCTGCAAAGGGCTTGATAGAGATTGGGTTTGACGGGTATGCGATCGGCGGACTCTCCGTAGGTGAGCCGCGTGAGGATGCATATCGAATCGTTGATCACATTACCACTGTACTTCCAGAGGATAAGCCGCGATATTTTATGGGCGGAGGAATGCCAGAGGAGATTGTGTATTATGTGCATCATGGAGTCGACATGTTTGACTGTGTGATCCCAACGCGCAATGCACGCCATGGCACCTTGTTTACTTGGGCGCAGGATCCATCGACGATTAAGTGGAGTGATTGCCCAACAGATTTTTATAAAAAACTTTCCATCAAGAATGAACAGAACGAGTTTGATGAAGGGCCAGTAGATGCGCACTGCGATTGTGAAACATGCAGCACAGTCTCGCGTGCCTACTTGCGTCACTTGTTCCGTGTGAATGAAATGCTTGCCCAGCGCTTGGCAACGATTCATAACTTGCGTTTTTATATGCGGATGATGAAGGAACTGCGCGGGTCATTAGAAAAGTGAAAGAAACACCCCTGTTTATGGGGTGTTTTTGTATCCTCCCCCTTCCCAAGGGGGAGTCAGAGGGGGTTGCCATGCATTGACAAATAGCCTGTTTTACGCTATTCTGCGGCGTTTCCTTGCGATGAAAGTTCTGGTCGTTCACTCGGTGGCCGACAAGGTTTTTCGCCGCAAGGAAACCTGTTCCTTTCGCGGTGTCGCATCAGGTCGTGACAGCCTGACCGACAAGCACTATGTCACATGAGGTCAACATGATCGTCAATTCTATTGTTGCGCGTTGGTGCGAAGAAGCCGATGCAACCATCGATGTGCGCGAGCAAGTCGAAGTGCCTGAGGGCCGTTGGGCCGTCATGCTCAAGATCCAAATTGCAGTGCATGAAGATGACATGGATTATGTCCATCGCTCAGAGTCGACAAAGGTAGATGTTGTGAGCGATCATCCTGTTGAAGAGGTGGTGATCAAGCAGTCAGAAACAGAGGTAGAGCATAGTCATGAGGGTGGTGAGATAGAGCACTATCTCTATCAGACCATCTGTTTTCACTCCGCATATCCGTTTGTGGTTGTCGAAGAGTGGGATTCTCCGCTTGAGGGCAAGTGGGTTCACTTTGCGACGCGCGTGCGTGAGCGCGGGCTTTCTATGCAGCTTCCTGACATGGATCTTCCGCAGTTTGCCAAAGCCGCACTCGACGAGTACGGAAAGAGCAAGAAGCCTTTCAAGTGGTGTAAGCTTAGTGAGTTGGCAGAACTCGCAGGATTGCCTGCTAAGAAGGTGCTCGAGTTGCACCATGGTCACATGAATGGGTATTCCCCTCAGGGGATTACATATGCGATTGCGGACTCTACAGAGTCGCTTCGTGGTGTAGAGCGCGCAGAGAGTTCGTGGACGAATCCCGACTTTGATGCACTTACTGCCATGGATCACACGCAGGTCTGGGTGCGCAAGCGTTTTGCACTTGTGGCGCTCTACATGAAGCTTATTGGCTGGCAGGACAAGCAGATCGAGCTCGAGCGCAAATGGGCAGAAGATGAGCGTCGACGCAAAGCCCACCAGGCACTTGTGCAAGCGTCCCACCATGCCATCGCGCAGGGTTGGATGCAATACGACACGCTTCAGCCTGTGCAAGGCTAGCAACACCGCTGAGGACCACTCCTCACCCCCGTCGTCTTTAAGTAGACGGCGGGTTTTTGTTTACTCCGCCCTCTCGTGTCACCGTGGCGGATATATGTATTTATGTACTAGTACGATGGAGAAAGAGAGAATTTAGGAAAAGAAAAAACTCCCCGTGAATCAGGGAGTGAATGTAATGTGTCCTTCAAGGAACAGGATAAAGAGAACGAGCAGGGTATAGAAAGGTAGCATTCTGAGTAGTCCTTTCAACTCAGCCTTGCGCTCCGCAACTCTTCTTTGCCAGTACAGCCTTTCGAATCCTAGCCACCTGGCCTCTGCAATCTTTGCATCAAGTTCTTTGAGTTGAGCTTGTGTATCCATGGAGTCCCCTTAGCCTGTTGGCAGGATGAAAGCGTAGAGAAGATAGAGAAGGGTGAGGAACAACGCAAGACCAAGCAGGTCTTCTTTCATTGGCCTGAGAGCGTGTAAAAGCCGCCAAGCAGAAGTGCAATGATCATCACCCAGACAAACAGCTGTGAGGCAGCTCCGCCTGCGCTGAGTGGACCGAGTTTTTGTACTTTGTACTTGCGCACGCGGTTTGTTTCGTCCCACCAGAACTCGGCAATGAGTCCGTGTTTTGCCAGCTCCTTGTTCAGGAAATGCAAGATCCAGGCACCATGCCCTGAGTCAGGGCAGATCACATGGTCACTACTGCCAAATGGATGCTGTGCAATATGTCTACGAATATCCCTCACAATTTGTTTTGCGGCTTTGCGAGCCATGGATTGTTGCTGATCAGCACGTGGATTACGATCAATATGCTCCATTGCGTTTTCTCCTCTGGAAAGAACAGTGAGGAATAATAGTTGGAAATTGGTCGATTGTCAATCGTAAACAAAAACCCTGCCTAAGAGGCAGGGAGAAGGAGAAGTACTGCGCCTGTAATCAGCAGGGCAATGATCAGCGAAAGTACAGTGATGCAAACTGCTGTTTCATTTTTTTTGAGAAAGCAGATCCAGCCAGGTGCATTCCACAGCTTGATTGAACACTTTTCAGGGGCATCATTCCAATAAACAGTTGCAATCCAGTGCCCACGCTTTGTAAGCTTGTCAGCGTAGTGCTTTGCAAGTCCAAGCGACATGGTCACTGGCGTCTTGCACGAAGGGATCTCAAGTGTGAGTGGCAAAGGGTAGCAAACTCGCTCTCCAGGGTGAAAAACCCCTGCGAGCATTTCTTTTTCTAAGCGATCTTTGCGTAGCCACGCATTGTAGTCGCGGGTGAGGGCGGCATCGAGCTCAAGACGCAGACGTTCTTTTTCGTCATCACTCAGCATAGGTTTTTTGGGAACTTGTTGTGTTTTGTCCAATTCTTGCTCCTAAAGATTTGTCATGTAGAAAATGAGAAAAAGAAGTGCGATAAAACCCACAGCCACGCCACCAACAATTTTCTTATTGCGGTGCTTGAGCTTTTCCATGTCTGGGTGCGTGAAGACGATGTAGACACGCTCTCCCATTTCTCCAAGTCCAACAGGGACTTTTTCGGAGTTACGTTCAAGGACGGTGTACCCGTTGTCTTGCACAAACCTGATGAACTCCATGGCCCCTTTCTTGGTTGAGAGCCTTGAGAGAATCATCTTCCATTGCCCGTTGGGGGGCCGTTTATTTTCCAAAAGAAGAGAGTTGAACTTGCGCACGCTTGCGAACAAATTCGGATCTTTTTGTCGATCAAACGTGTTGCTAAGTGGACGCATGGTTCCTCCGAATGCGTTGAAATGAACAAGGGGATAGCTTGGACTTTTTCCACTGTTTTGTCAATTCGTTTGGGTAAAAACATGATACAATACAGCCATATGCAAACAACGCATTTAAAAGCACTTCCTTTCGCACTTGTGAAAGAGTTTTTTTCAAGTATCGTCCGTTTTCCTTTTTGGTGGTACACAAAAGGGCTCCTCCTTGTGTTTAAAAAAACAACACATTCTTTGCACACAGCTTCAGAATTTTTTGGCTTTGGTGTCTGGGCACGTAATTTGTTCACGCCAATGTATGGAGACGAATCCATGAGCGGAAGATTTATCAGTTTTCTTGTTCGGTTTGCTGCAGTGCTTGCAAAAGGAGCTGCTGTGTTACTCTGGGCAGCGTTTGCCTGGATTCTCTTTGTTGCGTATTTGGTTGTGTTGCCCATCGCAATTTTTGGATTAATTTATCAACTCATCTAAAACCTATGCAAGGAATATTTCTCGCAGATAAAGCATACGTATGGGAAGAAAAGATTGATGAGTCCGCGATTGCCGAGAGGCACGAGCGTGAACTTGTAAGAAAGATTATTGATTCGATTGTCTTTCTTTTGCTTGGACTTGTTTTGTTGGCTGCTATTTACTTTCTCTTTTTTAAAGTTGGTTTGAATGCAGAGGCTGTTATTGAGGCTTTCATTGAGCCTTCGCTTGTTGGGTTCTGCAGCTCTTTGCTTTTACTTTTAGGAAGTTTTCTTTTTTTCCGTTTTACAACAACTGCTGAGATGCGAGCAAAGATGCCAAAGCAGACAGATGAAGAGATGGTCGTGGAAACTGTTGCGGATGGTGTAAAGACAGTCAATATTGCGCATTTATACAGAAAAACAGCCATGAGCGCAGTTGAGGACGCCTATGCGCTTGCAATTCGGTTTGGTCATGCAGAGGTTGAGCCACTTCATTTATTTATTGGAGCCATGTCAGCAAATGGTCCGGCACAGGTGATCGCGCGTTTAGGTATAGATTTTGAGCGGTTAAAAGAATCATTTAGCAAACGACTTTCTACGCGTCAGATAGCAGAGGAGGCAAGTCTTTCCAGCGCCTCAGAAGAAGTTCTCGTGCATGCTTTTTTACATAGTGTTGAACAGGGTAGAAAAAGCGTGAGCGCATTAGAAGTTTGTGCAGAGAGTTTTCAGCGCGAAGAATATATTAAGGAATTATTTTTTGATTTAGGTGTAGAAGAAAGACAGTTTCAAAATGCAGTGGAATGGGTGCGAATTTTAGAGCGCATGCGCGAGCGTTTGCATGCATTCAACAAAGCAGCCGTGTATAAGCCAACTGGCCCAATGAACCGTGCAATGACATCAGTACAAACTCCTCATTTAGATCAATATAGCGTTGATCTTACCACCCAGGCTGTACAAGGGGGCACTACAATGCTTCTGGGCCGTGCGCAAGAAACAGAAGACCTTCTTCGTATTATTGAGGGTGGGCGTCAAAGCGTTTTGCTTGTTGGGCAAGAAGGTGTTGGGAAAACAGCAATCATTCATGGGTTGGCTGATCGTATGGTGGAAGAGCGTGTGCCCGAGATTTTGCAAGACAAGCGTTTGGTGTCAATTTCTATCCCGCATCTTATTGCAGGAGCAAGCCCCTCAGAGGCACAAGAGCGCTTAATGGATTTGTTGTTTGATGTAGCGCAGTCACGAAATATTGTTTTAGTACTAGAGAATATTGAGCAAATGACAGGTTTTAGCGCTGGGGGAGAGCAAACAGCCGATCTTACTTCTTTATTGGTAGACTTTTTAAATAGAGGATCTACCTTTGCTATTGCAACCACAACCCCTCAAGCCTATACAAAAGCAATTGAAGGATCTGCGCTTTTCCGTGCGTTCCAGGCACTTGTTATCAATGAGCCAGAAACAGATGAGGCAATTCACGTTCTTGAGTCTCAAATACCAATGATTGAGTACGAGCATAAGGTTATTTTTTCCTATGAATCTGTAGAAAAGGCTGTCATGCTTTCAGATCGATACATGCACGGGAAATACTTACCTCAAAAAGCAATAGAAATTTGTCGAGAAGTGGCATTGCAAGTTGCGCGCATGGGTGGGAAAGATGCGCTTGTGACCGGAGAAGATGTAGCAAGTATTGTCTCTTCAAAGACAGGTGTGCCAGTAACGCGTGTAGCAGAAGAAGAAAAAGAGGTTTTATTAAACCTTGAAGAGAAAATGAAAGGACGTGTTATTGGGCAAGATCAGGCTGTGCATGCAGTTGCGTCTGCGCTCAAGCGAGCGCGCGCAGAACTGAGTGCAAAAGATCGGCCTGTAGCAACATTCCTTTTTCTTGGTTCTACGGGTGTGGGTAAGACAGAGCTTGCAAAGACCGTTGCAGCCACTTACTTTGGCAATGAAAAGAATATGGTTCGGGTTGATATGTCCGAATATCAAGATGCAAGCAGTATTCATCGGCTTATTGGAGTGCCTGGTTCTTCGCAGGGAGGATTGCTTACCGAGGCAGTGCGCAAACAGCCATTCTCACTTGTCTTGCTCGACGAGCTTGAAAAAGCACATCCGGATATTTTGAACGTGTTTTTGCAAGTTTTTGACGATGGAAGGTTAACAGACTCTGCTGGGCGAACAGTTGATTTCACAAATACAATTATTATTTCAACCTCCAATGCAGGCACGCAGTATATTCAGGATTCGATTGCTGCAAAGACTGATCTTGAGCAGATTAAAAGGCATCTGATGCAAGAGGAGCTCAGAGGTGTCTATCGACCAGAGTTTTTGAATAGATTTGATGGAGTAATTGTATTTAAGCCGCTTACGCTTGAAAATGTCGAGCAGATAGCAGGGCTAATGATTGCACAGGTTTCCGCAAGGTTAGAACCAAAAGGAATCTTTTTTCGCGCAACTCCTGAGGCAGTAAAAGAGTTAGCACAAAAGGGATTTGATCCTCAGTTTGGTGCACGACCACTCAGACGCGTTGTGCAAGAAGAGGTGGACAATGCAATTGCACAAGCGCTTCTAGAAGGGAAGGTGCAGCGTCGTGACACGATTGTTTTAGACAAAGGAGGCTCAATGGTTATTGAAAAGGCAAAACAACTATGATCACTTCAATGCTGTTATCTGCAATCATTGCATTTTTGTTGGCTTTTATAGGGACCGTTCTTGTAAAGCGTCTTGCTTTTGTTTTTGGTGCTGTAGATCGACCGTCGCTTAAGCGAAAAATACATAAGCTTACTACTCCACGATTAGGTGGTGTTGCTATTTTTGTTGCGATCGTGCTTGTCCTTTTTGTTTTATTGTTTTTTCACAATCTGCTTACATCTGGTCAGATAACGCATTGGCATTATTTTGGTTATATTTTTGGAGGGTTGGTTTTGATGATAGGTGGATTGCTAGATGACCGCTATAATCTCCCTGCGCGTTTTACTATTTTCCCCCCTGTTATCGCTTCAGTTATTCTTATTGCTTTTGGGGTTGAGATCGAAAAGTTAACAAACCCTTTTGGGGGCGTAGTTTACCTAGAGGCCTGGCAGTCAGACTTGATTGTTTTCTTGTGGCTTATGGTGGTGATGTACACAACAAAGTTTTTGGATGGGCTTGATGGATTAGCGACCTCTGTATCAACCGTTGGAGCTGTTATGATGATGTTGCTCTCAATGACTGTTGTGTATTTTCAGCCTGATGTTGCGCTTTTTGCCGCTGTTGTTATTGGAGCACAGCTAGGGTTTTTATTTTGGAATTTTCATCCAGCCTCAATTTTTTTGGGAGAAGGAGGGAGTACTTTTGTTGGGTTCACCTTAGGGACGCTTGCAGTAATTTCGGGAGGAAAGCTCGCAACTGCTTTGCTTGTTCTTGGGATCCCATTAATGGATTTGATTTGGATTGTTCTGCGACGATGGCGCTCTGGTGGGTTCTTTAGTATGTTCAAAGGTGACCGTAAGCATTTACATCACAGACTTCTTGATCTTGGATGGACACAGCATCACATCTTCCTTTTTTATACAGCCATTGCAACACTTTTTGGTATGACAACCTTGTTTTTGCAAAGCAAAGAAAAAATTGTGGCGCTTGTGGTTTTATTGTTCTGCATGCTTCTTATGGCACTCTTTTTAGTTCAGCAAGAAAAAAAGTCCTATGACTCACGCTCATAAATATCGATTTGTCGTTGCCGCAATACTTTTACTTGCATTTGTTTTAACATGGTGGGTTGTTCTATGGATCAGTCGTTCTCAAGAGCCAAGCACCATTGTGATGCCAAATGGAAACACCATTGAGGTAGAGGTGGCAGATACAGATTTTTTGCGAGCAAAAGGACTTTCTGAAAAAACAGCACTTAGTATTTATAAGGGAATGCTTTTTTTACATGACAAAAAAGAGAAGCAGTCTTATTGGATGAAAGACATGAGTCTCCCTATTGATATCATTTGGATTGATGGCGAAACTGTTGTAGGAATAGAGGAAAATATTCAGCCAGAAGAAGGTGATTTATCTACATATAAAAGTCCACAACCTGTTGATGTGGTGCTAGAAGGCACGGCTGGGTTTGCGTCGCATCATGGAATAAAACGAGGGGATAGACTTGACATAAACGTGCAGTAAGACTATACTTTTCCCACATTAAACAGTAATCGCTGGCACACTGAATTTACTCAGGAGCCGCTGAAAAACTATGTTAGCAGTCATTAAAACTGGAGGAAAGCAGTATTTGGTCAAAGAGGGCCAGACACTCAATGTCGAACTTCTCAAAGAGGAAGTTGGAAAAACTGTCGAGTTTGACGTGCTTCTCATCACTGATGAAAAAGGAGAAGAAGTAAAGCTTGGCACACCACTAGTGAGTGGTGCAAAGGTAAGCGCAAGTATTGTAGAGAGTGGAAAAGGAAAGAAAGTTTCCGTGATCAAGTACAAGCCAAAGACACGTTACCGACGTAATGTTGGTCACCGTCAGCCTTATACAAAAATCAAGATTGAAAAAATCACCGTTTAATACGGTGGTTTTTCCTTTATGACATGCTATCCTGAATCTATATGATGACAAAAGAACAAGTAGAAAAATACGTGTTTCCAAACTATGGGCTTGGGCACATTGTTTCCATTGAACAAATAGAAACATCTGGCAATTTGATATTTGAGATTGAAACAAAAGAAGAAAAGTATATTCTGCGTTTTAATCCTCCAAAAGGGCCTCAGGCACGATCGTCAGAAGAAGTGCAAGAAGAAGTTTTGTTTCTGCAGTATTTGTTTGAGAATGATTTTCCTGTTGGAGAGATCGTAAAGACAAGTGATGGTCAGAGCGTCGTAGAAGTTGAGGGAGTGTTTGGGTATTTGCGTACGTTTGTTAAGGGCGAGAGCTTTGACGATCCAAAAGATGAAGAGATCTACAGAGTAGGAACTTTGCTTGGACGGCTACATAATCTTTCAAAAGATTATCGTCCGACATACAAGCGTGTTCATAAATGGAATCCAGGGCGTGTAAAACAGTATTGGCCGGAAAATAAAGAAATCATTTTAAATAGTGGATTTGAGTTTGCACACGATTTTGTGCGTTTATTCTCAGAGCAGCTCCAGCGTCTTTCTTTTAAGCCTGGCCTTGCAAGCGGAATGATTCATGAGGATTTGGGAATACGACATGTGCTTTGGAAAGAGGGAGAGATAAGTGGGGTGATCGATTTTGATCGTATGTATGTTGGATTGTTTATTATGGATATTGGTCAGGCTATTCGTGGATGGTGTGCGGGCGAGCATGAGGTGGCGACTTTCCTTGAGGGGTACGAAGAAAACCGTATGTTGAGCGATAATGAAAAAGATGCGCTTGGGGATGCGATTGCATTTGCCTTTTTAGAGCGCGCGCAAGCGTTTGTTCTTCGTGGAATAGCTGAGGAGGATGAAGAAATGATTGGATTAGGATTAGATGAGCTTGAGAGTATTTTGTAAAAGAAAAAACCTGACGTCAGACAACGAAAGGTTTTAGGAACACTTGCTGAGGAATTCAAGTGGGATCGGTCGAAAGACTGGTCCTTCTTTTGAAAAACTCGAGCGGGTTACATAGACGCGCTTGCACAGACGTCGCAAGACGATGAGATCGTTTACGATATGTCTGCGATGCGTCATGTGGCGAGCAACGCAGCGTGCAATGCCTGGCATGTTGTGAAGGTCGTAGGCTTTGCCCGAACCTTCGTGCTTACCAAGTTCAGGATTCCAATCGTACTTCCCATCTTTGAACCAATAGCGAGCACGACCAAGCCAGAAGCGCAGATGCGAGATAGAGCCCGCAACAACGTAGAAGACGTAGTCATAGTCGCAAAGTGGGATTGCGCCTTCGTTTGTTGGTGCGTGGACGTCCTCGATAAGGTAAATCGTATCTTTATCAAACTCGCCAGGTTTTGGCAGAGCGTCGATCATCTCTTTGTCCAGCTCGTGACGAGCTTCAGCAAAACGATCGATATCATAGTGCACAACTTTGCGTCCAGATTCTTTTGCCCAGGAACGAACTTGCAGAAGAAGCAGTCTGCGAAAGTGTGATTTCCCCATGTTTCCAACGCCAGTAATTAGTACGAGCATGGTTGCCTCCAGGTAAAGATCAGGAAAGTTTTTTAGCAAAAAATAGTGCTTTTGTCAATCGTTTGATATACTTTATTTAGATCTTTCACCCAGGAGAACGCACATGCGTCGCCAGTACACAAAGCCAGTTTTTCGCCGCGCACGCGGTATCGATTTCGTTTTCTCTGCCATCCGTGAGGGGTGGCGCACCGTGTGTCGGCAGTGCTCAAGCTGCCACGGATGTCGCTAGGCATCACACACAATTCTTGCATCGTCTTTTGACGGTGCTTTTTCTTTGCTATAATAGTAGCATCTATGGAGGAACGAAAAGTATCAACAAAAGAATTGCTTGGTCTGTTATGGCAGCATGCAAAAAAACAAAAAGGACTTTTGGGTATGATTGGTTTTTTTGTTGTGTTTGCAAATACCGTTGATCTCATCAATCCATTTGTCTATAAGCTTTTTATTGATGGGTTGGTCAACAATGACGCCATGCGCGATTCATCAAGTGTTGCAACACAAATGATCTTGCTCATCGTTACGCTTTTTGGTGTCAGTATGGTTGGTTGGATTGGTTGGCGTATCACGAGTCTTGCAACAGCGGTCTATATTCCAAACACGATGGCACGTCTCTCGCGTGAGATGACACTTGTGCTCTTTCGCCATTCAGTCAGGTTTTATCAAAATCAATTTGTTGGGTCATTGGTCAAGAAGGTGTTCAGGATTGCAGATTCATTTGAGCAGATCTTTAGTGCGATTGCGTGGCAATTCATTGGTATCATCATTACGCTTGTTGGAAGTTTTGCCGTGCTTTACACACGCAATACAACGATTGCTTGGATCCTTCTCGCATGGTCGTTTGTGGCAATAACTGGACATTTTCTTTACTCACGCTGGAAATCTAAATTCGATTTAGAGCAAGCAGAGTCAGACTCAAAGGTCGCAGGGCAGTTTTCTGACATGCTGACAAACTTTGAGAATATCAAGCTTTTTACAGGCATTAAGAATGAGAAAAAGACGTTGAAAGAAACACAGGGGATTTGGGTTGGTAATTTTATAAAAGCCTGGCGCCTAAGTGAATATGCAGACGCAGCGCAAGCTGCAATGATGATTTCAGGAGAAGCCATTTTACTCTATGTCGCGTTTGGTTACTGGCAAGAGGGATTATTAACAGTAGGGGACTTTGCGCTCATTCAGGGGTATTATATGGCGATTCTAAGCAAGGTTTGGAACATTGGGCGTGCTATTAGACAGGTGTATCGCGCGATTGCGAATGGAAAGGAGTCTGCTGGAATTTTGTTAATGCAGCCTGAGATTAAAGAGATGAAGTCAGCAAGGGATCTTGGGGTTGAAAAAGGGGAGATTGTATTTACTGGAGTGCGCTTTGGATACAATAAAGGCCAGCAGGTGTTGAAGGATTATGAAATGACCTTTAAGGCAGGAAAGCGTTATGCGCTTGTGGGGCCTTCGGGGAGCGGGAAGTCGACAGTTGGAAAGTTGGTGCTAAGACTTTTTGATATTCAGCGCGGAAAGATTTTGATTGATGGGCAAGAGATTAAAAAGGTGACACTTGAGAGTTTGCGCTCACAAATCTCTGTGGTGCCGCAAGAGTCAGTGCTTTTCCATCGCTCACTCATGGAGAATATTCGTTATGGTAGGCGCGACGCAACAGACGAAGAGGTGATGGAGGCGGCCAAGAAAGCACGGTGCCACGAATTTATTACACACCTTGAGGATGGATATGAAACATTCGTTGGAGAGCGCGGGGTAAAGCTTTCAGGGGGCGAGCGTCAGCGTGTGGCGATTGCGCGAGCAATCCTCAAGAATGCACCAATCCTTGTATTGGATGAAGCAACATCGAGCTTGGACTCAGAGTCAGAAGCCATGATTCAAGAAGCGCTTGATCATTTGATGAAAGGTAAGACAACGATTGTGATCGCCCACAGGCTTTCAACGATTATGAAGATGGATCAAATTGTCGTGATGGAAGAGGGGAAGGTTGTTGATGCAGGGTCGCATAAACAGCTGGTGCGCAAGAAAAATGGACTTTATCGGAAATTGTGGAAGATCCAAGCTGGTGGGTTTTTGGGAGAATAAACAAAAATAATAAAAACAGGCGAGAAATCGTCTGTTTTTTGCTGTATTCATTGACAAAACCGTATCTCTATGCTAAGTTCTTTTGTTCCTAGTAACATCTTTGTAGGAATACAGTCTATTTTCTCTTTCTCTTTTCAAAGGAGGGTGCATGCCCTGGAGTCTTTCCTATCGCTCTAGTCTTCTTCACCACATTCGGTGGCTTTGGAGAATGTCTATTACTGTTCAGGTTTACCTTGAAGGTAATCTTGACAGCACTTCTGAGCATCTCAACGAACAAGTGTTTTGGCTGATGGTTGAGTCAACGCGCTATAGCACCATCCCAGCAAGTTTTCAGGAGATCCTCGGTTCTGTTGAGGTTTCTTTCAATGTTCCTCGCGAAAATGTAGGGAGCTTTTGGGAGCTTGAGCAGGCAGAAGAAATTGCTGCCACACTCTTGGCTGGTAAAGAGGTTCTTGTTTCTGAGGTTGTTGCGGAGACGCTTGAGCTTCGTGATAGGTTCCTTGAGAAGCACTTGAGGTACATGGCTTGGTTGGCTAAGGGTGGCGTTGAACTCCTCGAAGAGTATGTTGAGTGCGCTGCTTCAAGTGACCCTGAAACGCGTGAGTCCGATGATGTCAGTGAGGGCTGCGTGATGTCGCAGCTCTTGAGGCTGGTCATGATTGAGGATTTGGTCAAAGCCGAGTTCCCTGAAATGACAGCCCGAATCGATGCAGTGATCGACACAATTCTTGATCACCCGGGTCGATATAGCTATACCAAGCAATGTGTGGAAGGGGCTCTCTATTGTGAGAATCCGCGCGCGCTTGGTGAACGCGTCAACACTGTCATCGATCGTTTGATGACGCTCCCTGACTTTGAGGGGCGCATTGTGCGAGACTTGTCCAACCTTCCTGCTGAGTAACGGCTTAGCAGAGCACTGCCGCTGGTTTTAAACCGGCGGCTTTTTTGTTTCTTGACACGACCGGGTGGATATCTTAGACTGCCTTTTGCGTACACACCAGAGGAGACTGGTAGCTTGCTACTAGCTGGCGCACTTCCGGCGTTCGACAGCGTATTGATCGCTAAGAAAGGAAGGTTTCTCCACTCCGAACTACCTCGCAACGCACGGGGCACTCCTGAAGATCGTCGTTCTCAGCGTCATCGTTCCGTTCTCGGGATAGGGTGCAGAACCCGCGATGGCGTCAACCCGAATGTGCAAGCTCTAGCGCACTGATAATTAGCTAGGGCACAACGCAGCGCCAAGCGTTGTTCCAAAGGCCTAGCCTTCGGTTCTTATGAGCCATACACCTGGTGGCGAATCCAGGTAAATATGGTGGACGGAGCCGCCCCTTATGCCCCTGATCACAGCGACAGAGTCGTTGTGTGACGGGGCTTCTTTTTTTTGTGATACAATGTCAGCACTATGAAAATTACGATGTTTACAGATGGAGGGTCGCGCGGAAATCCTGGTCCGTCAGCTGCCGGTGCTGTGCTCAAGCAAGGCGAGGAAACCATTGCAGAGGTTTCTCGCTATATGGGAGAGACCACCAACAATCAAGCAGAGTACACTTCTATTATTATTGGTCTTGAGAAAGCAAAAGAGTTAGGTGTAAGTGAAGTTGAGGTTGTGATGGACTCAGAGCTTGCTGTTAAGCAGATGAATCGCGAGTATAAGGTGAAGCATCCAGAGATTGCAAAGCGATTTTTGGAGGTGAATAATCTTTTACATTCGTTTAAAAAGGTGACATTTCGTCATGTGCGGCGTGAGTTTAATAAGGAGGCAGATGCGCTTGTGAACAAGTGTATCGATGAACACCTCGCCTAGAGGTGTTTTGTGTTATAATAAAAGAACTATGGGATTATTTGGAAGCAAAAAGCCTTCAAGTTTCTTGGGGGTTGATATTGGTGCTAGTGGCATCAAACTTGTCGAGCTTGGAAAAGAAAAAGGTCGACCAAAATTATTGACATACGGCTATAGCGAGCTCCCACACGAAGGAGATCCAATTTCTTTGTTTGAGGATCCTCGAATTGCAGGACAGATGCTTACAGAGGTGTATAAAAAAGCAGGGTGCAAATCAACAATGGTCATGACCGCGCTCCCAATGAGCGAAGTTTTTTCAAGCATAATTTCAGTCCCTCGCATCGCAGACAAAAAGAAACTTCAAGAAATAATCGATGCTGAGGTGGCAAAATTAACACCAATTCCTATTGAGGAAATGATCACCTATTCGACATTTATCGATGAAGTTGAGAAGAAACCAGAAGGAAAAAAAGCAAAAAAAGAAAAAGGTGAACAAAAACAAGCCCCTGAAAAGGAGAGTAAGTTTTTGCGCGTGCTCGTTACTGGTTCTGCAAAATCGATGGTGCAAAAGTATGTAGAGATCTTTAAGCATGCAAAGCTTGATCTTCAGGCAATTGACACAGAGTCTTTTTCGCTCATTCGCTCACTTGTTGGAAAAGATAAAAGCACGGTTTGTCTTATTGATATGGGTTCGAGACGAACCAATCTAACCATTGTTGAGTCTGGAATTTCTTTTATCTCTCGTAGTATCAATATTGGCGGAGAGTCTGTGACAAAATCATTCATGGAGCAAATGCAAATGCAGTATGCAGATGCAGAGCGTATGAAAAGAGATTTAGGGTCAAGTGCAAACACACAAGCAAATCAGCTCCCTCCAGTTTTAGAAACACTTATGCATGCGCTTGTAAATGAGATTCGATATGTTTTTCAGCTTTACGCCAGCACAGAGCTTACGTCAAAAAAGAAAGTGGAAAAAATCATTTTGACTGGAGGTTCCTCGCATTTACCAGGCTTGCCTGAATATCTTTCCCACGCACTTTCTTTAAATGTGTATCGGGGCGATCCATGGGCACGCACAGCGTATCCAGAGGAATTAAGGCGGATTTTAGATGAGATAGGTCCACGTATGGCAGTAGCTGTTGGTCTTGCAATGCGTGATATTGACGGGTGATATGAGTAGGCATTCCTTGTTAATCGTAGACGCTGATCCGTTTCTTGCAGGGATTTATGCACATGAGTTTGAAAAGGGTTCATTTGATGTTTTTGTGGCCGAATCAGTAGAGCAAGCAAAACAATTGCTTGAAAAGCAGAAGATAGAGGTGGTTATCATTGATCCAGATACTGTCGACCTTGCTTGGGAATTTCTACGCTTGAAAAAGCTCCATTTAGCAAAACGTCTTATTCTGACGCAGCTTGGACAAAGAGAGGAAATTGAAAAGGCACAGGAGGAAGGTGTGGATGCCTATTTGTTAAAAGGACATTTTGTCCCTTCTGAAATTTGCAAAAAAGTATTACAATTACTTTGATATGAAACAAAAGAAAGGTTTTACGCTCGTTGAGTTATTGGTCGCGATTGCCATTATCGCCATTATTGGAATATTGGCTGGAGTTGCGGTTAGTGCAGCACGCTCAAAGCAGCGCGACGCAACACGTCTTTCAAATGTGCGTCAATTACAGTCTGTTCTTGAGAATCACTTTAATGAAGTGAATGCGTATCCGTCCGGACAAGATTTGCCATTAGGAGACGCAACGCAAAGTGTTTGTTTGAGTACAAGCGGCTTTTTAGCAGACTGCACCTATGAAGAGGCTGTGTTCATGAATGTGATCATGGGTATTTATTCAGATGGGCTTGAGGGATTGGTTGTTTGTGGTGACCCATTGCGAAACGCATTTTGCTATACACAAAAACAAGAAGGAGATAGTTATGGCATAGAGTTTGAGCTAGAAAACGGCCTTGCACAAGTAGGACTTATTGCTGGAGTGAATTGTGCAACGCCACAAGGAATGGAGGCAGGTAGTTGTCTGTAAAGAAAAAGATGATATCCCCCGGGAAGCTTTTGTTTCCCGGGGTTTTGTTATAAAATAGGACCATATGATGCAGATTTTTTCGTTTGTTTTAGGTGTGTTTATCGGGAGTTTTTTAAACGTTGTTTTATTTCGCACACCAAAAAAGCAATCTGTCATTAAGGGGCGATCTCGATGCATGAGCTGTAAAAAGCCTATTGCTTGGCAAGACCTTATTCCTATCGTGAGTTATGTGCGATTGCGTGGGAAATGTCGAAATTGCAAAAAAGTTTTTTCTTGGCAATATCCAGCCATCGAATTGCTTACGGGTTTGCTTTTTGTTTTTACTTTTTTACGCTACGACTTTGGTTGGTTCCTTCCGTCAGTGTTTGATTATTCTGAGTTTTATTTCTTTGTGCTGCGTGATTGGGTTCTGTTAAGTTTTCTACTTATTATTTTTGTCTATGACTTGCGTCACATGCTTATCTTGGATCGTTTTACTGTTCCAGCCATGGTGGTGGTGCTCGTGTTGAATTTGCTTGTTGGTTATGATGCGGCCTCTCTTTTAATTGGCGCAGCTTGCTTTGGTGGTTTTTTTCTTGTTCAGTATATTGTGTCCCAGGGGCAATGGATTGGTGGGGGCGATATTCGTATGGGAGTGCTTATTGGGCTGTTTCTTGGCCTCTCAGATGGGTTTATTGCGATGTTTCTTGCCTATATCCTCGGCGCATTACTTGGAGTTGTATTAATTGTGCTTAAGAAGGTGAATCGCAAGACACAGCTTCCGATGGGAACATTTTTAGTGGTCGCAACAGTCATTGTGTTATTTTTTGGAAGTGTCTTGCGAGAAGGTTTTTTAAGTCTGTTTGTCTAATATGAATAAGCAAGAGGCAAAAAAGCGTACAGAGAAGTTAAAAGCATTGATTGCACATCATCGCTATCTTTATCATGTGCAAGATGCCCCAGAGATTTCTGACTTTGCGTTCGATTCACTTGTGCAAGAACTTTTTTCCATTGAGGAGCAGTATCCAGAGCTGCGCACGCAAGACTCGCCAACACAGCGCGTGGGGGGCGAGCCTTTAGAGAAATTTGAAAAAATAAAGCACGCTGAGCGCATGCTTTCGATTGATGACGTGTTTACGCGCAGTGAACTAGAAGCATGGGATGTGCGCGTAAAGAAGCTCGCAAAAGAATCCTATAATTATTTTTGCATGCCAAAGATTGATGGTTTAGCCATGAGTTTGGTGTACGAGGATGGTATTTTGAAAGCGGCAGTAACGCGCGGAGATGGGTTGACTGGTGAGAATGTCACGCAGAACGTAAAGACCATTAGTTCTGTTCCACTACGTTTGCGTGAGGTTAAGGGATTAGAGACTTCAGGTCGCATTGAGGTGCGCGGAGAAGTTTATTTTCCAGCAAAGGCTTTTGAGGCTTTTAATGCAGCTCAAGAAAAAAAGGGGGAGAAGCTTTTTGCAAATCCACGCAATGCTGCCGCTGGGTCTGTTCGACAACTGGACTCAAAAATTGCTGCCAAGCGAAAGCTTGCATTTGTTGCCTGGGGTCTTTTTGTTGATTTGGGTCAGAAAACGATTACAGAGGAAAGAGCATTGCTTACTGAGCTTGGGTTTAAGCCTGCTCCAGAGGGAGTGGAATGCACTACACTTGAGGAAGTTGAGCAGCACTGGAAACATTTGCAGACAGTGCGCGAGAAGCTTGATTTTTGGGTTGATGGAATGGTGGTGAAAGTAAATAATCCTGCACTACATGCATCGCTTGGTGTTGTGGGAAAGACGCCTCGCGGAAGTGCGGCTTGGAAGTTTCCCGCTGAAGAGGCGACAGCGCTTGTGAGGGGAATTGAGTGGAATGTTGGGCGCACAGGAGCACTCACGCCAGTTGCTGTGTTTGAACCAACGCTTATTGGAGGAACAACTGTGCAGCATGCATCGCTCCATAATATGGATGAGATTGAGCGATTAGATGTGCGTGTGGGCGATACGGTTATTTTGTATAAGGCAGGAGATATTATTCCAAAGGTCAAAGAGGTTATTTTGGAACTCAGACCCTCGAATACAAAAGTTATTCAAGTACCGAGTGGGTGTCCGGTCTGTGGATCAGCAACAAAACAGTCCGACGATGCGGTTGCGCTTTACTGTTCTAACAAAAATTGTTTTGCCCAAGATCGTGAAGCGATATTACATGCGGCGCGTGCGTTTGAAATTGATGGACTTGGTCCACAAATTATCGCAGCACTTTTAGAGAACAATCTGATTCAGCGCCCACCTGATTTATTTACAGTGCATACTGGTGAGCTTTTAGGACTTGAGGGGTTTGCAGAAGTCTCTGCATACAAGCTTGTTGAGGAAATTCTTTCCTGTAAAGAAATCGTACTTGCAAAGTTTATTGTTGCGCTTGGGATTAGGAACGTTGGAGAACAAACAGCAATCGATCTTGCACAGCATTTTGGAAGCTTGGAAGCATTGCAAAAAGCAAGCAGGGAAGACCTTTGTACGATAGAACATGTTGGAGAGGTGGTCGCAGAGACGGTTTTTGATTATTTCAAAGAAGACCATAATAAATCTCTTATCAACGACTATCTTGCAGGCGGTGTAAAGATCATCAATCCAAAAAAACAAAGCGTTAAAGAAGCGTTTGCACAAAAAAGTTTTGTGTTAACAGGAGCGTTAGAAGCAATGACACGCGATCAAGCAAAAGAAAAGATTCGTGCATATGGAGGCACAGTTTCCTCATCAGTTAGCAAAAAAACAAGCTATGTTGTGGTGGGGGTTGATCCTGGAAGCAAGGCAGTAAAGGCGGAGGGTCTTGGGGTTACACTATTAACTGAAAAACAATTTTTGAAACTTTTAGATGTATGAATAAAGAAACCTTACAGGTTGAGAAGTATGCAAAACTTGCCAGACTTCAATTAAAACCAGAAGAGCAGGTACAATATGAATCGCAGTTAAGTGATGTTCTTAAGTATGTTGATCAATTGCAAGAAGTAGATACCTCTGATGTGCCAGAGCTTGTGCATGCGAGCACTCAGGTGAATGCGTGGCGTGAGGATGTTGCCTCCTTAACAAAAGAAATTGATCGCAAGCAGATCATCGAAGGTTTTCCGCAAAAGGAAGGTGATTTATTAAAAGTGCAAGCAGTTTTTGAAGAGCGTAACGAGGTTTAATTTTATGAACATCACCACACTTACCATCAAAGAAATTGAAGCGCTTTATCGCGATCGAAAAGTCACGGTTGAAGAGGTTGTCAAAGCTTTTATTGATGAGATCAATCACCATAACAAAGAAACAAATGCAGTTATTGAAGTTTTTAATGACGCGCTTTTGTGTGCTCGATCTTTGGATCAGCGCAGAGAGAATGAGGAAGAGCTTGGAAGGCTAGGAGGAATTCCAATCATTTTGAAAGATAATATTCTTATTCAAGGCAAAATTGCTTCCGCAGGATCAAAAACACTGGAGCATTATAAAGCAAGTTATACAGCAACGGTCGTCGAACGGCTGTTGGCAGCAGATGCTATTATTCTTGGGCGTGCGAATATGGACGAGTTTGCAATGGGTGGATCAACAGAGCATTCGATTTATGGTCCAACAAAGAATCCGTGGAATACAGAAAAGATTGCGGGTGGATCAAGTGGGGGTTCTGTTGCAGCAGTGGCCGCAGGTTTTGCGCCTGTAGCTTTGGGGTCTGATACCGGCGGGTCAGTGCGTCAGCCCGCAGCGCTTTGCGGTGTAAGCGGACTTAAGCCAACCTATGGGCGTGTGTCGCGTTATGGATTGATGGCAATGGCATCGAGCCTGGACCAAATTTCTCCATGCGCACGAACAGTGGAAGATATTATGCGCGTAATGCAGGTGATTGAGGGGAAGGATGTGAAAGACGCTAATACAACAGTGCTTGATAGCACCTCAGCACCAGAAATAATTGAAAAGAATATTAAAGGATTAAGGGTTGGTGTTCCAAAGGAGTATTTTATTGAGGGGATTGATGAAGGGGTTCGTGCTGCAATAGAGCAGGTTATTGAGACATTGAAGGCTGAGGGGGCGGAGATTGAAGAGATTTCACTGCCGCATACAAAACATGCAATTGCGACGTATTATCTCATCATGGCGTCAGAGGTGAGTTCAAATATGGCACGTTATGATGGTGTGCGTTATGGCTATTCTTCTATGGGAGGACGTTTGCAAGAAAGTTATGAGCGAACGCGCGGAGAAGGGTTGGGTGATGAGGTGAAGAGACGAATTTTACTTGGAACCTTTGCGCTTTCTGCAGGATATTATGATGCGTATTACAAAAAAGCCTTACAAGTACGTTCACTTCTTAAAAAGGACTTCGATGATGCATTTAAGCGTGTTGATATTATTCTTACACCAACAACACCGCGCGTGGCTTGGGATTTAGGAAGTAAGATTAACGATCCGCTTCAGATGTATTTAGAAGATATTTTTACAGCACCTGTTAGTCTAGCAACCGTGCCAGCAATTTCTTTGCCGTGTGGCGAGGTTGAAGGATTGCCTGTGGGTGTGCAGTTTATTGCAAAGCCTTTTAATGAAGAAGTATTATATCGCGCTGGTGCAACCTATCAATCACTAACTGATTGGCATGCTCGTCGACCATTTGCATGATTCCATACATTAGTACAACCGGATGGCAATTTGGCCCCTTCTTTGTTCAAAGTTGGGGGCTTTTGATTGCGCTTGGTGTGCTTGTTGGTGCATTTGCGGCAGGACGTTATGCTAAGAGCAGGGGGCTTAAGCCACAAATCATTTGGGATGCGGTTGTCTGGGTGCTTTTAGGGGCAATGGTTGCAGGACGATTGTTTCATATAGTCTTTTATGACCTTGGGTATTATTTAGAGAATCCTTTTGAGGTTTTTGCAGTTTGGCATGGAGGGCTCTCGATTATGGGGGGGTTCATAGGAGCCCTGATTGTTGGTGTTTTGTTTTTGTGTCATAAGAAGGTGGATGTCTGGCGCTATGCAGAAGCAATGGTGTTTGGATTGCCGTTTGGATTGTTTGTCGGGCGCATTGGATGCTTTTTGATTCATGATCATCCGGGAAAGGTGACAGATTTTATTTTGGGCGTGCAGTATCCAGATGGATTAGTTCGACACGATCACGGACTGTATTTGTCTTTGAATGGGTTGGTGATGTTTTTGGTGTTTGTTGGAATTGTACTTGCAAAGAAGAAGATAAAGAGACTGGTGTTCATCCCTACATTTTTAGTCTGGTATGGGGTAGTGAGGTTTTTTTTAGACTTTCTGCGCGCGACTGATGGGGTGATTATTGATGAGCGATATTTAGGGCTTACGCCTGCACAATATGTGAGTTTGTGCATGGTGCTTGCGGGGATATGGATATTTGCAAAAAAGCCCATAAAATAAGGCGAAAGTCGCGTTTTGCCCTTGACAAAAGGGCAAAAGTGTGCTATAGTACTCTTCCTATACAATCAAAAAGGGAAGAGAGACCAAGCCGCTATTCTTGGCCCGAAAAATAGCAAAAACAGTGTTTTATTAGAAAACCGGTTGTTATCTCTATTTCCTTTATGGTTATCGGGATAGCAATCGGTTTTTTACATTTTCCTCAGATATTCGAAGGGGAGAGAGAAACTCTCTTATCAATCACTTATGTGGGAGATAAGGAGCGATAATCAAATAAATTGACTTGGCACAATGAGGGTCAACCACCGTTGACCCCTACCGTGCTGACTCAATTTATACGCACGATTATCATGAGGTATACACGAGCTTGCTCATGTCACTGCTTCACCACCACTCACCTTCGATTATTTGCGGATCAAAAAATCCCCGCAAACCCTTTTTCCAGGGATTCTGCCGCAAGGCAAAGGAGGCCGCATGGCTTCACAGGAAAAGGCCGTGGAGAAGCCTGAGATCGTCCCATGGGAAGATCTCGGCTTCAAGGACAAGATCGTGACGATCTTGTTCGCGATTGGTCTTCTCGGCGGCGGCCTTGTTGTCGTCATCGGTTTCGTCATCTTCGTCGGTGTGGTCCTTTTGGGGATCGGTGAGCCGGCAGATGAGGGCATGATGACCATGCGGTCGTCATGTGGAGACTATTGGATGGAATAGTGCTTTTGCACACCATCCCACTTGACCCGCTGCAACCTACGGGCACATCAGCAGCGGGTGCCCTTTCATGGTTCGTGAATAATCATGGTTCATGAAAGGGTTCCGTACCCTTTCGTATTAATTCAAACGCGCGTTCAATCGCGCAGGGAGGCAACATGGCTTCGGCTTGTTGTTTCGTCGTGCATGCGCATGACTCTGCCCCCACCGCAGTCTCGATGGTCGAGCTGGAGGTTGGTGGGGTGGAAACCCTTCACAGCAGCTTTGGTGTGAGCGCTCATCGTCATGCCAGGGATACTGTGACGCTGATGTGCGGAAGTGATTTTGTGCATCAGTTCTGGATGGACCTGACGCTGGAGCGTTCGCTGCACGATTGTGCGGTGGAGAGCTTTGGTAAGACGGATCCGTTCGTGTCACGTCCGCGCATCACTTGTCATCTTGGCATGGTGGTGGCGGTGTTCACAAAGGAGTCAGAGGCAAGGGCGTTCGCAGAGCGCCTGAAGACCGACCACTTCCTCTGGGAGCTGGCCCGGACAACAGAGGACAGGATTCCTGCATGCACTCTTAGGTGCGACAGTGAGTTGCGCCACGAGGCGTAGGAGTCTTGCTCCATTTCGTATGACCCGCTGCAACCTACGGGTACATCAGCAGCGGGTACCCTTCAAGGTTTATGACCTATTCGTAAGTCTTGAAGGGTAATAACCCATCATTTTTTTTCGGTCGCAAGACCATTTTTCCACAGGCCTTCGGGTCTTTTTGCTTGAAGGAGCAAAGCATGAAGAGTCGTATCGATATCCTGATCGCAGTCATCTCCTCCAACATGGCCCGTGTGGCCAAACAAGGAAACTGGCCTGATTACGCGCGGCCTGAGCACTCCCTGCTCGCGCGTGTTCCCAAGCAGGAAGTTGTTGGTCCAGGTTTCGATGCAGGCATCGCCTGCTGCCTGGATCTGATCCCCCGCAACAAGCAGGCACTTGCCAGCACCTTGCACGCCGCCTACACCGAGGTTGCGGTAGAGCAGGTGCGTGTCGAGCTCGAGCTCGACGATGACGCGTTTGCTGACACAGAGACTTGCTGGTGGCTTGCTGCCTCCAGTGTGTGTGAGCAAGGTGGCGTCACACAAGCAAAGTTCAAGTACCAGGTCAGCTGGTTCCGCGAGGTGTCTGGGGACCAAGCGTCCCGCGTCGCAGCTGCGCGCAGCTGTTATGCCAAGATGCGGAAGGACTTCACGGTCATGGCCGATGGTGTGCCGTTCGTCACGCGTGACGGTGGTGCCCAGGGTGCCTACGTGGCCGGCTACGACTGGGCTGTGCAGTGGGCAGAGAGCCTTGGTTTTTTCTTTATCTCGACCTTCCACTCCTCGCTGGGTTTGGAGGAGTTCGAGTGGAGTGACGCCACGGACGAGAAGGGCCGCGCTATCAGTGGTCCTGTCCACGATTCGCGCCAGTTCGTGAAGGCGGCAACGCTCAGCGAGCTCGGTCGTGTGGTCGAGGTGGTGATGAATCACCTTGGTCAGCCCTAGGCTCTTTGGAGCCTGCGAGGGGACAACTCCCCGACCCGCGTGTCTACGGATGCGCGGGTTTTTTGATTGTCGAAACGTTTCGGACAAAGTGGTACACTGGAGTGGTATGAAAAAGATCTCACCAAAAGTCTTAAATTTGCTAGGAATCAAAGAGCGAGACATGAAGGTTTATTTAGCACTTCTCAAGCTTGGCACTGCGCCACTTCGAAGAATTGCCGACGAGGCTGGTGTGCATAGGGCAACAACCTATGATGCACTAAAGCGCCTCATGGCGATCAAACTTGTAAGTTACCTGAACGCAAAGTCGCATAGGTATTTTACAGCCGAGGATCCAAAGCGTATTCGTGCACTTGCCTCGCAGCGAGAAGTGGCACTCCAAGAGGCGCGTGAGGAAATCAATGAAGTGATCCCACAATTAAAGCAGAGGCTTGATTGGGCAAAGTACCGACCAGTTGTGCGTTACTATGAAGGTGAGAGTGGGGTGAAAGAGATTTTAGAAGACGTGCTTTTGCAAAGTAAGAAAGCGCAAAAGAAAACGTATCGCGTGTATTCTTCTTCTGCCATTCGTGATTTGATTGCACAAGCATGGCCTGGGTTTTTGAAAAAACGTATTCGCCAAGGAGTGCATGTACACGCTGTTTCCATAGGGACCGGAGGGAGAACAGCAGGGCTTGATGAGCGCAAATGGCTAAGTAGCGAAAGTGCTGCTCCAACGTATACATTTTTGTATGCAGGAAAGATCGCGCATGTGTCTTTAGATGAAAAACGTCAGCTCTATGGGGTGGTGATGGAGGATGATGCGATTTACCAAACACAAAAACGCATTTTTGATGCGCTTTGGAAACGATTAGACTAAAAACTGTGATACAATAGGGAGGTTATGGAGGTGCAGCGGCAAGAGCCGCGAGTTCAATTTCATAAGGTCGAAGTGCCACAGCAAAGCTCGGCTCTGTGGTTTGTTTTGGCGTGTATTTTTTTCTTTTTGTTTATCATCACATCGATCATTTGTGGATACTATTATTCTAAAAAGGTCCGCGCTGACGCCATGTTGCTTATTGCAGAATATCGTTGTGAAGATCTAGCGAGCGAAAGTATAAACTTGGAAGTAGCAGATCAACTTAGTGGTGTAGCTCCTCATTTTTTTGTGGTGCGTGATCGGAATGACTATTCAAATTTGTATATGGTTGATAGAGAGAAAGGAAAAGAAATTCCGATTTACTCCAACAGAACTGATGGTTCAGACAATTTTTCTCTTTATGCGGTACCTCAAAAGGAATATGACGGGCATGTTTATGTTCAGCGCATGACGCAGTATGGTGAATTAACAGGACAGATCGAAGAGATTGATGTGTTAACTGGAAAAGTAAACAAAGCTGCATTTACAGAACTTTTTCCCTCAGCGCGTACGGCTAGCTCAATTTCTCCAGATCAAGGCGCTATTTTGTTCCTTTACGATAATCCGGTCGCGAATGAATGGGAAAAGCAAGCTGTTATGATAGATATTGTGTCAGGTGATGCGATTATTGTTGGAAGTCTTGAAGAGAGTCAGTATTATTCAAAATATCAAGGAGATGGAATACAGGGCGGTGCATCTGGGTTTGATATTCGTTGGGTAGAGGGCTCCTGTGCCTCAGTGGGTGTTTTTGAAGACTCATCATATGATGCTGATGCGGATGTTGTGAAGGTGTTGAAAGAATATCAAGAGTATTGTTTATAAAAAACAACCAAAATTGGCGATTTGTTAGCTTGTGGGGCCCCTGCACTTTCTCGACGTGCATTTGAGCACGTCTGCAAAAGTTGCTATCCCCACGCACTAACATCTCATCCAATTTATGGCTGTTTTTGTTTATACACCGACATCTCATCTAAACGAGATGCTTTTTTAGCCGTGGTTTTTTATCTTTGTAATTTTTGTTCCTCTTACTCCGCCTCTGATCCTGGGGAGCCTTTTTCCAAACGTGCTTTGTATTTTTTCATAACAAGCTCGAGCGCTTCTTCTAAATCAATCTCAAGATTATTGGCAAGAACCATAAGGACATAAAGTACATCTCCTATTTCTCCTTTGAGCTCTTCGCGGTATTCAGGCTTCTTGGTCCCATAGTCGCTCATCTTTACAATTTCTTTTGCAACTTCACCAACCTCGGACACAAGGTCAAGTGTACGGTGTTCGATCGGGGCATTAAGATTGTGTTGGTCAGTAAAGTCTTTAACTGTTTGTTGGAGTTGTTTCATATTAATTCCAAAGCTTAGAAAGTAATCCTTTTTTCTTTTTTGGTTTTGGTGGGTTGGTTGTGGTGGCAGGTTTCATCATCTGCTGCGCTGCTTGCACAATGCGCCACATCTCTTGCTCTACCTTTGTTCCTGTATATTCGCCACTATGCGCGTTTGATCCTTCATAGCTCGCTTTCTTTTGATCAATATGTAAATTAACCTGGATGCCGCGCTCAACATCTTCCACATAGGCATGGAAACGTGGGTAATGCTCAGGTCCAAAGCGTTTTGCAAAACTTATTTGTCCGTGCTTAGTACGTATTTCTCCGTAACCTGATTTGCGCATAAGTTCACGTGCGCTAAAAGTTGCGCCTTTGAGGAGTTGTTTCATATGTTCGGATTATAGCATTTTCTGTTAACGATTCCATCAGGATCGTGTAAACTAGTACTAACAGTATGAGCTTAAAGGATATTCGAGTGTTTAATCGCTATGAGTTAAAGTATATTATGCGCTACGCACATGCGAAGCGGGTAATGGAGCACATGGGCGATTATTTGGTACCAGACGCCTATGGCGACAAGTATGGGAATTATATTCTCTCAAGTCTGTATTATGATACAGACGATTTTTTATTTTACTGGCAAAAACTTGAAGGGCTCAAACATCGCCGCAAGTTACGCATTCGTCTTTATGAAACCAAAGAGGTGCCAACACCAGAAACGATTGTTTATGTGGAGATTAAAGAGCGGGTTGATAAAATTATTCGCAAGCGGCGCATTAAAGTACCACTCAAGGATGCGTGGAAGCTTTGTGATGATCGAGAGGAAGTAGTGCATGAAAAACGCGATCGGGCCGCACATGACGAGATCTTGCACATGACGCATGCCTATGACTTGTATCCGCAAGTTATTACCAGCTATCACCGCAAGGCCTTTAATGGCACAGAGTATGATCCAGGTTTGCGTGTGACCTTTGATACAAATTTGCGTTATCGTCGCGCCGATCTTGATCTGACAAGTAAAAAGCTTGGACGCTTCATGATCGACCCCGACCTTGTCATTATGGAAATCAAAGCAAATAACAGTATTCCAATCTGGATTACACAAATGGTTGCGCATCACGACATTCAACTCAAGCGTATTAGTAAATATTGCACTTGCCTTGAGCGCGCAGAAGAATATGGCAATACACACATTCATCTTCCAAATTAATCTTAGCATTTAGAAAACACTAAATTTTATGCCAACAGAAACAGTTGAATTTTTACAGGCGTTGCTGAGCTTTGAGGATCTCTCCGGAGTCTTCTCAGTAACAGATGTTGTTTTAACGCTCATTTTGAGCTTTATCTTCACGGCCATTATTGGGTACGTGTATATGATTACCCACAAGGGAACAAGTTATACGCAAAGTTATGTGCACACACTTGTGATGATGGGAATGGTGGTTGCCGTTATTATGCTTATTGTTGGGTCAAATATTGCGCGCGCATTCTCACTTGTTGGTGCGCTTTCGATTATTCGTTTCCGAAATGCAGTAAAGGAAACACGCGATGTTGGTTTTATCTTTTTTGCTATGGCAGTAGGTATGGCCTGTGGGACTCGTTTTTATTCACTTGCGGCCATCACAACGATTATCATTAGTTTGCTCATGCTTATTATGTATCGGTTTGACTGGTACCAAAAACGTATGACAGGTCAGATTTTGAAAGTGCAGGTGAAGCCTGAGACCGACTATGATCACCTATTTGATGCTATTTTTGTTGCGCTTACAACACGTGCAGATTTAGTCAGTGTTGATTCCGTGCGCAGTGGGTCACTTACCGAGCTTGTGTATTCCGTAGATCTTAAGAATGGAGTAGATACACAAGAATTCTTAAAGGAGATTCGTGATAAGGCAGGAAAAGGCAAGCGTGTGACGATGATTACTGGTTATAACACAACAGATTTGTAATGCGATACATTCCAATAAAAATCAGACGCTATTGGGGGTTGATTGCTTCAGCTCTTGTTGTGATTGTAGGGATTATTGTGTTTTTAGGTCCGGTACGCGTGATTCCGTACACAGTGAGTGCAAGTACACATGCGGCTGATATTAATCAGCTCAATGAAACACTTTTGCTTTTACAAGAATATGCAGATTCCATGGATGTGATCTTTGATGACACATATGTGCATGAGATTGCGATTAGTATCGATCCAGAAGACCTTGAGCAAATGGTCGCAACTTATCTAAAAACAACTGAAAAAGATTATTTTCCAGCCAATGTAGAGATTGACGGCATCCCATTTGCTAATGTTGGATTGCGCTTAAAAGGGAATTCAACCTTAGGGGCATCTGTGGGAAATAGCGAAGACTTACCGGGCGTTAGTTTGATGGAAGGTTTATCAATCCCTTATCTCATCAAGCTTGATGAGTATGAAGATGGACAGAATTATTTGGGGCATACGCAGTTTTCTTTGCGTAATTCTTTCAAGGATGATGCGGTGATGCATGAAACGCTTGGTTATGCCTTTTTTGATCAATTAGGTGTTGAGGCGCCAAGTGCTGTTTATACAACCGTGAGCATTAATGATGAAGCTGAGGAGTTGTATGTACTGGCAGAGATTATTGATGAGTCGTTTGTAGAGCGACATTTTTTGGAAGCAGATGGACAAATAGGGGATCTGTTTAAAGAGGTTGATCGCGTTGGTGATTTTGCCTATCGTGGTGAAGATTTAACGCATTATCAAAACTACGAACTCATCACAAATAAAAATGAATCTGATCAAAGTGATCTGATCGAATTTTTGTATTGGATTGAACAGGCGAGTGATGAGCAGTTTGAGTCTGAATTAGAGCAATATATAGATGTTCAATCGTTGTTAAGCTATTTAGCGTTTTGTGAAGTGTTAGTAAGCTTGGATTCCTTACCAGGGTCGAATACAAATTTTTACTTGTATCAGTATCCGACAAGCGGACAGTTTGTTGTTGTGCCCTGGGATTTAAATGAAACATTTGGTGGTTTTGGGATGAATGGACATTTGGCATATGAGATGGGGCTTTTTTATGATGTTGAGTCAGCGAGTATGGGAGAAGAAGGAATGATGATGCCTGGTATGGATGGGCAAATGATGCAGCCTCCTGAAGGAGGATACATGCTTCCGCCTGAGGATGGGCAAATGATGCAGCCTCCAATGGATGGACAGGGGCAGGGGCGTCGCCGTCCTAAAAAACTCATGAGAGCAGATGGAACTCAGGCGCAGATTCAGCTTATTCAAAATATTCAGCCGTTTGGGGACAGAGACATGAAAGAGCCACATAAAATGATGGAGGGGAGTGTGGTTATGCCTGGCGTGGATCATGAATTAGAGCAGCCAGTGCTTGTGCAGCGTTTATTTGAAAGTGATCTGTTGACTACTCGCTATTTAGAGGTGGTTCAAGAATTTACCGAATTATTGTTAGATGAAGAGATATTAAAAAGCGAGGCAGAGAAAACAAAAACACTTTTATTTGAGGCTAACCAAGAGAGAGAATTTTGGAGCGAGGAAGATTGGGGTGTGTTTGAGCGGGGTGTTTTGCAACTCATTGAATTTGCAAAGTTGCGGCAAGAGTTTTTATTTGACGAATTAGCAAAGATGTAGGGGTGACCCATTGTAGTCGCCCTGTGAAACAATCGATTGACAAGTCGGTTGTTTTTTCTTAGTCTGATCTCTTCGGTGCAAGCATCGAAGCTCATGCCCGCTGCGCGAAATGCTTTGCATGGTGCAAGGATGGTCGCTCAAGGCGCCTGCTGATAGGAGTGCAATTGCACAGGCCTATCTTCTAGGAGAGAGACATGTCTGAACGCTACCTGAGGTTGCCTCAGTGTTGTGACAACTGCGTGGACACACGCTCCTTCAAAATCCCACAGCAGTTCACCGGAAACCACTGGTGGCTCTGGCTAGTGATCAGTACTTTCGCTACGCTAGCCTTCATGTGTGGTGGTATTGGATTTTTGGGGAATACTGAGTCGGAGACGTCGATCATTTTGTTCACGATCTTTACCTTCCTTGCCCTGGTTCCGGTACTGCTATTTCTGCGCGGGCTCTGGCGTTACTTGCGTGGTGCACGTGTCTGGGTATACCGAGATAAAAACGGAAATTTGCACACACATCTTCCAAAAACGGTTGGACCGAACAGAAAGGGATCGATCCTTGAGGTCCGGCTTGGTCTTGGAGGGATTGGAACAAAGTTCCGTCAAGGAAGTAATCATTTGCCCTATATCGCTCGCGTGAATCGGTGGGGGATTGTGACCGTGCGTTATAGCACAGACCATGGGAGCGACGGTCTTCGTAGTGTAGAGATCAGGCAGTGCCTGGAGAACTTGTTTGATTCAATCAAAATCAATCAGCGCATGTTTGACCGCGTGCAAGGAGGTGCCTCAGATGAGGTTTATGACCTCAGGGGTTTCCAGCGCGAATGCAAGCAACTTAACATCGAGTTGTTGCGTAAGGAGCATGGAAGATATTCAGGGAACGTGGGGCTTGAGCAGCTGCTCTATGAGCTCTGTGAAATCGAATTTCTGGCCAAGGCAAATGCCGCCGCTGGGAAGTCTCCTCATGTGCGTGCTATGCGTGCGGCCATTGAAGCGCTCGTTGGTGCGCAGTTTATGCCAGAACAGGTGAAGGCTATGCGCCAGAAGGTCAGCACGCGTCACAAGGACGATTGCGAACTGTATGGCGACCACGTGGACAAGTGCGCAAACCCGCGCTGTCGCGTAGGCGGAGGAAGTGGGGCCGTGATGCGGCGTCGTTTCCGTGAAGCAGCGAGTTATCAGTGTGCCTATTGTGGGTTCGTTCGCATGAACGACGAAATTATTGGCGCTCTTAATGAAGGCAAAATGCCGATCGCTCAATAGTACTCCGCCCCACTCTCGGGGCGGTTTTTCTTTAGTCCGCCTTTTTGTTTGTTTGTGGCGGATATTTAGCCTAATATCTTGACAGATGTGCATTTCCGTGATAGGTTGCGGAAGCCTTTTGACCCATGGAGGACAACATGGACTACATCGTGCCTGTGGCGGTCGCATCTACTGTGGTGATCCTTGCAGCGATCATCAGTGCCTTGTGGAGTCGACACGAACGCACGCGCAATAACTTGGTTTATCGCGCTGTGCATGAGCAGGGACCAAAGGCACTTCCCTTGGATATTCTGGATCGCGTGAACCGGAATAAGGGAGTGAACATGAGCCAAGGAGAGCTTATTCGTCGGCTTTGTCAGCTTGTTGAAGACAAGTTGGTGCTGAGAAACGAGCTTTCAAACTATGACCGTGTCCGGCTGCTTCGCAAGTCTCTCAAGGGAGCTTGCTCGCCGGTGAGTGGTTTGCCCCTCGATCCTTCTCAGATCATGGCGCGCTATTCTGTTGCTTTGGAGTGTGTTCAACACGCTGCCTGAGTAGTTTCCCGTTTTCGCATCAGCGAGAGCGGGTTTTTTCTTTGACATAAAAGAATGAAATCGCTACTGTCTTTTTGTCAGCTTGCGCTGGCCCTGGTCCCTGTTTTGGTTTCTGTCATTTTGGCAGATAGATCGATTTATACTAGGCAAACCCTTCATTGATGTTTGGTGGCAACACTGATGCATCAAAAGAGCTTCCAATGCAAGGCATCGAGCCTAATCATAGCTGTCCGCACTGTGTGAATCCCCACGACCTTCCGCACGCCAAATGGGAGTTACCACGCTTGAGCGTGTTTCTCGAGTTGTGTGCATTTGGGGTTGGTGCACTTCTTGTCTCCCTGCTTACATTCTTTCCCACAGTGATCAGTCCAGAAGCTATTGTGTTGAAAGTGATTTGTCTTGTTGGGGGCCTTGGGCTTTGTGTGGGTGCTTCATTTTTGCTCGTGCGCGACCTTATGGTTGTGTGGGAGTGGCTGAATGGAGAGGTTTACAAGTTTTCAGTTGTAGATGGTGTGGAGCATCTTCATAAGTATGGGGTGAGACGACGGTCCTTCATTACAAAAGATGGATCTCTGGCTCTCTTAATCGGGCGTCAGATGTGCAGCACGCCTCCTGGAATCATCAGAGGTATTCAAGAAGAGTGTTGGCAGATTGGAAGGGTGCTTCCGGATGGAAGGGTTGAACTATATCGCACAGAAACCCCTCATGCTCTTTTTCAACTGCTTCCAAAAGAAGCACTGCAACTTGTGAGTAGCTGTCAGAGCCTTGAACAGGTGCTGGGCGGCAAGGGAAGTGAAGCTGAAAAGCTCGAGCGTCGAGTGAAAGATGAGAGTCTTGATTTGCTCGATGGAGCGCATCTTGAAACAGTTCTGTGGTACTTAAGCGATCTGCTCTGGGTTGTTGGTCAGCCTGGACCAAACGAACACTGGAAAAAGCGTGTGCAGGCAATTCGTGAGCAATTCTGGCATTTGGCGTGCTGGATGTTTGATGAAAATGAGGTGCGTGCACAGATTCGTGAGAGCAAGCGACTCCGCAATGAAGATCACAAGAGTCATGGTGACGATTTCGACAGTTGCCCAAATTGTTCTACAGGCAAGAATGTTGTTTACATGGCACGTGTGACTCGACCCAACATGCTGGTACATGGGTCAAAAAAACCCGTGTATGAATGCATTTATTGCAAACACACAACACGTCCTCCAAAATCAGATAAAAAGGCAGGTCCAGAGCCTTGGGTCCCAAGACTGGGACTTTTCGGAGGATAAACTCTACCCACCACCTTGGTGGGTTTTTTCTTTGCTGGTTTATGCGAAAAATTGTACTAAGCCTATTGACAAAACAACCTTTTGCTGTCACGCTGTTTTTTAAGTTCTTTCAAAGTCGCGTCCTCGGAAGAGGGCGTTTTGTGTACAACCACAAGGAGGTGACTGTGCGTACAAGCATGGATGACTATATAAACGAACACGATCCACTTACAGGCAAGCGCAACGAGCCTTGGTGTCAGCGACTTCTTTTAGGTCAGGGAACCCCTGAGCAAAAAACAGAGGATATACTTGAGTTGTTTCAAGTGCTTAGTCCGGCGTCAGGGATTTCCAATCTTTTTCAGGGAGAAGACCAGGCAGAGGGCCCGCTGCTCGATGCAGGGTGGTCACATTCATGTATGGTTGAGTGGGCATATTGTCAGTACTGGGAGGGTTATCAAAATAGCGTATGGGCTCCCAGGCTTATTGATAACCATCTTTTTTACAAGGTGGCATTAAGGAGAGCGCAAGAGGTTGGTCGTGGATTTGATGAATATACGTTCTACATTCACGGACTTCGTCGTTCAAAAGCGTTTTCAGGCAGCCTTGGTAAAATGTATTTGGTTGATGGGAAATTTGTGTGTGTCGAGTATCGACATCATGAATATCAGAAGTACGATGTGGTTCATGTGGGTGATGTTGAGTATCAGTACCCAGCTCATTCGGTCAGGGTGTTTTCTGTTATTGGTGGTAAGCTTGCGTATATTATAGAGAAAGCTAAGGGAGAGGTGTTCGTCTATTGGGGCGAAGAAGTGCTCGGTCCGTTTAAGGAAGCATCTTTTTGTCGCTGGTATGACCGCACGGGCAGTCTGGGGCAATTGAGTGAGAAGTTGATCTTCCGAGCTCGGTGCAAAGATGAAGACCGTGTTTATCATGGGAAGCAGTATACAGCCTATCACTGGATTTCTTCGCTCGAAGAGCTCAATGGAGAGATTTTGTGGGCGCACAGATCGCATGTGCGTAATCGTATTACTGTGCAGCATGGACCTGTTGAGCTATTCAAGTGTGATGTACTTCATTACCTGGATGCATACAGTGGCAAACTGTTTGCTTACTATGAAAAGCGCGGGAAGCAGTTTTTGCGGTGGGGTGATGAGATTCGTTCTTTTGAGCGGATAGCACTCGACCCTGACCATTTGTGGTATCGCGGTGTGCCACTTTTCAGTGTGTGGGCACGAAGCTCTTGGCATGTACATTACTGGGACAGGATAGTTGCAAGAGGAAGAAAGTTCCTTAATAAGGTGAGTCCAGGAGAGGGAAGAGATAACAGCTTGAGTATTTTTGTACGCAAGTCAGGATCTCAACACCTCAACGACCGCCATTGGGTCCAGCTCTAAGAGCGGGAGAACCCCAAAAACGTGCGCCCTTAGGCTAGTCCTAAGGGCGTTTGTAATTATAAAGTTATTCTTGTCACATGAAGAGAGATGAGTTATTCTATAGTCACAATTTATATGGAGAGGTGGCCGAGCGGTTTAAGGCGCACGCTTGTCCCGCGAAGCGGGATGCCGCTACGCGGCAGAAAGCAACGATATTATGTTTCATGTCTATATACTTGAAAGTGAAGTAAGCGTAAGGCGGTATATTGGGTCCTGTGAAAGTTTAGATAGGCGTTTGTCTAAACACAATTCAGGATCAGTGAGGTCGACAAAGGCATATAGGCCATGGAAGATAATTTATACAGAGGAATTTGAAACAAGATCAGAGGCTTATAAAAGGGAAAAGGAAATCAAATCTTTTAAAGGAGGTATTAAATTAAAAAGACTATTAGGTTTGTTTGCTGATTAACATTTTTGGAGAGGTGGCCGAGCGGTTTAAGGCGCACGCTTGGAAAGCGTGTTGGGCGCAAGTTCACGCAGGTTCGAATCCTGTCCTCTCCGCCATGAAGTCCTCAGTGAAAACTGGGGGTTTTTTGATAGCTAATCTTGACAAAACACAAGAAACTCTATTAGATCTGCATGCTTGCAAATTCCTGCATGCCGCAGTAGAGCAAGTGAAAGAGAGGTTCTTTTGAGCAGAACATCCATCGATCTTTCTCGTGATCTTCCTGATTGGCTGAGCGCACGTCTTGTTTCCTTTGGAATTTCATTGATTGACTTTGAGAGCCCCATAGAAAGCCTTGCGGCACTTTCATTCATGGATAGGGTGTTTGGCCTTAACGATGCTTTTCTTGATTACCTTGTGAAGCAAGGGACTCCTCAAGAGCGAGAGCGGGCACGTGAGTGCTTGTATCGTCTCGATCTGGATTACTTCATCATTCCCTTTGGAACAGCATGGAAGGCAGCAAATGGTCAGGCCGCAGCATGGTGGACTCCAAGCTGGGCCAAGAAGCTGAGTATCTTTCAGCAGCTTGTCATGACCCCAAAAGGTATCAAGGTTATTGGGTTGGGAAGGGTTTTTGAAGGGTTTTCTGTTCTAAACAAGATGGAGGCAGCACGTCCAAGTGAGCCGCACTGGTACTTGAACAACCTGGCGGTTGACCCTGAGTTGCAGGGGCGTCGTCTTGGATCCGCCCTCTTGGTTCCTGTCCTTTGGGTGGCAGATCAAGATGAACATTCGTGTTTTCTCTTTATCGCAAACCCCGCAAATGAGGCTTACTATGCACGGTTTGGGTTTGCATTTCTCCCAGAAGAAGAGCAGCCAGAGTTTGGGGAGAAGGTGCCTTTTTACAAGGCAATGATTCGAAAGCCTGGTTCTGTTCCTATGACACCTGAGAAGGTCGATGCCTTACTTCACTGCAACTTGCAGTGCTTGGACTACTCATGAGTAGTCCTTTTTTCTTTGGTTTGTTACAATGTATCTGTATGTTGATTAATATTGTAATGATCTTGGCAGGATTTTTCTTGCTTGTCCGCGGTGCGGATTATTTTGTTAGTGGTTCTGCGTCTATTGCACGCAAGCTGGGTATTCCAGGTATTGTTGTTGGGCTTACAGTGATTGCGGTTGGAACATCAGCGCCAGAGCTTTTTGTAAACATGATTGCGGCAACGCAAGGCGCAACAGATCTTTCCATTGGTAACGTCATGGGATCAAATCTGGTAAATATTTTAGTTGCATTAGGTGTGGCTGCCATAGTAGTTCCGCTTAAACTAAAGAAGGGAACTGTTTGGAAAGAGATTCCTTTCACTTTGCTTGCAACCGTCTTTGTGTTGATCTTTGTTAGTGACTTCATGCTTGATGGCACAATCCCAAATGTTATTAGTCGCACAGATGCATTTGCGCTTCTGGGACTCTTTGTCATTTTTATTGTTTATACTTTTGGGATTCGCCAAGCTGGCGAGCAACATCAAGAACGTATTGAGATGTTCCCTTGGTCAAAATCTTTAGGGTTTACTCTGGGTGGCGTAGCTGCGCTTGCGGTTGGAGGATATCTTACTGTAGAAGGAGCGGTTGAGGTTGCAACAATTGTAGGGATTTCACAAAACTTGATTGGTTTAACGATTGTAGCGATCGGAACCTCACTTCCTGAAATCGTGACTACTGTGATTGCGGCACGAAAAGATCATATTGATATTGCGGTTGGAGGAGTTGTGGGTTCAAATATTTTCAATGTCTTACTCGTGCTTGGTGCAACCGGTATGGTAAGTCCAATTGTTGCAAATGAGGCTGTGACGACAGATGTTGCGGTAGTAACGCTAGTAACAGCACTTTTGTTTGCCTTTATGTTTTTTGGGAAAAAACATACGCTTGACCGTAAGCAAGGAATTATTTTTATCTTGCTCTACATTGCGTACATTACGTTTGCTATAATAAGAGGATAGGAAAAACAGGGGATAAGCCCCTGTTTTTTGATTTGTGAAATGAGTGCATTCGTGTCACAATCAAGACAGTATGGAGCCAAAAGATGAGATAAAACAAAAGATGGATGTGGCTGAGTTGGTTGGGGAGTATCTTGACTTAAAACCTGCTGGATCTGGGAGCTTTAAGGCCATGTGTCCGTTTCATCAAGACGGATCACCGTCTTTTTATGTTTCAACTGAAAAACAGATTTGGCATTGTTTTGGTTGTGGAGAGGGGGGCGATGTTTTTAGCTTTGTGCAGCAAATGGAAGGCATGGATTTTCCAGAGGCAATGCGACATCTTGGGAAAAAGGTAGGAGTAGAGGTTAAGCGTTTTTCTTCCTCTGGAAGTCAGGAAAAACAAAGGTTGCAAGCCATTAACCAATTGAGCGCAAATTATTTTCACAAAGTATTACTTGATTCAACACAGGCAGCATCTGCGCGTAAGTACTTAGAAGCGCGAGGGATTACTGAAGATCTTATCCAAAAATTTCAGCTTGGATTTGCGATCGAGTCTTGGGATGCGCTTTCGGGGCTGCTTGGAAAGAAAGGATATCAAGAGAGTGAGGGGATAAAAGCAGGTGTGCTATTAAAGAGTAAGCGAGGACATGGATCGATAGACCGATTTCGTAATCGTGTAATGGTGCCACTTTCAGATCATCATGGAAATGTGGTTGGGTTCACAGGGCGCATTATGCCAGGGGCTGACGAAAAGTCAGGGCCAAAGTATATGAATTCCCCCGAAACACCGCTCTACCATAAAAGTGAGGTGCTTTATGGGCTACATCTTGCCAAGCGTGCCATTAAAGAGCAGCGGCAGGTAATTGTTGTTGAAGGGAATCTTGATGTCGTTGCTTCGCATAAGGCCGGAGTAGAAAATGTTGTGGCCAGTTCGGGCACAGCGCTTACAGAACAACAAATTACACTTCTCAAGCGTTTTACAGAGACAATTGTGTTTGCAATGGATGCAGATGCAGCCGGTCTTATGGCTGCAAAGCGTGGGATGCGTCTTGCACAATCCTTGGGGTGTGATATTCGTGTTGTTGCGCTTCCTGATGATGTGAATGATCCTGATGATCTTGTGCAAAAAGACGCAGATCGTTGGTGCGAGATTACACAAAAAACAATTCCAGCAATGCAATTTCTTATCAAGAAGATTTCAGAAGGGAAAGATTTGCGTACGATTGATGATAAAAAAGTTGTTGCGGCTGAGTTGTTGCCAGAATTAAGTGCTATGCAAAATGTTGTTGAGCGCGAGCATTGGTTGCAGGTCATTGCAGATCTGTTATTTACTGACATAAAGATTTTGCGCGCCTCGCTTGATCCAGTTCAGCGTCAGATAATGAGTGAGAAAAAGAAAGAAGACGCACCTAAAAAGCGCTCAACAAAAGAGGAGCGCATCATGACATTGTTGCTTGGTTTGTTTGTACAAAATGAAGCGTGTGCCAAACAAATTAGTGATGAGCTTGCAGAGAATGATTTGGAGGGTGCCCATAAGTCGCTTTACAGCTTTTTACAAAGCGCGTATCATAACAATCAGGAAAACTTCGCACAAAAATCAAATTTTTCGCGAATTCGTCAAGAGTTAGAGCGTGAAGAAGGTGGGCAAGAACTTGTCCCACTGCTTGACCAGTCAAGCTTACGCGCAGAAACTTTTTTGACAGAATTATCGCCAACACAGGTGCGAGTACAAATAAAGAGTCTTTTCGACGCTGTGCGCGGGTCAAAGCTCCAAGCACGCAAAAAAGCCCTAGAGGCAAAAATTCGTCAGGCTGAGATGTCTGGTGATACACAGCAAGTTGAACAACTTATTGCTGAATATCATAAGTTAACATAACGTTCGTCTCCTTTTTCCGCAGAAGCGTAAAAGGGGTGTCGTTGTGATTTTGTGCTATGCCCCAAAAAAAGACCACAAAAAAGTCAGTAAAGACAAAAAAAACAACCACAAAGAAAAAGAAGGTAACGCCTAAAGTGCGCTATGTTCGTGCAAAGCCTCCAAGTGAAGATGCAATTTTTCAAATGATAGAAAAAGGGAAGTTGCGTGGCTTTGTGACAGAGAACGAGGCACTCTTTTTATTTTCTGAAGTGGAGGATTATCTTTCAGTTTTTGAGGAGTTTCTAGAGCTTCTAGAGCGTGTTGGTGTACATTTTGTTGAAATGAAGGAAGGGATTTTAGGAAGACGTAAGGAACGAGATGAAGTCTACGATAAAATTCGTGTGACACGTGAAGGACGAGGAGATATCCCAGAGATCACACAAGATTCCATTCAAATGTATTTGCGCGAGATCGGAAAGATTCCTCTCTTAAATGCAGAGCAAGAGGTCGCGCTTGCAAAACGCAAGGAGCGAAACGACAAAGAAGCAGATCGTCGGCTCATTGAGGCCAACCTTCGTTTGGTTGTATCGATTGCGAAAAAATTCGTTGGGAAACAGATGTCGCTTCTTGACTTGATTCAAGAGGGAAATGTCGGACTCTTCCGTGCAGTGAAAAAGTTTGAGTATCGTAAAGGATACAAATTTTCTACGTATGCAACCTGGTGGATCCGTCAGGCCATCACACGTGCTTTGGCAGACCAGTCACGCACCATCCGTATTCCTGTGCACATGGTGGAAACGATCAATAGGTTCAAGCAGGTTGAACGCAGGCTTATTCAAGATCTTGGGCGCGAGCCTTTGCCTGAAGAGATTGCAGCTGAGATGAATGAGACAGTTGCAAAAGTACAACATATTAAAAAGATTTCGCAGGAGACTGTTTCGCTTGAAACATCTGTTGGAGACGATGATGAGGATTCAAAGCTTGAAGATTTCATTGAAGATGTAAAAACAATTTCTCCGGACAGGACAGCTGCACGTCAGCTTTTGCGCGACTATGTGCGAGAGAGCATGAAAGAGCTTACCCCGCGCGAGCAAAAGATTCTTGAGATGCGTTTTGGGTTGACTGACGGAGTTAGTCATACACTGGAAGAAGTCGGGCGCGAGTTTGATGTAACACGTGAGCGTATTAGGCAGATCGAAGCAAAAGCGCTTGAAAAGATTCAGGCAAACCCACTTATTGAGAAATTAAGAGATTACTAGACAACAAAGAGAAAAACCCGCAGGAAACTGCGGGTTTTTTTATTCTGCCGATTTTTAAAATATGGCGGATGTGTCGCTGATTGACAAAAAGTGGTTAAATATCTACTGTACGATGTTCTTTTAATTGGAGGAGATCATGATGAGTCCACTGTTTTTGCTTTTGTTGCTCACTGCTTCTCATGCAAGCCCCCCTTGCGAGGAGGTGCGAACTGTTTCCTATTTTATCGATGGGGTTGCAGAGGTAAATAGCTGCCTTGAGTCAATCAGACCAATGTATGGTGGGGGGCAGTTGCAAGTTGTGCATTACCGACTTACCCACAAGAAGCTTGTTGAGTGTCTTGGTTTGCTTGATGATCAAGATACAGAAATCTATTTGTATCTAAAGGATGCGTGCAGTCAACAGCCTGCGGCTAAGCCCTTACCAAAGCAGCCACAAGAAGATCTGCTTACTGCGCATTTTGATGAGTTTGTTTCCTCTTTTGAGAATCAGTCTCACCACCAGCGTGCCTTGACTGAGCGTGAGGTTATGCAGTGCGAGGAATTGCGTAGTGTTTATACGATTTTTGCTGGCTTGAGAGCTGATATCTATGAGTTGATCAGGCTTTGTCAAAAATGGATTGATGCCATTGATCCTCCGTAGGGCACAGAGTATTCTTCCCCCCGTTTTCATGGGGGTTTTTTCTTTAACCATTGACAAATTAGCCATTTTTCCTTACGGTTTTAGCGAATCGTCTAGGAGGCACATATGATTCGACTTGTTATTTTCAGTTTGTCTCTCATGCTTTTTGCTTCCTCCGGAAGCGCAGCTGAAGAAGCAGAGGGGGAGTCAAGCACACTTCCGTCATCCATCAACGTGAGCGACTACTCGCGTGCATATTTCATTGAGCGCGCAGGGGAAGTCGGGGTCTGTATTCAAGAGGTGCCCAATCCTGATCTTGTAATGGACAGCACAACAAGTGTTGCTGCATTGATGGCAATTCAGGTTGAGTATCAGGTGTGCAACTACAAGCTGCAAGCAGTTTTGCAGCAGGCCTATGACTGGCAGGGGGCAATTCTTTGCGCAAAAGATCGGCAAAAGATTCTGCAGAGTGAGGGTGGTGTAGAAGTTTCTGCTCCTGATCTGGTAGAAGATCCGCTCGAGGCTGCGTTCGCGGCTTTTGTGAAAGATCTTGAGGGCCCCTCTGGCTCTCAGGAACAGGCGGATGATGTGCCAGTCGATCCACTCGATCAAAGGCTTGCTGAGGCAGAGATTGCAATTGAGCAGCTAGGTTTGCTTCTTGCTGAGCTCGATGTTGTGCAAGCAGTGATTGGAAAAAAGATCACTGAGCTTCGTATGCAAGATCAGCTTCGGTCTCCAAATCCTAAGCCATTTGGCAAAGGTCTTTAGGCAGCATTCTGTGCTGCCTTTTTCTTTAAGCACATGTTATAATAAGGTTACTATGAAGATTAAACGACTGTTTCGTAAGTGGTGGTTTTACACCATCATTATTGCAATCCTTCTGGTTGGGGGAAGTGCATTATCATTTACAAAAGAACCTAGTGTCGAGCTCACAACAACTATTGTTGAAAAAGGCACGTTTACACAAACAGTAGAAGTTACTGGGGAGCTTGAATCTATTGATGAGGTTGAGCTTTCTTTTGATTTATCTGGAACTATTCAAGAGGTGCTTGTGCAAATTGGGGACGAGGTTGCCGAAGGAGATCTTTTGGCCTATTTAAACACAGACGAGCTTTTGGCAGATGTACAAAATGCTTATCAAGCTGTACAGGTTGCGAACGCAAATTTAGAGCAGCAAAAGGCAGGATCAACAAGTGAAACAGTTGCTATTTCTCAGGCACAGCTACAAGGCGCTGAAGCAACACTTGCAGCTGCGGGGGTAAGTCTGACAAATGCACAAACTGATTTGCAAAGAACAGAAGAGTTGGCAGCGACAACAAATGCAAGTGCTGAGGCGTCTTATGGAACAGCAATTGATGCCTACAATAATGGTGTCTCAAGTTATTCTGAAGCAACATCACAATCTTATGAGGATCTTGTGAGTGCATTGTGGGCTGCAATGATTGAGGTAAGAAATGCGGTGTCAGATGCAGATGAGGTTATTGGGGCACGTGACGGAACAGCAAATGATGACTATGAAACCGTGCTAAGTGTGCAAGACGCAGAGGCGTTAAGTAATGCACGCACAGCCTTTTATGCAGCGGAAACAGACAGGGATACGGCTGAAGATGCAGCATTCGCACTTACTTATACTTCAAATGATAGTAGTGTAGATGCAGCAGCTGAGCAGGTTGAAGATGCGCTCGAGTCTGCATCAACGCTCTTGCTTTATGTGCGCCAGGTTCTTGAGGCAACTATTCCTCACAGTGCGTTTACGGCAAGTGACCTTTCAACTCTTAAAGATAGTATTGATATAACACGTAATGCACTTCAGGCTGATCAGGCTGCAACGTTGGCTGCTATGCAAGCCGTTGACAGTGCAGCGTTGAGTGAGTCTTCAGATGTAACAGCACTTTATAACGCAATGGTAGAAGCACAAGAGAATGTAGAAAAAGTTGTCGCAACCCAAGCTAGCGCTGTTGCAACCGCTGAGTCAGTTGTAACAAGCGCAGAGGCAACAGTTGCCATGCGTCAGGCAGATGTATTGCAATACGAAGCAACATTGGCAGAAACAATCGCAACACCAAGAACAGTTGACCTTGCTGCGTATGAGGCAGAGGTGAGCCGTGCGCAGGCTGCTTATTCAGCAACACTCGCACGTTTAGAAAAGGCAGAAATTACCTCACCAATTGCAGGAAATGTAACAGAGATTGTGCTTGAGGTAGGAGAGCAGATTATTGCAGCAACACCACTTATCACAGTGCAAACAACGGATAACCAATTTAAAATTACGGCAAATGTTACTGAATCAGATATTGCCAAAATTGAGTTAGATGATCCTTCTGAAATTACTTTTGATGCTTTTGGGGACGAGTCAATTTTTACAGGATTTGTTCATAGTATTAATCCTGCCGAAACAATCATCGAAGGAGTTGTTTATTATGAGGTAACGGTTTATTTATCTGATGACGATCGCTTAGTTGCACTCAAGCCAGGTCTTACTGCTGACGTTATTATTACAACAATAGAACAAGCAGAAGTCCTTATGCTTCCGCAACGTACCGTGTTGACCGGGGAAGAAGGAAAGTATGTGCGTGTAAAAACACGTGGGAGTGAGTTTGAGGAGCGGCTTGTAACTACAGGAGAGCGTGGGGATCTTGGAATGATTTTGATAGAGGCTGGTGTTGAGGAAGGTGAGGAGGTTGTTGTGAAGATAATTGAAGAATAGTGTGGCAAAGACGATTGTCGAGATGACAGACATTAAAAAAGATTTTGTGAACGGAGAAGTGGTGACGCATGCAATTTGTGGCGTCACCTGCTCTATTTCTGAAGGTGAATTTGTGTCTATTATGGGTCCTTCTGGATCGGGGAAATCAACCCTGATGCATATTATGGGATTTTTAGACGTACTTAGCGCAGGTGGATATCAGTTTAATGGTAAAGATGTAAGTTCACTTGAACAAGATGAGCTGGCCCTTATGCGACGTAATGAGGTCGGTTTTATTTTTCAAACGTTTAACTTGCTTTCAAATGCAAGCGTAATTGAAAACGTCATGCTTCCTATGGTCTATGCAGAAATTCCAAAAAAGGAGCGAGAGGAGCGTGCAAAAGAAGCATTAGAGGAAATGGGGTTGGGGCATCGATTAAATCACAAGTCAAATCAGCTTTCAGGCGGTGAGCGCCAGCGTGTTGCAATTGCGCGCGCATTTGTAAATAGGCCAAAAGTTGTATTTGCAGATGAGCCAACGGGAAACTTAGATACGAAGTCGGGGACAATCGTACTTGAGAAATTACAAGAGTTTAACGCTCGAGGACAAACGATTGTGATGGTCACACACGAAATGGAAGCGGCAGAGTATTCAAAGCGGATTATTCGCATGCGTGACGGGGAGATTGAAAAAGATGCTACTAATGGCAGTCAACGACGAGGGGGGTATAATAAGTAGACTATGCTGAAACGAGACCTCTTAAAAACTTCTACAGAATCTCTGGTGCGCAACAAGGCGCGTTCTTTGTTAACGATTCTTGGAATTGTGATTGGAATTGCGGCCGTGATCTTAATGCTTTCCATTGGTCAGGGTGCAGAGGGAATTATTCTTTCTGAAGTCGCTGATTTAGGGTCTGACCTAGTATTTGTTGAGCCTTCTGTTGGGGATCCGACTGCAGGGCCTCCAAATCCATTTATTGAACAAACAATGACCTTTGATGATGCTGATGCACTTGAGAAAACGGGGTTTTTTGAAGAGGTGAGCCCTATACTCATGACAACCTACACTGTTTCAGCAGGGGAAGAGACAATGTTTGCTTCTGTGGAAGGGGCAGACGAAGGATATCTTTCCGTGTTTCCAGCAGAATTAAAATACGGACGTTATTTCAGTGGGTCTGATGTGCAGTCTTATGACAAGGTGGCTGTTTTGGGTGTAGAAATTGCAGAAGATCTTTTTGGGGAACAGGATCCAACTGGGATGAAGGTAAAAATTAATAAGAATAGCTTTCGAGTTATTGGGGTATTTGAATCTCAAGGAACTCGTTTTTTTCAAAACTTAGATGCACGTATTACTGTTCCAGTTACAACCATGCAGCGAGATCTCATGGGAGTTGATTATGTCTCGTACATCACCATGATTGTGAAAGAAGGGGTTGATATCGATCTTGCAAAAGATGAGGTGCGCTATACGCTCAGAGATACACACAATATAGACAATTCTGAAGGCGATCCGGCAAAAGATGACTTTTATGTTTCAAGTCAAGACGATGCTGTGGAAATCATTGGGGTTGTTGGTGGGGTTTTGACTATCCTTCTTTCTTCAGTGGCAGCAATTTCTTTGGTTGTTGGGGGGATAGGGATTATGAACATTATGCTTGTTTCCGTAACAGAGCGCACAAAAGAGATTGGTCTTCGCAAAGCATTGGGGGCACTTTATAAAGAGATCCTTTGGCAATTTCTTGCTGAGGCAGTTGTGATTACTATGCTTGGAGGTATCTTAGGTGTTCTTATGGGTGTTCTGGTCTCAATTGCAACAGCGTTGATTGTTTCGCATTTTGTTGATGGATGGAACACGGTAATTCCACTAAATGCGATTTTTTGGGGGATTATTGTAGCAACAACGGTTGGGCTTGTGTTTGGGATTTATCCAGCCAGAAGAGCAGCAAAATTAAATCCGATTGATGCTCTAAGATACGAATAAACAAAACAGCCTCTAAAGGCTGTTTTTTGATTGCAAAAAGGGAGAAATCCCCCTATACTTTTCACACGTTCCTTAGATTCTGGAGGAGTCATGAGTGAGCATGGTCCTATTGATACACAGGATATTTTGGTGCCTGATAGCTTGAAGGTGCTAAGAGATGAGTTCGTGGACGCATTTGAAGGAAAGGGGTATCAGGGAAAGAAGCAGGTAATGAAAAATGCTGGGTTTGTGCTCAGTGCTGTGTGGCCAGCAATCATCCTTTTGTTTGGGTTTGCAGGATATCTGCTTGAGTATATGCTGATTTTGTCTGTGGTCATTTCTGTGTTTGCACTCTTTGGGCTTGTGTTTGTTATCACGCTCACAGTTGGTTATTTTGGAAATGCAAAGCGTCTGCGCGATGCTGAGCGTCACAAGTTGCCATACAGGCTTGCAAGCGAGCTTTCTGCTTTGCGCAACCCACATGTGCTTTACACAGGCGTTATCTACTTTAATATCGACACACTTGATGCATGCATTAAGGTGTGGAACTGGTATTTAGAGCAAAAAGCAGCTGGGAATGTGCCAAAGACTTCTTTGCGCGAACACACAGTGTATGCAATGATTCTGCAGCGTGTGCGTAGTATGCGCAAGATCATGAAGCGGATTGATGAGCAGGGAATAGAAGTTGTTGGATGGATAGAGGACGATTCAAGCCGCTATTTCACCAAGACTATGCCTGAAAATCCAATTGCAGATATCGAGTATCTGCGCTGGAGAACACAAAGGCTTTTAGAGGGGTCTCCGCTTGTGGCTCTTATGGAGCTGCATGTCACGCTTACATCTTATGAGTCGCGGTTTGCATTTGTGAACCGTCATCTCCTTGCCCCGTCTCGTAAATGAGCGGGGATTTTTTATTGGACATCTTATCCACACCTCACTTAAGGTCCGTACGGCACTTATGTGAGGTGTGTTTTTTGACAATCGCACTCTAAAACGTTAAGGTTTTGGCGGTTCATTCAATCAATTCATGAGGAGGAAATCATGGAAGTTCAGGTTCCTATTGTTGTGCGCCGTTTTTCCGAGCGCTATGCAAATGATAGCCATGGGCTTGACTTACGTAGAGCAATAAACAAAAAGAAGCAAGCGAGAAACAGTTTATTTCTTTCAGTCTTGATCGGTATACCATTTTCTTTGTACATGGTTTATGCCGTATTTTCGCAAATAGAACAGGGTGCTGCAGTTGCAGTTGGATTTTTTTCGTTTGTTGTAATCGCTTTTTCTGTGTGGAAGATTTCAGACAGTCGGAAGACATATGTTAGGGCCAGGCAGCGGTATGTGCAGTGCGAGCTAGATAAGCAGGAAGGAGTAGTGGACTTGCGTCTAAGGGACGGTCTTTACTACCTTGCCCATCAGCTCATGATGCGTGCGAATTGTGCTGACGCACTCATGTGGAAGATGGATGAAATTCATCGTGCACGACTTGCAGGAAGGCCTCTTCAAATTGGTGACAGGCCCATGACCCCCGGAGAAGCACGGGAGCGAATGAGTTCGTTTGTGAAAAAAGCGAATTGGTTTGCAGAGGCAGTGCAAGAGGAGCTTGATACAGTTGCCGGAGTGATCGAGCAGTATCGAGGTTTGGATTCAGGTGTTCCTGGCCCAACAGTGCGTGAAGTCCTTCACAGAATTATGAGCTCAAGCTACGGTGATGCAAGGCTGCATGTGCGCCTTCAGGCAATTTTTTACGAACCTGATGGTTTGATGGTTCATCACTTTGAACGTGTTGCACGCTGGAAGCTTGATGGCAATAAGTCAATCAAGGAGCTTGAAGATATCCTTCATGAGCTTTTGTTCAGGGACTACCTGGACAAGTGGAACGACGACCTCCCAGAGTGGACTCTTCCGACCAAACCTTCTTCCGTTACTGAATAAGTAGCGGTTTTTATTTATTCCGCCGTTATGTAATCAGTGGCGGACATTTATTCTGCTACATATTATTGTGGCAGATAATTCTGTTATTTTCTATCAAAAAACCCCGCGTATGCGAGATTTTTTGGTGAGCCTCCAAAGCATTACGAAACTTTGGTTTAGGAGTAGTCGGGAGGTCCCTTTCAGACCCACGTTTCTTCTACGTTCATGCAGCAATGCCACAGGACCGCAAAAGGACGTACTATCAAGTGAAAAGGTTTCCGCGAGGCTCTCATGTACTTACCACGGCAAGTACGGTTCTAAGCCCAAAAGTTTCTTGACCAACTTCGTAATGCGTGAAGCTCATATCTACTATACCACATCCCCTCTAACGCACGTCAAGCACAATTCAAAAACACGGCTATTTAGACCGTGTTTTTTATTTTGACTATGCGGCTTTTTCTTCGCGCATTGCATCAATTTCTTTCATAACTTTTTCAGCACCGGCGGTCATTCCAATTTGATCTTTGAAACTTCTCCCTGACACGTACTGGTCAAGCTGGCTCATAGGGATTCTTGCTTCAAGATCCTTTATTTTTGCAGCATTTGCTTGCCACGCTGGATAAGCATCTGAATTAAGCGCAGCTTCTTTTCCTTCTGTGCGGTAAGTTTGCATCCACGCATCATGTAGGCCTGAGTTTTCCTTAGAAAGTCTTGCGAGTTCATAGATAAGATCAAGAACATCCTCGTTTTCTTCTGGGGACTCTTCTCCAGTTGGCTCTCCAGGCTCTGCGATTTTGTGCACCTCTTCACCACCCTCCATAGGGCCAAGTGACTCAAAGGCTGGGGTAAAGTCTGCCTCTGCTCCGTGATCAAGGAATACTTGCTCCATTCGTGCTCGTTCTTGGTTTAGTGCATCTAGCTCAGCTTCCTCTTCAGGGAGTTCTGCTAGATCCATATCAACAATCTCACGATGCTGACGCGCAGCAAAGGTTGCTTTATCTACATCGGAAATTTCTGCAAGCCGAGGGTCTTTAAAGTTGCCATCAGGCCCAAGGGCAATGTCTTTTAGGAGTGTTTCTGCGTCTGTATCAAACCATTCATCAGCTGCACGAACCTCATCTTCTGATGTTCCTTTTGGAGTGTATTCTTTGTCAGGCATGCGCTCATCGCCTGTTCCGTCGTCATCGCGCTCTATTCCAACGGTGTTTGATGTATCTGCTGCTGTTTCTGGCTTTTTAAACCAGCTATCAGGTAAAAATCTCATAATATTTCTTTTGTTGTTCGATTTAGTTACGTATCTATGATAGTTCAATGGGTCTTACAAGAGAAATAAGTTATACACAGGTAGATATCAAAAAACACGGCCGTTTGACCGTGTTTTCTTGTTCTATGCTGCCTGTTCTTCTGATCCTGGTGCTTCTGGGACTGCATCAACATTTCCTGCATCCGCTGGAGCTGCTTCTGCCGCTGCTGCTGCCATTGCTGCGATTTCTGCTTCTGTTGCTGGTAAGTCTGTATCTTTCAATATTTTGTTTCCTTCTGCATCTACATCAGGAGTTTCTCTTCCAACAATATTGCTTTTTGGACGTTCTGTTCCTGGGATATTCATGCCTAAAAATTTTGCCATATGGGTATTTCTATAATATTAAATCTAATTATAAATAAATAATAAGTTATTTATGAGGAAATATCAACCTGTTCTTGCCTAAGAATACGTACTTTTTCCACAGGTCCACGGTTATAGCCTCCAGGCGTCCCGTCTGAGCGCACAACACGGTGGCAGGGGATTGTGGGGTCATAATTCTTATTTAAAATGTTTCCTACAGCTCGATAAGCCTTAGGTTTTCCAGCCTTTTCCGCAACTTCTTTATACGTCATTGTGCTGCCTTTAGGAATTTTTCGCACAAGAGCATAAACTTTTTGAGCAAACTCTGTGTTCATAAACTATTCAAAAATACGATAACTTGTTTTCTTTCTTTGCAAAAAACCATCTTTTTCCATGCGTTTTAATATGTTTTTAATCCAGTCAGCATCCAATGCAGGATCAAAGATAGGATCAACCATTGGTCCAATTTTATCAAAGTCGACTTTTTTGTTTTCTCGAATGAGTTTTAGGGCTCTCCCTCGATAGATCCGGTCAGGATGCGGCTTATTACGATGCTTGCACTCTTTTGTTTTCTTGTTCATTGCTTTTGGGATTTTTACATCTCCTGAGAGAAAGAGGGAAGCAGACTTACACTCATTTTTCAGCAGGCAAGATTGGCATTTGGGAGATTTGGAGCAAATCATTCCTGCAAAGTCAAAGAGGGCCTGTGGAACATCGTAGTAAGCGCCGCGTTTTGGAAGGAACTCTTCTGTGATCGTGCTGATTTGTTTATCGTCTGAGATTTGTGGAAAAAGAATGCCAAAGTAATAGCGACCAAGAACACGGCGGATATTTGTATCGATTGGCAAGGTGCGTTTTTTTTGCGCAAACGCTGAGATTGCTGCAGCAGTATAGGGGCCAATTCCCTTGATGGTCATCCATTCTTCTTCTGTGATTGGTAACTTTTTGCGTTTTTCTATTTGTCTTGCTATATCGCGCAAAGCAAGTGCACGTCTGTTATAGCCTAATCCTGCCCAAACATGCAGCACATCGGCATTTGAGGCTTTTGCCAACGTCTTCCAGTTAGGAAAGAAGTCAAGCCAGCGATTGTAATATACTAATCCACGCTCAACCTGTGTTTGTTGTAGCATGATTTCGCTTACTAAGATTTTGTAGGGGTCGCGTGTCTGCCTCCAAGGAAGATTGCGACCATGTCTCCTATACCAGCGAAGGAGTTTTGTTGCTGGTTTCATAGATTATTCAGGGAGCGTTGCAAGAAAGCTGTCAATTTTTTCTGATTCTTCTGGGGAAAGCATTCGCATTTGTTCAAGTGTATTTCGTGCGCTGTCGTACATTTCAAGCTCTGCATAAGTGGCTGCAAGGTTTGGGAGGAATTGAGAGCTGTTTGGATACATTTTGGTAATGCGTTCTAGAATATCAAGAATCGTTGCAAGGTCGTTTATGGAGAGGTAGTACTGAATGATCCAGATAATATTGTTAGGATCGTTAATTGAGATATCAAATTCAATTGCCTGGTATGCAAGCGGTGCATAAGTAGCCGCATCGTCTGTTTCCGAATAGTTGAGTAATGCATAGACCCACAAAACACCTGGTTGGCGGTTTTTAGATATTTCATAAGCTTCATTTATTGTTTTCAAGGCTAGCTCAATATCGTCATCAGCTAAATGGAGCTGTGCTTTTGCTGCAAGTATTTCTGTTCTTTGAGGTGAAAGATCGAGCGCATCTTCAATATGCTCATAGGCTTCTTGTGGAACAGGTTCTTGTTTCCAGTCAGAGTAGGCTGCTTGAATTTGGCTATAGAGCAAATATCCGTGGACATGCTTTGGATGATTGTCTAGATAAGTCTTTGTTGAAGCAAAAGAGCGCTGGAAAAGTTCTTCTATTATTTCTTCTTCAACAAACCTTTCATCTGTTAATGCCCTAATAGTGAGGTCATAGTGTGCAATTAGTGTGCTTCTATGGTCAAGGATAGGCGTGATGTTATCGAGTGCACTTACTAATTCTATTGCATTCTCTGTGTTGCCTTGGTGAATGGCAGTGGTGGCTAATTCTGTTTGTGTTTGGATGTGATAGATCGGCACGGTTATTTTTATCAGCAAGAAAAAAGAAGTCAATATTGCTGCTAGTGTAAACAGGGTAATGTTGAATTTTGATATTTTCCGATTTATGGAAGATGAACTTTTTGTTGTAATCAAGAAAGCGGCAAAACTCACAAGCAGCCAAAATGTCATTGAGGCAGAAAAGGTTTCAAACAAAAATAGATTTTGAATAAAGTAGGCCCCCAGACCTCCGCTAAGCAAAGAAGCTTCTGTCTTTGAAAGTTTTTTGTTTTTGTAAGAGCGCCAAAAGGCAACAAAAATAAATATTATCAGTGATAAATAGGCAAGGCATCCCAAAAGTCCTGTTGTAACAAGAAGTTCAATTGGATAATTGTGTGGTTTGTCGGGCCAAGCAAAACTGGTTTCGTATTGTTCTGGAATAAAATATTTTTGCGCAACAATATAGTAATTCTCAGGGCCCGTCCCAATCCAAGGCCGTTCAGGGAACCCTCTTAGTGCAACTATCCATTGGTCATAGCGATTTGCAGCACTATAACTAATTTCGTATAAGGCATCGTGCGTGGATTCGTGTTCTGAAAGTTTGAGAAGAGAAACCCCATAGATACTTGAGCCAACAATGAGTAAAAGCAAAATACCAAGTGTTGCAATGATTCGTTTTTTTGTGGCACCAACCAGAAAGATCAAGAATCCTGTGAGGACAACTCCACAAAAAACTCCTAGCAATGCACCTGATCCATCTGAAATCCAAATTCCAATGAAAAGAAATAGCGCATTGGCATAAAGAACAACTTGCCTCCATTTATTTTTTTGTTTTTGTGCAATGAACAGCGATAAGAAGAGGGGGATAATTAGAAATGCAGCAAAATGAATTGGGTTTCCGATAAGGCCTGATGCACGTTCTGTGTCTTGGTAAAAAGTTGTGATAATCCCAGTGTGCTCAAGTAAGCCTATCGTGGTAGATAAGGTTCCGGAAAAAATTAGTAAGTAAAAGAGTGTGAAAAGATAATTCTTTCCCTCTGAAAAAATGAGCTGTAAATAGAGAAAATAAAGAAAGAAGTGCAGGAGAAGATAGAGTGAGCTGGAGCGCATAAGGCTCCCAAAAAGGCTTTGTGTCAGATCTTCTCCAAAAAGTGTTGAAAGAGACAAGAGAAAGATGAGAAGTGCGGCTACAAGAAGAACTGGATTTTTCCAATTTGGTCGAAGTTCTGGGTAAGAGAGTTGGAGGTAGAGATAGAGGGGGAATAGTAATTCTACAAATAGAATAAAAACAAACATTTTTACTCCTCCAAAAGAATTATAAAAATGTGCACTAAAAAGAAGTGGGGTAAGATGAAGGGCGGCTACCCCAAAAAAGAAGAGTGAAATTAGTGTTTGTTTCTTTTTTTTCACAAAAGAGTTTTTATTCTGAAAGTGTTGTCAAAAAGAGATCAATCGCATCTGACTGTGAGGGGTCCAGAATTCTTAGTTTTTCAGCTGTTGCTCTTGCCTCATCATATCTTCCCAGGACTGCATAGGTGGAAGCAAGATTTGGGAGAAAATCAGGGCTGGATGGATACATTTTTGTAATGCGTTCATAGATATCGAGCGCAGTTTCAAGGTCCTCAAGACCGATATAATAATCAACAATCCAAAGAGTGGCAGAAGGTTCATTGATTGTTATCCCATATTGCAGTGCATGGTAGCCAAGTGGTGCATAAATTGTTGCGTCCTCAGTATTTGAATAGCCCGCAAGTGCGTACATCCAAAGAACATTTGGCTGGCGCTCTCCAGAGATTTCGTATCCTTGTGTGATTGCCTCTAAGGCTTTTTCTTTTTCACCATCAGTAATGTAGAGATAGGTAAGCATGAGATACCCCTCTGATCTAAGAGGACTTAACGCAAAGACGGTATTGGCATAATCATAAGCCTTTGAATCAACTGGTTCATTTTTCCATTTTGCATATGTGTTTAAAATGGAAATATTTTGCAGATAAGGATAAACATAATCTGGACGTTGTGCAACGAAAATATCAGCCATACTTATCGCCTGCTGATAAGCCTGTTCTTTTTGTTCTTGAGAAAATTCCGGGTCCCCACTTATTCGTTTTACAAGATTGCTATAGGCATCAACAGCATTTGTTTGGTCAAAAGGTTTGTTGGCAACTTGGATTTTTTCTAGATAAACAAGTGCTGCCTCGTGGTCGCTATGCTTAATCGCATTTGTTGTTTTTTGCATCCATTTATAATGATTGTGGAGGGGGAAAACAATAAAAAGAAGTAGTAAGATTGAAATCACACCGGCAATACCTGTTGAAGCAATGGTGGTTTTATCTGAAAAGACTTTTGTCTTTTTTTGGTCAAGTGATGCTTTTTTAAGAAATCCAGCAAAACCTACAAAAAACCAAAAAGTAATAGCTGCTGCAATGGTATCAAAAAGGAAAAGGTTTTGAATAAAATAGGCAGCAATCCCTCCGCTAAGCAAAGAGGCTTCTGTTTTATCAAGAACTTCTTTTTTATATGCTTGCCAAAGTGCTGCAAAGACAAAAGCGATCAGCAGAAGATAGGACAGCCCCCCCAAGGTCCCTGTGGTTACAAAAAGTTCAAGAGGGTAGTTGTGAGGTTTGTCAGCATAGGAGAAAGTTGTTTCATACTGTCTTGTGTCAAAGTATTTTTGCGAGACCACATAATAGTTTTCTAGTCCTGTGCCTAATAATGCAAATTCAGGAAAACCCTTGACTGCAACCACCCATTGGTCATAGCGAGTTGTTGCACTATAACTAATATCGTAGAGCGCATCATGTAAAGATTCGTGTTCATTGAGTTTTAAAATTGAAATACCATAGATGCCTGAGCTAACAACAAGCAAGAGCAGAATACCAAGTGTTGCTAGTAGACGTTTTTTTGTAGCCCCAACCAAAAAAAACAATAATCCTGCCAGCAAAAGCCCACAGCAGACACCTAGTAATGGTCCGGTACCTTTTGCGAGCCATATCCCATAAAAAATGAAAATTGAATTTAGAGAAAAGGCAAAGCGTAACCATGTTTTCTTTTTATACTGTTGTGCAAGAAAAAGAGACAGAAAAAGAGGGGTAATAAGGTATGCGGCAAAAAAGAGAGGGTTTCCAAAAAGACTCGATGCTCGGCCTTGGTCTGTATAGATTGGTTCAATAAGATGAAATGCCTCCATTGCACCAATGAGTGTTGCAAGTGCTGCTACAAGACAAAAAACGATGAGGGAATAAAGTAAAAATTTTTGTTTTGCAGAAAAAAGCGTGATCAGATACATCGAATAAACAAAGAGGTGGAGGAGTAGAAAAAGAGAGCTTGATCGCTCGAGTCGACCAAAAAGACTAAAGAGAAGATCTTCTCCAAAAATTGAGGAAACTGAGGCCAGCACAACAAAAACAAGACCTGAGATAAAGACCGTGTTTTTCCATCCGGGTCGTAATTCAGGGAATTTTAGGATTAAAAAGATGTAGAGTGGAAAGAGGGATTGAATCAAAAGATAAAACAAAAGAAGTTTCGGTCCCTCAAAAACACTATAGATTGAGTTGTTGTAGACAAGGGGTATCAAAAACGTCAATACCATACCCACAAAAAAGATATTTAAAAGCGTGTTTTTTTTACTTTTCATAGTATTTTGATCTGCAGGGATTGTAACATGCCCCACTGTATTTTCAAGATAAACAAAAACACCCCATCATTTAGGGTGTTTTAAAGGGGGGGGGTAAAGATTGTGTAATGATATTTTGTATTATTCTATGCAATAGTTTCCAATTTGTGTGCGCCGAAGAGAAAACAAACATGCCTGCGTGCCAAGCTGATTGCCGACCATAGATGCAAGTGCGCGGATATAGGTTCCGGATGTAACAGAGAGCTCAACAGTAAGGGTGGGGAAGTGTTGGTTTGTGTCTTCGAGAACAGACTTCCATGTGTTCATAATTTCTTGTTGCCTAAAATCCCCCCTCACTTTAATGATGCGACTCTGTGTTTCTTGTAAAAGTTCTTTCACACCTAACTCTCCTACAGCTAGTAGCTTTACATCTTTTATAACCATCTCACGTTTAGGAATTTGAATTGTATCAATAGCGCCATCACGCATCCATTGATGCAAGGCTTTTCCTTGTACAGGGACCGATGAATAAGCAGGAAGGGGGAGTGTGTGTGTTCCTGGTAAGGAAGCGATGAGAGTTTGTGCTGTTTCTTTGTTGAGTTTTGTTTGTTTGTCTGAAAGCGTTGGGATCCCCAAAAGATCAAGTGAGTCAGTAGCTATATTGAAAAGAATCGTTGCTTCGTAGGTTTTATCAAGTGCAAGATAGTCATTTTTCTTTTTGCACTCTTCACCAACAAGCACCAAAAGAATACCTTCGGCCATGGGGTCGAGTCTTCCCGCATAGGTCATGGGCAAATCAGCATACTCAGGGTTTTGCGTTTTATATTTTTGGATTGATTCCAAAGGAGTTTGTCCAATTTGTTTGTTGAGTACCAAAATGTTATTCATAGCAATGATAGCATAGCGCAAACGAAAAGACCGATCAATTGACCGGTCTTTTGTTTTTACTTTTTCTTTGCTGCTGCTTTTTTCTTTGCAGGAGCCTTTTTGGTTGCAGCTTTCTTTGTTGTCTTCTTAGCCACCTTTTTCACAGCAGCCTTTTTCTTTGGAGCCGCTTTCTTTGTTGTGGTTTTCTTTGCTGCTGCTTTTTTCTTTGCAGGAGCCTTTTTGGTTGCAGCTTTCTTTGTTGTCTTCTTAGCCACCTTTTTCACAGCAGCCTTTTTCTTTGGAGCCGCTTTCTTTGTTGTGGTTTTCTTTGCTGCTGCTTTTTTCTCTACTTTCTCTGTTTCAACTTCTTCGTTTTTGATCTCTTCTTTTTTCTCTGCCTTTTTTTCTGGCTTCTTTGTTTTAGGGAGATCAATTGTTGTGATTTTCTTTTTAGGAATCTCAATATTGAGTGCCTTTAAGATGAGGTCAATTTTTTTATTAAGTTCCTTAAGCTTACGTTCTGTGTCAAAGTTTTGCTTTGATCCTGCAGGCTTGCTTCCACCATTTCCAAAACAGTTATCGCAATAGATAGGCTTTCCGCTTGTAGGCTTGAAAGGTACTTCACAGTGCGAGTGACAAGTGTCACAGACAGCGCTGAAGTTTTGTTTAAAGTCGCGTCCGCCACCACCACGTCGGTCGTCGCGTCGGTTATCACGTCTTCCGCCACCACCGAATCGGTCGTCGCGTCCGCCACCACCACGTCGGTCGTCGCGTCGGTTATCACGTCTTCCGCCACCTTGATCTTCAAAGCAGTCAGAGCAGAAAACAGGTTTACTACCAGTTGGTCTAAAAGGAACTTGGCAGCCTTGTCCGCAATCAGAACAGGTTGCTCTGTGCATTTGTGGACGGCTATCTCTTCGATTATCGTTATATCCCATAAGAGGATTATTATATTTATGCTTTTATTATAGCAGTTAAATGAATATATGTAGTTAATGTAAAAACCCCCGCAGGGGGGATCGTTACTTCTTAGGCTGTTTGATTGGTAGGTGTTTTTTGATTTGCTTGAGGAGTGCTGGGTGAACAGTCTCTCTCTGATATTCAAGCCACTCATCACCATTGAGTTTTTTGCCACTCTTTTCAACAGTCCCTGGCCATTCTGGAACATTTAGCTTGATATGCTTTTTTCCTTCAAGTGTTTCGTAATTATCTAGAAGTTCTACCTCTACAAGCTCATGAACCGTGATAACAACATTTGCATTGCGTACACAGCGTTTTGCATGTGCGCTCCGGTCACCTGCTGCGACGGCATGGGCGTCATAGCCCTTTTCTTTTAAATGATCACGCAGAACAATGCTACGATTCCTCCCGTTTGAGCATGCAATAACAATTGATAGATAAGTCATAAGGAATCGAATAGAATTAAGACATAACCCTACTACTATAGCACTTATTTGTCAATAAATAAAGCCAAAAAGAGCTGTTTATACCCTTTTTATACTGTTTTCAATGTTTTCTGCCTTTTCTAGCTTAGAGATCCATTTTTCCTCAATGTTTTCAAGTTCTTTTGTGAGTTCTTTTAGCTTTGTTTGCTTCTTTGGTGCATAGTCTGTTGGGTTCTCAAAGAAATACATTAAAAGCGTACTTTTTTCCTCAGAAAGCTTACTTATTATCTTCTCAAGCTTATTAATTTCGCGTTTTATTTGGCGTAATTCACGCTGTAGTTCTTTGCGACATTCTTTTGTATTTCCCTCTATTTCTTCCAACATTTCTTCTTGCTCACATTCTTCTGATCTAAGATCTTCCACATACTCTTCATAGTTTCCTGCAAACTGTCTCAATCTACCATCGCGCACCTCAAGGATTTTTTCTGCAAGCGTGCTGACAAATGTTCTTGCGTGGGAGACAAAGATGACTGTGCCATCGTACTGTTTGAGTGCAAGCGCCAAGGCTTCCGTTGTTTCTACATCTAGGTGGTTTGAGGGCTCATCAAGAATCAGCACATTGTTCTTATGCAAGAGCACACCAGCCAAGCAGAGCCGCGCTCGCTCGCCACCTGAGAGAACAGCTGTTGGCTTATCAAGGTCGTCGCCTTTAAACAAAAAGTTTCCAGCCATCATAAGGATTCCTTCCCCAGAGGTGGAGCTTGGTGCCATGCGAGTAAGGTAATGCAGCACTGTTTCATTTGGCTTAAGTGTGCGTTCTGTGAGCTGATCAAAATAGCCAATCGTAGCACCTTTCCACCAACGGAATTCTCCATCTTGCGATTTAATGTCTCCAACAAGTGTTTTTAGGAAGGTCGATTTTCCTGTTCCATTATTTCCAGCAACCAAGATTTTTTCTCCACGCTGAATATCAAAGTCGATATTTGTTGCAATTGTTTTTGCTGGATAGCCAATCGTCATTTTATCGATCGCAAGCGCACGTCCTCCTGGAATGCGTGGGCAGGGGATTGCAATGCGTGTTGTTGCAAGGTTTGCGTCGATTGCTGCAATTTTGCCTCGCAGTTTTGCAATGTGCTTCACTTTACTTTGTGCACGCGTTGCCATGCTTGCTTTGTAGCGAAAGCGGTCAACGAATTCTTGGTGATGCGCAATTTCTCGCTTAAGCTTTTTATTTGTTTTTTGTGCAAACTCGAGCTGTTCTTGCTTCCATGCTAAATATTCTGAAACCCCTCCTTTATAGCTTGTGAGCTTTCCGCACTCGATCTCAAATGTTTCTGTGCAAACATTTTGTAAAAACTCGCGATCGTGCGCAATCAGCAGGAATGCTCCTTTGTAAGATTTTAAGAAGTCTTCCAAAAGCAAGAGAGTCGAAAGGTCGAGATAGTTGACGGGCTCATCAAGAAGTAAAAGGTTGGGTTCGTGCAAAAGCATTTTGACGATTTTGACACGCATTTGATACCCGCCTGAGAGTGCTGTGGGTGGGAGGGTGAGATGGTCATCATAAAGCCCAAAGCGCGCAGAAAGCTTTTTGATCTCCCAGCTTTCTTTGCTAGACGCAGCTTGGAGAAAGTTGATGGTTGTCACATCGCTTGGAACTGTTTCGTGTTGATTGATTACACCCACACGCGCCAGCGGCATGAACTGCACCTCGCCCGCGTCTGCCTCTTCTTTGCCTGTGAGTACGTTTAAGAGCGTTGATTTACCTGCGCCATTGCGACCAATAAATCCAATCTTTTGCCCTTCAGAGATCACAAAAGAAAGGCCGTCAATGACCACCTGCTTTCCGTACTGTTTAGAAAGATTGTTTGCTTCAAGGAGAGGACGCTTCATACGAGCAGTATTCTAACATAAGTTAAAAAAAACACGCACCCGTGTAGGATAGGTGCGAAGGGGTTAGGGCAATGCTTTTCCCGCCTTTAGGATTCCTTCCCAAGGCGTGATGAGATCCACAGAAGGGTCGTGGAGCAAGCGTTGTTTTCCGTTTGCTGGATTGATGGGCCCTGGGCGGAACAGGAGGACTGAAGCGTTCTGTGCCCAGCTACCAGCTTCAAGGCGTGTGAGCATTTCTTCAATTGTCCAGCGATGCGTAAGCTTGAGAAGAAGCATGAGCCAGTGCGCGTGCCCGACCATCACAACAACCTTTCCAGGATAGTTGCAACGCAGGCTTCGACGCACTTCTCGGACTCGGCGTTCCATATCAGCCATGCTCTCACCACCAACAGGGCGGAAGTGGAAGGGGTTGGTGCGATCGCGTCGCACAAGTTCCCAAGGCATCATTGTTTGCATTTCTGCATGTGTCATTACATGCCAGGCACCGCGGTCACGCTCGGTTAAGAGAGCTTCATCGACCTTTGGGTGGTCTGGATAAAGAATGTCCGAAGTCTCACGTGTGCGTTCATAGTAGGAGCGCAAGATCACATCAGGATCAGGATAATACTTGCGGAGCCATTCGCCTGTAATGGCTGCTTGTTCACGACCAAGATCGGTCAGGTTGTATGCATCAGTTCCTGTGTTGAGCTGTGCACGCTCTTCTTGTGAAAGTGTGTTGCCAATCGATTGTGCATGACGCACAAAGATGATCAGGTCAGGGTAGGTTGGGGGTTGGTAGTCCATGTTGGCCTCATTTTTTGAAGGAGCGAATCAAGATTAGGGGATTGGGTGTTTGTTGTCAATATAGTTTGCTGGTGTTTTTGTAAAAAAAGACGCACCTGTGCAGTACAGGTGCGAGGAGATTACTCCTTGGAGAGGAACTTGTGGTTTACCATCTCCAGGTAGGCAAGATAGGCCTTGCCTGTTCGGAGTGGGTGCCATGTACGAAACTCGCAATCCCTGAAGCTCTCACCAAAGCGCTCAAGCAGAGCTTTGTCTGAGTGGCTTAGCGTGACTTGAGAGCAGTCGTCAGAGACGGCGATTTGCCAGTCGCCAGGCTTTTTGATCTTGAACGTGGCAAAGACCAGGACCCAGAAGTTTTGAGCAATGCTCTGTGGTGACTGAGTTTGTCCAAGCTTGGCTGCGGTTTCTTGAGATTCCTCGCTAGGAGGGGTGAGGTTGAGAACAAGTTCGAAACGAGCGTGTTTGGTCATGAATTCCTCCAGAAAATGACGCTTTAATCTATCACAGAACAGTGTGGCTGTCAACGTATATAGGAGAAGTTTGAATTGTGCTTCTTTCATGATTGTGCCTATAATAAAGCATAAACAAAAAAATTTTATGAAAATTCTCAAGTACGATCTTCCAAAGATGAACATGGATCTTTCAGAAACAGGGTGTTGCCCAAAATTTGATCCAAAGGAATGGTGGGATGGGAGGACAATAAAGTTTGAAGAAAAATTATTTGTCAAAATGAAAACCTGTAACTTCATGTATGTGCCACTTAATATGGGCAGGGTGATGGGGAAGACCTGGAAAAAAGTAAAAGCAGCTGATGCAGGGCCAAAAGATTACTATCTGCTTTTAAGTCACGACCCATCTCCATGGAAGGCCTATCATTACATGGCAGTGGAGAAAGAGGTTGAAGGCTTGGAACACGAAAGAATTTCTGGGGAGTTTGTGACTAAGGTGTTTGAAGGAGATTTCAAGAACGCAGGCAAGTGGGCAAAAGAGATGGGAGAGTTTGTGAAATCAAAAAATTGTGAAATTACAAAGCTTTACTTCTTCTACACAACCTGCCCAAAGTGCATAAAGCATTGGGGAAAGAATTACGTGGTCGCGTTTGCACAAATAGATTAGAAAAGAAAAACCTCACGAATTTCGTGGGGTTTTTTGATTGACAAGAGCGCGATTGTTGGTCATACTCAGAGACGATCTTTACAAAGGAGGCGTGTAATGCCTTACACCATCTATATGGATCCCAAGGTCACCCTTGAGCAACGCAAACAGTACGCTTATAAAGAGCTGGGCGTGACTGAGAAAAACATTGAAGGTCTTGAGGGAATGCTTGCCCCACTTCGGACAAAGCACCCAGTAACACACGAGCATTATGAGCATAGTGTACGTGTGGCACTTGTAGCCATGGAGATTGCGCGTTTTGTCCACCAGGACGCCAATGCACTTTTTTATGCTGGTCTTTTACACGACCTTGGCAAAATCTTTACACCTATTTCAACACTTGGAAAGCAAAAGGGGTGGACTGCGGATGACTCGAAGATTATGGAAGCGCATTGTATGGATGCCTTTCGTATGATCGTAGATCGTTTTCTTTATTCCGCGCATGTGATTGTGCGTCACCACCGGTTTCAAGGACACAGGTATCCAGCCGAGCTTCCTCCGCTTCCTGACTTTTTTGGTGATGAGACGCAGGTGAGCATTGCCTTTAGTGCACGGCTCCTCGCGCTCGCAGATGTCTATGATGCCATGCATCGTGTGAATGATCAGACCGGTGGCGTAGCGCTTACAGGAGAAGAGATTCGAGTGCGCATGATTGAGCAGAATATAGATCAGGCACATTTGGTTTCAGCGCTTTATCATGCAGGTATTCTCGCTACGGAGATTTGGGATCATGCAAACTGAAGAACTGACCGAGCTTACTGAGCGGATTGAGCGAGTCTATCAAGGTGCTGCGCTCCTTGTGTCGCGTCTTGAGGCGCTTCAACGGAATGTGGATCAGTCTGGTTCAGAAAAACAAGAGATGCATGTCGACAGTGAGTCTGTTGCCGCACTCTCCTCGCTTTCTGCAAAGCTTGTAGAAGTGACTCAGCTTCTGGGTGCGCAGACCATCAAGATGATTGAAGCGTCGCGTAATAATATAACAGCAGCCAGGCAGATGCTTGAAGCTGCACAAATCAATGACGCGGCAGCGCTAAAGCAGCTCGAAGCAGCGCGGCTTATGAACACTGCCTCGGTGCGCAATCAAACAAGACGTACTTAACCCAGCACACTGCTGGGTTTTTTCTTTGTGGTATGATTGATGCATATGCAAGTACGAAAAACAATTTTCTTTTGCTTGGCTCTGTTGTTATTTTTTGGTCCTGCTGTGCAGGTGTCTGCCTCAGATTGTTGGGGCGACTATATGATCGATCAGATGTCTGTGTGCTCCCATGCGCACATGAATTGTTCTGCAGATTGTGTTCCAATAAAAGATCATGAGGAGAGTAAGGCTTGCTTTGCAAGTTGCATGTCTACGTTGGATGCATGTTATTCATCTGCTTCTGCGGCCTATTCAGTGTGTGTTAATGGTGGGAGCGTTGATGAGGGGGAGGTTGGTGTGCTTGTTGCAGAGCCTTTAGAGGAAGAAGCTGCTAGCAAGGAAGATGTTGCTCAGGCAGAGGAAGTGGAAGTCGTTGAGGTTATCGAAGAGGAGCCAGAACCAGAACTTGTAGATGTTGTTGAGACAGAAAAAACACCACTCCAAAGAACCAAGGAAGGTATTGAGTGGGTAAAAGATAGTTTGGGGATTTATAAAAATGTTAAGGACATGCAAGAGTACTTGAACGAGAAAACTTTTGGGGATTATGGCAAGATGTCTCTTGGGACTGATGTGGGAAAAGGTTTTATTAGTTTCATGGATTTACTTTCAGAAGGAAAGACATTTGAGGATGCAATAACAAAAGCAACACTTGATACAGCAATTTCTAGCAGTTTTGCATTGATCCCGTTATTAAACGTTGCTGACATTGCTGCTACCGTACCAGATGCAATATTTAAGCAATTAGGATTTGATGAAAAGGGGAGTGTGCGTTCATTTACACATTATCTTTCTGAGCATTCACCAAGTAAGTTTATTGAACTCAGCACAGAGGTAATGATTGAAACTGGGACATGGACACAAGTGGGAGGTGCGCTGCAGGTGGCCATTGACGATGTTGTGCATGCTGAAGGTGGGCTTGAGACATTGAAACAAACAGGAAAGTTTTTTGGGACCGTTGTTGGTGCTGTGCCAGTGGCATTGGCTATGGAGGTGCGTGATACCGTTGGGGCGGTTGTCTCTATTGGTAAGAGTGTTGTGGGAGTAGTCGGAGACTGGTTCTCAAATTAATGTACAAGAAAAACACCCCACTAAAGAGTCGTGGGGTGTTTTTAGTTTAGCGTCCTATCCATTCTTCGATCAGTCCTTCAATCATTGCATCTCTTTCTTTTTTTGGAGTTTTTTTCAATTGCCACTCCGCAGAACTCTCAATGGCCTCTGCTTTAAAGAGAAAATCTTCACGTATAAAAGACTTAACTTCTTCGGGGTTTTCGAAAATTGTGTACGGGTCAAGGTCAAGTTCTTTTAGTAGTTTCCGCATAAGGACAAGTGCATGCGCCCATGCGCTTCGTTCATTTTTGCGATAGTTGCGATCGATTTTTATGAATGCCTCCATATCAGATGATGGGCGCTTGTAGAGCTTTTTCATTTTGCCGCGCATTTCTGGGTGTTTGCGATCATAGAGCATGTGCCCAATTTCATGCAAGACAATAAATGCATATTTTATTCCCATTTCTCTCAGTTGTTTTTCACTAATGGTGATTGATTTTGTTTTTTCTTCACAGGTTGAAGAATCTGAGTCGTAGAGCCCAGTGTGAAAAGGCGATTCGTAGGTTAATTTATGTCCATAGAAACGCCAGCCTTTTGGGAGCAGGGAAGCAAGATCGATAGTTTTTCCTTGTTTGTTTTTGAATGTGATGTGTGTTGTTCCGTTTGCATCTTCTCGTATGGAAAATTCAAGACCATCTTTTGAGAAAGTTTCTTGAATTGGTGTGCCAGTGAATTTGAATTCATCTTTTGGTGTTGGGCGATCGAAACGTTTGTTCATAGGATTTTATTGTAGCATAGTTGCTGAGGATAACCTCTTGTCAGATTCAATTTGATTTGTTATCATTTCGTCACAATTTCACATTCCGAGGTAGCTTGGAAGGTGGTTAGATCAACAATTAAATATTCCGAGGTAGCTCAGTTGGTTAGAGCGACTGGCTGTTAACCAGTAGGTCGAGGGTTCGAGTCCCTCCCTCGGAGCCAAAAGTAAAAAAGTTCTGACGCGACCCGTTTGCGTCAGATTGCCCAAAGCCCCGACTCCGGTCGGGTGCTTTTGGTTTATGCCTAAGTTGCGATAAAAAACTCTTAGGCTTGCAGTTCGAGTCCCTTTCCCAGTTTTTGCCATTCCTTCTGTTATTTGAGATGATGTGCTTATCTTGGTGAAAAGGAAAACACTATTTATGGCCTACACAAAGTTTTACAAGTGCTCTAATTGTGATGGGAAAATTAATTTGTCTCAGAGGTCTTCGAATGAGCGAATGTTGCGCGAGAAAAATTTAGAGGCTTTTCAGGAAATGTATTGCTTGGAATGTAAGAAGGTTGTGAAGACACGAGGTGCAAAAGTGTGTGAATGTTGTGAGGGTGCAAATATTACAGATAATGATGTGATTCCTTGTAAGTATTGTGATAAAGGAGAATTGGTTCACGAAGAAGGAGATGTAGTAATGTTTTAATAACAATCACATGACTTACGAAATAATTACTCCTAAGATAAAAAATGGAAATGAACCTTTAGTTTATAAGAAGGCTTTGCCGTTTACTTTGGTAGATTTTTGGAAATGGAGTGTATCTGATCTTATAAGCAATGCGACTAGAGGGAGGTTGGCCGAGTTTATCGTTGCAACAGCAGTGGGTGTTGATTTGAATATACCGCGAGATGAATGGGCGGCTTTTGATCTGATTAGTCCTGATGGAATTAAAATTGAGATAAAATCAGCTGCATATTTACAGTCATGGTTTCAAAAGAAACTTTCGTTAATTTCTTTTTCAATTAAACCAGCTCTTTATTGGGATGGTGCAACAAACGTTCAATCTAAAACAAAAGCACGACATGCAGATGTTTATGTCATGTGCCTTTTGGAGACAAAAGATCAAGAAAAGATTGATCCTTTAGATTTGGAACAATGGAAGTTCTATGTTTTGTCAGTTGATGCGGTAAATAATTATAAAAGAAGTCAAATGTCTATCACTTTAAATTCTCTTGAAAAACTCACAAGTCCTGTTTGTTATGATGAGTTGGATCAAGAGATAAAAATAAAGCACAAGGAAAACAACCTTTTATAATGCATATATGCGCTTATACAAACAACAAAATACAGCACTAGATCCAATCAAAGAGAAAGGGTTCAAGCTTGAAAAAGACCTTCAGAAAATTACTGAAGATAACCTCTCAAATATTTTTGGTTTGGAGTTTGTCACAACCGAGTTTCAATTGAATCAATTGAGAATCGATACACTTGCGTATGATGATGAGTCAAAATCTTTTGTCATTATCGAATATAAACGAGACAGGAGTTTTAGTGTGGTCGATCAAGGATTTGCTTACTTGGCGCTCATGCTCAACAACAAGGCAGATTTTATCTTGGAATATAACGAAAAGATGAAAGGCAATCTAAAACGTGATGATGTTGATTGGACACAGTCTCGAGTGCTTTTCATTGCGCATGGTTTTACTAATCATCAAAAGGAAGCGATCAACTTCAAAGATTTACCAATCGAGCTTTGGGAAGTGAGAAAGTATGAGAATGATCTTGTTTCGTTTAATCCTATTAAGGCAATAAAGACTGCGGAATCGATCAATACACTTTCTAAAGATGAAAATGTAAAGAAAATAACTCAGCAAGTTAAGACTTTAACAGTTGATGATCATATTAAAGAAGACTGGGATTCTTCTAGGGAGTTATATGAAACATTGCGCGAAAAGTTGTTTGGTTTAGACGAAAGATTTGAAGAAGTATCAAGACGGCATTATATTAGCTATAAGATAGGGACAACGAGTATTATTCAAATGAAAATTAGGAAGTCTAAGATTCGCCTTGAGCTAACGCGCACTCAACTAAAAGATATTAAAGATCCAGAAAAGAAGGTTTCGTATATTGAAAAAAGTTTTGAGCATTGGAATCAGCATATGAGTTATATGGATATTGTGACGGATCAAGATGTTGATTATGCGATGTTTTTGATAAAACAGCTTATGGAGAGGTTTACGAAAGAAAAAATAATAAATTGATACCACCATGTCCCAAAAAGCAACAAATGATAACAGGATGCTTTGGATACGAAATCTCGAGTCATTAGAGGCTGATGGGGAGATTGGTTATGTTTATGAATACGAGTTTTTAAGCGAAGTGTATATAACGGGCGTATTGGATTATCAAAATGGCGCGATTCGGTGTGGGTTATTAGAAACAGAAAAAGATAAAAATGGATTATTTAGATACTTGGTAAGCATTCAACATTCAAAATTGAAAGAACCGTCCTATAACAAAAATGCAGATGGTAAGGGTTATTACTTTAAGCGAGGTATTATCGGTGAAATAATTGCCATGATGTCTGTGTTTTTCCAAGCACGATTTTATTTAGACGCTCAATATTCTGGTCAACTTACTGCTAGTGGTTTGAGAATGAGGCAATCTCATAATTTTCTATATATCCCTCCAGTGAAAGAATTTTATCCACGAATATTTTCAAAAAATAAGAAGCGAAATTTTGTTAATTTCAAACCATTTTTAGAATTAATCAGAGACATAGATGTCAAAAATCATTTTTCATTAATTACTGCTTTTTATCATTACGAAAGAGCTTTAAAGGAAATTGCAATAGATACTGAAATGCTATTTATTCGTCTCGTTTCTTCAGTGGAAGTATTGGCAAAAAAAGAAGATTTGCCAATTTCCAATCCATTAGATCAGGAGGATTTTGATTCTCTTTTTAATGAAGCTGATCTAAAGATAGAACAAAAAAAGCAGCTAGAAAGTGTTTTGCATGTCAGTAAGGATGGCTTTATTAATATTTATAAATCTAAACAGTGCTTCATTGAGTTTGTAAATAAGTATTCGATTGGTTGTTTAAGAGGTGGAAATTGGAAAAACAAAAAATTGAAAATTTTTAGAAAAGACATACCTTACATTTTGAAAAATATATACGATGCGAGGTCAGGATATTTGCATAGAGGTGAGTCAATGCATATGAAATTTCAGTATGCAGGATTCAGTAAGTGGGATTTAGATCCATCTCAAGGAATGATTATTGATAACAGGAAGTTCAAGAAAAAATATCAATTACCAGATCCTGACTGGTTTCAAAATATTGTGCGTTATTCAATTATCGGTTTTGTTGAAACGTTGAAATAATCATTTCTTTAAACTCATTCCTTTATCTCTCAGCACCAACGTCGACTTCAGCGCTTTCAAAAACTCTCGCTTGTCATCTCTTGACCCCATCTCTAAAACAAACTGAGCGTATTTGGACATGTCGATGTTGTCCTTACGTTCACTGCGGACTTCTTTTCCGAAAACTGTTTTCATAAAATTTTGGTATTTCAAAAACTCACGCTGTAGGCCATGCGTGAGTTTTAGTTTGTCCATTTTTAGATTTTGGAGGAGCGACTTTAATTGATTTACTAGATCGTCTTCGGATATTGGTTGTTCTGCACAGAAACGATTCTTTCCTTTTGAACAGTGATAATAAATATAGTGTTTTTGTTCACCAGACTTTAGGGTTTTGATTTTCTGCGTAGCTGTAATAAGTGAGTCGCATGACCCACAGCGAATGAGTCGTGTGTAATTGAATACATGTTTTTTCTTTTGTGCACGAGATGGGATTTCTAAATGCTTTTGTACTTTTTCAAATAATTCTTTTGTGATGATGGGTTCGTAGTCGCCGTCATACCATTCACCACTGCCTTTAGGATATTCAAAACGACCGTAATAAAAAGGGTTGCCAAGCATGCGGTAGATCGAGCTCAAGGTGACGTGTTTGTTTCCTCGTGTTTTAAAGTTCAACTCATCTTTAAGCCATGTAAAGATATCGCGCCCGCTATAGCCATGGTCTGCTACAAGTTGAAACATTTCTTGCATGACAGGGGCTCGCTCAGGATCGATATTGATTTTTCTTTGACCCTTTTCTTGATTTGGATTATTCAAATATCCAAGTGGTGCAACTCCTGGTCTGACACCCATCTTGCATTTTGCCCTCAACCCTCGTTTTACATTTACGCTTTTGTTGTCATTCTCAAGTTTTGCTTGTGAGCACAAAATCATTAAGAGAAATTTATCACTAGGAGAATTAGTAAATGATTGGCTTGGTGTGCGGATATTGTGCAACAGTCTTTGATCCATCAGGTCTACAATGGCCCCTAAGTCTCCTGCGTTCCTACTTAATCTGTCTGGTGCCCATGCAACAATGCCTTGGAATTTTCCTGATCGTATCTCGCTAAGCATATTGTTAAATACTGGTCGTTGCCCAACATCTTTCGCGCTATGACTTTCTTTTTTGATTTCTGCGATTGTGAGTCCTTGGCTTTGAGCAAAGCTGGTCATTTCTTGGATCTGTGAATCAATAGAGAGTGCTTGGCGTTCCTCAGCTTCGCTTGATTTACGTGCATATAGCACATATTTGATCGTGTTTTGTTCGTATTTGTTTGGCATAAGATCGATTATTCTCACTACCTAGTAATGCCACAACGGTGGGGTTTGTCTAGTCGATTTGTGCCCAGTTTTCGCTTTACGCAAGAGGTTTAATAAGCTATTATAGCTTGGTCGAAGTCCGGTCATACGTGGCCAATTATTTTTCGGTTTTCATAACCGGGATCGCGCTTAGTAAGCGGCACCCGGTTAAAACAGTTCGAGCGTGATTCGTCACGTTTGACTGGGCTTCGACACCACTCGGGTGTCGCTTTTTGTTTCCCGAGGGATTGCTAAAGCCCTATGGAAAATATCAACTTCATAGAAGCAGTGACAGAACGAGATATTGATCTCCTTCTTCTTGAAGAGCTTACTGTATCAGAGGATTTTTTCGCATGGGTTATCAATAAAACTGTCAAACAGAAGAATGCCAAGCCTTACAAGGTTTGGCATTCTTTAATGGATGCAGAGTTTGGTGAATCAGATCTTGTTCTAGTTTATAAAGATGGTAAAGAGAAAAAAGCTTTGCTTCTTGAAAATAAAATAGATGCGATTGCACAGCCCGAACAAGCAGAGCGATATATGAAACGAGGAGAGAAAGGGGTTGCAGACGGTTTATGGAAGGAGTTTGCTACATGCTTGGTTGCACCTGAGACCTACCTCGATTCAATAGCAAATGCATCACTTTACCAGCACCAGCTTTCTTATGAAGCAGTGCGAAGGTGGTATCTCAAACAGGTGGGTTTACGAGCAAAATACAAAGCGCAATTTGTTCTTGAAGCGATTGAGAAAAGCAGACGTGGATACACTATTGTTCCTGATGATCGTGTAAGTGCGTTTTGGTATCGCTACTTCGAACTTGCAACAAAGCACTTTCCAGAGCTTCAGTTATCAAGGCCTTCAAAAAAACCAGCTCAATCATGTTGGATTGCGTTCAAGCCAAAGAGTCTTCCAAAAGGAACACGGATTGTACATAAGCTTGATCGAGGCTATGTAGATTTTGAGATCCGTGGTGCTGCCAAGGATGCTGATCAGTTGATTGGAAAATTCCAAGAGATTATTCCAAAAGATGTCAGTATTGAGATTACTGGGAAGTCGCTTTCACTACGTCGCGAAGTCCCGATTGTAAATCATTTTGGGAATGCGGATGATCAGGCAGAGGAGATTAAGGAAGGGCTTCAGGCAGCTTCAGCCATTTTGGCAGCTTCTTCTGTTATGGAGGCTTGTTTCATTTGATTTAATCTCTCTTCGAATTCTTTCTTTTGCTGAGCTTTAGATAGCTCATTTTTTAATCTCATTTCATTTCTGATTCGCCTGCATCTGCGTTCTTTTTCTGCTTCTGGCTTAAGGTGCACTCTTGATTTCTTTTTCATCATTAGCTTTGCTGCGTAAGAAACAGTTAGCACAAGTGCGTCAGCAAGATCGTCATATCGTTCTGATCCAAAACCAGTAAGTTGTTGAATTAATGTTTCACAACCTGATTCTGGAAAAAGAATCTGCCCATTTTTAATAAGTGGCGTTATGTGTGCCAGCCTTTGACGTTTATCTGCTCTCCCAGTGTGTTGATCGATAGATGGACACCCTTCGCTATTTAGCATTTGGGATAGTGAGAGTTGAAAACCGTTGCTTTCAACTACAATGTGTGTTTTTCTTTGGTATGCGTACATATTATATATACTTTTAATCATCTCAACTTGATCTGGAAACATTAATTTTCTGTTTATCGGATTGGGAATGACATAAAATAAATATTTTCCATTCAACCCCTTAATAACACGAATTCCCACAATAGCGAGATTATCCGCTGCATCTTTTTGTGATACAGCAGGATCAACTCCAAAAACAATTTGTTTTTGTCGTGACCAAAGAATATCGAGTTCTTCTTTGCTGTAATGCTGAATCCAATCAGGGTGCACGACGGCTTCAGTATCAGGAATGATCTTGAGTAGATACTCCATACTCCATGCACGCACATCACCAACTGTTTTTATCAGGTTTGATATTTTTGTTTCAGAATTGAATTTCTCATGCCATAGCGGCTGATTACCAGATCTAAAAAATGGAAATTCAATAGACTCACCAAGACGGTCTCCAATTGTAATATCATTTTTTAAACGCATGAGCAGCGAGTCTTCATGTAAAAGATTTCCTACAACGATCATTTTTGTTCCAATATCCCCACACGGAATCACATCGCTAGTAAACCATTTATAAGATTTATCACGTGATTCTTTTGTCTTCACAGAGGAGAGGTCTTCTAAATCGTCACAGATGATCAAGTCTGGTCGTGCTGCACCATGGCGTATTCCTCTAATACTTTGTTCAATAGAGAGTGCTGTTATTCGCGCATTGTATTTTGGGATCACCAAAGATCCCGAACTCCATTCCTCTTCGTGTTGAGAGAATGGACCTAAGTCATCTCTTAATAATTGATTTGATTCCATTTCTCTTCGCAGGTTTTGTAAATGCATTTTTGCCTGCTGCTGAGTCTGGCTCACAATTACAATAAATTTCTTTTTTTGTTGACCAAGTACTGCCCACAATGGGTAAGACATTGTGAATATTGTTGATTTTCCACATCCACGAAATGCAGTCACGATCAAAAGTGGCAAATTCTCACGTTCAGTCAATTGAATCATGTGTTTTTGGAAATCAGCTGTTGGATATTTTATATATTCTGCAAAGTAAGTGTGAAAAAACATGTAATGAGATGCTGTTGTAAGAGAGCGTCGAAATGATTGATTCTCAATAAGTTTTTCCATTGTCGGTTTATCAATAACAGCATTAGCTGTCGTCATTTGTTCCTCCATAAAGTTGAGGTGTTTGTATTAATTTAGCAAGCGCAAGAGCGCGCTTGATTTCTTCTTCTTCCTCGGGTGTAAGTTTACGTTCAATGTTCACATTTGCGTCTAGTTGAACGCGTGTTCCATAGGAACGGTGGCGATGTTTGAGCCAGAAGATAATCGCAGTCATGTTTTGATCTCGGATGCCTGCCAAAAGCTGAGACTCTGCCATATCGTTTATGAGGTCTACTCCCATAAAGATTGCATGTTCTACCGCATCGGCAAACACAATGTCATCTCGTCTCCAGCGATAGAATGTCGCGCGCGCAATGCCCGCCTTCTCACACACAATTTGAATAATCGGTGTTTTCTTTAGTTGTTCTATAACCAATTCTTTTTGTTTCTCCTGACGTATCGCAACTGCTTTATAGGGTGATGCTTCAGCTTGTTTCATAGATGTTCTTTATCAGCTTCGCTTTCTTGCCTGTGAACATTTCCCAAAGCATGATGATTGTTTCGCAGTATTCTGTATCAAGCTCAATCATGAGGCACTTGCGTTTTGTTTGTTCGCAAGCCATAAGGGTTGATCCTGATCCTCCGAATGGATCGTAAACCACGTCACCGACTTTTGAGCCATTGAGGATGATGCGACGCAGAAGACCGATTGGTTTCATGGTTGGGTGATATTTGCTCTTGTTTGGCTTGGGATACACAAGTACAGATTTGTCTTTAGATTTATGAAACTTATGTGTCCCATACCAGCCGTAAGCGATAAGCTCATGTTGTGGAAGATAATCCATCCGTCCAATGACCGCATGTGTCTTTGCCCAAATGAGAAGCTGTGTAAATTTGTATCCAGCCTGCAACATGCCTTCACGTAGCGGAAAGAGCATTTTGTCAGAGTTGAAGATGTAGACACTGTTTTTCTTTGTCATGTATTGAGCAGCACATGAGAGCCACACATTTGTGAATTCTTGATACTCAGCTTCTGTTTGAATATGATCACCTATAATTTCTTTTGGTTTGGCAATGTTTTGTCTAAAACCTCGTTTACTTTCTACGTAATTGACAGAATATGGAGGATCACAAAGTATCAAATTAATTGATCGTTCTTTAAGTAATATATCGACCATTTCTTTGTTTGTTGCGTCCCCACACAAAAGCGTGTGGTCACCGAGTTTATAGATGTCTCCGTTTGATACATTCATAAAATTAACTGAGTTTAATTGCTTTAACACCTGTCATTTCTTCGAATCGTTTGATAATGACATCACAAAATACAGGATCAATTTCACATACGAATGCCTTGCGTTTCATTTGCTCGCAGGCATGCAACACAGTACCGCTACCTCCAAACAAGTCCAGGACGGTGTCCCCAGATTTTGTGCAGCGTTTTAAGGGTTTTTCGTACAGTGTTAAAGGTTTTTGAGTGGGATGAACATATTGGTCTGCGCTTACACGTTTAGCCAGCCAGATATCAAACAGATCAATAATGTCATCAAGGCATCGATTGCCTGAATTGATCTCTTTGTTCAGAATTTCATTGAGATTTGTAATATCACCATTGAGATACGGTTTTCCTGTCGTGCCATACACACATGGCTCGTACGCTTTATTCCACGCGACATGTGGTGTCATGTTGAAATTGTTTTTGATCCACATGCAGACACGTTTATTTGTAATTCCGCACTCACGATAGATTTCTTGCAGTAATCCAATATAATTTTGGTCGCAAAAATAAAAGACATGCACATCAGGCTTTGCAACTGCAAGTGCATTCTGGATTGATTGTTTGAGGAATATCTTATAGTCCTCATCAGACATTTTATCTTTGGTGCTTCCGCCGTATTTATCTTTTGTAGTGAGTCCGCCTTTGTAATCAAAACCAATGTTATAAATTGGGTCACAGAGAACCGCATCGATCTTCTCGTTGCCAACTAGTTTTTTTACAACATTAAAATCCGTGGAATCTCCACAGATCAGATAATGGGAACCAAGTTGGCATAAATCACCAAGCTTGGATTGAGGTTCATTAATTTTCTTTGCCTCTGACTCGACGTCAAAGTTGTCATCTTCAATGCTTAAGACATCAGACCAGATGTTCGACAAGTCAGACTCATCGAAACCAATGTCGAGAAGAAGATTTACATCGAACTCTTTAAGGACTTCGTAATCCCAACTTCCTGTATTGCGATTCAAGCGCAAATTTAATTCGCGCTCCTTCTCTAGGGAAGGGATGTTGATGTAGACGACAGGCACTTCGGTAAAGCCAAGCTCTTTGGCGCACTCGACTCTGAAGTGTCCACCGATAATAATATTTTTGCGCTCAGGTGCGCAGTTAACGAGCACAGGCTCAACAAAGCCGTGACGTTTGATGCTCTCTTTTAGATGTTCTTTAGCAACATCACTCCAAGTGCGGGGATTATAATCAGCCTTTTTAAGATGCTCGATTGGCACCTGTGTAATGCGTATGTTTTTTGTCTGGTGTGACATAGAAAAAAATACGTTAATAATAAAAAGCCCTAACCGATTTTGGTTAAGGCTTTTTATGTTGCACTTTGCACTAGGTTAAATACATAAAAAATGCCGAAAATCAAAAATCGGATTTATGTACTCGACCTAATGCCTATAACTTTTTAGTCGGAGCTTCCCCGTGCATTATGGCTATTCGTTATTTTTGGACTGCTTATTTTATGTGGATCCAGTCGCCTCGCCGCAAGAATAGGTATTCCACCGTAACGAATAGGAGTTTGAGAAAATTTCAAAGGACTAATTACAGGGTAATGCTTTTTTCAAAAAATTAGAATGAATAACTTTGGTATAATTGTGAATAACTGCCTGAAAAAGTCATTTTTGCTTGAATTTTAGGTAAAAATAGATCATAATAGTGACACGAAATGCTCAAAAATATCGATTTTATGAAAACATCAAAAGTGAATGGCGACTCTTTGAACCAACAGCAAGTGTTGTTAGAGATGCTAAAAAACAAAGCGCCAGAAATTTTTTCTGACGGGAAAATTAACACAAAACAACTAAAAGCAACTCTAGGTGAAGATGCTCTTGCAGATGCGGATCAATATGGTTTGAGCTGGTCTGGGAAGATGGATTGTTTCAGGGCAATTCAGGAGTCAACAACCAATACACTTAAACCAGTTCGTGAAGAGTCGGTTGATTTTGACAACACTGAAAATCTGTTTATTGAAGGTGATAACTTGCAGGTTCTGAAAACTCTTCAAAAAAGTTACTACGGAAAGATCAAGATGATTTATATCGATCCTCCATATAACACAGGAAATGATTTTATTTATAATGATAAGTTTGCTCAAAACAAAAGAGAGTATCTAGAAGAAATTGGTGCTTTAGATAAAGATGGTAATGTTTTGAATGCAAGTCTTTATAAGCAAAATACAAAAGATAGCGGGCGTTATCACTCGGCGTGGTTAAATATGATATACCCACGTCTTTTTTTGGCGCGCAATCTTTTGCAGGAAGACGGTGTGATCTTTGTATCGATCGATGATAATGAAGTTCATAACCTTCGATTGATAATGGATGAAATTTTTGGAGAAGAGAATTTTGTTGCTCAATTTATTTGGGAAAAAAGAATCACTAGAGAGAATCGAAAATCTATTTCTGTTAGGCATGATTATATAATTTGTTATGCAAGATCTGCCAATACTAGTGATTATCTCGGGCTTCTGGAGATGAGCGAGGAAGCATTACAACGCTATAGAAATCCAGATAATGATCCAAGGGGGTCTTGGACATCTGTTCCGGCAATTGCTCAAGGTGGGCATGGGACAAAAAATCAGTTTTATACACTAGAAACTCCAGCCGGAAGAATTATCGAACCCCCATCTGGTTCGTGTTGGAGATATACTAAAGAAAAGATGTTGAAAGAAATAAATTTAAATAATATTTGGTTTGGCTCTGATGGTACTGGGGTGCCACGGATTAAGAAGTTTTTAAATCAAGGTCGTCAGGGTCTTACTCCAGAGACTATGTGGTGGGCAAGAGATGTTGGTACGAATGATTCAGCTAAACGTGAAATGGTTGCTTTATTTGAAGGTTTTGCAATTTTTGAAACACCAAAACCAGCATCTTTAATTGAGCGCATGATTGAAATAGGCACAGACAAAGATTCCACCATTTTGGATTTCTTTGCTGGGTCTGGAACTACCGCTGATGCTGTAATGAATAGAAATGCAAAAGATAATGGAAAACGAAAATGGATTTGTGTTCAGTTACCAGAAGTATGTAAAGAAGAATCAGAAGCAGCAAAAGCTGACTATAAGACAATTGCTGATATTGCCAAAGAACGCATTCGACGAGCTGGAAGTAAAATAAAGAAAGAACATCCTGACATTAAATTTGATTCAGGATTCAAAGTTTTCAAGCTAGATGAAAGTAATTTTAAGATTTGGGATACTCAAGTAGAGAATATCGAACAGTTAGAGCAACAAATGCTGGATATGTTTGATGTGGTTCGTGATGGTTCAACCATAGAAGCCATGCTTTACGAATTAATCTTGAAGAGCGGCAAAGATCTTAATACAACAATTGCGCAGATAGGTTCAGATAGTGATCACACATTCAAGATTAACGATGGTTCTCTGGTGATTAGTCTTGTAGACAAAATGACTGAGGAATTATTTAAGAAGATTCTTGCAGAGAAGCCAAAGAAAATCGTAATGCTTGATAGCGCGTTCGAGAATAATGATCAGTTAAAAACAAATTTATTACTTCAGGCAAAAGGGGTTGGTGTAGATGAAGTAAGAGTGATTTAGTTTATGGGACTACTTGAAAAACCTGATCCGGCAACTTTGGAAATATTGGCAGAATTTATTTGTGGCGATGATGGTGAGTGTTTTCCCATTTATCGATCTTCGTCATATTTAACCAAATTTTTTCAAGATTTAGATATTTCAGTCACTCACGATGGTTCTACTAGAAAATGGTGGGTGCTTTCTACTTTAGAAACTTTAGGTCTTCAAGATTTAGAAAAAGTTATTCTTAGGCTTGTGGATATGCGTGAATATAAAGGTTCGCAAGAAGAGTTAAAATTGGCTTTAAAATCAATGAAGAACATTTTGTTAATGGAAAGTTTGTCTATCAGGTATGAAAAATCAAGACCACAAATTATTAAAGGAGATGGTTTTGTTATTGAAAATGATATTGATACAAATAATGAAGAGGAGGGGTTTTTAAGTAAAGAATTTGAAGATATTGATTTAGATAGATTTGCACTTGATTTAGAAATCACATCAATTTTAAAAGAGAGAATGGGGGAGATACGGGGGTGTATGGATAAAGGAATGAATTTATCCGCAGTTATTTTGATGGGAAGTACTCTTGAAGGGATTCTTCTCGGTTTTGCATCTAAATTTCCTAAAGAATTTAATTCGGCTCAATCAAGCCCAAAGAAGGATGGAAAGGTTAAGAAAATTCCGGATTGGAAGTTAGTTGAATTCATTAATGTGGCACGCGAAGTGCAGTTTTTAGATTTAGATGTTGCAAAATATAGCCATACACTGCGGGATTTTAGAAATTACATTCATCCTTATCAACAAAAAGCCTGTGGCTTCTCACCAACACAAGAAACAGCTCGAATTAGTTGGCAGGTTTTGCGAGCTGCAATATCTCAATTATCCAAGCAAATCAATCTATGAAATTGAAATTTGATGCAAATCAGCAATACCAATTAGATGCTGTAGATGCAGTAGTTGATATTTTTGAAGGCCAGCCATTGGAGGGTGGGGATTTTGAGATGAAGGTTTCTCAGCCTCAAGGTCAGATGCAAATAGACGGTAGTATTGTAATAGGAAATGATCTTTGTTTAAGTAATGAAGATATTTTGTCGAATGTTCGTAAAATCCAAGAGAGAAACAATCTTCCGTTATCTGAAGTTAAAAAAATTAGTGTGGGTAGCGGTTCTGTTGGTTTTTCGAAAGTTGGTGGTGAAGTAAAACTTCAGGAAGATTTAAATTTTTCGATTGAGATGGAAACAGGGACAGGGAAAAGCTATGTTTACCTAAGAACTATCCATGAGCTTAATAAGAAGTATGGATTTAAAAAGTTTGTCATTGTTGTTCCAAGTATTGCTATCCGTGAAGGGGCGATAAAGAGTCTTGAGGTAACCCAAGAGCACTTTGCCCTTTTGTACGATAATCCGAAAATTAATTTCTATGTTTACGATCCGAGGAAGCGTGGGCAGCTCAAGAATTTTGGTACAAATAATTCGATTCAAGTTCTTGTAATCAATATTGATTCTTTTACACGAAAAGAAAGCAACGTAATTTATCAGAATTCTGACTGGGGTGTTCCGATTGATTTTGTGCAAGGCGCAAAGCCGATTGTGATTGTTGATGAGCCTCAAAACATGGAGACAGAGAAACGTAAGGTGGCTATTGAAAATTTGAATCCACTTTGCACATTACGTTATTCAGCAACCCATAAGAATCTTTATAATCTTTTATACAAACTCGATCCTGTTCAGGCTTACGATAAAGGGTTGGTAAAAAAGATTGAGGTTGATTCTGTCTTTTCAGACGATGCTTATAATGATGCGTATTTACAGGTTTTAGAAATCAAAACCAAGAAAACTTCGGTAACTACAAAAGTTGAAATAGATAAGAGTGATGAGGTTGGGTTGCAGCGCAAGGTTGTTACCTTGAAGCCTGGAGATGATCTTTTTGATTTTTCAGAAGGTCGTGAAGCATATCGAGATGGTTTTGTTCTTGAGTCTATTGATGTAACAAATCAGGAAATTTCATTTTCAAATGGAAAAACGTTTGCATGCGGTCAGAAGAATGAGCAGCTTCTTGAAGAAATAATGAAATATCAAATTCGAAAGACCGTAGAAAATCACTTTGAAAAAGAAAAGAAACTAAAAGATTTTGGTATTAAGGTTTTGTCTTTGTTTTTTATCGATAAGGTTGCAAATTATCGTAAATACACAGAAGCAGGTTGGGAAAAAGGCAAGTTCGCCATGTGGTTTGAAGAGGCGTTTAAAGAGTTGTCACAAAAGCCTGTTTACAAAGATTTGATTGAAGGTTCGGCTCAAGATTTGCATAACGGCTATTTTGCTCAGGATAAAAAGACTGGATCATACAAAGACTCTTCGTTGAGCAGAGAAACAAAGGCCGACGAAGGTGCTTATGAGCTTATTATGAAAGATAAGGAGCGTTTGTTGGATATTGAGACGCCGTTGCGCTTTATCTTTAGTCACTCTGCCTTGCGTGAGGGGTGGGACAATCCGAATGTATTTCAAATTTGCACTTTGAATGAGACCCATTCGGCAATGAAAAAACGGCAAGAGATTGGCCGTGGATTACGCTTGCCCGTTAATCAAGACGGAGAGCGAATATTTGATACGAATTTGAATGTGCTTACTGTGATTGCTAATGAAAGCTATGAACAATTTGCTAAATCGTTGCAAAGCGAAATAGAGGAGGATTGTGGAGTTGAATTTGCGGGAAGGATAAAAGACAAAAAGAAACGTAAGAATGTTAGGTTGAAAAAAGGCTATGCTCTTGATGAAAATTTCAAAGATCTTTGGGGTCGCATAAAGCAAAAAACTGAATACCACGTAGAATATTCCACTGAAGAATTGATAGAGAATGCGCGGAGGGCTTGTTTAAATATTCAAGTGGCAGCACCAAAGATTTCAAATATTCGAGTTGGGATTGATATTGATGAAAAGGGTGTAGGCACAAGAATTCTTACTGTCAGTGGGAAGAAAGTTGAACAAAATGAATCGTTAAGTGTAATTCCAGATGTGATAGCAGGTATTCAGAAACGAACAAAATTAACAAAGAAAACTGTTTTTAAAATTCTGCATAATGCAGAGTTGCTAAAGAAAATTTTGGTAAATCCTCAACAAATTATAGATGAGGTTTCAGCAAAAATAGATCTTGTTTTAAAGCAAATGATGATAGATGGAATTAAGTACGAAAAGATTGCAGATGAGTGCTGGGAGATGAAAAGATTTGAAAATGATGAGTTGCAGGAATACCTCGATCGACTTGTTAAGGTAGAAGATCAAACAAAAACTTTATACGATTACGTTGTCACAGACTCTTCTGTCGAAGATCGTTTTGCAAGAGATTTAGACTCAAGAGAAGATGTAAAATTTTATTTCAAGCTTCCTCGTTGGTTCAAGGTTGAAACACCTCTTGGTGGATACAATCCTGATTGGGCAATCGTATTTGAAAATGATAAGCGGATTTATTTTGTTGCAGAGACGAAGAAAGAAGGAGAGATTCGTGAGAGTGAGGATATGAAGATTAAATGCGGTCGTGCTCATTTTGGTGTTTTGGATGATGTGAAGTTTGAGAGAGTTGAGAAGTTGGAGGAGATTCAAACAGAATAAATATGCTCTTACGAAGGATCAACGAAATTAAAAATGTAGGTTTATTTATTAATACAAGGGCAGATTTTGAATTAACACCTCATGTATTAATTTTCGGACGGAACGGACATGGAAAGTCGACACTGTCGGCAATGTTTAGATCTATTGAAAAAAATGACCCAACAGTTCTTGCTAACAAGAAGACATTGAATGCTGGAGGGGGTCAATCATGCAAACTAGCAGTATCTGAAGAGGTGGATGGTTCAATGTCAAATTTAAATTTTGATGGTTCTTCTTGGAAAGGTTTAAGCCTTCCCTCTGTTGCAGTATTTGATAGCAGATATGTTGCAGAGAATGTTTACTCAGATTTTACTATATCCCATGAACAGAAGAGTTGTATTAGTCGAATTATTTTGGGAATTGAAGGCGTTGCTATTGCGGAAAGAATAATATCTCTCAAAAAAATTCTTACTGAAAAGAAACAGAAGCATAACCAAATATCGGAGATTCTCAAAGGTCGCATGCCCGATGATCAACAAATTTTACTCACCGACTTCCTTTCAATTGAAGAAGATGAGAAGAATCTAATAGAGGAAAAAGGAGACCTTGAAAGAAGGTTGAAGGTCTATGATCAGTCTGAAAAAATACAACATCTTACAGAAGCAGATAAATTATCCGTACAAAATATATCAAGGTTGCTTTTTGAATTGGCAGCAAAATTGCATTCAACTTTGCCAGGTGTTTCCATTGAACTGACAAAACGACTAGAAAGGCGTTCGATGGAGCTGTGTGGTGTCGGAAACGCCAGAGACTGGCTTCGTAAAGGAACTGAATATCTTTCGTTAGATTCAGCTAATTGTCCTTTTTGTCTACAGTCTCGTAGTGGTGCAGAGTCTCTTTTTTCAGATTACGAAGCATTTTTTAGCACGGCCTATCGTAATTTTGTTTCTGAAATTAATCTAAACTGCAAACAGTTGAGCGATCAGTTGAACATTGCTTTTAACGTAGTAAGTAGAATACCTGACGGGATTAATGTAAATACAGGACGATTAAAAGCGATGGAAGATTACATAAAACAGGACGATTTCCAAGAATTAGAAAATAGATTTGAGGAAGCAGTATCAGAATTGAAAAATTTTGTAGTCATCTTGCTTGAACACAACACAAGAATATTTGGGGAAATTAAGGGAAGAATCACTGATAAATTATCATCACCTCTTGAGGTAATTGTGTTACCAGAGACCCTTCTTAAGGTTTGTAAAGAATGCTATGACGATCTTTCAGAGAAGTTGTCGACTTATAACATAGTTGTTGATGAGATAAATAGTGTTCTTGAAGTTTTAAAGAAGGAAAAATTTGACCTTTCCACCAAAGTAATGGTTGAGGATTCTCTAAAACGAATAACGCTCTTGGAAGTACGTTTTAGCATTAGAACAATTGGGCTTATTGATAAACTTATTGAATATGAGAAGGACATTCAAGCCAACGAAACGAAAATTGATGTTGAAGAAAAAGCTTTGGAAGAACATAATAATCGAATCATTGGTGGTTACTTACGTAGAGTAAATGAGTTGCTCGAAGGTTTTTGTGCAAATTTTAAAATAAACATTCCGGACGGTCTTCAAAGAAGAGGTCGTGCGCCTGTTTTGGACTTTTCGTATGAAGTGCGAGGCACCTCTGTTCCGAGCACAAGATTTGGGGATGTGTTTAGCGACAGTGAAAAGCGTCTATTGGCCTTCTGTTTCTTTATTACGCAGGTTGAACAAATGGAGTCGATAGAGAATACGATCGTCATAATAGATGATCCGTTTTCTAGTTTCGACGATGAGAACATGAAGAGGCTAGTGGGATTAGTAGGAGAAATTGCACAACTATCAAAACAGACCATTGTTTTATCTCATTACTCAGCACCTCTTCTTGTTTTTCTCGAAGAAACACCTCAACAGTGGAAACAGATTCGATTGGAAACTAATCCATCAGAAGGATCATCTTTTGTACAAACCGATTTCAGAGAATCGTTTAAGCAGCCTCACGCAAAACGACTGGATAAACTAGCGGATGTCTTAGAGGGTGGAGTAGCCGAGGAATATGTTTCGTTGCTTATGCAAGACGCTAGGCTCGTGCTTGAGCAAGAAATAATAATGAGACACAGACAGCCGTTAAAAATTCTTACAGACCGAGGTGTAAGGGAGATAGGAACTTTGATCAACGAATTAGAAAGACTTATTGAAGATGGGGGTCAATTGTTTAAAGTAGGGAATATTTTTTCAGATCAAAAAGCCGTTATCGCTAAGCTTCGGACAATAAACATAAAAACACGTCAACAGCATCATGCAGATCCAGAAGGTGTTCGCCCGACCCCTTCCCCTGGAGACGCACAGCAAACAGTAAAAGAACTATTTGATCTCGTTTATGAAGGGCTTTAATATTGTTGACATTTATGTCTATGCACATCACAAAAACTGACTACCTTGAATATACCTACTGCCGTAAAAACCTCTGGCTCAAGAAACACAAACCAGAGCTTTTTGATGGCGTGGAACTTTCGGAATTCGAGCGTAAGATCATCGATGAGGGGAACCTTGCAGATGAGGCGGCTCGGAATCTTTTTTTGGATGGGGTGTTGGTTGAGATTGTTGGGAGTAATGCTGTGGCGTTTACACAGAGTTTAATAGACACAAAAACACACACTATCTTTCAAGGTGCTTTTTTGTTTGATGAGTATTTTGTTCAGGCTGACATTCTGCGTTTCAATGATGTGCTAGACGGTTGGGAATTGTATGAAGTGAAGGCAACAAATGATGTAAAACGTGCTGTTCCCCATCATCATGTAAATGACTTGGCTTTCCAGAAGACTGTAATTGAAAGCACAGGAATTAAAGTAGTGAAGGCAGGTGTCATTCACCTCAATAGTGAATACAGAATGTTGAGCAAGGTTAATTACAATGATCTGTTTATTGTTGCAGATCTTACTGATGAAGTGCTGGAAGCAGAGACGGAGGTTCAGAATCAGATGAGTGACCTGAAGGCTTACTTGCATGACCCAGAAGAGAAGGGCTGTGAGTGTTTATATCGTGGTCGCAATGCGCAATGTACGACGTTTGCGTATTCAAATCCTGATGTGCCTGAATACTCTGTTCACAACATCAATCGCATTGGTGGAAGCAAAAAACTTTTCTATGATTGGATTGATCGTGGAATCTACAAGATTGAAGATATCGACAAGCCAGAGAAGCTAAAAGGGGCCAAGAAGGCTCAATATGACGCTTACATGGCCGGAAAGCCGATAATAGACCATGGGGCCATTAAAGAGGCTTTTGAGGAGCTTGCGTTCCCATTGTATTTTTTTGACTATGAAGGTTACTCAAGCGCAATTCCTCGGTTCACGGGCTTTGGTGCATACGAGCAAGTCCCTTTTCAGTACTCACTGCACATCCTTCATGAGGACGGCGAGCTAGAACACAAAGAGTATCTTATAACCGAACCTGAAGATGACTTGACCCTGCCTTTGATCGAGCAGATGCGAAAGGATTTCGACAACACAGGTTCTGTTATCTCCTGGTACTCATCTTATGAGTCTCAAAGAAACAACAAACTAGCAGAGCTCCACCCAGATCATGCAGATTTTCTTGAAGGCTTGAACGATCGTATGTTTGACCTGATGACCATCTTCTCAAAAAACTATTACGTAGACGCGGCATTCATGGGTAGTGCAAGTATCAAAAACGTACTTCCAGTACTTATCCCAGAGTTAACGTATAAAGCACTCGGTATCCAGAAAGGGGATCAAGCCGTTGAACGGTGGGAGAAGATGATTGATGATGGGACGGATCAAAAAGAAAAAGAGCAGATAGCTAAAGACCTGCTCGAATACTGTAAGTTGGATACGTTGGCGATGGTGAAGATTTATGAGTTTTTAAAGAAAATATAAAATTACATAGAACGAATTAATGATTTTTTATGGATATTAGTAGTCTTGATCCAATCATTGTTAAGGCACTAGATCTCGTCTATTCATCAACCAGATCAATGCCCGCACACTTTACGTCCAATGATGATCGTAAACAAACATTCTTAGTAGAGTTTGATCCTCTAACAGTGGATGCTGATCATGAACTTGCATCTGAAGCATGGTATGGGACAGATAAGTTTTTTACAATTGAAACAGGACTTTCTAGAAGTGAAACAAATTTGGCAGTAATATGTGGCGAAGATGTGATTCTCGGTTCTTTTATTGTTACAAAATTAGGAAAATCTGAGTTAACAAAAGATGTAAAAGAAGTGATTATTAAAAGTGCTATTGATAAATTGCATACACAGTCGAGTGATATCAATGTGTTTTTTAATAAATTAGAAGTTATTTCTTATCTTGATTACTGCGAAAAGCGCGGTAGAGAAATTGCAGAAACAATATCAATCACCCGCTAAATTATTTTTGTATGTCTGTTGCATTACGGTTCATCAATGTCATAATCCCAATTGAAAATATAGAAAGATGCAAGTCTGTCGGTGGATTCGATGGCATTAAAGAAATGCAAAAGGATTATATCGGTGGGAAAGTGTATTTTGATGATTTTCTGTATAGGGACAGTGCCATGAATCCAATTGATGCTGAAGGGATTGTAAAATTTTGGGAGAAGGCTGGATTAGAGCTTTTTGAAACAATCAATGGTGAAAAACATTGGAAAGATTTATGTGTCGTTGAGGATCTGTTTGGTGGACCTACTCTCCCATGCGATTGGCTTGAGATGAACCAAGAAAATGGTTTTGTATGTGCTCATCTTAAAGGAAAACCACAATGTAGTATTGTGGGTGCAGTATAATTTGGATACGCTGGTAATGGTGGTGATATTTAATCTCCTTGAGACTCTATGAAATATTTTTTATCCATATCTTTTCAATGGAGAGATATGTTAACAATACTTGGGATTCCAGATTCTGATTTTCCTAATTACAAAATTTCTGAAGAATATAGCTATCGAAGCAGGAATCCACACAATGATGATGACGGCGGAATGAATGAAGTTTATGCGAATTTTGAATATCTTATCGATTCTTCAAATCAAAAAAAATGGCCCTTCGGCCTCATTTATGATCAACAAATAAAAAGATTTTCTGAAAGTCTAAATGTTGTATATGGATCAGTTCTGAATAACACAAAAAACGAGAGCCTTTCACTTTCATGCAGCTTCCACTACAACATTCTAAAGGACAAACCTGGGTTTATTGTTTCGACAAATGAATTACAAGAAAAGGCATTAGTTTTTGTGTATGAAAAAAGTTTGCTAAATATTAACGATAAGAGATCTGTTGTAAGTGGAGAGTTTGAAAAGTTCAGAGTTTTCCGTATTTGTAGAGATGAGAATTACAAGTGTCACCCTCAAGAAGTGAGTATATCTGAAAAGATTTTTTCAACCACAATTTCTGTTCAATCCATTGATGACGGTGGCGCTGGACCACATTTCGAACATTTGATTGAAGGGTTGTGATATCTTGTGAGGCTTTTTTATCATAATTATTTTTTCTTTTACTTTTTTCTTGGATCGCATTGCTGATAGCATCACCTTTTCGCAGAGCGCTTGCAATCCTAATGCAGTGATTTTTTTCGGTTTTCGATAAGCTGCCTCTGAATTATTGACAAAATGGCGATTTTCAACTATTATTAATATGTAAGAAGTGAAGAGGTTCGCCATGATGATCATGGGCACCCACATCGTTCCCGTAAGGGTAGGCAATCAGGGAAATCTGCTGAGAGCCATATACAATGTGCGGACTGACTGCAAAGCGGTTGGGAGATTTCATTCAGCAAGTCGAGCTGGATCAAACCTCCTAATCGCTTTTTACGTTTAAATCCTATAACGTAAAAAATATGAATTACTATGATTATGACAAAAACTTAATCCTTCAATGTTCAAATTGTGGCTGGTCAGGCAAAGCAAAAGATGGTGCTTTCGATTATTATGATCAGTATATGACTATTGAATGTCCTACTTGTCTGGATGATGTTACAAGTCTTTTGATTGTTGTATACCCAACTCCTGAGGAAACAAAGCTGGCTGCAAAGCAAGGGAATCAGGAAGCTAAAGATAATTTACCTGTTGCTCTATATATAGAACAAAAGCTCAATTTGAGTGAGCTGGCAAAAAAACTTGTAAAGGAAAGGATCAAAGGTTTTAGAAAAGGAACGACAGACATTCTTTCAAGTACACACTCAATAAAAGTGGCAAAGATACTAGAAGGTGATGAATGTTCATGGGATGTATATATTGCAGGATTGCTTCACGATATTGTAGAAGATGGAGACACATCACTCAAAGAGCTTGAAGACTTTGGATTCTCTAAACGAACCATTGAACTTGTTGATCTCTGTTCTCACGATAAAACAATTGAAAACAACGACGCTCGTTGGGTTAAGATGATGGCAAGACTTTCTGAAGTGAACGATCGTGATGCTTGGTTAATCAAGCTAGCAGATTTACTTGATAATATTCGTGGTTGTCACACAATGCCCGCTGATCGCCAGAAGTTTATGCGTCAAACAAAAAGCCCCTTGCTATTAGCTCTGACTAAAGAAATATTTGGATACAGCATCGTTTGGAACACACTTCAATCAGAAAGCGGAAATGCAACAGATTAGGCGAAGATAAACATTTTTGTTCGGTTCTTATCCATATTTACGGTTCTAACATCCTCCACGATGCGGAGCCAAGAAAAACGAACGTTTATATGCGTTCGTTTTTCTATTTATTACAAGCTTGATTTAGATCTGTTTCTTTTTAAGAAACAATTAGTCTGATATCTAGACCTGACCCCTTTATTTTGATTGTTTCTATATGATCATTGACCTGCAAATCTTTTTTTGGTAATTTCATTTTCCTACGCGTGGTGCGTGGGAGTGTGCAATCGCTACTGCCAATATAGCTTGTATGACAAGTGAGCGTTCCGGTAGGGGCGTGTGTTGGTAGGAATAACAATCCAGAGCACCGGTAGGTGCATGGAGAAGATATGATGTCGGAACAGTCAAAGACAGGTGTCGATTTTCTTGCAATGACGGATTTCCCAGACCCGGCAGCGCTGAGTCGAAATTGGTTCTGTGGGCTTGGGTTCAATGACCTGAAGCAGTGGAGGCGTTACTCGTCCTTGAGTCAGGATTTGCCTGCACTCGTTGGGGTTGTGTACGGCCTCGTGCAGTTGCATGGTCAGATGTGGCAACTTGGAGAGTTGGCTATCGGTGAGGATGCCATGGAGATTGAGCTCAAGACGATGGTCAATCGGCTTGCCAGAGAATATGATAGAACCTGGTCTGGTTCAGGCTTTGGGCGGGGTACAGATGTAAGAACAATTCTGCCTATCATGGAGGCGCTCTGGCGGCATAGTCAGTGGTGCCAGCGACTCAGCGGAATCATGGACTGTTGGGGTGTGCGTGACCACAATCTTCTAGGGCATGGGTATTGGATACCAGTGCGTATCGATGGTGAGGAACTCACCTTGTCGCTTCGTCTCAGGTTTGATGATCTCGAAGTGGCTGGTTTGAATGAGGCGCGTTGTACCTTCCGTGTTTTTTTGCGGGGTATGGCACTGGTGAAGCCTGGTAGTCCGCGGTTCGGTATTGATGCCCACATGGGTGAGGCTATTTACGACGCTGTCCATGGGGTCAAGCGCAGAGGTGGGTACACCAAGGATCATCCTGAAAGGGAGAGATACTGCCAGAAGCATGGTATGGCTCTCACATCCGGGGTGTTGGACGGTGATTTCGGGCAGATTCTTCAGCTGGGCACTACCATGCCAAAGAAATGTGCCGTCAGCCTGATTCCAGGTCTGATTACTGATCTCCTTCAAGAACTCAGTCCGTTGGTCATCAAGTCCCCAGAATGCACCATGCCGGTTTGCACTGGCTGGAAGATCTCTGGTGACAGGTTCGTTCTCGATTGGGATCACTGGTCTTTCACTATTTAGCTACTTTGGCTAATCACATGCTCCGCGGCCTACCGCGGAGCATGTATTTTTTTATCATTTGAGTTCGAGTATTCTCTGCTAAACGGAGCTAGAAAATCTTTGCTAGTTTAAGTGGGGGTTTTTATTACCCCAAGTGAAACTCGAACTGTGATAAACTATTTACGTATGAATGAATATAATAAAGAGCTGGTTAAGAAATATGCCCGTGGTCGTAGTGAGTTCAGTGATACAGATTCAGGATTAATGAAGCTTACTGAACGGGTTGAGGTTTTAGATAAAGATGTTTTAGATCTTGGGTCTGGAGATGGTAGATATACAGCTATGCTTCTTGAGATGGGTGCGCGAAGTATTAAGGGTATTGATATCAGTCCTGAGATGATTGAGCTTGCGCGAGGGCAATATGAGGATATTGAATTTATTTTAGGTGATTGTTTACAAATGCCGTTTGAAGATGAAAGCTTCGATATTGTATTTAGTAATTACGCACTTCATTATTGTGAGTCTGCAGAAAAGGCATTCAAAGAAATTTCACGAGTATTAAAAAAAGGCGGGTGCTTCATTGGGATATTTAACGCAGTCGATACTGATAGTCATGAAATACTAAACAAGGCTATGCCTATTTTTCTAGGCAATGAAGATGAAGTGTTGCTTTATAATCTAATGAAGTTAGATGAAGAATATGATTCTGCTATTGAGAAAGCGGGGCTTGAGACTGTGGAGCGTATTATTGAGCCAAATGTTTGTGCTTCAATTGATCCAAGTTTTGAGTACTATTCAAAAATCAAGCAATTAAAGACAATGATGTTTCTTTGTCGTAAATAAGGCTCGAATTTGCATGCACTATGCCAACCGATTTACTGACTCTTACAAACATAGGGCCCAAAATATGCAAACGGTTGCAAGATATTGATATTACTTCGGTTGATGAATTTATGTCTTGTGATCCGTACGAGGTTTTCTTCAGGCTTAAGGCAATAAGCAAAGGGTCTTTATGTAGATGTGCGTTGGCTTCAATTGTTGGTGCGCACGAGGGAGTTGTTTGGCACAAAATTACTCACGAAACAGCTCGGGAATTTGATAGGCGGTTTCCTGAAAATACATGGAAGGACAAGTGTTGAGGTTTTTGGTAAGATTATTCAACGTTAGTTGTGACTCAGACCACCTCATCGTTCTAAGCCCTTTACACACAAAAAGAGAAGATATGGATAATGAAAATAGAACACCTCAACCAAATAACCCTTTGCACGGCATCACTCTTAAAACAATACTTGAATATTTAGTTGAAAAGTATGGTTGGAAAGAGCTTGGCGAAATGATACGAATAAACTGTTTTAGTGAAAATCCTAGCATAAAATCCAGCTTAAATTTTCTACGCAAGACTCCCTGGGCTCGTGAGAAAGTTGAAGAGCTGTATCTTTGTTGTATAGAAGAAGACTAATCTCGAGGATTTTGACTCTGTAATACAGATTTCAGTTCGAACATCTTCCACTAAACGGAGCCAGAAAAATCCGCAGCGTTTGCTGGGGTTTTTTCTTTTCCAACCTTCGCCCTCAGAGCTCTTGCGGCAGTACATGAAGTATATTTTTATTAATTTTATTGGGTTATTCCTTGACAGCCGTGAGTTTAAATGATAATCTCAGTTGTCTTGTTTTGAGACCTCAAAAAGGAGAAGTCATGAAGACATGCAAGCTTAATCGTTTTTCAATTATGACTCCGGATCTATGGAATGATGGTGGGAACACGTGTCTTAGAGGGGTGTGTCCAGAAGTGCGAGGGCTTGTCAGATCCTCAACCATGAAGATGCCGAACACTCTTTTGCTGACGATTGCGGGTCGTGAATATTCTCTTTCAACTCGAACTCATCCGAGAAGTAGCGGCACTATCCAGTTGCCACGTATTGATGTAGGAGAAGAAGTGATCTTACATGGTTACGATGATGACGAGCCAACAAAAATTGTTGCATTTCAGGTTGTTCGTGAAGGGTATGTCGCATTCCGTTGTGTCTTGCATGTCATGTTTTCAGGAGAAAATCCATTCATGAACTTCAGGTTCGAGGATGAAGGAGAGCCTCCACAATCAAAAGGTGGATAGGTTCCAGTTACTTTCTGTGTGTCGTAAGGCACACTTTTCTTTTTCTCAAACCAAAAGGACAGTTTTGGCTACGAGGCCACGTGCGCAGAAAGTGCAACTTGCAGAATCCTAGTTCGAACATCTTCCACTAAACGGAGCCAAGAGGAACGAAGGTCTGAAATAGCCTTCGTTTTTCTTTTTGTGTGATAAAATATTGTTGTATGAGAATCAAATTTTATTCTGATGAGATTGAGGAGTTTGTTGAATCTTTGCAAGAACAAACGATCGCTAAGGTTTTGAGAACTTTCGATTTGCTAGAAAGATTTGGGAATCAGCTTAAAATGCCACACAGCAAAAAAGTTTCAGATGGTTTGTTTGAATTGCGCATTCGTGGCGTTCAAGAAGTAAGATTTCTCTACATGTTTCAAAAAGATAAGATAGTTATTGTTCTTAGTGGATTTATTAAGAAGACAAATAAGATACCAATAAGACAGTTAAGTTTAGCCAAGAGACGGAAAAATGATCTTGACTAGATATAACATATATGTTATATCTATAGATGTATGAAGGACTATAAAAACCTCAAAATAAAATTGTTGAAGAATAAAGGAATCAAAAAGGCTTATGATGAGTTGGGGCCTGAATTTGCAATTATTCAAAAATTGATTGAAAAACGCATTGAGCATGGAATGACTCAAACACAGCTCGCAGAGCTTGTTGGAACAAAGCAGACAGCTATTTCTCGATTTGAGTCAGGAACATACAATCCGTCGGTTTCATTTCTCTTTAAGATTGCGGATGCGCTTGGAGCAAAGATGACAGTGGATGTTTCTTAAAAATAGTTCTAACATCCTCCACCAAACGGAGCCAGAAAAATCCGCAGCATTTGCTGGGGCTTTTTCTTTGTTTTTGATGTGGCTCTGAGTTGGGGGGGCGAGTTGTGGTAAAATATCTTGGTATGGAAAAGAATAATATGTTTAAAATGTTTGGTCTTGAGCGGAGATTAAAAAAAACCGAAATCAGCGCTATAGATAGAAAAAAAATTGGCACAGGTTCAGAGGTTGAAGTTTCAAGAGTGAAATTAAGGTATAAAGAATTTGATAAAAAAATTGAGGGATTGGTCTTAAAAAAATTACATGGCTCAGAGAAGCAACCGGATTGGGCTGAATGTCAAATGCAAGACATTTTAAGACAATGGAAATTTATAAAAAGGGCCGTTCGTCGTAGAAAAAAAGAAGGTCTTTCTCACTTTCTTCTCCCTGGAACGATAAGGGGATATCGCGAAGGAAATGAACAAGGAATACTGATGACTGATCTGACTGAAGGCGGAAGTAATCAAATTTATGATTTAAAAGAAATTTCGATAGGTTATTATGATATTGATCAGGCTACATGGATCAAGATTCGTGAACAGATTGAGCGAGATATTCAAATGGCTTCTGAAGAAAAAATTAATCTTGCCGGAGGTCCATATCCATTAGATCCTTGGCTTATAGTAATAAAAGACAACGAACCACAAGTTTATTTAGTTGATATTGGGGGCTATACGTCAGTGAATGTTTCTGAATATACGGTAAAAAGATCTACTTTGAAATTAAGGAGGGCTTTAGAGAAAATGGATGCTGATATGCAATTCTAGTTCTAACATCCTCCACTAAACAGATTCAAAAAAAAGAGATCGGTGTTTGTTGGTCTCTTTTTTGTTGTTTGTGTGAGCTTGGTAGAGTTTGTGTAAGCCATTTCTCCAAAGAAAAACACCCCACTAGGCAAGCGGGGCGCAGATGTCTTGAGAATTTACCATGTTAGGACATGGGTATAGATTCTCTTATGGCGTTCTACTAACTGAAATCGCGGACAAGCTCTCATGCACTCGATGAGTTTTTGAAGTGCCTTAGCGTGCATCTCACCCCACTCATCCATACGATATTCGCGAATATTACGCAGGGCCCTAACGATGCAATGCTTGGGCTCTGTTGCCATGGGATCAAGATCCATAGCCTTTTGGAAATGCTCGATGGCGAGTGTGGGGTTTTTGCTCGTTTCCCACACAGCCTGGCCTTTCTCCAAAGCTTCTTGTGCAAGCTTGTTAGGCGAGTCTCCATGAGCAAGCGGAACTTCCTTAGGCATGGCGCGAAGTATCTTTGCAAGCATGGGGACCATCCGCACCCTTCTTGCTCCGTCATCTCCCTTTTCAAGGTTTACAACAGGCAATTTGAGCACATGGTCAAGTCCGTATGCAAGTGGGAGTGTGGACCACATGGGCCAGTACCGTGAGTTTGCGTCGCAGATCGTCTGAAAAGATCTTCCGGACAATTTCGCAATGGTCCAAAGCGAGGAGAGCTGCTCGGTGGTGCATTGCTCGAGCGTATGCCGGATGCGCAGGACTGCTTGCTTATTGTGTGCGACGTCTTTAGAGTCCTTGAGGTCTCCGTACGTCAGTCGTACAACGGTCTTTGCTGAAGCTCTTACTTCCTTGCTGGTAATCGTTCGAAAGAAGTTCTTTGTGCGGTCAAGTCTTCTATTGCGCCAGAGAACTTGCATAATTGCTTCTACAAAGAGCATATTGCCTTCTGTAAGGTCGAGCATGGCATTGCATGCTGCAGAACTCATCCACGGAAGCCTGTTTTGTCCAAGGCTTGCAAGCAAGCTTTCAAGCTCGTAGTCCGATAGGGGCTGCATCACACAACTTGGAAGACCGCGGTCTTTTTGGGTTTGGTGCCAGCCTTGGCTGTCAACAAGAACCCAGATTGGCTTGGTGCCGGCCTTGATTTTGCTGTTGATCTCGCGGGCCCACTGTGCCAAAACCTGAAAGGCATTATGGCTCTCAAGGCAATTGACTTCATCTAGGAGAATGAGAGCTTCTGTCTTCTGGAAGAGGTCGTCGAGGGTTTCTACGCCATCGATGTAGTCGATCTCCCAGAGCAGTCGTTCAGTGACCATTTCCACTAGATTATCAAGGTTTTCACTGGTCGCTCGTGGAAGCTCACGCATATCGATGGTGATAAGCTCCAAGTTGTTCCTGATTGCGAACTGGTGCACGCTGGTTGTTTTTCCGGTTGCGCGATAACCTTGAACGACCACCACCTCATCCTCTCCACCGCACAACCTACTCAGCACAATGGAATTCAGGGTGTGATGGTGGTAGGCAGGGCTGTTGTGGTGGTGAGGCCCAAAGGGGCATCGAGGGGGATGAAAGCGGCTCATTAGTCACCTCGCTTTTGCAGTATTGTAAATATCAGTTGAATGAATTTGATAATCCAAACAGCCAACTATAGTCTGAAATGTCGATTTTGTCAATCGTCTTTCAGGTCTATTTGAAGCTTCTTTTTCGGGGAGATCACTGTTCATTTTTGATTATTTATGGTAGTACTGCACCTTAGAGAAGCTGAATAATTAGCAAACAAACAGATGTACTATGAAAAAGATCAACCTCATCACATCATCCAAGCGATTTCGAGAAGGATTTGAAAAAGAGTGTGAAGCACGCAGTATTGAACTCCATAAAGTAAAAGCAAGACATACTATTATCCACCTGAAAGATGATGAGGAAGCAAAGTTCGTGTATCAAAATGAACTAGTTGATATCAAAGGAGGATTGAATTTTTTTCAAATGCGTGGCTATGAATCATTTGTGCCAGCAATGATTGCAAAATATATCCAGGGTAGTGGTCTTTATTTACATGATGTAGTCAACACAGAGCACACGCAAGAAGGATTGCGCAAGATGATGCAAATGTTGCTTTTGAACATGAATAGCTTACCGATTCCAGAGTCAATTATTTTTAATGGCTTTTCATACGAAACAAATAAAGAGTATATTTTAGAGAACGTTTCTTTCCCTCTTGTATTAAAAGGTGAGGGAGATATGGGTAATGCTGTGTGGAAGATAGAAAACCTTGAGGAATTAGAGAAGCATGTTGTTTTTTCCAAAGAAGAAAGGCAAGAGGTGAAGGAATCAAAAAATGTAGACATTTATCTTGTACAAGAATATATTCCAAATACGCATGATTTTCGTGTAACCATGTTTGATGGCGATGTGCTCGGAGTAATAAAGCGCTCATCAAAGGATGGGTTTTATAACAATTATTGCAAAGGAGCAGACTGGGAGCAGTCAGAGATTACAGATGAGGAAGAGGAGTTGTGTAAACAGGCATGCAAAGCATGTAGTGTAGATTTGGCTGGAGTTGATTTTGTTCGAACGCAAGAAGGAATAAAGTTTTTTGAAGTCAACAAGTCCCCGATGGTAAACAGAGATTATTCTAAGGATATCGTTCGCATGCTGGACGAGAGATATTTGAGTGAGTAAGCAGTGCTCTGGTTTAATTGTCCTCCAATAAAGAAAGTTAAAAATCTTCGCTAGTCTAATCGGAGGTTTTTTATTGCCCCAAGAGGTGCTCGAATTTTGATATAATTATCTATCTATGGAAATCAAAATCTTGTTTACAATTTTAGCGGCGGTTTGCGGAATGATTGGTTTTATTCCATATCTTTGGACGTCTCTTTTTGGAAGGACAAGACCGCACATCTTTACATGGCTCATTTGGGCAATCACGAACGGAGTTGCTGTTGCGGGACTGTGGTACGGAGGTGGTGGCATTGGTGCAATAGCGCCGAGCATTGCCTTTGTATTTGCGTGTATTATTTTTCTTGTATCACTACGTTTTGGAAAGCGTGACATAAAGAGGGGTGATGTGATTATTTTGATTGTGGCACTATCCTCAATCTTAGTCTGGTTGCTTTTAGATCAACCTGTATTGGCTGTTTTGATTGTTTCAGTAGTTGACGTCATTGGCTACATCCCAACATTTAGAAAGGCTTTCAATGAGCCATGGACAGAGGCCATGTCTTCATGGGCATTGTTTGCGGGCGCGAGTCTATTCGGTATTTTAGCTCTTGAAGATTACAATTTGCTTACAGTCAGTTATTTGGGTTCAATATCTTTTATAAACTCAGCTTTGCTACTCTATCTATTTGTTAGAAGAAAGATTGTAAGGCAAGGGTCGAAGTGATTTCATCGAATCATAAACTGACATATAAGTATCATATATATCGGCAATCAGGCAATCTTTGAAGTCAAGAAAATCTTCGCTAGTCTAAGCGGATGTTTTTATTAGCCAAAGCGAAACTCGAACTGTGATAAGCTATTTACGTATGAATGAATATAATAAAGAGCTGGTTAAGAAATATACTCGTGGTCGTAGTGAGTTCAGTGATACGGATTCAGGATTAATAAAGCTTGCTAAGCAGGTTGGGGTTTTGAATAAAGATGTTTTAGATCTTGGGTCTGGAGATGGAAGATATGCAGCCATGCTTCTTAAGATGGGCGCACGAAATGTTAAAGGGATTGATATCAGTCCTGAGATGATTGAGCTTGCGCGAGGACAGCATGAGGATATTGAATTTATTTTAGGTGATTGTTTACAAATGCCGTTTGAAGATGAGAGCTTCGATATTGTATTTAGTAATTACGCACTTCATTATTGTGAGTCTGCAGAAAAGGCATTCAAAGAAATTTCACGAGTATTAAAAAAAGGCGGGTGCTTCATTGGGATATTTAACTCAGTCGATACTGATAGTCATGAAATATTAAACAAGGCTATGCCTATTTTTCTAGGCGATGAAGATGAGGTGTTGCTTTACAATCTAATGAAGTCAGATGAGGAATATGATTCTGCTATTGAGAAAGCGGGGCTTGAGACTATAGAGCGTATCATTAAGCCAAATGTCTGTGCTTCAATCGATCCAAGTTTTGAGCATTATTCAAAAATCAAGCAATTAAAGACAATGATGTTTCTTTGTCGTAAGTAGAGTTCGAACATCCCCCCGCCAAACGGAGCCAGAAAAATCCGCAGCTTTTGCTGGGGTTTTTTCTTTGTTTTGTGGTGACCCCAAGAGGGGCTCGAACTGTGATAAAATAGTTTGGTATGAAAAAAGATCGAAAGAACCAACGTTTGCAAGAGGCAAGGCAGCATGTTGAAAAGACATGTTTGTGTATTGTTGATGCCATTGGTGCGTTGGCCAAGTCAGTGATTAAGCGCAAGGCTGAACTTAAACATATCCATGAGTCAGATAAACTTGTGTTTACGCGTCTTTTGATCCATGACGAAGAGCGACTTACCGAGCTGCATCATTTGCAGGACTCACCGTATTTTGCAAAATGTCAGATACAAAAGGAGCGGTCAGGAGAAGGGGATACTTGGTATTTTGGGAAGTTTAGTTATACTGATTTAAATATATTTTCTTGGGTGACTCCCGCAGCTTCTATTCGATTTGAGAATCCTGGGAGTTTTTCGTTTGAGCAACCAAGCGGGAAGCTTGAGAAGGTAAAGTTGCTCGAGAAAGATCAGTATATGATTGTAGACGGGAAGATTATCTTTCTGGCAACGGAGTCTATTGATGAGGGACGCACGCTTATCCATCAAGAACATTTCTCAAGGCAGAAGATAGGGTTTGTATTGCCCGAGATTGTGGCACAGATGGAGAAAGCACAAGATCAGGTGATTCGCGCGAGTCATAAAGGCGCGTTGGTGATCTCTGGGCCCGCTGGGAGTGGAAAGACGACATTGGCATTTCATCGCATTGCATATTTGGTGCAATCCCCTGAAACCATGGAGTTTTTTACCTCAGACTCAATTATTGTCTTTGTACAAGACGAAGGAACAAAAGATTATTTCTCGCATTTGCTTCCTGAGCTTGGGATCAGGAATGTACAGATCACAACGTTCGCTGAATGGGCCATGAAGGTTCTGGGTCTTGAGGGAGTTGTATATGCCGATCGTATTGGGAATGGAGAAGAGGAAAAGAATGCCTATGAGGCAACAAAGCTTGCCATTTTAAAAGCGTCGCAAAAAAATTCGTATAAGTATACAAAGAACATTTTTAATTTATTGAGTGAGGTGTATGCGCCTCATATGAATGATAGTCAGCAAGCGCTACTGAGCGATCAGAAGAAATTTATGCAGCTTGATCGTTTTGATCTCACGCTTCTTCTTGATGCGTTCAAATCAAAACATGGGGAGCTTAGCACAAAGAGAGATTATTATCTTGAGCTAAATAATGGAAAACTCAAAAAGAAAAACGGGCGGTTGCCTGTGAGGTATTCGCTTGTTCTTGTTGATGAATTTCAGAACTATCTTCCGGAGCAAATCGTCTTGATGAAGGGGTGCAAGAAGGAAGAAGGGCAATCGATGCTATATGTGGGAGATATTGCGCAACAAGTGCAATCAGGAACGATGAGAGATTTTTCTGAGATTAATGAAGTAATAGCAGATGATGCGCTTGTGGCACTTAAGAAAGTGTATCGAAACACAAAAGAGATTCTTTCTTTTATTAAGTCGCTTGGGTATCCGGTCGAGGTTTCAAATGAGGTAAAAGATGGGAAAGCTGTAGAGGAGCATGTCATGCAAGGGAAGGATGAAGAAATCGCATATGTGAAGGGGTTGCTTAAAGGTATTTCTGAGAACATGACGATTGGAGTGCTGTCGCGACATCAGGAGTATTTAGCTGAGTTTGAGATTGCTTTTAAAGGAGATGAGCGTGTGCGTGTACTTGATGTAAAAGAGGCGCAGGGAGTGGAGTTTGATGTTGTTTGTATGGTTGGGGTAGAAGAGACAACATTCAGGGCATCAGATGATCAGCCAGAGCAGCAACGTATTTTAAAGAACCTTTTATACATTGGTCTCACACGCGCGATGACAGAGTTGCATATATTAGGAACATCAAAACTAAAAAAGTTTTCGTACTAATTGATAGAAGATGTGTGGAAATGAAACAATTTCAAAAAGAAGCATCAGAGGTTTTTTAAAGAATTTTAAGCGAGATGCTATTGAGTCAACAGATGATTATTGAAAAGGCAATAAGGAGACTTAAATCCTAGTTCGAACATCCTCCACTAAACGGAGCCAAAAAATCTTCGCTAAGTAAAGCGGAGGTTTTTTATTACCCCAAGAGGGGGTCGAACTGTGATATGATTGCGAAGTAAAAATTAATTGAAACACCATGTTTAATTACGCTCCTGAAGATTATCGATGCCCTATCTGTATTGCTATAGACGGTATTGAAAATGAAGATACTTGGATAAAACAAGATGACATTTTTTACAAAGACGACCTTGTTACGGGTTTTATCAGTACCCCAAGTGGGGCATGGGGTCAGGTCGTGTTATGAGCATTGTGATATAATTTATTTGTATGGCAAGACCGTTGAGAGTTGAATATCCAGGTGCGCTTTATCATGTTATCTCTCGTGGTAATGCTTATCAAAACATCTTTAGAGATGATAAAGATCGTATTAAGTTTTTGGAGTGGATTAAAGACACGGCCGAATTACACAATCTCATTTGTCATGCATATTGCCTGATGGACAATCACTACCATTTGCTCATTGAGACTCCTGATGGAAATCTCTCCAAAGCTATGCGTGATTTAAATGGAAACTATACTCAGTGGTTTAATGCTAGGCACAAGAGTGTTGGTCATCTTTTTCAAGGTAGATATAAAGCGTTCGTTATTGAAAAAGAAACATACTTATTACAGGTTGCAAGATATATCATTCTAAATCCTATCAGAGCAAAATTGGTTGATCACCCTAAAGATTGGAACTGGAGTAGTTATAGATTTACAGCACATTTTAACAAGTCACCTGCATGGTTTCATCCTGACTGGATATTGAATTTCTTTGGAAAAAAGAAAAAGGACGCTCAAATACGCTTTAGGAAATTTATTAAAGAAGGTATTAGTGCCGAGGATCCGCACAATGATTTAGAGAACGGGTTTTTATTAGGCAGTCCGCAGTTTGTCTATTGGATATGGAAAACGCAAACAAGTGGTTCAGAAGAACTCAAAGAACACCCAAGAGAACAAAGAATTGTTGGCAGACCTTCTTTGAATGAAATATTCAAAAATGTTAAGACAAAAGATGAGCGAGATGAAGCGATAAAATTAGCTAGATTTAGATGTGGGTATTTAACAACAGAGATTGCAGAGCATGCAGGACTACACAGATCTGTTGTTGGTAAGATAAGCAGAAAGAAAAGTTGAAATGCTCATAACACGACCTGACCCCTTTATATACACAACAATACAGATAGAGTCTAAACTCAATTATGAATTATTTTTTAGCAGGCTTAAAAGAACTTGAAAAAAGCCTAAAAAACGAGTACAATAAGCTTATGGAAGCAACAAAACAAAAGTATGATTGGCCATCCTTAAAGCAGGAATTTTTTGTTTCTGACTATGTTGAAGTTAAGACATTTTTTGAGGAACAATGCGGGAATTATTCAGGAACAATTCGTACGAATACAACTGGATGGAGCAAAGAAAAAAAAGAATTTGTCCAAGATATTTTGACAAAGTCAGTAGAACATACAAAAGAAAAAAGAGCATTAGAATTATCAAAAACACTTGACGGTATTCTCGATGAACTACAACGGCGTGTAAATGGTAGTAATATCCAATTTTTGTCTGTTAGAGAACTAAAAACGCTTTGGGAGATATTTATGAGGATGAATAACAAATCCACTAAACCGAATGAAGAAGCAAATTTTTTGCAATCGTTTTGTGGAAACTAATAATAACAATATGAAGAAAAAATTAGTACATCACCATCTTCTTTATCAAAGTAAGGTTGGTGTTCAACCAGATTCAATCGGAGAAGAAGAATTAAGCGAATTTATGACTAAACTATTGGAGGTATTGGATATGACTTGCTTAATCGAACCCCGATTGAAATTAAGCCACCAAAATGCTTGGACTGGAATTATGGGAATTGTAACTTCTCACATAGCTTTTCATTATTGGGTTGATGAACAATATGTCCAGCTTGATATTTATTCTTGTAAAAAATTTGATACTGTGAAGGCCCTTAAATTCATAAAAGAATTTTGGAAGGCGGAGAATGTAAAAGCATTATTCATTGACCGTGAAGTTGGAAAGGATTTTCAAATAAAGGATGTCGGAAAATAATTGAGATTAGACACAATTTATGAATTCAGATAAAAGCACACAATCAATCGAGGTTTATGACGAAATAGCCGAGAAATATGCGGCGATTTTTGATATTGATATTTCTTCTGCTGATATTCAAGCAATTGAGAAGTATCATTTTGTCTACAAAATTGCTGGTGAGGACATGGGGCACGCAGAAGTAATTTACCCTATTGTTTTCCCAGAGGTTGATTAGTAATTATTTCTAAGCGACGAATCAAGAAACACTCTAGCATTAGCTGGGGTGTTTTTTTGATCTGAAAAAGTCAGTAACAAGACCTGACCCCTTTTTGTTCAAACTGGTATACTAGAGAAAAGGAAAATAACTTTGTCTTTTTATGGAAAAGAAGGAAAACAACACTATCATTGAGGTCAAAGGCCTTGAGCGGGTTTATGGGGAAGAGGTCAAAACCTATGCGCTTAAAGATGCAAGCTTTTCTATTAAAGAAGGTGAGTTTGTTTCCATTATGGGTCCTTCTGGTTCTGGCAAATCCACACTCATGCATCTTTTAGGATTGCTCGACCGTGCAACAAAAGGAAGCTATTTCTTTAATGGGCGAGATGTTGCAAAGATGGACGATAACGAGCTCGCTGATCTGCGCAGTGGAAAGATCGGTTTTGTGTTCCAAGCATTTAATCTCCTTCCAAGAACAACAGTTCTAAAAAATGCCGCGCTTCCGATTGCCTATGCAAAGAATAAAAAAGATCGTTTTAAGCGGGCAGATCTTGTACTAAAGAAGGTTGGATTAGGGCATCGATTAGACTACAAAACAAATCAAATCTCAGGAGGAGAGAAACAGCGCGTTGCTATCGCGCGTGCGCTTGTAAATAAAGCAACAGTTCTTTTTGCAGATGAGCCAACAGGAAACCTCGACTCAGAATCAGGGAAACAAGTCATGAAGATCTTTGAAGATCTTAACAAAGAAGGCTGCACAGTCATTCTTGTTACCCACGAACAAGCTACTGCTGAATATGCGGACAGGATTATCAGGATGATGGATGGAAAAATTGTGAGCGATGAATGTGTAAAAACAAAACGAAGTACCTGCAACGCAGCCCCGATCAAATAATCTATGTGGCAAGACATTCTACAAGCCGCGTTAACATCAATGGAATCCCTTTGGAACAATAAGGTCCGTAGTTTTATTACCATGCTGGGGATTATTATTGGTGTGAGCTCAGTGGTGTTGATTATGTCGATTGGTTCGAGTGCACAGGGTCTCATTCTTTCACAAGTGGAAAGCCTTGGGTCTAATCTTTTAAGTATCACTCCGGGTTATGCTGAGGAAGGCGACATTATGGCTTCCTTTTTGGGGTTCACAATCACAACCCTAAACTACGACGACTATCTTTACATTAAAGAAAGTAAGTACACTTCGCACATTGAGTCAATCACTGCGTACAATAACGGGTTTGGGCCAGTGCAATGGAGATCAGACCAATACCTCACAAACCTTACAGGCACCACAGCAAGCTATTTGGAGGTAGAGGGTGGAGAAGTAGCAGAGGGACGTTTTTTTACAGAAGACGAAGAAAAAACATTTTCAAAAGTTGTTGTGCTTGGGTCCGAGGTTAAAGAGCAGTTATTTGGGGACTTGGATGCCTTAGGTGAAAAAGTAGAGATTCACAATGCAAAGTTTAGAGTGATTGGAGTAATGGAAGAGCGTGGTGTTGTGGGGTTGGAGGATTATGATGATCAAGTTTTTCTTTCGCTTGTTGCATCACAAAAAGTAATGGGCGTTGATCATATTGGACTGATAAGAGCTAAGATAGATACAGAAGAAAACATTGAAAGCAGCAAAGAAGAGATAAAAGTCCTATTACGTGAGCGGCACCATATCGATGATCAAAGTGGGCTTGAAGATGATTTTAGTGTTTCAGATTCAGCACAAGCACTTGGGCTTGTTTCAGCAGTCACAGATGGATTACGCATGTTCCTTGTTGCCATGGCAGCACTTTCGCTTGTTGTGGGAGGGATTGGCATCATGAACATTATGTTGATTTCTGTAACTGAGCGCACAAGAGAAATAGGTTTAAGAAAATCGGTAGGTGCGAAAAAGAGAGATGTGTTAATCCATTTCTTGATTGAATCAATTTTTGTCACACTTTTTGGTGGAATTATTGGCTTGCTTGTTGGTGTTATTCTTTCTCTTCTTATTGCTGTGGTTGCGCAGCTTGTAGGGTACGAGTGGCAGTTTATTATCACATTAACCTCAATTTTCCTTGCGCTTTTTGTTTCTGCAAGCGTTGGTCTTGTTTTTGGATTTTTCCCTGCAATGAAGGCTGCTAAATTAGATCCAATTGTAGCATTGCGGTATGAGTGATATTTTTGCACGACTTTATTTTGCCTTTGAGCTCGCAGCTGATTCTTTTCGCTCAAACATCCTGCGAACAACGCTTGCTGTTTTGGGGGTCATGATTGGCATCTCAAGTATTATTATTGTTTTTTCTGCAGGCGAGGGTGTAAAAGGTCTTTTGCTCGATCAAGTTGAGTCTTACGGAGCAAACACCACGCAGGTGGAGATCAAGGTGCCAAGTAGTAAAAAGGGAGGTGAAGGTGAGACACAGAGTGCCATGGCGCTTCTTTCTGGTGCGCAGGTAACAACCATGAACCATGACGACTTGGATGACATTCTTGCCATCGACAATGTGAAGGCTGCCTATGGGCTCATGCTCACACAAGAAACCGTGAAGTATGAAAACGAGCTGCATCATGGAATGGTGTGGGCCACAGGAGCATCGTTTATTGATATTGACCGCTCGGAAATTGAAGAGGGACGCTATTTTACACAAACCGAAGACCAGTCGCTTACACAAGTGGTTGTGCTTGGAAAAGAAATCAAAGAGAAGTTGTTTGGGGATAGCACAGCCGTGGATGCATCAATCCGTGTTCGCAACACGCGTTTTCGAGTGATTGGAGTAATAAAAGAGCGTGGTGCGGTGATGGGTGTGAACTTTGATGAGTTTGTGTACATGCCTGTACAAACGTTGCAAAAGAAGGTGATGGGAATTGATTACTTTACCAATATCATTGCAGAGCTCTATGATATGTCGCTGGCAGATGACACGAATGAAGAAATTAGAAGAGTAATGCGAGAGAATCACGACATTGATCCTTCAGAAGAGATTGGTGAGAGCATGTGGGATACGGGGCAAGACGATTTTCGTGTTGCGTCCATGGCAGAGATTGTGGAGATCTTTGATGAGATGTCTGCAGTGTTGACAGTGCTTCTGCTCGCGCTTGTAGCAATCTCTTTAGTTGTGGGCGGAGTGGGTGTGATGAATATGATGTATGTGATTGTGGGGGAGCGCACGCCAGAGATTGGGCTTCGAAAAGCTGTTGGTGCAAAACATTTTGATATTATGATGCAGCTTATTGTAGAGTCTGTGCTTGTAACACTTGTGGGTGGTGTGGTTGGAATTGTGGTTGGAGTCCTTGTGTCTTTTGCAATTGCCTATAGTGCAAGTGCGCAGGGGTATGCATGGACTTTTTCTGTGCCAATCGCTGCTTATCTCACAGCAATAGGTTTTTCTTTATTGTTTGGTGTGTTGTTTGGGCTTTATCCTGCACAAAAGGCCGCAAAGCTTGATCCAATCGAAGCCATGCGACACGAGTAAGGAGAGTAATTTACAACGAATGCAAAATCGTATTCGTTTTTTTTATTTGTGATAGAATGTCCTAAGAAAAGAGTTATCTCAATAAAAAGGAACGTGTATGAAAATAGTCATTGTTGGTGGAACTGGCTTTGTTGGCCAGCATATTGCGAGTTTGTTTCAAGAAAAAGGGTACGAGGTCTCAGTAACATGCAGAACACCTAGGAAAGATACTTATACCGCAATAGAATCATCAGACGCGATTACAATTCTTCCGCAAATTGATGTGCAAGACAGAGGTGCTTTAGAGAAGTGCTTTGCAGGTGCTGATCTTGTGATAAACCTTGCGGGGCTTGTTTCCTTTAGAAAAAAAGACGCAAAGAAACTCAAAGAGATAAATACAAAAGGTGCATTGAATGTTTTGCATGCTGTCCAGGGTGCAGGGGTCGGTCGGTTTATTCATGTGAGTTCAACTGCGGCATTGGGATTTGGTGAGGGGGTGCGCACGGAAGAGAGTGGGTTTGACTGGTCGCTTTTTCCAAGCTGTGTTTATTCACGCTCAAAGGCAGAGGCTGACAAGTTAATTTTGAAAGAAAAATCAGATACAGTAATTCTTTATCCGCCTTTAATTTTGGGGCCAGGGGACAACAAGAACACTCGGACTTTATTGACCCAGGCAAGCAAGGGTCGTCTTGTGGCAAATCCTCCAGGAAGAAATTCTTTTGTAGACGTAAGAGATTTTGCGCAAGCTGTTTTGCTTCTTGTTGAGCAGTCAGTGAAAAAAGGGAAATATATTGTTGCCACAGAAAATCATTCCATGAGAGAGTTTAATGCTGTTGTGGCAGGTGTGGTGGGGAGAAGCGCTCCATCAAAAAGCCTGAAAAGGAAGCATCTTTTCTTCTTAAGTTTTATTGCTCGCATTGTTGAAACTTTTTTTAAAAACCCTCCTCTCACACTCGAGAATATATTTCTTTCTTTTCAAGAGAGGAAGCACAGTAGTGAAAAGATAAAGTCTTTAGGGTGGAAGCCACACTATTTACTAAAACGCACACTTGAAGATTCTTGGAAATGGATGCAAGGAGAGGTTGTGGAAGATGACCCTATTGCGGATGATGATGGTGGGCTGTTGGCTGATACAGTGTTTGTCACAGGTGCTGCAGGGTGTTTGGGCTCAAGTTTAGCAAAGCGTTTAGTAGAGCTTGGAAAAAAGGTACATATTCTAATTTTGCCAGGAACATGGCATCCGTATTTGGATGGGCTTGATGTAAAGGTTTTTGAGGGCGATATTCGAAACAGAGAAGATGTCTTAAGGGCAATGAGAGGTTGTGGGCAGGTCTATCAAGTTGCCGGAGTTGTTTCTTACAATTTAATAAAACAAAAAGAGATTTACACAACCCACGTAGATGGTGTTCGAACTGTTTTACAAGCAGCAAAAGATCTTGGTGTAGAAAAGGTTGTGGTTACCGCATCAACGGCTGGAATAGGGATTCCAGAAAAGAAAGAGCATCCATTAGATGAAAAGTCACCTTTTGATTTTAAACGTTATACAAAGGTGATGTATATGTATTCAAAGCATCTTACGATTGGAATGTGCGAAGACTTTGCAGAGAATGGGTTAAATGTTTGTGCTGTTTCTCCTACAACAATTTATGGTCAAGGAGATATCACCATGCATTTTGGGAAGATTGTAAAAAAAATCAAAGAAGGAGTGATGAAGATCGCGCCGCCTGGAGGGAATGCCGTTATTTCCGTTGACGATACGGTTGATGCACATCTTTTGGCAATGGAAAAAGGAAGGGCAGGGGAGAACTATGTTGTTGCAGATGAGTTTATTCCTTATTTAGACATGTTTAATCGAATCGCCGTTTTGATTGATAGGCCAAAGATAACAAACGTATCTCCAAGCTGGATATTGCCATTTTTGAAGGGTTATCTTGGGATAGTAGAAAAAGTACTTTCATTCTTTAAGAAAAAACCTCTTCTTTCACCACATTCGATAAATTTTTCTTTTAAGCATCGGTATTTCAATTCAGCAAAGGCAAGAAGAGAGTTGGGTTGGGAACCAAAGGTCAGCTTTGAAGAAAGTGTAAAAAAAGCATTAGCGTTTTATGAGCAAGAAGATTTGCTCTAAGCACATTGGAATTTAGTCAACTGTTTTTATGAGGAGTGCATTTAAAATTATTCTTCTTATTCTTGTAATCACGCTTGGTGTGCTGATGTTTGTTTATGCAGGCATTGACGATAGCCCTGGCGGGCAATTGATTGGGGTTGTTGTGGGAGTTGCTGGAATTGTAGGATTAATAAAACAAGCAAGAAAAATAAAATAACCGCTCGTTAGCGGTTATTTTTTAAGACTACTTTTTTATGCAATATCCCGCAGCTTCATTAGTATCTCCCATGGCTCCATCAGAGCGGGGGATCTCGCTTTGATCGAAAATAAGATTGTCTTCTTGTTCTTCAAAGATTGTTGCGACTTCTGTGAGGGATGCAAATTCAAGCTGACCACTTTTTTTATAGACATCAAGTTCGGTAAAGAATTCTTCCCACCATTCAAGTTTATTTTCCCAATACGCGCAGTCTTTTTTTGTTGTGGTCCATTGTTCTGCAATACCTTCTGTTCCTGTTTCTGCTAAGAGCTCACGCGGAGCAAGAAAGACCGCATAAGTGTTGATGGTGTTTTCTTTTCTGTTCTCAATTGCTTCAATAAGGGACTCAACACTATTTGTATACGCTCCATGGCCAATATGGATGTACTTGCCCTCAGGGTCATGTTCAAGCCAGTTGTCCTCAGAAGGCCTCCAAACCCAGCTTGTCATTTCTTCTCCTGCGCCGTGTCCTGGAGAGGCAACGCCCCAGAGAATTGTGAATTCAGGGTAGAGCTTGTTGAAGAACCCAAACTCGTCATGAATGATTTCTTCGCTTATACCAGAAACAACTGACGTAGGGGAGCCTCCGGCTGCAATAATTTCTTCTTTTACTTCCATGTAGTTGTAGCAGGATGCGTGTGCGTGTGCATCAATTTCATGCCCCATGGCTTCCATGTCTTGATAGAAAGTTGAGTCAAAATTGGCAACGCCACGTGAGAAGGTCCAGTCTGTTCCAAAGTTGATTTTTGCTCCATGGTCTCTTGCAAGCTTTCCAAATTCACGCATTTTATCTGTGAAGTGGAGCAAAAGTGTTTCATCACCATCATAATCTGGAATGTTTGCTTTTGGAGATCGGCAGCTGCTTGTGTCTTCTTCTGTGTGTACAACAATCGTTAAGTAAAGCGGAGAGAGAAAGGTCTCTGGTTCATTTGCTTCAGTGGTGTTAGTGGGTTGTTCGTCTGTTTGAACATCCGGACTATCTTTGCTGAAAAAGAGTAGGCCTGAAATGACAATGAGAAGGATTCCAAGGCTTATTGAAATGAATGGGAAGATTTTTTTCATACAAAAAGATTATAGCATTTTTCTATGGTAAAATAACATCACTATGAAAAAATATCTCGCCCTACTTCCAATTTTTGTATTAGCGTTATTTCTCTTTGTGTTTCCTGCACTTGCGCAAAGTTTAGCTGAGTCTGTCTCAGGACAGATATTACTGAGCGTTGAGGAAAATGGAGAGGCTTGGTATGTCTATCCTGAAACGCTTGAGCGTTATTATCTTGAGGATGGTGATGCTGCCTATGAAGCTTTGCAAACCTTTGGGCTTGGGATTACGGATAAGAACTTGAGCAAGATTCCAATTGGGCAAGAAGAACGATTTGAAATGACAGACACAGATGGGGACGGGTTGCCTGATTTGGTTGAGGACAGCATTGGGACGCGCAAGAATGTTGCAGACACAGATGGGGACGGGTATTCAGATGGGGAGGAAGTCTATTCGCATTACAGCCCACTTACTGATAAGCAATATCCTTATGATGAGGAATTGGTGGAGCGAGTGAAAGGAATGATTCTTTTGCAAGTAGAGACAAATGGTGAGGCGTGGTATGTCAGTCCTGATGATGGGAAGCGGTATTATTTAGGTAATGGTGAGGCAGCGTATCAGATCATGCGTTACTTGAGTTTGGGTATCACTGTGTCAGACCTAAGTCAGATTTCTATTAATAGCTCTTCTCCAGAGCCTCCTGTGACTGCTTCTTATAGCACACAAACGATCAGCACAAGCGAAGGCAGTTTTTCTATCAGGCTTGTAAAGCTAAGTCGTAGTGCGTATGAAATGGTGACAGATACAGCAAATACGGAGGATTGTGATGGGGATTGTCCGGCTGAACCGCTTTCAGAGTATATAAGTGAGCACGGGGCGTTTGCAGGAATTCACGGAACGTATTTTTGCCCACCCGACTACTCAGACTGTGCAGAGGTGATCAACTCGTATTATCCACCTGTATTTAATACAGGGTTAGATAAAATGATTAACGATGCTGACATTATCTATCACAACAGGCCAATGGTGGCTCAGACAAGTGATGGGGCTTTGCATTACTTTCATCGGCCAGATGAATTCGGGGATGACCTTGAGGAATATGAATCAACGACAGGCCTCACAGTTACAGCAACGATAGGGAATTGGCCCTCACTTGTGGAAGGTGGGGAGAATGTTGTTTCAGGAGAGCCCGCAGAATCTGCTTTTTCTACACTTGGAACACGAGGAGGAATTGGGTGGGATAACGATTATATCTATTTAGTCATTGCCTCAAGTGCCACTGTGAATAATCTTGCAGCTATTTTTGATGCGCTGGGTGTTGACTATGCAATGAACTTAGATGGAGGAGGCACAGCAGCACTTTATTATAATGGGGAGTATAAGATCGGTCCTGGTAGAGAGCTCCCAAATGCAATTGTGTTTAAAGAAATAGAGTAAGTTTATGGAGTCCTGGAAAAGAGCAATAAGTGCAATAAGAGATGAATTGCCAAAAAGAAATGAGGTTGAGGTGAGCAAGCGCCTCTCTGCTGTTTCTTTTGTTGAGCAAACAGAGGAGGGTACGTATGGGATCAATAAAGAGCTTATGAGCTTTTTGCAAGATTCGCCTGGTATCTCTTCTTATCACGACTATGATGTGCGCACCGAGTATCCGCGTACAGAATTGTTTTTGATCGCACTTCTTAGTGAGAATCCAGCCAGCTATGAGGCTTTTTTGGAAGAGCAGATGGAAGAAGAGCAAAAGAATAAGCCTGTTATAAAAGCAACGATGAAAGGTATGAAGGGCAGATTGCAAGCAAGAGACATAAAGGCAAGCCCTCTTTTGGCGCACGACTTTGGGCTTGGTTTGCCTTCAGAAATAGAGCCACCGCTCAAGGATAAAAAGATATTGTTTGTGGGAGGGGGGAGTTCGGGAAGGTTGCTTCTTCCGCGTTTCAAGAGTGATGGTGCGAGTGTCGTCAACATCGATCCTTATGCACAAGGCATAGAAGTAGCCGAGAGCTGGATGAATCGATTTTCTGAAGGGGGCAATGGGGGCACTGGAGAAATAAGTGAGGTTCAAGCATTTTTTACCCCAAAGAGCGCAGAAGCGCTTGTAGAAGATTGTGATGGATTTGACGCAGTTGTTATTCAAAATGTTTTTGATACAGGCTCAGTTGATTCTAAGGAAGAGGTTTTACAAATTTTAGAAGGTCTTCGACTTGTGGCAAAAAAAGGAACCATTTTGTTGGTACAGATCGACTCTTTGCCAGACGAGATGCGAAACCTTATTGTTCATGAGTTTATGATGATGGGATTTTCCAAGCGCGCAGAACTTGAGACTTATGAGGGGCAACGTGGACAAGGTCTTGTTTTTGAGCGTTTATGAACAATTGGAGTGTTTACATTGTGCAGTGTAAAGATGGGACGTATTACACTGGCATCACAACTGATATTGATGCGCGCATTAAGGTGCATAACAGTGGTCTTGGGGCAAAGTATACGCGTGGGAGAGGGCCAGTTAAGCTTGTCTGGTCAGAGGGGTTGCTAACAAGGGGTGAGGCGCTTCGACGCGAGTGTGAGATAAAGAAAATGTCACGGGCAGAAAAACAACAATTGATAAAGAACTAAAACAACCGCCTTTGAGCGGTTGTTTTGATCTCTTGTTATCTACTATTGACTGTTGCTTTCCATGGCTTTCTCAAGTGTATCCGCCTCAGCTCTTCTCGTAGATCTATCTGTTTTCCATCTTACAATCCAGCGTTTTTCGTGTGGGTTGTGCGTGCCACCTGCACTTCCTCGAGAAACAGCCGTAACATCATAGGTAACACCGTCAGCTACAAGCGTACAGGTAATTTTTATATCCGTGTAGCCTGTTGGCTTGCCTTCTATGTATTCCTTTTTAAGATTTGATACTTCTCCATAGGTCGCAAGGATTGCCTTTGCTTTTTCAATCGGTGGATTGATGCTCTCTCTATATAATCTTGTTCCTTCAGCTGATTTGCGAATGTCTTCCAAGGAGTTGCTTAGGTTCGCTATTTCTGTCATCAAATAGAGTGCAGGCCCTTTACCTGGATTTTCTACACAGTGCATACTGTCAATCCTCCAGGTGTCACCTGTTTTTTTTATCTTGAATGTGAGGGTCTGTCCGTCCGCAGCCATTGAAGCAGCATATTCACCATCAGAGATTTTTTGTACTGATTCTAGTTGTGATTTGATTGCTTCAATGTCTGGGTGTGGTGTCGGGTCAAATCTTTGCTCTCTTCGTTCCATAAGCAGTTGTTTAGTTAGTTTATTTTTTAATTGTAATAATACGCGGCCGTTTTTCTATAAATGTTGTCCAGAACCAGACAGATCCAATTACTTGTCCGCGTTCTGTTTTTACACGTACGCGCCAAAGTCCGTCATCAGCTATTGGGCGCATAGAAAACCCGCGGTAACCTTCTTTTCGTCCACCTGTCATTGAGTATGAGATTTCACTCATCGTCTCCCATCCGTAAGTTTCAGTATCAAAGTGCTGCCACTCATGCACAATATCTGCTTGTAAGTCATCGGGTGCAAAGATAGAGGTGAGTGCATGCAAGGTGTCTCCTTCGCGTAAGTGGATCCACTCGCCCGGAAGTAGCCTGCCAATAAGTGTCTTGTATTCTGCCTGAACTGCATACTTATTTCCAACACGCTCAATTGAGTGATAGATCCCAGCATCAGTAAGTGAGAGAGGAATAGGCGGGATTAGGTTAGTGAAATAAAGAATATTCATTATTCCAAAGATACAAAAGACTGAGAAAAAGATTGTCTGTTTCTGTTTTAAGATTTTTGGCAGTCCTTTGCTAAGGAGGTGGACATAGCTTAGTACAATCAGAAGACTTAAGATACCACTTGCAAGAAAGATCCATGCTGAGAGCGAGTTGAATGCATAAGGCAGCATGACAGAGAGAAGGGAAAACGTAATGAAGAAATAGACGCTTAGCTGCACAGTGGGTCGCATGTATTGCTCACGAAACTTTTCATTTGCGATCATGAGGAATCCAACAAGCAAAAAAATAGGCCAGCTTGCACTAAATGACCCAGAGAACCAGTAAAAGATAAACGCAGCACTCAGTGTTGCTCCAAAACTGAATTGGACAAGCAAGGGCGCAAAGAGGTGTAGGTATTTAATGCTCTTGTACTTTGTTCTTTCTTTGCTTCCCTGAAAAAGCAAGAAGGTAATCATGCCCCCTGCCAAGATCCAGTGTACACACAGAAGGATGAATGCAGAGCCGATCTCAATAGAGCGAAAAGTGACAAAATCGATAATGACACCGAAGACAAGCACGCCTGGGACAAGGAAGCGTTCGTTCTTTTGGTAAAAGGTTTTGAGTTTTGTGATGAGTTGCATAAATGCATTATAGCAAAGAAAAAACCCACCGTCGACTTGGTTGACACTGGTGGGCGAGAATTAACTGGAGAGCACGTGTAGATACGCTGTTTGCGTACGCTCCCAACAGGTTCGTACTGCACGCACTGCATTCATGACGCGTTCTTTGCTCCATTGTGTGAGCACAGCCTTTTCGAGGTAGGCATGAGTGAGTTGCACAATTTTGTCCGCATCTGGATTGTAGATTCGTATAGCTGAGCCATCCTTGAATGGTTCGACATACCAGTCGCCTGGTTCATCGATTTCAAACGTGGCAAAGATCATCGTCCATACTGATTCCCAAAGTTCTGACACTGATTGTCTTGAGAGGTTTGGAATATCCTTCATGCTTTCAATCATGGGCTGTGGGAAGCTATAGAAAAGAAGGATGTGGTCTAGGTCAGTGACAAACCCAATTGTCGGAAGAGCGTCATAATCGCTTATGTTGATGACGATCCCGCTTGCGTGGACATTGATTGCCAGCGCACATCCGGACTTTGATTGATCAAACGGAGCAATATTTTCAAGGACATCTTGAAAACAGTCAGGCACATGAGCCGTAATGACATTGCGGTCTTGTGCTCTGCGCAATGCTATACCTTCCTTGAGGTAGTCTGGCAGATCAGACGGGTCAAATTCAGGACGCTGCAAAAGCAGAAGATCAAAGCGAGAGAGCCACCAGATTGCGTAGTTGCTGCGTGCCATGTATTGTCTCCTTGTGTTGTAAAAGAACGTGCGAATATACTAGAAGAAACCAAGTTTGTCAAGAATATGTACTCTTCTAGCACAAGTCATCGATAAGTATTTTATATCGCCCCATTTCGGGTTATGGGATCTTAATGAATGCCTTTATGTCTGCTTGTGTGCACATTTGCCCACTAGCCCTCGACAAATTTATACAGTCGTGTATCCTATAGCTTGTAAAGAGAGCTCGAGTGAAGATTTGCGAATTTTCCAAAGAGGTCAAATTTGCGGATAATTCACTAAACGTTACAAACCTATGAATGGTGTTATCAAACGTTTGACTGACAAAGGTTTTGGTTTTATCACCCCTGAAGGTGATGACCAAGAGGCGAAGGACTTGTTCTTCCACTCTTCAGCCCTAGTTGGAATTACATATGATGAGCTACGCGAAGGTGACAAAGTAACATTTGAAGTAGAAGATTCTGAAAAGGGTCCTCGTGCTGCAAATGTAGAACTTGTTACTGAAGAAGCATAAGCTATCAAATAAAAAAGCCATCCAGTTACTGGGTGGTTTTTTGTTTTAAGAAGAATGTTTGAATATGATAGAATCAATACATATGAATATGAAATTAAATTTGCTTGTGAGTGCGCTTTTAGTTGTTTTCTTTCTTGCTGCTTATTTTACAGGTGATATGGCAGAAGATGGCGGAATGTTTGAGGATACACATGAAACTGTTGCGACAATTGCACTTTGGTTGTTTGTCGCACACTTAGTGCTTAAACGCAAAGTAATCATTGCGCGCGCAAAAGCACTGTTCAAAAAATAGTGTTTTTAGAGACGCCTGTCTTAATAGCAAAGTATGTTCAAACGATTTTTTTCGATCATTTTGATAGCTACCTTTCTTTTTACGCTTGTGCCAACAAGTGTGCTTGCTGCACCTTACAACATCAAGACAGATTATTGTGGGAATCAAATTAAGGCCGAGTACTGTCAATGTGCATTTCATAATGCGTATTGCGAGCGTATTGGCATGGATCAATCATCGGCAAATAGCTATGTCTATTCGGGGTGGGAACAGTATCTTGCAGGGCGCAAGGCTTATTGTGAGTCTATTGGTCATTTCTGGAATGATAATGAGTGTTTTGCTCCTCCAAGTTGTACAGATCGGCAAGTCTACATATCATCTCAACTTGAATGCATTGAGATTAGTGATCTTTGTGGGAATGATCCGGTTATTCTTTATAGCGCAGAAGGAAAAGAGTGTTATTGCCCCATGGGCTATGAGTTATTAGAAGAAGGAGGGGAGAAAATTTGTGAGGAAGTAGAGGAGATTGAATATTCTGTCATTATTGAGCCTGGGTATTCATCGCCGCCACTTTTGGCAGACGGACAAACAATGACACGTCTTGCCATTACAGGAACCTACACAAACAATGACGAGCCCGTAGAGTTTAATTTTCAGCTTGATAATGAGTTTACAAATCAAATTGGAACACTAGAGTATGTGAGCTTGAGCGCGGACAACGTTTACACACTCGATTACACTACTCCAGACTTATCTGATTTTGAAGAAGGAGAATCAACAACGGTTGGTGTGATCTTGAAATATTGGAGTTATTTTAAAAATACGTATCAAATAAAAATCTACGACATCCCTTTGTTTACAAGTGAGAGTGAGATGATTGTTGCCTACAAGGCAGGGTTTGAGCGTGATGTAAAACCATTTGTATCAGATGCTAAAGAGGTAGAGGTGTTTGTTTATACGGTATTACCAACTGGTGAGCACTATCCAATTAATCAAGCCGAGATTGTGTTTGACGGAAAGTATTCCTACGCACGTTCTGATGGGACGTGGTTGTTTGAAAATGATTCTGGAACAAGTGATGAGGTTGAGCGAATTGAATTCGAGCTTGATTTAGATGCAGGGACGCTGGTGGATATTGATCAAGCAAAACGTGCATATCGGGATCTTAATTTATTTCATGATAATATCACCAATTTTTTACCAGTCTTAGAAAAGAGCTTGCAGATGCAAACGGGGGAGATGATGCTAGGGATGTGCTTGCAAAATTAAAGTCACTTTCTTATTCCTTAGCATTGCTGACAAGTGGTGAGAGTTTTGCTCAAACCATTGCAGCAAATGCAAGCGCGGCTGTTGCAAGCATGGTTTGGGATTTTATCGATACTGTAAGTGCGGTATTTGATATTGCAAAAACGGCACGTCTTAAAGCTGCTGACATGGAAGCACAAGCACTTGCGCTTGATGTTGCCGATCATGAATTATTGCAAGATACATTGAATCGTATTCCAGAAAAATATATTGATGGCTTTTTTAAGCGCATGAAGACAGCGATTTCTTCTCGTGTTGGGAAAGATTTTGATCCTGCTGTCATCGAAGAGCTTTATCATTCTGTTTCTGAAACAGGTATTACACAAGGCGCACAATTTACTTATAGTGCACTTAATGTTTTTGGGTGGATTGAAACCTCATTTTTGAATCGTCATCGTGCGTTTAGTAAGCGCATGCTTGCTGATGTGGCAAACGGATTGTCAACACGAGAGATTGATAGTAATAAGATTGATGCGCTTGGAAAGGCTGCGCTTGTGTCATATACGGACTTTACAGCGCTTCATCAAGAAAGGCTCGAGTTTACGTATATGCAGTCTGAGATTAAGCGCTGGGGAGACTTATTTCGAGGAACAGTGATTCAAGGGTTTAATCTTGCTTACCCGCAAGCAATGAAAGTTTTTGTTACAACAGTCGATGGGGTATGGGGTGCAAGTAAGACACTTATTAGCACCGATCAAGCAATAACCTGGTTTAAAGCATATGCAGATAATCAACGAATGGTATTAGATGGACTTGAGGCAGTGACACACGTTGCTTATGCGCCAACAGATGTCTATGAGATGTATTTAGGCGCACATGTCGCCTATGCAGCCGACTCATTCATTCCAGATCCAACAGATCCATTGCAGGCTATGTATGACAATGAAATCGCGTCTGAGCATCCTGACCGTGCCATTGTGGTTGAAAATTATGAAGCAGATGCGGATCTGGCTTTGTATGAGGATTTAGCAATTTTGATGGATTTGGTTGTAAAGATGGACCCGCAAGATGAGGAGGCAACTGCATTTAAGGCAGAGTTGGAAGCGTTGGTTGGTGAGCTAGAACACGTTGTGGAAGACACTGAAAGTCAAATGAAGGAAATGGAAAGCATTGAGCCACAAGTAAAAGTTGGTGGGCTTTGGTGGCAAGTTGTGATCTTTTGGGTGTTAGTTATTATTTTTATTCCTGGGATTGTGCTTATGTCAAAATGGCGTAAGAAGAGTGTGAAAAAGCAGAAAAAGAAAAAAGCTCATCGTTTTGTATTTATAAGCCTTTATGTCTTTGTTTGGTCTGTTCTCTTTTTTACGAATGCTGTCTATATGGGTTTTGCAATGGAGGAACAGATAAGCTTGGGAATAAGCGAAGAGGCTCCAGAGGAATTAATCATAAGTGAATAATCTATGTCACAACTACCAGAAAACGTCCGGCCATGGGGAGGATATGAGGCCATCGAGTCTGGCCCTGGCTATCAAGTTAAACGAATCTTTGTTAGCCCTGGCAAACGGCTTTCGTATCAATCACATAAGCAGCGTGCGGAAGCATGGACGATAGTTGCAGGCAAAGCAAAGATGACGCTTGATGACAAAGATTGGGAGATGAGTGTGGGCGACAATGTCGTGATCCCAATTGGCGCCAAGCATCGTATTGAAAACAGTGGGGAGGAGCAAGTGATTTTTATTGAAGTGCAAACAGGAGATTATTTAGGCGAGGATGATATTGAGCGCTATGAAGACGACTTTGGGCGCGAAGGCACCACAACCCCACATGGGGATAAATGAATTATGAAATTTTTAAACATATTTTTATTAATAATTGCACTGTTTACATTCTCGGGATGTGGGATTCAGTCTGTGCAAACGGGGGTGGATAATAAAGACGATGCTGAGCAATCGTTTCAGGATGACGAGACTGTTTTGCAAGAAGAGAAAGAGGTAGATTTTTTTATTGCTGTGCATTTGGATCCAGTTATGGCGGTTGGAGAGCAGGATACAACTCTGCGACCAGATCGGTATTGGAAAAGTGTTGTCGACACAGTTGCGGCTGCAGATGAGTATGGACAAAAGCTTTCACTCCTAATGAATCCACAATGGGGAAGCTATTTACTTGAGAATCAAGTGCTTTTGAATCTTGCGCGCGAATGGGAGGTTGGCGGTCATGAGCTTGGTATGCATTATCATGGACCAGAGATGAGCACAAAGTGGAGCGGATATAGTAATCAGTTGCGATTTTTCCCAGACCCAAATTTTCAAGGCACCACAGCCGACGCCATGATTATTATGAATCAAATCCCCGCGGATGGGCAGATTAAAACGTGTACCGTGAATGATGCTGATGCGCCTTATGAGTTCCCAGAAGGGGTTGTGTATTCAACTGATGGCGGTCTTTATGGCTATGAGGACCTCATAAGCACCCCAGAGAGCTTGAGGCTCAACGGACAGGAGGTTCTGCAGGTATTGCACGCTAAGTATGGTGAGGGAGGAAAAGACGCGGTTACGCTTGAGGAGATTAAGCAAGCAATCGATGGGGTTGAAGAAGGAGAGGTGATTGGGATTGTGTTCCACGACAAGGCGTTTGGAAATGACCCAACAGACATTTTGGAATTATTTGATTATTTGGAAGAGATTGAGTTAGAGACAAAGAGTGTTAAGGAGATATTAGCTGCGTATTAGTATGGAAAAGAAACAGGTTAACACTCAGGAACAAAGCGATCCGTCCGTTGAAACAAAAGCTGACAAAGAAAATAAAGAGAAGAGCACTGAGTGTTTTGAGTATCAATTATTTGATGCAGAAGGTGTTGAGGTTTGTGTTGCGAAAATCGAGAGCAAGCAAAGCGAAGAGTGTCCTGGTTCTCAAGAGGTGATAAGTTATTTTCTTGAATCACCTTCGGGTGGGCAACCTATAGATTTGATCGCTCTAACGGGCGTGAGTGATCTGCGTGTGTTTATGAAAAAGGGAGGGGAAATGTGTTTTAGCAGAAAAGATCTCAAAACAGGGGGAAGATCAGTTCATATTCCATCCCCTGACTCACTATTAGATATTGGAACAGCATTACATGAAATTGGGCATGCAGTGCAGGCAGAGGATGATCGGTTTCGTGATCTTGATTATGGAACAGAGAATTATTTGACGAGCTCTGATCAATCAGATCTTTTGGGTCTGTGGGATAAGATTGCGCTGAATCTTCAAAAAAGAGGGGAGAAGAGCGAATATGAGCATGTTTCTTCAGAGTTAGTTCAGGATCTTAATCGTCTTTTTACGGAGCGAATAAAGGTTCAGAGAATAATGGATGAGAGAGATGTAAAGATTGCTGTTTTACAAAAAGAGATGAAAAAGTTTGTGGGTTTTATTGTAGATGGTCAAAACGAAGGAAGTTCAGACAAGGTTCAGTTTTTTACAGAGAAGTATAATGAAATCAGAGACGAGGCAAGGGGTGAAATGGAGCAAAACTTAAAAGATTTAGAACAAAAAGGAGAAATAAATCAGAAGCTATTTAGCTTGTTGATCGAGAATCAGGATAAATTGAAACTAGAGGCTGGTGTTGCAACAAGGGTGCTTGAGCGCGATGCGACAAAAAGAGCTTTTTTATGGATGAGAAAACTTAAACAAAAACATGAAATAGATCTATTTGCCGCACAACAAAAAGATGAGGTAAGCAAAAGGGATGTGGTTTTGGAAGAAGGGTCAAAGAAAAGAGGAATGAATGTTGAGGGTCATGAGTTGCTTTATGAGTGTGATGAGGGGCAAATGAATGCATATGGCATGCTGAAATCTGCATTAGGGACATATCAAGCTGAGAGATCAGAGAATTACCGCAAGAAGAAAGATGGCGCCGAAGAAGAAGCAGCAAGAAATCGAGCAATAAGTTTGGCAAATAGCACTGATAGAAAAAAATGAATATATTATGGAAATAATAGTATTAAGCAAATATTGAGTTCGTATTAATATGCAAGAAGAATTTTTTGATATCGTTGATGAAAAAGGTGTGCCAACCGGGCAGCAAGCAACACGTCAAGAGGCACATGCAAAAGGGCTTTGGCATCGTGCGGTGCATATTTACTGTGTGCGCAAAAATGGAGACAGTGTTGATTTTATGGTGCATTTGCGTGCGAAGACAAAAGATCGCAATCCAGATCGTTGGGATACACGTTTTGGTGGTCATGTGAGTGCGGGGGAGACGGTTGAACAAACCGTGCTTGGAGAATTAAAAGAAGAAACAGGGCTTGTTGTTTCTATAGATGAGCTTATACAGGGTGATATGCGAGTTTCTGATCATGGGGCAAATCGTGAGTTTAATTATGTCTATTTTCTTGCGGGAGACCGTCCAATAGAGAGCATTGTTTTTCAAGACGGAGAGGTTCAAGAAGTAAAGTGGATGAGTGCACACGATATCGTAAATTCATTGCGTGTATATCCGGAAGATTGGTCAGGAATGTCGGAGACATTTGGGGAGATATGTAATTGGATTAGCAAGAAGTTGGTTTGATAGGTGCGTACAGCTTAAAGCTCGCGCAGCAGTTAGTCGACGATCGTTCATTAACAGTGTCAAAACTATGCAAAATGAAAAAGTTAAAAGGCAATTAAAGACAGGTACAAAAATATTAGAAACCTTTTTGTCTGTTGCGGATGAAATGCACGCTGTGTGTGTTGAGGGGCATCATCCATCAACAATACTAAGATATGGCGTTGATGGGGCTAGGTATTTTTCTGAACAAAAAGAGAGAAGACTTGAAAGGGCTCGATTAAAGAGATTGGAACAGAGAAAATTCATTAAGATAAGGAAAGTTGGAGATGAGTACCATGCACGGCTTACAGATGAGGGTGCGGTGGAATTGATGAAACAAAAAGTAATGAGCGCACCAATGCTAGATCCTGATTTTGTTTGTATGGTGATATTTGATGTCCCAGAGAGTAAAAGAAAGCTAAGACATCAAATTAGAGCAGTTTTAAAGGAGGCAGGTTTTATTCCAATTCAAAAGAGTGTTTGGGTTTGTCCTTATGACGCAGGAGATGCCTTGAGGGAATTTTTAAAAATAAAATCAGCTATACAGTGGGTGAGAATATATGACGCAAAAGAACATTAAGGTGCAGCAGTTAGTGAGCGACCGTCGACTAACAGCTTCATTTTTGAATTTATGAATACCAATCAACTCGGGATGCTACTCAATGATGAAAAAGATGTGCAGGAGCCGTGGGTGCAATTGCATCATTTTGTGGTTGATCGTGGGAGCAAATACAGTGCAACTGGCGGGAGAGTAGAGAGCACAGATGAGATCAAGATGTTTGTGAAGAAAGTGAAGAAAGAAAAGAAGTATGCAAAAGCCACGCATAATATCTTTGCTGCACGGGTTGTGGTAGAGGGAAAAATAGTTGAACGTAAGAGTGATGATGGGGAAACGGGTGCGGGAATGGTGGTATTGCGCTTGCTGCGTCAACATAACATGATTAACGTCTGTGTAGTTGTGACACGTTGGTATGGGGGCGTGCATCTCAATGCTGATCGATTTAAACATGTACAAGACGGAGCAATGCTGATGCTCGAATGCTTAACAAAAGAAACAAATTTATGAAACGATCAGGAATCATCAAAAGGTTTTCAAAAAAAGAAAACCCTGAAGCAAGAAAAGAACTTGCAAAAAGGCTTATTGCTGAGCGCAAAGAGGCACGAGAAGAAAAAGCAGCACGCCCAGTGCGTCTTGAGCGAAAGAAAAGAGAGCTTGCTGAATTAAGAGAGCAGGAAGCGCAAATGGTAGTTGATCTTCATCGCACAAAACAACGCTTAGAAGAAATTAGTAAGTCTTGGGTTTCAAGAACAGCAAAACATTTTGAGTTACGTAAGTTGCGCATCCTTGTGCCGCATAAGAAACGAAAGCTTTCCCGAACAGGTGAAGAAACTGTGCAGCTTAGGGATCAGATAGAGAGATTGGAAAGAGAGCTAACAGAGCCAATTGACACAACCATAGAAGAACAGCTTAATGATTTTTATCAAAGCGAAGAAAGAAAATGGGCAATGTTGGCAGAAGAAGCTCAGGATATCAAAGCTTTATTCTCAGAAGAGCGACTTTCAGGAATGAGTGTTGAAGACATAGCAATGCTTATGCGCAAGTATCCAAATGAGGTTGTAACACATGTTACGCGACAAGGGGTGAGAGTAGGGTCTTCCATGCCTGAGCACACAAAGGGAATTGGGGAGTTCCATAATGGATTTATAAATATTTGTCAAAATGGCGGAAGACTAAAGTCAGCACTAGCGATCAGGCTTGCAACTATGGAAAAAGAAGCTGCCATCGCGGATCTGTTTAGTTTAGATCAGTACATAACAAGAGAGGCTGCTTTGCGTCGCGTTGTTGCGGACACCTCTATTGCAAGTAGCGGGGATTCGAGCTCTTATGCAGATAGTAATGCTGTGCATTTTGGTGCAGAAGAGGTGCTTGAAGCCTATTATGGTGCAGAGCCTGGAAATGACATCTTTTTTGTATTTCCATCTCAATTTATTTCTATGCAGTATCATTTTGACAAAAACATTACAGGGAAAAGAAGAGGGAAGGATAATGATATTTGGGTTTGGGATAAGGAACAAGAAGGAATTGCCGTTGATGCGGGGCTAACATTTATCCCCGCGCAAGCAGAGGTTGATCCGGTGACAGGTTCGCGCTTTGCCTTAGATGAGGAAGGAAACCCTTTGCCTGATAATCAGCTTGCGGAAAATACTGTCTCTTCGGAGAGTTATTGGGAGGCATACTTTGAAGAGCGCCCTGATCAGCGTCCAAGCAAGATTGTCTATTACAGAGAAAAAGATCCAACAGAAGCGTTGAAGAACTGGCGAAAGGCACAGGGGATTGAGGTTGGTTTGCATACATCTGAAAGAACGTACGATGAGGGAAAAGTACACAGAGGATCGCATGTTGCCACACAAGGCATTGAAGATATTGCACGCATTGCATTTGAAATTATTGATAAGAAGTTTCCAAAAGAAAGAGTTGTTGAAGCAATAAAAATGCCTCCAGAAATGGCTGCATAGAAAAAGAGTTAGATTGACTACAGGAGCCGGATGTGATTAAATCGCAATCGGTTCTTTTTATTCCTGGAGGGAAAAATGGGTCTGTCAAATCTCGCACTTGCTGAGATCCTGAGCAATCCTCGTGACCTGCAGGTCAAGGGGTTTCGTGATAGAGAAAACGGCGGATATGCGCTTGTTGTTGCGCGCGGTCCGCAGCATTACGGAAAAGTAATGCTAACAACAAGTGAAACCTACGGTAGCAATGAGGAGCTGGCAAGAGTTGCCAGTTGCGTGTTTGGGATGATTTTTCAGTCAGCAGGAGACGTCAAGTCGCTTGCGCACGCACTGATCGAAGGTGAGGTTGGTGAATTACTCACGCCACAATGCGTTGAGCAGATAGTCGAGCATGTGCGTGTTCACGGAAGTGTTGCGACTCACATGCTGTGGCCTCCTGGCACACCACTTCCGGGCTAGTACGACTAGTCCGCCCGCCCGCCCACTCGAAAACAGTGGCGGGTTTTTTTGTTACCTCTAAAATGTGTGCGGGTATAATAGCGTGCACAGTGCAATTAATTCGTAATACTTCACTATGAAGAAAAACACGAAAAAAGCATTTATTATTTTGCCAGTAATGGCAGCAATGGTCCTTGGGACTGTTGGTGTCGCAGCAGCCTGCGAAAAGCCTGAGGTTGATCTGACCGAAGATCAACGCGTAGCCCTTGAAGAGATCAAGGAGTTGCATGAAGCAGGAGATCATGACGCTGCCCACACACTCATGGTTGAGCATGAGATCCCAGCACGTAAGCAAAAGCGCGAGCGTGGTCCTAAGGATCCCGAAAAGCGAGCCGCTGTTCTTGAGGCGCTTGAGAACAATGACTACGATGCATTTCTCTCAATCCATGAAGATGCGCCATTTGCTGATAAGCTCACTGAAGAACATTTCAACAAGCTTGTTGAAGCACATGAACTCCGTGCAGCTGGAGATTTAGAGGGCGCGCGCGAGATTATGAAAGAACTCCGTCCACACAAGCCACATCGTGCCAAAGGAATAGAACAAAAATAAAGCAACATAAATTCATGTTACAAATCCCCACAAAAAAGTGGGGATTTTGTGTTGGGAATGTTATAATGTGTAAAACAAATGCAACCATGTCAACACGCAGATATCATCAATCCCAACCACGAAACGAAATTCTTCGGCGCGAAATAGAAGAACACGAATTAGTAGATGAAAGAAGTGAGTTCTTTGAGCTAATCCATTTTCTTCCAAGAGAAAACGACAAGAAGATTCTTTCAAAAGAAACGAAAGAAGCTTTCAATCAGGCAACAACAGTGAGGCAACGGTCCAAACTTGTTTTTGAAATGCAGGTGCATGATCTTGTTGAGCTGCTACTAGAAAACGATTTTTGGGAGGATGAAAGAAAAGCGTCAGAATTTAGAGGGAGACTATCGTATTATCAAGATGAATTACGCAGTGCGCGTAAAACAAAAGGGTATTTAGCTATTGGGGAGGATCAGTATGGATGGGAATTGGATGGAGGGGGGAAAACAGGGTTAGATTCAATGATGAGAGGGGATATTCAAAGAATTTTACATGAAGGAACACCGCAGCTTGCAGATGTAAGGCGTGCAAGGGGGCAGGTGCTGCGTTCGCATGGTGCTGAGGCAACTTATTTAGAGCTTGACGGAGCTGCTCAGTATGGTGGTCTTGATTACTCTCTTAAGGACGCTTATGAGGCTGTGTATTTTCTTTATGAACGTGCAGAAGAGAGAGCCAAGAAGGCGTGTGAGGTATCTGGTGCTTGTGCAAAGGAAGACTTGGCAGAATTAACAGAGAAATATGCTGTGGAACTGCTGAGTTTGAGTGCGACTTATCAAACACACGATTCTTTAGAGTGTGCAGAAGCAGCAAATTGGGCTTGCCTTACGAGAATAGAAAGGGAGTACATAAAGTTAGATAGGCGCATAAGATCAGGTGTTGATTTAAAGGGAATTGGGAGATTTATTTCAGATAAGGAAGATAGCATGCCTTCAGAACAAATGTTGGCACTTAGAAGAAAAGAGCGAAAGCTAGATAAGAAAACATGGGATGTTGATGTTGTTGAGTTGGCTAAGGTAAGGGCACAGATACGAGCTTTGCAGGCGGACTATGATAATAATAAGTCACTTTGCGAAACCGCTATTGACTTACAGTTATATGCTGAGGATGCTTATGTTAGAGAGCAGGAAGATTATGATCGTTATTATTCTGCAAGTCCGCTTAATTGGATCAGCGATGTTCCTTTTGGGGTAATCAGATCAGCACAGCAGGCAATAGCAGAGGGAGGAGATGTAAAAGCAGTTCTTTCTGAAGCTGCAATTCGACACTTTCTACAACCAACCGAATTAACTGAGGAGCTAAAAGAGCGGGCAGCAGGATTTAGGAAATATGAATATACTAGAATAGAATCTGTTCGGAAAATTCTAGAGAGGCATGCAGTTGTGTGTGGTGATATCGATCTTATAGAAATTTCACAAATACCTAGAATTATGATGCGAAAGGGGCAAGAACAGAAATCTGCACTAGAGGACTTGGTTCTTAAAGGGTATGCAGTGAAAGAAATTTTGGAGAATCAGTGGATTATTGAAGGTTTGGGTGGAGAGGAGGAGAAATATCCTGCAAGCGGATCACGTGCTGAAAAGCAGAAATGGTGCGTACGCAATGCTTTTTATTGGCCAAAAAATTGGAATACCAAAAAATTAAGCAAGGTTGTTTTGTCTCGACTGGAGGCAAGGGTGGATAAAAATCTACACGATGCAACATATTGGTTAAAAGAGTTCGAGGTTCCAGAGCAAAGAGAGGGCGTACGCTACAAAGACTTGAGAGTTGAACTAGAATTTATTCTTGCAGTTGCAACAGCACCAGAAAAGCTATGGCCGCGCATTCCAAGAAAAAGGCGAAGATACGAAACCATGTTTTCAAACAAGATTACACTGTCTTTGTGCGAACAGGTCTTGAGGGGTACTGTAGATGAGGGTGGTAGGGCTGCTGAGATGGGAGAAATAAGAAATTTGTGTCATGGGCTTTATCATGACTTAAAAACATCAAGTGAGGTTCCTTCTGAATTTAGTGGAATGTCAGAGGGGGATTATTGTGCAATTGTTCTTGCGCTAGATGACGCAACAAGAGAAATGGCGGTTGAAATAAATCTTGCTGATCATGCGCAAGAGTTACCAGCGTTTACAAAATATGCGGGAATACTCAAGGGATATGCACAAAAGAGAAAAGAATATGAAGATCAGGCGCAGGTGTGGGTTTTAACACATTCTTCATCACCAAGAAATATTCTTACGCGTGCATGGGAAAACCGTGCACAGGCATTAGAGGATGGTTGCGAAGATAATCCAAGGGCTATTTTGCAATGGGCTGATCTGAATGCCTTACGAGTAACTGTCAAGAAGATGAGTGAAGAGCGTCGTTTGCCAGAAGGGCTTGCGGCTGAAGATGTCTCAATACATAAAAATTGGTTTTCAGAAATGGTTCGTTGTTATGGTGGGGAACAGACGATTAAAGCGTTTGCAAGAATGAAAAAGGAATTTAATTCTGAACAGAAAATACCAGCAATGAAAATTGATCTTGGAAATGGGTGGGTTGGAGAAGTACTTCCAAAAAATGATCCGCGAGGGTTTTCCATCGGTTTTGATACAGGGTGTTGCATGACGCTTGCTGGCGAATCTGAGTCTTGTATTTTTGCTGGGTATCGTGAGCCTGAGTGTGGTTTTTTTGCACTTTATCGTGATGGCGAAATTTTAGCGCAATCGTTTCTTTATCAAAACGAGAAAGACGATCCTTCTGTTCTTGTTTGTGACAATATTGAGGTTTGTGAAGGAAGGGATCAGTCGCAAGTTATTTCGAAATATCAGGAATTTTGGCAGTGTTATCTTGTAGCGCAGCTCAGAGAGCAAGGAGGGGGCTGCAAGTGGCGTGCTGTGCATTTAGGAGAAGGCTATACTGAATTGCCGTTTCATCACTTAGACAAAGCAGAGCTTCTTGGGCTGCCTCAATTTGATCAATATATTTACTCAGACGCAAGTTATGATCAGCGTGTTTTGAATGATTTGTCTGCAGAGGAGGGTTTGTTAGGCGATATTGTTATACATGAGGCTATAGATGATAGAAGCCAAGATCTTTCCGATTTTGCTGAGACGATTTATGGCAACAATGAGAGGTCGCAAACAAATAAGCTTCTTGCGCTTGGGGAAGAGGAGGGTGCGCATGTTGCAACAATACGATCAAAGAGTCGGGGGGTTGTCGGATGTGCGATTGCAACGCCGGATCAAAGAGGTCGATTGCAGGTTCGTTTTATGAATACACTTTCAAAATTTGAACTAATGAATCTTGAAGCAACGCTTATTAAGCAGTTGTGTGAAAAAGCGCGCGTTGGAAGGTATAAGCAAATCGTTCTTCCTGTAGGAGATGGAGGTGAGTTAGCAGCAAAAGTAAAACAGCACTTTGATGTTGTCGAAGTCTCTCAGGCAGAGGGGGAGCGTGTTCTTGTAGTAGATGTTCCTGATAAGAAAAAGAGGCCGAAAAATCCCTTTTTGGTTGAAGAAGCAATAGAATATAGAGAGGCGCCATTGCGGACAAAGGATTTACAATGGTTGGATGTTGCACTCCTTCGATCAATGGAAAGGGAGATTTATCCACCTGAAATGTGTGAAGGTTTTGAGGGGATGAGAGAGGGTTTACAAAACACACCGACTCAAGACATGTGTAGCTTTTTTGTTCAAAAAAAATATGGAGGAACGGAAAACTCAATTGGCTATGCAGTTGCCTACATTGAAGATGCGGAGACATCACCTCATGTTCCTGTTCTCTACGTGCACGACGTTGCCGTGTTGCCAGATTGTCAAAAGCACGGAGTTGGCAAACAGGCATTTAAGCGTTTGGTTGAGTTTGCAAAAAGCCGCGGTGATATGCCGATCGAATTTCATGCGCGCGTTTCAACGTCTTATCAGGCCATTATGCATTCTGCAGAATTTATTGCATCTTTGGGATATAGGATAACAATCGACGAATCAATGGGTGAGCGTTATTATGACGAAGACTCGGAGGAAACAGCACGTCTCCTTGTCCTAGAATCTGTAGAGCGACTGGAAGAAGAAGGTTCTTTGTTTGCAAGAGAGAAAGAAGTTGGCCAAAGACCGTTAAGAGAGGTGGCTTAAGAAACTGAAGGCTTATTTATGCAAAATAACACCCTGTTACGGGGTGTTTGCGATTGTGTAGGAGTGTGGCATAATAAGCTCGTTAATTAACTATCTATTATGAATTGCAAAAACAAAAAGATGTGTTTTAGTGTTTTGGGGGTTGTGTTGGTTCTTATTTTGGTTGCATTGGTTGTGTGGCAGCAAGAGATAAAAAAGACTGGTGTTGAGGCCGAGTACTTACTCACTGAGCAGAATGAGGAAGATGTGAGTCAAATAGATCAAGAAGAGGTTTCAAAAGAGGATTCAGACATTCATGCAGAAAATGAACTATTTCAAACAATAAAAGACATTGAGGCAGAGCAGTTAGGGTTCACGAGCTCTTATCCAGGTTGGGGAATGTTGATTGTGGATTTGCATGAAGGACCAAAAGGATGTGTGTATCAAGGATCTTTTGAAAACCTATCAGGTGTGCAACTGTATGCTGAGGCTCGTGAGTGTGGTGATGAGTATGGTCGCGGAGCATGGTTTGGAGATGTGACACATTTTCAGGAGGCAGATGGTGGCTACGAACTTGCGCTTGCAAACGGCAATGCAGGTTTTATCCCACAAGAGTTACTTATTGGAGTTTACAATGAAGGAAAAATATTGGTGTTAGAGGGCGAGCAAGCAACAGGGCCGAGTATTTTGCCGTCAATTGACTATTACGGCATTGTTATAAATCTGGAAAATGATTTTATCCAAGGGGCTGTCTTTCAACTAAAAACGAAATTAGTCTCAGAAGAGGAGCTTATCGAGTTTGTTGAATCAATTGAGATTCTTTAGAGAAAGAAAACCATCTTCTTAGGAAGGTGGTTTTTTGATATACTATCATTAATTCTTAAGAAAAACTCTATGAAATATTTTGCAAGTTTTTTATTCATGCTGGCGCTCATGCTTGTTGCACCAAGTGTTTTTGCAGCAAGTGCGTGGCCAGCAACAACAGATGTTGAGATAGGTGCTGGGGTTGTGGCAGAGCCAAGTGGGGCTGTGGTGCACAATAATCAACTTTGGGTAGTAAGTGACAATGGCTATTTGGCTGCAATGAATTTTGACGGAACTGAGCAGCGCACATGGTATTTAGGGGGCGACCTTGAGGCTATTGCAACACCTGATACTGAAGGCGACATCCTCATGATTGGTGTAGAAAATCCAGATAGCATTTATGAGTTTAATACTGCGTCAGAATCGTTAACAGGGAATAGTTGGAGCTTAACATCTTACATGACAGGTTCTGATAACGCTGGGCTCGAAGCACTTACGTACGCAAATGGACTTTACTATGCAGGGTTACAGGCAACAGGGGAGGTGTTTGTGTTCGACCTTCTTGACGCTGGCAGCGTGAGTCATGTTGCAACTATTGCTTCACCTGCAGGGTTATCAGATTTCTCTGGAGCACATTTTGATGGGGAACACTTTTATTTCGTTTATGATTCATCAAGTTATCTTGGTGTTTATACCGTAGACAGCTATCAGACTCCATCTACCTTTGCCTTTGTGGAAGATTATCAGCTCGCAGGGGATAGTCAGGAAGGAATAGCGCTCAGCGGATCAGCGATCTATATTGCAGAGGATTCAGGGGAGATTTGGAGTTATGATGGGTTTATTGTGGCTGAAGAAGAGACGGCTGAAGAAACTGAAGAAGTTGTTGAGGAGGAAGAGGTGATAGAGGAGGAGATTGAAGAAACTGAAGAAGTTGTTGAGGAGGAAGAGGTGATAGAGGAGGAGATTGAAGAAACTGAAGAAGTTGTGCCAGATTACACAACAATCGATTCTCATGTATTTGATACAGCCAATGAAGTGATTGAGGTCTGGCATGCCAGTGGAGACATGTACACCATTGATTATCGTGCAAATAAGCGAACGCGTGTTGTCTACTTGGAAAGCAATACCATGATTGCAGTCTTAAACGGTAGGTTCCTACGTGTTTTCAAAGAGGGTGAGCTTATTTATGAGCGCTGGCTTCCACGGAGAAGATAAATGAAAAAGAAAACCATCTCATTGCTGAGGTGGTTTTTTAAATAAAGAAAAACCCCGCCGTGCATCATCGAGAGAAACTCGATTCAGCACAGGCGGGCTGTGCCCGTCCTAGGACGGGGAGAGAGTCAGGCGACTTCCTCAGTGGGGAGGTCGTCTTGTTCCTTTGCAAGACGTTTCTTTTTGTCTTCCTTCGATTCTGGCTTCTGGTTGCGGATGAGGAGCGCAAGCAGAAGTCCAGCGACGGCAAAGGGGATCATGAGCTTGGGCAGCATTACCCAGTTGTTCGGGTCGTCTGCGCCTACAGCATCAGGACCTGTTGGCAAGTACTTGCCATAGAGCCAGGATTGCAGCGATGTGCCAAAGTAGACGAATGCGTCGATCAGGCCGACTGCGATCCCCGCGTTCTTTGATCCGCCAAAGTCCATGGAAGCAGTGCCTGAGAGCATGCCATGCACACCGATCACACAAAGCGACATAAACACCATGAGGTGTCCGATTGTTGAGTGATCGATAAGGAGGTAGGCTCCAATGCTGCCTGCAAGCATGCCTGTATAGAGCACGGCTGCAACAGGGCCTCGCTTGGACTTGAAGACATGATCAGAGATCGTGCCTGCAAAGACGCCGCCAAGGATACCTGCGATACACAGAGCCATTCCCCAGTTTTCAGCCATGAACGAGTCTTGGAGCAAGGGGACAGCCTTGGTCATGTTTTTGTACTGGTGCATGATTGCTTGGCGCAAGAATCCAGAACAGAACTCAATGAGTGCAATGCACACAATGACCCAGTTGGACATCATGAGAGCAAGCACCTTCCAAGGCTTCATCTGAGGAGCATCTTCTTCTCCAGAAGTCTGGTCACCAGTCTTGATCTTGTAGAGCCCTGCTTCCTCAGGCTTGTTACGCACGAACAGGAAGTCGATGACAAACATTGCCGCCAGTGCGACTGCTGGGAAGAAGAAGGTCCACTGTGCATCCATGTCCCAAGTAACAGCGATTGTTGAGGACCAGTCAAAGGCAAAGTAGACTCCAAGGGAGATCAAGATGCCGAAGATCGAACCAAAGACGCCACGTTCGTTCACATGGAACCAGGGGGAGTTGGTCTTCACAATCGCCACAGCACCAAAGCTCTGGAAGTACATGTTCATTGCATAAGCAATTGTGAGGTATAGGCTTGTTTGCTCCATGGTAATCGTGCCATTTGCAAACAAGATGCACAGAACCCCCATCAGGAGGTTTGCAACTGTTGCACCAGCTGCGCCCATAAGGATGGAAAAGCGTCCACCAAAGTGGTCTGTCAAAGGACCATTGAGAATGAACGCCAGTCCATAGGTGGCAGCGCCCCACATGAAAACATCGTTGAAGACAACGTTTGCATCGTCAAGCCCCATGTGGTTCTTGGCGATGTTGATGTTGTAGCGTCCCCAGTAAAGGAAGGCATAAGTAAGACCAAGCATGAGCCAGTTAAGGGTGCGGCGTCTTACATAGCGATTATCCTTGCGATGATCTAGGGCATGTGGATCCTTTTTATCTGGTTTTACCTCAGGAAGGCGCCAGATAATGAATCCAACTGTCATCAGAATGAAAGCAATGGGCGCAAAGCCGCTATACCACGGATCACCAGCTGCATTTGTATTTGCAAATGCAGGGAAAGCGACCCCAAGTCCGATGAGCAGCATGATGAGTGCATCAGGCGTCAAAATCCAGAAAAACAGGCTCTTGCGAAGTTTCTCGATCACGATCACACCTCCAGTGAGATAAAAGAAAACCGACCACTTCTGGTCAGCTATTGGAAAGATCTGCCTTTACCCTAGGTGAATATAATTATTCTGTCAAAAGGTCGTTGTCTATGATATTCTTTTATCAAAGAGGATCATAATGCTATGTCTGAAAAATATAGACCAAAAGAATTGAGCGAGACGTCTGATGCTGAAGGTTTGAGTCAAGATGTGCAGATAAGCGCTGATGCTGGTGAGCAATCAGCTGCGCTTGAGAGTGTACAAGATATCACTATCATTCCAGAACCAAAAGTAGCCACGCAAGAACAAGGCGGTGAAGAGTCAAGAGATCAACAGATAGACGATCTTTTAGAGTCTATTCCCGCAGACGATCTTGCAGAGGCTATGCGTCCTAGTTATTCTGAGTCGCTTTCTCGCATTGTAAATTTTATAAAAGCACACGAAAAGATTCCTGTTGATAAAGCTTACGGCTATCTACACAATCTTTATAATGAAGCAATTGTAGATGAATCGAGTTTGGCTGGGCCAAGGCGTATACAAGAAGCGGCAACAAAAATCATTGATAAAATCAGGCAAGACTATCAAGGAACAAAATAAAGAAAGACCAGGGACTAGCCCTGGTTTTTGATTTCCTTCACTGTTATCTCATTGCCATTAAGCTCAACTATGTCTCCTGCCATTTTCCCAATCAGTCTGCTACCAAGCGGGGAGTTGTGTGAGATGCGGCCGCGCGCGAGGTCGACCTCTTGTGTGCCAAGGATCTCATAGGTGCGTTCCTTGCCGTTTTGTTCAATCGTGACTTTGGATCCGATTTGTGCAACGCCGTCATCTGTTGGTTTAATCACAATGGCATACTTGAGACGCTCTTCAATAGAGGTGATGCGACCATTGATTCTACGCAGCTTCCACTTTGCTTCTTGGTACGCAGCATTTTCTGAGAGGTCTCCCATTTCTTGTGTGCGTTGCACTTCAGTCTTTGCCTCGTGGCGGTCAGTCTCAAGCAGGCGCTTAAGCTCGCGCTCAAGACGATCGATCTTTTCTTGGGTCAGATGGTGATCGAACTTCTTTTTTGTTTGTGCAAGTTGTGCAGATTTTCGTTGTGGAACACGCATAGTGACTTTGTCTTTATGAATTGCTAGAATGATAGCATGAACACGTGTCGAATCAAAAAGATCATTCTTGGATTGCTGCCGATTATTGTTTTGGTTGGATCTTTTGGGTTTAGTGTGCAGGTGGATGCCTCCATGATGCAGATGCAGGACGATCATTGCGGTGACATGGAAATGCCTCACGAGCCTGAGGAGGTGCCAGATGAGCATTGTCTGAGGTGCTATGAGGTCGTGGCAGCAGAATATCAGAGCGCATCCTGGGTCTCGCATAATGCATCAGAGCCTATTGGTCATATTGCTTGCCCAGAGCCAAAGAGACATTGCGTTCATGAGCGCCCTGGGAAAAACCATAAACGACAACGGCTCAGAGAGCATTTAAGCGTACAACCAAGAGAATAATAAGTGAGTGAGCAATCAGATTTGTTTATTCATTTATTATTCTTTTTGTTATGTCAAAAAATAAAAATCAGCCAAGTTGCTGTACGCCAAAGCGTCCTTTTTGCGCAAAGCGTTTCGGGGGAGGTTTGGTTGTGTTACTTGTGCTCTATCTATTAGTGAGCAAGACAGGGATTCTTAATTACAGTCCTAATGCAACACTTGAGGCCGCTGGTCTCTTTACTGTGTTCGGTATTGGGCTTATTGCAAGCGTGTCCTCGTGTGGGGCAATCGTTGGAGGTTTGTTGACTGCTGTTTCTACAGAGGTGGCAGAAGAGCAACAAAACTTAAGTAAGGGCCAGAGGTTTCTTCCACACTTGTATTTTAATGCTGGGCGATTGTTAGGGTTTCTCGTACTTGGTGGGTTGCTTGGTTATTTAGGTTCATTAGTGCAACTTTCTGCAGGGTTGAATGGCTTTTTACTATTCATCATTGCCATATTCATGATTGGGTTAGGGTTGCATTTGCTTGACCTTGTGCCTTCTTCGTTCACAAAACCTCCGAAGTGGCTTTCAAGGAGGGTTCATAAGCTGTCTGAGTCAGAGCATCCGTTTGCGCCATTTCTTTTAGGTGCAGCAACGTTCTTCCTTCCATGTGGATTCACACAATCTGTGCAGCTTTTTGCGTTATCACTTCAAAGTGCCTTAATGGGATCGATGGTGATGTTTGCTTTTGCGCTTGGAACAATGCCGGCCTTAATTGGGATTGGAATGTTAACTTCGTTCACAACAGGAAAGACATTGAAGCGCGTTGCACAAGTTGCAGGCGTGATTGTCTTTATTGTTGGGGTCAGCAATCTTTCTAATGGATTGACACTTATGGGTTTGCACCCAAGCGTACTTGTGGCAGGAGGAATTGAAGATGCAGTAGCTGCTGAGGTGTCAGGAGAGGTGCAGGTGGTTGAAATGGCGATTACAGAAGACTGGGTGTATAGCCCCGATGTCATCACCGTAAAAAAAGATGTGCCAGTTGAATGGCAGATTCAAGGCTCTGATCGGATGGGGTGCGCACGCTCATTTGTGGTGCCCACGTTTGGAGTGAATGAGATCTTAAACCCAGGTAAAAATGTGGTGGAGTTTACGCCAACAAAAGAAGGAAAGTTTACCTTCAGTTGCTCAATGGGCATGATCCGTGGCACGCTTATCGTAACGAATTAACTTTATGAAAAAACACGAATTACAAATAAAAGGCATGCATTGCGCAAGTTGTGCGGTGCGTGTGGAGGCAGCATTTAAGGAATTAACAGGGGTCAATAAAGCCACTGTGAACTATGCACTTGAAAAAGGTGTTGTGGACACGGAGGAAGAGGTAAGTCGCAATCAGCTTGTAAAGATTGTGGAGGAGCAAGGATATCAAGTTGAGAATGTTACTAAGCAATTGCTTCAAGAAGATTCGGGTGCTGGAAAAAAAGCGCTAATTGCGAGCTTGCTTGCGCTCCCAGTGTTTGTGCTTGCTATGTTTATGATCGAGCTTCCAGGAGAAATTGGCGGCATTGGTTTGTCTGCGTGGGTAGAAGCTCTGCTCACAACCGTAATTGTATTTGGTCCTGGGATGATCTTTCACAAAAATGCATTTAATCAACTCAAAAGAAAGACAGCGAGCATGGATACGCTGATCTCTATGGGGACATTGGTCGCACTGCTATTTAGTTGGTGGTCGATTTCACAAAATGGAGACAGATACTTTGAGACGGCAGCAATGATCACTGCATTGATTTTGATTGGGCGCTATTTTGAGGCGCGCAGTAAGGGGCGTGCTAGTAAGGCAATCTCACAACTTTTAGAGCTTGGGGCAAAAGAGGCACATTTGATCGGAGAAGACGGAGAAATAAGAGAGGTTGCAAGTGAAGATCTGGGCATTGGAGATAGGGTGCTTGTAAAACCAGGTGAGAAGATTCCGTGTGATGGAAAGGTAATTGAAGGAACATCAAGCTTGGATGAGTCCATGCTTACAGGAGAGAGTGTGATGGTGGAGAAGAGCGTTGACGATACTGTGTATGGAGCAACCATTAACCAAACAGGAGTTTTGACTGTTGAGGTAACTGTAGGATCGCATGACACAGTACTTTCTCAGATCGTTAAGTTGATGGAAGAGGCTCAAATGAAAAAGGCACCTGTTCAAAAGCTCGCTGATCGCATTTCTGCTGTCTTTGTGCCTGTGGTGATAAGTGTTGCAGTTGTGACAGGTGTTGTTTGGTTCATTGTTACAGGGTCTTTAAGTCTTTCATTGATTCCTGCAGTTGCCGTGCTTGTGATCGCCTGTCCATGTGCACTTGGGCTTGCAACGCCGACGGCCATCTTGGTAGGAACAGGGCATGGTGCAAAAAAAGGCATCTTAATAAAGTCGGGTGAAGCGCTTGAGCGCGGAAAGAATATTACAACCGTGCTTTTTGATAAAACAGGAACATTGACTGAGGGAAAGCCAAAAGTGACAGACATAGCGGTCTTTGGTGGAAAAGAGAGCGGTGTGTTGCAGGTGGCAGCATCGTTGGAGCAACAAAGTGAACACCCGCTTGCGCGTGCAATTGTGAATGAGGCAAAAGCTCGAGAGCTTGCACTTGTCACCCCAGAGTCTGTTGCGTCCATTACTGGAGGAGGAATTGAGGGGGTTGTTGATGGGAAGTCTGTTGTAATTGGGACTGCAGCGCTCATGAAGAAGAAAGATGTCGAGTTTAGGAAGGAGGCAAAGGAAGTTTTTGTGCAATATCAAAATGAAGCAAAGACGGTGATGTTGGTTGTTATTGATTGGAAGCTTGTGGGTGTCATTGCAGTTGCAGATAAAGTGAAAGATACATCAAAGAAAGCAATTGCTGAGTTGAAAACAAAAGGATTGCACGTTGCAATGATTACAGGAGATCATGAGCAGACGGCAAAGGTGATTGCTGCTGAGCTTGGCTTAGATAAGTATCATGCGGGCGTGATGCCTGATCAAAAATTAGCCATTGTGAAAAAAGCACAAGATGCTGGTCAGCAAGTTCTATTTGTAGGCGATGGGATTAATGATGCACCTGCACTTATGCAAGCTGACTTAGGAATTGCTATGGCAAGTGGAACCGATGTAGCAATTGAAGCTGGGCAGATAGTGCTCATGGGAAGTGATCCTCTCAAGGTGCTTGATGCACTTGAGCTTTCTAAAAGAACGTATCGCACAATCAAACAAAATCTCTTTTGGGCGTTTTTCTATAATGTTGTAGGAATTCCGCTTGCAGCGCTTGGTTTGCTAAACCCGATGATTGCAGCAGGTGCCATGGCTTTTTCTTCAATTTCCGTCTTGCTTAATAGCTTACGGCTTCGAAAGGTCTAATTCATGCACAATGCAGGAAAGACCTTGCAAGCAAGGCAGGGTCTTTTTTGGTATAATGGTTGCATGCTAGATAGAGGCGGGGTTCCAGAAGAGGTCGCTTTGCAAGTCGAGCGAGAGATTCAAGAAGACGTTGCAGAGCGTGAAAAGCGTGAAGCAACAGAGCAATCCCCAAAGACAACCAAAGAATTGATAGACGCAACAGAAAACGCTGTGGATGCTTTGGTTTCTATTTTAGCTCGTAATGATGCCGCACTTGAGCAGTTAACAGCTTTGCAAGAGCGGTTTTTATTTTATCTTCAGGGCGAGGAGGGTGAGCCAACGCTTTTTGCGATTGCACTTATCAAACAAGAAGACGACAGGTCTGTTGATGAAATTGAGGCTGTACATACTATTCTTAAAATCATTGTTTCAGAAGTTAATCCTGTTCTTTACAAGCTTCATCGTGCGATCATAGAACATAATCAGGCTACACAGGCAGGACAGCCTGCAAATATAATTTTGGGAGAAGAGGCCGGGCTTCTAGAAGCTTTGCTTACAGGGAGTTATGAAAACCAAAAAACCACAACGCTTTTTGGATATCTTGAAGGGTTAAGTGCAAGTGAAGAGTTTGTGCCATCGGAATTTGTTGTCATCAATCCACTTTCACAAACACAGGACAATATAGATTACTGGACCATGCATCAGGCAGCACATGAAGTCGTTACTCAAGAAAAGCAAAAAAATTATGCAGAGCTGATTGCAGGTCGCACTGAGCTCGTGCTTTATGAGCTTGCAGATATTTTTGTCGAATTTGGTGCAACTGATCTTGATGAAGTGGAGGAAGATAAAGATGGGTCAAAAAACAAGCCAGAAAGTAAGTATAAAAAGTTCATGCGCTTTTTGGAAACTTATGCGGATGCATTCGTTGATGATTTCACGCCTGCAGTTAGAAGACTTTCGGCCTTTAATCGAAAAGATCTTGGTTTTAGCGGTGAGGAAGTGACAGAAATTTTGGCCGTCGCAGAAGAGATCAAACAAAAGAAACCACTTTTTTACGCGCGCATGATAGGGATCGCACCAGGAAAAAAGGATGCGCGTGTTGAGCGAAGTGATTTGTTTGGAAATGCTTTCCATATTTTCCTTGATCGATCTTTGCGTAGCAGGGCAAAGCCAAAGAATAGAGATGAGGAGAGAGGATTCGCGCTTACGCGGGACTATTTATCAGGATTAAAGAGAAAGAATGCAAAGCAAATAGAACTCACGCTTGTCAACGATGAACAGCTTGCACAAATGCAAGAATCGCTTCGTGATGAGATTGGATTAGAGGAAGAAGAGCAAAACCCTGTTTTACTCGTTATGCTCGTGCACAAGCTTACTTCTGCAAATGCTGCAAGAACAATGCGCGATTTTCTTGACGGTGTTTCTGAAAGGCGTGAACAAGAAGATTTGCAAACGGAAGAGGAAAAAAGAGAGGAGCAAGAAAGACGTGAAAAAGAACGTGAACAAGAGGAACAAAGAAAAAGAGTTAAATTGTTGCGGGGCTTGGCAGAAAAAGCAGCGACACAGAAGGAGTCGATCGAAATCGGGCGTTCCATTGCACGCATTCAGGCTCGGTCAGGAGAGGTGATAGCTATCACCTCTGATACGCGTGATATTTTCTTTGTGCAATCGTATGATTACAGAGAATCAAGCAAAAAAGGCACAGCCGAAGAGTTCTCAGGACTTTATCTTGAAGACATGCTTCCATTTGTGCCAAAAGAGAAGTTGTTGGAAAGTCTGCAGAAAACACTCAATTATTTTGCTGAGCCTCATTACACAGCAATCTATATTGCTGGTGTAAGAAGATTGATTGATGAAGGAATGGGACATCTTTGTGCAGATCTTGCATTGCAAAATCCGCAAAAGGTTGAGTCGCGGATGTGGGAACGTGCCATGCCTTATGATCTTCAAAAAAGATTGAAAAATATTTTATTAGAGCAAGCGGTCTTGCATGTTCGAAACGGTCAATTAGAAATTGCTGATCAAGTGATGGGAATTTATAAGAACATCATAAGTCATTCCGGAGATGGTCTTTCTGATTACTTTATTGCGCTTGCAGAGCAAGGATTTTTGCAACAGGCCCTGGAAAGGTTTAAGCAAATGGACAGCGAAAGGGAATTAGATGTGCAGGTGCGCCAGGCGTTCCTTCCATTTGTTCTTGAGTCAAGGCAATGGAAGCAGGCAAGAATTGTTATTGGGCAAGGAATGTCTTATGAGCAGATGGAGATGTTTATTGATCTTTTGATCGCAAAGAAGCGAGCGTACGGAGATTGCGAAACAGATTTGAAGCGTTATAAAAGACAGTTTGGAAAGGAGCTCTATAAATACCAGTTAGAACAAATACGGCTTTCAAAAGAATTTGGTAAGGAGGGGAAGGAGGCAGAAGTTATTGTGAAGCAAATTGAAGACCTGCTTTCTCGTGAGCAAATTTATCCAAGAGATCTTGCTTCTCTTGCAAGAGCGTGTGAAATTCATTATGGACTTGTTGGTTCGCTGCCTGAGAATTATCAGAAAATATTTTTAGCACTAGTAGAAAAGTTAAGCACAAAGGCAAGAGGAAGTGTTTATTGCAAGCAATCGCTTCAAGAAGCAATTAAGATTTTTACACGGCTTAAGGAAGTAAAATTTGCGCTCAGAATTGTTAGAGAGGCTTCTGTTATTGTAGAAGACGAGGTGCTTTCTTTTGTGATTGATGAGGAAAATGCGACCTGCTTTATTGAGGAGTGTATTAAGACAGATCAGCTAGTAGTGGCAAAGAAGGAATATTTAAAGCTGCATAGCAAGAAAGAAAAAAAGAAAGCCTGCAAGCTTTTCCTTGACCACGCACTAGAGGCTAAGGATGTAAGCTCTATTGAGTATTGGCTTGAAGAATTTGAAAGACACGAGGAGAAAGAGGTGTTTGAAACTGTGCGTTTGCAAGCTGAAGAACTGCTCTTTGATCTTTATTTAGAAATGAATAGTGGAAGTGCAACTATTCTTGATAAGTTGGAGTATTATTTAGGAAGACTAGCCCCAGAGAGGCAAAAGGAAAGAAGATCGGCATTTGTAACTCATTTAGCACGCTTGATGCATTCTCCTGAGAAAAGTTTTTATCAAGATTTTTTAATGAAGATTCTTCAAGCATGCGAGCTTTCAGAACTTAATGAGCTTTGTTTTATTGTGTACGAACGCTATGAAGAAGAAGGGTGGGATACAACGAATTTTGCCAATGAGATTATTGATCAGATTGAGGAGCAAAGCCCTCGTGGTATAGGAAAGCGCATTGAGGGCTCGGATATACACAGAGCTGCTCTTAGTGCACAGATTATTGTTGATAAGGCGACTTCACAAACAGGGGATGTTGGAAAAGCTATGAGCATGTTATTAGATCTGAAGGAACGCACAAAAAAAACATATGGTGTTGCAGCTGAACTTGAGGTCTCAGAATATGTGACTTATGTATATGCAGCAACTGGAGATCTAGAGAAGGCTGTGGCATTTATAGAAAAGCAAATGCCAAAACCTAAAGAAGGATGGGGCGGATCAGGAATTACAAATAAAGAACACATCAAAATTGCAAAAGCGTGGGCAGATAGAGTAAGGGTACGTGTTGCAAGAATTGTTGCAGAGCGTGAAACAACAGGAGTAGTCACTTCTTTGTTGCAAATGCCTGAGTCAAAAGAAATATAAAAACTGACTATTCGCTTGTCAGTTTTTAGTTTGTTATAATAGGGATATGTTTGAAGCAGGAAGAGGGGTTCCAGAAGAAATTGCAGAGCTTGTTGAACAAGAGATTCAAGAAGATGTTGCAGAGCGTGAAAAGCGTGAAGCAACAGAACAGCCCCCAAAGACAACAAAAGAATTGATTGACGCAACAGATAATGCTGTGGATATTTTGCGCTCTTTATTTGTGCGCAATGAGGCTGTGCAAGATCAGCTCGCGTTTTTATCCGAGCGCGTGCTTTTTTATTTGCATCAAGATGGAGAGCCAACACTTTTTGCGTCTGCATTGTTAAAACCAATACAGGAGCGGAGTGTGGAGGAAACAGCAACTGTTTCACGTATCTTAAGCATGATTACTCAAGAAGTGAATCCGATCCTTTATAATTTGCGTCAGGCTATTTTGAAGTTCAATGCAGTTACACAGGCTGGAAAAGCGGCAGATGACATCATTGGACAAAACGAAGGACTTCTTAAGTACTTACAAACTGGCAAGGTTGAGAATCAGACTGTAACTACATTGTTTGGATATCTTGAAGGTTTAAGCGCCACGCAAAAGCATGTGCCACAGCAATTTGTGGTTCTCAACCCACTCTCCCTTTCAAAAACGAATGTAGACTATTGGGACGAGCGCAGCGAAGCGCACAAGGAAGTGACTGGACAAGAGCAGAAAGACTGGGCTGAACTCATCGCTGGGCGCTCCATGCGCGCAGTCTACGAGCTGGATGCTGCTGCAGACACGCTAGAGCGTGAAGGCAAAGAGCATGTAGCAGATTGTTTTATCGAAGTTTCTCAATTTATTGCAGAGCGGATTGATGCATTGTCTGCAAATTTTCAAAAAACAAGTAAGGGACTTTCATTTTTCAATCCAAACCAGATTGGGATGAGTGCGGGTGAAATAATTAACTTACTTTCTGCTGCAGAAGTTGTGAAGCATCAAAATCCTCAGCTGTATGCACGTTTGATTGGGATTGCGCCTGGGAGAAAAGATGCCAAGGCAACACGTAGTGATTTGTTTGGAAATATTTTTCATATTGCACTCGATAAATCACTTCGTAGCCGCAAGAAGCCAAAAAGTTCTGAAGAACAAGCAGGGCATCAGATGATCCATGATTATTTAGGCGGACTTTGTAGGCGAGATGCGGGGCAGGTAATGATGGTAAATGTAGGAGAGGAGCAATTAGATCAGATGCAGTCTCGGCTAAAAGATGAGTTGCAAAGAGCCGTAGGAGAGCAAAATACTGTATTAATGGTTCAGCTTGTTGAGCAGATTACTTCTGGTTTTTCTGCCAAAAAAGCACGTGCGTTTTTGGAGGGCATCTCTGAGTCAAAAACCGAAGAAAAAGAGGAACAAGCGTTTCTGCGTGATATTTTTGCGATTAAGAAGGCCGCAGATTCTTTGCCAGCAGCAAGTCCAGAAAAGATGGTGTTACGCAAGCAGCAGGTGCGCACACTTGCAGTGCGTGGAAAAGTTACGGATGCACTTAGGTTAACCCATGAGTATGAAACTGAGTATTCAAGTCCGACAGGTCCTTCCGTGCCCCTAAGTATTCGCATGGAAATGCAACGCGAGATTGTTGCGCTAGCTCCGATTGAGCATCTTGAGATCAGCATGGATGTTATTTTAAAGACAGCCAGCATTCGTGAGCACGCAAAAATCTATATGGATGTTGTTGATCGATTTTTGCGTGAAAAAATGCCTGACCGAGCATTTCAGGTATTAAGAAACAGTCGTACTGAAAAAAAGAAAGAAGGCGTGCGTGCGGTTCGTAGAAGAAATTTATTCAGACTTGTTTCAATGGCATATTGTGAGGAAGGAAGATATCAAAAATCAGAGGTGGCAGAAGAATATGTTGCAAAAGTGGAAGGAGAAAGGCAATTGTGTCAGCAGATCATTTTTTATCGCCTAACCACACAGTTGAAAGATGGATTGATAGAGCAGGCCGTGCAGACATTTAAGGCATTAGAGAAAGATGCGCAAATCACCCACGGAGCCGCAGATACGCTTGCACAAGTGCTTGCTGCATCTGGAAGATATGAGGAGGCGCTTGTTATGGCAAAGGGCGGGTATAGCACAACTCCTTTTGAAGTTTATGGCATTATTATTGAGGAAAAGCATAAGGCCGGTGAGGAGATTGAGGAGGAGTATGAGCAGTATCTTGAGAGCATGGAAGGAGTGCGTCATGCACAGCATGCAGATCATTACTACTGGCCAAAACGTTTAGCGATTGAGAAAAAGATCGGCAAGAGCTCAAAGCAAGATCTTATCGATGCCTGGCCCTCTTATAAGCAGAATAAAGGGGAGTTTGGCATGGGGCCATTGCTCTACTACTTGCGTGCCTGCACACAAGTTGGGGCTTTGGGGCAGGTTTCGTTTGTAACAAACAAGATTGCAATTGAATTTGAGGGTTATGTAAACAGGGTTGGTGTAGAGACGACAATGAGACCTTTTAAAAAAGACGAAAAACCAGCTGCCCGCAAGCTTTGGGAATCAATTGCATCTGTGTATACAGATCTTGGATTGATTAATGAGCTTGTGCTGTTGGCTGGAAAAGGAAAGAACAAACATCAATTCAGCGCACCTACTGCATGGCATGTGCGCAAGGAACGCAAATCGCAACGCCTCCTCTTTGTACTTGCAAAATTGCTTCATGAGAAAAAGTTCAAATTTGCAGAAGAGGTCCTGGGGAATCTTGAAACAGAAGTAGAACAAAGAGAGGGAAGGGGGCTTGTTGCTGAGGCATACTTAGAGGCAGGGGATATCCATAATGCTTGGCAACATGTACCAAAAGAGTCTTTGTATTGCAGGGTCTTACGAAGTAAGCTTATAGAACAAAAAATAAAGGAGTTGAATACACGGACTGCTGCGCAGTCAATTGAACAAGTGTATTCATGGATTGAGGGTATTCAGGATACAAAAATGCGTGCTAGATTACTCCTTCTTTACGCAGATAAGTTAGGTAAGGAGAAGTGGGGAATACTTGAAAAGGTAAAAGAGCTGAATTTTGTTCAGTATGAGAAATATGTTTGTGACTTACTTGAGCGATATGAGGAAGACGGATTGCTAAGTAAGGAGGGGTTTGGTGCATTGTTTCCTGAATCGATAATCGAAGAGATACAAGAGAAGAAAACACAATTTCACTTTCGTGCTTTAGTAGCAATGGTAAGAGGTGTATACAAGCATGGTGGTCAGTATAAGCGCGTTCGAAAGCTTATGGCGCGCATTGAAAAGCAGTTTCGTAGAGTAAAAAAGAAAAGTTCACAAGAGGAGAAGGAGATATTTGCAAAAGAGCTTGCGTTGACCTATGCACAAATTGGAAGGCTTGATCGTGCGTTTTCGGTTATAGAAGAGGTGCGTGTTGAAGAAGTGCGTATGGGCATGGAGGGTGACTTATCCGCGGTCAATCATCAAAATGTTGCAGATAACAAGCTTTGGAGAATGCGGATGCGTAAAAAGATTGCAGGCATGGTGGCAGAGCGTTATGGCGCACCACCACTCACAGAACAAGAATAAGAGAAACAAAAAACCGACTGGGTGACCTGTCGGTTTTGTAATTTGTTTAGGCAAGAATACTGAGGAATCCGCAGAAGAAGGCAAGCGCTGGGATAATAACGGCGGCAGCATAATACCAGCCCTTATGTTTAAACAGGTATTTAGTTTGTTGCTTTAATACATCTGGAAATAAGACAACGGTCACACCTTTGGCAAAAAGCCCCCACGCAAGAAGAGAAGCCGTAATCTGTGGGATATTTTCAAATGTTGTGTGGATAGTAATAAGAAAACTTCCCAGAAGAGTGACAAGTGCACCCATGATAAACATGAGTCCGCGCTCTTTTTGAAACTCGTGAACGAGTTTGTGGAGAATGTTCCAGTTTGTAATAACACCAATTCCCATCACCAAAAAGTAGATGGCAAAGGTTTGGAGAATAATTGCTGTGATCGACATAGTTTTTGTTTATGTTCCTATTCTACCAAAAATTGATCTAAGAGGGGAGTGTGTTACACTTTGTCTGTATGAAAATTGCTTTAATTACAGGTGGGAATACGGGGGAGCGCGAGGTTTCTCTTGCGTCTGCACGAACAATTGAGCAAGCAATTAGTTTTGCAACGGTTGAGCTTTTTGTGTTTCCAGAGCAATTGCAAGATTTCCTTTCTGTTTATCAGGAATACTGTTTGGCCATCCCAATGATTCATGGAAAAGGGGGAGAAGATGGGGCTTTGCAAGGTCTGCTTGAGCTATTAACTGTTCCACATTTGTTTGGCGGTGTGCGTGCACATGCGATTGGGATCGATAAACAGTTATGCAAGAACATGGTCAGTGCACTTGGGATACAGGTGCCACTATCTTTCCACCACCCCGGAATTGATCAGGGATCCAGCAAGGTTTCCTATCCAGTTTTTATCAAATCAAATACGGGTGGCTCTTCACTTCAAATGGGTCTTTGTGAGAATGAAGAGGATCTTGATGTATGCCTTAGCTCAGGAATTCAGGATCCAATTATTGAACAGGCCATAAGTGGAAGAGAGTTTACTGTTGGTGTCATAGAAAAAGAAGGTGCATTGACTGCGCTGCCTGTAACAGAGATTATTCCCAGAGCGCATTATTTTGATTATGAGAGTAAGTATGATGTTAACGAGTTGGCAGAAGAGGTGTGTCCGGCACTTATCGATGATGCCTTAGCTTGCGAGCTGCAAAGCGCTGCTGTGCGCATACACAAGGAACTTGGTGTACAATATCTTTCAAGATCCGACTTTATTGTAACAACTGATGGTGAGGTTTATTTTTTGGAGATAAATACAATTCCTGGCATGACACCGACTTCGCTTGTTCCAAGGGCACTTAAGGCCTCTGGTGTGGATCTTTCTTCTTTGCTTAAGTATTGGTGTAATAAACTAACAACAAATAAATAACAACCTCTTATGAAAAAACTTTTTCTTTTTTCTCTTGCAGCACTGTTGTTGATGGGAGCTGGGTGTTCAACGGTGCCTGCAGATCACGGGCAAGATAGTTATTATTATGATGATTATGACACAACGTATGACGACGCAGGTTATGATGATGCTTACGATAGTTATGACAGCTATGACTCATACGATGATTATGACGCCTATGGATCTTCTGTGCCGCAAGGGTATCAAGATGTGTACGCCTGTGATTTAGATGCAGGGAATTGTCTTTATGTAGAAGCAAATATTTCTGGTTCAGAAGTAAGCTCGGTGTATACAAGTTATTACATCTATCCGTCAGAATCACTTTGTGATACAGAAGGGTGTTACTTTGTCGATGATATGTATCATGAGTGGTACTTTAGTTTCTAATTTATTCATCCTAAATGAGCGCATTATCTGCTTGCTTTTCCGCACTTCACTCGACGTACATTTGAGTACGCCATCGTTTCAGTGCTCAAAGCGCACAGAAACTGCATCTCATTTTGAAAGAATTTTTTGATAAAACAAACTATGCAAACACTAAAAAACCTATGCGATGCATTTGCAGGCGAGAGCCAAGCGCGTAATCGTTATACCCTGTACAGCAAGATTGCTATTAAGGAAGGTTATCAAGCAGTCGCAGCAAATTTTGAAACAACAGCCACGCAAGAAGCAGAACATGCGAAATGGCTCATGCGTATGATTCAAGGGCTAAAAGAAGGCGAGGAGACCGTTGTGATTGAGACAGGTGTAGCCACCGTTCTTGGTACAACAGTTGAAAACTTAAAGGCCGCGATTGGGGGCGAGCACCATGAGCATCAGAATATGTATCCTGAGTATGCAAAGGCGGCAGAGGAAGAAGGGTATGCAGAGATTGCTAAGCGCTTGCTTTCCATTGCAAAGGCAGAGGAGAACCATGAAGAGCGTTTTAAGCGTCACTTGGTGGCAATCGAGAATGAAACCATGTTTAAGGCAGAAGAGGCGGTTGTGTGGCAATGCAGGAAGTGTGGATATATGCACATTGGGCAAGAGGCTCCAGAAGTTTGTCCGTCATGCGATCATCCACAAGCACACTTTGAACGAAAATAATATGCGAGAGTCATTTCAACGCGCACAAGATTTTTTTCGCAGAAAAGATGTGGACGGAATTGAGGTGCATCGTGCATCTGAGGCAGATCAAAGTGAAGACTGGCCTGTCTTACAAGATCATCCAGAACTAATAGAGGTGCTTGGTCCTGAGCCAAGCCCAGAGGCAATGAGGTATATTGAAAAATTTCTTTATTTTGCAGAGCGCTCAAAGACAGATTCTAAAGCAAGTAGAATTTTGACACTAATTATATCTGAGCTAGCAAATAGAAAAGTTGCTGATACACTTCCAGTGCCAAAGGAAGAAAAAGATGAATTTCTTTATAGAAGGCATGTAGAACTTGCTCTTGAGCGTAAAGCAAAGACTGCAGAGTTTATTGGGTTGTCAGCAGACGGAAAAATGACGCCCGAAAAGTACGAAGAGCTTTCTGAGCAGATGCTGATCTATTTTGGTATTGAGCTAAAAAAGGCACTTTGGACAACAGAGGAGTTTTATCCAAAGTATTTTGAGCATGCAGTTGCGCAAGCAAGAGGAGATGTGATGCAGTTTTTGGTGGCTCAAGCAAATGCCGACGAAGCAGGGTTAGACGAAATTCGTAAAATAACAGATGCAGATATTCAACTAAAAGACCCACTGCTCTTTTATATAGACAATGCAAGATTGGAAGAGGAGGCAGGAGGAGTTTATAAAGGAAACGGTCAAATTGAGATAAAAATTCCTACGTATTTTGATCAGCGTGATGAGTGGTCTGTTTATGCCGTTGCTGTGCACGAGCTCATTCACTCAATTTCATCAGGAAGAATGGAAGGTCATATTTTTCATGATGGTAGGATAGAGGAGGGGAGCACAGAGATGCTTGAGGCTGTTACTGAGTTAGTTACGTATGCAATTGTGCAACAGCATTTAGCATCTGGAAAACAAGGATTAAGTGGGCTTACAGTCCAGCGTGCTGATGTACGTCGATCAGGTTATGCGGATTATGTTGAGGAGGTGCGTGGGACCCTTGGAAAGATTCCTTTGCAACTTTATGTGGATGCCATGATTACAGTTGATGGCATGGGTGCTTTGATTGATGCGTTTAACAAAGAGTATGGAAAAGGGTATTTTCTTGAGATTGGAAGAAAGCTAAAAGAGTTGCGTGAGTTTAGGGGGGGTCAAGAAGAGGGAGATGAAGAGCTGCCAGACAATGTGGTCAAGGTAGACTTTGGGAAGTAAAAAAATCCGGGCTTAGGCCCGGTTTTTTAATTGGGTAAATTCTATTTTCGTGAAAAGACGCAGCCGCAGTAATCTTGGCGTTCAATGTTATGAGTTGCACATGCTGCCATAGAGTCATCTAAGCCTCCCTGCTTTTTGAAGTCACGTGCGAGAAAGGGGATGCCAACCGTGCTTGCGATAGCAGAGCCAATTGGATTGATGACATTGGCTTTCTTGTTTCTTCCTGTTGTGAGTGTGGAAGCAAAGAGATCAAAGCCATGTTCTTTTGCATATTGTGCCGTTTGTTTAAGCCTTAAGCGAAAACAGATTTCACAACGTTTTCCGCCCTCAGGTTCATTTTCAAGACCTTTGACTGCATGGAGCCAGGCCTGTGGGTCATAGTCGTCCTCAATGACCTTAAGGTTAAGGTTCTTTGCAACACGTAGAACATCTTCTAATCGACGTATGTATTCAGCTTTTGGGTGGATGTTTGAATTAAACGCAAAAAGCGTCACATCGTATGTTTCAGAGAGTTGCTTTGCGATCACAGAGCCACAGCACGCACAGCAGGTATGAAGAAGAAGTTTTAGCTTTTGCATAATGGCCATATCATACAAAGAGATCTGGAATTTGCCAACAAAAAAAGCCCCCACCAGTGTGGTGGGAGCTGCCTAGCGAGTGTGCTAGGACTTACGACGCTTGCGCCAGGGAACGCTTTCCTCCTTGTCCTTCATGCTATGCACCGTAACGAGCCGATCCACAACATGTGCGGTCGGAGCGATTGCTTCCTCGATGAACGCTGCAGGCTTGTAGGCCTGGCGCGCCTCGTCTAGCGTTGCCGCACAGACTGAAGTCGAGAAGATTCCTGCCGCTTCCATTTCTTGCCTGAACTCGTCGAGCTTGAGGTTTTTCTTCGCAGCCGTACGGCTCATGACACGACCGGCTCCGTGAGGACCCGAGAAGTTCCAGTCTGCATTGGACTTACCTTCGCAGATCAGAACTCCATCGTGCATGTTGAAGGGGATCACCATGAGCTCGCCTTCGTAGGAGCGGATTGCACCCTTGCGGATGATCCAGTCGTCGAAATCGATGAAGTTGTGCACAGACACCACTTCATCCTTGAGCTCGGTTCCAAGCAGCTTGCAGATGATTTTGGCAATGAGCCGACGGTTCATGTCTGCGTAAGCCTGGGCAAAGATCATGTCAAACAAGTAGCCTGCCATGTCCTTACCCTCGAGCCACTCGAGTCCGTTGGCCGTCTTGTTGTTCAAGTCATGACGTTCCTTGGATTCTGCGATCAAACGACCGATCTGCTTACGATCCTTGGTCTCAGCACGAATTCGTTCGATCTCGACGCGATGCAAATCTCGGCGATCGCGCATAGAGAACCGCTTTGCGAGATTCTGCCAGTAGTTTGCGACCTTCTGTCCAAGGTTACGAGAACCAGTGTGTACGGTGCACCAGAGCTCGCTGGAATTGGCTGAACGACCAATCTCGATGAAGTGGTTACCACCACCCAACGTCCCAAGGGAGCGCATGGTATAGCGCGGGTCTGCACCCGTGCGCTTGCACATGGCAAGGAACCAATCCATGCCATAGCGCGGAGCTGCGACCTGGATACCGTGATCGATCATGAGCTTTGCAGCCAGCCGACGTCCTGCGCGGTTCACAACGTCCCAAGGGAAGTCGTGCTCCATGTTGATGATCGCACGGTCATGCACATTCTTACCAAACGGCACCTTTGCACGCACTTGCTGGTCCAAAGCCACGTGGTCGATAGACGTAGCAGCGAGCGGAAAGGACATGATGGAGCAGCCAATGTCGCCACCGATCATAAATGGAATTACCCGGTCGGTCAGGGGCATGGTGAAGCCAATCACTGCACCCTTGCCAGCATGGGTATCCGGCATGATGACACTTGTTGCCGTGAAGGTCGGGTTGTCCAGGAAGGTGCGGATCTGCGCCACACACGAGTCTTCGACTGTGTCGAGAGGGATGGTGATGTGGGCGATTCCGTACTTGCCAGTGAGGGTGTCCATGAATGTCTCCAAAATGTAGGGGCGATCCTCTGTGGTCGCCCTTTGTGAAAAAGCAAGAGGGTGTTCAGGGTGAACTGCTAAGGATAGCATAAAAATGGCCTTTTGTCAAGGTAAATACCCAATAAACAAGCTGTTTTTAGTCATTTTTGTTATACTGGGAACATATGGAAAAGAATGCTAATGGCACCTGTTGTCGTCCTGCAATAGGAATGGGAATTTTTGCCATCAATGAACAAGGCGAGATTCTTCTTGGTTTGCGCAAGGGCGCACATGGGGAAGGAACTTGGAGTTTGCCTGGTGGGCATTTGGAGTGGAATGAAAGCTTTTTTGAGTGTGCAAGCCGTGAGGTGAAAGAAGAGACTGATTTAGACATTGAGGCCATTGAGCACGTTGGGTTTACCAATGATGTCTTTGATAAAGAAGGGTTGCATTATGTCACACTGTTTGTGAAAACAACAAAGTGGAGTGGCACACCAAGAGTGATGGAGCCAGATAAGTGTGAAGAATGGAAATGGGTGCGTTGGGAAGACTTTCCAGAGAATCTCTTTTTACCAATCAAAAATCTGAAGAAGCAAATTAAAGAGCTTAACTAAGAATCCGCAGATTGTGGATTTTTGTTATAATAGCTATCTATGACAAATACTTTTCGTCGATTTGGAGAATCTGTTGCAAGAGCAGTTTTATATACTCCAGAAAACAAAGAACAAGAACGTTCGCCTGAAGAGCGTTTGCAACAGGTGCTTGATCATCACATTGTTGATATTCGTCCAAGGTGGGTTGGTGAAAAGTCTCGCAAGGTGAGCGATTCCTTTGCTGCATTTGAAACTGAGATTCATCGCTGTGACCCTAAGCTTGAGATTCCACATTTTGTTATTGAGCGTGGAAAAAGTGTTGTGCTTGTGGGGCCTAATGGTTCTGGGAAAAGCACATTGTTTGATGGGGTCATGGGGCGCAGTAATGCACATTTTACTGATGGGTCTTATGGATATGGAAAAGGAGTGCATGGTAAAGAGACGATTCGTATCGCAAGACTTGATCAGGAAGAGATATTAGGTGCGATTGATGACCTTGAGGCTTATGAGGTTCTTGAGTTGGCCATAGAGCGCTTTAAGGCGCAGTTTCCGGTTGATTGGGAGGATATGGATGCTTATGATCAAAACATGGAAAATCAAGAGGCTCAGCAGCGTATTGAAGAATTGATTGGGCGCATTGGAGATCTATTTGAGCTTGATACATTCATGGACAGAAGAGTCTCAGAGCTTTCTGGCGGAGAGCGGACAAAGATGACATTGTTAATGGTTCTTGCTAGCGAGCCTGATGTTTTACTTTTGGATGAGCCGACAAATCACCTTGATTTGGAAAGCATCTCAAAACTCATGGGAATTTTTGATCTGTATACAAAGGCAGGTATTGCGGTTGTGTGCGTGAGTCATGTGGAATGGTTTTTGGAAATGGTTGGGCGTGACGGAACCATAGAGTTGAGTATGGATCGTCAGAAGCGCCAGTGTGTCTCCTCAACATCGTCCTACAAAAAATTTAAAAAGCGAGAGCAGAGAGCTCCTGTTATTCGTGGTGCCATTGAGTGGAATCAAGAGCATAATTTAAAGTTGTTGCACACACAGCCCTTTATGGCAGCAGGCAGAATCACCGTAAAAGATTCTCCTTTGAGAGATGTGCGCTTTCCAACGATTACTGGGTCAGACATTACAGCCTTTATGGGAAAGAACGGAACTGGAAAAACAAAGCTCTTAGACGCAATGGCAGAGCGGAGTTCTGGTGCAATTGACTGGGAGAGTGGATTACAAGTTGCGTACATGCCGCAGTTTTGGCCAGAGGATGTTGCTGAAGGAAGCCTTGAAGTCTTTTATAATTGGGTAAAGGATGGTGTTAATCCACATTCGACAAGATCATTCGGTCGTTTTACAAAAGAGTTGCGTGACAGAGGTTTTGTTGGAGATGTGCGCAATATCAACACACGTCCACTTTCATCTTTTAGTGGCGGAGAACAGCGATTACTTTGGTTTTTGGCCGCAAGCATTTTAGAAGGAACAGACATGCTTCTTTTAGATGAGCCAACAAATCATATGGATCAGCAAACAATGCAAAAGATTGTAAAAGCAATTCGTGAGTTTCCGGGAGGGGTTGTGCTTTCAACACACGATTTGCGACTCATGGAGGAGCTTGAGGCAGATCCTGGAAAAAACAGGCAAGGAAGAGGTGTGCGAAATATTGTTTTTGAAAGAGAGGGTGATCAAACTGTTATTTCAGAAAGCAACGCAAGCCCGATCGACTATGCAAGAGAAACAATCCAGCAATCAAGAAAACGAGGCAAGCGATTAAAGATGAAGTAATCAAAAATCAGACCCTAGGGTCTGATTTGTTTTAAGCCGCTTGTTCGTTTTGTTGCAAGTCAATCCCCAGGTCACTCTTAATTTTCTTTATCCTTTTTTGTGCAGCAACCTCATCTATTTCTGCAACCGTCTTTTCTCCTGCAACAGCCCATTTATGGAGTGAGGTAAAGTTTTTTTCCAGACTTTTGATATTTGCACGGAAGCCAGACAGGTTTATTGTTGGGTCTTTTTGTTGTACGGCCTGAATTTCTTGTGAGAGATCAAAAACTTCTTGCTGTGTTTCATCTGCTTTGTTCTTCATCTGCTTTGCTGTTGCGGCAACCTCTTGTCTATAGGAAGTCAGTACGTCTTCATTCATTGCAGATAGCTGGTTTTTAAAACCATCTGCTTGAGCAGACGTAACAGTATCGTGAATAGAAACAGGTTGTTTCGTTTGTGGATGAACAAATTTCATTTCAAATAATTTGTTTCCTAAATCATCCAGCTTATCAATCTTGCCACGTAAGTTATTCAAATCTTCTGTTAAGTCAGGTTTTGGAGGAAGTTCTGGTTGTGCATTTTGTAAAGCCTCTGCCATTGCTGTTTCTCCAGTCCTTGGTGTTGCCTCTGCTGTGTCTTTTGTTTCTTTTGTTGTTTGTGCTTGTTGGTCGTCTGGCATAGATGATTGATTCTTTTCTATTTTAACGGATTGATCGCAAAAAGACGAGTGTGGATTACTTGCTTGTCACATGAGTAGAGGTTGTTATAGTAACGTTACTATGAAAGTATCAAATAAAGATTTTGCACTCTTAGGACTTTTTTCTGGACTTATTGGTGCGCTTATCATGTTTTTCGTTTTGGTTGGAATTAGTTATACAGGTGTGGGGAGTGCTTGGATGGAATTTTTTAGGCCAGAATTTGCTATCGATGAGTCTTCGGTGGACGTAAGTGATGTAGTTGCTGTTGTGAACGATGCAGTTGTTGCCATTGTCATCACAAAAGATCTTCCAACTTATGAGACTGTCTATGTAAATCCATTTGGTGATACTGGGTTTGGATTTCAAGTGCCAAAGCGCAGACAGACAGGAACAGAAGCAGTAGAGATTGGAGGAGGTTCTGGATTTTTTGTACGAGAGGATGGTTATATCACGACAAATGCTCATGTGGTGTCTGATCGGAATGCAGATTATACCGTCATTATGACAGACAGCACACAGCTTGCGGCAAGCGTTGTTTCTGTTGATCCACTTTTAGATATTGCTGTACTAAAGGTTGGGGGCCAAAATTATCCTTATCTAGAATTTGCAGACTCAAATGCGTTGCGTTTGGGCCAGACCGTGATTGCTATTGGTAATGCGCTCGCAGAATATCAAAACTCTGTTTCAACAGGTGTAGTGTCAGGGCTTTCTCGTTCAATCATTACGTCCTCTGATTATGGGCAAACACAATTGTTGGAAAATGTGATTCAAACAGATGCAGCAATCAATCAAGGAAATTCAGGTGGACCACTTATGAGCATTGACGGAAAGGTGATTGGTGTCAATGTTGCTATGGCTGATGGAGTTGAAAATATTGCATTTGCACTTCCTGCAAATGAAGTGAAAATTGTTGTGGATTCAATTATTGAATATGGGCGCGTGAGCAAGCCATATGTGGGAGTGCTTTATGTGATGATCACGCCAGAAATTCAGTCTGCGTATGGGCTTCAATCAGAGTACGGTGCTTATCTTGTTTCAGGACAAGAGGGCACATCAGCAATTATTAGTGACTCACCAGCTGCAAAGGTGGGCTTGCAGGATGAAGATATTGTTTTATCGATAAATGATCAAAAGTTAATTAGATCAGAAGATTTCCCTGCAATCATGAGCGATGCTCGGGTTGGGGATGAATTAAGCCTAATTGTTTTAAGAGACGGACAAGAGTTTGCGCTAGAGATTGTGCTTGAAGCAATCCCAGAATAAATCAAAAGAAAAAGAAAGACCCTAGGTAAAATTAGGGTCTTTTTTGTTTCTAGGTTTAGTTAAAAAAGCTTCTGTTATCATTGACAAAACCCTTTATTTGTGCTATTCTGCTCTCTTGTTTGACGTTGGGGTATTCCCAGCTCCAGCAAGGAATGCTGCAAAGACCTCGTAAATGCAGCTGGTTCCCATTGGGAATTTTTGACCATTTTTCGTCAGTTCCCTTTGTGGGACTGAGGTCGCGAAAGATAACATCATGAGGTCCATCATCTTCCTTGGTGGTTCGTGCAACCCCACAACCTGGCGCCACGATGTGGCCATTCCTGCTCTTGAGCAGGCAGGTGTCCGTTACTACAATCCTCAAGTCGAGGATTGGAGTCCGGCGCTCGTGGAGGTAGAAGCACAAGCCAAAAAGGAGGCCGAAGTGCTGCTGTTCGTCATTGATGGTCAAACGCGCGCAATCGCGTCCATGATCGAAGTGAGCGAATATGCAGCCTTGGGGCGTAAGATCGTCGTGGTCATCGAGGAAATCCCCGATGGTACCACGATCGATGGGCAGGTTATCACTGGACGTCAGCTCAAGGACCTCAACCGAGGTCGTGACTATGTGGCTGATGTCGTCAAGAGGGGCAGCAATGCTCATCTGGCAGGCTCTCTCGTGCAGGCTCTCGAGCTTGCCAAGAGTCTTCTCTAGCGATCAAGGTCCGGGGAATAGGGTTTCACAAGACTCTGAGTAGTGGGTAGCAGACCCTTGGGTTTGCTCTCCTTTGTGCCTTGAGCACAAAAACCGTGCGTACTGGGTAAGCAAACAAATAAGACTTACCCCTAATAGTTTGCACAGAAGAAATTCTGTCTAAACTAGTGCAAACAATATCTGTAAGCGCAGGTATTTTTTGTTTAGAAAAATCCCACCCTAGGAAATGGGTGGGGGGACAAAGGTAAGCAATTGTTCTGCATAATGTTTTGCATAGGCGTAGGCCTCTACTGCACTTGCAAACTGATTAATGCGCACTTTTGCTTGTGTTGCACATTGGATTGGGCGTGTGCGACTAATACGCACAAAGAAGTGATCCAAATTGAAGTTAACTGTGCAAACACCTCCTGGAAAAGTTTGTTTGATGTTTGGTGTTTTTTCACTAAAGCTGTGCCCTGGGGCGATGTGCCATTTAGCGCTCATAAAGAATCCTCCTAAAAAGAACCTACAAAATAATAACAAAGAGAAGAAAAAAACACCAGACTATGTCTGGTGTTGTGAGTGGAGAAGTCCGTGCTTTTCAAGGAGATGCACGTAGGCAGGGCCTAGGTCTTCGATTGCGCGCACTCGAGAAGGACTTTTTGCTGGTGCCTTGCGAGTACCTCGAGCCATGAGGAATCCTGAAGGGTGGACAAACCAAGTTCCTGGTACGCTACCAACGGATTCTCCTGCAGACTTGATAACCTCACGAATGAGCGGGTCGTCAAGCCGAACCGTATCAGGTAAATAACGTTTGTTTCGTAGTGCGCCAAGTTCGGTACCATCTCTGTTTTGGAAGATGACAACAAGCGCGCCTGCATGGAAGAGCATGCCGTTGATCTGCCGCTCCTTGTTTCCGGAATTGATTCGGACAAGGCCGCCTGCAAGAGAGGGGCAGTTTTGAGCAATTATTTCTGCTCTACTGCGCTCAAGACCCATTGCAAGAAATTCATCAAACAAAGGGAAGAGCCGCGTCTCTGCGTCATGGTTAAAGGACCAGCGCAAGCCTTCCCAAAGGGCTTGGATAGAGGTGTGTACAAGAATTGTTCGAAGTGCTTCGGGTACTTTGGGAAAGTTTTGCTTGATTCCTTCTTCCGTATAAAGCCTGCGGTCAATATATTGCGCAAACAAGTTCATTGCGCTCGCATGCTCGCTTGGCATAAGGGACTGGGCAAGGCGTCCTGCGGTTTGTTGTGCAAGCGCGCTCGGGCTTGCTTCAGGAGTAGTTTCTTGATAACGCCAGATGATCCAGTTTTTGAAGTGCGTAGCAATATCATTTTTGAAGTGTGGACCTTCGTAGCTGAGATGTGCATGAAGCCCATCAAGGATATTGTGCATTGTGCGCAGACTTGCAATTTGATCCTTGCCATGAAAGCGTCGCAAGGCACCCCATGCAGAATGAAGGCTACCACTTCTTAGCAGAAGGCGCGTATTTGCAGGAAGAAAGGTTCCAAGATGTGAGATTGGATCTCCGTGCATATCACCAATATCCACAAAGTTAACAATGTGTCGAAAAGGATGTTCCAGTAGTCTGGGGAGAATTGCTAAGCAAAGGATATAGGAAGCACAATGCCTGACCCCTTCAATTTCTGCATCTTTGAGGCCTGCATCCATGTCAACAACAACCTCTGTCTTTGAGGGCGTGCCTTGCCAGTTTGAGGGACGCAAGACAATAGTTGCTTCTTCCCATCCGTTCATACGTTTGGTTGCCCAAGTGGACAAGACGGCATCAAGGTCGGGGTTGGTGTGGGTTACGATTGTTTTTGCTCTAACAACATCAGCTGTGCTCATGAGAGCTCCCTTCTGCAATGCTGCATATGCAGCGTTTTTCTTTTTGTAATGAACAACGCAAAACACTAGCAAGATATACGCATATCGTCAACGAGTTTAGGGCAACTTGCCTGAATCTGGCTATTTGTTATGGTTGCTTTAGATCTTTACACAGTCCAAAAGGAGGACACGATGGGAAGGATCGGAACCTATGAAAGCATCAGTGAGAAAGTGAGTCTTCGGCCGTTTCTTCGCAAGAAGGATCGTGTGGGGGTGATCATCGCCTGTGGCGAAGGTAATCACTCCATCATTGCCACTCTTTTGCAGGAGGCCAAAAGCGCTGTTTGCATGCGCTTTGGAGAAGATGGGTTCAGTATCGTAATGTACAGACCTGGCTTCGAGTATCAGAATGGATTTTACCTTCTGACACTCAATGACGACAATGAGGTTGCAATCTTGCTCAATACTGGCAGCAATCAAGCGGCAGGTTTGCGCAATGATCTGGGATTGCTCCTTGGTCTTATGGGTGATGAGCAGCGCTTGGTTGTGATGCATTCGGCTGCTAGTATTGATACAAGTTTTGAGACAGGCCAAGTGCGTTTGGTTGAAAGGTTGATGGGGGATGGTATTGGGGCAGAGTATTTGATGCATGACGACCCACCTGTGTGGCTTGATCAAGCCTTGCCGTGCGAATGGTCATCAGTCCATTTTAGAAGACTACAAAAAATTGTTCTTGGAAATGGGCTTATTAATGGAAAGCGTGCAGCTGATCATATCTGCTTTCGCGGTCCGCTTTGGCCCTCAAAGATGCTGTGGCGATTCTATACGCGACGTCACCCAGTGAGTGCACATGCACAAACCATTGGTCTTAGCTCACTTTCAAAGATTGCAGATTTAGTTGCAATCGAGAACCACGGCCGAGAGAGAGATGTGAGAATCGCGTTTGCCCCTTGCATTTTCATTGACCGCAAGATGTTTCATACAGATATGGATGGGTTCGTTCGTGTCATGTCTTTGCACGGAAACGAACTCAAAAAAGTCGTAGGTACAATACGACGCCTTGTCAAGCATGACTGGGTTCCTGAGCACCTTAGATAGAGGTGCTTTTTTCTTTATGGTAAAATAGAACTCTATGATGAACACAGATCAATTTGCCCACAATGGGTTCTATCACATGCTTGCACTCGATCACAGCGGAAGTTTTTGCAAAATGCTTAATCCAAAAGATCCAGATGGAGTAAGTGCTGTTGAAATAATGCAAACAAAAAAAGAGATCATGGGTGTGGTGTCTCAAGATATTACGGGGATATTGTTGGATAATGATCATGGGCTTGCTGCCTATAACGAACTAAAAGACGAGGGGGCCCAAGTGCCTTCACTTATGCTCAGGCTGACAAAGCAGAGTTATGTTGAGGAGGCTGGCGAGCTTTTGAACGAGGTCTATTATAAAGGAAGAGAGTTAAAGCTAGCCGGGGCTGGTGCTGCAAAGCTGCTCTTTAATTTTAATCCGTATGCAAGCGTTGCGGAGCGTCAGATCGAAACAGCGCGAAATGCAATGCGCGACGCACATGAAAACGGTTTAGCATTTTTGCTTGAGCCCGTAACATATGATGTGCCAGAAAGTAAAGGGAAGGATAAAGGAACACTTATCTTAGAATCAATACAGATGCTGAAAGATCATGGTGTTGCTCCAGATTTATGGAAGGTTGAATATCCTGGGAATGCACTTTATTGTGAGCAGCTGAATCATCTTGCTGATGGGGTGCCGTGGGTTTTATTGACACGTGGCACAAAGTTTGATCAGTTTGCTGATTATTTGGAGACTGCATGTGAAAATGGTTGTCAGGGATTTTTGGCTGGGCGTGCGCTTTGGCAAGAATTAGGATCATTAAAGGGAGAGGGGAGAGAGCGCTTTTTGAAAAAAACACTTCCAGAACGTTTGAAAAAAGTTAACACAATTGCTTCCTAAAGAAAAAAGAGCCCTAAGGGCTCTTTTTTAATCGCTTACTTGCGTCTTCTATAGCGGATTCTTTTTCAATTTCTGCGTCGCATCCGAGTTTCATGAGCTGCTTGTTCATAAAGCTTGAGATGGCAATGATGGGGCCTGTATAGGAAGAACTTTTAATTTTTTCAAGAAGTCCTGCAGTAGTGCCAAGTGGATTACCTGGAACCATGTAATCAAGGTAGAGGAGTTTGATCTTCTCATTGTGTTCGTCAAAGTATTCTTGTGCACGCTTGGTGTCGCCAATAATTTCCAGTTCATAGTTTTGAGAAAGGTCCAAATCTTTCTGAAAAGCTTTTTTCATTTTATCAATGAAGTAACGATTGTCTTCAACAATAAGAATGATTGGTTTTGTGATTGTTTGATTCGTTTTTGTATTCATAGTTTATAAAACGCCTCAACAATGATGCGATCGCATCATTGTAAGGATATTAGTACTCCTGTGCATTATAAATTCTTATCCAGTTCTTTGTGTTTTTCGTTTTAAAGAAATTCACGAGCGCTTCTCCTGCATCAAAAGGTGAAATCCAGACACTTTTTTGAATGGGAATAAAACCAGAATTTTTTAAGAGTCTTCTTGTCATTTGCCTAATGCGTTTTTCTTGTTCGGGTATGTCAAAAATTACCATGCACACACGATCATCTTTTAACATTGGAGCTTGTATGATTTTTAACCTTAAAGACTCCATCTTTCCTTTATCAGTCAAAGAAACAGAATAATCTTTGCCAATCTTATTGATTTTAATAAGATTTTTTTCTTTTAGTTTTCTGATCCTTCTTTTTATAAGTCTTATTTCTTTTTCTCGTTCAATAGTCCTTGCGCCTTTTGTTCCATATTTTAATACTGTCGAAGGATGAATTCCATCGATATAAACAGCACTCATATTTTCGACAATTTCCATAAAGCAACTTGCGAGCATGCTATCTTGTTTGAGGTGTTTGTATGTATTTGCTTCTTTCATATTTTGTCTCAACAATGATGCGATCGCATCATTACAAGGATATTCTTTATTATACCAAATACAAAAGAGTTGGTAGAGTTTTTCAACAAAAAACTCCCCTGAGTCTCAGGGGAGCAAGTGGCTCTTAGCGCACACCACGAATATTTCTATTCCAGTGATGCATATAGATCGCCCATGCGATATCATCCATCCATTCAATAACACGGATCGTTCCGTTGTCGATGAGTGGTTGAAGCTCGGGGCGGTTGTGAACTGGGATGGTATCTGTGATGTACAGACGTTCGACCGATTTCGTTGGGTTTGAGAGGCGATCGATTGCAGGTCCGCAAAGGACTCCGTGAATGACCGCAGCCCAGACAGCAGAGGCTTCGTAGTAAACCTTTTGTTTGTCTTTGCGTCCCTCGTCATCCTTGGGAGTTCTGGTCAGTGTTTCTGCCAAACCAAGGTTTGAGCCTACAGTTGCTGCCTCATCGTCAAATGTTGCAACAACAGAGCCTTTGATTCGGTTCACATCACCAATGATGTAGGTGATGTCCGTTTTGCTGCTACCAGACCTGCGTTTATAAGCAACAATGACTGGCATGTCCAGCTTGTGTTCTTTACACACTGTTTTGATGATATTCTCAAAGCGCTTTGCAGCGCTGTCATCGGGAAAACCAATTGTCAGACGTTTTCCTGCCTTTTTCGCATCCATCAAAAGCGTTGTTGCTACACGTCGCATCATCTGGATTTCTGTCACCTTTCCAGGTTTTGCAGAAAGCACAAGTTGTGAGGAATGAAGATCAGCTGAGATGATCTTTGAAAGCTTTTCTCCGCAGATCGCTGCAATCAAATACACGATGATTGGTGCAAGTGCTAGAATCAGATTGCCTTCATCTTTGTCAGAGCGACTCAGAGGGCAGTAGCCAAAGATCACGGTAATGCGCCTAGCATCACGTCCAACCAGGTACCAAAGGATGATGAGCAGCTGCATGATCATTTTGTAGGTACCAGGACCACTTGCAAGAACCATGCAGTCATAACCGCCAATTTTGTCCTTTCCAAGTTTCAGGAAAGGTTCCTCATTATCATGAGAGCCAAAGCTTGGGTTCACAATATTGACAGGTGTTGGTTTGAACTGGCGTGAAATACTGCCCTTAGTGATTTTTGCCTTGATTTGTCCTGCCAATTCCTCATGCCCAGGCAAGGGAACGAGTGTCAGGCCACCGTTGGGACAAATTGGGCACTCATCAATACAAGACACCACATCGAGCTTAACTGTTGAAAACGCTGGATCTGCTTTATCTGCGATATTGCGAAGCAAACGAGCGGCGCCGTGGCGTAGCACGTTTCTGACAGGACGCAGGTGTGATTTGATCATGAAAGGCCTCCGATTTTGAAAGAGCGCTTTCATGGTAACAATAAGCGGCACGCTGTCAATGGTCGATCCACATCTCAAAGAAAGCCAATTATGGTAATATGAAGCTAACTTTATGGACAAAAAAGCAAGAACAACTTTAACCTACAATCACTCTGCGATTGATTTGGCAAAAAAGTTTGATACAGGCAAGCCACGCAAAGAAGATATTGCAAAAGCGTTTGATCTTAGAGGGAAGAAAAACCCGCTTGTACTAGAGATTGGTTCTGGGAGTGGTCGTGATGCAAAGGAGATTTTGAAAAATACAGAGCGTTATATTGGGATCGATATTGCAGAACACATGATTGAAATCTCAAAAAAGAAAGCGCCAAAAGGAAGGTTTATTCATGCAGATGTTGAGCGTTTTTCTTTTCCAAAACGGCTAGACATTATTTTTGCCTTTGATTCATTGCTTCACATTTGCATTCATGCACTAGAAAAGTTTTTTCAAAACGCACACAAGCACCTTGCAAAAGACGGAATTGTTTACATTTCTATGAAGACAGGGCCATATCATGAAGAAACACATGTTGATTGTTATGGAATACGCACATTTTATTTTTATGAGATGGAGGAAGTGGAAGAGACAGCAAAAGAACTATTTGATGTTGTTTACAAAGAAAATCGTGATTTTGATGATGAGGAGCGATTTGTCATGGCGCTTAAAAAGAAGGAGCTATGTTAAGCCCAGGAGGGGTAGAGGGTGCAACTCGCAGAATGCCTGCAATTACAAAGCAGGAGATTCTTGCAAAGCAGCCTAGAAAAAACAGGGAAGGCGCAAGAGTGTTAGATGTTATTGAAACAGACATTGAAGAAAGAGAGCCTGTTGAGTTTGGAGAAATTAAAGAACCAAAACAAAGCAAGGCAGAAAGAGAGATTTTTAAGCAGACAAGATACGAAAACCTTTCACCAAAAGAACAGAAGGAGCTTACGGAGATAGGGCTTACTATCATGCAAGGTATTTTGGATGGCGTGCGTGACTATACGGTTTTTGCAAGCACCTCACTTTATTTGCATGAACAAAAATATCAATTTGGGGAATTTGAAGACGCGCCAGGTGATTTTGATTGTGCAGTTCAAAGCATGTCATCACTAAAAGCCATCAGGTCGCGTTTGGGCAATGTTCCTGGTGTAGAATTTGACGAGGGCGGCAGGTTTCACCGCTTTCCAACAGATGAGGCAAGAAGACTTTCTGGGAAGATTCACGTTGGTATGCGTACTGCAGATGGTATTAAAAAGGTACCCTATGAGTTTGAGTTTTTTTGCAATTCCTTCATCATACCAAAAGACCCAACTGAATATCAGGCAAACATTCATGGGCTAAAGATGCTTAATCTTGAGGGGTTGGAAAGACAGTATGAAAAAAATCTCTCTTTTGAGGGGCGAGTTTTTGGCAGTGCTGAACATGTTGTTAAATTTCTTTTACAAGACACAACTGAATCACAGCTGCGTCCTGCAGTTGAAGCAATTGTTGCATATCAAAGAGAGCAAGATACAGCGAAAGCAGAGAAAAGAGCGCCAAGAATTACCGAGGCGGATGTGCAGATAGATGCAGACATTATGGAAATCATTCATCGTCTTGATATAGTTCCAAAAGACCTCATAAAACTGTATGAATTGCGAGATTATCGTGTGGCACAAAGAGAGCAGCAAATGGAAGAGCCTGACCCTTACGATGACGCAGAGGAGTTAAGAAATTTATCTGAGCAAAGAAAATTTGAAATCAAATTGACACGAGACCTTTCCGCAGTCGTAAGTGGATTTAAAACAAAGTTGTTAAAACGCATACGGAATCTTGAGAAAATACGACATTTACGAAAGATTACTCTTGATAGGGATGGTTTTCAAAGTGAGATTCAGACGGCTTTAACTAATGAGAAAGAGTGAGTGGTTTATGAAAAAGAAATTTTGTCTGCTCATGATGCTAGTTGTTTTTACAGGAGCAGGTTGCGTGGGGGGAGGACAAGAGGCAGTTTCGCAAAGCAATGAAGAAATGAGCAAGGTATCAATCACCGCTGATGTGACGCTTAAGCGGGATGCAGGATCGCCTGCAACAACATGCTTGGGCAGCGCAGCATTTGCATTTGATTTCTACATTGACAGAAAAGAAAGCGGAGACACTTTCGAGGCAGAGGGATATTATCAGTTGACTGACTATATGTGTGAGATGGTTGGGAGCATGAAAGATTGCACTGCCACACCAAAGCAGAGCGCTTATCAGCAAAGAGATCTTAAGGCAAGGTTAATGTATACAGGATCTGAGTTGGCGATCAAAGACGACCCAGATTCAGAGGAGGGGTCACGCGGTGATCGTTCTGTAAAATCAGCACAGCTATCAGTTCTAGAAATGCCTGTCATGGAGTCTTTTGAGGTTGAATGGTTTTGTCTTGGTCCTGGATCAACCTCAAACACACAAGATGATGCAGCGTTACTCACACAGCTAGTGCTCCCATTTGCACAAGAGCAGTTTTTTCTTTACCCAGAAATTGGGCATACAGATAACATGCTTTTTGAAGACATTGAGCTTTATATGGGTGTGAGCGCAGATGTTTACATTACTTATTCAGAATCCATAACCGATCTCAATTAATATGAAACATGTAGGAATTGTCATTATTATTTTATTTGCGCTATTCCTTACTGGTTGTGGGCAAACAGCTTCAGAGACACTTTTAGAAGAGAGTATGGAGGCTGCTATGGGTGGGGGAGATGTAGAAGTAGAAATGAAAGATGGAGAAACGCAATCAGTCACCATTGAGACCGAAGACGGAGAAGTCTCATTTAGCACAGGTGGAGCGGACTTGCCACAAGGGTACCCAGAAGAGATTCCATATTATGATGGGGAGATTACGAACTCGGGGACAAGTTCTGTGGAGAGTCTTGGGTTTACTAGTTATTCCATGACAATTGAAACAAACGACAACTCAGAGGATATTGTCGCATTTTATGTGAAAGAATTAAGCAAGGATGATTGGAGTAAGATTTTAGAAGTGAATGATCCTGAGTCTGGAACAAGCACATTGAGTTGGCTTAAAAATGCGATGGATCAGGTAAATGTGAGCATTCTGGCCGAAGATAAGGTAACAGAGATCACACAAACAGTCGTGATAGAAATGATAGAATAGAATGTGCACAAAGGGCTTAGGCCCTTTGTTTTGTTTGTGATAAAATTGAACTGATTAAAAAGAAGAATACTATGAAAAAACAACTATTTATTTTGAGTCTGCTGGCTTTTTTTGCAGCAGGTTTTTTATTGCTTGGAGCAGAGGGGGTGCAGGCAGCAACCTATACCTGGGACACAGATGGTGTGGATAATAATTGGAGCACAACAACAAACTGGTCGCCGACTGGAAGTCCTGGAGCAAGTGATGATGTTGTTTTTAGTGGGTCAAGTGTCTTTGACTGTAATATTGATACGGTTGTTTCAATAAATTCTTTATCTCTTCAAAGTGGTTTTACAGGAAATGTGATTCAAGAGGAAAATGTCACAATTGGATCAGGTAATTATTCTCAGACAGATGGTTTTTTTACAGGGAGTGGTGTGCATGAGATTGATTTGAATGGATCTTTCACGCTAGCAAGTGGAGATTTTCTTTCGCCTGGAACATTTTTGGTCTCTGGCGATTGGACACATACAGCAGGTGGGGAGTTTCTTCCAAATGGTGGAGAGGTTATTGCTGATGGGACAGGCGTGGCAACAAGTTACGATTTTAATAGTGGGCTTACAGGTTCTGGAGGATTTTATCGTTATCGCGTGGATATGGCCTCAGGTGATGTAACAATTGCTTCAGGAGATGCGCTTGTTATCGATAATCGTTTAAGATTGCAGGACGGAGAGCTTAATGGCGATACTACCATTATGCTTTTGGGTGATCTTTCTCTAAAGTCAGGATGGAATGGAGGAAATGCAGAAATTGAATTTAGTGGGAGTTCAACAGCGGCCATTGATGCTGTGGGTGCAGAAGCCGTTTATAATAACGATATAACGATTAATAAAGATTCAGGATTTGCTGTTAAGCTGAATAGTGATTTAGATCTCGATGGTTCAGATCAAGATATTGTTGTTCAAGGAGGGGTTTTTAATTTTAATGGAAACAACTTAACCGTTGACGATGTTGCAGGGAGTATTGAAGTGCAATCGGGTGCTACGCTTAAGCTTAATGGTACTGAAACAGCCACGCTTTCAAATGCTATAGATTTTCAATCAGGGTCAAATGCTTTGTATAGCTCATCTACCGCCGATGTCAACATTAAGGACTGGGCGTACCAAAATCTTATCATTAACGGAGGAAGTAGCTACGTTTTTTCTTTAGGAGCCACAGAAAGTATTGCAGGCGACCTTACAGTCACAGCCGGAAAGTTCAACTTAAACGGATACGACTTAACAGTTTCTGGAATCGTTTCAAATGAAGATTTTATCCAGCTGCAAGGAGGAGAAACCGTTTCCCTCACAAATGATACAGATTCAGGAACAGTTGAGTTTTTGGGAGATGGAGATTCTTTGCTCGACACATTTACGATTACAGATTTTTCTCCAAACTTCTTCAATTTAACAATCACAAGCACAGATGGAACAGATGACACTTTCAATCTTGGTGAGGCGCTAGACATTAATGCAAATTTCACAACAAATAACGGAACCTTTGATGTGACAGCAAATAATTATCAGGTCACACTTGGCGGCAGTTGGGGTCATAATGGCGGTGGTGGAGTTGTGTTGAATATGCGTGAAGGGACATTCTTGTTGAACTCAGACGCTTCATCAACTATTTCAGGAGGTCCATCATTTTATAACTTAACCTCTATAACAGCAGGAAAGACAATAAACTTTTTTGAAAGTCAAACAGTAACAGTTTCGGGGGATCTTGTGCTGACTGGTGCAGACGGGAATGAAATTACGCTCGCATCAACAAGCCCAGGAACACAATGGGGTATTACGGTTGTTGGGACTCCAACAGTAAGTTACGTCAATGTGACAGACTCAGACGCATCGGGAGGTGTGGCTATCACAGCAAACAATTCTACAAGCGGTGGGAATAACAATCTTTGGACATTTCCAGGATCTGGCTCAGGAGGAAGTGCAAATGTCATTATTTCTGAGACCTATAGCATTACGCTTTTAACACCAAACGGAGAGGAAACAGTGCCACTGGATGGAACATACGCGATTACTTGGGAAAGCACTGACAATATCGATACGGTAAACATTTACTATTCTTCAAACGGTGGATCAAACTACAGCCTTCTTGTTTCAGGAGAGGGGAATGATGGAGAGTTTACCTGGGAGGTTGACGAGAGCGCGGTAACAAGTGGGCTTATCAAGATTGATGCACTAAGTTCAGGCACAATTAAAGACTCTGACACGTCAGACAGTTCCTTTAGTATCGCTGTTGTAGATGAACAAGAGGAAGAGGATGAAGAAGAGACTGTTGATGATGCTGATGAAGGGATTGCTGCAGACACACAAGATGATGAGGAAGATGAGGGTGCCCAAACAGGCATTAATCCGTTTACAGGAGAAGTGGAAGAGGTGTCAGCAGTTGAAACAGGTATGTATATTCGCTCAGAGAGCTATGCAACAGTGTACTATGTTGAAGGGCAGACAAGGCGACCGTTTATGAATGAAAAAGCATTTTTTACCTATCAAGAGAGCTTTGACAATATCATTGAAGTGACGGACGCAACACTTCCAACACTTTCTATGGGTGAGCCTATGCTTCCAAAAGCTGGGGTAACGCTTGTAAAGGTGCAAACTGATCCAAAGGTTTATTGGGTCGAAGACGGTGCTGTTTTGCACTGGGTAACAAGTGAGGAATTAGCCATTGAACTTTTTGGAAGCGATTGGGCTGATTATGTGATTGATGTAGAAGCAACCTTTATGGCAAGGTTTGAAACAGGAGATGATTTTGAGGGGGCAAGTGATTTCGCTGTTGACCAAGATGTCATGAGAAAACGCGAAGACTTACACGAGTAACAAAAAACACCCTCTTTACTGAGGGTGTTTTTAATTTGCTTAATTATGCATTGTAGAAATGGTGAAGTGTGATCGCAAGGCTTGAGGCAACATTGAGTGATTCGAGTGAGTCTGCGTGGCTGATGGCCAGAGAACTTCCGGGAAGACAATCACAGATTCCTTTCCCTTCATTGCCTGCAATAAAGATGGAAGGGTCTGTTGGGACCTGATGGAGAAGTTGTGACTTTTTTGTGAGTTCAAGTCTGTAGATGCGTCTTCCAAGGCGCTCAACAAGTGCTGTGGCTTCTTTGTGCGTGCAGGTGATCCAAGGAGTGCGAAAGAGCGCTCCAGCAGAGGACCGGACAACTTTCGGACTTGAGGGGTCTGCAGAGTCGATAAGAATCAAAGATGCATTAAAGGCTTGGCACAGACGAAGAATGGTTCCCACATTTCCTGGGTCTTGTACGGTATCAAGAATGACTATTGTTTGTTGTTTTGTGATTTCAGCCTCTGACCATTTTGGAATAGGCGCAACACCAGCAATGCCTTGGGGAGTTTTTGTGGTAACAAGTTTTGCAAAATTATCGACATCATCTTCGCAGACGGTATAGTCAATAAATGACGCAAGTTCAGCGACTAGTTTTTCTCCTTCAATGAGACAAAGCCCATGTGTTCGTCTGCCTTTTTTGGTATGAAGAGACTTTATAATTTTTTCTTGTTTGTAGGTGATCATAAGTTCAGTGTTTTCCCCATCATAACGCATGGTCAATGCAAAGGGAAGAGGGTATAATAAATGTATTAGCGAACAACTATGACTTCTTTTAATACAAAATACGAGCTTGTCCGTATTGGGGGGAAATTAAAAGAGATCGTGACCACACACGATAATAAGGGCAAGTTATTACATCGCACCGTAAAACCAACCATGATTGAGTTTTATGTGCACGACATTATTCAGATCATTATTGGCTCGATGCTTTTGGCAATTCCTATTGGGTTTACCCAAGAGGTGTGGGAGTTAGGTGCGAGTCTTCTTTGGTGGAAGGTAGTGATCATTGCCATGTGCTCCTTCTTCTTTATTTGCCTTTTCCACTACTACAACTTTTACAGGCATCATTTCCACAAGCATCAAGGTGAATTTTGGAAGCGAGTCATTGTCACTTATCTTGTCGCTTTTTTCATTTGCGGTTTTTTGTTATTAACCATCGATAAGGCTCCGTGGCTTAGTGATTGGTCTATTGCATTTAAACGCACTGTTCTTGTTGCGCTCCCAGCATCACTCAGTGCTGCTGTCGCTGATGTGATTAAATAATGTTATGGAAAAACAATCTTCAATTGCAAGTCGACTTCTCACACGCTCGGAAAATTTAGCACCAAGTGAAGAGTGTGCTCGTGAGTTTAGTCTTGTTGTTGAGAGCACAAAAGCACAGGCTGAAGCTATTCGAGCAGAACTCATGCGCGGAGAGCAGCTTGTGCGTTTTTATGAGCGGCATGGAGAGGATGTAGATTTTTTTAGGAAGTATTCCGTGTTTGAACAAAGAAGCATGCCAAGCTTGGTGCCTTATGCGCTCAAGCTTTTTCGGAGAAAATTTGTCAAAGAAGATAAGTTGCTCTTAAGCATAGAAAGAATGAGCAAAGAGCAGTGGGATCAGTTTTGGAATGAGGTTGTAGATAAGGCAGAAGTCGTTGCGCACGACGCATTGCTTTGCCCTTATCAAGCAGATTTTAGTGTTTATGACAGATATCTTTTGGTAAGTAATGATGATTTTGATGGGAGGAGAAATCCATTTAAAAATCTAGGCATAGATGAAAATACTGATTGGCCAGCAATACGCAAAAACAGACCAAGCGCAAAAGAGTTAAAGGTCTTGTTAAAAGCAAGGTCTGCAAGAGAGCACGGAAAGAGTATTATTTCGGGGCAGCGCAACAAGGAGGGGGTTGAACTTTTTAATGGTGGTATTGATTATTATTGTCCAAATGTTGAAGTGATTTTGGGAGAAAGGCTTGCGGGTGTGTTTGCTGACATGCTTCCGCCTGAGTTTGTTGGTCTTGTTGGAAGCATTTCACTTCGACCGGAAATTAAAACAACTGTTGAAGCTGGGCTTGATGGAAATAGTTCTATACAGGCAAATGGAACTTTTGATCTTTTTACCAAACAAATTGCACTTGCGATTAATGATGAAAGTCAGTTTGAAAGAGTTGTGCAAACGTTTGTGCACGAGCTTGGTCATGCGTTTGCATTTCCAAAAAATGAAGGGGTAGGCATGCGCATTCGTCATGAGTTTGCAAAGGTTGCTGCAAAAGAAACAAACCATACCTCCTTTTACGCAGTTCATTCAGGCGCACATCGTGGCATTGAAAGTGGTCTTGGTGAAGATTTTGCAGAAAGCTTCATGTTTTATATCCTTGCTCCTTCTATCTTGCAGGATAGAAACCCAATGCGGGCACGTCTTTTAGAGGATTTAATGCAGCGTTTTTATCCAGGAGTGGACATAAGGCTTTTTAGAGATCGTATTCAGCGTGAAATAAAAAAGGGATTGATTAGGCGCGCAGAAAGCCCAGGAGTCTTCACGCAAACGCTTGAGGCAAGCGAGCAGGGTTGGGAGCAAATTTACTATCGTTTTCCTGGGCAAATGTATCGATTGCTTGAACATGTGCTTGAGCGCAGTCCAGGGTACGTTATTCCAGACGAACAAGAGGTGCGTTATGTGCAGGGAACCCAAATAAAAATTGTTAAACAGTTTGATGATTTAGCGCGCGCGCAAGAAGAACGGATGGAAGTTGCGGGTGAGATTATTGGAAGAAATTTTTATGATCCAAGTTATGATGAACAAGGTCGTTTGCTTTCATTTAAGCATGAATTAAGGGAGGAGAAGTTTGAAATCTTTTTTAGCTATACCGAAGATTATGATATTCCTCAAGAAGCAACTGTTGTAAAGGGATCTTTGCCTATCACAACAGTGCGCTATGAACAGTACGGATATGAAGTTAAAGAAATTGCGCATGATTTGCAGCTCGGCATAAGTTCAGAGCAGGTTTACACCCTTGTTGGTCAAGGAGATGATCAGCGTATTTCTTTTGTGGAAGGATCCATCCAAGGCTCTCCTGTTTTTCAACGAAGGTTTTTTTATGATAAGAACGCAAGGTCAACAAGAAAGACCTTTGATACACACGATGGAAAACAGCTAAAGAGTAATGAATATACGTATGAGCAAGAGTTATAACTACCGCATTATGCATCATGGGCAAGAGAGAGGAAAGGTGCGTATTCAAAATGATCAGATTGAATTAGATGTCACGGATCCACAAAAAAGTGAATTGCAAGTTTTGTTAGACAACATAAAGAAACAAGGTGTAACAGAGTTTGGGGATCTTGTGCTTGAAAAACCAATCGCGATTGCGCCCGATTATCTTTTTGTCGAATTTGCAAAACAAGCGTTTGCGCTTGGTTATGAATTTGTTGATTAATCTATGAGAAAAGAAGGAACGTCTACGCCATCAGGAGCTCCAGCAGAATTTACACAGCAAGGAAGTGCTGCAGAAGTTATTGATATGGCGTTTGTACAGCAACGATTTGAGTTGTTAACAGCCTCTGAAAGCATTGAATCTGTTGAGAGTGCTCTTGAAAGTGGTGTTGAGAATTGGATAGATGAGTATGGGGAGTTAAATGCGTTGCTTATAGAGCACGGCTTGCCTCCAATCGCCTCGCGTTTTCTTGCACTATTTCATGATGTAAAAGCAGAGACTGAGCCAGAAAAAGTGCATGATCGATTGGCGCGTCTTGGTGAAGAGGAGGTTAACAGGCGCTGGAAGCAGTTTACGTTGGTTGTAAGTGTTGTCCGTGCGCATGCGCGTAAAGCACAGCGCTCAAATGTTACAGAGTGGATGCTTGGACCAAAAAGAGGGGACGTGCTTTCCACACGCAAAAAGTTTGGTCTTGCCTATGGAGAAAAAGAAAGTGTGGATTGGGGGGATCTAAAAAAGGATATTACCCTTGAACAAGCAGGGGTTTGGTTGCTTGAGCTTGTACAAAAGCAAGAAGAGGAAGAGCGGCCTGCGTTTGAGCTTATTATAGAAAAAGAGGTGGACCCGAGCTTGCTTGATCGTCATTTTGGAGAAGATGGACCACGTATTTTGTATGAAATGCTCCCAGAAGAGCTGAGAGGTTTTGTAGATACCATTAGAATCGGCGCAGCACCAATGAGAAGAAGAGATGAGTCTGGTGCAGTGCTTAGTGATTATCCACCTGCCTATGGTCAATTTAACAATGAAACACGAGAGCTTTTTCTTGCCATCACTCCTCACTTAAGGCCGTCGAACATTATTGAATTGTTCATTCATGAATATTCGCATGCACTCTGTTCTGAGGATAGTAAGCGGGGGAGGGCTATGCGTTCGCGCTTTGTTGAGGCTGCGGCAGATAAACCAAATCAATTTTCTCAGTATGTGCAAGATAATTACAGTCTGCTTGGCACAGAACAGGGGTTAGAAGAAGATTTTGCTGTAAGCATGCAATTTTTATTTATGGCTCCTGATGTTTTGGAAGAGTACGGACAAGAGCGGTTAGAGGCTATTGTTGAAATTTTTAAGAAACACTTTCCAAATGTTAAGTTACTCAAACTCATTGAGCGATTTCATGCACTTTCTTATGAGGCGCAAATGAGAGAACGCAAAGATCTCAAGTTGGCGCGTGACTTAATTGCAAAGGGGGGAGAAGACTATCTTGAGGTGGTTGGTTGGTTTTCTGCGCTTGAGTGGCGTCCTTTAAGCTACGTACTTGCAACCGGGCCCGCCAACGAAGAAAATCATCTTTTTGATCGTGCAGACGGCTCTCGTATTACAGAGCATTTTGATGCAGGGGGGAGGCTTTATGAATCTACACAAATGTTTTTAGGGGATGATCAATTGCGGCTTTTCTATGACCCTGAGCATGATGAGCAGGGAAGGCTTTGTGGGTATCACAGAGAGCTTGGAGGGGAAACAAGTGCCTATTTCCAATTGCATTATGACAATGAGGATAATTTGCCAACAAAGATAGATGTCTATGCAGGAGATCAAAAGATTGCTTGGATCGAGTATGACTATAGTGGAGAAGATGTGATTGAGCGGACATATGATTCAGAGATTGAAGGGGATTTTACAGAGATTCATCACAAAATTCATAACGGACTTCTTTTTAGGAGCAGCGCAATGATTGCAGGAGAGCTCATTTTTGATCGTCTTAGTTTGTTTGATGAAGAAGAGCGTGAGGAAACCGTCAGGTTTCTTGCAGCAGATGGTTCTGTATTAACAAACAAAACCTACGAGTATGACGACTAATAAGACACGTATTTTTCACGTGCACTGGCGTGGTCAAGATATGGGAACAATTATTTTTGATCGTTCAATCTCTTACAAAAAGATGCCGCCTCTTATGCGGTCGCTCTTTCATCAGGTTTGGACGCTTCTGAAAGAAAATGGAGTTAAGCATTATGGAGATTTTTACATTGCAGAAGGAAAGAAAATTGATGATTCTTATTTAGTGCCAACTTTTTTATCGATTATGAATAAAAAAGGATATCAATTTAAGTCTAGGTGCACGATTGATAGTTAGCCTATGTCTGAAGCAAGAAAATTAAGCCCAGAAGAACTTGATGCATTAGCAAAGATTATGGACACTGATACTTCAGGAGCGCAAGAAGGTGATGAGGACCTGCAGGCGCAAGGAGAAGCAGAAGAAGATTCTGATTTGCTTTTTGCTATTCCAGAACCCTTGAGCGATCCTGCCACCGAGCAAGATTGGTCTGAACACCCAGAATTTCAAGATTTATTTGAGTCAAAATTAGGAAGCGATGTTGAGGGATTTTACCTTGATCAAGATGAGTATAATGAAGAGCATGGTTTTGCACCTGATGTTGCAGGTATTTCTGAAAGAGCAAAAAAGAAGGCAAGCCAGTTCATGCAAAAATTAAAGCATAGCCGTGCTGGAAAAGCTGCCTTTATTCTTGCTGGTATTGCAGTGGGCGCAGCTGCAGTTGAGCAGATGCCGTCTGGGGAGATCCCGCAAGCGCAGGCGCATCAAGAGCAGGTGGATGATGATTTGGCTGAAGTGATGGCTGACCCTGAGGTGCGCATGGAAGTTGAGGCTATATTTTTGGGAGAAATTTTTGAGGGGGGTGGAATGCGCGAAAAACATGAAGCAATGAAAGGAAAGAAAGAATGGAAGATGTCTCTGCAAATAGAATATGCTGGAATGATTAGTCGAGGGGAGTTATCTGCTGCTTTTGATATGCTTCATCGACCAGTAGAAAGAGAGCTTATACGTGAGGAGTATCAAGAGGAGATGTTAAGACAAAATCAGCTCAATCAAAAAATTATTGATGCTTACCGTAGTCCAAGAGGTCGTGTTGAAAATTATAAAGAACTTGCAGTGATGATGCTTATTGAGTTTCAACACAGCACACTTATAGATGATTTTACACAAGAAGTTATTTTGGATGCAGCACAAGAAATACCTCAAATGGAATCGGAGCAAGCTATTCAGCTCTATAGGGATCTATCAATAAATATGAATCATCTTGTTGGCTTAAGATCAGTTATTGAGCTATCTGAAGCAATTTTAGAAGCAACAAGTCCTGCGAGCGAACTTCATTTGTTTGTTGATTCTAATAATCTTTCTGGAGAAAATACACGGAAGTTTTTTGAGGCTAGTGTTAGGAATTCTGTCTATTTTGATCAGGTAACAGGAAGAGCGCGTGTGCACCATGAGACAGAAAATGGAAAAACATTATTTATTGACAGTTTTCCTGCAAATGGTGGGCCGGCAAATGCCCCTGCTTATGGAACAGCAGGGTTAAGAAGTGGTGACTACACACGCACAATGGATGGCAATTTTCATTTTGTAGAAGCAATTAAAAAGTATTCTTGGTCATGGCAAAACTCGTGGATTCAAGATGACGCACCTTTAAGGGGTGTTTATAAAGATGACAAGTTAGTTGGCGCTGAATATAAAGATGAAAATGGCAAGTGGCGTCTTGGAACAGGCAAAGATGCAGTTTTTGGTGGGGAACAGCCTTTTAGGCGTGGATTGGATTCTTATGTGTATAGGATTGCAAAAAAATGGGACTCTGAAAAAGAGGAGTATGTCTATCCAATGCCTTTTACTTTGGAAGACTTTAAAGACAGCCATGGGAATATACGTAAAACGTGGGAAAAGAATGTTTTTGGGCCATTGTCTATTCATATGTTGCGTGAAGGAGGGTTTAAAAAAGAGATCAATGGAAAGCTGGTTGATGCAAAGCGAGAAGATCAGCTTTGGCACAGCTCTCCATCAGATGAGGGTCCTGGTCAATTTTTAGAAAATTCACATGGATGCATTCATGTGAAGCCGGATCATGTGCTTAGGTTAAACGGGTATTTAAAACCTGGTTCATTAATACGCATATCTTCTGTTTCAGAATCAGATTTTACTATGCCCGCTGATTGGTTGGTGGTGCCAGAGCAAGGGAGAGCTGTGACTACTGAAAATGCTGAAAGCTTAAAAAGAGCCGAGGCTCCTTTAGAAGAAAATCAAACAGGATAAAAAAACAGCGCGCTGAGAGTTCTCAGCGCGCGTTTGTGTCTAGGGAAGGATGAGGATCCAGGTCCTGAAACCTTGTTCCTCAAGCACCTCGCGAACAAGAAGCTTGTTCTGGTAAGCAAGAGCAACGCAACCCCAGGTCCAGTCGTAGTCGTCCGAATCACCATGAAGCACGATGTTCCCACCAAGCTTTGTGTCGTTTGTCGGCAGCTGATGTCGACGTGTCTGAGACACAATCAGGTCATGCTGTTCCTGGGAGATCCAGCTTCTGACCTCTCCATCCTCGGTGGTGTATGTGCTTCGCAGACCCCATGCAGCATCCCTTTCGTTTGGGTAGTGAATGCTGATTCCGCCGTTGAACTTGCTCCATGGGCGATCTGAGGTCCGATACCAGCCCTCAGGTGTCTTGCGATCACCTTTGAGTAGCTTGCGGCCTGTTGGGTGAATGCCGTCATCGGTGGCGCCTAGTGCAACGCGCCAGCAGGATGCCCGCATCTCTGTGCGATCGCTGCGACGAATTGAGCCATTGGAAAACAGCATGAGTCGACGCTCTCTCTTGAGCACGACGATGATTGGGTCGTCTCCATAGAGCCGCTCATCCTCGAGATTGAGGTAAGAGGGTCCTGAGAGGTCCTCTACGGTTTCCACGCAGCCATGAGGCAAGTTTGGAAGCGGAGGCGGACCAACAAAGACACTGGGGTCGTCTGTGTCGCCTGTTTGTTCAGCATTTGCCACAGAGATGGTTTCGTGAACAAGAGGGGCCGTGACTTTGTGCAGACCCCAAATTGCTGCAATAACGATTGCAACAAAGAAAAGACTGTAAAAAGTACTTTGGGTCATTGTCCCTCCAAGAGTCAAATGACTACATAGTAAACCAGTAAAAAGCCCATTTGTCAAGGGAAAACCAAAAAAAGAACCCCATTTTCAGGGGTTTTTACGTAAATAATTGAAGGTCTTTTATTGACGGATAAGCAAAAATAGCCTAATGTTTTATATTCTTTTCATATCAAAGGAGACACAAATGAGCCTTTTATTTTGGTATTTGTTGATCAGCACTATGCTGCTTATAGCAATTTTTGCTTGGGGCTATACCCCTAACAAAATTCAGCCAAATGGCTTTCTTATAAAAAGATTGGCCGCAAGGTTTATTTGGATCTGGATTGGTTTGTATCTGTGGAGCACAGTATCACTCTTCAAGCTAGAAGACTTCGCTTTTTTCCCACTTGTGATGCTTGTATCTTTCTTAGTGTCGATCCTTTTGAAACAATGGTATATCAGCACTGTTGTGCCATGGGTTCGTGAACTGAGAAATGAAGAGCGTGCTCAAATGAAAAAAGCAATAAAGGAGATGGAAAAGATTGCTGAAGAGAATCTTGCATGGAAGTCATCTGTTGAAATGATATCAAAGCTTGTTGAGAGGCTTCCTGAGCTTGAGCGTAGGGGAAATGATCTTCGAGAACTCGTTGCAAAAATTCACGACTTCAATAAGTTGATTGGTGCAAGCAAATCAGTGGCTGATGATGCAGTATTTGAAGAAACACTTAGAAAGCTGCAAAAGCGTGCAGATAGATCTTTTGAACTGGCTGCAACAATATGTTCAAAAGTTGGAATGCTGCATGCTGCTATGCATTCTTCAAATCAAGAAGTTGAAGTGAGTGGATTTGATGATGAAGTTTGCGGGCTTGCCGCTGGTGTAGATCGCGAGCTCGAAGCAGTGGGCGCTACGCAGAAGCAAATGCTGCAAAACCTCTGAGTTAGCAAAACCACGAGCTCTGCCACATGGGAAACTGTGTGGTCTTTTTTTAAAAAGAACCCCATTTTCAGGGGTTTTTGAGTTTATTGCAGCATGTCGGCCACACGGAGCAAAAGGTCTTGCTGGCCTGCAACAATGGTCGATCCAGGTTGCTTCATTTCTTCCTCAGCAAGCCAATGGACTTGCTCAAGGCAAAGGATCTTTGGTTCAGATTGGCTATCGCCCTGCTTTTCTACAAGGCGATGGCTCCAGCTCATAAAGCTTGGGACACTTGGAGCAACACTGACATACCAGGCGCAAACAAGCCTTTGGTCGAGTTTTGCGTCATACATCATCTGCCAAGGCATCCGACGTGCTCTGCGCAAAAATCGTTTTGCCAGGTCAGGGTCCTTGATTTCCTTGAACAGAAAACGAACAAGCGTTTCGTCTTCTTCCTCACCTTTGATGCGGTGGCTGCTATAGAGACTGAAGTTGCCGCGCATGTGTTGCACCGGATGCTTCCCATCCTTCATTTGAAGAAGAAAGAACTTTCCGTCAGGAGAGGCGATCACAAGTACGAGGCGCAGATTCTCGATGTCGTCGGTTGGAAACATCTTGCGACGTGCCCAGGCCGTCAGGGCCTGCATAGAAAACTCTTTGAGCTGAATGCGACGTAGTGGCGGGTTGTGTCCTTGGCGCATGACCTCGACATCGGTCCAGCCAATTTCAGTAAGGTAAAACGGACTTTCTTCACCGGGTGCAGGAATAGGGAGACCAAGAAGGCGAAAGACCCATTCGTCTGGGCGTTCTCTTTGGTAGTCTTCAGGAATACCAGGAACAAGATGGATTGGGGAGCCAAGATAGATCATGTGTCCTCCATGAAAAGAGCTTTACATAATGTAATAGATCACTCGCTATGCGTCAAAGGTATCTATGTACTAGTACGGTGATAAAGGGAGGTTCTTTTTCTTGACCTTGAGGTATTGTGGGTTTATGATGGTTGCAGTTCTTTTCCGCCACGATTTACAAAAGGGCGGACAGGTAAGGAGGGAAAGATGTCTGATCGAAAGCAAAAAACAGAGCCAAAGGTGATTGTAATCGAGGTGCCTGGCATTCAAATTTCCGTGAGTGGGTTTCTAAAGGCTGGTGTCACCATCAGCCTTGATCTTACAAAACGAATCATCAAAGGAAACATTCGTTACTTTGCTCCAAGGGTCTATAAACGACTCTTCACGAAGCCTTCACGAAAGTGAGGGTTTTTTATTCCGCCGATTTGTGAAAATTTTCGAGTCTTTGACTGTTTGTGATAAATAAGATTAACTTTGGTCAGATCTTTCAAAAGGAGCAAATTATGGAAGCGATTATTGGTTATGTTCTTGGATTTATTGCTGTTGCAGTATTTTCTTCTGTGGGTTTTCTCACATTTGTTGACAGCTCGGCCGAAGATCAGAAGAAAGAGACAAATCAGGTCCCCAGCGACCTAGCACAGCTTGGGTATCTGATTGTCGTTGCTTGTATGGTCGTATTGCTGCTTGTTTCAACAGCTTTTGCAGGAAAGCATTTTGACCGATGGTGGATTGGTCTTTTGCCCTATCTCATGTATCCATTCATGATTGCCTACATTGGTCTTGTGAAACTTGGGGTAGATTTCTGGAGAAAGCTACAAGAAGTATCTTATGCAGGCTGGAAAATGTTGGTAAGTCAAAGAGGAATGGACTCAGTGGTCGCAAGGCTTAAAAAACGTGCTGGTAACTCGCATGCTTGGCAGGGAGTCATTGTGGATGTAAACTTGCTTGCACAGAAGATTCCAAAGATCACCAAAGAGATTCAAAATATTGCACATCGCATACAAGATGTTCAACAGACGATTAATCAGCTTGGAATCGATGCAGAAAAGAAGAGGGGTCTTACAGAAGAAGGAAAGAAGATCGTTGCTGTCCTAGGTGCCTTGGTTGAAAAAAAGGGGCGCCTGGAGGCATTGGTGCGCAAGATGCGAGAAACTATTGGTCTTGCTCATGCACAATGTGCGCTTTCAGAGGATGATGATCAGGCCTCGATGCTCTTGCAAGAAGTGCAGGGGCTGATTGGTTCCGCAGATCAAGAACTTGGTGTTGCAACGTCTACAAGTAAGGAGCTTGCAGATGGAGAACAAGATCAAAAGCTTGCTAAGGCAAAGCAGGCTGCAGCCTCAGGGGCTGCTCAACGTACCGCGTAGAAATACGCGGCCTGCCCGCCACAACGAAATACGTGGCGGGTATTTTGTTTGCTTATTCTAGGGGAAAGAATAGGGGAAATGATTGACAAGAAGCTTGGATATTGGCAAGGTAATCCCTCGATCTTTCAATGGGAGGTAACTCATGGGTACCTGGATCACATTTTTTGTGATAGTGACTTTTTTGTTTGCTGTTCTTGAGCATGGCATTTTGTATAACTTTCTTAAGGAAATGAAAAACGCCAATAGTCATACCGGACGTCTTCTTTTAAGTGTTTTGGGTTTTGTTCTATTGATGATTTGGTCTGTGAATGTTACAGACAATGAACTTGGGTATTATTCTATTGGCGCCTTGCCAGCACTTGTTCCGCTCTTGATGGCTGCATTCCTTTGGCTTGTACAACAAGGATTCTTGCTTGTTGATAAGGCAACTGATGTGTTTTGGACATTACTCACGCATGCAATGCCAAGAATTGTGCAGATGCGCAATGAATCAACTAGTATCATTAAGTCACTGCGCAAGCGTGTAGGAAATCTTCCTGAATGGTCAGGAGTCATCAGTGACGTTCTGTTGCTCGCGCAGCGCATTCCGCAGATCCAAAAGGAAATCCGGCGCGTGATTGAGAGAATTGCAGAAGTCAAGACAACGATCAAGAAGGTCGGTGTAGAAGGGGACGGAAAGACAAATGAAGGTCGTGAGATTAAGTCGATCCTCCACAAGCTTGAAGCAAAGAAAGAGCGGCTTGAGGCATTGGAGTTGAGGATGCGTCAGACCATTGGGCTTGCTCATGCGCGCAGTGCGCTCTCTGATGACGGAGAGTCAGCAGATCGCCTTCAAGAGGAAGTAGCAGGACTCATGCAGTCCGCAGACTACGAAATGGGTCTTGCAACCAAGACTGGTAACGAGCTAGATCCAAAGAAGCAGCATGGTGCACGCCAGGCTACTCAACGCACCGCGTAGAAATACGCGGCCTGCCCGCCACAACGAAATACGTGGCGGGTTTTTTGTTTACTCCGCCTTTTTGTAATCAACAGCGGATTTTTGATCAAGGATAAAAAAAGAGACCCAGGTGGGTCTCGGGCAAGGTCTCTTAAAGACCGGTTGCTTCCTCAGGCAAATAGCCAATTGCTTGCTTGAGTGAGGCTGAGCCATCAAGGATCTTCAGGTAGAATGCATACATTTCCATGTACGCATTGTCACACGAAGTTCTAATCGTACCCTTTGTTTCAATTCGCACAGCCCAATTGCTGCCCTTATCTGCACACCCTACAAGATCGGCATGCCAATAAATGCCGGGACGCAAAGTGAAGGGTGTGATGATTACGGGTGTTGCACGTAGTCGCATTTTGGCTACGTGATGGCCGATAACAGCATAGAGACTATTGAGTGTCTGTTGGACTGTGTGTCCTTGAGGCACGCCTAGCATTTTTGTGATTCTGTTTTGCTCTGGGTCGATGATCTCTTTTCTGTCTACTGTTTTGATGTTCTGAAGTTCGTCTACTGAAATATCGAAGACAAATTTCCAATGAAGGGGAAGTTGGTCTTCTCCTGTTTCGAACGAGGCCACGAGGTAAGGCCAGAGCTTTGTTGTGATGCTAGCCTTTTTGCAAAGAGAAGAGCAGACGCAGTTTGCGGCAACAAGAACTGCTCCAGCCTTTTTTTCAGGACCATCCATATTTCCGGAGAAATCAGCAAGCAAGTAATGGTATTCTGATTCTGGGTCGAATCTGAACCCTGATTCAAATGCCTCTACAGGGTCCTTTGGAAGAGTTTTGTATTGATCAACAATAGCAGGAACCGTGTAGGCCCTGCAGACCTCGAGAAACTCGGGTGTGATGTGTTGATTAATGAACCTGCCAGGAATCCAGATTTCGAGTTTGTGGCTGAGCATAATGCCCCCTTTGGTTGTTGGAAAGAGCAGTGTGAGTTAATCATAATCAGTTTATTGATGCATGGTATTTATGTACTCCCGCAAGGCGGGATCCTCGCTTTGCTCGATAGTACAGTGATAGAGGGAGCTATTGCGCTTAATGTTAGTATTCTATAGTCTTGTTTTTCAAATAAGGAGGAGGTGATACACTGGTGTTGTATGAAGCAAGTTAAGAAAAAAGTATTAGTAGGACTTTCAGGTGGCGTGGATTCTTCCGTTGCTGCTGCGCTTTTGGTTGAGCAGGGTTATGAGGTCATTGGAGCCTTTATGAAGAACTGGAGCGGCAAGATCACTTGCGGTGGGGAAGAGGTTGAATGTGGTTGGAAAGATGAGCGGCGTGACGCCATGCGTGTGGCTGCAGCGCTTGGGATCCCATTTATGACCTTTGATTTTGAGAAAGAGTATAGAGAACAGGTCATTGAAACCATGTTTGCTGAATTTGAGCGTGGGCGCACACCAAATCCAGATATTCTCTGCAACAAGTTCATGAAGTTTGATCTTTTTTTGCGTGGAGCAGAAAAGCTTGGTTGTGACTATGTAGCCACTGGTCATTATGCGCGCGTGGAGCATGGTGAAAAAAACAAAATCTTGATGGGGAAGGATGTGAACAAAGATCAAACCTATTTTCTTTGGGCAATCGATCCGAGCGTACTTGGAAAAGTGCTGTTTCCAATAGGGGACATGGATAAGTCTGATGTACGAGCCTATGCAGAGCGCATGAAGCTCCCTGTGCACGATAAAAAGGATAGCGTGGGGATTTGTTTTGTGGGTGACGTTGATATCCAAGAGTTTCTCAAAGAGCGCATCCCAGAAGACCCTGGTGAGATTGTAACGACTGAGGGAAAGGTGGTTGGGAAGCATCATGGTGTGAACTTTTTTACTATTGGACAGCGCAAAGGGCTTGGAGTAGCTGGTGGGCCTTACTATGTGGTTGATAAAGACCTTGAGAAGAAGCGGCTCATTGTTTCGAGTCAGTACAGTCCAAAACTTTACGAGAAAGAGCTCGCCGCAGATCAAACCAATTGGTTTTGTAAGCCAGAAAGTTTGCCGCATGACTGCCTGTGCCGCGTACGTTATCGCCAAGAGCCAGTTGAATGCACGATCGACAAGATTAAAGACGACAAAGTTCGCATTGCCTTTAAAAAAGAACAGCGCGCCATCACCTCTGGTCAATCATTGGTTCTCTATGATGGAGAAGAGATGATCGGTGGGGGGGTCATAGAATAGACTAAAAAATACCGCACAAGTTAGCGGTATTTTATGTTTTTCGCTTGTTTTGATATGCATTAAGGAGCATGCTATAGAGGCACGATCTTACAAAGGGGGTTGTTGTGCTCAACTGGCTTCGGAAAGATAATTACTTCAGGTATTTTTTCTATCAAGGTAAGTCTCAAGTATTGTTTTGGCTTACGCTTAGCATCTTTGTGTTGATGGTGCTTATGCTTGCAAGCCCTGGAATTGTAGCCGGTGTTTGTGCTTACGCAAGCGAACATGAGGAAGTGCTGCCTTGGTTAAGCGATCCTGTTAATCAGGGGTATCTCTTTATTTATCTTTTTGCTTGGCTCTTCTCATTGGGCTACTTCGCTTATGTTGGCCCAAGTTGCGGTGAACCTGGTGTCGAGGGTGCTGTAGCCATCGTTTTCATAATTGCAGAGATTGGCTTGCTTATGGCCACAAGAGGCGCCATGTCTCTTGTCTTCTGACCGCTTCGGCGGTCTTTTTCTTTAAAAAAAAGAACCGACCAGTTAGGTCGGTTTTAAGGTTGTTGTGTGCGAGCACGGTAGAGGAGTTCAAGGAATCCATGATAGTCGCGAGCAAAGAGCACGCAATGCACACGTTTGCCCCACTCATTCTTGAGGTGCTCAAGTGTCACCTGTACAAGTGGAGTGCTTAGTCGGTCTGGATCGACAACAAGTATTCCAATCCCTTCCTCAGTCATCATAGGGAAGTCCCAATAAGAATCTCCAGTACCCAGCAGTTGACGTTGTTCAAGGTCATGAACGCCAAGGAACGCGAGGGTTGATGCCTCCTTGAGGTGTCCTGTTAGCATGGTGCCAGGCTGGATACCAATGATTCGACCACCATCAACAGCAGGCTCGGTGAAAAGCTCAAAGCCTGCAATGTCGTAAGGATCGATTCCATTGATGCAACACACGTGCCGCACAATATCTGCATAACCAGAAGTGGTGATGCGATGAATCTTGAATGCTTCGAGAAGCTCTTTGGAGCCAGTGCGCAATTGAACCATCTTAGCTAGCTGTCGCAGATAGCTTGGGTGCTTGCCAAAGAGTTGGTAGAAGAACATATGCATGGTCCATGTGGCGACATCGACTTCATGCATCAAGTCTCTCAAGCTGAGCTCAAAAGGTTTCTCAGCATATTGCCGCCAGCCATGATGTACGTTTGGGTCCATGCGAAGGCAGTGCGCCATGTATTGCTCTGTGACAGCAAGAAGGTCTGGGCGTGCTTCTCGCAGATCGTCTTCCATTTGACGCCAATAGCTACGACCGACTGTGAGTGTTTCGTCGTTGTCGGTTTGCAGCGCTTTGAGTGCTTTGAGGCGAGCGTAGAGGTGTCTGCGTGAAAGACAGGTTAAGAGCACGCCTCTTTGCGGGGATGCTGATCCCCATTCATGGATCATGCTTAGCACCGTTTCCGGATGGATAATGCTACATTGCGGAATCATTGGTTCCTCCTGTTGTTTGAAAGATCGCGTTGAAAGAACGAAGAGATGACTATAGCGTGAGAACAAGTGATTGTCAAAACGGTACCATGGTAGTGACGTACGGTCCTAGTACAGTACCTGTTAACAACCTTTAAAAGAAAAAACCATCCGAAGATGGTCGAGAAAGAAGGGGTGCACCAGGACCGGGGTCTGCCCGGTCCTGGTGCAGGGGTCCGAAGACCTCCTAGCATCAATTTCATTGAATCATCTATTAAGAGAGCTGTCAAACAAAAAACCATCCGAAGATGGTCGAGAAAGAAGTTGTGCCTGAAGGAGGTGTGGCTACCCCCTCCAGGCACGGCCGCCGCTCCGCTACCCACGGAGAAGTTGAAAGGTGTTGCCAGGGACCCGCGGGCGCGAGCCCCTGGCGTTTGCTACAGGCTCCAGGCTGCTGCTGCAAAAGGGTTGAGCCAGAGGCCTCAGCATCATGCTGATCGTCAGGCATCCGGCTCACAATGACTCTAGGGCGATGCTAGTCTGCAATAGCCATTGCTTATTGACTGTTTTGTTGGTACGACCGCAGTCAATTTGGGAAAGGGTGAGGAGAAGGCCAGACAAGTCCTGGCAGGAAACTGACCCTCTCCTCTACATGGTCCTTTTCAGGTCATCACCATGCAAAAAGGGGTGGGGAAGGGGGACGTGGAGACAACATTTGCGCCTCACTTCAGAACCCCCAACCCCGGGCAACCAACAGCTCTCAAGCTCACCTGCGTAGGGAGCTTGGCTGCATAGAGCCCTTGGTCTCTGGTCGTGTGCAGTACCTACATCTCCAAAGGAAAAGATGCTTCCTGTCACACAACCATTTCGCTAAAAGGTGTGAGGAGAGGGTGGTTTCGTGCCAGCCCTCTCCTCGGGCAAGGACCAGGGATTTGAACTCCTGGTTATCCCACCGGTAGCACTTCCATTCAATCAAAAAAGGATTGAAATGTCAATCCTTTTACTCATTCTAATTGTGATGGATCCCGGCTCGTGGGCCGGGATGACAACACGCTAGTTGTCCATGCCTTGTAGGGCAGGGGGGATGTAGTTGTAAAAGTCGAGGTCAAAGTCGAAGTCTGTGTATTCCCAACTCCCAGGAGGAGTCTCAACAACACTGATTGGCTCTGTAAGCATGATTTTCTCATCTTCCCAAACAAGATATGCATTGGCAGCAGAGTCGGGGTCGGGTGCTGCTACAACAAGCATTGTTTCTAGGAAGTCATAGTTCACAGCTGAAATAATCCCATCTTCGAGTATCCATTTAGAGTATTTACCGTTAAGCGCTAGTTGTTGGTGGTCAGACTCGACAATGAGTCGGCCTCGGTGAAGTGTGATCTCAATTGCGCTTGTAGAGAGCTGGTCGATTTCAAGGTCTGTATTTTCATCAAGTATAACGTCAATATTATCACCAAGATTCATGCCTGCCATGGTTCCTTCATGCGTTCTAACAATTTCTCCTCGCGCAAGCGTATCAACATGCTCACCGTCTTTAAGTGTTAACAGATCATCGTCATGCTGAATGTCGACCTGACCCATGAGTACATCAACAGAGCCTGATAGGGAAATGATGCCATTACCACCTGCCCAGATTGCATCAAGACGCAAGCCAATAAAGAGCCCCGTACAAATAAGGACAAAAAGACAGGCTGTGAGTTGTGTGTAGTTGATTTTCATAAAACAAGAGATCCTTCGGCTAAGCATTTACGGTCGCTCAGGATGACACCAAAAAATTAGGTTACATGTATTGTTCGAGCCAGTGAGGGTTTACGTCAACGTTGAGGTCGAGAAAAACTTTGCTTTGCATCACAACTTCGAGCTCTTTGCGTGTTGATTGACCAATCTCTTTGATACCACGTCCGCCTTTTCCAATGATCATGCGTTTGTAGCGATCTTCTGTTGTGTAGATTGTGGCTTTAATGTACATCATCTTATCTTTGCGTTCTTCTACCTTTTCGACTTCAACATGGATGGTATACGGCGCTTCTTGACGCAAACGAAGGAAGAGTTTTTCGCGGATAAGCTCTGCAAGCCAAACTTTGTTTGGCATGTTTGTGATTTGTCCTGCGGGGTAGTAAGTTTCCTCTGACTCAGGAAGTAGCTCGAAAATAAGATCAATAAGCGGCTTTACATGTGACCCCTTTGTTGCAGAGACTTCAAGAACTTCATCAAATTGATCTTCAAGGTCTCGGTAAAAGTCGTAATGAGGTTTGCGAGGAATGTCCATCTTGTTGATCACAAGAATTTTAGGAACATCAATATTCTTAAGCATGCCCATCACCGCCTTTTCTTCGTCACCAATGCTACGCGTTGGATCAACAACGTAAAGGATCACATCAACCTCTTGTAATGAGTCTCTAACAGACTCATTGAGTTTTTTTGTCAGGTTGTCGCGCATGTTGCGGAAAACACCAGGAGTATCAACAAAGACAATCTGGCCTTCTTCGCGTGTAAGAATGCCTTGAATCGGTAGTCGAGTTGTTTGAGGCTTTGGGGTTGTGATAGCAACTTTTGAGCCAACCAGGGTGTTCATAAGCGTTGATTTTCCAACGTTTGAGCGACCAATCATGACCGCAAACCCTGTTTTTTTGTGTTCTTCCATAAAGTGAGGTTATCATCCCTTTAGTGTGGGATTCCAAGCAATTAAGCGTTTATTTGAGGTTTAGTTGTGTAATTAGCTCCACATGTGGGGTATGTGGGAACATATCAATGGCGCGCATCATACCTACGTTGTAGTGATCTTTCAAGGCCACCATCTCCCGGGCGAAGTTTTTATATCCACAAGAAATGTAGACAATGCGTTTTGGTTTGATGCGGAGCACGTCCTTGAGCGCTTGGTCGTGCATGCCTGCGCGTGGGGGATCGAGAATAACAACGTCAGCGTTGTAAGCACCCCAGTCGAACTCTTCTGTCTTTGCATCATGAAACTCTGCGGTCACATTATTAAGCTCTGCATTTTTATTTGCATCATCAATTGCTTCTTTTACTAGCTCGACACCAATCATCCTTTTTGCGCGCGGAGCAAGGTCGATTGCAAAGAAGCCGGTTCCGCAATAAAGGTCGAGAAGTGTTTTATCTTTTAGGTCACCCGCAAACTCACGCACTGTATCTTGCAATAAGCGTGCGCCGTGAGGGTTTGTTTGAAAAAAGGCATTGGGGCTAATGAGATACTTGGTGCCATTGATCTCTTCTTGAATTTGTCCAGAACCGTGAAGCACGCGCAGATCATCTCCAAAAGAGACATCTGAGATCGTGTTGTTGATCGACCAGATAAAGGTTGTTGGATTTGTTTCATTGATGAGATTTTCAAATGCCTTCTTCGCAAGCGCTTCTTCCTCTTCATCTTTTGGAGCACTTGTAACGATGGTAAGCATGGTTTGTCCAAGTGTCGAAGAGCGGATTACGGCATAACGCAGAAATCCGTGATGTGCTTTGCGATCAAAAAAGGTGAGTCCGGCTGTATGGGTCCATGTGCGCACTTGATGATAGAAGTTCTCAATCTGCTCATCAGAGATGAAGCATGCATGGTCGTCAATCACTCTCCACCATTTCCCTTTTTGTCTTAACCCAACACGTCCTTCAAAGTCGATCACAAAGTCCATGCGATTGCGATAGTGTGCTGTTTTAGGTGAGGCAAGAATCTCTTCACAACGAATATCTAACCCTTTAAGTTTAAAGGAGCCATTGATATCTGAGAGTTTTTGATCAAGTTGGTTTTGATAGGGGATATGGGACCATCCGCAGGAGCCGCACTCCTCTTTTTTTGGGCAAAGGTTTTTCATAAGTACTTACATGATACAATACTTTTGTATGATTGTGATCGCACACGATATAAGGTCCCTCCACAATGTAGGAGCGATCTTTCGCAGCGCTGACGTTTTTGACGCTGAGAAGATTTATTTAACTGGAATTACGGGCACACCGCCTCGCAAAGAGATTGCAAAGGTTGCCTTGGGGTCTGAGCACCGTATTCCTTGGCAGCACGAGGATAGCGTGTTTGGGGTGATTGAGCAACTGAAACGTGAGGGTTATGCTGTTTATGCAATTGAGACAGGTGAAGACGCAAAAGACATCCGTTGTGTAAAAAAAGCAGAGAAGATTGTGCTTATTGTAGGGAATGAGGTTGAAGGTTTGAGTAGGGAAGTCTTAGAGGCTTGTGATAAGAAACTTGTGATTGAAATGCCAGGGCGCAAACAGTCCTTAAATGTTTCGGTTGCAACGGGGATAGCTTTATTTTCTCTTGCACAAAAATAAGGTAAAATACAGGTGTTGTTATGTTATCAATTGTGATCATCACCTTAAATGAAGAGGAGAACCTCCCTCGGCTTTTGAATTCTATTAAGCGTCAAACAGAGGCGCCTTTTGAAGTCATTGTTTCTGATGCAAATTCAACTGACCGTACATGCGAGATTGCAAAAGCGTTTGGTGCAAAGGTTGTTCGTGGAGGCTTGCCTAGTGTGGGGCGCAACAAGGGTGCAAAAAAAGCAAAAGGAGAGATCATTTTATTTTTGGATGCGGATGTTGAGCTTTTGGATGAACAGTTCTTGGAAAAGGCTGTAAACGAAATGCAGGAGCGCTCACTTGATATTGCAGTATGTGACGTAGAGCCAATGTCAAACGCAGTAATCGATAGGGTTTTGCATAAGGCCTATAACTTGTATGTAAGAATTTGTGGCTCTTTTTTACCGCATGCTCCAGGATTTTGTTTCTTTGTGCGCAAGAGCGCGCACGAGGAGATTAATGGATTTGATGAAACGGTTGTTTTTGCAGAAGACCATGAGTATGCAAGAAGAGCTGTGCGTGCCAAACAAACGTTTGGGATTGTAAAAGCAAAAATTCCAGTTTCAACACGCAGGCTTGAGCGTGATGGACGCGCAACTATTTTTTTTAAGTATTTAATGGGGGAATTGCACCTAGTCTTTTTAGGGCCGGTGCGCGATAACAAATTTAAGTATACCTTTGGTCATAAAAAAGACTCATGAAGATTCCTGTTGCATTACAACCACGTCATGTTCATTTATCCAAGGAGGATCTTGAGGCAATTTTTGGTGTAGGGGCAAAGCTTAAAGAAGCGAAAAAATGTTCGCAAAAAGGTCAGGTTATCTATAAAGAAACCGTCAGCGTTATTGGAGCAAGCGGACTTTTTGATTCCGTGCGTGTCCTTGGGCCGTGCCGCAAAAAGACACAAGTAGAATTGTCACTCGTGGATGCCTATGCAATTGGCCTTGAGGCCCCAGTAAGGCTTTCAGGAGATCTGAGCCGTAGCGCAAGTTGTAAAATTAAAGGTCCTGCTGGTGAGATTGAGGCAAAGGCATCGGTTATTGTTCCAATGCGACATTTGCACTTAGACCCGCTGACAGCAAAGAAGCTTGCGTGCTCTCATGGGGATTTTGTTTCTGTGCAGACGGACGATCAAACAATTGATCAAATAGTTGTGCGCGTTCATCCTAGTTATCAATCTTGTTTTCATTTATCTTACGACGAGGCAGCCGAGTTTTGGCTTGCATCAACCGACTTTGTAACCATTTAGGCGTATGCGTTTTCTTATTTCTACACTCGTCCTATTCCTTGTTCCTGTTTTTGCTTTTGCAGCAGGAGCAGATTTAAGCATTGGCTCAAGTAATATCTCGTTTTCTGATGACTTGATTGCAGGAACGCAAGTGCGAATCTATTCACAGGTCACTAATGTGGGTGATGAGGATGTTGCTGGATACGTTTCATTCTTCCAAGGATCATTGCCAATAGGGGACTCACAAGTTATTTCTGTGCGAAGTGGTGGGGTGCCAGAAGAGGTGTATGTAGATTTTGTTGTGCCATCAAGTGACTTTAATATCCGTGCAGAGATTCGCGGTACAAGCCCAGAAGATGTAAACACTGAGAACAATACAGCCATTACAGGAATGTACACGCCTGTCTTTGATGATGATCAAGATGGTGTGGAAAACTCAGAGGATAATTGTCCAAATACAGCTAATGGTGATCAGCTTGATACTGATGGTGATGGTGTAGGTGATGTTTGTGATAGTGATGATGACAATGATGGTTGGATTGATAGTACAGAGGATAGTGAAGGCACTGACAAAACAAAACAAGACACAGATGATGATGGGGTGATTGATCCTGAAGATTTCTATCCGTTAGACTCAACACGAACAGAATATGAAGCTCCTGCCCCAGAGCCAACCCCAGCCATTGATCAAGAGCCAGAAGTCGAGCCTGTTGTAGAAGAAGAGGTTGAAATAGAAGAACAAGGTTTTTTTGCTGGATTATTGGAAAGTGTTAGCGAGGAAGAAGAAGAGGTGGTTGTTGAGGGGTCTATGGAGGCGTCTGATGCCTTTGACTTGTCACCAAACGCGCTATTTACCTTTGAGCGGGTTACGTGGAATAAATACAAATTCATCGCACTTACGGCAAAGACAGACAACTACCGATTTCAATGGGATTTTGGAGATGAGGTGAGTTCTCAAAAACAGGAAGTCGTCCATACGTACGGAAACTATGGCGTATACGAAGTTTCTCTAACGGTTGTTGATGAAAATGGGAACACAGATAATGATACAGTTTCTATTCATATCCCATTTTTCACTTTTGATAATCGCATTGTACAAATTCTTACAGGAGGACTTGTCTTGCTGCTATTTGCTGGATTGATTACCATTCTACGGCTTACGCGTAAGTCAAAGCAGATAAAGCGAATGCAAAAGTCAAAAAGAATAGTTATTAGAGAAGAGTAAAATGTTAGCTTTTTTTAACAAACAATCAAAAAGTATAATTGGCGCCGCGACAATCGTTGGCGTCCTTTCATTCGCAAGCCGGATTGTTGGGCTTGTTCGAGATCGAATACTTGCAGGAGAGTTTGGGGCAGGTGAGGTGCTTGATGCCTATTATGCAGCCTTTAAGGTTCCTGACTTCATGTTTAGTCTTATTGTGGTTGGTTCGTTATCTGCTAGCTTCATTCCACTTTTTACAAAATATTATACTCGCAAAATTTCTCGGAAAAAGGCATGGGAATTTACAAATAGAATTTTGCATCTTGTTGGGCTTGCTATCGTTGTTGTTTCCGTTGCTCTTGGATTTGGTGCTGATTATGTTGTTACTTTAATTGCTCCTGGATTTAGTGTTGAGCAACAAGCGTTTGTTGTAGAGCTTTTCCGTATTATGCTTGGGGCACAGGTGATCTTGGCAATTTCTGTTGTTTTTGGAAGTGTTTTGCAGAGCCTAAAAAGATTTTTTATCTATGCTCTGTCGCCAATACTTTACAATGTTGGAATTATTATTGGAGCGTTATTTTTAGTCCCTATTATTGGGCCTATAGGCCTTGCGTGGGGTGTTGTTTTGGGTGCGCTCATGCATTTGATCGTTCAAACAATAGGTGTTGTTCATGCTGGATATCGTTATAAATTTTCTTGGAGCTTACGTGATAAGGATACGGCTGAACTCGTGCGTTTAACAGGGCCAAGAATGCTTGGGATTGCAATCAATCAAGTAATGTTTGTTATTTTAACAATCATTGCAACAACACTTGCAACTGGAAGCGTCACCATTTTTCAATTTGCTTACAACATCCAATTTTTTCCTGTAGGTATCATTGGTGTCTCTTTTGCCATTGCTGCATTCCCAACGTTTTCAGAAACAGTTGAGCGAAAAAAAATGAAGGAATTTGTTGAAATGTTTTCTTCTACTGTAAGAAATATCCTTTTTCTTCTTGTCCCGCTCATGATCTTATTCTTGGTTATGCGAGCGCAAATTGTGCGTGTTGTTGTTGGTGCTGGAGCATTTGATTGGGAAGCAACGATCTTAACAGCCGACACTCTCGCTTTTTTTACACTTACGTTTATTCCTCAAGCTTTTGTCTTTTTGCTTGCGCGTGCATTTTTTGCCTTGCACGATACTGTTACACCAATGACAGCTGGAATCGTCGCAACAATTGCAGGTCTTATCAGCGCGCTTTGGTTAACGGAACACTTTGGTGTTATTGGTCTTGGGATGGGTTATTCAATTGCAGCCATTATCAATATGGTCCTTTTGTGGGTGCCACTAAGGCAGCGAATTGGCTCACTTGATGGAGAAAGGATTCTGCAGACAGTCTTTAAAATTACCATAGCTGGAATGCTTTGCATGCTCGTAATGCAGTTACTTAAGCCGGTTGTCGTCAATTTTATTACCTTAGACACTTTTGCCGGGGTCTTTTTACAAGGTTTTATCGCAGGTTTTGCTGGTTGGATTGTATATGTGGCAGTAGCCGCATTGCTTAAAACCCAAGAGCTCTTCTCTGTTATTGCGGGTTTAAGAAAAAAATTCTTCAAGTCTTATAAGCCAGAAGAGTCTGTTTCTGTAGAGGGGCAAGTTTCAAGTTAATGGACGAAAACAAAATACTTTTCTAGAATGAATTTACTATGGATATAAAAGAGATTCGAAAACGTTATTTAGACTTTTTTAAGGGAAAAGAGCATGCCATTGTTCCATCATCAGCTCTTATTCCTGAAAATGATCCAACAACTCTATTTACAAGTGCTGGGATGCAGCCAATGATTCCGTATTTACTTGGAGAAGAGCATCCTAAGGGAACTCGAATCGTTGATAGTCAAAAGTGCTTTCGTGCAAAAGATATTGAAGAAGTTGCAGATAATCGTCACTTCACTTTTTTTGAAATGCTTGGGAACTGGTCGTTTGGGGACTATTTTAAGGAGGAACAGATTCCTTGGGTATTTGAATTCCTTACCTCAGAATTGGGCTTGGACCCAAAGAGGCTGTATATCTCAGCATTCCGAGGTAATGAAAAGTATAAAATAGAAAAAGATGAACAGGTTGCAAAAATTTGGAAGCGGCTTTTTGAAGAAAAAGGCATTGAGTCAAAAATTGTGGATGATTCTGAAAGTAATGGAATGCAAGGTGGGAAAATTTTTTACTATGATGATGAAAAAAACTGGTGGTCACGAGGTGGTAATTTGGCAAGCATGCCTGAGGGTGAAATTGGTGGTCCGGACAGTGAAATTTTTTGGGATTTTGGTAAAGAGCGTGGGCTACATGATAAATCAAAGTTTAAGGATAAGCCGTGTCATATTAATTGTGATTGTGGTCGCTTTGTTGAGATTGGAAACAGTGTGTTTATTCAGTACGCAAAAGAATTAGATGGTTTTAAATCACTGCAAAACAAAAATGTTGATTTCGGTGGAGGTTTAGAGCGTATTGCAATGGCCGTAAATGATGACCCTGATGCATTTCATCTTGCAATTTTTTCTGAAGCAATCGCACTGATTGAGACAGGCTCAGGAAAGAAATATCATGACAGCACTGAGGTTGAGCAAGCATTTCGAATCATTCTTGATCATATTCGTGCAGCAACGTTTTTAATTGCTGATGGTGTCGTACCTTCAAATAAGGATCAAGGGTACTTTGTTAGAAGGTTAGTTCGGCGTGCTGTACGTTATGCAAGACAACTAAAAATTGAGGAAGGGACTGTCTCCTCACAACTCTCAAAGCTCTTTATTAGCTATTATAAAGAAGCTTTCCCGGAGATAGGGAAGAATGAGGGGCAAATTCTAAAAGAACTTGAAAAGGAGGAACAAAAGTTTTTAAAAACAATAGCAAAAGGCGAAAAAGAATTTGAAAAGATTACAACAAAATCAGGGAAAGTAAGTGGCGATGATGCATTTAAACTGTATGCAACTTATGGATTTCCGCTCGAGCTCACAATTGAGATGGCACAAGAGAAGGGGATTGAGATAAATGAAGAATCTTTTAAGGCTGAGTTTGAAAAACATCAAGACGTTTCTCGTGCAGGTGCTGACAAAAAATTTAGCGGAGGGCTTGCTGACAATTCAGAACAATCAAAAAAACTTCATACTGCAACACATCTTTTACATCAGGCCTTGCGGAATGTGCTTGGTAGCCATGTTGAACAAAGAGGTTCAAATATTACGCCTGAGCGATTGCGCTTCGATTTTACTCATCCTGAAAGGATGACAGAAGAGGAAAAGAAAGAAGTTGTTGAGATGATAAACGGATGGATACAAAAGGACTTGGTATTAGAGATGGAGATGATGACTGTTGAGCAGGCAAAGGAGCAGGGGGCAATTGGGCTTTTTGTAGAAAAATATAAAACAGTTGGAGAACAAGTCAAAGTTTATAAGATTCTTGACGATAAAAAGATTGTAAGTTGTGAGGTTTGCGGCGGTCCGCATGTTGATAGAATTGGCTCCTTGGGCACATTTACGTTGAATAAAGAGAAATCTGCCTCTTCTGGAATACGAAGAATAAAAGCAACTTTAATCTAAAATTAGCGCAAAAAGAGCTGGGGATCATTACCTTGACACATCTCAATAAAATCATTACTATACCCGCGCTTCGAAACAGTTGTTAATTCTTGTCAAAAACATAAAAAATTGCTAGAATTTCAACAACTTAATCAACTATGACACAGAAAAAAACGAAGCAGTTCATTGAAATGCGAGGAACCGTTGAAGAACTATTGCCCGGAGCTCAGTTCAGGGTAAAGATGGAAAACGGTCAAGAGGTGCGAAGTCATCTCTCAGGTCGCATGAGAAAATTTAGAATAAGAATTTTGCCAGGTGATGAGGTTAAGCTAGAGCTTAGTCCGTATGACCTGACAAAAGGAAGAATTGTTTTCAGATTTTAATCTATTACTCACTTGAGCCACGTCATCGGGATAACGTGCCCGATGGCGTTTGTGATCTAAACTATGAAAGTCCGAGCGTCTGCAAAACCAATCTGCCGTGATTGTAAGGTTATTCGCCGAAAAGGGCGGGTTGTTGTTATTTGCAAAAACCCTCGTCATAAGCAACGACAAGGATAATTACTATGGCACGAATTTCAGGGGTTAATATCCCTTCCAACAAGCGTATCGTGATCGCAATTCAGTCAATCTACGGAATTGGAGAAACACGCGCGAAAAAGATCATTGCTGGTGTAAGCATCGATGAAAACACCAAGACCAAAGATCTTTCCGATGATCAGATTAATGCAATCCGATCTTTTATTGAAAAAAATTATCGAGTAGAAGGCGACCTTCGACGTGAAGTGCTTTCTTCAATTAAGCGACTAAAAGATATTGGATGCTACCGCGGCTTACGTCATGCAAAACACTTGCCTGTCCGCGGACAGCGCTCAAAGACAAACTCACGTACTGTACGAGGAAATGTTCGTCGAACATCAGGAAGTGGTCGCAGAACTCTTACTAAGACCTAATACATATGGCAAAAGCGAAATTCAAGTCTCGAAAAAAGAACAAGACTGTACAGAAAGTTTCACATGGATGTGTCTATGTTCAGTCAACATATAACAATACAATTGTAAGCTTCACAGACCTAAATGGAAATGTTTTAGCATGGTCTAGTGCGGGTGCATGTGGATTTAAAGGCCCAAAGAAATCTACACCTTATGCAGCGAGCATTATTGTAAAAAATGCAAGCGAAAAAGCAAAAGAATGTGGAATCAAAGATGTAAATGTCTATGTTAAAGGTGTGGGTTCAGGACGAGATTCAGCAATCCGTTCGCTGAATGCAAATGGATTCCATGTTTTATCAATTAAGGACGTTACTCCATTGCCACACAATGGTTGTCGCCCACGTAAGCCACGACGTGTTTAGTATTCAGAATTATGCCTAGATTTACCTGTAAAATTTGTCGGAGAGAAGGTGTTTCTCTTTGCGGACGTGATAATTGTGCGCTAAAAAAGCGTGCATATCCACCAGGAGCACATGGTCCAAAACAAGCACGCCGTCGACCTCGCCTTTCTTCATATGGAATTCAGTTGCGTGAAAAGCAAAAAGCAAAACGTCTTTATAATGTTGTAGAAAAGCAATTCCGACGCTATTTTGAAGAAGCTGCAAAAAAGAAAGGAGACACATCAGAAGTTCTTGTGCAATTGTTAGAAAGTCGCTTGGACAATGTCGTCTACAGACTTGGGTTTGCAAAAACTCGCCGACAATCAAGACAAATTGTTTCTCATGGATTGATTGTAGTGAACGGAAAACGTGTTGATATCCCATCATTTCGCGTTTCAATTGGAGATATTATCGGTATCAAAGAATCAAAAAAGGAAAAAGGAGTCATTAAGCAAAACAGCGAAGGATTAGCAAAGGTTGAGACACCAAAGTGGCTTAGCCTAGACGCGGCAATTATGTCCGGAAAGGTGACATCTGTTCCTGAGGGGGAGGATTTGCGTCAGGTCTTTGACCCGACACTTATCGTGGAATTTTACTCGCGTTAAACTGCGCATTTATCGCTTATTTTTATGGAGAACATACTTCTTCCGAACAATATCACCTTTGAGGAAGGTGATCGACCAAACGAAGGTCAAGTAACGGTTGAGCCGTGTTTTTACGGGTACGGTACTACCCTTGGAAACGCCTTTCGACGAGTCTTGCTTTCATCTTTGCCGGGAGCTGCTGTTACAGCAGTCAAAATCAAAGGGGTCACACACGAATTTCAACCAATTGAGAATGTTAAAGAGGATGTATTGGAGGTTATTCTAAACCTTAAATCATTACGTCTTAAATTGCATTCTGATGAACCTGTTCGACTTAAATTAAGTGCCTCAGGAAAAAAAGTCGTTACAGCAAAAGATATTGAGCCGAATGCAGATGTGGAGATCGTAAATCAAGACCTGAAGATAGCAACAATCACAGATGATAAGGCTGAACTAGAGATGGATATCACTGTCGCAAAGGGTCGAGGATATAGTCCAACAGAAGAGCGTGAAATGGTTGATCAGGAAATCGGAACAATAGGAATTGATGCGTTGTTCTCACCTGTAAGAAACGTTGGCTATAAAGTTGAAAATACACGTGTTGGTGAGATTACCAACTTCGATAAGCTGATCATGACAATTGAAACAGATGGAACTGTTTCAGCAAAAGAAGCAGTACAAGAGTCAGCAAAAATTCTCATTGATTATTTTACATTGTTAACAAGCGACATGAATGCAAATCCTCTCATGGATGAGTCACAAGAGGAAACATTCAGTCCAGAACAACCAGAAGAAGAGCCCGAACAGGCCTTTGATGAATAAAAGAATATGCGTCACCGCAAAAAGGGAAAAATTTTAGACAGAAAGAAAGCTCCACGAGAAGCTTTGCTCCGCAACTTGGCAGCAAGTATTGTTTTGTATGAGAAAGTAAAAACAACACAAGCTAAAGCCAAAGCAGTAAAACCGTTAGTAGAAAAATCTATTACAACCAGTAAAGCTGGCACTCTTGCTGCAAGACGCAATCTAATGAAGACTTTCTACACTGAAGAGCCAGTAAAGAAGCTTTTGGAGGTTCTCGGACCTCGATATAAAGAGCGACCAGGTGGTTATACTCGTATTATAAAGCTGGGACCGCGCCAAGGAGATGGTGCAGAAATGGTTCAAATTGAACTTGTTTAATATGAAAATTGAACGCAAAAATGTAACAATTGATGCAACCGGAAAGGCACCAGGGCGCATTGCAACAGAAGTAGTACGACTGCTTATTGGAAAACACCGACCAGACTATCAGCCAAACTTTGATATGGGTGATAATGTTGAAATCATTAACGTGGGTTCGATGCAGATTACAGGAAAAAAGATTGAACAAAAAGTTTACCGTCATCACACAGGCTTCCCAGGAGGACTAAAAGAAAAAACATTAAAGACACTTTGGGAAACAAGTCCTGAAGAGGTGCTAAAACGATCTATTTCACGAATGTTACCGAAAAACAAACTTCGAAATGATCGTCTTAAGCGACTGACTATTACCAAGTAAAGCTATGACTGAACAAGAAACAAAGTACATAAGAGCTATTGGGCGTCGAAAATGTTCGATCGCTCAAGTACGTCTCTATCGTAGTGGAACAGGAAAAGTCACAATCAATGAAAAAGATCTAAAAGACTATATTCCACGATTTGACTTGCAACAAAGTGTGCTCGCTCCATTTGAGGCTACCGGACTTGCAGGAATGCATGATGTTACAGTAAAGGTTCTTGGTGGTGGAATTACTGGTCAAGCAGAAGCAATCAGAATGGGCATTTCTCGAGCTCTTATTGAATATAATCCTGGATTGCGTGAAACATTAAAAAAACTCGGATATCTTTCAAGAGATGCTCGAGTAAAGGAACGAAAGAAATACGGATTAAAAGGAGCTCGTCGAGCAGCTCAGTGGTCAAAACGATAAGAAAAAACACCCGATTGTCGGGTGTTTTTAGATTGTCTGAATATTAAAAGAATGATAAAATTGACTTACTGTGGCTGAAAACATTGCAAAAAATACGCTCTACCTTACGCTTGCATCAATAGGACAAAAGGTGATGGCTTTTGTCTATTTTTTATTTATTGCTCGCATAATGATGCCAGAGAATACAGGCGCATATTTCTTGGCACTCTCTATAACAACAACCTTTTTTGTTATAGGAGACTTTGGGATTAATTCTGTTGTTATAAGGGAAGTTGCAAAAAAACCTGCAGATGCATTGCGGTTAGCAAGGAGATCTTTTGGATTAAAAATTCCATTACTTATCATTGCAGTCTCGGGAGCAATTATTTCGGGGTATGCTTTGGGGTATGAACCAGAAGTTCAAGCGCTTATACAACTTGCTTGTGTTGTAATGGTCCTAGACTCAATTTCAGCATTTTTTTACATCTTACTAAGAGGTTTTCAGATTCTTAAATACGAGGCAATCGGAATCTTTATAGGTCAAATAGTCACTGTCTCTTTTGGTGCGTTTGTTCTAATTACAAATCCCTCATTGGTATTACTTGTTGTTGCACTGATTCTTGGAAGCACATTTAATGCTTTTTTTTCAGCTTCCCGAATAATTCCGCGTGTAGGCTGGAAGGTATTGGTGCCTGTCTTTGAGAGAAAAGCAAGTTTACAATTACTTGGAACCGCTTCTGCTTTTGCGCTGGCTGCAATTTTTGTAAAAGTTTATTCCTACATTGATACTGTAATAATTTCAAAACTCATTGGAACTGCTGCGGTGGGTATTTACAGCATTGCTTACAAATTTACTTATGCATTTCAATTTCTACCGCTTGCATTTGTTGCAGCACTTTATCCTGGCTTAAGCTCACTTGTTGGAAAAGGTGATCATGATGGTTTGAAAGAAATGTTTCAAAAAGGCATTTGGTACATGGCAATTGTGGGCATTCCAATAACATTTGGTCTTTGGGCAATTGCAGAAGATGCAGTCATGCTTGCCGGAGATGATTATATCCAAGCGGGCCCTGTGCTCGGAATCCTTGTTTTTGCTCTCATGCCCCTCTTTCTAGATTATCCAATTGGAGCACTTCTCAATGCAGCTGGTCGCCAAAAGACAAAAACAGCAATCATGGGATTCACAATGGTTGTGAATGCTATTTGTAATGCAACACTCATTCCGATTATTGGCCTGAAAGGTGCTGCAATCTCTGCGGTGATTAGCTTTACTTTTATGTTTTTTGCTGGATTTTTCTATGTGCCAAAAATTATTGAAAGTTATAAGTACCGTGATCTGCTAAAAGTTGTCTGGCCAGTATTGCTTAGTGGTCTTGTTATGGCATTTGTTGCCCGTCTGCTTAATGCCTATATTGATTACGCTTTAGTAATTCCTGTTGCAGCCGCCGTATATCTCTTGATGTTGGTCATGACAAAATCGATCCCAAAACAGTATGCAAAAGCATTTATTCAATTGTTTAAAGGGGTGCTAAAACCATATGTTGCGAACACTTCTCACGACGATTGATTTTCCTCCAAAAAAAGGAGGTATCGCAAGATATCTAGATCGATTTGCAACTTACTTTGCAGATCGCCTTTTTGTAATTGCAAGCCCCTTTGATACTGAAGAGTCGAGCGATGATCAAAGAATATATAAGATTGAACGAGAGAAGCTTCTTTTTGATTATTTTCGACCAAGATGGGTTAGGACAATCCTCTTATTGCTTAAGAAAAGAAAGAAATACGATCAGATTCTTGTGAGTCATGTGCTTCCATTAGGAACTGCGGCACGTATTACAAAAATATTCACAAAAAAACCTTATATCGTTATTATTCACGGGATGGATGTTCGGCTTGCAAAAAAATCAAGAATCAAAAAAATGCTTTGTAAAAATGCGTTAGTAAATGCAAAGCTGGTAATAACAAATTCTTCTGCACTAAAAAAAGAGGTGGAAAGAGATTTCAATCTTTCTTCGGCTGTCGTTTCTTACCCATGCTTTGAAAAGGAAGATCTTATAAAAAAAGAACATCAAGGAATCAATTTACTTACTGTTTCTCGGCTTGTTTCTCGCAAAGGGCATTTGAGGACACTGCAAGCGTTGGACCGACTGCTTAAGGAAAAACCAGAGCTGGCCATCACATATCATATTGTTGGAAGCGGACCAGAGCTTCAAAGGATTCAAAAAGAAGTTTATGAGCGCAAGCTTGATGGTCATGTCGTGTTTCATAACAAGTGCTCAGATAAAGAGCTAAAGGAGCTCTATGCGTGTTCAGATATTTTTGTGATGCCAGTACAAGATCATCCAACAGATAAAGAGGGATTTGGTATGGTCTATCAAGAGGCTGCGCAATACGGTATACCTTCTATTGCAACAAAAATGAGCGGAGTTGATGAGGCAGTTCTTCATCTTGAAACTGGGATTCTGATTGCTGATGGAGATATTAATGCGCTCAAGGACGTGCTTTGTAAACTTATTGAAGACGGCGCATTAAGAGATAAGCTTGGAAGAAATGCACAAAAGCGTGTGAAAACAGTCTTTTCGCCTGAGGCTCAGCTTGAGCCATTAAAAAAGTTCTTATGATGAAGCTTTCCGTTCTCATTCCCACTTATCAGCATGCAGAAGCATTGCGGAGTTGCTTATGTTCGGTTTTAGCACAATCTCGTAAGCCAGATGAGATCATTGTCGTAAACGACGGTTCTACAGACAATACAGATGAGGTTGCACATCAATACAAAGGGCAAATCATCTATATCAAACAAGAAAATCAAGGGGAACAAGCAGCGCGCATGAAATGTTTTCATGAAAGCACAGGAGATTTGATTATTTTTTGTGATGCAGACGTGGTCATGAAACCAACGATGCTAGAAGAGATGGAGCAGGTGCTTAATAAAAATCCGGATGTAAGCTATGCCTATAGTTCATTTATTTTTGGCCCAAAGAAATTCAAAAGCTTTTCATTTAATCCAGAGAAGATGAGACAGATGAACTATATTCACACAAGCAGCCTTATCAGACGTGAGGATTTTCCTGGCTTTGATCCAGAAATCAAAAAATTTCAAGATTGGGATGTTTGGCTCAGTATGCTTGAGAAGGGAAAAGAAGGAATTTTTATTGATAAGGTTCTTTTTAAAGCAAAAACAGATAGCAAACGTGGCGGAATTTCACAGTGGATGCCTTCCTTTATGTACAAACTCCCATGGAAGCTCCTGGGCTGGAAACCAAAAGCAATCATAAAATACGAAAAAGGACTTGCCGCCATTAAAGCAAAGCACGATCTATGATCTCGGTCATCACGGTAAATTATAAAACAAAAGATTATCTTGAGCGCATGCTTGAGAGTCTTTATATTCATCATGATGCTGATGAGGTTGAGGTGTTTGTGGTGGATAATGCCTCTGGCGATGATTTATCTGCGATTGAATCCAAATACGATAAAGTGACCATCATCTATTCCAATAAAAATGTTGGCTTTGCAGCTGGGTGTAATATGGCTATCAAGCTTGCTGCAGGGGATTACTACGTTCTTATAAACCCAGATATTGAATTTACCTCTCCAGCGCTCTCTCAAATTGAACAAAAGATGAAAACGCATCCTGAAGTAGGGATTGGTGGTGTCTCTTTAAAGAATCTCGATGGCAGCCAACAAGATTGCGTTTGGCGTTTTCCAAGACCTCTCGATCAACTCCTTGTTCTTCTCAAGGCACCACATGTCTTCAAAAACCTCAAGCCAATCAATCAATGGCTTATGAAAGACTTTGATTACAGCGAGTCCTCTGATGTTGATCAAGTTATGGGGGCATTCTTTTGTATTCGCCGTGAGATGACACAAGAGATTGGTCTTTTAGATGACGGTTTCTTTATGTGGTATGAAGAAGTTGATTATTGCAAGCGTGCAGCAAATGCAGAATGGAGAACTCGTTACTTTGCAGACATCGAAGCCAAGCATAAGAAGGGCAGCAGCTTTGATCAAGTCGCAACACTCAAAAAACAATCAATGGTGCGCCGCAGCCTTCGTAGATACATGAAAAAACATTTTGGATTACCTGCATGGCTTCTCTTTACGCTCCCAGAACCTTTCTATATCACCATCGCGCTCCTTGTCTCAATCATTAAGCCCAAATAAATTTCTGTCATGCCGGACTTGATCCGGCATCCAGAAAGAAAACATGCGATATTTGCTAGATTCCGGCTCAGAGGCCGGAATGACAGACTAATATTATGCTTACACAATTTTTCGGAAAAACATTCTGGTATACACTCGCAGGACTCACAGGCGCCTTCTTTCTTGCAATACCATTTTTACATAACCCAGCAAGCACCATTGTGCTAGGACTCATTGGGGCAGGTGTACTGCTCTTAAGCTTCTGGAGGCTTGAAATTGGCCTTCTCGTCGCATTTGCTGAGCTTATTGCCTTCTCGCACGGACACCTCTTTGCTGACGGGTATTTTGAGATGATCTCTTCGAGGATGATTATCTTTGTTGCTGTGATGATTGCCTGGTTTATTCTCTTTAGTTTCAAGCGCATTCAATTACAATACAAGCACGAACTGTTCATCCCAATCCTTTTTATCCTTGGTATAGTGTGTTTTGGAATTTTTCGTGCATGGATGCTTCGTGGAGGAATCACTGGGGTGATGGAAGCGTTCATGGATGGAAATGCCTATTTCTATTTACTCTACATCTTCCCAATCCTCTCAATCGACTGGACAACGATTCGAAAGCGACAACTGTTACAAGTACTTGCTGGTGCAACAATTTGGGTGAGCATTCTCACACTTGCGGTCTTTTTCATCTACAGTCACTATCCAGAATGGATGCTTGGAAATGTTTACACCTTCTTGCGTGATACGCGTCTTGCCGAAATTACGCCACAGGTTGGAGTTATTTATCGCGTCTTTATGCCAAGTCAGATTTTTGCTGGCGTGATGCTCTTCTTGCTCTGCACCTCCTATTGGATGCAAAAGAAGATGTCCAATAAAGAATTTTGGATTCTTGTTGGGATTGAAGGGTTGTTGATTTCAACTATCTTGATCTCGCTCTCTCGCAGTAATTGGGTTGGGCTCGTTGCTGGCGGCCTTGTCTTTATTGGACTCTTGATCGCAAGCAAAAAGACTAAATTGAAGCAATGGGGGAAGGGGATAGGAGCAAGCGGACTTGCTGTTTTGGCTGGTTTGATCATCATTATCTTTACACTCTTTTTACCTGTGTTTTATCAAAGTGGCTCAGCAGCTGACTTTGCAAGCGTCTTTGGGTCGCGGGCAAACACGTCTATGGATGCTGCGATCTCAAGCCGCTGGAAGCTGCTAGACCCAATGTTTGAAAAGGTGATGCAAAACCCGCTTTTAGGAAATGGATTTGGTGCCACAGTTTCGTTTGAGACCGATGACCCGCGTGCGGTAGCCATCACAGGTGAAGGTCTCTGGACCACCTATGCCATGGAATGGGGATGGCTTGAGCTGTGGTTAAAAATGGGCATTTTGGGGCCGATTGCATTCTTACTTGTTTTTTCAACGATGATTCGTTATTTACTTCCACTCTTGATGACAAACCGTTCCTGGTTGGCAATAGGACTGATCTCAAGCGTATCTATGCTCTATGCAACCCATATCTTCTCGCCATACCTGAACCACCCGCTTGGCCTTGGCTTGATCCTCCTGATCATCCCATTCATTACAAACATCCAACCAATCACAGAAAAAGAGCAGAAGCTAGTCCCAGAGGCAAGGGTTGTGAGGGCCAGAAAACCCGCAACAGCAATCACTTCAAAATCCTAAAACAAAACCACCCATTAACGGGTGGTTTTAAAATTGGGGTCAGGTCTGGATAATGGATATTTTGACTTCACATAAGGTCCGTACGGCACTTAAGTGAGGTGTAGATAAGTTTAAGAAAAGAAAAACCCCCGACCTAGCGTCGTCGGGGACGTTTTTGATTACTTGCTTGTTCAAGACGTGTCAGTAGATCTTTCAGAGAAATCTTCATCGAAAACGGCGGGCCTGTTGTGCCGTGTGGCAGCGGAAGTGAGCGTCCGCATTCAATGTCGCGCAGATCAATGCCAAGCATTTCACCAAGGGCTGCGAGACCATTGAGATCTTCTGCATTTGGTTCTCTGCGAAAATCTCCGAGTGGAAATTGAATAATGCGATCCATTGAGACATCAGGTATCTTGGTAAGATTCATGATACGCTCGTATTGATCTTCTGCCCAACGACTGGCTCTCTCTATCCCATTTTTAGCTTTCATTTCCTTTTCCCTCTTGTCAGATTCAATCAACGAATCACGCAAAGCAATCCCTTTTTTTGTAAGGGCCATTCTGTCTCCTTGTAAAAGATCGCGCAAAAACCTTGCCACAATACCATCTCACTGTCAATCCACCAACCATCCGCCACGATAATACGAAAAGGCGGAGTAAACAAAAAGCCGCCCATATTTAGGCGGTTTTTACACGCTGGATCCAGGCTCGGTGGCCGGGATGACAACATGGGCTAAATGTTTTTTACAAGCTTATACAACTGGTCACCACGATGGACAGGTGAGGGGACTTTGAAGGTGATGAGATCACCTTGCTTTGCACTCTGCACCTCTTTCTCATCAAGCAAGATTCCCTCAGGGGCAATGCGCAGCACTCCAGTCTTCTTTCCTGTGATGATGCACGGCGTGCCTGCATCAAGCTCTGCGGCTTGCACAGCTACTTCAGCGACACCAATGTTTGGATAATACTTTTCAATGCGGCCGACGAATTCACGGCGTTGTGTTGCTTTACTGTTTGGCCCCTTACTCCAATATTCAAATGCTTTTCCTCGATAGAACCCATCGCTCATGCCTCGGTTATAAACGGTTCCAAGTCGCTTATTCCACTCAACAACTTTCTCTTTATCAAACGTATCAGCTTTTACAGCCTCAATGGCTTCGCGATAACAATGCACCACTTCATCAACATATTCAGGTTTGCGCCCGCGTCCTTCAATCTTGAGTGACACCACACCACTATCAATAATCTCTCCAATCATCCCAATGGTGCACAAGTCCTCAGGGCTCATCACATAGTTGTTCTCAACCACAAGCGCTTTGCCTGTTGCCTCATCTTCTACTTTATATTTACGCCGACATGGCTGTGAGCACTTCCCACAATTTGCTGAGGTGCCATACAAGTAAAGACTCATGCCACAACGCCCTGAGACGGAAACGCACATTGCGCCATGGATAAAGACTTCAATCTCCACAAGCTCCCCCTTAGGCCCGCGCACATCTTGCTCCTTAATCTGCTCAGTAATGTGTTTGATTTGCTCTAAGGTTAACTCACGCGCTAAAACAACTCGATCAGCCCACTTTGCAAAAAACTTCACGGCCTCAATGTTTGAGATGCTGTGCTGCGTTGAGATATGCACCTCCACACCAATACTACGTGCATAGGCAATGGCAGTCATATCAAAAAAGATGATGGCATCAACGCCCGCTTCTTTCACGGCGTCGATCATTTTCTTCATGTCCTCAATGCCCTCATCGTAAACAAGTGTGTTCAGCGCTAAGTAGCATTGGATTTTATTTTCATGGCAAATCTTTGCGATTTCCTTTATATCCTCAGCCGTAAACGCAGCTGCGGTATTCGCGCGCATATTAAAACCAGAGACACCAAAATAGATGGCGTCACATCCAGCCGCAATAGCGGCTTGTAAGGACTCATAACTCCCAGCAGGCGCCAAGAGCTCAATGTGTGAGTAATCTTTCATACTAGTTCAATGTGGTTCCTTCAAAATCCTGATAGCCGTTTAGAAAGGTTTTTGCATCCATTTTTGGTTTTCCTTGTACTTGCAATTTGATTATCTCGAGACCTGTTGTTTCAGTGCCGATAATGATCTTTCCTTCATCAACCATTACCACTCCAGGAGCAGGGGACTTATCGGAGATTTTCATATCCAGCCACTTTATGCGCATCTCTTGGCCGCTTCTGTTCCAAACGCTCCAAACTCCAGGCCAGGGCATAAAGGCTCTGTAACGGGCAAAGAGAGCCTCTGAGGTCTGGCTCCAATCAAGGTGTCCATCCTCTTTTGTAAGAAGTCGCGTTAGTGTTGCCCGCTCATCATCTTGCACTACAGGCTCAATCTTTTCAGCCAAATATCCTTTGAGGGTTTCAATGAGAAGTGGCGCGCCTTTTGTGTGGACTTTGCTTTGTAGCGTGAGATATGTTTCTTCTTTTTCAAGTGCAAACTCGATTTGTTTTAAAATTGGTCCTGTGTCCATTCCAGCATCTAGCTTCATAATGCTAATACCTGTTTTCTCATCACCTTCCATAAGCGCCCATTGCATTGGCGAAGGCCCGCGATAGAGCGGAAGAAGCGATGGGTGTACGTTTACACATCCAAACGCAGGAATGTCGAGCGCAGTTTGAGGAATAATTTTTCCATACGCCACCACAACGAATGCATCAGCTTCATAGGAGGCAAGCTTCTCTTGTACCTCTTTACGCTTTAAACTTTTTGGTTGATAGACCTCAATGTCATTGTTGAGCGCAAATTGTTTTGTTGCAGTTGGTTTAAGCTCATGTCCTCGCCCAGCAGGTTTATCGGGCTGGCTAACTACTGCTAAAACAGAAATCTCTGCATCTTCATGCAGAGCTTCTAAAAAGGGAGCAGAGAATTGCGGTGTGCCAAAGAAAACAATCTTCATATCTCTTACAACCGCTCTGTATTCTTAATGGTTTCAGCTTTGTCGATAAAGAGGATGCCATCTAGATGATCCATTTCATGCTGAACGATCACAGAAGGCATGCCTTCAAGTTTCATTTCAATTTGCTCACCTGCACGATTATACGCACGTAGATTCATACGTCGAAAGCGCTTCACCATTCCAAAAACTCCTGGGATAGAAAGACAGCCTTCTTCTGTAATAATCGTGCGAAGCGATTTGCTTGTCATTTCAGGATTAATAAGCACAACATCTTCCTTTTCTATAGTCGCGATAAGAATGCGCTTATGTACTCCAACTTGAGAAGCGGCAAGGCCTATGCCACTTGATGCATGCATGGTTTCGATCATGTTCTCAATAAGCTCCTGGGTTTCAGGGCTTGTGATTTCTTCAACAGGAACCAACGCGCTTTTTTCGCGTAGTAATTCATTAGGATTTGTGAGGAGAGATAGTGTTGACATAAGACAAGATTACATCATAAAAACACGTTTGTGTCAATCAAAAGGGCATCTGGAAACGTGTAAAAAGTGCTTAATAATTGGGATAATTGCTGTGGATCGACCATAAGTTCAAGTGCCGGCAACTGACGATATTTGGTGCGAATGATCTGATTATGCTCAAGCTGGCCTCTGAGTGTATTGGCAGCGTCAGCAATAAGATTCGTCTGTATTTTTGCGTCACCACGAGCCGTAATGCGCATCCAACGCTTATACGGTGGATGTTGATACATCTGACGCATTGCTAATTCATTTTGATGGACTTTATAAGGTTCAGTGAGCGCTTGTTCTAAAAGCCCTGCGCTTTGTGTTTGCGCAACCATTTCACAGCCGGCATTTTTTGCCACACCTTGCCACAAAGACAAATCAGTCATTGCGCGCTCTACTGCGCGGAAGGTGGGTTGATAAAGGGCCAAATCTGCATCAAGCTGCACCACAAGCCCAAAACGATTTTTCTCAAACGGGTCGTGTATTTGCTCTGTGTAATAACTTGTAACCAATAAGATGTCTGCTTCCTTATTGATCTGCTCGCTATCCTTTTCAATCAGTGCAATGGTTGCAGTTGGCAAAAGTTTTTGCAGTGCGGTTTTGATCCCTCTATTTCCGTATCCTTTTGGTTTGATATTCACGCTCTTGCAAAGAGGGCAATTCATTGGCAACGCTTCTTTGTGTCCACATCGACCACAGGCGATCATTTGCTCAAAGGCAATCATTGGAGCAGCACAACTTCTGCAAGGAAAGTCATGTTCACATTCTTTGCACGCAAGTCTGCGTGACACACCTTTCTTATTATAAACGCAGAGCACCTGTTTTTTTGCTTTAAGTGCAAGCTCGATTTTTTCAATCGTTGTTGAGCCAAGTGCAGGATGAGGTGCAGTGGGGCGCTCGCGCTTTAGATCAACAAGTGTATACGGCGCTTTTTTAAATGGATCAACGACATCAGAATGATTCAGCCAAGCAAGGTCGTCCACGCGCGGCATTACATCCATAAAAAACAATTTCCCATGAGTGGCTTCGTGCCAAATACGCAGAGCATGCCTTGTGTCGTAGCGTGGGTTCTGGTCTTTTTGCTTATGATTTGCATGACCTGAGCGCACGACAAAGACAGTAGAAAGCGCAGGGTGAGGGAGCAGGGCCCCAATACGCGTTGCAATCATGACTCGTGTTTCGTCTTTTCGCCAACGCATCCAGGCCTTCCAACGCGCACCATTGCTTTCTTCTCCAGTAATAAACGATGGTACGAGGTGCTGGAGTGCTCCAGCAAGAAGCTCTGCATCACGCACATTTGGACAAATAACTGCAACAATATGTTTTTGCTCTTGTGCAACATAGCCAGCAATAAGTGCTGCCATGCGCTTAAGATCAGGGCAGATCACAAATCCATTCTTACGAGCACGCAAGGTGCTAAGTGCTGTTAAAATCGTTTCTGTTTCAGAGGAAGGAACCGTAAGGGTTTTCTTAATTGGTTTTTCTGGTTCTTTTGATGCGCGACTTAATGGCTTTGGTAGCGCAGCGTGCAGTAAAGAGGGGACTGATTGCGCTAAATCGTGTGCAATATTTTCAAAATAAGCTATCTCTTCATGTCCAAAGACAAGCTCTTCGTGGATTCCAAGAAGCTCTTTGCATTGATATTTCACCTCTTTAGTATCTTTTACTGTTTTTACAATTCCCCAAAGTGTTTGTTTGCGAAATGGAATTTGTACAAAAGATCCTGTTTTTACATACAATCCCTCAGGAACCTCATAATCAAAAACGCCGACCTTTCTTGGCATGCGTTTGATTGGGTAAACCTCAGCGATCATAATGTATAAAAACGTGCTGTTAGAAATCCGACTCCAAATGGGTCTTGATAGGCAAGCGTTTTAGGAACGACTTCCATGCCCTCCAAGATTCCAAACAGAACCAAGAGAGGAAGATAACCACATTCTGCTGCCTTTTGGACCACCTTTGGTTTAATAGAAAGTAAAGTTGAGAGTGAGTTTTCATTAACCGCATACTGTACAGCATCATCAAACTCTTTTCCCTCCTTTTTGTATCCAAGCGGTGCATCTTTGCTTAATGTGTGTGCTAAGTCGCCTGAGGCAATCACTGCAATCCGTGCAGGATGCTCATCCAAAACCTCACGCAAGGCCTTTCCAAACTGCACATGCTCCTTAGGGCTCTTTTGACATGTTGCAATTGGTACAATTTTGATCTTTTTGTTCGGCTCAAGAGAAAGTAAAGGAATTGCTGCGCCATGCGTTAAACTTTCTTGTGAATGCATGGTGATATGAATGTGTTCATTTCGCAATTGTCGCTGTATTTGATCGACAAGTGCCGTAGCAGGCTTATACTCCTCCATTGTTTCATAGTCCCCAAACTCCTTAAGCTCTGCTGTGTACTGCTCATGCATATTCATACTATATACCTCTGTTTGTTCTCCTGCATGCGCTGAGATAATAACAATGACTTCAGGGTGTGCAACACGCAACTCATCACGCAATTGTAAAAGTGCCATCTTGGTTTTATCAAGCTCAGCACTGCGCTCTTTCCCGATACTCTCAAAGACAAGTGGTGTGTGCGGAACAAAGGAGGTAAAGACTATCATACTACTCACTTGCTTGAGTTAAATCTTCTTCTTCATCAATCTCAGTTGAAGTAATGGGTTCGCCAAGTGCATGGAGGCCTACAGAGCGCTCATTTGTCCAAATGATGTCATCCCAGCTCCAACCATAGGTTAAAAAGGTATCCTCATCTGGTATTAAACGTCGAAGACCTTCTGAGATAACGAAGACTGCAGGAGACTGCCCATCAATAATCAATGAACCATCAGGGAAATCAACATAATCACCAGTTTCATGTTCTTCTAATAACTCAGGACTTGTTGGAATGAGCGCAAACCCTGCAAAGTTCACATCCATGAGTTCGCGAGAAACAATAGGGTGCTTTAACCCGTTTTCAACATAATAAACACCTCCTGTTGTACTGTCTTGCAAGAGTGCTCCGGATGCATATTCAGTTTCAACGGTAATTGGTTCACCTTCTTCATAAGGATCAAGATCTGCCCACTCAACATCGATAATCTCGTCTTGATTGAACCCAATGAGTCGAAGTGCATCAGAAGAAGCAAAGCCACGACGCGTATCATCTACTATGAGAAACACAGTGCCTGTTGGTGCACGTAACAGGGAATAGTTTGGGAAACTAATCGGGTCACCCAAAGGATATTGCTCAATTGTTGTAGCGCTTGCAGTAATAAGTGGCTGATTACCAAAGCGTGTGTAATAGGCAGTTGCTGAGGTAATAGCTCGGCGTCGTCCAAACTGGATATACCAAATACCTCCTGACTCTTCGTCTTGAATCAATGTTCCTGTTGGATACACATGCTCAAACCAGTTGCGCCAAATATAGACAAAGTTTTCATTGCCATGCAAATGCGGGGTATAGGTGTAGAGCACAGCGGTTGCATTATTTTCTGGAATAATGGTCATGCCATCAATTTCCTTTTCAATTCCTGGACCCATTGAGGTTACTGTATACCCACGACTATCTAGATCATCTAAATAACTTTCACGAATACGCTTAGCTGCATAATAAACCTGATTTCCAAATCCCTTATATTTTTGAATCTGCGGGTCGTCCTTTGCGCAATCATCGCACACTGCATAGCCCATGGCCCATGCAAGCTGGTCATCTGAAGGGCTGTCGTCCTCGATCAGGCTTTGCTCTCTTTGCAAAAGTACAAGAAGGAACTGCGGATTAAATTCAAATTCCATGGAAGCATCCCAAATGATCTCCGCAGCGGTTTGCTCGACATCATCCACATTGTCCGTCTCGTACTCTGAGAGATAGCCGCGACGCAAAAAATACTCAAGCTCATCAAAGTCCATAGCATGTGTGTCGAGCATGTCAGAGTCGGCAACAAGCATGTTGTAGTTAATAGAAGAATCTGCTGAACCCAAAGAAGGAACGAACAAAAGAGAGAGAAGTGTGACAAACACAATTGTTGGACGAAGTTTATTGATCATAGTGGCTCTATTATAGCTTATTTAGTCATACACTTAAAGCGGATATAATTGACCATTTTTTGAGATTTGCTAAGCTGTGGGCGGTTCTTTTTTCTGGAGGGAAAATGAGTAAAAAAGCCATGCAAGTCTTTGGCGAGCTCGCACAAGCACGTGCAGAAGCTTTTCTTACATTCGCAGATGCAATTGATGCAATGGTGCCCGCACTTTCTGACGATGATCAGCGCAGGCTGATGGGGGAAGAGGGGCGTGTAATGTTCAGTATGGCAACCTTTATGCATCGCGCCTGCAGCATGACGCGCGAGCATGGCTATTACCGCTACCGCGTTTTTCACCAAGATGTCTGGAAGACATTTGGATGTGGATCGATCTCACAGGTACACGATCTCATCAAACGACTTCAGGTTGCCTGGAGAAACTTCATCGAAATCTCCATTCACGATGAAAACGACAGCGATGGCAAAATCGCCTTCATCATCCACTTCCGCGTTCTTTAGCCCTCACTCGAGGGCTTTTTTGTTTACCCTGCCTCCTGAAATAGCGTGATAGATACAATAAAATTATTATCTAATCATTGACAAAAGGCTAATTTTGTTATAGATTGGTTTTCCTTTTGAGAACCGACTAACATCTCTGTTAGAGGCGACTTTAAAGGATCAATGGTGCTGAGAGCTTACTGGATTTCCAGGAGCGACTTAACACACGGCAAAGGAGGCGTCATGCGTCCCACCAACAACCCCGACTTCATCACCAGCTCCAACAACGGCGTGGTCACGTTCCGACCAGGAGAGAATGGTCGGTTCTCCGACATGTGCTTGACGGTCAACAGCGACCCCAAGACTCCTCGTGTTTGGGTCTTCTGCACAGCTGGAACGCACACGAACAAAGATGGTGATGAGATCACCGATCACCAGCGTCGTGGCATCAGCGTCGGCACCAATGACGACTGGCGCGAGTACAAGAAGATGCTCAAGAGTATGGGCATCAGCGTCCAGCATGATGGCGGCTTTGTTCCATTCTCCAATGGCCCTGGTGTCTGGGGCACGTCTCGCGGCGGCAAGCCCATGGCCGACTATGCTCGCCGTGAGCTACGGATGGCTCGCTTCGACCTGCCCACCAAGGTGCAACTTGAGGCGATCATCGCCAGCTAGTCTTTACGACCCCCTCAACCCTGAAGGACTCTCTTGTCCGCCTCATGGTTTGTGGGGGTTCTTTTTTTCAAAAATCCACCGAAATAGTCGGTGGATTGTTTTTTACTAATTTTAATTACATTTATCCTTCCAGCAGATATCCCGTTTTTGGGAAAACGTGGTTAATTGCTGCTTGAGAGATCATTAATGCTGTTGTGACTGTAGACCCACTCTCTCTGACAATAAATGCCGACAAAATGTAGGTCAAAGCAACAACTTCTTTACGACAACCCTCCAATAACTCTCTATCTCCTTCTCCCTCTGTAATCCTGGGCTTAGGTTTTCCCAACTCTTCCTTTTTTGGAATCATGGCCCCGAAAAAATGATCACTAAGCCCATCCCCTGAGATGTACAACAATTTAGGAAGCTCCTTTGGCACAACCTGACCTTGCTCAAACTTAACATTCATCATTACCAATGCATCCACACGTGACATCATTGCCTCCTTAATAACCTGTAACTGTTCAGAATGTAGAGCAGGGAATTTTTCATGAATTTGTTCTATTGCTAAATCCAATCTCTCCTTATAGTTTATTTGCTCTTTTAAAAGAAGTATCCTTCCTTCAAATAATCTAACTTCGTTCGCTGCCGAACTTTCTCTATGAAAGCCATTTTCTGCTGACATAAATAATTTTATTAATTTTTATCGTTGATTTTATGTTAACCGATTGACCGCATATCTGCAAAGGCAACATATATTTGCTTTATCTACAACATTGACTCGAAGAAATTTTCTTGACAAAGACCAGTGAAGTTCGTAGTCTTTTGTTACGGGAAGACAGGAGGTTGACATGAAAAAATCTCGTATTCAAACTGCCATGGCTGGCGCAGTCAAACATACATTGAGGGCACGACAACGCTTGCGCGGAATATTCTACAGCAAAGAGCTGATCAAGGAGACGCTTGAGATCATTCTCTGGGTGGAGCGTCCCTGCTCGCTCTCAGAGCTCGTGATCTATCTACCCAAGCAAAAACGCAGATCGCTGCGTGCATTGCTTCATTACATGGCGTGCTATGGATACATCTGCCGCACATCTCAAGCGTCAGAGCTGTACGAGCTCACCAACTTCGGCCGCCTTCAGCTGGTCACTTAACCCTGGAACTCCGGGGTTTTTTGTTTACTCCGCCGTTTTGATCTAAATAGCGGATGTAAAGAAAAACCCCGGTCAGTTGACCAGGGTCGAGGTTGGCGCAGGGGCCATGGGAAAGAGCAGTCTGTGAATGATGCTATTTCTGTGCTCCAGAGCCTCCAAGCTGTCATCAAGGATTTCCGCAAGCACACTAAGCTCAATCTCGAAAAACTCAGGAATGAGGTAGGTCGCGATGAAGTTACCAGCAACATCCTCAGGAAGAAGCCTGCGAAGTTCCTGGTGGCGCTGTGCGAATCGCACAGCAAGCTTTGCAGCCTCGTGCGACGGATCGCGTGCAGGATTCACAAGAACACCAAGATTTCCTGCAATGTAGCGCGATTGCCACGCAAAGACATTTTCATCTTCACTCAAATACTCACGCTCCTTGCACCACATCCAAACAATCAGCAAGATTGCAAGGGAAGACTTGTCATCACAACGCTCAAATGTATCAAACCATGCATTTGGCTCACATTTGAATCCATAACCTACGACATGTGGAGTTTTGCCATTCATTAAAAGCATATTTCGAAATGCAGGAACTGAGCCTGCCTTGATTGCTTTTGCAGGACTGACATCGTCTGGCTGAAAAGAACTCATGTTGCACTCCTTGGAAATAACAACGCGAAAAGAATAGCGCTTACATGAGTATTTGTCAAAGAAAAACCCAGCTTATTCAACTGGGTCAGTGACCTCTCTTTTTGAGAGCTCTTCTAAGATGTTATGAACTGCATGCGCGCCTCGGATATTTCTTCCTGGCTCCTGATCAAGAATTTCACTCAAGATAAGTGGATCGATTTCAAAGAGCTGAAGGCACATGTAAAAAGCGATTATCTGTGGATCCGATCTCTCTGGCAGCTTAGCAAGGCACTCTCTATAGATCTCAATTGCCTCTAGATAGGTTTTTGACATCTCAAGTGCAGGATGCACCATGGGATCAAGAAAATTCACAAACTTATCGAGTGCAAATCTCTGGGCCCAGTCGAGTGGATTTTCGTGCTCAGACAACTCATCGCGTTCTTTGCACCAGATCCAGGCCAGGACCAATGCCTCAAATGAATGCCTGTGATAATAGCTGTCAAAGCTCTTGTGCCAAAGACAATTGTTGCTGTGTGCCAGCCTAAAGATCAATTTCTCATGTAGAATCAGCAGCACAGTACGAAAGGTTTGCACGCTTCCATCTTTGATCATCTTCGCAGCATTTGCTTGCTTTTTTGGAAAAGAACTCATTTTCACCTCCCTAAAGACACTCCCTCTTTAACATGCACATTTTACACTGTCAAAAGAAAAACCCTCCACTAGGGAGGGGAAGAGGAATCAAGTAGTGCATCAATGAGTCCGATCACACTTCTGACTTCGTACTTGTCGTGAAAACCAAAAATGTTAGCAATGACCTCGGGCTCAAGTCTAAACACTTCATGAGACATATAGTAGGCAAGGTGATCTGAACTTGTTGTAGAAGGAAGGTTGTCTTTGAGTCTGTTGTAGCTACGCATTGCACGCGAAAGAGTATGAGTTTCTTTTTCTTCAGCGCTCAATACAGGAGGAAGAAAGACAGGAAGCACATATTCATGGACCCATACCGTCCATGCAGCAAATCTTCTGCAGCGTACCATTGAGGCACGTCCCTCAGACCAAAGCCAAGAGACAACTACATACCAAACAACATCTTGGTCCTGTTTGCTGTCAAAACCTCTCTTCCAGTCAGAATTTGATCTAAGAACAGCTCCTGGCAGATCAACTCCACAAGGAGCATAGATTGCAGCTGCAAACGCCCTGCTATCACCAGACATAATACTTGAAAGAACTGAGGAATCTTCATTCATGACCTTCTCCTTATATCACAGAAATAAGTGAACCAAGCTTAGCTGTTTTTGTCAAAGAAAAACCCCTTGCGGTTAAGCAAGGGGGAAGGGAACTAGAAGTTCCAGATATCGCCGGTCATGGGAAGCCCTTCGATCAGCGTTGAATCATAAAGGTCAGGTGCCTTGAATGAGGTTGCGTAGTACCCCCACAACGTATCCGTGATGCCGTATTGGAGCTCATCACCACTTGTTGCAGTTGGCACGGTGAGCCTCAGTGCATAAGTGTACATATCCCCAGCAGCGATAACATCAGCGAAGTTCATCAGCTGCATATACGCCACAGGGTCACCCGTAGCCTTTGAACACTCGACACCATCTTCATTGTAGAACATCCAGTCCGAGGCACTAAAACGAGACGTAATGTTCGACCCATTTTTGTAAACCTTGTACTGTGAGTAGTCATCAAAGTTTCCACAGGTATTCCAGCCTGTTCCGCCAAGATCCGTTGTGGTGATGTCGAAATAGAATTCATCCATCTCAAGCTCATCATTATGGCCGCACTCGACCGTGAACTTAAACACATCAGTCGATGCACCAGCGACAAGTGTGCTGGTTGTGAGCGACACATGGCTGAACGTTGGTTCGGTCTGGTGTGTGATCATCACAGGGCCAGAGACCTCGTCTGTCATCACAGTGCTGTCGTACACGGTCCCAGAGAACAAGCCCGTGGCCTGCGCGGATGTATCCGTCCATGAAACCTGGACATCCACCTCAGGCGACGCAAAGCCAGGCCCGATGTCAATGATGTCACCCTTTACGATCATCATCGCACCACGTCGTGCACACCGAGGAACATAGAAGTTCATGCCTGTGTAGGAGATCGATCCTGTGCAGGTATGGACATCTGAGGCCTGAAGATTTCCGAAGCCATCGTAGATGTGATACTGGCTCACGGAGCCACACAGAGCGCTTTCATACACGCCCAGCGTGAAATCACTCAGAACCATAGGTTCGCCCGTAGAACACAGACGAAACACACCCAAATCGTGCGTTTCGTCTGCAGTCACAATGTCCTCACCAAACCCAGCCACGGGTCGGACGATCAGACGAGATCGAGGAGGGGGCATAGCCTTGTCATCAGCGACATAGCCTTGGCCATCAAACCCTGAGAGATCTTCAGGCGCGCAGGCAATAAGGGTAAAAAGGGATGCGATCGAAAAGAGCATTTGTGTGTTCATGACCTACCTCGTGTGTTGTATGAACACGTGTATCATAGTTATCCACAGGTCATTTGTCAAAGAAAAACCTGAGAAAAAACCGACCAAATGGCCGGTTTTCCTTTATTTCTTTGTGATATTGATTTCATTGTTCTTTGTACCGATTGTAACCCTATCACCGTCACCAATCTCACCACTCACAATCATGAGCGAGAGGGGATCGAGCACCTTGTTTTGAATCACGCGCTTAAGCGGACGCGCTCCATAGGTTGGCTCATACCCAAGCTCGGCGAGGAGTTTCTTGGCAACAGGGGAAAAGGTGATTGTGATGTCGCGCTGCTTTACTAACCTGTCTGCAACGCGTTTAATTTGCAACTCAACAATATCAGCAATCTGTTGCTTGGTGAGCTGATGGAACACAATCGATTCATCAAGACGGTTTAGGAACTCAGGGCGAAAGTGATCTTGCAAACGCTCTAAGATACGCTCACGCGTTTCTTTGGTATCTGTATCCTCATCATCAACATCACTTACAAATCCAACCGTTCCCATACTGCGCCCTGAATGCTGAATAAGGTCAGAGGCAATGTTCGATGTCATGATGATCACTGTGTTCTTAAAGTTCACTTTGCGACCCTTTGCATCTGTAAGATGTCCGTCATCAAGAATCTGCAACAAAATATTGAACGTATCAGGATGTGCTTTTTCAATCTCATCAAAGAGAAGGACTGCATAAGGCTTGCGACGCACAATCTCTGTTAACTGCCCACCTTCGTCATAACCAACATAACCAGGAGGCGAACCAATAATCTTTGCGACTGAGTGCTTTTCCATGTACTCAGACATATCGATGCGAACAAGCGCAGACTCTTCATTAAACATAAACTCAGCAAGTGCTCGTGCAAGCTCGGTCTTTCCAACACCAGTAGGACCAAGGAAAAGGAAAGATCCAATAGGACGCCCTTCTTCTGCAATACCTGAACGTGAACGACGCAATGCATTAGAAATAGCCACAATTGCTTCCTTTTGCCCAATCACGCGCTTTTGTAAGACTTTTTCCATGAGCGCAAGCTTCTGAAGCTCTGATTCAAGCATTTTATTTACAGGAATCTTTGTCCAACGAGAAACAACATTTGCAATATCTTCTTCTGAAATGACCTCTTTAAGAATCCCACGTTCTTTTTGCAAATTCGCAAGTGCTTTTTCTACTTTCTTAAGATCTTTTTCTTTTGCAGGGATCATGCTGTAGCGCAATTTTGCAACACGCTCAAGATCTCCCTTGCGCTCTTCTACTTCAGCTTCAGCACGTAACTTATCAATTTCTGCTTTTATCGTTTGGATCTCTGTAATTTTATCTTTTTCATTTTTCCAGCGTCCTTCTAATGCATCAGCAATCTCACGCTGATTAGCAATTTGCTCTTCAATCTCTGCCAGACGCACCTTTGAATGCTTGTCATCTTCTGTTTGTAAAGCCTTGCGCTCAATCTCAAGACGCATGAGGTCACGCTTCATGATATCAAGCTCTTCTGGCATGGAATCAATCTCCATACGAAGCGCAGAACAAGATTCGTCAATAAGGTCAACAGCTTTATCGGGTAAAAAGCGATCAGTAATATACCGATCAGATAATTTGGCAGCCTCTACAATAGAAGGGTCTGAGATACGAACACCGTGATGCACCTCGTACTTTTCTTTGATTCCACGCAAAATTGCAATCGTGTCATCAACGCTTGGCTCCTCAACAACAATTGGCTGGAAACGGCGCTCTAATGCCTGATCTTTTTCAATATGCTTTTGGTATTCTTTTGTTGTGGTTGCACCAATCGCACGAAGTTTTCCGCGGGCAAGTGCAGGCTTTAAAAGATTGGCTGCATCAAGCGGAGATCCATCAGAAGTCCCGGCACCAACAAGCGTATGGAGCTCGTCGATAAAGAGAATCATTTGTCCTTTTGCGTCTTGTATTTCTTTAATCACTGCCTTAAGACGATCTTCAAATTCTCCGCGGAACTTTGTTCCTGCAATCATGCTTCCAAGATCAAGTGAGATAATTTCCTTATTCTTTAAAAGTTCTGGAACATCACCGTCAACAATGCGCTGTGCTAACCCTTCGACAATTGCTGTTTTACCAACACCTGCTTCGCCAATAAGCACTGGATTATTTTTTGTTCGACGTAAAATGACCTGCATGACACGCCTAATTTCCTGGTCGCGTCCAATAATTGGATCAAGATTTCCTTCCTTTGCTTCTTCGGTTAAATTAATTCCGTACTTCTCAAGTGCTTGATAACGACTTTCCGGGGAAGGGGAATCAACTTTTTGGTTTCCTCGAATTTCCTTTAAGGCTTTCATGAATGCATCCTCACTTACTTTATGACTTGAAAGCAGTTTGCCAACAGGTCCATTAGTAAGCAAGCCAAGGAAAAGATGTTCTGTAGAGATATACTCATCACCAAACTGCTTTGCTCGTTTTGCAGCTTGCTCAAAAACCTTCACAACATCCGGAGACAAAAAAACCTGCCCTAAGCCGCCTTGCATTTGCTCGGCCGTTTTTGGCAGTCCGTCTAGTATGGTATCGATTTTTGCGCGCAAGACTGAGACGTCCTCAAGAACCTTTGTAAGAACAGCAGGAACAACAGAATCTTCTTGCCCAACCAGGACAGCTAAAAGATGGATTGGATCCACTCCTTGTTGACCATTATCTATCCCAAGATTATGCGCATTTTGAATCGCTTCTTGCGATTTCACGGTAAAGTTATTTGGTAGCATAGTTTGTTGAATTTAGCACTCTGTAGTATAGAGTGCTAATGTAATTTCGTCAATGGATAAATCTTTGATAATTTGTTACCATATTCCTAGAAATACACGCATTTTTTATGATGAGATTAATCATGAATGTCCCGTTTGCTGCCCAGTATCAAAAGCAAATAAAAGAACGTTTGCAGGGTTTTTTGCGATCAGAAAAAGGGAATCTAATTGTCACAGCAAATCCTGAAATGCTTGTTCTTTGCAAAAGAGACCCTGAATTCCATGACCTCCTGCAGTCTGCAGAACTTGTTGTTGCTGACGGAACAGGAATCGTCATTGCTTCTGCGCTCTTGCCAGGTGAACGTATTCCTGAGCGCATAACCGGAAACGATATTCTAAAATTCATCTTTGAAATCCTTAGCGAACAGCAAGGACGCATCTTATTCCTTGGTGCTTCAAAAGGTGTTTCGCACAAAGCTGCTGATAAAGTAAAAGCTCGCTATCCAAACCTGCACATCCATGCAATTCACGGAGGCAAGATTTGTAAACGCGGAGATCATTGTTGGGACCACGAAGAAGGCTTGCTTGAAAAAATTCGTGCATTTAAACCTCAAGTGATTGCAGTAGCCATGAACTTTGGAGAGCAAGAAAAGTTTGCTCGCTATCTACTCGATCAAGTGGAAGGAAGTAAGATTGGTGTTGGGATCGGTGGTGCATTTGATTTTCTTAGTGGAAACGTAAAACGCGCACCAAAACTTGTACGTTTCTTTGGTCTCGAATGGCTCTGGCGACTCATCAAACAACCAAGCCGCTATAAACGCATCTTGCGTGCACTCATTATCTTTCCACTGCTATTAATCACTGATACAATACGCTCGCTTAGAACCTAATTGCTATGACTGTAAAAACACGTTTTGCCCCATCTCCAACTGGATATCTCCATATTGGCGGTCTGCGTACCGCACTATACAATTACTTGCTTGCACAAAAAGAGCAGGGGACTTTTTTGTTGCGTATTGAAGACACAGATCGCGCTCGCTATATCGAAGGTGCTACTGAGAGCATGATTGCTATTTTGAACAATCTTGGACTTACACCAAACGAAGGCGCAGCACTTGAAGACAAAACAATCATTTCTAAAGGAGACAAAGGGCCATATGTGCAATCTGAGCGTCTAGAAATCTACAGCGAGCATATTCAAAAACTTCTAGATCAGAAAAAAGCCTATTATTGTTTTTGTACAAAAGAACGTTTAGGTGAGATTCGCAAACAACAGGAAATTGCAAAGCTTCAACCAAAATATGACCGCCATTGCTGCAATCTCACTGATGAAGAAATCAAAACAAGACTAGATGCCGGAGAACCTCATGTTGTGCGTCTACGTATTCCTGATGGCAAAACCACCTTTCAGGATGCTGTACGAGGACCAATTACCATTTCAAATTCAGAGGTCGATGATCAGGTGATTCAAAAATCTGACGGATTCCCAACCTATCACCTAGCCGTTGTTGTTGACGACCACCTCATGGGCGTAACACACGTGATCCGTGGAGAGGAGTGGATTTCCTCAGTTCCAAAACATGTCATTTTGTACGAAGCCTTTGGATGGGAACTTCCTGTCTTCGCACATTTACCACTCATCTTAAACCCAGACAGATCAAAACTTTCAAAGCGCCAAGGCGATGTTGCAGTAGAAAATTACTTGGCTAAAGGCTACCTTCCTGAAGCATTACTCAACTTTGTTGCACTTTGTGGATTTAATCCAAGAGGAGACCAAGAGATTTACACCCTACAAGAACTCATTGATGGCTTTGATCTAAGCAAGATCAATAAAGGTGGGGCAATCTTTGATCGAAACAAACTAGACTGGATGAATGGGCAATATGTCAAAGCCATGAAGAACGAAACTCTTGCTAATGCGGTGCGCCCATTTCTAGAGTCAGAAATCGATGAGTTGTTGCTTGTAAAGGTCTGTGGTGTAGAAAAGGAACGTCTCACAACACTAACAGAACTAGAGGAACGACTTCCAATGTATCTGGCGCAACCAGACTACAACACAGAGATTCTTGTTTGGAAAAAAACAGATAAACCTGATGCAATACAGCAACTTACTGACGTAAAAACATTCCTTGCAGAGCTCTCAGAAGAAAATTGGAAAGAGTCCACATTGATTGAAGAGGCCGTAAAGAGGTATATTAGTGATAACGACAAACAAAATGGCAACGTGCTTTGGCCTTTGCGCGTTGCGCTTTCTGGATCCGAACGTTCCCCAAGTCCATTCGAACTTTTATGGGTTTTCCAAAAGGAGGAATCGTTAAGCCGTCTTCAAAAGGCACTAACGAACTTAGCAAGTTAATCATGCGATTAACAAAAAAACACATGCGAAAAACAAGCATGCATTTGGCAATCATCTTGTCTTTGGTTGCTTTTTGTTTTCCAATGGTTGTTGGGGCTGCAGATATTGGAAGTGAAATTGATCAACTTAAAGACGACATTGACCAACGCAAAGATCAGATTGATTATCTTCATGGAAAGATTAGTTCTTACGAACGAAAAATTGAACAAAAACAAGAAGAGCAAGTATCAATCGAAGGAGAAATTGACTTGCTAGAAAACCGTGTCGCAAAAACAGAACTTGAAATCGAAAGTGCAAATGTCCAAATTGATGTTACGAATGATGAAATCACCGAGCTTACACATGACCTCATGGACATGGAGGCACAATATAATACAGAGAAAACTTTGATGAAAGATGTTTTGCAACAAATCCAACTTCAAGACCATCGCTTTGAATTAGAGGTGTATCTTAGCAGCAAATCATTCAGTGATATTTTCGACCATCTTGAGCGCTTAAAAAACATGAATAGCGACCTTAAAGACTCTTTAGGACGCATTCAAACAACAAAAGCACAACTCCTTGTTTCGCGCGATGAGCAGGAAAAGAAAAAAGAACAATTGGTCAGCCTACAAAATGAACTTGCAAGCAGCATCCAGCTTATTGAAGATGAGATGAATGCAAAAGATAGCCTCTTACTTGCAACAGCACGTAGCGAAGAACAGTTTCAACAGCTCTTGTACGAAGTGCAACAAGAACAGGCCTATATTGACCAACAAGTACTTGCGCTTCAACAAGAAATTGATGCAAAAATTGCTGCAAATGATGCTTTTGGAGATACAACCATCCTTTCATGGCCCATGGAGCCAACACGTGGTATTTCTGCGTATTTTCATGACCCAACCTATCCATACAGACACTTATTTGAGCATTCAGGTATCGATATCCCAAGAGGGCAGGGGACACCGATCAGGTCTCCAGCACCAGGCTATATTGCATGGACACGTACGGGCCGATCTTATGGAAACTATGTCATGATTATCCACGGCAATGGAATCGCAACGTTACATGCACACATGAGCGCCTTTAATGTTGTTGCAGATCAATTTGTTGCAAGAGGGGACATTATCGGATATTCAGGCGGCATGCCAGGCACGCAGGGTGCTGGTCTTTCAACTGGCCCGCATCTTCACTTTGAAGTTCGTCTAAATGGACTTCCTGTTAACCCTATGAACTACTTGGTTGATTACTAGTATGGCAATGGCAACAATCATAAAAATATTAGGCTGGATTTTTTTGATCTTTCCAGTTGTGACCTATGTAGGTCTCTGTAGCTTTATTGTTTATCAAATCGGAAAAAATGATGATTTGATCATGGGGTCAGTTGTTGGAGGTTTTGTCATATTTGTCCTAGGAGCAATCATGCTTCTTACATCTTATTTTACAGACATCTTTAGTTTTCTTGCCTAAGTTCAAAGGCTGTATTGTGACAAAAGGCGAGGTAACTAAAGAAGATGTTAAGTGTCGCACAATAAAACTTAAACGACACAATAGAAAGAAAGCCCTTATTTTATAGGGTTTTTTGATTTTTTACCCTTTTCACCTTTTTCCTCTTTAATCTACTTTTCTAATTCAAAGAATTGATTTATTGCGATACCAACCATCTGCACATCTGTAAAGATCCAAAATAAAATTCTTAGACTATCATTTACAAATGATGGTTTCTAAGGCTCTTTGCATCGTTCAGTTTGCTCATAAGGTGTCCTAAGACCTTTTAAGGCTAAAATACGCTTAGGAGCTATTTTAATGAGCCTTCTCTGATATTTCATAGGTATGCTGATACCCCTAAAAACAAACTGGGGCAAATTTGAAAACGGGTTTTTTCACTCCTTACTTGATTTTTCCAAACTGACTTCTACTTACTTGTTAATGAGCTCTTAAGAGCGGTTTGCTAATGACTGATACGTCATGCACGAAATTTTTTTTGATGACTCTACACGCATGCCCAAATTCATATTAAAATTTTTTTTTACTCTTAGTAAATTGATAAAAAGAAAATTCATAAGTGAAAAGAGAAGACTCTCCTTCCCTCACCCAAACCCCTTCCTGAATCAATCCGTTTTACGACACTTGCAAATAGAAGAGAAAGAAAAAAAGAACTGACCTATAGACAGTTCTTTTTATTCCCATTTAAGCCACAGGTGCTGCAGGATCAACTGGAGCCTCTTCAACTGGTGCTGCAGGTGCTTCCTCAACAAGAGGTTCTGCAGGAGTCGGAGCTTCCTCGGTCGCTGGAGCTGGAGCAGGTTCTGGCTCAGACGTTGGTTCTGGTGCAGGTGCTGGAGCAGGGGTTGGTTCCGGAGCTGGTTCTACAACTGGCTCAGGAGCTACCTCTGGAGTCTCCTCTACAAGAGGTTCTGCAGGAGCAGCAGGTGCTGGAGCAGCTTGCGTGTCATCTGCGGGTGGTTGAGTTTGTACGTCATCAAACATAGTGAATGTTTTCTACGTGAATTAAGTTTTCATTTTTTTAAGATAACTTTTTGCACGCTTTTTTCCTTCTTCTACACCGGGCTGATCAAAAGCATCTACCCTACTAAGTGCTGCAAAATAAACACACGTGGTTTCAAAAAATTGAATAAGTTCGCCCATTGACTCTTCAGATATCTTCTTCACTGTTAGCTGCACAGTTGGCACACCTGATTTCTTTAATGCAGCAAGTGTCCCCTTCCCTTCTGCGTGTAGAATGCTTGCAAATTGCTTTTTTGAAAAATAAGCAAATTCTTTTTGTGGCAACTTTGCTGTACGCACTCGATTTCTAAAACGTTCTAGCTCCACAATAGTTACAACCTTATCTAAAGGCCCTTGATTATAGAGCTGTATTTGTGAATGCTGATCAACAGGGCCCATTGCGACAATTGGTGTTGGACCTACACGAACCCCTTTTTTATCAATCTTTCCAAGCGATTCTGCCCAGAGCTGTCGATACCATGCACCAAATTCTTTTAATTTGTCAGCATAGGGCATAAGCACATGCATAATTCGCCCTTTTTTGTACTCCTGAAATAACACAGATGCATATTGCGAAGGTGCACTTTTTTCCTTCTTGCTTCGATAGCGTGTCTCAGCATCTCTTGCACCCTTAAGTAGCTTTCTGATGTTTATCCCTGCGCAAGCAGCTGGAAAAAGACCCACTGAGGTCAAAGCCGCAAAACGCCCACCAACATTTAGCGGGTGTGGGATTGTTGTAAACCATTCTTCTTGTGCCATTGTGTAAAGTGGGTTTGCTCCAATTTCAGTTGTGACATAAACATGCTTTCGTGCTTTGTCACCTAATTGTTTTTTCATGGCTGCATAGACGGCGGTAAAAATCGACATTGTTTCAAGTGTTGTTCCAGACTTAGAAACAACACTCACTGCCACTTCACGCCAGTCCATGTCATCATCTAGCCACGGCCCAACAACTTCAGGGTCAGGCGTTGAAAGAAATGAAACTTGAACCCCTTTCCCCTCCTGCCATTTTTCCTCTTCTGTCAAAGCACGTATAAGCATTCTTGCTCCTAAGTCAGATCCCCCAATACCAATCACAAGAAGATATTTAAAGTTTTCTTTTACTTCACGTGCAAGATTTTCAATACCAACAACCAAATCACGATCATAAGGCAAATCAAACATTCCTTCCTTTCCTGATTCACGCAATTTAACAATGCGCTTATAGGCACTTGCTAAACGCTTATCGTACTTCTTCACTTTATCGTGTTTTATTTTCATTGTTGACATACTATTCTTGGTATTTGAAATAAAGATGGTCTCCAAACCTTACATCTATGTATTCTAACACTTTTGACTCATCTATGGACTCCTGAAGCAATGTGGATAGATGGACCACTTGCTCATCTATGTTTCCGTCTGTATCAAATAAAATTAAAAATCCTTCTGTTGTAAGTAGTCCAGTCCACTTGCCTGCAAGGCGATCAATCTGTGTTTCTTGTATCTCAATACCAAGACTGGTGACTCTTTGAATAAATTCAACAATAAGATCAATTTCCTCAGGCTCAAGTACCTTGTCACCAATTTCTACTTCAATCTCATTAAGATCCTTAATAATCGGATAAGTATGGAATATCTCTTCTGGTGTCATTGACTCCTCTTGAGTCACTTCGATTTCATTCCCATTCTCATCAACCCGCAAAGGCCCCTCCCTGATTGTTGGGTCTTGCAGCCATGCAAGTTCCTCCGTTGTTAAATAGCGCACAAGAACGCCATTTAAATCAAAAAGGAGCCATGACTGATCTGTATTCCAGACAAAGGTTGATGCACGCTCTTTGACATCCACAAACAACTTATTTTGTTTTATCTCAATCGCCAACATCTCAAAAGAATAAGTTTGTTCAAGCAGCTTTCTTAGCTCATCTGAGGAAAAAAGGAATCTATTGCGTTTTGTAAATAAAAACAACGTACTTTGCTCCAGATATTCAGCAACCTGGCCTGTAAGCTCTTGGGTATCAATAACCTCACAACCCTCAACCTCAATCGTCTTTAGTTCAAAATAATCAGAGGCAAGAAAAAACCAAAGACAAAAAATTGTTATGCCAAGAATTCCCAAAAGAACAAAAAGAAGCTTCCACGGAAACTTCTTTTCCTCCCGAAAATATGGATTTTTAAACTGCTGCGACTTGTATCGCTTTTGTGCAGATCTTTTAAAAAAATTCCGTTTGGGCATAATTATGTTGACACGACAATGCGAGGAAGCTCTGGATTGATACGCGCAAGTATTTCATAAGAGATGGTATTAGCAAGCTCGGCAAGCTGATCTGCAGTAATCGCATGCCGTCCTGAGCGCCCTATCAGAATAACCTCTTGGCCTTGCTCACAATTCGGCACATGAGAGACATCTACCATCATCATGTTCATGCAAACCCTTCCAATAACCTTACACCGACTTCCTGCAATTAACACCTCTCCGGCTGACGAAAGAGCTCTGTCATACCCATCAAAATATCCAACCGGCACCACCGCTATCCTGCTTTGCCGCCCTAGCGCTTCAGTTAATCCGTATCCTATCGGCGTTCCTGCCTTAAAAGATTTTACTTGTGCAATACGTGTCTTCCATGTAAGTGCTGGCGTAAGATCGCAATAGATATTGTGCTTTCGAGCTGTTTTTTCAACAAGTGCCGATGACCAGACTCCGTAAAGAGAAATACCAGCACGCACAAGATGATCATGCGTATCTGGATAAAGCACAATTGCCGCAGAGCACGCACAATGCGAAAATTCAAGATGAAAACCTTGTTTTTCAATCTTTTCTTTTAACTCACAAAATGTTTGAAATTGATGTGTTGCAAAACTTGGATCAGAGGTATCTTCTATATTTGCAAAGTGTGTAGAGATTCCTTTTAGCTCAACATGCTCGCTGCGTTTAATAAGATCAAGGTAATCGTTTAGCTCGATTTCTTGTATGCCCTGACGCGCAGTTCCTGTTTCAAGTTTTAGATGCAAATATGCTTTCTTCGCAATTTGCACAGCTGCTTCCTCAAGCTTTTCAATCGTTTCTTTGTTATAAACAGTTAAGTGAATGCCATGCGAAACAGCGTCATGCAATCGATGCTGCATAACATATCCCAATGTCATGATCATTGCGCTTGGCAATATTTTTCTTATCTTGATTGCATCATCGATCTGATCAACTGCAAACGCATCTACGCCAGCTCGTGCAGCTATTTGCACAACCTCTTTAAGTCCATGCCCGTAAGCATTTGCCTTTACAACAGCACAAAACCTCGCCCCCTCATTGAGAAGCGAGGTTAAGTTTTCAATGTTGCGCGCTAATGCACGCTCGTCAATTTCTATCCAGGTGCGATGTTGCATGAAGCTTATTCTTCGCGTTCAGGACGCAATGTTGGGAAGAGAATAACCTCCTTGATACTATGTGAGTTTGTAAGCATGGCAACAAGTCGATCGATCCCTATTCCAAATCCTGCTGTTGGTGGCATGCCATTTTTTAACACTTCAACAAAATCATCATCTCCAAACTGTGCCTCCTCATCCCCTGCTTCTCTTGCTGCTGTCTGCTCGTTAAAACGCTCTTCTTGGTCAATAGGATCATTAAGCTCAGAAAATGCTTTGATGTTTTCCTCGCCTTTTCCAAAAACTAGTTGGAACATTTCTGCATAGCGAGGATCCTCTGCTTTACGCTTTGCAAGCGGGGTAATTGATGCAGGATAATCATAGATATAGGTTGGCTGCTCAATAGCAGGTCGCACAAAGTGCTTATAGATATTATCCAAAACACTCATTAAACTATCTGTTTTTTCCACGGGCACGCCTTTTTTCATTGCAACCTTTGCAAGCATGTCACGATCTTCATATTCTTCAATATCAATTTCTGCATATTTGAGCACTGCATCGCGGAAAGTCATGCGTTGCCATGGCGCCTTGAAATTAAGCTCCATGTCTTTAAAGGCCAGTTTCTCAGCGTCTAACCCACAAGCTTCTATTACTTCTATGACCATTTTTTCAACAAAGACCATGAGCTCTTGATAGTCCATGTAAGCAACATAGCACTCAACTTGCGTAAACTCTGGGTTGTGTGCATGGTCGATGCCTTCATTACGAAAACATCGTGCAACCTCATAGACACGCTCATATCCACCTGCAACACAACGCTTTAAGAAAAGCTCTGGTGCAATGCGTAAGTACATATCAATATCCAGTGCATTGTGATGCGTGATAAACGGACGTGCACTCGCACCACCTGGCACAGCTTGCAAAACAGGTGTTTCTACCTCCATGCACTCATGACGATCCAGATAAGCACGAATCGTACTAAGAACTTTTGCACGTGTTTTAAAAATCGCGCGCACATGTTCATTTGCGATAAGATCAAGATGACGCTTGCGATAACGAATCTCTACATCACTCAACCCATGCCATTTTTCAGGAAGCGGCAAGAGTGCTTTGCTAATAATCTTCACCTCATCTGCCTGCAGTGAATTCTCACCTTTTTTTGTTACAAAAGGAACTCCACTTACTTGCACAAAATCACCAACATCAGTTGTTTGGTGCAGCCAAGCGTACTGCTCTTCGCCCACAATGTCTTTCATGATCACTATCTGCAATGAACCAGCACCGTCCTGAATCTTCATAAACGTAAGGCCTCCATGCTTTCGAAATGCACGAACTCGCCCCACAAGACGCTTTGGTTCTTTTGATTTTTCCAATGCATCAAATTGAGCCAAAAACTCAACTGTTGTTAAATCTCGCTCTGAGCAAGATGGGTAGGGATTATGGCCGGCCTCGCGAAGTTTTTGTAAGCGGGCTCTACGTTGTGCTTCTTCTCCAATCATAAAAAAAATACGACGATTTATGGCCGTATTTTACTTAAAAAGTGTCTTGTGGTCAACGAAATTAGTGGATTTCTTTGATTTGATAGATCTTTGCCCCCCCTGGCGTCTCAACTTCCACGTTGTCCCCAAGCTTTGTTCCCATAAATGCTTGTCCAATCGGAGATTCGTTGCTTATTTTCCCTGACATTGGATCTGCCTCTGTTGAACCAACCATTTCATAAGTTTTATCCTTTCCGTCAAGTGTTACAACAAATGTAACCCCAAGCGTGACAATATCTCCGCCCTTTTGCTCTTCAACAAGCACCACGTCTTGAATCATGGTTTCTAGTTGCGCAATACGTGTTTCATTCAAAGCTTGCTCCTCTTTTGCGGCATGATACTCAAAATTCTCCGATAAATCCCCTAACTCTTTTGCATCAGCAATGGCCTCTGAGATTTCTTTACGTTTTGCTTTCCGCTTTACGTGCTCATCCTTAAGATCTTGCAAGCCTTTTTCGGATAAAAATGTTGGCATAGTTTATTTTAACAATGGATCCCGATCTAGAAGATCGGGATAACAATTACAAATTTAGTATAGCACCATTCCCTTACTGATGCTTTCATTTATACACATGTGCTCTAAGCTGCCTCCTCTTCAAAACCATACTCAGAATCATCCTCCTGATCTTCGCCATAATAGTCTTCCTCATCATAATCTTCCTCATCATAATCTTCGCCCTCATCCTCGCCGTAATAGTCTTCCATTCTTTCAAGAGTGGGTTTCTGATGCACAGCGTAAATATTTTGCTGCGGAAGTTTGGCAACTTGCTGACTCACTTCTTCCTTTGTTGAACCAAAGACTAAAAAGACATCAAAAAATATCTCACCTGCCTGCTCTCGCTTACCAACCTCAACCATTTCTACAAAAAGCCCCACTTGCCCTGCTAGTTTTTCTAAATTCTTCTTTAAGATTTTATAACTAGTGTCCTCTCTTAAGTTTGCATAAACAGGAAGATAAGAACGACCCTCAGCGCCATAGGCACCTGCATAAGCTTTTAAGAATCCGTGCATGAGCTCAGCAGAAATTCCTTGTCTGCGCCTACTTGGGTCCACAGCAATATCGGATACAAAAACAAGGGAATCATCATTCTCTGAAACACCTTCGTAAGCTAGTAGATATCCATCTGGCACCCCTTTATCATCACGATGTACGAGCGATAAGTTTGGTCTATCAAAGTAAGCATTTGCAATATCCATACCAATGATACTGTTTTGCATGAGATGCAAATGATAAGCAAGCTCATCATTGTCTTGATAGGCCTTTGATTCAAGATAAGCCACAGCAAGAACATCTTTTGTGCTCATTGGAAGCACTCGTTCTTTCTTCTCAGGGCTTACTGAAGCTCCGCTTTCAACAGCTAATGAAAATCGATTTTCATGTTTGTTATCCGTGTATCCAAGCGGTGCAAATGGAACAATGCTATTTGGCACAACAGATAAAGCTTTTGAATTGATATCTGTATATCCTTCCCCTACTGCAACCTCATTTGGAACAACCTGGAGGGCCTGTGCATATTTTGCTAAATACTCAGAAAAGAACCTTTGATAGGATTCAATGATTTGACCATGCCTGGAACCCTCTTCACCTTTGTCAATTTCGATATTATCACATGTCAAAACACCAATCCCAGAAAACACGTCTCCAGAAATCAATTCCCTTAACTTCTTCCCTTTATTTAAGTAGTCTCTTTGTGCCTCATCTCTATTTTTCTTTATATCAAGACCAAGTGTCATGACAGATTGTGCTGCTGTTTTATATCCATCTGCTGTTTTTCTTTGCAAAACCAATTGCACACAATTTGGGTTGCACATATAAATATTCTGCTTTCCTGACCCAAACGGCATACATGAATTTGTATTATTTCCTGCGACAACCATTTCTGGATCCCCTTTTCTTCCAATCTTAATTCTATACTCATCCACAGGAACAACCTTTTCTTGTCGATGCACCCCATAGGCATTTCCATTTCCCAAGTACACAACACTCCTAAGCTCTGCCAGCTGCTTTTCAGAAAATCCTGCGATAATACTTTTTCCCTGCAATTCGGATAACAATGACCTCAAATTTACCTCATGTTTTGAGCAAAAACTTCTGCATTCACGAAAAGCATCTTTAAAGTTTGCTGCATGTGGCTTAAGACCATCTCCTCTCCTTCCCATGCAATGCACTAAATCAGCATGTAGTTGCTTTTGTGAAATTTCCTCTTGTGAATCCTTAACAGATTCCCTGCTAAGCCGATAAGTCCTCTCCATTGGCGGCAAATGCTGAATAGATTCTAAGGCACCGCCCACCAACGCTTCTCGCAAATCTACAGCAGCCATTCCCAAATGCGGCAAGGTAAGATAATTACTTGGTTTTTTTGGCTCATGTACCCCATCTGCATCATGTGCATCTCCTAGATTAAAAAACCTTCCTGGATCTTCAAGCAACTGAACAACAAGGTCTGTGCGCGAACCAATACTAAAGGCAACTTTGCGAGCAAATCTTTCCATTGCAGGAGAATAAGCACCTGTACTCAAACTAATTAATACGGTCTTATTTACAATCATCTCATTGAGATTGTAAAGCATAATGAGATTTTCCCATTTCTCAAATGCAAATGCATTTGTTTCTTTTCCTAAAAAATTTGAAATTAATTCCTGAAACTCCTGTACGTTATCGTACTGCTTTGCTTCATGTAAAAGCTTGGCAAAATCAAGATTTGCAAGCGAGGATGCAACATCATTGAAAAACAAATGTGCATTCCTTCCATCGCGCACAGAATTATCACGCGCTACCTGAAATAAGATATTTGAAGCAAACGCTTTTTCAGAAAGACCACTTTTTTTAAAAAGTTTCAATATTACATCAAAGTTATGCAACGCATCATGATGACTCATATCGGGACGACTCATGTACTTCAGCATTGTCTTTGCACCAAAAACTTCTAGCCCTTTTGAAAACAAACTAATAATGGAAGAATCTTCGTTAACCCTATTCATTTCATCATTAAGCTCTGATGCAATCCCATCAAAGTCGGGGCTACCATCAGCACCCTCAATCACTGTTGGATTTTTTGCTTTTATTTCTCTATATTCTCTGGGTGACAGATAGTGTGTTAGTCGAGCGCTGCGCTCTTTTAGAGAAAATATCTCTTCCTCACACCAATCTATGTCAGCAAATGTTTCTATGGCCTTGCGGACAGAAAGAGGAATCGTATTATTTTGATAAAATTGAATAACACTACCCGTTTCATCATTTGCTTGCGCCATTGTCTCTTTAGCAAAAAATCGATCTTCAAGAATTTTGCATTGCTCTTCAGTGTCTCTAACAACAGACTGCATATAAAGAAAACGAATCTTCTTTTTTACCCCTTTTCTTTTCATGTAATCCTCTATGGAAACATCTCTAATAGCCAATACTTCAAACACCTCTTGGCCCACCTCTCCTAAATCTAATAAGTCGTCAGCCCTTCTGCAAATTGCATCAACTTGCTCTATGGGAGAGTATTCAAAAAGAGCAAATACTTCATTAAGTGCGAGCTGTCCTTCCTCCTCTTCAACTGCCAGCTTTAACAACCTTCCTGAAAGAATCTCTTTGAACTCTGAATAATCAATAGAGTCTTTGTCAAAATGATAGTCTATCCCTGCAAGAAAATCTGAGATACTAAACGTAGTAGTTGCATAAGCGACCATTATTCTTCTTGTCTGCCCAATCCTCTTTTCTCCTTTTAGCAATTTTCCGATTGCTTGTTTTGGGAAAATTTGCAAAATATTTTTGAGCAACATATGATCGTCCTCAGATGCCTCCAAAAATCGATCTAAAATTGCAATTTGCACAATCTCACTTAGTAAATGAGTGTCAATTTGATCTATTGAATTGTAATTTTTTGCGCGATCAAACAATCGCTCACCAAGCCTAAGCCCTATTTGCTGCTCAAACTCCTTTGATCCTTCATAAAGGAAAGTAAAATCTGCAATTGCGGTTTCCGCCTCATTTTGCATGGCTTTTTCAAACATCGCATTCACACTTTGAATAAGAAATTTATAAACATGCTTTCTTATTTTATCCTCTTGCAATGATTCTTTTGGAATTATTCCTTCTCTTGCCAATTTGATAATAAGAGAAAAATCTGGATCCGATTTTCTTGACAGTTCTACTAACAAAGCATCTTTGAGTTGCTCTGTCGTAATCGTTGGTTCAAGAAGTTTTTTTGTGGCCATCTTCTCTTTTCTGCCAAGCAGCTCTTTTGCCAAAAGTCGATAACGCACCACCTCTTTCTCATCGTCCCCCAGCTCATAACGAGCCAGCACCTTATCCAAAGAAAAACTTTCTGGATTAAGATAATTTGGAATTTGGACATAAAACCTCCTTCTCCTCACTATTCCTCTATGGAAGCACTGCATCACATAACTTTGCGCATATGCGTTTGCGCCTTCAAGTTTCAATTTTAACAGTTCTTCTTCACCTCCAAGTTGTGCCTCTTGATAAATCTGCTCAGCCTTTTTTGGGTCTACATGAAATAATCCAACAAAACCCTCTTCTGCCATAGCAAGAACTTCTGCTTTTGAATAACCAAGAAGCTCTTGAGCAGCTTGTAACAGCACTCCGAGTGCTTCACGATACTTTTCTCCCTCCCTTCGCGAAATCATCAAGCATGTATTGTACAGTGCATTTCTAACCGACTTTTCAAGGGCTCCGAACTTCTTTGCTTCAGAAAGAGAAACCCCTTCTGCTTCTAGTCGAGAACAGGCAGCTGAAAGACCACCCTCATTAAGCCACTCACTAGAAAAACGAAAATTCTTTAGAATTGATCTTGTAATTTCTCTTTTTGTTTTTTCTGTCTGTAAATCACAACTCTCTTCTGTATCAACATCAACACCACGATTTCTTCTGTAACGATGCCTCACAATTCTTGTGTCTCTTATTGTCATAGATGGCTTAGCTTTTTATATTCTCAATTATTATACCATTGTTTGAAAGTACTGCTTATATACTCAAACAAAAAAGGCATCTATAGAAATGCCTAATCTTTAAAAAGATTATTTAAAAAACCTTCTTGTCTGAAAAGTAATTAGCAACTGCCTTTCTTGCTCTATTTCTGTTTATGTAGAAGGCAGGCAAACCAAGTAGAGATTGGTACCGTGAGCACAAGAGCTGTTGTTCCTGCAAGTATGCGCACAATTTCTTCTGCAACAATTTCGGAATTAAGAAATTCTGAAAGACCAACAGAATAATGAATGAACAAAAGCAAAATTGGAAATGCTGCGCCTGCATAAACCAAAGTCAACGTATTGATTGTAGATGCAATATGATGCCTGCCGACCTTCATGGCTTGTGTGAAAAGTTTCTTTCTCTTAATTTTTGGATTTGCTTCTGTAAGTTCGTGAACAACTTGAGACTGCGTGATCGCAATGTCATCGAGCACTCCGGTTGCACCAAGAATAATTCCTGCCATTAAAATCCCAACCGGAAGCTTAATTGATTCAACGTCCCAATAAAGAAGTACGGCATCTTCTGAGGAAAGCCCTGAGAGTTGAGAAACTTTTACAAAGACAGTAGTAAATAAAAAAACAAATAATAAACCAATCACCGTGCTGAAAAATGCATACAAAGTCTGTTTTTTAAATCCATGAGCAATCGGCATGTTCACAGCCATGATGATAATTGCACCAATGACTGTAGAGAGCACCGGATTACCACCACCAAGAATCTGAGGAAAGACAAACAGGAATAAAACACAAAGCGTGGTCGCAAGCCCTGTGAGCGCAAGCGCACCCCTTCCCCTTCCCACCAAAATTGTGACAAGTGAGAAAAAAAGCGCAATCCAAAAGAGTGACCAGGTGCGTAGAACATCTTTGAAATAGACTTTTGTTGAAGCACCTTCTTCTTGATCGGCAAAAAACTCAACAAGAATCCTGTCGCCGGCCTCAATGGTATATGCAACACCTAGTTCAAATGAGTCTTGTGTTGAAAGCTCTGTTGTTCCCTGCTCTGAATCGATCTCAAGCTGATAATGTATATTGCCGCTCTCAAGAACCTCTTCTTGCAAAATGCGCGAGACCATCACGGTTTCTTCCCAGTGTATTGCCTGTGCAGAAGATGCGAGTGGGAAAAAGAGGACGAAGAGAAAAAGAAGGAAGAAAAATTTTTTTGTCATAAACTTTTTACTATCATTTTTATCGATTCAAAAACCACCATTCAAAAATATCACGTGCAATAGGCACAGCAACAGACGACCCTTCCCCACCCTCTTCAACCAAAACCGTAATCACAATTTCAGGATCCTCATAAGGCCCATAACCTGTAAACCATGCATGTGTTGGGCGATCACCCGGCGTTTGTGCAGTCCCTGTCTTGCCTGCAACATCCTCTGAGAGGTATTGCAAATATTGGGCAGACCCTCGTGTCACTGTTTGGCGCATTCCTTGCTGCACAACCTGCACTGCATATTCATCCAATTCTTCTACAGGCTTTTTTGAATAATCAAACTCATAGCCTTCAATTGCACCATCAATTGCCTCAACAATATACGGGGTTACCACAAAACCTCCATTTGCAATCGCAGCTGTTCCTAAAGCGATTTGCAGCGGAGTGACAAGCACATCACCTTGCCCAATTGCAAGATGATAGGTATCACCAACATACCATCGCTCACCCTTATACTCTTCTTTCCAGTCTTTGCTTGGCAAAAACCCATCATTTTCACCAGGCAAATCAATCCCTGTCTGATCTCCAAAACCAAACTTTGCAGCATATTCGGTAATACGATCAACTCCAAGGCCTGTAAACGACTCAAAGCCTCCACCAATAATATAAAAATAGGTATTCACTGACTCAGCAATTGCCTTGCGCACATCTGTCACCCCATGACCACCTGCTTTCCAGTCTGGAAAATACCACTGCAAAATCCCGATCCCTCCACTTGAAACAAAACTTGTATGCTCGGTTACGATGTGTTCAGCAAGTGCTGCATAAGCAACAAAAAGCTTAAAGGTTGATCCAGAAGCAAACTCTCCAGAAATTGCTCGATGAAAAAGAGGCTGATCTTCGTCATCTAAATATCCTTTATACGTCTCTGCATCGATTGACCCTGAAAAACTATTACTATCAAAGCTTGGTAAACTTACAAGCGAACGCACCCCTCCTGTTTCTGGATCCATTACAATCACACTCGCGCGTGATGAACCATTTTTATCAAACTCTTCTTGCAAACGTCTCTCTATAAATGACTGCAAGGATGAATCAATACTTAATGAAATATTTGCTCCTGCCAGCGGATCTGTTTTTGAAACAATCGCAAGCTCATTTCCCCGAGCATCAACCTCGACAACATAAGAGCCTGTTTTTCCGCGCAATACCTCTTCTGTCGTTAACTCAATTCCTGTTTTTCCAATCTCATCAACACGTCGATATCCTTTTTCCTTCCACTCTTCATATTCTTCTGGATTAATCTTCCCAACATACCCAAGCACATGCGATAAAGATGGGATTGCAGATGAATAAGACCGATAGGACGCAATCTCAAGTCCAAACCCTGGCAAGCTTGCAATCTCAATTGCTAGGCGCATGGCAGACTCGTATGGAATATTATGTTTTATTGGAATGGGATCAAATTGAGCATCAGCATGCTCTGTTATCAACAAATCAATCTCTGTGCGCTGCATACCAGAAAACTCTGCTGCTTGTGTTAGCACCTCGTCACGTACACCCGAATCGTCAGGCAGATCATCTATCATCATTGTAAGCGCAAACGCAGGCTGGTTGTCTGCAAGGACGTCACCAAAACGGTCATAAATCAACCCACGACTAGGAACAATTGTATAGGTGCGGATTCGATTCCCATCAGCAAGCCCTTGATAATAATCTCCTTGTAATACTTGCAAATATGCTGTTTTACCAATAAACAAAAAAAAGACAAGTGACAAGACTAAAAGACCGATCATCCAGCGTTTCTTGGGTACGACAGATCCAATGTGTGCACGCGAGCGCCAATCGTCTCCACGCACACTTTGCCCCATGTAATACTCATATTCGTCTGTATGCGCATATTCTAAAGCTCCAAGCTGGCCATCTGGCTGCATGGTAAAAAGAGAGATCTGATCTTTGTTCTTTCTTTTTTTCTTCATGTGCGCAATTGCAAAAAGGAATGCTTCAACCACAGATGTATTCGTTTACCAAATGGATAAACGAAAAAGAGCAATACAACCATCATGACATAGCGCCAAAAGACAAAATCAAAGTAATCTGCCCAATGGACAAGAATAGGGTTTGAAACCCATTGCAGTGTTAGTCCTAATAGTTGTGCGATTATAATTGTGCAATAACTTACGCTTGCGCATGCCAACACACCATAAAAACTATGTTGTGAGAACATGTGTCTTGCAACAAAGTAGGCGACAATTGCAGCAAATAAATAATTAAGCGTCTCAGGAAAAGCAACGGAAAGATGGAAATAATCAAGTGTAAATCCATAAAAAACCATCCAGGCTAGTGCTGAATGATTATTGTGCCGTTGCAAAACATAAATCAACACTAGAAAAACAAGCGGCGCTGCAGAAAAACCAAACGGAAGTGCTGCAACAAATGAAAGCTCAATCAAAATAAGCAAAAGCACAAAGAGAGTCATCATCATAACGCCTCACTTAAAATCAAAATGCTCACATATTCTGTAAGATCGATATCCGCAAGAGGTTCAATAATTGCTTGCTGAAACGGACTTGCAACTTCGGTTTCAACAGCATGAACCATTCCAACCAAAAGCCCGCTTGGAACAAGCTCCTCTAAACCAGATGTTACAACAACTTGATGAACGGCTATTTCTTCATCTTGTGGAATATAGCGCAATGCCAACAAACCACTTCCCTCACCCTCAACAATCCCAATTGTTCTTGTCTCATTCAAAAGAGAAGCAGCCAATGCACTTGACTTGTCTTCAAGACTCATGACCGTGGCTGTTTCGCGCGTGACATCAATCACCTTCCCCACAACAACCCCATTTCCTGTTATTGCTGGCGCACCCTCATAAACCCCAGAATTCAAACCCTGGTCAATTAAAAATGTTTTCTGTGTTTGTGAAACAGATCTGCTGATCACTGCTGCAACAATGCTTTCATGATGCTGTCGCTCTGAGAACCCTAGCATTTCTTTTAAAGAAGCGTTTTCTCTTTGCAGGCGTTCCAGCTCAACAGTGTCATAGGCTAAAGCTTTGTTTTGCTCTAACAAAAATTCATAGGAGTCAGTTGAAATGGTTGCTGCATCAAAAGAAAGCGTTGCCGTACGTGCAACCCAGGTTCCTGCAATACTAAGTGGTTTTTGCAATGAGCTAAAAATACGAAAAAAACCTCCAGGAACCAAAAAAAGGACCACGATGATGATAACGAGCGGCCCTCCTATTGCAATGACTCGTCTTGTGTGACGAAATCGTTTCATATTATCTGATTATTCCTGTTTGAGAGGCAGATGGTAGTGCAATATCTTTAAGTAGCATTTCATTTTCCAACAACATCCCAGCCCCACGAACAACCGCAGTTGATGGATCCTCTGCAACACGGACAGGAATTGCAGCCTCTCTTGCAACCAACTCTGCCATCCCTTTCAAAAGCGCACCCCCTCCAGTAAGGACAATACCGCGCTCATAAATATCAGCCACAAGCTCAGGAGGCGTTGTTTCTAAAGTTGCCTTTACGTTCTCGGTGATTGTTGTGATGGATCGCTGCATCGCTTCGCGAATTTGTGCATCATTGACAATGATCTCCTTTGGCAATCCACTCAAAAGGTCTCGCCCACGCATTTCCATCTCAAGTATTTCCTCTTGCTCAACAGCAGTTCCAACGCGAATTTTTACTCTCTCAGAAACACGCTCGCCCAAAAGCAGATTAAAGACATCGCGTGCATACTGAACAATATTTTTATTCAGCTCATCTCCAGCAATAGGAAGTGACTTCCATGTAACAACTCCTGCAAGTGACATTACTGCAATCTCCGTTGTTCCTCCTCCAATATCAACTATCATCATTCCAACAGACTCAGAAAGCGGCAAGCGCGCTCCAATAGCAGCAAGCATTGGATTCTCAACAAGAAAAACCTCACGTGCTCCAGCTGACATTGCAGCATCTTCAATAGCCTTACGCTCCACCTCTGTTGTTTCAAGTGGCACACCAATGACAACACGTGGTCGTGGAACAATGGTAAATGACTCAGAATGCACCCGATCAATAAAGTATTTGAGCATTTTTTCAGTTACCTCAAAGTCAGCAATCACTCCTTTTGTAAGTGGTTTTGTGATTTGTATATGCGGAGGCGTTTTGCCAAGCATGTCCTTTGCATTAAGACCAACTGCAAGGATTTGATCTGTGCGTGTATTTACAGCAACAACAGAAGGCTCATTTATCACAATACCTCCATCGCGGGAATAGACGAGTGTGTTTGAGGTGCCTAAATCAATCCCCAAATCTTTTGAAAATCTACCTAAGAGTTTATTCAACATAAAAAAGGCTTATCGCCTCCATATTGTATCAGACCCAATTGGGTTTACAACCCATAGTGTACACTATTTTTGTTCAAATTCATCCACAGGCTCCTCAGTAACCCTTTTTATTTGCGAGCTGATGATAATCAACTCAACAACTGCCAAAACAAGCACAATTAACGATACAATCCACCAAACAAAAAGCTGATTAGCCATTAGAATAAGACAAGTGCACAAAAGCGATGCAAACCAGATGCTGTGACGAAATGCTTTAATCACATGACGAAAAACAGGAACTTCTTTTTGAAGCAAATAACGCATTACAGTTCCAATAACGGTTAATGTGCCAATTGTTGCAAGCGCAAGTGTAAGATAAAAGAAAAACAAGCCTAAATAACCTGCCTGAAGCGGATCGATCGAATATAACACAACCACCCATGCACCCCAGGCGACGAGTGATGCTGATCCCATTAAAATTAAGAAGTCTCTTAGTCTCATACCTCCTACCTTATTCTATCAAACTTTCTTCTGGAAATCGATTCACGATACGGTAAACAACTTTTTTTATATTTGCCGCAGGGATTGCAGAAGTAATTTCTTCAATCATTTGTTCCTCGCGTTGTTTTGCCACATGTGCAACTGCGCTATTTAGACATCCAATCACAAGCACATCCGCCCGATAGCTTAATCCATGAATATGCTGCCTTTGTGCTTTTGGATAAACCCTATCTAGATAGATATTAACCTCACGAATAATAAGACCAGCCAACACTTGCTTGTTGAGTTTTTTGCGATTAATCGCCTCACCTAAAAGTTCTTTGAGTGAATCCATAGTGAATGCTTTATTCAGATGAATTTATTGTCGATATTCACAAATTTCTTTAAAGTCGCAGAACTGACAATGAAAGCCTGGCTTTGGAGGATAATCCCCTCCTCGGATGGCTTGTACGCGATCTGCAATTGATTCTTGTAGTTCTAGGAGTTGCTTGTCTGTTCCAAGAAAGCTTGCCTGCGAATGATCCTCAAGGTAATGATACACCAATTCCTTTACCTCAAGCCCCAACACGTCACGGCACGCTAATTGATAAAGCCAAAGCTGTTCCTTTTGCCCGCGATCAAGCTTTTTTACATCCTTTGGCTTTCCTGTTTTATAATCAATAATCCTGACACCGCCTTCACAGAGATCGATACGATCGATTCTTCCCTTGAGCACAATATCTCCTATCTTATAAGTGAAGGGTTGCTCTAAAAGATGTGGCAAAGGAGGATCAACAACCAAGAGATCATAATACGATCGCAAGCTTTGCTTTCCTTTTTCTTTATACTCTTCACGTTCTTTATGCCCCCCATACCATTCATCAATCCACTCTTGTTCATAAAGGGCAAGTAGCTCTTCCTTACTAACTGGCACTGTACTACTTGGCGCTGCGGCTGAATCAAACAAACTTCCCTGCTCTGTGCTGTCACGATCAACCCAAGACTCAAAAAATTTCTGCAAGGTGTTGTGCATGGTCTTTCCATAAGAGAAACTTGGTTTTCCAAATACAGGAATCTTTAGCAAGTGTGCAAACTTAAATTGCAATGGACAAGACTTGTACGCGGCAAGTTGCGTGAAGGAAACATGCTTTGGAAGATGGATAATGAGGCTTTCATCTTTTTCCACTTTCTTTTTTGGATGCAAATCAAGCGAGCGTTGTCCGGCTTCATTCCTCTCAGGGTCGTAACCAAGCTCGCTTAAAAATCGAGAGAGCTTGCGCTTGCGCGCTCCGCCATAATCATCAGCAGACGCAAAATAGAGACCTTCCTTTGCGCGTGTGCAGGCAACATAAAAAAGTCGTCGCTCTTCCTCTAAATGCCACTCACCTACCTCCATCATAGTCTCTTTAATAATCTCAGGAGGAAGAGGAATTGCTTCTTTGCGCGCACGCGCTGGAAAACGCTGATCCACCATGTTTACGACAAAAACATAGCGAAACTCTAAACCTTTTGACCCATGGATAGTCATGACCTTAATGACATCAGGACCAATCTCTGGATCAGTATTGAGCGACCCTTCCTCACCAGCACTGCGCTCATGATCAAATTCTTCGAGAAAGTCTCGTAGATGTGTTTTTTCTGAGCGGAGCTCAAATCCTTTTATCCTTTCATAGAACTGCTGAAGATACTGACAGTCTTCTTGTGCCTTACGTTCTGATTGCGCCATGACAAAAGAAAGAAAACCTGTTTCATTAATAATGTCGCGCATGACCTCAGTCACACTTAAATGCCGCGCGTTCTCCGCAATCTTTTCAAGCTGCATGATGATGCTTGTAATGCGTTCGCTATATTCTTGTTCAATATCGCTGATCACTGAAACTTTCTGACACATCTCAAACAAACTAATCCCCTGCTTCATTGCTTCATGAGAAATTTTTGCAACCGTTGTCATTGGGATATTTTGAAGTGGGTGTGTAAGGAGCCTGTAAAGACTTGGATTATTATGGTTATCATTTAAGACATGGAGGTACGCAATGAAATCTAAAATTACCGGCTTGCGATAGAGCCCACTTTGCGCAAGGAACTGATAGGGCACTCCATTTTGCTCAAGCGCATGGATAAATGGAATTGCGGCTGTGTTTGCACGAACGAGAATTGCATAATCTGCCCAGCTCGCATCCGAATTCTGCTTGTGCAACTTAAGTATTTTTTCAAGAACAGATTTTACCTCATCATCAATCGTTGAACAATGAATGTGTTCAACCTCTCCAGCCTGTCCATATTCCGACTCTAGCTTCTTATTAAGCTTCCCCTCGCTCTGCGCCTCCAGTCGGTTTGGATTATTTTGCTGAATCGACTCATAAGCATGGTCGAGGATCTTTTGATGAGAGCGATAGTTCTTAATGAGCACGACCTTCTTGAGGTCTTCATAATCTTTTTCAAACTCAAGAATATTGGAGAGCGAAGCACCGCGGAACTTATAGATGCTCTGATCGTCATCCCCCACAACCGTGAGATTGTTTTTCGGTGCAGAGATGATCTTAATCAGTTCGTATTGTGCAAAGTTCGTATCCTGAAACTCATCAACAAGCACGAACTTAAACCTTTCTCTAATCTGTTTAAGAACATTGGGACGCTTTTTGAAGAGCTCAAGCACATAGAGCATAAGGTCCCCAAAATCCATACAATCATTTTCAAGAAGGATTTGTTGATAGGTGTGATAGGCGCTTGCAAGCTCATTGAGTCTCTGAACTTCGACTGTTGCGTCTTCATCTGCATTTTCCGTATCAAGATCGGCCTTCTTCCCCTCTGCAAACTCTAAATACTCTTCTGGTGTGATTGCATTGTCTTTCGCACGCGAGAAATGCTGCATTAACGACTTGATGTACTTGGTTGCATTACCAAGTGGTCGATAATACGCAAGCTCGAAACGATCAAGGTTCTGACGCATCAAAAGCCAAGTATCAAGTTCGTTTAAGAGACGAAAATCTCGAGCAAGCCCCATCTCCACACCATAATCGCGAAGCAGTCTCTCACAGAAGCTGTGAAAGGTTGAAATCTGAAGATCAACATAACCATAAGGAAGCAGCTTATCTACACGTTCTTCCATCTCTCCTGCGGCTTTATCAGTAAAGGTAAGAGCTAAGATCTCCTCTGGTTTTGCTAGCTCTTGCCCGATAAGCCAAGCAATACGACGCGTTACTACCATTGTTTTCCCCGTCCCTGCACCTGCCACGATCATAAGAGGACCGGTTTTATGCTCAACCGCTTGCTTTTGCTCTGCATTTAATCCATGAAGTAAATCTTCAATCATAGTAGCTGCATTATACATGTCTTTCTTCCGCCCGTCTTTCCACAGAACCCCTTAATCAATCAGGACAAATCCCTCCCTTTATCACCGTACTAGTACATAGATGCGCACCTTTGTTTATTATAAAAACGACTCCTCTTTGGGTCGTTTTTGAATAGCTCGCTCAACCTCACTATTATCTATCTTTAGCTTACACCTCCCTCTCATCATGAAAATCATCTACGACAGCTTTGTAGATTTTTGGCGACATTCTTTTAATCTCATTCTTCCATTCCCTCACTTGCTGAAGTTCTTCTTTCCAATGTGTGCGAGAATAACGAATTCTTCCAAATGCCATTGTATTATCATCATAATATTCATCAAGAATTTCTTTTGAATCCATGAGCACCCGCTCCTGCTCTTCAAATGTCTTTCCGGATACTGAGGCAAATGCTTCAACCGCTGTTCTTGGATATCCTAACAATAGACCAATTAAGATCTCATTGTCTCTACTTTTTTCCTGTCTGTTCCACGCATCACGCAATTGAATCATTGTCTCTTTATCCTTTGCGATAATGACCTGTGGCCGATAAAAACAGCGTCCATCTTGAATTGTTATATCAGGATCAGCTAAACAGACGGACATTCCAGACAGTTCGATTCTTTGCACAACTTTTTCAATTTTTTCTGCCTCCTCCCCATCAAGAGCTTGCTTTACTAGTTGTCTGTAGAGCTCAGCCTGCCTCTCCTCACTTTCTAACTCTAGACCACCAACTTCATAAGTGATTTCAAAGCGACGTAATGATATTGCAGTCGCTCGTCGCTTGCCAGAGTAAACAAGAAGCAGATCAGAACTTTGATCCGGACCAATATCACTTAAAAAAAACTCGACAGACTCAATAAACCTCTTCTCTTTTTCCTTTGCTGCTATCTGATCAATTCCTTTATTTTGTTCTGGATGAATGCGTTTCATATATCACATATATTATCACAAACGACTGAATACCTCCCTTTATCACCGTACTATCGAGCGAAGCGAAGATCCCGCTTTGCGGGAGTACATAGTTGCACCTGTTCAATTCCATCAATTTTCAACTAAAAACACCGACTCTTAGTTGAGTCGGCTTTTTAGTTTACTGAGCGCATCGATAATGGGCTGCATCTCTTGCAGATGCTCTTCCTCGCTCTGCTGAGCTGTATACTTGCCGGTTAGCACATTGATGTACATGCTACGCATAGGAAAATACGGATGTACCTCTCCCATAACCGTATCGGTTAAAAGAATAGGTCGTAGGGAGATCTCCACATGAATACTCCCATCAGGCATCACCAATGCATAGATATCTTTCCAAGTACCTGGAATTAGTTCCCCACGTTTTTGCACAAGCGACTTGTAGAAGGAAATGATCGCGTCTCTGATATCTTCTTGACTCAATTGTGACTCGTCCATGCCTTCAAGCGCATTACGCTTTGTGAGCGCTGGATCGAGCTCTTCTCCATCAAGATAAAGCGCAGCGTCATTACCAAGAATGGGCAGATCAGTCTTTCCAAGATAGGCCAGTGCTTTGATGCGTGCATTCTCTTGAATATCTGTCCCCTCATCTACATCGATTGGATCTAAACCCAGATCAGTTGGTGAAAGGCCTTCGATTTCAATCTGCGCCAAAAGACGCTTGTAACGCTCAAGCTTGGCCTGATTTGTTGTTGCGATTAATACTTGCATAGTTTTACCTCCAGAAGAAATACTAACATGGGGTTTACATAGATTCAACATGAAAGTCGTTAGCAAGACCTAACCCAGAAATAAAAAAAGACCCCCGGGTTCACTTGGAACCGCGGGGGCATGTCGCTAGGCTGCTTCTTCTGCGCGAGGCGCGAAGTAGCGAGCCTTGAAGGACTCTTCTGTCGTGGAAACACCAGAACGCAGATGACGAATCATCCTACGCAGACGATCGCATGCATGGTAGCCGTATCGCCCTTGCGCCCAACTGGCCTCGCTTTGCGCAATCATCTGATCGAGCAATGCACCATCACCAACCTCGAATGCACCAAGGGCTGCAGTGCGAATCTCGATCCAACCGGGCGCATCAAGTGCGTCGATCGTAGAAATAGCACGCTTGGACGAAACAACCGTGACACCAGTCCCTCCGCCGCTTGCGAACTCACGAACAAAGGCCTGGACCTGACGAGCAAGCTTGTCACGCTCACCCTGCCTTCCTCGTCCAGAGTCGTCCTTGATCTCCTCGTAACGAAGCAAGATCTCGACCAAACGCTCCATGTTCACCATCTCTGAGTGGGCAAACACGTCTGCGATGTCGTCATCACTCACATCCTCGATCCCAAGACCAAAGAAGTCGCTTGCAATGTAGCTCGTGCCGCCTTTACGTCCCCTTGAGGGCAAAAAGCGAAAGAGCTTGCGAAGCTTAGCAGCCTCCTGTCCACGCCTGCTGTTTCCCTTCTTTCCAGAAGTTGCAGACTTATAGCGCTTCAAGATGCCGATGGCACGCTCGAAATTGGTATCACCCAACTCTGCGAACATCTCGGCCACGACTTCGTCGCTGACATCCTTGATCTCAAGCCCTTGGAAATCAGCAAGCCGGTAGCCCATACGGACAACAGGCGGCACAGCACGACCAGGACGATCTTCGGTCTCCCCATAGGAATGTGTGGCCGCAACCTGCTTATACGTTGCCTCAATGAGCTCGAGGATGCGCTTGCGCTCTGCAACCTCAAAGTTCTTTGTGGCAAGCTCAAGCGCCTTGTAGCGTGCGAGAAGCTTGTAGAGCCGCTCTTGGCCTGCAGGATGCAAATCAATCGACAGGTACTTGAGATGCTCATTGCTGATCACCCCAGGCAACAAATCGTAGTAATCCTCGATAACCCTGCTGTGCGTGTCGTCATCCGTGGTGGTTGACGAACCCCTATTGCGACGTGAATCTGTCGAGCGCCAAGTTTCACGATCACCGGTGTTTGCACCAGATCCTGTAGAGTCATCCTTGCGACCAACACGAGAGCTTGTACCAATCCCCTGCTGCTTGCCCTTGTCTGGTTGCTCAAACTGCAGAGGCTCAAACAGAGCCTGTAGCTTTGACTTATTTTTGGGCTCTTCTTCTTCTTCCTCATCTGCCTCTGTCTCTTCGCTCTGTGCGTCAAGGCGCGCCTCAAGCTCCTCAGCCTGTTCACGCGCGCGACGCTTGGCAATCAGCTCTTCGATATCTACGCTGTCATCCAGCGGCTCTTCGTCCATACTGGAATCTTTGCCATGCACATCGTGCAAATAGCGCACAATGAATGCTCCAAGCTCAGGCGAAAGCTCGCCCATCTGCTCAGTCATCATCTTGTGCTTGAGACGCCCAATGAACTCACCCTTCTCGTTCTTGGCGATGTCATCAGCTTCCATAAGGACACCATTGATACGATCGGCTTCCTCTTCGGAACACCCCGCACTAACGAGTGCAAAGTAGATTCCCACAGAAGCATTGTCGTCTTCCATCAGACTTCCAGAACGTTTGATGCCCTGAAGGTCCTCAGCATCGTACTGGCTCATGTCGCCACGAATTGCGGCTGCAATCTTGTTGTAGTCAGACATTGTTGTCCTCTCCTTGACAAAAGTTTTAAGGTACGAAAATGCAAAGAAATTGCCTTGCAACATACCCTATTTATCTGGTTTTGTCAATCTATTAAGGGGTAATGCAGCCTAGATTATTCCGCGGAATCTTGACAAAAGGGCTTTTTTCTGTTATTGTTCGCCGTCGATTTGGTGTCAATTCTGCACTGAAAAGACCAGTTTCTTTACAAACAACATCATGGAGGGTAATCATGATGGCTCAGCAAGAAAATGCTCAGAACACTCGAGGTGGCAAGGGCCGCGGTCGTGGTCGTCGCAAGGGCAATCGCCCCAAGCAAATGAACAAGGCTCAGCGCGGTTTCAAGGAACTCATCCATGCACGCGTGATCGCAGACTTTGCCAGCGTTGGTGTGGCCATGCGCTTCCCCGAGATGGTGCTCGGTGGTGATGAGCCCGAGTTTGCTATCGCCGAAGTCTTCTTCACGGATGACCGCAGACCCAGGCAGCAGACAAGGCAGGTCCCAGAAGACATGCATGATCTGCCCGGAGTCGTGGATGGATGTGTCTATTTCACGCCTGACGAAGTCATCTTCGCTCACATGGAAGATGCATTCGAGACCCTGGTTCAGCCGGCCAGCGTGCGCTACCGCCCGATCGGTCGCCAGCTGGTAGTTCTGCACTTTTGTGCGTACTGGACTGACCGCAAGGGCAAGAAGCGTCGTCGTGCCACTGCCTTCCCCGTGGATGTGCGTGATCTGGATGAGGGCGTCTACATGCCCCTACCCGAGATCAACGCCCCTGTCACGGTCAGCGTGACCTTCATGCCTGAAGAGAAGACAGATCGTAGGAGCAAACACACCTACATCAACGCCTTCGGTGCCCACCGTAGTGGAAAGCCCATGTATCTCTACCCAGGATACAATCTGGACGATGATGAGTGGGGTCAGCCCATCCAGGCTCAACTCCTGGAACGTGAACGCGTCATCCTGGCTATTCCCATCCGTATGGATGTGAGCATGCCCAGCGAGGAAGAGATCAGTGCCATGGGTGAGCAGATCCAGCAAGCGCTGGCCACCCAGGAGTCGATCGACGCCCAACTTCAGGAGCATGAGTTCCACCTGGATGGAAAGATCTGGGATGCATACGCAGTACTCAAGCAGTTCGGCGTCACGGACAAGTCCAGCGCGGAAGAAGCCACCAAGGCACGCCGTGCCATGTCCAAGAGGTGGCACCCTGACACAGGTAGCTCTGTGAACCGCTGGCGCAAGCAGGGCGTTGCCCCGCCGACGCGTGAGGTTCAGAAGGCTCAGAAGCTCTTCGGACGCTTCACAGCCGCATTCGAACGCCTGTTCGCCGTGCTCGATGCCAAGGCAGCTGCTGAGGCTGAGGAAGAGCTCCAGAAGGCTGCCGAGGCTGCTGCTGCCGCAGCTGCCAAGGAGAACGATGCTGACATCCAACCCGCCGAAGGGGCGGGGGTGTAAGCATGTTTGGCTAGAAACAAACCGCGTACGTTTGGCCCCTGGAGGGTTCCCGCAAGGGAGCTCTCCAGGAGGCCGTCTTTTTTTTATCAAAAAATCCCGCATAGCGGGATTTCTTTTTTTAAACGTCTATTCCAAAGAGTCGTTTTGCATTTTCATTCGTCACATCGAGAACTGTTTTTATAGGCACCCCTTTCAATTCTGCAATCTTCTTTGCAACCTCTAGCACCATCCAAGGCTCACAACGCTTCCCCCTGTGCTCCCCAGGCGCCAAGTATGGCGCATCCGTTTCTATCATGATGCTTTCAAGCGGAAGTGCTCGCGCAACCCTTTGCACAGTTGAAAGACCTTCTTCATCCCTATCACTCGCTCTAGCCTTAAACGTGACAATCCCAGTGAATGAAACAAGGAATCCTCTTTTGATATACTCTTCCGCCTCCTCTTGTGTTCCAGTAAAGCAATGTGTGACACCACGGCGTTGTAATTTGTTTTCTGCTAAATATTCATCAATGAGCACAAGCTGCTTTGCGTGTGCATCCCTCGTATGCAAAATCACCGGAAGCTGAACTTCGCTCGCAAGCTCAAAATGCTCTCGACAAACATCTTCTTGCGTCTTAATGACTTCATCACGATCCAAATGCTCGGGCACATGGTAAAAATCAAGCCCACACTCCCCTATAGCCACACACTTAGGGTGCTGAGCTAGTTTCAGATAATACGCATGATCAAATACCTCACACCGTGTTTTGACTACTTGCTGATCCTCAGGTTCTAGCTCTTGATCGTCAACAAAGGTTTGTTCACACAAATGATTTGGGTGGATTCCAACGGTTGCCCATAAACCCTCATATTTCTCTGCAACCTCAAGTCCGCGTTTACTTGTATCCTTTTGCGTTCCAATCGTAATCATAAAAACCCCTTTTTCAAGGGTTCTTTTTATGACCGCATCCATATCGCTCTTATACGCATTAAAATGGACATGGCAATGTGTATCAATGAGTTTCATAGCTTAAACTTCTATTTCGATAATCGGATTCATCCATTCGGGTAAGAACGCAAGAATTGCACCAAGCGTTGTGATGAGATACCCACCTGCCATGGAAGCATCAAGCATTTCCTTAAACTCCCCTGCTGGTAAATATGCGCTCGCAAAATATACAGCCGCTCCCACAATCACGACTCCTTCAACAAATCCAAACAACGCTCCCAAAAGTTTATTGATCGACTTGGTGAATGGAATAAATGAAAATAAATTGTAAAACTTATCAAGCGCCCAGAAGATCACTCCCACAAGCCGAGAAACAAGAAGGAAAGCAACAATGAAGATGATCACCTTCGCAACCCCCGCATCAAGACTCCCAAAGAGAAAACCAATGGTGTCATAAATTGGATCGATCGCATACAAAGAGAGGCCAATCCCCACAAACGTTCCAACAAGGCTTCCTGCTGTTTGAATAAGACCAAAGTAAAGCCCTGAGAGCACAAAGGCGATAACAATGACGATGAGAATAATATCGATAATTGGCATAGTATTTATTGTTTGCTATTAATCACGTCGAGGAAAAAGCGCATCACCCTTTTCTACCACCCCTTCATAGCGGCGCAAGATCTCGGTAGCAGACTCTGGAATGATTGGCAAAAGCGCGCGCGCAATAAAGCGAATTTGATCAGCAACTTCTGAAAGCACTTGCTTTGCTGCTTCTTCATCTTCTTTTACAAGTTTAAACGGTGCCTTTTTATCTATCACCTCATTTGCTTCTCCCACAACCTCAAACACCAAATCAAGATACTTCTTAAAGTCATACTCCCCCATGAATGCTGCAAGCTCCTTTTCTTTTGTTGACCAATCAAACTCAACAGTATTTAATTTTCCTTCAAAATATTTATCCGACATTGCAGCCACCCGACTCACAAGGTTTCCAAGTTGATTTGCAAGCTCTGCATAGCGTTGCTCCATGCGCTCCTTAGAATAGTCTCCGTCAGCATGTGCTGGAATCTCTCGCAAGAAGTAATACCGTGTTGCATCAACTCCGAATTCATCAACAAGCTCATTTGGGTGAATTACATTTCCAAGTGACTTCGAGATCTTCTCCCCTTCTGTAGTGATATATCCATGCACAAAAATCTCTGTAGGCAGTGGCAAACCTGCGGAAAGCAGCATTGCAGGCCAATAGATTGCATGAAAGCGCAAAATCCCTTTCCCAATCAAGTGAGCCCGATTAGGATTATTTTCCCAAAAGGTTTTATAAAGCTCATCTTCCTCAGCATATCCAAGTGCGGTGATATAGTTTGAAAGTGCATCAAACCACACATACATTACTTGCTTCTCATCACCTGGCACTGGAACTCCCCAATGCTTTGCACGCTCTTCAGAGCGTGAGATGGAGAAATCCTCGAGTCCACCACGAATAAAGCTTAGAACCTCATTTTTACGGCTCTCAGGCACAATCCTGACCTGATCGCTCTCTATAAGCTTCTCTAATGGCTCCTGATAGTTTGATAATTTAAAAAAGTAGTTTTCTTCCTCAACAACTTCGAGTGGCTTTTTATGTTCTGGACAAATTCCGTCTGGAACTTCCTTTTCTGTGTAAAACGTTTCACACCCCACGCAATAAAGCCCCTTATATTCTTTTCTATAAATGTCCTCAGGCTTGCACGCAGACCAAAGCTTTTGCGCTCCTTTAATGTGACGCTCTTCACGTGTACGGATAAAATCGTCAAAAGAAAGATTAAGAACAGTTGAGAGCCCTTTAAACTCTTCTGCATGGCGCTCAACAAAGGAGGCAACATCCTCCCCTGCTTCTTCAGCTGCTCGCACATTCTTTAAACTGTTTTCATCTGAGCCTGTAAGCCCTCGCACAAACTCATCCCCGCGCATACTGCGCTCATAGCGCAGCTTTGCATCTGTTTGGATAAGCTCAAGCGCAAATCCAATATGTGGCTTTGCATTAACATAAGGAATCGCAGTGGTGATGTAGAAGTTGTCCATAACACTTAGTTTGCTCGTATAACAATAACGAATTCGCCTTTAATACTAGTCGATTTTAGCTGTTCTGTCACGCTTGCTGTTGTGCCGCGATAGAGTGTTTCGTGTAGTTTTGTGAGCTCGCGTGCAACCATGATAGGTCGATCTCCCACTGTCTCTTCTAGTGCTTCAAGTGTTTTGAAGATGCGATGCGTGCTTTCATAGATCACAACGGTATGGTGTTCTTCTGCTAACTCCTTAAAATACTTTGCTCTTCCCTTCTTTTGCGGAGGAAAGCCGAGAAACACAAATTTATCTGCTGGAAACCCACTCACAGAAAGCGCAGTGATAATTGCGCTGGCGCCTGGGATTGGAACAATCGCCACTTCAGGCAACTCATTCACGACCGCTTCAACAAGCTTGCCGCCCGGGTCAGAAATCGATGGGGTACCTGCATCAGTAATAAGCGCCAAGCTCTCCCCTGCCCTTAAGCGGTCGATGATCTCGGCTGTTTTTGAAAGTTCGCTATGCTGGTGAAAAGAAATGAGTGTTTTCTTGATCTCATATCTTGCTAGCATCTTGCTGCTCACACGCGTATCTTCACAAAGAATTGCGGATACACAAGTGAGCGCAGCTTTCGCCCGCTCACTCATATCCTCCAAGTTTCCAATAGGTGTGGCAACGATATATAGCGTGCCGCTCATACTTATTCTTTCTTTCCGCCGATTTTCTCAAACCCGCGCAAAATCTCCAAAGGAAGAGCAAGGATTACAGTGTTTGACTGATCGGACGATAAATCATTTAAGGTATTAAGTGTTCGAAGATGAAGTGCGCCTGTGCTTTCTGCAAGTGTCTTTGCTGCTTGAGCAAGATTATCTGCGGCCTGAACTTCTCCCTCTGCTTTAATCACAACAGCTCGGCGCTCACGCTCTGCCTCTGCTTGCTTAGCCATGGTTCGCTTCATCTCATCTGGAAGCGTGATATCTTTTAGCTCTACATTATCGATTTTGATTCCCCATGGGTCTGTGAGCTTGTCGACAATATCTTTAATCTTTTTTGATGCTTGCTCGCGCTGACTCAAAAGCTCGTCAAGCTCCATTTCTCCTACCACGTTTCGCATGGTGGTTTGTGCAAGCTGAGAAATCGCAAAACGATAGTTCTCAACTTCAATGACAGCCTTGGCTGCATCTGAAACCTTATAGTAGATCACAGCGTTAATACGTGCGGAGATGTTGTCGCGTGTAATCGCCTCTTGATGCTCAACATCAACTGCTTTTACACGAATATCAACTTTTCTGACTTGCTCAAAAACAGGGATTACAATATGCCAACCAGGAGTAAGTGTGCTTGAATATCTTCCAAGACGAAACTTTACACCACGCTGATACTCATTAATCTGCTTGATCGTCACGATCAAAAAGATGATGACAATGAAAAACAACGGAATAAATACATCAAACATAATTTTTACGTTCCTAAATAAATACTTGTCTTAGGATAACTCGCCACAAAGCAAAACCAATAGGATTGCACTGTTTTCAGGTTATCTGATTCGGTTTCAAATAAAATTGTATCTTCATCTGTAGAAATGGTAAAGCCACTTCCTGAAAGCGTGCCTGCAATTTCCCCTTGTTCAAAAATAATCTTTTCAGGATAAGCAACAACCTCATCTCCAGCAATGACACCAAATACGCGATCCTTTGCATAGAGTCGATCATCCATATGTGTGAGTGCGTAGTGAATATCAAGCGACTCCTGATAATCCCCATAAGGATTAGAGGTGTAATCACGGTCATATCCTGTTTCTCTTGAGAGAACAGATGCACTCCTGTAACTTCCCTTAAACTCGTCCCAGGTCATTTCTATGCTTGGATATTGATCCAATTCTCTTCCATCGTAAACACCACTTATTCCTTGACCTAAGATCTGCACCCACCACGAGCCTGTCTGCTCATCATGCATCACTAAATTATTGTTCCAAAGCTTTCCTGTTGTTCCAAAAGTAAGCGTCTGACCATCTACCTGTGATCGATAGACAATCCCACTTGCACACAAGGGACAATAAGTCACAGCCATGGGCACCCCATCAATTGAGGTATTAACAATCTCATGCCAATTAAGAATTTGATAAGGGAAAAACCATGCACGTCCTGCAGATTCTAGCGCAAGCCCAAGACCTGCATCATCTAGATACATATCTGCCTCTGCAATCGACTCATAGTCTGCGTCATCAATGCTTGGAATTCCATTCTTAACCAAACCAGCAACAACGGTCTCATCTTGGTAATTCCCTGTGCTGAACAAGGAATTATCCACAGCTAATGGAGTGCGATAATATGTGTATTGCCAGTAAAAAAACCCTCCTAGTGCTGCCAAAAACAAACAAAAAAAGAATAGGCGTTTTGCATTCATATGCTATACTTATATCTTATTCGTATCTTACGTAAAATAGACAATATGTCAAAGGATACTATCGAGACATCTCTTATGCCTCAAGTTGGTCAAAAGGCCCCTGAATATTCATTTGAAACCGTTGTGAAAGGCGGTGAATTCAAAAAAATTGCTTCCGCAGACAATGCCGGGAAGTGGACAGTGCTTTTCTTCTATCCACTCGACTTTACGTTTGTTTGCCCAACAGAAATCACTGGATTCTCAAAACGCATGGATGAATTCGAGGCCCTTAATGCCTCTGTACTAGGCGGCTCAACTGACAGCGTGTATTCGCACAAAGCATGGCTTAAGGAACTAGGAGATCTCAACTATCCCCTTTTCTCTGACATGACAGGCACGGTAGCAAAAAAGTATGGTGTGTTCATTGAAAAAGAAGGGATTGCACTTCGCGGCACATTTATTATTGATCCAGAAGGCATACTTCGCTACGCACTCTACCATGATCTAAATGTTGGACGTTCTGTAGATGAGACACTCCGTGTCTTAAGGGCCCTTCAAACAGGAGAGCTTTGCCAAATGGATTGGGGCGAAGGTCAAAACACATTAGGAAAAGGATAAATAAACAAAAAGCACCCTCTTAGCAGGGTGCTTTTCTAATTGCTTTTATTGAATTCTAAAATCAAAAATGCCAGGAATAGTCATGAGCGCAAAAATGATAATTGAGATGATTAAAAACCAATAAACAGCTTCGCGCTGATGTGAACAATCTCTGTTACGATACCAAAAGATCATCAATGAACAGCTTACAAGGTAAATAATAGCAGAAACAAAAAACATTCCTGAAACAGGGCCAACATCTTGATCAAAAGAAAGCCACTGTGCCACTGCAACAACTCTATTTGCCAAAAAATTGATTATCCATGCACTGTTTAATGTGAGTCCTGCCGCAAAAATTGCTGCGATTGCCATGGATTCGGGGACCTGATTTTTTACAAAAGGCATCTTCATATTAGATAAAAGATTCAATGGCCATTGTGATCGTTGCTAAAAAACTTACAAAGACACAAGTTATGACCATCCATCGATAGTGCTTTGCATGACGTTCATGAATCCGTGTCTTATATGCCATCAAAATAAACAAAGCTGTAACAGTAAGAATAATTGGAAGTTGAATAAGTAGCCAACGATGCGTTAACAATGTCTCAGACAACTCTGCTTGCCCCGCAAGTACGTAATGTGTTCCTCCCACACCTCCAAAATCTAGTGCAATCATTGCAGCAAAGGAAAACACAATAAGAGAAAGCATGACTGTTAACGGATAGATTAATCCTGAGCGCTCCTTAAGCAAAAGGCTTAACGTAAGCCCAGAAGCATAGAAAACAAGAATAGCCCCGAAAAATAATTGTGCTGTTTGCAATGTGAGTGTCATGTAACATTATTTTATCATGAAAACCACTAGATGTCTTGACGAAATTACACAACTTGCTTATACTCATCGAGAACATAACTACCACTACTATGGCAAAACGAAAGCAAATCCGTGACAAATGGAAGGCAGCGCGAAAAATACAGCTTGCAAATAACCGAAAAAGAAAAGCAATTCGGATTACTACAGGCAAGGAAGCGCCTCCAGCAGAATAACAAAAAATCACCCTTTTCTAGGGTGACTTTTTTTATCGTTTTATTACACCTTCTAATACATGGAGTCCGGCCGAAACATCTTCATCATCCCATTCGCTTGTGACAACAAAGAACTCATAATCAAGAAGAACCGAACTACCTCTGAAAACAATATAATAATTTCCTAGCTCGTCTTGCTCAAAACTCCCCAGAGAGACTGAGCGTTGATTTTCTCCACGATCCACCAGCCATGCTTCAAAATATTGTCCGTCGCTCAGTGTTGGCATATTTCCAATTGTGACATAAAGATCGTACTGACCACTGTCAAAATTTGAATGCGCCATTCCATAACTCTTCCCACCAGTCACATCAGCTAATGCACCATGATACTCATACTCATATCCCATCAACTCTTCTATTTGCAATGGGGTGAGTTGTACCTCCCCTATCTCATGAGGCTCTTTTGAAGTTTCTGCCATTTCAATAACTTCTTCATCGCTCATTATTAACCCACTCTCTTTTGCGTTTTTGATGATTTCTGCAGAATCTATCGTTTCGGTCTCTTCAACAGATGTTTTAAGTTTCAAACATCCAATACCACCTAAAATAATAACCATTAACATGGAGGCAAGAAGGACTGCGGCTGTTTTTGTCTGTTTTTCTTTGAAATTCATAGTTTACAAATGTGGCGGCATTATATAATCCTTTTGTGATGAATGCAAGGTTTTTGTTCACAAGATAATTATCACTTTTTTTCAATAAATAGAAGGGTTTTTCGCGCTTTACCCTTGACAAAAGTGCATTTTTGTGATAGCATAGATCTCCTAGTGTGAATTGCAACGTGTTGATTGAACAGAAACCTTCAACAGTGTTAAAGGAGGAAGAATGGAGCGATTTAGCTAGAAGCGTCCAGAAAAAGGGAACCCGCTGGGCGTGGATACAGTGCTGCGGAAGCACTTGGGAACTCGACAGACCATATAAAGACCTATCGCGTCTTTTCATAGCTTAGATGCATTCCCGGAAGCGTAACGCAGGGTTTGTATCAAGGATAGCTGTGCTGTCGTAAATTAAAATGGGGGTCATACCCGCTTTCCTGCGTAAAACCGCACATCAGGAAAGTACCATGCTTTTACCAGCCCGCTGCAGGATTTGCTCCTGGCGCGCACCGCATGCCCGCGGAAACGGTAATCGGAAGTAGTCTGGAGACCTAGCATGAAAGGTGTGTAATAAACGGTTCCTAGGATCCCCCTAGGACGCACACTAAGGCACATGTGATTGGTCGCATTCCACCAGATCCGAACATACGGACTGGTACAAGGGAGTGAGATGATCCGATAAGGTAAACGTCTCTGTGATGCTCGTAAGAGCACGGTCACAAGCAGAGACCTGACATAACCGTGACCCGGGGCACGCACGGACGGTTCTACCAGGAGAGTGAGGAAAGCGGAAGTCCACAAGACGGCTTGGCCGGCGGCAGAAATGCTTTGCTTGATGGAACGATGTGAGTACGAAGCGATCCCTGGCCCTTAGGTGACTAAGGGATAAGAAAACCAAGAACCACTGATACGGAGCAATCTGATCAGTGCCTCGTCAGCTTAGGCGGCGAAACCGTGTATGGAGTCTGTCGAGACTTCATTGAGGGAGTGTGGGAACTCTCAAACATCGACGACGGCGGCAGCAAACTGGTCCTATCCCAGTTCGCTGCCGCATTTCTTTTTGACAAAATTCTAAAAAGCCGCTTGAATGGGCAAAGATCTTTCCAGGAGGCTTTTATGGACAAACACGAACTCTTGATCCGCTTTGACGAATTACGCCAAGCGCGCTGCCTACAAACAGGCTATCTCGCATGCTCGCTTTTTGGCCTTGTTGGAGTGACTTGTGTGCAAGCTTACCTTTTTGCAACCCAAGGTTCAGCAACGCTTTTCACCCTTTTCCTCATTGGAAAGCTCGTCTTCCTTGTGTTGACCATTTTCACAGGCCTGCGTTGCCTCCATGCCTGGTGTGTTTATCTTGATTTCTGCGATGAGCACAAAGCCATCAAAGCATACTGGGATCAAACAAGAACTCGAAAGCCAAGCTTCTTTGAAAAGCTCTTCTAGCCACCAATGGTGGTTTTTTTCTTGACCAAATAGTACCTTACCTAAAACCGACCCTTCAAGGTCGGTTCTTTTTTATTTACACCTCACATAAGTGCCGTACGGACCTTATGTGAAGTCAAAATTTCTTTTTTCAGATGACAAGAATGAGCAAGCCAAGTGCCACACGCAACACTGCCAAAGATTGATAATTTGCCTTCTTCATTAGTTGCAACAATAATTGAACAGTAATGAGCGCGGAAACAAAAGAGGCTATAAAACCAACAATGAGTGGTAATAGACTTATATCGCTCCCCTGCCCAATTGTTTCTAGCAGCTTATATCCACCCGCCGCAGCAATCGTAGGAATACCTAACAAAAATGAAAAGCGTGTTGCTGTCTCACGATTTAGTTTTCCAAATAGACCTGCGGTAATTGTAATCCCTGAGCGCGATGTCCCTGGAATCAATGCCAAAACCTGCGCGCAACCAATAGCAACAGCCTGCTTCCAACTTACTTTTTCAACTTTTTTTACTCCCCCTTTACTTACGCGGTCAGCAAGATACAAAACAGCTCCCCAGACAATAAACGAAAACGCCACAACTTCTTTGGAGCGTGTAAGCTCTTCGATGAGTCCATTGCCGAAAAATCCCACAACTAACACAGGAATCGTTACAGCAACAATCATCCAACCAAGCTTTCCCCATGCATTCATACCTTTTTTAAAAACCTGTGAAAGAATCTTTCGCACCTCAGGAAATAAGCCCAAAACAACTGCAGCCAAGGTTCCTAAATGCACAATAGCGTCAAAAGCAAGACCTTGCACTTCCCAACCCAAAAACTCAGGGACAAGTATCAAAAACCCTGAGCTTGAAATTGGTAAAAACTCGGTGACCCCCTGCACAACACCTAAAAGTAATGCTTGCAATACAGTCATATCACATGACAAAATCCCCCTTCTTTGGTGGTAGTGTTTTTAATTTCTCTAGACTTATTGGCTGATCGCTCTTTTGCTCAGCAACTCCTTGTGCTGGGCTTGTTTTCTTTTTTCTGCGACGTCGTTTCTTCTTTTGTTGCTCCACCTCTGTCTTTCTCTCAATTTTCTTTATCTCATTTTTTTGCGAACTTTCACTTTCTTTACGCTCAATCTTTTTTTCTGTTTGTTTTTCCTCTTCCTTCCTTCCTTCTTCTCTTCTTTCTCTTTTCGTCTCATCTTTAACAACATCTTCACGGCTAGCAAGATCTGTCAAAGAAAACGATTCTTCTTTTGCTTCTTTTGTAACAAGCTCCCCTTCTCGGATTTTAGGTTTTCTTACACTTTTTATTTGATCTTTTGCTTCGTATTCTTTTTTCTTTGCTTTATTTTTCTTTTTTCCATCTTTGCGCCGTGAACGAACTTCCTCTATGCATTTTTCACAATAAATAGGACGTGAACGATCAAGCTCAACTGGCAAGCGAATCTTTGTACTACACTCAGTACAATCATATTCGTGCATTGGTTTGCGATTCTGTTTTGTCGCTTTTTTCTTTGCAGCCGCCTCTTTGAGCGCTTCATCAATGTCCAAATCTTCCATGCCAGTCCATTTCAAAATCTTATCTTCAATTTCTGCGCGCGGCTTTGCATAGCGCTCACGCGAAACTTTGATAATCGTCTCAGTTGAGTTTGTTGGATGTCCAATTGGTGGCAATGCTGCTGCTGAAAATGGATGAGATGTCACACCATCAATGAGCAGCTTTAAGTAGATATTAAACTTTGGAATGTTGATTAGATCCTCAGGGGTAAAACGTGGCGTAAACTCTGTTTCCATAAACTGTGCATCCACAGACCCCACACGAAACGTTAAAATTGTTCCAACGTTACCAAAGACAGCCTCACGCACCTCATCGGTGAGTTGAGCAATGTATTGATGTGCCATGGTTAAACAAAGCCTATATTTTCGAGCCTCAGAAAGAATCGATGCAAATGACTCTGTTGCAAAGTTTTGAAACTCATCCACATACAAATAAAAATCTTTGCGGTCTTCTTGAGCCATGTCCACACGCTCCATGGCAGAAAGTTGCATTTTTGAAATAAGCAATCCTCCTAGAAGGCGCATACTATCTTCTCCAATACGTCCCTTTGAAAGGTTCACAATGAAAATCTTATTTTCATCCATGATTTGCCGAATGTTAATTGTGGATTTTACTTGCGCAACAATATTACGGATCACAGACGCAGATAAAAACTGTCCAATCTTATTTTGAATCGGTGCCACTGCCTCTTGGGCATATTTTTCATTGTAGGCAGCAAATTCCTTTAGCCAAAATTGTTTAACAACAGGGTCTTTAACATTCCCAACAATGCGCTTTCGATAATCTGCGTCAGATAGTAGGCGGTTGATTCCGAGCATTGTTGAGCCTGGATTATCCAAAAGTGCCAAAATGGTGTTATTCAAAATGTACTCCATTCGCGAAGACCACATGTTCTCCCAAATCTTTTTAAACACACTCATCATTCCAGATGCAAGAAGATGCTTTTGGGACTCGCTCATGATCTCAAAGGCATTAAATCCTACAGGAAATTCTAAGTCTGCAGGATTAAAATAAACCACGTCATTAATACGATTTTTTGGAATATAATCAATCAGCTGTTCTGCAGTGTCTCCGTGTGGATCTACATAACAACATCCATGCCCTGCATAAATATCAGAAAGAATCAGGTTCTCAAGCAATGTCGTCTTTCCCATACCTGTCTTTCCAATCACATACATGTGACGGCGACGATCATCGGTCTTGATCCCAAATTTTGTCATTTGATTACGAAAATTTGTTCTCGCAAAATAACAAATCTCTTTTTCATGTTCTGGTCCGTATGTCATAGCCTAAGTAGGTAAATTCATAGGCACGTCCGGAGACTCCTCCTCACTGTGCTCGGTTGGTAATGTGATTGACGGCAAAACAGCTTCACCTTCTTCTTCAAGAGAGATTGTTTCAATCCCCTCTTCTCCAATAAACTCCTCTTGTTCACTTGCCTCATGAGGCAAAGTGATAGGAATCGCTGCGTCTTCAGTCTCTATAGGAAGCATTGGAATTGTTGGCTTTTGTTCCTCTTGTGTCGGTGCCCCTAATTCAATCTCTCCGTCAGGTCCAAATGGCAAACTTACAGGAGGTTCTGCGCGCTTTGCTTCAATCTTTCTAATAAGCGGTGCTCTAATTTGAATTGCAGGAAAGTGCCAAAGAGAGGCAAGCTCCTCTGTGTTTAAGATCATTGGATTAGCACCAATACCAAAACTGCGCGTTTTTACCGCTACTGCCAATGTATCTTGTTTTTGTGTATAAACAAGTTTTTGCCAAGAATAGTCGTCGCGCGGAATTGAGGCCGGATACATCTTAAACGAGTTAAGGTGCACATGACCGTAGGCATTAAAAATAGATTTAACCATTGCAGCACGAAGCCACTTGCGGAACATTTCCTTTTTAGCAACATAAAGAATACGCACCTTGGTTTGATATCCATTTTTTGTAATTTTATTCATCACAGCTTCAACCTGCGTCTTTTCTTCTAAGGTAATTCTAAACGCTGCCCATTGATCTGCTTCTTTTTTTGTTGGCGCATCAAAAAGCATTTGATTAAGACTAAACCCTGTTGCGCTTTCCACCAACTCACTTGGCCATGACATTGCCCCCTCGAGCATAGACTCAACAGCCCCTTTCTTAGGAGCTTTCTCTACGCCATATTTCTTGTTGATAAATTCGATCCCTGCCTTTTTCCAATCATTTCCTTGTGGGCTAATGATAAGTTGAATCCAAAAATGCTCTCCTGGCTCCATCTTTCCAATTGATTCTAAGACCTGTGCCAATGGATCCTTATACTCCCCTGCAATACGATCTTCAAAATCACGATACGTACGAATTGGAAAATAGTTGGCAAGACCAAGCCTAAGCTCTGCACCCCACATCTCCCAAACATCATCTGCATCAGGATATTTGTCTGGCAAAAAACTCATGTAATCCTCTGTCTCAAGAATCTCGGCATCAGGATATTGTGCGTAAATACTTGCTTCTACCAAATCACGGAAGCGTGACTCTAAATGAACATAAAACTGGATATAGCCTTCAGTAGACGCAATCTCAAGAGAGAACTTTGGCTGAATCTTTCCTCCAAGCCATTTGTCCTTTACGGTAATTGCTGACTTTGCTCCATACATGGTGTCAAACATCATCTCAAGCGCTTTTGGTGTTTGCTCTGTGACTGTTGGCACATTAATCGCAAGCAATGTATAGCGACAACGAGAAGCGTAGATGCCTGATCGATGATTAAGCCAGAGTTCTGAAAAACCCCAAAGCATAACAATTGCAATTGGGATCCACCCAAACCAAACAAGCAGCTCAAATAAAACAACGTCGATGGGCTGTTGCCAAAAGGTAACTTCTTGCGCAACCGCAAGTGCAAATACAGGTATCATAATGCATTTATTATAACACAAAACCCCCCAGAGCTCTTGTGGAGTTTTGGGGGGTTCTTTTCGCTGTTAATTGACAGTTACTTTTTTCGTGAAAGCGCTTCCCAAGCAACAAGCGCAGGGCTTGCTAAAAAGAGAGAAGAGTAGGTTCCAACAATAATTCCTACAATAAGCGCAAATGCAAATGGCTGTGTTGTGCTCCCACCAAATAAGAAGATCGCAACCAGCGCCAAGAGCGTTGTGATACTTGTGTTTAATGACCTGCGCAATGTCTGTCGCACACTTACATCAACAGTGTCTTCGAAGGTTCCTTTCTTTCTGTCAGAAGCAAGATTCTCACGCGTGCGGTCAAAAACAACAACCGTGTCATTAATTGAATACCCTAAAATGGTAAGGGCTGCTGCAACAAACGCAGAATTCACTTCCCAGCCATAGAAATGACTTACAACAATATAGATTCCAAGCATCAAGATAACATCGTGAAAAGCAGCGCCAATGGTAAGGAGTCCATATTTCCATGAAGCAATTGGCTTTGAGACTTGTCGGAAGGCAAAAGCAATATAAAGCCCGATCAAAAGAAGTGTGATAACAATTCCCCAAGTGGCGGTTTTGCGAAGCTCTTGTCCAATTACAGGACCAATGGAATCAAAACGCATTTCTTCAACCTCTTCTCCAAAGCGTTCTTCTAGCGCATGCACAATAGATTGGTGCTGATCTTCGCTTAGGCTTACGGTGCGAATCAAATACCCCTGCTCACCTGTTTCTTGCACAGCAAGACTTTCATGACCAAGATCCGCAACTATTGTGCGTACCTCATCTACAGCGACTCCTCCTGGAATTTCAACCTCTAGCAAACTACCTCCAGTGAAATCGATACCAAATGGCACACCGATCACAATGATTGCAACAAGTGAAAGTGCAATAAGTGTTCCAGCGATCGCAAACCAAATATGGCGTAATTTTACAATAGACATACTTAGTTTTCCTTTTTCTTCTGTCCAAAAAGCCAACGATGCTTTGTAATCCATGGACAGTCGATAATATTTAATAAATAGAGACGTGTGATTGTAATTGCGGTAAACATCGAAAGGATCACACCAATAGAAAGTGTTAAGGCAAACCCTTTGATAAAGCTTGAGCTAAACCAATAGAGCACACCTGCTGCAATCAAGGTTGTTAAGTTACCATCTCGAATCGCAGTCCACGCACGCTTGAACGCTTCGTCTGTTGCAGAAGAAAAATCGCGCCCAGCTGTCAGCTCTTCTCGCAAGCGCTCAATGATGAGCACGTTTGCATCTACAGCGATTCCAAGCGAGAGAACAAAACCAGCAATTCCTGCAAGCGAAACAGTTACTCCAAAAATACGATACGCAGCAAGGTTCAAGAATGAATATAGAATCAATGCAACCACAGCCACAAGACCTGGCAGACGATACATGCCGATCATGAACAGTCCTACAAGTAAAAACCCAAAGAGTGCGGCACTAATCGACTTTGAAAGTGAAATCGCTCCCAAGGTAGGCCCAACAGTTTGTTGGCTTAACAAGTCAACAGGGACAGGAAGCGCACCCGCATTCAAGCGTTGTGCCAACATCTTTGCCTCATCCACAGTAAAGTCTCCTGTAATGATTGCTTGCCCTCCATAAATAACAGATATCACTCTTGGGGCTGAGATCACCTCTCCATCCAAGAAGATAGCAATCTGCTCGCCAACATGTGTTGCGGTCAACTCTCCAAACAAGTCCCCTCCCTCACCATTAAACTGCAATGAAACATGAGGCTGACCTGTTGTCGCATCAAACTCTACGCGCGCTTTTTCAAGATGCTTTCCTGAAAGTTCGGTATTTGTCCACGGTGACGTAGGGGGCACAATATCGAAAATATCAGACTGATGTAAAAGCACCCGCTCAAAGTTATAGCCAATTTCTGAACGTTCATCAGACTTATAAATAATGTGATAACCAAAATCAGTTTCAATAGCAGTAGAAATACCACCAATTTCAAGATCTAGATAACCAAGCTCGAACTCAGATACCATCTCCCCTTGATTGACCCAGCCTAAACTCCCACCTTCTGAAGCAGAGGGTCCGGTAGAGTATTGCCCAGCTAGCTCTGCAAAGTTCTCGGGCGTTACTTCTGCAATAACGTTGTTAACTTGAATGGTTGCTTCAAGTTCAGAAATTGGATCTGCACAACCTGTCTTTCCCTCAAAACAAATAAGAATATGTGAAAGCTCGGCCTCTTGAATATCTTGAACACCCGTTGTTTTTACAACGTTTACCCCTTCCACTCCATCGATAATTTCAGGCACGACATAGTCAGAATAGACACCATAATACTGAATGCGCTCAACAATTGAACCATAGTACGCATGGGTGCTAGTAATGCCCGCAATCTCCCCTTCTTCTGGATTTATTCCAAGCTCACTTGCTAAAAGAGAAATCTCTTCTCCGTTTTGTGCGCGTGAAAGCGCCTCATTAGCTTTTTCTGCCTCGGCTGCATTTAAAATCCCTAACTCAACCTCTTCTTCTTCAGTTGGTTCTCTGTCAAGCTGGTTGCCCTGCTCTTTGAACTCCAAAACTGGCGTTTCACCAATTTGACCAATAGCCTCACTCACATCAAGGACACCTGCAAGTTCGACAATCACTCGATAGGTTCCTCCGGTTGTTGTTGTTTGCACAACTGGCTCTGAGACGCCAAATGCATTCACACGACGCTCAATGACATCCTTTACGCCATTAAGTGCTTCGTCACGCTCTTCTTCAGGGATATCAGACATATTGGCCTCATAGACCAAATGTGTTCCACCTTGCAGATCTAGCCCAAGGCGAAAATCAACTTCCTCCATATGCGGCACAGGTAAACCGACCGCATCTACGGTTTTGTTGAAGTAAACCGGAAAATCAAAAAACGCCACACAAACTGTTGCAAGCAAAGCAATAATGGCTGCGCTGCGCAAGAGCCATGGCTTTTTCTCAGAAATAGCCGATTTTGTCTGCTTTGTTTGTTTGCGGGACGACTGTTGTCTCCAAACTTGTTTCATAGAAAACATTAGTAATAACGGGCGCTATCTTAGTAAAAATGGGCGAAAAAGACAAGTGGATAAGGAAATAGAAGCATTGACAAAACCATTTGATTATCCTATTTTTTCTAGCCTCACACATGCCGTGTGAGATGAAGCCATGGGAAAAACACCATGACTCGACCACTGTTCCTTGCAATCACACTCCTCCTTACTCTGGCGTGCGACCCACGTCCGCTTTCTGGAGATGATAAGTTCTCTGATGAAACAGGAATTTCTTGTGGGCGTGGCTTCTTCCAGCTCCCTGAAGAAAATTTCCGCAATCATAACGCGGCCCTCTTTGCCGGAATCACCTCCGGCTACGAGCATGACTGCTACGGAAGCCAGACCCTTGAGGTTGATACTGATCTTGTCTCCATGGAAGGCTGCTTTGGTCTCCTTGCTGAATATCGAAGCGAAACATGGATGCTTGGGTTTGGACAAGTGGATAGCTTCACTATTGGAGACATTGAAGGTGAGGCGTTTGCGTCTTATGAATTCTCAGACTATTACTGGTGTGAGGATGGGGCCTTTGTTGGCTCTGTAGGTGTTGCAACCTACAACTTCCTTTTCATCGGGCAAGCGCGCGAAGCAGAAGAGGATGAAGAATATGTTTACTACGGACATGGTGATGAAGAAGATGATCCGCCCCAACAGGTCATTGATCTGTGGATCTTGGACGGAACCATGAGCAGCTCCCTCACACTGGAAGAGCATATTGCCATTCTTCCGAACCTTGTCACTGGCACACTTGCCCGTGCGTATTAGCATGCTCATTCTTTTCCTTTTTCTCTCTTGCGCACCTGAAGTTTCTGAGGTTGATGCTCTGCTTTTAGAGGACCACCTTGGTGTCTCTTGCGCGGAAAGCTACTTTGAGATGATCTCTGAAGAAGATCCAGAGCACTCTGATCGTGTAATCTTTATGACTGCCACTGATCCGTCTGTTGATACCAGCGGTGATAGCGGATGGCTTGAGGTGAGTGAAGGAATCGAAATCGAAGGCACGCTCATGTTGCGTGTTGATGATTGGGATCTTCACTTTGACACTGAAGGCGTCTTTGAAGGAAATGAATCCTCCTTTGATGACCCTTTGTTCTTTTCTTTCTCACTTGGTCACACCTGGTGCGAAGATGGAACCTTGGTGGCTGCCACCTCAACCTCAATGAACCCAGATGACCTTGTCTTTATAGGATCACTCCGTGAAGGTAATCCAGACGAAACATGGGACTACTACGGTGATGCGCCTATCTGGGCACAAGTGATGGATCTAACAATCCTTCGCGGGACCTTTGATGGCTCGCTAGATCCAGAAGCACTCATCGAAGAACTTGAAATCATTGCGCACGGAACCATGAACCGCGCGTGGTAACCCGACCCTGCATCTGCAGGGTCTTTTTCTTTGTAAAAATAACTTGACACAGCAAAAGACTTTTATTATGCTCTTTTCTGCTGTCCCCTATGAGTGCAGAGAAACATATTCTCTTTACTCACAGGCGACAGCCTCGACGTCTCCTAGCTTGGGCCCTGAGCTGGTTCATAAAGAGGTCGAGATGGCCCTTTTGTGTGTGCAAAAAACTCGGTGTAGATTGTGGCCACGATCTGCATCGAAGAAGACACGCAAAAGTCTCGATAGTCGAGGCTGTTGCCCTGACCCGGCCCCCCCCTTGCTCCCATAGGAGCCTTCCACCCTTACGCTCGTAAGGGTGTTTTTTATTTAAAAGACACGCTGCATGAGCGTGTCTGTTTTCTTTCTTAACATAAAATCCTTCGACTAAACAAAATGCGGAAGCTCAGGACGACACAGAAATAATCAGCTAGCTGACCAATTGTACAAATACGCAAGTGCGGCGATCTGTAAAAGGAGAATTAAAGCAATCACCATCTGAAAAGATGTTTTCTTTGTTTTGTGTCGAAAGAGATACATGCCTACAAGCGTGCCTGCTGAGCCACCAACAAATGCAGAAGCAAACAAAATCTTTTCTGGGATACGCATCCCGCCTTGCGCTGCCTGGAACTTATCCATCCCAAGCAATAGAAAGCTTGCAGCATTGAGTGCAATAAGCAGGTTCCACAAAACAGCAAGATTAAGTGCAAACATAGATACGCCAAAACCAATGATCATGAGAATGACCCACCAGTAGGCATAGAATTTGTAAGGATTGCGTTTCATAGTCAGTACGAGGGATTCAAGAATCCCCCAATGTTTAATTACCACTTTCCACTTGCACCTCCGCCGCCGGATGACCCGCCACCAAAACCACCAAAGGATGACCCGCCACCAGAGGACCCACCTCCGCCAAAACCTCCAGTTGAAATCCAAGGCCCTTTTCTACCACCTCGACCGCCTTTACCTTTTTTGTCGTAATCAAGTTTTTTAAGCGCGTAATAAAATAGCTGCGAACCAGCAATCGCACTTAACCATGTCCAAAAGTAAAAACCTCCAGTAATAAGTAGAATAAGTGTTAGAAGTTGTGGAATTGGTTTTTCAAGCGCTTTTTTTGACTTTTTCCCACCACGATAAGAATAAACGATCACAAGCAAAATAAAAGGAAAAAGTGCTAAAAACACACCGTCAAAAAGCTGCATTAAGATAGACTTAGGACCTAATTGAACAAAAGCACCCCCATCCTCATGCAAAGTTTGAAAACCATACTCCTCTGCTTCTTGATAGATCGCATCAACAATCTCTCCCATTGCTGCGTCTACACCAGCTTCATAATCTTCAGTTTGAAACGCAGGCACAAGCGTATTACGAATAATCGAACTTGCCATTGCATCTGTGACACGTCCCTCAAGACCATAACCAACTTCAATACGCATCTCCCTATTTTCTAGTGCAATCAAGAGAAGTAATCCGTTATTATCTTCTTCTTGTCCAATCCCCCATCCTCTAAATACCTCTAGCGCATATTCTTCAATCACCTCACCGTCCAATGTTGGAATTGTAAGAACAGCAACCTGACCGGTTGTTTCTTTATCAAGTGTTTCAAGTTTTTGATACAACTCTTGCTCAAAACTGTCTGAAAGCATCTCTGCTTGGTCGAGAATATATGAATCCGGCACCGCAGGAACTTCGAGTGCTGATGCGGAAAACGGAATGAGAAGGAAAGCAAATAAAACAAATAATTTCTTCATAGGAAAAAGACGGACACATGGCCCGTCTTATTAATTTACTCAAAGTCGAATTCAACGGTTGGGGCTTCTTCTGAGCCTTCATCAGATTCAAAGTATGGATAGGCATCAAACCCAAACAGATTAGCAATCAACATGGCAGGCACCTTCTTGATAGCAGTATTGAATCCTTGTGCTTCATTATTATAATCAAATCGCGCAACAGCAACACGGTTTTCTGTTCCCTCAAGCTCTGCCTGCAACGTCAAAAAGTTTTCTGTTGCGCTGAGTGCTGGATAAGACTCTACTGTTACAAGAAGTCGTGACAGCGCTGAATCAAAACCATTTGCTGCATCCATCTGCTCTTCGATTGTGCCATCTCCAGAATTTAACCAGTTTGTTCGAGCTTCAGTAACATCTTGCAATGTTGATGATTCAAAATCTGCCGCCCCCTCAACAGTTGAAACAAGTTGCGGAACAAGGTCTGCTCGGCGCTGATACTGCACCTCGACTTGGCTCCATGCGCTTTGCACTGTTTCATCCATTCCCACAAAGCCATTATAGATACCAACCCCCCAGAGCACTGCACCAATTGCAAAAACGACAACAAGCGCTAACACAATAAGAATTGGGATAAAAAGTTTTTTCATAGAAAATTCGTTAATTCTCTTAACAAAATCAGTATAGCATATTCACGCTCACATTCTTACCACAAATCTCTTATTTCTTGACAAATTGGCTTAATACAACTAAATTAATCTCCTTCTTTCCAACCAAATCGCCAAACCGGGAGGACGCGATGAGAACTGATAAAAACGTGCACGACCGCACCATGGAACTGCTTGATCTCACAATTGCCGCAAACCCTGACGCGCTTAAGTATCAAAAGTGCAAAGGATACCTTGAGGTGCTCTGGAGCATTCGCTCTGGAACAAAGCTGGAGAATATTCCAGCACAGTTGCCTGAAACAATTCTTGAGCTAAACAGCGTCCATCTTATCATGCAAGCCTTGAGACTAAAACTCAAAAAAAATGTAAGCACATCTGGTGACTGTTCACCAAGAATGGTCGCTGCATTCAAAATTGCACTGGACGGCCAAACTGTACACATGATGCACAGACACTGGAAATGGGTCCTACAAATCATGTATGTTGTGCCCACACATCTACCTTTCTTCTACCCGTTTGTGTGTTTCATGCAGATTGTGGAACATAGCAAAAACGGAGATGTTCGCTATTGGGTGGATCACCTGGCAGACATTTGCACAGATCGCAAGATGACTGTTGTGCAAGCTCTGTTCCAAGCTGGCACCTGGCTTATGGAATTGGATGAAGAAACACTCGAGGGCCGCCCGCGCGAAATCCTGGCAAAGCTACGTATGCACCACCCCTGTGAAGAAGTGCTCGAGCAATATCTACGCTCTGGCTACCAAGCAGCAATGCACAAGACTCACAAAAAGATGCGTGCCCTCATGGAACAGATCAGCGAGCCCGAGTATCAAGAACGGATCTTCGGGGGCACACAGATGCAAACTCTGCTTATGGACTTGATCTACTACCGCTCGATGTTTGAGCCAGACTCTAGCGAATGCCCACAGGGCATTGCACAAATGGTCAAGCAGTACATGGAAGCCAAACGCGCCCATGAGCGCAATCAGCGCTGAATCTCTCGCCCACACGAAAAGTGTGGGTTTTTTCTTTGTATAAAAGCACTTTTTTATTATTATGGGTTGACAGATTCCTTTTTTTTTGCTATCTTTCCTTGTCGCTGGCGTAGCTTCCGCCATAGGCGGACCAGCCCGCTTGGCTAATGTGGCTGGCAGGCAGAGCAACGGTTTTGTACCCCTCCCTTCGCGAAGGGAGGGGCAAGTCCCACCGTCAGCTCCATCTTTACAACTTTCCTCACATACGCATTTAAGGTTCATGGCTGGTCATGACGTTGTCACACATGCGTGCGGAAGGAACCTTCTTCCCTCTACAGTCAGGATGTCTCTCCCTTGTTCGACACCTCACAGGGTTCTCAAAAGACTTTTCTTGGTTCGCCAGGTTAAGTAGAGGCCTTTAAGGCAGAGGCGCGCAAGAAGCGTTTAGGCTGCGGCCTGAGCGCTTAGCGCCCTGTAACCATCTTGGCTGTATGAGGGAACTCTTTATTGGGGGCGTGGCGGAACTGGCAGACGCAGGGGATTTAAAATCCTCTGACCAGTAGGTCGTACGGGTTCAACCCCCGTCGCCCCCACCTTTCAAATTCTTTTTTGCCCGACTAGCTCATCTGGATAGAGCATCGGTCTTCTAAACCGAGGGTAACAGGTTCGAGTCCTGTGTTGGGCGCCTTTTCACCGGAGAGATGACCGAGTGGTTGAAGGTGACGGATTGCTAATCCGTTGTGGGGAGCAATCTCCACCGAGGGTTCGAATCCCTCTCTCTCCTCCTTTTCCACCTCTGCGGAGGGGTGGCCGAGTGGTTGAAGGCAGTGGTCTTGAAAACCGCCGAGGCGAAAGTCTCCGTGGGTTCGAATCCCACCCTCTCCGCCATCGTTGATCCCCGTGTGAGCAGCTGTCTCCCTGCATCCCCCCCAACAGCTGCTCACACCGGGGGTCTTTTCTTTTTGTTATATCCATGCTAATCTCGGATGTCGCGATCTTTCAATGGAGGCAACATGACACACACCTACAGTGAAAACTTCACACCACGCAAACATATTCGTGAGCTGATTATTCAGCTACAAGTAGAGCTAGCACGCCATCAAGTGAGCGAAAAAGAGCACTCCAATGCCGTGGCTATGGGGCGCACAACTGATGCCGCTGAAAAACTCGAAGATGCATTTGCGCATTCGCGAGAAAAGCAGTATGACGAAACAAAGGTGGCAAGAATTTTCTTCGAAATTCTTTGTATTCTGGGCAATGAAGGAACGACCTTCAAAGAACTGTTTCCAAAGGATGATTCACTAGAAAATCTCGCACACCAACTCGCAACAGCCGGTCGTGCAAAACAATGAACTCAACCCATGCACTGCATGGGTCTTTTTCTTGACAAAGCATCTTGTCTTCACTATAGTTCTTTCAATTGTTCTTTTTTGGGGAGTGGTCGAGTGGTCAAGACGTCGGGGGCCGGTCCCGAAGGTCACAGGTTCGAATCCTGTCTCTCCAACTTTTTTTGCTCTTTGGAGGCTCTCGTTCAAAGGCAGAACACTGAATACAAATCAGATGTTCGCGTTCTTAATTCCCGACAGCCTCCGCCAATTTAATGGATTCTGATAGTATAGATGGTAAGTACACCTTGGTGATGCCTTGTGTAAACCAAGGAGGTCGTCGGTTCAACTCCGGTCAGGGTCCCCACTTTCACTCCCGCGCAGGGGTCGCATTCATGTGCATCCTCCCAAGGCTCGACATGCCTTGACCCTCCTGTGGTTACGATCTGACAATCGTGCCATACAAAAAACTCCCGCGCGGGAGTTTTTCTTTTATTTAATCAATTTTCTCACCTTCTCAAAGTGTGCTAACAGCATTGAGTGCACATTGTCTGGAAAATCCTCAGGCTTAAACCACCCAAGCTCCTCGATCTTCTCAGGCTCGCAATTTTTCACTCTGCCCGGATCTACTAAGACAGCATGCAAGTTTGCAATCCAATGTGTTTTCTTTCCATCATGCTTACGAAGCACGTTCACAGAACACGCATAGTCGATCCTAAGTGGATCAACGCCATATTCTTCCATTACCTCACGACGCACTGTTTCCTTAAAGGTTTCTCCATGCTCCATGGATCCTGCCCCGCAATCCCACACACCCTGCTCATCTCTGCAATTGCGAGAACGCTTGTGAAGCAAGATGTTGCCTTGCCCATCGTGGCAATAGAAAACACAATTGGCACCAATATAATCAAATCCCCGCTTCATATCTTCGTGCGCAGCAACTAATGAACGATCGTCGACTACTTGCTGCGGCATTTCTTTGTTTTTGTTAATCACCTTTGGCTGCATGGCAATAATCTCATCTGTATAGCTCATTTGTGGAATCGGGTTTAAAAGATAGATCTTTTTGTGCAGCGCATGTGCAAACCCCATCTCCATTAGCGTATTCCCACCAACATAATGAGTGGTGCCATTCTTGGTGATATTCACAACAAAGATCGCATCTGCTGCTCTAATCTTTTCATAGTACCCACGAATCAAATCATGCTCAATTTTTTCCTGAAGATCTTCGCTTGCGCTCAGCTGCTTTTCTGCGTGTTGATCAAGATTCTCTGGCAATACAACACTATGACCCCTTTGCTCAAGCCACTCCCCCACTTGTATCATTTCTTTGGCAAACTTCATGCTGCCACAAATCACTATTTTCATAATACCCTTGACAAATTGACTTATTTTTGCTAAGTTGCGCGCGATGCTGGGCAGAGAATTGAGCACCCGAGCTTAAACGCCAGCAGATGTCTACTCGAGGTGCTTCGAGTGACCAGCGAGGCTGACCCTTTGGGCAGTCCTCGTAGCCTCGTTCAAAAGCGAGGTGCTGCACTGTTGCCAAAGAACTTCATTGCGCTCCGTGAGTATCGCGGATGAAGACGACAACAGCGTAGTTAGAGACTCACAAAAAGACGTGCCGCCCTGGGAAACTGGGGCGGTCTTTTTTATTTAAAACATCCGCCAAAAAAAAGGCGGATCGTTTTATTTCCCATGACACTTTTTATACTTCTTTCCACTCCCGCACGGACATGGTTCATTACGACCAACTTTTTCTGTTGTAACAGGCGTCTCTGCTGCGCCATCAGCGCCTTTTACGAGCTTTTGATCAGAAGTCTTGCGTGCACCAGCCATCTTTACTCCAATGCGATGTAAAAGTGATCGATTCAAAACCTCTTGCTGGACTTTTTGATTCACTGCATGCTTTGCAGTCTTAAAGAAGTTATACACCACTTCACGATCCATTGACGCGAGTAAGTGTTGGAACATGTGGTAACTCTCACGTTTATATTCTACAAGAGGATCTTTTTGACCATATCCACGCAACCCAATTCCATGGCGCAAGGCTGTCATAGCAGCTAAGTGATCAATCCAATACGTATCAATTCCATGAAGCACCACTGCACGTTCGATGTTTTGCAAAATCTTTTTATCACCAAACAATTCATCAATACGAGCATACTCAGAAACAATAAGCTCCAAAATTGTTTTAATCATTGTATCGCGCTGCTCGGCAATAGAAAGCTTGTCAGAGTCACGCTCAAATGTTAATGCCAACAATTCTGTCTTTTGCTCTTCTGAAAGAGGAATAATGGTCTGCACTGTTTCGACAATTTCTTTTGGATCCCAATCTCCAACCTTTTCTTGCCCCTCTACTTCTACCACTTCTCCTGTGTGGAACAAAACCACTTGCTCAATTTCATTTTCGACTAGTTGCAGGATCATCTCTTTTATTTTCTCTGATGCATCGCGATAGGTTTCTGAAATCTGACGACGACGGTCATACACAACCTCACGATGCTTATTCAAGACATCATCATACTCGAGCAAACGCTTTCGAATATCAAAGTTATGCCCCTCAACACGCTCCTGTGACTTTTCTAAAGACCCAGTAATCATCTTGTGCTCGATCGGCATATCATCAGGCACCCCAAGTCGATCCATTACGCCTTTCACACGATCCGATCCAAAGATACGCATAAGATCGTCTTCCATGGAGACATAAAATTGTGTAGAACCTGCATCTCCTTGTCGTCCTGCACGCCCTCGCAGCTGATTATCAATACGACGTGATTCATGGCGCTCTGTACCAATCACATGTAAACCACCAAGTCCAAGCACTTCTTCTTTTTCTTCTTTTGTACATGGATTTCCTCCAAGCTTAATATCAACTCCACGTCCAGCCATGTTTGTTGCGATTGTAACAGAACCTGGCTTACCAGCTTGTGCAATAATATCTGCCTCACGCGCATGGTTCTTTGCATTCAACACCTCATGCCTTACCCCTGATGCTTTGAGAAGCTGGCTCAAAAGCTCATTTTTTTCAACTGATACCGTACCCACAAGAATAGGCTGACCTTTTTCTTGTCGTTCTTTTATCTCACGTACAACTGCCTGCCATTTTCCTTTTTGTGATTTGTATACGCGATCTCCCAAATCTTTTCTTTGTGTTGGAACGTTTGTTGGAATTACTGTTACGTCCAATGCATAGGTTTTTCCAAACTCCTCTGCTTCTGTCTCTGCAGTTCCGGTCATTCCTGCAAGTTTGTTGTACATGCGGAATAGGTTTTGAAAAGTGATCGTTGCAAGCGTTTGACTCTCACGTTTAATATCTACACCCTCCTTTGCTTCAATGGCTTGATGAATCCCTTCACTAAAACGACGCCCTTCCATCAAACGACCTGTAAATTCATCAACAATGACAACCTGACCCTCTTTAACCACGTAATGCACATCTTTTTGGTAGAGCGCGCGTGCCTTAAGGGCTGTGTCTGCAAAATGCTGAAGGTTTGATTCTCCGACACCATAAAGATTATCAATCCCAAGTGCTTTTTCAATTTTTTCTATTCCTAATTCAGACAATGAAGCTGCACGCATTTTTTCATCAATATTATAATCTTCATTTTCATCTAGTGTTCCAATTAACCGAGAGAATTTTCGATAAAGCTCGTTTGATTCCTCCGCGGGCGCAGAGATAATAAGTGGTGTACGCGCTTCGTCGATTAAAATCGAGTCAACTTCGTCGATGATGGCATAATGGAGATCGTCTCGCATCACACGATCTTCCATAGTCGGCGCCATGTTGTCGCGCAAATAATCAAATCCAAACTGATTGTTTGTTCCGTAAGTGATATCTGCCTTGTAGGCCTCACGACGGTGTTCACAAAGTTTTAGCTGATCCGTATTCACACGCCACGAATCATCTTCTTTCCCTTTAGGGTCTACAAAAGCCGTATTGTATAAAAAAGCACCATCGTGCTGAATACACCCAACAGTAAGACCAAGTGCACTATAAATGTGCCCCATCCAGACAGCATCACGTCTTGCCAAATAATCGTTCACGGTGATCACATGCACACCTTTTCCAGAAAGTGCATTCAAGTAGATTGGGCAAGTAGATGTAAGTGTCTTTCCTTCACCTGTGCGCATTTCCGCAATCCCAGAGCGATGAAGAACGATTCCACCAATAAGCTGCACATCGTAATGACGCTCTCCTAGGATGCGCACAGCCATTTCACGCACAACAGCAAAGACTTCATGCAAAATATCCTCTTCTGTCTCACCTTCGCTCAGACGCTTTTTAAACTCATCTGTTTTTGCACGCAACTGGTCAACAGAAAGTTTTTGCATCTCAGGCTCAAGTGCGGTGATGTTCTCAACATCCTTTTGCAGCTTTTCTAAGTTTTTCTTATTTGGATCCCCAAAAATGAGGTTAAAATATTTTTCCATACGCGCAGTATTGTGCGCTTTTTCACAAGAAAAATCAAGAAGTGGATAACCTTGATTGACCCATGCCCAATTCCCCTTTACCATCGTACTAGTACATAGATACTTTTATGAAAAAATCAAAACGTGAACTTCTAGAACTCATTCAAGTTGCAGCAAAAGACCAGCAAATGCTTGATCTTTTACTGAACGATCTCCTCTCCCCCAAAGAATACGAAGAAATGGCTGCGCGTGTACAAATCGTAAAAAGGCTTATTGAGGGCGATGTGCAGCGCGAAGTCTCAGAAAGCCTTGGTGTCAGCATTGTCACGGTTACCCGCGGCGCCCGCACACTTCTAAACAAAGAAGGCGGCTTCAACCTCCTTCTTAATTAAAGTGATGTATTTTATCTTTTCTAAGCCATCTCGCAGACGAATCAGCTTGGCCCCGAACAAAGTGAGGGCGATCTGCTGAGATCCGAGCAGCAGCTGCCGCTGGAGCAGATGACTGCGTGCCTGCATGATTGACTTCTCCTCAATCACCCAACACCCTTGACAAAATGGGTGTTTTGCTGTATTCTCTTCCAGTTGTGGGCTGCTAGCTCAGCTAGGTAGAGCACCGGCCTTTTAAGCCGTGGGTCACAGGTTCGATCCCTGTGCAGCCCACCACCACAACACTTGGGATGTAGCTCAGTGGGAGAGCACCGGACTGTTAATCCGGGTGTCGCTGGTTCAATCCCAGTCATCCCAGCTTTGTCTCCCCCGCACTTGTGGGGGAGACATTTTTTCACCGCTCTTTCAAAGAGGAGGACTTATGTCCAAACGAACCTGTGAAGTGCTTGTGCGGGATGGTGTGATTGCAGAGCATGGCAGCTGCCTTCTGTGCACGACACACCGTGCTGGCTCAAAAAGTGAAATGCGAATTTGGATGGCTCGAACAATTTCAGCAGCGATTGCAAGAGACGGAGACCTGTCTGAAAGTTCAGTTTCTGCAATCCGTGTAGAGCGCACAACAATCGAAATCAGCAATGGTGGTCGCATGGATGCTGGGAGCTTTTGTCGTGGAAACTCTTGCGAGTCATGCAGCACCTCTGTCTATCCTGACACAGAAGCAACGCGCAGCTTGTTGCTAAGACTCAGGAAGCTTCATGGAGACTTTGAGTATTACAAGCGCAGTACGCATGACTAGCATGCCACCACCCCTTCCTTGGGGTGGTCTTTTTCTTGACCAAGATCTCTTTGCTTGCTATTCTTTTTTGCGGTTCTTTTTTTCTGGAGGGAAAGATGGGAGCACAAGCACGCCTTGTGTCAGATGCACCTTGCCTTGAGCTCGCCTGGGCGCTCATCTGGCAAAGCGAGGTAACCAACCAGCATATCGAAGCAACCCGTAGCAAAAAACGTTTTTCTGTACGGGAAAAAACAACGCAGGTTCCTGGCAAAGAGTCCTGTCCGCAAATCATCACCCTACACCCAGATGAGCCCATTACTATCTTAGGTGTAGCCTTGCGCCACGGCACCATTCAACGACGAATTGAATGCGCATGGCCCTATGAGCTTTGTGCTGATGGAACAATTGTTCATGCGCAAAAAGGCAGTATTCGCGTGACACCTCTTCGTGCAATCAGAGATCCATACATCTTGCAGGCACGCACCTATCAACAGATGCGCTTTCCTGTTTCTCGACTGCTGCCTGAATCGAAAAGCGCAGAAGACATCATTTCCGTCTGCCATATCTACTCCTACCGCATTGCTGCATTTGAAGATTATGTCGAAGCACAGCGCTTTCGTAATAATCTCCTTGCACAAAAAAACTGACGACCTCTGGGGTCGTCTTTTCTTTACCATTGACAAAATAGGCATTTTTTGACAAGGTAGATCACCTGTTCGTTTCACCCAAGGAGCCTAGATGAGCAATCCCATCACACTGTCAATTCGGGGCACTCCCGAGGCAGTTGCCTGGGTTGTTGTCTATAAAGAAAGCAAAAGCACGCAAATCGAGAAACAGTCAGCAACAGGAAGAACGATTGTCTCTGACAAGACAAAAGCAATTCCTGAGCACAAGAGCGATCCGTTCGTACTGCGCGTAACTTCTTCTGCACCCACTAGGGTTCATGAAATTGAAATGCGCGTTTTGTCCAGTGGACTGGATCTCTACCTCTCTTGGCCTCAGTCAAAGAGAAAATGCGGTCAAGTTGCCGAACAAGAAACACGCACCATAAGGGTCAATCGCCCCAGACGTGTTGTGCTCGACATGGATCTCCTGCACTTCTATGTGCGTGGCAATCATCGACATTCCTTCAATGTTGTTGCTTTCTCAAGCGAAGCTCATGCACACCAATACGTGCGTGATTTGCTTCAAAACTAAAACCCCCTTTTCTAGGGGGTTCTTTTATTTTTGATAAAGTTTTTTCCTGCTCTCTTTTACAACTGCCCCAAGCCCTTTCTCTTCAATTCTTTTACGGATCTTTTGATCTTCTTTTTTCGCTTCAACAAAAGCAAACTCAAATACATCTTTCAAACACCTTGCTGTCACCCGACTTCTAATAATCACTGCGTAAAGCTCTTCCAAAGAAATAATTGAAACATTATCCCCATATACATAGAAGCCAATCTTGTGATATTTATCCAAACCAACAAAATGAGAATCTCTTGCATGAATCTTATCGTTTCCAACACATTCGATTAATGTCTTTGGGGTAATGGGCAAGATCCCCCTCCCGCCAATACGTTTTTTTGTACGACGATCATAAAACTCAGGAAAAAACTTTGGCAACACCTCAAGCTCTGAACCTATATCTCCATATCCAATCATCTCTACTCCAGGATAATTAAGAATGTCGTTAAAGGCAGCCTTTACCCCAGTCTTGCCTTCATAATATTCAATTTTAGGTTTTTTTGAGGGAAGGTTGTACATTGTTTGCAACTCAGACGCAATCACTGTCGCCCGTTCTTCTAAATTCTCCACCTCTCTTCTTCTTCGCTTCAATGTTGTCACAAGCAAACTTGGCTCTGTAGAAAACAAAAGCTGATTCTTGCGCTTGTGTGATCGAATATATCCATTGGTGCTCAACCACTTTAAATCATCCAAAACAGAGCTCTTTGGACGATCGAGTTGCTTTGAAAGCTTGCTTGCATTTGAAACACCTCTTTTAAGTAAAAGTAAGTAAAGCCTGGCAATCCGCTCTGCCATTCCAAGCTCTTGCAGTCTTTTTTTTAATCTTTTTTCCATAGATACATTATTTTCGACGAAAACCCTCGTCACCTTTTAGACTACACTTAGCGACAAAAGAGGTCAAATATCATAATCACCAATGGTCTCTTGCATACTTTTCCACAGAACGTAAAGTAAAGATAGATCTTTACAACTGGAGAAATCATGAAGCCAGACACGGTCCTTGTTGTGACCAATAAGCATGATGAACATGCTTGCTATGTCATCCACCACCTAAACAAATATGGCATTTCGGTCTTTAGACTGAATACTGAAGACTTTCCTACCGAAATCGAACTCAATCTCACGAAGATTGGCTCGAGCCTTCACTACCATGGTCGCACCCTGTACCACGGAGACATCATGTCCTGTTGGTACCGTAGACCTACTGAATCAGGAATTGATCCATCAATCACAGATGCAGGCGCACAAACATTTGTGCGCGATGAATCTTGGTTTGTGCTTAATGCTTATTATCGCACTCTCAATAAGAGCATGACCTGGGTCAGTCACCCTGACGCACTTGCGCGTGCAAAGTTTAAACCTGTCCAATTACACATAGCTGAAAGAACACCTGGATTTTTCGTGCCACGCACACTTGTCACTAACTCCCCAAAACGAGCAAAACGCTTCCTTAGACAAAACAACAATCAGATTATTGTGAAGGTTGCAGGACGGGGCCCAGTTACCATTCCCTCTGACAAAGTGGTCTACTCAAACCTGGTAACAAGTTCAGATGCAGACCTCCTTGATGCTGTGGTATTTGCCCCTCACCTTTTGCAAGAGTATGTCGAAAAGGCCTTTGAAGTGCGTCTCACCATCATTGGGAAACAAGTCTTTGCTGCCAAGATTGATTCCCAGTCTTGCGAAACAACCAAAATTGACTGGAGACGACCAGGAATCACTGATGTGAAACATGAGCCCATCGAGCCCCCAGAGCATATCTCTAAAGGTAGCCTCTTGATGTTAGAACGCTTTGGACTGAACTACGGCGCATTTGACTTTATTGTGACACCTCGGGGCGATTGGGTCTTCTTAGAACTCAATCCAAACGGACAGTTCCTTTGGATCGAGGAACTCACCGGCCTCCCCATGACCCATGCCCTCATCCAGCTTCTGAGAAGCTAAGGAGCAATCATGCAAGTACAGAAACAAGAAACAACATCTTCCCTCCCACTTCTCCTCCACTTCCTCGAACCCGTCACTCCCATGCAGGCCCCGGAGCACTCCTACGACCCTGCCACCCAGACAGCACTTCCACTGATGTGCATGGGTGGGACTGAGCGCACGCGCTCATACTCCAACCGCACTTCTGGCTATGGGCTCGTTACCGGCTACGAAGACGCAGACGACGAATATGTCACTGTGAGGGATTAATTATGGAAGCATTGTTTGCAACCCTAATCATTCTCGTTTTCTTTGGCGGGGCAGCATGCCTGCTTGTTCTTACACCACTTGCAGTCATACTGCTTGTAATCGGAGCTGTTCTCTTCTTTGTCTTTCTTGCTCTTGCAATCGTAGCTGCGGCTGAAGAAAACCAGAAGATAACCCCACGCTATCTTGTAACAAGAGCAACTTCCATTCGAGTGAGACGCATCAACTAAACCCAAAAGGAGGAAAGTATGGTCGAGCTGGTTATTCTTGGAACCGCAGCAGTGCTTGCAATTGCAGGTTACGAGAAGCTCAAAGAAGACAACAACATCGTTAAATGTCCTGACAAGGACTGTGACAACGGGACACTCCGCATTGTCGACCGCAGGCACGATGGTTCCTGCAAGGTTGGGACGCGGCAATGCCCCACATGCAACGGACATGGAAAAGTCCGTCTGGTGAAAAAATGATGGGCAATCGACGTGGCGGAGGACCTGGAGAAGAACTCTTCGCCCTTCTCTTCTTCTTTGTTCTCGCTGCCGTGCTCTGCGGCCCCTGTTACATCACAGCCCTCTAAGATGTGACACAAAACCTCGCGGCGGACACTGAATGTCCGCAAAGGAATGAACTCATGGCAGATCCTGTTGCCATCGGCATCATCGCGCTCACAGCCTTGGCTGGCAAAGCTATGTGGGAAAACGCAAAACCAAAGCCAAAACCCTGCCCAGCATGCGGAGGCTCTGGCAGGACATCTCACCAAGGAGAGCACCTTGGAAACGGCGTCTACAAAACACACTACCGCGCCTGTGGTGGCTGTGGTGGCAGAGGCCAGGTGATGGGCTAGGCATCTCTCCCATCAAAACTAAAACCCCCTTTTCTAGGGGGTTCTTTTTATTGTTTATCTGGCCTAGCAACTCTTTGCGTTTTATCTTTAAGCCGATCTTTATAACTCTTCACCTGTCTTCTCAGCTGATCTTTCACCGCATCTACTGCAGCATAAAGATTTTCTTCCTCTTCTTCTGCTCGCAACACTTCACCTGGAAGACTTAATTGAAACTCTGCTCGATAATAAGGGCCTTTTGCATGATGATGTGTTGACTTCCCTACTTCAATTCGTATCTCTACAGCCTCACCAAAGTCTACACATAATTTTTCTATTGCCTCAAGTTTTTCCTCCACGTACTTTTTGATGGCATCGGTCAGATCCATGTTTGTACCCTTAAAAGAGATAATGCGCATAATCGTATTTTTTATGACTCAACGTATTAAGTATACCAAATTATTCAAAGCCCACATACTGCACCTCTTCATGCAGCACAATGCCTGTTTTTTCTTCTACAAGGTCTTTGACAGTTTGAATAAGCTGCACCACATCTTGTGCAGTTGCGTCCCCCAAATTCATGAGAAAATTTCCATGCTGCTCACTGATCTTAGCACCTCCGATGGTCATTCCCTTCATACCAAGTTTATCGATAAGCCAGCCGCAAGAGACCTGCTTCTTTTCTTTCATGCCATCTAAAAGCCCAAGTTCTTTATCAAGACTTACTAGCTCTTCCTCGCTCTTAATCTCATAATTTTTAAACATGCACCCTGCAGAGCTTTTGTTCATGGGTTGCGATTCACGTCGCTTGGTAAGAATTGCGACCATGCGTTCTTTGAGCTTCTCTGTATTCCCAGGCTTGAGATCTAAAACAACAGACAAAATAATGTCCTTCCCATGCTTGATCAATGACTCACGATATCCAAATTCCAACTCTTCATTTGTAAACTCAACAACCTCCCCACCTCTTAGCACCTTCACTGACTGGATAACATCTTTTGTTTCTCCCCCAAAACACCCTGCATTTCCTCGCACAGCTCCCCCAATGGTTCCAGGAAGCGATATTGCCCACTCAAATCCAGCAAGCCCAGCATCCACACTTGCGCGCGCGACTGCCACCGCAAGCGCACCAGCCTCAGCCTCTACACGCTCACCTTCAATTGCAAATCCGCGCAAGGCAATCTTGATCACAAGCCCGCCATACCCCTTATCGCTCACAAGCATATTTGATCCACCCCCCAAAACGACATAATCAATACCATGACGCTTGGCCATTGCAACCGCATCCTTTACATCTTCTAAGCTCTTGGCTTCCACAAAAAATCGCGCTGGTCCACCAATACGAAAGTTGGTATGCCTACCCATGGGCTCTTCGAGCTTTACTTGTTCACCAAAGCGCTTTGTGAGTTCTTGTTCCATATTAGTTTATGAGTGATCGTGCAAGATCATCGATCGATCCAGCACCTTGCATAATAAGCACATCTCCATCTTTGATAAGATTTTCTAAGAGGAGTTTTGTATTTGGAAGATCTTTTGCAAACACGACCTCACATTCAGGGCGCAGCTCTTTAATTTTTTGCATCAAATCGCTACTTGAAATTTGTGTCTCTTCTGTTCTGCCTGCAACCTCATAGATTTCTGTGAGCACAAGCACCTCAGCTTCCTTTAGCACATCAACGAGCTCATCTAAAAGCGCAATGGTGCGTGCGTGCTGATGAGGTTGATAGCAAAGCACCACACGACGATCAGCAAAGAATTCCTTTGTTGCCCGAATGACAGCAGCAACCTCTGTTGGATGATGCCCGTAGTCAGAATAGACTGTTGCACCCTTCCACTCCCCCAACTTCTCAAACCGACGCCAAATACCTACAAACTGTTTAAGTACTTTTGCACATGTTTCAAAGGGGACACCAAGCTCCATGGCTGCAGCTGTTGCGGCAAGTGCATTGCTCATATTATATTCACCTGGCACCTGTAAAGAAAGCTCGCCAAGCCCATGCTCCTGCGCCTCTTGGCGCACAACTGATGACACCTGCTCGCCTGGCAAGGCCTTACGATCGATTGCACGATACTCGGCCGCATCACCAAATCCAAAGGTTACGCCGCGAGCAATAGACAGCTTGGCCGATTCATCATCGTCTGCATTCCAAACAACAATCCCCTTCCCTTTTAATTTATCAACAAACGTTTGGAAGGTTGTGCGAATGTGATCAATATCTTTGTAAAAATCTAAATGGTCTTCATCAACATTTGTCAAAACGACCATCTCAGGGTTCAAATGTAACAGGTTCGCTTTATACTCACAGGCCTCGACAATAAAAAATCGACCAGAGCCAATGCGCAAGTTTCCATCTTTAAAAGAAGGAACGCGTGAGCCAACAATAACCGTTGGGTCGTAACCGGCTTCTTCCAAAATCAAACTTAACATCGCGGTAGTACTACTCTTTCCATGCGTACCAGCAACGGCAATGGTGGAATAGCCTTTTGAAAGCTCGCCCAAAAATTCTGCATACGTAAGCTCGCGCAACTGACGCTCTTTTGCAGCAAGACGCTCAGGATTACTCTTTGGAATAGCTGAGGAATAAAGAACCAAATCAACATCCTCTGCAAGCTGATTACTTGTATGTCCCTCAAAAACCTTCACCCCTCGCTCCTCAAGCTCTTTTGTGAGCACAGAGACATGGAGATCAGATCCACTTACTTTGGCTCCTTTTGCAAGGAATAATTTTGCGAGTGCAGACATGCCGATACCGCCGATACCGATCAAATGCACGTGTTTAATATCTTCAAACATAGGTACCAATAGCTTACCCTAAGCCCACTTCTTTGAGAAGATGTTTAGATATCAACAGATGTCATTGCAAAGGCGTGAGTGTGCGTTACAATGAACAAGTATGAATATCCAAAAAAATGACCCAGAAATTGCTATTCAGCTACAAAACGAGCTTCTGCGCTCACGCGAAGGGCTTGAAATGATCCCTTCGGAAAACTTTGTCTCTGAGGCTGTGCTCGAGGCACTTGGATCTGTTGGAACTAATAAATATTCTGAAGGCTATCCTGGCAAGCGCTATTATGGAGGCTGTGAGTTTGTCGATAATATCGAGCGCATTGCAATCGAACGTGCAAAAGAACTGTTTGGAGTCGATCACGCCAATGTTCAGCCTTACTCTGGCTCTCCGGCGAACTTGGCTGTTTATTATGCCTTACTCGATCCAGGCGACACGGTTATGGGTATGCATCTTTATTATGGCGGGCACATGACCCATGGGTTAAAGGTTAATTTCTCTGGAACACTTTATAATTCGATTCAATACAAAACGAAGGAAGACGGTTACTTAGATTATGATGCCATGGCAGAAATGGCACGTGAGGAAAAACCCAAAATGATTATTGTTGGTGCCACTGCCTACCCTCGTATTTTTGACTGGAATGCACTGCGCACAATTGCTGATGACGCAGGCGCATTTTTACTTGCTGACATCTCGCACATTGCTGGACTGATTGTTGCTGGTGCACACCCCTCCCCTGCAAGGATTGCAGATGTCATCACAACCACAACACATAAAACACTTCGTGGGCCACGTGGTGCCATGATTCTCTCAAATGGAAATCCGTCAACGCCACTGAAAAAAGTTGAACGAACAAAAGAAAACATTCCTACACTGATTGATCGTGCGATCATCCCAGGGCTACAAGGCGGCCCGCACAATCACACTACAGCCGCAATCGCAGTGGCGCTCAAGGAAGCTGCAAGTGATGACTTTAAAGTTTACGGACATCAAGTTGTAAAGAATGCAAAGGCGCTTGCAGACCGATTGCTCTTTCATGGTTTTGAATTAGTGACAGGAGGAACCGACAACCATCTGCTCCTCATTGATCTGCGAAATAAAAATCTCACAGGATCAGAAGCAGAGAAAGCACTCGACCTGGCAGGGATCACTTGTAATAAAAACACAATTCCGTTTGATCCACGCAAACCCTTTGATCCTTCTGGTATCCGCCTTGGAACTCCTGCCCTTACCTCTCGAGGGATGAAGGAAGAACAAATGGGACACATTGCAGACTGGATGAATGAAGTTATGCAAAACTGGCGACAACCCGACAGGCTTGAAGAGATTAGAAAGAATGTAAAAGAGATGACAGATCAGTTCCCGCTGTATCCTGATAAAAGCTACGTTTAATACAGCAAAGCCCCGTTGATACGGGGCTTTTTGGTTGACAAAGACACAATTCTATGTTTTACTAGCAAGCGTTTTTGCTCCTTCTATCCCCTTGCCCACGAAAGGAATCCACAATGGAAATCGCACACGAGTTTGCATCACGACCTTTTTGGATCTGGTTTGGTCTCATGCTCATTCTCACCACAGTTCACCTCTACACACTCAGCTGGTTTGGAAAGTTTGCACATGTTGTCATGTTTGTAAACTTGGCCTATTGCATGGTCAATGAGCCAGCACATGTCTTTTTCGACATTGCGTTTCTCAGCGCTGTTGTTCTAGTGGTGATCAGGCGCCTCGGTGTTGATGTTAGAATCGACACCATGCTCATGCAAAAATCATTTCTTCCTGAAACAAAAACGATTGCGCTTGTTGCAATGGGTGTTGCTGGAATCATTTTTCACTCACTCTTCTTCTGGGCCACACATCCAGGATTCACACTCTAGCACTCTTCACTCGCACGTCAGTGCCCCCGCCTCTTCCTGAGGCGGGTTTTTTCTTTTTCAATAAAAAAACACCCTGTTTAAAACAGAGTGCTAGAGGTGGCAAGGAGAAAAATCAGAACGCCGGCAACAATACATCCAAGTGTGATGAGAATAAGCATAACCGGAATCACCCAACTATACTTATGATATGTTGCATACCCATCATTTTCTTGCTCAGTCATGAGAGCCATAACATAGAGCTCTGAGAAAACTCTAAGCATAGAGCACGTTCTTGATCAGCAGTCGCTTGCTGATACGGCCATAGCTATAAGAAACCTTGATTGCATCAACTTGATCGTAAGCAGCAAAGACCTCTTCGCTCACCCTGATCTGTGCACGATTATCACGCACATCAATCACGAGCAAGTACTCATCAGGCACATAATGCCCGCGTGCAGTATGGACACCCAACGGGTCGTAAAACTCGCTGTCTCGCCAATACCCAGGTGTGTGTGTTTTTCCTACCACCACACCTTCACCCGTTGCTGATTTGACAAACCAGGTATCGACTGCTTTGTAGCTAACGAAACAGAGACTGACCCCAATTACCACAATGGCAATCAAGCAAAGCACCAGGAAGATGATTCCTCCCATTTCAAGCCAACTAACTTCAAGAAGCGTTGTGTAATCCATGCGTTCCTCCAAAAGAAAGATCTGTCTCGATCTTACCCATTTCCTTGACAAAATCAACTCATACGCCATACTTAGAACCTTCCGTTCTTTTCAACCATGAGAGGAGGGTTTCTCATGATCCAGCAAACTCGCGGTGAACAACCGCACCCAGGACTCTTCCTTGGACCCATGACCATGGATGCATCAGGCAAGCTGTTGCGCATGATTGGTCTGGATGCCATGGACCTAATCCGACGCATTGCAAGTGATCTCAAAGTAGAAGAAAAAGAACCTGATGACGAAGGTCGCCCAGACGTGCGCACAAATGTCGACACAGAGGCACAAGAACAGATCGTTGGATCGCTCCAAAGCTCATTCCCACTCTTTGGCCTCATTGCTGAAGAAGATAACCTGCTTATCCCATGCACGCATCCACATATGGATTGCTGGCACTCTGTAGATGGCGCAGACGGTTCACGAGAACTTGTGCGAGGCGGCGTGCGTGTTGCCACCATGATTGCACAAATGATTGACAGCACTGTGCATGGTGCGTTTATTGGCGAACCATTCACGGAGCGTTATGTCTATACGCGCACGGGATCACACAAGGTGCACCTGTTTGACAGACGCAATCACAATGCTCGCCGTGTGCTCACAAGCATCACGCCCGAGCAGCGCAGACCCTTTGCTGACTGCATTGTGCTTACCCGCAAAAACTATATGCGCCACGGCAATGCATCGCGCCTTGTCATCAAGGAAGGCAATCTCGTAAAGGGATGGGAGAAGGCCGGAGGCTCGTTCGGAAGCATGTTTATCAGACTCTGGTCTGGCGAGGTTGGAGCACTCTTGATCCCCAGGCACCCACAAAAGCCCTGGGACTGGTGGCCGGTTGTTGGCATCTCTGAGAAGCTCCGCTACCGCTGGTTCTACATCCAAAGCCCCAAACGCGGCTCCAAGCAAATACTAACAATCGAGGAGTACTCGCCCGAAATCTCTCTTAAGAGCATTGGGCTCGCACATGACGTTATCGTGCTTCACGAAACGCATGTGCCCGCACTTCACGCATTCGTGCATTGCATGAATGCCCCCTAAGCCCTCACTCGAGGGCTTTTTTGTTTACTCCACCATCTTGAATCACAGTAACGGACACCAGCACCTATCGTTGCCCCTTTCCCAAACCTGTGCTATACTCAGCGCGATATGGCAGAAATCCTTAATGGAAAACAGCTTGCGAAAGGTATTCACAAGCAAATCAAACAAAAAGTAGCCCAACTAGATGAGCAGCCTGTTTTGGCTGTTTTATTGATTGGAAAAGACCCGGCATCGCACACCTATGTACGCATTAAGGAAGAAGAGTGTCGAAAGGCTGGTATTGGCTTTGAGCTCTTTCTCTACCCATCTGACGAACCTGAAGAAAACCTCATTAACACCATTGATGAGTTAAATAAGTGTAATGATGTCCACGGAATCTTAGTGCAACTCCCCCTCCCTTCTCAAAATGCTGATAAGATTATTGCCGCAATTGATCCAACAAAAGATGTTGATGGATTCCATCGTATAAACATCGACAAACTCAAAAACGGAGATGCAAAACTTGTCTCTGCTGTTGCCATGGGCGTCATGCGTCTTATTGGTCTTAGTGGGACACATTTACGTGAGAAGCAAACTGTTGTCGTTGCAAGTGATTTGTTTGCAGAGCCCATTGTTGAGCTTCTGCATCACCGCCATGCAAACGTAACCGTTTTGCATGCTGATGACGCTGAGCTTGGAAAAAAGACAAAAAAGGCTGATGTGCTTATTACTGCAGTTGGAAAACCTGAACTCATTACCGGCGCAATGATTAAAAAAGGCGCGATTGTGATCGATGTGGGTACCACGCGTGTTAGTGGACACATTGTTGGAGATGTCGAGTTTGAAAGTGCTAACCTGGTTGCAAAAGCAATTACCCCTGTCCCTGGAGGCGTCGGCCCAATGACCGTTGCCATGTTGCTTGAAAACATCTTGATCGCCTACGAGCTCAATAAATAGAATAAAAAAATGCCACCCCTCGTTCAGGGGTGGTTTTTGATTACAGTGAAGCCGTTAATCGACGATCGTTCACTAACTGCTTCAAGATACAAAGGACGCACCTAAGCTGCGTCCCAGAGACCAATATCCGCCACTGATTACAAAATGGCGGAATAAATAATAAGACCCGGTTAGGGTCTTAGTGGACAACAGGTGCCTCTTGAATGGGTACGAAATCTTGATCTACATTGAGATCATGGTTTTGCCAGTGGGCAAGCTTGGCTTGAGCATCTTTGAGTTTTTGCAAGCTTTTCCTGATATTGTTGGCTAGAAAGACAAAGCCACAAACAGGAACAATCTGAGCGATGATATGCATCCACCACACAGACTCAAGACATGCAAGCACATACGCACACCCACCCATGACACACAACATAATCATGAGCAACCAAACTTGACCAAGCATCAACCATCGCATGCGCATAATCGAGTCTTCGTAGCGTTCAATACTCTCCTTAACCAAATGTTTGGTGACCTTATCGAAAATAATAGCACTTTCAGCAAGTGGTCTTGCGAGCGGACATTCATCAGTCATGATTCCCTCCGTAAAAAGAACCACTTCGAGTATAGCAAACGGCTTCAAAATATAAAGGACGCACCTAAGCTGCGTCCCAGAAACCAATATCCGCCATAACAATACAAAACGGCGGAATAAATAAAAAGACCGTCGGTTGACGGTCTAGCTTACAAGCATGGACCACTCATTTTTTTCTTTTTTCGTGATACCAAGCACTGGGTGTTTATGAAAATGTCGCAAGACCTCTGCAAGCTCGCGCGTAAGACGCTCGTTTGCATACCCATCAGACACAAGCCCAACAAAGTAATACAAAAGCCAAGACAACATCACACCAACGCGCTTTGTTACATACTCCCACTCTGGCACATGCGGAAGTGCACTGTGAGCAATGGGACCCTTTTTGAGAAATGCAATGTAAGTATCAACAAGCCACGCGCGCTCCTTGCTTGCACGTACATACCAGCATGACTGCGAATGCACACGACACTTAAGCACAATCTGAGCAAGTGAGTCTTCCATAGAAGCACGCAGCTCCTCAGGGACACCCTGCATATCCTCACGCAACATCTTTGCTCTTACGTCTTCAGAAAAAAGCTCACGAAGCCTTACATCAGTAACAAATGCTGTGTCTGTCTGATCAGCAAGCTGCTCTAGGGAACTGCGGAACTCACGCTCCACACCGTTTTTCCAAGAAAATACAGGAGCGCCTTCTTGCGACACAGACGGAATATAAAACCGCCGATAAGACACAAGGCCAGCATCGTTGCCACCAATATGCATCAAAGCACGTGCAAAATCCGTCAATGAACCATCAGCACCAACCGCTTCCATGGAAGTGTATCTTCCTTGCAAGCACAGTGGCAAAATTTCAGCCTCTACAAAAAAGAAAAGGTCTTCCAGTGCATAGGTTAGCAACTTTGTGTCTTGAAGACTTGGCGAATGATTTGCTTGTGCAAAAACTGCTCTCACAAAATCCCCTAAGGAATAGGTCGTTTTTTTCATTATTTTTCACCTTTGAAAAGAACCGCCACAAGCATAGCAGAATCTTAAAAAATCCGCCACGGTGATACAAGCTGGAAGAGTATATATCCGCCACTGATTACAAAGCGGCGGAGTAAACAAAAAACCCGCTCAGATGAGCGGGGTGAGAGAGGATAGATGCGTAAAACGCTTATCTACTTCTTTTGATTCACAGAAACGTTTTTGGAATGCAATGCGAATGTGTGCTTTGCGTGAGGATCTTCAGCAATATCAACACGCACAGCTCCCTCTTCACAAGACACGCGACAATGCTGCTCCCTCATCAGGTGGCCTTTTTCAAGAAAGCGAAGCCCAGACACTGCTGTAATCACATCTCCCTTTGGGGACTGCATGCCAGGATGTCGCTTCAACACAACAAAATACAACACCAAGTCGCTCAAAAGCATAAAGAGCTTGTTTCTGTGGAGACTTCGAACTGCAGCAGGTGAACAAAGACCTTGTACGGAATTCCAATGTGGCTTTTCTGATTCTTGTTCGTCACCAAAAAGCCCCATGAGCTTCCATTCATACCCTTTGCCTCTTCCTGCATGTGACTCACTCCAGTCAATGGGAAGACTGAACGTCATTCCACCCACAACTGCCAGAAGCGTTTCAAGCTGCCTTTCAGAAAGCATCACTCGTGGCACAACGACGCTATACGCCAGATTACCAAGCAATCTTCGCTCCTGTTCATCGCTTGCATAATTCTTTTGATAGTCAGCACGCTCGTCGCTGCTAAACCGTACCGCATGATACGTCAACCAAGAGAGCAGATCAGGCGAAATTGCACAACGATGCCAGAAGCCCTTGTTTACAACTTCTTCGAATGGATGAGCGCGGTCGTGCGCTTTCTTCGTAGCTCTTATGACCATGTCGACATCGAGCAGCTTTTTGCCAACAGCCTCGCAAACCCTGAGAAGATCTGGGTTTGTTGCCATGGCCCTAATCGCCCCCTCAGTAACCTTGCCGTTTGCAAGATCAAGAGAAACATCAGGAAGCGCTGTCAGAATTGCGCCATCACCGTCTTCGCCAGCAGCGGGCCTTGGATGTGCATCAAACCGATGTCCCTCCTCAAGAATACCTCTGACAACCTCATTGGTCTCAACGATAGAGCAATTCACTAGCTCTGAGAGATGAAGAAGTGGCCTGTGTGCTGCAAGGCCGTAGAGCCCAGCAACAGTGAGTTGACCAGCCTTTAGCCGTCCAACAAGGTCAGAGTTGAAACGATAGGCAGCTTCGCGTGCAGTCATCATTCCTCCGGTTTGCTCCCCTTATGTACAGAGCGACTCAATGGTTTTTTGAGCCGGTTCGCACACCTAAGAGCAAAGCAGTGGTTTTGTGCGCAGAGCAGGAAATCTGCTATGAGCAAATGCAGTTAAAAAGAAAAGAGGCTTTTTGTCAATCAAAAAAACAGACAGAGAGTCTGTTCTTATAAAAGCTTTTGTTATTTTTTGATTGGATAATGATCTGCAAGAAATCCGGCAAACACAATCGCAACCAAATTAATCCACTGGAATTTGATAAAGGCAAATGAAAGAGTCTCGAGAATGATATGGCCAGTAAACAATCCATAAATCAAAAAATGGACAACAAGATAAATAAACACCCAAACAACAGCAGTTATCATGCGCGATTCCCAACTATTCTTTTTCATTTCTTGAAAATAGAGATAACTCGTTATCATCCACATTATTGGTGCAAACACAATCGCAAACATGAGAAAAAAGATATGCGGATTCATCCCATACATCGTATAGATTGCGGCTGTTCCAAACAACACTGCAAGTGTCCCTAGCAATGCATAGCTATAAAACCGTTTTGTCTCTAAATAAGAAAACATATTAACTCATAATGCGTGACTGAACCTCGAGTGCAACACCCAAAAGGAAAATGCCAATCAAAAGCCAACTCACAAGATTTGGCACATGGAAACACTTGTGCTTCTTTTTCTCAAGACCAATACGCATCTTTTGATACGTGGCCACGATAAAGACTCCGTGCAAACCACCAAAGACAGCGCCAACAAAACCAACCAAATAAATAAACTCACGGAACCCAATTAAGAACAGGGCGATTGGCACTACGGCTGTTAGTAAAAACGCTGACAACTTCCTCATCTTAAAATCATATTGAAACATGTTCTGCAGCTCGACTCCAATCAACATATAGATAGAAAGGATGGTAAGCGAACCCAATAATGCCACAATAAGACCAAACACAGGACCAAGCACAGGCACCAAACCATCAAACGCAACCTCGGCTGTTGCACCTCCTGTTACTCCTACAACTGCAAATGAGAAAAACGCATAAATAGCAACAACAATCAAAAGACCTACAGTCAGTACATAGCCGATATTATTACGCATCTTGCGCCCAAGCACATCTTTTAACTCTGGCACAACCCCAATCCCGGCAAGAGAAAAAAGCACAACTCCATATGGCAACAACCCCTGACTCCAATCAAGTGTGAGCAAATTCTCTACCTGCACATGCGGCAAAGAAGCACCAATAATAAACAAAAACAAGAAAATGAGTGCACCAATAATAATCACCTCAGCTTTTGCGGCAAACCCAAGCCCTCTATAGATAAACAAACTTGCAACACCTGCAATTATGAGGGAACAAAGAATTTCTGGAATCCCCAATAAACCACCAAAAAGCAAATGAATAAACTCGCCACCAACAATGATATAAGCAAGCATGGCCCCCCACATAGAAGCAGCAAGTGTGATAAGGGCAACAAAACTCCACTCTTTTCCTAAATACATGCGCACATATCCTACAAGGCGATGTTTTCCACGTGTTTGCAAAGCTACCTCTGCATACATAAGCTGCAGAATGATAAGCATTGCTCCAAGCAATAAAAGGATCAATAAACCAAGCGAAAATCCGCTTTGTGCAAATGCATATGGGAGACCAAAAACACCGACACCAATAATGGCACCGATGGTCATTCCCACTCCTTTAATAAATGTCAGTGTGTTTTTCTTCATACCTCCTAACTGTCCACAAGTATAGCACATTTTATCTGCAACCTCATCTTGATAACCCGTGGATGCGTGATAAGATGAGTGCAGTATGGCAAAGGAACGCATCCCACCACAAAATACAGAAGCTGAGCAAAGTTTGCTCGGAAGCCTTTTGGTGGATAAAGATGCGATGATTAATGTAGCTGACAAAGTGCGAGCAACTGACTTCTATCGTGACTCACATCGGTTGATTTTTGATACCATGATTGAGCTTTTTGAGCGCCATGAGCCCATTGACCTGCTCACGCTTGGAAACCGGCTTGAAGAAAAGAATAATCTCCTCAAAATTGGAGGACGCGCCTATTTAGTTGAGCTCTCAAATGCTGTTGCCACTTCTGCGCATATTAAAAACTATGCGGAGATTGTGCAAAAAAAGGCTACGCTCCGAAGGCTCCTAACTGCAGCTGGAGAAATTACGCGTTTGGGATATGAGGAAGAAGATGATATTGAGAACACACTCGACACAGCAGAAAAAACATTGTTCGAGGTTTCCCAAAAGTTTAACAAAAATACCTTCACTCCAATTCGAAGCGTCTTGCAGGGTGCATTCGAGCGCATTGATGAACTCCATAAAAATAGAGGAAAGCTCCGCGGGCTTGCAACAGGCTATAAAGATCTAGACAATATCTTAGGTGGACTTCAAAAGTCTGACTTGCTAATTCTTGCCGCACGACCTTCTGTTGGAAAAACATCGATGGTTCTTGATGTGGCGCGCCATGTAGGGACACATTCAAAAGTTCCTGTTGCAGTATTCTCGCTTGAGATGGCAAAGGAGCAACTTGTAGACAGAATGATTTGTGCGCAAGCAAATGTTGATTTGTGGAAAATGCGTACAGGTCGACTTTCCGCCAATTCTGACGACTTCCCCCGCATTGGAAAAGCGCTTGGAGATCTTTCAGAGGCCCCAATCTATATTGATGATGACGCAGCACTGAACGTTATGCAGCTGCGCACAAAAGCGCGGCGCATTAAAACAGAACATGGTCTTGGGCTCATTGTCATTGACTACCTCCAGCTTATGGAAGGCCGCTCAAAATCTGGTAGCGATAATCGTGTGCAAGAAATTGCGGAAATTTCTCGTGGTCTCAAACAGATCGCCCGTGAGCTTGATGTCCCAATTGTTGCATTGGCACAGCTCTCACGTGCTGTAGAAGCCATGAAGCCTGCTATTCCTCGACTCTCTCACTTGCGTGACTCAGGATCAATCGAGCAGGATGCTGACGTTGTGATGTTTATTTATCGCAAAGCCGTAGATCGCAACTATCAACCCGACGAACTCTCTCCGGAAGAAAAAAATATTGCAGAAATCCATATTGCCAAACATCGAAATGGTCCAACAGGTGTTGTCAGGCTTTTCTTTGACCAACGCAGAACTTCCTTTAAAAGCCTTGAGAGGCGCCAAGGCGGTGCACCACCTCCTGCCGGCGCCCCACCGGTGCCACAAATGGTAGGATCTGCACCAATGGCACCACCTCCAATGGATCCAAATCCAGGAAGCCAAGCAGCACCCCCACCTCCTCCCGCAACAAAAAGCTAAGGATTGATAAGAAAAAATGATTAAGGTATGATGCCTTGCGTAAGAAACATATAAACCGCTATGTTTAACAAAATCAAAGCAATAAAAGACCTGCGCTCACAAGCAAAAACCATGCAAAGCGAGCTTGAACAAATCCAAAAAGAAGGATCTTCAAAGGGGGTAACAGTAAAAATTAACGGAAATCAAAAAGTCATCTCCGTAAGCATCGAAGAAGGTATGCTTCAAAAAAAGGACAAGCTTGAAGAAGCATGCAAGGACGCATTCAACAGCGCTGTCAAAGCAATCCAAAAAGATATGGCTGTCAAAATGAAGGATATGGGTGGACTTGATATGCTCAAAGACATGGGCTTTTAACAAATAGATTGCAGCACAGCCCAGGTGGCTGTGCTTTCTTTTTTCTATGCGACGTTTTCCAGATGCAATTCAAGAGCTTGTAAACGCCTTTTCACGTTTACCTGGCGTTGGGCCAAAAACAGCCCTGCGTTATGTTTATCATATGTTGCGTCTTCCCAAGGCAGACTCGCTTGCGCTCTCACAAGCACTTGCAAAACTTCACGAAAAAATTAATGTGTGCCCAACGTGTTACACCTATACAGAAAAAGAAGTTTGTGAAATTTGTTCTAATTTAAAACGAGATGTATCTACTGTTTGTGTTGTTGAGCACCCGCGCGACATTTCAACTATTGAGTCTACAGATGAATACAATGGTTACTACCATGTGCTTGGCGGCGTCTTAAACCCACTTGATGGAATTACACCTGAGACACTCCGCATTCAAGAGCTTTTAGACCGTATTCAAGTGCGCTCAGAAATAAAAGAGGTTTTGCTCGCACTCTCACCTACCGTACAGGGCGAAGTAACAATGCTTTACTTAACAAAACAACTACAAAACGCAAATGTGCGCGTAACCAAGCTTGCGCGAGGGCTCCCAACTGGTGCCACACTCGAGTTTGCAGATGAACTTACGCTCGCAGATGCAATTAAAGGAAGAAGGGATTTATAAACCCAATCAAACACATGAAACAAAAAACCGCCTTTTGGGGCGGATTTTTTATCCTTTAAGTTTTAAGTCCTTGAGGACCAGCTGCAACTCGCGATTATTATTCCACTCGTTTATAGAAAGCTCGTAAGCGACATCGATCTCTGCTCCAAGATGCAAAGATTCTGCCCAATCACCAAACTGAAATCCAATACATTTAAATCTATTCCCACTGTTGTCTTGTACAATCATGCGTAAATGTCTTCCAGAACTACCAACAGCACCCATACTGATAATACGCGCGTCTTTTGTATAAAATACTGGCCTACTATTCCCCTGCCCAAACGGTGCAAACTTTTCTAGTTGTGCTTGAAAGTCCCAATTAATCTCCGAAAGCGGCAACTCTGCTTCTATCTCAACTGGTGGGACAAGCACCTTATCTTCTATTTGCTTGCGGCCAAATGCCTGCAAACCCTCTATGGCTTTTTCTAAATTTTCTTTCCCTCGCACGGAAAAACCACACGCCTGAGGATGGCCACCAAATTTTTCCAAACAATCAGATACAGACTGCAATGCTTCCACCATATGAAAGCCGCCCACACTTCTTCCAGACCCAACATAAGCCTCCCCTTCTTGCCCAACGACAAATGCAGGTCTTCCAAAGTGCTGCACAAGTTTTCCAGCAACAAGACCAACAAGACCAGCAGACCAACCTTCGGCAACAGTGACGATCACACGCTCATCTGGCACCTCTTCAACCTGTCGTCGTGCCTGCTGAAACATTGCCTCTGATGTACGTTGTCTTTCTTGATTGATAGATTGTAGTTGCATTGCAAGCTCATTCGCTCGAGACTCATCTTCTTCTATCATGAGCTCAAGCGCAATATCGGCATGACGCATACGCCCCGCGGCATTTAGACGCGGACCAATTTGAAACCCAATAGAAACGGTATCAAGCTTCCCCATCTTTCCTCCCGCAACCTCAACCAACTTTCGCAAACCAATGCGACGCGTTTTGTTTAAGACCAAAAGACCATACTTTTCAAGAACACGATTCTCGCCTGTAAGTGGCATAATATCTGCCACGGTTGCAACCGCAACAAAATCAAGCAGCCACTTTTCATAACCTTCATGAAAACCAGCCCCACGATTGCGTGCCTCATCTAATAATCCATGTGCAAACTTATAGGCCACACCCGCCCCAGCCAAATGCTTATAAGGATACGTTTCACCAGGAGCCTGAGGATGGATCAAAAGCGCTTCAGGAACATTTTCTGGCACTTCATGATGATCGGAAATAATGACATCAACCCCCTGCTTCTTAGCCTCAGCAACAGCTTCATAATTGCTAATTCCACAATCAACGGTGATCATCAGCTTCATTTCCCTATCTTTTACAAGTCGCTTTACTGTTCCTATGGAAACCCCATACCCCTCACGCTCTCGGTGAGGAATATAAGTACTGATCCTTTCTGTCTCAAAACCCATTTGTCTACAAATATCGCGCAAGGTGACATAAAGAACAGATGTCCCACACACCCCATCAGCATCATAGTCACCATGAATCACAATGCTCTCTCCCTTCTCTAACGCTTCAAATGTTCGTGCGACAACTTGCTTCATCTGAGAAAATGCGCTTGGAGGAAAAGTATCTCTCCCCCAGTCTGGTCCAAAAAAAACATCTACCTCATCTTGAGAGGTGATGCCACGATTAAAAAGAAGTTGCAAAATCACCCGATGCATTTCCGGGAAAGAATCCACCATCTTATTGGGGGCTGGATCAGCAATGATCCATGGATGTTCTGTCATGGATAAATAATTACATTCCAAGCATCATGGTCCATCCAATCATCGCAAGAATGATAAAAACAGACATCACAATCCAGAATCCTTTGACAAGCTGTTTGCGCTTCATAATGTATTGTTATATTTCATAGTCTGTTGTATTTTTCAGACCGCTCGAAGCGAATCAGCTTGGCCCCCGAGTAATACGAGGGGTGATTCGCTGAGAAACGAACGGTGATTGCCGCAGGAGCAATCACTGTGCGTCTGAACAAAAACAACTGACCATGAATGTTATTAACGTTTTAAGACTTTTAAATACGTACTTGTTGGAATAGAAACTTTCCCCTTTCCCATTGCAGCCATTTTTGCTTTTCCTTTCTTTTGCTTATCAAGTAATTTGCGTTTTCGTGTTACGTCTCCCCCATAAAGCTTCGCAGTCACATCTTTTCGCATTGCAGAAATACGCTCTGCTGCAACAATCTTCCCACCAATTGCAGCCTGAAGCTTGATCACAAACCACTCACGTGGAATATTTTCTTTCAGTGTTTTTACAATACGTCGCCCCGCACGTGCAGCCTCATCTTTATAAACAAGTGTTGAAAATGCTTCAACAACCTCTTCTGCAACAAGGATATCCATACGCGCGACATCAGCCGGACGATAGTCGATCACCTCATAGTTAAGCGATGCATAACCACTTGTGACACTTTTAAGCTTGTCATAAAAATCAACAATAACCATAGCAAGCGGAATTTGATAATGTAAGATTGCTCGATTCTCAGAAAGATACTCAGTATTTTTATAAATACCTCTACGGTCTTGTACAAGCTGCATCACTGCACCCACATAATCATTTGGTGTCACAATGTCAGCCTTCACCCACGGCTCTTCGATCGATTCAATGTGCCCAGCATCAGGAAGCTCGATTGGGCTCTTGATCATAATTGGCTCTTCTTTTCCTCGGGTAAACACATTATATGCAACCGAAGGAACTGTTACAACAAGATCAAGATTAAACTCGCGCTCGAGTCGTTCTTTTAAAATCTCCAAATGCAACATCCCAAGCAATCCTGAGCGGAATCCATAGCCAAGTGCTGGCGAATGCTCTGGCTCAAATGTTAGCGCAGAGTCAGAAAGCTTTAAACGCTCCATCGCGTCACGTAGGCGCGGAAAGTCATTTCCCTCTTCTGGGAAGATCCCCGCAAATACCATGGGCTTCACCTCTTTATATCCTGGCAATGCCTCTTGAGCACGATTTTTATCCAAGGTCATGGTGTCACCAACACGACATGCACCAAGGTCCTTGAGTCCAGTAATCACATAACCAATCTGACCTGTCTCTAGACCATCCATTGCTTTCCATCCCTCAGGCGTCACAGCCCCAACCTCAAGCACTTCACTTTGGTTGTTTGCCATAACCATGTGAAGCTTGTCGCCTTTTTTGATTGCGCCTTCGAAGACACGCACATAGGCAACTACTCCTTTATAGTCATCATAGAAAGAATCAAAAATCATTGCGCGCGTTTCTTCATCTTCTTTTCCTTCTGGTGCTGGCACACGCTCTACAATCGCATCTAAGAGCTCATCAACCCCTTCGCCTGTTTTTCCACTTACACTTAAAATCTCTGACGGCTCACAACCAAGCAACTGACAAATCTCTTCTGTGCGCTTTGGAACGTCTGCTGCAGGAAGATCGATCTTATTTAATACAGGAATAATCGTAAGATCTTCATCAAGCGCTAAGTAGAGATTTCCAATGGTCTGTGCTTGTACGCCCTGTGTTGCATCAACTAAAAGAACGGCCCCCTCCACTGCGGCGAGTGACCGTGAAACCTCATAGTTAAAATCAACATGACCTGGTGTATCAATGAGGTTAAGTGTCTGACTCTTGTACTCCATGCGCGCAGGCGCCAATTTGATGGTGATGCCTTTTTCGCGCTCAAGCTCCATAGAGTCGAGGATTTGTGCTTTCATTTTCCGCATTTCAACCGTTCCGGTCTTCTCAAGCATCCGATCAGAAAGGGTTGATTTCCCATGATCGATGTGTGCAATAATGCAAAAATTTCGTATTGATGATTGTTCCATATCTGTGCAACAGTCTATCGAATAACCACCTAAAAGTCGAGAGACAAATCCGCCAGAGCGATACAGATCGGCGGACTAAAGAAAAAATCAACCTATGATTTAGGTTGATTAAAGAGGAGCCTCAAGGTTCAATTGACCAATAAGTTCAATCCACTCCTCAGGAGAATCCAAGAAAAGGCGCCAAATACCAGGCTTCCTTATGGCTTCCTCATAGGCCTCGAGGGAATGATCCCCAGAAATGGCCTGCACAATATCGAGCAGTGTTTTGTCATGCCCCGCATGCTTATGATGCAAATAGTGCTCCTGGAAATCGAGCAAATACTCATACGCCCCAAGGTCCTTGAAAACAATGAGTGCCTTGAGTGCATTTCTGCGCTCATGACGAAGCATGCCCAGCACCGGCACAACAGGTTTGAAGATCGCCATCAAACGGCTTACCCAAATAGTGTGTCTTGTTGGCTCACTCCCTCCAATGCGCCTACGAATCTCCTTGATCACACGATCAATGTTCTTCGCATTGTTATCGAAGTATCCCCTGGCCTTGTCGAATTTCATGAACTCCGGTGGCAACAAGGCGCCCAAGAGCTCTAGGTCGGTCGCATCACTCATGAGCTGTGCTTCCATGACAGAAGTGCACGAACCGCGCTGCAGATATGCAAGAATTTGGAGAAGATTCATCACTCACTCCTTAGTTCTGTAAGAAAAGGAACCACCGCGACTTTAGCGAGAAGCGCGAGCTTTGTCAAAAATCCGCCACGATGATGCAGATCGGCGGAGTAAACAAAAAAGTCAACCAGAAAGGTTGACTAAGGGGTTGGGGTGTATTGCCTAATTCCACGCAGATATTTACGAATTTGTCGCGCACGATAATCCGTAAACAAGCTAAGTGCCTTACGCATGTTCAGCATCTGCGTAATCTCTTGATCTGCACCTAGGTGCCCACCATAGGCTCTATAGGCACTCGAAATCGTATGCTCTCCATCTTTTCCACGAATCGGACTTCTTCCCTGAAAGTCCCTAAGCAGAGAAACGAGCACATAGGGAGCATCAACGCACTCAAGACCGATATAGATCCACGCCGCATACACCTTGATGATGCCTGCATGACTAGCGCGTGGACCAATGAGTGCCTTGAGGGTCTCAAACAGGTGCAACCCTTCTTGCCGTACCGATCCATCCTCATTGAAAACACGCTTTCTGATTTCTGTTGCTACAAGCATCTGGCTGTGGTCTGGTTGAGAAATATATTTAGGAACATCTCGCCAAACACACTCAATGAGCTCGCTGTCAGATGCAGCCAAGACATAAGGCTCGAGCGGAACCTTCATTTTCTCAAGCCGACCTAGAACATCGTGAAAACTCATGGTCTTCTCCTTGTTGAAAGATCTGCCGCGACTTTAGCGAGATGCGAGGTGTTTGTCAAAAACGGTTCCATGCAAGGACCGTACGTCACTACCTTGGTACCGGAAAGAAAAAACCCGCCACTTGTTTCCCAGTGACGGGCGTACCTCCAGCTATTCGCCAGAAGCAATGGGTGGTTTGAGGGCCTCTTCGACCATCTCAAAAAGCACAGACTCTGTGCATGCGTTTTGACGCAAGCTCTCAAGCGCTTCAGCACGAATCTGAAAATCAGAGGCATGCTCAATCACATGTAGAATGGCGCGCACAGAACGTTCGTTTGGAAAATACCGCAATGCGTATACTGCAGCACCAGCCACATGTTCACGTTCGTCATGCGCAAGGATCTCAAGATGAGCAGAGGCCTCTTGTCTTTTGGCAAAGTGCACCATTGCTTCAGCAGCAGCCCTGCGCTCTACAAAACTCTCTGCCTCAAGCCACGAAAGCACCAAGTCCATTTGGTACGCACGGCCAGTTTGTGCATATGCTTGCATAGCCGCAATACGCACCTGCTGACGCGTATCCTTGAGTGCCTTATCAAGCACAGTTCGCACATCACGACGATCAATCGTTTGTGCAAGCGCACTCACGGCAGCTTCGCGGTACTCCCAATCCCTGTGCGTCGCATACACAAGCAATGCATCCAAAGCACGCTTTGTGTCAAACTTTCCAAGCGCACGAATGAATGACCTGGCAAGACCAGGACGCTTCTGAATCAAGTTCAGAATGAAAAGCTCGGCTGGCTCATGACCAAACTCACCAAGAAGAAATGCGCCAACCAAATTCTCTGACGGATCTCCGCTTCGCAACAAGTCCATGGCACGCTCGGTGACATAAGAGCACTTCATCTTTGCAAGCGATGCGCATGCCGCACGCGTCACCTGCGGTAGGTCATTGCCAACAGCGCGATGGAACAATGCACCTTGCACAGACCTATCCTCAGGAAAAATTGCCAGAGCACGAGCGGCTGTCGATCGTACAGCGACAGTGTTGTCGCGTGTTATCGAGTTTGCAGCCATCGGTCTCTCGAGTGCGCTCAAAAGCGCATCCCTTACTTCCTCAGACACAAGCTCGCGCTCATGAGCCGACATGATCGCAATCGCTCTGCTCTGTGCGCTTCCCACTTTGATCCCTTGAATGATCACTCTCTCAGGCAAACCGCACAAGCTAGCTACGAGCTTTTCCTCAGAGATATGCGACTGCGTTTCAACAAGCAAATAAACAAGATTTGTCTTCATTTGAGTCTCCTTTGTCGTTTTCGACAGATTGAAAAGAACGCCCTAGACTAACAATCCAAAGCACTCTTGTCAATCACCCCCTGCGAGCACGTTTAGGCTGCTCCGGCAGGAGGTTGCTGTTTGCAAGTAAAGGCGCAGCAATGCTGCAGACTGAATGCAACAAACAAGTGAGTTCGAGGCAACAAGACGAACGCTGTTTGGTGCATGAATCTGCCAAGCAAAGCAACCGATGACGGTAAGCAGCCTAGACGAGCGCAGCCGGGGGCCAGCTTTCTTTTGCATACTTTTCTTTGCTGGACAAAGAAAAGTATGGCCAGGGGGTTTGGGGGATGGGCACAATCCCCCATAATAAAAAACCGGCCGCTCTGGCCGATCTTTCTATATCTCTATCTCTTCAAGAAACTCTGGTATTAACACTTCCGTTTTTAAATGGTGTCGCAAATGCGTGGCAAACACCTCCTGTACTGCAAGATCGCCATGCACCAAAATAATCTTTTCAGGAATCTTTTTATCTTCTGGTTGCAACCACCTCGTAAGCTTCTCTTGGTCAGCATGCGCAGAGAACGACCCAATCGCATCCACTTGTGCATGCACCGGCACTTCATCTCCATAAATCCTCACCTGCTTGGCCCCCTCATAGAGCCTACGCCCCAACGTGCCTGCCACCTGATACCCAATAATGAGAAGCTGACTTTTTTCATCCTGCAAATAACGTTTTAAGTGATGCATAATGCGTCCCCCGCTCATCATCCCAGAACCTGCAATAATAATCTTTGGAGACGGCACATCGTTAATTGCCTTCGATTGTTCGGTGTGCATGGTTTCATGTAAATTTGGGAAGCTGAAGAAATCACGGTCAGGCTGTGCGAGAATATCTGCATCAAATCGTAAATAGTTTTGATAATGACGATAAATCTCTGTTGCACGAATGGCCATTGGGCTATCAAGGAAGATCGGTACCTTTGTTTTTAATTTCGTCAGTAAGAGTTGATCGATTTCATACAAAAGCTCTTGCGTACGCTCAATTGAAAACGACGGGATCATGAGCACGCCTTTATGTACAAGCGTGCGCTCGATCATGTCGCGCACTTGCAAGGATCGATCCTTTGGACTTTCATGGGTTCTGTTTCCATAGGTTGACTCAACAACAACTGCATCTGCACTTGAGATCGCCTCTGTGTCTGGCAAGATTGGCACATCATTATTTCCAAGATCACCAGAGAACACCACACGCTTTCCCTCACTGTCGATTGTAATAAATGCTGATCCTAAAATATGCCCAGCATCGTGAAACATCACTGAGCACTCAGGGCCTAAAAAAATCGTTTCATGATAAGTGACACTTTCACACTGTTCAAATACTGCTGTGAGATCATCTTTATGATAGAGAAGCGGCTCTTTATTTCTGCGCGCATTTTCTTCCATGATGTGAAACCCATCCTCAAGCACAACGCGCATGAGTGGGCGCGTAGGATGTGTGCAATAAATAGGACCAGTGAACCCTGCTGCGATCATCTTTGGCAATCGGCCAATATGATCATTGTGCGCATGTGTGATTAGGACGGCATCAATCTGACTTGCGTCAAAATGAAAATCTTCAAAGTTGGCCTCGTCCGCATAGCGCTCACCTTGAAACATCCCACAATCGATTAAAACCTTGTGCTCAGCACCATCTGCATCTTTGGTGGTGAGTAAATGACAAGAGCCTGTCACTCCACGTGCGGCTCCATGAAAAGCAATCTTCATATGCCGTTATTGTAGCACACCATTGAAAAAACAACCTGATTCTGCTAGACTTGGTCTAATTATGTTCTCCTGGACAACACAGCAAAAGCCGCTTGTCACCTTGGCTCCAATGGCAGATATGACTGACCAGCCGTTTTGTCGCATAGTAAAGTCGCTCTCTGAGCGGCCTTTTATTTTTCGTGAAATGGTAAGTGCGGAGGCAATTATTCGCGAGAATGAGAAAACTTGGAAAATGACCACAGTCCACAAAGATGAACAGCCGCTCATCCAGCAAATCTTTGGGGCTGATCCTGAGAGGATGGCAGAAGCAGCGCGGATCATTTATGAACGTGCGAAGCCCGAGGCAATCGACATCAATATGGGCTGCCCAGTGCAAAAAATGGTTAAAGGCTTTAATGGCGCAGCGCTGATGAAAGATCCTGAACTTGCCTCTCGCATTGTCAAAGCAATCAAAGCTGCTGTCCCCTGCCCTGTGTCAGTCAAAACACGTTTGGGATGGAACGAACCAACTGACTGCCTGGAATTTGTTAAAGTGATTGAGGGCGCAGGAGCAGACCTTCTTACCGTCCATGGACGCACACGCAAACAAGCCTATGCAGGCAAAGCAGACTGGGACATGATTACAAAATGCAAACAGCAAATCAGTATCCCTCTGATTGCAAATGGAGACATCTTCTCAGCCGCGCTTGCGAAAGATGCACTAGAGAAAACCGGAGCTGATGGTGTTGCAATTGCACGTGGCGCACTCGGTAATCCGTGGATCTTTCAACAGATTGAGCAAATGCTCAATGGCAAAGATGTCAGCGAGATTACAATCGAGGAACGCACACGCGCTATCAAAGAACATGCCCGCTTACACATCGATCATTATGGACCAAAATCACTCGTTACCTTCCGCAAACATCTTTCTTGGTACTTCAAAGGAGTTACTGGCGTAAAACAATTCCGAAAAGATCTCTATCAAATCAAAACACTTGAAGAGCTTGACCTGATGCTTGAAACAATTAACACATCCATCAAAAATCCATTATGAAAATCGGCATCCTGTACCACTCCACAATAAACACGATCCCAAAAGACACCATCACACTTTCAAAGGCATTTAAAAAGAAAAATGTTGATCTTCAATTTCTAAATGTGCACAAACTCTCATTCATACAAAAAAATGGAAAGCTCTCGATTTACAACAATCAGCAACGCCTTCCAAAAATGGATATTGTTATCACAAGGCTAAACACACAAAAACGACCACTGCTCTTCTCTTATGTCACAACGCTGTTTAAAGCGAGTGGTGCAACTGTGATAAATGGATGGCCTGCAGGGCGCGTGGCAAATAAAATTGTTGAACATGCAGAATCCATTGAAGCTAAAATCCCCATGCCAAATTGGGCAATCGCAAAACGCACACCAGATATTCTGAGTGCTGCAAAAAAAATTGGCTACCCGCTCATGGTTAAAGTGCCAGTTGGCTCCAAGGGCAACGGTGTTTTTTATGTAAAAAATAAGCAAGAGCTCGTGCAGCTGGCAGGATATCTCACAACAAGTCAAAAAGGAGGTCTTCCAATTATTCTTGAATCCTTTATCGAAGAAGCTAACAATACAGACATCCGTGTTTTTGTGGTTGGTGATGCTGCTGTGGCCGGAATGAAGCGCGTTGCAAAGAAGGGAGAAAAGCGTGCAAACATTTCTGTGGGAGGGTCTGTTAAAAACGTAAAACTTACAAAAGAAGAACAGGAACTGGCAGTGAAAGCAACACTTGCCTATGGCCTAGACATTGCTGGAGTAGATGTGATGCGCACAAAAAATGGTCCGGTTGTAATTGAAGTCAATTCTATACCAGGAGGATTTAAATCGCTAAAAAAATTGTGTGGAATCGATGTGCCAAAACTGATTTATCAATTTGCGATAAAAAAATGCAAAGAAAACGAGAAAAAGTAAAAAAGTACTTGACAAACAAAAAACCCCGAGTGGGGTTTTTTAGTTTTTCCATTGACAAATGGGGGTTTATCGGGCATAATCGCCTCGTTAAGTTTTACATCTATCTAATTTATGAGAATTGGTATCTTAGCCTTCTCTGAGCCAAAATTTGCTCGCTATACCTTCATTGAGGAAATTGCCGAGGCTGTTGAGAAGAAGGGGCACGAAGCCGTGCGCCTCTACACCCCAAACCTTTCCTTTCTTCGCTTGAATGGAAAACTAGAGATCCTTCATGACCAAGAACCCTTGGGAGAAGTCGATGTTATCATTGCGCGACCAAACTTCTTGCAAGAACCAGGCCTTCACGCCTATCCAACTCAGCTTCTTGAGCATGCTGGATACAAAGTGATCAACTCTTGGCCTTGCTACGGGCTCGCAAAGAACAAAATCGACCAACATGTACGCTCTCTTACAGACGGGCTTGCCATGCCAAAATGGGCGATTGCAAAAAATACAAAAGAGATTTTAATAAACGCAGAAAAGATTGGATTCCCGATTGTTCTCAAAGTCCCAACAGGATCTTTCGGACGCGGCGTCTTCTACGCAGACAGTAAAGAAACACTGAGACCTATTGCTGACTACCTCACTGCTCGCAATCCAATCCCAATCATTTTAGAAGAATTTATCGGGGAGGCAGATCGCAAAGATATTCGTATCTTCATTGTTGACGGAAAGATCATCGCAGCAATGGAACGCTCTGCACCTGAAGGAGACATTCGCACAAATACTTCAAACGGAGGAGTTGGCACAAAGGCCGAGCTCTCAGAAGAAGAGAAAGACCTTGCCCTGCGTGCTGCCAAACAATACAAGCTCGAAATTGCAGGCATTGACCTCATGCGCTCTGATAAAGGACCTGTATTGATCGAAGTGAATGCAAACCCTGGTTTTGAAGAATTACAAAAAACTACAGACACAGATATTGCGGGCACGATTGCAGATTATGCAATTGGTGTCGCAAAGCAAAGCTGAATTGAAAAAAGAAACTCGCTCGCAAGAGCGGGTTTTTTAATATGGGGGATTGTGCCCATCCCCCAAACCCCCTGGCCATACTTTTCTTTGTCCGGCAAAGAAAAGTATGCAAAAGAAATCCGGCCCCCGGCTGCGCTCGTCTAGGCTGCTTACCGTCAGCGCCTGCTTTGGCTGCACAACTCGCATGCAAACATCGTTCGTCTAATCACCTCGAACTCGCTTGTTTGCATTGCTCAAACAGGGGTTCGCCATTGCAAACTAAGTTTGCAATCAGCAGGCTTTTGCCGGTGCAGCCTAAACGTGCTCGCAGGGGGGGCAAAATACAAACCCAATTTTGACAAAAGCCTGTCCATCAAGCAAGATGGCAGCAGATCTTTCCGTAGGAGAAAAACATGTCCGATGAATTGAAAAAGGCCGGCAACTCATTCACAGTCTTCTTTCTGACCATCACCCCAGTCCTCATTGCCTTTATGGCTGCCGCGGCTGTGATGGAACACAAGGGACCCTTGATCGTCTTTGGTGATTGTGCAGATCTCGAGCCTGATAAGCCCCCTCTAAAAGCACTTGAAAAGGAACGGGATGCCTACCGTGCACTCGCAAATGCATTGATTCTAGACCTCAAACAACGAAGGCTTACACCTGATATCTCTGACTTTCTTGCAAATGAAAGGGCAGATCTCAAATGTCTTTTTGTGAATGGAGACGATGTCCTTGCAATCTCACAAACAAAGAATGGATATTCTTTTTCTGTAGGACCTGAAGCAAGTCTCTTTATCGACTGCGACCTCTAGACCCTGCTCAGGGTCTTTTTTCTTTACTCCGTAATTTCGTAATCAGTTACGGATGATTTTGTCCTTGTAATGATGCGATCGCATCATTGTTGAGACATTTCAATGATTGTTTCATGACGCAGCTTAGGTGCGTCTGACGCAGCCAGGCTGCGGGATAGATTGACAAAACCTCCCCTATCCAACAAGATGGCCGTGGTTCTTTTCCGTGGGAGAAAACAATGTCTAGCTCTGGTTCTGGAAGCAATAGCACTGAAGTCGACCCTGTCTTTGCAAAACAATCGCTTGTTGCAGGAATGACCATACTTGTAATGTTCTTCATTTCTGTGCCTAGCTCCTACCTGGTTGGGAAAAAGGAGGGAGTGAGTTCTGCAGACACAACAATCTCAGACCTTGAAAGCCGTCTTGCTGCCTGTGAGGGCAATGGGCCCTCAGATGCCTATCAGCTTGCAGCTGAGCACTGGTTGGCACAAGTCGAAGCTATACGTGAGTATGAACGGACTGGTGAATTCTCACCTACTGCCAACCCCAACACGTTCACCTTCTATCTTGATCACGATGGCAACGAACTTGGAGAGTGGGGTGAAACGTGGGTCTATGAGTACCATGCCATCATGCACGAAGAAGAAAACCCAACCATCAGTGTTGTGCGCAACAATGCCCAACAGGAACATCTCTAACCAAAGGAGAAACCATGAACGTATGGACATTCCTCGCTGTACTTTCTCTTTGTGGCCTCATCGGCTTTGCCACCTGGGTCACCAATGAACCTGGTTGCCTCTGGGCCATCCTGCTTATTGCAGGAGTTATCGCCGCTGCGCGCAAGAGGCAGATCCCTTAGCCCCACCTCTCGGGGCTTTTTTATTTTTTCCAACATCTGTAATCAACAAAAAAATTCAACAAAAAAGCAGGCACCGAAGTACCTGCACGCGTAATAGATCCGAAGACCTATAGAAACGGGCCTCTATACATAGAGCCAAGCCTTGAGGCTTACCCGTTCTTTCTCTGGAATCACCGGGAAACACAACTTCTGACACTCAGCATCACATCCGTACAACTCGCACATCCCCAGATCACACAACAAGTCGTCCCACAAACCCTCCAATTCATCCAGCTTACCATACACCTTGTGGGCGCCGCATTCCTCCATCAGCTCAATAACCTTGTCCACCAACTCCTTCGTTCCCTCCGGAAGGCTTTCAAGATCATGATACTCATTTTGTGAACGGCACCGAAGCCATACCCAGGTCTTGCACTCCTCATCAACATTGACTTCCCAGTCGTCTCCCAACACACGCTCAAGCACCTGCGCGACCTCATCCGTATCAAAATAACAGCAGCGATCCTCCATCCCGTACTTGTCAAACATGTTGCGAATCTTCGCATCTTCGAAATCAAACATCTCGTCCTCCTTTGTAGATTATACGAACTCACTCGAACCTCATGGTTTTGCGTGAATCTACGCATCCTCTCAAAGGCCTCTTTGACAGAGAACTCAGTTGAGGAGCCAAATCTTACGACTTGGCCGTTTCCTCCTCTATCTCCCTTGCTCGAGCTTCGCAAAACGCCTTCATTTCAGGGTCCCAGCGAAACCACCACTCTTGTACCTCTGAAGGAGTTTGTGGAATGCCTTCATTCTCCAATGCCGCAATCACCTCCTCGATCTTGGACTGCAGACCTTCATCCAAAATGAAAAATGCAATATCCTTCTGCTCATCCATTGACCAAAACCAGATCATTTTGGATACTTCATAGTACTCAACACTCCAGTCAATACCCAGAGCCCTGTCTAGCAACCAAGCAATGTGCTTAGGGTCAAAACTGTACTGCTTTCCTTCTAGACCGCGCGGGAACAACATGTCACGAATCTTTGCTTTTTCTACACTCATGTATCCTCCAAAAGTATGAGCTCACCTAGACCGTATGGCCCTGCGCGAAATCACACTATCCTCTCAAAGACCTCTAGTATAGAAATCTTAGTTGAAGAGCTAAGCCTTGCGACTTAGCAACGTTTCCTCCTAAAATGCCTTCAATTCACCACGAACCCAAATCTCTCTCCTTGTCGGCTTCCACTCTTCTTCAAAAACTTCCCACTCTTCCTCCGTCTGCGGAATTCCATTTTCTTCTAGCTCAGCAACAACAGCCTCAATCAACAATCGGTCCGGCCTTCGCAACTTCTCCAGTGACGTTCCCTGCCACACATTCGCACGCTCCAAGGTAATCCATGCATCCTTCATATCAGGACCACAACACACATCATAACCCCAAGGATCACCAAGGGCAGTATACACGGCACGACAAACACCATCGACGATGTCCCAGCTATCATAGCCTTCCATGGCACCAGCAATGAACAGATCGAGAATACGAGTTTCTTGAGACATGTCTCCCCCTTACATGTTGAATTTTTCTTCGAAACCTTCGTGTAGAAGGATTGAAATGAGCAGTTCTATTGAACTATCTAAATGCACATCAATGCACTTAGAGAGTGACCCGACGGCGGAGTATGTTGCCGTCAGGTGTAGGGAGGGTAGGTCTTACGCGCTAAGCAGCCTGTGGGAGCATTGGCTCCAGACTCCGAAGGAGTCCCCTCAACCCCTCCAGGCCAAGGTGCCGAATTTCCTCCAGGACAAAATCCTGGTTGATGAGCTGACGGCGCAGCTCGATCATATCGTCGGAGACGACAGGTGCAGTGACCGAAATCACTACAAGGTCGAGGGTGGTACGAACGGACATGGTGCCTCCTCAGGCGGTGTGGGCTATTGCCCGGATTTGGTGGTAGGTGTTTTCGTCAAAGTCTGCGGAGTATTAGTATCTTGATCAGGGTCAAGATCGGCATTTCCCATGTTCTTCTGAAGGCGAACCTTCACACCGCGCCTATGAGCACGATGGGCAACTTTCTTACCAAAGTGGGACTCTTCGCGGCGACCGCCGCCGTACTGAGGCATGGTGCCCTTTTTGAAACTAGACATTGCGAACTCCGAGATGATTGAAAAGAATATATTTTGTCACTCTCTTACGACAATCCTTAAATCATCATAAAGGAGTGACAAGGGAAAATTCCCTTAAAACATATTCTCCTTGCTCTTTATTGTGCAATTATTGACTGCATATTTTCGTTGTTTTTGAGATTTATTTGTTATCTAACCAAACATCCCAGGATATCAGAAAAAGAGTACTTTGTCAATGAATCATGGTCAAAATCAACCTATTTTACTAAGCATAGTCAAAAATTCTGTTTTGGCTTTGTGGACAAAGTCTAATTAATACTGAAAATACAAAAACCTCGCGTTCGAATCTACGGGAACATAAACAAAAAACCTACCTTGCGGTAAGTTTTTTGTGGTTCCCGGACAGGGATTCGAACCCCGATTTTCTGGACCAGAACCAGACGTCCTGCCATTAGACTATCCGGGAATAAAATGAGTAAAAAGGTTTACTGCTTGCATTGAACCTTCTCCAAATGAACGATGCGGACACGAAGTATCCGAGAGTAATTATGAAAAAAAGATATCATGGAAATGACTCTCAGTCAATCTAAACAACACTCCCACCAAACTCTTCTACAAGTGCTGCGGCAGCATCATCAACTTCTTGCTTCCTGTAAACCCCGCGCACTTTTAGCTTACAATTAAACATTTTTTCAAGTACTCCTTCGATTAATCGACGGTTTTTTTCTTGATTCACTGTCTCTGAATAAAAGTCATAAGAAAATCCAAGCTGCACAGTTCCTTCCTCCAAACCAATCACCTCTCCTGCTTGAAGCAAAAGCGGCAAAGATGCATTCATCTTTTTTACTTCCTCATACACATCTGGCCAACGACGCTGTATGCCCTTGAGCGTAACATTAGTATCAGCTTTTGGCTCTTTCACAGTTCCCTCTTGTTTTTCAATCTCTTCTTCCTTGGTGTCTTCTTTTTGAACCTCTTCCACAACAAGATCCTCAGGCTCTTGTACAGACTCCTTTACCCCTTCTTCTTCCCCACCCTCTTCCTCTTCTTTTGTTTCTTCTTGTTTTTCTTTAACAATATCTTTTTGTAATTTTGACGGAGGAGCTGCTGGCGGATCTACTTTGGGAGGCTCTTGAGAAACTGTTTCTTGTGCTACTGCCCCACCACCAGAAATCTTTAAAATCGCAAGCTCAACTGGAAGCTGTGGAATCTTATCTGTTTTCATGAACCTTCGTGCTTCTAGAAGTTCTTCAATTGCTTTTCCAAACAACCCTTCTCCAGAAACAATCATACTCTCAAGACGCTTTGCAGTGTCGCTATCATAAGAATCTGCAATCTGATCTTTCCCACCCACACTTGCAAGCAGCAATGTCCGCATCATCTCAATCGTGTCGTCAACAAAATGTCGAAGGTCAATTCCTTGTTCAACATATGTGTTCAAGAGATGAATTGCCTTACTAGCATCTCTTGCAAGTACGGCATCAACAAAATCAAGCACTAGCAAATTTGTTGTTGCAGGTAAAACAAGGCTTGCAACTTCCATATCAATCTTATCTTCCCCAAGTGCCAACACTTGCCCAAGCAAACTTTCAGCATCGCGCACCCCGCCATCTGCATGACGCGCAATCTCTTTTAAGACATCTTCTTCCACCTTAATACCCTCTTCCTTCACAATCATCTTCATTCGCTTCACAAGATCAACAGGGCGCACACGGCGAAAATCAAAACGTTGGCAGCGACTAATAATTGTCTGAGGGATCTTGTGAATCTCTGTTGTGGCGAGAATAAAAATTGCGTGTGCTGGTGGCTCCTCAAGTGTTTTTAAAAGCGCATTAAAAGAAGAGGCTGAAAGCATGTGTACCTCATCAATAATGTAAATCTTGTAATTAAGCCTATTGGGAGCAAATCGAACACTCTTAATGATATTCTCACGCACATTCTCAACATCTGTGTGTGAGGCAGCATCAATCTCATAAACATCAAGTGATGCCCCACCTGTGATCTCTTTACATGCACTACAACCATTACAAGGCTCGTAATCCTTACGGTTCTCACAATTGAGTGCTTTTGCCACCAAGCGCGCAATTGTTGTCTTTCCAATACCGCGTGGACCCATAAACAAATACGCATGTGCAACCTTCCCAGAAACAATCTGGTTTTGAATGGTTTTGATGACATGCTCTTGGCTTGTGACGTCTTTAAAGGTAGACGGTCGATATTTTCGATAAAGTGCTTGGCTCATAAGGCAATGCGAAAAGGGACTTTTGGCCCCCTTTCAAATGTTCGAATGTAGTTTATCGTTTTTTTATGATTGTTTCCACAGCAGCCCACTTACTTTGTCCACCTTTTGGAATTGTAAGCACAACTTCGTCTCCATCTTCTCCGCGATGAAAGGAAATACTTGCTGGAAGCACCTGATAACAGGCACTTTCGCTAAGAACTAGATGTGTTCCTTGATCTTGATCATACTGCAACTGTCCTATTGCACGCTCGCGCTCCATTGGGCGGATCTGCTTATAAACAAGGCTACCATCTTCCAAGATCGTAAGCTTCATCACATCCCCTTCAATAAGACGTGACTTACTGGCATAGTTTGGTGGCACTGGGTAGATATCTCCATCATCTCCAACCATATTCATCCCATCAAAAATACCTTCAACAACTTTACGCCCCATCAATTCTTCTTTCTCACGTACCATCTGTGACTTTCCTGCCAAAAGATCTGCTAGACGCGTGGCTGCCCCCGCATCATTCCCTGACTCTAGAAGCTCAATAGCATGCCCAAGATTTTCATAGACATGACGCAACATCTTTAGAGAAAGCTCTTTTCGCGACTGTGGTGAAAGCTCATTTACAGGCGCGTCTAAGTCTGGCTCAACTTCAAACACCTCATCAATCTCCTCAAGATCTTCGAGTGTTGGCTCACTATACTCATCTTCAAAGTTCATACAGTTTATTTTTGTTTTTTGTTTGTTTCTTTTTGTATTCTATAAACCTGCTGGCGGTGGTGGTTCGGCAGTTCTTTGTACAGCCCCAAGCTGTGCACGCTCCATAATTTCTGATTCAACAATATCCTTTGCTCGTCCAAACTTTAGGCGGGAGAGCTCTTTAATGGCAGTAATTAATTCAGGATCTCCTTTTGGAAACATATCAAAGTTGAGCGTAAACGGTTTTTGTTGTGAGTTGTCAACAATCATTTTGACATACCACGTAAACTTATCTGAGTTGATCAAATCATGACCAGTAAAATTTGGTGCGTACATCTTTCCTAGAATATCGACATCCTCAGGACCAATACGCGCAACAAAGTTTGTTCCAACGTTTCCAAAAACGGCATCACGCGTTTCTGTCTTACCATGCTTTACAAGCTGCCCTACGTACTGATGAGCAAGGATAAGGTTTAAGCGGTACTTACGTGCCTCAGAAAGAATCGTTGCAATTGAATCGGTAACAAAGTTCTGAAACTCGTCAATATACAAATAAAAATCATGACGATCTTCTTCAGGCATATCCGCACGTCCAAGTGCTGCCATCTGCAATTTTGTGACAATAATCATTCCCAAAAGCTCTGAGTTTACATCACCTGTCTTACCTTTTGAAAGATTCACGATCAGGATTTTTTTCTTATCCATAACCTCGCGAAAATCAAAAGCTGATCTTTGCTGACCAATAATATTTCGCATCATCTCGTTTTCCACAAAACGACCAACTTTGGAAATAAGGTACCCAAGCATTTCTGACTTATGAAAGTCTGATGTTTTGTCGACCTCATTTACCCAATAAGAATTTACAACAGGGTCTTTTATGCGTTTTCGCCATTTCTTTTGAAATTCATCGTCAGAGAACATGCGAGGTATCTCAATCAATGAACCTGGGTCACTTACATCACTCATGAGTGTGAGCATTACATTACGCATGTGGTGCTCAAACAGCGGACCGATCATCTCAGGCGGGAAAAGTTTGTAAAAAATAGAAATCATCTCTTGCGCAGCAAAATCTTTATCTTGCTCAGTCTTTGCTTCAAGCATGTTAAGCCCCATTGGGCGATCCATGTCAGACGGAGAAAAATAGATCACATCATCAATCCGCTCTTTTGGAATATTGCCAAGCACTTGGTCTGCCAAATCTCCATGCGGGTCAAGTACACACACACCATGACCTGCCTTTATATCTTGTGCGGCCATGCGTGCAATCAACTGGGATTTACCTGTACCAGACTTACCAATAATATACATGTGGCGCGTACGGTCCATTTCCTTCATCCACACCGGCGTTTTCATGCCACGATAAACATTATGACCAAGCTCAAGCACTCCTCCGTCCTCTGGACCGCGAGGCACTCCTACAGGCACAGGACCACGACGTGCTCCGAGCCATTTGATATTCGGCGTTTCTGTCCATGGCAATGGTAAATGCCACAAACTTGCCATTTCTTCTGTATTCAAAATAATGGCCATCTTTTCATCAAACGCGCGATAAATAAATCCACGCACAGGACGCTTCTTTGAGTAAGGCACAACTTTTGTAAACGCATTCCCATACTCATAAATATTAAACTGCACAAACGCATTCAGCATGTTTGAAAGAATATGCTGCGCACTTGTTGCATCTTTCCCTGAAGCAATTAAACGCATTGTTACTTCAAACCCGCCTTTGCTTACTTTTTCTTCTAGGTTCTTCATGGCCTCGCGCTCTTGCTCTGACATTTGCCTTTGTGGCTCTGGAGTTTTTTCTTCCTTATTTTTCATGCCCATCAAAGACAACAAATCAAACTTACTTTTCTTTCCTCCGCCAATCGCCTCCCCCATTGACATGCCTTTTTGCATATTGCGCACAATACCCATGCCGCGCTTACGCCATTTCTTCTGTGTGCTGCGCACAACAAATTGATATGCCGCCCCCTCTCCATCAGGAACCTTCCCTAATACATTTGTTAATGTATTAAGCGGATCTTTTTCAATTTTTTTGTATGTTTTGATTGGGAATGCGTCTGGTCGCTTATATTTTAAGTAAGCCCCCACAATGACAGAGTTTTCTGAAAATATATTGTAATCCTCGACTTCTTCGATGTGCGCATTCGGATAGGCAGAAGAAAGCTGTTGCTCTAAAAGGACCTGCAGCTTTTTTGGGACAGAAATATAAAAATAGATCATCTGGTTTCTCACAACAATCTCAAACGATACACCATCATCGCGACCAAATAACCATGCTTTAAAGCCCTTGTGACGCTTAAAGCCTGCAATGCTTGAAAAAAATGATTCTGCTGCGGAAATCTTATCAACAACTTGATCGCGTGTCCCATCACTTTGCCCCTCATTTTCATGCGTAAACTTTGGAACAGTAATCATGAGTGTGACATGTTTAAACGTTGCATTTTTTGCCTGCATTCGTTTGCGCAAGAAAATACGTACAATCAGAAGCAAAAAATAAAGAAGCCATCCCACAATGACAGCTCCCAAAATAAGCGTAGGCAACATTAAATCCCCGCTTCCAACTTGTGCGGTCGTGCCCGCAGATGTAGCATCTAATCCAAATTGAAACACATTCATGCAATTGTATTTTCCTGATCTTCTGTTTGATCAGCTGCGATCAGGTTGATTTTATCTGTTTTTATTTTTGCCTCTTGTTCTAAAAAGAATCTGTTCACACCAGGAATCATTTTAAGCCATTTACGGATCAATTTAAAAATCTTTGCTGTGTTGATTTTTGTTGCTGAAAGAAGCTCGCGAATCTTTGATGTTGTTTCCTCTCCTTTTTCTTTAAACTTTTGCTGAAGCTCTGGATCCATGCGCAAATAGGCATCTTTAAGATCTTCCTCTAAGACCGTTTCGATTTTTTTATAAAGTGGATCAATTTGTGGAACAATGGTCTCTGGAGTCACGGGGGGTTCTTGCTGCGCAGGCTCAGGCTCAGGCTCAAGCTCGGGCTGAACCTCAGCTACAGGCTGTTCTACTTGCGCTTCCACCTCAGCCTCAGGAGTGACCTCGGTCTCAACCGTAGACTCAGGAGCTACTGCTGGCTGCTCTGTTGTTTGCTCGATTAGTTGTTCCTGCACGCGCTCTCCTGTATTTTCAACGGGTTTCGCCTGTGAAAGATCGAGCGTAGAGTCAGCAGATGGAGAAATGCCGTCTACTAAAAAACCACGATCTTTTTGATCGGCCTCACGAGGTGCTGGAGTTGTTGGTGTGGGTGTGGGGGTTGTTCCCTGTGTCGGTACTGCCATAACGCTTCTATTGTACCAGATTGAGCCCTTTTTCTCGACCGCTTATCCCCATCAAATTGCTTTTGACAGTAGAAAAATATTTGGGCAATATTACCTTCCATCCTTAGCGAGGATGGCTTTGCTCCTTTTATGTAATCCTTTGCGAGGATTACAGCCAACAGAGAGTTTCGACGGAGGATATCATGTCGACACAAGTGCCTGATGGCAATACACTGATCCCGACCGACCAAATCCACACCCTCCTCAACACGCTCGAGCGCAAACCTGCGTTTGCAAGGCAACGAGGAAACCTCCCTGGACTTGCTGTCTATTTGCGCACTGTTGCAGAAACACAACACACACCTGCAGCAACGCGTAAATTTCTAGAGAACCTAGGGATTCGCGGAGATGTGGGGCAACTGGCAACATTGATCGCACAGCTGTATCGGGATAAGCACCACACAGCACTTGAAGCACTCATCTGGTCTCTCGAAGACCCGAACTATGTCTTCAGTGGTGAAACTGTTCCGGCAGACGCCAGAACCAACTTGGCTGTCTGCTTGCCACACCCAAAACTCACACTCACCATCCTCGAAGCGATCTGGTATCACCCTTATGGGGTGTTTGAGTATGCTTACTGCTATGAAGATGAAGTGTTTCAACAACTACGCGCACTCTTGCCCTCTGGTCTTGGGAGGCAAATCGCTCGTGATCGCAAACGTTATGGTAGATATCACAATACCCTGCGCACAGTGCTCGAACATCTACGAGGCTTTACGCAAAGTAGCGATACGTGGCCAACCTGCCACTCTATTGCGAAGAAAAGCGCCGGTCTTTTCCTAGGACCTAACGACCAATACCCCCTGCAACGCGAATATGTCATGACAGCAACGCCTGTTATGGCACAGGAATGCATGAACCCAAACATCGCATTTGCTTGCTACGGACTCACCACGCAAGGAAGAATGCTTGGAAGCATTACTCCTTCTCGACCCGATCGCACAGAAAAACGCAGAGTCCTACGGGAACAATTTGCGTCTTGGCAATTCAAAGTACCAAGCCGCTTCCTTGCACGCCACCCGCACGCATTCTCAATCGGGTTCCATCCTGAGCGCGAACATGAGATGTGGAAAAAGCGCTGTCCTTCTTTTGTGAGCAAAAGCACGAATAAGGGATGGGGTGCGATCATTTTGCACCCAGACGTTATGGATCGCTATCGCGCGAAACGAGATGACACTTCGCAGCCGTTTCGGGCAATCCTGCATGCTCCGTGCAGTTTACACGCAGAGATTGATCCTGAGTGCTTTGATACACCCTAGCTACGGCTAGGGTTTTTTCTATCAAAAAAGCCCCATTCCGGGGCTTTTTTTATTTCTCTTTTATTTTTTGTCCATCTGCACCATCTTCTACAACGTATCCTTGTGCAGCGATTTGATCACGCAAACTATCTGATTCTTCCCAATTTTTCTCATCTCTTGCAACTCCTCGCAAATCGAGCAGACGCTGAACATGCGTCGGAGTCTCAAGCTTCTTCCCAATATAATCCTCAAGTTTTAACCCAAGCACATTATCAAATCTCAGTAATGTTGCTGATTTAGCTGCACTATCTTCCGCTGAATCAACAAGCTCCCATACAACCGCTAGCGCATTAGGCAAATTTAAATCATCGTTAATCGCAAGCCAGAATCGTTCCTCATAATCTTCCAACACTTCCCCGTCTCCTGTATCCCAAGCACGCACGGTCTCTCGAAGCTTATTGATCGCATTGCGCGATGCATCAAGTGCCTCAAAGGTAAAGTTTTGCAATGTGCGGTAATGCGCTTGCAAAAAGAAATATCGAAGTGCGAGCGGATCATAATCCTTTGCAATAAGCTCATTAACCAAATAAAGATTCCCAAGCGACTTGCTCATCTTTCCGCCATCAACCTGCAAAAAACTATTATGCAACCAATAATTCGCCTGCAGCACACCGTCAGCGGCCTGTGTTTGTGCAATCTCATTTTCATGATGCACAGGCACATGATCTTCCCCGCCTGTATGAATATCAAACGGAACATCAAGATATTTTGCTGACATGGCAGAACACTCTGCATGCCACCCAGGAAAGCCTTTGCCCCATGGCGACTCCCACTCCATTTCTCGCTCAACCCCCTCGGCAGTAAACTTCCAAAGCGCAAAGTCGGTTGCGTTTTTCTTTTCTCCCATGTCCACACGCGCCCCAGCCTGCTTTTCTTCTGCACTTTGCCCAGAAAGCTTTCCATAGTCTTCAAGCTTTGAGGTGTCAAAATAGACTCCATCAGATGTACTATAAGCAAATCCATTCTCTTCAATCTTCTTTACAAGCTCAATCTGCTCAGGAATATGATCGGTTGCTCTTGGATAATGGTTATAGGGCTTAATATTCATTTGCTCTAAATCCTCCATAAACGCCTTTTCATAAAACGCCGCAATCTCATACGCAGTCTTTCCGTCGCGCCGCATGGCAATCAACATTTTATCTTCCCCTTCGTCTTCATCGCTTGTGAGATGTCCGACATCAGTAATGTTCATGACATTGTTCACCTCGTACCCATTGAACTCAAGCATTCTGTTTAGCACATCAGTAAATACATAGGCTCGCATATTACCGATATGCGCAAACCAATATACGGTTGGTCCACAACTATACAAACTTACTTTTCCTTCAAAAAGAGGCCTAAATTCTTCTTTTTTCTTTGTGAGTGTATTATAGAAATTGATTGGATGCATCATAGAGTTTTTGTTACCTTCCTATTCTACACCAATGCACGCAGTGGACAAACCACCACCAATTTGTCACCATGAAGATCTCTTAGTCAGGAGGTTTCCCATGGATGCTAGGAGACCAGTTCTTTTCCTTAGCTACCAAAGATTGATGATGAGGCTTGCGTGGGGCTGGATCGATCAAGAAGATCTTGATTGTGGACTTTTTTACCTCAACTGTATGAGTGAGTTTGCTGTTACTATGAACGACAACGCAGTTGAAGAAATCGCTTTGTGGAAGTGTGTTGATCCGGGGATCGATCCTGAAAAAATGTTTCACCGTGTAGAGCAAGCGCTTTGCCTAGCACAAGCGCAAAAGCGCGCAATCTGGCGCGAGCTCTACACCTACGAAGATAAAAAAACAGGACGCATGATCACTGGTGCAACTTGGGGCTGCAATCGCCAGCTTGATGCCTTTTTGGCTCAACACAAAATCCCCTCTCAGCTACAAGAGCTTGAGCAAAGATTCTCTCGAAGTGTGCGGATTCCTGCATGGGGTGCAAAAACAGTGTACGACCGACCGCTTTCGACATTTGAATGGTATTGGCTTCTCGAGCGCAAACTAGTGATTGACGGCAAACAAGAACATCTTCGCGTGATCTGGTAAGGAGATCTCATGGGAACACGTAAGCTTTTTCTTTCTCTCAAACAGCTAATGACCCACATCAGTGAGAACAAATTAGCAGACGATGGCACAGAACTCTACTGCCTTGAATGTACTCAGGGTCATGTAACCGTACTAAGCCATTTTCTTATTAGAGATGCTGCGCTTGTTGCGACAACAGGCACACAATCTTCTGCGCTCGATCTTGCTATGAGTGCACGCAGAGCTGTTCTTGGAGCCATGACTGAAGGAAGAGCTCTTTGGCGAAAAGAGCTCACGCGCGACAGTCAGCGCGCAACCGAGATCAATGCAACTGATTTCGCCTGCTTTCTCTCACGCAACAAGATCAACTTCATGATCCCAGATGCGCGTGTAATGATCACGCATGCCGAGATAGTTGATCTTGCGCACGAGCAAAGACTTGCTCTCGAGATCTTCTGCTAGCACAAATCCCCCAAAGCTTGGGGGACCTGCCCGCCTGTGCTGAATCGAGTTCACCTCGATGATGCGCGGCGGGTCTTTTTTTATCAATAATTTTTAGAAACAAAAAACAGGCACAAAGGGCCCGTTTTTTGCTAGCAAGTACGAACAACTCGTACACCTACGCCTCGGCGAAGAAACGTAGGAGGTGAAAACTTACTGAATTACCTCATTTTTGTCAAGACCCTGCATGTGGCCATTTGGCATCAGGTGACCTCGTAAGTTTTGATGTTTTTGTTGGAAAATTTGGTTCATTTCTTCTTCTGAAATACCTGCTCCTTGCATACGCTCACGCATATCCTCAAAGACTTCTTCAAACTCAGGCATGTTCTCAGGAGGATTCTCTCTAAGCTCACCAATCACTGCTTCAAAACGTGTATTTTGCACCTGCAGCACCTCGGTCATCTGTTCAAACATTTCTTGCTTAGGAGGCATGGCTTTAAGCTCTTCAACCGTGACCCCAAGCTCTGAGGCAACTTGTTCCATGGCGCGTTGCATCTTTTCAGGCTGTGCCATAAAATGCTCAGCTTCTTTTAATCTACGGTCCATCATCTTTGCATGATAACGAACTTTTCGCTCAGGAGAGAAGGCGAGCACAGCCTCAACCTGCTCAGCGGTTTGTTTGATAGGATGCAGCAAATGTCCTTCTGTGACACCAGGGCTCTCATAAGCGTAGACACCTGTTCCTGTTGTAAGCGCAAGCAAGATAATCACAGCACTTGCAAAACTTACTCTAAAGGCACGCGAACGTGCAGGCATATAGGGATAGGTTTCTTCAAGATCTTCTTTGAGCTGTGCTTTAAGTGCAATCTTAAACACCTTTGGAGCAGCCGATTGCTTGTGCAGCTTCTTCAATTGTCGTTTAAGGCTTTGCATAAAGTTTAAGTGTTTCTGGATTATGATCTTTCAAAAGTTTTTTCAATTTTTTCATTGCGCGGAACGTTGCAACCTTGAGTGCATCTGAGGAACGCTCAAGCCTTCGCGCCATTTCCTTATACGAGTACCCTTCAAGATACTTCATTGTTACAAGGAGTCGCTCATCTTCATCAAGCTGATCAAGCGCCATGCGCAAAAGATAGGTTGACTCTTTCTTCTCCATGGTTTCTTTTCCATTCTCCCCCTCAAGACAATACGCGACATCTTCGATATCAGATGCCACCTTGCGATCGCGGTAATAGTTTGCTAAATGATTATGGGCAATGGTGTAAATCCAAGAAGACCGACTCACCTTTTCATCATAACGCTCAAAGGCGTTTAATGCCTTGATAAAAATCTCAGAGGTAAGATCTTGGGCGATTTCTTGATTTTGTCCTACACGGAAAAAGACGTATCGATAGATACGGTCTACATTTGCCTCGTAGAACTTTTCAAAAGCACGTTTATTCATGTACGTGATTTATACCCAAATTAAGACGCCACGTTACGAAATTTGCTCTCTTTTTGCAAGGGCATAGAAAGGATATTGTGCTAAGTTAAGTCAAATTAGAGAAATCCCTAAACAGACTTAACTTTTGTTTGACAAAACGCAAAAATCAGGGCAGGGTTTAAAGAGTTCTTTCACTTCCTTGGAGGGATACCATGCGCCGTAACAAAAATGAACGTCGTTGGCAGCTTTGGCGTCGCTCCGGAGCCATCAAGCGTCCTGAGCTTCTCGCTGTACCAGAACTTCTTATCGGGCCTTCTGCCCCACAAGCAAAGGACTGTGCAATCAGCTTTGCTTCTGACAAGCGAGTTGTTTGCACAGCCTACAACCGAGCAATCCGCTTCTTGATGCTTCAAGAAGACATGAAACCTTTGCACCTTGATGCAGTCGTGAATGGCGACTCCAACAGCCCTGGCAAACATGTCTGGGTTGTGCAAAGCAAAAAACACACCGCAAACGATCTGCAAAATTTGATCGAAAAGATCCACTTCGAAGCCTGGGTCTTCTCCCCAATTTCCTAGTCTGTACATCTGTGCAGACTTTTTCTTTTCACGTAATAAAACAATCTACAGCATATTTAAAAATACAGCGAAAATCGCTGTATTTATTTATTCTATTCTCTTATCTGTCTATTATAGGTCTTACGAATCTGATCCACTTGCTTCCCAACTAAATCTTTTAATTTTGAGTAGATTTGTGCATCTGACTGAAAATCACGAGATGCACGAACACGATCTTCTGTTTGCTGAACAATCTGCTCTCTTGCACTTAATTCTTGAAGTCGTTTTTCTACAATTGCACGCATGTTCTCATTATAAAACATCTTTTTCTTAAATTTGTTTAACTTATCAGCATTGTCTAAATTTATATCATCATAATGCAAATCTAGTTTTAATTTTGCTTTAATCTCGGGGTAGATATTTTCAATATGAAACGGCACCTCACCCTCATCTTTTCCATGAACATAAACATTTTTTAAAAATTCATATGCATCTTTTTCTGATAAAACTCGTTCTCTTTCCGCGACCTCATGGTCTTGCATATAGTCTTCAACGCGCGGTCCTTCGTTCATTTTATAAAATAAAACGCTAAGTTTATCCACATCATTATAAGTCCCCCTGGTCACACGGTCAGACATAACCTTATCAATTCCCCAACGTAGGAAACGATCAACTGCCAGCTGATCAACCAGACCTGAATCATATACCGTCTTTGCCACCTCTCTTGTTTGAGCCCAGATACTTTGCTTTATGAGCGTATCTAATTCCTTTACTTTATCACTTCTCTTCGGATCATTTTTTGGTAAACCTTCAACTTCATCGACAAGATCGTCAATCATCATATTAAGTGCATCTGGTGAATTGGTTGGCCGCTCAATATAATGTCTTTTTTTTATCACCCGCCGCATCAGTAGCTGGAGCCTTTTGATCATGCCGCGAAGAAGCAATTCCTTCTCTAAACATAGATAATTCTATTTATTTATATAGTACAGTTTAATCGTAAATAGACCTGATGTCTAATCTGATATGCACATAACAAAAAAGCCTTTACGGCTCTTCTTTTTTTGGGCAAACCACCGCTTGCCTCTACGCATGCATTAATCTGCCATGGCAACACTTGGGTCTGACGGATCAAGGTAAGTTGGACGTTCTGCTTTTACAAAACCAAGCATCTTTGTAGCACGCGTTACACTCTCAAGCGACTCTGCTTGGCGTACCGCTACTTCCATTTGTTGATTTGTAAGTGCCAAATCCTCAATTTGCGTTTCATAATCTTTCATCACATACCCTTTTGCCACAGCACTATTTACCTGCCAAATATAACAACCACAAAGAACAACAATCAACACAAAGCAAGTTGCATTGATACGCACAACATTTTCCTTAAGCCATCCACTAATGCGTGAGGTCTTCTGCAAAGGTGCAAATAAAGTTTTGGTAAGGCGAGGTGACATAATTATTTTTTCTCAGCAACACGCAACTTTGCGCTGCGAGCACGAGGATTTGTTTTTGTTTCTGTTTCCGTTGGGACAACAGGCTTCTTAGTTAAGACAGTGAGATCGTCTCGTGATTTGAAAAACTGTTTCACAATACGATCTTCTAATGAGTGAAAGGAGATGATTGCAAAGCGCCCGCCTGGTTTTAAACAATCAACAAAATCGGGCAGAGCACTCTCTAGCTCCCCTAACTCATTATTCACTGCAATACGCAGTGCCTGGAAGATTTTCGTTGCCGGATGTGTCCGGCCTGTGCGACGAATCCCACTCGCCACAATGTCAGCCAATTGTGTTGTTGTTTCAATCTCCTGCTGCTGACGTGCAGAGATGATTAATTGAGCGATTCTGCGTGCCTGACGCTCCTCACCATATTTTCGAAATATTTCTGCCAACTCATCCTCATTCCACTGATTTACAATATCTTTTGCACTCAACCCGTTCCCACGCGGGTTATAGCGCATGTCTAGAACTCCTTCAGCCATGAAACTAAATCCACGACTGGGATCTTCGACATGATAAGAGCTATAGCCAAGGTCGAGTAGGATTCCATCAACTTGAGAAAATTCGGTATCATAGGTGATCTTTTTGATGTTGGCGTAACTATCAGAGACAAAAATAACGGCATCTGTGTAATCTGCTAACCGATCTTTCGCTATCGCAAGATTATGCGGATCACGATCAATCGCGAGCAGACGGACTTCAGGAAGGACATGCAATAATTCCTCGGCATGTCCTCCCTGCCCCACAGTACCGTCAATGAAGACTTTATTTGGCTCCGGACTGAAATACGAAAGTACCTCACGAAGTAAGACGGGTACATGTACGATGTCTTCTTTCATACAGTTTTTCTTACTTCAGGATGCCTGAACGGCTGAGCATCTGTCAGGGAAAGGTTCAATTAACCTCACAGATAATCAGCCCGTCGGGCACCCTCAAGTGCTTGAGAGTGTTAGAGGATGAATTAGACTCCTAATTCGCCGAGTTTTTCGGCAATATCGCCGACTTCCTCCTCCATGGCAGTTTTATATTTCTGCCAAATATCTTCGTCCCAGATCTCTAAACGATTAAAGAGACCTGCAACAACAACCTGTTTTTTGAGACTAGCATAGTCCCGGAGATATTCCGGTAAAACGAGCCTTCCCTGCTTGTCTAAACTCACGTCCATAGCTCCCGCAAGCATGAGGCGCGAAAATGCACGCGAATTAGACTGTCCCAGGGGCAAACTAGAGAGTTTGCTTGCAAGTTTGTCCCACTCCTCCAAGGGGAACAGGAAAAGCGTCGAATCAAGACCCCGCGTCACCACAGCCCCCTTTGCAAGGTCTTCCCGAAACTTAACCGGGATAGCCAGTCGTCCCTTGTCGTCTATCGAATGTTTGTACTCGCCAATGAACATAGAGGCTGGGAAAGGTGAAACTTAAGTTAAATAAAAACGAGCATCAGACAAAACTGTCCAATCCCCACTTTCTTCCACCTACATCCATTTTATTCCACTATTCAACACTGGTCAACACTAAAGCCCATTCTATTCCTTTGCTAGGTTAAGTAATTTTTTATCAGTTATCCACAAAGGATAGTAAAAATACTTCCCCACCCGCACCCCACATTGACTTTTCCACAGAGGGACGCTAAGGTCTTCAAGCTCTTTTCCTAAGGAGGATTTGTGAGTTTTCCTGCTTCAATTTCGATTCATGATGGTCTGTGTCTATTTTCAGCTCAAGACATCAAAACGCTCTCAAGCTTTGCGGAAGTAACACATGTTCCGTCTGGAACAGAAGAGGTCACAGTCACTCCTGCGCCACCTCAACAAAAAGACAGCGGACGCAATCTGGTCTTCAGTGTCTTTACGCCAATCCCCACGCAAAAGCCAATCCCTGGGGAGCTGCAAGACGAGATGGATCGCGCCGTGCTCTCCAATCATGATCCAGCGATCAATAGAGCGACAGACGCGATCTGTGCTTGGAAAAAGAAGCAGCCTGCAGAGCAAGGCGTCGTTATTTACGACCTCTTTTTAGAAGGCAAGATGTTCCGCACCGCACAAGAAGCAATCAGCTACTTGATGAAGGCCTGCGGAAAACCGATCATTCGCCAACAACTCCCCTGCCATATCCACTACGGATACGGCCCTGTCTAACCCACCACCTGGTGGGTTTTTTCTTTTTGAATCGATTAGTCGACGATCGTTCACTAACTGGCTCAGTGTAGATGATTGACTTTTCCACAACAAAAAATGTCCACTTTTGGTGCCTGACCCGAGAAGTGAACATTGCTGTGCCTGTCCCTTTGCACCTTCTCTTATTCTTTGCTAACCTGCGTCGCGGTGCTCGTCACCAAAAAACACGTCAATCTGGGATTTCCCAGAGGAGGGCTAGACGTGACTGATGCTACAATGCTGCCGCAGGTGCTTATTGTTACTGGCGATTCAAAAGATCGTGCTCTCTACGAAGCAGCAAATCGAGATCGCTTCACCCTTACCTTTTTGATCAGCGACCAAGAAATCCAAAATTTTGTTTCTATTATCGCTCATGGGGAATTTCTAGCAATTATTGTCGGCTTGTCATCTGCACAAAGAACCAGGGTCTCGCCTCCATCAATTGTTGGTTATGCGAAATGTTTCAACCCGGATCTGATCATTATCGGCGTCTGCCATCTCAAAGAATGGCGTCAGATGATCACAAACACTGGCGCAACTCACGCTGTCGCAACACCTGCTGAGGCAATTGATTTCGTCTCCACCAGGCTAAACAGTGCTGGGTAGCATCTCTCAAGAAGGTTGACAAAACCTTCTTTTTTCTTTATCTTTTTACACTGTTCTTTGGGTGACGTTCACCCACCAACCCCGAACCCTCGCACGGTTCACAAAAACACGGAGAAGCAGTGCCCCGCAAATCCCTCCCCTCCATTTTGGTCATCAGTACCAATCGGTCCGTTGCGAATCAATTCGAGCGAGCGCTTGCTGGCCAAGCTCGCGTGACCGCAATCCACAAACCCATCGCGCTTGCAACACTTGCATCACGCGACTTTGGTGGCGTGGACGCGATCATGATCCCCGTCTTTTCGATCGATACTGCGCAAGAAAGCTACAGCGCACGCAAGCAGGCAGAGCTGAGGCAGCGTTCTTCTCACCTTCCTCCTCGACGAGGTCGATCCAAGCAGAACGAGAACGAGACGCCGCGCATTCGCTCAAACCACAAGAGCCTTGCGCTAGCCCTGCTCGAACGCATCGAAAGCGACGCCTCGCATCTCTCCCTTGTGGGAGTTGGTCGGCGCAATGAATGGGATGGTGTGGAAGGAATGAGTATCTGCAAAACTCCGGCAAAGGCTGTGAGGGCTGTGCTCAAACAAATCGCCAAACAGCGCGAAAAGGCTGAAGAAGAAGCAGCCTAGCACAAAACCCCGACCGTTCTGGCCGGGGCGCAAGCCCGCCTGTGTTGAATCGAGTTCACCTCGATGATGCACGGCGGGTCTTTTTTTAAAATTTTATTTTTCTTAAATCAGCAATCTCACAATCGCCACACCTGCAATCAATAACCAAATGATATTCAGCACAGCAGGTTGATAATTCTTTACATGCATTGCATCAATGATGAGCCCAATGGCACCAGTGACATTTAACAACTGATACACCCACGAATCAACCATGATGACATCCATGCTAATGAGCAAATAAGCAGTGACGATTGCAATCACTCCATACCAACCAACTGCTTCAATACAAGATTCTTTCAATGACATTGGTTTCTTTCGTCGATGTGTCTTAAACGGCATATTACTTTCGTTTTGATCTTAATTGTCTATGATACTTCACGGCAAACCTATGAGCTTCGTCACGCACGCGCTGGAAGAGCACTTTCCCACGCTCTGCAATGGCAAGCAGCTTTTCATCCTTTCTATTATACACCAACCGGTCCTGCTTCCGGTCTGGCCCTTTGGCAATCCCTATCATTGGCACACTTACTCCCATCTCCTGCATTACACGTTCTACACGTGCCACCTGCCCCTCTCCCCCATCAATCACCATAAGTTCTGGAAGCGGCCATGCTTTTGGATAAAGTTCTGCGCGACGCAAACGTCGTCGCATCACCTCTTCCATCATCCCCACATCATTTGCTCCTTGCACGCTTTTAATCTTAAATTTACGATACTGACTTTTTGATGGCTTTCCACCTTCAAACACTACCATCGACCCCACAGCAAATTTTCCTGAGATGTTGCTGATATCATAGCCTTCTATGCGAGCTGCCAGATCAAGCTCTCCCCTCCTTGACTCAGGAATCAACTCGCGGTCATCTTTTTGAATAAGTGCAACATCTTTAATGTGCTCGAGTGCAAAAATACGATTACGAAGCACAGCTGCTTTTTCATATTCCTCTACCTTTGCCGCTTGTTTCATTTGTTTTTTAAGATCAATGACAAGCTGGCGCTTCTTGCCTTCAAAAAACATCCGCAGTTGTTTAATAACCTGCTTGTACTCACGTTTACTGACTGCCTCTGTGCACACGCCTGCACAAAGTCCAATCTGCGCATTAAAACACGGACGTTTACTGCCTGGCACACACTCACTCCATGGAATAATTCTTCGCAAGATATGAAAAGCAGTCTTCAGAGCCCTCGCACTTGTGTACGGTCCATAAATAGCAAGAAAATGCTTCTTTGCTTTTTCTGAAAGCGTTTTCTGAAAAGGATTCACTCCAAGCAGCTTAAGGTCATGCCCTCGCATAAGCTCGAGACGCGGATAATCCTCTTTGGTGATCACGGCATACCAAAAACTCTTGTCGTCTGCCATTAAAATGTTGTAGGCAGGCTTGTGCGCTTTGATTTGATTGGCCTCAAGCACCAATGCCTCAATAACAGTAGGTGTCTCAATGTAATCGATCTTTGTAATCTCGCTGACAAGCTTTGCAATGCGCCTATCATGCGCTTTGGTAAAATACGACCCCACACGTCTCTTGAGCGATGTTGCCTTGCCAATATAAAGCAACTTTCCCTTTGCATCATAATAAAAATACACCCCAGGACTATCGGGCAAGGTATTCTTTTTGATTTTGATGTCTTTTGGAATCATGCTTGTAGTTTAACGAAAGCTAAGAAAAGAAAAAAGACCCCAGTTGGGGTCTAGCTAGCAGGAGTTCCTACAAGCTCAGAAATACGACGCTTGGCTGCGTTATGAATCGAGTACCCAGCTGGATATCTACTCATAAAAGATACAACCCTTTTGAGGTCTGTCATCTTCGATATCTTCCATGGAAGCAACTCTGAGATCACTTCCCACTCAACACCATCACTCCTTCTCGATCGGAAGTATCGGCTGCGCTGTCTGGGATAGATCAGCTCAAGGATACGCTCTTTTTGCTCATCCTCTACTGCGCTTGCAAGCACGCACTCCCACAACTTCTTGTGAAGATCAGGATCAAGATAGGAACGCTCTTGTTGTGACACAATCGCAAACCATTCCTCAAACCCTTTTTCTTCTGCAAGGACCTGTTCCCACACCCTACGCTCAAGTGCATTTACGCCCTTGGCATGAATGCAGGTGATGTGATCACAAAGCACTGCGGTTTTCAACGCACCTCGAGGATCTGCCATGCCATCAATCGCCAGAACTTGCCTCGCGGTCTCCTCTTCGATCTGTGCGTGCCGACACATGCTTGCAGCAATGCCTACAACAAGCTTTGGGTCATAAGTGCGAAGACCGATGCGAAGCATCTTGTCAAACACCTTACGCTCTTGCGCGAACGCAGAACCCACAGCCTCCGTTCTTCCAACAAAGAGCGTGCGACGCACCCTCTCAAGATCACCAATCGTGTTGACGCGTAGAAGCGCCTCCTCGAAAAGTGCGTCTTGAACCGCATGAACACCTGGTCTTTGCACATCATGTTCATCGTAGATGATCCCAGAAACAGCACCGATTGTAGAACCAGCACCTCCACGAGACCTATGAAGCTGCGAGATGAGTTGCTCAAAAGTCCAAACCGACAAGTCGGTAACGACCCCCCCTGCAACCTTAAGGTATCCATCACCATCATGGTTGTTAAAGCACACATCAAGCAGTTGAAGCTTGCCCTCCAGCTTTTGAACCGGATGCTTTAGCAAGACATCAATCAACTCCTCTGTCATGCCTGGAAGTCGCTCACCAGCAACGGTGAGAATACTTTTCCAAACAGCAATAGCCGTCAGGTCCTCAGGGTTCTTCTTGTCATGTTCCTCGCACAAATCAATGGCTCTCCTGACTGCCTTTTCTGCAACCTCCCACGAATAGCGATACATGAACTTACTTCCATGCACAGAGTCGCAATCCCACTCACCACTTGAGCAGACTTGCAACAAGTCAGCCACCGTTTCAGCGCTTGAAATCTTATCTCCCACAACCCCGAGCAGGTATTCCCATCCATTTTCCTCAAGACTGTCTCCACACCCTTCAGAAGAATGCGCTTGCCTATAGTACCCATCAAGCAATGTCTGTGCTGTTTGTGTTGTTGGATCCTCTTCCACATACCTGACAAGCCGTCGATAGTCTTCAGTCTCTAGATGGTCCCAATAAGGCCCAAGACCAAGCACGCTAACGCAAGCAAGAACATATTCCTTGTCCCGCGTTCGCATACCAGCAATCAAAGCCTTGCGAAACCCCTTGTGCAAATGTGCTTGGTCAGCACGAAATGCTTGTTCCCATTCCTCAGGGGTCATGCTTGCAATAAGTGCTGGGTCTTTTGTGACCATCAACACACTCAAAGCAATATGAAGACTTCCATGTTCAGAAACGAATTCGGTGAATGTCACCGCAGACTCCTCTCGGCGCCGCATCAAAGGCGGCAGTTTCGTCCCCCTCCACAAAAAACTGTAGAGGTTCATAAAAAGAACAACGCAAATTTATAGCAAATTTATAGCAAAATGTCAATCGTTTAAACAAAAAGCCGACCCGTACGGTCGGCTAAGTAATCACTCTTCTTCAGACCAAGTTGACTCAGAATCAGCAGGCTCTTCAAGAAGCACATCCACCAGCATAGTCAAACGCTCTTGTGCGTCTTCTGTGAGTTCAGTCATCTTACACTCGATTGCAATGCTGCGAATCTGCAACACCTCAAGTGTGCAATTCATATTCGCAAGACGGCGCAAGAGATATGATTGATAGACCTCTGCGCGGTCAGAGAGCTTGTCACCTCGCATCCCAGACTTACGATCATCACGTGCACGTTGGAACAAATCACGGAACTCACGCTCGACACGACGCAAATCCCTTTCAGAGCCTGCAAACCCAAGCGCTCGCTTACATGCCAGAACTTGCATCCAGGTAGGCCATACATAGACAGACCTTCCTTCTCCAAGATCGTGAGACGGAATGATAGAAAGCATTTCATCAATACTTTCAGTAGAGCTAAAGGCAGCACGCACAAGCGTTGACTCAAGCCAATGCTCAGGATAGTAACTAGGCATTCCTCCTCCGCCACGATATTCGTAGATCTCTGGCAGCATGGCGGTCGCAAGCGCGATTGGATCGTTGCGATATTGCGCACTCGTACGAATACGGCGTTTCACGCGCTTTTTCTCATCTTCATCATTACCACCCTCAATCATCAGATAGTAAAGCGCTGCGTTTTTCCCACTCCCACGAAGCACCTGCTTGGCCTTTTCGACAACCTTGGCAAGACGCTCCTGTAGGATAGTCTTCCTCACTGGAATCTGCTCAAGAACCTCTTGACCTCTTACCACGCGCCACAAGGCTACAATCTGTGCAGACTCTTGTGCGGACGCGAGCAAATAGTTGAAAAGTGCACAACACACTGTTGCTTCACGATGCTCATCTGCAAGCAGTAGCGCATTCTCAACTCGATCCATGATCGATTCCAAGGAATCGTCGGTTGGACACGGATTCTTGTACAGTGCGAGAATCGCATAGAAATCACCATCCCCAAGCATCATGAGAGCATACCGATCACGGATATCCATCACATGACGGTAATCATCACCATGTGTGAGCACCATGCGCAACACCCAAACAATATCTTCGCGTGTGCATGCATGATGTTCAAGAATGACCTCCAAGAGATCAATGTTTGGACGGTATTCCGCTCCACGCATCACACATGCTGTATAGAGCTCCTTGAGGAATGCAATCTGCTGACGCGGTTCGCGTGCAATGCGCAACATGCCCGCATCACCGCTTTCCCAACACCTACGCGTGGCATCAAGCACCTTTGCAAGCGCACGCGCCGCAAAAAAACGTGGGTGGAGATAGTATCCAGACCCCTCTTCTTCTCGCATGACTTCAGAAACAATGCGTGCATAGCTAACATTCACCATGCTTGAAAGCATATAGTCGATGTGACGCTCATAAAACTCTAGCCAGCTAACATCCTTGCATGGATCTGCGGGAGCTCTAAGGTCACCCTCTCTCCTCTGGTGAACAACTCGACTTAGAACACTCGATGACCTTCCAACAACTTTTGTGCGCTTGGTGTGAAGACTCATAATTCTGAGCCACCTCATTGCAGACTCATGGCCTATGCTAATACTCTTCTTCACCCAAATGACTAGCATGCGATACATCTGTTCAGGCGTAAACAAATCTCCAACATGGCCATAGAACGCGAGGACTGATTCTTCGCTCGCACTCGGCATGGTCGCAAAATTGACAACCAAATTTGCAATCTCAGCTTTTCCTTGCTCCATGGCCGCACGGAACAAAAGATGCCAATCCTCTTGATGCATCTGGTTGACCATAAGGGCAGGGTCAAGGCTTTGGCCCAGCAGATAGATAATAGCTACATCAGAACCAAGCTGCTTACGCGCTTTTTCGTAACTATCAATGATTTCTTTGCTCATGATGTTCTCCTTGTGAGATGTAAAGAACCGCGGTTTTCTTACTATTTATAGGGCAAAAAGTCAATCATCCACAACGAAGCAATTAGTGAACGATCGTCGACTAACCGCTTCATAAAACACAAAACAGCCACAAATTGGATGAAATGTCGACGCATGGAGTGACAGCTTCCAGAGTCATACTAAAATGTACGACGAGGAAGTGTCGGGGCCCCATAAGTTGACAGATCGCCAATTTATGGCTGTTTCTTATTTCTTCAACGTTTTCTTCAAATACTCCCCAGTTGCACTTCCTTGCTTGCGTGCAATATCCTCCGGGGTTCCAATGCCGACAATTGTTCCACCCTTGTCTCCTCCCTCAGGCCCAAGGTCGATAATCCAGTCTGCGCACTTAATCACGTCCAGGTTGTGCTCGATCACCACGATTGTATTCCCTTTATCCACCAAGCTCTGCAGCACCTTAAGGAGATGCTTGATATCTTCAAAGTGTAGACCTGTGGTTGGCTCATCAAGCAAGTAGAGCGTACGCCCAGTTGAGCGCTTCGAAAGCTCAGAGGCAAGCTTTACGCGCTGCGCCTCTCCACCAGAGAGCGTTGGTGCAGGTTGCCCAAGCTTCAAATACCCAAGCCCTACTTGATTCAATGTTTTCATTTTGTCATGCACTCTTGGAATATCCTTAAAAAATACCGCAGCTTCCTCAACCGTCATCTCTAGCACATCAAAAATATTCTTTTTCTTGTATTCAATCTCAAGTGTTTCGCGATCAAAGCGCTTGCCCTTACACACATCACACACAACATACACAGTTGGCAAGAAATGCATCTCAATTGCAATAGTGCCATGCCCTTCACAGTTCTCACATCGCCCAACTGGACGATTAAAACTAAACCTGCCTGGTTTGTATCCACGGAACTTTGCCTCAGCTGTAGATGCATACAACTCACGGATCGGCCCCCAGCACCCTGTATAGGTTGCAGGGTTTGATCGAGATGTGCGACCAATTGGCGACTGGTTCACTAAGACCGCTTTATCAATATACTCAAGCCCCAAGAGTGATTTGTGCTTAGCAGGATTCTTTTTTGATCCATACAAACGCTTCGCAATCGCCTTGTACATCGTCTCATAGGCAAGTGTCGACTTTCCTGAACCAGAAACCCCAGTCACACACACAAAACGCCTAAGCGGAATCTCCACATCAATATTCTTCAAATTATTCCCGACCGCGCCTTTAATTTTGATTTCATCATGCCCTGGCAAACGGCGCTCTGACGGGATCTCAATCTCTTTGTCTCCACGTAAATACTGAGAGGTTAACGACTTTTTATGCTGCAGCGCTTTTTCAAGCTTCGCATTTACAATCACCTCTCCCCCATGCGCACCAGCCCCTGGCCCAATCTCAACCATATGGTCTGCAGCACGAATGGTATCTTCGTCATGTTCCACAATAATCACTGTGTTTCCAATGTCACGCAAATCTTTCAAGGTTTCGATCAATTTATCATTATCTTGCTGATGCAAGCCAATCGTAGGCTCATCAAGTACATACATAGCACCCACCAAGCGCGACCCAACTTGCGACGCCAAACGGATTCGCTGTGCCTCCCCGCCTGAAAGCGTGCCAGCACGACGATTAAGCGTAAGATAATGCAAGCCCACATCAAACAAAAACCCAAGTCGGTTTTGAATCTCACGCATGGCTGCGCCCGAGATCTCCTGCTGGCGCGCATCAAAATCGATGGTCTTAAAATACTCCACTGCTTGCCCAACAGTCATTGAGGTGACATCAACGATCGAGAGCCCTTTCTTTTTTCCAGGAAGCCAAACATGAAGTGACTCTGGCCGTAAACGCGCACCTTTACAGACTGGACATAGATCTTCAGAAAACAATTCCTTTGTCCCAAGCCCTGTACAAGCAGGACAATAGCCATAAGGAGAGTTAAACGAGAATAAGCGCGGCTCAATTTCAGGAAAGGCAAATCCATCATGTGGGCAGCTATACTCTGAGGAAAGCGTTTGTTCTTTTTTGTCTGCGTAAACAATGGTGACATTATGGTGCCCTCTGTCTGTTGCTGTCTCAAGCGCCTCTGCTAAACGCTGGCGCGCCATACGTTCATCTGCGACAAAGTTGGAATACGCAATCGTATCAACCACAAGCTCTATAGTGTGCTGCTTATAGCGTCCTAGCTTGATCTGCTTGTCTAGTCGGTACATTTTTCCATCAATGCGCACATTCACAAATCCAGAATTATAAAGATCGTAAAGCATTTGGTAATACTCCCCTTTGCGACCACGTACGATTGGCGCCATGATCATCATCTTTTTTCCTTTTGCTGCATCAATGTCTTTAATGCCTGTCTTAATCTTTCCAAGCACCACATCCACCATTTCTTCATTGGTCAGCTTTTGGATAGGTTTTTGACACTCCACACAATGCGGCACACCTACACGCGCAAACAACACGCGCAAGTAATCATAAATCTCGGTAATCGTTGCGACCGTAGAGCGCGGATTCGCAGAATGCGCTTTTTGATCAATGGAAATAGCTGGTGAGAGCCCTTCAATCTCATCAACATCTGGCTTTTCCATTTGTCCTAAAAACTGACGAGCATACGCAGAAAGAGACTCCACATAACGTCGTTGTCCTTCTGCAAAGATCGTATCAAACGCAAGCGATGACTTCCCGCTCCCCGAAACACCCGTAATACAAATCATCTTGTTGCGTGGCAACTCCAAGGAAATGTTTTTTAAATTGTGCTCTCTCGCACCTTTGATTGTGATTTTATTTGTCGACATAGCTATAAATGAGCAATGACACACAACCAGACCGCTCGAAGCGAATTAGCTTGGCCCCGAACAAAGTGAGGGTAATTCGCTGAGAAACGAGCAGTGATTGCCGCAGGAGCAATCGCTGCGCGTCTGATATGTGTTATTGCGAGTTTATTTTTGATCTAATTCCTCTTTCAATAATCTAATTTCATCGCGCAGGAGTGCGGCGGTTTCAAAATCGAGCTTCTTTGCTGCTTCTTTCATTTCATATTCCTTTTCCTCAATCACTTCCTTGATCTCATGTGGCTCTGCTGTGAGCTCAATCGCCAGCACATCACTAATATCAGCATCTTCCTTACCAAGCATAGCTGTTATGTCTCCGTGTTCTTTTACAATCGTTTTTGGAGTGATGTTATGCTTTTTATTGTACGCAATCTGGATGTCACGACGTCGCTCTGTTTCATCAATAGCGCGCTTAAGTGAGCCTGTTAGCTCGTCAGCATACAAAATTACCTTCCCATCTACATTTCGTGCTGCACGCCCTATCGTTTGTACAATCGCGGTCTCTGAGCGAAGAAATCCTTCTTTGTCAGCGTCGAGTATTGCCACAAGAGTCACCTCAGGCAAATCAAGCCCTTCTCGCAACAAGTTCACCCCAACAATGACATCATAAGCTCCTTTACGCAGATCAGAAAGAATAGTGATTCGATCAAGCGTTTGCACATCAGAATGAAGATACTGCACTTTTATCCCCTTTTCCTGCAAAAACCCGGTAAGATCTTCGGCCATCTTTTTTGTGAGCGTTGTCACTAGCACACGTTCTTTTTTCTCTGCACGCACACCAATCTCTTTTATTAAATCTTCGATCTGTCCTGGATAGTCATCTTTTTCAATTACTGGTCGCAAATCAATCTCAGGATCCACAAGCCCGGTTGGACGAATAATCTGCTCAACGACTTGCTTGGTGTGCGCTTTTTCATAAGGCCCTGGAGTTGCGGTTGTAAAAATGGTTTGCCCCATACGTTTCTCAAACTCTTCAAAGTTAAGCGGGCGATTATCGCGCGCGCTAGACAAACGGAAACCGTGCTCGATCAACGTGGTCTTTCGCGCTTTGTCGCCGTTATACATGCCACCAATTTGCGGAACGGTTACATGCGATTCGTCAATGATCGTCAAATAATCATCTGGAAAATATTCTAAAAGTGAAAACGGTGCTTCGCCAGGTGCGCGCCCATCAAAATAGCGCGAATAGTTTTCAATCCCATTGCAATACCCAAGGTTTTCGATCATCTCAAGATCGTAGCGTGTACGCCGGCTTAAACGCTCAGCTTCTAGCACCTTCCCTTCTTTATCTAACTCCTCAAGTCGTTTCTTCAACTCGCTTCGAATCGATCGCACAGCCTGCTTCACACGATCTTGCCCAACCACATAATGCTTGGCAGGGAAAAGCCAAAGGTCTTTTGTCTCCCCTTTGAGCTTGCGTGTAATCGCATCAAGAATCTGCATTTCTGTAATCACCTCGTCTTCAAAATGAATACGATAAATAATTTCCTCATTCACAGGCATGAGCTCGATCACATCACCCTTTGCGCGGAAATGTGCACGCGTAAGATCTGCATTCGTGCGCTCAAACTGCATTTCGATCATGCGGCGCAAAAGCTCTGTGCGTGTCAGTTCATCATCTCCCACTTGTACATGCAAGACAGTGTTTTTGTATTCTTTTGGTGAGCCAATGTTGTAAATGCAAGAAACAGAAGAAACAACAATGACATCGCGACGCGAGAGCAATGACTGCGTACATTGATGACGCAAACGGTCGATCTCTTGGTTGATCTGTGCTTCTTTCTCAATATACGTATCAGTGCGAGGCAAGTAAGCTTCTGGCTGATAATAATCGTAATAGCTGACAAAATATTCAACCGCATTTTCTGGAAAAAACTGACGAAACTCATTGCACAGCTGCGCGGCAAGCGTTTTATTATGCGCAATCACCAATGCTGGCCGCTGTGTCTTCTCAATCACCTTTGCCATGGTAAAGGTCTTTCCTGAGCCTGTGACACCAAGAAGTGTTTGCTGATCCATATCAGAATCAAGCCCTTTGACAAGTGCCTTAATTGCCTCAGGTTGGTCGCCTGTTGGCTCAAAGTTTGCGTGTAATTTGAAATCCATAATAGAAAGTGCCCCAGAGGGCGATTTGCCCTAAGGGGTGTAAAAGAGTTAGACGATACCTCGCCTGTGCTCACAGGCTAACACAGCACTTTTGCCTTGTCGATGGTATACTGTGGACGTATGTTTTTTTCCAGAAAAAAAGAACGGCTTCGAAATCGTTCCAGACACATTTATCTGATGACCAACGCGCTCATCTTCCTTTCCACCTTCATGCTGGTGCCTATTTATGCACTGCTCGTTACTTCTTTGGGTGGCACAATCTTGCATGCCGGTATTGCTGCATCCACTTTTTACCTTACAGCAAGTATTGGTGCGCTTATATTTGGAAGGCTTATTGATAAATTCAAACATGACAGAACATTTCTCATGATTGGTTATCTTATCATCAGCAGCGGCTACTTCTTCCTTACATTTGCAGATCAATTTTGGCATCTCATTCTCCTTCAAATCTACCTAGGAATTGCTGATGCAATTATTTACCCAGCTTTTGACACACTGTTCTCGCGCCACATCAACCGCAAAGAAGCACATCTAGAATGGGGGTCTCTCGAATCAATGCGCTATCTCACAATGTTTGCTGGAGCCATTATTGGAAGTGCCATTGTCAATTGGGGCAGCTTTGATGCGCTGTTTGTCATTATGGGCTGCATTTGTTTCGGTGCTTTCTTAAACACCCTCTTTACCCCAAAAGAACTACGCTGATATGTTTTTCAGAAAAAAGAAATTATTTAATCACTCATTGAAAATCTTAGTAGGCACCAATGCCCTCATTCTTATTGCAGGTGCAATGCTTGGACCAATCTACGCACTCTTTGTTGAAGAGATTGGCGGAGACCTCATGGATGCCAGTTTGGCTGGAGCTATTTTCGCACTCGCGGCCGGCATCACAACACTCATCTCAGGACGCTTTGCTGATAAGCTCAAAAATCCAAAGATGGTTGTGATTGTTGGTTATGTAATCATGATGATTGGATTCTTGCTTCTCACAACGGTAAATAGCGTCTGGTTCCTTTTTGTTGTGCAGGCCATGATTGGATTTGGAGAAGCAATCTACTCCCCTGCCTTTGACGCGCTTTATTCAAAACATATCGACCATCACAAAGAAGGACGTCAGTGGTCCTATTGGGAATCTATGAACTACTTCACTGCCGTTATAGGTGCCGTTGTTGGTGGACTCCTTGCATCTACATTTGGTTTTGCTGTACTCTTCGTGGCAATGGCAAGTATTTCAGCGTTAAGCGCACTTTATTTACTTACGATTCCTAAAAAACTGCTTTAATATGAAAAAAATCACTTTTCTTTTTCTTCCTCTTTTTTGCCTCATTCTTCTTGGAGCAGGATGTGCTGAAAAACAAGATTTTGACGAAAACACTTCAGCGCCTGTTATTGAAAACAACGTTGTTCCAATGTATGAAATCAATCTTGACGATGGGCATTTGGAAGGCGGGGCTGTCGAAATCGACGATAATACCTCTGCTGAACTCACTGAGTAAGACCTTCACCTAAAACAGCCTTGATAAGGCTGTTTTTGTGTGAACAAATACCTATTTTCTGTTTTTCATCTCATTCACATTCCTGTACAATACACCTATTGAGAACAGCCTTCTCGGGTTGTTTTATTGCAAGCACAAACATGTATGCCAAAAACCCCTGGAACACCAGGAATATCCCCTGAGCAAAAACAAGCGCAAGCTGAGGCAGAAAAACAAGAGCGTCTCAAAAAAGAAATTGAGCGATGGAAAGATCTTTTCTTGTCTCAAATCCACACTGTTACGCTTGATAGGACAATCCGCATCAAAGCGATTCCTCCAGGAGAAAAAGCTCCAGGAGCATGGTTTTATGCACCATCTGAGCACACAATTTACTTTAGTGTAGAAGAACTTTTTGAGCGCATTGAAAAATATGGCGAAGAGCATGTGCTTAGCATTATGTCACACGAGGCTGCGCACGCCGTGATTTCTGATTTTAGTGTTGTGCCAGAGACTGTGCTTGACCGAGAGGTGGGGTTACTGAGCACCCTCCATGCAACCGAAGAGCGCCCAACCGACTTCTTGGTCCGCTACCGCGCACCTGTTGCCCATGACTGGCTTTGCGATATGCGACGTGCACTTATGAGTGAAGGCGGGGAAAGTAGAATGACACATGATGAAATAAAAATCATGCAAGGGTACTACCCACGCTTTGGAGACCTTGCAACTATTATTGTTTTTGACCCATATACCGACGAAGCATTTGATGAAGCTTCACCAGAAGCACAAGATGCCTACGAGGAGATTGAAAAAGCCATGCATGATATCGAGCGCATGGTACCAAAAGATGAAGATAGATTCCCAAAAGAACGCAAGCTTGCACTTGCACGCAAGCGCTACGGAGCTGTCTATCGCGAAATCCTTCCGCATGTACGAGAACTCGTAGAATACGACCGTGACTCTGGGCGCATGCACGAAGCTGCAAAACGCATCCTTGCTGGCATTCTTATGCAACACGAAGTTGCAAGCGCAATCCCAGGATCTCTGACCGTTTCTGGAGATGATGCGATCGGAGAAATGTTAAAGATTTTGTTTGCACCAGAAGCTGCTGTTGCCATGGGCGATGAGGAACTTCTTTCCCCAGATCTTGAGGCAGAACTTTTAGAAAAAATGAAGGCCGCCGCTACACGAAAAGCTGAATTTCTTGAAAAAATAAAAAAAGAAGCTTCTGAAGAACAGGTCGAAGAAGATACGGAGGCAGAAACAGAAAAAGAGATTAAGGAAGATGATGCCACACCTGTTATTGTCGAAGTAGACACAGAAGATAAAGAGCTCTATTTAGCTTCTATTGCAGGTATTCTCGATCGTATTGGAGGCACTGCTCACGCACCACTCCCAGTTGATGATTTAAGCCCAGAGCTTCAAGACCGACTCCTTGAGCTTTATGATCAATTCAATGAACAAATGCGGAAGATGATTGAAAAGATTGTGAAAAAAGGCATGAAGGAAATGGATGAAAAAATTGGAAAAGGATTCCAGCAAGATACGGGGGGCAAGCCAATGGACACCTCCGGAGGGGCTGGAGAAGGACAGGGCGAAGGAGGTGACGGAGGGAATGAGGGTAAAGGCAGCACAGAAGAAGACCCAGACACTGCTGAAAAAAAAGAAAAACGAAAGAAAAAACAAACAGACAAAGAAATAGAAGAAATTGAGCGTCGTGTTGCAGAAATGGAACGCGCAGACAAATATCAGCAAGTCTACAAAGAAGTCAATGAGCAAATTGAGCGCTTAACACAACGACTTTACGAAATCTTTCATCCACGCACACCACAACAAGCGCGCTTACGAAAAACCGGATCAAACCCAAATCTTCCAGCCGTGTTTAAACGCACAGCAGCAAGGCGTGCAGGAGCAGCAGTTGTGGAAGACAGAATTTTTGAAGTTAAAGAAGTGCCAAAAGTCGAAGATAACGTTATTGGTCTCTTGGTGGATGCCTCAGCTTCAATGGCAGGAACTCCAATGAAAAAAACGTTTAAAGCAGTTGTTATGATTGTGGAAGCACTCAACAAACTAGGAATCAAATGCTTTGTAGACTATTTTCCAAATAATCAGAGAATTGATTTAAAAAATATTGAAGAAACTCTTTCTGATCCAATTAGAGACAGGCTTCTTGCCTTATTGCACCCTGAAGGCTGGAACACACCCATGAGCCGCGCATTGGTTCGAGCAAGACAGCAGATGCAGCAGACTACGGCAGAAAATAAATTCCTAATCGTGCTTACTGACGGAAGTCCTGATTCAAAAACAACAACAAAACAACAAATAGAGCTTGCGGCTCAGGAAGGCTGCTCACCAATTGGTGTGGGAATGGGACCACATAGCGGATCTGTAAAAGAACTTTTCCCTGCCTCGCTTGCAGATGTCCCTTTTGAAGAACTCCCAGATGTTCTCGCAGCACTTATACAAGACGCCTTAGAATTCCCAGAAAAATATCAAGTAACCACCTAATCTATGAATGAACAAAAAATTCAACGACTGCATGAGTACATTGGCGGCATTGAGCAATCTGGCCAATTTTTGGGCTGCATCTACACAGATGCGATTACAGGCTCCTTCTTAGAAGAAATCCAAATGCCTGCCATTGATACGCGCGAAAAACACGAAGGATCTGTGTTGCATGAACTTGTCCCCCATCTTAAATCAGGTACCAGTTGTGCACTTATTATTAGCAACGAACTTGTTGGCACTATCCGAAACCAACTAACACTGATTGCAGAAGGCACATTCAATACACATCTCCCAGGCGACGAAGAACCGACCGTTATCAATCCAATTCATGCAAACACAGCGATCTTTTTACTCCCTGACAACACATCGCTGGAGGCGCTTCATTTACAAAACGTATGCTTGTCTGCATGCAATCTAACAACCTAACTCTATGGAACATTCACGACGACCAGATGATCATCCCCCAATAGAGGAAACAGATGTTTTTGGCATGGCGGGCAGAAGCTCCCGGGGAAGGTCCTCAAGGGGAGGAAGAGGGCGCACGCGCAGAACAACGCCTGAAACCGGAGCGGAAACAACAAACGAGCACGCAATAGGAGAAAAACTTACAGGAATAAAATTTATTCGCAAAGAACAAAATGGAAAAATAGTCTTCCAAAGCAGCGGAGATGGAAAACGAAAGATGGTTGAAATAAAGCCTGGAACAACAACTATTGATGATCTCACTGCTGACTACACAGTACGAATTGTTCAAGACACATCTCCGAGAAATCCAAAAAAAGGAAAACTTCTCGTAGAAGTAATTGAAATAAATGGCCAACCAATTGAAGTTAAACCTACAGGCGCACCAGAGCCAATCGAAATAGATCATGAGAATGATCGCGTGTTCGTCTTTGATACCATTATCCCTTACAATCCAGAAGGAGGATCACTTGTGCCCGACAGTGGACTGCTTGATTATTTCACACTTGATGAACGTACAGCCAAAACAGTAGCTAAGATCGCCTCTTGTGTAGAGCAAGGAATCCCCTGCCTTCTTGAAGGCGACACCGCAACCTCGAAAACAAGTGCGATTATGTACTTGGCACTGCGTGCGAACATGCAGGTGGAACGCCTCAACATGAACGGACAAACTGACACCTCAGAGCTGATTGGGAAATATGTTCCAAATGATGGGCAATCACAAATTGAATTTGAAACGCTCACAAAAAACAAAGAAGCTCTCCCCCCTCGATCGCGGGCAATTATCGATTTGGCAACCAAAGAAGATAGAGGCCTCACGCTTGATGAGTCAAAAATGATTGCTGCAGAACTTGGAATCCCTCCACAAGAATGGCGTTGGCAAGATGGTGTAGTGACACGCGCCATGCGCCAGGGAAGCTGGCTTCTCTTAGACGAGATCAACCTTGCGCCTGGCAATGTACGCGAGCGCTTAAACTCTCTACTAGAAAAAAGTGGGAAACTCCTTCTTTCAGAAAACGGAGGAGAGGTTATTGCCCCACACGAACATTTTCGTGTCTTTGCAACCATGAACCCAGTCGAAATGGGGGCACGTGAAAAAATGTCTGCAGCAGAAAAAGACCGTTGGATTGGACAGCGCTTTGTGCTGCGCCCAAGCAAGGATGAATTTAAACAAATGATGGAATTCCTTGTCTTTGGAAAACAGCCTGAGGTAGAAATAAGAGGACAAAAGTATAAAGGCGAAAAACGTCCTGCAAAATTCCCTGAGCTTGCAAAGCTCAAGGGCATTGAAAACTTTCTTGCAAAATTCGCAAGTTTTTTCTATAAACTTGATCAGCAGGTGCGCGAAGGAAAAATTGGAAAAAACCAGATTGAAAAGCTTCCAATCTCACGAAGACGTCTTATTGCGTTTTTAGACGCAATGGCAACAGTAAGATTTATTGACCGTCGAACACGTAATTCTGTCGGAGTCACAGAAGACCCAAAACGAATTATCCTTCATGCAATCGACGACTTGTTCTTGGACCTTCTAAGAACAGACGATGATAGAACGAAAGTGAAAAACCTACTGAAAAGCTATGGCTTAACCGAAGAGACGTGGAACCATTTCAGCTAAAAACAAAAAGAAAACCCCTGCAGGAGTATCCTGTGGGGGTTTTAAAAAGTGGAGACCTCAGGCAAGCGCAGGTCGGCAACCTGCCTGAGGTCAAGAACGATTCAATCGGGTGGCTACTGGCTTTAGCGCTACCAGCATGCCTAGAAAGAACCGGTCATGGGTCAATGTCATGACACGAGTGGAAATGGGTACCTTTTTGCGCGTGTTGAAAACGCGCGATGGCAGCTCGTTGACTGCCAAGATTTCTTATGCGCACAGCAAGCCATCAGCCTACACCTGCAGCACAAGGGTTTTGACCACTAGACTTCCTTATCCTCAGGGATCACCCGGTACATCACTTCTACCACTGCAGGACGTACTGCAGATCGGCGACTTTTACAAAAAGTCTAGCAACTTCACGCTAACAAAAAACCCCTTGATTGTCAAGGAATAAAAGGAAAATACACAATTAAAAAACCCCAGTAGTTAACTGGGGTTTGAAGTTTCGACCTTTGGTTTGGGGAACCTTTTCGGCTCAACGCTCTGGGGAGCGGAGCCGAGGGGCAGGGTCAACAGCCCGACGCATAGAATCTAACACACTTACTTTCTCTTTTTTTGTCAAAACTAGTACAAAAAGTACTAATCATCCTTTTTTTGTTTTTTTACCTGATCTTTATCAAGCGCCTGCAAGATAACAAAAAAACACCCTTTTGTCAAGGGTATCCCATAAATTTAATAAAAAAAGCCACCCCACATTTAAGCAGGGCGGCGAGTCACCCTTGCCGAAGCAAGGGTGTTTGTAACCATGGAGGCACAGCAACGGCTTGGGAAAAAGCCTTTTCGCTACTACACGCCTGGGAAGGCATGGAGCGAGGGGTGTCGCCTTCGTGTTCGGATGAACACGCGCGGATTAAAGCCCACTTTTTTGGAGCTTATACCGTCTACACCCTAGAAATGTGCACACCCGCATGCTGGACTTCTTCGCTACTAGCTTTTCACGAAAAAGCTCGATCACCACCTATGTTTCCATGGTGATGTCGAAACATGCAAGTCCATGGTCTGGCCAGATCACTAGGGGAATCCTAGATCACCGACCCCACAAACCCTACTCAGACAACACGGACGTGCTATCTTTTCGGGCTAAACCAGTCGACATCTTCCTCGTCCCTCTTTCTGCAAAGAGGGCCAGACGCCAACCGGCTTTAAGACTATCCTCAATCTGTCCTATGACAGAAACGCAAACTTGCGATTAAGCAAGAATGGGCTGCGTTGCTCGTTGTCCAAGCCCCGCTTAAGGCAACAGATCGAATGAACTACCAACACACTGACACCAAGGTACCAGGCAATGCAACCATCACGGTTTACCCCCTATGCACTGCAATAGGAGCCATGCCTTTCTCAAACGAGTGCTTGAGCTTAGGAAAACTATATTAGCACAAAATACCACTTTTGTCAAGGGTAAATCGCGATAATTGCCAATAATATCAACAAAAACAAGCCTTTTTAGACTTGATTTTTTGTTGCTCTATTCTGAACAAAAAAGGACAAGCTTTTAAACCTGTCCTTATTACTTTATGCATTTTTAACTCGATCCACCCCCTTGATCTCACCCACATACTTCTTTACCTCAAGTGGTACGAGTTTTTCCCATTTCCCTCCTTCGCGCATTAACTTACGCACCTCAGTTCCGCTAATCCCAGGCACCTCTTTGATTTCTTGCACATCAATCTCACGACCCTCAAAACAACGCACAACATCTTCATCACCTGTCCAAAGCTTTCCAACTTCCCCAGTTGCTTCTAAAAGATTTTCTACCCACTCAGCATCATCCTCATAATCAGGCATGGTTACTAATGTAACATCATGTACAGGAATAATGTTTTCAGCTTGCAATGCGCGCTGAATCATTTCCTTTCGCTCTGCGGCTGAAAAAGGATTTTTTTCTGTTTTCTTTTCTTGAGAGCTTCCAATTACAATCACCACCTTCTTACACATTTTAACCATCCCTTGAATCACCAAAAGATGCCCACGGTGAAATGGTTGAAACCTCCCAATAAAGAGTCCAATTGGTTTATACATAGTGTTTACACATTCGCGAGCGCGTCTTGAATAACAGTAAATGCCGTACGTTCGCTTGGCTGTTCAACAGCTTGCGTTATTTCATCAAGATGTGTCAAGACGGGCTCAAGAACCTCTTTTGGCTCAAGAACAAGCATTTGCGTTAAATGGCCTCGTAATACAGGGTCTGCTTTCTCTAATAATGATTCTACTTTTGCGATAAGATCTGGATCAAACCCATAATCTTCCAAAGAAACACGCACGAGATTTTTTAATGGTCTATCTTGCATAGATTTATTTTATTGGCTTTCCACGCTCTGTGCATGGAAACAATTCAATAAGCGCACCATCAACGACATGAATGCCCGTATAATTCCCATCAATGGTTTCCACGGTAATAACAAAATCCTCTTGTTCTCCAAAAAATCCATCCACACGCTCTGAAGGGCTCAAACGAAGTGCCTGTGGCGCCCCGCTGACATCCCAAACAATAATATCTCTTCCAACCTCTCGAATATTTGCACTCACGAGCCATTGGTCCACCTCTGCATTTGCCCGCTTATAAAGACCAACACTTGCACGCTCTGCAGCACGATCTGTTCCACGCTCTTGCTGTCGCTCTACGCGCTCTTGCTGACGATCATCATGCTTACCTTTTACTTTTTCAATCTTTCCCTCAAGAGTATCAATGCGATTGTTGTAATGCTTAATCCACCCACGAAGCATTTTTTTTCTCAACATCAAACTCGCATAATCTGTTGCATTGAGTTTTTTACTTTGTGAAGCAGTTCTATCCTGCGCAAACTTTCTTTGTATTCGCGCAAGCTCTTGATTTGCATCATCAATCTTTTCTTCAAAATCCTGGATCAAACCCTGAAAACGTTCAATGCGCATCCTTGCCCCAATCGAAACCTCTTCTCTTGCGCCTGCAAACGAAGCATTGTCCGTATGCCTTACCTGCCGCGCTGCCTCAGCATCTTGAATAACCCCCTCTGAAACCGCACCAAGTAACAACCCAGCAAAAAGAGCTCCTTTTCCATATTTGCTAAGCGGCTGCTTAATTGTCTGTAAAAGCTGACTAAGATCTACACGTGATTGCTCAGCAACACGCTCTGCATCAATTGTATCTCTTGTCTCCCCTCTTGCCTCAGGGGGTGTGTAGCGTTCTGGCATAATTATTTGATCTTTATGGATCTATTATACACGATTGCTTGAATAATTTCTGCATGCTATGCTTTTTGCATTATGTTAGGTATTTTTGATTCTGGATTTGGCGGCCTTACTGTTCTCAAATCTATCCACAAACAAACCCCTTCCCTTTCAACAGTCTATCTTGGAGATAATGCACGTGCTCCTTATGGAGACAAGGACAAAGAAGCAATCTATGAATTCACTCGACAGGGTGTAGAATTTTTGTTTAAACAAGGCTGTCCACTTGTCATTCTTGCATGCAACACAGCAAGCGCTCAAGCGCTTAGACGCCTCCAACAAACGTTTTTGCCTGCTCATTACCCAAACCATCGCATCTTGGGTGTAACACGCCCCACAGTGGAATATTTGGCTGATACAGACGAAGCAGAACACTTAGGGATCTTTGGAACTAAGGCAACTATTACTTCTGATGCCTATGGCAAAGAACTAAAAGAACTCTTTGGATCTAAACACGTTCTTACTCAAATCCCTTGCCCCGGACTTGTCGAGCTTGTTGAAGAAGGACTAGAAGAAAGTGCGGCCGCACAGAGACTTGTTCAAACCTATACTAATCAACTTCTTACACACAGCAAAAAAATTAAACGTGTTCTCCTAGCCTGCACACACTACCCTTTGCTTAAAGACCTGTTTGTGCGCCACCTTCCAGAAACAATTGAAGTGCTTACACAAGGAGAGGTTGTTGCAACAAGTTTAGTAGATTATCTACAACGCCATCCAGAAATCACTGAAAGAATCGACCAAACAAGTCAACGATATTATTCCACAACAAAAATTGATAACATCAGCGGATTAGCAACAAAATTCTACGGAGAGGAGATCGTGTTTGAATCTGACAATTTAGACAAAACCTAAAACAAAAAACCTACCTTGCGGTAAGTTTTCTGTGGTTCCCGGACAGGGAATCTCACGTCGCTCGCCAGGATTGCTCTGGCTCACTCTTAAAGAGAGGTTTCCACCCCTCTTTAGATCTCCCCCCCCAGAAAAGGTGGGGGAACAACTGTTCCCCCAAACCCCCTCGTGTTCGAATCTCCGTGAACACAAACAAAAAACCTACCTTTCGGTAAGTTTTCTGTGGTTCCCGGACAGGGATTCGAACCCCGATTCCCAGGACCAAAACCTGGTGTCCTGCCATTAGACGATCCGGGAGCGTCTTAAGTGGAAACAAGTATAACAGAAACCCAATATTTTTCAATACTAAAAACCCCCAGCAAGACTGAGGGTTTTTTCTTTTAAATATGCAGGTATCTGCGCATGGCAATCGCTGATGACACAATGCTCAATAAAGACAAGAGAATAAATTGCCCACCAAAGATAACTAAACCATTTACGGTAAAATAATCTAAAAGCGCCACATTTGCGCCATTAAAATAACTACTTAAATACGGCTCAACAAATGAAAGAACCGGCGCTAAAACACCAATAACAAGCAAAGTTGCAAATAAACTATATAAAATTGCTTCAAAGAAAAACGGTGCACGAATAAACCAGCTTGATGCGCCAACTAGACGCATAATGGCTATTTCTTCACGATGAATAAAAATACCAATGCGAACCGTATTAAAAATGATCAATACTGCTATAAGAAGAAAGATCGCTGACAACCCATACCCAAACCAACGCACACGCTCAGTTGAGGACTGAATGCTTTGAATAATCTCCTGATAATTAGAAAAGTCCTTCTCCCTTACTGAATCAGCAAATGTTGGATTATCCAACGCCTCAATGATAAATGTAAAATCTTCAGCAGAATGCGCTTTTACAACCAAAGTTGGACCAAAAGGATTCTCTCCTAGCTCTTCTAAAGAACTCACAATCTCTTCATCATTTGAGTGTTCTGCTAAAAACTCTTCATAAGCCTCATCTGCACTCACAGTCTCAACATCGCGGACCTGCGCTAAGCCACGTAAATACTCTACAGCTGTTGCCACTGTTTCATCAGTTGTGTTTTCCTGAAAATAAACAGAAATTTCAATACGTTGCTCAACGTAAGAAATCGCATGATCTGTAAGCACATTGAGAACAAATAAAACATTGACACTCAAGAGTGTCAAAACCAACATGCTTATTGTAATTATAGACAACCAAAAATTGCGCCAGAAATTTTGAAACGCAAACTTTGTAACCCTATATGAGCTTAAGAACATACCTCCTTAGATGCGATATCGACCTGTTTCTACATCAGAAACGATTTCGCCATTATCAATTGTTATCACGCGTTTTTTTAACGCATTTACCACCTCACGATTATGTGTCACCAAAACAACCGTTGTCCCAAATTCATTAATCTTCTTGAGCAGGTCAATAATTTCACGCGTATTAAGTGTATCTAAATTCCCTGTCGGCTCATCTGCAACTAAAATCTTTGGTCTGTGCACAAGAGATCTAGCAATCACTACGCGCTGCTGTTCTCCACCAGATAACTCTTGTGGATATCTGCTAGATTTTTCTGTTAAATTTACAATCTTTAACACCTGAGGGACCACCTGACGAATACGCCCCTGCTTTTCACCGGCCACTTCTAATGCAAACGCAACATTTTCCTTTACTGTTTTTTTGGGGAGCAATTTAAAATCTTGAAACACCACTCCGATTTGACGTCGCAACAAAGGAACGTCTCTGCTGTAGATATTGGTAATATCCCATCCCCCTATTTCTACGACCCCTTTATCAACACGCTCTTCTGCAAACAAAAGTTTTGCAAGCGTCGATTTTCCAGTTCCGCTTTGTCCCACAATAGAAACAAATTCTCCAGGACGAATATGGAGATTAATATTTTTCACCCCCACAACTCCGTGGGAATATGTTTTTGATACATTTTTGAGACGAATCATGCAATTGATTCTTTATGTCTTTTCTATTTTACCTTTCAATACAGCGCGGTACAAGTGAATAAGTAATTCACTCGCATTCAAAGATGCGCTATACTGTTTGCATACTAATAAACAATCTCTATGGAACAAGAAAAAAACCCCTTAAAGAAAGATTCCTCAAAAAGAAAAAGCCCATTAAAGATCATTATCATCTCGGTTCTTGTGATTGGTTTTTTGTTTGTTGCATCTGTTCTTAGTGTCATCTATTTTGCCTGGACAATGGCTGATGTGCAAATGGAAGCTGCGGATCAATTCACAGAACTCATGGCAGGTGGAAGAGTGGCGGAAGCCTACGCTCTAACAAATGAAGAATTTCAATCAGAAACATCACAGGCAGAACTCTTCAAGTTTTTGCAACACTATCCAGTCTTAAAATCTGCTGAAGCAGAATTTACACAATTTTCCATTTCAAATGACAAAACGACTGTAAGTGGCACGCTTTATGGAAAAAATGACTCTTCAGCGCCTATTACTATTTGGCTGGAAAAAATTGATGGCACCTGGACAATAAGCGGACTCAGTCTAGAAGAAGAGGACTTGTTATAACAACACAAGCTTACAACCAAAAGACAGCCCCCTTTGGGCTGTCTTTTTTTGTTGAGTTGTAGAGACTATTCAATTTCTACAGCTGCTGTTGTTGGTTCAGTGACCTCAACAGCGGCAGTTGCATCTTCCCCATACTCATACTCCACTGTTACACCTGGTGCTGCTGGTGTAGTTGCCATCTCTGGCTCAGGGAGCGTTTTTGCGACTGTGACCAATAACCACCCTGACAGGAGCGCTACGACCACAGCAAGAACGGTTGCGAATTTTAAATTCATACCTTCAGAGTTACGTTAATTAGAATGATTATAGGTTTGCGTTTGTACCAGTCATGTTAATGAGAGTAGTACAAGTTCCTTCAACACCATTTGGAATAGACAATCCCCAGTAAAGTGTAGATGTTGGAGCAGTCTCCTCACTAGTACGCTTTGGAACAGCAATTTCTGCTTCTTGGTTAGTTACAGTAATGGACGCGTCTCCATTTCCATAATATCCGTCTGTATCTCTAAACTTCAGGTCACTCCGTCCAATTTTGACATCTGAATCAGGACAAGTAAATGCTGTATCTGGCATGTTGACGTTTACGTGCTGCGAAACGTTTCCAAGGTTGGTAACTGTTTGGTTTACGTTTGTGGTGGTGGTAGTTGACTCACCAACGCTCATGGTTCCAAAGTCAATTCCTGGGGATGGCAGTAGTCCCAATGCAGAAGCAACGTTAAGTGTACGTTGGCTTGCTTGTGAAACTGTTGAACCTTCTCCGTCATTAACTGCAACGCTAACGATCCAGTTGTTTGAGCTATCTGCTCCAGCACCTGCATCTGTTGCATCCATCCAAGAAGCAAGCACAAACGGACACTTGACGTCAAACTTCAAGTTCTCTGCTGGTGTTTCTTGCATGGCACATGTGCCGCCAACGCCAGTATGATTAAAGTAACACTCATTATTATCTATTTCGCTTGCCTGGTTACAACTTGCTACAGGAACGGTGCTCTTGCGAAGTGTTATGGAAGCATTTCCGTTATCAACAACGTCTTCGTTTCCATTGGTGTCTTCTCCTTGGAAAACAATCCAAATCGCTCTTGTACTCGCGCCAGGAAGCAGGTCATTAATAACAGTTCCTGCATATGCCTCAGAACCCACCCAAACGTTTGATTGATAAATATCTGCTCCAGCATTAATGGTTGGTGCAGCTTCGTCGATGTCTACCTCACCAGTTGCTGCTTGAGATTGTGCGAGCAAAAGAGCTCCCACTACAAACACAACAATGAGAAGCAAGGCTGCACCTAAGATCCAGTGAAGCGCTTGATTATTCGTAGTTGCCATAAGTTATTTTAAATTTTTGATGAATAAGTCGTACGAGCTTATTCATGATTAGTAAAGAGTAGGAGAGAAACAGAAAACGAAAAGAAAAGAATGTTCCGCTCATCGACCTTTAGACTTTGCGGTTTCTTTTCCCTGAGAATTTCTTTCTGCACTTATCCTGCTTATAGTATAGCAAAAAAA